>Ga0207884_1000002_pt1 | contig 990817 bp, 935 predicted proteins | sample MalvirmetaMSP144_FD_184236 | JGI IMG/M metagenome (GOLD analysis project Ga0207884, IMG submission 184236) | Marine viral communities from the Deep Pacific Ocean - MSP-144 (SPAdes) | ecosystem: Environmental > Aquatic > Marine > Oceanic | place: Pacific Ocean | collected 2011-07-08 | reverse complement strand
GCCCGTCGGAAGCTGGCGCTCTGGCGTTACGATTACAACACCGTCAGGCCACACTCATCGCTCGGGAACAAAACACCGGTCGAAGCGCGCCCGACGCTTGAGCAATTTGAGGGCTCCGCGCCCGGCGTGCTTGCCCAGCACGAAACCGACGACTATCAAGACCAAACCCGCAGACTCTCGTCATGAGCGAGGGACCAGCGGGGGGCAGGTCAAAGCCGACACCGTTTTGGTCGAGCAATTGAAACGATTATCAATGCTATCGAAAGCGCGCTGGAGGAGGGAACTCGAGTTCTGACATGGGAGCATTTCGCAACAGCTTGGGGGATGCAGGAGGGATGCGACTGGGAGCAAAACGTCTTTGCCGCTACTGATTGGGCCGCGATTGAGCTTGATACGGATGCTGAAAATTTCGAAGCAGAGCGGACCAAGCGGCAAACCCGTCAGGTCGGGAGACGCTGAATGGAATTGTTGAAGCCCTGCCTACTTCCCGAGCCAGGTGAGAGCTTGATTTCCTGGTTGCACCGTTTTGGACATTTCCATACCGGGTTATCACTCGACAACTTCCTCAGATTTATCGGATTAAGGCAGCAGGATTTGAATTTGGGTCGCCGCGAGATTTGTGACCGACTATCGCCTATCTGTGGTATGCCTGCGGATGAGCTTGCATCCAAAAGTTTTCAGCACGTTTCGGATCGCCTCTATCGATATAATGGTGAGGTCTTTTTCAAGGAATTTTTGCTGCGAAGCCAAGTTACTTTCTGCCCAGCGTGTTTATTGTCTGATATTTCAGGACGCCCGGGAGGTATGCCCATTGGTATTGGGCGTAGCAACTGGGCCTTTAGCGCGATCAGAACGTGTGAACACCACGGTGTGGGATTATATAGGAAGCCTCGCGAAAGTGGGGGCGGCCTTGAGCTGAATGTATGGGCACACACACCTGATCATAAAGTTTTGGAAGAGCTTTGGCGTAACTCAGTAAAGCGTAAACCATCCGCTCTCCAAGAATACATCACTGCGCGTTTTGCTGGTGCCACAGGGCCGTCATGGTTGGACGCCCAACAGATCGACCTTGCATGTAAAGCGACTGAAATGTTGGGAGCATGTGTTGAATATGGTCCCCATGCGTCACTCCCAGAGCTGACTGATGACGACTGGGACCGAGCCGGTCAGATCGGATTTGAGTTTACTTCAAATGGTGACGCGGGCATTTGGCAAGCCTTGGAGTATCTATACAGGAAACCTCAAAAGAGCGCGGTTAAATGTGGACCACAAGGGACATTTGGGAGGCTGTATCAATGGGGGCAGTTCAGAAAGTCGGATAAGCCGGTTGGCCCAATTTTGGATACTCTAAGCGACTTTATCTTAGATCATTATCCGATCAAACCCGGAGCTGTCCTATTTGGGCAGGTCGTTGAAAAACAAAGGCGGCACACCGTTGCATCCCTAGCCGCATCAATGGGTGTGCACCCGAAAACCGTGGCCAATGTTTTGTCACAGTCGGGCATGTTGCCCAAAGATGTATACCATGCAGATAGTCGGCAAACTGTTAAGGCGGAGCCAGCAGAAGAACTAATTGCCAAATTGAAGCGCGCAATTCCAGTCGCCAAAATTCCAAAGCACATCGGCTGCACACGGCCTCAGGTCGCTTTGCTACTGGAAAAAGGCTTCTTAAGAACTGTCGTTGAAGATGGTGAAAACCGTACAGCGCGCTATAAAGGTGTCGATATCGACGACCTTGACCAGCTCATTGTGGAAATGCGCCGGTTTGGGGAGGACATTCGAGTGCCAAGCAAAGGCATGAAAGATATCGGCCACGTTGCAAAGGCACTCAATGTTTCATCGATGGAAGTGCTTTCGCTGGTGCTGCAAGGCCAGCTTGAACATGTCGAGTTGCTCTCGGAAAAACTGAAGTTCAACTCCGTATTAATCAACGTTCAGGAAGTTGCCTACAAGCTCGGCGCGAGAACGGGCGACGGCGGTATGACCGTTTCAGCTACATCTAAGGCTCTCGGTGTGAGCGCTGAAACGGTTGAATTTTTGTTAATTGCTGAAGAGGGTAAAGGCGAGACGCCATTAAAGGTCAGTGGTCGCGTCCGTCATATGGGAGTCATGCGTAATCTTGTCGACCAAGATAGTGTGACGCGTTTCAAAGAGCGCTATCGAAAGTTATCTTCGATAGAAGGCTACTGGGGTGGCGATCCAAATCGACTACGAACCAACTTACAAGCGAGAGGAGTTTTTCCAGTTTGGAATCCTGCTGATGCAAACGCGGAATTCTACAGGATCGCAGATATCTAAACCCCGAACTTTAAACGATTTAGCCGCCCTCTGGGGCGGTTTTTTTGTTCAAAACCGATTTTCAGTGGGCGATAATTGGTTTGCAAAAGTACACTTAAACCGCCGTTTTTGGTTGTGGTTCAAAAAAATTAATTAAAAATAAGGCCTTAACTTCTTGCTATGGGCTTCAATTGGTTGGCGTTTCATGCGGTCGGGGCTTTCTACATGGGGCAGGTGCGCTTGCCCCTGACGCTGGCCTTGCCGCAGGCATAAAACAAACGAGCGGTGAACGATGAGCAAGGTCAGGCGAAACTCAGGGTGCCCCATCGGGCACCCTTTCTTCGTTTGGGGGCTACATCGGAATGCTCGTATTCCGTTTGATCTCGCGCAGGACCACGTTGGTTTGGGCGCTTTCGACGGCGGGGAGGCGGAACAGGAAATCTTCGAGAAAGCGGTTATAGGCGGCGATGTCGCGGCAGAGGACGCGCATTTGGTAGTCGGCCTGTCCGGTGGTGGCATAGCATTCCAGCACCTCGGCGCGGTGCGCGATGGCTTTGATGAACTCTGCTAGCTTTTCCTGATTGTGACGCGCAAGCTGCACCTGCACCAGCGCCTGAAAGCTGTTGCCCGCCTTGGTCGGGGACACATCCGCGCGGTAGCGTTCGATCACGCCGGCGTCCTCGAACGCTTTCACCCGCCGCCAGCAGGCGGAGGCGGACATGCCGGCCCGCTCTGCCAGATCGGCGTTCGAGATGCGGCAATCGCGCTGCAACAGCTCCAGTATCTTGCGGTCGCGGTCGTCAAAGCGCATTTGGTCAGACATTTCATCAATCCCCTATATGCTGAATAGAACATTCGTTTATTCCGCGTGCAGGCGCAAGAGGGGGCAGATATTTCACGGAAACGTGGTTTGATGGTCAAGACAGCCAAGGATTGCCATCATGACCAAAGAAACCCACGATTTTTATCCCTATGCCTTATCCGATCGTTATACGCGCACAGAAGGAACGGTGTTTTTGACCGGCACCCAAGCGCTGGTGCGGATCATGTTGGATCAGGCGCGGCGTGATAAGCAGCAGGGGCTGAACACCGCGGGGTTTATCTCGGGGTATCGCGGATCGCCTTTGGGCGCGGTCGATCTTGAGCTGTGGCGCGCACGGGATGTGACCAAGGATAACAACATCACCTTTATGCCCGCGGTGAACGAAGATTTGGGGGCCACGGCGGTTCTGGGGGCGCAGCAGGCTGTGCTTGATCCCCATTGCGAGGTCGAGGGTGTGTTCTCCATGTGGTACGGCAAGGGGCCGGGGGTGGACCGGTCGGGGGACGCGCTACGCCACGGCAACGCCTATGGCTCTTCGCCCAAGGGGGGCGTGCTGGTTGTGGCGGGGGATGATCACGGCTGTGTGTCGTCGTCCATGCCGCATCAATCGGATGTCGCCTTTATGACCTGGTTGATGCCGACGCTGAACCCCGCGAATGTGGGAGAGTTTCTTGAATTCGGGGCCTACGGGCTCGCGCTGAGCCGTTTTTCCGGCACATGGGTCGGGTTCAAAGCGATTTCCGAGACGGTGGAAAGCGGGCAATCGGTAGCGTTGCAGCCTGACCGCGCGTTTACGCTGCCCCAGATCACGCCACCGCCCGGCGGGCTGCATGTGCGCCGCTCGGACATGCCAAGCCCCGAGATCGAGACCCGGTTGCAACATAAGCTCAGCGCCGTCGAGGCCTTTGTCGAGGCCAACCCGATCGACAGGCGTATCTATAATCTGGACAACGCCGCCTTTGGCATCGTCACCACCGGCAAGGGCCATCTGGATCTGATGGAGGCGCTGCGTCTGCTGGGTCTGGACGAAGCCGCCTGCCGCCGTCTTGGCATCGATATCTACAAGGTCGGCATGGTCTGGCCCCTGGCGCGGCGTGATGCGCTGGCCTTTGTTGCCGACACGGAAGAAGTGCTGGTGATCGAGGAAAAGCGCGGCATCATCGAAAGCCAGCTGAAGGAATATTTCTACGACTGGCCGGGGCACAAACCCGGTCGCATGGTCGGCAAACACCGCGCGGCAGGTGATCCGCTGCTGCCCTGGACCGGCGAGTTAAGCCCGCTGGCGCTGGTGCCCGTGGTGGTCGAGCGGTTGGACGCGTTCTTCCCTGATGAAAACCTGCCGCAAAAGGCGCGCGCGCTGACTGAAAAGCCGCCTGTGCTACTGAATGTGCCGGGGGCAAAGCGCACGCCATATTTCTGTTCGGGCTGCCCGCATAACACCTCGACCAAGCTGCCCGAGGGGTCGCAAGCCGCATCGGGCATCGGTTGCCACGTCATGGCGGGGTGGATGGACCGCGAAACCGGTGGCTATGCGCAGATGGGCGGTGAGGGTGTGCCGCATGTGGTGGCCTCAAAGTTCAACGGCGGCAAACACCTGTTCCAGAACTTGGGCGAGGGCACGTGGTACCATTCAGGGTCGCTCGCCATTCGGCAGGTTGTCGCGGCGGGGACGAATATCACCTATAAGATCCTCTATAACGACGCGGTGGCGATGACCGGGGGGCAACCGGTGGACGGGCCGATCAGCGTGACCGGAATCGCGCAGGCCTGTCGTGCCGAAGGGGTCCAGCGCATCGCCTTGGTGTCGGATGTGATCGACAAATTCGACCGCGGCGATTTTCCCCAAGGCACCAGCTTTCACCCGCGTGAAGAGATGGACACCGTGCAGCGCGAACTGCGCGAGGTCAAAGGCGTGTCGGTGCTGATCTACGAACAGACCTGCGCCACCGAGAAACGCCGCCGCCGCAAGCGCGGGCAGATGGAGGACCCCAAACGCTTTGCCTTCATCAACCCCGCTGTATGCGAGGGCTGCGGCGATTGCTCGCTTGAAAGCAACTGTCTGAGCATCGAACCGCTAGAGACGGAGCTGGGCCGCAAGCGCAAGATCAACCTTTCGAGCTGCAATAAGGATTTCTCGTGTCTGAACGGGTTCTGCCCCAGCTTCGTCACCCTTGAAGGGGCGGTGCGGCGCAAGAAAACCGGGGCAGAGGTCGATGTGGACGCGCTGCTGGCGGGTATCTCGCGTCCCGAACTGCCCAGCCTTGATGCGCCCTTTGATCTGTTGGTCACAGGCGTGGGCGGCACCGGCGTGATCACGGTCGGCGCGCTGATCACCATGGCCGCGCATCTGGAGGGCAAGGGTGCCAGCGTACTGGATTTCACCGGCTTCGCGCAGAAGTTCGGCACGGTGCTTAGCTTTATCCGGATTGGGGCGCGCCCTGATGCGATCCATCAGGTGCGCATTGATCACGGGGCGGCGGATGCGGTGATTGGCTGCGACATCGTTGTTTCCTCTGCCGCGCAGGCGTCGGTCTACTATGGGCCCGCGACCAAGGTGGTGTTGAACCTCGCCGAAATGCCCACGGGCGATCTGGTGTTGCACCGTGACGCGCAGCTGCACACCGACCAGCGCGAGAGTGTGATCCGTGATACCGTGGGGGATGAAAACCTTGCCGGTTTCGATGCCAATGCGATGGCAGAACGGTTTCTGGGCGATACTGTTTTCGCCAATATGATCATGCTGGGCTTCGCATGGCAGAAAGGGCTGGTGCCCGTGTCACACGGCGCGCTGCGGCAGGCGGTCGTGCTGAACGGCGTGGCCATAGACAAGAATCATCGCGCCTTTGATCTGGGCCGCGTGATGGCGGAAACGCCTGACGCGCTGGCCCTGCCGTCGAGCGAACAGCCAGTCTTGGACAGCGCCGCGTTGATCGCGGACCGGGCCGACCGGTTGCGGGCCTATCAAAACGACAGCTACGCGCAGCGCTACCGCGACCGGCTTGCGCAGTTCAGCGCCGCCTTGCCCGCCACCCATGCCGAAGCGCTGACAGAGGTCGCGGCCAAGGCCCTGTTCAAACTGATGGCGTTCAAGGATGAATACGAGGTCGCGCGGCTACACCGCGATCCTGCCTTTGCCGAAATGCTGGCGAAGGAATTCGAGCCGGGGTTCAAGATCAACTACCATATGGCTCCGCCGATCGTGTCTTTGCGCAAGGACGCGCGGGGGCGGCCCGTCAAGCGCGCGTTCGGTGCATGGTTCACGCCGCTATTGACCGCACTGTCGAGGCTGCGACCACTACGGGGCACGGCGCTGGATGTGTTTTCCTACACTCGGGAACGTCGCGAAGAAGTGGCGCTGATCCGCTGGTATGAAGCCTTGCTGGCAGAGCTGCCCGCCAAGACCTGTGAGACAACGGTCGAAACGGTGCAGAATCTGCTGGCACTGCCAATGGATATTCGGGGCTATGGGCCGGTGAAACACGCCGCTATCGAACAGGCGCGCGCAGAGGAGGCACGGCTGCGGAAGTTGCTCTGACGGCACTTCAGAAATTGGTTTAAGTGTGGCGTTTGAGTATTGGGTATCAGTGGTTTAGGTTAAAATCCTCACCTGATAAGTTAGCTGATTTCGCGCGCTCTACTGATCGGTAGAACGCGCGAAATCCAGCCAGATCGGCAGGTGGTCCGAGGCGCGGCGCGCATCGTCAGTCTCGCAGACGCCACCGCCCATCACATGCAGCGCGTCATCTACCGCGATGCGATCCAGTGCGGCCAAAGGCAGGCGCGCGTGATAGCTTTTACCCGGAGCGTAAATGTCAAAGTGATGCGCCAGCCGCCCAAGCCCGACGTTCAGCGACCATTCATTCATATCGCCCGCGATCAACGTCGGACGTTTGGACTGCGCATCCAGATGGGCGATGAGCGCGGAAAGCTGAGCGCGCCGCGACCGGCGCATCAGCCCCAGATGGGTGGCGATGATGCGCAGCGGGACATCGCGCAGGTCGAAATCCACCACCATCGCACCGCGCGGCTCCATCCCCGGCAGGTTCAGGTGTTTGACCTCGATCAGCTCTGCCTCGGGGCGCAGCAACACGGCGTTGCCATGCCAGCCGATGCTGACCTCACTGGGGACAGGCACGGCGATCAAACCGGTCTGCGCCGTCACCTGATCTATGGGCAGCGCCGAGGGGCGGGGGCCAAGGCGCATGTCGGCCTCTTGCAGCACGACGATATCCGCCGCGAGCGTCTGGATCACGCGCAGGATGCGGGCGGGATCGCGTTTGCGGTCAGTGCCCATGGCCTTGCGCATGTTATAGCTGGCGATGCGAAGGGGGGCTTGGGTCACAAGATCGGTGCTCCTATGCGAAAGACGCCCTCGGCCAGACGGCGGGGCAAATGCGGGCTTGGCATATCCTCGTGGCAGTCGGCCTCGCGGGCCGTGAACCAGTCCGACAGGGTTGACACGCTGCGTGCATCATAAACGAACAACATCGCCTCAAAGTTCAAAAGCATACTGCGCACGTCGAAATTTGCCGTGCCCACAAGCCCCACATCATCAATCAGCGCGGCTTTCGCGTGGATCATCGCAGGTTCAAAGTATTTGACCTTGGCCCCCGCGGTATGCGCATCGCGCAGATAGCCGCCACGGGCGAAGTCCGCGATATGCTGGTTCGACTTCTGCGGCACCAGAATACGCACATCCACCCCGCGCAGCGCCGCGATGCGCAACGCATTGGCCAGCGGCTCGGTCGGGACGAAATAGGGGGTGGCGATCCAGATACGGGTTTTCGCCAGATGCAGCGCGCGAATGATCCCGTCGTGCAGCGGGTCTTCGACAATATCAGGGCCCGAGGGGATCAGCTGCACCGTGGCATTACCCGCGGTGGTAGGGGCGGGCGTTGTGATATGGTCCACGTCTTCACCACAGGCGACTTCCCAGTCCGAGCGGAAGACATCGCAGAAGGTCTGTACCGATTGCCCTTCAAGGGTGAAGGCCAGATCAACCCAATGATCGCTGTGCGGGTGGTCTGACATATAGTGTTCGCCAATGTTCATCCCGCCTGAAAAGACACGGGCATGATCGGCGATGATCATCTTGCGATGGTTGCGCAGGTTCAGGTGGCCACTGCTGGGCAGTTGCAGGATCGGCGAAAAGAACAGCACCTCGCCGCCGGCCTTGCGCAGCGCCTTGACCGCCTTGGAGGGGCCGCGCAGGGTGCCAAGCCGGTCCATCAGCAGGCGCACCTTGACGCCGTTGCGGGCTTTTTCTGTCAGGGCGTCAACCACGTGATTGCCGGTGTCATCGTCCGAGACGATATAGAACAGCACATCAATCGTCTGTGTCGCGCTCTCGATCACCTCCATCGCGGCGGCATAGGCGGTTTGGGGTGTGTCATGCAGGTTCAGTCGCTGTGCTTCCAGCGCGGGGGGCAGGTTGAAGCTCTGGAACATCTCGTCCAGCGCATGCACGGGCGTTTGCGGGTCTTCTTTCTGGGTAAAGATAATAGGCTCGTAGCGTTTACCCTGTTTGCGAAAGCCGAGCGCCAGGAACAAGGGCGCGGCGACATAGGGCATCACCACCAGAAACAGGATCCAGGCGGCAGTTGATTGTGGGCTGCGGCGCTGCTGAAGCAGGATGAAGGCCACGCCGAGGGTCAAAAGGATGACGCCAACGACCTCTATATGGGTAATGAAGAATTCGATCATGGTCGTTTCGCCTCGATTATGCCGGACATGCTGTCATCCGCGCCGCATCGCTACCTAGCACATAGGGGGGTAAACGCCACTTTTTGCAGCATTTTCGCGGGATTCCTGCTGCAGCCTGCGGGCAGATTGTTCCATCTTCTTGAAAATTTAATTTCGGGTGATTTTGGCGCATCTCCGCGGAACTGCGTTTTGGCCTTGGTAAAAAGGGTTAATAGCGGCGACGGGCCGCCGAGACGCCGTGCATTTGAGCAACAATTTTCCGATCACCAACCCGTGATTGGGAAATCCCGAAACCAGATCTTAGCTGCCGTGTTGTGTCGATGAAGCGGGAAGCGCCCGCTCCGGTACAAACTGATCGAGGAGTTACGATTATGAAACGCACTATGAAACTTGCATCCGCAGCCGTTCTGGCATCCACAGCATTCGCTGGCGCAACATACGCCGGTAGCCTGGCAGAGCCAGTGGTTGAGCCCGTGATGACCGCACCTGTTCCTGCACCCGACCTGGGTGGCGACTGGACAGGCTTCTACACCGGTCTGCAACTGGGTTATTCCGACGCTGAGATCGACAACGGTCTGGAAGGTGACAACGGGTCCTACGGTTTCCACGCTGGTTACAACTACGACTTCGGTCGCTTCGTATTGGGCGGTGAGCTTGACTACGACAAAACAGACATCGATCTGGACGACGCTGCAGGCGTAACACAGGGTTCCATCGACTCCGTTGCTCGTGCGAAAATCAAAGGTGGCTACGACTTGGGTAGCACTCTGATCTACGCAACCGGCGGTTACGCTCGTGCCGACACATCCTTGGGTGACGAAGACGGTGCCTTCTACGGTATCGGCATGGATTACAAAATCACCGAGCAATACAGCGTTGGCGCAGAACTGCTTGAGCACAAGTTTGACGACGTAAACGGTGTTTCCGGTGACGACGCGGACGTAACCACATTCAACATCCGTGGTTCCTACCGCTTCTAAGCTGACACGCTGAAAACTGGCGGTGTATCTGCCGAGGGCGTCGCATAACGGTGCTCTCGGCAGGAAATAATAATGTGCCAGTCAAAAAGGCCGGAGGATCATCCTCCGGCCTTTTTCGTATGTTGGTAGCTGCGGTCGCGCGACGCTTTCGTCAGGCGGCGAGGCTTTCCGCGAAGTCGCATACTGTCGCCAGCGCTTGGGCAAAGCGCGTGTCCTCGATGGTCATCGCGACGCGGATATGCCCTGCCGCTGCCGTCCCGAAGCTTTCGCCGGGCATCACCGCGATGTGGTGTTTTTCCAGCAGCGCATAGGCGAAATCCTCGCCACTCATACCGGTGCTGCGCACATCCAGCATCAGATACATCGCGCCTTGGGCGGGCACGAGGCTGACGGCGTTCTGTCGCGCAAGAATATCCTGCGCCAGCAGACGGCGGCGCTGGAACGGGGCAGCGATCTCTGTCTCGAAACCGGTGCCTTGGTTCAGCGCGAACAGCGCGGCGTCCTGGATATATCCGGGCACGCCATAGGTCGTGTGGGTCGCCAGATTGGTCAGATGCTCGATCGCATCCACAGGCCCGACGATCCAGCCGCAGCGCGACCCGGTCATCGCGTGGCTTTTCGACATCGACCCCACGACCAGAGTATGCTCCGCCATCCCGTCCAGCGCGCGCGGCGAGAGGTGCGCGCCCTCCCAGACTTGTGTGTCGTAAACCTCGTCCGAGATCAGCCACATGTCGTGATCGCGGCAGACCTGCGCGATGCCTTCAAGCGTCTTGCGGGAATAGACAACGCCGGTGGGGTTGTTGGGCGAATTCACCAACAGCGACGCCGCGTTGGTCTGTTTCGCGGCGGCGGCAATCACGTCCGCACGGGGCTGGAACGCATCTTCCGCACGGGCTGCGATCGCATGGGGCAGGGCGCTGACACCGCGGATCGTACCGGGGTAGGTGGCGTAATAGGGATCGATATACAGCGCTGTATCGCCGGGGTTGCAGGTGGCCATATGGGCGGCAAACAGCGCGCTTTGACCACCCGGCGTGATCAGCACATTGTCGCGCGTCGTCGGCACGCCGGTACGTTCCTGCAACCGCGCGGCCACGGCATCGCGCAGACCCGTGGTGCCGGGGATGGCCGCATATCCGGTGTGACCGGCCAAAGCGGCGCGGTGCATATCTTGCAGGATCGGTGCGGCGGTGCGGATGTCATGTTCGCCAATCGTCAGCTCTGTCACCTGCGTACCCTGTTCAATCATCTGGCGGGCGCGCAGGAAAACGCCCCAGCCGTCTGATCCGCCGCCAAGCAGCCCTGTGATGCGCGATGATAGTTGCATGCCGTCTCTCCCTCGTAACTTGAAGACGCAGGGGCGCAGAGCATGGTTGATTTGTCAATCAGGCTTGACCGCCAGTGGCGGGTCGGGCTACGCAGACGGCATGAAGATGATGCCACTCATTATTTGCTGTATTACCTGCTAAGACCTTCCGGCGGGCTTGCTCACATCGTTTTCTTCCCGAGATTTCTGTGCCATGCCCGCGCAATCCTTGCGTAAGGACGCGCCATGACCACGATCAAGCTGCACAACACGAAAACCCGCAAACGCGAGGATTTCACCCCGATTGATGATAAAAACGTGCGGATGTATGTCTGTGGGCCCACGGTGTACGACCGCGCCCATCTGGGCAATGCGCGCCCCGTGATCGTGTTTGACGTGCTCAACCGGTTGCTGCGTCATGTCTATGGCGACGCCCATGTGACCTATGTGCGCAACTTCACGGATGTGGATGACAAGATTAACGCGCGCGCAGCACAAAGCGGGCGGTCTATCGGAGAGATTACCGCCGAGACAACCCAGTGGTTTCTGGACGATATGGCCGCCGTCGGCGCGCTTGAGCCCGACCACATGCCACGCGCCACCGCCTATATTCCGCAGATGGTCGCGATGATCGAAGATCTGATCGCCAAGGGACACGCCTATGCGGCCGAGGGGCATGTGCTGTTCTCTGTCGAAAGCTACAAAGCCTATGGCGCGCTATCGGGCCGGTCGATCGACGATATGATTGCCGGAGCGCGGGTCGAGGTTGCGCCCTACAAGCGTAACCCGATGGATTTCGTACTTTGGAAGCCATCGGACGACGCGACGCCGGGGTGGGACAGCCCCTGGGGCCGTGGCCGCCCCGGCTGGCACATCGAATGCTCCGCCATGGCGGACGAGCTGCTGTGGAAAGAGCCCCTCCGTCAGGACCGTCTGTCGGACAAGGCGAAGAGCGCACCTCACGTCTTTGACATCCACGGCGGCGGTCTGGATCTGCAATTCCCCCACCACGAGGACGAGATCGCCCAAAGCTGCTGCGCCAATGGCACCGACGAGATGGCGCGCTACTGGCTGCATAACGAGATGCTTCAGGTCGAGGGCAAGAAGATGTCCAAATCGCTTGGCAACTTCTTCACCGTACGCGACCTGCTGGACCAAGGCGTGCCGGGAGAGGTGATCCGTTTCGTCATGCTCAGCACGCATTACCGCAAGCCGATGGACTGGACCGAGAAAAAGCGATTAGAAGCTGAAGCGAAACTATTGAAGTGGAGCCAATTGACAGCTGCAGTAACACCTAGCGCAGTTAACAGCGACTTCATTGATGCTATCGCAGAAGATTTGAATACGCCCAAGGCTTTGTCGATTCTCGACGAACTTGCGAACAAAAAGGAGTTTGGAACTCTACTAGCAAGTGCAAACTTGCTCGGACTTCTTACTGGCGTATTGGGCGCATGGAGGTCGGAATATAATTTCGAGGCGCTCGAAGTGCGCTTCATGGAACTTTACCAAATAGCTAAGTTAACTAGCGACTTCACAGAAGTTGATGAAATGAAGAACAACCTGCTTAAGGCTGGTGTCGTGGCTCGGATCACCAAGGAAGGCGTTTGGTTCAAACAGGGACCGAATTTCAAGCCCGAGAACCTCGTAGGTCTGCTATGACCCATATCACAACGCAGACCAGCCCCCGGCCGAGGGTTGGGGCGAAGCCCCCGCCCGTGGGGGCGGACGGGGGCTGGTCGTGCGAAGTGCACGACCTCAAGAGTGAGCAACTGAAAGGGCGCAGCCTATGACCCGCGAACGCCTTTATCTGTATGACACGACTTTGCGCGACGGGCAGCAGACCCAAGGGGTGCAATTCTCGACCGCCGAAAAGATCACGATTGCCAGCGCGCTCGATACGCTGGGGGTGGATTACATCGAGGGCGGCTGGCCCGGCGCGAACCCGACGGATAGTTCCTTTTTCGACGCAGCGCCGACCACGCGGGCGAAGATGACGGCCTTTGGCATGACCAAGCGCAACGGCATGTCGGCGCAGAACGACGATGTGCTGGCGGCGGTGATGAATGCGGGCACGCGGACGGTCTGCTTGGTGGGAAAGACCCATGATTTTCACGTCTCGGCAGCGCTAGGGATTACGCTGAACGAGAACACGGATAATATCGCGAAATCCATCGCGCATCTGGTGGCGCAGGGCCGCGAGGCGCTGTTCGATGCAGAGCATTTCTTTGACGGCTACCGCGCCAATCCCGATTATGCGCTGACCGCGATCAAGGCGGCCTATGAGGCGGGCGCGCGGTGGATCGTGCTTTGCGATACCAATGGCGGCACCATGCCCGCCGAGGTCGGGCGCACCACAGCCGAGGTCATCGCCGCAGGCATCCCCGGCGATCATCTGGGCATCCATACCCATAACGACACCGAAAACGCGGTCGCCTGTTCCCTGGCCGCCATTGACGCGGGCGCGCGGCAGATACAGGGCACGTTGAACGGCCTAGGCGAACGCTGCGGCAATGCCAACCTGACCACGCTGATCCCGATTTTGCTGCTGAAAGAGCCCTATGCCAGCCGGTTCGACACGGGAATACCGCTAGATGGCCTGGCGAACCTCACCCAGATCAGCCGTGCGCTGGACGAGATCTTGAACCGCGTGCCGACCAAACAGGCGGCCTTTGTCGGGTCGTCGGCCTTCGCGCATAAGGCGGGGCTGCATGCCAGCGCGATCCTGAAAGACCCGTCCACTTATGAACATATCGACCCCGCGCTGGTCGGCAACACGCGCATTATCCCCATGTCGAACCAGGCGGGCCAGTCAAACCTGCGCCGGCGTATGGAAAGTGCGGGCTTGACCATCGCCAAGGGGGATCCGGCCTTGGGGCGGATCCTTGACGAGGTGAAGGCGCGCGAGGCCGAAGGCTATAGCTATGACACCGCTCAGGCCAGCTTTGAGCTGCTGGCGCGTAAAGCTCTGGGGCAGATGCCGGACCTCTTCGAGGTAAAACGCTATCGTGTGACCGTCGAGCGGCGCAAAAACAAATACGACCAGATGGTAAGCCTGTCAGAAGCGGTTGTCGTCGTGAAGGTGGATGGCGAGAAACGTCTGTCGGTGAGCGAGAGCATGGATGCCGAAGGCTGCGACCGCGGGCCGGTAAACGCGCTCAGCAAGGCGCTGGTCAAGGATCTGGGGCAGTACTCGGCGCTGCTGGAGGATATGCATCTGGTGGATTTCAAGGTGCGGATCACGCAAGGTGGCACAGAGGCGGTGACGCGGGTGATCATCGACAGCGAAGACGGGCAGGGGCGGCGCTGGTCTACTGTGGGTGTGTCGGCCAACATCGTCGATGCGTCTTTCGAAGCGCTGTTGGACGCGATCCGCTGGAAGCTGATCCGCGACCGCAAGGGATAGGACCCATGGAATTTGATGCCGATCTAAGCGCCTGCGCGGCCATTATCGAGCGTGCCGATCCGCTGCGCTTTCGCGCCAGCATGGCGGCCCCTGTGGCCGCACGCCGTGTGTTATTCCCGCTGTATGCCTTCAATATCGAGGTGGCGCGCGCGCCCTGGGTGACGCAGGAAACCATGATCGCCGAGATGCGTTTGCAGTGGTGGCGCGATGTCTGTGACGAGATCGCGAACCGTGGCGTTGTGCGGCGGCACGAGGTTGCGACACCCCTTGCACTGGCTATCTCGCCCGAAGACGCGGTGTTGCTCGACACGCTGGCCGCCGCGCGGCGGTGGGATATCTACCGCGACGCCTTTGAAGATGCCGCCCATTTCGACGCCTATATCGACCAGACCGCGGGCCATCTGATGTGGGTGGCGGCGCGGTCTTTGGGACCGGCGGAGGAGACCACGGTGCGCGATGCGGCCTATGGGGCGGGGGTGGCGGCTTGGCTGCACGCGATCCCTCAGCTGGTAGAGCAGGGGCGTGTCCCGTTGTTGGATGGCACCGACGCTGGCGTTGTGGCGCTGGCCCAAAAGGCGCGGGCGCGGTTGCGACAGGCGCGGGCCAACCGAGGCAAGATCTCGAAAGCGGCGCGACCGGCGATGTATAGCGTCGGCGCGGCAGACAAGGTGCTGAGCGCGGCCATCGCCGCCCCCGGGCGTGTCAGCGCCGCAGAACTGCCGCCGATGAATGATTTCGCCCTGTCGTGGCGGGCTTTGTCGGGGCGTTGGTAGCCCTAGACCCGCGCGCTACGTTGCCGCAGCATCAGCCAGATCAGCGACCCGCCTGCCAGCACCAGAAACGGGATCATCGCGATATTGACGGCGGCCCAGCCTTCGACGGGGTTGCCGCCCGAGCAGTTCATCAGCCCGCCGCTTGACAGGGACGCAAAGGTCACCCCGCCAAAGACCAACAGATCGTTCAGACCTTGCATGCGGCCACGCTCATGCGGTTCATGGGCACCGGCCAGCATGGATGTCGCGCCGATAAAGCCGAAGTTCCAGCCGATCCCCAGCAGGATCAATGCGATGTAGAAGTTGTTCAGCTCCACCCCCTGCAGCGCGACCACACCGGCCCCCGCAAGGATCGCGATGCCAAGGCCGAGGATCTTTTCGACCCCGAATTTCGCGATCAGGTGGCCGGTGAAAAACGATGGCGCATACATCGCCAGAACGTGGCCTGTGACCACATGGGACGCATCCACGATGTCATAGCCGCAGCCCACAACCGCCAGCGGCGTCGAGGTCATCACAAGGTTCATCAGCGCATAGGACACCATGCCGCAGATCACAGCGACGGCGATGCGCGGGGTTTTCAAAAGCTCCATCCGGCTGCGGCCCTTGGGGGCATCCACGGCAGGCACGGGCGGCTTGGGGATGTTGAGGAAGGCGAAAAGCACCATGCCCACAGCGTTCAGCGCAATCGCGGCGAGGTAGACCGGGAAAAACCGCATCATCGTCGCATCGCCGTTGGCACCGGTCAGAAAACCTACCAGCTGTGGCCCGATGATGGCCGAGATCAGCCCGCCCGCCATGACATAGGAAATCGCCTTGGGCCGGAACGCGTCAGATGCGGTGTCCGTCGCTGCAAAGCGGAAAAACCCTTGCGAGCACATGTAGATGCCGATCAGATAGCTGCCCAGCAGGAAGGTCATGAAACTCTGGATCGTCAGGGCATAGGCGCAAAGCGCGGCCCCCGTCATCCCGCCAAATGCGCCCGCCACAAAGCCCGCGCGACGGCCAAAGCGTTGCATCACCGTCGACAGCCACGGGGCCGTGGTCATCGACCCGAAGACGATCATAGAGATCGGCAGCGTCGCGAGGCAGACGTTCGGCGACAGTTGTTGCCCCGCCAATCCGCCGACCACAAAATACATCGGCATCTGGCTGCCAAGAAAGGCCTGCGCGGTCACCAGCACGGCGACGTTGCGCTTGGCGCGGGTGTCATCAATCACTGTCATGGTGAATGCGTAGACCGGGCTTTGGGGGGCTGCAAGGGCCTTGCGTCCGGCGGCGGGGTCAACGATGGTCGCGCCATGAACCGGGGCCCCCATATTCTGCTGATCGCTGGCAGCGCCGAAGCGCATGAGATCGCTGCTGCGATGGCGAAGTCAGACGTCTCTGCACGCGCCGTGTTAAGGCGGACGGAGCGCAGCTTTGGCCCGCTGGCCGTACCATCAGAGATCTGGTCGCCGGGCAACCTGGATGAGATGGCAGCTTACCTGCGCGCCCATGAGTTTACCGCTGTGCTGGACGCAGGGCACGGGTTTGACGCGGATATATCGCAGATCGCTTTTGACGCCACCGCGCGGTTGGGGCTGCCTTATCTGCGTGTCCTGCGGCCCATGTGGGACATCGCGGCACCGGTTGAACGGGCCGCGTCGGTCGCGGCGGCGGCACGGATGATCCGACCCAAAGCACGGGTCTTTGCCGCGACGGGGCGCGGGACGGTGGAGGATTACGCCCCCTTCGCAGGCGCGCGGCTTTATCTGCGGCAGACCAACGCGCAGGCCCGAACCAAGCTGCCCCCCTTTGCCGAAGCCGTCTATGGCCAGCCGCCCTTCACTCAGGCGGCGGAGGAGGCGTTGTTTCGCGCCTTGCAGATCGATACGCTGGTTCTGCGCAACGTCGGTGGCGTGCCAAGCCGCCCCAAACTGGACGCAGCGTGCGCGATGGGTCTGCGGGTGATTGCCATCGACCGTCCGGCGGCCCCCGTCGGCGCGCAGGTTCTCGCCGCGCCGGATGCGGCGATCTGCTGGGTCGAGACGCTGACAACGGGGGGCACAGCCGGATGAGCATCGGACGGATTATCACTGGCGACGCGGATGTCGCCGAAGGGGCGGATTGGCTCGCTGCGCATGTGCCCCAGTTTGCTACCGCCTTGGCCGCGACTGGCCCTTTGCCTCTGCGATTGCGTGCGGACGGGTTTGACGCGTTGATCGGGGCGATCATCAGCCAGCAAGTCTCTGTCGCGTCGGCAAATGCCATGCGTGCCAAGATGGATGCGGCGGGACTGACCCATGAGACGGCGATACTCACCGCGGGCGAGGATGGCCTGCGCGCGGCGGGGCTGAGCCGCCAGAAAATCCGCTATGCGTTGGCCTTGGCCGAGGCCGGGATCGACTATACCGCCTTGAGGGGCGCACCGGATGCGGTGGTGATTGACACGCTGACCGCGGTGCCCGGTGTCGGGCTGTGGACGGCGCAGATCTATGCGATGTTTTCGCTAGGCCGCGCCGATATCCTGCCGCAGGGCGATCTGGCCTTGCAAGAGGCCGCGAAAATCCTGTTTGATCTGCCCCAGCGACCAAAGCCGAAGCAGCTTGCGGACATGGCGCAGGACTGGTCGCCCTGGCGATCGGTTGCAGCCCGCATCCTGTTTTCGTACTACCGCGTGGCAAAACAACGGGAAGGGATTTCATGACACGAGTACTAAACGCAGAGCGCCGCGAACCGGTCTCGGGGGAAACGCGGTCTGCCGTCGTGTTCCTGCATGGCTATGGCGCGAATGGTGCCGATCTGCTGGGGCTTGCCGACCCGTTGGGGGAACATCTGCCCGACACGCTGTTCGTGGCCCCCGATGCGCCCGAAGCCTGTGCCGGTGCGCCCATGGGGTTCCAGTGGTTCCCGATTCCCTGGATCGATAACTCCTCTGAGGAAGAAGCCGAACGCGGGATGATGCAGGCGGTCGACGACCTGAACGCCTTTCTCGATGCGCTGATGGTGGACGAAGATCTGCTGCCCGAACAGGTCGTGCTGTTTGGCTTTTCCCAAGGTACGATGATGGCGCTGCATGTCGCGCCGCGCCGCGAAGATGCTGTGGCCGGTGTTGTCGCGTTTTCGGGCCGCTTGCTGTCGCCCGAGAGCCTGAAAGACGAAGCGGTCGTGCGCCCTCCGGTCTTGCTGGTGCACGGCGACGCCGATGATGTTGTCCCGCCGCAATCCCTGCCACAGGCCGCCGAAACCTTGCAAGAGGCCGGATGGACGGACGTTTTCGCCCATATCATGAAGGGGACAGGCCACGGAATTGCCCCCGACGGGCTGAGCGTGGCGCTGGCCTTTATGCGCGACAAACTGGGTCTTTGATCCCATCCCCTGCGGGCGCATGCGCGACCCGCAGGAAGGCCCCGGCCGGATTGGCCGTTTCCGTCACATGCCTGTTACGTAATCAGCTTACGCATTCTGCGACATCTTGTACCCGTTTGCGACTTGTCAGACGCAAACCACGAGATATAGTCGAAAGCATCAGCGGGGCTGTCCCGCTGGACCGGACGCGGAACGGCAAGGGGCTATCGAACAATGGACGGCGACTTTAGAACTGAATTCACCCGAAGCCCGGCAGGGCTGAAAAACAAACCGGCCCTTGTGCTGAACGCGGATTACAGGCCCTTGTCCTACTATCCGTTGTCGCTGTGGCCCTGGCAGGAAGCGGTGAAGGCCAAATGGCTGGATCGGGTGGATATCGTCGCTGAATATGACGACTATGTTCACAGCCCGTCGATGCAAATTCGCATCCCGTCGGTGGTCGTTCTCAAAGATTATGTCAAACCTCAAAAGCGCGTGGCCTTCACGCGCTTTAATTTATTTCTGAGGGACGAATTCTGCTGCCAGTACTGCGGTGCACGGGGGGATCTGACCTTTGACCACGTGGTGCCCCGTGCGGCGGGCGGTATCACAAGCTGGCAGAACGTCGTTGCGGCGTGTAGCCCGTGCAATCTGAAAAAAGGGTCCAAGGCGCTGCACCAGACCGGATTCCAGCTGCGCAAACCACCGCGCCAGCCGCAAGCCGAGGATCTGCGCAATATGGGCCGGAAATTCCCGCCCAACTACCTGCATGATAGCTGGATGGATTTTCTTTATTGGGATGCCGAGCTTCAGGCGTGATCTAGGGCCGCGCTTGTGCGTCCGAGCTAGAGGTCAAGCTCCACCCAGACGGGCACGTGATCGGAGGGTTTCTCGCGTCCGCGTACATCCTTGTCGATCTGGCAGTCGCGCAGGCTGTCCGCGATGGCAGGGCTCAGCAGGAAATGGTCGATACGGATGCCGTTGTTGCGGTTCCATGCGCCTGCCTGATAATCCCAAAAGCTGTAATGCCCCGGCCCTTGGGTCCGTGCGCGGAACGCCTCTGTCAGGCCAAGGGCCAGCAGACGTCGCCAGGCGGCGCGGGATTCAGGGCGAAACAGCGCATCTTCACGCCAGGCATCCGGCGTTGCCGCGTCTTCGGCTTGGGGGATGATGTTGAAGTCGCCAGTCAGCAGAAACGGTGTTTCCTCGGCCAAGAGTGCGCGCGCACGGTCTTCAAGACGCTGCATCCACGCCAGTTTGTAATCGTACTTGGGGCCCGGCGCGGGGTTGCCGTTGGGCAGATACAACCCACAAAGCCGCACAGATGAATGATCACCCACGACCGTTGCCTCGATATAGCGTGCCTGTTCGTCGCTGTCGTCACCGGGCAGGCCACGGGTTACATCCTCAAGCGGGAGCTTTGACAGGATCGCGACGCCGTTAAAGGATTTCTGCCCGTGGGTCTCGACGTTATAGCCGCGATCCTCGAACAGCTCGCGCGGGAAGCCTTCGTCGACGGATTTGATCTCTTGCAGAATGGCGACGTCGGGCTGCGCTTCGTCGAGCCATTGGGGCAGGGCGTCGATCCGCGCTTTGATCCCGTTGATGTTGAACGTGGCGATTTTCATGGCGGCCCCCTGCATTGGTCCCCGCAGCTATCGCGCATACCGCAATATGGGGCAAGGGGGCTGCACCGGTTTGGGCATGTTTCGCCCGCGATTCGAAGGTGAGCCGACAGTGCCTACGCCGCCGCGGGGCGCTTTGCCAGAGTTCCGTTAAAATTGTCGCTATTGTGGAGAACACGGCATCGCTGCGTGGTTTCAAGCGGATCAAAGACGCAGCGCATGTGGATGATTTGCATCGTTAAAATGCGATCTTTTTGTCGCCTAGGTCAAATCCCTGAGCTGGTGATTGATGAAGGGAGTGCAGCTTGAGGTTTAGTTGCCGATTTCAAAATCACGTCAAAAAGGAAAACTCATGACCGCTATTGCTTACGTCGAAACTGCTTTCCCGAATGTTCACGCCGGGGCGGCATCGCTCCATCAGGGGGCGGGGACCGCGCTTTATACCACCGGCTGTATCCGTGCAGGGCAAGACCCCCATTGCGGCCACGGCACCGGGCTGTTCACCACAGGGCTACAGTCGGGACCGCAGGCAGGCGGCATGGCGACTGGGGAGCTTACCGGTTTGTTTACCACCGGCTGCTAATCCAGACACACCCTGCGCTGGAACCGGCGCAGGGGGTTCTTGCCAAAGGGGGGCCTATGTCGAATGTTATACCGCTTTCATCCGTACGTGCGCGCAATAGCGGTCGCAAACACGCCGATACCGCCGCGATCAGCCGTATGTTTGCGGTACAGCGACGCCGTGCGGGTGATGTGTTCTGGTTGAAGGAAAACGCGGAATGGCTGGGGATTCTGGCAAGCGCGGACATGCCTGTCGCGCCAGACGCTCTGGTGCCCTATGCCTCCTTCTATGACCGCATCGAAGAGACGATCCGCTTCTTTCCGCAATACTACCGATTTTTCCTGTCCCTCGCGCTGGACCTTGAGGATCTGGGCTTGCCCGGCGACGCGGGGGAGCGGTTGGTGCATTGGGTCGCCCGTATGCGGCTGGCGGATGGGGAACTGTCTGACCTGCAACGCGCCGAAGCGCAGCGCCTGCTGGCGCGTCGGATGTCCGTGCCGCGCGACGACGCCCTGCAGTCACGCTTGCGCCAATTTTTCACGCGATCCGAAACCTTTGCGCTGCCCAATAAGAAAGCATCCTATGAGCTAGCACATATCGTTTTTTATCTGTCAGACTACGGCCAGAGCGACCCCCAACTGCCGGCGACAGCGATCAGAAGCCTGAATTTTGCCGGTATTCTGGCGTATCTTGATCAGGATATGGATCTGCTGGCCGAGATTTGTGCCGCGCTACGGTTTGCAGGCGCTGCCGCACCTGCACTGTGGGAGGATGCGGTTCAGTCCGCTGCACGTGCCTGCCGGATCGTACCGCAGCAGGGGAGCGGACCGGTGGACGGGTATCACGCCTATCTAGTGACCGGCTGGGCCGCGCACATGTCCGGAGGGGCGGCATTCTGCCAACCGGTGCCACAAGGGGCAGTGGCCATCCGCTATACCCCGCCAAACGGGGCGCTGCAGGCGCTATCGGCGGCGCTTTTTGACATGGGAGAGACGCGGCAAGCGCAGTGGTCGCTTATGCGTGGACGGGTCATGAGAGCGCTGGACCCTGAGGCGCAAGAGGTACTGGCCGAGGCAGAGGCGTCCTGCCCGCAATTTGAAGCGTTTTTCGCGCGGTTTGCGCGGGCACCGATCCCGGCCATGCCCTCCGCGGTGCAGCTGCGGCGCTAGAATGGCCTCATGCGGGCATGAGGCCAGCCTCCGGCGGGAGTTTACTTTGGCAAAATGAAGCGGGCGCGTGTATCGGGTGCCTGTTACATCGAGAAAGACGTGCCGCAGCCGCAGGCGCTGGTGGCATTGGGGTTTTCGATCACGAAACGCGCGCCGATCAGCTCTTCCGAGAAGTCGATGACGGCATTGGCAAGAAAGGGCAGGGAGATGCTGTCGACCACAACTTTCTGGCCGGCCCCTTCAAGGATCAGGTCATCGTCTTTGGGGTCATCCAGCGCGATGTCGTACTGAAAGCCGGAGCAGCCGCCGCCCTCTACGGCGACGCGCAGGGCTTTGCCCTCTGCGGCGGCACCGATTTCGGCAAGGCGGTCAAAGGCGCGCGGGGTAACTTGGGGGGGCAGGTTCATTTTCGGGCTCCGGTGTGATCGGTTTCCATCTGTGTTGTCTTACAATATAGAAACCCGCAGGACAGGCCACAAGGACCACCGACTATGCGCGCTTCTTTTGCCTCTGATCCGGCGTTGACCCGGGGACGGTTGATACCGGAAGAGGAAAGCACCTTTCGTTCCTGCTTTCAGCGGGACCGCGACCGGATCATCCACGCCAGCGCCTTCCGGCGGCTCAAGCACAAGACGCAGGTCTTTATCGAACATGAGGGCGATTACTATCGCACGCGGCTGACCCATTCGATCGAGGTGGCGCAGGTGGCACGCACGATCGCCGGTGCCTTGGGTCTGAATGCCGAGCTGACAGAGGCGGTCGCCCTGGCCCATGATCTGGGGCATCCGCCCTTTGGTCACACGGGCGAGGACGCGCTGGAAGCCTTGATGGCCCCCTATGGCGGGTTTGACCACAACGCCCAAGCCATCCGCATCGTCACCCATCTGGAGCGGCATTACGCGGATTTCGACGGGCTGAACCTGACTTGGGACACGCTGGAGGGGTTGGCCAAACATAACGGGCCGGTGACGGGAGAGCTGCCGTGGGCACTTGCGGCCTATGAGCGTCAGCATAACCTTGAGCTGGAGACATTCGCCAGTGCCGAGGCGCAGGTGGCGGCGATTGCCGATGATGTGGCCTATAACCACCACGACCTGCATGACGGTTTGCGGGCCGAACTGTTCTCGACGGACGAGCTGGCCGAGCTGCCGATCCTGAAGCAAAATTTCGCCGACGTGGACAGGCTGTATCCCGGTCTGAACTACTATCGCCGCCGCCACGAGGCACTGCGCCGTTTCTTTGGCGTGCTGGTGGAGGACGTGATCAGCGTCGCTCGCCACCGTCTGGCCGAGATGAAGCCCGAAACCGCCACCGATATTCGCATGGCCGGGCGCACGTTGATCCAGTTCTCCGATCCGGTTTTCCAGGATCTCAAGGTCATCCGTGCCTTTCTTTTTGACCGCATGTATCGCGCGCCATCCGTGGTGATCATGCGCAAGCAGGTGACGCAGGTGGTCGAGGATCTGTTCCCCTATTTCTGCGCGCATACGGACCAATTGCCCAAGCAATGGCGCAAGGATGTAGAGGATGCGGACGGCGATACGGCGCTTGCGCGGATCGTCAGCGACTATATCTCGGGGATGACAGATCGCTTTGCTTTGCAGGAACATGAGCGGTTGATCGTTAAAGGCTGAACCGCCCTTGATTATGGGCGCATATTCAGGTGATACACGGGGCCAAGTCGAAGGAACCCCGTTATGAACCTATTTGCCGATATCCGCAGCCTCGTGCTGTCCACCCTTGATACGCTGGTTGCCGACGGGTTTCTGCCCGAGGGGCTGAGCTTTGACGCCATCACCGTAGAGCCGCCGCGCGATGCGGCGCATGGGGATATGGCGACCAATGCCGCGATGGTGCTGGCGAAACCGGCCCGTATGAAACCGCGCGATATCGCCGAGAAACTGGCCGAAAAGCTGGGTGAGGATCCACGGATCACCGCGGCGGATGTGGCGGGCCCGGGGTTCTTGAACCTGCGGCTGAGTGCTGCGGTCTGGCAGGGCGTTGTCGGTGCCGTTCTGGGGCAGGGCACAGACTTTGGCCGCGGCGATCTGGGGCAGGGCAAGCGGGTCAACGTCGAATATGTCTCGGCCAACCCGACGGGGCCGCTGCATGTGGGGCACACCCGCGGTGCGGTCTTCGGCGATGCGCTGGCGTCCTTGCTGGATTTCGCGGGTTTCGATGTCACGCGTGAATATTACATTAACGACGGCGGCGCGCAGGTCGATGTTTTGGCGCGCTCTGTCTATCTGCGCTATCTGGAGGCGCACGGCCAAGAGGTCGCCTTTCCCGAAGGCACATACCCCGGCGACTATCTGATCGATGTGGGGGCCGCGCTGAAAGACAAGGTGGGCGACGCCTATATCGACGCCGATGAATCCGTCTGGCTTGAAGAGGTGCGCAACTTTGCCACCGACGAGATGATGAAGCTGATCCGCGATGATCTCGCCTCTCTCGGGGTGAAGATGGATGTGTTTTATTCCGAAAAGTCGCTTTATGGCACGGGCCGGATCGAATCCGCGATTGATGACTTGAAAGCCAAGGGGCTGATCTATGAGGGCGTGCTTGAGCCGCCAAAAGGCAAGAAGCCCGAGGACTGGGAGCCGCGCGAGCAGACCCTGTTCAAATCCACCGCCCATGGCGATGACGTTGACCGTCCGGTGATGAAGTCCGACGGCGGCTGGACCTATTTCGCGCCCGATATCGCGTATCACTACGACAAGGTGCAGCGTGGCTTTGACATGCTGATCGACGTCTTTGGCGCGGATCACGGCGGCTATGTCAAACGGATGAAAGCCGCTGTGTCGGCGCTGTCCGAGGGGTCGGTGCCGCTCGACATCAAGCTGACGCAGCTGGTCAAGTTATTCAAGAACGGCAAGGAATTCAAGATGTCCAAACGGGCAGGGACATTTGTCACCCTGCGCGATGTGGTTGATCAGGTGGGCCCTGATGTGACGCGGTTTGTCATGCTGACCCGCAAGAATGACGCGATGCTGGACTTTGACTTTGCCAAGGTGCTGGAACAGTCGCGTGAGAATCCGGTGTTCTACGTGCAATATGCCCATGCGCGTGTGCACTCTGTCCTGCGCAAGGCGGCAGAGGCGGGTGTTGCCACGGATATGGAAACCTTGCAGCGTGCCGACCTAAGCCAGCTTGACCACGAAGCAGAGCTGAAACTGGCGCAAAAGCTGGCCGAATGGCCCCGGATGGTAGAGACTGCGGCGCGCAGCAATGAACCGCACCGGATCGCCTTTTATCTCTACGAGCTGGCGGGCGATTTCCACGGGCTGTGGAACCGCGGCAACGACGTGCCTGAACTGCGTTTCCTGCAGGATGATGCGGCCCTGTCCCAGTCAAAAATCGCGCTGGCCCAAGCCGCAGCGATTGTAATTGCGTCAGGTCTTGGTATTCTTGGGGTCAAGCCAGCGGAAGAGATGCGATAACGCACCATTGCTGGTCAGGCAGGTTCAAAAAACAGACCCACGCGGGTGATATCTGACGCGGGCAGTGAGGCAGAAATGGCAGATTACACGTCCTCCTCCCAGGGTGGGGGGTACTCCTTTGAACATGACGCAGGGATGGCACCGCAAGTTGCGGCCAAGCCCTTGACCAAGTTTGCAAATTTCGCGGGCGCGGCGCTTTCCATCACCTTGATCGTCGGCATCGGGGTCTGGGGCTACAAGCTGCTGGTGCGCGATGTTACCGGCATTCCGGTGGTGCGTGCGGCCCAGGGCGATATGCGCGTGCGGCCCGAAAATCCGGGCGGCCAACTGGCGGACAATCAGGGTCTGTCGGTCAATGCTGTGGCCTCTGAAGGGACGGCGAACCAATTCGCGGAACAGCTGATTTTGGCCCCGAAGCCACTGGATCTGGAAGAAGAAGACCAGCCCATTCCCGTCGCGATGGTTGCACCTGCGCAACAGGCACCAACGCAATCTTCGCCTGCGGCTGACGTGGCAGAGGCTTTGAAAAACGGCGATGTGGACGATCTTGTCGCCTCTCTCACCGATGGGGTGGAAGCACTGGAAGACGAAGAAGACGGCACCGCCGTGCCAGAGCCGATGAACGCAAGTGCCACGATGGATGTCGATCCGCTTGAGATGGCGGTGTCGAACGCGGTGGCCGTTGCCATGGGCGAAGAGCCGGGCGTCCGCGCATCCTTGCGCCCTCAAACGCGCCCCGGTGGCCGTGCCGTTGCGACCAAAGCGTCATTTGAACCCGCACCGGTCGCCGCCGCTGAAGTGAAAGAGCTTTCGCCCGACAGCCTGCCCACCGGTACGCGTTTGGTGCAGCTTGGCGCATTCGATTCACCGCAGATCGCACGGGCGCAATGGGTCCGTCTGAACGCGCGTTTCGGGGCCTATATGGAAGGCAAAGACCGCATCATCCAAGAGGCCAGCAGCGGCGGGCGCACCTTCTACCGTCTGCGTGCGCATGGGTTCTCGGACATCGCGGATGCGCGACGCTTCTGTTCGGCGCTGGTTGCTGAAAACACCGACTGCATTCCCGTCGTTACACGCTGATGCGATACGGGGCGACGATACTGGACGCGTCGGGGCTTCGGCTGACGGCGCAGGAAAAGGCGTTGTTTCGCGCTGTAAAGCCCTTTGGGTTCATTCTCTTTGCGCGCAATATCGACACGCCGGAACAGGTCCGCGCGCTGTGTGACGAGCTGCGCGAGGCGGCGGGCCACGAGGCTGTTATCACCGTGGATCAAGAAGGCGGGCGGGTGCAGCGTTTGCGCGCACCACATTGGCGCGACTGGACGGCACCGCTGGATTTCGTGCAGGCGGCAGGCCCCAACGCGGCAGAGGCGATGTATCTGCGCTTTCGACTGATCGCGGACGAGCTGCACCGCGTGGGCATCGACAGCAATTGCGCGCCGATGGTCGATGTCGCGGGGGCGCAAACCCACGCATTTTTACGCAACCGCTGTTACGGCACGACGCCCGATGCGGTGGCGGCTTTGGGCCGTGCGGCGGCAGACGGCATGTTGGCGGGGGGCGTCTTGCCCGTGGTCAAACATATGCCCGGACATGGGCGCGCCACGATGGATAGTCATTTTGACTTGCCGCAGGTTGATGCGCCGCGTGCCGCGTTAGACACCCATGATTTCGCCCCGTTCAAGGCGTTGAACGACCTGCCGATGGGGATGACGGCGCATTTGGTCTATGACGCGATTGATCCGCGCCCTGCCACACTGTCGCCCGTGATGATGCAGCTGATCCGCGAGGATATCGGCTTTGATAACCTGATCATGACGGATGACATCTCGATGAAAGCATTGACGGGCGAGGTGGATGCCATCGCCGCCGGTGCCTTGGCCGCAGGCTGTGACGTGGTGTTGTACTGCAACGCCACGCTTGAGGATCGCACCCGCGTTGCCGATACTGCCGGAGAGATGTCCGACGCTGCGCAAACACGGGCCGCGCGCGCCCTTGCCATGCGCCGGACGCCTGATGATGTTGACATTCCTGCCCTGACTGCAAAGCTCGACAGGCTTTTGGGCGGGACGGTATATGGCTGAAACGCAGTTGGAAGACGGGCAAACGAAAGTTGCTGAACGGCTCGCGGCCGAGGCGCTGATCGTGGATGTCGACGGGTTCGAGGGCCCGTTGGACCTGTTGCTGACCCTCAGCCGCACCCAGAAGGTCGACCTGCGCAAAATCTCGGTGCTGCAACTGGCACGCCAATATCTGATGTTCGTGGACAAGGCCAAGGCGCTGCGGCTTGAGCTTGCGGCGGATTATCTGGTCATGGCTGCCTGGCTCGCCTTTCTGAAATCCCGCCTGCTGCTGCCGCCTGATCCGCAGGACGATGGCCCCTCGGGCGAGGAACTGGCCGCGCATCTGGCGTTCCAGCTGGAACGTCTGCAAGCGATGCGCGACGTGGCGGCCCAGTTGATGGCCCGTGACCAGTTGGGCCGCGACTTCTTTGCCCGCGGGCAGACGCAGGAAATGCGCCAGACCCGCCGCGTGACCTATACCGCGACCTTGCTGGATTTGATGCAGGGCTACGCGCGTATCCGCACCCGCGACGATTTCCGCCCCTTCGTGATGGACCGTGACAAGGTCTTTACGATGGAGCAGGCGCTGGAACGCATGCGCGGCTTGATTGGCTTTTCTGGTGATTGGTCTGACCTGACCAGCTACATGCCCGACGGATGGGGCGAAGAGCCGGCAATGCGTCGCTCGGCCACGGCATCGACGTTTGCGGCGTCGCTTGAATTGGTAAAGGAAGGGCATCTGGAAATTCGCCAAGAGGGCGTGTTTGCCCCGATCCAGTTGCGCAAGAAGGATATCTGACGTGGCCGAACCCGTTGAACAAACAGAAGAAAGCCTGTTCGAGGCCCCGCCGTTGGCCGAACAGGAGCGCATGATTGAAGCGATCCTTTTCGCCACCGCAGAGCCGATGACCCTGCGCGAGATCGCGGCGCGTCTGCCGCATGGCTGTGACCCTGCCGAAGCGATGGTGCATCTACGCAAACGCTACACCGGCCGCGGTGTCGAGCTGTGTCGCATCGGGGATGCCTACGCCATGCGCACGGCGGCGGATCTGGGGTATCTCATGCAACACGAAACGGTCGAGACGCGCAAACTGTCGCGCGCCGCGATCGAGACCTTGGCGATCATCGCCTACCACCAGCCCGCCACCCGCGCCGAGATCGAAGAGATCCGCGGCGTATCGGTATCGCGCGGCACGCTGGATCAGCTGCTTGAGCTGGACTGGATTCGCTTTGGCCGCCGCAAAATGACCCCCGGTCGTCCAGTGACCTTTGTCGTGACACAGGAATTTCTGGCCCACTTCGGTCTGGAAAGCCCCCGCGACCTGCCGGGGTTGAAAGAGCTCCGCTCTGCCGGATTGCTGGAAAGCCGCCCCGCCTTTGGCGAGATGCCGGGTGTCGACAGCGAAGAAGAGCCAGAAGCGACCGAAGGCCAGAGCGAGCTGTTCGAGGATTAATCCCGCAGGTGGCCTGAAAATCGCCGCAATAGGTGCTATATTGGCCTCAGACACAGTTTAACGCGCGGTAAAGAGGTCAGGACATGAACCAGATAATTAATATGATTATGCGTCGCGTGATGGGGCGTTTGATCAACAAAGGCGTTGATATCGGCTTTGATCAGGCATCAAAGCTGGGCAAGGGGCGTCGGGCGTCGGTGGACCGTGACGGCAATCCTGTCCAACCAAGCGCCGAGGAAATGGCCCGTCGTGACAAAAGCAGCCGCGAGCAGGGCAAACAGGCGCGCAATATGGTCAAGAATATGCGCAAGCTGACGCGTTTCTAACCCGCGTGATCAGACGCTGCGAAGTTTAACGCGGCGCGCTGAAATGCTTGCTGAGCTTGAGACCCTGACCCTGGTAGTTCGACGCGATGCCCGACCCGTAAAGCTGGGTCGGTACGTCGGTCATTTTCTCATAGACCAACCGTCCGACGACCTGACCATGTTCCAGCACAAAAGGGGCCTCGTGGCAGCGCACTTCAAGCACGCCCCGTGATCCCGCACCCCCTGCAGAGGCATGGCCGAAACCGGGGTCGAAGAAACCCGCGTAATGCACGCGGAATTCGCCCACCATCGCCAGATAGGGGGCCATCTCTGCGGCGTATTCGGGCGGGATAGTCACGGCTTCGCGGCTGACCAGAATGTAGAACGCACCGGGGTCGAGGATGATCTGACCGTTGTCGCTGTGGACCTCTTCCCAGTATTGCGCGGGGTCATAATGGCCGATCTTGTCCAGATCGATCACACCCGTATGCGGCTTGGCGCGGTAGCCGACCAGCGTGGTGTCAGGCAAGCGCAGATCAACCGAGAATCCCAGACCATCATCGATCACGGCCTCGCCATCCACCAGCGGGCTGTCGGCGTGCAATGCACGCAGCGCGGCATCGTCAAGCGTGGCGGCACCGGTGGAAAAACGAATCTGGTTCAGCCGCATGCCCGGACGTACGAGCACCGAAAAAGAGCGCGGACAAATCTCTGCGTAAAGCGGGCCGGTATAGCCCGGCGCGATGCGATCAAACTCGGTCCCGCCGTCGGTGATGGTGCGCGTGAGCAAGTCCAGCCGCCCGGTGGAGCTTTTGGCATTGGCTGCCGCAGAGGTGCCTTTGGGCAGGGCGAGGCTTTCCATCAGCGGGACAACGTAGACGCAGCCCTTTTCCAGCACCGCCCCATTCGTCAGGTCGACGCGGTGCATCTCGAACTCTTCCAGACGGTCGGCGACCTTGGCCCCATGCCCCGCAAGAAAAGACGCACGCACGCGGTAAGCCACTGTTCCTAGACGAAGATCAAGGCTCGCAGGCTGGATCTGGGCACCGTCGACAGGCGGTGTGCCGATGATCTGACCCGAAACGATCATGTCGGTGATATGCTGGTTGGGAACTACGCCGATCATATCCGGGCCTTTCAAATGCAAACACCCGCACCCATTAGGGTACGGGCGTTTGTTTTATGTCGGTTGGTCGGGCTAGCAGGACTCGAACCTGCGACCTTCCGTCCCCCAGACGGACGCGCTACCAGGCTGCGCCATAGCCCGACATGAGGCGTTTCATACCTGATAAAACCGTGCGTGCAAGGGGGAATTGTCGCAAATCGCACGCGCGGCTTAGACTTTTGTGCTGCGGACCACATCGGCCCGAATGGAATCACGCAGTTCGCCCAAACGGTTAAGCAAAGGCGCGATATCGCGGGCCGAATCCTCGGGCAGATCGCGGCACAGCAATGCAGCAGAAAGCACAGAGGGTTTGGCGGGGAAGTCTTCTTCTGCCGTCAGAGGCGGCAGATCGATCACACGCGGCTTGGGGCCTGCAACAACAGGGGCTTCCGGTGCCTCGTTGATCTCTGGCGCTTCGACGTCTCGCGTTTCGGCGGTGCTGTCTTCCGGCGCTGCCTCTGGCGTGCTGTCGATGGTCGGCGCGGGCGCGTCCTGATCCGGGGTGCGTGTTTGCGCTGCGGCAGGGGCGTCGTCCGGCGTGTTATCGCTTGGCGGCACCGGTGCGTCGGTCATCGGGTGGCGCAGGAAGCCGGGCAGGGTGGCACCGTCCTCAGCAGAGGTATCGGCGGGGGCGACGGTGGTCTCCTCCGGCTCCGCCTCTGTCGCGTCGAGGGTCGGTTCGTCGGCAGGTAGTGGTGTGGTATCCTCGGCCGACATCTCGGGCGCGGAAGCGGCTTCTACATGTGTTTCGGGCGCTTCGACAGGCGCAGGCTTAGCCGCTTTGCTCGCGCGTTGCTCGAACGGGAGAACAACACCCTCGTGGGTCTGTTCTGCGTCCTCGTGCATCGGCGCGGGGGTCATGTCGATGGTGTCGCCACCAGCATCCAGATCATCCTGCGTGACCCCATCAAGAGGCGCGGACAGGGCCGCGACATGGCCCATGCCTTCTTCGCGCAATACCTTCTGGACGCCTTTGATCGTCAGCCCGTCTTCATGCAGCAAGCGTTTGATACCGCCAAGCAGCAGCATATCGTTGGGGCGATAATATCGCCGCCCGCCTGCGCGTTTGATCGGTTTGACTTGCGTGAACTTGCTTTCCCAGAAACGCAGGACATGCGCCTGAATTTCAAGCCATTCTGCAACTTCGGAGATGGTTCTGAATGCGTCCGGAGACTTGGGCATTAGGTTATCGCTTGTTCCCGTCTGCAACCCGGTCCTTCATCAGATGGGACGGGCGGAATGTGAGCACGCGGCGCGGGTTAATCGGGACCTCTTCGCCGGTTTTGGGGTTCCGGCCGACGCGGGCCGACTTGTCGCGCACCGAGAAAGTACCGAAAGATGAAATCTTGACCTGTTCGCCTTTGACCAGCGCGTCGGACATATGTTCAAGCACCGCTTCGACCAGCTGTGCGCTTTCATTGCGGGAAAGACCTACTTCACGAAAGACTGCTTCGCTCAAATCCATCCGGGTCAACGTTTTGTCGGCCATATCTTCCCCCCATGTGTTTTAAGCAGCATAGGCTGTGATTTTTCCGCAAGTCAACAACTATGGGGCGTAACGTGCTGTTCGCGCGAAGAAAAGCCGCTTACCAGCGCAGAACGATCGCGCCCCATGCCAGCCCGCCGCCGATCGCCTCGGTGACCAGCAGGTCGCCTTTCTTGATCTGCCCGCGCTCTTTCCCGACGGAAAGTGCCAGCGGAATCGACGCGGCAGAGGTGTTGCCGTGGTCTTGAACCGTCACGACGACGTTATCCATCGACAGGTTCAGCTTTTTGGCAGTGCCTTGAATAATACGGATATTCGCCTGATGCGGGACGATCCAGTCGACGTCCTCGGCGCTGACGCCGGCACGGTCCATCGCGGTGTTTGCCGACGCGGCGAGCTTTTCAACCGCGTGGCGGAAGACCTGATTCCCCTGCATGCGCAGATAGCCGGTCGTGCCCGTGCTGATGCCACCGTCGACATACAGCAAGTCTTTGTAGCGCCCGTCCGAATTCAGATCGGTGGAGAGGATACCGCGGTCGGCTGCCGTGCCGTCGCCGTCTTGCGCTTCAAGCAGGATCGCGCCCGCACCGTCACCGAACAACACGCTGGTGCTGCGGTCGGTCCAGTCCATGATTTTCGAGAAAGTCTCGGAGCCGATAACCAGCACGCGGTCAGCCTGGCCCGAGACGATCAGCGCGTTGGCATTGGCCAGCGCATAGACAAAGCCCGCGCACACAGCCTGTACATCAAAGGCAAAGCCGCGCTCCATCTCAAGCTGCGCCTGCACCATCGTTGCGGCAGAGGGGAAAGTCAGATCGGGGGTAGAGGTGGCGACAATCACCGCATCCACATCGGCGGCTGTCTTGCCCGCGTTGGCCAATGCGGCCTTGGCGGCAGCGGTGGCCATGGTCGACGTGGTTTCGCCTTCGCCGACAAAGTGACGCCGTTCAATGCCGGAGCGTGACCGGATCCATTCGTCACTGGTGTCGATCTTGCCTTCAAACTCTGCGTTTTCGACAATGCGTTCCGGAAGGTAGTGTCCGGCACCAATTACGACGGCTCTTTTTGTCATTCTTCGGTCTCTTTCGTCGGCTTTGCTGCAGCAACACGCGCAGCCAACCGATTTGTAAATTCACTTTCCGCTAATCGCGCGGCCAGTTTGATCGCCGAGGAAACCCCCGTCGCGTCAGCGGCACCGTGTGATTTAACGACCGTGCCGTTCAACCCCAAAAACACACCGCCGTTCACACGGCGCGGGTCAAACCGTTTGCTGACGCGGCGCAGCGAGGTATAGGCCAGCAGCGATGCCGCGCGGGACCAGATCGAATTCTTGAACGCTTGGCGCAGGCCATTGCCGATCAGCGTCGCGGTGCCTTCACCGGTCTTGATCGCAATATTACCTGTAAATCCATCGGTGACGATCACATCTGCGACATCACCCGAGATATCGCCGCCTTCAACGAAACCGACAAATTCAAAGCCCGCGTCATCCGCGGCGTCGCGAATCAACTCGTGGGCTTCTTTCAGTTCGGTCCGGCCTTTGTGTTCTTCGGTACCGACATTCAGCAACCCGATGCGCGGGCGTTCGATGTCCATACCGTTGCGGGCGTAGGATTTGCCCATCAGCGCATAGCGCAACAGGTCATCGGCATCCGCACGCACATCCGCACCCACATCCAGCAGAACGTTGAAGCCCTGAGGGTTGGTGGAGGGATAGAGCACGGCGATGGCAGGGCGGTTCACACCCGGCAGCTTTTTCAGGCGGATCATCGACAGCGCCATCAGCGCGCCGGTGTTCCCGCAGCTGACCGCGACCGAGGCTTCGTTATCGCGCACGGATTCGATGGCGGACCACATCGATGTGCCCTTGCCATTGCGCACGACATTACTGGGCTTGTCATCCATTGTGACAACCCCTTGGGCATCCCGAATGGTGCAGCGCCCTTTCAGTTCGGGCCGCTTTGCCACCAGCGGTTCCAGCGTTTCGGCAGGGCCGTGCAGGATAAAGCTGATATCGGGATTCTTTAGCGCGGACGCAGAGCACCCGGCAACAACGATTGCCGGGCCCTGATCGCCCCCCATCGCATCAACTGAGATAAGGGTGCGCTGAGTTCTCGCGCTAGGCTGATCGGACGTGGCCGTCATCTGGTGCGATGCCTCTTATGAACTGCGGTTGACGTGACGAGCTTACGCCGCGTCTTCGTCGAGGTCGATCTCTTCGTTCAGAGAAACAACTTCGTTGTCGTCATAGTGACCGCATGCTGCGCAAACGTGGTGCGGGCGCTTCAGCTCACCACAGTTGGAGCATTCGTTCGGGTTCGCTGCAGTCAGCGAATCGTGTGCGCGGCGGTTGTTGCGACGCGATTTGGAAACTTTATTCTGTTGGACAGCCATGTCTGGTGCCTTTGCCTTCGGGGTCGTTCATCGGCTTCCTGCCAAAGACGACCGTGTTTCAGATCAACTCCCGGTTTGGGCGTGACGTGCGTTTAGGCCGAAGCCTATCCGATGTCCAACCTTAATTGGGGTGAAGGGCGCAAAATACTGCGAAAACCCGCCGAAGCAACCCTTTTTTCACCCAAACCAGCAGGGTTATTCGGTGGTATCGTCCTTAAGCTGGTTCTTGAGGCCGGCCAGCCCCGCAAAGGGGCGGGCGTCTTCGTCGGTCATCGGGGTGTCGCCGGGTTTGGTATAGACCGCTTGCCCCAGTTCGGCCCCGTCGGCGCGGGGATATTCGGGAATCTCAAGCGCCAGCGCTTCGATCATGATGGCCGCGGGATCAATCCACGCGCCAAGCGGTTCGGTGCGATCATCCTCGGGCATCTCGACCTCGGCTTCCTCGGGTTCTTCGTAATCCTGCACGAAAAGCCGTGTGACATCGACGTCGATCCGCGTCTGTACTGGCTCCAGCGTCACCACGCAGGGCTGCACCACAGTGGCCCCCAGACGCGCCTTGAGTTCCCAATCGCTGCGACCAAGCGCTTTGAGACGCCCTTCGAATGAAAGTTTACGTAAGGCTGAAAGATCAAGTTCTTCTGCGATCATCCGCAAGCTGTCGGCGTCGGGACGCAGGGAGAAAGGGGTTTGCGCATTCTGCGACAGCTCTGCGACGCGCAATGCTGTGGGGCTTGGGGGCGTGCGAGACATGTTAGGGGTACTTTCGTTTCTTGAACCATGGGGCGTGCTTAGTGTATGCGAGATAAAAGCCATGATCCCCAAGGGCAAGAGGGCACCAAGAATGCGTATCGACCGCCATGTCAAAAAGACACTGCTGACCGCCACAGTTCTCGCTGCTGGTCTGACGCTTGGGGCCTGCTCCCCGCAATACTCCAACCACGGCTATATCCCGCCGCAAGAGGATCTTGAGAAGATCACCGTGGGCCAGGACACACGCGACACCGTGGCCGAAACCGTGGGCGTGCCTGCGTCGGCAGGGTTGCTGACCAATTCGGGGTATTACTATGTCCGGTCGCGCCGTCAGGCGATGTGGTTCATGGCCCCGCGCGAGACAGAGCGCGAAGTTGTCGCTGTCAGCTTTGACAGCAACGGGGTGGTGCAGAACGTCGAACGTTTCGGGCTGGAGCGTGGCAATGTCGTCACCCTTGACCGCCGCGTCACCAGCTCGCCGATCTCGGATAAATCCTTTATCCGCCAGCTTCTGGGCAACATTGGCCGCTTGAACCCTGCGGCGCTGGCTGGCTAGGGCAGGCCCGTGACGGTGCCGGAGGGTGCTGTGATCAAGCCGCTTTTACGCGGTCCTTACCGCGCCTATTGTGCCATCACAGCCGAGGATATCGAGGCCGCGCAAGCCTTGCGCGCGCGGGCCTTTGGGCTGGTCCAGCCGCGCGATATCGACGGGTTTGATGCGCAAAAGCATCATATCCTCGTACGGCATCAAGGCAGCGGTGACCTGCTGTGCTGCTACCGGATCGGGCTGATGGGGGGCGCGTCGCTGGATCAAAGCTATGCCGCGCAATTCTACGATCTGACCAAGCTTACATATTTCCCCGGCGCGATGATGGAGCTGGGGCGGTTCTGTCTGGCCCCGGGAGTCACAGACCCGGATGTCGTGCGCATGGCCTGGGCCGCGCTGGCGCAGTTTGTGGACGCCCATACGGTCGCGTTGCTCTTTGGGTGTACCTCCTTCAAGGGCACAAATCCGGCACCCTATAGCGATGTCATGGCGCTTTTGCACAGCCGCCACCTTGCGCCCCTGCACTGGCAGCCGCAGGTCAAGGCCCCCGATACGGTGGGCTTTGTGGAACGGAGGTTGGACAAACCGGCCGAGAAAGCCGCGCTACAAATGCTGCCGCCGCTGCTGCGGAGCTATCTGATGATGGGGGGCTGGGTGAGCGATCATGCGGTGATCGACCACCAGATGAACACGCTGCATGTGTTTACCGGCCTCGAAATCGCGGCGATCCCCGAGGGGCGTAAGCGCCTGCTGCGCGGTGCCGCCTAAGAGTTTCATGCCTTCGGCGAGGATTTTAGCCCATTTGGAAGAGGGGTCATTGACGCTGACGCGGCGCGGCGCTAGCTGGCTGTCATGGCACGCGCACCCCTATTACAAGTTAACGAGATCTCGCTGACATTCGGCGGAGATCCCGTATTCGAAGACATGTCCCTTGTGGTTCAATCCGGCGACCGACTGGCGCTGGTGGGCCGGAACGGGTCAGGTAAATCCACTTTGATGAAGGTCATGGCCGGATTGGTCGAAGCCGACAGCGGCGACGTGATCGTCGGGCCCGGCGTTTCGGTAGGCTATATGGAGCAAGACCCGGATCTGACCGGATTCGAGACTTTGGGCGACTTCGCGGCCCATGGCTTGGACCCGTCCGAGATGTACAAGGTCGAACGCGCCGGAGAAGGGTTGAAATTTGACCCCGCGCGCCCTGTCAGCACCGCATCCGGCGGGGAACGTCGCCGCGCGGCATTGGCGCGTCTGATGGCCTCCGAGCCCGAGCTGATGCTGCTGGACGAGCCGACGAACCACCTGGATATCGAAGCGATCCGCTGGCTTGAAGACGAGCTGAAAGCGACGCGGGCCGCTTTTGTGATTATCTCTCACGATAGGGCGTTTCTGCGTGAGTTGACCCGTGCGACGCTCTGGGTCGACCGCGGTGTTGTGCGCCGGCAGGACATCGGCTTTGGCGGGTTTGAAGCCTGGCGCGACCAGATGTGGGAAGAAGAGGATATGCAGCGCCACAAGCTGAACCGCAAAATCAAGGCGGAAGCACGGTGGGCTGTCGAAGGCATTTCGGCGCGGCGCAAGCGCAACCAGGGCCGTGTGCGCGCCCTGCAAGACCTGCGAGCCGAACGCGCCAGCCAGATCAAACGTCAGGGCACCGCCGCCATGGCGTTGGAAGCGGGTCCGAAGTCGGGCCGCAAGGTGGTCGAGGCTATGGGCATCACCAAGGCCTTTGGCGACAAGACGATTCTGCGCCCCTTTGACATCACCATCCAGCGGGGGGATCGGATCGCCTTGGTCGGGCCGAATGGTGTGGGCAAGACGACGTTGCTGAATATGCTGATCGGGAAAGAACAGCCCGACGGGGGCGAGATCAAACAGGGTACCAACCTTGAGATCGCGCTGTTCGACCAAGCGCGCGCGCAGCTTGATGGCGATATGTCGCTGTGGGACAGTCTGACCGGCGATCCGGAAATGCGTGTATCGGGCAAGGCGGACCAGATTCTGGTGCGCGGGCAGCCGAAACACGTGGTTGGGTACCTGAAAGAATTCCTGTTCGACGAGGGGCAGGCCCGTGCGCCCGTGCGGTCCTTGTCGGGGGGCGAAAAGGCGCGGTTGCTGCTGGCCAAGATCATGGCGCGCTCCAGCAACCTCTTGGTGCTTGACGAACCGACCAACGATCTGGATGTCGAAACCCTTGATCTGATGCAGGAGCTGCTATCGACCTATGATGGCACCGTGCTGCTGGTCAGCCACGACCGTGACTTCCTTGACCGTGTTGCCGCGACCACCATCGCGATGGAGGGTGACGGCAAGGCGACTGTCTATGCGGGCGGTTGGACGGATTATCTGGCGCAGCGCCAGCAGGATGATTTTGACCAAAGCGTTGTTGCCAAATCAAAGCCCGGCGCGAAATCCGAAAAGCCCAAAGCGGCGCAGCAATCTGGCCTGAGCTTTACCGAAAGGCACCGGCTAGAGGCGCTGCCCGCCGAGATTGCGCGACTGGAAGCCGAAATCGCGAAACTGGAAGAGTTGATGAGCGATCCGACGCTCTATTCCGACAATCCGGTGAAATTCCAGAAAGCGACCGATGCCTTGGTCGAGCGGAATGAAAAGCTGCAGGACGCAGAGGCCGAGTGGCTGATGCTGGAAGAAAAAGCCGAAAGCTAAAGGGGGCAGGGCGACCCGCCCCCCTCGCATACTGTGGGGGGCTTAGCCCAGTTGTACCAGCGCGTGGCGTTTCTTGCCCGCGCTAAGCTTGATCGGTGTGGCCAGCGTGGCGGCATCGACCATCAGGCCTGCGTCTGTCAGCGGTTCGTCATTATAGCGGGCACCGTTTTCGGTGATCAGACGCTTTGCCTCTTTGCCCGAGCCGGCCAGACCGGATTTCACGATCAACTGTACGATAGAGATGCCGTCGCCGATATCCGCCGCGCTGAGCGTCAGGGTGGGTAGGTCATCGCCGACGCCGCCTTTTTCGAACACTTCGCGTGCCGTGGCTTCGGCATTCTTTGCGGCTTCGGCACCGTGCAGCAGGGTCGTGACCTCGTTCGCCAGAATGATCTTGGCCGCGTTGATGTCGGAGCCTTCCAGCGCGCCCAGACGGTCGCATTCCTCGACCGGTAGTTCGGTGAAGATCTTGAGAAACTTGCCCGTATCCGCATCGGTGGTGTTGCGCCAGAACTGCCAGAACTCGTAAGGCGACAGCATGTCCCCGTTCAGCCAGATCGCGCCGCCTTGGGATTTGCCCATTTTGCGGCCGTCGCTGGTGGTCAGCAAAGGCGTGGTGAGCCCGAAAATCTCTTGATCCAGCACGCGGCGGGTCAGGTCGATCCCGTTGACGATATTCCCCCATTGATCCGAGCCGCCCATCTGCAGCAGGCAGCCATAGCGGCGGTTGAGTTCAAGGAAGTCATAGGCCTGCAAGATCATGTAGTTGAATTCGAGGAAGGACAGCGACTGTTCCCGATCAAGACGGGATTTGACGCTTTCGAACGACAGCATCCGGTTCACGCTGAAATGCCGCCCGATGTCGCGCAGGAATTCGAGGTAGTTCAGATTGTCCAGCCATTCGGCGTTGTTCAGCATGATCGCGTCGCTGTCGCCGTCACCGTAGGACAGGTATTTCTCGAACACCTGCTGCATGCCGGCGATATTGGCGTCGATGGCGGCGTTGTCGAGCAGGGGGCGTTCATCCGACCGGAACGACGGGTCGCCCACTTTGGTGGTGCCGCCGCCCATTAGGGTGATCGGTTTGCCGCCGCATTTCTGCAACCAGCGCAGCACCATGATATTCATCAGATGCCCCACATGAAGGGATTTCGCTGTCGCGTCATAGCCGATATAGGCAGGCACAGCCCCGTTGATCAGAGCGTCATCAAGGCCCTGATAGTCCGTACAATCGGCGAGAAAGCCGCGCTCCATCATGATGCGGATGAAATCGGATTTGGGGTGGTATGTCATGGTGCTTGCCCTCAGCTTGGGTGGTGGTGCACTCTATAGGTGCTGAGCAGACAAAGGAAAAGGCCATGAATAAGGCCCAAGGGGCAAGAACCCCGACACGGATCGCGAAAACAGGCCCGCTGCGGGCCGCAGGCGCGATGAGCGGCACCTCGCTCGACGGGGTGGACGTTGCGGTGATTGAGACAGACGGCCGCGATATCATGGGCTTCGGCACGTCGAGCTACCGCAGCTATTCAGCCGAGGAACGCCGCACCATCGCGGCCGGTTTCGGCAAATGGTCAGGGCCAGAGGTGGCGGCGGCGACGCAGGTGGTCGAGGCGGCGCATATCGATGCCCTTGGCGGGTATACCGATGTCGATCTGATCGGCTTTCACGGACAGACGCTGGCCCATGCGCCGCGCATACAGGGGACGTTGCAGGTGGGCGACGGTGCCGCGCTGGCGGATCATCTGGGGCTGCCCGTCGTGTGGGATTTCCGCAGCGCCGATGTGCATCTGGGCGGAGAGGGCGCACCGCTCGCGCCGTTCTTTCACCACGCCTGCGCCCGCTATGCGGGGCTGACGGGGCCGGTGGCCTTTTTGAACCTTGGCGGGGTGGGCAACCTGACCTGGGTGGATCCGGCGATCCCCTTGCCCGAGGCGGAGGGGGCGCTGCTGGCTTTCGACACGGGGCCTGCCAATGCACCCATCAACGATCTGATGCAGGCGCGTCTGGGGTTGCCCTTTGACGAGGGCGGCAAGACCGCGTCGCGCGGGCAGGTCGAGACCGGCGCGCTTGAGCTGTTTCTGGCCGAGCCCTATTTCGCACGGATGCCCCCCAAGTCGCTGGACCGGAACGATTTTGACGAGATGGTCGCGCTGGTGACCGAACTGTCGGACGCAGATGCCGCCGCGACGCTGACGGCGATGTGTGCCACTGGCGTGGCCGAAGCAATGCAGCATTGTCCGCGTCTGCCCGATCGTGTGTTGGTCACAGGGGGCGGGCGGCACAACCCTGTGTTGATGAAGATGCTCAGCGTCAGTCTGGATTGTCCGGTCATGCCGATAGAAGAGATCGGGCTGGACGGTGATATGCTGGAGGCGCAGGCCTTCGGATATCTTGCCGTGCGGGTGGCGCGCGGGCTGCCGACCTCTTGCCCCGGCACCACGGGGGTGCGGGCTGCGGTCGGGGGCGGCACCGTGAGCATGCCGACGGAGGCGATCAGCGTTTAGAATAAGGCCCTTTGATGGGTTTCGCGCCAGCGTATCGTCACCCCTGTGACCTGCGCTTTTCTCTGGACAGGACGTGTTGCGGCGTGAGTCGCCTGTTAGCATTTCGCGCTATGGTCGTGGGTATTCTTCGTTTTTCCCGAATAAGTTAGCTATGCGGCGCGGGTCTCCGACGTGGCAAGGGGCTGTTGCCCGCTTGCATAGCGGCGTTCCGTAAACAGTCTGTTTCCTTGCTTGGAATCTGGGTGGTTCTACCTTGAATTGTACTACCTCAGAACGGTGGCGCAGAAAGTGGGGGCTTTGCTTGCGCCGTTCCTTTTCAAAAGGAGAATGACCATGACGAGTATGTTTCTTAAAAACGCCGCAACTTCGGTTGCAACGGTATTCATCGCCACGTCGGCCTTTGCGCTGGATGTCGGCGTCGGTGCCAGCGTGGGCGGTATTGGCGCGGGCGTAGGGGCCAGCGTCGGCCACGGGTCCGCCGCGGATGTCGGTGTTGGTGTGGGCGCAGGCAGCGTCGGCGCGGGGGCGGGTGCCTCTGTCGGCGGCGTGGGCGCTGGTGTCGGGGCCTCGGTTGGCGGGGGTTCCGTCGCGGGCGTTGGCGTGGGTGTCGGCAGCACCGGCGGGTCCAACAGCGGCGGCGGCACGACGACCGACGACAGCGGGACGACCGGCAGCGCGACTGCCGCGGTATCGCGCAGTGTCAGCGGCGATGTGTCCCGCGCCGCGGCCTCTGTCCCGATCACGGCGGCATTGGGCGCTACGGTCATGACCACCGACCGCGAAGTCGTCGGTATGATCGAAGACGTGCGCCCGTCGACGCAAGGCAAATTCGTGGCCACCATCCGGATGAACGTCGCCTTTGGCGCGCAGCCGCGGACGATCCAGATCAAGATGCCGATGTTGAAAAGTGACACAGATATGATCCGTGTGGGCTTTACCAAGTCGGGCCTGTTGCGTCAGATCCAAAGCTGACACCGGGCGCGACACCGCAAGCACAAAAAAAGCGCGCCTTGATCGGGCGCGCTTTCGTATCTTCGGGCGGGGCGAACTGCCCCCCCCGCGATCAACCTTTCAGGATCGAACGACCGGCGTATTCCGCTGTCACGCCAAGCGATTCCTCGATGCGGATCAGCTGGTTGTATTTCGCCAACCGGTCGGACCGCGCGAGCGAGCCCGTCTTGATCTGACCGCAGTTCGTCGCAACAGCAAGATCCGCAATCGTCGCGTCCTCGGTCTCGCCCGAGCGGTGGGACATCACGTTGGTAAAGCCCGCACGATGCGCCATGTCGACCGCTTGCAGCGTCTCGGACAGGGTGCCGATCTGGTTGACCTTCACCAGCATGGAGTTGGCAGACCCCCGTTTGATGCCTTCGGCCAGACGTTCGGGGTTGGTCACGAATAGATCGTCGCCCACCAGCTGGATCTTGTCGCCCAGACGGTCGGTTAGCAGTTTCCAGCCATCCCAGTCGTCTTCGGACATGCCGTCCTCGATAGAGATGATGGGGTAGTCGGCGCAGAGGGCCGCCAGATAATCCACATTCTCGGCGCTGGTCAGGGTTTTCCCTTCTCCAGAAAGGACATAGCTGCCGTCCTTGAAGTATTCCGTTGCCGCGCAATCCAGCGCGAGGTAGATTTCCTCGCCCGGTTTGTAGCCTGCTTTCTCGATGGATTTCAGAATGAAATCAAGTGCATCGCGGGTGGAGCTGATGTTGGGTGCGAAGCCGCCTTCGTCGCCGATACCGGTGGACAGACCTGCGGCCGAAAGCTCTTTCTTCAGCGTGTGGAACACCTCGGAGCCCATGCGCACCGCGTCGCGGATATTCTCTGCCGCGACGGGCATGATCATGAATTCCTGAATGTCGATCGGGTTATCCGCGTGCTCGCCCCCGTTGATGATGTTCATCATCGGCACGGGTAGCATGCGCGCAGAGGTGCCGCCCACATAGCGGTAGAGCGGCTGCGAGCAATAATCAGCCGCGGCCTTCGCCGTCGCGAGGGAGACGCCCAGAATGGCGTTGGCCCCCAGACGCGACTTGTTGTCGGTGCCGTCCAGCTCGATCATCGTGCCGTCAATCTCGACCTGCTCTGTCGCGTCGATGCCGACCAGCGCATCCGCGATCTCGCCATTGACCGAGGCGCAGGCTTCCAGAACGCCCTTGCCCATATAGCGCTTTTGGTCGCCATCGCGACGCTCTACCGCCTCATAGGCACCGGTGGATGCGCCAGAGGGAACGGCCGCACGGCCCATGGTGCCGTCTTCAAGCGTCACATCGACTTCGACCGTGGGGTTGCCCCGGCTGTCAATGATTTCGCGGGCGTGGATGTCGATGATCGTGCTCATAAGGGGCTATCCTTTTGCAGATGACAATTGCGCAGCGGTTTAGCGCGCCGGGGGGAGGATGGAAAGTGTTCAGGCCTGTTCTTTGACCTTTCGCTCACGCCATACCGTATAGATGCCCGAGGCAACAATGATGGTTGCGCCAACATAGGTCAGCAGATCGGGGCGTTCGCCAAAGATCGTGATGCCCACAACCATCGCGAACAGCAGGCGCGCATAGCGGAACGGTGTGACAAAGCTGATTTCGCCGATACGCATGGCCGCGACGATGCCGTAATAGGCGACCATGCCGGTCGTCAGCGCCGCCCCCATGAACAACCATTGCACCCCCGACATCGGCGCAAAATCCGTGCCCGTGCCCAGCATGAAAAGCAGGCTTGCAGGGACCAACGCCAGAAACGCAAGGAACGACAGCTGGAACGTAGAGGTCGATTTCGGCACCCGCCGCGTCGCCAGATCACGCAAGGACAGCCCCAGCACCCCAAGCACCGCCAGCAGGGACAGCGCCTGAAAGCTGTCCATCCCGGGGCGGATCACCAGCAAGACGCCCAGCATACCAACCAGAATAGCGCTCCACCGGCGCCAGCCGACGGGATCGCCCAGAAACAGCGCCGCGCCTAGGGTCACCACCAGCGGTGTCGCCTGCAAGATGGCCGAGGCAGAAGAAATCGGCGTCAGCACAATGGCCGATACAAACCCCAAGGTGCCGACGATCTCGCCCAAGGCGCGCAGCAGGATCGGGCGGGTCAGCATCGCGCGATCCATCAAGGGTTCGCCCTTCATCACCACCATCGCACCATAGCAAAGCGCGCCACCGGTCCCGAGCATAAAGATAATCTGCCCGATCGGGATATCCGTCCCGATCAGCTTGATGAACATGTCCTCAATGGCAAAGCCCAACATCGACAGCACCATGATCAAAGCGCCGCGCAGATTGTCCATATCCTATTCCTTCATACAATCGTTCTAAAATTCCGTCAGTGGATGCATGTCCCTTTGTCGGGGGATGTGCAAGCCTCGCGGCGCATCCCGTGACGGGGCTGGTGGCGGAAGGGACCAACTGCTAGCACAAGCGTATGAAATGGCCGCGCCCCCCGTCTGATACGCTTACGACCGTTTTCACCGTCTGTATCGGCGCGGTGGGGGCCGGTATCGGCTGGCTGCTGAACGCGCCGATCTACATGCTGCTGGGGCCTGCGGTGCTGGTGTCGCTGGCCGGTCTGGCGGGCGGGCGCATGGGGGTGTCGCTGCCGCTGCGCAACATCTGCTTTGTCGTCATTGGCCTGTCGGTGGGGGCAGGGTTTGACCAGAATGCGGTCGATGCCATGCTGCGCTGGCCGCTGGCTTTTGTAGGGATGGCCGTGCTGGTCTGGGCGATGCTGGTGCTCAGCCGGTGGCTGCTGGCGCGGTTCTTTGGCTTTGACCGTCGTGCAGCACTGCTGGCTTCGGCCCCCGGACACCTCAGCTTTGTGCTGGCGATGGCGGCCGATGGCGGGGATAATGCGGTGCGTATCTCGACCACGCAGTCGGTGCGGCTGTTGTCGCTCACGCTGGTGGTGCCCTTTGTCGCACTGGCGATGGGGGTTGATCTGGGCGGGTCCATCGTGCCCGACGGCCCCGTTATGGGCGGGGTGACATTGCTGGTGATGGCGGTGCTATCCGTCGGGGCAGGGGTGCTGCTGGGGCGCATCCGGGTGCCCGCGCCGATGTTGATCGGGCCGATGCTGGTGTCATCGCTTGCGCATGTGACAGGGCTCGCCCCCGGTGTGCTGCCCCTGTGGCTGGTGATGCCCGCCTATGTGGTGCTCGGCGCCTTGATCGGCACGCGGTTCTCCGGCGTGCGGCTTGACGATCTGACCAAGGGGCTTGCCGCAGGGCTGGCTGTGACCTGCCTTGCCGTGGGGTTGGCCCTGCTGGGGGCGATCCCGGTCGCTATGGCGCTTGGCATGCCGCTGGCGCATATCCTCGTGGCCTTTGCGCCCGGTGGGTTCGAGACCATGATCGCCATGGGCAGCGTGCTGGGGATCAGCCCGGGTTTCGTCGCCGCTTGCCACATGATGCGCCTGTTCATCCTCAGCGCTGTGCTGCCGCTGATGCTGGCGCGCAGCACCCCGCGCTAGGCTATCTTTCACAGCACCGTTGACTTTGCCGCCCAAACAGCCCATCTGGGGCGCAAGCGATGCCTTCTGCCGCGTGAGCAGACCAGCCCTTGACCTGTCGACCTAAAATCGTCGCGTCTTATGACAGCTGAACAAAAGGCCGCCGATGTTCCCAAAATCACGCGTGGGGCCAAGCGCAACAGACAGGGTGTTGGCACTAGGCTGCCCCCTGCGATCTGCTTTGCGTCCCTCGCGGTTTCCCTGCATCGACAGGGCCCGCGTGATTGCTATGGCGGGAAGGGGCTTTGCCCCGCATCCCGCGGAAAGACGACAAAACGATGAGCGATTTTGAAATGATGGGCCTGCCGCGCCGTCTGGTCAAAGCCTTGACCAACATGGGCATGACCGATCCGACCCCGATCCAGAAACAGGCGATCCCCCACGGGATGAATGGCCGCGACGTGATGGGGCTGGCACAGACCGGCACCGGCAAGACCGCTGCCTTCGGTATCCCGCTGGTGGCCCAGATGCTGGAACGCGAAGCCCGCCCTGAGCCGCGCACCGTGCGCGGGCTGGTGCTGGCCCCGACCCGCGAGCTGGCCAACCAGATCATGGAGAACCTCAAAGGGTTCTGCGAAGGCACCCAGCTGAAAACCATGATGATTGTCGGCGGCCAGTCGATCAACCCGCAGATCAAACGGATGGAGCGCGGCGTCGACCTGCTGGTGGCCACACCCGGGCGCTTGCTGGACCTGATGGACCGCCGCGCGGTGCTGCTGCACAAGACCACTTTCCTTGTGCTGGATGAAGCAGACCAGATGCTCGACATGGGCTTCATCCACGATCTGCGCAAGATCGCGGCGGTGCTGCCGAAAGAGCGTCAGACCATGCTCTTTTCGGCAACCATGCCGAAACTGATGAACGAGATCGCCAACAGCTACCTCAACAGCCCGATCCGCATCGAAGTCTCGCCTCCGGGCAAGGCGGCGGACAAGATCACCCAAGAGGTGCATTTCATCGCCAAGGCGGAAAAGAAATCCCTGCTGATCGAACTGCTTGGCAAACACACCGAGGAACGCGCCCTGGTGTTCGGGCGGACCAAACACGGCTGTGAAAAGCTGATGAAAGATCTGGTCAAGGCCGGTTTCAAAGCCGCCTCGATCCACGGCAACAAAAGCCAGGGTCAGCGAGACCGCGCCATCGAATCCTTCAAGAAAGGCGAGGTCACCGTGCTTGTAGCAACGGATGTCGCCGCCCGCGGTCTGGATATTCCCGACGTGAAGCACGTCTACAACTACGAGCTGCCCAATGTGCCCGACAATTATGTCCACCGTATCGGCCGGACCGCGCGCGCGGGCAAAGACGGGGCGGCGATCGCTTTCTGCGCACCGGATGAAATGGGCGAGCTGAAAGATATCCAGAAGACAATGAAAATCTCGATCCCCGTGGCCTCCGGCCGTCCGTGGGAAGCGATTGACGAACCCGCCAAGCCAAAGGGTCGCGGCGGACGCGGTCGTGGTCGCGGTGGTCGCCCCGGTGGCGGTGGCGGCAACGGGGGCGGTGGCAATGGCGGCGGTGCGGGTAAACCCGCCGGTGCCGCGCGGCGTCGTCGCAAGCCAGCCGGGCAGCGCGCCGCATAAGCGCGCAGGTATCAACGCACAATCAAAAGGGGCACCGCCATTAGCGGTGCCCCTTTTTGTCACCTCTCTCTAAAGCGCCATGGTCCGCGCTTCCAAATGGCTCTAAATCCTCGCCCGAAGGGCGAAACCTGCACCGTCCGCCACCACGTGGTCGCTCAGCCCTATTCCGCGGGGTCTGCTGCCGCCTGCCGGTTGACCCGCGCCAGAAGCAGCATCAGCGCAAAGGCGAGTGTCGCCAGCGTCAGTACCGCGCCGATCAGCGGCGTGATCGTGCCGTTGAACATCAACCCGATGGGCGAGGCGAGCATGGCCGCCATCACCGTCGACACGGCCCCGATGACCGACGCCGCCATGCCAGCGATGTGGCCCAAAGGCTCCATCGCCAGCGCGTTGAGGTTGCCCATCACCAGCCCCACCTGAAAGAACAGCGACGCCTGCCACATCAGGAAAAAGACAAAGCCATAGGGCTCTGGCAGATCGCCCAGACCAAGACCCAGCATCAGGCCCGACAATACGATCTGCAGCCCAAGCGCAAGGATCACGATCCGCTGCATCCCTAGCCGGACGACCAGCAGCGCGTTCAGCAGGCTCGACGTCCCCGAGATCAGCGCCGCGACGCCAAACCAGAAGGGGAAGCTCTCGGCGCGGTCATAGACTTGGTCGTAAATGGGTTGCACCAGCATCAGCGTCGAGAACAAGAACCCCATCACCAGCGTCTGCACCGTGATCGACAGACACACCATCGGGTTGCTGAAAATCTCTTTCACGGCGTTCCACAGCAGGCCGATCTGCAAAGGTCGACGCTTGGGCTTGGGCAGGGTTTCGGGCAGGCGGAGCATGGCCCAGACCACACAGGTTGCCGAGAAAACGATGAACGACAAGAATACGCCACGCCAATCGGACAGGGCGATGATCACAGCCCCCATTGCAGGGGCAAAGGCGGGCACGACGACAAAGATCATCATCACGAAAGACATGATCTTGGCCATTTGCCGGCCGGAATACAGATCGCGGATCACCGCAAGCGCCACAACCCGAGGGCCCGCAGCCCCCACACCCTGCACGACCCGCGCGATCAGCATCACCTCCAGCGATTGGCTCAGCCACGCCACCACAGCCCCCGAGATATAGATCGCAGACCCGAGGTAGATGATATTCTTGCGCCCGAAAGCATCCGACAGCGGCCCCGTGACAAAAGTGCCCATCCCCATCCCCAGAATAAAGGCGGTCACAATCAGCGGGACTTTGGTCATATCCAAAGGCGAGAGCTCTGCGCCGATCTCGGGCAGGGCAGGCAGCATTGCATCGGTCGAGAAAGCAATGATTGCAAACATCATCGCAATCAGCGCCACAAACTCGGGGCGGCTCATGTTGATGTCGGGGCGGTCGTCGGTCATCCATCGGCTCCATCGTCACGGTGGGCCGCAGGGCGCAGCCTATGGTGTTCATAAGGCTGCCTTACAGATAGTGCAATCGGCGTCGCGCTGTCAGCTGGCTCGGGCGCGCTGGCGCGGCTCTGTCTCGCGGGTGGTCACCGGCAAACGCAATACTTGAACGATCTCGTCCAGTCCCGACATCGGCAGGGGAAGATGCGCGGGCAGGGCCAATACCGAGACGTTGTAATTCACGATATCGCTGCGCACCTGATCCCATGTCTCAAGCGGAATGACCCGCGAGACATAGCGGCACCGCTCCAGCACCGCACGGCGGGCGGCAAAGCCTCTATGCGCCGGACGCCCCGCACGTTGACAGAACTGTTCGCTCTGGCAGCCGACGACCAGATCGCTGCCCATCCGGGCCAACTGCCGTAGCCAGTCGGCGTGACCGGTGTGGAATCCGTCGAACCCGCCATAGGTCAGGATCGTCCGCGTCATTGGCGTGGAGGGTGTGAAGCTGGACGGGCGCGCCGCCGGTGTCACCACCGTCGCCCGCCCGCGTCCCATAAAGGGAAAGGGTATATCGTATTTCATGCTGCCCGCTCGATCTGGATAGGGGTCTTTGCCCCTTTATCTGATTGATTCTAGGCGGGTTTCAGCACAAAGGCAAAGCCTTTCTGCCGCATATTGCCAGTGCGGGCGCGTGGCCTCAGCCTTCGTTGCGCAGCTCGGCCAGTACTTTCTTCCAAAGCTCGGGCGGCTGCGCGCCCGGCACCGCATGACGCCCGCCCACAATAAAGGTCGGGACGGAGTTGATGCCCATCTCGCGGCTGTGCGCGTCGCGTTTGCGGATGTCTTCCATATCCTCATCCGTCGCCAATAGACGCGTCACAACAGATGCATCCATCTCGATCCCGTCGGCAATATCGGCGAGCACCTCGGCATCGCCAATATCGCGCGCATCAACAAAATAGGCTTTGAACAACGCCGATACCGCAGCGGTTTGGCGCCCTTCGATCCCGGCCCAGTGGATCAACCGATGGGCGTTCAGCGTGTTGGGGGTGCGCTGCATCGCCTCGAAGTTAATCTTGAGACCGGCTTTCTCGGCGTGTTCCACCACAGGGGCATAGGCCCGCACCGCACCTTCCTTGCCGCCGAACTTGCCTTCCAGATAGGCACGGCGGTCCATCCCGTCGGCAGGCATGTCGGGGTTAAGCTGGAACGGGTGCCATTCGATCGCGAAAGGGTGGTCCGGCTCGCTTTCCAGTGCGCGGTCCAGATGGGCCTTGCCGATATAGCACCAAGGGCAAATCGGGTCGGACATGATATCAAGCTTGATCGTCTGGGTCATCGTTGTGCCTCATAGGCTGCACGCAAGGACCGGCGCAGCAGTTTGCCATTCGCGCCCATCGGCAGCTCTGGCAGGTGGATGAAAAGGCGCGGCTGCTTGTAGCGCGCCATGTTGTCTTGTGCATAAAGTGCCAGCGCGGCCTCGTCCAGCGGGCTATCGGCGGTATAGAAGGCCGCGATCACGGTCACGTCGGGTTTAACCTCGACCTCCGCCGCGCCGACAGCATGGATGCCGGGGAATTTGGCGAGGGTTTGTTCCACCTCGATCGGCGAGACGCGGAACCCGCCCGCGTTCATCATATCGTCATTGCGCCCCAGATAGGTGATCTGCCCATCCGTGCCCATGACACCTTGGTCGCCGGTCAGGAACCAGTCACCCTGATATTTCTGGGCCGTTTGATCCGGCGCGCCAAGATAGCCGAGCATCAGCCCCGGGTCGCTCTTGTGGATCGCGATGGTGCCTTCTTGGCCGATCTCTACCGGGCCTTCCGTCCCGATCAACGCGATGCGACGCCCGTCCTGAGGCTGGCCCAATGTGCCGGCCCGCGCCGGACGGTCGGGAGAGGCGGAGAGAAAGGTCGAACACTCCGACATACCGTAGGCCTCGAAGATCGGCGTGCCGCTGGCAGCCTGCCACGCGCGGGCAACGGCCGAGGGCAGCTTTTCCCCCGCGCTCAACCCGTGGCGCAGGCTTGGCACGTTGATCTGGTCGTGGTGTTTCAGGATCTGACGGTACACCCCCGGTGCGGCAGCAAAAAGGCTCGCCTCATGCCGCGCCATCAAGGCAGGGAGATCCGCAGGTGCCACGCCCGCAACCGGGATCAAGGCGGTGGCACCGGCGGTCCAGGGGTCCATCAGGCCGGTCCCCAGCGTATAGGTCCAATTGAACGCGCCTGCATGCATGACCCGATCCTCGGGCTTCAGATCATACCAGCCGCGCACCATCATCTGCCGCGCCCAGATGGCGCGATGTGCGTGCATCACCGCGCTCGGCCGGCCCGACGTGCCAGAGGTATAGATGATATAGCCCAGCCGGTCGGGGTCTCCCATATGCCAGGGGGCCGCGGGCAAATCGCGCATGGACCTGAGCTGGGCCAGATCGACGGTGGTGTCATTCGGCGGGCAGGGCACGGCGGGATCACGCAAGATCGCCTTGGGCGCGAGGGTGGCGATGATCGCGGCAACCTCCGGCTCTGTCAGTGCGGCGGCGGTGGGGACAGGCACCAAGCCTGCGGCCAGCGCGCCCAGATAGGCCAGCGGGAAATCCACAGTATTGCCAAGACGCATCAGCACGATGTCCCCCGGGCGCAGCCCCATGCCCAGTAACCCCGTCGCGGTGCCGCGCACGGCGGCCTCAAGCTGGTCGAAACGCCACGCCTCAACGCGATCGGGCCCGACAATGGCAAGCGCCGTCTTGTCGCCCAGATCGGCGGCGCGGCCCAAAACATGGGCGGCAAGATTGAACGGGGCGGGGCAAGGCGCAAAGCCGGTGGACGCAGAGACGGACAGCATGCCCAATCGCTACCCCGCGCGCAGCAGCGTTGCAAGCGCCCCGGCGCGGCGCTATAGCCAGCGCATGACGCAAGACGGCCCGAAATCCATTATCCAGATCGCCCGCGAAAGCGGCGAGACGGAAACCGCCCCGCCTGTTGATCTGGGCGCGCGCGTGCGCGAGTTGCGCAAAGCGCGCAACTGGACGCTGGAGCAAGCCGCCAATCAGGCCGGACTGGCCCGTTCCACGCTCAGCAAGATCGAGAACGGCCAGATGTCGCCCACCTATGAGGCGCTGAAAAAGCTTGCCGTGGGGTTGGAAATCTCGGTGCCACAGCTCTTTACGCCCCCCTCGGCGGGGCAGATCAACGGGCGCATGGCGGTCACCAAATCGGGCGAGGGGGCGGCCAAGGCGACGACCACCTACGAGCACACAATGCTGGCCGATACGCTGCGCAAAAAGCAGATGCTGCCCTACCGCGCGCGGATCCGTGCCCGCCGGATGGATGAATTCGACGGCTGGGTGCGCCACGACGGGGAAGAGTTCCTTTACGTGCTGACCGGCGTCATCACCCTATACACCGAATTCTACGAACCCGTCGAAATGCGCCGCGGCGACAGCGCCTATTATGATGCGACGATGGGGCATAACGTCGTCTCTACCAGCGATGAGGACGCCACGATCCTTTGGGTCACATCGCTCACCTGACCGACGTGCCCGCGCTTCATTTTGCCAAATAAACTCTCCCCGAAGGGCCGCTAAGCCACAGGCACCGCCGCCTGATACCTATATGCGTCGCTTACTGGGCCGGTTCAATCCACCAGACCTCGGGCATATAATTCGGACCGTCGCCATACAGCGGCACGTGGGAGGGGTATTTCAACGCTGCGACATGGGCGATGCGGTCTTCGGTGAACTGCCAGAACGGGATGACATAGCGCCCGGCGGTCAGCACGCGATCCAGCGCGCGGGTGGCGGCGGTGAAATCCTCGGCGCTGCTGGCCCCGACCATCGTATCGATCATCGCGTCGATGGCAGGGGATTTCACCCCCATCAGGTTGCGGCTGCCTTCCTGATCGGCTGCCTCCGACCCCCAGTAATAGCGTTGTTCGTTGCCCGGGCTCAGCGAGAGGGCGCGGCGGAAGATGGCCATGTCAAAGTCGAAGGCCGCGTTGCGCGCGACGAATTGCGCGTCATCCACAGCGTCCACGCGGGCAGTGATGCCCAGACGGGCCAGCGCCTGGATATAAAGCTCGGCAATGGCGATATTCTCGCTACTACCTTTGGACAGCAGGATGCTGAACGACAAGGGTTGCCCGTCAGGCCCCCGCATGGTGCCGCCATCGGCGCTGTATCCCGCATCGGCCAACGCGCCCATGGCGCGGCGGATGCCCGCGCGGTTGCGGGCGGATCCGTCGGACACGGGTAGCGCATAGCCGTCAAGCGCGCCGGCGGGCAGGTCATCAGCAAAGGGGGTCAACAACTCGGCCACGCGGCCGGTGGCAGGGCCGTCTTGCATCGCCAGCGGAGAGTTCGAGAAATAAGAGGTAATGCGCGGTTGCGCCCCGCCGGTCAGCGTCTCGTTGATATACTCGAAGTTAAAGGCCGCGATCAGCGCCTCGCGCACACGGATGTCGTCAAAGGGCGCGCGGCGGGTGTTCATGACCAATCCGGTCATGCCCGAGGGTTTGCTATGGGCGAAGGTGGATTTGACCACATCACCGCGCTGCACGGCGGGGAAGTCATATTGCGTCGCCCAGCTTTCGGCGTTGAATTCGCGCAGGGCGGAAATCTCTCCGGCCTTGAACGCCTCGAACAACACATTCGCGTCGCCATAAAAGTCGAGCTTTATCTCGTCGATGTTATGGGTGCCTTTGCGAAACGGCACATCCTTGCCCCAGTAGTTAGGGTTGCGCGTCAGGGTGACCTGTTTGCCCGCCTTATAATCGCTGACCACATAGGGGCCGGAGCCGAGCGGTATCTCCGCCAGCGGGGCGTTGGCGAAATCGCGGCCCTCCCATTGCGCCTTGCTCAGGATCGGGCGCATCCCTGCCAGCAGGGCCAGCTCTCGGTTATCGGTGTTGAACTCCATCTTAACGCTGCGCGGACCGGTCTGGGCGATGCTGTCGATCTGGGCATAAAGCCCGTGGTAGCGCGGGTGGCCCTCGGTGCCGAGCATGTCGTAGCTAAAGATCACATCTTCGGGGGTGACCGGACTGCCATCAGAGAAGCGCGCCTCGGGTCGCAGGGTGAATTCGACCCAGGACCGGTCCTCCGGGACCTCAATCGATTCGGCCAAAAGCCCGTAAAGCGCGAAAGGTTCATCCCACGAACGGCCCATCAGGCTTTCATGGGTAAAGAACGGCAACTGCCACGGAGAGGTGCCCTTGCGCACGAAGGGATTGAGGCTGTCAAACCCGCCGGTGTTGCCCAGAACGATCGCGCCGCCTTGGGGTGCGTCCGGGTTGGCATAGGGCAGCGACACAAAATCAGGTGGGAGAGCAGGGTCCCCATACATAGATATACCATGTGCGGGCTCGGCGCGGGCGAATCCACTGAGAAGAATCAGTGAAGAAACAGCTGCAACTGCCCGACAGCTTTGGAAAAATTTAAACGCCATTTTAGCAACAATCCCGCTCTGCCCTTGTTTTATTAGCGTATTCCTTAGCGATGCGGCAGCTACAGTTCAAACTTTAAGCTTGGATTACGGCGGCGAATTGCGTATAACGAACTCACTGCTCGATAGGTTTCTTGCCTGTATGAAACCTGCCTCAATAACTTAACGTCCGCTTCGTGCGGACGTTTTTTTTTGCCCGTGATCTGGCATATGTCCGGGCAGCAGGGGCATTCCGCCGGGGGGCGGAATTAGCCGTTTCCATTCGTTTCGCAGCCCGCCATGATGCACCTGCAGAAACGCTAGGAGATTTTCATGGCTTACAGCATCGATCTTTCAGGAAAAACAGCAGTCATCACGGGGTCCAATTCCGGTATCGGGCTTGGCATCGCTTGGGCATTGGCGCGGGCGGGGGCGGATGTTGTGCTGAACTCCTTTACCGACAGCGACGAAGACCACGCTATTGCGAAAGACATCGCCGCCGAAACCGGCGTTACCGCGCGCTATATCAAGGCGGATATGTCGAAAGCCGAAGAATGCCGCCAGCTGATCACCGATGCAGGGCGCTGCGATATTCTGGTGAACAACGCGGGCATCCAGCATGTCGCGCCGATCCCCAGCTTCCCGACCGAGAAATGGGACGCGATCATCGCCATCAACCTCAGCTCTGCGTTTCATACCACGGCGGTGGCTCTGCCAATGATGCGCGAGGCGGGCTGGGGCCGCGTGATCAACGTCGCTTCGGCGCACGGGCTGACGGCCTCGCCCTATAAATCCGCCTATATTGCGGCCAAGCACGGGATCGTAGGGCTGTCCAAAACCACAGCCCTGGAAACGGCCGAAGACCCGATCACCTGCAATGCCATCTGCCCGGGCTATGTGCTGACCGATATCGTGGAAAAGCAGATCCCCGACACGATGAAAGAATACGACATGTCGCGCGAAGAGGTGATCAAGAACGTCATGCTCAAGCGCCAACCGTCGAAAGAATTCGCCACGGTCGAACAATTGGGCGGCACCGCGACCTTCCTGTGTTCCGAGGCGGGGGACCAGATCACCGGTACAACGATCAGCGTCGATGGTGGCTGGACCGCCCTGTAATACAACACGCGCGCGGGGATACCTCGCGCGCGGCGACTGGCGGAGCGTCTAGATGCAGAAAAAACAGATCAACCTTGCCCTACAGGGCGGCGGCGCGCATGGGGCCTATACCTGGGGCGTGCTTGACCGGCTGCTGGAAGAGCCAGAGCTTGAGATCAGCGGTATTTCCGGCACATCGGCTGGCGCGCTGAACGGCGCTGCGTTGAAGGCGGGGCTGATCAAGGGCGGGCATCAAGCCGCGCGCGACAATCTGGATTGGCTGTGGGACAAGGTCGCCGGTGTCGGGAATCTGCATCTGAACGGCTGGATGGCCCCCTTTGGCGTCGGTGCGCTTAGTCAGGCGATGGCCTATAGCTGGCCGGTCATGCTCAGCACGGCGATGACGCAGATCGTGTCGCCCTATGTCTACGGCCCGCTCTATCGCAACCCGCTGCGCGATATTGTCGAGACGTTTGATTACGAACATATCTGCCAAGCGGCGGGACCGCGGCTGTTTGTCGGCGCGACCAAAGTGCGCGACGGCAAGATCCGCGTCTTCGAGAAAGAAGAGATCACGCCGGACGCGATCCTCGCCTCTGCCTGTCTGCCGACGCTGTTTCAGGCGATCGAGATGGAGGATCCGAAATCGGGCCGGCGCGAGGCGTTCTGGGACGGGGGCTATACCGGCAATCCGGCGCTTTTCCCGCTATATTCCTCGGACCTGCCGGGGGATATCGTCATCATCAATATCAACCCGCTTGAACGGGACGAACTGCCCACCACGCCGCAGATGATCCACAACCGGGTGAATGAAATAAGCTTTAATTCCAGCCTGTTACGCGAACTTCGTGCGATCCACTTTGTGCAGAACCTGCTGGATCAGGGACGTGTCGAGGAAGGTCAGATGCAGCGGTTGCGGATTCATATGATCGCTGACGATGATCTGATGTCGCAGCTGTCTACGGCTACCAAAAGCGTGCCGAACGGGGCGGTGATCACCGCGCTTAAATCCGCTGGCCGCACCTCGGCCGAGCGGTTTCTGCAAACGGATATCGACAGTATAGGCAAACGCAGTTCAGTCGATCTGCGCAAGATGTTCAGCTAGGGGAAATGCGGTCGGGCCGCGGGGTCGCGGATGGGTCCACAGGCACCGGTTTCTTTGGCGGATAGACCAGACCGGCAGAGATCACCAGCTTGGCTGCGTCCTCGACCGACATGTCGAGCTCGGTCACATCCTTTTGCGGCACGAACAACAAAAAGCCCGAGGTGGGGTTGGGCGTGGTCGGCACAAACACCCCCACAAGGTTCGATCCTTCACCCCCTGCGGCGGCGACCTCTCCCTTTGCGGGGATAGAGATAAAACCAAGCGCCCACATACCCTTACGCGGGTATTCTATCATGCAGGCGGTTTCAAAGCTGCGCTCTGACTGGGCGAAAATCGTCTCCGAGATCTGCTTGATGCCGGAATAGATGGTCCGCACCACAGGTGTACGCTCTACCAGACTTTCGGCGAAACGGATGAACGACCGGCCGATAATGCCCTTGGCCAGCCAACCGACGATGACCGTGAACAGCAAGAAGATGATCACACCGATGCCGCGCACGTTGATCTGGGCAGACGGGTCCAACCCGAAATACGTCTGGATCAGCCGGTCGGGGTGATAGGCCAGCGGCACCATCGGCAGCACGATCCCGTCGATCCAGCCGATCACGGTCCAGATCAGCCAGATCGTGAGGCCGACCGGCGCAATCACCACCAGCCCCGTCAGGAACGAAGCCCTGATCCGCGCGAACAAAGTCCGGCGCGGTGCGGGAGGAAGGGGTGGCGTAAACGGTGTGTTCATGAATGAAGGTTATCCCACTGCAGCAATGCGTTAGAGCTAGGGCGTTTCACGCGTTGCTACAATGGAGGACGCATAATAATTAAGCTTTATGCGTCTTTTGACATAAGTGCAGCCGCAATTTTGGACGCAAAACGGGCGTTGTTGCGCACCAATGCGATGTTCGCGGTCAGCGACCGGCCTTCGGTCAGTTCGAAGATGCGCTGCAACAGATAGGGGGTCACGGCCTTACCGCTGATGCCATGGGTATTGGCATCGGCTTGGGCGGCCTTGATGATGGGAGCCAGATCAGCGGCGGCGATTTCATCCTCTTTCGGGATCGGGTTGGCGACCAGCTGCCCCCCGGGCAGACCCATGAGGCCGCGCATTTTATGGGCGGCGGCGATATCAGTCGCGTTATCCATGCGCAGGGGCGATTTCAGCGGGGAGGTGCTGCTCCAGAAGGCGGGGAAGCTGTCTTGACCGACGGTGATCACCGGCACGCCTTGCGTTTCCAGCACCTCCAGCGTTTTGGCCACATCCAGAATGGCCTTGGCCCCTGCGGCGACAACGGTCACCGGCGTTTGGGCAAGCTCCATCAGGTCGGCAGAGATATCAAAGCTGTCTTCTGCGCCCTTATGCACGCCGCCGATACCGCCGGTGGCGAAAACCGCGATCTCGGCCAGATGAGCGGCGATCATCGTCGCGGCAACCGTTGTGGCGCCGGTGCCCCCCGTGGCGATGCAGGCCGCCATATCGGCGCGCGACAGTTTCGCGACATTCTTGGCCTGCGCCAGTGCCGTCAGCTCGTCATCCTCCAGCCCGATGTGCAACCGTCCGTCGATCACAGCGATGGTGGCGGGGATCGCACTGGCCTCACGCACATCCGCCTCGACCTGACGCGCGACCTCTAGGTTTTGCGGATAGGGCATCCCGTGGGTGATGATCGTGCTTTCCAGCGCAACAACGGGGGTGCCATTCGCATGGGCTTTGGCGACTTCGGCAGAGCGGTGCAGGGGAATCATATTTTGGTCTCTCCAGAAACATATTGGGCAGCGGCACTAAGCGCTTGGGTCAGGGCCGCGTCTGGTGCCGCCCCTTTGATTTCAGCCGCGATATGGGCAGCCATGAACGTGTCACCGGCACCGGTGACGCGGGTGACAGAGACGGGCGGCGGGTTCTGGGTGATCAGACCACTTGGCGCACCCACCGTCGCGGGATTGCCGCCATCGGTCACCACCGCGCGAACGGCACCGCGGGACAGCAGCGCCGTGGCCGCATCGCGCGAATTGTCGAATGTCGCCTGACACAGCAGACCCGCTTCTTCGAGGTTGACGTAAAGCGTGCCGCGTTCCGCCTGCAAAAACGGTGTGAGCCGTTGCGCCTTGCCCGGCGACGCAGGGGCGACGCGCAGATCGGCATGCTCAAGCAGCGGGCTACGCGCCATTTGCGACAGCAGGTCCAGCGTCAGATTGCCATCCAGCGCCACGGCCCCGCGGTAGGGAGTGGGCAGCGATCCGTCTTCGAACGGGCGCAAGATTTTATCGCCCGCAGCCTCAAGCGAATGGGCATCGGCAATGGCGGCGATCAGGCCGTTGGTGCCCTCGACCGCCATATAGCGGTCCGTGGGCAGATCATCCGAGCGGTACACATGATCCGTATGCAGCCCGCGCAGCTTGCACGCGGCGATCAGCTCGTCCCCTTCGGGGTCGCGGCCGACGGCGCTGATGAGGGCGGGGGACAGCCCAAAGCGGGCCAGCGCCATCGCGATATTCAGCGCAACGCCACCGGGCAGACGCGAGATGCGACCGGGCATATCAGAGCCCTGCCGCATGACCGTATCGCCACGGCCGATAATGTCCCAAAGCACGGAACCGATGCAGAGAATGTCAGGTGTATGTGTCATGCCGCCGGTATGGCCCAACCGATATGGCGGGCGCAAGGCGCGGCGGCGCGAAAAGGCCTATTCCGGCACGGCAAATGTCAGCGATGCCCAAAGGCTCTCCCATTGGGGGCTGGTGGGGGTGGTTTCCACGTCCGGGGCAGGGCGCAGCACCACGGCATCCACCAGATAGGTCATCCCCGCGGTAACCGGAAATTGGACGTGCCCCGCGTCATCCGTCCGGTATTTGGTCACGGTGACGTTCTTGTCAGCGTCACGTTCATAGACTTCAACCTGCACATCGCGGCGCGGCTCTTGCTGGTAGGTCAGCGCGACCTCCATCTGCTGATCGGCCGCAAGCGTGTAGGGGTTGGTGAGCGCGACAAGTTCGGTTTCAAGCCCCAAGGCCTTGTCTTCACCTTGTCCGTCGCCGACCGCGATCAGCGCCTTGGAATAGCGGCTATAGCGTTCGCGGACCTTGTCTTGGGGGTAGCCCTTCGAGCGGTGCTCGGCCAATGCCTGCATGAAATCCTTATGCACGGTAAATCCGACGAATGTTTGCCAGTCTTTATAGGTCAGCATTGTCGCCTTGGACTGATGCGCGACGATTGCCAGCCCTTCCTGATCCGGCGCGGTCATCTTCAGCGCCGGGATATCGCCCATGCGCGCTGAGACCGGTGTGGTTTCCCCGTCAAAAGTCAGGTCAAACCGTTCGGTGCTGTTCGGGAAATAGGCGAGGCGTGTGCCTTCAAACAACTCACCGTTGCGGATGTCGGTTGTTATTTCGGTGCCGGTCTGTACTTGATACGCGGGCGCGTCCAACCAGAATTCATGCGCAGTTACAGCCGAAGTTGGTAATAAGAATGATAGTACGAGTACGAAACGGGACAGAAACATGATAACAACCTTTTATAAACTGATACTCAAGCTGGCCTATGCGCTGGTTTTGTCAAGTGGGATGGCAGGGCTCGCGCAGGCGCATGAAGTCGTGCCGACCATCGCCGACGTGCAAAGCAGCGACGGTCAGGTCACGCTTGATCTGCGCGTGAACCTAGAGGCGCTGATGTCCGGCATTGATCTGGACGCGGTGGCCGATACGAATGATGCCGAAAATGCCAGCGATTACGACAGCTTGCGTGCCTTGCCCGCCGATGAGGTCGCGGCCCGTGCGCCGGAATTGCTGGCCCAGTGGAACGCGCTACCGCTGCTGCGCGCCGATGGGGAGCCCGTGGCGCTGGAGGCAGTGGCGCTGACGCTTCCCGAAGATGTGAACCCAGAGCTGCCCCGCATCGCCGAATGGTCGCTGCAAGGCACGGTGCCGCAAGACACGCGCGGGCTGGTGGTGTCATGGCCCGATGGGTCGGGCGCGCTGGTCCTGCGCCAACAAGGGGTCGAAAACCCCTATACCGGTTATCTGGACGGTGGCGCGGAAAGCCCCGAAATTTTGCTTGCGGGCGGCGGACAGCAATCCGCGTGGGAGGCGTTTGCCAGCTATATTCCCGTCGGGTTTGACCACATCCTGCCCAAGGGGCTGGATCATATCCTGTTCGTGCTGGGCCTATTTTTCCTGTCGACACATCTGCGCCCGCTGATCTGGCAGGTTACCGCGTTTACGGCAGCGCATACGGTGACATTGGCGCTTGGCGCGCTTGGCTGGGTGTCTGTCCCCGGTAGCATTGTCGAGCCGTTGATCGCCGCCTCTATCGTCTATGTCGCGGTCGAGAATATCTTTCTTGCAGGGCTCAGCCCGTGGAGACCGCTGGTGATCTTTGGCTTTGGTCTGTTGCACGGGCTTGGTTTTGCCTCGGTGCTGGGGGAATTCGGCTTGCCGCAAGACCAGTTCATCCCGGCGCTCATCGGGTTCAACATCGGGGTAGAGATCGGGCAGCTCACCGTGATTGCCGTCATGTTCCTCTGTGTCTGGCAAGCGCTGCGGGTGATGCGCGGGCAGGGTGACCCGCGTGCGGCCAAGGGGCTTTACGTGGCGCTGACGGTGATTGCGCTGGCCCTGTGCATCGTGCCGATGCCCGCCGTGGCCGCGCTGCTGGAGGCACCGGTGCCGGTGTTCCTGATCCCGCTGGCGCTGGTCTTTACCGGGTGTTTCCTGTCGGTGCAGTTCCGTCAGGTCGCGGCACCCTACCGTCGCTTTGTCGCCATTCCGGCGTCGGTCGCGATTGCGGTCATCGGGGCCTATTGGTTCGTAGAGCGGGTGTTCCTGTAACACCCGCCCTGCGCGGTTACTTCATCGCGGCAATCAGATCAGCGAGCGCCTGCTGGGGTGTTTCGCTGGTCCAGATTTCATCCCCGATGCCGAAAAAGTCGGTAACGGGGGTGAGCGCGCGGATCAGATCGGTGTTGAGCCCGCCTTCGGCGACGACCGGCACTTCGATCACTTCGGACCACCACTGGAACAGGTCTTGTTCGGCGTGGGTGCCATCGTCCAGCAGGGACGCGTTCACCGGACCAAAGCTGATGTAATCCGCACCCGCTTCGCCTGCGGCCATGCCGTCGTGACGCGAGCCGTTGCAAAAGCTGCCGACAATGGCGTCATCGCCCAAGGTCTTGCGCGCATGACGCACGGAGCGTGCCGCATCCGACAGATGCACGCCATCAAGCCCCAAACGTTCCGCCAGCAAAGTGTGATCCGCAATCACCAGCGCAATGTCACGCGCGTCGGTGACGCCCCGCAGCGCATCCGCCGCGCGCATCACGCGATCTTCGTCACGGGTGCTAAGCGCCAGACGCACGCAGGCCACATCATGCGCATCCAGCACACGCGCCAGCTGGTCGGGAAAGCTGGAGAGTTCAAGCTCGGGCGGGGTAATCAGGTAAAGCTGCGGCTGTTCGGGCGTATCCATGGCTTGCTGTCCTTTGCGTTATTGCGCGTCAATTAGCGGATCACGCGGGGAAAGAAAAACTTTTATGCCTTCGGCGAGGATTTTTTCCCATTTGGAAGGCGGATGGAGCGCCCCGTCGTTCTTGCGAGGTGCGCGCCGCGCGCGTATGAGGTGCCCATGAATGATACAGTAGAACACCCGCAGATCCCGGCCTTTGTGCTTGTGCGCCCGCAGATGGGCGAAAATATCGGTGCCGCCGCTCGGGCCATGTGGAACTTTGGCCTTGATCGCATGCGCATTGTCGCGCCGCGTGACGGCTGGCCGAACCCGTCGGCCGTTGCCATGGCATCTGGTGCGGGGCGGTTGCTGGATGAGGCGGTGATCTATGATGATCTGGCCGGTGCTGTGGGCGATGCTGCCTTTGTTTTTGCCACCACGGCGCGCGATCGTGATCTGACCAAGCCAGTTTATAGTCCTGAAGCGGCTATGGCCAAAGCCGCGCAGATGATCCGCGAGGGCCGCCGTGTCTCGGTGCTGTTCGGGCCGGAACGGGCAGGGCTTGAGAATGATGATATCAGCCGCGCGAATGCGATTGTCTCGGTCCCGGTGAACCCTGCCTTTGCCTCGCTTAACCTTGCGCAATGTGTGTTGCTGATGGGCTATGAGTGGATGCGCGCGCAGGGCGACGTCGTGGCCGAACAAGTCGAGATGGCGGGCACCGACTGGGCCGACAACAGCGAGATCGAACATCTCGCACGGCATTTCGAGGACCGTCTGGACACCGCCGGCTTTTTCTATCCCGAGCACAAGGCCGCCAGCATGAAGATCAACCTGCGCAACATGTGGTCGCGCCTGCCGCTGACCCGTGCCGATGTGCAGACCTTGCACGGCACCCTGCGACAGATGGTACGTTGGAAAGAGCGCGGCTAGACCTTTGTGCGCTTGTGTCCTACTTCTGCACAAACCCTAGCAGACGAGAGGCACCATGGCCGAAAAACGAAAGCTGTTCGAGGACGTAGGCGAGGCACAGGCCACGCACCCCGTGGCACAGGCTGGCGGCATTGACCGCGGGCGGGGTGGGGCACGCCGTGGCATCCGTATCTGGCTGTTCATCCTATTTGCATTGGTCTTTGTGATGATCGCCGTGGGCGGTCTGACCCGATTGACCGACAGTGGCCTGAGCATCACCGAATGGAAGCCCTTTACCGGAGCCATGCCGCCGATGAACGAGGCGGACTGGCAATCGGAATTCGCCAAATACCAAGAGATTGACGAGTTTCAGGTCCAGAACTCCTGGATGGAACTGTCTGATTTCAAAGCAATCTACTGGTGGGAATGGGGCCATCGGCAATTGGGCCGGGTGATCGGCCTGGTCTGGGCTGTCGGGTTCTTGTGGTTTCTCTTGCGTCGCCAGATCCCCGTTGGTTGGTCCGGGCGTTTGCTTGTGTTGGGCGGTCTTGGCGGTCTGCAGGGTGCGATCGGCTGGTGGATGGTGTCGTCGGGCGTCACCACCGGAGAGGCGGTTCTGGATGTCGCCAGCTACCGTTTGGCCACGCATCTGGGGCTTGCCTTCGTCATCCTCGGGTTCATCACTTGGTATGCGTTGCTCTTGGGCCGGAGCGAGCGTGACCTGATGCAGGCGCGACGCGCCAAGGAGGCGAAGCTTTTCGGCATGTCCACGGGCCTGTTGCACTTTGCCTTCCTGCAGATCCTGTTGGGCGCGCTGGTCGCGGGGATCGATGCGGGCCGGTTCTTTGTCGATTGGCCGCTGATGCAGGGGCAGTTCTTTCCGCCTGACGCCTTCAGCATCACGCCGGTCTGGCGCAACTTCTTTGAAAACCCCGGGCTGGTGCAGTTCATGCACCGCATGGCGGGCTATCTGCTGTTTGCCTTTGCTATCGTGGTCTGGCTGCGGGGCCGTAAATCGGCGCATCCCAATACGCGCAAAGCGTTCAACCTGATGATGATCGCGATGCTGGGGCAGATTGCCTTGGGCATTGTGACCGTGATCAACGCCGCACCGGTACATATCGCGATCTTCCATCAGGTGCTTGCCGTGGTGCTGTGGGTGCTGATCCTGCGCGCCCGCTTCCTGAGCGCTTATCCCATTCCGACATCTGTACGAGGTAAATCCTGATGAGTGCTTTTGATGAGCTGATGGCGTTCCAGCGCGAAACCGAGGCGCTGGCACAGGTCGCAGGCCGGTTGGGTTGGGATCAGGAGACCGTCATGCCACGCGGGGCCGCCCCGCAGCGTGGTGAGGAGATGGCGGCAATGGAAGGCGTGCTTCATGCGCGCCGTGTTGATCCGCGCATTCCCGAATGGCTGGACAGGATCGACGAATCGGCGCTGAACCCCGTCGGACAAGCGCAGCTGCGTGACATCCGTCGCAGTCACGCGCGCAGCTCTAAAGTGCCCGCCGCCCTTGCCGCGCGCATCGCTCGGGTCACCTCGGAGGCGCAGGGCATCTGGGCCGAGGCGCGCGCCGCCGATGATGTCGCGGCCTTTGCCCCGACCCTGGCCGAGGTGATCGCGTTGAAGCGCGAAGAAGGGCAGGCGCTGGCTGCTGGCGGCGATGTCTATGACGCGATGCTGGATGATTATGAACCCGGTGCGCGTGCTGCCGAGCTGGAGGCGATGTTCGGCGCATTGCGCCCCGAGCTGACGCGCCTGCGTGAAGCCGTGCGCGCCGCCGAAGCACCGCCGGTGCTAGAGGGCCGTTTTGACGCGGAGACCCAGATGAAGCTGACACGCCAGCTCGCCACCACCTTCGGCTATGATATGTCCATGGGGCGTGTCGACAAGGCCGTGCATCCGTTCTCAAGCGGGTCCGGGCTTGATGTGCGGATCACCACACGCACCAACGAGCTGGACCCGTTCAACTGTTTCTATTCCACCATCCACGAGGTCGGGCATGCCTGCTACGAGCAGGGCATCGACAAGGACTACCTTTTGACGCCGCTTGGGGCGGGGGTGTCTATGGGGGTCCACGAAAGTCAAAGCCGGATCTATGAAAACCAGCTTGGGCGCAGCCGTGCCTTTACCGGCTGGTTGTATGGTCAGATGCGCGATGCCTTCGGTGATTTTGGCGTGGTGGATGAAGAAACCTTCTACCGCATCGTGAACCGTGTCTCTGACGGCTATATCCGGACCGAGGCCGACGAGCTGCAATACAATCTCCACGTGCTCCTGCGGTTTGATCTGGAGCGCGCTCTGATGGCCGGTGATCTGCAGGTCGGTGATCTGGAAGCCGCGTGGAACGACAGGTTCGAGGCCGATTTCGGCTATGCGGTTGACCGGCCCTCGAATGGCGTGCTGCAAGATGTACATTGGTCGGTCGGGTTGTTCGGCTATTTCCCGACATATTCCTTGGGCAATGTCTATGCCGGGTGCCTGAATACGGCGCTGCGCCGCGATGTACCGGAACTGGATGCGCAATTGGCGCAGGGCGATACCTCTGAGGCGACGGGCTGGCTGCGCGAGAATGTCCAACGCCACGGCGGGCTTTACGCCCCGCGGGATTTGATCACGCGCGCCACCGGGGAGCAGCCGAGCGAGGCCCCCTTGCTTTCCTATTTGACGGAGAAATTCAGCACTCTATATGCATTATAGTCTGGCCGAGCCCGAAAACGGTCGATTGAATTGCATTTACTTGATCTGATGACCCTAGCGTCAATATCAAGTTTGCTATTGCGCCTGAAATATGCGATATGAGGATCAAGATTTTTGACCTTCGCAAACTGGAGAAATTATATGACACGCTTCACAGCATTTGCCGCCGCGCTTTTGATGACTGCCGGCGCAGCTTCCGCCCAAGTTACAACCCAAGCCGCTGTTGGTGGTGATTCCGGCGTTGCCGGCTACCCAACCACAGTTGTTGGCGAAAACGGCGTTACCTACGCTTGCCAAGCACCTACCGAAATCGATGGCATCATTGCACGTCGTTGCATCGATCCAAGCGCCGCTGGTGGCGTTGGCTTTGAGGGCCTGAGCCCTGCCGCAGCCGGTGGTATCGCAGCGGTTATCGTTGCAGTTGCAGTTATCGCAAGCAACGATGACGACGCAAACGGCACAAACGGTTCCAACGGTACGTAAGCAATACAGATCTGACGATCTGAGAGTTTCGAAAACGCCCCCTCGGGGGCGTTTTTTTATGGGTTTGCAATCCGTAGCGCGCAAAGGAAAAAAGCCGCCCACTCAGGAAGAGGGGCGGCTTTGAGCATTCTGGTGGGCGACTTACGCTTCAGGCGTTGCGATCTCGTCGTCGCCGGTTTCATCACCTTGGTCTGCAATCCAGGCAACGCTTACCACAACTTCGCCGCGGCCGGTGTCAAAGACTTTGACGCCACCGGCACTGCGCGACCGGAAGGAAATACCCTCTACCGGGACGCGAATCGATTGCCCTTTAGAGGTCGCGAGCATGATCTGATCATCCATCTCGACAGGGAAGGAGGCGACGATATCGCCACCGCGCATCGCTTTGTCCATCGCGGTCACGCCTAGGCCACCACGCCCGCGCACGGGATAGTCGTGGCTGGAGGACAGTTTGCCCGCGCCTTTTTCGGTGATTGTCAGCAGCAGGTTCTCGGCCGCGGACATTTCGGCGTAGCGCTCTTGCGAGAAATTCGGATCGGCGGGGGCTTCGTCTTCGTCGCCTTCCGCATCATCGGCCAGACCGGCCATCGCGCGGCGCATCTTGAGGTAGGCCGTCCGCTCTTCCGAGCTGGCGTCGAAGTGACGGATGATCGACATGGAGACGACCTTGTCATCGCCGTTCAGCTTGATCCCACGCACCCCGACAGAGGCGCGGCTGTTGAAGACGCGCACATCCGTCGCAGGGAAGCGGATCGCGCGGCCCGAATTGGTCACCAGCATGACGTCATCATCATTCGACGCGATGCGTGCGTTGATCAGCGTGGTGTCGGCGTGGTCGTCCTCGAACTTCATGGCGATCTTGCCGTTGCGCATGACGTTTGTGAAATCCGACAGCTTGTTCCGGCGCACGGTGCCGGCGGATGTCGCAAAGACCACCTGCAGATCGTCCCATTCTTTTTCGTCACGGTCCACGGGCATAATCGCCGCAATGGAAACGCCGGTCGGGATAGGCAGGATATTAACGATTGCCTTGCCCTTTGACGTGCGCCCGCCTTGAGGCAAGCGCCAGGTCTTGAGCTTGTAGACCATGCCATCGGTCGTAAAGAACAGAAGTTGCGTGTGGGTATTGGCAACGAAGAGGGTGGTGACGACATCCTCTTCCTTCGTTTGCATGCCCGAAACACCTTTGCCGCCGCGGCGTTGGCTGCGGAAATCGACCAGTGGGGTGCGTTTGATATAGCCACCGGAGGTTACGGTCACGACCATATCCTCGCGCGCGATCAGGTCTTCGTCGTCCATGTCGCCGGACCAGTCGACAATCTCTGTGCGGCGCGGCACGGCAAACTGGTCTTTCACTTCGGCCAGCTCGTCCGAGATGATGCCCATGATCCGTTCGCGGCTGCCCAGAATTTCAAGGTATTCCTTGATCTTCTTGGCCAGTTCTTCCAGCTCGTCGGTGACCTCTTTCACCCCGATCTGCGTCAGACGCTGCAAACGCAGTTCCAGAATGGCGCGGGCCTGTGCTTCGGACAGGTTATAGGTGCCGTCGTCATTGGCGGTATGTGTCGGATCGTCGATCAATGCGATATATTGCAGGATCTGTTCCGCGGGCCAACGGCGGGTCATCAGCTTTTCACGCGCTTCCGCGGCATCGGCGGAGGACCGGATCGTCGCGACGACCTCGTCGATATTGGTAACAGCCACGGCCAGACCACACAGGATGTGGCTGCGTTCACGCGCCTTGCGCAGCAGATAGGCGGTGCGGCGGGCGACGACATCTTCGCGGAAATCGATGAAGGATGTCAGGAACTTGCGCAGCGTCAGCTGTTCGGGCCGGCCGCCGTTGAGCGCCAGCATGTTACAGCCGAAATAGGTCTGCATCGGGGTGAAACGGTAAAGCTGGTTCATCACCACTTCGGCCGTCGCGTCGCGCTTCAGCTCGATCACAACCCGCACGCCGTTGCGGTCAGATTCATCCTGAACATGGGCGATGCCGTCGATCTTCTTCTCGCGCACCTGCTCGGCAATCTTTTCGATCATGGTGGATTTGTTCACCTGATAGCAAATCTCGTCGATGACGATGGCGAAACGGTCTTTACGAATCTCTTCGACACGGGTCTTGGCCCGCATGATCACACTGCCGCGCCCCTCAAGATAGGCTTTGCGCGCGCCCGATCGGCCCAGCATGATCCCGCCGGTGGGGAAGTCGGGGCCGGGGATATATTCGATCAGCTCTTCCGAGGTCAGATCGGGGTTCTCGATCAGGGCCTGACAGGCGTCGATCACTTCACCCAAGTTATGCGGCGGGATGTTCGTCGCCATACCAACGGCGATACCGCCCGCGCCATTGACCAGCATGTTCGGGAAACGTGCAGGCAAAACAGTAGGTTCGCGTTCTTTGCCATCGTAGTTGTCGATGAAATCAACGGTTTCCTTGTCCAGATCGCCGGTCATGAAGGACGCGACCTTATCAAGGCGGGATTCCGTATAACGCATCGCCGCAGCGCTATCGCCGTCCATCGATCCAAAGTTACCCTGCCCGTCAATCAGCGGCAGCGACATAGAGAAGTCCTGCGCCATGCGGACCAGAGCGTCATAGATCGCGCTGTCCCCATGCGGGTGATAGGAACCCATCACGTCGCCCACGGACTTCGCCGACTTGCGGTAGGCTTTTTCGTGGGTGATGCCTTTTTCATACATCGAATAGATGATGCGGCGGTGAACCGGTTTCAGCCCGTCTCGCAGGTCGGGAATGGCGCGCGAAACGATGACCGACATGGCGTAATCCAAATAGGATGTCCGCATCTCGTGTTCGATATTGACCGACGGGCCATCATACACGGGGCGCGTAGCCGGGATTTCGTCATCGTTTTCAGGGGTTTCTGGCGTGTCGTTCACGTAATCTGCCTAGCTCTTGCTGGTTCTATATCTTGCGGTTTTGTATAGCAGACGGGGCATATCGGGTGCAATGCCTGCGGCCTTGGCAGGCGGGGATTCACTTGCTCATCAGGCTAAGTTGTTGAAATGTAATGATACTAAATCCGGCGTGATTTTTGTGGCGTAACGTCAATGTCAATTGGTGGTTCAAGCCCGCGCGTTTGGGGTAGGCTAAAGCAAAACGAGGGGGAGGCATCTACGTGCAACAGATATTGGTCAATCAAAACGCAATCACCGAAACCCGCATGCTCGAGGCGGAGGGAGAGCCGCTGGCACCGGGGCAGGCACGTCTTGCGATCGAAAGCTTCGCGGTGACATCGAACAATGTGACCTATGCGGCGGCGGGTTTCGATATCGGCTATTGGCAGTTTTTCCCGACGTCCGAAAACGGATGGGGCATCGTGCCCGTGTGGGGGACTGCAAAAGTCGTCGAAAGCCGCACAGATGTGCTTGAGGTCGGCACGCGGTTGTATGGATTTTATCCAATGGCCTCCGAGCTGGTGATCACGCCTGAAAAAGGCGCGGCCGGTCTGGTGGATGCGGCGGCACATCGCGCGAAACTGCCCTTGATCTATAATCAGTACACGCCCGTCAAAACCGCCCCCGCATCAGAGGATCACCTGCGCGCCTTGCTGCAACCGCTGCTGGCGACGTCGTATCTGATCTACGACTGGCTGCTGGATAACGAATTCTTCGGTGCCAAGCAGATTATTGTGGGCAGCGCATCGTCCAAAACCGGATTGGGTCTGTGCGGCTACCTTGCCGAGGCAGAGGCGCGCGGGTACAAGATCGTGGGCCTCACGTCTTCTGGCAATCGCGCGTTTGTCGAAGGATTGGGGCATTGCGATACGGTGCTGACCTACGACCAGATCGACGCGCTGGCCCATGTCCCATCCGTCTATGTCGATATGTCCGGCAATAGTACGGTCAAAGCCAAACTGCACAGCACGTTGAAAAATCAGCTGAAACATTCCTCGGCTGTCGGGCTGAGCCATTGGGATCAGTTCACCCCGACAGCCCCGTTGGATGGTCCTAAACCGCAATTCTTCTTTGCGCCCTCACAGGTCGCCAAGCGGCGCGAGGAATGGGGCCCCGGCAAGATCGAGGCGCAGATCACCGCCGCGTGGAAACGCATCGCGGCCAGCGCATCCGATTGGATGGAGGTGCAGGTGCATGACGGCGTGGCCGATGCGGAAGAGGTCTATGCCACCCTCGCACGGGGGGAGGCCGACCCCAAGGTCGGCGCGATCATCCGCCCCTAATGCTGTGCGGGCGCGGGGTCAGGCCGAACAGCTTGCCCCGCCCAAGACGCAGAATTTGGCGCAATGAGGGTGGTTCAGGGCAACGTCTTTCTCCGCTTCTTCCAGCGAATGGCCCAGCTCGAACTCTTCGGTGTAGGGCAGCAGGGTGCAGGCCAGCACGGCAGGGGTCGCCGCACCTTTGCGCTTTACCACCATACGCGAGCTTGAACACATCACCGCGTCGGGGGATTTATCCAGAATTCCCCAGCAGGCGGTGGTGATTTCGGGCACTTCGACGGTTTCATCCATCTCAGGAAATAGCACTGTCATCCCAGGGTCTTGCGGGTCGATGTCAAAGTTATGTTCCGCGTAAAATGCTCCGTATCCGGCGCGGCTGTCTTCGTCCGTCGCGCCAAAGACCGACCGCCCTGCAACGGCCATGCGGATGTTATTGTCGCGCAGCCATTTCATGCCGGTCACTGTCTTTTCCAGCGCGCCCGCGCCGCGCTCTGCGTCATGCAGATCGGTGCGGTAGTGATCCACGGAAATGCGCAATGTCAGCTTGCCGGGATAGGCTTCGTTCAGGCGCACCAGCCCCGCTTGCACCGATTTACGCATCATCGGGCGCATGGCGTTGGTCAGGATCAGCACGTCATATCCGGCGGCCAGCGAGGCTTCGGTGATCTCGATCATCTGCGGGTTCATGAACGGCTCGCCGCCGGTAAAGGCAATCTCTGTCACCGGCCAGTTGCGCTGTGTAATTTGCCCCAGATAATCGCGCACCTCGTCGGCGGTGATATAGACCAGCGCATCATTCGTCGGGCTGGACGCGATATAGCAGTTCACACATTCAATGTTGCATAAGGTGCCGGTGTTGAACCACAGCGTCTGCGGGTTTGTCAGGCTGACAGTCGCGCGGGGTTCGCCCTTGGCCGTCAGGGCAGGATCCTGAAATTTACCGATATTTGCGTCGACAACGTCTTTCATAGGAAACCGGACCTCACCTGTATAAATTACTTTTCTTTGTTTATGCGAATGGTATGCGCAATAAAACCCCGTGTCATTTGGTGCACAGACTTGTGAAAAACGGAAATCTCAGTATGTTTGCGCTAACATCACATCTCGGCACCCAAACGTCGTAGCCTCGCGACAAGGAGCATCCACATGGTATCACGCGTCATTCCGGTCGATCCTTTTGATCTGGTGATTTTCGGCGGCACAGGCGATCTGGCGCGCCGCAAGATCCTGCCGGGCTTGTTCCGGCGCTTTTGTGCGGGGCAGATGCCCGAAAACGCCCGTGTCATTGGTGCCGCGCGCACAGAAATGGACCGCGCGGGCTACCAGCAGATGATCCGCGAGGCGATTGCCGAATTCAACGGCGACTTCGAGCACGAGAAGGCGCAGCTGGACGGGTTCATCGACCGGCTGGAATATGTCGCGATTGACGCCAAAGGCGAGGACGGCTGGGCCGAGCTGCAAAAGCTCATGGCCGGGACCGAACGGGTAGAGGCCTATTATTTCTCCGTCTCGCCTGCGTTGTTCGGTGATCTGGCGGAACGTCTGCAACAATGGGGCATGGCGGACGCGCAAAGCCGGATCGTCGTCGAAAAGCCCTTTGGCCGCGACCTGAAAACCGCGCAGGCGCTTAACGCCACGCTCGCCAAGTATTTCGACGAAAGCCAGATCTACCGGATCGACCACTATCTGGGCAAAGAGACGGTGCAAAACCTGATGGCTGTGCGGTTTGGCAACATGCTGTTCGAGCCGCTGTGGAACAGCCAATATGTCGATCACATCCAGATCACCGTGGCTGAAACCGTCGGCGTCGGGGGCAGGGGCGAATATTACGACAAATCAGGTGCCATGCGCGATATGGTGCAAAACCACCTGATGCAGCTTTTGTGCCTGATCGCGATGGAGCCGCCCGCGCGGTTTGACCCCGACGCGGTACGCGATGAAAAGCTCAAGGTGATCCGCGCGCTGGACCCTGTGCTGCCGCATCACATCGCCCGCGGTCAATATCAGGCGGAACCGTGCAACGAGGCCGAACAACCCGGTTATCGTACCGCTGTGGGGGATCCACGCTCGCGCACCGAAAGCTTCGTCGCGCTAAAAACCCACATTAGTAACTGGCGGTGGGCTGGCACGCCTTTTTATCTGCGCACCGGCAAACGCATGGCGGCGCGGTCCTCCGAGATCACGGTCGTCTTCAAGGAAACACCCCATTCGATTTTTGCAGAAGACGCAGGCCGCCACCGCAATGTTCTGTCGATCCGTTTGCAGCCGAACGAAGGCATCACCCTTGGCGTGACGATCAAGGAACCGGGCCCGGGCGGCATGCGTTTGGTGGACGTGCCCTTGGATATGACATTCGCCGACGCTTTGGGGCCTGAAGGCGCTGAACAGGTAGACGCCTATGAACGTCTGATCATGGACGTGATCCGTGGCAACCAGACCCTGTTCATGCGCGGCGACGAGGTAGAGGCCGCTTGGGCCTGGACCGACCCGATCATCCAGGGCTGGGAAGCGCGTAATGACGTGCCCAAACCCTACGACAGCGGGTCCGACGGCCCGACAGATGCCAACGAACTGATGCGCCGTGACCAGCGCCAATGGCGGGAGTATTCTGCATGAGGTTGATCGAATATGCCGACCGCGAAGTCCTTGCGATGGACCTCGCCAATCTGATCGCGGGGGAGCTGAAGAACGCCCTGTTGTCCCATGACACGGTCAGCTTTGCCGTGCCGGGCGGAACAACCCCGGGGCCGATCTTTGACAGCCTGAGCGCGGCCAATCTTGATTGGTCGCGGGTGCAGGTCATGCTGGGTGACGAACGCTGGGTCGCCCCCGACCACGAGATGTCGAACGCGCGGCTCTTGCGCAATCGCCTGCTGGTGGGTCGCGCGGCCGAGGCAGCGTTCACCCCTTTCTACATCGACGGGCTGACCTCGGCCGAGGCCGCAGAAACACTGTCCCCCCAGATCGAATCCCGATTGCCGCTGTCGGTGCTGTTGCTGGGCATGGGCGCGGATATGCACACGGCCTCGCTCTTTCCCGGTTCAAACGGGCTGGAGGCGGCGATGGCCGCGGACGCGCCGGCGCTCTGTCCGATCGATGTCGACGGGCAGGACATCGGGCGCATCACCCTGTCGGGCAGGGTGCTGGAAGGCGCCATGTCAAAACATCTTGTGATCTTTGGCGATGAAAAACGTGCAGCGGTGGAACGGGCGCAAAGCCTGCCGGCCCTCCAGGCCCCCATCGGCGCAGTATTGAACGAGGCAACAGTACATTGGGCACCATGACGCAATTTGATGATTTGATCCGTATGCAGGCGGCGGTGCAAGACCGCTCTATCCTGTCGTTGTTCGACACAGCCGATCGCGCCCAGACGTTCAGCGCGCAGACCGGCGACATGTTGTTCGACTTCTCCAAAACCAATCTTGACCGCGATACGATGGATGCGCTGCTGGCGCTGATCGATGCCGCCGATGTGCCCGCGCGCCGCGATGCGATGTTCGCAGGCGAAAAGATAAACGAGACCGAAGACCGCGCGGTACTGCACACCGCGCTGCGCAATCTTGATGGGGGCGCGGTGATGGTGGATGGGGCGGATGTGATGCCCGGCGTCCATGATACGCTCGACCGGATGCGCGGTTTCGCGGATCAGATCCGCAGCAGCGACATTACGGATGTGGTGAATATCGGTATCGGCGGGTCCGATCTTGGGCCCGCGATGGCGGTGCAGGCGCTCTCGCCCTATCATGACGGGCCGCGCTGCCACTTCGTGTCGAATGTCGACGGGGCGCATATCTCGGACACGCTCCGCGGGCTCGATGCGAAAACCACGCTGGTAATCGTCGCTTCCAAAACCTTCACCACGATCGAGACGATGACCAACGCCCGTACCGCACGTGCGTGGATGACAGAGAATGGCGGCGATCCGGCAAAACAGTTTGCAGCCCTGAGCACAGCGCAGGACAAGACCAGCGATTTCGGTATCGATGCGGATCAGGTCTTTGGCTTCGAAGACTGGGTCGGCGGGCGCTATTCCGTCTGGGGGCCCATCGGCCTGTCGCTGATGATCGCCATTGGCCCACGCGCCTTTGATGCTTTCTTGCGCGGGGGGCAGGCGATGGACCGTCACTTCTGCGCGGCCGCCCCTCACGAGAACATGCCCATGCTGCTGGCCTTGGTCGGCATCTGGCATAATCAGATCTGCGGCTATGCCACCCGCGCCGTGCTGCCCTATGACCAGCGGTTGGGGCAACTGCCCGATTACCTCCAGCAGCTTGAAATGGAATCCAACGGCAAGTCGACCCTGATGGATGGCACCACCGCGCCCTATCACATGGGTCCCGTCGTCTGGGGCGCAGCGGGCACCAATGGTCAGCACGCGTTCTACCAGTTGATCCACCAAGGCACCCGCGTTATTCCTTGCGAATTCCTGATCGCGGCCAATGGGCACGAGCCGGACCTGACACATCACCACAAGCTGCTGATCGCCAATTGCCTTGCGCAATCCGAAGCTTTGATGCGCGGGCGATCCTTGCAAGAAGCGTCAGAGATGATGGCGGCAAAAGGTCTGAGCGGTGCCGAGCTGGACCGTCAGGCGCGCCATCGCGTCTTCCCCGGCAACCGCCCGTCGACCACGCTCAGCTACCCTCTGCTCGACCCGTTCACCCTGGGGCAGATCATCGCGCTGTATGAACATCGCGTCTTTGTGGAAGGCGTCATTCTGGGCATCAATTCCTACGACCAATGGGGCGTGGAACTGGGCAAAGAGCTCGCCACCTCTTTGCAGCCCATCGTCGAGGGCGCGGCACCTGCCACCGATAAAGACGGCTCGACCGCCGCTCTTGTCGCCTTTATTGCAAAACACGCCGATTAGGATCACGGCTTCATTTTGCCAAATAAACTCCGGGGAGTGTGAGGGGCAGCGCCCCTCATCCCCAACCTCGCGCACAACGCTGCAGCCTACCCCTTCAGCGCGATGTCATAGGTCACCCAGCCTGTGCGGGTCGCCAGCTTGTCGTAGGCCCCACGCCCGCGATAGTTATCCTCTGCCGTGATCCAGCGCAGCGTGCCCCAGCCGTTGTTTTTCGCCACCGTCTCAACCGCTTTGATCAGCACCTGTGCGGCCCCGGACCCGCGGGCCTGCGGGCTGACAAACAGATCATCCAGAAAACAGTTCGTCGCTGCGCGCAGCTGGCTGACAAAGGGGCGGTAATGGGTGAACCCGACAAGCGCGCCGCTGGCATCCTGTGCCACGATGCAATTGCTGCCGTGATCGGGGTCCATCAGCCAGCCAAAGACGGTTTCACGCATCTGCGGCGTCTGATCGACCTTGTAGAAGGCGGCGTAGCCGGCAAAAAGCGCTTCCCAATCGCTGCGATCCGCGGCGTCCATCGGGCGGGTGGTGATTGTCATAACTTATGTTCCTTTCGATGCATGCGCACGCGGCGGTTACCCCTCGGGGCGGGCGTTTTCAGTCTGCTCAAAATATTGTTTCAAGCGGTCGGGCAGGGGATACCGACCGGAGCCGTCCCGTTCCAGAAGTACTAAAATACACTCGAACGTCGCCCGCAGTTCGCGGCCTACCCAAACCTCTTGCGCCAACGCGTAAGAGGTGTTGCGAAAGCTGGTGCAGCGGCAGGTCACGATGTAATTCTCGCGCTCCAGCATCTCTTGCAGATAGCGGATCGACCCTGACCGGATCACCACGCGCGGGCCGGGGCTGTCGATCAGCCCGCCTTCCACCAATGACTGCGTATAGCGGATGCGCAGCCGTTCGAACCATTCAAAATAGACGGTGTTATTGACGTGGTTATTGGTGTCCAGATCAGAGAAGCGGACCTGATCTGCCATGGCCAGCGGTTGCGGTGTCGGCATACCGGCGGCGCGTTGCTGATCGGGGGAAAGGGGCGTGTGATAAATAACTGTCATGAACCCTGCGTAAGCAGCAATGAGGGCGCTTGCAAGACTGGGGTGATTTGTCCATTTTGCACCCAACGACTAATTGGGAGGATGCGCCATGCTTGGCCAAATGATGAATAAACCGCTGCTGATTTCGAGCTTGATCGAACACGCACAACGCTTTCACGGCGAGACAGAGATTGTCTCTGTCAAGAGCACCGGCGGGTTGGAGCAGACCTCTTGGGGTCAAGTCGCGCGCAACGCCCGTGCGCTGGCTTCTGCGCTGACAAATCTGGGGCTGGACCCGCAGGCGCGCTGCGGCACCATCGCCTGGAACAACCGCCGTCACCTCGAAATCTACTTTGGTGCATCGGGCGGCGGCTTCGTCTGCCACACCATCAACCCGCGTCTTTTCCCCGAACAGCTTGTCTATATCCTGAACCACGCCGAAGATAAGGTGCTGTTCATCGACAAGACGTTTGTGCCGCTGATTGCGGGTATTCAGGACAAGCTTGAACATCTAGAGCATGTCGTTCTGATGGAAGGCACCGATGAAGAAGCCGCCGCGCAACTGCCCGGGATCAAGTTCTATGACGACCTGATCGCCAGCGGCGACCCCGAGTTCATCTGGCCGGATCTGGACGAGAACACCGCCTCCAGCCTGTGCTACACCTCGGGCACCACGGGTAACCCCAAGGGCGTTCTTTATTCGCACCGTTCGACCGTGTTGCACAGCTTTGGGATCAACCTGGCCGACAGCATTGCGATCACGGCCAAGGATGTGGTGCTGCCCGTCGTGCCGATGTTCCACGTCAACGCCTGGGGCGCGCCCTATGCCTGCGCTATGGTTGGCGCGGCGATGGTAATGCCCGGTCCCGGTCTAGATGGCCCGTCGCTGGTGAAACTGATCGACACCAACCATGTGTCGCTGGCGCTTGGCGTTCCAACCATCTGGCTGGGTCTGCTGAACGAGGCGGATAAGATCGGCAGCAAGCTCGAAAGTCTGCAGCGTACGGTTGTTGGCGGCTCTGCCTGCCCGCCATCGATGATGACCGCCTTCCGCGAGAAATACGGGGTAGAGACGATCCACGCCTGGGGCATGACCGAGATGTCGCCCGTTGGCAGCATCAACCAACTGCTGGCCAAACACACCAAGCTTCCTGCCGACGCGCAAAACAAGCTGCGCGAAAATCAGGGTCGTCCCGTCTTTGGTGTGGATCTTGAAATCCTTGATGACGACGGTAATCCCGTGGCGCATGACGGCGTGACGCAGGGCGATCTGGTCACCAAGGGCTATTGGATTCTCGACAGCTATTTCCGCAAGACCCGCAGCGAGACGCTGAACAAGGACGGTTGGTTCGACACGGGCGATGTGGCGACAATGGACCCCGACGGCTATGTCACGATCCGCGATCGGTCAAAAGATATCATCAAGTCGGGCGGCGAATGGATCAGCTCGGTCGAGCTTGAAAACATCGCGATCGGTCACCCGCAAATCGCGGATGCGGCCGTCATCGGTGCCCGTCACGAGAAATGGGACGAACGTCCGATCCTGATTGCGGTGAAAGCCGAAGGCCAGGACCCGAGCGAGGCAGAGATTCTGTCGATCTTCGAAGATAAGATTGCCAAATGGCAGATCCCTGATCGCGTCGTCTTTACCGACGCATTGCCGCGCAACGCGACCGGCAAGGTGTTGAAACGTGATCTGCGCGAAAGCTTCGGCGAAGTGCTGATCAATGGCTGATGAATGCTTCACCGGGGCAGGCTACTGCCCCGGTGACTGAGCTTTCTTCTGTCCCACAGTATAGAATATATGCGGGGCAGGAGCGTTATATGTGGTCTTCAGAAGGGCGCATTATGAAGCGGAGACATTGACCTTAAACGTAGGTCTGTCGCCGACAGTGGCACCTCGTACAGACTTTTTGCGGCATGGTTGTACTGTCACGCCAGCGATGAATACCAAATTTGCACGGCACGCGCGAAAGCGCCCGGACGAGCTTCGAAAACATGTGTCACCTGAAATGTCTGCCAAAAAACTTGGCGAAGTGTAAAAATCGATACTCGTACTGAAATCACTCGCTATCGAAATATTAACGCAATTAAAAAGTGCAATGTCTAGCGATAAATAACCTTTAAGGCTAACAGCTTACGTGCGGTAACACGTTTTAGTTGTTCTTGGTCCTGCGAGACGGGGCTGACTGATCGCCGGGCTTTGCGCTCATATCTAAAGGTAATCGGCAGGTTTGGCATAAGAATATGCCGAGAAATCCGAGCACAAAAAAGCCGCGCAGCGAGGCACTCGTTGCGCGGCTGTGATCTGCCTTGGGTAGTGTTGGGGATTCTCTCGCTTCACCCGCGCCCGCGATAGGGCGGCACGCCTTGATCGGGAATCCAGACGTTTTTGGGGGTCTCGCCCGTTTGCCAGAACACGTCGATGGGGATGCCCCCGCGCGGATACCAATAGCCGCCTATGCGCAGCCAGCGGGGCGACAACAGCTCTACCAGACGGCGCCCGATCGAGACGGTGCAATCCTCGTGAAAGGCGCCGTGGTTGCGAAATGCGCCCAGGTAAAGCTTGAGCGATTTGGACTCGACCAGATACTGATCTGGCACATAGTCAATCACCAAATGCGCAAAGTCGGGCTGGCCGGTCATCGGGCAAAGCGAGGTGAACTCGGGCGCGGTGAAGCGCACGCAGTAATCAACATCGGCCTGAGGGTTCGCGACTTTCTCGAGCATCGCTTCTTCGGGCGAGGCGGGAAGCTCTGTCTTGCCGCCAAGCTGCTGCAAATCGCTGTAAATCGTTTCCATAAATCCTCCGGTGGCGGGTCAGACCCCGCGTTTGTTGCCCCATAGCAATACGTGAAGTTGCGGAAGCAGGCGCGGCGTGAACCAGCGATCTGCCATGGTTTTGTCCACCAGCCACAATAGCTTATCCGCCAGCACCTGCGGATCGACAGCGACGCTGGGGTCGACCTCGTCGTTGCCCGGTTGCAGATAAAGCGGCAGTTGGGGGTAGCGGGTGGCGGCGTCGCGGGCCCAATTGTAATCCGCGTCGTCAAATATCACGATCTTCATCACCGTCTGGGCCGCCGTTTCGCCAGCCGCAACACAACCGTCGAAAGCGGCCCAATCCACTGTCTCGCCGCTGGATGGTGGTTTCGGGCTAAGCACAAGACAATCCAGCTGCCCGAACCACGGTTTCGCGATGGAGCCTTGCGTCTCGCAGGCAAAACGGTAGCCGGCGGCATGACCCAATTGGATCAAGGGCGCGAAGTCCTGAATGGCGGGGTTGCCGCCTGACAGGGATACGGTCAGCGGCGTGTTGTCTGACAGGCGCTGCACCTCTTGCCAGACCGCGTCGGTCGACATGTTGGCCCAGTCATGGCGGAATGCGGGGTCAACCGCGTGCATGCTGTCACACCACGCGCAGCGATAGTCACAGCCGCCCGTGCGCACAAAGACGGTGGGTTCACCGATCAGCGCGCCTTCTCCCTGTATCGTGGGGCCGAATACCTCGGCGATGCGCAGCTGGCTCATGGCCGGTACTCTGCCCAGGTTTTGGGCGTCTCGCTGACTTTGACAGCGGTGGTTTCGGGCCAGTGCTGCGCGCACCATTCATAGAGATGACGCGCCATATTCTCGCCGGTGGAGGCAAAATCCAGCACGTCGTTGAGGTGACGATGATCGAAAGTCTCGTCTATATAGGTCTTGAGCGGCTTCAGCTCTCCGTAGTCGCGAACGAAACCGTCGGCGTTCAGCTCTTTGGCCCGAAGCTCCACCACCACGACATAGTTATGCCCGTGCAGGCGGGCGCATTGGTGGCCATCGGGCAGATGCGACAGCTGATGCGAGGCGGAGAAATGGAACTCTTTCGTAATGGTATACATCAGGTGAGGATCTTCCGCTTGACCGCTTCGGTCCAGAAATCGGGATCGTCATAATGGGTCGGGTCGGCAACCCCCGCCAGATCGAAAGCCTCGCGCCGTTCCACGCAGGTGCCACAGCGCCCGCAGTGATGGACGCCGCCTTTGTAGCAAGACCACGTTTCGGCGAAGGGGGTGTTATGGCGCTGGCCTTCGGTCACGATATCGGCTTTTGAGCGGTGCACGAAAGGTGTGTAAAGCGATACATCGGCATAGCCGTCCAGCGCCATATATTGCATGAACTCAAACGCTTGGGTGAAATCGGGGCGGCAGTCGGGGTAGATAAAGTGATCGCCCCCATGCACCGCGGTCGCGACGGCCTGATCCCCCCGTGCGGCGGCAATGCCATAGGCGACCGTCAGCATGATCGCATTCCGGTTGGGGACAACGGTGACCCGCATCGTTTCTTCGGCATAATGCCCGTCGGGTACATCCACATCATCAGTCAGCGCGGATCCGGTCAGCGCCGCACCGATCCCGCGCATATCGATGATGTCATGGGGCACATCCAGACGTTTGGCGCAGAGTGCGGCATAGTCCAGTTCCTTGCGGTGGCGCTGGCCGTAGTCGAACGACACCAGCCCCGTCAGCTTGCGCTTGGCCGCCACCATATGAGCGAGCGACACAGAATCCAATCCGCCGGAGCAGATGACAATCGTTTTCATTTCTTAACCCTTGTTTTGATACCCGGGTAGGCTGCGACCGGGAAGGCGCCTGATAGACGAGACGATCAGGGATGCCAAGGGGGCCAATGCGGCGGATTTGGCGCGAAATGTCGCATTCGCAGCGTCACTCATAGAAAAACCGCCAGACCGGTGGGGTCTGGCGGTACGGCGCATTCCTCTCGCGAACGGGTGGGAGGTGCCCGCGCGCAGTCAGATCAGGCGCAAACCCGTGATCAGGCGGATTGCATCAGCAAAGCCTGGTTCTTCCATTCGGGGTCTGTGACAGCATCGACCAAAGCGGCGGCAACATCGCCACGGGCGGCCTTGGCTTTGACGTCAACGCTGTCGCCAAAGATCATATTCCGATTGCCCGCATCATCCGTCAGCGCGACGGGGCGCAGGATGGCGTATTCGAGGCCGGAGTTTTGCAGATGCACGTCGGCGTCGTGTTTGGCTTGCAGATAATGCGCAAGCTCGCTGTCTGGGTCGGGGTTGTCTGCGCCGACACTGCTGAGCATCACAAAGCGCGAGATGCCGGCCTTGGCGGCGATATCAACCAGATCTTTGGCACCATCGCGGTCGACCTTGTCGGTCATCTCTGGCCCTGTGGACCCGCCGGAGCCCGCGGCAAAGATCACCGCATCGCAGCCTTCGCAGGCGTCAGCGGACAGATTGGTAAGGTCCCCCTTGCGCAGCACCACGTCAGAGGCAAGCGCACTGGTGTCAGAGGAATCGCGGACAAGGGCGATCGGCGTGTGACCCTGTTCGCGGAGTTGTTCAGTGACGCGGATACCGGTTTTGCCGGTCGCGCCGGCGACGAGAATATTCATGATTACGATCCTTGTTATACGTGTCGCGGAAAAACTGCCCGCCGCGCGGCCTTCGCGCAGCGGGCGGCACTTTACAGCAGCGACAATAGCTTATGGGCGGCTTCTTCCGAAGACGCGGGGTTCTGGCCGGTGACAAGCTTGCCATCGGTCACCACGAAGGATGCCCAGTCGTCACCCTTCTTATAGGTCCCACCATTGGTTTTGAGCATGTCTTCGACCAGAAAGGGGACCACATCGGTCAGGCCCACGGCCTCTTCCTCGGTATTGGTGAAACCGGTGACGGTTTTGCCCGATACCAGTGGTTTGTCGTCGGTGCCTTTGGTGTGCTTGAACACCGCTGGCGCGTGGCAGACTGCCCCGACGGGGCGGTCGCTGGCGGCAAAGCTTTCGATCAGGTTGATGCTGGCCTTGTCTTCAGCCAGATCCCACAGCGGGCCGTGGCCGCCGGGGTAGAAGATCGCGTCGAAACCGTCGGCCGAAACGCTCGACAGCACCTCGGTATTGGCCAGTTCTTTCTGTGCGGCGTCATCGCCCTTGAACCGTTTGGTCGCGTCGGTCTGCGCATCATCTGCATCGCTGGACGGATCAAGCGGCGGCTGTCCGCCTTTGGGCGATGCCAAAGTGATCTCTGCACCAGCGTCCTTGAACACATAATAGGGGGCCGCGAACTCTTCGAGCCAGAAACCGGTTTTGTTACCAGTGTCGCCCAGCTTGTCGTGGGAGGTGAGTACCATGAGAATTTTCATGTTTTTGGGCCTTTCAATTCATTTCTTATACCGGTCAGGGCGTCATTGGGGACGCCGCAATCACGACCGCGTAGACCGTTCAACGAATGGGCGCGCCCGTTGTTCCGCGATATGTCTGACGTTTTTGTGAATGATGCGGGTGCGGAAGGGGCAATGGAGGATATGCTCTGGCACCACAGGGGCAAAGCGATTAAACCCGCGGTAGTTTTTCGAGCGAAAGGTCCGGCCGGATGCAAAGAGTAGAACTAGCCGAACGGCCCCATTGGCGCGACCACGCCAAAGAGGTCGGTTTTTCCTTCGCGGACATGCACGGGGAACCCTATTGGGACGAAACCTCTGTCTACGCGTTCTCGCTTGACCAGATCGAAAATGACATCGAAGACCCCGCGACCGCGCTGCATGGTATGTGCCGCGAGGCGGTGGACCACATCCTTGCCAGCGAAGAGCTGTTGGACAAGCTTGCCATTCCCGAAGCGCACCGTGACCTCATTGCGAACAGCTGGAAGCAAGGCGACCCCGAGATCTATGGCCGCTTCGATCTGGCATATGACGGGCAGGGGCCTGCCAAACTGCTGGAGTATAATGCAGATACGCCGACCTCGCTTTATGAATCGGCGTCCTTCCAGTGGCAGTGGTTGGAAGATCAGCTAGAGGCAGGCAATCTGCCCGAGGGGGCGGATCAGTTCAACGGCATCCACGAGGCGCTTGTCGCCCGTTTCGCCGATGTGTTTGAACCCGATAGCGATCTGCATTTCACCGCCGTGACGGGTAATCCGGAAGATTACGGCACGGTAGAGGCTATGGGTTGGGCCGCGCGCGAGGCGGGGTTGGGGGCGCATTATTGCGACCTTGATAAAATCGCGCTGAGCGATGACGGGCAGTTTCTGGATGATGAGGACCGCCGCATCGCCGTCTTGTTCAAACTCTACCCGTGGGAAGACCTGCTGCGCGACGACTACGCGGACCACATCGAAGGCTCTGGCTGTCTGTTCCTTGAACCCGCATGGAAAGCGCTGCTTTCCAACAAGGGCCTGCTGCCCGTGCTGTGGGAGATGTTCGAGGATCACCCGAACCTTCTCCCTGCGTTCTTTGAACAGGATGTGGGCGAGGCGATGGCGGGGCGCGGCTCTGTCACGGGGCGTGCGTCGGATGCCTTTGACCGAGCGCGCGCATGGCTTGCACGGGCCCATGTGCGCAAACCGATCCTGTCGCGCGAAGGGGCCTCGGTCGAGATCGTCAAATCCGGCCAGATCATCGAAAGCGCCAGCAACACGGAGTATGCCGAACACGCCCGTATCCTTCAGGCCTATGCGCCCTTGCCGCAGTTCGACGGGATGCGCCCCGTGGTCGGCGCGTGGATCATCGGGCAGACCTGTGCGGGCATCGGCCTGCGCGAGGACCAGTCAAGGATCACGCAGGACCTGTCACGTTTCAAACCCCATTACATTGCGCCATATTCCGGTTAGCATCGTCGCCCAATCGCCGAACCACAGCAGAAAGCAGATCATCATGACAAAACGGTCAAAACGCGTCGCCATCGCGATTATCGGGGCCACCGCCTTTACACTGGCCGGTTGCCGCGACGAAAAGATTGATGCCGCTGCCTTTCCCGATGTGCAAAGCTGCAAGAACGAGGCGTCTTTTGGGGGCACATTCACCGCCGCCGATTGTGAAACCGCTTTTGCCGAGGCAGAGACACTGCATGTGGAATCCGCACCGCGCTACAACAGTCTGGATGTCTGCGAAGAACAACACGGCGAAGGGGCCTGCGGGTCAGAGGCGCAGCAAACACAGGGCGGGTCGGGCGGTATCTTTATGCCGTTGCTCGCGGGTTATCTGATCGGGAACATGCTGGGCGGGCGGTCGGGGATGGCCGCAAGCCAGCCGATGTACAAGACGGCGGATGGCAAGTTCACCAATGCGGCGCGCACCAGCACCTATTCCAGCAACAAGGGGGCCGCCAAGCTCAGCACCTCGCAATTCACCCGCCCCGCGACGACCGTGGGCAAAACCCCGATGACCCGTGCGACGGCAAAATCCCGCGGCGGTTTCGGGAAGGTGGGTAGCGGGCGCACGGGCTTCGGCGGCTAAGGGTGCGGGCGTCGCACACGCAGACGTGACCGCAGCAGCCGCAACCGCAGGAACTTGATACGACGGCCATGTGTTTGCCCTTCGACGCGAATAAGCGAAGAAGGAGCAGACATGTCCAAGATCACGACAATCAATCCCGCCACCGAAGAAGAGATCCAGTCCTACGATCTGATGAGCGAGGCAGAGGCTATTCAGCGGATCGAAGCCTGTCATGACGCGCATCTTGAGTGGCGCAAGCTGTCGCACAAGGAACGCGCGCCCTATCTGACCAAGATCGCCGCCAAGCTGCGCGAGAACGCGGATGAATTAGCCGCCCTCATGACGCGCGAGACAGGTAAGCTGCTGAAGGATGGCAAGACCGAGGTAGAGATTTGCGCGGCCATCTTTGAATATACCGCCAAGAACGGCCCCGACGTGCTCGCGGATGAAGAACGCACCCACGGTGCCGACGGCAAGCGTGGGGTCGTGAGCTATCAGCCTATCGGCGTCATCTATTCGATCCAGCCGTGGAACTTCCCACTGTATCAGCCCACCCGTGTGCTTGCGGCGAACCTGATGACGGGCAACGGTTGTGTTCTGAAACACGCGAGCATCTGCACCGGATCGGGCCTGCGCCTGCGCGAACTTTGTATCGAGGCAGGGCTACCCGAAGACCTGTTCCAAGTGATCCTCATCGACCACGACACCAGCGACAAGCTGATCGAACACCCCAAGGTGCGTGGCGTGACAATGACGGGCAGCGATGGCGCGGGCCGTCACATCGGGTCGGTCGCCGCGAAGTCGCTGAAAAAGACCGTGCTCGAGCTTGGGTCCAACGACGCCTATCTGGTGCTTGAGGATGCTGATATCGAAACAGCGGTCAAATTCTCGGTTATGGGTCGGCTCTATAACAACGGGGAAACCTGTGTATCGGCGAAACGCTTTATTGTCGCCGATAAGGTGCATGACGCCTTTGTTGATGCCTTCGTCGCCGAGATGAAGAAGATCAATATGGGCGATCCGACCGACGAAAACGTTCAGCTGGGCCCATTGTCCAGCCAAGACCAGTTCGAGACCGTGCGCGATCAGGTGAAAGAAAGCGTTGATAAAGGGGCCAAGGTGCTGTGCGGTGGCGAGGTGCCTGACCGTACGGGGGCCTATTATCCCGCAACCGTTCTGTCCGACCTTAAACCCGGTATGCCGGCGTTTGACGATGAAATCTTCGGACCCGTTGCGTCGATCATCCGTGCAAAGGATGATGAAGACGCGATGCGTCTCGCGAATGACAGCCGCTACGGTCTGGGCGGCGGGATATTCTCGAAGGACGAGGACCGCGCCTTGAAGCTCGCGAGAGAGCATTTCGACACAGGCATGATCCGCATCAACTCCTTCGGGGCTGCCGATCCGAATATGCCCTTTGGCGGGGTGAAAGATTCCGGCTATGGGCGTGAGCATGGCGGATTCGGCATGAAGGAATTCGCCAACGCCAAGGCGATTTTCCTGCCCTAAGCCTGCGAGGCAACGGTAAACGTGGTGCGCGCGTCGGAGATATGTCCGGCGCGCGCAACTTATTTGGGCACGAAGGTTAAGGTTTACGCAAAGTTAACGAATGCGGCGCGCGCGCCACAGCTCACGGGTAACATTTGGTCGGCAAATTCTCGCCCTGCCGCCGCATAGATTGATCTCTTAGACTTGGATGCTTCAGGTAATCCGCAGCTAGGCTGCGCTTCAGGCGGAACAGTGCTTGCCCTTAAGTAGAACAAAGCGCACCCACATCGGCGGTATATGGTCACTGGTCGCATTCCTCGTCGCGGCAGTCATCATTACCTACGCCGCCGGCCGTCTGGACCGTCTGCTCTCCGAAGCTTTCGTATACGAAGCCCGCGCCCAGACATACTTGGACCTGCTTGAGGTGCGCGAACAGTTTGAAGAAATCATTCACGAACGGTCCCTCGCGCTGCGCGAACTTGCGACGTTCATCGGCGAGAACCCCTTTGCCAAACAGGAAGAGTTTACCCAGCGGGTTCAAAATATACGTGAAGTCGACGACACGGTCATCAATATCGCTGCCGCGCCTGACCTCGTCGTGACCCTGATCCACCCGCTCGCGCCGAACATGGGCGCGCTTGGGTTAGATTACCGCACAAACGAAGACCAGTTTCCCGGCATTGAACGGATGCTGAACCTGGGCAAAGAGCTGATGACCGGCCCCGTCGATCTGGTGCAAGGCGGCAAGGGGCTGATCCTGCGTGCCCCGGTCTATTGGCCCGATCCCGACTTTGCCACCGAAGGCGATGTTGACGGCAGCAAACGCCAGCTGTGGGGGATCGTATCGCTCGTGCTGGACTATGATCAATTCCTGATCAATTCCGGCATACGTGAGGCCGAAGAACGCTATGATATCCTCATTCATGCGGCCTCTCCGCAGGTGGGGGTAGGGCCGCAGATGTTCACCTACGGCGATCGGGGCCTGCTGGAGGCGGATACTGTTACGTTGGAATTCGATTTCTCCTTCGAGGAATGGATGCTGGAAGCACGCACCAAGGGCGGATGGCCCAAACACGCGCCCGATCAATGGTCAAAACGCGCGCTCATCGCGTCGGCCGGGCTGATGCTTTTGGGCACGCTGCTTTATGTGCTGCAGGTGTCAGAGCGGCGCAAACGTGCCGAAGTCCTGCTAAGCAGCGGGATCGAGGCGCTGAACGACGGGTTTGTCATGTTCGACGCGCAGGATCGTTTGCTTCTGAGCAACTCGAAATACAAAGAGATGTACGATCTTCCCTCTGAAGTGCTCAAGCCCGGAACACCTTTTGCCGAGCTGCTGCGTATCGGTGTCAAAAGCAAGCAGTTTCCCATGGGGCGCTATAACGAGGAAGAGTGGATCGAGCGTCGCTTGGCCATCCACCGCGAAAACAGAACCTCCGAGACAGAACAACATCTGTCGGGCGGGCGCGTGATCAAAGCCTCTGACCGGCCTTTGGCAGACGGTAGCTATGTCGGCCTGCGCGTGGATGTGACCGAGCTGAGCCACGCCAAGGATGCCGCCGAAGCTGCCAGCAAGGCCAAGACGGATTTCATGGGCGTCCTCAGCCACGAGCTGCGCACGCCGCTGACGGTGATCATGGGCGTGGCGCAGCTTTCCCGCAACGCGCGCATGCTGTCGTCGTCCAAGGCGCTGCTCAAGGGCTATGAGGACGGAGAGATCAGCCACGAAGAGGCAAAACGTCTGCTGGATGAGATGTACGACCAGCTGTCCGGCCTGATGAACCGGTTGGTGCAATCCGGCGAGCATCTGTTGCACCTCATCAACGAGATCCTCGACGTGGCCAAGATCGAATCCGGCAGCCTGGTGATCGAACCCAGCCATTGTGCGGTGCAGGATATTGTCGATCCGGTGATCGAACAGCTTCGCACACTTTCAAGCAAGAAGGGGCTGGCCTTTGATGTGGTGCAAGAGGCGGATATGGTCTTTGCCGATAAGGTGCGCGCGCGGCAGATCCTGTTCAACCTCATCGGCAACGCGATCAAATTCACCGACACCGGTTTCGTCCGTCTGGTGGTGAAACCCGTGGGCGATGTCGTCAGCTTCGAAGTGCATGACAGCGGTGCCGGCATCCCCGAAGCCGAACTCCAAAGCATTTTCGAGGTCTTCTATCAGGTCGATTCCACCGCCACGCGTCGGGCAGGCGGCACGGGCATGGGGCTCGCGATTTCGCGCAGTCTGGCAGAAATGCAGGGCGGCAGCCTTAGCGTGTCCAGCGTCGTCGGGCAGGGCAGCTGCTTTATCCTGACACTCCCCATCCGCGCCGCGCAAAGCCTCGAGGTAAACGCTGCCGCCTAAGGCCACGCGAAACAGCGCGATCGCCCCGCGGATCGTAGCGTGCAACCCCGGAGTAACCTGGTATTTTCAAATGGAACGCGGCGGTTTCAGTTTGAATACTGAAAGTTTGGTAGGCCCGGCAGGACTTGAACCCGCAACCAAAGCGTTATGAGCGCTCTGCTCTAACCAATTGAGCTACAGGCCCGCCTGCGCGGTTTGGTAAGCGGGCGGGCGCGGCGCGTCAAGGGATAGAAACGCGCAGATGTGGCTTAGGTGCATTGCACGCCTGCGCAACCTGCTATAACCCACTTTCGCAAAGGGAACAGGCAGCGGGATGCGTCATGACCAACTCCAAGAACTCGATCACCTATGCAGACGCTGGTGTGGATATTGATGCAGGCAACGCGCTGGTAGAACGTATCAAACCGGCGGCCAAACGGACCAAGCGTCCGGGCGTGATGTCGGGGCTTGGCGGTTTCGGCGCGCTGTTCGACCTCAAGGGGGCGGGCTATACCGACCCGATCCTCGTCGCTGCGACGGACGGTGTAGGCACCAAGCTGCGGATCGCGATTGATACCGGCAACGTCGATGGCGTGGGGGTCGATCTGGTCGCCATGTGCGTCAACGATCTGGTCTGCCAAGGGGCGGAGCCTCTGTTTTTCCTCGATTATTTCGCCACCGGCAAGCTTGAGACCGAACAGGCCGCGCGGATCATCGAAGGCATCGCCAAAGGCTGCGAAGGCTCTGGCTGCGCGTTGATCGGGGGCGAGACGGCAGAGATGCCTGGCATGTATTCCGAAGGTGATTTCGACCTCGCGGGCTTCTCTGTGGGCGCGATGGAACGCGGCGCGGACCTGCCACGTGATGTGGCGGCGGGGGATGTGCTGCTGGGGCTTGCCTCGGACGGGGTGCATTCGAACGGCTATTCTCTGGTGCGTAAACTGGTCGAGATCTCTGGTCTTGGCTGGGATGCGGACTGCCCCTGGGCCGACGGAACATTGGGCGAGGTGCTGCTGACGCCGACGCGGCTTTATGTGAAACCCGCGTTGCAGGCCGTGCGGGCAGGGGGCGTGCATGCGCTGGCCCATATCACCGGCGGCGGTCTGACGGAAAACCTGCCCCGCGTTCTGCCCGATGATCTGGGCGCGCAGATTGATCTGGACAGCTGGGAGCTGCCCGGCGTGTTCAAATGGATGGCCGATGTGGGTGCGATCTCGGAAACCGAGATGCTCAAGACCTTTAACTGCGGCGTGGGTATGATCCTTGTGGTCAAGGCGGATGAGGCCGAGGCGCTGACCAAATTGCTGCGGCAGGCGGGCGAAACGGTCTATCCGATGGGTAATGTCACCGAGACCACGGGCGTTGCCTATACCGGTAGCCTGCTGTGACCAAACGGGTTGCGATTTTCCTTTCGGGTGGCGGGTCGAACATGCGGGCGCTGGTCGAAGACATGACCGGCGACCATCCCGCGCGGCCCTGTGTGGTGGTGTCGAATGTGGCGGACGCGGGCGGGATTGCCTGGGCCAAAGAACGCGGCATCCCGACCGAAGTCGTGGATCACAAGCCCTTTGCAGGGGATCGCGCTGCCTTTGAAAACGAACTGACCGCGCGGCTGATGCCCCATGCGCCCGACATCATCTGTCTGGCCGGATTCATGCGCAAACTGACCGGTGGCTTTACCGATGCTTGGGCGGGGCGGATGATCAATATCCACCCGTCTTTGCTGCCGCGCTATAAGGGGCTGCACACCCATGCCCGCGCGCTTGAGGCCGGCGATACCCAGCATGGCTGCACCGTGCATGAGGTTACAGCGGCGCTGGATGACGGGCCGATCCTGGGGCAGGCGACCATTCCCGTTATGGCCGGCGACACGCCAGAGGATCTGGCAGCGCGGGTTCTGGTGCAGGAACATCGTCTTTACCCTGCGGTGCTGCGGCGGTTTGCCAGCGGCAACCGTGATCTTTTAATGCTGGAAAGCTGACCGCGCGGCCTATTGCGCTGAAACCATGCGCTTTTCCATTGCCTGAATGGCTTCCTCTGTCCAAAGTAGCGCTATGAAAACAATCACCACCACCGCCGAGCTTGAAGCCTACTGCACAGAGGCCGCCAAGCATGATTACGTGACCGTCGATACCGAGTTTCTGCGCGAACGGACCTATTATTCCAAGCTCTGTCTGATCCAGTTGGCGATGCCCGGAACCGACGATAGCAATGCCGTTCTGGTGGACCCGCTGAGCGAGGGGCTGTCGCTTGACCCGCTGTACACGCTGTTCCGTGATACATCGGTGGTCAAAGTCTTCCACGCCGCGCGGCAGGATCTAGAGATTTTCTATGTCGATGCGGGCGTCTTTCCCGAACCCTTGTTCGACACACAGGTCGCGGCGATGGTCTGTGGCTTTGGCGAACAGGTGGGATATGAAACGCTGGTGCGCAAGATTGCCCATCAACCTCTTGATAAGACGTCCCGTTTTACCGATTGGTCGCGCCGCCCGCTGAGCGATGCGCAGGCGAAATATGCGCTGGCCGATGTCACGCACCTGCGCCAGATCTACGAATTCCTTGCGCGTAAGCTTGAACAGACGGGCCGCGCCCGCTGGGTTCAGGAAGAGCTTGAGATACTGACCAGCCCTGACACCTATGTCACCCCGCCGCGCGAGGCATGGCGTCGGGTCAAGACGCGCACGAATTCGCCAAAGTTCCTGGCGCTGGTGCGCGAACTGGCCGCCTTCCGCGAGGAATACGCCCAGACCCGCAACATCCCGCGCAGCCGCGTCTATAAGGATGACGCGATGGTAGAGTTGGCCAGCAACAAACCGAAAAACCACGAGGAACTGGGCCGCGCCCGTCTGCTTCTGCGCGAGGCCCGCAAGGGCGAGATCGCGGATGGTATCCTCAAGGCGGTGGCCGCCGGCGTGAATTGCCCGCCCGGAGATATGCCGCAGCCTGATCGCAGCCGCGACAAGCTTCAGGTCAATCCGGCGCTGTCCGATCTGCTGCGTGTCTTGCTGAAGGCCAAGTCCGAAAGCGCTGGCGTTGCGGCCAAGCTGATCGCCCCCGCTGCGGATCTTGACGGGATCGCCGCAGGGCTGCGTGATGTGGCCGCACTTAAAGGGTGGCGACGCGAGGTATTCGGGGAAGATGCGCTGCGACTGTGCAACGGCGAGATCGCTTTGACCGCGGTCGGGTCCGATCTGAAAGTGGTTGAGCTTTAACGCTCAACCTTTTGGTTTTTATTATTTTTGTTGGGATTAGCGGCGCGATGTCATCGCGTTTCGAAGCCCTTCGACGCGGATGGTCGTCACGCCAGCCAGCGTCTGGTTGGTCAGCTTGCGGCCGGCCGTAACCTCGCGGGTGGGAGGCGTGCCGATGGCGGTCGCCTCGCTTGGTTCTACCCCTTCAAGACGGTAGGTCAGAACGCCGTCCACTGGCAGCTCGTCTTCGTTCGCGGGGGTTAGCTGCACCTCGTAAATGCCCTGACGATCCGCGCGACCGGTGGCGCGCACGACGGCACCGCCCGGTACTTCTTCGATTGTCAGATCAATGATCTGGTCGAAGGGGCGACCGGCATATACCACCTCTTTATTCCGCGAGGAGGAGAACAATCCGGTCCGCTGCGGGATCAAAGGGTTGGTCGAGGCTTCCTGACGGGTGATCGGTTCAGACCGCGCGGTTCCGAACCAGTTGAACGGGTTCACACGGCTGTCGCGCACGGTCGCGCAGCCTGTCAAAACAAGGGTCGATACCAGGATGGCTGAAAAGGTCTTGCGCATGGGGTCCGCCGTAGAAATTTCGGTAATATTTGACTAACCCATCCCAGACCCGTTGGGAAGGGGGTGGACCTTTGGCATCGTGCAACCTACCTGTTTGGCAAGCGAAAAGAGGGACGCACCGTGGCGACAGAGGCATTTGAAGAACTGGTCGAGGATTTCGAGTTTCTGGACGATTGGGAAGACCGCTATCGCCATGTGATCGATCTGGGCAAGGCGATGGAGCCGCTGACCGAAGAGCTGCGCGTGCCCGCAACCAAAGTAGATGGGTGCGCCAGTCAGGTCTGGTTGCATACCCAGTTCGAGGACGGCGTGCTCCATTTCGACGGGGCCAGCGATGCGATGATCGTTTCAGGCCTGATTGCCGTGCTTCAAAAACTGTATAACGGCGTGCCCGCGGCCGATGTCAGCGCCATCGATGCCCGCGCAGAGATGGGGCGCCTTGGGTTGAACGAACATCTGTCGGCGCAGCGGTCGAACGGGCTGACCGCGATGATCGAACGGATTCGCGGCGAGGCTGCACAGCAGGGTTGAACGCGTGCCTGCGGGCTGTGGCGACGGCTGTGCCAGTTGAGTTTATTTGGCAAAATGAAGATCAGAGCGCCTTGAGCGTGCGCGCCAGATCACCGTAGCCGGTAAAGCGCCGTTCAAAGGCAAGGCCGAGCCTATCGGCGCATGTTTTCGCCTTGTCGGTAAGCGCGGGATCATCTGTTTGCGCCTGATACACAAGCTTTTCGTAGTTCCCGAAGTACATATCGCGCAGGTCGGGGTGCCGGTCGAGCCCCATGGGTTTTATAATGAAAGCGTCGAACTGGCGGACCAGAAAATCGGTGAGATAGAAGGTGGTAATCTCGTCCTCCGAGATCTTGGAAAAGCGGTCATTGCCCTCAAAAAAGCTATAGCAATGCGGCCCGGCGACCATCTGCACGCCAAGTTTCTTACACTCCGCCTCTAGCAATCCGCCGGTGCCGCAGTCGGCGTAGACAACGAATATGTCGTTGTATTTGCCGCGGTGTTTCTTAACGGCTGCGCGGACTTCGTCGGTGATTTTTTCTGGGTAGAGATGCAGCTTGGCGGGCAGGCAGGTCAGGTCCAGATGCGACCAGCCGTTCGCCTCTTTCAGGTCGAGAATTTCCCGCGCCAGCGCCCCGCAGGCGATCAGCAGAATGCGGCCCGTCTGCGGGGCGAGCGGCAGGCCTTTTTCTGTCAGATCACGGTCCGAGGGCGGCTTCATCTCACGCTCCGTCATGCAAAAGGCCCCTCCGGTAGGGAAGGGCCTTTATGTTCTAGATCAACTGTTTACGCCTTGGCGGCGTTGTGTTTCCGCCCGACCCATTCCTTGGCGGTTTCCACCGCGACGGCGGCATCGCGGCAATAGGCGTCGGCACCGATGGCCTTGCCGAATTCTTCGTTCAACGGGGCCCCGCCGACCAGCACGATATAGTCATCGCGGATGCCCTGTTCGACCATCGTGTCGATCACGACTTTCATATAGGGCATGGTCGTGGTCAGGAGCGCAGACATGCCAAGGATGTCCGGCCCTTCGGTTTCCATCGCTTCAAGATAGGCTTCGACCGAATTGTTGATGCCAAGATCGACAACCTCGAAGCCCGCGCCTTCCATCATCATCGACACAAGGTTCTTGCCGATGTCGTGGATGTCGCCCTTGACCGTGCCGATCACCATCTTGCCCACGCGCGGCGCGCCGGTTTCGGCCAGCAGCGGCTTTAGGATCGCCATGCCGCCTTTCATCGCGTTCGCAGCCAAAAGCACTTCGGGGACAAAGAGGATACCGTCGCGGAAGTCGGCCCCGACGATGGTCATGCCGCCAACAAGCGCCTTGGTCAAAATGTCATAGGGTGCCCAATCGCGTTCGATCAGGATATTGACCCCTTCTTCGATCTCTTCGCGCAGACCGTCATAGAGATCATCAAACATCTGCTGAACAAGTTCTTCGTCGTCCAGATCGGCAAGGATAATTTCGTCTTCATCCGACATAGTCGTTCCTCATCGGTTAACTCACCCGCGCGGGCTTGTGCCTTTTTGTCACATACGCGCCGAAAGCTTCGTGCTTTTTGCGACAAACCCGGCACCGCGTGCGACGCTTTGGTTGTTGGGAAATTACGCTCAATCGTGCTGTAAAACAATGGCTTGGGCCAATATACTTGACCATGTTCCTAATTTGTTTCAAAAGATTTGAATGGATCAGGCACAGCGCAAATACAGACTGCCCGGACGGGGCACATCCAGCAACCGCCCGGGCCGGTTCGAGCCGCTGACCGTCAGCGCTGTGGCCGATGGATGGGCGGGCGATGATGACCCTTTGCCGGTCTTGCGCACTCAGGTGAGCGTTGAAATTCCACGCTCCGTGATCAGCTACAACCAGTCGCCAGACCTGCCGTTCGACCGGTCGATCAACCCGTATCGCGGGTGCGAACACGGCTGTGTCTATTGTTTCGCGCGGCCAAGCCATGCCTATCTGGGGTTGTCGCCTGGCCTGGATTTCGAGACGCGGTTGATCGCACGGCCCGAGGCACCCGAGGTGTTGAAACGAGAGTTGGCGGCGAAGAAATACCAGGTCGCCCCCATTGCGATTGGCACGAATACCGATCCCTATCAGCCGATCGAGAAAGAGCATCGGATCATGCGCGCTCTGCTTGAGGTGTTGTCAGATGCGAACCATCCTGTTGCCATTGTGACCAAGGGCAGTCTGATCGAGCGGGATATTGATATTCTGTCGGATATGGCGGCGCGCGGGCTGTGCCGTGTGGGTGTGTCGGTGACGACGCTGGATGCGAAGCTTTCGCGGTTGATGGAGCCGCGGGTGCCTGCCCCGAGACGTCGGTTGCAGGTGATCGAACGTCTGGCAGAGGCAGGCATTCCGGTGCGGGTGATGGCGTCACCCATGGTGCCGGCGCTGACCGATCCCGAGCTTGAGGCGATTTTGGAAGCGGGGCGCAATGCGGGGGCCGTGGCGGCCAGCTGGATCATGCTGCGCTTGCCGCGCGAGGTGTCGCCCTTGATGCAGGAATGGTTGACGGCGCATTACCCTGACCGCGCGGGTCGCATCATGGCGCGGCTGCGCGAGATGCACGGGGGGAAGGAATATGATGCAAATTGGCACCGACGGATGCGCGGCGAAGGCCCCTATGCCGAGATGATTGCGCAGCGGTTTACCTTGGCGGTCAAACGGTTGGGGCTGGATACGCTATTGCCGCCGATGCGCTGCGATCTGTTCCGCCCGCCCAAACGGGCGAGCGCGCAGTTGGATCTTTTCGGGGATTAACCCCGGCGGCGGCCACGGCGTGGTGCGCGGGTGGGGCCTTCGCCATCGGTGCCATCGCTGGCCGAAGAGAACGGACCAAGGGCCTCGACAATCTGTTCCAGCGTGGGGGCGTCGCCCTTGGGTCGGCTGTCGAGAGCGGCGCGCATATGCACCAGATGTTCAGGCATGGTGCCACAGCAGCCGCCAATGATCGACGCGCCGCAGTTGCGGGCCATCTCGGCGTAATCGGCCATCAGCTCGGGCGTGCCGTCATAGTGGATGTGGCCTTCGACGTATTTCGGAATGCCCGCGTTGCCTTTGGATACGATCGGCGTCGGCATGCCTTTGGAGGCGAACCCCAGCACCGTGCGCAACACATCCGACGCGCCGGTGCCGCAGTTGGCCCCATAGGCCAGCGGGCCATAATCGAGGTCATGCACCATGTCGACCATCGCCTCGGATGTCATGCCCATCATGGTGCGGCCTGCGGTGTCAAAGCTCATCGTGCCAACCCAGTCGAGCCCTGCCAGCTTGAAGCCTTCGGCGGCGGCGCGGTATTCCTCGGGGGCGCTGATCGTCTCCAGCCAGCCCACATCGGCACCGCCGGCTTTCAGCCCGTCTGCGGTTTCGTGGAACATCTCGACCGCCAGCGCGTGGGTGAGGGGGCCGACCGGCTCCATGATCTCGCCCGTGGGGCCGACGGAGCCTGCAACGATTACCTTGCGACCGGCCTTATCCGCGACCTCGCGCGCGAGCTCGGCGGACACGCGGCTCAGCTCATGGGCGCGTTTTTCGGCATTATGCAGTTTCAGACGCGAGGCATTCGCGCCGAAGGAGTTGGTCAGGAAAATATCGCTGCCCGACTGCACCGCACCCTGATACAGCTTGATGATGTTTTGCGGCTGTTCGGTGTTCCACATCTCTGGCGCATCACCGGACATCAGGCCCATGTTGAACAGGTTCGTGCCAGTGGCACCATCGGCCAGCAGCGTGCCTTTTTCAGCCAGAAGATCGGTGAGGGGGTTGGACATCAAAACGCTCCGCTAAATGGGTGATTTTGCCGTTTCCCACAACGCCCCTGTTGACGCAACTTCATTATTCTCATGATCGTCATGAGCCGCCGCCATGGTTTCTGCGTGCATGACCGCCATGAGGGCAGGGCGCGCGCTTGCGTGGCAGGGGCGCTTGGACTATGTGACAGGCTAGAAATGGCTGATGGGTATTCCAACCGGCCTGTTGTCTGGAAGGGATGTGCATGGCCCGTCGCACGAAAATCTATGAAGGTACGGCGAAGATCCTGTATGAAGGACCGGAACCGGGGACCATTGTCCAGCACTTCAAAGACGACACAACCGCCTTTAACGCCGAGAAAAAAGCGGTGATTGAAGGCAAGGGCGTGCTGAACAACCGCCTGTCCGAATTCTTCATGACCGGCCTGAACAACATCGGCGTGCCGACGCATTTCATCAAACGTCTGAACATGCGCGAACAGCTGATCCGTCAGGCAGAGATCATCCCGCTCGAGATCGTCGTGCGCAATTATGCGGCGGGGGATCTGTCCACGCGGCTTGGCATTGACGAGGGCATGCAACTGCCGCGCCCGATTGTGGAATATCACTTCAAGAACAACGACCTTGGCGATCCGCTGGTCACCGAGGAACATATCGCCGCCTTTGGCTGGGCCGGTCAGCAGGACATGGAAGACATCCTGAGCCTGTCGCTGCGGGTCAACGATTTCATGTCCGGCGTGATGATGGCCGTGGGCATCCGGCTGGTGGACTTCAAGCTTGAGGTGGGCCGGATCTACGAGGGCGATTTCCAGCGTTTGATCGTCGCCGACGAGATCAGCCCCGACAGCTGCCGTCTGTGGGATATCGAAACCGGCCAGAAGCTGGATAAGGATGTGTTCCGCCGCGATCTGGGGTCGCTGACGGATGCCTATACCGAAGTCGCCCGACGTTTGGGGGTCATGCCCAAGACGTCGACACCGATGATGAAACCGACGTTGATCAACTAGGCTGGCGTCGCAGATGAGTTTATTTTGCAAAATGAAGATAGGGGACGCGTCATGAAAGCACGGGTGCATGTGATGTTGAAAAACGGTGTTCTGGATCCGCAGGGCGAGGCCGTGCGCCACGCGCTTGGGGCCATGGGCTTTGAAGGCGTCAATGGCGTGCGTCAGGGCAAGGTGATCGAGCTGGACCTGAACGAGGGCGCAACCAAGGCCGACGTCGAGGCGATGTGTGAAAAGCTGCTCGCGAATACGGTGATCGAATCCTACACAGTGGAGATGAGCTGATGCACGCAGCGGTCGTCGTTTTTCCCGGCTCTAACTGTGACCGCGATCTGGCGGTGGCATTCAAGGCGGTCGGTGCCAAAGTGTCGATGGTCTGGCACAAGGACACGAGCCTGCCCGAGGGCGTCGATATTGTGGGTGTTCCGGGCGGCTTTTCCTATGGCGACTACCTGCGCTGCGGTGCCATTGCAGCGAATTCTCCGATCTGTCGCGAAGTGGCGGCCCATGCGGAACGTGGCGGTTATGTCATGGGGATCTGCAACGGCTTTCAGGTGCTGACCGAAACCGGTCTGCTGCCCGGTGCCCTGCTGCGCAATGCGGGGCTAAAATACATCTGTCGCACCGTGCCGCTGCGCGTGGCCACGGCGGACAGCGATTACACATCGGGCTACGAGGCCGGTGCGATGATCGACATCCCGATCGCCCACCACGATGGTAATTATTTTGCCGATGGCGATACGATTGCCAAACTGCATGGCGAGGATCGTGTTGCCTTTACCTATGGCGATAACCCCAACGGGTCGCAGTCGGACATCGCGGGCATCCTTTCGTCGAACCGTCGTGTGTTGGGGATGATGCCGCACCCTGAACGCGCAGCCGATGCGGGGCATGGGGGCACGGACGGGGCGGCGCTCTTCCGCGCATTGGCGGGGTCTCTGGTCACAGCGTGACTTGAGTGCACCGGTGAGGACGCGTAGATTGCCGCCATGTTTCGGTCTGCGTCCTCTAGTGAAGCCCCTTTATCTGTCAGCTGGCGCGTCCGGCTGGCGGTTGCTTTGCTTTTGGTCATTGCGGTGGCCACGATTTCGGTCACCAACAAGCTGCTGACGGATCGCTTTACCGAAAGCACCCGCAACCGGGCCGAGCTTCGGATCGCGCTCTACAGCGGCAACCTGTTGGCCGAGCTGCGCCAGAACGCGATTGTGCCACAGCTTTTGTCGCGTGATCCCGCCTTGATCGAGGCGCTGACCCGATCTGATTATTCCCTGTCGACCCAGCGATTGATCTCTTTTGTAGAGGAGATCGGCGCGGCGTCCTTGATGCTTTATGATATCGATGGGCGCACGGTGGCAGCGACCGACCGCAACCGGTTGGGGGCCTCGCACCGGCAAGAGGCTTATTTTGTTGACGCGCTGCGATCGAATTCGACCGTGTTCAGCGTTATTCCCCGTGATACCGGCGGCTATCGGTTCTTCTATTCGCGGCGTATTCAGGAAGGCGGCACCAACCTTGGGGTGATCGCGGCCGAGGTGGATCTGCAACGGTTTGAACGGGCCTGGGCCGGTATCTCGGATGCGGTGATCGTCACCGACAGTACGGGTGACATCATCATGGCGACCGAACCGCGATGGCGCGGTCTGACGGAAAGCGAGGCTCTGTCGAACCAGACACCGCAAAGCGCCATCGAGCGCGCGATCAAGGCTACCGCCGATTGGACCGCATTGCCCGCCGATGCCTATCTGCAGGGCGAGGCGGTGATGCGTCTGTCGTCGCGGATACCGTTTCGAGGCTGGCGGATCACGAGCTATACCACCTATGCTTCGGTCCGCGAGAAGGTGAACGGGGTGCTTGCGCTTGAGGTGATGGGCTTTGCGATCCTGCTGGCGCTGACGTTTTATGCTCTCAGCCGTCGGACGGCGGGGCGCGCGGCGCTGTTTCAGCGTGAATCCGCCGAGCTGCGCGCGCTGAACGCCGCCCTTCAGCGCGAGGTGGCGGAACGCAAACGGGTGCAGCAGACTTTGGCCGTGGCCGAGCAGACGTTGGAACAATCCAGCAAGCTCGCCGCCTTGGGCGAAATGTCCGCCGCCGTCAGCCACGAGCTGAACCAGCCGCTGGCCGCGATGAAAACCTATCTGGCGGGCGCGCGCCTGTTGATGCAGCGCAACCGGCTGGAGGAAGCGCTGGCGTCATTCGGGCGCATCGACGATCTGATCGAACGCATGGGGGCCATCACGCGGCAGCTGAAAAGCTATGCGCGCAAGGGTCAGCAGCAGTTTTCGCCCTTTGATATGGGGGAGGCGCTTGCCTCTGCCTTGTCAATGATGGAGCCGCAGCTACGTCAGCGTCAAGTGCAGATCAACCGTATCCTGCCCGCAGAGCCTGTTCAGGTGATGGGGGACCGCATGCGGATCGAACAAGTATTGGTCAATCTCTTGCGCAACGCATTGGATGCCACCAAATCGGAACGAAACCCGACGGTAGAGATTATACTATCAGCGGGTGAGACGGCGACGCTTACCGTGCGCGATAATGGCCCCGGGATCGAAGATCTCGATAGCCTGTTCGAGCCGTTTTACACGACCAAGCAGCCCGGCGATGGTGTCGGGCTGGGGCTTGCGATCTCGTCGGGTATTGTATCCGATCTGGGGGGCAGGCTGACAGCTCGCAACGGCCAACATGGCGGTGCGGTTTTTGAAATGCAGCTGCCCATTATGGACAGCACAGAGAAGACACAGGCGGCAGAGTAAACCAATGGCTCAGGCAATGAAAATCGCGATCGTTGATGATGAACAAGACATGCGTCAGTCGATCAGCCAGTGGCTGGCGCTTTCGGGCTATGACACAGAGACGTTCGGCAGCGCCGAGGATGCGCTGAAAACGCTGGGGCCGGATTACCCCGGTATCGTGATTTCCGACATCAAGATGCCCGGCATGGGCGGGATGCAGTTCCTGAAAAAGCTGATGGGGACCGACAGCGCGCTGCCCGTGATCATGATCACCGGCCACGGCGATGTGCCCATGGCGGTCGAGGCGATGCGCGTCGGCGCGTTCGACTTCCTTGAAAAGCCCTTTAACCCCGACCGGATGAGCGAACTGGCCAAGAAGGCCACCAACGCGCGCCGTCTGGTCATGGACAACCGCGCCCTGCGTCGTGAACTGTCTGACGGCAGCCAGTTGATGAAAAAGCTCATCGGCGGCTCGCCCGTGATGGAGCGGCTGCGCGAGGATATTCTGGATCTTGGTCAGGCCGACGGTCACGTGCTGATCGACGGTGAAACCGGTACGGGCAAGACGCTGGTGGCGCATGCGCTGCATGCTGTGGGATCGCGCGCGGGCAAGAAGTTCGTGCTGGTCAGCTGCGGCGCGCTAGAGGAAGACGCATTGAGCAAGCGTTTGTTCGGGCCCATGATGCCTGAAGACGCCCAGCTTCCCGCGATCGAGGAGGCCCGCGGCGGCACTTTGGTGCTGGAAGGTGTTGAATCGCTCAGCGAGACGCTGCAAGCCCGTCTTCTGAGTGCGATCAACGACCAAGGCACGCCTGCGGAAACGCGGATCGTTGCAATTTCGAACCTGCAAGAAGCGGGGCGCACCTCCGAAGATGCGCTGCGTTCTGACCTTTTCTATCGTCTGGCCGCCCTTCGCATCACCGTGCCGCCACTGCGCCAACGGGGCGAGGATATCCTGACGTTGTTCACACGTTTGTCCGAAGAATTTGCCGATGAATATGGCTGCGAGACTCCGCAGGTTTCCGCGCAAGAGGCCGCGCAACTGTTGCAAGCTCCCTGGCCCGGGAACGTGCGCCAGTTGATCAATGTGGCAGAACGCGCCGTGTTGCAGTCGCGTCGCGGGTCCGGTTCTATCGCATCACTGCTGATGTCGGACCACGAAGAGATGCAGCCGGTGATGACCACCGACGGCAAGCCCTTGAAGGAATATGTAGAAGCCTTCGAACGTATGCTGATCGATAATACCATGCGCCGGCACAAAGGGTCTATCGCCAGTGTGATGGAGGAGTTGTGCCTGCCGCGCCGGACGCTGAACGAGAAGATGGCGAAATACGGTTTGCAGCGCTCGGATTACCTCTGAGCGCCGCATATTGAAGAAAGGCTCAGCCGAGCCGCGTCTCGATCAACTCGCGTGCTGCACCGGTCTCATCGGTGTAGCAGGTCCACGACGGGCCGCCAGGGATATCAACGATATGCTGGCCGGTCTCGACGATAGGGATGGTCGTGTTGAGCGTACCGCCCGATTTGCCGGTGTGTTTTTCCACGGCACGGATGCAACTGCGCTTGGACGGGCCCTCGGGGTCGCTGCCGCCGTTCGTGCTCATGTCTTCGCAGGCGGCAAGCGCCAGAAACGGCAGGCACAGGGCTGCGCGCAGGGAAATATGCATTCGTATCATCCTTATCTGTCTTATTTTTGTGCATCCCGTCACAGGGCTGCTGCATGGGCATAAACCCGCTGGCAAAGCTTTTCCCATAGCACCGACGCTTGTCAAGCAAGGCGGCAGGGGGCGTGATACCGCTATCGGCCCCCGTATCTGCAAAGCCGCTAATCGCGATTTCCCATTGTCATTTGGTGCCTTCTGCCGTTAATTGTAGATAGGGCTGTTTGCCTCTTTGGATGGCAAACCAGACCCCAGACAGTTTCGATGCCTCGGTTCCCCGGCATGTGGTGACCAGGCAGACCGATTAGGCCCTTAAAAAAGGCTCAAGAACCGCTGACGATTGCGCCGTGCCTTTGGCCGGACAACCGCAGTAAATTAATGGATATGGGGGCGCGGTACGCACCACCCATGTCGGAGAAGAACCGCGATGACGCGCGCAGACGCCAAGAGCAGACAGACAGGCGGCCTTTTGGGCCCTGTTTTAGCCGCGTCACCCATCGCCCTGACAAGACATACCCTGCCTCGCAGCGCCCCACCGGGGCAGCTGTTTGCGCAGCTGTGCAAAATGGATTTATGCCTAAGAAAATGCTTATCGATGCCACCCACGCTGAGGAAACTCGCGTTGTTGTGGTTGACGGAAACAAGGTCGAAGAATTTGACTTTGAATCAGAGAATAAACGCCAGCTAGCTGGCAATATCTACCTCGCGAAAGTCACGCGGGTCGAACCTTCGTTGCAGGCCGCGTTTGTGGATTATGGCGGCAACCGTCATGGTTTCCTCGCCTTTTCGGAAATTCACCCGGATTACTACCAGATCCCCGTCGCCGACCGTCTGGCGTTGATGGAGGAAGAGCGTGCCTATGCCGAAGCGCAGGCCGCCAAGGAAGACGAAGACGAAAAACCCAAACGCCGGACACGCTCGCGCAGCCGCAGCAAGTCCAAGGCCGAAGACACCGTGTCCGATGACGCGACGGTCAGCAAAGACGCCGATGCCACCGACAGCGATCAGATCAATGGCATGCAGACCGTCGATCTGGACGATGAAGAAGGCTCCTCTCCGATGGAGCGGGTTGCCGAAACGCCTGTCGAAGAGCCCGAAGGCGATGACAGCAAGGCAGAGGGTGACACGCCCAAGGCCGCCAAAACAGATGCGACAGACGCCGCAAAACCTGATGCCGATGATCAGGACGACAGCGACGACGCGGATGACAGTGACGATAGCCCCAAGGCTAAAGATGCGTCCTCCAAGGATGACAGCATCGAATCCGTGGCGGATGACGATGACCACGACGATCTGCGCACCGCGCGCAAGCCACGGCCCAAGCGCTATAAAATCCAGGAAGTCGTCAAGGTGCGCCAGATCCTGCTGGTGCAGGTCGTTAAAGAGGAACGTGGCAACAAGGGTGCCGCACTGACAACCTATCTGTCGCTGGCCGGCCGCTATTGTGTGCTCATGCCCAACACCGCGCGTGGGGGCGGCATCAGCCGCAAGATCACCAACGCCGCGGACCGCAAGAAGCTGAAAGAGATCGCAAACGAAATTCAGGTACCAAAAGGTGCCGGTCTGATCGTGCGCACCGCCGGTGCACAACGCACCAAGGCCGAGATCAAGCGCGACTACGAATACCTGCAACGCCTGTGGGAACAGATCCGCGAGCTGACGCTGAAATCCATCGCGCCCGCCAAGATCTACGAAGAAGGCGACCTGATCAAACGCTCGATCCGCGACCTTTATAACCGCGAGATTGACGAGGTGTTTGTCGAAGGTGAACGCGGTTACCGCATCGCCAAGGACTTCATGAAGATGATCATGCCGTCCCACGCCAAGAACGTGAAGCTCTATAGCGAAACACTGCCCTTGTTCGCGCGCTATCAGGTCGAAAGCTACCTCTCGGGCATGTTCAACCCCACGGTGCAGCTGCCTTCGGGTGGCTATATCGTGATCGGTGTGACCGAAGCGCTTGTTGCGATCGACGTGAACTCGGGCCGGGCCACCAAGGAAGGCTCCATCGAGCAGACCGCGACCAAGACCAACCTGGAAGCCGCCGCCGAAGTCGCCCGCCAGCTGCGTCTGCGCGATCTGGCCGGTCTGATCGTCATCGACTTTATCGACATGGACGAGCGCCGCAATAACGCCGCCGTTGAAAAGCTGATGAAGGAAAAGCTGAAAACCGACCGTGCGCGTATTCAGGTGGGCCGAATTTCCGGCTTTGGCCTGATGGAAATGTCGCGCCAGCGTTTGCGTCCCGGCATGATCGAGGCGACGACCCAGCCGTGCCACGCTTGCCACGGCACCGGCCTGATCCGGTCGGACGACAACCTTGCGCTGTCGATCCTGCGCCAGATCGAGGAAGAGGGCACCCGCAAACGGTCGCGCGAGGTATTGATCACCGCGCCCGTCGGCATCGCCAACTTCCTGATGAACCAGAAGCGCGAACATATTGCTCACATCGAAGGCCGCTATGGCATGGCCGTGCGCATCGAAGGCGACCCCGCTTTGGTCAGCCCCGATTTCTCGCTTGAAAAGTTCAAGACCGCGACACGCGTTGTCACGCCGATCGAACATGTGGTGTCGGTTGATACCTCCATCATGGACGAGGTCGACGATCTGGATGTCGATGCGGAAGCAGATGCGGACAATGCTGACAATGAACCTACCGGCAACGGCAATGGCGGGCAGAACCAGCACAATGGCTCTGACGATGACAATGATGGCGAAGGGAAACCCAAGCGCCGTCGTCGTCGCCGGCGGCGTCGGGGTGGCAAATCCAACGGGGATGATGCGGCCAACGGTGAAAACAACGGCGATAGCAACACCAACGGTGACAACGGCGATAGCGACGCGCCCGCGGAAATTGCGGATGCCAAGGATGACGCGAAAACGGATGCGACTGCAGACGCCGCTTCTGATGACGCGAAACCGCAGGACAAACCCAAGCGCACCCGTAGCCGGACCCGCAAACCCAAGGCTGATGCCGCGGCAGAAGCGACCGTAGACGCGGACGCCAAGACCTCCGAGGACGCGAAACCTGCGGAGACGACCCCTGCCGACGCGGAGGCCGCCGAAGACGCGCCCAAGCCAAAACCCAAGCGGACCCGCACGCGCAAGCCCAAGGCCGCGCCTGTCGAGGCTGTCGAAGAGGCGCCCAAGCCCGAGGAAACACCTGCGCCAAAAGAGCAGCCAACCCCCGAGCCCAAGCCCGAGCCTGAGGTGACACCAGACGCGCCGACGCCCGAGCCCGCAAAGGAGCCGACGCCGATCCCGACGCCGGAACCCACGCCCGCGCAGCCGTCCCAGCCCGCCGAGGTGGAGCAAACGCCGGCCCCGACCGAGGTGCCCGATAGCACCCCGACGGAAATGCCGCCCGCGCAGGAAATCCAGCCGGAGCCACCGGTCACCGAAGTACCTCAGCCCGAGGCGACCCCGCAGGCGGAGCCCGAAAAACCCGCCAAGCCCAAGCGGCGCGGCTGGTGGTCCTTGGGCGGCTAAGCAGCGCCCCTGCGCTGACATATAGAAACGACAAAAGGCAGACCTTCGGGTCTGCCTTTTTTCTGCGGTATCCGCGGCACGTGGGGCGGCGGGACCGTTACTTTTTGCGGATCACATAGGCCTGCGGCGTTTCGTCCATCGCGGCGCTTTCAAGGCTGTGACCGGCCTCGGCACAGAAATGCGGGATGTCGATGATCGCGGCGGGATCATCCGCATGCACGGTCAGAAGATCGCCAGAGGCCAATGATTGCAGGCGTTTACGGGCTTTGAGCACGGGCAGGGGGCACAAAAGCCCCGTCGCGTCGAGAAAGTTTTTATCTGTCATGGTCCTCAGATAAGCCACATGTTTCAACGCGTCCACAACCTTGTGACGGGGATCACGCGCAACAGCAGGTGACGCGCCCGACAAAGCAGATTATGGCTGATGTCATGTTTGGATTTGACCTGATCGACGCGGGACTACTGCCCGCCATACTCATTGCGCTGACCGCCGGGATCATCAGCTTCCTGAGCCCCTGCGTCCTGCCCATCGTCCCCCCGTACCTCGCCTATATGAGCGGGGTAACCCTGAACGACATGTCATCGGTCGCCGCCGCGCGCCGCAAGGCTGTTATCGCGGCGCTGTTCTTTGTGATGGGGCTCAGCACGGTGTTCCTGATTCTGGGGTTCACGGCCTCGGTCTTCGGGGCGTTCTTCCTGCAAAATCAGGTGCTCTTCGCGCGGCTGTCGGGCATTGTGGTGATCATCTTTGGCCTGCATTTCCTGGGCGTCTTCCGCATTCCTTTTCTGGATCAAGAGGCGCGTCTGGATGCGGGCGACAAGGGCGGCACGTCCTTTGGGGCCTATATCCTTGGGCTGGCCTTCGCCTTTGGCTGGACACCCTGCATCGGGCCGCAGCTTGGTGCGATCCTGTCGCTCGCGGCGTCCGAAGCCTCGGTCACGCGCGGCACGCTTTTGCTGGGGGTCTATGCGGCGGGCTTGGGTATTCCCTTTTTGTTGGCGGCGATGTTCATTACCCGCGCCACCCACGTCATGAACCGGATCAAGCCCTATATGAAGCTGATCGAACGCGGCATGGGGATCTTGCTGGTGGTCGTCGGTCTGGCGCTGCTGACGGGGGCGTTTACGACCTTCTCTTTCTGGTTGCTGGAAACATTTCCTGCATTGGGATCCTTGGGTTAGGCGCCTTACTCTTGCCGGAAAACCTGTTTAAGCTGCGGCGAAATACAGGGTGAACGATGGCCGAGAACATAGAGCAGACAGTCAGGACGCGACGGGTTTTCTATATCCCGGGCTATGACCCCATTCATCCGCGCCGCTACCGCGAGCTTTACCGCAAGGAAGGCAGCGCGCAGGCGCGGATCTCGGACTATCAGATCGCGCTGTCGCCCAAGAAGGGCGGCGGGAACTACGGCTGGAACGTCGCCGCGCATATTGATGGCGTTGATGTAGAGGCTCAGGTCGACGTGCTCGTCTGGTCCGACATCGTGCGCATCTCCATGAGCAATTCGATCCTCGCAACCTATGGGCAGTTGGTGCAGACGGCTTGGGTCTATATCGCGTCGGGTGCGCTTTGGCGGTTGATGAAGCTGCGCAAGGGGCCCGTGATTGCGGCGCTTTATCCGGTAGGGATGTTGCTGCTGCAACTCCTGATCGCTGCCCTCGCGGGCAAGCTGCTGTACACGGGGCTGACCTTCTTTGGCGGGCCTGCGTGGTTCAAGGGGATCGTCGCCGCCGCTGGCGTGGGGTTGGGCTGGCAGGTGCTGCGCTGGTTCAAGAAACACGATGGCAAGCTTTTCGCCTATTACCTGATGCATGATTACGCCTTCGGGGCCGCGACGCGAGGGGCGAACCCGCCCGCGCTTGAAACGCGCATGACCGAATTCGGGGATGCCATCGCGCAGGCGCTGAGGTCTGATGTGGACGAGGTGCTGGTCGTCGGCCATTCCTCGGGCGCGCATCTGGGGGTGTCGATCCTTGCCGATCTGATCCGCGCGGGCCGTGTCCCTGCTGACGGGCCTGCGCTGGCCTTTATGACCTTGGGGCAGGTGGTGCCGATGGTGTCTTTCCTGCGCGATGCCCACCGTCTGCGCGCCGATTTGCGCTTTCTGTCCCAATGCGAGGGTCTGACATGGGTCGATGTGACGGCCCCCGGCGACGGCTGTGCCTTTGCGCTTTGCGATCCGGTAGCGGTGTCGGGCGTTGCCCCCGAGGATAAACGCTGGCCGTTGGTGTTTTCCGCGGCCTTCACCCAATCGCTGACCCCCGCCCGCTGGAAAGAGCTGCGCTGGCGGTTTTTCCGGCTGCATTTCCAATACCTCTGCGCCTTTGATGCGCCTAAGGATTATGATTATTTCCAGATCACCGGCGGCCCGCATAGTCTGGCCGAACGCTATGCCGGACGGCCTGCATCCCGGTCGCGCATTGTCAAACCGGTGAATAAGTTCACCTCTACCGCGCCATGACGCTGCCCCCCAAACCCGAGAGCCGCCCCGCGAAAGTGTCGCTTTGGCGCTATGCGCGGCTCTTTCGCCAAGACATCCTGTCGGCGCAGCCCGCACGCCTGTATCGGGCCTGGATGGCAGAGTTCAAGACGCCGTTCTTCCGCAGTTATCTGATCAACCAGCCCGATCTGATCCAGACCGTGCTCAAGACGCGCCCCGACGAGTATCCCAAGTCTGACCGGATCGGCGAAGGATTGCGCCCGCTGCTTGGCAATTCGGTGTTCCTGACCAACGGGGCGACGTGGAAACGACAGCGGCGCATCATTGACCCCGCGTTTGAAGGGGGCCGCTTGCGCGAAACCTTCCCCGCCATCTGGGACGCGGCAGAGGCAGCCGCGGCACGGCTTTCCCCTCATGATGGCGCGCCGCTAGAGGTCGAGGCGCAGACCAGCCACGCGGCGGCGGATGTGATCTTTCGCACGTTGTTTTCGATTCCCATCGAACACCACATGGCGCGCGAGGTCTTTGACGAATTCAAAACCTATCAGCGCAGCCAGCCGATCCTGAACATCGCGGCCTTTGTACCCTTGCCCCGCTGGCTGCCACGGTTGTTCCGCGGCGACACGAAACGTAGCGCAGCCAAGATCCGGCGGCTGATCACCGCGCTGACGGCCGAGCGGATGGAGGCGATCAAGGCGGGCACCGCCCCTGACGATCTGGCGACCAAGATCATGACCACGCCCGACCCCGAAGACGGTTCTACCTTTACCACCGAAGAAATGGTCGATCAGGTCGCGATCTTCTTTCTTGCGGGCCACGAGACGAGCGCCTCGGCGCTGGCATGGGCGATGTATCTGGTGGCGACCCATCCCGACTGGCAGGACCGTCTGGCCGAAGAGGCACAGGCGATCGACCAGTGCGATTTTGCGGTTATGGGCAAGCTTAGGCAAAGCCGAGATGTCTTCCGCGAAGCGCTGCGGCTTTATCCCCCCGTGCCGATGATGGTGCGCGAAGCGAGCTGCCCCGCGACGTTCCGCGACCGGACCGTCGCGCGTGGGGCACAGGTGGTGATCAGCCCGTGGCATCTGCATCGTCACGAACGCCTGTGGGATAACCCCGACGGATTTGATCCGGCGCGATGGCACAGCGAGAACGGCAAGAAATGCCAGCGCGAGGCCTATCTGCCGTTCAGCGCCGGTGCACGGGTCTGCCCGGGGGCGGGCTTTGCCATGGTCGAAGGCCCGTTGATCCTGTCACGTATCCTGCGCGATTACCGCATAGAGGTTGTCGGCGAAAAGCCACCTGTTCCCGTGGCGCATCTGACAGTTCGTTCAAAAGACGGCATTTTGCTGCGCTTTGTCCGGCGCTAACGATATATCATCGCGGGAATAGATGCGTTAAACGAACATTCGACGGAATCAATAAGGGCCAGGATCATCATGACCACGACAGACGCACAGCGCACACAAATGGAAACAGGGCAGGGGTTTGTGGCCGCATTGGACCAGTCGGGCGGATCGACCCCCAAGGCGCTGAGCCTTTATGGCGTTGAACCCTCTGATTACTCGGGCGATGCCGAGATGTTTCAAGCCATGCACGACATGCGCGCGCGGATCATTCTGGCCGATGATTTCACCTCTGACAAAGTTCTGGGCGCGATCCTGTTTGAACGCACGATGGACAACACGATTAACGGCAAACCTGTGGCCCAACTGCTATGGGAAGACCGCGGCGTCGTGCCTTTCCTGAAGATCGACAAAGGTCTGGAAGACGAAGCAAACGGCGTGCAGCTGCTCAAACCCATGCCCGAGCTGGACGATCTGCTGAAACGCGCGAAAGCCGCCGGAATCTTTGGCACCAAGGAACGGTCGGTCATCCAATCGGCCAATCCCGAAGGGATCGCGTCGGTCGTGGCGCAGCAATTCGCCGTTGCCAAAACCGTCTGCGCGGCCGGTCTGGTCCCGATCATCGAGCCAGAGGTGAACATCCATTCCGAGAGCAAGGCGGAAGCCGAAGACATCCTGAAATCCGAGCTCGAGAAACACCTCGCCGCGCTTTCGGCGGAGGAACTGGTGATGCTCAAGGTGACCCTGCCAGAACGCGCGGGGCTTTATGACAGCCTTGCGGATCACCCCAATGTGCTGCGGGTCGTGGCGCTGTCGGGCGGGTATTCCACCGAAGACGCCTGCGCGCGTTTGACGCAAAACCCCAAGATGATCGCCAGCTTCTCGCGCGCGCTGACCGAAGGGTTGAACGTCAAGATGTCGGATGCCGAGTTCAACACGGCACTGGGGCAGAACATCAGCAAGATCTACGACGCCTCTGTCGCCTAAATTGGAATTTTCCTAAATTCCGCGGGGGTTTTCTTGGGAAGAAAACCCCTAAACAATAATGCGGATCGGTTCCTGATTGCAAAAGATCACGAGCTGGCCCGCATTCTCCACAGCGTGATAACCGCGGCGTAGCAGTTCTTGCTCGAATGCGTGGCGGCCCACATATCTTTCGACATCCCTGACGTTCCGCCGCACGACACACCCGCTGCGGGCGGCCTTCGAACTGAATAGGGCGAGCATCCAGCCCTCGGGCGACAATGGAGAGAACTGTTGTTTGACCATGGGGGAAACTTACCCCCGCGAAGGTAAACGTTCCTTTAATGCACGCAGCACATACACGCGGATCGCAGAGGCCAGCCCCGCTTCAACGCCGCGCTCTGCATCGATCTGCGCCACCAGCGCATTGATCGGCATGTCCATCTCTTGCGCAAGGTCGCGCAATTCCTGCCAGAATTCATCCTCCAGCGAGATCGACGTACGGTGACCCCGAAGGGTCACCGAATGTTTCACCGGTCGGGCGCTCATGTGTCGCGCTTATGGGCTTCCAGATTGCGCGAGATTTGCGCCAGACGGGCTTTCAAAACCTCTTTCTGGTCCTTGCTCTGGCCGAACTGTACCGCGTTTTCATCGGCACGGGCCTTGCGCGAGGCGCGGTTGCGCTCTTTCTTGACCTTGTTGAGGTTGATGGGGGCGCTCATTCTTTGGGTCCGATCATTTGCTCCGGCCGCACCACGCGGTCGAATGTTTCGGCATCGACAAAGCCCAAGGCGATTGCTTCTTCCTTGAGCGTCGTGCCGTTCTTGTGGGCCGTCTTCGCGACTTTGGTCGCGTTATCATAGCCAATCGTGGGGGCCAGCGCTGTGACCAGCATCAGGCTTTCTTTCATCAGCTTGTCGATACGTTCGACATTAGCCTGCGTGCCGACAACCATGTTGTCCGTGAAGGCCGAGGCGCTGTCGCCCAAAAGCTGCATGGATTGCAGGACGTTATAGCTCATCATCGGGTTGTAGACGTTAAGCTCGAAATGCCCTTGCGAGCCGGCAAAGCCGACGGCGGCGTCATTGCCCATGACATGCGCACAGACCATTGTCAGCGCTTCGGCCTGCGTCGGGTTCACCTTACCCGGCATGATCGACGACCCGGGCTCGTTCTCGGGCAGGATCAACTCGCCCAGACCCGAACGCGGGCCGGACCCGAGCAAGCGCATGTCATTGGCGATCTTGAACAGCGATCCCGCAACAGTTTTCAGCGCGCCCGAGAACATGACCATCGCGTCATGGGCGGCCAGCGATTCAAACTTGTTCGGCGCGGTGACAAAGGGCAGGCCGGTGATCTCGGCCATATGCGCGGCCACGGCTTCGGCCCAGCCTTTCTTGGTGTTCAGGCCGGTGCCAACTGCAGTACCGCCTTGGGCCAGTTCATAGATATCGGGCAGGCAGGCGTTGACCCGTTCGATTCCCTTTTTCACCTGATGCGCATAGCCCGAGAATTCCTGACCCAGGGTCAGCGGTGTCGCATCCTGGGTATGGGTCCGGCCGATCTTGATGATGTCCTTGAACTCTTCGGACTTCGCGACCAAGGCGTCGTGCAGTTTTTGCAGGCCGGGCAGCAGTACATCGCGGGCCTGCATGCCGATGGCCACATGCATCGCGGTAGGGAAGGTATCGTTGGACGACTGTCCCATGTTGCAGTGGTCGTTGGGGTGGACCGGATCTTTCGACCCCATCTCGCCGCCCAGCATCTCGATCGCGCGGTTCGAGATCACCTCGTTCGCGTTCATGTTCGACTGGGTGCCGGAACCGGTCTGCCAGACGACCAGCGGGAAGTTGTCGTCGAACTTACCCTCGATCACCTCGGTCGCGGCGGCGGTGATTGCATCGGCCAGCTTCTGGTCCAGATTGCCCTGGTTCAGGTTTTCCATCGCACAGGCTTTTTTCACGACGCCAAGGGCGCGGATGATCGGCACGGGCTGTTTTTCCCAACCGATGGGGAAGTTGATGATCGACCGCTGGGTCTGCGCGCCCCAGTATTTGTCGGACGGCACTTCCAATGGGCCAAAGCTGTCGGTTTCTGTACGGGTATCGGCCATGAAAAGGCTCCTGATCTTGGGCTTATGTCTGATCAGGGTTTACCCCGCGGGCCGCAGCGGTGCAATGAGCCGATGGCGCTAACCTTGGCGACAAGGCGCGCTGACCGGTCGATTACTTGCGGAAGCTGTCCAGCGATACGATCTCGGCGGCTTTGGGGGCTTCTTCCTCGACCTCAAGCTCGCTTTCGTCTTGTTGGGGCAGATCTTCGTCCTCGTCCTGTTGGCCCGGTTCTTGCTGTTCGAACTTCAGGCCGAATTCCACCGACGGATCCACAAAGGTGCGGATCGCGTCATAGGGGATATACATCGGTTCGGGCGCATCGCCAAAGTTCAACGTGACCGAGAATCCTTCCTCGGTGACCTCAAGCTTGTCGTACCAATGCTGCATGACAACGGTCATCTCGCCGGGGTAGCGGTCGGACAGCCAATCGGCCAGTTCCGCATCCGGATGAGAGGTGTCGAACGTAATAAAGAAGTGATGGTTGCCGGGCAGTCCATTGGCTGCAACGTCAAGTAATACCTGACGAATTAACCCGCGCATGGCATCGTGCATCAGATTGCCATACTCAATGCTTCGGCTCATTACTTCTCTCCGGCCTTGGTTGATGGCGATAGCATACGGCATTTCGCACCAGTGAAAAGGGGGCGCAAAAATTTATAGCAACAGGCGCCAGCAAAGGGCCAATGCCGCGCTTATCGTCATCGTCAGGACAAAGCCGAACCGCAGCCCCAGCATCAACACTCCCGCCACCCCCGTCAGCACAGCGGCCACGGGATCAAAGCTGCTCCAATCAGGGAGCGGCACGGCCAGATGCGCCATAGGCAGCACGCGTTCAAACATCACATGCAGCGCGAACCAGACCGATAGGTTGGCAATCACGCCGACGACGGCGGCGGTAATCGCGCGCAAGGCCCCCGCCAGCCGCGGCTGCGCCGAGATCGCCTCCAGATACGGGCCGGCAAGGAATATCCATAGAAAACAGGGCGTAAACGTCACCCAGAGCGCCAGAGCCCCGGCCGAGACCGCGCCCCATGGCCCCGATTGGGCAAAACCTGCCAGCAGGGCGACAAACTCCGTCACCAGAATGAGAGGGCCCGGAGTCGTCTCGGCCAGCCCCAGGGCGTCGATCATCTGTTCGGTGGTGATCCACCCGTGATCCTGCACCACGGTCTGCGCCATATAGGCCAGCACCGCATAGGCGCCGCCAAAGGTCACCACCGCGAGCTTCGAGAAGAAGAGCCCGATCTTGAGCAGGAATTCATTCCCCATACCCCAGACAAACAGCAGCGGCGACGCCCATAGCGCGACCCAAAGCCCGATGACGCCGAAGGGGCGGGCAGGGCGGTGATGTAGCCCCTCACTCTCGACCACGCTGCCGTGCCCGGTGGCACCAAAAGCGCCCCAAAGGCCCGCACCCAGAATGATCAGCGGGAAGGGCAGGCCAAAGACGAACAGAGCTACAAAAGCCAGCGCGGCCAGCACCCATCCCGCGCGCCCGTGCAACGCTTTGCGTCCCAGATTACGCAAGGCTTGAAAGACCACGACAATGACCGCCGCCTTGATGCCCATGAACGCGGCTTGAACCAAGGGAAGCTGGCCGAAATAGGCATAGCCAAAGGCCAGCGCCAGAATGACCGCAGCCCCGGGGAATACAAACAAAAGCCCCGCCAACAGCCCGCCAAGGGTGCCGCGCAGCCGCCATCCGGCATAGGTCGCCAGTTGCATCGCCTCTGGCCCGGGCAATAACATGCACAAGGACAGAGCGCGCAAAAACCCGTCTTCCGAAAGCCAGCGATGACGCTCGACCAACTCTTTGTGCATCAGGGCGATCTGTGCCGCTGGCCCCCCAAAGGACAGCACCCCGATCCGCCCGAACACACGCGCCAGCAGGCCCCACTCCGGTACACTCATATCTCGCATATGCCTCTCACGATGCCCCGCGCCAGAGGTCGCAGTACCGGCCCCCGAGGTCAAGCGCCGGTGGGGCACCGATTGGCACTGCCCGCACATACGCGCGGCGGTTTTCAAAGGATGCAGATTGTCAGGTTAGGGGGCGCAGGTTGCTATCACGCCAAACTATCGAAATCGTTGAACTCTTTGAACGGCACGTCCAGCATCCAAGGGAACCTTGATTTAAAGTCCTCGTCGTCGCGCCAATTCTCGACCTCTGTCCATCTTTCACCGACGCTGACACGCGAGTCGTTCACGTCGCTCAACGTGCGGATATACATGAGTTTCCGAGTGTCGCTGGTGTAGCCGAACCGTTTTGGTGCATCCATATGGCCGATGCCGAATATGTTTTTATGGTCTTTCCTGCCAACCATCGTCAGACCCAAATTAATGAATTTGAAGCGATGTGCCCATAACTGAACCTCGTCGTCACGCAGGCCCAATGCGTAGCCCTTTGGGAATGTGTAAAAATGGGGCGTGCCCTCTGCTTCGAGCGGCTCGGCTTGCGCTAGATGCGCTCTGAGCGTTTCGATAAAATCCGAAGATAGGCCGTCATCATCATCAAGGACAACCTGAGCCACAGGATCGCTCCCTGCAAATTTTCCGATTGCGTGGCGCTGAAACTTCCTCGCCGGGCCCTGCGGCGCGAATTGTATCGTGAACTTACCAGCCCCTAAACGGTCTTCACACATATCGGTCAGCTCTGATTTTGCCCAATCGGGCATCTGATCGCTGGAAAGGATGAAATGGTGAAAGTTATCGTCCGTTTGCGACGCGAGGCTCGCCAATGCGATATTGTTGAACAGCCATAGCCGCCGCAACAGCCTGTTTTTATCGAACAGCATCGCCGCATCTTTGGAAAAGTCGCTTTGCCATCCTGACGCCCCTAGAAACGAGAACCGAGTTGAGACAAGGATTTCAGTCGATTGGGACATTGAGCGGCTTCTCTGCGTTGTGGGCGGTTAATGTATCTTATTAAAAATTATGGACTTTTTGACTGCAAGTCAAACAAACCCGAAGTGCGCTTTGAAAGTCAGGGTTTAAGGGGCTTGGGTGTTCTGCCCTTCATTCTGAAGCGGACGCAGTGCTTATGCAAGCTGCCCGTCGATTGCAGCACAGGCGATGTCGCGCCTGATCATAAGCAGGCGAAAACTGCATGTCATGCGCTTGAAAGTGGAAAATTACGGGGGAAATGTAAGTGCAGGTTTCTGTTGCCAGGTACCTGCGAACCCCGCCTTAGGTCGCTAAACGTAAGGACTTAAGTTTCAATAGTTCCGGTCGCTTACGCGGCCATCGCCATTGGAGCACGATTGTCATTTGCAATTGTACATTTTACGCCGATAACGGTGGCAGTCAGCCGAGATAAAGCAACATCTTTAGACGTTCGTCGATCCTATTTCGACCCCATGATCCGCAAATGACGGATGTTTGGTGGAGTCGCCGGGTACCGCCCCCGGGTCCGAACCGCTTATTACATGCGCGTTTATACCCATAGTCCCGAAGGACACCCTAGATATAAGGGGCGTGATTTGCTTTGCAAGGGGAAAGCTTTGAAAACGAAAGGTGACCCGCGGGCTATCGGGCCGCGTCAATCTGTTTGCTGCGGCGGGCAAAGACGGTGCGGGCGAGGGCCTGGGTCTCTTCCTCAAGCAGGGTCAGCCCTTGGGCGGCGGCGCCGGCGTCGCGGGCGGCGATCGCGGTGGCAATGTCACGATGGCGCGCGACGATGGCGTCGCGGGACCATGCGGTGAAGGTGATCATGTTCATCAGCGGCTGCATCGCTTCGACCGCACCGGCGAGTTGATAGGACAGCACCGGATTGCACGCCCCATCGACCAGCGCGCGGTGAAACGCGACATCAGCCGCGCAAAAGCCCGCGTCCGACAGATCGGGGGCAGATTGCGCGGCAAGCGCGTTTTGCATCGCGTCCAGGTGATGATCCTGCCTGCGTGCCGCCGACAGGGGGGCGCAGGCGCGCTCTAGCGCGAAGCGGGCCTCACAGGCGGTCTCGAAGCTTACGTCGTTCATCGACAAGAGCAGGGTAGAGGTGGTGATCTGCTGCGCTTGGGCGGCTTCAAAGCTGATGCGATTGACGAAAGCGCCGCCTGTTGCCCCCCGTTGCGTGCGGATCAACGATTGTGCCGCCAACCGCTTGAGCGCCTCGCGCACCGTCGCGCGCGAGACGTTGAACTGCGCCGACAGCTCCGCCTCGGAGGGGAGGCGTTCGTCCACGATCAGCACACCTTTGATGATGGCATCACGGATGTTCGCGGCAATATGGCTGGACAGATCAGAGGCGGTTTCTGGCGTGGAATTCATATGTCTTACATTTATGGTTTGGAAAAACTTTAATTGTCTGACATTAATTTTGCAAGATGTGAGTCGGCGGGCACCCCCACTGGCGCGCAGCTTGAACCCATGGAACCGAGGGGCCAGCCCCTCGGGCTCCCCGGAGTTTACTGGCAAAATGAAGCGGGCCCTGAACGGCGGTCCGAGACAGGAGGAATGATGTTTGATGCGTTGATGGTGAATAAGGATGAGGACACCGGCAAGACCCATGCCGAGGTTACCCAGATCGACCTTGACCGTTTGCCCGAGGGGGATGTGACCGTTGCTGTCGAATATTCGACCGTGAACTACAAGGACGGGCTGTGCATCGGACCGGGCGGCGGCTTGGTGCGCAAGTATCCCCATATTCCCGGTATCGATTTCGCAGGCACCGTGGAGGCATCGGACGATGATCGCTACAAACCCGGCGATAAGGTCGTGCTGACCGGCTGGCGTGTGGGCGAGGCGCATTGGGGCGGCTATGCGCAAAAGGCGCGTGTGAAGGCAGACTGGCTGGTGCCGCTGCCCGAGGGGCTGGATACCCGCCAAGCCATGGCCGTGGGCACGGCGGGCTTTACCGCGATGCTGTCTGTCATGGCGCTGGAGGATCACGGGCTGGTGCCAGGCAACGGGCCGGTACTGGTGACGGGTGCCGCCGGTGGCGTGGGGTCGGTCGCGGTCGCCATCCTTGCTGCATTGGGTCACGAGGTCGCCGGTGTGACGGGCCGCCCGGATACGGCGGATTATCTGAAATCGCTGGGTGCCACGCAGATCGTCGCGCGGGAAGAGTTGAACGAAACCGTTAAACGCCCGCTGGAATCCGAAACCTGGGCCGGTTGCATTGATGCCGTGGGCGGCGAGATGCTGGCGCGGGTCTTGGGGCAGATGAAATACGGCGGTTCGGTCGCAGCTGTCGGGCTCGCGGGTGGGGCAGGGTTGCCGGCCACGGTGATCCCCTTCCTGCTGCGCGGTGTGAACCTGCTGGGGATCGATTCCGTCATGCAACCCTATGACAACCGTCTGCGCGCATGGCAGCGGATCGGGAAAGGCCTGCCGCTGTCCAAGCTTGAGGATATGGTCGTGCCTGCGACGCTGAGCGATCTGCCCAAGCTGGGGGCAGACATCCTGAACGGTCAGGTGCGGGGTCGTGTTGTGGTTGATGTGAACGGTTAAACCACCGGCACGACGGCTACGATTTGTCTGGCGGCGGCCCCTTGGGGTCGCCGTTTGGCGTATTTAGGGACTGGTACGGCCTTGACCTTGCGAGGGCAGCACTAGCTTTGCATCACCTTAACGCAAAGTGTGACATGTCCGATAAAAGCCCCATCCTTCTTTGGTATCGCCGCGATCTGCGGCTTAGCGATCATCCGGCCCTATCTGCCGCTGCAAACGCGGGGCGGCCCGTGATACCCGTCTTTATAAAGGACAAGAGCGTCAACGCCCTTGGCGCGGCACCGAAATGGCGTCTGGGGTTGGGGATCGGGGCGCTGGCGAACAGTCTTGAGGGGGTGTCGAGCAGGCTGATCTTGCGTGAAGGCGATGCGCTTGAGGTATTACAGGTTCTGATCAAGGAGACGGGCGCCGGTGCCGTCTATTGGTCGCGGCTTTATGATCCGGACAGCGTGCAGCGCGACAGCAAGATCAAAGAGATCCTGTGCAACGACGGGATAGAGGCGAAATCCTTTGGGGGGCACGTCATGTTCGAGCCCTGGACGGTCGAGACCAAGGCGGACGACTGCTATAAGGTCTACACGCCGTTCTGGAACAACGTCAAAACCCGCGATGTTGAGCCGCCGCTGTCGGCACCTTCAGAACTTCCCGCGCCCGAAAGCTGGCCCGACAGTGATGCGCTGGACGGGTGGGGCTTGGGGGCTGCGATGGACCGTGGTGCCGATGTGGTGCGCCCGTTTGTCTGTCTGGGCGAAAAAGCCGCGCAGTCGCGGCTGGGGGCCTTCATGGCGCATGGGGTAGCCGACTATAAGCAGACCCGCGACATTCCCGGCACCGATGGCACGTCGAACCTGTCCGAGAACCTGTCGCTGGGTGAGATTAGTCCGCATCAATGCTGGCACGCCGCACAGCGCGCCTTGCATGACGGCAAACAGGGGGCGGAGACCTTTCTGAAAGAGCTGGTGTGGCGCGAGTTTGCCTATCACCTGATGCATCACACGCCACGGATGCTGACCGACAATTGGCGCGAGGAATGGGATGCCTTCCCCTGGAACGAGGATGAACGCCGTGCCGAGGTAAAAGCCTGGAAACAGGGGCGCACGGGCGAACCCTTTGTCGATGCTGCCATGCGCGAGCTCTATGTCACCGGCCGCATGCATAACCGGGGCCGCATGATCGTCGCGAGCTATCTGACGAAACATCTGATGTGTCACTGGCGCATCGGGCAGAAGTGGTTTGAACATTGCCTGATCGACTGGGACCCCGCGAGCAATGCGATGGGGTGGCAATGGGCGGCGGGGTCGGGGCCGGATGCGTCTCCGTATTTCCGCGTGTTCAACCCCGAGACACAGCTGGATAAATTTGATAAGAATAGAGACTACGCCAGTCGCTGGATCGCCGAAGGGCGTGCCAATCCGCATAAGGACGCGCTCGCGTTCTTTGATGCGATCCCGCGCAGTTGGCCCTTGTCGGCGGATGATGACTATCCCGAGAAGATCATCGCGCTGGACGAAGGGCGCGAACGGGCCCTTGAAACCTATAAGGGGCGAAACTTTTAACCTTTATGAAACGTGGATCTCCCACGTAACACCCATAAACCAATAAGATACGCGTCCAAGCGCATACAGGAGAGCGAATGATTTTGACCAGCACCGAGGGGCAGACTGCCCTTCCACGATATTTCTCGCGTGTTTTTGCGATGGCGCAGGAAATGCAAAACGGGCAGGTCGACTTTGTTTTGCCCGACGGGCGGTGCTTTCGCGCAACCGGAAAGAACCCGCTGCCCATTGCGGAAATCCGTATCCATAACAATGACTTGTTCGCGCGTCTTATCAGGGAGGGTGATCTTGGTTTCAGCGATGCCTACCTTGACGAATGGTGGAGCACACCGGACCTGCAGGCCTTTATGGACGTGGCTCATGCGAATGAGGATATCTACGATTCATTCCCCGGCATGGGGTTGATCCGCAAATTTGAATCCCTGCGCTTCTGGTTGCAGCGCAACAGCAAGAAGCAAGCGCGTAAGAACATCAGCTATCACTATGATTTGGGGAATGATTTCTACAAATTGTGGCTTGATGACACGATGACCTATTCAAGCGCGCTTTTCGAGGACGGCTTTCAACAATCGCTAGAGGCGGCGCAGACTGCGAAATATGCCTCTATGGTGGATCAAATGGGGGTCTCGGCTGGGGACCATGTGCTGGAAATCGGCTGCGGCTGGGGCGGTTTCGCTGAATATGCAGCGAAGGAACGCGGGCTCAAGGTCACCTGCCTTACGATCAGCAAAGAGCAGTTTAACTACGCCAAAGAACGTATTGAAAACGCGGGCTTGGCCGATGTTGTTCAGTTCAAGCTTCAAGATTACCGTGACGAGCGTGGCACTTACGATGGTATTGCCAGCATCGAGATGTTCGAAGCCGTTGGGGAACAGTATTGGCCGTCGTATTTCAATACGTTGCACGCCTGTCTTAAACCTGGATGTCAAGCGACCTTGCAAATCATCACCGTGCCGGATCGTCGCTGGAAGGTTTACAAGCGAGGCGTTGATTTCATTCAGAAATATATCTTTCCGGGGGGTATGCTACCAAGCCCCGCGGTGTTGAAGCAACAGGTTGAGAATGCCGGACTAGCCGTTGAAAAGTCTATCGAATTTGGAAAAAGCTACGACGTCACGCTGCGCCGCTGGCATACGACCTTCAACGAGAAGTGGGAAGAGATCGCGCGCATGGGCTTTGACGAACGCTTTAAGCGGATGTGGGATTTCTACCTCACGTCTTGCGCGTCTACCTTTGACAGCGGCAATTGCGATGTGACACAGATTACCGTGAAGCGTCCGGCCTGAGGGCGCATTGCTTGTAGTCTAAGGAAATCCCGATGCCGACCGCTGCCCGCCTGACAGCCGCTTTTTGCCTGGCGCTGATGGGCTTTGCCCTTTCGCGCATGATCATGCCCCTGATGCCTGAATCCACCCAGTTCGGGTATTTCATTCCCACCAATATTGCCCTCGGGCTCGCGGTCGGGTGGCGGGTCATGGGGGCACGTGCGGGCGGTGGCGTTTCCGAAGGGATCACCATCGGGCTGACCGGTGCCGTGGTTCTGGTGTTCTGGGGGCTGTTCATCCAGGCAGGCCGCGAGATGATCGAGAACGCGATGATGCACCGCTATGGCGGTGTCGGAGAGGCGCTGGTGGGCATGATCGGTATCGGTGCCGAATACTTCCTGATTATGGCGACAGTGCCGATCATCGCGGTCGTGTTGATTGGCGGTGCCGTCAGTGGCGTGATCACAAACCTTATCGACAGCAAGTTCCCTTAAGCCGATGACAGATCTTTTCCTCTATGGGTCGTTGCGGCATGTGCCCCTGCTTGAAATCGTGATGGGGCGCGCGGCGGACCGGCTTGACATCTCGCCGGACCGTTTGCCGGATCACATCGCCTTATCCGTGGTCGAGGGGCCGTTCCCCTGCATTGTGCCGGCGCCGGGCCAATCCGCCGAAGGGGTGTTGCTGCGCGGGCTGGGGCAGAACGATCTGGACCGGTTGAATTTCTACGAGGGCAGCTTTGCCTACGACCTGCAAAAAATCACGTTGGAAAGCGGCGCAAGCGCTTTGGGCTATTTCGCGCGGCCCGATCAATGGACGACACGTGACCCGTGGTCGCTGACGCAGTGGCAGGCAGACTGGGGGGCGCTCAGCTGCTTTGCCGCGCGCGAGGTGATGGATTATTTCGGCGTCTATACTGCCGACCGCGTGGCACAGATGTTCCCGATGATCCGGTCACGGGCAGCGGCGCAGGTGAATGCGCTTCGGTCGAAACACGGGGCAGGGACGCTGGACGGCAAGGTCCGGATCGACCGGATTGACCGCGCCTATACCAATTATTTCGCGCTGAACGAATATCACCTCGCGCACGAGCGTTTCGACGGCACGATGACCGATGTGCTGGAGCGTGCGGTCTTCGTCGCGACCGATGCCGCCTTGGTGCTGCCCTATGATCCGGTGCGGGATCGGGTGATGCTGGTAGAGCAGCTGCGCATGGGGCCGGTGGCGCGGGGGGATCGCGCGCAGTGGCAGCTTGAACCCATCGCGGGCCGTGTTGATCCGGGCGAAAGCCCCGAAGACGCCGCGCACCGCGAGGCGCAGGAAGAAGCGGGTCTGACCCTGCGCAAGCTTGAAAAAATCGCGGAAGTCTATGCCTCTCCGGGGGATTCTACGGAATTTTTCTATATCTATCTGGGCCTTGCCGATTTGCCCGATGATAGCACCGGTGTGAACGGGCTTGAGGCCGAAAACGAGGATATCCGGTCCCATCTCATCGGCTTTGATGCGCTGATGACAATGGTAGACCAGCTTGAAGCTGCCAATGCGCCGCTGGTGATTGCCGCTTACTGGCTTGCGCGGCATCGGGAACGCTTGAGGTTGGAAGCGCCCGCCGCTACACCGGAGGTAACTTGATTTAGGAGCATCCCATGCACGTCGCATCTGATCTGGCGCAGGCCATTGGCAACACCCCTCTTATTCGTCTGCGCAAGGCGAGCGAGGAAACCGGCTGCGAGATATACGGCAAGGCAGAATTCATGAACCCCGGCCAGTCGGTCAAGGACCGTGCTGCGCTGTTCATCATTCAGGATGCCATCGCGAAGGGCACGCTGAAACCCGGCGGCACAATTGTCGAAGGCACGGCAGGGAACACCGGTATCGGGCTGGCACTTGTCGGCGCATCGATGGGGTTCAAAACCGTGATCGTCATTCCTGAAACGCAAAGTCAGGAAAAGAAAGACATGCTGCGCCTTGCCGGGGCCGAACTGGTGCAGGTGCCCGCGGCGCCCTACCGCAACCCCAACAACTTTGTGCGCTACTCGGAACGGCTCGCCAATGAACTGGCGCGCACCACGAACGAAGGTGTGATCTGGGCCAACCAGTTCGACAACGTTGCCAACCGTCAGGCGCATATCGAAACCACCGGCCCCGAGATCTGGGAGCAGACCGGCGGCAAGGTTGACGGATTCTGCTGTGCGGTGGGATCTGGCGGCACGCTGGCCGGGATCGGCATGGCGTTGCAGCCCAAAGGCGTGAAGATCGCGATTGCCGACCCGGACGGGGCCGCGCTGCATAACTATTACACCAAGGGCGAACTGGTCGCCGAAGGCGGATCAATCGCTGAAGGTATCGGTCAGGTCCGCATTACCAAGAACCTCGAAGGGTTCACGCCCGATTTCAGTTACAACGTCTCGGACGCAGAGGCGCTGCCCTATGTCTTTGACCTGCTGCAACACGAAGGGCTTTGCCTTGGGGCGTCGTCGGGTGTGAACGTCGCCGGTGCGGTGCGTCTGGCCAAGGATATGGGGCCGGGGCATACCATCGTGACGATCCTGTGCGATTTCGGCACGCGCTATCAGTCGAAACTGTTCAACCCCGACTTCCTGCGCGAAAAGGATCTGCCCGTGCCCGCTTGGCTGGACCGTGCCCCACAATCCATTCCCGGCGTCTTCGAAGACCAATGATCGCGACGCTCAGGGGGCTTCTGGCCTGCGGTCTTCTGGCGCTTTGCCTGACGACCGCGGCTTTCGCGCAGACCGACGTCGAAGAAACGGCGGAGCAATGGGATAGTGTTGCGGTCAAGGCGGAACAATCGGTTGAAGAGGCCGACACACCGACTTCCGAACTCGACAGCCTGCGCGGGCGTATCGTCAACTACCGGTCCGAGTTCGAGGCCGCGCGCACGCTGAACGCTGAACGTATCGCCGCGCTGCGTGACCAGCTTGCCGCCTTGGGCACAGCGCCCGAGGGCGAAAATGCCGAACCCGAAGCGCCAGAGGTGGCCAAGACCCGCGCCGACATCAATCAGCAGTTGAACACCCTGCTGGCCCCCGTGCAGATCGCAGAGCGCGAGTTTCTGCGCGCAGACGGGCTGGTGCGCGAGATCGACAAGATCATTCGCGAACGCCAGACCGAACGGCTGCTACGCACCACGCCGTCGCCGCTGAACCCCGCCTATTGGGGCCCCGCGCTGGTCGAGATGCAGGATGCCTTTGCCGCTTTCTGGCAGGAAAGTGCTGAACAGGATACGGACAGCGCGCTGAATACGTTGGAAAACAACCTGCCGACCGTTTTCTTCGCGGGTATTGCAGGCTTGCTTTTGCTGTTCCGCGGCCGTGTCTGGGCGATGAAGATTGCGCATACCCTGCGCGTTCATCAGGCGCGCGGCATGGGAATCTGGCGCTTTGTCGTTTCCCTGTTGCGCATCCTGTTCCCGCTGGTGGGGCTTTACCTGCTGACCATCGCGGCACGTCAATCGGGTTTTCTGGGCGCACGCGCGACACAGGTCGTTGAATTGCTGCCGCTGATCGGCCTTCTTATCTTCGGGTTCCGCTGGGTGTCCGAACGGGTCTTTGCCCGCGAAGAAGACGAAGCGCTTTTGCCGCTGTCTGCACAGCAACGTAAATCCGCACGGCTCTACGTGAACGCGATCACCTTCGTGATGATCCTGTCTATCGTGGCGCTGACGGTGCTTGAAATCGGTGACCCCAGCTTGGCGACACGCGCGGTGGTGCAATTCCCGCTGGCGGTGCTGACCAGCCTCGCGCTGTTCCAGATCGGTCGGATCCTGCGCAGCTACCGTGAACCCGAAGAGGATACGCCAGACGCGGATGGCATGACCAAAGCATCGTCCCATGCGCGGGTTGTACGCGGTGCCGGGCTGGGGGCTATTGCGGTCTCTGTGGTGGCACCGCTGCTGTATGCCTTTGGCTATCAGGATCTGTCGGATGCGATCCTGCGCCCTTATGTGACGACACTGGCTGTGCTGGGGCTGGTCATGGCGCTGCAACGCTTTTCTGCGGATGTCTATGGCGCGATCACGGGGCAGGGCATTGCCGCACGCGAAGCGCTGATGCCGCTGTTCTTCGGTCTGATTTTGCTGTTGTTGGCGATGCCCGTGCTTGCGCTGGTCTGGGGCGCACGGGTCGCTGACCTGACCGAGTTATGGGCCGCATTCTCGCGCGGGTTCACCATCGGGGAAAGCCAGATCTCGCCGTCGAACCTGCTTGCCTTCGCGGTTATCTTTGCGATCGGCTATCTGCTCACGCGGCTGCTGCAAGGGGCGCTGCGCAGCAATGTCCTGCCCAAGACCAAGATCGACATCGGCGGGCAGAACGCGCTGCTGTCGGGGCTGGGCTATGTCGGGATCTTTCTGGCCGCGCTGGCCGCGATCACGGGGGCGGGCATTGACCTTAGCTCGCTTGCCATCGTTGCCGGTGCGCTGTCAGTCGGTATCGGTTTCGGTCTGCAGAACATCGTGAGCAACTTCGTCTCGGGGATCATCCTGCTGATTGAACGCCCCATTTCCGAAGGCGACTGGATCGAGGTCGGTGGCAAGTCCGGCTATGTGCGCGATATTTCGGTACGGTCCACGCGGATCGAAACCTTTGACCGCACCGATGTGATTGTCCCGAACGCCGATCTTGTCAGCGGTACGGTGACCAATTTTACCCGTGGCAATACCGTGGGGCGGGTCATCATCTCGGTCGGGGTAGCCTATGGCACCGATACCCGCCGCGTCGAAGCGATCCTGCGCGAGATCGCGGAGGACCAGCCTCTGGTGCTTGCGAACCCCGCGCCGAATGTGCTGCTGGTGCGTTTCGGGGCCGACGCGCTGGAGTTCGAGATCCGTGCCTTCCTGCGGGACGTAAATTGGATGATGTCGGTCAAAAGCGATATCAACCACGCCATCGTCGAACGCTTTGCCGCCGAAAACATCGAGGTGCCCTTTCCCCAGCGGGACGTATGGCTGCGCACCCGCGCCGGCGAAAAACCCTCTAAGCAGGATGGAGAGGACAGTTGAACGAGCCGATCTACCTCACCGACGCCTATGCCCGCGACAGCGCCGCCAAAGTCATCGCCATCACCGACGAGGGCGGGATCGTGCTGGACCGGACGGTGTTCTATCCCACGGGCGGCGGGCAACCGGGGGACAGCGGTTGGCTGAACTGGGACAAGCAGCGCATGCCGATCGCGACAACGGTCAAGGGGCTGGACGGGTCCATCATTCTGGTTCCGGCCGAGCCCGAGGAAATCCCCCAGCCGGGCACCCATGTCACGCAGAAGCTGGATTGGGACCGCCGGCACCGGCATATGCGGGTGCACAGCCTGCTGCATCTGTTGTCCGTGGTCGTGCCGTTCCCCGTGGTGGGAGGGCAAATCTCTGCCACGCATGGGCGGCTGGACTTTGACCTTGCCGATGCGCCAGAGGATCGCTGCGGCATCGAGGACGCGCTGGCGTCCTATATCGCGCAGGATTTGCCGATCACGGATCACTGGATCACCCAAGAGGAATTGCAAGCCGCGCCTGAGCTGGTCAAGACGTTATCCGTCGCACCACCGGTCACGGCGGCCAACGTGCGTCTGGTGCAAATCGGAGAGGGTGACGCATGGATCGACCTGCAGCCTTGCGGTGGCACCCATGTTGCCCGCACCGGAGAGATTGGCGCGGTACGCCTTGGCAAGATTGAGAAAAAGGGGCGCGGCACCCGCCGGATCTACGTCCATCTCGACAGCTGAACGGCGCATTGAAATCTTGTTGAAATTCGCGCGTTTTACCCCTTGCACCCCGCCTGCAGGTCACGTTAAACACCCCCTCAATGGACAGGTGGCCGAGTGGTCGAAGGCGCACGCCTGGAAAGTGTGTAGGCGGGAGACCGTCTCCAGGGTTCGAATCCCTGTCTGTCCGCCATACCCCCCTTACGATATATTCCGCTTCTACGGTGATCGGTTCCGACGCCCCGAACGGGTCGCCAGATGCCCGTTGGTTCGGGCGCGTCGATGACCGGTTACCTGAGCCTTTTCGCGGTCGCCTTTCTTGCAGCGACGATTCTACCGATGCAATCCGAAGCGTTGCTGGTCGGGTTGATGATCCACGGCCAGCACGGGGTTCTGGGGTTGCTGGCGGTTGCCACGGTGGGCAATGTCTTGGGGTCGGTGGTGAATTGGGGGCTGGGGCATGCGGTGCTGCGGTTCCAACACAAGCGCTGGTTTCCTGCATCCCCGTCGCAAATGGCGCGGGCCGAGATGTGGTATGCGCGCTATGGCCGCTGGTCGCTGCTGGTCAGCTGGTTTCCGGTTGTTGGCGATGCGCTGACCGTCACCGCAGGGGTGCTAAGAGAGCCGCTGTGGTCCTTCGTCGCAATGGTCGGCATCGGCAAGGCATTGCGCTATGGCGTGCTGGCCTGGGTGACGCTCGTGTGGATCGGCTGAGCGAAAGAGATCGAATAGCGCGTTGTCTTAAAACGAAAAAAGCGCCCGAGGGCGCTTTGTTTCCGTGATCGTCGTCTGGCGCTTAGCCGCCCCAGTTACGTACCTGACCGCAATCCATATGCACGAAGTTAGAACCGGAATAGCGACCAACACCGCCACCGTTACAGGCAATCGCCGCGCGTGCCATCTGGTTCACCGAACGCGATGCCAGACGCAGGTCAGCCGCCTGACCACGCATATGGAGGGAGTTCTTGGCCACACCGCGCGATCTGGAACGCAGCATCGCGTTGGTCTGCGGGCTGCGGTAGCCGGATAGAAGCATATAGGGCTCGGACACATCCAGAAGGTTATGCGACGCGGCCATGATGTCCACGGTGCGCAAGTCCATCGATTTGACGCCATCGGTACGCCAGTCACGCATGAAATAGTTCAGCTCGGATACGGCATCTTTGATGTAGTTGCCTTCGATCCAATAGATCATGTCGATGCGTTCGCCTGTCCGGCCGGAATACATCTTGATGCGACGAATATCGCCGGCCCCACGCAAAAATCCTGCTGCGTTTGCGAAGGTCGGTGCCGCTGCTACGGCCGTCGCTGCGAATGCGCCCAATACGGAGCGCCGGGTCATGCCCGAAGTGCTCTTACCAGTCATTGATTGTATGTCCCGTCTTCTGCCTTTGGTTCCATGATGTTACACGGAGTTTTCCATCGATCCCCAGATGCAACAATTTATGGCATAGCGCGATTCTTGAACCAAGTGCTGAATCGAAAAGGTTCCATCCATCAACAAATTTAGGCGAATTTTTGCGCAACCCTTAGTTGGTTGTTCATTTTTGCCACAGGGGCGATGCCGATAAGCATCAATTTATCCTTAGTTTTCAGTTCACGGGCATTGTTATTGGACAAGAGCATAGGGTTCCCTGCCTATCTAGGAAATCCAAAGCTCACCGATTTCGGGGGAATCAATGACTCGTATTTTAAGCATTCAATCGCGGAAATTTCGCCGCATGGCAGGTTTTCTGGGGGCTGCTGCCACAGCTCTGACACTCTTTACCGCGCCGCAACCCGCTTTTGCGCAGGTGACCGCGTTCAAACAGGCCGTTGCCGAAGCCGCCGCGCGGGATGAGGATATCGCCGCCTACTACCGGACCCACGGCTATGCACCGATCTGGACCGAAGCGACAGAGACACAGCGCGCCCGACGTGCCGCTCTTATGTCAGCGATCCGCGCGGCTGATTTGCACGGGCTGCCCGTCGCACGCTATGACCCCCAAGGGCTGATGGAAAAGCTCAAAAACGCGCAGACCCCGCGGGATCGCGGGCTGGCCGAGGTCGAGATGACGCGCGTTTTCCTGCAATACGCCCGTGATCTGCAAACCGGTGTGCTGGTGCCGTCGCGCATTGATCCGTCCATCGTGCGCGAAGTGCCATACCGCGACCGTCAGACCTATATCACCGATTTCATTTCTTCCGATCCCACGCCGTTCCTACGCAATCTGCGCCCGCGGACGATGGAGTATAACGCCCTGATGCGTGAAAAGCTGCGGATGGAGCATTTGCTGACCCAAGGCGGTTGGGGCCCCGCGGTGCCTGCACCCTCGCTCAAGCCCGGGGCGCAAGGCACGCAAGTGGTCGCGCTGCGCAACCGATTGATGTCGATGGGGTATCTGAAACGGTCCAACGTGATGACCTATGACGCCACGTTGCAAGAGGCGGTGCGCAGCTTTCAAAAAGATCACGGGCTGAATGAGGACGGCGTCGCTGGCTCCGGCACCATGGCCGAGATCAACAAGAGCGTCGAGACGCGGCTGCAATCCGTCATCGTCGCGATGGAGCGTGAACGCTGGCTGAACAAGGAACGCGGCGCACGTCACGTGCTGGTCAATATCCCCGCCTTCACCGCGTCCGTTGTCGACAACGGGCAGGTCACCTTCGAGACACGCTCGGTCGTGGGGGCGAACCAATCGGACCGGCTGACTCCTGAATTCTCGGATGTGATGGAATATATCGTCATCAACCCGACGTGGACGGTGCCGCGGTCGATCGTGACCAAGGAATATCTGCCGTCGATGCAGCGCAACCCCAATGCCGCGGGTCATATTGATCTGATCGATAACCGCGGCCGGATCATCAGCCGTGGGTCTGTGAACTTTAGCCGTTATACAGCGCGTACCTTCCCATATGGCATGCGCCAAAAGCCGGGGCGGACCAATGCGCTTGGGTTGGTGAAGTTCATTTTCCCCAACAAATACAACATCTACCTGCACGACACGCCCTCCAAGAGCCTGTTTGACCGCGACGTTCGTGCCTTTAGCCACGGCTGCGTGCGGCTCGCCGATCCTTTTGATTTCGCCTATACGCTGCTGGCCCCGCAAGCGGCTGATCCTGTCGCCTATTTCAAACGGCAACTGGCCACAGGCCGCGAGACTTTCGTCCATCTGGATACCGAAGTGCCGGTCCACATCATCTACCGCACCGCCTTCACCACACCGCGCGGCCATACGCAGTATCGCGCCGATATCTATGGTCGCGATGGCCGTATCTGGGATGCGCTAAGCAAGGCGGGGGTGGCATTGGGCGCGGTTCAGGGTTAACTCGTCCCTGATAAGGGGAGACCGCACATGACCTACACCATCCAACAGATCGCCGACGCGCTTGGCTTGCCAGCGGTCGGCGATACCTCCATTTCGATTGCCAAACTGGCAGAGCCGGCAGACGCGGGCCCCGACGATCTCGCGCTCGCCATGAGCCCCAAATACGCACAATCGCTGTCTGACGGATCGGCCCGCGCGGCCATGCTCTGGCCCGATGCCGATTGGCAAGAGATGGGGTTGAAGGCCGCCATCCTGCCGGACCGTCCGCGCTTTGCCATGTCGGGACTGACCCGCATGATGGATCCGGGGCAGGGGTTCGGGGCTGGCATCCACCCCTCCGCCGTTATTGATGAGACTGCCGAACTGGCCGAGGACGTCTCTGTCGGGCCATTGACGATTGTGGCGGCAGGCGCGAAAATCGGCGCTGGTTCTGTCATCGGGCCGCAGTGCTACATTGGGACAGACGCGGTTCTGGGTAAGAACGCCTATCTGCGCGATCATGTCAGCATCGGCGCGCGGGTGCGCATCGGCGATGATTTCATCGCGCAACCGGGCGCGCGGATCGGCGGCGACGGGTTTTCGTTCGTGACGGCTGAACCCAGCACGGTGGAACAGACCCGCAAGACCCTTGGTGATCGCGGCGACACAAAAGCGCAACAATGGACCCGTATTCACACCCTTGGAAGTGTGACCATCGGGAACGACGTGGAATGCGGTATGAACTGCACGGTTGACAGCGGCACCATTCGCAACACCGCGATTGGCGACGGCAGCAAGCTCGATAACCTCGTGCATCTGGGGCATAACGTCGTGGTCGGCAAAAACTGCCTGCTGTGCGGGCAGGTCGGTATCGCTGGTTCCGTGACCATCGGCGACAACGTCGTGCTGGGTGGTCAGGTGGGCGTCAGCGACAATATCACCATCGGCGACGGGGTGATCGCGGGCGGCGGCACCAAGATCCTGTCCAACGCGCCCGCGGGCCGGTCGTTGCTGGGGTATCCCGCGACGGAAATGGGCAAGCAGATCGAAGGCTACAAAGCGCTGCGCCGTTTGCCGCGCTTGCTTCGCGATGTGGCGGCGTTAAAATCCCAGATGGGCACCTCCAAAGACAGTGAGACAAGCTAGGGCCGAGGCATGGCCCGTTCTGACGGAGACTTAGGATGAACATCAAAGATCAGGTCATCAGCATTATCGCCGATCAAGCGTTTCTGACGCCATCGGATGTCACCATGAACAGCACGCTCGAAAGCCTTGGCATCGACAGCATGGGCATCGTCGAAAGCATCTTCGCGATCGAAGAGACATTCGACGTATCGGTGCCGTTCAACGCGAACCAGCCGGACGCCACCGGGTTCGATATCTCTAGCGTGGCCAGCATTGTCGCAGGGGTGGAACGGCTGCGCGCCGAGCAGGCCTGACGCGTGAAACGTGTCGTGATTACGGGTGCGGGCACGGTCAATCCGCTGGGATTGAACGTGCCCGATACGCTTGCGGCCATGCGCAACGGGGTGTGTGGAATCGGGCCGCTTGATTTCCGCGACGTGGACCGGCTGTCGATCAAGATCGGCGGTCAGGTCCATGGGTTTGACGGCGAAAGTCAGTATAACCGTCAGAAGATCGCGCTTTATGACCGGTTCACCCAGTTCACCCTTGCCGCCGCGGCGGAGGCGATCCGCCAATCAGGGCTTGAGTTCAAAGGAGAGCTCTCTGCCAAATCCGGCGTGGTGCTTGGCACGGCGGGCGGCGGGGTCAGCACATGGGACGATAACTACCGTGCGGTCTATGCCGAAGGGAAGAACCGCGTGCATCCCTTTGTGGTGCCGCGCCTGATGAACAACGCCGCCGCCAGCCATGTGAGCATGGAGCATCACCTCAAGGGGCCATCCTTCACCGTTTCCACCGCCTGCGCGTCCTCGAACCACGCGATGGCGCAGGCGTTTTCGATGATCCGCAGCGGAATGGCACCGGCGATGGTCACGGGCGGCTCGGAATCCATGATGTGCTTTGGCGGGGTCAAGGCGTGGGAAGGGCTGCGCGTGATGTCGCGCGACGCCTGCCGCCCGTTCTCGGCCAATCGCAATGGCATGGTGCAGGGCGAAGGCGCAGGCGTTTTCGTGTTCGAGGAGTATGACCACGCCCGCGCCCGCGGGGCTGATATCCTGTGCGAAGTATCGGGCTTTGCCATGTCCTCTGACGCGTCGGACATTGTGATGCCGTCCAAGGCGGGGGCCGCCCGCGCGATCAAAGGCGCGTTGGACGACGCCCGGATCAACCTGGAGGAGGTGGGTTATATCAATGCTCATGGCACGGGCACGGCAGCCAATGATAAAACCGAATGTGCGGCGGTGGCAGATGTGTTCGGCACCCATGCAGACCGGCTGATGATCAGCTCGACCAAATCGATGCATGGGCATCTGATCGGCGGCACCGGCGCGGTAGAGCTTTTGGCCTGCATCATGGCCCTGCGCGACGGGGTGATCGCCCCCACCATCGGCTACGAAGAACCAGACCCCGACTGCGCCTTGGATGTGGTGCCCAATGTGGCCCGCGATGCGCGGGTCACGGTGGCGCTGTCCAACGCCTTTGCCTTTGGCGGCATGAACGCGGTACTGGCGCTGCGCGCGATCTGACGGCTGCGGCCACCGCCCATGAAAAAGCCGCCCACGTCAAACGGGGCGGCTTTGTTGTCTCAACGGCCCGAGGGCCAAGCGTCTGCTTACCGGTCTTCAACAACCGAGGATTTGTCGAAGCTTGCGGTGAACCCGTCCAGCGACAGCGACAGTTCGACCTTCTGGTCAGGTGCCAGCGCGGGCACGATGGTGATCACGGCCTCTTTCCCGCGTTTGAACGCGGCGACATCGGCTTCGGTCAGGCCCATGCGGACGTAGCAACCAACGGGGTTACAGAAAGCGAAAGGATAGCGGCGCGCTTTGCCACCATCGACGGTCAGCGTCAGCTGCGAGGGCAGGGCCGTTTCCAACGGCACAACCACAGTGGCACCGGCTGTCGCCTTGCCGCCCGCTGGCAGGCGGAACAGCGAGAATTCGGCGACAGGCGCGCCTTGGCCATCATCCATCAGCTGGTACATCTGGCAGGGGTCGACATCTTCTTCGGTCTTGATGCAGCGCATCTCCCAGGCACCGATCACCTCTTTGGTGTAGGGCTTGCCCAGGGTCGGCTCCCCGTCGGCATCTTCACCAAGGCTCAGCTGCGACTGCACGTCGGTGCTGCTGCCGGTGGTGGTGTTTTCTTCCGTCGCGGGTGCCGCTTCAGCGGTCGGCTCCGCCGTTTCCGGGGCGTCTGTTGCTGCGGGTGTTTCCGTGGCTGCAGTCTGTGCGTAACCGGAAACGGGCATAGTCAGAGCCATCGCCGCGCAGAGAGGGAGAAGTGTGATATACTTTTTCATGCTCGTTCCAAATCAGTTAAATTCGACGCCATCTACCATGCGCCAATGCCAATGTCAGGACGATAGCGCTGAAACCATCGTGATTTAAGGCAAAATTTTGCCTATTTCATCAGGTTTTCACGGGGAAGAGGCCGGGCGCGGGGGGCTGAAATAGAAAAAAGGACGCGATGCGTCCTTTTCCCTGTTCTTCGTTCTCCCCATCGGACTTGGCCGACTTATTGAAAGCACGTTACGAAAGCATTCGGGCACCGTCAACATAAAATATCACAGCGGTTTCAAGCGCGTAAAACGGACCTCAAACGTAAAAAGGGCCGCACCCGAAGGCGCGGCCAAGTCTGACAGGGAGGAAGTGCCGCCAGCACGAAAAGGACATCACGACCGGCGACAAAATCACTATGGTGTGAAAAGGTTAACTTTGTATGCTCGCTCTGCACTTTGGCTGCAGGTTATTGGCCCAAAAGGAATTAAATACGTGACAAATGATATATTCATCGGCGGCGGTGGCGAAGACTACGCGACGAAACAGTTTCTCAACATCGGCTATGCCAACCGTCATGGATTGGTCGCGGGGGCCACGGGCACAGGCAAAACCGTCACGCTGCAAATCCTGGCCGAAGGGTTTTCCGCCGCAGGGGTTCCGGTGTTTCTGTCCGACGTCAAAGGCGATCTGTCAGGGCTGGCGCAGGCAGGCTCTGCCAGCCACAAGCTGCACAACCCCTTTTCAGAGCGCGCCCAGACCATCGGCTTTGACGATTTCGACTACAGCGCCTTTCCGGTCACCTTCTGGGATATGTTCGGCAAACAAGGGCATCCGGTGCGGACGACAATCTCGGAAATGGGGCCCTTGCTGCTGGCGCAGCTTCTCGATCTGACGGAGGCCCAGGAAGGTATCCTCAACATCGCCTTCCGCGTCGCTGACGAAGACGGGCTTCCGCTGCTGGACCTCAAGGATCTGCAGGCGCTGCTGGTCTGGATCGGGGAAAACGCTGCAACCCTGGAGCTGCGCTACGGCAATGTGTCGTCGGCCTCGGTCGGCGCGATCCAGCGGCGCTTGCTGGTGCTGGAAAACCAAGGCGCGGCTGATCTCTTCGGGGAACCTGCGCTGGCGCTCACCGACCTGATGCGCACAGACACGGACGGGCGCGGTTTTATCAATATCCTCGCGGCCGACCAGCTGATGCAGTCGCCCAAGCTCTACGCGACCTTCCTGCTGTGGTTGCTGTCAGAACTCTTCGAGGAACTGCCCGAGGTCGGCGACCCCGATAAACCCAAACTGGTGTTCTTCTTCGACGAGGCGCATCTGCTGTTTGACGACGCCCCCAAAGCGCTGGTCGACAAGGTTGAACAGGTGGCGCGGCTGATCCGCTCCAAGGGCGTGGGCGTGTATTTCATCACACAGAACCCCGCAGACGTGCCCGAAGATATCCTTGGCCAATTGGGCAACCGCATCCAGCACGCCTTGCGCGCCTTCACCGCGCGTGATCGCAAGGCGCTGCGCCTTGCCGCCGAAACCTACCGCGAGAACCCGCGTTTCGAAACCGAAGACGCGATCCGCGATGTGGGCGTGGGCGAGGCGGTGACCTCCATGCTGCAGAAAAAAGGGATCCCCGGCATCGTGGAACGCACCCTGATCCGGCCACCATCCTCGCAGCTTGGCCCGATCGATCCGGCCACCCGCGCCGCCCTGATGGCGCAAAGCCCGATGGCAGGGAAATACGACACCCGCCTTGATCGCGCCTCCGCGTTCGAAATGCTGGCCAAACGCGCCGAAGACGCCGCGAAAGAGGCAGCACAGGCCGAGGAGCAAGCCGAGGCCGAAGACACATCCCCCGCCTTGCGCGAATTCAATGCAGCGCGGCGCTATGCAGGCAAACGGGTCACGCGCTCTACCTCGAAACGCACGACCAAAAGCGACGACAGCTTTGGCGGAGCCATCGCGAGTGTGGTGATCAAGGAGTTGAAAGGCACAACCGGCCGGCGCATCGTGCGCGGAATCTTGGGCGGGTTGTTCAAAGGACGCTGAACGCGCTTCCAAATGGTCCTAAATCCTCGCCGAAGGCTGGCCTTATCCCGCAAGGAATAAGGCCTTTTCTTTTACTTCTCGGGGATCAACCCGCGCGGGCTGAACCGCAATACCAGCAGCAAGACCGCCCCCATCGTCATCAACCGCATATGCGCAGCGGATTCGATCAGGTGGTCTTTCAGCCAATAGCCGTCGGACATGCCCGCGGTGACCAATTGCATCAGCCACAGCCCCATGGGTTCAACCATCACCCAAAGGTACCACATCAGAAAGCCCCCCAGCACGGCCCCTAGATTGTTGCCGGACCCGCCAACGATCACCATGACCCAGATCAGGAAGGTAAAGCGCAGCGGCTGGTAGGATCCGGGCGTCAACTGGCTGTCCAGCGTGGTCATCATCGCACCGGCAATCCCGCAGATGGCAGAGCCGAGGATGAACACCTGCAGGTGCCGTGCGGTCACGTCCTTACCCATGGCTTCGGCCGCGACCTCGTTGTCGCGGATCGCGCGCAGCATGCGGCCCCAAGGCGAATTCAGCGCCCGCTGGCTTAGCCACATCAGCACCAAGAGCACCACGGCGAACAGACACACATACAGGAATTTCACCCAAAGCGTCGATGCCTCTACCGGGTTCAGTCCGAAGCCGGCCGCCTGTTCGACAAAGCCCGCGTTATTTTGCAGGTCGATCTCATAGGGGACGGGGCGCGGGATGCCGATGACGTTCTTGACGCCCCGCGACAGCCAGTCTTCGTTCTTGAGCACGGCGATGATGATCTCGGCGATGCCCAGGGTCGCGATCGCTAGGTAATCCGACCGTAACCCAAGCGCGGTTTTCCCGATCAGCCAGGCCGCTCCGGCTGCAAACAGCCCGCCCACGGGCCAGGCGATGATCACCGGCAGGCCAAGCCCGCCAAGATAGCCGGTGGTCGCGGGGTTCACGGCCTCGACCGCGCTCACCGATGGGTCGAGCAGGGCGCGGAAGATAAAGAACCCCGCCACCAGCACCACCAGAACAACCAGCGTGCGCAGCCATCCCTTGGCCATGCGTTTCATCACCTGAACCGCCAGAATGATCGTCGCGGCCCCCATCAGCAGGGCGGTGAGGATCCCCCAGCCCCCCGCGGACCATGCGCCTTGCGTGGGGGGCATGCCGATCAGCACAGCGGCCAGACCGCCAAGGGCGACAAACCCCATGATGCCCACGTTGAACAGCCCCGCAAAGCCCCATTGCAGGTTCACGCCAAGTGCCATGATGCTGGAGATCAGCCCCATCGCAATGATCAGCAGCGCCGCGTTCCAGCTTTGCGCCAGCCCGGTCAGTACGATCAGCAGCGCGACAATGGCGAAAAGAGCGGTGTTTTTCAGTGTCTCGTTCATACCGATTGCCCCTTGAACAGACCTGTGGGTTTGAACAGCAGCACGATCAACAAGATCACGAAGCTGACGGCGAATTTATAGTCGGTGGACAAAAGCTGCACCAAGCCGTCGGGGGCCATCCCCTCGGGTGCGAGGTAGCCAAAGACCTTTTTCCACGCATAGGTGATCGTCACCTCGGAGAATGCGATAACAAAGCCCCCCGCGATGGCCCCGATCGGGCTGCCAAGACCGCCCACGATCGCGGCGGCAAAGATCGGCAGCAGCAGTTGGAAATAGGTGAAGGGTTTAAAGGACTTGTCCAAGCCGTATAGCACGCCTGCGGTGGTCGCCAGACAGGCCACAATGATCCAGGTGATCATGACCACGCGTTCAGGATTGATGCCCGACAGCAGCGCCAGATCCTCGTTGTCAGAGTAGGCGCGCATGGACTTGCCCGAGCGTGTCTTGTTCAGGAACCAGAACAATGCGGCAACCACGATGACAGCCGTCACCACGGTCAGCCCTTGGGTCGTTTTGATCGCCAGACCTTCCTCAAGCCCCGTCATCTCTTTGAAGTCGCGGGCCGAGATGATGAAGCGTTCGCCATCCAGAAACCGTTGATCCTCTGCGCCGATGATGAAGCGGGTGATACCGTTATAGACGAATGTCACCCCCAGCGAGACGATGACAAAGATCACCGGCTTGGCCTTCTTTTCGCGGTAGAAGCTATAGACCAGCTTGTCTGTGCCGAGCAGCAGACCGATGGTGATGATGATCGCAAAGGGCAGCGCCAGCAAGGCGGTCGGAAGGACCCCCAGGCTCAGCCCCAGCGACTGGAAACCCCAGGTGATCAGCACGGCGGACATCGCGCCAAGCGCCATCGTGTCGCCATGGGCAAAGTTCGAGAACCGCAAGATGCCATAGACCAGCGTCACCCCAAGCGCACCAAGCGCCAGCTGCGACCCGTAGGCGATGCCCGGAACCAGCACATAGTTGGCCAAGGCGATGAAAGCGTTGAGTAAATCCATTATTTGCATGTCCCTAGATAGCTGATGACAATCGGCCCATCAGCGTAATGCACGGTATAACGGGAGGCCCCGTCGGTGGCGATGCTCAGCAGGTGGCGGGCATCAAACCCACCCCCCGTCAGGGACAGCGCCTTGACCTGTTTCGTGCCGGTCATGTCGACGGTTTCGGCGTCGCTGACCATTTGTGATTGAACCGTCAGCGCATCGGCAGAGGCTCCGCCTGCGTTGCCGGTGATGTCGGGGGTGAACTCTGTCTCGGTGCAGGGCTCGTTTTCCACACATTCCCAAGTAAAGCGGCAGGCGATTGCAATCGTCTGCTGGAAGGGCTCTGCGGGGGTCGTGGCGGCTGCGGCGGTCGGGGCTGTTGCTGCGGTCGTGGCAACGCTGTCCTGCGCCAAGGCTGGCGCCGTGGTTGCCAATAGGGCCATCGGAAGGGTCCATCGCATCGCTTAACCCCCCAGAAAGGATTTGCGAACTTCGGGGTCTTCCAAAAGTTCTTTTCCCGTGCCGGTAAAGGCATTGGCCCCTTGCACCAGAACATAGCCCTTATCCGCAATTTCCAGCGCTTGGCGGGCGTTCTGTTCTACCATCAGGATCGGGATACCGGTCCGCGCGACCTCGATGATGCGGTCGAATAGTTCGTCCATCACGATGGGGGACACGCCAGCGGTGGGTTCGTCCAGCATCAGCACCTTCGGCTGCGTCATCAACGCGCGGCCCACCGCGACCTGCTGGCGTTGCCCGCCCGACAGTTCGCCCGCGGCCTGATAGCGCTTTTCCTTGAGGATCGGAAAAAGGTCATAGACCTGCGCCATCGTATCACGGAAATCATCGCGGCGGATGAACGCCCCCATCTCGAGGTTTTCTTCCACCGTCATCGAAGTAAAGATGTTCGAGGTCTGCGGCACGAACCCCATGCCCTTGGCCACACGGTCTTGCGGCGACAGCGAGGTGATGTCTTCGCCGTCCAGCCGCACATGGCCCTGGCGCACGTCGAGCATGCCAAAGACCGCCTTCATCGCCGTGGATTTGCCCGCGCCATTGGGGCCGACGATGACGGCGATCTCACCCTTTTCGACGGCGATGGTGCAGCCGTGCAGGATATCGGGGCCCTTGCCATAACCGCCCGTCATCGTGTCGCCGATCAGGAAGGGGCCCCCCGGTGCGGGGTGGCTTTTGCCGCCCCCTTTGACCGGCTGCGCGGTGCCTTGCCCTTTGGGGTTCGCGATCGACAGGTCCTTATTGCCCCGGTCGCCGTATGGGTTGCTCATGTCAGTCTCTTTCATTCGGTGTCCAGGGCTGCCGCAGGGATGGGCGCGGCGCAGGATATCTCATCCGCACATGTGTCGCGCAGCATCATGGCCACCTCAAAGGACATCTTGTCCATTTCATCCAAAGGCATTGTGTCGGTGGTATCGAGATACAGCATTATCCGCGCTGATCCGACATCCGACAACATGACCGCGCTCATGGTGCGGTCGCCGTCGATCTCGTCATATTGCAGGTGGCGCAGGGTCGTGCCCATCGGGGTGTCGATCCGGTCGACCTTCAGCACCTCGGGGGCAGGGCCGCCATCCGCCGCGATCCAGGCGCTATAGGTCTCGTATTGCTCTTCCAGCGTCGAGGTGCCGTCGGCGATGTCGTACCCGGGCCATTCTTGGGTGAAGTTCAGGATCACCTCGCCCAGATAGCGGGTGGAGCCGTCGCCGACCGTGTCCCAGGTTGCTTCTTCCCACGGGGTGCCCCGATCGCACATCCAGACCTGCGCCGACAGCTGCGCACAGGCCGCAGCGGCCTGCGGCAGGGCAAATCCCGCGCAGAGCGTCAATGCGGTGGCCATCCGTCTCATGCAGACACGGCCTTGTTCTTGAGCCCGGTGCCCAGATAGGCCTCGATCACCTGTTCGTTGGCCTTGATCTCGGGCAGGGTGCCTTGAGCGAGAACTTTGCCCTCGGCCATACAGATCACCGGATCACACAGACGGCCGATGAAATCCATGTCGTGTTCGATCACGACAAAGGTATAGCCGCGTTCCTTGTTCAGACGGATGATCGCGTCACCGATGGTATTGAGCAGCGTGCGGTTCACACCGGCCCCGACCTCGTCAAGGAACACGATCTTGGCGTCGACCATCATGGTCCGCCCCAGTTCCAGCAGCTTTTTCTGACCGCCGGATATCTGACCCGCTTTTTGCTCGGCCAGATGTTCCACCGTCAGAAACTCAAGCACCTCGTCCGCTTTGGCGCGCAAGGCGCGTTCCTGATCGGCGATGCGCTTGCGCCCGAACCACGTGTTCCATAGCGTCTCGCCCGCCTGATCGCCGGGCACCATCATCAGGTTCTCGCGGCAGGTCATCGACGAAAATTCATGCGCGATCTGGAAGGTCCGCAGCAGCCCTTTGTGAAACAGCGTATGGGGGGGCAGGCCGGTGATATCCTCGCCGTCCATCGTCACGCGCCCCGAGGTCGGTTTGAGCACCCCCGCGATCACGTTGAATAGCGTCGTTTTGCCAGCACCGTTCGGGCCGATCAAACCGGTGATCGTGCCTTTGCCAATGGTCAGATTGGCCCCGTCCACGGCGTGGAACCCGCCGAAATGTTTATGGATGTCGTCTACGACGATCATTTTGTAGTCTCCCCGTGCGGTGCCGAAGCCCCGTTGCAAAAACAGCCCGGTCGCAATGCACCGGGCTGTTTTCTGTCACGTCATGTGATGTTAGCGGTATTGAACCGTCGTGATCTTGCCGTCTTCGATCTTGATCTGACGGTAGCTGCCAGCGGATTCACCGGGGCCGATCAGTTCAACCGCGGTTGCGCCTTCATAGTCGACTTCGCCGCCGTCCTTGAGGATTTGCAGCGCTTTGGCCAGCTCACCCGGATAGATCTTTTCGCCGGGGGCGTTCGCAACCGACATGACCTGATCCTTATAGACCTGCGGATCGGAAGACCCTGCGGCCTGCATCGCCAGCATCAGCAGCGCCGCTGCGTCATAGCTTTCCGGTGCGAAGGGCGATGTGGTATCGAAGGCACCGTCGACCAGCGCGGTGAACTTGTCAGCGCCGGGGCTATCGGTGCCGGGGTGCTGGCCGGTGGAGCCGTCCAGCTCGGAGCCGAAGTTGTTTTCAAGGTTCGCCGCGATCATCCCGTCGGGGAAGTGGAACGTGTCGAACGCGCCTGAATCAATCGCCGCACGCACAACGCCCGATCCACCCTGATCGACGTAGCCCGCAACCACCAGGCGATCGCCACCGGCAGAGGCCAGCGCGCCAACCTCGGCAGAGTAATCGGCCTTGCCGTCTTCATGTGCGGCAGAGATGGTGATCGTCCCGCCCGCGGCTTCATAGGCCTGCTGGAACGCGTCCGCCAAACCCTTGCCGTAGTCGTTGTTGGTATAGGTGACCGCGACTTCCTTGATGCCTTCTTCCATCAGCACCTCTGCCATGACCTCGCCCTGACGGGCGTCGGAGGGGGCAGTGCGGAAGAACAGACCATCGTCTTCCATCGTGCTCAGGCCGGGGGATGTGGAGGATGGCGAAATCATCACCATGCCGTTGGGCAGTGCCGCGTTTTGCAAGATCGCGCCGCTCACGCCAGAGCAGGCCGCGCCCACAATGCCGTTGATCCCTTCAGCGATCAGGCGTTCCGCACTGGATACCGCAAGCGCGTTATCGACGCAGCCCGTGTCCGCGCGCGAGGCGGTGACTGTCGCCCCGTCCATCAGCATGCCGCTGTCGGTGACTTCTTTCATGGCCAGCTCGGCGCTGGATGCCATGATGCCGGTCAGCGATTCAATCGGGCCGGTGTAGCCAAAGATCACGCCAAGCTTCACGTCCTTGCTATGCGCGTCGGCATAGGCATTGGTGGCTAGCAATGCTGCAGCCGTTGTGGCCATAAGCATCTTTTTCATGTTTCTCTCCCTGTTGAACATGGTGTTCTGCGCCAGAGCCTATGCGGCGATTTTGGAAAAGAAAAGCGTTATCCCTAGGTAAAGTGGCGCAAGATGATGTGGATCGACGCTTTGTCTGCGCTAGGTTTGCAGGGATAGGTTGTATGAAGGGGGAAAGCCATGTTTCGCGGGGGGATGATAGGTCAAGCCGCACGGGCCATCGGGGCGTTGGTCATAGCCGGATCGCTCATGGGCGCGTCGGGCGTTGGCGCGCAAGAGCTGCAGATTACCCAGCAGGTGTCAGGGCTGGAGACGCCTTGGGCGATGGCGATTTTACCGAATGGGGACGTGCTGGTCACCGAACGCGACGGCCGCTTGCTGCGGGTCCGCGAGGGGGCTAGCCAAGAGGTTGCGGGTACCCCGCAGGTCGTTGACGCAGGGCAGGGCGGCTTGCTGGACATCACGCTGGCACGGGATTTTGACAGATCACGCACCGTGTTCCTGACCTATGCCAAGGCGCTTGAAGGCGGGGCCGGTACCGCGCTTGCCGCGGCAGAGCTGTCGCAGGATGGTGCGCGGCTCGAAAATCTACGCGATCTCTTTACCATGTCACGCGGGTCTGCCGCCGGTCAGCACTTTGGGAGCCGCGTGGTCGAGGCGCGCGATGGCACGCTGTTCGTCACCGTCGGAGAGCGTGGCGACCGCCCCGCGGCGCAGGATCTGGGGCAGCACAACGGCTCTGTCGTGCGGGTGAACCGTGACGGTACTGTGCCCGCCGATAACCCGTTTGTCGGGCGTGACGACGTGCTGCCGGAAATCTGGTCCTACGGGCATCGCAATCCGCAAGGGGCAGCGCTTGATCTGGAGGGCAACCTGTGGGTGTCAGAACATGGGGCGCGCGGCGGGGACGAGGTTAACGCGGTCCGCAAGGGCGCGAATTACGGATGGCCGGTGATTTCCTACGGGCGTCACTACTCCGGTGCCAAGATCGGCGAAGGCACCGCGAAGAAGGGGATGGAGCAGCCCGCCTTCTACTGGGACCCGTCTATCGCGCCCTCGGGGTTGCTGGTCTATTCGGGCAAGATGTTTCCCGACTGGCGGGGCGATATCTTCATAGGCTCGCTCAAGTTCAATTATATCGCGCGGCTACAGGGCGACCCGCTGGCCGAGGTGGCGCAAATCTCTACCCCCGCCACGGCGCGGGTGCGCGACATCATAGAGGCACCGGACGGCGCGATCTGGTTTATCTCTGTCGGGAACGGGGCGGTGTACCGGATCAGTAACGATTAGGCGACAGGCTTGGCCGCATGCGACCCGCGCTCGCGGTAAGGCGTGGTGTTATAATGCGCGCGGTAGCATTTGGAAAAATGCGACGGCGAGGCAAAACCACAGGCCAGCGCCACGTTGATCACGCTCATATCCGTTTGCATCAGCAGGTTACGCGCCTTTTGCAGGCGCAGTTCCATGTAATAGCGTTTGGGGCTTCGGTTGAGGTAGCGGCGGAACAGCCGTTCAAGCTGCCGCGTCGACATGCCGACATCGCGCGCCAATGAGGACGGGCTGATCGGCTCTTCGATATTGGCCTCCATCATCTGGATGACCTGACCCAGCTTGGGATGCCGCACGCCGATACGGGTGGGCACCGACAGACGCTGCGTGTCCTGGTCCGTGCGGATGGAGCTATAGATCAGCTGGTCGGCGACGGCATTTGCCAGATCCTCGCCCAGATCGTCGGCAATCAGCTTGAGCATCAGATCGATCGAGGATGTCCCGCCTGCTGTCGTCATCCGGTTGCCGTCCACCACAAAGACCGATTTTGTCAGGGTGACGTCCTCGAAGTCTTCGCTGAAACTATCCTGATTTTCCCAGTGGATCGTGGCTTTCTTCCCATCCAGCAATCCGGCCTTGGCCAGCGTAAAGGCGGCCGTGCACAGACCGCCGACCATCATGCCCTTGCGGGCCTCCCGGCGCAGCCATCCCAGCAGCTTCTTGGTCGTCGCCGCCTGCACGTCGATGCCGCTGCACACCACCAGCGTGTCGTCGCGGCCCAGATCGTCCAGATCGCCGTCCAGCGTGAATTCCGCCCCTGCCGAACAGCGCACGCGCCCGCCATCCTCGCCGATCAGACGCCAGTCATAGGCCGGACGACCCGCCATGCGGTTGGCGATGCGCAGACATTCCACCGCGGAGGCAAAGCTGAGCATGGTGAAGTTTTCCAGCAGCACAAAGACAAAGCGCCGTGTCTTTTCAGCGTCAGGAAGAATGCGGTTGGCCAGACGGGTGTCGCTCATCACGTCGCCTTTCAGGTTTGCGTTATACGTTGGGGCAAAGTGGGCGCTGCCCTCAAAAACCTGCCAAAAACCTTGCCCACGGGCGGGGGCGAAGGTCAATAGGGTGAATTTCGGTTCTGGTCACTTGGGCCAGACCTTTATATACCACAATTTCACAATGTTTGCGCCTGACACTTCGGGCGCTGCGGACTTCGGAGAAAAATGATGACCGATTGGACAAAATCAAGCTGGCGCGACAAACCGCGGATCCAGATGCCCGACTATCCTGATCAGGACGCGCTGCGCGCGGTCGAAGCTGAATTGTCCCGTTATCCATTGTTGGTCTTTGCGGGTGAAGCGCGGCGGCTGAAAAAGCATCTGGCGGCGGCGGGCCGTGGCGAGGCGTTCTTGCTTCAGGGCGGCGATTGCGCCGAAAGCTTTGAACAATTCAGCAGCGATATGATCCGCGACACCTTCAAGGTGATGTTGCAGATGGCCATCGTGCTGACCCACGGTGCCAAAGTGCCGGTGATCAAGCTGGGCCGCATGGCGGGTCAGTTCGCCAAGCCGCGTTCAGCGCCCACTGAAACCGTGGATGGGGTGGAACTACCAAGCTACCGCGGTGACATCATCAACGAGCTCGCCTTTACCGCCGACGCCCGTATTCCCGACCCTAAAAAGATGCTGCGCGCCTACACACAGGCCGCCGCGACCCTGAACCTGATCCGGGCGTTCTCGACCGGCGGCTATGCCGATGTGCATCAGGTGCACGGCTGGACTTTGGGCTTTACCGAAAGCGAAAAGGCGGAAAAATACCGCGAGATCGCGAACCGCATTTCAGACACGCTTGATTTCATGGCGGCGGCGGGTGTCACGTCCGAGACGGCGCATACCCTGCAATCGGTGGAATATTATACAAGCCACGAATCGCTGCTGCTGGAATACGAAGAGGCACTGTGCCGTCAGGACAGCCAGACCGGCAAATGGCTGGCGGGCTCGGGTCATATGATCTGGATCGGTGACCGGACACGTCAGCCTGATGGCGCGCATGTGGAATTTGCCCGCGGCGTTCAGAACCCCATCGGTCTGAAGTGCGGCCCGACGATGACCAGCGATGACCTCAAGCTGTTGATGCACAAGCTGAACCCCGAAAACGAAGAGGGTCGCCTGACCCTGATCGCGCGTTTCGGGGCCGGCAATGTGGGGGAACACCTGCCGCGTCTGATCAAGACCGTGCAGGAAGAGGGCGCGAATGTCGTCTGGACCTGTGACCCCATGCATGGCAACACGATCAAATCCTCAAGCGGCTATAAAACGCGGCCCTTCGATTCCGTGCTGCGTGAAGTGCGTGAATTCTTTGCGGTACATGGGGCCGAGGGCACCGTGCCCGGTGGTGTCCACTTTGAGATGACCGGTCAAGATGTGACAGAATGTACCGGTGGTGTCCGCGCCGTTCAGGACGAAGACCTGTCGGACCGCTACCACACCGCCTGCGACCCGCGCTTGAACGCCAGCCAGTCGCTGGAGCTTGCCTTCCTCGTGGCCGAGGAACTGTCGGCACGCCGGGCGAACCAACAGGTCAAAGCCGTCGGCTAACTGCCGCAGCTCATGCAATAAGGAAGGCCGCGCATAACATCATGCGCGGCCTTTTTCTTTTTGCTGCATCGGGGTGCGTCCCATCGGGGTTACCCCGTTTACTTCACGACCCGTAGATAGGCTGGCCGGTTGCGATCCCGCCGCGCGGCAAAACGCGCGGCGGGATCGGCGAAACCTTCGGGGCAGGGCGCGTGCGTTTCCTCTGCCACATCGGCCCGTGGCGGGCGCGGGATCGGTGTCGTGGCAAGATCGCCGATCCGATACAAGCCCGGATGCTCGATGGCATTGGATGTGATCTCCAGACAGCCAAGCATCCGGTCGATCTGCCCCATGTCACTGCGCAGCGGCAGCACCAGCATACGCGCCTGAACGGTCGCATCCCCCGCGGTGAGCGTCATCTCTCCGGTGGCGGGCTGTGACAGAATGTGATCCAGCCAATCACTGCAGCGTCGACGCTCGGACGGGTCGAACAGAGAGATCATCGGCATCCCGCGCAGGTCCATCCCCATGGCAGTGCACAGCTGCGATCCGGCGACGCGAAACCGCGCCAGTTCAGACCGCCTGCGTTCCAGAACAAAGGCGCGATCAAGCACGGAGGTGATCTGTGCAGGATCGATCTGTGACCGGAACGGGACCGGCTGACCCCGGCAAAGCCCCTGCCAATAGGCCCGCACGTCAACCATCGCGGGTGTCGGCGGCGGCATCACGCGGCAAGAGCCGGTCTGGGGCATGTCATCCAGAGGGGGAAGATGTTTCATCGGGCAGCCTTATTGCGGTCGGGACAAGAGCAGGACGGGGGGGCGGCAGCGGGGCCGTGATGTATTGCCTGAGTTTAGTCAAATGAGCAGTAATTTGTAGATATAACAGCAAACTTGGTTAACAGACCGTTAAGGGGAGACCTCGCGCGGCAGAATGGCTTTTTACTTGCCCCATTTGCGAGTTTCCCTTTTAAGGCGCGCAACAATCGCAATCGACAAGGACCATGCCATGATACGTTCGATGACGGGTTTCGCCTCGGCCAGTGGTGCGTCCGGCCCGCACAGTTGGGGGTGGGAATTGCGATCGGTCAACGGCAAGGGGCTCGACCTGCGCCTGCGTGTGCCCGACTGGATCGACGGGCTGGAAGCCGGCCTGCGCAAGACGCTCGGCGCGGCGATCACCCGCGGCAATGTCACCTGCAACCTGAGGATCACCCGCGAGGATGGCTCTGGCGCATTGACGGTGAACGCGGATCAGCTTGAGGTCGTGCTGGACGCGCTGCACCAGATCGAAGCGCGCGCGATGGATGCGGGTATCTCGCTTGCGCCCTCCAAGGCGACCGATATCGTCACCATGCGCGGCGTGCTTGAACAGGCGACGACGGTGGATGATGTGGCCGCCCTTTGCGCGACATTGTTGGCGGAATTCCCCACGGTGCTTGCCAATTTCAACGACATGCGCGCCCGCGAAGGGGCTGCCTTGGCGCAGGTGCTCGAAGCGCAGTTGGCGCAGGTGGCAGAGTTGACGACACAGGCCGCCGCGCTGGCCGAGACGCGCAAGGACGAGATGGCACAGACATTGCAACGCAATCTTTCGCGGGTGCTGGACAATGCCGAAGGCGTGGACGCTGACCGGCTGGCGCAGGAACTGGCGCTGATCGCCGTCAAATCCGACATCACCGAAGAGATCGACCGCCTGCACGCCCATGTCGATGCCGCCCGCGCCTTGCTGGCGCAGGACGGGGCCGTGGGGCGCAAGCTGGATTTCCTGATGCAGGAGTTCAACCGCGAGGCCAATACACTGTGCGCCAAGGCACAAAACACCGCGCTGACCCAGATCGGGCTGGCCTTGAAGGCGGTGATAGACCAGATGCGCGAACAAGTGCAAAATGTGGAGTAAGACATGAGCGACAGACGCGGCCTATTGATCATCCTCAGCTCGCCCTCTGGGGCGGGTAAATCGACGCTGGCCCGCAAGCTGCGCGATTGGGATACCTCGCTTGAATTCTCTGTCTCGGCCACCACCCGCGCACCGCGTGTCGGCGAGGAAGACGGCAAGGACTATTTTTTCACCGCCGAGGATGATTTCCGCGCCATGGTGAACGATGGCGATATGCTGGAGCACGCCCGCGTCTTCAACAACTATTACGGCTCGCCCAAGGGACCGGTGCAAAAGGCGATCGACAGTGGCCGCGATGTGCTGTTCGACGTGGATTGGCAGGGCGCGCAGCAGATCAGCAACTCGACGCTCAAGCAGCACGTGCTGTCGATCTTCATCCTGCCGCCCTCGATCAAAGAGCTGCGGCGGCGTCTGGAAACCCGTGGTCAGGACGCCCCCGATACCATCGCCCTGCGAATGGAGAAAAGCTGGGACGAGATCAGCCATTGGGACGGCTACGACTACGTGCTGGTCAATGATGACCTGACCGAAACAGAGGCCAAGCTGAAGTCGATCATCACCGCCGAAAGATTGCGCCTTTCGCAGCAGCCGAAACTGGTGGATCATGTGCGCGCGCTGCAATCAGAATTCGAGGACACGAAATGACGCTTTACGCTCTGGCCGATATCACCCCGCAGGTTCACGCGGATGCATGGGTTGCCCCCGATGCCAATGTCATCGGGAATGTGACGCTCGAGGCTGATGCCTCTGTCTGGTTCGGCTGTACGCTGCGCGGCGATAACGAACTGATCCTCGTCGGCAAGGGCAGTAATGTGCAGGAAAACTGCGTTTTTCACACGGACCCGGGCTGTCCGCTGACCGTGGGAGAAAACTGTACGATCGGTCACAAGGTCATGCTGCACGGCTGTACCATCGGGGATAATTCGCTGGTCGGGATGGGGGCGACGATCCTGAACGGGGCCAAGATCGGCAAGAATTGTCTGATCGGGGCAGGGGCGTTGATCACTGAAAACAAGGTGATCCCCGACGGGTCGCTTGTGATGGGCGCACCGGGCAAGGTCGTGCGCGAGCTGGACGCGGCGGCGATTGCAGGGCTGACCGCCAGCGCGAAACACTACCAAGACAACGCGCGGCGCTTTGCCAGCCAGCTTAAACCCGTCTGAGCATGGTGCTGCGCCCGCATCTGCCGGATCTGCTGGCAGCGCTGCCTTTGCCTACGCTTGCCGTTGATCGGGCTGAACGTATCGTCGCGATGAATGCGCCGGCCCAAGCTCTGCTGGGCCGTGGCGCATTGGACCGCCATTACATCAACGTGTTGCGCCAGCCGGCGGTGGTCGATGCGGTCGAGCAATGCCAACAGGATGATACCCCGCGCGAGGCGCAATATCTGGCCAGCGACAATGGCAATGACACGACCTTTCGGGTGCACGTCCGAAAGGTGACCGGCATGGATTACGTCTTGCTGAGCTTTCAAGACATCACACAGGTCACCAACGCCAGCCAGATGCGCCGCGATTTCGTCGCCAACGTCAGCCACGAGTTGCGCACCCCGCTGACGGCGATGATGGGGTTCATTGAAACCTTACGCGGCCCTGCGCGTGACGACGCCCCCGCACGGGACAGGTTTCTGGGGATCATGACCGGAGAGGCCGAGCGCATGAACCGGCTGGTGGGCGATCTGTTGTCGCTGTCCCGCGTCGAATCGGACGAACGGGTCCGCCCGACGGATAAGGTCGATCTGCGCTATGTGCTCCAATCGACCATGCGCAACCTCAACCCCTTGGCCGTAGAGGCGAATGTGACGCTGGTCGCGACCATGGGGGACGATCCGCTGCCCTTGATGGGGGATACGGACCAGCTGTTGCAGGTGTTCACGAATCTTATTGAAAACGGCATCAAATATGGTGGCGTGGGTAAAGACGTCGAAATCTCGGTCGAGACGACCTTGCGTGACCCTTCCTTGCGCGGGCCTGCGGTGCGGGTCACAATCCGCGACCACGGTCCGGGGATCGACCCTGTGCACCTGCCACGCCTGACCGAACGCTTCTACCGCGCCGACAGCCACCGCAGCCGTGCCCTTGGCGGGACGGGGTTGGGGCTGGCGATTGTAAAGCATATCCTGAACCGGCACCGCGGACGGCTGAAAATCACCTCTGATCTGGGAGATGGGGCGCGCTTCACGGTGATCTTGCCCATGGATGTGGCGTGATCGGGCGCATTTTGGTCAAAAAGAAATTACAATTTCCGTCCGTGTCATAAAACTGTAACATGACTGTCACAAAAGCTCAGTGTCGCCCGCCTATTGGTGCGGCAAGATCACCATGGGGGTGGTCAGACAAATCTAAGCTGACAGGAGACATCATGTCGCTCGTTAAACTCACCACTTCCGCGCTGGCCATTGCCGCCGTATCCGCAACCGCCGCTGCCGCGCGTGATCAGGTACAGGTTGCCGGTTCCTCCACTGTTTTGCCCTATGCGTCCATCGTTGCCGAAGCCTTTGGCGAAAACTTCGATTTCCCGACACCTGTTGTAGAATCCGGTGGGTCCTCGGCGGGTCTGAAGCGTTTTTGTGAAGGTGTTGGCGAGAACACAATCGACGTGGCAAACGCCTCGCGCAAGATCAAAAGCTCCGAAGTCGAAGCCTGCGCCGCGAACGGTGTGACCGACATCATCGAAGTCCAGATCGGCTATGACGGCATCGTGTTTGCGTCTGACATCAATGGCAACACATTCGAATTCACCCCCGAAGACTGGTACAAAGCCCTGTCCGCCGAAGTCGTTGTCGACGGCGAGATCGTGGCGAACCCCAACAAAATGTGGTCCGACGTGAACGCCAGCTTCCCCGAGCAGCCGATCCAGGCCTACATCCCCGGCACCAAGCACGGCACACGCGAAGTTTTCGAAGAAAAAGTGATCCTGGCAGGCTGTGAAGCCACCGGCGATTTCGAAGCTTTCAAGGCCGCCAATGGCGACGACAAGAAAGCCGCTGAAAAAGCATGTATCGCGCTGCGCACCGATGGTGTGTCCGTGGACATCGACGGTGACTACACCGAAACGCTGGCGCGCATCGAAAGCAACAAAGACGGCATCGGCGTCTTCGGTCTGGCCTTCTACGAGAACAACACCGACAAGCTGACCGTCGCCAACATGAGCGGCATTGAGCCCACCGTTGAAACCATCTCGAGCGGCGACTACCCCGTATCCCGCCCGCTGTTCTTCTACGTCAAGAAAGCGCACATCGGCGTGATCCCCGGCCTGAAAGAATATGCCGAGTTCTTCGTGGCAGACGAGATTGCCGGCCCCGACGGTCCTTTGGCTGAATACGGTCTGGTCTCCGACCCAGAACTGGCGAAAACACAGTCGGTTGTTGCTGAAGAAACTGTAATGGGCAGCGGTTCCTAAACCCTGTCTGACGATCCGGAGGCGCTGCGAGGTGCCTCCGGATTTTTGCTGCCGACTGATACTTTCCAAACAATGATAGCCTGAAATAGGCTGCGACCGGGGGCCACCATGCGCGATATTTTCAATGTGGGATCTACCACGCTCTTAGTTGTCGTTGTTTTGATATTAACAGTCCTTGCCTATGGTCTGGTGCGCAGCCGGGCCATGTCGTCCGTCTCGGGCGATGCACGCAAGCTGCACTCCCTTCCGAACTACTACGGCTATAATGCCGCCATGCTCACCGCCATTCCGGCGCTGTTTGTGCTGGCGATCTGGATGCTGGTCCAGCCGATGCTGATCCAGAACGCGGTCATCGACATGATCCCGCAAAGCGCCGTGAACGAAGGCTCTTCGGTCAATCTGGTGATGAGCGACGTGCGCCGCGTGGCCAACGGGCTGGACGCGGCCGTGGAATCAGGCGCGCTGGATGCGCAAAGCGCCCGTGATCTGGACGTGACCGGCACCGACGTGCGCGCGCTGCTGGCGGGCACGGGCGTGGCGCTTGGGTCTGACGTGACGCCAGAGGTGCTGGCCGCCGCGCAGCGCTACCGGTCAATGGAATACACCGGCCGCTGGCTGATGATCGCGGTGATCTCTGTGTTGGCACTGGCCGGTCTGTTCATCGCGATGCGCACCGCGCGGGCCGATTTTCGCGCGCGCAATACGGTGGAACGCTTTCTGCTGGGGTTGCTGGTGCTCGCCGCGTCGCTGGCGATCCTGACCACCGTGGGTATCGTCCTGTCGATGCTGTTCGAGACGCTGAACTTCTTCCGTCTGCATCCGTGGCAGGATTTCTTTCTGGGCACCACATGGGCCCCGAACTTCCGCGGGGACAGTGACCTGTCGATCCTGCCGCTGCTCTGGGGGACGCTCTATATCTCGATCATCGCGCTGCTGGTGGCCGTGCCCATCGGCCTCTTTGCCGCGATCTACCTGTCGGAATACGCCAACAACAAAGTACGCTCTTTCGCCAAGCCTTTGCTGGAGATCCTCGCCGGTATCCCGACCATTGTTTACGGTCTGTTTGCCTTGCTGACAGTGGGTCCGTTTCTTGTGAACATCTTTGGCCGCGGCGAGAATGGTCTGCTGGGCGTCGACTGGATGAGCGGGGCGACTTCGGTCCTGACGGCGGGGCTGGTCATGGGCATCATGCTGATCCCCTTCGTTTCGTCGCTGAGCGACGATATCATCAACGCTGTGCCGCAATCGATGCGCGACGGGTCATTTGGCTTGGGCGCGACCCATTCCGAAACCATCCGCCAGGTCGTGCTGCCTGCCGCTTTGCCGGGGATTGTGGGGGCTGTGCTTCTCGCCGCGAGCCGGGCCATCGGCGAGACGATGATCGTTGTTCTGGGGGCAGGGGCCATCGCCCGCATCTCGGGCAACCCGCTGGAAGCGATGACCACCATCACCACCCGTATCGTCAGCCAGCTGACCGGGGATACCGACTTTGCCAGCCCTGAAACGCTGGTCGCCTTTGCCCTTGGTCTGACGCTGTTCGTGCTGACTTTGGGGCTGAACGTTCTGGCGCTTTATATCGTGCGCAAATACCGGGAGCAGTACGAATGACCGACATGCCCAACACCGCAACGCCGCGCCATTCGCTGCTGAAGCCCGACGCGCGCACCGTCAAACGCAACCGCGCAGAGGCCCGTTTCAAATCCTACGGTATCGCGGCCATCGCCGTGGGCCTGCTGATGTTGGCGATCTTGCTGACCACGATTATCGGACGCGGCGTAGGGGCCTTTCAGCAGACGTTCCTGACGCTGAACGTGCAACTGCTTGAGGAAAAGCTGGACAAGAACGGCAACCGGAATCTGGACGAGATCAAGAAGGTATCGACCTTCGGCTACGCGCCGCTGATGGCCGCCGCGCTTGAGGCCAAGGTGGCCGAGACCGATATTACCACGGACCTAAAGCCCAAGGATATGGCGGGCATCCTGTCCAAGGATGCGGCGGCACAGCTGCGTGACTTTGTGCTGGATAACCCCGAGCTCATCGGCACCGCGGTTGAATTCGAATTCCTGACCAACAGCCGCGTCGATGGCTATATGAAGGGCCGCGTTACGCGCGACAGCATTGCCAACGACAAAAGCATCAGCGCAGAGCAGCTTGATCTGGTGGACGCCCTTGTCGCAGATGGGGCGCTGGAAAAACGCTTTAACATCGATTTCATCACAGGTGCCGATGCGTCTGACGCCCGACCCGAGGCGGCGGGCATGGGGGTATCGATGCTTGGCTCGCTCTTTATGATGCTGGTGGTGCTGGCGCTGGCGCTGCCCATCGGGGTCGCCGCGTCGATCTACCTTGAAGAATTCGCCCCCAAGAACCTGCTGACCGATATCATCGAGGTGAATATTTCTAACCTCGCGGCGGTGCCGTCGATTGTCTTCGGTATTCTGGGTCTGGCGGTTTTCATCAATTATATGCATCTGCCAAACTCGGCCCCGCTGGTGGGCGGGCTGGTGCTGACGCTGATGACGCTGCCGACGATCATTATCTCGACCCGCGCCTCGCTAAAATCTGTCCCGCCCAGCATCCGTGACGCGGCACTGGGGGTAGGGGCGTCGAAGATGCAATCGGTGTTCCACCACGTGCTGCCTTTGGCTGCTCCGGGTATCCTCACTGGCACAATCATCGGTCTGGCGCAGGCGCTTGGTGAAACGGCCCCGCTGCTGCTGATCGGGATGGTGGGCTTCATCGCCTCGAACCCGCCCGACGGCATCGCATCGGGGCTGATGGATCCGAACTCCGCCATGCCGGCGCAGATCTACGAATGGGCCAAACGCGCCGATCCCGCGTTCTATGAACGCGCCTGGGGCGGTATCATCATCTTGCTGGTCTTTTTGATCACCATGAATGCCATCGCCGTAATGCTGCGGCGCCGGTTCGAGCGGCGCTGGTAAGAATGAAAGGCAAGGCTATGAAAGACAATGTAATTTCGGAGACGGACGTGACAACGAACCAAACAAAAATCGCCGCCCGCAACGTGCAGGTTTTCTACGGGGACACCCACGCGATCAAGGATGTCTCTGTCGATATCCAAGACAAAACCGTCACCGCCTTTATCGGACCATCGGGCTGCGGGAAATCGACTTTCCTGCGGTGTATCAACCGGATGAACGACACGATTGATATCTGCACCGTCAAGGGCGATATCCTGATCGACGGCGAAGACATCTATGACAGCGCGGTCGATCCGGTGCAGCTGCGCGCCAAGGTCGGCATGGTGTTCCAGAAGCCGAACCCGTTCCCCAAATCGATCTATGACAATGTTGCCTACGGCCCCCGTATCCACGGTCTGGCCCGCAACAAGTCCGAGCTTGACGATATCGTTGAACGCGCCCTGAAACGCGGTGCCATCTGGAACGAGGTCAAGGACCGTCTGCATGCGCCCGGCACCGGCCTTTCAGGCGGGCAACAGCAGCGTCTGTGCATCGCCCGTGCCGTTGCGACCGAACCCGAAGTGCTGCTAATGGACGAACCCTGTTCCGCGCTTGACCCGATCGCCACCGCGCAGGTCGAAGAGCTGATCGACGAGCTGCGTCAGGACTATTCGGTCGTGATCGTCACACACTCTATGCAGCAGGCCGCACGGGTGAGCCAGAAGACGGCGTTCTTCCACCTTGGCAATCTGGTGGAGTTCGGCGAGACCGACAAGATTTTCACGTCGCCCGAAGACCCTCGGACGGAAAGCTACATCACTGGCCGGATTGGATAAGTATCATGCAAGATCAACACATTGTCTCTGCCTTTGACCGTGACCTCGAAAGCGTTCAGGCACAGATCATGAAAATGGGTGGCATGGTCGAAGATGCCATTCGCCTTGCCGCACAATCGCTTGAAACCCGCGACGAAGAGCTGGCCGATCAGGTCCGCGGCGGGGACAAGGCGATTGACGCGCTCGAAGAGCTGATCAACGAACGCGCCGCCCGCATCATCGCCTTGCGCGCGCCCACAGCCGTGGATCTGCGCCTGATCCTGAGCGTGATCAAGATCAGCGCCAGCCTGGAACGTATTGGCGACTATGCGAAAAACATGGCCAAGCGTAATTCAGTGCTCGCGCAGCTTCCGGCAGTTGCTGATAGCGCCGGTGCCATCCGCCGCATGTGTAAAACAGTTGAATCCATGCTCAAGGACGCGCTGGATTCCTATGTGCAGCGCGACGCAGAACTGGCGATGGACGTGATCGCACGCGATGAAGACGTCGATCAGATGTATAACGCGCTGTTCCGTGAATTCCTCACCTTCATGATGGAAGACCCGCGTAACATTACATCGTGTATGCACCTGCATTTCATCGCGAAAAACGTGGAACGCATGGGCGATCTGGTCACATCGATCGCGGAACAGGTCGTCTATCTGGTGACCGGCACCCATCCGGACGAGGACCGCCCAAAGGCGGATAACACCTCCACCAAGCTGAAGGGGTAGAACCATGTCGGCGGCGCAGCCCCAGATCCTGTTGGTGGAAGACGAACCCGCACAGCGCGAAATTCTGGCGTATAACCTCGAATCCGAAGGGTTTGACGTAAGGCGGGCCGAGAATGGCGAAGAAGCGATCCTGCTGGTGGCAGAGGCGCTGCCGGACCTAATTATTCTGGATTGGATGATGCCGCTGCTGAGCGGTATCGAGGTGTGCCGGCAGCTCAAGACCCGCGAAGATACGCGTAATATCCCCGTGATCATGCTCTCGGCACGGTCAGAAGAGGTGGATACCGTGCGCGGGCTCGAGACGGGGGCGGATGATTACGTGGTCAAACCCTATTCCATGCGCGAGCTCATGGCCCGTGTGCGCACCCAATTGCGCCGTGTGCGCCCGGCATCGTCGGGCGCGGCGCTCAGCTATGCCGATATCACGCTGGACACCGAACGCCACCGCGTGAACCGCGCCGCGAACGAGCTGAAACTGGGCCCGACAGAATACCGGCTGCTGGTCACCCTGTTAGAGCGTCCGGGCCGTGTGTTCAGCCGCGATCAGCTGCTGGATCACGTCTGGGGCCGCGATATATATGTCGACACGCGCACCGTGGATGTGCACATCGCGCGGCTGCGCAAGGCGCTGACATCTCACGGTGGCGATGACCCGATCCGCACGGTGCGCGGTGCAGGTTATGCATTAGGGTAGGGCGCTTACCCGTTGAATTGTATGACTTCTTGGCGTTGATTCCCCAAGCCTTCGATGCCCAGTTCAACGACATCGCCCGGTTGCAGGTACACCGGCGGCTTAAAGCCCATGCCAACGCCGGGCGGTGTGCCGGTGGCGATCACGTCTCCGGGCAGCAAGGTCATGAAACGGCTGAGAAAAGAGATAATCTCGGCCACCGAGAAGACCATCGTGCGGGTATTGCCCGTCTGGCGACGGGTGCCGTTCACATCAAGCCATAGATCAAGGTTCTGCGGGTCCGGCACCTCGTCTGCGGTCACAAGATACGGGCCGATGGGGGCAAAGCTGTCGCAGGACTTGCCCTTGACCCACTGACCGCCGAATTCGATCTGAAAAGCGCGCTCTGACACGTCGTTGAAGCTCGCATAACCCGCCACATGGGACAGCGCGTCGGCCTCGGACACATGCTGTGCCTTGGTGCCGATAACGACCGCAAGTTCAACTTCCCAATCGGTTTTCTCGGAATCCTTGGGGATGATGATCGGGTCGTTGGCACCGGTGGCCGCGCAGAGTTTGCTAAACAGGATCGGGTGATCGGGCACGTCCATGCCAGCTTCTGCCGCGTGGTCAGAGTAATTCAGCCCGATACACAGAATACGACGTATGTCATTGATCACAGGCGCAAAACGGCCCGTGATGACAGGCAAGGCCGTAACGTCCACATCGCGCAACTGGTCCAGCGCTGCGGGTGCCATCGTGGCAAGCTCGATATCCGTCAGATGCTGCGTCAGATCGCGCGCGGCACCATCTGCGTCAATCATCGCAGGTTTTATCCCGTCAGGGGTTTCGATACGGCAGAGTTTCATTAGCTAATCCTGTGTTTGTGAGGGGTGCGTATGGGCCTAACCTGAATCTCATAATCAGTATTATGTAAATAATTCATGTGTACAGGATGATGTTATGCTGTTAAAGTGCGTCATAAGTCACTGAAAACCAGTATAAAAAGACGCTTCTTCATCCAGTTTCTTCATTGTCCCACCCGCGTGGCTTCTTGCTTTACCCCGTTGTTCTGCATGCCATAATCCACATGCGCCAAGCCGATGCAACTGTAAGCGATCGGCGCTTTGGCGGCTGCTGAACGAAAGGAAGAATATGACGCTCAAGATGTCTTCGGCGGATATGGTTGCCGCTGCCCGTGCGCGTATCCGCGAGATCGAAACGCCTGATCTGATGGCCATGCTGAAGGATCCGGATGTTGTTGTCGTTGACCTGCGCGATATCCGTGAACGCCAGCGCAGCGGCTATATCCCCGGCAGCTTTCACGCACCGCGCGGCATGATCGAATTCTGGGTCGACCCTGACAGCCCGTACTTCAAAGAGATCTTCGGTCAGGACAAGACCTTTGTCTTTCACTGTGCCTCTGGCTGGCGCTCGGCGATCACCACGGCGACGCTGCAAGACATGGGCTTTGACGCGGCGCATCTGCGCGAAGGCTTTTCGACATGGGAAAAGCACGGTGGTCCGGTCGAATACCCTGAAAAGAAAGACTAACGACGCCGTGGCGCCTATGCTACGTCTGCGCTACCACACAGCAACAACAAGGTCCTCGCTATGACATCCATTCTGATCCTGAACGGTCCGAACCTGAACCTGCTGGGCACGCGCCAGCCCGAGGTCTATGGCAAGACGACTTTGGCTGATGTCGAGGCGCTGTGCCGCGAGAAAGCGAAGACGCTTGGGTTTGATGTGGAGTTTGAGCAGTCCAACCACGAAGGCGCGCTGATCGATCTAATCCACGCGGCCAAAGGCAAACATGCCGGGATCGTGCTGAATGCCGGTGCCTATACCCATACGTCGATTGCGCTGATGGATGCGATCGCTTCGGTCGAGCTGCCGGTTGTCGAGGTACACCTGAGCAACATCCACGCGCGCGAGGAATTCCGGCACCGGTCTTACATCGCGCCTGTGGCTCTGGGTCAGATCTGTGGGTTTGGTGCGCAGGGTTATCTGATGGCCCTAGATGCGCTGAAAGCTCACCTAAAGGATTAGGTTTCATCGCTTAGTAGCTGATTTATAATAAAAAAGGGCGAAGGTGCTGATGCGCCCTCGCCCTTTTTCTCGTCTGCTGTGTGACAGCTTAGCCTTTGGCGGCTTTTGCAACTTCTGCTGCGAAGTCTTCTTTGACGACTTCGATGCCTTCGCCAACTTCAAGACGGACAAAACCGGTGATGGTCGCGCCAGCTTCTTCTGCGGCTTTGCCGACGGTCAGGTCAGGGTTCACAACGAATGCCTGGTTCAGCAGTGTCACTTCGGACATGTATTTCTGCATGCGGCCGGTGATCATTTTCTCGATCACGGCTTCCGGCTTGCCGGACTCGCGTGCGATGTCCATTTGAACCTGTTTTTCTTTCTCAACAACAGCCGGATCCAGATCCGCTTCGGACAAGGACGCAGGGTTCACAGCGGCGATGTGCATCGCGATCTGTTTGCCCAGCTCTTCGTTGCCGCCGGTCATTGCGACCAGAACACCGATTTTGCCCATGCCGGGTGCTACAGCGTTGTGCACATAGGACACGACCTGGTCACCATCGATGGACTGCATGCGGCGCACCGACATGTTCTCGCCGATTTTCGCAATGGCATCGGTGATCACGGTGGAAACGGGCTTGCCGCCCATGTCTGCCGCGTTCAGCGCGTCAACGTCGGACACACCGGTTGCAACATCTGCGATGCCGGAAACCATTTTCTGGAAGTCAGCGTTTTTGCCAACGAAGTCGGTTTCGGAGTTCACTTCGACAGCAACACCGTGGCCGCCTTCGACTTTAACGGCAACAAGGCCTTCGGCTGCGGTGCGGCCGGATTTCTTGGCTGCTTTCGCCAGACCCTTGGTGCGCAGCCAGTCAACGGCTGCTTCCATGTCGCCATCTGTTTCAGTCAACGCTTTTTTCGCGTCCATCATGCCGGCACCGGTTGTGTCGCGCAGTTCTTTGACCATGGATGCTGTGATTGCCATCGCTTTGGTTCTCCTTGAATTGGGATAAATTGAGGGGCAGAGCGTCCTGCACCACTGTCTCAATCATGTAATGGTTTTGTGACAGGCAGAGGGAAACATGCCCCCTGCCCGTCTCTTTCGCGTCGCTTACGACTTGGCGTCGGCCAGCGTTTCCTTCTTGGATTCGATATCCAGAGGTGCGTCTTTTGCCATTGCGTCGTTCGAAACGGTTTCTTCCGAAGCGTTGCCAACTTCGACACCACCGTCGATCAGGGCTTCTTCTTCGGGCGCTTCTTCCATCGCACCGATATCAACACCTGCGGCACCCAGCTGCGCGGACATACCGTCAAGTGCGGCACGTGCGGCCAGATCGCAATACATGTGGATCGCGCGGGCGGCGTCGTCGTTGCCCGGGATGATGTAGTCGATCCCGTCGGGGGAGCAGTTGGTGTCGACAACAGCGATAACCGGAATGCCCAGCTTGTTCGCTTCGGCCACGGCCAGTGCTTCTTTTTTCACGTCGATGACGAAGATCAGGTCAGGGCGACCGCCCATTTCACGGATACCACCCAACGATGCTTCCAGCTTCGCTTGGTCACGTTCCATGCCAAGACGCTCTTTCTTGGTCAGACCGGAGAAGCCACGCTCGGACTGTTCGTCGATGGACTTCAGGCGTTGGATGGATTTGGAAACGGTCTGCCAGTTTGTCAGCGTGCCGCCCAACCAACGGTGGTTCATGTAGTACTGTGCGCATTTCTCTGCGGCTTCTGCGATCGGCTGTGCAGCCTGACGCTTGGTGCCAACGAAAAGAATGCTGCCGCCTTTGGCAACGGTGTCACGGATGACTTGCAGCGCCTGGTCCAGCATTGGAACAGTCTGTGTCAGGTCCATGATGTGGATGCCGTTACGCGCGCCGTAGATGAACGGACCCATGCGGGGGTTCCAGCGCTGTGTTTGGTGACCAAAGTGTACGCCTGCTTCAAGCAGTTGGCGCATGGAGAACTCAGGAAGAGCCATGTCTTTATACCTTTCCGGTTTTGCCTCGTCGGGGGTCTCGATCCCGGAATGGGACCAACCGGCGGACGTTCAAGGATTTCTCCCTCAAAGGCCCAACCCCGACTGCGGGTTTAAGTAACGCGCGTATAGTCCGGATTTTCACGCTTCGCAAGGTCCAAGGCGCATGTTTTAGCCATTGGGGCCTTATATCAGCGCAATTCAGCGGGGTTTGGCGTTGCAAGCCCGGCCGAGGGATGGGCCGCGCGCACCTGCGCTTCACAGGCTTGGGCCAAGGCTTTGCGGTTCTCGAAATCGGCGACGGCCAGCGGCGTGTGATAGATCGTCGTTACCTGCCCCTGCCGCAGGGACGCCAAGGTGCGCAGCAGATGGCCGCCAAAGCTCATATCGCCCCACCAGCCATAAAACCGCGGATCGGTCCCATTGGGAGCGGTATAGAGCACGGTCACAGGCTGCACCCAGATCACGTCGCGCAGTTCGGGCGCGAAGAAGGACTGGAAGAGCGTGGTTTTGAACGGCAAGACCTGCAGGCCATCGGTGCTGGTGCCTTCGGGGAAGAACAACAGCCGGTGGTTGTCGAGCAAGCGCTGTTGGAACACCTCGGTCTGTTTGCGCGCGTGTTTCGGGTTGCGTTCAATAAACAACGTGCCCGTCGCCTTGGCGAGCCAGCCAATGCCGGGCCAGCTGGCGACTTCGGACTTGGACACAAAGTATATCCGCTGCGCCGCGTTCAAACTGAAGATATCAAGCCAACTGGTGTGATTGGCGACGACAGCGCCCCTGTGGCGCATCGGGGTGCCGACAACCGCGCGGCGTAAGCCCATGATCCAGAATGCGATTTTGCAAACGATCTGGGTGATATGCGGGGTCACGGGGCGACCCTGCCCATACAGCGGGCGCTCTATCAAGCGGATCGCGAGCAGGATCACCAGCCCCACCAGAACCACCGTCGCCAGCGTCATCCCACGCAGCAGCATCAGCACCCAGCCAAGGGGCCCGACGGATACCGGTGTCGGGTGGTCGGCGCTGTCCCAGGCCGCGCTCATCCTTGCTGTCCGCTATAGATCTTGGCCTGCCGCTCGCTAAGCCGGGCGGTGTCGAGCATCAAAAGCACATCCGTCGTGTTGAAGTCATGGTCGATAAAGGCCCCCTCGCCCACACATCCGCCAAGCCGCAGATAGGCTTTGATCAGGCTGGGCATCTGCACCATCGCCTGACGCCGGTTCAGGATGTCGGCGGGGATCAGGTTCATCTCTTGGCGCGCCTTTGGCAAGGCGGTGACCCGCAGATCGGGCGGCGCGAGGTAGGTGTGATGCAGCAGCGACAAGGGCTGCGCCAATGCTTCGGCCTGGGTACCATGAAAGCTCGCGACGCCAAAAAGGATCTCTATCCCGTGTTCCGCCACATAAGAGGCAAGCCCCGCCCAAAGCTGGTGCATCGCGATGCCCCCGCGATAGGACGGATGCAGACAGGACCGCCCCAGCTCGAGTATCTCGCGGCCAGAGGATTTGAGCGCGGTCAGATCATATTCGTTTTCCGAATAGAACCCGCCTGCCCGATCCGCCATATCGCGGCGGATCAGCCGGTACACGCCAACGGTTTGCTGGGTTTTGCGATCAATAAGCAGCAGATGGTCCACGAAATCGTCGTATTGGTCGACCTCTAGCCGGTTGTCATGATCCACCAAAGGCCCGCCCGCCCCCAGCTCGGTGACAAAAACGTCATACCGCAGCCGCTGCGCCGCATGAAGATCCGCTTGGGTGCGCGCCAGACGGACTTCGAACTCTGCCGCTTTTGCAATGATCATGGGCTGGTTTCGTCTCCGGTCGCAATCACGCGGATAAATAGGCAGTTGCCGCCCGTTGCGCAATGCTTGCCCCACGTCGCGGTGGTTTTCGGCGAAAAATTAACGATTTGCTAACGAAGAGCCTTCATCAAAGACGGGGGTGAGCATCACCCGATGACTATCGACCACGATTTTGCCCTCGCTGCGGAAGTTTACCGTGACCTTGCCGCTGATATTGCTTTGCACCTGCCCCACGCCCCAATCGGGATGTGCAGGGTGGCGTACAAGCATTCCGGGTGTCAGTATCGCATTCAGGTCTTCCAAGCGTACGTCCTTTCTGCGGCGCGGTGTGGGGGGCAGCTATTTAGGGCCAGCTATTTAGGGCCAGCTAATTGGGGGGTGTCCCATGGTAGAAACCGACACTGATCTTGCCGCCTTGATCGGCAGCCGCATCTGCCATGACTTGATATCGCCGGTGGGCGCAATCAACAATGGGCTTGAGCTGCTTTTGATGTCGGGCATGAATATGAGCCCCGAAGTCGCGCTGATCGATGAAAGCGTGCGCAACGCCAGTGCGCGGCTGCGGTTCTTTCGCGTGGCTTTCGGCGCGGGCGACGCGCAGCCTGTCCCTGCCCTAGAAATAAGCGGTATCCTGCGTGATCTATATGCTCAGTCCAAATGGCAGGTATCGTGGCCCGACGGCGTCGCCGCGCCGCGCAACGCGCTGCGGATGGTGTTCCTGAGCCTGCTGTGTCTGGAAACGGGGATGCCCTACGGTGGGCAGATCACCATAGATCACCGCGATGCGGGATGGGACATCACCGGCACGGCCGACCGGCTAAGCATCACCGCTGCGCTTTGGGGCGTGCTGGCGGGGCAGTCCCGGGCAGAGCGTCTAACAGCGTCGCAGGTCCAGTTCGGGCTGTTGCCCGCCATCGTGAAAGACAGCGGGCAACTGTTAACATCTATCGTGACAGAAACGACCATCACCGTTGGGATCACGGCTTAGCTGCGCACGGCCCCATCGCCACGCACCAGATACTTGAAGCTGGTCAGCTGCTCGGCACCGACGGGCCCGCGCGCGTGCATTTTGCCGGTGGCGATCCCGATTTCGGCACCCATGCCAAACTCTCCACCATCGGCGAATTGGGTGGAGGCATTGTGCATCAGGATCGCAGAATCCAGCCGCGTCATGAATTTGGTCGCCGCCGCATCGTCTTCGGTGATAATGCAATCGGTGTGGTTCGAGCCGTAGGTGCGGATATGGGTGATCGCATCGTCGATGCTGCCCACGGTTTTCGCCGCGATGATCATATCAAGGTATTCGTGACCCCAATCATCCGCCGTGGCCGGCACCGTACCTTCGATATCGGTCAGCGCGCCATCGGCGCGCACTTCGACGCCAGCGTCCAGCAGCGCCTTGATCACGCCCTTGCCAATCGTCCGCGCCACTTTTTCATGGATCAGCAGACATTCAGCCGAGCCGCAAATGCCGGTGCGGCGGGTCTTGGCGTTCAGAACGACTTTCAAAACCTTCTCGGGGTCGGCGTTTTCATCGATATAGATGTGCACGATGCCTTCGAGGTGGGCAAAGACCGGCACCCGCGCTTCGCGCTGCACCAGACCGACCAGCCCCTTGCCGCCGCGCGGGACGATCACATCAATCGTGTCGGTCATGGTCAGCATCTCGCTCACCGCGGCGCGGTCGCGCGTGGGCACCAGCTGGATTGAATCCGCAGGCAGATCTGCGGCCTCGAGCCCCTGTTGCAAGGCCGCATGGATCGCGCGCGAAGAATGGAAGCTTTCGGAGCCGCCCCGCAGGATCACGGCATTGCCCGCCTTGAGGCAAAGCGCACCGGCATCCGCGGTCACATTCGGGCGCGATTCATAGATCACACCGATGACACCCAAAGGCGTGCGCACGCGCTGGATGTTCAGGCCCGTCGGCTGATCCCATTCGGTCAGCACCTGCCCCACGGGATCATCCTGTGCGGCGATGCTGCGCAGGCTGTCGGCGATGGCACTGATGCGCGCATCATCCAGCAAGAGCCGGTCCATCATCGCGTCAGAGAGACCCTTGTCGCGGCCAAACTCCAGATCTTTGGCGTTCGCGTCCAGAATATCGGCGCTGCTGGCCATCAGCGCGTCGGCGGCTTTTTCAAGCGCGGTCTGCTTTTGGTCGGCACTGGCAAAGCCCAATGTCGCGGCGGCGGCTTTGGCGCGCGCGCCAATATCCGCCATCAACGCGGGAATGTCGTCTGTCTGTGTCATATCCAAGGTCATAACCTAATTACTGCTTTTTTGTCATTTCGGGTTGCCCTCTACCTAAAGCCTTCGGCGAGGATTTTAAACCATTTGGACGTCAGGAAAGCGCAAGATCGTCCCGATGGATCAAAGCAGCACGCCCCGGCGCGCCCAGAATGGTCTCGATCTCCGAGGATTGTCGACCTTTGATCAGCTCTGCCTCTGCTGAGGTATAGCGTGTCAGCCCGTGCCCGATGGGGCGCCCGTCAGGGGCAAGCAGCGCGACGGAGTCTCCGCGCCCGAAGGGGCCGGAAACAGCGGTGACACCGGCGGGCAAAAGCGACTTGCCCTTGGACATAGCAGCCACCGCACCGGCATCCAATGTGACGCTACCGCGTGGTTTGATTGCCGTAATCCATTGTTTGCGCGCGGTTTGGGGGTCGGATTGCGCGGTGAACCAAGTGGCGTTGGCCCCGTTTTCGAGGGTCAGCAAAGGCCGCAAAGGTGATCCTTCGGAGATGGCCATGGCGCAGCCCGCGGCGGTCGCGGTTTTCGCGGCCATCAGCTTTGTCTTCATGCCGCCCTTGGACAGGCCAGAGCCCGCATCGCCCGCCTGCGCCTCGATGTCTGGGGTGATCGTGTCGATCACATCATAGCGGATGGCATCGGGGTCGTCATTGGGGTTGGCAGAATAGAAGCCATCCACATCCGACAGCAGGATCAACCGGTCTGCCGCCACGGTCACGGCGATCTGCGCCGCGAGCCGGTCATTGTCGCCAAAGCGAATCTCGTCCGTGGCGACGGTGTCATTCTCGTTGACGATGGGTACCGCCCCCATGGACAACAGCTGTTCCATCGTGGCGCGGCTGTTGAGATACCGCCGACGATCCGCGCTGTCTTCTAGGGTGACAAGCACCTGCGCGGCGGTGATCCCATAGGGTTCCAGCGCCTCTTCATAGGCGCGGGCGAGACGGATTTGCCCCACCGCGGCCGCGGCTTGGGATTGTTCCAGCGCAAGCGTGGTTGGCGGCAGCCCAAGCACACCACGCCCCAAAGCGATGGAGCCCGAAGACACCAGCACCACATCCTTGCCCTGCTCCTTGAGCCACGCCACATCCTGCGCGAGACTTTGCAGCCAATCGCGGCGCAGCTGGCCGGTGGTCCGATCGACGAGCAGCGCCGAGCCGATTTTTACAACGATACGGGTGCCGTCGCTTAGGGTTGCCAAGGTGCCTCTTCTTCATCTTCGGACCGGAAACGCAGCCGGTCGTCGTCAATCTGGCCACGCAAAGCCCGCAGCACCTCGGTGACGCCTTCGCGGGCGACGCCAGACATCATCATGACCTCTGCGCCGCAGGCTTTTTCCAATTCCTCGCGGGCGGTTACGCGATCATCTTCATCCAGTGCATCAATTTTATTCAGCACGGTGATCCGCGGTTTATCCGCCAGCTCGCCGCCATAGGCTTCGAGTTCGTTGATGATGGTCTGGTAATCTTCGGCAATGGTGTTCGACGTGCCATCAACCAGGTGGAGCAGCACCGCGCAGCGTTCGACATGGCCCAGAAACAGATCGCCCAGACCGCGCCCTTCGGACGCGCCTTCGATCAGGCCGGGGATATCGGCGACGACGAATTCGGTATTATCCACCCCCACAACGCCCAGATTGGGGTGCAGTGTGGTAAACGGGTAATCGGCAATCTTTGGCCGCGCATTCGATGTCGCGGCAAGGAAGGTCGACTTACCCGCGTTCGGCAGGCCGAGCAGACCCACATCCGCGATCAGCTTGAGACGCAGCCACAGCGTGCGGTCCACGCCTTCCTGTCCGGGATTGGCACGGCGCGGTGCCTGGTTCGTCGCGGATTTAAAATGCAGGTTCCCCCAGCCGCCGTTGCCGCCCCGCGCCAGTTCGACCCGCTGACCAAGCTCTGTCATATCCGCCAGCACGGTTTCCTGATCTTCATCAAGGATCTCGGTGCCCACGGGGACGCGCAGGATGATGTCATCGCCATCCTTGCCGGTGCGCTGCTTGCCCATGCCGGGCTGGCCGTTCTTGGCAAAGAAGTGCTGCTGGTAGCGGAAGTCGATCAGCGTGTTCAGCCCGTCGACGGCTTCGGCCCAGACCGATCCGCCCGAGCCGCCGTCTCCGCCATCGGGACCACCGTATTCAATGTATTTTTCGCGCCGGAAAGACACGCAACCGCCCCCGCCTGCGCCAGAGCGGATATAGACTTTGCACAGGTCAAGAAACTTCATCAAAAGGGCCTTTCGGGGCACGTGTGGTCATAGTTTATGGCTATACGTCCAGGTTGGTACGCAGGTCTCGCGCGCCAGACAATAGGTTTCCGCATTGCCAAGATAGCGGAAGCCCGCATTTGTCAACACTTTGGCAGAGGCAGGGTTGTCGCGAAACACCGAGGCGAACATATTTTTGTTGCGCAGCGGATTGGCCTGCACCAGCGCTTGCACCGCCTCGGACGCGAGATGCGTGTTCCAGAACGCAGGGGCGACCCAATAGCCGACTTCGGATTGATCGCGGTCCATCCGGATCAGGGAAATCACGCCCATCACCTCGGAGCCGCCGGTTTTCAGCCCATCCATGACCCAGACATCTTCTGTCCGCGGGGTGCTGGTGGCGCGGGTGATGAAGCTTTCGATCACGCCGGGCGGTAGCGGGTGCGGAATGGATGCGGTGCGCATCGCAACCCGTGGATCGCTGGCATAATGTTCGATCATCCCACGATCCGACATGCGCACAGGGCGCAGGTCAAACCGTTCTGTTTCAATCACTTGCTGTTGCGACACTGTTAAATCTTCCATCGTTATGTCCCTCCTCCGAACAGCACGAACAAGACAGAGGCCACCGTCAAAGCGGCCAAGGTCCACATCAAATATTTCTCCCAAACGGTGCCTGCGACCGTCTTTGCGATCCCCGCACCGGCCAGCGTCCACAAGGGGTGCAGCACGATCTGGCATCCCAGCAGCACGGCGGCCACCGTGACCGTCGCCGCCAGCGCAGGTGTGCCGGGCGCGATGAAGGCTGTGAAACTGCCCACGATCATCGCCCAGGCCTTGGGGTTCAGCGGGTGGACGATCAGCCCGGCCAGAAAGCCCGGTGCGGCCTCGGTTCGCGCGCCCTGCCCCAGCCGCAGGTTCGCAACCTTCCACGCCAGCCAGATGATATAGGCGGCAGAGGCGAATTTCAGCGCGACGAAAACCCCCGGCGCGCGGTCGGCCAGTTGCATCAACCCGAAACCCACTGGCCAGATCACCAGCTGTTTGCCAAGGGCCACGCCCGCGACAAAAGGCAATGCCGCGCGAAAGCCGAAGCGCGCGCCCGTGGCCATCAGCGCCATATTCGCCGGTCCGGGTGTGCCGATCTGGCTTGCAGCGAAGACGATAAAGGATGTCAGGGCGACGCTCATGACTGGCTCTTCTTCTTGCGCTTTTGCCGCGGCTTGGCGTCATAGACGGGCGGAACGTAATCGGGTTTGATCAGCCCGAACAACAGGTTGTCGTGCCATTCGCCCCCCAGAAAAGACGATTGCCGCGCACGCCCTTCGGCGGCAAAGCCGACTTTGGTGAAACAGGCCGCAGCGCGTTCGTTGATGTCGAGCACACGGGCCGAGAGGCGGTGCAGCGACAGCGAGCCAAAGGCGTGGGCCGCAAGCAGATGCAGCGCGCGCGTGCCCAACCCCTTCCCCAGTTTCTTGGGGGCGAGAATGCCGATCGCGACATCGGCGCTGGCATCCCACGGACGAAGACTGTGCAGGCGCAGCGCACCGATCATCTTGCCGCGATGTTCGATGACCCAGGCCAGCGGTTCAACCAGCTGCGTTTCATACCAACGTTCGGCCAGCGCCTTGGTCATCACCGGCACGGCGTTCAGCTCTGCCCCGAACATGTGGTGGATCTCGGGCGTGTTTCCAAGCTTGAACCGGGCGTCGATGTCACGGTGTTCGGGCGCGCGTAGACGGATGGTGCCATCGCTCAGCTCGGGGCGGTTTGATCGTGACATAACGGCCCCTCCCTTCCTGGGTGAACACTGGGCGATAAAATGGAAAAGGGACCGGCGTTTCCGCCGATCCCTAAATTTTCAAACCTCTCGGGTGCGGCTTATTCTGCGGCTTCTGCCGCTGGCAGGACCGAGATAAACGTACGGTTCTTCAGCCCCTTGTGGAACTGGACCTTGCCGTCAACGGTTGCGAAGATCGTGTGATCCTTGCCCATGCCAACGCCTTCAGCCGGCCAGTACTTTGTACCGCGCTGACGCACCAGAATGTTGCCGGGAATGACAGCTTCACCGCCATATTTTTTCACGCCAAGACGACGACCTGCTGAGTCGCGGCCGTTACGGGATGAGCCGCCTGCTTTTTTATGTGCCATTGGTGTCTCTCCTTAGCCTTTTGCGAGTTCTTTGGCCTGTGCGATCCAGTCTTCACGACCGACGCGACCTTTGAACGACAGTTTCTCTTCGATAGCTTCGACGTCAGCGTCTGTCCAAGCAGCGATCTGTGCGAAGGTTGTGATGCCTTCGCCGTTCAGCTTGCCAACGATGACCGGGCCAACACCGGAGATCTTGCTCAGATCGTCGGCACCTTCGGCTGCGGGTGCAGCTTTGGCCTTCTTCGCCTTGGCAGGCTTGGCCGATTTCTCTTCGGCCTGGTTGTTCTTCACGCGCTTGGCCATTTCGGCCTGATCGGTTTTGTTCAGCGCATAACGCTCTTCCATGGCTGTCACGGCAGCAGCGCTGACGGAACCGGTACCGATGGCCGCTTTGACGTCGGATTTATCCGCGCCGGACGACAGGATCTCGCCGATTTTGACCAGTGTCAGCTTTTGACGGTGGCCTTTGGTACGCTTGGAAGAGTGCTTCCGGCGGCGCTTGACGAAGTGAATGACTTTCTCGCCCTTGATCTGATCGACGACCTCGGCTTGAACGCCGGCCCCTGCGACCAAAGGAGCACCCAGCTTGGGGGAATTGCCGCCCAGCATGAGAACTTCGTTGAATTGGACTGTTTCGCCCGCGTCAGCAGCCAAACGTTCTACCCGCAGCATATCGCCGGATTGAACTTTGTACTGCTTGCCGCCTGTCTTGATGACCGCAAACATGCGTCTTCCTTTACTGTTTCCGCATCCTGTGGTCCCCGTTCGGGAGTTTGTCGGGCCTTGGCCCACCTCGGACAGCGCATCCCGTTTCGGGATGTTCATGAAATAACAAAGGCACCCGAAACGGGCACCCTTAGGTTGAGGCTTGCCGTATGATGCACCGCCCCCCTGATGTCAAGGGCCAGCACGGGCCTCGCGGGACTTATCGCAAAGGCGGTGCGGCTGGCTATAATTCCTCGGCCACCATGTTCAACGCAACTGCGCGACCAAGGGCATAGGACACGTCTTCGTACGCGGTGCCAAAGCCTTCGAACAGCGCTGTGTTCAGGCTGCGCCCCGCATCGCTTTGCGCAAAGGCGATATAGCGGTCAAGCTCTGCATCCTCCAGCGGAGAATACGCCAGCAGCAGATAGCCATAAAGCCAGCCGCGCGTGTCTTGCGCGATCTCTTCTTGCTGCTGCGCCACGTCGGCCAGCATCTCGGCCTCTGTCATCTGCAGCGCGTTGCCATCTGCCATCCCGCGCATGAATTGAAAGTTGGAATTTATCGCGGCGGTGACATTGCGATCGATCATATCGCCACTGTCGATCAATGTGGCGATCTGCGCCAGACGTGGGTCGTCGCTGCCCTCAAGGTCATGGAACCCTGCGCGGGCGGCGTCTTCCACCTCGGGGTCGGTGATAGCGGCGCGGGCCTCGTTCTCGAGCGTGATGATCCTTGCGCCCGTGTCTTGCGCGAAAAAGGCAATGACATCCTCGCGGGCCTGCCCTTGCAAGCCCGCATCCAATGCCCCGCGCAGGGTTTCGACGATGCGTTCGGGGTTGTAGATGGCACGCACCTGCAGCGCCCACCCCGCGCCGCCCTGCCCGCCCAGCATATCGCGATCAAGCGTTTCCGCGTTCTCCAACCCCTCGCGCTGCAAAATCTCGGCCAGCTCGCCAAGACGCAGGACATCCACCAGCACGGTTGACCGCGCGTCGGCCCAAAGCGGCAGCGCCAGCATCCACAGGCCAGCAGCAAGAACAAGGGCGCGCATGGTTACAGGTCCTGACTGGGTTGCATGGTGCCAAGCCGCTGTGCGACCTCTTCAAACCGGTTCGCCATGATCTCGAACTGCACGGCATTCATCAGCGCGTAGACCTCCTGCATCTGCGGATCTTCCAGCGCCTTGGCATAGACCCGCACTTCTTCATCCGAGAACGCCTGATAGGTGTAGGCTGCCCCCGCCAGCGCGTTCTCTTTGATAGAGGCGCGCATCTCGGGCTCTTGCGCGCGCATCGCTTCGCGCAGGTCGGGCTCTTCCATCTGTAATTCGATCACGCCCGCCCCCGCCGCTGCCATCAGGAACCGGATCTGCACCTCTTGCAGCGCCTTGATCGAGCTATCCTCGACATCGCTCGCCCCGTTCAGACGCGCCAACAGATCCACACGCGGAGAATCGATCCCGCGCAGCCCGTCCAGGATCGCATCGCCCGCTTCTGCCTTCGCGGCATCGTCTTCCTCCATATGCGACGCGTTTTCGGCGGCCACCAAGCGTCGGCCCAGATCACTGGCATAGAAATCCGAGGCATGTTCCAGCGCATCATCGCTGAGCGCCTGCGCCAGAATACCGGCCCCCATGTCCAGCATCAAATCCGTCTCGAATACCTCGCGCACCAGACGCGACCATTCAGAACCGAAGGCATCCGCATCAATCCCCAGCATTTGCGGCGCGGAATCAGCTGACAGCCGGATGCTTTCAAGGGCGACATCAAACCCTGTGACTTCCAGAAATGCATCGACCCTTTCCCTGTCGGCGGCCCGCGCCATCGGTGCAATCAGCGATACCATGACCGCCAATCCAAAACATAAAGTTAACGGCAAACGGGACAGTCGGCGCATCAGGGCATTCCTTTCAAGTTGATCCACCCCAAGAGCTTAGGCGAAATCCATCTGTCAGCAATGAAATTCCCCGTGTCCGCGAAAACTGGCCTAGCCCCCCTTGCCACCCCGCAAAATCCATCCTAAACGGACGCACCACACCGATGCGGAGAGGTGCCGGAGTGGTCGAACGGGGCGGTCTCGAAAACCGTTGAGCCTTCACGGGTTCCCAGGGTTCGAATCCCTGTCTCTCCGCCATTTCACCCTGACAGTTTATGTATACCCCTTGCGGGACAAGCCGTCGCCTTGGTCGCAGGCCCCTGTGGCGCGGTGCGCTGTCAAAATCCGCGATCAGGGGCGTGATGCTGCACCCGCCCGCGTCAAAAATCCCCCGGCGCGCATTGCAGGCAGGCAAGCCCCTCGGCCCGCCATGCGTCAACGACCGAACTGCGATCATCGATGACCAGCCAGGGGGCCAGCCCGTCTGCTTGCATTTGCGCCAGCGCTTGGCGTTTGACCTCCGGATCGCTTGCGGCGTCCTGATCCTTGGCGCGCAGGTAGACGCCGTCGAAGGGCAGATCGTGTTTGTGCAGCCAGGCGATCGTGTGTTCCGCCCAACCGTCAGGGCGGCCCGAGCAGATGACGATCGTCTCGCCGCTTTGCTTCAGGCGGCGCATCAGTTTGGCGATGGGGGCAATCAGCGGGGCGTCGGCCATCGCCATGTGGAACGCATCCCATTGCTTCTCGACGCCATGCACCAGATGACCCAGCTTTGCCGCGTCGAACTCGGCCAGAGTGCCGTCGACGTCGAATACCACGCAAGGTGTCAGGGGGGCGGATGTCATAGCTCTTTCTCCTCAAGAAGTGTGCCCGACCGCTGAAACAGGATCGGGATGGCGTTTGGCGGGCGTGTGCCCGCGTCATGGGGTGTCCACAGCACGCGCGCGGCGCGGATGATACCGGAATGGCAGACCAGCACCGGAAGGTGGCCGGCGGGTGTGGCGGCACAGGCCGCGTGGATCGCGCCTGCGACACGATCAAGCATGGCGGGCCAGCTTTCGCCGCCTTCGGGGGTGTCTTCGCGTATGGGTTGCTGCGACAGCGGCTGCCCCTCGAACGCCCCCCAATCGCGTTCGCGCAACGCGGAAATCACGGTAAAACCGCGCTGCGCAAAGGCAAGCTTGCAGGTGTCTCGCGCCCGTGCGGCGGGGCTGGCGAAAAGCGTGACCGGCTGCGGCCAGCGACGACGGGCCAGCGCGCGCGCCTGATCGCGGCCGCGGGCGGTCAGCGCTACATCGGTCACCCCTGCGATGATGCTTTGCGCATTGGCGGTCGTCTCCCCGTGGCGGATCAGGCAAAAGTCCGAGGGCGGAAGCGCGGCCACCCTCACAGGCGCACCGGATCATGCATGAAAACCTCGACGCCCAGATCCTCGATCAAATAGTCTTCTGGCTGGGTGCAGAAGGCTGGCGCAAAGCGTTTCGCGCCAAGCCGTTCCAGCATACGCACCTGATCACGCAGCGGCGGGTGTACGTTCCAGCGTTGGAAATATCCCCCCGGCACGCTGCAGATCCCGCGGGCATGGGCGGTCATATGGCCGGTAAAGACCACATGCGCGTCGCGCCCCAAACGGCCGCTTTCATGCCAGGCGCGCACATAGCCCCAGGCGGCACCGCCATCGGCATTGGGGGTGTCGCAGACCAGAAACCGCGCCTCGTCCAGCGGGCCGCGCGCCAGCAGCGGGGCGATCTTGGCCGCATCCACGCCAAGCGTGCCGCTGCGCAGACCCGTCGCCAGCACCGCCTGACATTCCGGGTCCAGCATGACGCTGGCGTGACCATAGCGCCGGATCAGGTGCAGGGCCATTTCGCCCGCCCTGCCCGATGGCGGCACTGGCAAAAGCACCTGCCCCTCAAGCCTGTCCAGCAAGGCGTCAAGTGCTGCAAATCTTTCGGTCTGGGGCACATCGTCAAGCTGGTAGGAACAGTCCAGGATCGCCGTCGCCGCGGGTGGTGGAAGGTCCAGCGGGAACCAGTCGGATTCCTCGGACCAGTCGCCCGAGTAGAACAGCCCCTCGCCCAAGGCGAAATGCATCCAGACACCGCCCATGGCGTGCCCGTTGCGCCCCGTGGTCAGCTGCACGCCGTCGATCACAGATACCCCCCGTTCGGGCAGCAGGTTGACCTTGGCGGCAGGGGGCAGCGCCTTGGCGGTTTGCGCGGTGGCATAGATCGGCAGCCCCGCCTCTACCGCATAGATCGCCCCGCCGATGTGGTCGATATGGTCGTGGGTGATAAAGACCGCATCCGCGCCCTTCAGCCAGCGCGGGTCAAAATGGGCGTGGGCCTCGGGGCCAAAGCCGCAGTCCAGCAGCCAGCGCCGATTGCCCGTGTTCAATTGCATGCATGCGGGGCCTTTGTCCCCTATGCCGGAAAGTACTCTTACGCTTTGCATTTATTCCTCGGAGAATGCCCATGGGGTGGTGATCGTCAGGCCAAGCTGCATGCCGACATCAAACCGTGCCCGTGTTTCAGCCAGCAGACGCGTGCCGCAGTCCGCGACGGTTTCCAGAAGGTATTTGCCGCCCAGATAGGTCACCCGCGCCACTTTGGCGCGCAGGTCGCCGGTTTCGCTGATGGTCAGGTTTTCGGGGCGCAGGCAGACATGGCTTGGCAGGTCATCCCCGCTTTGCACGGCGATCCGAGTGCCCAGAACATGGCCGTGCAGGGCGCTATCGCTCTTTTCGACCCCGCGCATAGGCACCACCGTGCCGCGCCCGACGAATTCGGCGACAAAGCGGTTTCTGGGGCGTTCATACAGCGTTTGGGGCGTGTCGAACTGCTGGATGCGGCCCTTGTCCATCACGGCGATGCGGTCGGCCATGGCCATCGCCTCTGACTGGTCGTGGGTGACATAGACCATCGTCGCGCCGGTGCGCTTGTGGAAATCGGTGAACACCGTCTGCATCGACGCCCGCAGCGCCACATCAAGGTTGGCCAGCGGTTCGTCCAGCAGCACCGCATCGGGGTGCGACACCAGACAGCGCGCCAAAGCGACCCGCTGACGCTGCCCGCCCGACAGTTCGGAGGGCATCCGGTCGGCATAGTCCGTCAGCCCCGTCGCCTGTAACGCCTGATCGGTCTGCGCGGTGATCTCGGCCTTGGAAAAACGCCGGATCTCCAGAGGATAGGACACATTGCGCCGCACGTTCATATGGGGCCAAAGCGCGTAGGACTGGAATACGAAACCGATGTTGCGATCCTCGGGCGGGACCATGCGGTTGCCAGCCACATGCGCGACCTCGTGCGGGCCGATGGAAATCTGCCCCGTCGTCGGCATCTCGAACCCCGCAAGCAGGCGCAGCAGCGTGGTCTTGCCGCAGCCCGACGGCCCCAGCAGGGCGACGAATTCGCCATCCTTGAAGGTGGTGGTGATGTCATGCAGCGCGGTGGTGCCGGCGAATGATTTGCCAAGCGCGGACAGGCTTATGTCTGCCATGGGACTACTCCTTTGGGGAAACGTCGGGACATCAGTTGCACCAGCACCATCAGCGCCATAACCACCAGCACGATGGTCATCGCCAGCGCGCTGGCCATTGCGGTCTCGCCACTGTCGTCCAGATTGAAAATGACCACGCCCAACGTCTCGGTCCCCGAGGACCAGAGCAGCGCGGAAACCGTGAGCTCGTTAAACGCGGTGAGAAACACAAGGATCGCCCCAGCCGCCGCCGCCGGAGCCGAGAGCGGCACGATCACATCGCGCAGCCGCTGGAACAGCGATGCCCCCACCGATTGCGCGGCTTCGCCCATGGCAGGATCCAACTGCTTGAGGCTCGCTTGCACGGGGCGGAACATCACCGCAAAGAACCGCGCCAGATAGGCCAAGAAGATGATCCAGATCGTGCCATACAGCGTCGCATCGGTGAACGGCAGCTTGATCAGCAGCAGGATCATCGCAATCGACAACACCACTCCGGGCAAGGCATAGGGCAGATCCAGCAGGCTATCAAACAGCCGCGACAGCCGCGTCGGGTTCCGCTCCATCAACCACGCCAGCGGCAGGCAGAGCAGCATGAGCACAACCGCCGCGCCGATCGCCAGACCAAAGGAGTTCGCAAAGGCCCGCGTCGTGACCGGCTGGCGCAGCAGGACCTCGGTCCACGCCTGAAGGGTTACGGTGTCAAGCCGCAGTGGCACGCCATAGGCAGGCACCAGCGACGTCGCCAGCAGGCCGAACATGGGCAGCACAAGGATCGTGCAGACCACGGCCCATAGCAACACCTCGACCGGCAGACGCGCCGCCCCGAGCGGGATCGCCAAGGGGCGCGAGGTGGCCCCCACCAGATAGACCCGTTGGCGCGATTGAAAGAACCGTTGCGTCAGGATGCCCGTTACAGCCACCGCACCGATCAGCATGGCGAGGATCGATACCTCGGCCAGCACGCTGGTGCCCATGCCCGCCAACTTTTGGTAAACCAGCGTCGGCAGGGTCGCATAGCCCGCCGGAATACCCAGCATCGCGGGGATGCCAAAGTTGCCAAGGGCGGTGACAAAGGTGATCGCCGTTCCCGCGGCCAAACTGGGCAGGGTCAGGGGCATGACCACCTGCCACCACGTGCGCAGCCCCCGCGCGCCACTGATGCGCGCCGCTTCGACCACCTCTTGCGGGATGGCGCGCAGACCTGCACGCAGGGTCAGGAAAATAATCGACATATGCTGGATGCCCAGCAACAGAATGATGCCTTGCGCCGAATAAAGCGGCTGCGGCGACCCCAATGGCGGCGCCAGCCCCAAGGTCTTGAGCAACACAGACGACGGCCCCATGATCTGGGTCCATGACAGCGCAGTGATCTGGGGCGGGATCATCATCGGGATCATCAGGCAGAACACCAGCGCCGCCTTGGCGCGCAGATCGGTCAGCGCCACCAGAAACGCAAAGGCAGACCCCAGAACCACCGAGACCAGGGTGCCGAACCCTGCGGTCACCAGCGAATGTTTCAGCGCGCTCAGCGTCGATGGCTGGCGCAGCACCTCGCCCGCGAGCGACAGGCCAACTGCGCCCTGATCCGTCACCCCTTCGACAAACAGGCGCAGCACCGGCGCAAGAGTCAGGCTGATCGCCACAATCAAAATGGTAGAGAGCAGCCACCCCTCGGACCGGCTGCCCCCGTTTTTTGTCAGAACGCCCATTACTCGGCGCCAAACAGCTCTGTGAATTTGGCCTTGTTGGCTTCGGCGTCTTTCAACGCGGTCGCGGGATCGAAGTCCATCAGTTTGATGTCTTCGCGCGCAGGGAAACCGGCGGGCACGCTCATGCCGTCGCGTGCGGGGATATAGCCCATCTCAAGCACCACATCCTGACCTTCCGCGCTCAGCAGGAAATCGACGAACTTCTGTGCGCCTTCGACGTTCTTGGCGGTCGACATGATCGCAACAGGCTCGGTCACATAGGATACGCCTTCGGTCGGGAAGACGAATTCGACAGGCGACCCTTCGGCCTTGTTGCGGATCGCGAGGAAGTCGACGACCATGCCATAAGGTTTCTCGCCCGAGGCCACGGCCTTGAACGTGCCACCGTTGCCGCCTTGGGCGCGGGCGTCGTTTTCCGCCAGTTGTTCGTAATAGCCCCAGCCAAGGCTGTCATCGCCGGTCAGGGTTGCCAGATGGATCAGCGCCGCACCGGAATACAGCGGGGACGGCATGGCCACCTGCCCTTTCAGGGCCGCATCGCTCAGGTCGTTCCACGAGGTCGGAGCCGTCTCGACGCCGGTGTTATAGACGATACCTGTCGTGATCAGCTTGGTCGAGTGATAGAAGCCGTCGGCAGAATACAGCGCGCTGTCATAATTGGCAGCCTCGGGGGATTGGTAAGCGGTCAGCAGACCTTCTTGGGCCATGCCCTCCAGCGTCACGGTGTCGGCGATCAGCAGCACGTCGGGCTGCGGGTTGCCTGCCTCGATCTCGGCGCGCAGACGGGCCATCAGTTTGGTCGTGCCATCGCGGACCCATTCGACATCGGTATCGGGGTTGGCGGCTTTGAAGGCGTCCACAGTCTGCTGCGCATCTGCATTGGGCTGCGAGGTGTAAAGTGTGATTGTATCTGCAAGGGCCGTGCTGGCCATCAGGGCAAAAGCGGTGGTGGTGAGGATGGTTTTCATGGGGCTCTCCTGAAAAGGTAGCTTTCGTACGAAAGCATTTCACGCTCGCCTTATTCCCATCTTACGCTACAGATTTATGACATTTCCGTAACAGATTTAATTATATTGCGCCGTGGACGGGGTCGCTCTAGGGTCCGGCTAACCTTGAGTTGTTTTCGAAGGAAAATAGATGGCGCGACCTACTCTGACCGACCGGCGCGACAGGATCATTGCGCTGCTGTCGCAGAACGACGCTTTGTCCCCTGCCGAACTATCGCAGCGTTTGGACGTTTCGGTGCAGACCATCCGCGCCGACCTGCGCGACCTTGACGACGCGGCACTGGTGCAGCGCCGCAAGGGAAAGGTGCAGCTGCGCCAGCAAAGCGAGAATATCGGCTACCTGCCCCGCGAAACCATCGCGCGACAGGAAAAGCAGCGCATCGCCTTGGCGGTCAAGAACCTGATCCCCGATGGCGCACGGGTGGCGCTTGGGACGGGGACCACGGTTGAGCATTGCGCGCGGTTTCTGTCGTCGCACAAGGACCTATTCGTCGCGACCAATAGCATCCACGCGGTGTGCGCCCTGCAGAATGCCGCGGGCGTGATGGTGGAGCTGGCGGGCGGCAATGTACGGATGCGCGATCTGGATCTGATCGGCGCTGCAGCGCTGGCGTTTTTTGCGGGTTACCGCATGGATTACGCCGTGTTCAGCTGTGGCGGGCTGTCGGGGTCGGGCGCGGTGATGGACTATAACTCGGACGAGGTGCTGGCGCGCAAGGCGATTGCGGGCTGCGCCAAGACAACGATCCTGGTGGCCGATCAGGGCAAGGCGGATTTGGACCTTGCCTGCCAGCACGGGGAGATCTGGGCCTATGACTACCTTGTCACAGGGGCCGCGCTGTCGCCCGATCTGCTGTCCCGCGCCGCCGCCCATGGGTGCACGGTGATCAAGGTCTAGTCCCTATCCCGTGACACGCCGCAAGAAGGATTGGGTGCGCGGGTCTTTGGGCGCATCAAGCAGTTCCGCCGGTGGGCCCTGTTCGACAATCCGCCCCTCGTCCATAAAGACGATCCGATCCGCAATCTCGCGCGCGAACTGGATCTCGTGCGTGACGATCAGCATGGTCTGTTGTTTCTCGGCCACGCGCCGCATGAGGTCGAGCACCTCTCCCACCCATTCGGGGTCCAGCGCCGAGGTCGGTTCGTCAAACAGCATCAGATCCGCATCCAGCGCCATCGCGCGGCCGATGCCCACCCTTTGCTGCTGGCCGCCCGACAGTGCAGCGGGGTAGCTGTCGGCTTTCTCGAACAGACCGGTTTCGCGCAGCGTCGCATCGGCACGGGCGTTAGCCTCGGCCTTGCTATAGCCCTGAACGGTGATCAGCGCCTGAGTGATATTCTCGCGCGCGGTCTTGTTGGCGAACAGCGCGTAGTTCTGGAACACGAAGGACGTGCGCCGCCGCAGCGCCAGAATATCGGCGCGCTTCGCCGTAGCTGCATCGACAGACATATCGCCGATGCGGATGATGCCCGCGTCAGGCGCATCAAGAAAGTTCAGGCAGCGCAGCAAGGTGGACTTCCCCGTGCCCGACGGTCCGATGATCACCACCCGTTCGCCTTGGGCGATATCAAGCGAGATGTCTTTCAGCACGGCGGTGCTGCCAAAGGATTTGGTCAGGCCGGATATGGTGATCCCGTCCCCCATCGCCCTGCCCGTCTCTGGAATGCTTTGTGTATTGGTCATCGCGCATGTGCCTTGTTCAGATAGACCTCTAGGTGACGCTGTGCGAAGGCCAATGTCTCTACCATGACCCAATAGATCGCGGCGACGACGAGAAAGGCTTCGAAGTAGAGGAAGCTGCCCGCTGCCTCTTTCTGGGTCGCCCCCATCAGTTCGGTCACGCCAAGGGTAAAGGCCAGCGAGGTGCCTTTGATCATATCGATAAAGTAGTTCACCAAAGTCGGTGCCGCGACCCGCGAGGCCTGAGGCAGAATAATCTGGCGCATCATCTGGCCTTGGGTCATGCCAACGGCCTGTGCGGCTTCCCACTGGCTGCGGTCCACACCCAGAATGGCGGCGCGGATGCTTTCCGCCATATAGGCCGAGAAATGCAGCGTCAGCCCCATGATGGTCGCGGTGACGCCGTCGATCTTGCCCAGAAAACTCAGGACTTGCGGCAGGCCGTAGTAGAACAGGAACAACTGCACCAACAACGGCGTGCCGCGAAAGAAGCTGATGAACAGCCGCACAAAAACGTCGAGGACCGGAACCCGAAACACCCGTTCAACCGCGAGCACCGAGGCCAGCACCAATGCGCAGACCATGCCCACAAACGCCATGAACAGCGTCAGCGGGACATAGCCCAGCAACACGGGCAGCAAGCCCCACATATATTCGAAATCCAGTCCCCGCATCTTGTGTTACTCGGCTGTTGTGATGTCAGAGCCGAACCATTTTTCCGAAATCTCGGTCAGGGTGCCGTCTTCTTTCAACTTGGTGATCGCGGCGTCGAAGCGGTCACGCAGGGCCTGACCTTCGTCATCTTTGCGGAAGGGCAGCGCGTTGCGGATCTCGCTGAAGGGTTTGCCCGCAAGCGCCAGCGGCAGCGGGCTTTCCGCGATCAACTGGGCCGAGGAAACGCGGTCCATCACAAAGGCATCCACGCGACCAAGGGCCGTGTCTTGGGCAATGTTGCTTTCATAGGTGCGAATGTCGATCTCGCCCGCGTTCGGCAGCTCGTTCAGCAGTTCCTCGAAGTTGGAGCCGAGGTTGACCGCAACGGTCTTCCCGCTCAGATCCTCGACACTGCCGATGGTGTCTTCGTTGCCCTCTTTCACCACGACCTGCGCCCCGTCAAAGACATAGGGCTGCGAAAAGGCGAATTTCGCCTCGCGTTCGGGGGTGATGGTGATCTGGTTGGCGATCGTGTCGATGCGGCCAGATTCCAGCGCGCCGATCAGGCCGGAAAAGGACATGGTGACAAAGTTCACCTCGTCGCCGGTTTCCTTGGCGACGGCGTTGATGAAATCGACCTCGAACCCTTGAAGCTCGTCAAGCTTTACGAAGGTAAAGGGAAAGTACCCGCCCGACATGCCGACATTCAGCGTCTCTGCCTGAGCAGCACTGACGCCGGTAGCAAGGGCGATTGCGGTGAGTGTGGCGTGTTTGATCATGATATTCTCCGTTACGTCTAAGGGGGAGGTAACATGACGCAGCCGCGCTTCAATGGCGCAGCGTCAAGCAAGTCCGCGGTGGTTTCATTCATCCTTGGTCAGGAATATAATTCTGGCAAGGGCTTTGATCGCGAAACGCTGTTTCGGGGGCCGCAGCGGCGGAAGGGGCTTTGGGGGAAGAAATCAAGCGAATTAGCGCGCATTTGGGGGAATCACCAGCGCCGGATTGCACCGCATAAGCATCTGATCAGACAAAATAAAACCGCCGCAAAGTGGGAGGACTTTGCGGCGGGGAAATTCTTGTGGCTTTTGGCGTCGTGGTTAGCGCAGGGCAACCGCTTGCGAGGCAATATGGCGGATCTCGCCACGTGCAACACCGATATCTGCCAGATCCCGGTCATTCATCGCCGACAGCTCGCGGAAGGTCTGGCGTTTGGCGCGTTGGTCAGCGCTGTAGGCACGGAATGCATCAAGCGACTGGCGCAGCTTGGGCATCAGACCCGCAACAGGTGCGGCGGTATATGTGGATGTATAGCTCATTTCTTATTCTCTCTTTCACGTCTATGCGGCGGCCTATCCACCGCATTCGGTTTGGTATGTTCCGTCAGCGAAGCGCTGGCGGTTTAGGCGGCTGCCGTGCCGCGGGGTGCGGTGCGGAACAGGCCGGTAAACTTGCGCGATGCTTTGGCAACAGCGGCAGAGATATAGGCACTGCGCAGCGCATTGGCTTCGGCAAGAAGACGGTCGACTTCGACCGGAGTGGCGGTTTTGTATGTAGCTTCGGTTTTCATTTTCCAGCTTTCCATTTCAGGGCTTCAATGCCCGTGACCGTCATATGTGCGCGGTGCAGCAAAGGTGCAAACCATAGTGGATATGCGGAAAACGCATGGCTTAAATGGCACAGTTTCGCCCCAAAACCGCCCATATCCGGCCCTTAAACCGGCAGTTTTCGACTTCACCGTGAACGAAAGGGCCGCCCGAACGTTGGTAGCCCCTGAAACGGAGAGACCAACACAAGCCGGAGAAGACCCATGACCAAGCAATCGCCGCAGCCGCAACAATCCGCCCCACCCAAACCCGCGCCGGAAAAACCCCAGCCGGTGATATTTACGGATTATGCCAGCATCTGAAAGTGACAGGCGGCACGCTGCGGTATAAACAGCCGGTATGACCGACCCTGTTTCTTCCATCCGCAATCTTGGCCCCGCGTTCGAGGAAAGCTGCGCCCGTGCTGGCATCCACTCTGCGCAAGAGCTGCGCGATCTTGGTGCCGATGCGGCCTACGAGAGGTTGCTGCAGAATGGTCAGCGCCCCCACTTCATCGGGTACTATGTTCTGGTGATGGGGCTTCAGGGGCGCCCGTGGAACGACTGCAAGGGGGAAGAAAAGAAAGCCCTGCGGGTCAAGTTCGACGCGATCAAGGCCCGTGCCCATGATACCGGACGCTCTGAATTCGAACGCATGATGAACCTGATCGGTGTGCGCGAGGCGCAACGCGTCTCTGCGAAACCTGAAGGCGGCAGCGGAACGGCACTGCGCCCATAGGCGTTGGGTCGCTAACGTAGCCCCAACAGGACACCCTGCCCCATGCCACATACCCCCGATGTTCAACACGACCTTGACCGGCTGCGTGGCCTTGCCCGTACGATGGACAGCGCCCTACGGGTGCCTGTTCTGGGCGTTCGGCTGGGCTGGGACAGCATCCTTGGCCTGATACCCGGCGTTGGCGACGTTCTGGCTTTGGCACCGGCGGGCTATATCTTGAAGGAAGCGCATCGCATGGGCGCAAGCCGGTCGGTTCTGGCGCGTATGGGGGCGAATGTGGGCATCGACCTTGCGATCGGTGCGATCCCCCTGATCGGTGACATCTTTGACGTGGGCTGGAAGGCAAACATCCGCAACGTCGATCTGTTGCACCGTCATCTTGAACAAAAGGCACCGATGAAAACCGTGAGCCCTGTGGACGGTGAACTGTCATCACACCATCCGACCCTTATAGGCTGAACAGGTCGGCCGCCGTTATGTGATCCCCGTTGCATGAAAAAAGGGCCGCAGTTGCCTGCGACCCCTTTCATCTGTCCAAACCTGTGAAGGCTTAGCCAACCAGTTCCAGACCGGAGAAGAAATACGCGATTTCGACTGCGGCTGTTTCAGGCGCGTCGGACCCGTGAACGGAGTTTTCGCCAACGGATTCGGCGAATTCTGCGCGGATCGTGCCTTCGGCTGCGTCCGCTGGGTTGGTTGCGCCCATCACTTCGCGGTTTTTCGCGATGGCACCTTCGCCTTCGAGAACCTGAACAACAACAGGCTCGGACGCCATGAATTCGCACAGTTCGTCATAGAAAGGACGCTCGGCGTGCACGGCATAGAAAACGCCCGCTTGTGCCTTTGTCATGTGAATACGCTTTTGTGCGACGATGCGCAGGCCGGCTTCTTCGAATTTGGCGTTGATTTTGCCGGTCAGGTTGCGGCGTGTTGCGTCTGGTTTGATGATCGAGAATGTGCGCTCAAGGGCCATGATAGCTCTCCTAGGTGGGGTTGATTTGGCCGCTCCCTAGCATGGGTCATGCCCCGTGAAAAGCCGCGATTGACGCGGGGCCAGACATGGTTCACACCGCGTCCATGTTAAGCATTTCAGAAATCAACTATTCCGTCGAAGGCCGTCCCTTGTTCGAGGAAGCCAGCGCGGTCATCCCCGAAGGCCACAAAGTGGGTCTGGTCGGGCAAAACGGTGCGGGTAAAACCACGCTGTTCAAAATCATTCGCGGAGAGCTGTCGCTGGACGCGGGCGACATCAGCCTGCCCTCGCGCGCCAAGATCGGGGGCATCGCCCAAGAGGTCCCGTCCTCTGACGTGTCGCTGATCGATACGGTGCTGGCCGCCGATGTCGAACGCGCCGCCTTGATGCACGAGGCAGAGACAACGGATGATCCCGCGCGCATCGCCGAGGTGCAGACCCGCCTTGCTGATATCGACGCCTGGTCCGCCGAAGGCCGTGCCGCCGCGATCCTCAAGGGGCTCGGCTTTGACGACCATGATCAGCAGCAGCCCTGTTCGGCCTATTCGGGCGGCTGGCGGATGCGCGTGGCGCTGGCGGGCGTTCTGTTCGCGCAGCCGGATTTGCTGCTGTTGGACGAACCGACCAACTACCTCGACCTTGAAGGCGCGTTGTGGCTGGAAAACTACCTGTCGAAATACCCGCACACGGTAATCATCATCAGCCACGACCGTGGTCTGTTGAACCGTGCCGTCGGTGGTATTCTGCACCTCGAAGACCGTAAGCTCACGTATTATCAGGGTAATTACGACCAATTCGCGAAAATGCGGGCCGAAAAGCGCGCGCAGCTGACAGCGCAGGCGAAAAAGCAGCAAGCGCATAAGGCGCATATGCAGGCGTTCGTTGATCGCTTCAAGGCCAAGGCCTCCAAGGCGAAACAGGCGCAATCGCGAATGAAGGCCATCGAGAAGATGGTGACAATCACGCCGCCGGAGGAAGCCGCGCGCAAGGTCTTTACCTTCCCGCAACCCGATGAGCTTTCGCCGCCCATCATCAGCATCGAAGGCGGATCGACCGGCTATACCGAGGGCCAGCCCGTCCTGTCGCGCCTGAACCTGCGGATCGACCAAGACGACCGCATCGCGCTGTTGGGCAAAAACGGACAAGGTAAATCTACGCTGTCAAAGCTGCTCTCCAACCGTTTGGTGTTGTTCGAGGGCAAGGCAATCAACTCCAGCAAGCTGCGCATCGGGTTCTTTGCACAGCATCAGGTGGATGAATTGATCGTCCATGAAACGCCGCTGCAGCATATCATCAGCGCGCGCCCCGGTGTGATGCAATCCAAGCTGCGCGCACAGCTGGCGGGGTTCGGTCTGGGGCCGGATCAGGCCGATACCGAAGTGGGGCGTTTGTCGGGGGGACAAAAGGCGCGTCTGTCGCTGCTGCTCGCCACATTAGACGCACCGCATCTGCTGATCCTCGATGAGCCGACCAACCACCTTGATATCGAATCGCGCGAAGCGCTGGTCGAGGCGTTGACGCGCTATTCGGGTGCTGTGATCCTCGTCAGCCACGATATGCACCTTTTGTCGATGGTTGCGGACCGTCTGTGGCTGGTGTCGAACGGCACGGTCAAACCCTATGAGGATGACCTCGAAGCCTATCGCAAGATGCTGTTGACCGTGGAAAAGCCCGTCAGCAAGAACCCCAAACCGGTCAAGGAAGCGCCAAAACCCAAACGCGCCAACCGCGAAGACATCCTTGCCCTGCGCGCCGAAGTGCGCACGGCCGAGGCGCGGGTGACCAAGATCAACGACATGCGCGACAAGCTTGCGAAAAAGCTCGCGGACCCTGCCCTTTACGAAAAGGACAAAGTCGGCGAACTTGAGGTCTGGAACAAGAAATACGCCGAAGTCATGGCCGCGCTTGAACGGGCGGAAGCGATCTGGATGGGCGCGTTGGAAAAACTGGAAACCGCGTCGGCGTAATGCCAGCGCGGCGCAAGGGATAAGGACGGGGCTGGCCCCGGTGACGGTTTATGATGGCACTTGATCTGGCATTCATGATCACCGCGTTCGCGACGATGATCGTGATCATTGACCCCTTTGCGATTGGCCCGATGTTTCTGGCCCTGACCCCCGGTATGACTCCGCGCCAGCGCCGGTTGATTGCGTGGCGGTCGGTGGTCATCGCGGGGCTGCTGCTGCTGGTCTTTGCTGCCTTTGGTGAGGCTGTGCTTGGCTTTATCGGTATCTCGATGCCCGCCTTCCGTGTCGCGGGGGGCGTGCTGCTGTTTCTGACCGCGCTTGATATGTTGTTCGACCGCCGCACGAAACGCCGCGAGGGCCATGCCGAGGCGGATGACGATCACGACGACCCATCGGTTTTTCCGCTGGCCATTCCCTTGATCGCGGGCCCCGGCTCTATCGCGTCGGTGATCCTGCTGACAGGCGAGAAACCGGGCCTTGAAGGGCTGGTGACCGTCGTCGCGATCACTTTCGCCGTCCTGATCATCATGGGCATCACGATGCAGGCCAGCGGTTACCTTGAAAACGCTTTGGGAAAGGTCGGGATCAACGTGATTACGCGGCTTTTGGGTATGCTGCTTGCCGCGCTGTCGGTGCAATTCGTGCTCGACGGGCTTAGCGCCTTTGGTTTCGGGCCGGGTCCGGGCTGACTTTTCCGCACCCTGCCCCCATATCTTTGGAAGATTGCCAAAGGATATACGATGCCGGACATTGAAACAGGACGTTTGATCTATCTGATCGTGCTCATGGCGATGGTCGCGGGCTGGTTCTTCATGCAAAGCCGTCAGGGCTGGAACAAGACGCTGCAACAGGTCGCGGTCTGGGCCATGATCTTTACCGGTGTCGCCGCGGGCTACGGCTTGTGGGAGGATATCAACCGGCAAGGCGACATCCCGCGCCAAGCCTATGAGGCCAGCACCGGCAGCGTCACCCTGCCGCGCGCCCGCGACGGGCATTATTATCTGACGGCGACGATCAACGGCACGCCGCTCCGCTTTGTGGTGGACACCGGCGCGACGGATATGGTGCTGACCCGCGCCGATGCCGAAGCCGCAGGGCTTTCGCCCGATAGCCTGAACTATCTTGGCCGTGCCAGCACCGCCAACGGTGAAGTGCGCACCGCCTATGTGCGGCTGGACGAGGTTGAACTGGGCGGGGTGCGCGATACCGATGTGCCCGCTGTCGTGAACGAAGGCGAGATGCGGCAATCCTTGCTGGGGATGGGCTATCTACAACGCTGGGGTCGGATCGAGATCACCAACGGAGAGTTGATCCTCACCCGTTGAAACACGGCGTAACGCCTTCAGGTTTCTGCCTTTTTCTCCCATCGGCCCGATTCCTCGGACCAGTATTGCGCAGAGGCTCCTGCGGCTTTCAGCGATTTCCACTGGTCCCGCGCGACGTTCAAGGCGTGGTCGTCCAGCCCATCGAACAGGATGCACACCCGATCCAGCGCTGCGACTTCCTGTGCCGACACAGCCGCACCGTGGATCGAGAACACGCAGCTTGCGTTATTCGGCGCGTGGGTGTCCGTGGTCAGCAACACCGGCTGTTCGGCATCATGCGGCCCGCCGGCCAGTCCATGAGGCAGAAAGCCATCCTCGGGCCCGCGCCACAGGGCAACGTCAAGCTGTTCCAGCAAGGATTGATCGGTGCCGCGTACCGCCACACGCCAGCCCGCGCCTTGGGCCTTGCCCAAAAGCATGGTCAGCGTTTCGACCAGCGGTCGCTGGGTCAGATGGTAGAAATACGCGGCACCCATCAGGTTTACTCTGTCTCGTAGAGGTTTGAAATCAATCGGTTCAACGCGGCAACGCCCCAGCCCGTGGCCCCGACGGGCGCCAGCGCTGTCTCGGATTTGACGGAGGCCACACCGGCGATATCAAGGTGAATCCACGGCGTGCCGTCCTTGATGAACCGTTGCAGGAATTGCGCCGCCGTGATCGACCCGGCAGGCCGCCCACCGATGTTTTTCATGTCGGCGATGCGGCTTTTCAGCAGCTTGTCATACCCCGCGCCCAGGGGCATCCGCCACGCGCCTTCACCCTCGGTTTGCGCGGCCTTGAGGAAGGCGTTGCACAGCGTATCGTCGTTCGAGAAAACGCCCGCATTGTCATGACCCAGGCCGATGATAATCGCGCCGGTCAGCGTCGCCAAATCGATCACGCCCGCGGGGTTGAACCGTTCTTGCGCGTACCAAAGCACATCACAAAGCACCAAACGGCCTTCGGCGTCGGTATTGATCACCTCGACCGTGTCGCCCTTCATCGTCTTGATCACGTCACCGGGGCGGGTTGCCGTGCTGGATGGCATGTTCTCTACGATACCGACCAGCCCGACGACATTGGCCTTGGCCTTACGCAGGGCAAGGCTGCGCATCACGCCCGAGACAACGCCCGCGCCGCCCATGTCCATTGTCATGTCTTCCATGCCCGCGCCCGGTTTCAGGCTGATGCCGCCGGTGTCGAACACCACGCCCTTGCCGACCAACGCCAGCGGGGCCGCGTCTTTCTCGCCGCCGTTCCATTTCATCACCACGACGTAGGACGGGCTGGCCGACCCCTGCCCGACGCTGAGCAAGGTGCGCATCCCCAGTTCTTCCAGCTTGGCTTCGTCCAGCACTTCGACCTCAAGGCCGATTGACTCCATCTCGGCCAGACGGTCGGCGAATTCGGTGGTGGTCAGGATATTCGCAGGCTCATTCGTCAGGTCGCGGGTCATAAAGGCACCGTCGGCGATCGCCAGCAGGGGCGCGGCAGCGGCTTCGACCTCTTCGGGTTTGGAATTCATGATCACGACCTGCCCCTTGCGTGGCTTGCCGTTGCTTTTGCGATCCTCGAACGTGTAGTCGCGCATGGCCAGTCCAAAACAAAGCTCGGCCGCTTTGCGCAAACCGCCCGTCAACACCAGCAGATCCGCATCGCCGCGCCGTTTCGCAAGCGCCGCACCGGCTGCGCGCAGGGCTTCCTGATCGGCGTTATTCGCCAATTGCACCACATCCACGGCTTCGGCCGCCATGCCGGTGGGAAAACCGAGGCTGACCGCATCGCCCGCTGACAATTTCGTGAAGCTGTCGCTGGCCACCAGACGTTCCAGCGCGCCCTTGGTCAGCTTGTTGATGCGCCGCGCGGAGGGGTTGAGCTTGCCATCCGCGCCCACAGTCACAGCCACACGGCCCGTGTGACCCGCGATCTGGTCAATATCGGTTTCGGTAAATGTCATTGGCGTCAATGCGGTCATCAGGTGAACCCCTTTTGTCTGAATTTCGCTTAGACGTATCCTGCGTGCGCCGTTAAGGCCAGATAGCAGTTTTCGTGGGCGGAAATTTACTTTATCGTCGGGCGAAAGTTCACCCGTGTTGATACCCAAGGGATGCAGATTGGCCAAGTTCGACCGCTATATGTTGTCCCAGTTCCTGATTTTGTTCAGTTTCTTTGCGTTGATCCTGGTGGCGATTTTCTGGATCAACCGCGCCGTGGTGCTGTTTGACCGGCTGATTGGCGACGGCCAGACGGCGCTGGTGTTTCTTGAATTTACCGTGCTGGGGCTGCCCAAGCTGATCACCACCGTGCTGCCGATCGCGACCTTTGCGGGGTCGGTCTATGTGATCAACCGGATGACCAGCGAATCCGAGCTGACGGTGCTGCAGGCGACGGGCACCAGCCCTTGGCGTCTGGCGCGGCCCGTGTTCGTCTATGGCCTTTGCGTCGCGATCATGATGTCGGTGCTGACCCATCTGCTGTTGCCCCTGTCCAACGGACAGCTGTCTGAACGCGAGGCCGAGATTTCGCAGAATGTCACCGCACGGCTGCTGACCGAAGGCACATTCCTGCATCCGACCTCTAAGGTCACGTTCTATACCCGCGTGATCGACGCCGACGGGGTGTTGCGCGATGTGTTCCTGTCGGACCGGCGCAACCCCGACGAGGGCGTGATCTATACCGCGTCCGAAGCCTATCTGATCCGCAATGGCGATGGTACGACGCTGATCATGGTCGATGGCATGGCGCAACGGCTTGAGATGGCCGGCAAACGCCTGTCGACCGCCAAGTTCCGCGATTTCTCGTTCGATATCTCGGCATTGGTCAGCAGCGACAAACCCCGCACCCAATCCATCGACGCCATGACCACTGCCGAGATGTTTTCCCAGTGGGATCAGCTTGAGACGATCACCAAATCCAGCGCGGGCGAGATCGCAGAAGAGCTGACGGCGCGCTTTGCCTCGGCAGCCTTTTGTATGATCGCCGCGATGATCGGCTATGCGACACTGGTGCTCGGAGGGTTTTCGCGCTTCGGAGTCTGGCGCGAGATCGTGATCGCCTTTGGTCTGCTCATCGCGATTGACGGGCTGCGCGGCACTTTGGTCGAAACGGTGCGCGACGACGCCAGCCGCTGGCCGCTGTTGTTCCTGCCCAGCCTGATTGGCGCTGTGATTGTGATCGGGATGATCTGGCAAACGGCCCATCCGGGCTGGACCAAACGGATGGGCAAGCAAAGGGGCGTCGCATGATCCTGCATCTCTATTTCGCGCGCCGCTTTATTATGGGGTTTATCCTCATTTCCGCTGTGCTGTTCTCTCTGCTCGTGTTGGTGGATATGGTCGATCAGGCGCGCCGGTTCAGCAGCTACGATATCGGCTGGCTGCGCCTCTTCGGGATGACGTTGTTAAACACGCCTGAAACCATGAACCTGATCCTGCCGCTGATCATGATCCTTGCGACCGTGGTGTTGTTTTTGTCGCTGGCACGCTCGTCAGAACTGGTGGTGACCCGTGCCGCCGGCCGCTCAGCGCTCAGCGCGTTGCAGGCCCCGATCTGGGTGGCGTTCATCATTGGCGTGATGGCTGTGGGCATGTTGAACCCCATCGTTGCGGCGACCGCGAAACGATACATTCAACTCAGCGATAGCATTCGCGCGGGCGGGACCTCTGTCCTGTCGGTCAGCGACGAAGGGCTGTGGCTGCGCCAAGGCAGTGACGAGGGGCAGACCGTGATCCGCGCATGGCGGTCAAACAAGGACGCCTCGGTGCTTTATGATGTCACATTCCTCAGCTACGCGCCCGAGGGCGGTCCCGCACGGCGGATCGAAGCGGACAGCGCCGCGCTGGAGAATGGCATCTGGACGCTGACCGATGCGAAGTCATGGCCGCTTGAAGTGGGCGTGAACGCCGAAGGCGCGGCCGAGACATTTGACACGCTCACCCTGCCTTCGACCCTGACGCTCGACCGTATCCGCGACAGCATCACCGATCCCGGTGCCGTCTCGATCTATGATCTGCCCGATTACATCAAGCAGCTTGAACTGGCAGGCTTCAGCCCGCGTCGCCACAAGGTCTGGCTGCAGACCGAACTGGCGCGGCCCTTCTTTCTGGTTGCGATGGTTCTGGTTGCGAGCGCGTTTACCATGCGCCATACGAGGTTCGGAGGCACGGGCGTCGCGGTGCTGGCCTCTGTTCTGATGGGGTTCGGCTTGTATTTTATTCGCAGTTTTGCGCAAATTCTGGGGGAGAACGGGCAGATTCCGGTTCTTCTTGCGGCCTGGGCTCCGCCTGTCGCGTCCATTCTTCTGGCGCTTGGTCTTCTACTTCATTCAGAGGATGGCTGACATGCGCCGTTTGCTCCTGACATTTCTTGTCGCCCTTGGTCTGCCCGCTGCCGCGCAAGACAGCGAGCGTCCTGCCGTTCTGGTGGCCGATGACCTGTTCATCACCCGTGACCGGGAACTGGTCGCCCAAGGTAACGTAGAGGCGTTTCAAGGCACGACCCGCATCCGTGCCTCTGCGATCCGCTATAATGACGAAACCGGTGCCTTGGTGATCGAAGGGCCGATTGTGCTGAACGACGGTGATGGCACCGTCATTCTCGCGGATGCGGCAGAGCTGGACCAGGGGTTGCAGAACGGTCTGCTGCGCGGCGCACGTATGGTGCTGAACCAGCAGGTGCAGATGGCCGCCGTCCAGATCGACCGTGTCGAGGGGCGCTATAGCCAGCTGTACAAGACCGCCGTGACCTCATGCAAAACCTGCAATGACGGCGAGCTGCCCCTCTGGCAGATCCGCGCGCGCCGCGTGGTGCATGATACCGAGGCGCAGCAACTGTATTTCGATGATGCGACTTTTCACATCCGGTCGGTGCCGGTGTTTTACCTGCCCCGTTTGCGGCTGCCCGACCCGACGCTGGACCGCGCGGACGGGTTTTTGGCCCCATCCATTCGCACAACGTCGCTGTTGGGCACGGGGCTGAAGCTGCCTTATTTCATCACCTTGGGCGAAAGCCGCGACCTGACCCTGACGCCCTATCTGTCGTCCTCGACCCGCACGCTTGAATTCCGCTATCGGCAGGCGTTTACCAACGGTGATATCGAGTTTGACGGGGCCTATACCCGCGATGACCAGCTGCCAGATGAGACCCGCGGCTATCTGTTCGGTGAAGGCAGCTTTGAGCTTGAGCGCGGCTACAAGCTGAGCTTCACGATCGAGGCCGTCAGCGACAGCTCTTACTTTACCGAATACGGCTATTCGGACGAAGACCGTTTGCGTAGTGACCTCACACTTTCACGCGCGCGGCGAGACAGCTTTGTGCGTACCAGCCTTTACAACTTTGAAACCCTGCGTCCCGGAGAGTTGAACAGCACCCTGCCCACAGTCGTGATCGACGGCGAATTCGAACGGCGCTTTTTCCCCAAAGCATGGGGGGGCGAACTGCGGTTCGGGCTGGAGGCGCATAGCCATTGGCGATCTTCTGATGTGGATGTGATTGGCCGCGATGTATCGCGGATCAACGGGTCGCTTAAATATCTGCGTCGCTTCACCCATCGCTCCGGCTTGGTCACCGATGCGCAGGTCGGCACGACGTTCAATTTCTTTGACATCACCCAAGACGATACCTTTGCGCAGAACCACAGCGACATCGCGCCTTTCGCAGCGGTCGGTCTAAGCTACCCGTTGGCACGCCGCGAGGCTGGTGGTGCGTCGCAGGTGCTGACGCCTGTGGTGCAACTGGGGTGGACCGATGGCAGCCGGCTCGACATTCCGAACGAGGAAAGCACCCGCGTGGAATTCGACCAGGGCAACATCCTGTCGCTCTCGCGCTTTCCGCGCCCCGACCGGCGCGAACGCGGCACAACCGCGGCGGTGGCGGTGAACTGGTCGCGCTTTGACCCCAATGGCTGGGACACCTATGTCGCGGTCGGTCAGGTGTTCCGCAGCATCAGCGACCCTGCCTTTACCGATACGTCCGGCCTGTCGGGCGTGCGCTCTGACGTGCTGCTGGCGGGGCAGATCAAGAATAACGCCGGTCTTTCGCTGACGGCGCGGACCTTGGTCGACTCCGATTTTGACATCTCCAAGGCGGAACTGCGCGGCGGGTGGAGCTTTGGTAAAACCACCGTCGAAGGCACCTATGTCTGGCTCGAGGCGGATACTGCCGAAGATCGAACCGAAGCGATTTCCGAGGTGTCGCTTGACGGCAGCTACGACATCAACAAGCAATGGTCCGCCAGCGCCGACGTGCGCTATGACGTCCAAAACAGCACAGCGGCGACGGCGGGGCTTGGCCTGACCTACAATAATGAATGTGTGAGCGTCGACCTTTCGGTGCGCCGCCGCTATACCTCCTCAACAAGTGTTGAGCCCTCTACCGATATCGGGTTTAACATCGGCCTGCGAGGCTTCTCGGCCTCCAACGGAACAGAAAGATATGAGCGATCATGTGGGAAATAAGTAAGATGAACCTGAACCGTCTGACACGAAGCATCGCCGTCCTTGGGCTGGGTCTGATGACCGCCGCCCCCGTTTCGGCGCAGAACCTCTTTGCGCCCGTCGCCAAGGTGAATGAATCCGTTGTAACCGAATTCGAAGTCCAGCAGCGCCAGCGCTTTCTTGAAGTGTTGAACGCACCGGGTGCGACCCGCGAAGGGGCGCTGACCTCGCTGATCGACGAACGCCTGCGTAACGAGGCCGTGGCCGAAGCGGGCATCGAACTGACGCCGCAGGGTATCGAAGACAGCCTTGCCGAATTTGCCTCGCGCGCGGATCTGAGCACCGAAGAATTTACCCAGGCGCTTGGTCAATCCGGCGTCTCGCGCGAAACGTTTCGCGATTTTGTCGTAAACTCGGTCGGGTGGCGTGAACTGGTGCGTGCCCGCTATGCCAGCCGCGTGCAGATCACCGACGCTGAAATCAACCGCGCTTTGGGCGAAACACAAGGTAGCGGTGTGCGCGTGCTCGTGTCCGAGATCATCATTCCCGCTCCGCCTCAGCAAGCCGCACGGGTGAACGCGCTGGCCGAACAAATCTCGCAATCCAAATCAACGGCAGAGTTTTCGAACTACGCCAGCCGCTATTCCGCGACCGCCTCGCGCGGGCGTGGCGGGCGGCTGCCGTGGCAGAACCTGACGGACCTGCCGCCAAGCCTGCAGCCACTGATCCTGAACCTCGCCCCGGGCGAAGTTACCGACCCGTTGCCGATCCCCAACGCCGTGGCGCTGTTCCAACTGCGCGACATCGAGGAAACCAGCGTCGCCGCGCCGACCTATGCCGAGATTGAATACGCAGCCTATTACATCCCCGGTGGCCGCACAGAACCCGCGCTGGCTCAGGCGGCGCAGATCCGTGGCCGCATCGATACCTGCGATGACCTTTACGGCATCGCCAAAGGCCAGCCCGCCGAAGTGTTGGAGCGTGTGAAAAAAGCCCCTTCGGACATCCCGCAGGACGTGGCGATTGAACTGTCCAAGCTCGACACGGGCGAGGTTTCGACCACGCTGACCCGTGCCAATGGTCAGACGCTGATGCTGCTGATGATGTGTGGGCGTACCGCCGCCGCCAATGCCTCCGCCTCGCGCGAGGATGTGACCAATGCGCTGCGTCAGGAACGGCTGACCGGCTATGCCGAACAGCTGCTGGAGCAATTGCGGGCCGACGCGCGCATCGTTCGCAAATGACCCAAGCCAAGACGGGCTTGGCCGACAAGCCGGTTGTGATCTCTTGCGGCGAACCCTCTGGCATCGGGCCAGAGGTCGCCGCACGGGCCTGGGCGATGCTGGCAGGCGAAGTGCCGCTCGCCTGGATCGGTGATCCGCGCCACCTGCCCCAAGACATTCCCCATTGCATTATCGACAGCCCGTCGGACGCGCTTGCCGCGGGCAATGACGCTTTGCCCGTGCTGCGCCACGACTTTGCCGCCGGTGCGGTCGCGGGCAAGCCGGACCCCGCCAATGCGCAGGGGGTAATCGACGTGATCGCGCGCGGTGTTGACCTGGTGCGCAGCGGGGCCGCATCTGCGCTGACCACCGCGCCCATTCACAAAAAGGCGCTGAAAGACGGGGCCGGTTTCGCCTATCCGGGCCACACCGAGTACCTTGCCGCGCTGGCGGGGGGAAGCGATGTGGTGATGATGCTCGCCTCTGACCAACTGCGGGTGGTGCCGGCCACAATCCATATCGCGCTGGACCAGGTCCCCAATGTGCTGACCCCCGCCCATCTGCGCCGCGTGATAGAGATTACGGCGGCGGGGCTTCGCTCTCAATTCGGGATCAAGGTACCTAGAATAGCCATCGCAGGTCTGAACCCCCATGCGGGCGAAGGTGGGACAATGGGCCGTCAGGAAGCAGATTGGATGACGGCGCTGGTCACCCGGATGCAGGACGAAGGCTATGACCTGAGCGGCCCGCACCCTGCCGATACGATGTTCCACGCCGCCGCACGGGCGCGCTATGACGCGGCGATTGCCATGTATCATGATCAGGCGCTGATCCCGATCAAGACGCTGGATTTCGACCGCGGCGTCAATGTGACCCTCGGTCTGCCGTTCATCCGCACCTCGCCCGATCACGGCACCGCCTTTGACATCGCGGGTCAGGGCATCGCCAACCCCACCAGCATGGTCGAGGCGCTGCGCATGGCCTATCGCATGGCGCAATCATGACCCCGCGCCCCCAGAACCCTTCTGTTTCACAGGTCCAAGAATGAGCACAATCGACAACCTGCCGCCCCTGCGCGAGGTGATCAACACCCATGACCTGAAGGCGCGCAAATCGCTGGGCCAGAACTTTCTGCTCGACCTGAACCTCACTGCCAAGATCGCGCGACAAGCGGGTGATATGACCGAATGTGATGTGCTTGAAATCGGGCCGGGCCCCGGGGGGTTGACGCGCGGGTTGCTGTCCGAAGGCGCGCGCCGCGTGCTGGCGATCGAGAAAGACAAACGCTGCCTGCCCGCTTTGGCCGAGATCGCCGAGGCCTATCCCGACCGTCTGACGGTGATCGAAGGCGACGCCCTTGAAATCGACCCGCTGGCCCATCTGACCCCACCGATCCGTATCGCGGCGAACCTGCCCTATAACGTCGGGACAGAGCTGTTGGTGCGTTGGCTGACCCCGCAGGAATGGCCACCGTTCTGGCAAAGCCTGACGTTGATGTTCCAGCGCGAGGTGGCCGAGCGGATCGTGGCCAAGCCCGGCTCCAAGGCCTATGGCCGTCTGGCGCTGCTTGCACAGTGGCGGGCCGATGCGCGTATCGTGCTGAACCTCCCACCCGAGGCGTTTACCCCGCCGCCCAAAGTCTCCTCCGCTGTGGTGCATCTGACGGCCCTGCCCGAACCCCGCTTTCCGGCGGATCCTGATGTGTTGAACCGCGTTGTGGCGGCCGCCTTTAATCAGCGGCGCAAAATGCTGCGTTCTGCCCTCAAAGGAACCGCACCGGATATCGAGGATCGTTTGCGTGCGGCCGGATTGAAACCGACAGAGCGCGCCGAACAGGTGCCGCTGGAAGGCTTCTGCGCGCTGGCCCGCGAAATTGCCAAGGGCTAACGGCTAAGGTCACCACAACACACACACCGTCCGAAACGCAAAAGGCCCCGCAATCGCGGGGCCTTTGTTACGATGTCAAAGCGTTTACTCAGCCGCTTCGGGCTGATCGCCACTGTTGTCCTTGGCCGGTTCGCTCGTCTCTGCTTTGGGGGCAGGTTTGCGGCGCGGCGCGCGTCGGGGCTTGGGCTTGTTCTCGGGCGTGTCGACCAGATTGTCCTCTGCCGCATTGCCATCTTGCGCGTCATCGCCATCCGACTTGGGTGCGCTGTCCGACTTGGGGGCGTTGTCATTCTGGTTGTTGCTGCGGCTGCGGCGGCGCTTGGGGGCATCGCCCTTGGCGTTGTCCTGCTGGGGTGCGTCGGGTTTGTCGCCCGTATCTGCTTCCGTGGCTGGTTGATCCGCAGTGTTCTGACCGGCTTGAGCGGCTTCGCGCTCCTGACGCTCTACCCGCTCGCGGTCCCGCTCTGCCTGACGTTCGCGGTTCTCGCGTTCTTGCTGATCGCGACGCTGGTCAATCTCGCGTTGTGCTTCGGACAGCATCCGCAGGTAATGTTCGGCGTGCTGCTGGAAGTTCTCTGCCGCCACGCGGTCGTTGCTCAGCTGGGCATCACGCGCCAACTGGTTGTATTTCTCGATAATCTGCTGCGGCGTGCCGCGGACCTTGCCTTCGGGGCCAGAACTGTCGAAAACGCGGTTAACGACGTTGCCACCTTGCGGCTGACGGTTGCGATTATTCTTGGACCGGGACCGTGATCTGGAAGATTTCATGTAATCAGTTCAGCCTTGTTATGCTGGGCTTCGGAATAAGCTGCCGGACGCAGTCGCGTCCCTGAAAAGCTAGCTTTACGCTCTGTTGGGCTTAACGCCGCGCGGGACCGCCCAAAAGGCATCCACCGCTGCAACATCCTTGAATAAGCACGGCAAATGATTTGGAGCAAGTGGAAATTGGCGAAAAACACCCCGAAATGACAAGTTTTGGCGTGTTTATGCTGGCGTATCGGCCCAAAGGACACGGTCGCGCCCGCCCAGATCGGGCAAGATGCGCACCCGGCCCCAACCGGCTGCCTCAAAGATCGCTTTCACATCGGCACCCTGTTGCCAGCCGATTTCTGCCAGAACGCGACCTGTGGGCGTCAGATACCCCTGTGCCTGCGCGGCGATGATACGGTACACACTCAACCCGTCCTGCCCGTCGGTCAATGCCATCTCGGGTTCATGCAAGCGCAGTTCGGGCGAAACATCCGCCATCTCGCTTTGTGCCAGATATGGCGGGTTGGAGACGATCAGATCGAACCGCCCCTCGGCCGCGCTGAACCAATCCGATTGCTTGATCTCCGCGCGTGCCTGTACCCCGTGCAACACCGCATTGGCGCTGGCCTGCAGACAGGCAGCTTCGGATAGATCAAGGCCCACGCCGCGCGCGTCTTGCTGTTCGGCCAGAAGCGTCACCAGAATACAGCCCGATCCGGTGCCCAGATCAAGCACCCGTTCAAAGGGCTCGGACAGCGCCAGTTCAATAAGGGATTCGGTCTCGGGCCGCGGGTCGAGCACATCGCGGCTGACCTTGAAATCGCGCCCGTAGAACGCCCGCTGCCCTACCAGATGCGAGACCGGCACGCGCACGGCCCGCAAGGCGATCAGCTTTTCATACCGTTCGGCAATATCCGGCGCAATTTCCTCGGGCGCGATCAACGTCACCCGCGCCGCATCAACCGAGGCCGCATGCGCCAGCAAGATCCGCGCATCCCGTGCGGGGTCAGGCACGCCCGCCGCGCGCAATCGCGCTGTGGCGGCGACCATGGCTTGCGCGGCGGTTGGCGCGCTCACTGCCCCATCTCGGCCAGCAGCTGCGCCTGCGCATCCGCGGTCAACGCATCGACAATCTCGTCCAGATCGCCCTGCATCACGGCTTCAAGCCGGTAGAGCGTGAGGTTGATCCGGTGGTCGGTCAGGCGCCCTTGCGGGAAGTTATAGGTCCGGATCCGTTCAGACCGGTCCCCAGACCCCACCTGCGCCGCACGGCTGGCCGATCGTTCACTGTCCACCCGCTGACGCTCCATATCATAAAGCCGTGCTTTCAGCACCTGCATCGCAATCTCGCGGTTGCGGTGCTGCGATTTCTCGGAAGACGTCACCACCAGCCCCGTCGGCAGGTGGGTGATGCGCACGGCAGAATCGGTGGTGTTCACGTGTTGCCCGCCCGCCCCTGAACTGCGCATCGTATCGATCCGCAGATCATTGGCGTCGATGTGAATATCCACATCCTCTGCCTCCGGCAGAACCGCGACAGTCGCGGCAGAAGTATGGATACGCCCGCCGCTTTCGGTAGAGGGCACACGCTGCACGCGGTGCACACCGGATTCGTATTTCAGACGGGCAAAGACATTCTCGCCCTTGATATGGGCCACGACCTCTTTGACGCCGCCAAGCTCGGTGAACTGTTGTTCGATCAGCTCGACCTTCCAGCCCCGCGCCTCGGCATAGCGTTGATACATGCGCAGCAGATCGGCGGCGAAAAGTGCTGCCTCATCCCCGCCGGTGCCGGGGCGGATCTCCAGCATTGCAGGTTTCTTATCGGCCTCGTCCCGTGGCAGCAGCGCCAACTGCAAATCAGCCTCCGCTTGTGGCAAGGCGGCCTTCAGGCGCGGCAGCTCTTCCTCGGCCAGTTCCGCCATCTCGGGGTCTTTCAGCATGGCGCGGGCCTCGTCCATGTCTTGCAGCAACTGGCGATAAGCGTCGATCTGTTCGACCACGGGGCGCAGATCTGCGTATTCCTTGGCCAGCTTGGCAAAATCCGCCCCGTCAGAGCCAGCAGACATCGACGCCTCCAGAAACTGGAAACGTTGGGTGATTTGGGCAAGGCGGTCCATGGGGATCATACCGCTGGATGTCGCTGATGAAGCGGCTATGGTCAAGACCCAGCCTGTGCTATGATGCCCCTATGAAACGCATTTCGCTGGTTTTCAGTCTGATCTGCCTTGCCCCGTCGCTTGCGGCGGACCCTGCGCCCTCGGGGCGCAAAACGGTGGAGTGCTATTGCACCGACCGCAACGGCCAGCGGGTCGAGCTGGGGCAAACGATCTGCCTCGACGTCAACGGTCGCCGCTTTGCCGCGCAATGCCAGATGTCGCTGAACGTGCCCATGTGGCGCGATATCGGCGAGGCCTGCCCCGGCCTCGCACAGCGCCTAGACCCCGGCTTGGGCCAGAACCCGCTTCAAACGCTTGGCGTTCACACCCATATCTGACCGGCCAAAGCGCAGCCGCCCATAGACCACCGCGCGGCTCTGATCCGCCCCGTCAACAGGGGTGACCGCGACGCTGGTGTAATCGGGAAAGCCCCAGAAGCCCGAGCGTGTGACATAAAGCGCCTGACCTGCGGTGCTTTCGATCCGCCGGGTTCGGGGCAACGACAACATCGCGTCGTCAAACCGGTTCAAGAACGCCGTACCGTCGCCTTCAACCTCGCGCACGGCCATAAGGCCCCCCTCCGAGGGGTAATCACCGGGGGCCTTGTCGACCGCGCCCAATTCCCAGCGGGCCGCGGGGGCGGGTGCAAGGCGGATGTACGCCTGCAAGGCGACGAAAATCGCCAGTGCGATCCAGAAAAATGCCATCATTATCTTTACCTTCATTTTGCCAAATAAACTCCCCGCGGAGCGTCCTGCCGTCGCAAACTGCGCCGCCAGTGGTTATGCGCGGGCTTTGGTCTGCCGCATGTTCCACCCCAGCAAGCACAAGATCTCGGTCGCCACATGGGCCCCAGCGATCGCTGTCGCACCTGTCGTGTCAAAAGGCGGAGAGACTTCAACGATGTCGCCGCCCACGATGTTGATCCCCGCCAGATCCCGCATCATGATCGCCGCCTGCGCTGACGTGAGCCCGCCCCATACCGGCGTGCCTGTGCCCGGCGCAAAGGCCGGATCAAGCGCATCGATATCGAATGTAAGATAGCAAGGACGGTCGCCAAGTACCTGTTTTATTTTGGCAACGGCTGCCTGCGGCCCCTTCTCGTGGACCTCGCGCGCGTCGATGGTTGTCACGCCAAGCGTATCCGGGTTGGTCGTGCGGATGCCCACCTGAACCGAGGTTTTCGGATCAACGATGCCCGATTTCACCGCCTTGTAGAACATGGTGCCGTGGTCGATCCGGTCCATATCATCGTCAGGCCATGTATCCGAATGCGCATCGAACTGTAACAGACTGATAGGGCCGTATTTTTCGGCATAGGCCTTGAGGATCGGGAAACTGATGTAGTGATCTCCGCCCAGGGTCACGCTTGCTGCACCTGCGTCCAGTATCCCTTTGATATGGCTTGTTAAAGCGGCGGGAAACTGGCTTGTGTGACCATAGTCGAACGCCAGATCGCCATAGTCGGCGATGGCGAACTCGCTGAGCACGTCGAAATCCCAGCCATAGGGCGGGTCGTAGGGCTGCAAGGAAGACGCCTCGCGGATCGCACGCGGGCCCAGACGGGTGCCGGTACGGTTGGTCACGGCCTGATCAAAGGGCACGCCGGTCACGGCGATGTCCACGCCGCGCAGGTCTTTGGTATAGCGCCGGCGCAGAAAGGACGTGGCCCCGCCAAAGGCGTTCTCGAAGCTCGGCCCTTTTAGATCATCGCGGGTAAAGGCTTGATCAACCTGATTTTTCGCGTCTTCCAAACCCATGTTACTTGGCTCCTAATGGTTGGGCCCGCTCGACGATGCGGGCAAAAAAGGATGCACCCACGGGCGCGATCTCATCGTCGAAGTTATAGGCGGCGTGGTGCAGCCCTGCGGTATCACCCTGTCCGATGAACAAATAGGCACCGGGGCGTTTTTCCAGCATATAACTGAAATCCTCCGCCCCCATCTCGCGGCCATTATCGGCAATAACGCGGTCCTCGCCCGCAATCTCGGTGGCAACGGCGGCGGCAAATCCGGCCTCTTTTGGGGTGTTCACCGTGGCGGGATAGCCCTTTTCATATTCCAGTGTCGCGCTGACATCATAGCTGGCGGCCTGCCCGGCGACGATCTGCTCCATCCGGCGGATCACCATGGCCTGCACCTCTTTGTCAAAGCTGCGTACCGTGCCGTTGATATAGGCCGTTTCGGGGATCACGTTGTCGGTGGTGCCCGTGTGGATCTGCGTGACCGAAACGACAAGATCATCCTGCGCATAGTGGTTGCGGCTGACGATGGTCTGCAATGCCGTCGCAATACCACAGGCGGCAACGACCGGATCGCGGGTCAGATGCGGTGTGGCACCATGACCACCCAAGCCCTTGATGTGGATGTGAAACTCATCGACCGCCGCCATCATCGCGCCGGGGGATGTGTAAAAGCCCCCTTTCTCGAAGCCGGGCGCATTGTGCAGCGCATAGACCTTGCCGATGTCGAAGCGATCAAGGATCCCTTCCTCGACCATCACCTCGGCCCCGCCGCCGGTTTCTTCAGCAGGTTGGAAGATCAGCGCCACGCGGCCCGCGAAATTGCGCGTCTCCGCCAGATATTTCGCCGCCCCCAGCAGCATCGTTGTATGCCCGTCGTGCCCGCAGGCGTGCATCTTGCCTGCGTGGGTGCTGGCATAGTCCAGCCCGGTTTCCTCGGGGATCGGCAGCGCATCCATATCGGCGCGCAGCCCGATGGTCGGCCCCTCGGCCTGACCGTTGATAATGGCGACGATACCCGTGGTGGCAAAGCCTTCGTGCAGCTCATCCACGCCGAAGTCCCGCAGGCGTTCCGCCACGAAAGCCGCGGTCTTGAAGCAGTCGTTCCCCAGTTCCGGGATCGTGTGCAGATATCTGCGCCATTCGGTCATCTGGGGGGCATAATCCGCGATACGGTTCACGACGGGCATTACTGGACTCCTGTGGGGATGTTGGTCAGGTTGCATCTGACATCAGACACATGGGGGCTGCAATGGCCGAGACAAGAAATGATGCGTTGATTCACGATCGCGACGCCGGGATCGAACGCTTGCTGGAAATCATGCGCCGCCTGCGTGACCCGCAAACCGGATGCCCTTGGGATATCGAACAGGATTTCGACAGCATTGCCCCCTATACCATTGAAGAAGCGTATGAAGTCGCCGATGCGATCGAGCGTCGCGACTGGCCCGAGCTTGAGGGAGAGTTGGGCGATCTGCTGCTCCAGACCGTGTATCACACGGCCATGGGCGAAGAGGACGGGCGGTTCAGCTTTCAGACGGTGGTGCGCAATATCTCGGACAAGATGGTCGCGCGGCACCCGCATGTTTTCGGCGATGAAAGCCGCGATAAATCGGCCGAACAGCAGACCGCGGATTGGGAAAAGATCAAGGCGGCAGAACGCGCGGGCAAGGCCCAGGGGGGAACGCTTGACGGCGTGGCCGTTGGCCTGCCCGCGCTGCTGCGCGCCTACAAGCTGCAAAAACGCGCGGCCCGTGTCGGGTTTGACTGGCCGCAGGTCGATGATGTGATCGCCAAGATCACCGAGGAAGCGACCGAACTGGTCGAGGCGCGTGATACCCTGACCCAGGTCGAGGTAACCGAGGAATACGGGGACCTGATGTTCGTCATGGCCAATCTGGGTCGGCATCTTGGTGTCGAACCCGAAGCCGCCCTGCGCGCCGCCAACGCCAAATTCATACGCCGCTTCAACGGGGTAGAGGCGCGGTTGGCCGCACAAGGTAAATCCCCCTCGGACAGTGATCTCGCCGAGATGGATGCCTTGTGGGAGGATGTAAAACGGGCGGAACGCAGCTAGGACCGCCCGTGCCTGCTGGACAAGTCGCGGCACTTGCGGCAAGGCTCTGGCACAGCCAAGACAGGAGAGCCCATGACACCGCGCAAGATCATTATCGACACGGACCCCGGTCAGGATGACGCCGTAGCGATCCTTGTCGCTTTGGCCAGCCCCGAAGAGCTTGATGTTCTGGGGATCACCTGCGTCGCGGGCAATGTGCCGTTGGACCTCACCTCGCGCAACGCGCGGATCGTGTGCGAATTGGCAGGCAAACGGGATGTCAAAGTCTTTGCCGGATGCGACCGCCCCTTGGGCCGGGCGCTGGTCACGGCAGAGCATGTGCACGGCAAGACCGGGCTGGACGGCCCCGATTTGCCCGAACCTACCATGCCGATGGCCGAAGGCCATGCGGTGGATTTCATCATCGACACGCTGCGCGATAACGCTCCGGGAACCGTCACGCTATGCCCGCTGGGACCGCTGACCAATATCGCCACCGCGTTGCAAAAAGCACCCGATATCGCCGATCGCATCGCCAAGATCGTGCTGATGGGCGGTGGCTATTTCGAAGGGGGTAACATCACCCCAACGGCAGAGTTCAACATCTACGTCGACCCGCAAGCGGCTGATATTGTGTTTAAATCCGGCGCTCCTATCGTTGTCATGCCGCTGGACGTTACCCATAAGGCGCTGGTGACCAAAGCGCGCAACGACGCTTTCCGCGCCCTTGGCACGCCCGTGGGCATCGCCGTGGCGGAAATGACCGATTTCTTCGAACGGTTCGACAAAGAGAAATACGGCTCTGACGGCGCGCCGCTGCATGACCCTTGCGTTACCGCCTATCTGATCAACCCCGATCTGTTCAAAGGCCGCCACATCAACGTCGAGATCGAGACAGAGTCAGAGCTTACCATGGGCATGACCGTCGCCGATTGGTGGGGCGTGACCGACCGCGCCCCCAATGCGACCTTTATGGGCGATCTGGATTCTGATGGCTTCTTTGCCCTGCTGACCGAACGGCTGGCCCGTCTATGAGCGCGGCCTTCACCCTTGCCAAGCCAGAGCATCTGGACCGTCTCGTTGCCCTCGTGGGCAGCTTTCACGCCGAGACGGGGATCGAGCAGACCGATGACGACCGCCGCAACGGGCTGGCACCTCTGCTCGAAGGCACGCCCTATGGGGTGGCCTATCTGATCGGCCCTGCCCGTGCGCCCATCGGCTATATCATCATCACCTTCGGCTGGTCGGTTGAATTCGGCGGTCTGGACGCGATTATCGATGAAATCTACGTGCGCCCCGGCGTGCGTGGCCGTGGCATCGCGACAGAGGCATTGCTGGCCGTCCCGAATGCGCTGGCGGGCGGCGGTCTGCGCGCGATCCATCTTGAGGTAGAGCGTAGCAACGAGATCGCGCAGAAGCTTTACCACCGTGCAGGCTTTCGCCCCCGCGAAAACTATATGTTCATGTCGCGCAAATTCTGACGCGGACTGGCAAGCTGGGGCCGCAGCCCCTATATCTGCCCTATGACATTATCAGCCCCCTTCGATAACAGCTACGCGGCCTTGCCCGATGGCTTTTTCACCCGCACCACGCCGACGCCGGTGGCCGACCCCAAACTGCTGGCTTTCAACGCGCCGCTGGCCAAGACGCTGGGGATCACCCACGGATCGACCGAGGATCTGGCCTTTATCTTCAGCGGCAACGAACTGCCCGCCGGTGCCGATCCGCTGGCGCAGCTTTATGCGGGGCATCAGTTCGGCAATTACAACCCGCAGCTTGGCGATGGCCGCGCGATCCTCTTGGGCGAGGTGCTGGATGCAAAGGGCCAGCGCCGCGATATCCAGTTGAAAGGATCGGGGCGCACGCCCTATTCCCGTGGTGGCGACGGGCGCGCCTGGCTTGGGCCGGTCTTGCGCGAATATGTGGTGTCAGAGGCGATGCACGCCCTAGGCATCCCCACCACCCGCGCCTTGGCCGCTGTGCAAAGTGGCGAGGATGTCTTTCGCGAAACCGCCCTGCCCGGTGCCGTGCTGACCCGTGTCGCCGCAAGCCATCTGCGTGTGGGGACGTTTCAGGTCTTTGCCCATCGGGGCGAGGTCGAAAATCTGCGCCGCCTCACCGACTATGCGATCCAGCGGCACTACCCGCAGGCGGACGGGCCCTTGGGCCTGCTGCGCGCGGTGTGCTCCGCACAGGCGGATCTGGTCGCGGCGTGGATGTCTGTGGGCTTTATTCACGGGGTGATGAACACCGATAACTGCGCCATCTCGGGCGAGACGATTGATTACGGCCCCTGCGCCTTCATGGATGCGTTCCACCCCAACCGTGTGTTCAGCTCCATCGACCGTCAGGGGCGCTATGCCTATGCCAATCAGCCGCAGATCGTCGTGTGGAATATGGCGCAGCTTGCAACCTCGTTGTTGCAGCAGCTTGATGATCCCGAAAGCGGCGTGGCCGAGGCGACAGAGATCGTGCACGCCATGCCCGCGTTGATCGAGCAAGCCTGGCTGAGACGCTTTGCCGCCAAGATCGGGATCACGACGCCCAAGGCTGAAGATACTGCGCTGATCGACGCCCTGTTGTCGCTGATGCAAACGGATGGCGCGGATTTTACCAATGCTTTCCGCGCGCTGTCAGGCGATGACGCCGCCGGCCAATTCACCGACCGCGCGGCCTTTGCCAACTGGCGCGACGCGTGGCAGCAGCGCATCGCGGCCGAGCCGGACCCTAAATCGGTCATGGAGGCCGCCAACCCGGCCGTGATCCCGCGCAACCACCGGATAGAGGCGATGATCAACGCCGCCGTTGCTGGTGATATGGACCCGTTCCACCGGCTGATGACAGCGCTTGCCCACCCTTACCGCGAAACCGACGCCGATCTGCACCGCGCGCCGACGACGCAGGAGATCGTGCCGGCCACCTTCTGCGGCACCTGAACGACGGCCAGCGGGTGGCAGGTGCCACCCGTTGTCCCACCGTCAAGCACGTCGACAAGCGGGAACCCCCGCGATCTTTTGGTTGTTTTGCACAGTAAACTGCAACAGACTTGCAGGCGATTTGACCCAAAAGGATTATCGATAATGAGCTTGATGAAAACATTGGCCAAAGTGGCGATCGGCGTGGCTGTGGCCAAAGGGGCCAGCGCCATGATGAACAAGAATAAATCCACGACCGGCAGCGCCAGCAGCGGCGGCGGACTGGGCGGATTGCTGGGCGGTCTGACTGGCGGCAGCACGGGCGGCTCGGGCGGTAACCTGCAGGATATGCTGGGTGGTTTGATGGGCGGATCCTCCGGTGCCAGCAGCGGCGGCTTGGGCGGTTTGCTGAACCAGCTTGGCGGCGGCACAGGCACCAGCACGTCTGGCAGCTCGGGCGGCCTTGGCGGGCTGCTGGGTGGGCTTGCCGGTGCCGCAGGTGCGGGTGGCTTGCTGTCCAGTCTGGGCGGTGCCAGCCAAAAAGCCCCCGAACGGCCAGAGGCAGACTTTGGCGCGGTGCTGAACTCGCAATTCGATAGCAACCCTGCCCCCGAAATCACCCCCTCGCGCGATCAGGAGGCCACCGCCGCGCTGATGATCGCCGCGATGATCCAGGCCGCGAAATCCGACGGCACTTTTGATGACTCCGAGCGTGAAAAGCTGCTGAACCATCTGGGTGACGTGGACGCCGACGAGGCCGCATTCGTGCAAGGCCAGATGGAAGCCCCAGTGGATGTCGACGCGCTGGTCGCCCAGACCCCCGACGGCATGGGCCCGCAAATCTATGCGATGTCGCTGCTGGCGATCGATCTGGATACGCAGGAAGAGGCGCAATATCTGCACAAGCTGGCCAGCGCCTATGGGATGCAGCCCGCCGCTGTGAACGAGATCCACGCGCAGATGGGGGTGCCGTCGCTGTACACCTAAAGCGGCGCGGCCTGACGACAGACGGTTGTGAAAGCCTGATCCGGCAATGGGTCAGGCTTTTGCTTTCTTGGCCTTCTTTTCCTTGGCGATCACATGCTCTGCCAGATCACGGGCGATGGCAAAGGCCCCTTTGATCTTGTCGGCATCGGTTTTCCAGTCGCGCTTGACGACGATCTTGTTCTCTTTGACCTTTGCCAGCCCGCGTTGGTCCTGAATGAAGGTGACCAACCCCTCGGGCGAGGCGAATTTGTCGTTGTGGAACTGGATCGTGACGCCCTTGGGCCCGCCATCCAGCTTGGCAATACCGGCGCGTTTACACATCGCCTTGATCCGCACGACCAGCATCAGCGTGTTCACCTCTTTCGGCAGCTTGCCGAAACGGTCGATCAGCTCGGCGGCAAAGCCTTCCAGCTCGACCTTGGTGGTCAGTTCGGACAGGCGACGGTAGAGTCCGAGCCGCACATCCAGATCAGGCACGTAATCCTCGGGGATCAGCACCGGCACGCCCAGATTGATCTGCGGTGCCCACTGCCCATCGTCGTCGATCACGCCTTCCAGCTCGCCCGATTTGATCTTGGCAATCGCGTCTTCCAGCATGGATTGATAAAGCTCGAACCCCACGTCGCGCATCTGGCCGGATTGTTCCTCGCCCAGCAGGTTGCCCGCACCGCGAATATCAAGATCCTGCGACGCCAGCGTAAAGCCTGCCCCAAGCGTGTCGAGGCTGCCCAACACCCGCAAGCGTTTCTCTGCGGTGGCAGTCAGCTTGGCACGGGGTTTGGTTGTCAGATAGGCATAGGCGCGGGTCTTCGATCGGCCCACCCTGCCCCTGATCTGGTAGAGCTGCGCCAGACCAAACATATCGGCACGGTGCACGATCATCGTGTTGGCGGTCGGGATATCCAGACCGGATTCCACAATCGTCGTGGCCAGCAGGATGTCATATTTCCCGTCGTAAAAGGCGTTCATCCGGTCGTCGAGCTCTCCGGCGGCCATCTGCCCGTGGGCAACAAGATACGTCAGCTCGGGCAGTTGCTCTTTCAGGAACGCTTCGATTTCCGGCAGATCGGTGATGCGGGGCACAACATAGAAGGACTGCCCGCCGCGATAATGTTCGCGCAACAGCGCCTCGCGCAGGGTGACGGCATCGAATTCGCTGACATAGGTGCGGATCGCCAGACGGTCGACAGGTGGCGTGCCGATGATCGACAGGTCGCGCACGCCGGTCAGGCTAAGTTGCAGGGTACGCGGGATCGGCGTGGCGGTCAGGGTCAGCACGTGAATATCCGTGCGCATCGCCTTCAGCCGTTCTTTGTGACCCACGCCAAAGTGTTGTTCTTCATCGATAATCAGCAGGCCGAGGTTCTTGAACTTGACCGTCTTTGCCAGCAGCGCGTGGGTGCCCACCACCACATCGACGGTGCCGCGATTGATGCCGTCGCGGGTGGCTGTGGCTTCTTTCGCGGTGACAAAACGCGACAGTTGACGCACCTCGAGCGGGAAGCCACGGAAGCGTTCGGCGAAGGATTTATAGTGCTGACGTGCCAGTAGGGTCGTCGGCGCGACAATCGCCACCTGCAACCCTGACATCGCCGCGACAAAGGCGGCGCGCATGGCGACCTCGGTCTTGCCGAAGCCTACGTCGCCGCAGACCAGCCGGTCCATCGGGTTGCCGCTGGTCAGATCGTCCAGCACATCCGAGATGGCATTCAACTGGTCGTCGGTCTCGGTATAGGGGAAGCGCGCGGAAAACGCGTCCCACATGCCGGGGGGCGGGTCCATGACAGGCGCTTTGCGCAGCGCACGTTCGGCGGCGATGCGGATCAGCTTGTCCGCCATCTCGCGGATGCGTTCCTTGAGCTTGGCTTTCTTGGACTGCCACGCGCCACCGCCCAGCTTGTCAAGCAGCCCCTCGTCATGGCCATAGCGCGACAGCAGTTCGATATTCTCGACCGGCAGATAGAGCTTCGAGCTTTCGGCGTATTCCAGCAGCAGACATTCATGGGCGGCACCGGCGGCGGTCACCACCTCCATCCCCAGATAGCGGCCGACACCGTGATCCACATGCACGACCAGATCGCCGGGGCTCAGCGATTGTGTCTCGGTCAGGAAGTTCTCGGCCCGCCGTTTACGTTTCGGCGCGCGGATCAAGCGGTCGCCAAGGATGTCTTGTTCAGAGATGACAGTCAGTTTCGACGCGCTGCTGCCGCTTTCCCACGGGGCTTCGAACCCGTGTTCCAACGCCCAAACCGCCAGATGCAGACCGCGTTTGCCGATGCGGGTGCCGTTCTTGATGGCGATGGTCTCGCCCATGCCTTCGTCTTCGATCAGTCCAGTCAGCCGTTCCCGCGCGCCATCGGAATAGCTGGCGATGACCACCGGCCCTTCTTGAAGTTTTGCTTTAATATGTGCGGCCAAAGCACCGAAAAGGCTGACGGTTTCCTGTTGCCGCTCGGGGGCGAAGTTACGCCCCAAGCGTCCACCCGCATCCAGCACATTCGGACCCGTTGGCTGTGGGAGCGGCTTGAAACTGATCACGCGTTTGCCGATCAGCGCGGTTTCCCACGCGGTGTCGGTCAGGTACAGCCCTTCGGGCGGTGCGGGCTTATAGACGCTGTCCATTTTCGACCGGTTCGCCATCGCCAGCCTGCGGGTTTCGTATTGATCTGCGATACTCTCCCACCGCGACAGACGTTGCGCGGTCAGTTGGTCGTCCAGCGTGATCGTCGCCCGCGGCACATAGTCGAACAAGGTCTCGAGCGTCTCGTGAAAGAACGACATCCAGTGTTCTGCGCCCTGATGCTTGCGCCCTGCGCTGATCGCTTCATACAGCGGATCATCGGTGCCAGCGGCCCCGAATTCGATCCGGTAGTTCTGGCGGAAACGGGTGATAGCACTTTCGTCAAGGATGACTTCGCTGACGGGGGCAAGCTCCACGAGCTCCAGCTTTTCTGTGGTGCGCTGCGTCACCGGATCAAAGCGGCGCGCCCCGTCCAGCGTATCGCCAAAGAGGTCCAGCCGCACAGGGCCAAGATCACCGGGTGGGAAAATGTCGATGATGCCGCCGCGGATCGCATAGTCGCCCGGCTCGGTCACTGTCGGGCTCTGGACAAAGCCCATGCGGACAAGGAATCCGCGCAAGGCCGCCTCGTCTATTCGGTCGCCCACACGGGCCGAAAACGCGGCATCGCGCAGCACATCGCGCGCAGGCACCCGCTGGGTCGCGGCGTTCAGCGTGGTGAGCAGGATAAAACGGTCCGGCATTCCATGCACCAGTCCCGCCAGCGTCGCCATCCGCTGCGCCGAGATATCGGCATTGGGCGACACGCGGTCATAGGGCAGGCAATCCCATCCGGGGAAGACAATAACAGGCACATCCGGCGCGAAAAAGCGCAGCGCCGCCTGCATTGCCGCCATGCGTTTGTCATCGCGGGCAATATGCAACACCGGTGTGCCACTTTTGCCCAGTTCTTTCAGCACCGCCTGTGCGTCAAAACCTTCGGGAACGCCGGACAGCGTGATTTGGGATTTCTCTGACATCAGCAGCTACCTGTATCCGATCGCGGTTTTTTCAACCGCCAAACGGACCTGTATAAAGGTTTTGGTACATGCCCCACATCGATGTGATGAAAATCGAAATCATCCCGATGATCTGGGTATAAAGACGGTGACGGTTCAGCCGTTTGATCAGGCGGTCGCCGGTGCCGGAATCCTCGCGGATCTGCTGCGCGGTCGACACGCTCAGCACCCCTACCAGACACAGCGGAAAGGCCAGCAACAGTACGGCCTGGGCGAATTCGAACCGGTAGAAAACCGCCAGCGTAAAGAGCATCGTCATGAAAAAGCAGGTGAACCCCAAAATCCAGATGCCGGACACTTGGGTGATATATAGAATACGGTTCACGTTGATGCGTGCCATATCCTCCAGGTCGACCAGCGCCTGTTCACCGTTGCGCCGCGCGCGCAGCACCATATCAAAGGGCACGCCCAAGACCCAATGGCTGGCAGAAGACCAGATCACAGCAACGGCGATCCAGTACCACAGGTTGGAAAACGACCGCATGTCGATGACTTCGAAAATTGTCTGATAGAGGGTCAAGGTGCGCTCATCTTTGAAGTGAAATCATTGTGTTCAGACGTGCTGCCCTACAATCGTCTGCCTGTCATAGCGGCGCGTTCGCGAAATTCCTAGCCTTGAGCCGTGCAAAAATACGTGGCAAGCCTTGCCCGATAGCATCTGAGGTATTTTTGCATGAGACCCCAACAAGCCCCCTTTCCCGCCACCCGCCTGCGCCGCACCCGTCAATCCGAGGGCGTCCGCGCATTGGTCCGTGAAAATGCGCTGTCCTTGGGGGATCTGATCTGGCCGGTATTCGTGCGCAGCGGTGAGGGCGTGGAAGAGCCCGTCCCCTCCATGCCCGGCGTCTATCGGCGCAGCGTTGACAAGCTGGTCGATGCCGCGCGCGAGGCTTCTGATCTGGGGATCGGGGCGATGTGTATCTTCCCCTATACCGGTATCGAGGACCGGACAGAGGATTGCGCCGGCGCCTGGGATCCTGAAAACAACGCCAACCGCGCCCTTCGCGCGATCCGCGAGGCGGTGCCCGATATGGTCCTCATGACCGATGTCGCGCTGGACACCTATAATATCAACGGCCATGACGGCTTTGTCGAAGACGGGATCATCGTCAACGACCGCACGGTCGAGGCATTGGTCAAGATGGCGCTGGCGCAGGCCGACGCGGGGGCCGATATCATCGGGCCGTCCGATATGATGGACGGGCGCATCGCCGCGATCCGCGCGGGCCTTGAAGGGGCGCGCCATTCGGATGTGATGATCATGAGCTACGCGGCGAAATACGCCTCGGCCTTCTATGGTCCGTTCCGCGATGCTGTGGGGGCATCGGGGGCGCTGACCGGCGACAAGAAGACCTATCAGATGGATTACGCCAACAGCAACGAGGCGATCCGCCTGATCGAGCGTGATCTGCGCGAAGGGGCCGATATGGTCATGGTCAAACCCGGCATGCCGTATCTTGATATCTGCCACCGCGTGAAATCCAGCTTCGGGGCGCCGACCTTTGCCTATCAGGTGTCGGGTGAATACAGCATGGTGAAAGCCGCCGCCCAGAATGGCTGGATCGACGAAGACCGCGTGATGATGGAAAGCCTGATGGGGTTCAAACGTGCGGGCTGTGACGGCGTCTTGACCTATTTTGCCCCCGCCGTGGCGCGGTTGATGAACGGATAACGCGGCTTCGATGCGCAATTAACACGCCAATTGTGGCAGATCACCGCCGATTCAAGCCCTAAATTCGTGACACCCGCGGGTTTTGAGCATAAGATCGCGCAGAAACCGGATGAACCGGCACAGGCAATTACAGGCAGAAGACTATGACAAACAACACTTTCTCGCGCCGGGCTTTCGCTTTGGGTGCGATTGCAAGCGCGGGTGCCGTTGCGGCATGTGGCAACGGTGTCGGCAGCCGTGGCAGCGGGATGATCGACGCCCGCGTCGATGCGACGCTCAATGCGATGTACCGCAGCTTCCCCAACACGCGGCAACTGGCGGAAAAATCCAACGGTATGCTGATCATGCCGCTGGTGACCGAGGCCGGCCTTGGCTTTGGCGGTGCCTATGGTCGTGGTGCGCTGCGGGTGAATAACGTGACTGTCGACTATTACTCGGTCACCAAGGCGACGGGCGGATTACAGATCGGGGCGCAGCAATATGCGCATGTGCTGTTCTTCATGACCGAAGCCGCGCTCAGCGATTTCCGCCGCTCCCCCGGTTGGGCTGCGGGTGCCGATCTGGAATATGTCATCTCGGATCGCGGCGAAAGCGTCGAAGCGGATACCACAACCGTGCTTGCCCCCGTGCTGGCCGCCGTCTTTGGCCGCGCCGGTCTGCGTATCGGTGCAACACTGGAAGGCACGAAATATTCGCGCATCATTCCTTGAGCAAAACGCCCGATCCGCACCATCGCGGATCGGGCAGCTTTGGGCTTAACCCAAGGCGTTCAGACGTTTGAAAAGCGCCGACGTGTCCCAACGTCCGCCCCCCATTTTCTGCACATCCTTATAGAATTGATCGACCAGCGCCGTGACAGGCAGGCTCGCGTCGATCTCGTTGCCGGTGTCCAGACAAATCCCCAGATCCTTGCGCATCCAGTCCACGGCAAACCCGTGGTCGAATTTATCGTCCAGCATTGTCTCGTAGCGGTTGGCCATCTGCCAGCTGCCTGCGGCACCCTGGCTGATCACCTCGACCACATCGCGCCCGTCCAATCCGGCCTTCTGGGCGAAATGCAGCGCCTCGCTCAGGCCCTGCACCAGACCGGCAATGGCAATCTGGTTGCACATCTTGGTCATCTGGCCGGCACCACTGTCGCCAAGGCGACGGCAGATCTTGGCGTAAACCTCCATCACAGGCAGCGCTCGATCAAAGGCCCCGGAATCGCCACCGCACATGATGGACAGCTGGCCATTCTCTGCCCCCGCCTGCCCGCCAGAAATCGGCGCATCGACAAAGCTGATCTGGCGCGCATCCGCCGCCGCGTGCAACTCGCGCGTAACCGCTGCCGAGACCGTGGTGTGATCGACAAAAATCGTGCCCTCACCCATGCCGGCAAAAGCGCCGTCGTCGCCAACGCAGACGGATCGCAGATCGTCATCATTGCCGACGCAGGAAAAAACGATCTCTGCCCCTTCAGCGGCGGCTTTGGGCGTCTCTGCCATCTTGCCACCGTGGGTTTCTGCCCAAGCGCGCGCCTTCTCTGTGGTGCGGTTGTACACGGTCACGTCATGCCCCGCTTTTTGCAGATGCGCGGCCATTGGCGCACCCATCACGCCCAATCCCAAAAATGCGAGCTTTGCCATCGTCTTTTCCTTGTCATTCAGTTGCGCTATTGCCTGAGAGGAACCTATCACCCTGCGCGCATTGGTCAATCGCGCGTAGATATACCCAGGAGCGTGACATGGCAGTGGTTTTTCGGTGGCTGATGCGAATTGCAACGCTCTTGGTGGTGCTGGCGGTGATTGGTGTCGGCGGTGCCTATTGGCTGGCCTCGCGGTCGCTGCCTGACTACGACGATACGGTCCGCGTGCCCAACCTCGGGGCCGAGGTGGAGATCGTGCGCGACAACGCCAATGTGCCGCATATCTTCGGGGAAAGTGACCAAGATGTGTTCTACGGGCTGGGCTTTGCCCATGCGCAGGACCGTCTGTGGCAGATGATCACCATGCGCCGCACGGTCCAAGGCCGCTTGTCCGAGGTTTTCGGCACCACCACCGTCCGTATCGACCGTCTGCTGCGCCGCTTTGATCTTTATACCTTGTCGGTGCAGTCGCTTCAGGCGCTCGACCCCAAGACCCGCGCAGCGCTGGATGCCTATGCCGCCGGGGTGAATGCCCGGCTGGATCAGATCAACACCGAAGCCCTGGGTCGCGGTGCCCCCGAAATGCTGCTGTTTGATGCCCCTGTCGCCCCCTGGCGCGCCGCGGATTCCGTCGCGCTGGTCAAGCTGATGGCGTTGCAGCTGTCGGGGCATCTGGATGCCGAGGTCAAGCGCGCCCGCACCTCGCTGGCGCTGCCCGATCAAAAGCGCCTGTCCGATATCCTGCCCGACGCCCCCGGTAGCGGCATCGCCGCCCTGCCCGAATATGCGCAGCTTGCCCCCGGCCTGCCGCAGTTCGCTGCCAATATCCCGCTTGATCCCTCTCCGCTGTCACCGTTCAAATCCTTTGATCTGGCGGGTGCCTCTAACGCTTGGGCTGCCGCACGGGATCGTTCTGCCTCGGGCGGGACGCTGATCGCCAATGACCCGCATCTGGGCTTCACCGCGCCGACCATCTGGTACCTCGCGCGGCTCGAGTTGCAATCAGGCGGTGTCATCGGCGGCACGATCCCCGGTATCCCCGTGGTGCTGACAGGGCGCAGCAGCGCGCTTGGCTGGGGGATCACCTCATCCTATGCCGACGATCAGGATGTCTATATCGAAGGGCTGAACCCCGACAACAGCGAGGAATACCGCACCCCCGACGGGTTCAAGAAATTCGCCAAACGCGCGTCGATCATCACGGTCAAGGATGCCGATCCGATCACGCTGACCCTGCGCTGGACCGACAATGGGCCGGTGCTTCCCGGCAGCCACTATAACCTTGCCGCGATCACCCCGCCCGGTCATGTCGCCGCGCTGAACTGGACCGCGCTTGACCCCGCCGATACCTCGATCGCCGCGGCCATGCAGCTGATGGAGGCCAAGACCGTCGAGGAAGGGATCACCGCGGGCGAGGCCTATATCGCGCCGTCGCAAAACCTGACGCTGGTGGATGTGAATACCATCGCGATGAAAACCATCGGCGCGCTGCCCGCCCGCGACGCCGCGCATCAAAGCCAGGGGCGCATGCCCACACCGGGCTGGATCGCCGCGAACCGCTGGCAGGGCCGCCTGCCCTATAGCGCAAACCCCGAATTCCTGTCGCCCCGCGGCGGGATCATCGGCAATACCAACAACAAAACGGTGGACCGCCCCTTCCCCAACCACGTGTCCTTCCTTTGGGGCGATACGCAACGCATCCAACGGTGGCGCAACCTGATGCAGCGCCGTCAGGTGCACACGCGCGACAGCTTTATCGAGGCGCAGCTGGATACGGTCAGCTTCACCGCACGCTCTCTGCTACCGCTGATCGGGGCCGAGCTGTGGTTCACCGGCGAAACCGCGCCCGAAGGCACGTCTGAGCGCCAACGCCAACGCGCGCTGACCCTGCTTGCCGGCTGGTCGGGCGAGATGAACGAACATCTGCCCGAACCGTTGATCTATGCCGCCTGGCTGCGCGCCTTGCAGCAACGGCTGATCCAAGATGAGCTTGGGGCCCTGGCGGAGGAATTCGATCATGTCGATCCGCTGTTCATCGAACGTGTTTTCCGCGATGTGGACGGTGCGGCCGCATGGTGCGACGTGCTGCAATCCGCCCCGAAAGAGACCTGCCCCGACATGGCCCGCATGGCGCTGGACGACGCGCTGATCTGGATCAACGAAACATGGGGCACCCAGCTGGAATCCCTGCGGTGGGGCGACGCACACCAAGCCACCCACGACCACCAGACCTTGGGCGAAGTTCCCGTGCTGCGCTACTTCATGAACATCCGCCAATCGACCTCGGGCGGTGACAACACCCTGCTGCGCGGCCGCACCCGTGGCACGGGGCCGGACCCTTTCGCCAATGTCCACGGCGCAGGCTTTCGCGGGGTTTATGACTTCGCCGATCCGGATTCATCGGTGTTCATCACATCAACGGGCCAATCGGGCCACTTCCTGTCGCATCACTACGACGATCTGGCACAGCTCTGGCGGCGCGGCGAATACATTCCCATGTCGCTGGACGAAGAGCTCGCCCGCGCCGCCCCCGTCGGCATCACCAAGCTGGTACCGGAGGCAGAATGAACCGCGTGATCCTTTTCAACAAACCCTTTGGCGTCTTGTCCCAATTCACCGACAAGGGCACCGAAGGCTCGCCGCGTCCGACCCTGTCGGCCTATATCGATGAAAAGGGCTTCTACCCCGCCGGACGGCTGGACCGCGACAGCGAAGGGCTGATGGTGCTGACCGATAGCGGCCCGCTGCAAGCCCGTATCTCGCATCCGAAATATAAACTGGCCAAAACCTATTGGGTGCAGGTCGAGGGCACGCCGGATGAACAAGCCCTCGCCGCATTGCGCAGCGGTGTCACGCTCAAAGACGGCAAGACCGCCCCCGCCAAGGCGCGGCTGATGGACCCGCCCGATCCTCTGTGGGACCGCGACCCGCCGGTGCGGTTTCGCAAATCCGTCCCTGATGCCTGGCTCGAGATCACGATCACCGAAGGTCGCAACCGTCAGGTGCGGCGCATGACGGCCCATGTCGGCCTGCCGACACTCCGCCTGATCCGCGCGCGCGTCGGCGACTGGGAACTACACAAGCTGCAACCCGGCGCATGGCGCTTCTCATCCGAGCTTGGCCGCTAATTCCAAATGGCCCAAAATCCCGGGGGGCTGGCCCCCCTTTTCCCCGCCCCCTGAACCGTCAGGAAAACAGCCGCGTGCCCCAGACCCCCAACGTGGCAGAGGTCCCGGTCAGCACCACCCCCCACGAGAAATCCGTCGCCACCATTTGCGGTGTCCAGTCTTTCAACGTCGCGAGGTTGGTGAACTCATAGGTGCCATAGCCCAAAGCCCCGATCAGCGCCGCATTGCCAAAGACCCACAGCAAGGATTTATCCTGTGCAATCGCGGGCCAGCTGACGAAATACAGCAGCACAGCGATATAGAAGGCATAGAAGACAAAGGCAGGCAAAAGCCGGAACTGGTCTAGCAGCAAGGGGCCGATATCACGGCTGAAAACCGGTTTGATCAGATAGCTCAGGCCCAGAAAATCGAGCCCCAGAAAGATCGCGAATGTCAGCACATATAGAATAATCAAAGTCATCGGGGGCTCCTGAAAAATCAACGCTCCCCAATCATATGCAGCAGCGCCCGGAAAATGCGACTTTTCCGGGCGTTTTTTATCTTATTTTAAATGGTCCCGGGACCTGCCGGCCTTACAACCGCTGGTATTGCGCTTCTTGCTGTGCCGACCAACGCACGATCAAGTTAAACCCGTCTTCGGTTTGGGTTTCCTCGATCACGACGTCCTGTTCGAACAGCCAGGCGCGCTTCTTGCCGTCGGCAAAGGCTAGCGTCAGCTCGGCTTCACGCACAGCACCTTGCAGCGCTTCGGCGATGACCGCTTGCAACTCCTCCAACCCCTCACCCGTGATGGCAGAGATGGCAAGAACACTGTCGTCGCGCTGCGCACGGGCGCGTACGGCGGCGGCACGGTCGTCATCCAACTGGTCGAGCTTGTTCCAGACCTCGAAGCTGCGCGTATCCTTGGGCACGCCCAAGGATGTCAGGATATCGCGTACATTGCGTGCCTGGCTTTCCGTCTCTGCATGAGAGATATCGCGCACGTGGCAGATGATATCGGCGGCCAGAACTTCTTCCAGTGTCGCGCGAAAAGCGGCGACCAGCTCCGTCGGCAGGTCAGAGATGAAGCCCACGGTGTCGCTTAGAATGATCTCTGGCCCGTCGGGCAGCACAAGGCTGCGCATGGTCGGGTCCAGCGTGGCAAACAACATGTCTTTCGCCATCACATCGGCACCGGTCATCCTGTTGAACAACGTCGATTTGCCTGCGTTGGTATAGCCCACCAGCGCCACGATGGGGAACGGTACCTTGGCACGCGCGGCGCGGTGCAGGGCGCGAGTCTTGACGACCTTGTCCAACTGCCGGCGCAAGCGCACCAGTTGTTCGTCAATGGCGCGGCGGTCCGATTCAATCTGGGTTTCACCGGGGCCCCCGACAAAGCCCAATCCACCCCTTTGACGTTCAAGGTGGGTCCAGGCGCGGACCAGACGCGTGCGCTGGTAGTTCAGCGCAGCCATTTCGACCTGTAGCACCCCTTCGCGGGTGGCGGCGCGGTCGCTGAAAATCTCGAGGATCAGACCGGTACGGTCAAGCAGTTTGACGCCCCATGCTTTTTCAAGGTTGCGCTGCTGGACCGGTGTTACCGGTCCATCGACCAGCACCAGTTCAACCTCGGCCTCTTCAAAGACAAGCCGAAGCTCCTCGATCTTGCCAGAGCCGAACAGCATGCCCGCGCTGACGGTGCGCAGGGGCACGATATTGGCCCCTTCCACGTCCAGATGCGGCAGGGCACGGGCCAAGGCAACGGCTTCCGCCAAGGCGGGCTCCGCGATGCGGCGGTCATTGTCTGACTTGATGTCAGGGTGAATCACCCAAGCCCGGGTACGCTTCGGGCCTGCGGTGTCATCAATTTGAAACGGAGGACGGCTCAATTAGCGTCTTCACCCTCGTATAGCGAGATTGGTGTGCTTGGCATGATCGTGGAAATCGCATGTTTGTACACAAGCTGCGATTGGCCATCACGGCGCAGAAGAACACAGAAATTGTCAAACCATGTGATGACGCCTTGCAGCTTCACACCGTTGATCAGGAAAATCGTTACCGGCACCTTTGTCTTGCGCACATGGTTCAGGAATGCGTCTTGCAGGTTTTGTCGGTCAGCCGCCATTGTTGGTCTCGCTCTTATTCTTGCTGTTGTTCTTGCTGGCAACCGCGGATCGGTTTACCCCTTCGGAAGACTATGAAGACCCGCGCACAGAGTTTCCACCCCAAAATGTCAGAACTGTTGCGCGCAAAGCCGCATCCCGTGTCACGCGCGCCACAGATCAGGGGTGAGCAGCGCAATAATCGCCAAAGTTTCCAGCCGCCCCAACACCATCGCCGCACATAGGATCATCTTGGCCCCGTCGCCCAGCTGGATCAACGCGATGGGGGCATCGGCGGCAAACTCCATCAACGGGCCGGTTGTCGCCAGTGTGGCCACCGACATCACCAGCGCATCGGCAAAGGGCGCGCCGACGAAGGTCAGCAGCAGGGTCACCCCCGCCAGCGACAGCGCGAAAAGCATAAAGAAGATCCAGGCGATGAATGCTCCGTTGCTTTGCAGCCGCCGCCCCGCTTGACCGGCACCTGATACAGAGTGCGGATGGACCAGCCGTTCCATCTCGCGGACGCCGTTGCGATACAGTGCAAAGACCCGCAACAGCTTGACCCCTCCGGCCGTGGTCGCCACCCCGCCGCCGATCAGCGCCAGCCCCATGAGGATCAGCCCCGGCGTCTCGAGCCCCGACCAGCTTTGCGCTTCGGCCCATGAGGCGCTGACAAATCCGGTGGTGGTCAGAAAGGAGGTGACTGTGAACATGGCCCCCCAAAACGCGCTTCCGGTCTCAAGTGCTTCGGCGCTTGCATCCACATCGAAAGCGCCAAGAAAATGGCGCACGAACAGCACCACAGGCACGCCAAGGATCAGCGCCAGTCCCATCCGGAATTCCGGATCGGTAAAGAGCCCCCCTTGCGTCGCCGTCACCGTGTCTTTGGAAAAGGTCAGCCGCGACAGCGCGAACAGCATGAACAGCATCATCATCGCCTCGGCCCCGAAACCGACACCGGTGTCATGCGTCCCCCCAAGTGGCGAGATGCCCGAGGTCGCCAGCACCGACATGGCATGGCACAGCGCGACCAGCGATCGGTCCCCATTGGCCAGCAGCAGCAGCCACAGCATCAGCGTCAGCGCCAGATAGGTGGGCGTCAGAGCCGCCGCGGACCTGAGCAACCGTTGGCGCGGGTCGATCTGGCCCATATTGCTGCGGCGTTCGTCCGGGTTGCCGGGTTCGGCCTGCGAGGTCACCTCGAATCCGCCAAGGTGTAAGGGGGCCAGAATGGCCGAGGCCGCGATCCACATCAGCAGGCCACCCATCCAGGCGACCTGCGCGCGCCACAGATGCAGCGTGTCACTGATCCGCCCGGGATCATCGAACAGCGTCGCGCCGGTCGTGGTAATCGCGCTGACCATATCGAAATAGGCGTGCAGGAACCGCGTGGTCGGCAGGGCCTCAAGAAACGGGATCGCCAGCAGCGCGGGCAAAAAGACAAAGCTGGAAAACAGCGACATCAACGGCCCCAAAGCCCCGTGCCGCGCGCGCCGTCCGGCATGGGCGACCGCAATCAGGGTAAAGATAATCACCCCCAGCAGCCCCGAATAGAAAAACGCCCGCGATGCCAGATGGTCTTGGGTGGTCAGCGCAAAGATCGCCGGGAAGATCGTCGAGGCGCTGAACACACCGAAAATCAGCAAGAACAGCGGCAGTTCAAGGATCTCGCGGCGGATATAGGATTTGCGTCTCACGTGCGGCGCTCCGATAATTTGGACGCAGGCACCATCAGAAAAAGTCGATGGAGACCTGCATCAGCTGTTCGACCTGCGGCACGTCTTTGGCCAGACAGAACACAGCGATGACGTCGCCTTCTTCGATGCGTGTGGTGCCAAGGGGGCGCATGACCTCGTCGCCCTTGCGGACCATGCCCATCAATGCCCCTTCGGGGAAATCAATGTCGGACACACGTTTGCCCGCAATCGGAGAGGTCGATAGCACCTCGGCCTCGATCACCTCTGCCTCGGCGTCGCCGATGGAATAGACCGACCGCACCCGCCCGTGACGGATGTGCCGCAGGATAGAGCTGACGGTGGTGGAACGCGGGTTGATATAGGCGTCGATGCCCAAAGGCTCCATCAGCGGGACCAGCGTGGGGTCATTGATCAGCGCGATGACATAGGGGCAGCCTTCGGATTTGGCGCGCACGCAGGCCAGCATGTTGGTCTTGTCGTCATCGGTGATCGCCATCATCGCATCGGCGCGGCCAATGCCCGCTTCGGCCAGCAGGGACGCGTCCAGACCGTCACCGTTAAGCACGATCGTCCGCTCCAACGCCTCGGCGGCGCGTTCCGCGATGCGGCGGTTCTTCTCGATCATCTTGGTGCGCACCCGCTTGCCGCGCGCTTCGAGGTTCTGGGCCACGGCCAGCCCGACATTCCCCCCGCCCACAAGCACGACACGTTCAAGCTTGCTGGTGGTCTTGCCAAAAATCTCGAGCGTGCGGGGGATGTCATCGCGGTGGCAGAAGACATAGCAGGCGTCACCGACAAACAGCTGGTCCTTGGATTCCGGCGCAAACAGCGTCCCATCACGGCGCACCCCGACGACAACGGCGCGCAGCGTCGAGAACAGATCGGTCAACTGTCGCAGCGGCGTGTTCACAACCGGGCAGTCTTCGTCGATCTGGATACCGATCAGATGCGCCATCCCGTCCATGAAGGTCTCTGTATCGAAGGCCGCCGGGGCCGAAAGCCGCTGCAACGCCGCATTCGCCACCTCTTTTTCGGGCGAGATCACAACGTCGATCGGCATGTGATCGCGACGATAAAGATCGGAATAGATTGCCGTCAGATAGGATTGGCTACGCAGTCGCGCGATCTTGCGGTTGATGCCAAAGACCGAGTGGGCCACCTGACAGGTGACCATGTTCACCTCGTCCGAATGGGTGGCGGCAATGATCATCTCGGCATCGCGGGCCCCGGCGCGGTCCAGCACGTCGGGGTAGCTTGCAAAGCCGGCGATCCCTTGCACATCCAGCGTATCGGTGGCGCGGCGCACCAGATCGGCGTTGCTGTCAACGATTGTGACGTCGTTGCGTTCGCCCGAAAGATGGCGGGCAATCTGCCACCCGACCTGCCCTGCGCCGCAAATGATCACTTTCATAAATGGGGTTCCTTTGGCGTGAAGCCTTGCCTTGCGTCACCAGCTGGGGCGTACCCGCGTGACCCGTGATATGCCAGTGATTTGAATGACAGATGGCTATGCAAGGGTCAATTCAAATGTCAGACTTGCTTCCATAGCAAGACGGGGGGCGCATATGCGGAAAACGGCATTGATCATCTGGGGTGGCGTGGCACTGGCAGCCTGCGCACCGTTGAACACCTACTACAAGCCCGGTGCCACTGTCGCGATGGTCGAACGGCAGACCACGCAATGTCAGGTCGATGCCTTGGCGCAGGTGCCTGTGGCGCTTCAAACCGTGCGCACCCCGCCCCGTTTCATCCCGCCGCGCCGCGTCTGCCGGTCCGATGGCCGTTGCACTTCCCGCGCGGGATATTTCGAGCCCGGGCAGACCTATACGGTCGATCCCAGTGCCGATCTGCGCAAAAGGGTTGAAACGCAATGTATGGCCGATGCCGGCTTTGCGCCGGTGTCGATCCCGCAATGCCCCGCTGGCATCGCCAAGGCCGCGCCGCAGGGGCGCACGACCGCCCTGCCCGCGCTGACCGAAAACGCCTGCGTGATCCGCAATGACGATGGCAGTTTCCAGATCGTGACGCGGGGGTAGCGAGCGGGGTCAGCTATCGGCTGCCCCGTCATCATCGACATGCGCCACCCGCGTGCCCGACTTGGCCGAGGTCACCACCCCGAGACTTTTGAGCTTCCGGTGCAGCGCCGACCGTTCCATGCCGACGAAATTCGCGGTGCGGCTGATGTTGCCGCCGAACCGGTTGATCTGGGTCAGCAGGTATTCGCGTTCGAACGCCTCGCGCGCCTCGCGCAGGGGCAAGGTCGCCAAGGCACCAGACAGCACCACGCGGCCCTCCTCGTCGGTGGTTTCTTCCTCGCCCGGCAGCTCGCGCGCTTCGATCGGGCCGGTGCCGTCGCCAAGGATCAGCACACGTTCCACAAGGTTCTTGAGCTGACGCACGTTGCCCGGCCAGACCATCGTCTGCAGCAACGCCTCTGCATCGCCCGAGAATTCGCGCAGCGGCAACCCCTGCGAGGCGTTGAAGTCCGCGATAAAGTGGCGCGCCAAGACGGGAATATCCTCGCGGCGGTCCTCTAGCGACGGGACAGAGATCGGCACGACGTTGAGCCGGTGAAATAGTTCCTGCCGGAAGGTGTCCGCTTTAATCGCGGCATCCAAGTCCTTGTTTGTGCTGGATATGACGCGTAGATCGACACGCACCTTGTCGTTGCCGCCGACGCGGGTGAATTGCTGGTCCACCAGTACACGGAGGATTTTCGATTGTGTCCCCAGCGGCAGATCGGCCACCTCGTCAAAGAAGATCACCCCGCCATGCGCCTGTTCCAGCAGGCCCGGCTCTACCCCACGGTCGGGGGTTTCGCGGCCAAACAACACTTCTTCCATGCGGTCCGGCGCCACACTGGCGCAGTTGACCGTTACGAAGGGGGCGGAGGCACGGTTGGAATTGGCATGGATATAGCGCGCGGCGATCTCTTTGCCCGCCCCCGCAGGGCCGCGCAGCATCACCCGACCGTTCGATTTCGTGACCTTGTCAAGCTGCCCCATCAGCGTTTTGAAGGCGGTCGAGCTGCCGATCATATCGGTGCTGGCGACCTCGCGGCGTTTGAGGCTGTGGTTCTCGCGACGCAGGCGCGAGGTTTCCATCGCGCGGCGGATCACCACCATCAACTGGTCGATATTAAAGGGTTTTTCGATGAAGTCATAGGCACCCTGCTTGATCGCCGCGACCGCGATTTCGATGTTCCCATGCCCCGAGATGATGACAACAGGCACATCCGGATTGTCCCGCTTTACCGTTTTCAGAATGTCGATCCCGTCCATCCGGCTGTCTTTCAACCAGATATCAAGGATCATCAGCGCCGGCGGTTCCGCGTTGATGGCCGAGATCGCCTCGTCCGAATTGCCGGCCAACCGCGTGACAAAGCCCTCGTCTTCCAGAATGTCCGAAATCAACTCGCGGATGTCGCGTTCGTCGTCAACGATCAGGATGTCACTCATTATGGGTCTCCAGTTCTGGGGTTCCGGTGGGGGCAGCAAGGGGTAGCGTGATAACCGCCATTGCGCCGAAATGTGTTTTGCCCGCGAAGACCGGCGCGTTTTCCAACGACAACGTCCCGCCGTGTTCTTCGATGATCTTTTTCACGATGGGCAGGCCAAGGCCAGTCCCTTCGGATCGGGTGGTGACATATGGCTCGAACAGTCGCGCGCGGTCTTCCGGCAATCCGATGCCATTATCCGCTATGGTGATTTGTAGCGCCGTTTGGGTTGTGGTCAACTGCACCTCGATGCGCGGGTCTATGTCGGCGTCTGGGTCATTTTGCTTACGGCTTTCAATGGCTTCGCCCGCGTTCTTAATCAAATTTGTTAAGGCTTGCGACAGCATTGTCTGGTCCACCCGCGCCAGTATCTCTTGTGTCGGCAGATTGGCGCTGATGGTCACGTCGGGCTGGCCCGACTGCTGCAACAAGACTGCGTCCTGCAGCACCTGAACGACATTCTGCACAGAGGTTTCAGGCTCTGGCATGCGCGCGAATTTGGAGAATTCGTCGACGATACGCCGCAGGTCGCCAGTCTGGCGGATGATCACGCCGGTCATCTGGTCAAGGCTGGCGGCGTCGTCGGGCAGCTTGGGGCCGAACTTGCGTTTGATCCGCTCGGCGCTCAGCTGGATCGGAGTGAGCGGGTTCTTGATCTCGTGGGCAATGCGCCGCGCCACGTCGCCCCATGCGGCCATGCGCTGCGCGCTTACCAGATCGGTCACATCGTCAAAGGCGACAACATAGCCCTCTAGCCGCCCGTCTTCGCTGCGCCGTGTGGCGACGCGCACCAGCAGATTTTCCATCTGCCCCTGACGCGAGACCTTGATCTCGCCCTGCGCGACCTCGTTCTGGCCTCTGACGACCGAATTGAACAGCGGGCCGAACTCCGGCACCGCGACAGAGAGCGCCAGCGATTGCTGGTCCTCGCTCCAGTCCAGCAGCCGCGCGGCAGACCGGTTGACGAAGGTCACCCGCCCTTCGGGGTCCAGCCCCACGACGCCCGAGGTGACGGAGCTAAGCACCGAATCGAACAGGCGGCGACGGCGTTCGATCTGACGGGTGTTATCCAGCAACGTTTCGCGCTGGCCTTTCAACTGTTTGGTCATCTGGTTGAAGTAGCGGCCAAGCATGGCGATCTCGTCATCGCCCTCTTCCTCGCGGACCTGAACCTCAAGATCACCGGCACCGACCTGCTGCGCCGCGCCGGTCAACCGACCCACCGGCCCTGACAGACGTTCGGCAAACCACAGCCCCAGCCAGACCGCTGCGAGAATCAGGATCACCGCAAAGCCCACATAAAGCAGCCCGAATTCGAACAGCAGCTTGCCGCGCTCGTTTTCAAGCTGTTGGTACAGCCGCACCGTTTCCTTGGTATCGTCCAGCAGCGACAGGATTTTTCCGTCCACATCGCGGCTGACGTAAAGATAGCGATCGACAAAGGCTTCCATCAGCACCAGCGCGCGGAATTCGTTGTTGTCCCAATCCTCGATCACCAGCGGCGCGCCGTCGAGCTCTTGTGCCTCGCGGATCTGTTCGGGTGTCGGTTCTTCGAAATCGAACAGATAGGACCGGTCGCCGCGCGCGCGGATCTGGCCGGTGCCATCGATCATATAGGCCTCGCGCAAGCCGCGCTGGATCAGGCGTTGCCCGTCCGCCAAAAGCTGGGTGTCAGGCACATCAACGCCCTGCGTGCGCGCTTGATCAATCGCACGGGCCAAGGCGATGGCATCTTCGCGCAGATCGTCGCTTTGCTCGTTCTCATAGGCTTCGGCAGCGGCCAGCGAATTGCCCACCACGGACCGCACCCGATCGGAAAACCAGCCTTCAAGCCCGACGTTGATCGTCAGCCCCGCGAAGATCGCAACACTCACCGTCGGGATCAGCGCCATCAGCGCGAACACCCCCGTCAGACGCAGGTGCAACCGGGAACCCGCCGACTTCGCCCGCCGCGCCGCCACCAGCCGAGCGACCTCGCTCAGCACAAGGGCGGCAACGAGCAGGATATAGACCAGATCGATCAGTAGAATGATGCGCAGGCTGGGGGTGTTTCCGCCCTGTTCAAGCGGGCCGAGCACCAGATAGGTGACAAGCGCCAGCACCGGCCCCAGAACCACAAGCCCCAGGGTCGCCAGATTGCGCACACGCCTGATCCGGCGCAGGCGCTCAAGCCGCATAAGATAATAGCTGCGTGACCGGGTAAGCACCCGCTATCCTCACCGATGATGTGATGCACCTATGCATCAACCGCCCATTTTTGTGGTCCTGATCCGGCTTTGAGGCTAGATGGCCACGGTTATGTGGCGCTTTTACATCATTTTTCGACCGCGTGTCACCTCAATATCGAGGTCCGTGATCTTTTTTCTCAGCGTATTGCGGTTGATTCCCAGAAGGTCTGCACATTTCGCCTGATTACCAGCGGTTGCGGCAAGGGCGATCTCGATCAACGGGGCTTCGATCTCGCGCAGGATACGGGCGTAGAGCCCGGGGGGCGGCAGCATGGATCCGTGCTGGTCAAAGTATCGCTGCAGGTGACGTTCGACCGACGCACCAAGCTTTTCGGTATTGGCCTGCGCGCGCAGCGGTTCGGGGTCGGGTTGCGCGCCCAGTACATGCTCTGCCTCGGATTGGGTGATTTCGGGCGCGCGGCTGGTCAGCGCCAACTGCCGCATCGCGTGTTCCAGCTGTCGCACGTTGCCGGGCCATTGATAGTTGGCAAAGACCTTCGCCGCCCCTTCGGACAGGGCGCGCGGCGCGGTATTGCCGGTTTCGGACCGTTCAAGGAAATGCGCGGCAAGCAAGGCAATATCATCCACGCGGTCGCGCAGCGCGGGCACATGCAGCGTCGCCCCCGAGAGACGATAATACAGATCGCGCCGTAGGGTGCCCGCCTTCATCGCGGCGGCCAGATCCGATTGGCTGGTGGCAAGGAACCGCGGCGCATGTTCACCGGGCGTGTCCATCATGCGCGCGATACGGGCCTGAATCTCTTCCGAGAAATCACCGATCTCGTCAATCAGCAGCGTCCCGCCGCGGACCCTCGCCAAGACACGTGTCGGGCCCTCAAGGTCTTGCAACTCGGCCGAGGTGACGGTGACAAAGGGCAGGTTCCGCCGGTCCGAAAAATCGTGGATCGCCTTGCCAATCAGCGACTTTCCTGTGCCGGATTCGCCCCAGATCAACACCGGTAGATCCGTGTTCATCACCCGCGCCACCACGCGGTAGAGCGCCTGCATCACCGGCGTGCGCCCCACCAGCGGCAGATCATCGCGGTCCCCATCGCTGTCAGAGCCGGTCTGCGCCGGACGGCGCGCCGGCCCGCTGCGCTCTAGCGCGCGGGCGGTGCGTTTCATCAGGTCAGGCAGGTCGAAAGGCTTGGGCAGGTAGTCATAGGCTTCCGCTTCTGCCGCCTTGATCGCGGTCATGATGGTGTTCTGCGCCGAGATCACGATCACGGGCAAACCGGGGCGGTCCTGCGCGATCTTGGGCAGCATCTCGAGCCCATTGCCGTCGGGCATCACCACATCCGAGATCACAACGTCGCCTTTGCCCTCGCCGACCCAACGCATCAGGGTGGTCAGGCTGGATGTCGCGTGCACCTTGCAGCCCGCGCGGGTCAGTGCCTGTGTCAGAACGGTGCGGATTGTGCGGTCGTCATCAGCGACCAGAACGGTGCCATCCATCGTCAATTCTCCTGATCGGAAGCGGTATTTTCAATTTGGGTCTTATCGGCCCGCGGCAGTGAGATGCGGAATACGGTCTTGCCGGGCACAGACTCCACCGTGATCCAGCCGCCGTGGTCGGAAATGATCTTGCTCACCAGCGCCAGCCCCAGCCCGGTGCCGTTCTCGCGCCCGGATACGAAGGGTTCGAACACGTCAGCGCGGATCGCCTCCGGTAGACCGGGGCCGTCGTCGATGACTTCGATCTGCAAGGGCAACGATTGCGCCGTGCCGTCGGATCGGCGCATGCGGAACGAATGTTCATAATAGCTGTGCAACCGGATCGTCCCGCCCGAGGGGCCCGCCGCCTCTGACGCGTTCTTGATCAGGTTCAGCACCACCTGCAGCAACTGATCCTTGTCGCCCAAGGCCGGCGGCAGCGAGGGGTCGTAATCCTCGATAATCTTCATGCGCGCGCCAAACCCCAGCAGCGCAGACCGGCGCGCGCGGTCCAGCGCGTCATGCAGGTTCACCGCCTTGCGTTCCGGCGGCATCAGGTTGCCGAATTGTTCGACCTGTTCCAGCAGCTTCACGATCCGGCGCGATTCCGCGACGATCAGATCGGTCAGCTCCAGATCCTCGGTGCTGAGATTCATGCTGAGCAGTTGCGCGGCGCCGGTAATCCCTGCCAGCGGGTTCTTGATCTCATGGGCCAGCATCTCGGCCATGCCGATGGCGGATTTGGCGGCGGATTTGACCGAATTATTCTGCGTCATCCGACCGGCCATCTCGCGGGGGGTGATCATCAGGATCATCTGCCCCGCCGCATCGATCAGCGGCGCGAAGTGCAGTGCGCATTGCACCGGCGGGCGTTGGCCGCTGCCGACATCCACATCGTTGACGAACAAGGGCGTGCCATTGTCGCGGGCGCGGGTGAACGCCTCTTCCAGAGGGGCGTCGACGGCGATCATGTCCCACACCGGCACACCGCGCACGGATTTTGCAGAGGCGTTCAGAAACCCTTCGGCTTCCGAGTTCAGCTCGGCGATCGTGTCGTCGGTATCGATCAGAATGGCGGGCACGGGCAGAGATGCGAAAACAGTATCCAGCGACATCAAGCGGCCTCCAACTGGTGGTCCGGCAGACAGGCGGACGGGATAAGGCGGTGCACCTCGGCGGGGCTGGCAGCGGTCAGTACCGCGCGACGCAGATCAGCGGGGGTGTTGCTGGTGTCCATGTACCACCCCAGATGTTTGCGCGCGACGCGCAGGCCAATCACCTCGCCATAGAACCGGATGATCGCCTCGTAGTGGTCGGATACCATGCGCGCGAAATCGGCACCCTGCGGGATGACCGGTGCGGGCGCGCCGAACAGATCATGGGCGACCTGAGCCAGCAGCCACGGTTTGCCTTGGGCACCGCGCCCGATCATCACACCGTCGGCCCCCGACTGCGCCAGCGCTTGTCGCGCGGCATCGGTGCTGATGATATCGCCATTGGCAATGACGGGAATAGAGACCGCCTGTTTGACACCCGCAATCGCGGCCCAATCGGCGGAGCCCTTATAGAACTGGCAGCGCGTGCGTCCGTGGATGGTGATCATCGTGATCCCCGCCGCTTCGGCCCGCGCGGCGATCTGTGGCGCGTTCAGCATATTGTCGTCCCACCCCAGCCGCGTCTTGAGCGTGACGGGGACGTTCACCGCGTTCACCACCGCCTCGATCAGGCGCAGCGCGTGGTCGGGCGTTTTCATCAACGCAGAGCCGGAATAGCCTTGGGTCACCTTCTTGGCAGGGCAGCCCATATTGATGTCGATCACCCGCGCGCCCTGCCCTTCGACCATCCGCGCGGCCTCGGCCATGGGGGCGGCCTCGCGTCCTGCCAGCTGTACCGCAGTGCCTTCGACGCCAAGCCCCAGTTCGGCCTTTTCCAGCGTCCCGGGGCGGGCGTTGATCATGTCGACGCTGGCAACCATCTCTGACACCACCAACCCTGCGCCAAAAGACGCCACCAATGTGCGGAACGGCAGATCAGTGATCCCCGCCATCGGAGCCAGCAAAACGGGCGGGTCGAGTTTGAAGGGCAGATCCGAGAGATCCAAACGCTTAATCCTTGTGCAATTGCCTTTGGTTTACCGAGGGGTGGGCCGAAACTCAATCAAACCAAAAGCTTTTGCTGGTGAGAAACTGACCTGTTGCCTAAAATTTAGGCATAGGGCGCGGACGATTGCACAGGCCGCTTCGCAGGCTTAGAACGGGGCGAGTTTATCAAAGGGGGCGCGCGATGGCGTCGACACCGAAAATCGCAGCGCTCATCGTGGCCGCCGGACGGGGCACCCGTGCGGGGGGCACCGTGCCCAAACAATGGCAGCCGCTGTGCGGGAAACGCGTGATCGACCACACGCTTGCGGCTTTCCAGCGGCATCCGCAGGTGGACCGGATCATCATCGTATTAAGCGCCAGTGACATGGCGCAGGCCGACGGGTTCACCGCGCAAGGCTGTCTTGTCGCAGAAGGGGGCGCGGATCGTGCAGCATCGGTGCGTAACGGTCTGGCGCTGCTGGGGGATGCGGATCTGGTGCTGATCCATGATGCCGCCCGCCCCTGTGTCACGCCGCAGATCATCGACGGTGTGATCGACGCGCTGGCCACAGATGCCGCAGCCGCCCCCGGCCTGCCTGTCACCGACGCACTTTGGGTCGCCGAAGACGGAGCCGTCGCAGGCACGCAGGACCGTACCGCGCTTTATGCCGCACAAACCCCGCAAGGCTTCGATGCGGCCACGATCCGCGCGGCCCATGCCGCCTTTGAAGGCATCGCCGCCGATGATGTAGAGGTCGCCCGCGCCGCCGGTGTTGCGGTTGCCATCACCCCCGGCAGCGTCGATAACCTGAAAATCACGGTGCCGGGCGATTTGACCCGCGCCGCCCGCATATTGGAGTCTTCGATGGATATTCGTACCGGCAACGGGTTTGATGTACATGCTTTCGGTCCGGGGGATCACGTTACACTTTGCGGCGTTGATATCCCGCATGATCAGGGGCTGGTCGGCCATTCCGACGCCGATGTCGGTATGCATACGGTCACCGATGCGATCTATGGCGCGTTGGCTATGGGCGACATCGGCCAGCATTTCCCCCCGTCCGACCCGCAGTGGAAAGGGGCGCAAAGCCATATCTTTCTGCGCCATGCCGCCGATCTGGCGCGCAGCGAAGGGTTCACCCTGACCCATGTCGATTGCACGCTGATCTGCGAATACCCCAAAGTGGGGCCTCATGCCGCAGAGATGCGCCGCGTGATGGCGGATATCCTGTCCATTGAGGAAAGCCGTGTGTCGGTCAAGGCGACGACCTCGGAACGTTTGGGGTTTACCGGCCGCGGCGAAGGCATCGCCTGCATGGCCACAGCAACATTGGTGAAACTATGACTTTGGCAAAGCTGATCGCGACCGTTCTGGGGGTGGGTTACATCCGCCCCGCCTCGGGCACCTGGGGGTCGCTGGTCGCGCTGCCCTGGGCCTGGCTGCTCCATGTCATCGGTGGGCTGCCGCTGTTGATCGCAGGCATCGTGCTTACCTTTGGCGCAGGTTGGTGGGCCACCGCACGCATGACCGCGGGAAGTGCGGATCATGATCCGTCGGAAATCGTGATCGACGAGGTTGCAGGCCAATGGGTCGCGCTGCTGCCGCTCAGCTATGCCAGCTGGACGATGGATATGAACATCCTTGTGATGTGGCCCGGCTGGATCGCGGCTTTTGCCCTGTTCCGTCTGTTCGACATCTGGAAGCCGCTGATCATCGGCTGGGCCGACCGGCGCGGCGATGCGCTTGGCGTGATGCTGGATGATATCTTTGCGGGCATTTTCGCACTGCTGGGGGTGATCGCACTGGCCGTGCTGTATCACGTGTATCTCTTTGCCTGATTTGCACGCCCTTCTGGACCGCGCCCGCGCGCGCGAGGTCATGATCGCCTGCGCCGAAAGCTGCACCGGCGGCATGGTCGCTGCCGCGCTGACCGAATTGCCCGGATCCTCCGCGATCTTTGACCGTGGGTTTGTCACCTATACCAATGCCGCCAAGATCGATCTTCTGGGCGTCAGCCCCGAGACGCTTGCCGCCCACGGCGCGGTGTCCGAGCAGGTCGCCCTTGAAATGGCGCGCGGTGCCTTGGCACGATCCGGCGCGCAGATCGCCGTGTCGATCACCGGTATCGCAGGCCCCGGCGGGTCAGAGCATAAGCCCGAAGGCCGCGTCTGTTTCGGCCTCGCCACGGCGTCCGGTATCACCACCCAAACGCAAGAGTTCGGCGCCTTGGGCCGCGATAAGGTCCGCCGCGCTGCCCGCGATTTCGCCTTGGGGCTGATTTTTGAGGCGATTGCATAACGCCCGCAAAGCAGGCGGCATGGCTAAATTGCTGCCTAAATATGTGGCGAATGTAGAAATGCCCGTTTAATCACCGGCTTTGCCCACATTTTAACTTTTGTCGCGCGCGCACATCCGTTTCACCCGTCTGCAATCAAAAACCTTTCGGGAGGAAACCAAGATGAACGCAGCTGATACGGCCTGGATCATGACCGCCACGGCCTTGGTCCTGTTCATGACATTACCGGGGCTCGCGCTCTTCTATGGCGGGCTGGTGCGCAGCCGCAACGTGCTGAGCGTTTTCATGCATACCTACGGCGTCGCCTGTCTGATGAGCGTGCTGTGGTTCTTCGCCGGATACTCCATCGCCTTTGGTCCCGACACATCGGGCCTCTGGGGCGGCTTGGGCAAGATCGGCCTGTCGGGCGTCACTGCTGACAGCCTGTCAGGCACCCTGCCCGAGATCCTGTTCTTCGCCTTCCAGATGACATTCGCAGTGATCACGCCTGCGCTGATCGTCGGTGCCTATGTGGAGCGTATCGGCTTTGGCTTTGTAATGCTCTTCTCGGGTCTCTGGATGCTGCTGTGCTACGCGCCCGTGGTGCATTGGGTCTGGGGCGGCGGTTTCCTGGCCGATGGTGGCATCTTTGGCGAGGTCGGCGTGCGCGATTTCGCGGGCGGCATCGTGGTGCATGAAACAGCCGGCCTCGCGGCGCTGATCCTCGCGGTCTTCCTTGGTCCACGTCTCAACCACAACACCCCGCCACATAACCCGGGCTTCGTGATGATCGGGGCGGCGATGCTCTGGGTCGGCTGGTTCGGCTTTAACGGCGGCTCGCAACTGGCCGCAGACGGAGGTGCGGCGATGGCGATCACGGTGACCCATATCTCTGCCGCCACTGCCTCGCTCACCTGGGCGCTGTGGGAGCGGATCAAATTCGGCAAGGCATCGTTGGTCGGCATCGTCACAGGCACCATCGCGGGGCTGGCCTCCATCACGCCTGCGTCGGGCTTCGTCGGCCCTTGGGCGGCGCTGCTGATCGGCGCGGTTGCCGGGATCCTGTGCCAGGAAGCGGTCGTCTTGATCCGCAACAAGGCCAAGATCGACGACACGCTTGATGTATTCGCGGTTCACGGCGTGGGTGGTATCTTCGGCACCATCATGATCGCTGCCCTCGGGGCGGGGTCCTGGGCCGCACAACTGGGGTCGCTGGCGATTGTCGGTGTCTATACCACTGTGGTGACCGTTGTGCTGGTGGTGGTCTGCAAGGCGATCACGCCGCTGCGTGTCAGCAAAGAGGTCGAGGTCAACGGGCTTGATCTATCCGTCCACGGTGAACGGGCCTATGATCTAAGCAGCTGATCGGGAAAACGCAGACCCACACAAAGGCCCCGCATCGGGGCCTTTGTTGTCTCGGGTTATTCTTACACGCTCGCCCCATAGAGGGCGGCCGCGCGTTTTTCAAAGGCCCGTACCACCCGCTGCATCGCCTCGTTAAAGACGACGCCGATGATCTTTTGCAAAATCGCGTTCTTGAATTCGAAATCGACGAAGAAATGCACCTTGCAGCTGCCGTCGCCATTGTCCTCGAAGGCCCAGTTCGATTTCATGTATTTGAACGGGCCATCCAGATATTCGGTGTCGATCTTCTTGGCCTCTGGCCACAACACCACGCGGCTGGTGAACCGTTCGCGAAACACCTTGAAACTGATGACAAGATCGGCGTCCATCACCTCGTGATCCCCCTTATCCTCACGGCTTTTGATCCGCGCGGCGGCGGTCCAGGGCAGAAAATCTGGGTATGACGCCACATCGGCCACTAGATCATACATCTGCTGGGCGGTGTAGGGCAGTTCGCGGGTCTCTGAATGGGTAGGCATTGATTTCCATCTGTCATGAAGTTAGCCCTTATGAAATCCTATCTCCCCCTTTTTCAAGGTAAAACCCATGACGACGCGACCTTATGTCATCGATGAAATGATCTCGGCCAAGGCAATCGCCGCGCGGATCGAAACCCTTTGCCGCGAAATCCAAAGCGAATTCGCCGGTACCGAAAAGCTGACAGTGGTGGGGCTGCTGCGCGGATCTTTCGTGTTTATCGCCGATCTGGTGCGCGAACTTGATCTCCCGATCGAGGTCGATTTCCTCGAGGCCTCCAGCTATGGCGATGGCATGGAAAGCAGCAGAGAAGTACGTATCCTCAAAGACTTGCGCGGCGCAATCGAAGGGCGCGATGTGTTGGTTGTCGAAGATATCGTCGATACGGGCCACACCCTGCATCACGTGCGCAACCTACTGATGTCGCGCGAACCCGCACGGCTGAAAACCATCGCCCTGCTCGACAAACCCAGCCGCCGCGAGGTGGACATGAAGGCCGATTGGATCGGCTTTGAAATTCCCGATGAATTTGTTGTGGGCTACGGCATCGATTTCGCACAGCGCGACCGCAACCAGCCCTTTATCGGCAAGGTCCGTTTTACATGAACGTCGCTTGGCTGATGCGGATGAAACGGTGGGTGCAGCACCCGCCCTCGGCGGGCCGCGTCAAATTCGTCTTTGCTGTGGTCCTGGCCGGCGCGCTGATCTTTGCCGCAGAATACTTTGGCTACTGGCCCGAATGGGCCACGACCCAACGGATCAAAAACCCGTTCTAACCTTTCCAAATGGATGTAAATCCCGGGGAGTTTGAGGGGCAGCGCCCCTCATTATATCGCGTGAGTTTGAGGGGCAGCGCCCCTCAATGTACTGCGCGAGCTTGAGGGGCGGCACCCCTCAAACTCAATGCAATGCAGTTACCCCAGCTTGGCCAACCGCGCCGCCTGCAGTCGCGCAAAGTCATCCCCTGCGTGGTAGCTCGACCGCGTCAGGGGCGTCGCAGAGACCATCAAGAACCCCTTGCCATAGGCCGATTTTTCATAGGCGGCGAATTCATCGGGGTGCACAAAGCGGTCCACCGCGTGGTGCTTTGGTGTCGGCTGCAGATATTGCCCGATGGTCAGAAAATCGATATCCGCCGCGCGCATGTCTTCCATGACCTGCATAACCGACTGACGATCCTCGCCCAGACCGACCATGATGCCGGATTTGGTAAACATCGTCGGGTCAAGCTCTTTGACCCGCTGCAACAGACGCAGCGAATGGAAATACCGCGCCCCGGGGCGGACCTCGGGGTAGAGGCCGGGCACTGTTTCCAGATTGTGGTTAAACACATCCGGGCGCGCCTCGACCACGGTTTCCAGCACTTTGGGATCACAGCGGATGAAATCGGGGGTCAGGATCTCGATCGTGGTGCCCGGGGACCGTTTGCGCACGGCGCGGATGGTCTGGGCAAAATGTTCTGCCCCGCCGTCTTCGATGTCGTCGCGGTCCACGCTGGTGATCACCACGTGGTTCAGCCCCAGTTTGGACACAGCATCGGCCACACGCCCGGGTTCAAAGATGTCCAGCGCTTCTGGTGGGCGCCCTGTTGCGATGTTGCAGAAGGTACAGGCGCGGGTGCAGACCTCGCCCATGATCATCATGGTGGCATGGCCCTGCGACCAGCATTCGCCCACATTCGGGCAGCCCGCTTCTTCGCAGACAGTCACCAGCTTGTTCTCGCGCATGATCTTTGCGGTATCCGCATAGCCTTTGCCACCCGGCGCCTTCACCCGGATCCACGAAGGCTTTTTCGGCTGTGGATTGTCGGGGCGTCGGGCCTTTTCAGGGTGGCGCTGCTCGGGGATTTTCAGGTCTCGCATGATCAGGCTCCGTTTGGAATACGCCCCTTATGTAGTCGGTTCGCGCGGCGCATGAAAGAGGCAGTTGTCATCTGCGGGGCAGCCATGCGGTGCGCGCCGATCCGGATTCGCCGCCTAGCCGATCATCGCGCTCCCGGGGCCAAGCGTTTCCGCATAGTGTTTGCGCAAGCGCATCAGGGCGATACGCAGCACGATCTTTCCCGACCGCGCGGACCAGCCTAGGCGCTTTTCCGTGGTTTCCAACCCTTCCAGATAGCAGCAGCACCGTAGCACAATATCCGACAGACCCGGTCCCAGATCCGCCAGCGCCGATCCCACCCGTGCCCGGGCCGCAGAAGGCGCGCTGCCTTCAAAGCTGACGCTGTCGCCCTGCCCGCCCGGTGCCAGAAACCGGTCCCAGTTCTGCGTCACCGCCTCGCCCATTTGCGCCAGTTCAAAATCTTCGCGCAGGCGCTCTCCGGCTTGGACGAGACTGTCGGACAGAAATGGCGCGCCCTTTGCGTCGCGTCTGCGCGCGAGCGCGGCCAACGGGCTTTCTGCCAGAGTGTAGCGCAAGCGACGCGCTGTCTTCTGCCGCGCCCCCTTTGGCAGCGGCGGCGCAGGGGCAAAACTGGTTTGGGCTTCGGCAAAACCGTCCTGTGCGCCCTGACCCAGCATCTCTTCCAGCGCATGCCGTCCGGCCGCGGTGATGTGATAGCGCAGGATGCGCCCCTCGCCATCACTCGCGATCCAGCCGTTAAGCGCCATCGCCTGCGCGACACAGCGGTCGACCACGGCAGTCCGCGTCTGTGCGCCATCCGGACCACTGCGCACGACAACGGCTTTGTCCATCTCGGCTGCGACCGCCAGCAGCGCACCGGTTTCGCACAAGCGCCGCAAGATGCGCTGCGCCTCGCTGCTGAGAGTTTCATCATCGGGCATCATGGGGGGTGAGGTGTCATTCATCGCGGCGGGCTCCTGCATGGGGTGGGTTTCAAAACGGCTGACCTGCCCCAGCAGATCAAGGGCGTCGTCCACCAGCGGATCATCACGCCGCGTTTCCAGCCGCCGGATCTGGCGCAGGATGGTAGAGGCGTGACACTCAGCAGATCGCGCCAGCGCCCGGATCGGCTGGCCCATCTCCACATGCGACACATAATGCCGCGCGGCATCCGGCACCCATCCGGGCAATCCACGTCGGTCCGGCGGCGTATTCAAAACTTGGGTCATGCGGTCTCCTTTCTTCAGGCGGCGCGGTTATCCACAGCCTTATCCACAATACCAAAAGGTTAATTGGTTATGGATTTGTTAATATTTACCGATACAACCCATAATTGTTTCCAAACGGTAAACAGTCGTAACCGCGACGCACGCTGACCCAGCCACGCGAGCAACACCAGTGTCCTGCGTGAAATCCTGCCCGTGAGCGGCCATGCAATGGCATGCAGCCGCAGCCAGCAAGGATTTGATTTTATGCAAGATATTCTGACGCGTCTTCGCGGTATCCACCGTCCCGCCATATTGGTGCAGGCAGGCACCATCGGGGCCCGCAGTTATCGCCGCGGCCCGGCCCTGCGCCGGATACTGGGGAAAGCGACCCCGCCGCGCAGCACAATAGTGCTGGTGCAGCTGATCGATATAGAGGCAGACCTGAACGCCAGACGTAAAAAGACGGACGCAGGCTATAACCTGGTCCGTCATATAGAGGTGATGATCGCCATCATTGCCGAGGCCGCGATCTTGCGCGAAACCTTGCGAGATGCAGCTACATAAAGCTGTCAGGCTCCGCCGCCTTGCGTTCCGCGACAAAGGCATCAAGCGCCGCACGCGTCTCGGGGTCCATGGGCGGTTGCACGTAGTCGCCCAACAGCTTTTCGACCCGCGCCGCCGCCAGCGACTGGGTATCGCGCGCGCCCTCATCTGACCATGTTTCAAATGGCTTGTAGTCCAGCAGATCGGATTTCCAGAAGGCTTCCTTAAAGTTGGCCTGTGTGTGTGCGCATCCCAGATAATGCCCGCCGGGACCAACCTCGCGGATCGCATCCAGCGCTTGCGCGTTTTCGTCAATCTCTACACCGCGCGCCAAATGGTGCAACGCGCCCAGTTGATCGGCATCCATCACAAATTTCTCGAACGAGGCGACCAGCCCCCCTTCCAGCCAGCCACAGGCGTGGAGCATAAAGTTCACCCCCGACAAAAGCCCCATGTTCAGACTGTTCGCCGTCTCATAGGCTGCTTGCGCGTCGGGCAGTTTTGACCCGCAGAACGACCCCGAGGACCGGAATGGCAGGTTCATCCGCCGCGCCAATTGCCCCGCCCCATAGGTGATATGCGCGGCTTCCGGCGTGCCAAAGGTCGGCGCACCCGAGTTCATGTCGATCGAGGTCACAAAGGCCCCGAAAATCACCGGCGCGCCCTTACGGATCAGCTGGCTATAGGCGATGCCGGCCATGACCTCGGCCAGAACCTGCGTCAATGTCCCTGCCACGGATACCGGTGCCATCGCGCCGCCAACGATAAAGGGCGAAATGATCGACGCCTGATTGTTCTCGGCAAAGACCTTCAGCGCCCCCATCATCACATCATCAAACGTCATGGGTGAGTTGATGTTCACCAGCGACGTCATCACCGTGTTCTGGTCGACGAAATCCGCCCCGAACAGAATCTTGCACATGTCCACGGAATCCTGCGCGCGGCTCGGTTCCGTGACGGATCCCATGAAGGGTTTATCGCTTAGCGTCATATGCGCATGGAGCATGTCCAGATGGCGCTTGTTGACGGGCACGTCGGTGGGCTCACAGACGGTGCCGCCGGAATGGTGCAACCACTTGGACATATAGCCAAGCTTCACGAATTTGTTGAAATCGTCCATCGTGGCATAGCGACGGCCCCCGGCGGTGTCGCGCACGAAGGGCGGGCCATAGACCGGGGCCAACACCAGATTGCGCCCGCCGATCTCGACGTTGCGCGCGGGGTTACGCGCGTGCTGGGTGAACTGCGACGGCGCGGTCTTGCACAGCTCGCGTGCCAGCCCGCGGGGGATACGCACGCGGTCGCCGGTCACATCCGCCCCGGCCGCGCGCCACAGCGCCAGCGCCTCGGGATTGTCGGGAAAGTTCACGCCGATCTCTTCCAACACCGTATCGGCGTTATACTCGATGATCTGCAGCGCCTCTTCGGTCAGCACCTCGTAGTTGGGAATGTTGCGTTCGATGTATTTCGCTGTCTCGAAGGACACAGCCGAGCGTGCCGCCCGACGTGCCGCACCGCCACCACCGCGCCCGCGTCTTGCTGATTCCGCCATGAGGTCTTCCTTTCCGCCAAAACTGACGCCTAGCTACCCCATTCACGCAGCAGGCTTTACGCGGTTTACGGCCTTAGAGGTCAAAAACCGACATCATGATCCGCCGACCCCTTCATTTTGCCAAAATAAACTCCGGGGGTCTGGGGGCTGGCCCCCACTCCACTCTTGCCACGCAGGCCATCCGCCCATAATCAGTCTGCATGACAGATATCTCCCATGACCGCCTTCTCATCATCGACTTCGGCAGCCAGGTCACCCAGCTGATCGCCCGCCGTTTGCGTGAACTTAATGTGTTCTGCGAAATCCACCCGTTCAACACGGTGGATGATGCCTTTCTCAAGGATTTTGCGCCCAAGGCGGTGATCCTGTCGGGGGGGCCGTCCTCGGTCTTCGCCGAAGGTGCGCCCATGCCACCGCAATCGGTGTTCGAGCTTGGCGTACCGATCCTTGGCATCTGCTACGGCCAACAGGTCATGATGCATTGCCTGGGCGGCAAGGTTGAACGCGGTCACGGCACCGCTGAATTCGGACGCGCCTATGTGACCCCCTCCGAGGCCCGTCTTGAGCTGTTGGAAGGCTGGTTCCTCACCGAGAAAGAGCAAGTCTGGATGAGCCACGGCGATCACGTCAGCGCCATCGCGCCCGGTTTCGAAGTCTACGGGACCTCGCCTCACGCGCCTTTCGCGGTCACCGGCGATGTGTCGCGCAATTTCTATGCCGTGCAGTTCCACCCCGAAGTGCACCACACCCCCAATGGCGCGCGCCTGTACGAAAACTTTGTGCGTCTCGCGGGTTTCAAGGGCGACTGGACGATGAGCGCTTACCGCGACGAGGCCATCGCTGCGATCCGTGAACAGGTCGGTGATCAAAAGGTCATCTGCGGTCTGTCCGGCGGGGTCGATTCCTCGGTCGCGGCCGTGCTGATCCACGAAGCGATTGGTGACCAGCTCACTTGCGTCTTCGTCGACCACGGTCTGCTGCGCAAGGGCGAGGCCGAAGAGGTCGTCACCATGTTCCGTGACAACTACAACATGCCGCTGATCCACGCCGACGAACAGGAACTGTTCCTGGGCGAGCTGGATGGCGTGTCCGACCCCGAAACCAAGCGCAAGATCATCGGCAAACTGTTCATCGACGTGTTCCAGAAGCATGCCAAGGAAGTCGGCGATGCCACCTTCCTCGCACAGGGCACACTGTACCCCGATGTCATTGAATCGGTGTCCTTTTCCGGCGGGCCGTCGGTGACAATCAAATCGCATCATAATGTGGGCGGCTTGCCCGAAAAGATGGGCCTCAAGCTGGTCGAGCCGCTGCGCGAACTTTTCAAGGACGAGGTGCGCGAGCTTGGCCGCGAGCTGGGTTTGCCGCCGTCGTTTATCGGCCGCCATCCCTTCCCCGGCCCCGGCCTCGCAATCCGCTGCCCCGGCGAGATCACCCGCGAAAAGCTCGACATCCTGCGCGAGGCGGACGCGGTCTATATCGACCAGATCCGCAAGCACGGGCTTTACGATGAAATCTGGCAAGCCTTTGTGGCGATCCTGCCGGTCCGCACCGTGGGTGTGATGGGCGACGGGCGGACCTATGATTTTGCCTGTGCCCTGCGGGCCGTCACCTCGGTCGATGGGATGACGGCGGATTACTATCCGTTCACCCACGAATTCCTGGGCGAGACCGCAACGCGGATCATCAACGAGATTCCGGGCATCAACCGGGTGACCTACGACATCACGTCGAAACCTCCCGGCACGATTGAATGGGAATGATCTGAATGGCTGTGATCGGCCGCATGACAAAGATGCCTCCGGCGGGGATTTTTTTCCATTTGGAAGAGAGACCGTGACCCCGACGCTAAGAGCGGCTTTGTGGATGATGGGGTCGATCACGTCTTTCTCTGCGATGGCCGTCGCCGGGCGCGAGCTTGGCGGCAGCCTCGATACGTTCGAGATCATGATGTACCGGTCGCTGGTGGGCGTGATCGCTGTGTTTACGCTCGCGACCGTTTACGGGACCTGGGGGCAGATCAACCGGCGCGATTTCGGCACGCAGATCGGGCGCAATCTGGCGCATTTCACCGGACAGAATCTGTGGTTCTACGCGGTTACCGTGATCCCGCTCGCGCAGGTCTTTGCGCTTGAATTCACTTCTCCGCTTTGGGTGATTGTCCTGTCGCCGCTGATTTTGGGCGAACGGCTTACCAAGGTGCGGGCTTTGGCGGCGGTTCTTGGGTTTATCGGCATCCTTTGTGTTGCCCGTCCGACGATTGCCGGGCTGAATGCCGGCGTGATCACGGCGGCGTCCTCGGCGATCTTCTTTGCACTGACGATCATGCTGACCAAGCGGCTGACGCGCAGCCAGACGATCACCTGCATCCTGTTTTACCTGACCGTGACGCAACTGGTTTTTGGCGTGATCATGGCCGGTTACGACGGGGATATCGCGGTGCCCGAGGTGGCACAGATGCCGCTGTTGTTGCTGATCGGTGTCGCAGGGCTCATGGCGCATTTCTGTCTGACCAACGCCTTGTCCATTGCGCCTGCGACCGTGGTCGTTCCAATCGACTTTGTTCGACTGCCCCTGATCGCCGTCATCGGAATGCTGGTCTATGCCGAGGCCCTGGATATCTGGGTTTTCATCGGCGGCGCGATCATCTTCGCGGGCAATTACATGAACCTCTGGATCGAATCCCGCCGCGTTTCGTAACGAAACTGCAACAGTTCTGGCATAGGGGCGCAGACTTCCCCTTGGTCAAGAATTGACAGATTGACGCATGCTACCGTTCAGTTGCTGTATAAATTGTGGCTGCGTGTTGTGGCTGCATTGCTTCTGGGGAGGAGTATTTAGAGATGACGTATCGAGTAATCGCAATGGCGGCCCTGTTGGGCAGCGCATCCACGTTGCACGCGGGGGGGATCGACCGGTCGGGTCAGTCGATCACGGCCCTGTTCGAAAGCGGCCGGTATGCTGAGTTCAGCCTTGGGTCGGTGTCGCCGAATACATCGGGGGTGGGTGCAGGGCCTGCGTCCCCAGTCACGCCGACGCCAGGCGCAAACTCCGGCAACATGACGGATAATTTCTTTACCTTTGGTGCGGCGTACAAAGCTGACATCAACGATCAGCTGTCCTACGCGATTATCTATGACCAGCCCTTTGGTGCTGATGTGGAGTACCCTACGGGAACTGGGTATTTCGCCCAAGGGTCCACGGCCGAGTTCAACAGCCACGCGCTGACAGGCCTGTTGCGCTACAAGATGCCGAACAACTTCAGTGTGCATGGCGGTATTCGGGTGCAAACCATTGAAGCCAGCGCTGTCATCCCTTTCATCGCGAACTACAGCGTGGACGGAGACCGTGATACAGGCGTCGGGTATGTTGCCGGTGTCGCGTACGAAAAGCCTGAAATCGCGCTGCGCGTGTCTTTGACTTATAATTCCAAGATCAGCTACGATGTGCGCACATCCGAGAATTCGCTTATTGGATCCAATGTAACTGAAACAGAGGTAGAAACACCTCAGTCGGTTAACCTTGAATTCCAAACCGGCGTTGCAGCAGACACGCTTGTCTTCGGTGGTGTCCGTTGGGTTGACTGGTCATCATTCGAAATCGCGCCAAACGATTACTCAACCCTTACAGGCGGTGGAAAACTGCTGAGCTACGAAGACGACGTCTACACCTACTCCTTAGGTGTCGGTCGCCGACTGAGTGACACGTGGTCCGTTGCGGCGTCCGTCGGTTACGAGAAATCCAACGGTGGCTTTTCGAGCAACTTGGGACCGACTGACGGCAACAAGAGCCTTGCATTGGCAGCGACCTATACGCGCGACAGTATGAAAGTTACAACCGGCATCCGCTACATCAACATCGGTGACGCGGAGACGACACTCGGTGCCGGTCAGACCGCAGCGACATTCGAAGACAATGACGCTGTCGCGATCGGTGTGAAAGTCGGCTTCACCTTCTAAGCCCTACCACAGCAACGCTCTATCAGCCCGCCCCAGCAATGTGGCGGGCTTTTTCATGGGTGCGATGTCTGATGTCTCGTGGCCGAGGTCTCGCGTCTGGTGTCTGGGCACAGGCTAGGCTACTCATTGCGAAACAAGACGTTCCAAGGATGACGACCCATGCTTTACCCCTCTGCCGATGCGTGGCGTGCCGCGCCGCATAAACATGTGCTGGTCTTTGGCATGTCGGGTCTGGGCAAAACGCATATGGCGCATCTGCTGCGGCAATCTGGGGGGTGGTTCCACTACTCCATCGACTACCGGATCGGCACGCGATACTTGGGTGAAACCATCGCCGACAACGCCAAAGCCGAAGCGATGAAGGTGCCCTTCCTGCGGGATCTTCTGCTGAGCGATAGCATCTACATCGGGTCAAACATCACCTTTGATAATCTTTCGCCCGTGGCGACCTGGCTGGGCAAGCCCGGCGATGCGGCCAAGGGGGGATTGCCGATGGCGGAATATGCGTCCCGACAGGAAGCGTTCAAACAGGCAGAGATCGCGGCCCTGCGCGACACCGGCCATTTCGCCCGCCGTGCGCAGACGCTTTATGGGTATCCGCATTTCATCTGTGACACCGGCGGCTCGATCTGTGAATGGGTGGACCCCGATGACGACAATGATCCGCTGATGCAAACCCTGTCGGCGGAATGTCTGCCGGTCTGGATCAAGGGCGACGATGCCCACACCCAAGAGCTGATCCGCCGCTTTGACAAAGCCCCCAAGCCGATGGCCTACCAGCCCGAGTTCCTGCTGCGGGTGTGGCAAGAATATCTGAGCAAAAACAACTGCCAAGAGGATGATGTCGATCCGGATGCCTTTATCCGCTGGACCTACGCCCAAGCGCTTGCCCACCGACAGCCACGCTATGAGGCGATGTCGCGATGGGGGGTGACCGTGACCGCGGATCAGGTGGCCGGGCTCAAATCCGAGGCTGACTTCAACGACCTGATCGCGGGGACGTTAAGCGCGTGACCCTTGGCGCCCTCTGCGCGGGCGCTTATCTAAATCCGGCGCAGATGATGCAAGACCTGAGCCCCTAGACGTGGAATACTGACATGCCGATTAAACTGCCTTCCGACCTGCCTGCCTATGACGTGCTGACGCGCGAAGGTGTCATGGTGCTGGATGAGGAAATGGCGGCACGTCAGGACATCCGGCCTTTGCGCATTGCCTTGCTGAACCTGATGCCGAAAAAAATCCAGACAGAAAACCAGTTCGCGCGGCTGATCGGGGCCACGCCCTTGCAGATCGAATTCAGCCTGATCCGCATGTCCGACCACCAGTCGCGCAATACGGCCGCAGATCACCTTGAAAGCTTCTACCGCCCGTTCGAGGAAGTCACCCACGAGAAATTCGATGGGCTGATCATCACCGGCGCCCCGATAGAGCATCTGGACTTTGATGACGTCACCTATTGGGAAGAGCTTACCCGCGTCTTTGACTGGACCCAGACCAATGTCCATTCGACCTTCGGCGTGTGCTGGGGTGGCATGGCGATGATCAATTATTTCCACGGTATCAAAAAGCATCTGTTGGAGGAAAAGGCATTCGGCTGCTTCCGCCACAGCAACCTTGAACCGTCGTCGCCCTATCTGCGCGGGTTCTCGGATGATCTGGTGGTGCCGGTCAGCCGTTGGACCGAAATGCGCGCGGCAGAGGTCGACGCCGTGCCCAGCCTGACCACCTTGCTCGGCAGTAAGGAGGTCGGCCCCTGTCTGGTCGAGGATGCAGGGCATCGGGCGCTCTATATCTTCAATCACCTTGAATATGACCGCGACACATTGAAGGACGAATATGACCGCGATGTCGCCCAAGGCACGCCGATCAACGTGCCCTGCAACTATTACCCCGATGATGACCCCGCGCAGGTGCCGCTGAACCGTTGGCGTAGCCACGCGCATCTGCTCTACGGCAACTGGATCAACGAGATCTACCAGACCACCCACTACGATCTGAACGACATCGGTCGCAGCAATTTTGGGACGTAGCATGCTGTTGATCCTGACGCTGGTCGCCCTGGGCTTGGTGATCGTGGTTCACTGGCGGGCCAGCGCGCGTGAGGCTGCGGCCAACGCCGCCTATCCGCCGATTGGCGAGCTGATCGATATCGACGGCGTGAAGGTCCATGCCAAGGTGCAGGGCAGCGGGCCGGATCTGGTGCTGATCCACGGGGCTTCAGGGAATATGCGGGATTTCACCTTTGATATGGTGGACCAGCTTTCCGACCGCTACCGCGTTATCCTGTTCGACCGTCCTGGGCTCGGCTGGACCGACAACCTGCCCCAGCACGCGGGCGCATGGAATGCCACTGCGGCCACACCCCATGAACAGGCCGCGCTGTTGCAAAAGGCAGCGGACAGGCTTGGGGTGAGCAACCCGATCGTGCTGGGGCACAGCTACGGCGGCGCGGTGGCGCTGGCGTGGGGGCTGTCGCGGCCCGATGACACGGCGGCGCTGGTGCTCGTATCCGCCGTGTCCGAGCCGTGGGAAGGTGACCTTGGCTGGCAGTACAAGATCACCGGTTCGGCCTTTGGGTCGGGTATTGTGATCCCGCTGGTCACCGCCTTTGTGCCGCAGGGATTTGTACGCGCCAGCGTCGGCGCGATCTTTGCCCCGCAAGCCACGCCTGACGGCTATAGTGACCACATCGGCACCGGCCTGTCCCTGCGGCGGATGTCCATGCGCGCCAATGCGCAACAGGTGAACACGCTGCTGCCCGAGATCAAGAAGATGGTCCCGAAATATGATACGCTGACCATGCCGGTCGAGCTGATCCACGGCACCGCAGACACTATCGTCCCGCTGGATGTCCACGCGGCAATCGCAACGCCGCAACTGCCCGACGCGGTGCTGACCACCCTGCCCGGCATTGGCCATATGCCACAACATGTGACCCAACCCGACGTCATCGCCGTCATTGACCGCGCAGCGACACGTGCGGGTTTGCGCTAGGGGGCAGAACTCTCCATAAGTTAGGGTGAACAGGATATTTGAGGAGGCCCCCATGGACCTGCCCTTTGACGGTGCGATCAGCGCCTATTTCGAAAACGACGCGCCCGCGCCCATCAACAAGGCGATCAAACGCGCCGATAAGGACGATATCCTGAGCGACAGCTACCCCCATTCCGAACGTCTGGGGCGCAAGCAATATGACCGCGAGATGGATCGGCTCCAGATCGAACTGGTCAAGCTGCAAGCATGGGCGCGCGACACCGGCACGCGGATCGCGATGATCTTTGAAGGCCGCGACGCTGCGGGCAAAGGCGGCACCATCTCGCGCTTCCGTCAGAACCTGAACCAGCGTTCCGCCCATGTGGTGGCCCTGCCCAAACCCACCGAAACCGAAGCTGGTCAGTGGTATTTTCAACGCTATATCAAGCATTTGCCGACCGCTGGTGACATGGTGTTCTTTGATCGCAGCTGGTATAATCGCGGCGTCGTCGAGCCGGTTTTCGGCTTTTGCACCGAGGCCGAGCGTGAAGCCTTCTTCGATCAGGTGGTCCCGCTGGAAAAGATGCTGGTGGACGACGGGCTGCACCTGTTCAAATTCTGGCTCAACGTAGGCCGGGGCGAACAGCTGCGGCGGATGCTCGCGCGCGAAGGCGACCCGCTGAAGCAATGGAAGCTCAGCATCATCGATGTCAAAGGGCTGGCGAAATGGGACGCCTATAGCGCCGCGATCAAGGACACCCTGCAGCGGTCCCACACGCCGCAGACCCCGTGGACGGTGATCCGCTCTGACGATAAACGTCGCGCGCGGCTGGCAGCGATCCGGACCGTGCTCCACGCGTTTGACTATACAGGCAAAGATACCAAGGCGATCGGCGCGATTGATGACCAGATTTGCGGCGGGCCGGATATCTGGGATGCCTAAACGCGGCTATCACCACGGCAACCTGCGACAGGCGCTGATCGACGGCGCGCTCAAACTGATCGAGGATCGCGGCCCCACGGGGTTCACCCTGTCAGAGGCGGCGAAACAGGCGGGTGTTACCCCCGCAGCCGTCTATCGGCATTTCGAAGGCCGCGAAGACCTGATCGCCGAAGGCGCATTGCAAGGCTATGATATTTTTGCCGAATTGATGGAAGCCGCGTATCAATCCGGCCAACCTTCCGCGCTCAAGGCGTTCGAGGCGACGGGCCGCGCCTATCTTGCTTTCGCCCGCGATTATCCGGGCCATTACATCGCGATGTTCGAAAGCGGTATTTCCGTCAACCGCACCCCCGATCTGGCTGCCGCTGCGGCGCGGGCCAATGGGGTGCTGGAACAGGCCGCAAGCGATCTCAGCCAGCATATCCCGTTGGAAAAACGCCCGCCCGCCTCGATGTTCTCGGCCCATATCTGGGCGCTGAGCCACGGGGTGGTTGAACTCTTCGCGCGCAATTCCCCCGGCAGGGCCTCGCCGTTTCCCGCAGATGATCTGCTGGAAAGCGGCATCGGCATCTACCTGCGCGGCCTTGGTCTGGTGGGACCGGACGACTAGGCGGCAATCTCCGCCAGGGCCTGCGCCGCGATCTCGAAGGATTTGACCCGCGCGTCGTGGTCGTGGATCTGCCCTGTCAGGATCAATTCATCCGGTTGATATGTCTCAATCATCTGCGACAGTTGCCGCGCGACGCGCTCGGGGCTGCCCACGGCAGTGACCCGCAAGGCCTGATCGACGGCCTGACGCATCTGCACGCCAACTTCGGCATCAATATCGCGCACCGGACGCGGCAGCTTGCCCGGTTTGCCGGTGCGCAACCGCACAAAAGCCTGCTGCATGGAGGTCCGAAGGTAGGCCCCCTCTTCATCGGTATCCGCCGCGAAAACATTCGCCGCCAACATGAAATGCGGTTTCTCCCACTGCGCCGAGGGTTTGAAATCGCGACGGTAAATCGCCACGGCGTCTTCCAACGCATCGGGGGCGAAATGCGAGGCAAAGGCATAGGGCAGCCCGAAATGCGCCGCCAGCTGCGCGCCATAAAGCGAAGAGCCCAATATCCACACCGGCACATGGGTGCCCTGCCCCGGATGCGCCATCACACGCGCCCCCGCAGGGGCCTCGCCAAGATAGCCGATCAGCTCGCCCACATCTTCGGGGAAACGGTCGCCCCCTTGCATCCCGCGCCGCAAGGCGTGGTACACGGCCTGATCCCCACCGGGCGCGCGGCCAAGGCCCAGATCAATCCGGTCTCCGTGAATCGTGGCAAGCGTGCCGAACTGCTCTGCAATCGCCAGCGGCGCGTGGTTCGGCAACATGATGCCCCCCGCGCCCACACGGATGCGAGAGGTGTGATCCGCCACATGCCCGATCAACACCGATGTCGCGGCAGAGGCGATCCCCGGCATGTTGTGATGCTCTGCCATCCAGTAGCGATAATATCCCGCCGCTTCGGTCCGCTTTGCCAGATCAATCGTATTCGCAATGGCCTGGCGGGCATCTGACCCTTCGGGCACGGGGGAAAGATCAAGGACTGAATATCGCATGGGGCGGCTCCGTTTTTAACGCATCCTTTACCTAAGCACGCGGTCTGGAAAACAAAACCACCCCGCCGGCTTCATTTTGCGAAATAAACTCTCCCCGAAGGGCCGGCTGGCCTCAGGCGCATATGAAAAAGGCCGCCCCGGCAGGAGCGGCCTTTTCCAAAAACTGTAAAGTAAAGCTTAACGCTTGGAGAACTGGAAGCTCTTACGCGCTTTCGCACGACCGTACTTCTTACGCTCAACAACGCGGCTGTCGCGTGTCAGGAAGCCTGCCGCTTTCAGCGCGCCGCGCAGGGAGGGATCGTAGAGCTGCAGTGCTTTGGAAACACCGTGCTTCACCGCGCCCGCCTGACCGGACAGACCGCCACCTTTCACAGTTGCAACAACGTCGAACTGACCGTCGGTGCCTGTGATGGTGAATGGCTGTGCCAGGATCATCTGCAGAACGGGGCGTGCAAAATATTCGTTTTGCGCTTTGCCGTTTACGATGACTTTACCGGAACCTGGTTTGATCCAGACGCGGGCAACCGCATCTTTACGCTTACCGGTTGCATAGGCGCGGCCTTGCGCGTCACGCACGGGCTCGCGTGGGGTCATTTCAACTTCTGTCCCCTGAACGCCACCGATGTTCTCGGTTACGGCCGCTTCGAGGCCTTCGAGTGTTTTGATTTCATCAGCCATGCTTATGCACTCCGCGTGTTTTTAGAGTTCATGGATTTCACGTCCAGAACCTCGGGGCTTTGCGCCTCGTGGGGGTGTTCGGAACCGGCGTAAACGCGCAGGTTGGTCATGATCTGGCGGCTCAGGCGGTTGCCGGGCAGCATGCGCTTGACCGCTTGGGTCACAACACGCTCGGGGTGCGCACCTTCAAGGATCTGAGCTTTGGTACGCTCTTTGATCCCGCCGGGGTGGCCAGTGTGCCAGTAGAAGTTTTCTTCGCGCTTCTTGCCGGTCATCTGGATTTTCTCGGCATTGATCACGATGACGTTGTCGCCGCAATCCATGTGAGGTGTGTAGGAAGGCTTGTGCTTGCCGCGCAGACGCATGGCAATGATCGACGCAAGACGGCCAAGGACGACGCCTTCAGCGTCGACGATGATCCATTTCTTGTCGATATCTGCCGGTGTTGCAGAAAAGGTTTTCATGGAGGGAATTCCCGTTACTTTGGTGAAAGGGTCCGAAACCGAACCCCGCTATCTGATGGCTGGGTTATAAACACGCCCTTCGCCACGTCAAGCGCCACATTCCCTATTTTTTCTCACAAAAACAATATCTTGCAAATTAGGTATTATTATACCCCACAAAAATCACACACTCAACTGCTCGGGTGGAGAGTCCAGCAGATGTCGCAGGCGCATGATCGCATCCTCAAAACTGTGTAGCGCCACGCCTGCGTTGATCGCAAGCCGCACTGCATGGGGCGCGCGGGCATCGCGGCAGACAAATTCCTCGGCCGAGCGGATTTGAACACCCTGCCCTTCAGCCGCCTGACAGAACGCACCCGCCCGCCAGCCAACCGGCAGGCTCAGCCACAAAAACGGTACGTTGGTGCGCCACGCCACATCATACCCGCCCAGTATATTCACCGCGCTTTGGACATAGGCGTTAAAGCCCTGACGCGTGCCCTCGGCGATGGCGTCGATATCCGGATGCACCAGCAGCTTGGCACAAAGGTCGATCAACGGGGTTGCAAGGCCGAAGCAATTGTACTCGGCCACGCGACGCAGATCGGGTGTGCGCTGGCGCGGGCCGATGGCGAAGCCGATGCGCAGCGCAGGCGTCAGAGTCTTGGCCAGCGAAGAGACATACCAGCCGCGTTCGGGGGCAAGCATCCGGTAGGTCGGTGCACGCTCTACGCGCATGCGATAACAATCGTCCTCGACAATTTGAAAGTCATGTTTGCGCGCCACCTCGACCAGCGCCTCGCGGCGCGCCACAGGTGTGAAGCCTGCGGTCGGGTTATGGACTTCGGGCGAGGTGCAGAAAATCTGAAGATCATGGTTCCGCGCCACCTCGTCCAGCGCTTCGGGGATCACGCCGTCTTTATCCATCGCCACCGGAATGACATCGGCGCGCAGCAGCTCGCCCGCGCGGCGGAAACCGGGGTACGACAGCTCTTCAATCGCGATGGCGGGGCGTCGGCCTTGCAGGATGGACTGGAACACGAGAGACAGACCATTTTGCCCGCCGTGAGACAGGATCACATCGGCTTCGGTAAAGGATCCCAGCGGCGTGCCGGCCAGCCATTTGACCACGGCTTCGCGGGCGGGGCGCGCCCCGGTGCGGCTGGGATAATGCATCACACCTGACGCCGGATCCTGAGCGACCTCGGCCATCAGATTGCGGATCAGCGTCGCCTGCCCCGCCGATGGAAGGTGCGGCGAGAACATGTTCACGGCATAGGTGTCCGCGGGGTAATTCTTTGTCCCTTGATGCACGTGGTGGGCGATCACATCCATCTCGATCGGGCTGTTGCGATCGGGGGTCGTGGGCGGCAGCGCGACAAAGGTGCCGCGCCCGACCTCGGCCTGCAACGTGCCGCTTTCGGTCAGCATCGTATAGGCCCGTGCCACAGTCCCCGGCGTGACGCCCAGCTTCCATGCCAGTTCCCGCACCGGCGGCAGTTTTTCCCCCGCCGATAAAGCACCGTTCGAGATACCGTTTCGTATCATTGTAACAACGGCTTTGTATTTAGGGCCAGGCCCGTCAATTTGATCAGGTTGCCAAATTGTACCCATTACAATGTTTTCCTTTTCAAAATGTATCGCATTTTGTACCCCTTTGTTACGGCAAAACGTAACATTGTGTCAATACAATTCAGAAATAGGAGATTCTCATGACACAGACCCTGACCCTCAACCACGAAACTGTGGCAATCCTGAACCAGCGCAGCACACCGTTTGCCGCTGTTCTTGCGGTCAAATTTGCGGTCTGCGTCACGAAGATGGCATCGCGTCGCCGGACACGCAAAGCGCTCGCACAGCTTGAGCCTTGGCAGTTGGCAGACGTGGGACTCACACCGCGACAGGCTCATGATGAGTCTATTCGGGTGTTCTGGAAGGCGTAACGTCCCTGTGGCGCAGTCCAGACCTCTTCACTCGGGCCGGTAAATACCGGCCCTTTTTTCGATTGTACCTGTCAGTGTGGGGTACAATCAGCGTGGCGGAATGGCATAGGTCAGCGATGCCCGCGCGACAGGGTCGTCCAGCCCTTCGGAATAGACCAGCACATCACAAATCGACAGAAGTTTGCCAAGCTTGAGCAACCGCGTCTTGGCGATCAGATCGGTGTTGGCCGCGGGCTTGCGCATGAAATCGATCGAACAGTTTGTGGTCACCGCCAGCGCCTTGGGCCCGATTCGCGCCAAGGTCATCAGATAGGCGCTGACATCGGCCAGCGCGAAGATCGACGGGCCGGACACGGTGCCACCGGGGCGCAGGTGCCGGTCCGCGGTGAGCAAACGTGTGGTCAGATCCGTCTCTCCGACATGGTCGATGGCGAAATCATCGGCGACCTGCTTGAACACGTCTTTCATAAAAACCGCGAGCGCGTCGGCATCCATCATAATTGGCATACTTGTCCTCCCTCATATGTCGCGGCTAGGCTCAGGGAAAAGCGGGAGGGGTTCAAGATGACAATGGTCGAAATGGCATGTGACGGTGCGGTAGTCCGGTTGACGATGAACGCGCCGGACCGGTTGAACGCGCTGTCGGACGAGATGCTGGCCGCGTTGCAGGCGCGTCTGGACGAGATTGCGCATCGTCCCGATATACGGGTCGTCATCCTTGCCGGGGCGGGCAAGGCGTTCTGCGCCGGCCATGATCTGAAGCAGATGACGGCGTTGCGCGACGCCAAGGATGGGGGTGTCGCCGGCTTCCAAGACCTGTTCGAACGCTGCGCCCGTCTGATGGCGCGCATCCAGTCCCTGCCCCAGCCCGTGATCGCGCAGGTCCACGGCATCGCTACGGCCGCGGGATGTCAGCTGGTCGCGACCTGCGATCTTGCGGTCGCGGCCGAGGATACGCGCTTTGGCGTGAACGGGGTGAATATCGGCCTGTTTTGCTCGACCCCGATGGTCGCGCTCAGCCGCAATATCCCGCGCAAACAGGCGTTCGAGATGCTGACCACGGGCGAGTTTATCGATGCAGCCCGCGCCCGCGAGCTGGGGTTGATCAACCGCATCGCCCCACCAGACGAGCTTGCGACGCAGACGACAGCGCTGGCCCAGCAGATCGCGGACAAGCTGGGCACAGCGGTCAAGATAGGCAAACAGGCCTTCTATGCGCAGCTCGCCATGCCGGTCGCGCAAGCTTATGTCTACACGGGCGACGTGATGGTGGAAAACATGCTCAACCCCGACACGGCCGAGGGCATCGCGGCCTTCCTGGAAAAACGCACCCCTGAGTGGGATCAGTAAGCCGGAAACAGACTGTTTCCGATGGTGCCTCACAGATCACGAATTCGTGCTTTCAATTCGGGCGCTTTTGTGGCACAAATAAGACAAGGCAGATGCCTTGATGATTTTGGGTCGCCGCCGGCGGAAGGTCCCTCCAGGTCAGCCTCTCACTGACCGACCGTTCCCGCAGCGGCGACCCCAAAAAACCCCCTTCCCATTCAGTTGATGTGTTTGACAGCCCAATGGGCGGCGGGCACGCGTTTCGCGACAGGCACCGCTGGCTATTGCACCGCGCCAGCCCCTGCCCTACATCGCTGGCATGACACATACACTCCATATCATCGGCGGCGGCATGGCCGGATCAGAGGCCGCCTGGCAGGCGGCGAACGCGGGCATTCAGGTTGTGCTCCATGAAATGCGGCCCAAGGTCGGCACCTTCGCGCATCAGACGGGGCTGCTGGGGGAAATGGTCTGCTCCAACTCCTTCCGCTCGGATGATAACGAACAGAACGCCGTGGGCCTGCTGCATTGGGAGATGCGTGCCGCCAACGGGCTGATCATGGCAACCGCCGAGAAACACCGCCTGCCCGCCGGCGGTGCCTTGGCGGTGGACCGTGATCCCTTCGCGCAATCGGTGACAGACGCGCTGATGGCGCACCCGAATATCTCTGTCGAATATGGCGAGATCACCGATCTGCCGCGCGAGGGTCACTGGATCATCGCGACCGGCCCGCTGACCTCGGGCGATCTGGCGCAGTCCATTGCCGCCGAAACCGGTGCCGAGGCACTGGCCTTTTTCGACGCGATCGCGCCGATCATCTACCATGACAGCATCGATATGAGCAAAGCGTGGATGCAATCGCGCTATGACAAGGGCGAGACCGAGGAAGAGCGTACCGCCTACCTCAACTGCCCGATGACCAAGGATCAATACGAGGCGTTCATCGACGCGCTGCTGGCCGCGGACAAGACAGAATTCAAGGAAGGCGAGACGGCGGGCTACTTCGACGGCTGCCTCCCGATCGAGGTCATGGCCGAACGCGGGCGCGAAACTCTGCGCTTTGGCCCGATGAAGCCCGTCGGCCTGACCAACCCCCATGATCCCGACAACAAACCCTATGCCGTGGTGCAACTGCGCCGCGATAACAAGTTGGGCACGTTGTATAATATCGTCGGCTTCCAGACAAAGATGAAATACGGGGCCCAGACAGAGGTGCTGCGGATGATTCCGGGGCTTGAAAATGCCTCCTTCGCGCGGCTCGGCGGTATCCACCGCAATACCTTCCTGAACTCGCCCACGCTGTTGGACGATCAGATGCGTCTGCGCAGCCAGCCGAACGTGCGGTTTGCCGGGCAGATCACCGGTGTCGAAGGCTATGTGGAAAGCGCTGCGATGGGGCTGCTTGCCGGGCGTCTGGCCGTGGCCGAGATCAAGGGCGAAGCGGCCACCCCGCCGCCGCCAACCACTGCGACCGGTGCCTTGATCACCCATATCACCGGCGGCGCGGATGCGAAAACCTTCCAGCCGATGAACGTCAACTTTGGCCTGTTCCCACCGGTCGACGGGCTGAAATCTGGCCGTCGCGGCCGCAAGGATCGCTATAAAGCCTACACCGACCGCGCCAAGACAGACTGGCAGGGCTGGTTGGACGGCACCACGCCCGCAGCATGAGTTTTCGCACCCGGTTCGCGCCGTCGCCCACCGGGCCGCTGCATCTGGGTCACGCCTATTCGGCGCTGGTGGCCCATGATATGGCGCGCGCGCAAGGCGGCAGCTTTTTCCTGCGGTTCGAGGACACGGATCTGGAGCGATCAAAGCCCGAATACATGCGCCAAGCGTTGGACGATCTGGCGTGGCTGGGCATCACGTGGGATGCACCGCCTCTGATGCAATCCGAAAACCTTGATGTGTATAATCAAAGTGTTGAGGCGCTTTCTTCACGTGGATTGACCTATCCCTGCCGTTGTAGCCGCAAAGATATTGCCGCCGCACTCGCCGCGCCGCAGGAAGGGGCACCGCACAGCGTCTATCCGCAGACCTGCAAAACGCGCAGTATGGACGACCGCGGACCGAATGACGCCATCCGCCTGCATATGGACCGCGCGCTTGCGCAGGCGTCAGACGGGTTGGGCTTTGTCGAGGACGGACCGCTACACACCGGCCCGCATCCCCTTGATCACGCAGCCCTTTTGACGAAGATCGGTGATATCGTGGTGGGGCGCAAAGACATCCAGACCGCCGCCTACTTCCTTGCCTCTGCCATCGACGATATCCGCGAGGGGATCACCCATGTGGTGCGCGGCGTGGACCTGTTTGACTTCACTCAGGTGCAAGTGTTGCTGCTGGATCTGCTGGGCCACAAACCCCCGCGCTATTTCCACCACGATCTGATCCGTGATGAAAATGGCAAACGGCTGGCCAAACGCGATGACGCGCGCGCAATCTCCTTGTACCGGAGAGAAGGCGCGTCACCACAAGATATTCGTGCAATGATAGGGCTTTAGCGCCTATTCATCATGCATTACGTCAAGCGTGATACGTTCGGCACCATCCTCGACCAGCGTGTAAAAGCAGCTTCGCCGTCCCGTGTGACAGGCCGCCCCCGTCTGGTTCACCTTCACCAGCAGGCAATCGCGGTCACAGTCGATGCGCAGCTCGACCAGCTCTTGCACGTGGCCGCTGGTTTCGCCCTTGATCCAGAACGACTGACGAGAGCGGCTCCAATAGGTGACGCGGCCGGTTTCCAGCGTTTGGGTGACGGCCTGCGCGTTCATCCACGCCATCATCAACACCTCGCCCGTGGTCGCATCCTGCGCAATCGCGGGGATCAGCCCTGCTTCGTTGAATTTCAATGTGCTGGTGTCAAAGTCCATCGCCGTGCCTTCAGTTTGTTTTTGCATCATCCGCGTGAAGGCTTATGTAAGGGTTAACGACACAGAGGAACAGCCATGAGTGACGAGACAGACCTGATCAAGCTATACTCGGCGCGGATTTTGGGGCTTGCGGCTGACATCCCGCATCTGGGGCGTTTGGAAAATCCCGATGCCAGCGTCACGCGGCGCTCGCCCCTATGTGGGTCCACCGTCACGGTCGATGTCGTGGTCGAAGATGGCAAGCTGGCGCAGATGGGTCAGGATGTGAAGGCCTGCGCCTTGGGTCAGGCTTCTGCCGCTGTGGCCGGTGCGGCGGCAGTTGGTGCCACGTTGGATCAGATCCAGACGGCGCGGGATCAGTTGAAAGCGATGTTGAAAGGCCAAGGCCCCGTGCCCGACGCCCCCTTTGACGGGTTCGAGGTGTTAACCCCCGCGGTGGCCTACAAAAACCGTCATGCGTCCATCCTGCTGACGATAGAGGCTTTGGCCGAAGCGATGGAACGGACCCAAGAGGTTGCGCAAAACGGCTAGGCCCGTTCCGCTGCGATTTGTGCAAATAGCGCCGCGGCAGCGATGCCTCCAGCGGCGAACGCCCCCCGCGAACGCCTGCAAAAAAACGCCGCACATCCGGGCAGGATGGCGGCGTAAGGGTGCGGTGACCGTGAAGGCTCGTTTTGATCCGTGACAGAGGGGACAACTCGGGCACAGGGACGAAGGTATTGCGGACTTCGCCAACGCATAGAGTTTGGGACAGATGCGCGGGCTAGATCAAAACAACACGGTTTACGCAGGCAGAAGTCAAACGAAGGCGGGAAGGTGCAGACCGACCACGAGGATGACAACCAAGGCAGCCGCCCCTGCGGCATCTTGCAACAGCGTGTCTTTCGACCGTTTGGCAATGGCTTTGACTGTAAGGATCGTGGTCATGTGCGTTCTCCCGTTTTCGTTGCCTATTTGTTCTCATTTTCAAGCCCCTGTGTAAAGAACTTTATGAGAACAAAAGAGAACAAAATGGGATTAAATTGCTAACCCACTGATATCAAACGGATCGCTTCGTCCTGGCGCATCAGCCACAACAGCAACCGGGCGGCTTTGCCGCGCGGGGTGGTCAGATCAGGGTCCACAGCCAGCAAGGCGCGCGCATCCGATTGGGCGACCTGCATCAAAGCCGCCTGTTTCTCCAGATCCGCCACCCGAAACCGCGGTACGCCGGATTGCGCCGTGCCGATCAGATCACCGGTCCCGCGCATCTTCAGGTCCGTCTCGGCGATCACAAACCCATCCTCGCTTTCGCGCAAAACCTCCAGCCGTTGGCGGCCGCTTTCGCTGAGCGGGGCTTGATACATCAGCAAGCAGGTAGAGGCCGCCTGCCCCCGTCCCACGCGCCCGCGCAGCTGGTGCAGCTGTGCCAGCCCGAAGCTTTCGGCGCGCTCGATCACGATGATGCTGGCGTTCGGCACGTCGACGCCCACCTCGATCACCGTGGTGGCGACCAGCAGCTTGGTCTGCCCTTGCTGAAAGGCACGCATGGCCGCGTCTTTATCGGCGGGCGGCATCTGCCCATGGACCAGCCCGACCACGCCTTCGCCCAATGCCGCACGCAGGTGTTTGAACCGCGCTTCTGCGGCGATTAGATCGCTGACCTCGCTTTCTTCGACCAGCGGGCACACCCAATAGCATTGCCGCCCTTCGCTGATGGCGGCGCGCAAACGGGTTACGACCTCCTCCATCCGGTCGGTGGCAATCAGGGCGGTGCGGATGGGTTTGCGCCCGGGCGGCTTTTCATCCAGCACAGACACGTCCATATCGCCATATTGCGCAAGGGCCAGCGACCGCGGGATCGGCGTCGCGGTCATGACCAAAACATCGACGGCCTGCCCTTTTTTGCCAAGCTCAAGCCGCTGGCGCACCCCAAAACGGTGCTGTTCATCCACCACCGCAAGGCGCAGATCGCCAAAGGCGACATCGGCCTGAAACACCGCATGGGTGCCCACAAGGATCTGGATCGCGCCGCTTTCCAGCGCGCTCAGCTTGGCGCGCCGTTCGGGCCCTTTGTCGCGTCCGGTCAAAAGCTCAAGCACCACACCCGCTTGTTCGGCCAGGGGGCGCAAGCCTTCAAGATGTTGACGCGCCAGGATTTCTGTCGGGGCCATCAGCACGCCCTGCCCGCCTGCCTCGACCGCCCGCAACAATGCCATGAAGGCGACCAGCGTTTTGCCCGCGCCCACATCCCCCTGCAGCAAGCGGTTCATCCGCGCCCCGCTGGCCATGTCCTTTGCAATCTCGGCGATGGCGCGGGTCTGTGCACCGGTGGGCGCGTAGGGCAATGCGCCAAGCACGCGCTGCTGCAGGTGGCCATCCCCAACCGTCTTGCGCCCCGCCTTCCGCCGGTCCTTGGCGCGCGCAAGGGCAAGCGTCAGTTGATGGGCGAGCAATTCATCATAGGCCAGCCGCGCCCGCGCTGGCACCGCGGCAGAAAGGTCAGCCATGTCGTTCGGGGCATGCGCCTGTTGCAGCGCATCTGGAAAGTCTGGCCAGTTCTCTTGGTTTTTCTGATTGGGATCAATCCATTCGCCGACCTCTGGCACCCGCGACAATGCGGCCCGCGTGGCCTTATACATCAGCTTTTGCGTGATCCCGCTGGTCAGCGGATAGACCGGTTCAAACGTCGGAATATCGCCCGCCTCGGCCTCGGGCACGACGAAATCCGGGTGCACCATCTGGGGGATGCCGTCAAAGAGCTCTACCCGCCCCGACACCACGCGCCGTGACCCTTCGGGCATCTGTCGTTTCCAATAATCCCCGCGCGCGTGAAAGAAGACCACCTGAAAGGCGGTGGCGCTGTCTTCGACATGAATACGGTAGGCCCCGCCCTTGTTTGCAGGGGCCCGATGCGCGCCAACGGTGACCGCCACGGTAACAGTGGCGGGCAGGATCGCATCCTTCACACTGGGCTGCAGCCGTCGGTCGATGCCGGAATACGGCAGCGTAAACAACAGGTCCCGCGGGGCCATCACCCCAAGCTGGGCAAAGTTCTGCGCGGTCTTCGGCCCGACCCCTTCCAGCGTTTCGAGCTTGGCAAAGAGGGGGAAAAGCGCCTCGGGCCGGCCCGTCATGCGCCGTCGATCAGCGCAAGCCAGCCGTCCTCGTCCAATGTCTGAATGCCCAGATCCGCCGCTTTCTTGGCCTTGGAGCCAGCCCCCGGCCCCGCGACCAGAATATCGGTTTTCGCACTGACCGAGCCAGAGACCTTGGCACCCAAACGTTCGGCGCGCGCCTTCGCCTCGGCGCGGGTCATTTTTTCAAGCGTACCGGTGAAGACCACGGTTTTTCCCGCCACGGGGGACCCTTCGGTATCAGGGCGCGCCACATCCTGCACCGACAGTTCCGTTACCAGCCGGTCGATCGAGGCACGTTCGGCCTCTTGGGCAAAGGTGCTTACCAAGCTTTGCGCCATGACCTGACCGATGCCGTCCACACCGATCAGATCGTCCCAGGCGGGGCCAACCCCGGATTTTGCATGGCCCATTGCAGCCTCGAACGCGGTCCAGCTGCCGTAATGCTGCGCGATCAGGTTCGACGCCGCTTCGCCAACATGGCGGATGCCAAGCGCAAAAATCAGCCGCGACAGGGGAATTTTGCGTTTATCCTCAATGGCCTGAAACAGTTTATCGGCAGATTTCTCGCCCCAGCCCTCGCGGTTCTTGAGCTGCTGCATGCCGCTGCCATATCGCGCCTTTAGCGTGAAGATATCCGCCGGTTCCGCGATCCAGCCATCGGCATAGAATTGCTCGACCTGTTTCGCGCCCAGACCGTCAATATCAAAAGCCGCGCGTGATACGAAATGTTTCAGCTTTTCAACCGCTTGGGCAGGACAGATCAAACCCCCCGTACAGCGACGCACCGCGTCACCTTCCTCGCGGATGGCGTCGCTGCCACATTCCGGGCATGTCGTTGGATAGACATAGGCTCTAGCGTCCTCGGGTCGCTTGCCAAGGTCCACATCCGCGATCTTGGGGATCACGTCCCCCGCACGGTAGACCTGCACCCAGTCGCCGACGCGGATATCCTTGCCGTCGCGGATACGGGCCCCCTTACTGTCGAGCCCTTTGATATAATCCTCGTTATGGAGCGTCGCATTCGAGACAACGACGCCCCCCACGGTCACCGGCTTCAACCGCGCCACCGGCGACAGCGCGCCGGTGCGGCCGACCTGAATGGTGATATCCTCCAGCCGGGTCCAGGCTAGTTCTGCAGGGAATTTATGCGCAATTGCCCAACGGGGGGTGGTTGAGCGAAAGCCAAGCCGGTCTTGCAACGCCAGATCGTTCACCTTGTAGACGACGCCGTCGATATCATAGCCAAGCGTCGCGCGTTGCTCTTCGATCTTACGGTAATGCGCGATCATCTCTTGCGGACCATCGCAGAGCGTCGTCAACGGGTTGGTGTCAAACCCGAATGCCTTAAGCCGCTCTATCGCTTGAAACTGCGTTTCGGCCAGAGGCGCGGACAAGGCCCCCCAGGCATAGGCGAAAAACGCCAGCGGCCGTGCGCGGGTAATCTCGGGATCCAGCTGGCGCAAGGATCCGGCGGCGGCGTTGCGCGGATTAGCAAAGGTCTTGCCGCCATTGGCCGTCTGTCGGGCGTTCAGCGCATCAAAATCGTCGTGGCGCATATAGACTTCGCCTCGCACCTCAAGCAGCGCCGGTGCGCCCTCGATCCGCGTCGGAATGGTATCAATCGTGCGCGCATTGGCGGTGACGTTTTCCCCGACGGCACCATCCCCACGGGTCGCGGCCTGCACCAGATCCCCGTTTTCATAGCGCAGCGACAGCGACAGCCCGTCAATCTTGGGCTCTGCGGTGAAGGCCAGCGGCGTGCCGCTTGGCAGCCCCAGATATTTGCGGATGCGCGCATCGAAATCGACAACATCCTCATCCTCGAAGGCATTGCCCAAGGACAGCATCGCCACGTCATGCCGGACCTTGCCGAACCCTTCCGCCGGGGCGGCACCGACCTTGTCGCTGGGGCTATCAGCGCGTTTGAGGCCGGGAAACCGTTCCTCGATCGCCTGATTGCGACGTTTCAGGCGATCATATTCCGCGTCTGACAGGTCGGGCGCGTCCTGCGTGTGATAGGCCGCATTCGCCCGCCCCAACAGGTCAGCCAACCGCGCCAATTCGGCTTTGGCCTCCTCTTCGGAAAGCTCCTGAAGTGCGGTTTTATCAGTCACGGTAAGCCCCAGCCTGCTGTTTCAACTGGGGTCTAGATACGCAGGGAACTCCCCCGCGTCTAGAATATTTCCCTTGCCTTTGTGGCTAGCCGCCGACGGCCAATCTTTCCTGTTCGGGGTAGCCCATGGTGGCCGGATCGCGCAGTACATAGCCCCGGCCCCAGACCGTCTCGATGTAATTCTCGCCACCCGTGGCATTGCTAAGCTTTTTACGCAATTTGCAGATGAAAACATCGATAATCTTGAGCTCGGGTTCATCCATGCCGCCGTAAAGATGGTTCAGGAACATCTCTTTCGTCAGGGTCGACCCTTTGCGCAGGCTCAGCAGTTCGAACATCTGGTATTCCTTTCCGGTCAGATGCACGGGCTTATCCCCCACGGTCACCGACTTGGCGTCCAGATTGACCGACACGCGCCCGACGTTGATCACCGATTGCGAATGGCCCTTGGACCGCCGGATGATCGCATGGATCCGCGCCACCAGTTCTTCGCGGTGGAAAGGTTTGGTCAGATAGTCATCAGGACCAAAGCCGAACCCCTTGATCTTGTTTTCTGTGTCGTCAGAGCCGGAGAGGATCAGGATCGGCGTCTGGATCTTGCTCAGCCGTAATTGGCGCAAGACGTCATGCCCGTTCATATCCGGCAGATCCAGATCCAGCAGGATCAGATCGTAGTCATAGAGCTTTGCCAGATCGATGCCCTCTTCCCCCAAATCGGTGGTATAGGTGTTCAGATTGGCATGGGTCAGCATCAGTTCGATGCTTTTGGAGGTGGTTGGGTCATCTTCGACCAACAGTATTCGCATGTGTCTCACTCCGCTCAAATGGATTTGGTATAAAAGGCACCGTGAACAAAATAGTTTAACCACTCGTTAATAGTGCTCAACTTGTTAGGCGAGCAACTTAAAGTTGTCTATACTTTTGTAGCGCTGTGGCCCGCAAAGCCGCCTCCCCATGTTCAGAGACAGCGCGCACCCATTCGACAAATTCCGCCCGCCCCACACCATAGCGTTCTTCCGCATCCGCCTCAGTGATCAGCCCGTATAACACACCGCGCACCACCGCAGCCTTGCGCGATGCGACCCACCGGCGGGTATTGCGATCCGGCAGATCCGCAAGGCTAAAGCTGGACCCGTCGGGCAGGGTAACCGCCCTGGGTCGTTCGACCTTTTTCAAATACACTCGTTTTCCCCTTTTCACCCCTTACACATAAGACGCGCGCCCACTGTTCACGGCCCGTTCTTGATCCGGTGCAGGCTAGGTCGCCGCATGTTAACGACCCGTGAAGTCGCCCCTTGAGAGTACCGCTAATTTTCCTATATTAAGCCTCAAACCTCCCGGAGTATTCTCATGCCGCTTGATCGCACCCCGCCGCTCAATTCGTTGGGCTTTGCCAAAGCACCTGCCGACACCCGCGTCGTTGTGGCGATGTCGGGCGGTGTCGACAGTTCCGTGGTCGCCGCCATGCTGGCCGAGGAAGGCTATGACGTCGTCGGCGTCACCCTGCAGCTCTACGACCACGGTGCGGCACTGGCGCGCAAAGGGGCCTGCTGTGCGGGCATCGATATCCATGACGCGCGGCGTGTCGCGGAATCCATGGGGTTCCCGCATTACGTTTTGGATTATGAAAACGTGTTCAAGGACGCCGTGATTGACGAATTCGCCGATAGCTATCTGGGCGGGGCCACGCCCGTTCCCTGCATCCGCTGCAACGAACGGGTGAAGTTCAAGGATCTGCTGGAAACGGCCAAGGATCTGGATGCCGATTGCATGGCGACCGGTCACTATATCCAACGCAAGATGGGTCCCGACGGGGCCGAACTGCATTGCGCCGCCGATGCCAATCGTGATCAAAGCTACTTTCTGTTCTCGACCACGCCCGAACAGTTGGACTATCTGCGTTTCCCCCTTGGCCACCTGCCGTCAAAAAACGACACGCGGGCGCTGGCGGCGAAATACGGGCTGAGCGTGGCGGACAAGCCCGACAGTCAGGATATCTGCTTTGTTCCGAATGGCGACTACGCCTCGGTGATCCGCAAACTGCGCCCCGAAGCCGCCAACCCCGGCAATATCGTCGACACCGACGGCAATGTGCTGGCGCAGCATGACGGGGTGATCAACTACACCATCGGGCAGCGCCGTGGCCTTGGCATCGGCGGCTTGGCCGACCCGCTTTATGTGGTGAAACTTGATGCGGATAATGCGCAGGTCGTCGTGGGGCCGAAATCAATGCTGGCCACCCGAACCGTGCCCGTGAAAGAGATTAACTGGCTTGGTGACACCCCGCTCATGTCGCAAAGCGAATGGCCCATTGCTGTGCGCGTACGCTCTACCCGCCCTCCGACAGACGCGATCCTGCGTCCGATCTCGGATACCGAAGCCACGGTAGAGCTGCTCACCCCCGAGGAAGGGATCTCGCCGGGTCAGGCTTGCGTCTTCTACGACCCCGAAAGCACCCGCATCTTCGGCGGCGGCTGGATCCACAAAGGCTAACCCCTTCCAAATGGTTTAAAATCCCGAGGAGTTTGAGGGGCAGCGCCCCTCATATGGGGTCGTGAGTTTGAGGGGCAGCGCCCCTCATTTTACTCTATGGCCAGTCTCTAGACCTATAGCTTTGCCAATACCGCCCGCGCCGCGCGCAGGCCCGGGCTCTCGCCCCCCTTGCCGAGCCTCTCCATCGTCAGCGCCATCGCGTCCTTTTGATCCTCGGGATGCGCAAAAACATGCGCCAAACCGCCAGCGATCTTATCGGCGGTGCAATCGGGGCCCAGAAACTCCGGCACGACGCGGGTGTCGGACACAAGGTTCACCAAAGTCACCGTATCAATCAGCGCCATCGCTTTGATCAGACGGAAGCTGAGCCAGTTCATCCGGTAGGCGATCACCATCGGCAGCGATGCGGCGGCCAGTTCCAGCGACACCGTGCCAGAGGCCGCAAGTGCCACGTCCGCGGCGGCAAAAGCCGCCCGTTTCATCGCGGCACCTTCCTCCCTGCTGCCCGCACGCGGGTCCAGCACGATGGGGCGCACCGTCCAGCCCTGGGTCTGCGCAATCACCGCGTCTGCCACAGGACCAGCGGCGGGAATGACCACGCGCAGATCAGGATGTGTCCGGGCAAAACGGGCCACCGCATCGCCGAACACATCCGACAGACGCGCCACCTCTGACCGCCGCGATCCGGGCAGGACGAGCATCAGGGGGGCATCCCCGATCTCATGCGCTTGACGAAAGGCAGCGGCTTCGCGGTGTGTGGCGATCTTCTCTCCGACTACGGGATGGCCGACGAAATCGCAGGCCATGCCCTCGGCCTCCATCAGGGGCGGCTCGAAGGGGAAAAGCGCAAGCACATGATCGATATACCGCGCCATCTTTTTCGCGCGCCCGGGACGCCAGGCCCAGACCGTGGGCGCGACGTAATGAACCGTGCGAATATCCGACGCCGCCTTGACCCGCTTGGCCACGCGGAGCGAGAAATCGGGGCTGTCGATGGTGATCATCACATCGGGCCTTGCTTCAATCACGGCCTGCGCCGTCTCGTTGATCCGCGCCATCAAGGATTTGTATTTCGGCAGGATCTCGGCGATGCCCATGACAGACAGTTCGGACATATCAAAACGGCTGGTCAGCCCTTCGGCGGCCATATCCGTCCCGCCGATCCCGTCAAAGGTGATGTCGGAGCGCAGGGATTTCAGCCCTGCCATCAGCGCGCCCCCCAAACGGTCGCCCGAAGGTTCGCCCGCGATGATGAACACCTTCATGTCGCGGCCCTTGCCCATAGCACGAGGTAAAATTCATCCGCCAAGGCGACGCAGGCGTCTGGCTCCAGCAGAATGACAGACCCCGCCTCGATCACGACACCCGCCAGCCCTGCCGCATGGGCGCGGCGCAGGGTGTCGGGCCCGATGGTGGGCATATCGACAAGATGGCTTTGGCCCGGCTTCGGACCTTTAAACAGCACCGCGCTGGCCGCGCGCGCACGATCAGGCAGGGTCGACAGCAGGTGATCCGTGCCGCCAATCGCCTCGACCCCCATGACCTGCCCTTGCCCGACGACGCAGCATTGCCCCACATCCATCGGCGCAAGGCAGCGCACCAAGGCAGCACCGCGCGCGGCGTCATCGCGCATCTGCGCATCCGGCTGACGCTGGCTGAACACGCCTTCGGCCGCCATCAAGTCGGGCGCGAGGTCATGCGCGGCAACGACGGTCAGCCCCGCTGTCTGGAAAATATCGACCAAGGCGCGCAGGGCACCGTCGTCCCCCGCGGCAAGGGCTTTCTGGAAGACCGGCACCAAGGGCAGCGTTGCCGCATCCAGCTTGGACGGATCGAAGGACGGCCGTGCCACGGCACCGCAGAAACACACATGCGTCACGCCGCGCGCGGTCAGCTCGGCCAGCAAGGTGCCAAGCGTTTCAAGGCGGAACACCAGATCAGGCTCCAGCCCGACCGGTGTCGTCCCCTCGTAGGCGCAGATCAAAGGCGCATCGGCCAGCGCGCCGGCCACCCGTTGAGGCAGTCCGCCGCCCCCTGCGATCAGCGCCAGCATCAACCCGGTGTCAGAAAGTGACGGCCCGTGTCGGCCAGCACGAAGTCGACGATCTCGCGGACGTAGTCGCTGCCGGTTTCCTCGCCCAAACGGCGGGCGCGGTCGTGGAATGTCCCCTCTCCCTGCGCCAGCATCTGGAACGCCGCGCGAAGGGCCGTGATGTCGGCACGGGTGACACCGCGACGCTTGAGCCCGACGAGGTTAAGCCCGTCCAAGACCCCTCGGGGCGCTTGCACCAGACCGTAGGGGATCACGTCATTTGTTACCATCGTCACAGCGCCGATGATGGCCCCGCGACCGATGCGCACGAATTGATGGATACCGGCCAGCCCGCCGATCAGAACATCGTCTTCAATGATGCAGTGGCCCGCGACGGCGGCATTGTTCACCACAATCACCCGGTCGCCAAGAATGGCGTCATGGGCGATGTGACAGCCCGCCATAAACAGCCCGTCATCGCCGATCCTGGTCACGCCGCCACCGCCTTCGGTGCCGCCGTTCATGGTGACATGTTCGCGGATACGGTTGCGCTTCCCGATCTCAAGGCGGCTGGATTCCCCTTTGAACTTAAGGTCTTGGGGGATTTCACCGATCACCGCGAAGGAAAAGATCACCGTGCCTTCGCCGACTTCGGTGTCGCCGGTGACGATGGCGTGGGACTTCACCTCAACGTTGTCATGCAGCACGACCCGAGGGCCGATGACGCAGAACGGGCCGACCTTGGCAGAGGCCGCGATCTGCGCCCCTTCCTCGATCACGGCGCTTGGGTGGATGTTGCCCATCAGGACAGGTCCATCATCGCAGTAAATTCAACCTCGGCCGCCATTTCACCCTCGACCGACGCGACGCCGCCAAATTTCCAGACTTTGCCGCCGGGTTTGCCGCGCAGGGTGTTCAGCTCCATCCGGACGACGTCACCAGGAACGACCTTGCGGCGGAATTTGCATTTGTCGATGGCCATGAAATAGACCTTCATGTCCTTATCCGCCATTTCCAGCGTGACACCAACCATCACCGCAGCGGTCTGCGCCATCGCCTCTACGATGGTGACGCCGGGCATAATCGGCATGCCGGGGAAATGCCCCTGAAAATGCGGTTCGTTCATCGTGACATTCTTAATCCCGACAGCGCTTTGCGTGCCCTGAATATCGACCACTTTATCGACCAGCAAAAAGGGATAGCGGTGCGGAATGATCCGCTGGATCATCTGGATATCGGCACTTGGCAGGGTGTCAGTCATTGCATGTCCTGTCTGTTAAAAGCTGTATGCTGGCTACCAATTCTGGCCGCCATGGGCAAGCGGGGGGATCAGTTCTTGCCGCTGCCGACCGACGCATCAAGCCGCTCTATGGCTTCGTCGGTGATGTCGATGGCGTTGGCGCTGACGAAGACCGACCGGCGTTCAAGGATCACGGCCGCCCCGGCTTCACGCATCATCTGTTCCAACACAGGGCCCGCAGCGGCCAGAAACACCTGGCGCTCTTTCTCGACCAATTCGTTCAACGCCCGCCCCTTTGCCGCTTGCGCCGCGCGGGTTTTCTGCACCTTTTCGTCAAAGGCATCCGCCAGCCCGCTAAAGGCTTCGGGGCTGAGCTTGCTGCGCTGATCGGTGAGCTTGCGCTCCTCGGCCTTCAAATCCGCTTCAATCAGGCGGTTTTCGGCAGATATTTCAGCGCTTTGGGTTTCCACGTCATCCGCCACCCGCAGACCAAAGGCGCTTTCATTGAACACACGATCTGAATCGATGGTCAGGATCGGGCTTTGCACCACCCGCCGTTCAGACTGCTGTTGTGCAAAAACCGGCACCGCCGCAAGGGGCAGTACCGGCAGAAGGCAAATCAAGAGTGCCCGCAGTTTCATAACGGCCTCAGAAATCGGTCCGCAGGGTCACTTCAAACTTCTGCTCTTCGTCAAAGTCCTCTTTTTTCAAGGCTTTAGAGACGTTGAACTGCAAAGGACCAACAGGCGTATCCCAGAAGAGCGAGACACCGATCACGTGGCGGAACGAACCGGATTCACCAACGATAGACGAGCCCAGAGGGATCTCTACATCGTCGAGGTTCCAGACGTTGCCGACATCATAGAAGACGCCGCCGCTGATGCCGTACTCTTCGGGCAGGCCCAGCGGGAATTCCGCCTCAAGACTACCAACCACAAAGAGGTTACCCCCAAGGGAGTCGTCAGACCCGTTGCTTTGATCGCGCGGACCGATGCCGCCGGTTTCAAAGCCGCGCATGATCGACGGGCCGATCAAGAAGCGGTCGGAAACGCGGTTGTTGCCTTCGCTCCATGCCAATGCCCCACCTTGCAAGGTGGCACGCAGGGTAACTTCCTCGTTGAAGATACGCTTTTCGCCGATGGCTTTGGCGGTGGTTTTCACGAACTTGGTGTCCCCCCCTAGACCTGCGAAATCCTGCCCGAATTGCAGCAGCACACCCGATGTCGGGTCAAGGCCGGCGCGGCGGGTGTCGTAGCTGTAGTTATACCCGATCGAAGAGGTCACCTGACGGCCTGCGGCGATGTCATTTGCGACGACAAAACCGGTTGTGGTATCGTCCCGCTCCGACATCTCAAGGTCGTCATAGGTATAGTTGAGGCTCAACCGTCCGTTTTCGCTGACAGGGAACGACAGGGTCGGCTGGAAGACGATACGTTCGGTATCGAAGGAGTTATAGGACGAGCTTGTTTCGGCATAATCAAGGTTCAGCCCGAACGCCACATCACGCCCCAAGAGGCTCGGCTCGATAAAGTTGAAGCCATAGCGCTGTGCATCTTCAGCCGTGCTGACCGTCAGCTTGAGCTTCTGGCCGCGTCCCAGGAAGTTATCCTCGGCGAAGCTGACCGCGACGCCGATCCCGTCACTGGACGAGAACGACCCACCGAAGTTGAGCGAGCCTGTCGGCTGTTCCACAACATTCACGTCGACGACGACCTGCTCGGGGGAAGACCCCTCGCGGGCATTGACTTCGGCGCTTTCAAAATAACCAAGGGCGCGGATGCGCTCGGCGCTTTCACGGATCTCGCGCGGGTTGAACGGGTCACCCTCTACGCTGTCAAACTGGCGGCGTACAACGCGGTCAAGCGTGGTGGTGTTACCTTCGATGTCGATCCGTTCGACAAAGACACGTGGACCACGAGAGATACGATATTCGACGTTCAGCGTCAGGTCGCGATCATTGCGCGTGACAACCGGTTCTACCCGCAGAAAATCAACGCCGTCACGGATGGCTTTGCGTTCCATCCGGGCGATATCCGTCTCGACCAGCGACGGTGAATAGACGGCACCGGATTTGGTCTTGATTACGCCACGATAATCTTCGGCGTTCACCCCGTTGATGGTCGAGGTCACGGTCAGTTCGCCGAACTTGAACTGTTGCCCCTCTTGCACGTTGAACTGCACAAAATAGCCGTCGCGTTCTTCGGTCAGCTGAGCGTTCGCCGCCGAAATGCGCATGTCGACATACCCGCGCGACAGGTAGAAATCGCGCAGCATCTGCTGGTCGGCCTCGATGCGTTCGGGCACAAAAGTGTCGCGTTTGATCAGTCGGCGGAACAGGCCCGCTTGCTTGGTCCCCAGAACGCGGCGCAGACGACGGTCCGAATATTGGCGGTTGCCGACAAAGCTCAGGCGTTCAATCTCGACGTTGTCGCCTTCGAAGACTTCAAACACCAGATCAACGCGGTTCTGGTCGCGGCGGATGACCTTGGGCTGGACGCGGGCGGCGATACGGCCGTCGTTGCTATAGGCCTGCGCGATGGCATTGGCGTCTTTTTCGGCTTGGGTCGGGTTAAAGACGCGGCGTTCGTCTGAATCAACGACCGAAGCCAGCGCTTCGTCGTCGATGCGCGCGTTGCCTTCAAAGCTGATGCGGTTGATCGTGGGGAATTCTACGACCGTGATCACCAATGTCCCGCCGCGCGGTTCAAGTGCGACGCTTTCGAACAGGCCGGACGCCTGAAGGTTCTGGTAAGCATCGTTCAATTCGCCCGCGCTGATCGCCCGACCACGTGCGATTCCTGCGCGGCTTAGGATGGCGCTGTCGCCGATCCGTTCGTTGCCGTCGATCTGAACTGTGTTGAATTGATAGCTTTGCGCGTCAGCATGTGGCGCTGGAACCAGCCAAGCGACTGATAACATTACGCAAAAAGAAGCGCTGCGCAAGGATTTCGCAAAAGGAGTGAAAACCGCTGTTTCGGTGGGCTTATTCCACCTGTCGTTGTGCATCATTTGCCCTACCCGCTGTCAAAAAACTCTTTCGTCCTGACTAGACAGGTTAGCGGCCTTTGTCAAAACGAAGAGACCGCCATACACCTATATAGTGTGTATGACGGCCAGTTGGATCACGATAGAGTGCGGGAGGGCACTTGGGTAGGGAGAGAGAACGGCGTTATGCGCCGATCCACGCGCCGGCGGTCAGCGCGATGATCAGGAAGCCGAAGTACAAAGCGCGGTCCCAGTTCAGATCAACCAAAAGGCTCAAACCGCGATAACTTGTCTTGAACGTCTGCATACTCGTATCCTTTGTAACTTGGATCGAATATCGCAGGCGATTGCGGCGCTCGTTTGACCAATTAAGGCAGCAATAAGACTTTTGTAACTTTTTACCCCCCTTTAGGCGGCAAAATATCGCCTAAGGGCAAAATAAATCGTTACCCAAGGCAAAGACCATTAACCCCAGTACCAAGGTCAGACCAATGGTCATCAGGATGCGCAACGCGCCATCGCTGGGTGGTTTGCCGGTCACGGCTTCATAGGCGTAGAACACCAGATGCCCGCCATCCAACGCCGGAATCGGGAAGAGGTTCAGCAGACCGACCGCCGTCGACAGCACCGCGATAAAGTAGATGAAGCTTTGCGCACCCTGCGACGCCATCGCGCCAGAGGTTTGCGCGATCCCCACCGGGCCGCTCAGGTTACAGGTGCTGATATTGCCGACGATCATATGCTTGAGACCCGACAGCGACCCGCTGATGATCCGGCCTGTGTTCTCTACCCCACCCCAGAGCGCTGTCAGCACGCCAGGGTTCGTGGTGGCGGTGTCAAAGGCGGTGCCGCCCACGATGCCAATGCGCATCTGAGACTTAAAGCTGCCGTCCGGCTGCGGTTCGTCCGTCACTTTGGGGCGCAGGGTGATGTCCAGCATTTGCCCGTCGCGCCAGATATCAAGTTCAAGCGGCGTGCCTTCAGACGCTTCAACAGCGGTCTTCAACTGGCGGAAGGCGAAAATCTCTGCCCCGTCAACCGAGGTGATCACATCGCCGCTTTTCAGACCGGCCTCATAGGCCGCCGATTGCGGCATCACCTGCTTGACCAGCGATGGCATGACATAAGGCCCATCCACGGTCACGACCTCCCCGCCACGGTTCACCTCATAGGGCAGCGGCTGGTCCAGCGGGATGCTGGCGAAAGCATCGGCATAGGCGGTGGCATCGGACACCGGCGGCAGGGTCACCCCGCCGATAGAGACGATCTCGTCCCCTTCCACCAGTTCATTCTGTTCAAACGGCAGCGGGTGCAATTCCCCGACGGTCATCGGATCACGCGGAACACCGACCGACAGGCCGATGGCCGCGAAGACCAGAATGGACAGGGCAAAGTTGAACACCGGCCCCGCAGCGACTGTGGCCGCACGCGCCCATAGCGGCGCACCATGCATGGTGGCCCGCAACCGCTTGGGGTCCGCCTCGGCCGCTTCCATCGCGGCCACATCCTTGCCCGAGGCCGCATCCGCATCGCCCGCGAATTTCACGTAGCCGCCAAAGGGCAGCGCGGCGATCTGCCACTTGGTGCCGCGTTTGTCGTAGCGGCTGTAGATCACAGGGCCAAACCCGAGAGAGAAGACATCGGCATGGATGCCGGACCAGCGTCCGACGATATAATGACCGTATTCATGGATCGCGACGATCACCGACAGGGCAATCACAAAAGCCAGAAGCGTCCAGATCAGCCCGCCAAACTGCGGGATCAATGCCATAATATCCAAAACTCTACCCTGCCCTCTTTGTTATTTCGTCCCATGCGGCCTGCCTTGCCAGATGGTCCACCTGTGCGACGTTATCAAGTGTGATGGCCGCATCGATCACCCCATTGTCAGGGAAAAGCGCTTCCATCGTGTCTTCGACGATCTCTGCCATCTGGGGAAAGCGCAGCTTGCCGCCGATAAACCCGTCCAGCGCGACCTCTTTTGCGGCGTTGAACACCGCACCGGCCATGCCACCACGCGCCATCACCTCGCGCGCGAGGCGCAGGGCGGGCCAACGGATGTCATCGGGGGCGCGGAAGTCAAAACTGCCGATCTTTGCCAGATCCAGCCGCTCTACCGGCAAATGGGTACGGTCGGGGTGATGCAGGGCAAAGCCGATGGCGTGGCGCATGTCGGGCGGGCCGATATGCGCCATCAAGGCACCATCGTTGAACCCCACCAGCGCATGGATCATCGACTGCGGATGCACCAACACCTCGATCTGGTCGGGATCCACGCGAAAATATTCACGCGTTTCAATGACTTCCATCGCCTTGTTGAACATCGACGCGCTGTCAATGGTGATGCGCTGGCCCATGTCCCAGTTCGGATGGCTCGACGCCTGCTCTAGCGTGGCATCGGCAAGCTTTTCCAGCGGCCAATCGCGAAACGCCCCGCCGCTGGCGGTGATGATGATCCGTTCCACCGCCGAGATATCCTCGCCGATCAGGGCCTGAAACACGGCGGAATGTTCGCTATCGACCGGTAGCATGGTGGCCTCATGTGCCGCGGCTGTGTCCAGCATCAGTTGACCGGCGCAGACCAACGACTCTTTATTCGCAAGGGCCAGCGTCGCGCCTTGTTTCAACGCCTCCACCCCCGGTGCCAGACCCGCGGCCCCGATGATGGCGGACATGACCCAATCGGCGGGGCGTGCGGCGGCTTCGTTGATGGCTTGTGTTCCGGCGGCGGCCTCTACCCCCGTGCCTGATAGCGCGTCGCGCAGGTCGTCCAGCAGATGCTCATGGGCCGTGACGGCAAGCTGCGCGTTCAACCGCTGCGCATCTTCTGCCAGTTGCGCGATATTGCTGGCACCGGTCAACGCGACGACATCATAGGCGTCGGGCGCGCGCGCGATCAGATCAATGGTGTTCTGCCCGATAGAGCCCGTGGCCCCGAAAATACTGACTTTCTTCATGGGGTGAAGATCAGCTTAGCGCGGGGGTGATGGTCAGGAAACGACCAATGATCAGCAGGAACAGCGCCGCCCCCAGCATACCGTCGAACCGATCCAGCAAGCCGCCATGACCGGGGATCAAGTTTGAGCTGTCCTTGACCCCCAAGCGACGCTTCATCCCGGATTCCGCCATATCACCCATCTGTGACGCCATCGACATGGCGACAGAGACACCGACCAGCTGCAAGCCCACACCGGTGTTGATCGAGAACAGGAAACCGACAGCCGCGGCCCCGATCCAGCCCGCCGCCGTGCCGGACCATGTTTTCTTGGGGCTGACCTTGGGCCAGAACTTCGGGCCACCGATGGCACGTCCGGCGAAATAGCCAACGACATCGGTGATCACCACAACCAGCACCAACCACATCAGCCAGCCAAAGCCGAAATCATCGCGGACCTGCGTTAGCCCGAAACCGGCCAGCATGATCATCACGGTGAAACACATGAAAATGGTGCGGTGCTTTTCCAACTGGCCAAAGCCCACCAACGCGGGGGCCAGCAGCACCGGCAGGGCAAAGCCCACGGGCAGGTAGATCGCGGCGAGCGTCGCCGCGCCCACCAGCAAGCCCATCTGCATCCGCGCACCACGGTTTGACGGGTTCAACATCCCCACCAGTTCCCACGCCATGACGCCGCAAATGATCGCGACAAGAACGTGGAACACGGGCCCGCCCAGATAGATACCACCCAGACCGACCACGATCATCGCCAGCGCCGAACCGACGCGCGCCGTGAGGTCGGACCAGCGTTCCGAAGAAGGTGTCATAGTGCTTTCCTTTCGTCGTACGATCAGGAGGACACGGCACCAAAGCGCCGGTCGCGATTGCCAAAGGCCGCACAAAGATTGCCGAACTCGGCCTTGGTGAAGTCGGGCCAGAGCGTATCAATGAATTCATATTCGGCATAGGCTGATTGCCACAGCAGAAAGTTCGATATCCGCGCCTCGCCACTGGTGCGGATCACCAGATCGGGGTCCGGCAGAACATGGGTATCCAGATAGCGCGGCAGGGTTTCTTCGTCGACGTCATCAGGGCTGAGCAGACCCGCTGCAACGTCCTGCGCCAGCCGCTGGGTCGCGCGCGCGACCTCGTCGCGACCGCCGTAGTTCAACGCAATCGTCAGATGGGTACGGGTATTTTCCGCCGTCTCTGCCTCTAGCACATTCATCAGCTTGACCAGTTTCGCATCCAGCCGGACACGGTCACCGATAAATCGGACGCGCACGCCCTTGGCTTTCAGCGCCTTGGTCTCTTTGGTGATATAGCGGCGGAACAGGCTCATGAGTCCTGCCACCTCGACCTGAGTACGTTTCCAGTTCTCGGTCGAGAAGGCAAAGATCGTCAGATATTCGACGCCGAAATCGGGGCATGCCTCGACGATCTCGCGCACACGTTTGGCACCGGCGTGATGCCCGAACAGACGCGGACGCCCCCGCTGGGTCGCCCAACGGCCGTTTCCGTCCATGATGATCGCAACATGGCGCGGTGCCCCTGGGACAAGCTGGAAGGTCTGGTCGGTCGCAGCAGGCATCATCTATCCTTATCGAACTGCAGGCCGATGCGCGGACCTTGGGGTCGCGCGCATCGAGTAAGGTACTTAAACCTGCATGATCTCGGCTTGTTTGCTTTCAAGCTGCTCGTCGATCTGGGCGATGAACTTGTTGGTCATGTCCTGAACCTCACCCTCCCAGACTTTCTGATCGTCTTCCGACATGCCGTCGGCCTTGGCTTTCTTGATCTGGTCCATACCGTCGCGGCGCACGTTGCGGATCGATACACGGGCGCTCTCGGCATATTGCCCCGCGACCTTGGTCAGCTGGGTGCGGCGTTCCTCGTTCAGCTCGGGGATCGGCAACATGATGATCGTGCCGTTCAACTGCGGGTTGATACCCAGACCGGATTCACGGATCGCCTTTTCGACCTTGCCGACCAGCGCCTTGTCCCAGACGTTGATGGTGACCATGCGTGGCTCGGGCACGTTGACGGTGCCCACCTGGTTGATCGGCGTGCTGCTGCCATAGGCGTCGACCATCACAGGCTCCAGCATAGAAGCGGACGCGCGGCCTGTGCGCAAAGAGGCAAATTCGGTGCGCAACGATGCGATTGCGCCGTTCATGCGCCGCTCAAGATCGTCTGTGTCCAGCATAAAATCGTCTGACATGATGTCCCCGGTGGTTTTGTAACTATCTAGATTTGAACCGATATAACGCGATCAGGCCCCCCTTGTATAGGGAGCCCCGCATCTATCGTAGGTTGGGGCCTAGCCCTGAACCCGTGTGTATGTGCCCTCGCCCGCGAGAATCCCCTTGAAGCCGCCCGGCTCGTCCAGAGAGAAGACGATGATCGGCAGGTTGTTGTCGCGCGCCAAGGCGATGGCAGAGGCATCCATGACCCCCAAGCGCTTTTGCAGCACGTCGTCATAGCTGACGGCATCATAGCGGACCGCATCGTCGAATTTGGCGGGGTCTTTGTCATAGACACCATCGACCTTGGTGCCCTTGAAGATCGCTTCGCAGGCCATTTCATTGGCGCGCAGCGTCGCGGCGGTATCAGTGGTGAAATACGGGTTGCCGGTGCCCGCGGCAAAGATGCACACGCGCTTTTTCTCAAGGTGGCGCACGGCGCGGCGGCGAATATAGGGTTCGGCGACCTCGTTCATTGTGATCGCGGAAATCACCCGCGTGTGGATGCCCAGTTCCTCCAGCGCGGATTGCATCGCCAGCGCGTTCATCACGGTGGCCAGCATCCCCATATAGTCAGCGGTGGTGCGTTCCATCCCTTGGGCCGATCCTTGCAGCCCGCGGAAGATATTGCCGCCCCCGATGACCATGCAGATTTCGACGCCAAGATCGTGAACCGATTTGACCTCGTTCGCGATGCGTTGCACGGTTGGCGGGTTCAGCCCGAACCCCTGATCGCCCATCAATGCTTCGCCTGAAATCTTCAGCATGACCCGGTTGAATGTTACTTTTGACTGGCTCTCGGGCATGGGCGCACCTTTCAGGGTGTGGGAGGGGTTTTCATTGCGCCGTAAAATGTCGCAAATAGCGCAAACATTCAATGCTCCGTCAGAGGTTCACGCAAAGAAATGCCAGATGCCCCGCTGTCCCGCGTCTCTGACGTGGTTTCCTCTATCGACGCTACTGCGCCTGTCCTGATTGCGGGGCCCACGGCCTCGGGTAAATCGGCGCTGGCGCTGGCGATTGCGCAGGCTCAGGGCGGGGTGATTGTGAATGCGGATGCCAGTCAGGTCTACGGCTGCTGGCGCGTGATCTCGGCCCGCCCCCCGGCCGAGGAAGAGGCCTTGGCACCGCATCTGATGTACGGCCATGTCGCAGCACACGACCCCTATTCGGTCGGCCACTGGCTGCGCGAGGTGACCGAGGTGCTGCGCCAGCCCGCACGCCCGATTATTGTCGGTGGCACGGGGCTTTATTTCGCGGCGCTGACCAAGGGGCTGGTGGACATTCCCCCGACCCCCGATGCGGTGCGCGCCGCGGGCAATACCATGCCCCGCGCGGCGATGATCGACGCGCTTGATGCAGAGACGGCGCGCCGCATCGATCTTTATAACCCCATGCGCGTCCAGCGTGCGTGGGAGGTGCAGCAAGCCACAGGGCGCGGGCTGGCCGCGTGGCAAGATGATACGCCGCCCCCCATCCTGCCGATGGGTCGCTGTCAGCCTGTCGCCGTTGCCGCGTCAAAGGACTGGCTGAACGACAGGATCATCCGTCGCTTTGACCAGATGCTGGACCAAGGCGCGCTGGACGAAGTTGCCGCCGTGCGCCCCGATTATGACCCCGCCCTGCCCGCGCACCGTGCCATCGGCGTACCCGAGCTGATGCGCTACCTTGACGGCGTAACACCGCTTGACGTGGCGCGACAGGATGCCATCATCGCGACACGGCAGTATGCCAAACGGCAGCGCACGTGGATGCGCAAGAACACCGCCGATTGGCTGCAATATGTGCCGGGCTAGCACGCAGTCGCCAAAACGGCGGAATTATCTTTTACTGCCTTTATCTTTCCGTATCTCTGTATAACGATAGTGTTTACTTGTCTTTTGCTGATAGGGTCATGCAATGACAGAGAACACGATCGAATTGCTGACGCTGGCGCAACTGTCGCAAGGGCAGGACTGGCGCGTGCAGCTTTGTCATGACCGGCCTGTGCATATGCTGATCTGGATCACCCGCGGTCAGGGGTTGCTGCAGCTTGACGGCCAGCGGCGCGGCTTGGGGGCGCATAACGCGGTGTTTATCCCTGCCCGTGCGCTCTTTGCCCTTGATATGGGGCGGCAGGGCATCGGGCAAGCGGTGGTGATCCCCGACGGCACCGAGCTGCGCCTGCCCCAAATGCCGCGCCACCTGCGTATTCGGGATGTGCAGGCCCAGACCGAACTGACCGGCCTGATCGAAGCCGCGCAGCGCGAACAACAGGCCAAGCGCCCGCTGTATCATGACGCGTTAGAGGGGCACGCGGCGCTGATGTCGGTCTGGCTGCGGCGCCAGATCATGCAGGACGAACATGTCCCCAACCGGCGCAACGCCGCCGCACGGCTCAGCGCGCGGTTCTGCCAGATGGTCTGTGAACACTACAGCAGCGGCGCGCCGATGGCGCAATACGCCGAAAGCCTGGAGGTCACGCCGACGCATCTGTCACGGGCCGTAAAATCTGCCACCGGCAAGACTGCAGCGGATATCCTGACCGAACGGGTGGTGCATGAGGCACGGCATCTGCTTGGCACGACAGAGCATTCCGCACAGGATATCGCGCGTCACCTTGGCTTTGGCTCTGCCGCCTATTTCACACGGTTCATGCAGCAACACACGGGCCTCACACCCTCGCGTCTGCGGGCAACTGCGGCCTGACGCGTCAGGGCCGGTGGCCGCAAGGACGCTCGGGTTAGCGCCCTTTTCCAAAGTACCGAGTTGACCTGCCACCGCGACCTGTGGCTGACTGGTACTCAAGAAAAACACATCCGCACCGCCCATGTCATGGTGGAAAGCGGACAATAAGGGAGCCGCGCAGCGCGCAACGTATCGGCAAAAGCCGGACCGCGCTGCGACAAATTCAAACGCAGCCGCGCGCCTTCGAGGTGTCGCCGTACCGCCGCGCAACAGGGTCATCACATGGGTATTTTCATATTGCGCCGTTTGGGCGTGATGGTGGTAACAGCGCTATGCCTGACCTTTATCGTGTTCTGGCTGACCAACCTCTATCCGAACCTCGAAAAGCTCGCCAAGACCCAAGGCAACTTCCGCATGTCGGACGAAGCGGTCGCAAGCTATCTGGGGGATCGCGGCTATCTTGACCCGCTGCCGGTCAAATTCGGCCAATGGCTGGGCGTCATGCCCGGATGGGTGACGCAAGAGGATGACGGCACCAGTTTCGGGCGCTGCTTTACCAAGGACACGCCCGAGGGCGACCGCCGCCGCTTTTGCGGTATCTTGCAAGGGGATTGGGGATTTTCGACTGTTTTCCAAGAGGATGTCGGCCCCACCGTCCTGACGCGATTGGCGCTGACGGGCAAGCTGATGGGCTGCGTGATCCTGCTGATGGTGCCGATGGCGCTGATTGTGGGCGTGCTGGCAGGGATGCGCGAAGGGTCGCGGACGGACCGGACCCTGTCGACCTTTTCAATCCTCACAACCGCGACGCCTGAATATGTGTCTGGTGTCGTGTTCATCGCCCTGCTCGCCTCCTCGCGATTTGGGTTGTCACCCCTGCTGGCCGACTGGGGCTGGATCGACAGCAAAACGCTGTTTCTGGGCTCCGCCGCCAGCGCGATGAAAGACGCGAGCTTCTGGAATTTCTTTTTGCCGGTGCTCACCATCTCGCTTTACGGGATGGGCTATATCGCGCGCATGACCCGTGCCTCGATGACCGAGGTGATGACCGCGCAATACATCCGCACGGCGCGGCTGAAGGGGGTGAGCTTTGGCAACATCGTCCTGAAACACGCCCTGCGCAATGCACTGATCGCGCCGTTCACGGTGATCATGCTGCAAATCCCCTGGCTTCTGAACGGAGTCGTCATCGTCGAGACCCTCTTTAACTACAAGGGTTTCGGCTGGCTGCTGGTCCGCGCCGCGTCGAATAATGACATCGAGTTGTTGCTGGCCGTGTCGGTCGTGTCGGTGATCGTGGTGCTGACAACGCAGCTGATCTCGGACATCGGCTATGTCGTGCTGAACCCGCGCATCCGGATCACCTGAGGAGACAATGCAGATGGACCCCTTGACATGGACAGGTGCGCTGGACTGGATGAACCCATTGCTGGGGGGCGCGGTGTTGGTCGTGCTGCTTGGCATCGCGATGCAGATGGTCTGGCCCCTGCTTCCCATTTCCCCTGCGGGAGCGCGCCGCTTGGGGCAGATCACCACCGCGGGGATCGCGGCGGCGACGGCATTGCTGATGGTCTATGTCGTCGGGGGCGTTTTCATGGGTGCCGAGGCCGGCATCTTTGGCGGCATGGCGCAACGTCTGCTGCCGGTCTGGATTGCGCTGATCGTGACCTTTGCCCTGTCGATCGCCTTCAAACGCCGGCTGGGGCTTTATGGCAAATTGTTTGACAGCACCGTTGGCATGATCGGCTTTGGGCTGGTGATGTTCTGGGTCTATACGGGGCTGTTCGGCGGGGTGTTCGACATGATCGTGACCCATGATAGCCTCAGCCAGACCTCGGGCATGAAGAACAAGCTTCCCGGCACACCACTGGCCCGTGCCGAGGATGGCGACTACCCGTGGTTCCTGCTGGGCGGCGATAACCTTGCCCGCGATGTGTTCAGCCGACTGATCAAGGGGGCCTGGGTGGTGATCCAGATCGCGCCGATGGCGACGGTCTTTGCCTTTATGGTGGGGATCACGCTGGGGCTGCCTGCGGGCTACTATGGCGGTAAACTGGACGTATTCCTGAGCTTTCTAGCCAATCTGATCCTCGCCTTTCCGGTGATCTTGATCTTTTATCTTCTGGTCACCCCCGAAATCGTGCTGACCGGACTGCCGAATTACATGGCAATTGTGCTGTTCATCTTTCCGCTAGTGTTCCTTGGGGTGCTGCTCAACACTCGTCTGCGCACGCAGCCAGGCACCCGCACGCCGGTGCTGGTCGTGGTACTGGGGCTGGTGGGCTGGCTTTACCTCGCGATGATCTCGGACGATGGGGCGTTGGTGCGCACCCAGACCTACGAGATCCCGGGCCTGCCCGCGTTTCTGGATTTCCTCGACATCGGGCCGGGGTTGCTGGTGGTCTTTGTCGCGGTGGTTTTCGTCAATGCGCCCACAGTATTCCGGATCGTGCGCGGGCTCGCACTGGACATAAAGACACGCGACTACGTGGCGGCCGCGCAGACCCGCGGCGAAGGACCGTGGTACATCATGTTGTGGGAGATCCTGCCCAATGCCCGCGGCCCCCTGATCGTCGATTTCTGCCTGCGCATCGGCTATACCACGATCCTGCTTGGCACGCTGGGGTTCTTTGGGCTGGGACTGGAATCCGAGAGCCCCGATTGGGGCACCACGATCAACGCAGGGCGGCGCCTGCTGGCGCTCTACCCCCATGCGGCAATCGCGCCGGCGCTGGCCTTGCTGAGCCTTGTGCTGGGGTTGAACCTGCTCGCGGATGGGCTGCGCGAAGAGAGTTTGCGGGATTGATTCGGGGGAACCGCCGCGGGGGCCAGCCCCCGCACCCCCGGAGTTTGCTTGGCAAAATGAAGTATATGGTTGCGGTTGAAGGTAAGGGAGTTGGACATGGGCGAGGCATATGACGGGCCAATTCTGGAGATCGACGCGCTGTCGATCTCTTTCTTCACACGGCTGCGCGAAATTCCGGCGGTGATGGATTTTTCGGTCTCGGTCAAACCGGGCGAGGCTGTGGGGCTGGTTGGTGAATCCGGTTGTGGTAAATCAACTGTCGCTTTGGGCGTGATGCAGGACCTTGGGGTGAACGGGCGTGTCGTGGGCGGGTCCATCAAGTTCAAGGGGCGCGATCTGTCCCAGATGAGCGCCGCTGAGTTGCGTCAGATCAGGGGCAGCGAAATCGCGATGATCTATCAAGAGCCTATGGCCTCTTTGAACCCCGCCATGCGGATCGGGCAGCAGTTGATGGAAGTGCCGATGATCCACGGTGGCATGTCGAAACGCGAGGCCCATGCCCGCGCCTTGCAACTGGTGACCGACGTCAAGCTGCCGGACCCCGAACGTATCCTCAAGGCCTATCCGCACCAACTGTCAGGCGGGCAACAGCAGCGTATCGTCATCGCTATGGCCCTGATGTCAGAGCCGTCCTTGCTGATCCTGGACGAGCCCACCACAGCATTGGATGTCACGGTCGAGGCGGTGATCATTGATCTGGTCAAAGATCTGGGGCGCAAATACGGCACCTCTATGCTGTTCATCAGCCACAACCTCGGGCTGGTGCTGGACACCTGCGATCGCATCTGTGTCATGTACTCAGGCGAGGCGGTCGAGCGCGGGTCGATTGCGGATGTGTTCGACGGCATGCGCCATCCCTATACACAGGCTCTGTTCCGGTCGATCCCGCTGCCCGGAGCCGACAAGACCGCGCGCCCGCTGGTCGCTATCCCCGGCAATTTCCCCCTGCCCCATGAACGCCCCGAGGGCTGCAACTTTGGCCCGCGCTGTGACTACTTTGTCGCGGGGCGCTGCGATCAGGGTGCCATTCCGATGCTGGATGTGCCCGAAAACACGCGACACGCGACACGCTGTATCCGCCACGATGAAATCGACTGGTCCGCGCCGATGGCGCATGCGGCGACCAAGTCGAAGGGCGAGGTTGGCGACGTCGTTCTGAAAATGGACAAGCTCAAGAAATACTATCAGGTGGCGGCGCATTCCATGTTTGGCGGCACCGGTACCAAAGTGGTTAAAGCAAACGAAGAGCTGAGCTTTGAAGCGCGCGCGGGTGAAACCCTTGCCATCGTGGGGGAATCCGGTTGCGGCAAGTCCACTTTTGCCAAGGTTCTCATGGGGCTGGAGACGGCCACAGCCGGTCATCTGCTGCTGGATGGCCGTGATATCGGTACCACCGCGATCGAGGATCGGGGGACACAGACCGTCGCTGATATCCAGATGGTGTTCCAGAACCCTTTCGACACATTGAACCCGTCAATGACCGTGGGCCGCCAGATCATCCGCGCGCTTGAAGTGTTTGGCGTGGGCACATCCGCGCGCGACCGTAAGGCGCGCATGCTGGAGCTGCTGGATCTGGTCAAACTGCCGCGGGAATTCGCCTGCCGCATGCCGCGCCAACTGTCGGGCGGGCAGAAACAACGCGTGGGGATTGCCCGTGCCTTTGCCGGAGACGCGCGGATTGTGGTGGCGGATGAACCCGTTTCGGCGCTTGATGTCTCGGTTCAGGCGGCGGTTACGGATCTTTTGATGGAGATCCAGCAGGCGCAACAGACCTGTCTGTTGTTCATCAGCCATGACCTGAGCATCGTGCGATACCTTAGCGACCGGGTGATGGTGATGTATCTGGGTCATGTGGTCGAGTTGGGCACCACGGATCAGGTGTTCTCTCCGCCCTATCACCCCTATACCGAAGCGCTGCTTTCGGCAGTGCCGATTGCCGACACGCGGGTGAAGAAAAAACATATTGTACTGGAAGGCGATGTCCCCTCGGCGATGAACCCGCCGCCCGGTTGCCCCTTTCAGACGCGCTGCCGATGGAAATCTCAGCTGCCGGGAAATCTATGCGAGACGCAGGTACCAGAGCTGCGGGCGCTGGAGGCGGGGCATACGGTGAAATGTCATCTGGATGACGCGCAGCTTGCGGCGATGGAGCCGGTGATCGAGATGGACGTTACGGCGCGCTGAACCCTTCGCTACGCATCAAAAAACGGCCATCGCATGTGCGATGGCCGCTTCTGCCTGATCGAGGCAGGGTGGCTTATTTGCTGACGCCGCTACCTGCGGTGTTCAGATTGCCGACCTGTTCGGCCACCTCATCGGCAAAACCGTTGATCATGACTTCGTAGAACACACCCTCGGTCGGGGACACGGCGACATAGCCCTCGGGCACGACCTGATCGACCGAATAGGCGGCGACATTCACAGGGAAGCTGCGTGCGCCGATCGATTCATTGGGCGATGTGATGTCGACCACACCTTCAATCTCGTTAAATTCCTGGCTATCGCTCAGCATCGTATCCCCATCCAGCGAGATTTTGCGGATGTCGATGTTGATCGTCGGATCGCTGGCGTCATCGCTGCCCAAGACGCGGGCGGCCACGGCGGCTTTCAGATCCTCGGTGATCTGGGGGTAGTATTCCATCGCATTGGCGTCCTGCGCGGCGTTGATTGACGAGCTTACGTCAATCGCCGAGAAGGCAACGCTGTCGTCCGCAAATGCGGCAGAGGACAATGCGGCCAAGCTGACACCCGTGGCCAAGGCGATCGATTTAACTGAGTTGAACATGCGAATGCTCCTTATCTTCCTGATGCGCGCAGACCGTAGAAGACGACCTGCTGACGCTGTGGAAAGGGAACATCAGGCGTGGCGATATGGTTCCATCGCCGCGAAAAACGGCAAGCGGAAATCAGCATAAAGCGGCTAAATACATAGTATTTACAGCCACTTATCGGGGTGCATCACAGACCCGCGATCACCTTCACATAGTTCTTGGTTTCGGCGTAGGGCGGGATGCCACCGTATTTCTTCACCGCCCCCGGCCCCGCGTTATAGGCCGCAAGCGCGAGGTTCCATGACCCGAACGCCTGATATTGGCGCTTGAGGTAGCGTGCACCGCCATCAAGGTTCTCGTAGGGGTCGGTCGGGTCCACGCGCAGGATACGCGCCGTTTCCGGCATAAGCTGCGCCAGACCAAGCGCGCCTTTATGCGACCGCGCCGCAGGGTTCCAGCCGCTTTCCTGCTGCACGAGACGCAAGAAGAGATCCGCCGGAATGCCGTGGCGCATCGCGGCTTCGCGCGCCATGCCAAGGTAGACGCCCTTGTACTTGCCGCGATATTTGGGTGTGTCCCATTTTGTCGGGGTGACCACGCGTTGTGGCTGCAGCCGGACAGAGGCCGCATATTGTTTTGACGCCCGTGTGTCCAAAATCTTGGTCTGGGACGCAAAAAGCTTGGTCCGGTTCTTGGATGAAAAAACATCAGCGGCAACCGGTGCTGCGCCCACAGAAAGGCAGCACAGCGCCGCCGTTAGTAAAATTCGCATATTGTCCCTGCCCCACGCAGTCTCAATTCCCGCAGACCATATCAAACTGACCCGTTGGTGCCACCCTTTATTGCCCCCTGTCACATCTGCGTGGGTCGCAACGGCGATAATCCCGCCTCCCCCCTGTTTATCGCAATCCCTGCTGGGTATAACGTCGGCCAATCCAAGGTGCGTGCGGGATTCGCGCGTGGCCCGTAAACTTGCAGCAAATGGGGGCATCATGGCCGGCTCAGTGAATAAAGTGATCCTAATCGGGAATCTGGGGCGCGATCCCGAAGTGCGTTCGTTCCAGAACGGCGGCAAAGTGTGCAACCTGCGCATCGCGACATCCGAGACATGGAAAGACCGCAACACCGGCGAGCGCCGCGAAAAGACCGAATGGCATTCGGTGGCGATCTTTCAGGAAGGGCTTGTGCGCATTGCAGAGCAATACCTGAAGAAAGGTTCCAAAGTGTATATCGAAGGCCAGCTGCAAACGCGCAAATGGCAAGATCAGTCCGGTCAAGATAAATACAGCACAGAAGTTGTCCTGCAGGGCTTTGGCGGTACGCTGACCATGCTCGATGGCCGCGACGGTGGAGGTTCCGGTGGTGGTGGCAACTACGGCGGCGGCGGCGGTGGCTACGACAGCGGCCCGTCAGATCAGGGCGGCTACGGCGGCGGCTATGACAGTGGCCCCTCGGGCGGTGGCAACGACGGTGGTCGCGGTTCCTCGCGCGATCTGGATGATGAAATCCCATTCTGACATCAATTGGATACCAAACATAGTTAAGGCGGGGAATTCCCCGCCTTTTTCTTTGTTGTGACTTAAGACGGGTGGGCGTCGCGCCCTAGTGGCGTTCAGCCAACGCGTCCTCCAGCAGTTGCAGCACCGCGTCCCTGGGGACATCGGCGGTGACAAAAGCATCGCCAATGCTGCGGGCCAGAATAAAGCGCAGCTTGCCGTCGATGACCTTTTTATCCTGCCCCATCAGATCAAGCAGATAGGCGGCGTCCGGCAGATCTCCGTCGATGTCGCGCAGGTCGGTTTTCATGCCCATGGCCCGCAGATGCGCACGGACGCGGCTGGGGTCCTCTTGCGCGCAAAGCCCCAAACGGGCGGACAATTCAAACGCCATCGCACAGCCGATCGCCACACCTTCGCCATGCAGCAACCGGTCGGAATAGCCCGTCGCCGCCTCAAGCGCGTGACAGAAGGTATGGCCAAGGTTCAACAGCGCGCGGTCGCCATGTTCTTTTTCGTCGCGCAGCACAATATCGGCCTTCATCTGGACAGACCGGCGCACCGCCTCTACGCGCAGCGCCATATCGCCAGCGGCCATCGCGGGAGCGTTCACCTCGAGCCAGTCAAAGAAGGCCGCATCCCCCAGCAGCCCGTATTTGACGACCTCGCCATATCCGGCGAGGAAATCGCGCGTCTGCAATGTGCCAAGCACGGCCGTATCGGCCAATACAAGGGACGGCTGATGAAACGCGCCGACAAGGTTCTTGCCCTGTGATACGTTGATCCCCGTCTTGCCCCCGACCGAACTGTCGACCTGTGCCAGAAGCGAGGTCGGGATTTGCACAAAGCGTACACCACGGCGCAGAATTGCGGCGGCAAAGCCCACCAGATCACCGATGACACCGCCGCCAAAGGCAATCACGACATCGTTGCGTTCGACCTTCTGATCCATCAGCCAATCGACCGTGCGGGTCAGCTCTGCCCAACATTTTGTGGCCTCGCCCGGCGGCAATGCCAGTGCCTCGACGCTGATGTCAGCGGCGTCCAGTCCGGCGCGTAAACTGTCCAGATGGTGCGCCGCAACCGTTTCATCGCTGACCACCACAACACGTTTGCGGCGCAACAGCGGGGCAATCAACGTGCCTGCTTGCGCCAGCAGATCGGGGCCGATCACCACATCATAGGCGCGGCCCTCAAGACCGACATGAACCGTTTCTCGCATCACAGCACCTCAAGTACATCTGGACGATCCGTCAGCGCATCCACCACGCGCTGCGCCATCGCGTCAATCGACAGCGCCGGCGTGCTGGCAACCGTCATATCCGCAAGCCGGTAGATCGGCACACGTTTTTCGTAAAGTTCGGTCAGGGTCCCGCGTGGGTCAGCAGTGCGCAGCAACGGGCGCGAGGTCTTGTACCGCACACGGTTCCACAGCAGGTCAAGATCCGCATCCAGCCACACCGACACCCCGCGGGCCGAGATATTCTCGCGGTTGGCTTCCGCCAGAAAGGCGCCGCCGCCGGTCGACAGGATGCCGGGCTCTTTATCCAGCAGACGCGAGATCACTTCGGTCTCGCGCTTGCGAAAGAAGGGCTCGCCGTCGCGCTCAAAGATTTCGGGCACGGTCAGATTGGCAGCGGCCTCAATCTCGTGGTCGCTGTCCACAAAGGGCACGCCGAGTTTCGCGGCCAAAGCGCGGCCTACGGCGGTTTTACCTGCGCCCATCATACCCACCATGACAACCGTCTTCTTTAGATGGTACCGAGGGGTGTTTTGGGCCGTATCGGCTGGGGATTGCTGAATTTCGCTCATTCTTGTGTGAATGACGTGATCTTGCCCAAAAGGCCATATATAGAATAGTCAAAAGATGCAGAAGAAAGCAGGCGGATTCCATGGGCAAGCTGATCAAGTTTCTGATTTACCTCGCAATTATCGGGTTCATCGGCCTTGCGGTCTATGCCTATGTGGGGCCGTTCTTCGGGGCGGACTTTGCACCACCCCAGGTCGAAATCCGCGAATCCGTGACGTTGGAGCAGCAATGATCCGATTTGTCAGGCAGCTAAGCGTTTTTTGCCTGATTGCCCTCCCCCTTGGTGTCGCCGCGCAAACCGCGGCGCAAAATGACCGCAACGCGCCTTTGTCGGTGATCGACTGGCTCGGCGAACGTCCCAAGACGCCGCAACCGACGCGCAAGCCCCCCGTAAAGCCGGACGAGGCCCCCGTGGCGCGGACCGCGCTGCCGCCTGCCGTGACCGTGGCCCCCTTGGGCAAAGGCGGGCCGCGCGCCATCGGGTTGGTGCCAACCAAGGTGACAGGGCTGCCGCAGGATCTATGGACGGGCAGCACCGCGGAAGACATCGCCCACCAGCTTGACCGTCTGCCAGAGCTTCATCTGCCCGTGGCCCATTCGCTGCTGTTTACCCTGCTGCTGGCGCAAGCAACCGCGCCGCAGGGGGATGCGAAACAGGGCGATGCGCTGGCCCTCGCCCGTGTGCGCACCTTGATGGATTCTGCGGCGCTTGACCCTGCGATGTCGCTGATCGAACAGGCGGGTGTCGAGACCTCGCCGGATCACTTTGGCCTATGGATGCAGGTGAGCCTGCTTTTGGGCACAGAAGATCGTGCCTGCCTGCGACTAAAGGACAAGCCCTTCCTGACAACGGATTACGGCGTGCGCATCCTGTGCGCTGCGCGGTCGGGGGAATGGGACACGGCGGCGCTGACGTTGGGGTCTGCCCAAGCGCTGGCGCTGCTGCCCGAAAGCGATCTGTCGTTGCTGGACCGGTTCCTCAACCCTGACCTTTACGAAGGGGCCGCGCCCCTGCCCGGCCCGCGCGAAATGACGCCGCTCAAGTTCCGGCTTCTCGAAGCGATCGGAGAGCCGCAGCCCACGCGGAACCTGCCCGCCGCCTACGCTGTGGCCGATCTGCGCGATATCGCGGGCTGGAAAGCGCAGCTAGATGCGGCGGAGCGTCTGACCCGTATCGGTGCCCTGCCCGACAACCGGTTTCTGGGCATTTATACCGACCGTGAGCCTGCGGCCTCTGGCGGGGTGTGGGACCGTGTAGAAGCGCTCCAGCGGTTCGACACGGCCATGTCCAGCGGCAATGCAGAGGCAATCGCCAAAGCCCTGCGCCCCGCGTGGCGCGCCATGCAGCAGGCCGAGACCGAAGTGACCTTCGCCACCCTCTATGCCGAGGATTTGCAGGGCACCGACCTTACAGGTGCCAGCGCGGCCCTGCGCGACCGTATCCTGCTGCTGTCACCGCTCTACGAGCAGGTTACCAGCGCCGATACGACACCGGCAGAGATTACATTCCTGTCGCAGATCGCGCGCGGCGAGGCCCCGAAAACCACGCCCGACATCCCCCACGCACAGGGGATTGCCAGCGCGTTCACGACGCCAACACCACGTGAGGGGCTGGTTGAAATGGCGCAAAACGGTCAGTTGGGCAGCGCCATCCTGCATACGATTGCCCTGCTAGAGGACGGCGCCCGCGGTGACACGGCTGCCCTGCGCGATGCGATCTCTACCCTGCGGGCCCTGGGGCTGGAAGATGCTGCGCGGCGGGCTGCCTTGCAGACGTCTTTGCTGGAGCGTGACTGATGCAGACCGAGTTGCTGCACTGGATTTCGACCTTCCTAGAGGCGCAGGCGGCGGAACTGGGCGCGGCCACGAACACGCAACTCGCCTATGGGCGCGACCTGAAGGATTTTGACAGTTTCCTCGCCCGCCGCGCATTGGATTTTGTCTCGGTCGGTCGCAAGGATATCGAGGCCTATATGGTCTGGTGCGACGCGCAGGGGCTTGCCAAATCCACCCGCGCACGGCGGCTGTCGGCGATCAAACAGCTGTACCGTTTCGCCTTTGAAGAAGGGTGGCGCAGCGATAACCCCGCGATCCAGATTGCCGGTCCGGGTCAGGACAAACGTCTGCCCAAAGTGCTTTCAGAAGACGAGGTTGACCAGCTGCTCGACGCGGCGCGCCGCTCGGGGCGCAACACCTCGGACCAGCTGCGCAACACCTGTCTGATGGAGCTGCTCTACGCCACGGGTATGCGGGTGAGCGAGCTGGTGAGCCTTAGGGTCAGCGCGGCCCGCGGCGATCCGCGTTTGCTTTTGATCATGGGCAAAGGCGGCAAGGAACGTCTGGTGCCCCTGTCTGACCCCGCGCGCGAGGCGCTGGCGGCATGGCTGGTGCAGCGCGATAAAACCGACGAGGCCGCACAAGCCAAGGACAAACCCGCGTCGATCTACCTGTTCCCCAGTCGCGGCAGCGCCGGATATCTGACGCGCCACCGCTTTTATCTGCTGATCAAGGAATTCGCCCTGACCGCCGGTGTTGATCCGTCCAAGGTTACCCCCCACACCCTACGCCACGCCTTTGCAACGCATCTGCTGGCCAATGGGGCCGATCTGCGGGCGATCCAGACGATGTTGGGGCACGCCGATGTCGCCACGACCGAGATCTACACCCATGTGCTAGAGGCACGTCTGTCCGAGCTGGTGCTGGAAAATCATCCGCTGGCCAAGGCGGCGCGGCGCAGTTCCGGCGGCAAGACATCCTCTGACGGCCAGTGACCCGTCTCTAGCGCCTTGTGGTAGCCTTGGGTCAGCCCCGCCTGCACCATCGCGCGGGCGGCGGCGGCGTGGTCATAGTCAAGCCTGTGAAACGACACCTGCCCCGCATCAAGCACCGCAAAACGCGTCTGCGGTGCGCCGTCGTTGGGCGGCATGCCGATGACACCGGCGTTGATCCACATCCCCCGCGCTGTCTGCCGTTCAAACGCCACCCCGCAGTGCCCTGCGATGATCCCATCCACCGGACCGATGCTGTGCTCCACCGCCTGCCATTCCGCGTCAAACACGGCCTCGGACGAGACGGGCCAGATAAAGCGGGCGATATCGTGGTGCCCCCCGTGGATCACGGCATAGCGCTTTCCGGCGTGGTGAAAGCTGAGGATATCCGGCACCTGCCCCATCCAGTCGCGCTGCGCTTGGGTGATCTGTGCGCTGGCGTAGCCGTACCAGCCGACCGACAGCAGATCGCAGGCGCTGCCATCCTCGAACCCGCAGCCGCAATCCATCGCACCTGCGGCAAGCTGCTTTTCACAATTCCCGGCCACCACCGCGATGCCACTGTCCTGCATCCTTTCACTGACGGCATGGGCATCGGCGCAATAGGCCACGACGTCGCCGGTGCAAATCATCCGGTCCGGCACCACCCCTAAGGCCCGCGCGCGGTCAAACAGCGCGTCAAGCGCCTGCAGGTTGGAATATGGCCCGCCGAACAGCACAATTGGCCCGTTCAATTGTCCCAAATCTTGATGGTTCACCCTGCTCATCCCTTGAATGAAACCGCACACACGCCCATAACCCTATGAGCAAACGGATAAGGTATACTCACAAATGGACACGGCCCCCGCAATCCTAGACGGCGCATTTTGGATCAGCAGCGGTATCATCCTGTTTCTTCTGGTGCTTTCCGGCTTCTTTTCGGGGTCGGAAACGGCGCTGACGGCGGCATCGCGGGGCAAGCTGCGGGGTCAGGCGGATAAAGGGTCCAAGGGGGCGGAACGTGCGCTCAAGATCACCGAGGATAACGAGCGGCTGATCGGCTCTGTCCTGCTGGGCAACAATCTTGTGAACATTCTTGCAGCCTCGCTTGCGACGGCGCTGTTCACGCGGGTCTTTGGCGAATCCGGTGTGGCGCTGGCGACGCTGGTGATGACGCTGCTGGTCCTGATCTTTGCCGAGGTTCTGCCCAAGACCTATGCGATCACCAATGCTGAAACCGCCGCCGCCGCCGTGTCGCGGCCCATTGCGCTGGTGGTGCTGATCTTCAGCCCCGTGGTGTCAGCCGTGCGGTTTCTGGTCCGCGGCATCCTGCGCCTTTTCGGCGTGACCATCGACCCTGACAGCAACATCCTTGCCGTGCGCGAGGAAATCGCGGGGGCGCTGCAAATCGGCCGCTCTGAAGGGGTGGTAGAGAAAGAAGACCGCGACCGTATTCTAGGCGCGCTCGACCTGCGCGAACGTATGGTGGAAGAGGTCATGCTCCACCGGTCAGGGATCGAGATGATTGATGCCGCCGATGACCCTTCGCAGATCCTTGAACAGATCCTGGAAAGCAACCACACCCGCCTGCCCGTCTATCGCGATGACCCCGAGAACATCATCGGCGTGATCCATGCCAAAGACCTGCTGCGTGCCATGTACAAGCACATCAGCGGTGCCGAGGATGACAAACCGTTCAAGACGTTCAAAATCGCCGATATCGCGATGAAACCCTATTTCGTACCCGAGACATCTACGCTGGACGAACAGATGCGCCAGTTCTTGCGGCGCCGCACCCATTTTGCGCTGGTGGTGGATGAATATGGCTCGCTTCAGGGGTTGATCACGCTCGAGGATATCCTTGAAGAGATTGTGGGCGAGATCACCGATGAATTCGACCCAGATGCGGACCACGGCGTGACCAAGGCCGAGGACGGGCAATATTTCGTCGATGGGGCCATGACGATCCGCGACCTGAACCGCGCCACGGAATGGGATTTGCCCGACGAAGAGGCCAATACCGTCGCCGGTCTGGTGATCCACGAAGCGCAGATGATCCCGACGCCCAATCAGGTGTTTTCTTTCCACGGGTTCCGGTTCGAGGTCATCGCCCGCGATGGCAACCGGATCACACAGCTGAAAATCCGCCCCCTGTAAAAGCCGCCCTCAGGTGGTGTCGGTATCATTGTCCATCTTTGGCGCGTCATCCTCTGTATCGCTGTGCTTTACCGCATCACGGACCGCATCGCGCACGTCTTGGCTGGCGCTTTCCATCAACTGCGCCCGGTCGGGTTCAAAGTCGATCTTGGCAAGCGCGCGTCTGAGGTGACGTTCGGCAGCCCTGCGCGCGGCGATGCGTAGCCCCTCGTCAGGGTGCCGCATCAGGCCGGTCAGCGTGGCTTGAAGCCGCTGCTGCACCTCGACCACCGTACACCCGTCCCGCGCCAACGCGCCAAAAGCGTCCTGCATCAGGTCAGACGGGTCCAGCGGTGCGACATAGATGTGGTCCAGCACCTCGTCGCGGTCCCTTTCGGTCTCGTCCTCGTAAAAGCTCAGGATGCGGCCAATACGGGTGATCACGTCGATCGCGGTGCCGGGGTCGTTGACCCCCGGCGACAGCGCCTTTGACGCAACCTCTCCCATCACGATGAGACCAAAGCGCGGATCTTGGTCATAGGTACGCAGATCGCCGATGGTGATACTGGCATTGATCCCTGCATGCAGCGTTTCATCGGTGTGTTCATCGTCCTTGGGCTGCCCCACGCGGTCGATCATCATCAAAGGTTCGTTGACGAAAACAAAGCTGCCGATGTTGCGCTTGAGATAGATCTTCACCCCGTGGTTTTCCGCCACGGTATTCAACGCTTCGGGGTAGATATGCTGGATATAGCCGTTTTCATCCGCGGTGAACGGCTTTGCACTGTCGGGGATATCTCCGGTCAGCGGATTGGCCCCGAGGCAGGGATTATGCAGGCGTTCCTTGAAGGTGCGGCGTGTCTGATCCTCCACCTGTCGCGAGGTATCGATCAGGCTGCCAAAGGTCTGCAAATGCAGCACCCAGCGGATCAGGCTGAACACGATCACCGTCAATACGATCACCGTCATCACGAACAACACGAAAGACCGCTTGTCGTCGAACACCCCAAGCTCGCGCAGGATGATGGCGATCAGCGCATACACATAGGCCCCGATGAAGACGGCCAGCGTATTCTGGGTGGTGCGGTCCTGCACGATCAAGCGGTGAATGCGCGGCGTCCATTGGGTCGAGGTGCTGCGATATACCGTGACCATGACGCTAAGCGAAAAGGTGGTGACCGCAAGCATCGCGTTGGCGATGATCGACAGCAACCGGTCCGCCGCACTGCCGGTCAGATAGGTCGCGAGCGATTGCGGGATCCAGCGTTCGATCAACATGCTCAGCAGCAGCGACAAGACCGCCAACAACCCCATGATCAGCACACGCACCCAAAGCTTGCGGCTGTATTCACGGCCCTTGCGGAGCAGTGTCGATGGCAGAAGGAAGTCAAAGTTCATAGGGTATGTCCGCGTCATGAAGTGCCATGTTCAACAAGCTTGCGCGGAGATCACCTGGCTTACAAGCCCAACGCCCTATGCCGCCCGATGGTTCAAAAATGCCGGGCTAAATCAGCGGGCGGGTCTGATGCTATGCTCTTACGGTGGTTGAACAATCTGGCTATGGTCGGTGTATGAGCCATGACATCCCCATCATCCTGCTGGCCGCGGGGCAATCCTCGCGGATGCGGGGGCGCGACAAACTGCAAGAGATCGTGGAGGGCGAACCCCTGCTGCGCCGACAGGCACGGATTGCGCGGGCGGCGACGCGAGGCGCGGTCATTGTGGCGCTGCCACCTGCGCCCCACCCTCGCTATGCGCTTGTGGCTGATATGGAGGTTGAAGCGCTCCCCGTTCCCGACGCGGCAGAGGGGATGAACGCCTCGCTTCGCGCTGGGTTTGCGGCCCTTCCCGCCGGGACGCCTGCCGCGATGGTGCTGCTTGCCGACCTGCCAGAGCTGACTGAAGATGACTTGAACTCTGTCTTTCACGCCGTTGATATTAAATCAAATTACACGATATGGCGCGGTGCGACGGCGGATGGAAAGCCGGGTCACCCGACGGTATTTGCCGCCTGCCATTTCGATCATTTTGCCCGGATGCAAGGTGACACCGGCGGGAAAGAGATCATCGCTCAGGCCCAGGACCAGACGCTGCTGATCCCCCTGCCGGAGAACCGCGCGCGACTGGACCTTGATACGCCCGAAGCATGGGCCGCATGGCGCGCGGTGCGCTGACCGGCCCCTAACCACGTACCCCTCAACACGAAAAAAACGGGACAGTCGCCTGCCCCGTTCTTCGCCCCGCACCCCCTAGGGGATGCAGGCATGTTGCTGCATATAATGTGGCGCTTACTTCGTCAGAAGCTTCGCCTCGTGCTTTTTCAGCGTGCGGCGCGCGGCGACATAGCCGTCCACCCCTTCGCGCGTTGCCAGTTCCGGGAAAAGCTCCAGGATCTCGTTGCGCTGCGCGTTGCCGACACCTGCAAGGCTCATATCGCCCGGCTGGAAGCTTTCGGTCCATGTGCCGTCAGACAGGATCACCTCGTGCTGGTCGAACATCACATGGATGTAGGTCGTGCCAGAGGTTTCAACGATATCAACACCTTCCAGACCGGTCAGGTGTTTCGCCGCGACCAGAACTTCGCGCTCTTCAAAGTAGAGCGCTGTCTTGTCGTTGGCCACCAGAACGCGGTGGTTGGGGCTGACCAGCATGTCACGCTCGGGCAGATTGTTGCCCAAAGCACCCTGACGGATCAGAACCGGCAGCAGATGCGCTTTATGCGCCAGCTCTTGTCCGGTCATCTCGCGGGCACCGACCCAGCGGATTTCCTGGATACCGTTGTCACGGGTGATGACACGGTCGCCCACCACCAGATCTTCGACCCGACGTTCCCCTTTAGGCGTAGCGATCAAGGTGCCCGGTGTGAAGCAGGGAATGATCTCTTCGATGTTGGTAAAGTCGAGACGACCGGTCTCAGTGCCGGACGCATCCGTAAAGACGATCGTACCGTCGATGCCATCGTTGGGGCTGTCGCCGTCGATGGTGTCACCGGCATCATTATCCGGCGTGACGTTTTCAAGGCGATAACCGCCGCCGGGGCTCAGCGCGCCTCTCAGATCGATGACGTCGTAGTCGGAGGCATCTGTGCCGGCACCGCCGTCGATGGTGTCGCCACCATTGACGTTGGTGAAGGTATCGCGCCCGTCGTTACCTTGCAGGCTGTCATTGCCCGCGCCACCGCTGATGATGTCGTCACCGCCACCTGCGCTGATGGTATCGTCGCCCTCACCACCTTCGATGGTGTCGTTGCCAAAGCCACCAAGCAGGCTGTCGTCGCCGTCGCCGCCGTCGATTTCGTCGTTGTCTTCACCGCCGTCGATGGTGTCGTCACCCTCGCCACCGAACAAGATGTCGTCGCCGCGCACACCGCTGATGGAGTCGTCACCGGTCCCACCGTCTACGGTATCATTGTCACCGGCCGCGATGATCGTGTCGTTTCCGGCCCCCCCGAGGATGGAGTCGTCGCCAAAGCCCCCAAGGATGGAGTCATCGCCGTCACCGCCGTCGATGGTGTCGTTGCCCTGACCACCGTCGATGGTGTCGTTCCCGTCACCGCCTTTAACGTCGTCGTTGCCATTGCCAGCGAGGATGGAGTCGTCACCGTCCCCCCCTTCGATCTCATCATGGCCCTGTGCGCCGCGGATGGTGTCGTTGCCTTGACCACCCAAGATCGTATCGTTGCCCTGACCGCCATCCAGGCTGTCGTCGTCAATGCCACCGTCGATGTAGTCGTCATCGGCACCACCCAGGATGGTGTCGTTGTCGTCTTCACCGTACAGCACGTCATTGCCGGCACCGCCTTCGATATAATCCTTGCCGTTATTCGGCTGCGGATCGGTGGCGTCGACTTCCTCTCCCTCGTAGCCGGCGATCGGTTCGTTGCCAAAGCCACCATAGATGGTGTCATTGCCTTCGCCGCCATAAAGGCTGTCGGACCCGTGGCTGCCGATGATGCTGTCATCGCCGTCGTCGCCGTAGACCTCATCGTCATCGATACCCGCGTTGATAGAATCGTCGCCCGTACCGCCGTAGATGGTGTCAGAATCGTCGCCGGTGCGGATCGTATCGTTGCCGCTGCCGCCATCGACGAAATCACGACCATCGTCCTTATTCGGATCGCCGGAGTTGAAGAAGGGGTTGGGTCGTCCACCAACGGTCGGCTGATCATTCGCATAATCAGAGAAGGTGTCGATACCCGCTTCGATCAGATCGTCACCGTCACCGCCATAGATTTCGTCCGCACCTTGGACATCGGTGATGGTGTCGTTGCCGCTGCCGCCATAGATGGTGTCGTTGTCGATGCCGCCTTCGATGACATCATCATCGTCGCCACCGTCGATATAGTCGGCATCATCACCGCCATCGATCGTATCATTCCCCGCGCCGCCGATCAGCGTGTCTTTGTCGTCGTTGGGGTTGGTATCCTGATCAAAGGGTGTGGAGACCAAAGGAACGTCCGTGTCGGGCACGCCAATCGCACCGGGCTTGTTGCCGATCAGTACGTCGTCACCCTCACCACCGACGAGGGAGTCGTTGCCGTCACCACCGATCAGGCTGTCGTCATATTTACCACCGTCGATGGTATCATTGCCGCCCTGGCCATCGATGGTATCATCACCACCGCCGGCGTTCACCACGTCGTTGCCGTCACCGGTCAAGACATTTTCATCACCGCCGGAGCCTGTGACCGTATCGTCACCGCCACCCAGTTCGAGTCTCTCGATCTCCGAGAATTCGGTGGTGCCGGACCCGTTGGTCAGTGTCCCTTCCTCTTTGTCGGTGAAAGTGACTGTCAGGTCGTCATCCACGGCCGTACTGTCGATGACATCGCCGTCGGTTTCGCCGCTTTCGCCGCCGATGATAACGTCGTTATCGACGCCATCGGTCAGTGTGAACGTGTCGTCGCCCGCGCCGCCGTCAACGGTATCGTCGCCCAACCCGCTGTCGATCGTGTCGTCGCCACCGTTGCCAAAGATCGTATCGTTGATCCCGTCTGTGCCGTCGATCTGGTCGCCTTGGGCGTCGGTGTAGCCCGGTGCCATATCCTCGCCACTGTCCAGACCATCAACAGGACCGGCCATCTCTTCGCCGATGATGTTTTCGATCTCGGTGAATTTGAACGAGCCCGCGGATGTGCCGTCGTCGTTGTACAGATCAACCGTACCGTTCTGACCATTGCCGTTGCTATCTGGTTCCAGATCACGCAAGCGGAAATTGAGGCCAGTCAGATCAAGCGTGTCATCGTCGGTGTTCAGCGCAGGGTCGGCATTGAAGCCGCCGGCACCACCGTCAACCTCATCACCATCAGTGCCGCCAAAGATGGTATCCTTGCCTGCGCCGCCGCTGATGTTGTCTTTGCCTTCGTCGCCAGTGAGCTGGTCATCACCGTCGCCGCCGATCAACGTATCGTCATCATCGCCGCCAAACAGCGTGTCATTACCCGCGCCACCGTCGATCAGGTCATCGCCCTCGTCGCCCATCAGCAGGTCATTGCCGGCACCCCCGTCAACGCCGCCCACGGGCGCGTCGAAATAGACGTCGGTGATATTGATGCCCGCGTGGTTCCCTGGCGACAGGCTTTGATCCATCGTGTGGGTGATTTCGAGGTAATCCACCGGACCCGAGATGTTCACCAGCGCAGAGTGGCTCGGATCTGTATCCGGGCCATCGGCACCGCGGCTGATCAGCGTTTCATTCCCGCCAACGCCGTCCTGGTTCTGCGCCTGAATGCCGCCGCCTGTGCTGACGTTGATCGGCGTGCGCGCGCCATCGGGGCCAACGGCCACGATCACAACTTTCGACGCATTATCAATGTCATTGATGCGGAAGCTGATGTTGGTCACATCCTTCGAGAAGTCCAGGCGATAGGTCGCGCTTTCGCCATCCTGGTTCGCCAGAGACGCCAAAGAGCTGTTCGCATTGGTCGCCTGACCGTCGCCGGTGATCGAATGCACCTTCTGCTGGTCAGTGGAGAATGTCGTCTCGGGCGTTTTGCTGCTGCCGGTGACCGAGAAGGTCACATTGACGTTGCCCGTGTCCTGAACAAAGCCACCGCCCAGATTGTCGTTATTATCGACAGCCGAGTTGTCATGGGGGTCTGGTGCCTTGTCCCACTCAAAGCTCTCACGCTCTGTCGTGCCACCGGGCGTAGAGGCGCCGCCGGTGTTGTTGTCGCCATAGATCGTGTCATTGCCGGTGCCACCGGAAATGGTGTCATCGCCGTGGTTGCCCTCGATCGAATCGTAGCCCGCGTTGCCTTCGATGCTGTCGTTGCCGCCTTCACCAAAGATCGTGTCGTTGCCATTCCCGCCGGTCAGCACATCGTCGCCACCAACGGTGCCATCGGTCGGGGACGTGCTGTCATCGGTCACGGTGTAGGTTTTGGCGATGTGGTCGTATTTGATCGACGGCAGGTTAGAGTTGTGGCTGACGAAATCGTAGGATTTTCCAACTTCCAGCGGTTTGTCTGTCACGAAACCGACGGCATCGTTCCCGTCAAAGTTCACGACGTAGACTGTCACATCCTGCGAGGAATCCACCGCGCCTTCGGGGCGCACGATATAGGAATACTCGGGGATGATCTTGTCGCCGGCGTATTCGGTGTTGCCATCCAATTTGGTGGTCTTTGCCAGGGTTTGCGAGTTGTCGTTGTCATTCAACTTATCGTCGTCATCATTGATGCCAACCGCAACAGGTGCTGAATTTTCGTTGATGGTGAACGACTTGCCAGACAGATCGCCGGAGCCCACATCGCTGTTCTGGAAGGGGCTTGAACCGCCAGCCACCGTCACATTCGCCAGATCCCACGTCAGAACGGTATGATCCGCACCCGATACAGGCTCAACAGTCTTCGAGACGGGCTGCGCTTTGGTCAGGCCGGCGCTGTCGCCAAAGATGATGTCATCGCCTTCGCCGCCGTGCAGCGTGTCGTTCCCGACAGTGCCGTCGTCATCCGCCAGCAAAGCCGCTGGGTTGTCAAAGAACACGTCTGTTACGTTCACGCCCGAGTTGCCGCTTGTCGCACCGGTGTGGATGAACTCGATCCGCGACACGGGACCGTCGATGGACACGTTGACGGAATACTTGCTCGACGAGGGGGAATCGTCGCCGCCCTCGCTGGTGGCCGTGTCCACGCCGAACTTGCCGTCACTGTCCGTCAGCTTCACTTTGCTGGAGCTGCTGTTGGCGATCATATCGACGTCGATCATCTTGCCGGATGCGTCGTAGGCCAGCACTTTCACCGCGCCTCTGTTGTCGATGTCGTTCACATTGAACGACACATTGCCAACGGCCTCGTCAAACCGCAGTTCGAACTTTGTTTCACCGGTGCAGTTGGCCAGCGATTCAAACGAGCTGTTATCGTTCACGCCATGGGCATCGCCCTCGACATTGCCGGTGAACTGCTTGCTGTCGCTGAATTCCTGGTCCGCATTGTTCTTCGGCGAAAAGCTCTTGAGCTCGAATGTGACGTTGACGGTGCCGGTATTCTGGGTGAACCCCCCCTTGAGGTTGTCATTGTCGTCGATCGCGGAACCGTCGCCCGATGGGTCGGGTGCCTTGGACCATTCAAAGCTTTCGCGGGTGTCGCCGTAGTTGCCCTTGGTCGCGCCATCACCGATCAGGATGTCGTTGCCCTTGCCCCCGTCGACATAATCATTGCCCGACCCTGCAACGACCGTATCATTCCCCACACCCGCGTTGACCGTATCATTGCCGCCACGTGCGAGGATGATGTCATCATTGGACCCGACGTTGCCAAATACCGCGTCGTTACCGTCAACACGGTCACCGCTTGGGTCATCATTATAGCTGGCGTCGATCTTGTTGCCCTGCTGGTTACCGTCCACGATCCCGTTCGGCCCGTCGGCCGGAGCCTCGGTCGCGGTTTTCTCGGCCTCGGCGGTCGAGGTTTTTCCAAAGAGCCACAGTTTGTTCAAAAAGATGGTCATATCGGTCGTCTCCAAAATCAGGTCAGGCACGCTACGGTTGTACCGTCAGCCGTAAAACGAGGGTGCCCAGTCATGGGCGAAGCTAATTAATTCACATGGCACCAATTCTGTGCCGGGGTACTAAGGCGGGACAAAGCAACGCCCTGCCCGCGACGCTGCTGCAATGAAACATACGGCGCGCGGACGGGTGCATCGCGCGACACGCCCAAATCTGCAGCCGTTTGGATACGGGTCATTTGTGTTCTTGTTGTGATCCGAAAACGGCGCTTCGGGGAAGAAATCAAGACGGTCTCGGCAGCGGCGGAGCAACGCAGAGTTGCAACATCACCCATACCCGAACGGTCCGGCAGTCGTGGTCTGTAGATACAGTGTCCCATCAGTTTCTCCTCCTTCCGCCAACGTGGCGGGCCGTTAAAAAACGGCGCACAATACCCCTAACAAAGCTCCGCGGTCAGAGACGACACACAAAGAACTCTACCGTCCTGAAGGGAGGATCAGCCGCAGACAGCTGCCCGCTGCCGCGCAACCGGCAGTGGTATATTCATCGGCCCTTAAGAGCCAAGCGAACACATCTTCCCCGCACAACATGTGCGTTCGATGCGGTCGCCCCCGAAACCTAAAAAACTTTGCCCCCCAGTTGGGCACGTTCTTATTACCTACCCGTTGACGTTGCTGGAAGGAAAAAATGGCAAGAATTCGCAGACGCGCCTCTTTTCCGCCTTTTTTGACTCGACGGCGGCGCGGAATATGCACGCATAGGTAGCATATTGTTTCCCATCTCAGGGCGCGAATTTCGATGGAGCGGATGCTTTTTGGGATTTTTCACTTAATTTTAATGATTTCCCAAACCCAACCTTCGGCACTGTTTCGCAGGCAGACACAATAAACCATCTTTGCGATTAAATTCGGCGTGGCGGGACGTAAATTCGCGATTTGGAACCAATAGCTTGCGACCGCGCCCATTTTTTCGAAAACGCCGCCAGTTTGCCAGCGCGAAACCGAATCGCAATACCACCTAAAGGATAGTCTTCGGCACCTCAGGTGGGGTGCCATATGCCGATTATTTAGGCCCGACACCACAAGTTTGACACGAGGACATGCGTTTGAGCGAACATCTGCCGCTACAACCGCAAGAGGGTATTTTGGTCAAATTCGCATCAAAATCCCACTGTCTCATGATGTTAGGGGGTGATATTTACCGCGCGACAAGTATGCTGATCCAACAGATACAGGAACATGGCGTCGTCACTTGGCCTCTGCCACCACCAGAAGAAGCGTTTGATGAGCAGTCGGAAAATCAAGAATATGGAAGAGTTTGCCGCCGTCAGCGGGATCTCCCGTCCGACGCTTTCCAAGTTCTTCAACGACCCCACCAGCGTGCGTAGCAGCACCCGCAAACGGGTTGAGGCAGCGCTGGACCGATATGACTATCGGCCCAATCTTTACGCCATGAACCAGAACCGCCGTTTGACCAAGAACATCGGCGTCGTGGTGCCGCATCTGGCCGACCCTTTCTTTGCCAAGATTGCCCGCACGATCGAAGAGCACATCTTGCGGCAGGGCTTCCGGCCCGTTCTGCTCGGGTCGCACGGCAGCCCCGAGATGGAGCTGGAGAACCTCGAAAACCTGCGCATGCTGAAACCGGCGGGCGTATTGCTGGCCGCTTTCGGGCGCAGCTCTGACCACGCGCAGATCCAGACCTTTACCGAAGACGTCCCTACCGTCCTGTTCGATGCGAACATCGATAAGGTCGGCAAGGCGTTCATAGGCTCCAACAATGAACAAAGCGTTGATCTGATCGTCGACTATCTGTGCCGCACGGGCGAACCGCCTGCGTTTTTCGAGATGAAAGACCCGATGAACCCCAACGCCTACAAACGGCGGGCGGCCTATGTCAGGGCGATGGAACGTCTGGGCCAAACGCCGCATCTGATCCAGGTCGGCGGCGAGGGATGGGAATTCGAAGAGATCGGGTTTCGCGAAGGCACCCGCGTGATCCGCGACCGGAGCCTGCCGTCGAAAACAATACTGTGCAGCAATGACCGTTTGGCCATCGGGCTGTTGTCCGCCATTTTCGAGGCGGGGATGAGCGTCGGGATCGAGGCCGGCCACGACTTCCGCGTCGCGGGCCATGACGACCATCCTTTCTCGCGCTTCACCTGCCCGCGCCTGACCACCGTGTCCCAAGACTACGAAGCCATTGCCGAGAAAAGCGCGACCACCCTGCTGGCGCTGATCGAGGCGGATGATTCTCTTGATTCGCGTACAGAGACGCTGTTTGACGGAAAGCTCGTGCTCAGGGGCTCTGCCTAGAGAATTGAAAACACGTATCTAAATCGCAAAACTAGACGCGCGTAAAATTCAAATTGACGCGAGTTCACCAATAGCCGTAAGCTTGTCGCTAACATCTCATCAGGGAGGTAGAAGATGTTTGTTTTGAACGCGTTTCGAACGGCGACCGCCATTTCACTTTTGACGGCAGCCGCTGCTTCTGCGGATACGATCACAATCGCTACAGTCAACAACGGCGACATGATCCGGATGCAGGGTTTTACCGATGATTTCACTGCCAAAACCGGCCACGAGGTTGAATGGGTCACGCTGGAGGAGAACGTCCTGCGTCAACGTGTGACCACGGACATCACTACCAAAGGTGGGCAGTTCGACATCATGACCATCGGCATGTACGAGACCCCGATCTGGGGCAAGCAAGGCTGGCTGGTTCCGCTGGACGATCTGTCTGCAGAATATGACACCGACGACATCCTGCCCGCGATGCGCGGCGGTCTGAGCGTCGACGGCACGCTTTATGCGGCCCCGTTCTATGGCGAAAGCTCCATGATCATGTACCGTAAGGACCTGATGGAGAAAGCCGGACTGGACATGCCCGACGCGCCCACATGGGAATTCGTCGCTGAAGCCGCCCGCGCCATGACCGACCGTGACGCCGGCATCAACGGCATCTGTCTGCGTGGCAAGGCCGGTTGGGGCGAGAACATGGCGTTCCTCACCGCGACAGCAAACGCATTTGGCGCACGCTGGTTCGACGAAAGCTGGGGCGCGCAGTTTGACCAGCCCGCATGGAAAGAAACGCTTGAGTTCTATGTGAACCTGATGAACGACGCGGGCCCTCCGGGTGCGGCGAACAACGGGTTCAACGAAAACCTGTCGCTGTTCCAGCAGGGCAAATGCGGCATGTGGATCGACGCGACTGTTGCGGCGTCCTTTGTGACCAACCCGACAGATTCCACCGTCGCGGATCAGGTCGGCTTTGCGTTGGCACCTGACACCGGCAAAGGCAAACGCGGCAACTGGCTGTGGGCTTGGGCGCTTGGCATCCCTGCTGGCACCGATAACGAAGCCGCCGCGAAAGAATTCATCGAATGGGCCACGTCCAAAGAGTATCTTGAACTGGTCGCCGAGAAAGACGGTTGGGCAAATGTTCCTCCCGGCACGCGGACATCGCTGTACGAAAACGCCGAATACAAAAAGGTGCCTTTCGCGCAGATGACACTGGACAGCATCCTGTCGGCTGATCCCACCGCGCCAACCGTGGATCCGGTGCCCTACGTCGGTGTGCAGTTTGCAGCTATCCCGGAGTTTGCAGGCATCGCCACACAGGTCGGACAAGAGTTCTCTGCCGCGCTGGCAGGACAACAGTCCGTCGATGAAGCCCTGGCCAACGCCCAAGCGTTGACCACCGATGAGATGGAAGCCGCCGGCTACTGATCTGATCGCCCTCGGGGTCAGTCAGCAAAGCTCCCCCTTGCTGACTGGCCCCTTTTTTCCAACACGTGCATGATCGTCCGGGACGGCCCTAGCCCGTCAACGGAGGAGGTATATTCAATGGCAACGCAACACTCACGATCGGCCGCCCGTCTGATGATGGCCCCCGCTGTCGTGCTGCTTCTGGGATGGATGCTCGTCCCCCTGACGATGACGCTGTATTTTTCCTTTCGCAAATACCTGCCCCTGCGCGGCGGTGATCTGGGGTGGGTCGGCTTTGACAACTACGTCCGCTTCGTATCGTCCAGCGCCTTCTGGCCGTCGGTTCAGGCGACACTGGTGATCGTGGGTGGCGTCCTGTTCATCACCGTCGTACTGGGTGTGTTGCTGGCCGTCTTGCTGAACCAGCCGATGTGGGGTCAAGGGATCGTTCGGATCCTCGTGATTGCCCCGTTCTTCGTGATGCCGACCGTATCGGCGCTGGTCTGGAAAAACATGTTCATGGATCCGGTCAACGGGCTGCTCGCCCACCTGTGGGGCCTGTTCGGGGCTGAACCGCTGGTGTGGCTGACCGAAGCCTCGACCCAATCCATCATTCTGATTGTCAGCTGGCAGTGGCTGCCCTTTGCGACGCTGATCCTGCTGACCGCGATCCAGTCGCTGGACAGTGAACAACTGGAGGCCGCCGAGATGGACGGCGCATCGCCGGTCAAACGCTTTGGCTTCATCACCCTGCCCCACCTGTCGCGGGCGATCACGGTGGTGGTGCTGATCCAGACGATCTTTTTGCTCTCTATCTTCGCCGAAATTTTCGTGACCACCCAAGGCGCCTTTGGCACCAAAACCCTGACCTATCTGATCTTCCAGCGTGTGCTGGAAAGCCAGAACATCGGGCTCGGCTCTGCCGGCGGTGTCTATGCCATCATCCTCGCCAATATCGTTGCCATCTTCCTGATGCGCATGGTTGGCAAGAACCTCGACGCATAAGGAGCCCGTCATGGCACGTGCAACGACCACACAACGCAAGGCTCTGAACACCGCACTCGCATGGGGCGTCGGGCTGCTGATTTTCTTCCCGATCCTCTGGACCATCCTGACCAGCTTCAAGACCGAAGCCCAGGCGATTGCAGACCCGCCGGTGTTCCTGTTCTTTGACTGGACACTGGAGAACTACGCAGCGGTGCAGGAACGTTCGAACTACGGCCGGTTCTTGTGGAATTCGGTGGTGATCGCGGGGGGCTCTACCCTTCTGGGCATCCTGATCGCCGTTCCCGCCGCCTGGTCGATGGCCTTTGTCCCCTCCAACCGGACCAAAGATATCCTGCTGTGGATGTTGTCCACAAAGATGCTGCCAGCGGTCGGGGTGCTGTATCCGATCTACCTCATCTTTATCAAAATGGGTCTGCTGGACAGCAAGCTGGGGCTGGTCGTGGTGCTGATGCTGATCAACCTGCCGATCATCATCTGGATGCTTTACACCTACTTCAAGGAAATCCCCGGCGAGATCCTGGAAGCAGCCCGTATGGATGGTGCCAGCCTGCGCGAAGAGGTGCTGTACATCCTCACGCCGATGGCGATCCCCGGCATCGCATCTACGCTGCTTCTGAACGTGATCCTCGCCTGGAATGAAGCCTTCTGGACCCTCAACCTCGCCGCTGCCAAGGCGGCCCCTCTGACGGCCTTTATCGCCAGCTATTCCAGCCCCGAGGGGTTGTTCTACGCCAAGCTCAGCGCGGCCTCGACCATGGCCATCGCGCCGATCCTCATCCTTGGCTGGTTCAGCCAGAAACAACTTGTCAGCGGCCTGACCTTTGGCGCAGTGAAATAAGGAAACAACACCATGGGACGCATCACATTAGACAAGGTTTCCAAGCGCTTCGGTGACGTCGAAGTCATCCCGCCGCTGGACCTGACCATCGAAGACGGCGAATTCACCGTCTTTGTCGGCCCCTCGGGCTGCGGCAAATCCACCCTGCTGCGACTGATTGCAGGGCTCGAAGATACCTCGGGCGGGCAAATCCGCATCGACAAACAGGACGCCACCCATGTGCCCCCCGCCAAGCGCGGTCTGGCAATGGTGTTCCAGTCCTACGCGCTGTATCCGCATATGTCCGTGCGCAAGAACATCGCCTTTCCGATGCGCATGGCGGGCATCCCCGTGGACGAACAGAACCGCCGCATCGATGCTGCGGCGAAAGCGCTGAACCTGACCGCCTATCTGGACCGCAAACCCGGCCAGCTGTCGGGCGGGCAACGCCAGCGTGTGGCGATTGGTCGGGCGATTGTCCGTGAACCCGCGGCCTTCCTGTTCGACGAACCGCTGTCCAACCTTGATGCGGCTTTGCGCGTGGGCATGCGGCTTGAAATCTCCGAGCTACATAAACGGCTTGAGACGACGATGATCTATGTAACACATGATCAGGTCGAAGCGATGACCATGGCCGACAAGATCGTGGTGCTTCAGGCCGGTGTGATCGAACAGGTCGGCTCCCCGCTCGAGCTTTACCACACCCCCCGCAACACCTTTGTCGCGGGCTTTATCGGCTCGCCCAAAATGAACCTGATCTCGGGCCCCGAGGCGGCCAAACACGGTGCGCATACCATCGGCATCCGCCCTGAACACATCGACGTATCGACAACCGAAGGCACCTGGAGCGGCGTCGTCAAAGTGTCGGAGCATCTGGGGTCGGACACGTTCTTCCACGTCTATGACACCGGCCTGACCGAGATGATGACCGTCCGCGCCCGCGGCGAAGTGGGCTTGCGCCACGGCGACCGAGTGTTCCTGACCCCGCGCGAGGACTCGCTTCACCGCTTCGACGCCAACGGCCTACGCATCGCATGAAGCGCCGCGTGCCCCTGCCCTTTAACTTTGCTTCCTACGAAAGCGGTCTCATGAATGAACCGACCATAACAAACACCGACGCGCCGCCTCCGGTGCCGCTGTCCCTGGACCGCCTTGGTGACCTGCCCGCCCGTATCGGCACGCCCAATTACGATCGCGCCGCGCTCTCGGCAGGGATTATCCACATCGGGCTGGGCAATTTCCACCGCGCCCATCAAGCGTGGTATCTGCACAAGCTGATGCAACAGGGTCTGGCGCAAGATTGGGCGCTGATCGGTGCCGGTGTGCGGGCCTATGACAGCGCGATGCGCGACAAGCTTAAAGCGCAGGACTATCTGACCACCTTGATCGAGCTTGCCCCCGGTCGTGTCACGGCAGAGGTCGTCGGCTCGATGATCGACTACACTCCCATCGCCGAAGACAACGCGCCGCTGATTGCCGCGATGGCGGATCCCGCAATCCGCATCGTGTCGCTGACCGTGACCGAGGGTGGCTATTTCATCGACCCCGAAACCGGCGGGCTTGATCTGACCCACGCCGATATCCAGCATGACCGCGCGCAGCCCGATCAGCCCAAGACGGTTTTCGGGGCGATCATTGCCGCGCTCAAGCTGCGACGCGATGCGGGCCACGGCCCGTTTACCGTCCAAAGCTGCGACAACCTGCGCGGCAATGGCACCGCCACGCGCCAGGCCGTCGTGACCCTCGCCCGCCAAAGTGATGCGGCGCTTGCCCAGTGGATCGAGCAAAACTGCAGCTTCCCGAACTCTATGGTGGATTGCATCGTGCCCGCCACCGGCCCTGACGAGATTGCGCTGGCGCAAAGCCTTGGCGTCGATGACGCGGCACCGGTGACGCATGAGAACTACCGCCAATGGGTGATCGAAGACGACTTCTGCGCCGGACGCCCCGACTGGGACAAGGCGGGGGCGATCTTTACCGATGCGGTGCATGACTATGAGGCGATGAAAATCCGCATCCTCAACGCAGGACATCAGGTCTTGGCCAACGCCGGAGAGTTGCTGGGCCTGGAAACCATCGCCGATTGCATGGCGCACCCCTTGACCTCTGCCATGTTCCGCAAGATCGAGGCAGAGGAAATCGCCCCCTACGTCGCCGCCGTGCCCGGTCAAGACCCGGCGGCCTATGTCGAGCTGATTGCCAAACGTTTCGCCAACCCCGCGATCCGCGACACCACACGGCGCGTGGCCTTTGACGGGTCATCACGACATCCGGGGTTTGTTCTGCCGGTCCTGCGCGACGCCTTGGCGGCCAGGGGCAGTTGCTCCGGTCTGGCCCTGGTAGAGGCGCTATGGGCCCGTATGTGTGCAGGCACCCGCATGGACGGGACAGAGATCGAGCCGAACGACCCGCAGTGGGCGCGCCTCAACGCTGTGGCCCTGGCCGCGCGCGAAGCGCCGCAGCTCTGGCTTGCGCAGCGTCATATCTATGGCGATCTGGCCGAGCATCAGGCCTTTGCCGAGGCGTTTGAACACTGGCTCTCGCTCATCTGGGCAGAAGGCTGCGAGGCCGCGCTTGCGGTCTATACCGATCAGCCGGATGTGGCCGCCGCATTGGCCGGTGACCGCGCGGGGATGGGGCAATGATCCTGTGTTGCGGGGAGGCATTGATCGATATGGTCGCGGCCCCGTCGCTCGACGGGCCGGACGGGTTTGTGCCTCATTCGGGCGGCGCGGTCTTTAACACCGCCATCGCGCTTGGCCGATTGGGGGCCCGCGCGGGCATGCTGACCGGATTGTCGCGCGATATGTTCGGCGATCAGCTCGCCGATGCGCTGAAGGCCAGTGACGTGGACACCACGCATATCATCCGCTCTGATCGTCCTAGCACATTGGCTTTTGTGAAACTTGAAGATGGGCAGGCAAGCTATTCATTCTTCGACGAAAACTCCGCCGGTCGGATGATCCGCGCCGAGGATATGCCAGAGCTGACGAGCGATATTACCGCGCTGTTCTTTGGCGGTATCAGCCTTGCCAGCGATCCCAGTGCCAGCGCCTATGCTGCCTTGCTGGACCGTCAGGGCGGGTCGCGGGCGGTGATGATCGATCCCAATATCCGCCCACTGTTTATCACTGACGCAGAGGGCTACCGCCGCCGGATGGCGGCGATGATTAGGCAGGCGGATATCGTCAAGGTCTCGGACGAGGATCTTAACTGGCTGAACCCCGCCCCGTTGACGCAGGCCGAAAAGATCAGCGCAATGCTCGACACCGGCCCGTCGGTTGTGATTGTCACCCAAGGGGCCGAGGGCGCCATAGCAACGCTTGCAGACGGCACATCGATCGCAGTGCCTGCGGTGAAGACCAACGTCGTCGATACAATCGGTGCCGGTGATACGTTCAATGCGGGATTTCTGGCGAAGCTGTCCGAACTGGACCTGCTGACGCCCGAAGCCCTCGGCACGCTTGATCCCGACGCTTTGTGCGACGCGATGACTTATGGTGCCCGCGTCGCCGCCATCACAGTGTCACGCGCCGGTGCCAACCCGCCTTGGGCGAACGAGCTTTAACGCCGACCACAACCCCAGACGATCCCTTTCGCAAAGCCGCGCAGCACGACCCTGCGCGGCTTTTGACATGCAACGAACAGGATGACGCGACATCGCCAAAGCTGCAAAAGCAACCTTTACACCTATCGACGATCGAAACTGAATTTTACGGAAAGCCTTGCAAGAACAAGGTGGTACCCAAGGCCGGACTCGAACCGGCACGCCTCGCGGCGGGGGATTTTGAATCCCCTGCGTCTACCATTCCGCCACTTGGGCACAATGGGGGTCTGTTACCGTGCCACGCGCCCCACGGCAAGAGCAATTTTACCGCTTTTGCTTGACCCCGTCCGATTGTTCTGGTGTTGCCATTGAACAGAAAACAATACCGGAGACCGCAGTATGATCCGACGGCTATATGACTGGGTTCTGGGCCTGGCAAACCACCCGCACGCGCTTTGGGCCCTTGCGGTTGTGGCATTCCTTGAAAGCTCTGTTTTTCCCATTCCGCCGGATGTGCTGATGATCCCGATGATCCTTGCGCGCCCGAACCGCGCATGGCTCATCGCGGGGATCGCACTGGTCGCGTCGGTCTTGGGAGGGCTGCTGGGATACGCCATCGGTGCGCTGGCATTTGAACAACTGGGGCAACCGATCCTTGCCAGCCTTGGCAAAGGCGACGCGATGGCGGAATTCTCGGACCGGTTCAACGGCGTCGGCTTCTGGGCTGTGCTGACTGCGGGCGTCACGCCCTTCCCCTACAAGGTGATCACGATCATGTCGGGGTGGACGGGGATGCCGCTGGCGACCTTTATCGTGACCTCGATCCTTGCGCGCGCGCTGCGGTTCTTCATCGTGGCGGCGCTGCTGTGGAAATTTGGCGCACCTATCCGCGACTTTGTTGAACGCCGTCTGCCTTTGGTATTTACGGTATTTGTCGTGCTGCTGTTCGGCAGCTTCTTCTTGCTGAGGTATCTGTGATGACGCGAAACACCTATGTCCTGATCGCTACGCTGGGGTCTGCTGCGCTGCTGTTGGGGGCCTTTGGGTTCCAACACATCGGCGGCTATGCGCCTTGCAAAATGTGCCTGTGGCAGCGGTGGCCCCATGCGGCGGCGATCCTGATCGGGGTGATCGTTCTCTTTGGTGCGCCGCGGGCGTTGATCTGGCTGGGCGCGCTGTCGGTGGCGATCACGGGGCTGATCGGGGTTTATCATGCGGGGGTGGAATGGAAATTCTGGCCCGGGCCGTCGTCCTGCACCGGCGGCGGCATGGACCTTGGCGCGATGAGCGGTAGCGATCTTTTGTCCACCAGCGCGCCCTCCGGTCTGGTCATGTGTGATGACATCGTTTGGCAGCTTTTCGGTCTGTCCATGGCGGGTTGGAACGCGGTCATTTGTGCCATCCTGCTGGCGTTCTGGGTCTCTGCCGCGCGCGCACCGCGCTGAACCATCTTGCAGGCCGCGGCCCTAGGAGGCGGCCTGCCCTGCCTTGCGCGTCTTGAGCAAAAGGCTCGTCTCGCTCGCGACCACCCCGTCGAGCTTGCGGATGCGGGCCAGAACCTCGTCGAACTCCTCAAGCGTTTTGGTGCCGATCTCGACGATCACATCCCATCTGCCATTGGTCGAATGCACGGCACGCAACGCCGCCATTCCGGCCAGCGTGCGGGTGATGCGGTCAGCGCCACGGCCCTCGATCTCGATCATCATCAATCCGCGTACCGGATCGGCACGCACGTCCGAGCGCGTCACGACGGTAAAGCCCAGGATCTCTCCGCTTTGTTGCAAACGGGCGAGACGCGCGCGCACGGTGGTACGTGACAGCCGCAAGGCCGCCGCCAGATCAGACAGAGACGCCCGCGCGTCGTCGCGCAGCGCTGCCAGAATTGCTTCGTCCGTTGTGTCCATCTTGGCTGTCCAGTTTGGTCAAATAATCTCCGATTTGGTCACTTTAGATGATTGTTTCTGACCAGACCAGCTAGATATCGTCGCGGAAACGTTGACGAAAGGATCTCACCCATGTCTGGACAAAACTGTATTCTTCTTGGGGCCCCGCTGGATAGCGGCAAGCGCCGGTTGGGCTGTCTGATGGGCCCCGATGCCTATCGCACCGCAGGGTTGGCGGGCGCGCTGACCGATCTGGGCCATAGCGTCACAGACCGTGGCAATGTCGCGCCTGCGCCCTTCACGCCCGGAAAGCACCCGAAACTGCACGCGCTTGAGGAAACCATCGCCTGGACACATAGCCTGGCCGAGGCCACCCAAGCCGCCTTGCAGGATGGCACCCCGATCATCATGGGCGGCGATCATGCGCTTGCCTCAGGCACCGTGTTGGGCGCGATGCGCCATGCGCAGGCGCAGGAACGCCCCCTGTTTGTGCTGTGGCTGGACGCGCATAGCGATTTCCACACGCCCGAAAGCACCGACAGCGGCAACCTGCACGGCACCCCCTTGGGCTATGTGACAGGGCGCGAGGGCTTTGATGCCTTCCCCGATCTGCCCTACCCGCTTCCCCACGATAATATCGCCATCATCGGCCTGCGCTCTGTCGACGCGGCAGAGCGTGCGGCCTTGCAAGAAACCACCATCCAGCGCGTCGACATGCGCGAGATCGACGAGACGGGCATCGCCACGCCGCTGAACACCTTCCTTGAAAAGGTCGCTGCGGCGAACGGGATGCTGCATGTCTCGCTTGATGTGGATTTCCTTGATCCGTCCGTTGCCCCCGCGGTTGGCACGACTGTCCCCGGCGGTGCGACCGTGCGCGAAGGCCATCTGGTGATGGAAATGCTGCATGACAGCGGGCTGATGACCTCGCTTGATCTGGTAGAGCTGAACCCCTTTCTGGATGAACGGGGCCGCACCGCGCAGCTGATGGTCGATCTGGCCGCCTCTGCCTTTGGCCGCCGCGTATTCGACCGCCCCACCCGCGCCTATTGATTTGAGTAAAGGACCACGACCATGACCAATCTGACCCCCTCTGACAAGGCGCTGGTGCCCTTTGTATCCGTCGACAATATGATGACGCTGATCCACCACATCGGGATTGAACCCATGCTGATCGGGCTTGGGGAGTATATCGAGGCGGACTTCAAACGGTGGGAGCTGTTTGACAAGACCCCGCGCGTTGCCAGCCATTCGGAACAGGGCGTGATCGAGCTGATGCCGACCTCGGACGGCGAGGTCTACGGGTTCAAATATGTGAACGGCCACCCCTCGAACACCGCAGAGGGGTTGCAGACCGTGACCGCCTTTGGCCTGCTGGCGAATGTGGCCAACGGTTATCCGGTGTTGCTGTCCGAGATGACGATGCTGACGGCGCTGCGCACGGCGGCAACCTCTGCCGTGGTGGCGCGGTTGCTGGCCCCCAAGGGCGCGCATGTGATGGCGATGATCGGGAACGGGGCGCAATCCGAATTCCAGACCCTCGCCATGAAGGCCATCGTCGGCATCGACGAGGTGCGGCTTTACGACATCGACAAAGATGCCACCGCCAAATGCGCCGCCAACCTGCAAGATCTGGGCATCAAGGTCGTGCCCTGCGACACCGCGGAAGAAGCGATGCTGGGCGCGCAGATCGTCACCACATGCACGGCGGACAAGCAATATGCCACCATCCTGACAGATAATATGGTCGGCAGCGGCATCCACATCAACGCCATCGGCGGCGACTGTCCGGGCAAGACCGAACTGGCCCCCGCGATCCTGCACCGCGCAGGGATTTTTGTGGAATACCCCGAACAGACCCGGATCGAGGGCGAGATACAGCAGCTTGAACCGGATCACCCTGTGACCGAGATCTGGCAGGTGTTGACCGGTCAGGCGCAGGGGCGCACCGATGACAAGCAGATCACCCTGTTCGACAGCGTCGGCTTTGCGATCGAGGATTTCTCGGCGCTGCGCTATGTGCGCGACCAGATCAAGGCGACCGATCTGTTCGACCCGCTTGACCTGCTGGCCGACCCCGAAGATCCGCGGGATCTGTTCGGCATGTTGCAAAGGGCCAAGTAACGGCGACGGTAGCCTATTTCGGCGCGGTCACATCATGGTGGTACAGCCAGTTGAACGCGCCGACCATCGCCCAGGGTGCAAGGGTGCTGCCCAGCTTTAGCCCCAAATGCGCGGCCGACCGCAAAGGCCCGGGGCGCAAATGATAGCGCGCGGCATTGCCTGCCGCCGCTTTGACGACGCGGGTAACACGGGGTTGGCGCAGGTTTTGATAGCGGGCGAGCGCCTGTTCTGCGGGGTGGTTCAGTACGCTGTCGGCCAGCACCCATGCATCTTCAAGCGCCATATTGGCGCCCTGCGCTAGGAACGGCAGCGTCGGATGCGCGGCATCCCCCAGCAAGACAACCCCGCCCTGATGCCACGACTGCGCAACCGGATGCAGGTGGAGCCCCCAAAGCGTGCAGGTCTCTACCGCATTGATCATCGCGGCAGCCCGCCCGCCAAAGCCCGCAAAAGCCTTTCGCAGGTGTGCCGGATCGTCCGCATCGTTCCAGCCTTCGGCGGCCCAACTGTCACGCTCTTCCACCGCGACCAGATTGACCAGCCGCCCGCCGCGCAAAGGGTAGCTGACCAGATGCCGGCCCGGCCCCATGGTGACATGGGCCTCGTCTGGGTGGTTGAAATCATTGCGCACAACCGCGCGCCACGCGACCTGACCGGTGAACTTTGCCTGATCCGCGCCATTCAACACCGCACGCGCCCGGCTGTGGATCCCGCTGGCATCAACGATCAGCTCTGCCCGTCGGCGCGACCCATCGGTCAGGCGCAGTTGCGGTGTGGCACCGGGGGTCACCTCTGCCACCTCGGCCCCGAGCTCTACCGTCACATTGCCCCGTTTGGCCGCGCCCAGCAGGATGTCCACCAGATCGGCGCGGTGCACGAACACATAGGGATATGCGCCCTGCCCGCGCATCAGGTCCAACCGCGCCACACGCGCCCCAGCCTTGTGATCCTGCAAGACCACCGCCTGCCCGCGCACCGCCGCGCGTTCGGTCAGCTTCGCGTCAAGCCCCATGGCCCGCAACACCGCGATACCGTTAGGGCTGATCTGGAGACCGGCACCGACCTCGGTGATCGCCGGAGCCTGCTCCAGCAGCGTGACAGCCATGCCGCGGCGCGACAAAGCCGCTGCGGCGGCCAAGCCGCCGATACCCCCACCAATAACGATTGCGTTGCCGATGCCCATTTCGCTTTCGCCTGCCTTGCCAACTTCATACACAAAAGCGCCGGGCTCTCACCGCGGCGCTTTCATTATCATTCTCGCGCAAATGCGATCATTTGCGGCCCGTTACCGGACGATCAATCGTCGCGGTGAACTTTCTCGCGGCGCTCGTGACGTTCTTGCGCCTCAAGGCTCATCGTGGCGATTGGACGCGCATCCAGACGTTTCAGCGAAATCGGCTCTCCGGTGACAGAGCAGTAGCCGAATTCACCCTCATCGATGCGGCGCAGCGCCCCGTCGATCTTGCTGACCAGCTTGCGGGCGCGGTCCCGTGTGCGCAATTCCAGCGCGCGATCCGTTTCCTCGGAGGCGCGATCGTTCACATCGGGGATGTTGCGTGTCCCGTCTTGCAAGCCCTCGATCGTGTCCCGGCTTCCCGCCAGCAGCTCGGCTTTCCAGTTCAATAGTTTGCGTCTGAAGTATTCGACTTGCCGATCATTCATGAACGGCTCGTCTTCGGCAGGTGTATAACCATCCGCCAAAAAAACTTCCTGCTTCATATCATTCCCCATCGCGGTCTTAAATCCTGTCATGAAGGCGCGTCTCCCGACATCACTCCCGTGGCGTGCATCTAACGCAGCGTTAGCGGATTGTCACTACACAATGCTTATGTTTGTTGGTTTAAGGACCAAGAATAGCGCGTTGAAGAAGGTTGAAAACAAGATGAAATTCCAAGGTACTCAAGATTACGTCGCCACAGATGACCTCACGATTGCGGTGAATGCGGCTGTAACGCTGGAACGACCTCTGCTTGTAAAAGGTGAGCCCGGCACAGGTAAAACGGAACTAGCCCGACAAGTGTCAGCCGCCCTTGGCCTGCCCATGATCGAATGGAACATCAAATCGACCACCCGTGCGCAACAGGGCCTATACGAATATGACGCCGTCAGCCGCCTGCGCGACAGCCAGCTTGGCGAAGAGCGTGTGCATGATGTGAAAAACTACATCCGCAAGGGCAAGCTGTGGCAGGCGTTTGAGGCCGAAGGCAAAACCGTGTTGCTGATCGACGAGATCGACAAGGCCGACATCGAATTCCCCAACGACCTTTTGCAAGAGCTCGATAAGATGGAGTTCTTCGTCTACGAGACTGGCGAGACGATCAAAGCCGAAAACCGCCCCATCGTCATCATCACCTCGAACAACGAAAAAGAGCTGCCCGACGCCTTTTTGCGCCGCTGCTTCTTCCACTACATCCAGTTCCCCGAGATGGACACGCTGCGCAAGATCGTCGAGGTCCACCACCCCGGCATCAAGGAATCCCTGTTGACCACGGCGCTGACCCAATTCTACGAAATCCGCGAACAGCAAGGGCTGAAGAAAAAACCATCCACGTCGGAAGTGCTGGATTGGCTCAAGCTGTTGCTGGCCGAGGATATGGATGCCGCCGATCTGAAAAAAGACGGCAAGTCCGCCCTGCCAAAGTTGCACGGTGCGCTGCTGAAAAACGAACAGGACGTGCATCTGTTCGAACGGCTTGCCTTCATGGCACGCGCGCAAAAGTGACCCCAAAGGGGCGCGGTGCGCCGCGCCCTGATCCCGCATAAAGGGAATATCCAACCGCCCGCGCGTTATTTCACGGCTGCAAACGCGCCCGTCCTATTTGTGACGTCTAAGCAACGATGGTCATAAGCCTGCCTTATTTGTTAACATTTTTCTCTGTTTTGACATGGTTGCTCCCTAGAATGGTCTGGATGGCGGGCGAAAAACACCTGTAATCAGCTCAAAAGGGCAGTCAGGTAGATGATGGATATGATTTTTGCACCGTTCGTGCGCCGCGTGTTGGAGACTGTTAAAGTTGTCCTTGCGGTCCCTGCACCTGCCACAACGGGGTCGCATCCATGAAGAAATACCTTTTGCTGCCCTTGATGCTGGCGATCAGCGCCTGCGTTCCGGCCTCGCATCCCGGTGTGGTGACCCGCGCCGCGATGGAACCCGCCTCAACCTCTTCTTTGCCCGCGATGAAACGGTTCACCGTTCATCAATCGCTGCCGGCACCGCGCTCCAACAACGACCTCAGCCTCGATTTTATCGAACTGTCGTTCCGCATGGAAAGCGGCAAGGAGCTCCCCGTTTTCACCCGTTTCGAAGGTCCGGTCACCGTGCGCGTCATCGGTGCGCCGCCCCCGACCCTTGGCCCCGATCTGACCGCGCTGCTCAATCGCTTGCGGCAAGAGGCCCGGATCGACATCAGCCCGACCAGCGGCACGAATGCCAATATCACCGTCGAAGCTGTCAGCCGTCGCACCATCAGCAAAGTGTTGCCCCAAGCCGCATGTTTTGTGGCCCCGAATGTCAGCAGCCTTGATGAATACAAGAAGGTGCGCCGCACCGCGCAGACCAACTGGTCTTTACTCAAAACCCGCAGCCGCGTGTCGATCTTCATCCCGAATGACGCCAGCCCGCAAGAGGTCCGCGATTGTCTGCACGAAGAACTGGCCCAAGCGCTTGGCCCTCTCAACGATCTGTATCGCCTGCCGGATTCTGTCTTTAACGATGACAACGTGCATACAGTGCTGACCGGATTTGATATGATGATCCTGCGCGCCTACTACGATCCGGCGCTGCGGTCGGGCATGACACGGGGCCAGGTGGCAAACGCCCTACCGGGTATTCTGGCACGGATCAATCCGGGCGGCACATCGACCAAAGCACGCTTCCTGACCCGCACCCCCCGCGCCTGGAATGCCGCCGTTCAGGGCGCGCTCGGGCCCGGTCGCTCCAGCGGGCAACGCCAGGACGCGGCCTATAGCGCCATCAAGATCGCACAAAGCCTGGGCTGGCAGGATCACCGCCGCGCGTTTGCCCATTACGCCATGGGGCGCGCGTTGCAATCGGGTGATGCCGAAGCCGCGCATGAACAATACAAGATGTCCGATCTCTTCTACGCCCGCACCCCCGGCACCGATCTGCACCGCGCCTATGTGGCGACGCAACTGGGGGCCTATTCGGTCTCCAAGGGTCAGGGTGCCGAAGCGCTACGTCTGATCGCGCCGCATATCGACACCGCACGCCGACGCGAGAACGCCGCCCTGCTCAGCACCCTGCTGTTGCTGCGTGCCGAAGCGCTCGAGCTTGAGAACCGCGCGGCCGAGGCACAGGCCGTCAGGGTGGACAGTTTGGGCTGGGCACGGTACGGATTTGGCTCTGACTGGGCTGTGCGGGCCAAAATGCGCGAGATCGCGTCGCTTAACCCGCTCAAATAACTAGCGAAACGGGTTAAAATGATCGTCATACTTCTCGCCGTGATCGGCGCTGTTATCGGGGGGCTGACCGCCCGTAAACGCAACGGCAACCGCAAGGATATCGCACAATACGCGGCCGGGTTTGCGATGGCCTTTATCATCGTCGGCATGATCCTTACAGTCGTTCTGGACCGAGTCCTAACCGGAGCGTAATTCATGTTTCTGCCGTTCTTTGACCAACTGCGCCAACACAAGGTGCCGGTGTCCATGCGCGAATTTCTCGCCTTTCTCGACGGGATGGCAGCCGGGCTCGCGACCTATGATGTCGATGCCTTCTACTATCTCGCGCGCACCAGCATGGTCAAAGACGAACGCAACATCGATAAATTCGACCGCGCCTTTGCAGCCGCGTTCTCGGGCCTTGAAAACATCAGCCTCGACGATGTGATGGAGGCCGTGGACATCCCGCACGAGTGGCTGGAGAAAATGGCCGAAAAGCACCTCACCCCCGAGGAAAAGGCCGAGATCGAGGCCGCGGGCGGTTTTGACAAGCTGATGGAGACGCTGCGCAAACGGCTCGAGGAACAGAAAGGCCGCCATCAGGGGGGCAATAAATGGGTCGGCACCGCAGGCACCTCGCCCTTCGGGGCCTATGGCTACAACCCGGAAGGCGTGCGCATCGGCCAGAATGAATCGCGCCACCAGCGCGCGGTCAAGGTCTGGGACAAACGCGAATTCAAAAACCTCGACGACACGGTCGAACTGGGCACCCGCAACATCAAGGTCGCGCTGAAACGTCTGCGCCGGTGGGCCCGTGACGGCGCGAATGACGAACTTGATTTGGGCGGCACCATCCGTGCGACGGCGGAACACGGCTACCTCGATGTCAAAACCCGCCCCGAGCGGCGCAACGCGGTCAAGGTGCTGCTGTTCCTGGATGTGGGTGGTTCTATGGACCCGCATATCAAAACCGTCGAAGAACTGTTCAGCGCCGCCAAGTCCGAATTCAAACACCTCGAACACTTCTACTTCCACAACTGCCTGTATGAAGGCGTCTGGCGTGACAACCGCCGCCGCTGGACGGAACAGCTGGACACGATGGAGGTGCTGCGCACCTACGGGCCGGATTACAAATGCATTTTCGTGGGCGACGCGTCCATGTCGCCTTACGAAATCGCCTACCCCGGTGGCGCCAATGAACACTGGAACGCGGAGGCCGGATCGGTCTGGCTCTCTCGGGCGCGCGAACAATGGAACAGCAACCTCTGGATCAACCCGATCCCAGAGAAATACTGGCCCTACACACAATCCATCAAAATGGTGCAGGAAATCTTTGGCGCAGAGGCCATGGTGCCCATGACCCTCGAAGGGCTGAGCCGCGGGATGAAGACCCTGACCCGGTAATCAGCCGCCACCCCATCATAGATCGGAACATTCCACCGCGCCCCCGCGTTTTCACCATGAACCCAAATGGTGAAAGGAATTCCCATGATCAAGAAATCAGGCTCCGCAAAATGGACAGGCAACCTCAAAGAGGGCAAAGGCCATGTCTCCACCCAGACCGGCGTGATCAGCGACCAACCCTACGGCTTTAACACCCGTTTCGAAGGCAAAGACGGCACCAACCCCGAAGAGCTGATCGGCGCGGCCCATGCGTCCTGTTTTTCGATGGCGCTGTCAATGATCCTTGAAGACTACGATCTGGTCGCCGATAGCATCGAAACCAAGGCCACGGTCTTCCTTGAACAAAAAGACGGCGGCTTCCATGTGCCGAAGATTCACCTTGATGTGGAATGTGTCATCCCCAATGCCACACAAGAACAGTTCGAAGAGGCGACCAAAACCGCCAAGGAGAACTGCCCCATCTCCAAACTGATGACTGCCGAAATCACGATGGACGCAAAACTGTCCTGACCCTACCCCAGGGGCCGCGCCCGCCCGCGGCCCCTACTACGACCCCTTCACCCTTTTCCCAAATACTCATTCCACCCTTGCACCCCGCTCGCCTGCGTCCATATTGGGTGGATGATCCGCATCCTCCCCATACTTCTCGCCGTGCTCTACGGGCTTGCCATGTATCGGTTTTCTGCTTGGCGCACCGCGAAGGAGCTGGATGACAAATCGACTGAACTGCTCGACCCTGCCCTGCGCGAGATGACATCGAAGCTGGCCAGCGCCCTCGATCTGCCGCGGATCAAGGTGCATATCTACGAAGTCGCCCCCGTCAACGGTCTTGCCGCCCCCGATGGGCGGATCTTCATTACCCGCGGTTTTTACGAGAAATTCAAATCCGGTGACGTCACCGCCGAAGAGCTCGCGAGCGTGATTGCACATGAGCTCGGCCATGTGGCCTTGGGGCATTCACGGCGACGGATGATCGATTTTTCCGGCCAGAATGCCATGCGCGCGGCGCTTGGGATGATCTTGGGGCGGATTCTTCCCGGTGTCGGTATCTGGATCGCCAATATGCTGGCGACGCTCCTGGCCGCGCGGCTGTCGCGCAGCGATGAATACGAGGCGGACGCCTATGCCGCCGCCCTGCTGACCAAAGCGGGTATCGGCATCGCGCCACAGATTTCCTTGTTCGAAAAGCTGGAGGCACTGACCCAAAGCAACCACGGCACCGCCCCCGCCTGGCTGCTGAGCCACCCGAAGACCGCAGACAGGATCGGCGCGCTCACGGCGCTGCAAACCGCCTGGGACCGTTAACCAAGCGCCTTTGCCAGCCGCGGCAGCCGTGCTTTCTTCAGCAACGGTCGCATCTCCCACGGATGGCCTGACAGGCGGCGTGCCTCTTCCAGAACATGTGCGGCTACAGCTTCCATCACCTGCGGCTGCGCCAGCCAGACGCCGTGCAGATAGCTGTCGGGATCGACCCGCGCCAACCCCTCTTCAGCCAAGGTGCCACGGGGGAAATCCTTGGCATTCAGCGTCATGATAATATCGGCATGGCCGGTGATCGCGGCGGCCAGCACATGCACATCGTTTTCATCCGGCAGGTACAGCCGTGCCGCCACACCGGGGCTCGGGGGCACCTCGGCCTTGGGCCAGGCGGCGCGCAGCAAGGCGATCTCTGCGCGGGCCTGTGCCTCGCCCTCGGGGCCAAGCTTGATCGCGGCGCGCGCCCATTCTTCCAACAGGCGCGCGGACCACAGCGGTTCAAACACCCCCGCCCGCGCCGCGCCCATCACCATCTCGCGCATGACAGTGGGATAGAGCACGCAGGCGTCAATCAGGATGCGCAGCGCCATTACAGGCGGAAGAACAACGACTTGAGGTATCCCGTCTCGGCCAGTTGCGGCAGCTGCGGGTGGTCAGGACCGGCGAAACCGGTATGCAGCAGCGCTGCGCGCCGTCCCGCACGACCGATACCGCGCACAGATGCGGTCCGGAACTGCGTCAGATCCGCCGCGTGGGAACAGGAACACAGACCCAGCACGCCGTTTTCGGCCACCAGTTGCGCCGCCAGACGCGCCACACGTTCATAGGCGCGCAGACCGGCTTCAAGCGCGGGTTTTCCGGGGGCAAAGGCGGGAGGATCGCAGATCACCACGTCGAACTCTTCGCCCTCGGCCCGCAGTGCTGTCAGGATGTCAAAGGCGTCGCCTTGGCGCGTGGCAAAGCGGTCTGACACGCCCATAGCCTCTGCGCCCTGCTGCGCCAGCTCAAGCGCGGATGCCGATCCGTCGACCGCAACCGCAGAAGACGCGCCATTTGCCAGCGCGGCGAGTGAGAACCCGCCAACATGGGCGAAGACATCCAGCACGCGTTTGCCTTTGGTCAGGTTCGCCGCGAAGGCGTGGTTCGGGCGTTGGTCGTAGAACAGGCCGGTTTTCTGGCCGCCGGTGAGGTCAGCCATATAGATAGCACCGTTCATCGGCACTTGCACAGGCGCGCTTGGGGCCTCGCCATGCAGCACACCGCTTACGTCATCCAGCCCTTCAAGGCTGCGGGTCCGGCCCGACGCGTTCTTGAGCACGTGGCGCACGCCGGTTTGCTCCACCAGCGCTGCTGTCAGCGCATCGATATGCACATCGGCCCATGCGGCGTTGGCCTGAATGACGGCCGTATCGCCAAAGCGGTCGATCACCACACCGGGCAACCCATCGGCTTCGGCGTGGATCAACCGGTAATAGGGTGCGTCATACATCTGGTCACGCAGTTGCACGGCGCGATTGATATGGGCCTCGAACCAGTTCTGGTTCACCACGGCTTGCGCGTTCTGGTCCAGCATCCGGCAGAAGATCTTGGAGGCCGGGTTCACCGCGACCACCCCCATCACCTGACGGGCACTGTCTTCCAGCAGCGCGAGACTGCCGGGCGCAAGCGCCTTGGTGCGTCGGTCGGTGACCATTTCATTGGCATAAACCCAGGGAAACCCGTGCCGGATGGCGCGGGCATTCGCCTTGGGCAGCAGGCGCACCACAGGCAAATCGGAAGGGTCGGTCGAAGCGGGAGGGGAAAGGGGCGTTGTCATACCGCCCCCATTAGTCGGTTCCGCGCGTTTGGGGAAGCGCAGAGTTCGATTGCTGCCTCAATAGGCGGCAAGTTTCGTGCGTTTATAGCTGCCCGGCGTGGCGAGCTGCTGTTCGATCGCACGGGCCAGATCATGGATCATCACCGCATTGTCAGGCTGCGCCTCTGCGACGGGGGGCGCAAAGCTGCTCAGCTCTACCGCGACCTGACGGGGTTCGGCCAGCGGGTTGCCATTGCGCGCGTCGACAACGGTCAGGATAAACTCTGCCGACGGGGCTTCTGAGGCGGGGTTGTAGAACCGCAAGACCTCGACCTCCAGCGCGGCGGGCACGGGACCATAGGCGGTCACTGCCCCCTGGCGGATCGCGGCCTCGAAGATCGCGCGCACCTGATCGCGGCGGTCCGTGTCTGCTTCGCCATGCCAGACGATGTCGGCCGATTGCAGCAGGCTTGGCGCTTGTGCGACCCGCAGGTGGTCGGGCACAGAGACGTTGGTGTGCTGGATATGCACCGCGTCCAGCAACGTATCGGGCTGGTAGGCGTTCAGATTGTCCAGCAAGGACATGCGGGTCGAGGATGTGTCATACATCGCATTCCGGCTGGCAATATCCGCCGGTGCACAACCGGACACGGCAGCGGCACAGGCCAAAGCGATCAACAGTTTATGATGTTTCATTTACCCCTCCAAAAGCTGCTGACGATACGTATTGTGCAGCCATGTAACGGTAATGCTGCTCAATTAAGGCAGGAATGGGGCAAGAATGTTCAAAACCTAAGGCATCATTAGGGTATTTCGGCACGTTTGCGCCTTAATGTCGGCCTGTCTAGCTGCGCGGTCGGGTGCGCCAGCCGCCGCGCCGCCGAGGCGTGGCCATGTCGATCAACCCCTCTTGCATCACTTGGGTCATGGGATGGTCTTGGTTCTCTGCTGTCATGCTGTCCAACAAGGCGCGCAGGGCGGCTTTGGTATCCGCTTCCGCTGGCAGGCTGAGCGCCCAATCCAGAAAGATTGACCGACACTCCGCCTGGGTGATCCCCTCTATGCGGTAGGATTCAAAGATCAGCCCTTTGGGATCGTTGGGGTCCCCTTTGCTCATGTCGCGCCCCCGTCCGCTTTGTCTACGTAAGCGGCAAGTGCATCGGCGATGATTGTCGCGGCCTGATCGTAGCTTTGCGCGAGATGCGCGTGCAGTTCTTCGGGCGTGTCCACATCGAGGGAGCGGCACAGAAACCGCAAACCCGCCTGCCCCAGAGAATCCTCGCGCAGAACAGAGGATGACAGCAGCCGCGTCGCGGATTGCAGCGCCCAGCAGGTGCGGTAGACGCGGCGCAGCACCTCTGCCTGATCGGCGGTGATGACGTTCTGCGCCTCCGCATCCCCAAGCGCAGAGGTGATGTCCCGCGCCGTGGTGCCCGCCAGCAAGGCCCCGGCCTGCGCCAGCAACTCGATATCCTGCAAGCGCCCCGGCCCGTTCTTGGCATCCCAGATGCCGCCCGCCACCTTGGCCGTTGCCAGACGTGCGCGCATCGCCGCGACCTCGTGCAGGGTATCGGCACGGTCGCGCGACCGGGCGAGCACCTTGTCGCACAGGCGCGCCACATCCTGCATCAGATCATCGGGGCCGGTCACACAATCGGCGCGGGTCAGGGCCAGATGCTCCCACACCCAGGCCTGCCCCATCTGATAGCTTTCAAAACTCGCTAAACTGGTCGCCACCGGCCCCTGCGTCCCCGACGGGCGCAAGCGCATGTCCACTTCGTACAGCTTGCCTTGGGCCATCGGCGCGGTCATCGCGGTGATCATCGCCTGCGTCAACCGCGCATAATACAGCCGCGACGCCAGCGGGCGCTTGCCGTCAGAGCTTTCGACGCCAGCGGAATCGTAGACCACAATCATATCCAGATCAGAGGCAGCGGTCAGGCGGCGCGCGCCAAGTGACCCCATCCCGACCAGCACCGCACCGCGCCCGGGCGGCGGCCCGTGACGGCGCGAGAATTCGTCGATCACCACCGGCCAGAGCCCGCGCAACACCGCCCGCGCCAGATCGGCATATTGCGCCCCCACCGTCGCGGCATCAATCAGCCCGCGCAGGTGATGCACCCCGATCCGAAAATGCCATTCCTTGGCCCATCGACGACAGGTATCCAGCCGCGCCTCATAATCCTCTTCGGCCTCCAGCACCTCTGTCAGACTGTCGACCAAAGCGTCCTCTGCCGGCCATTCGCTAAAGAAATCCCCGCCGATCACCGCGTCGAACACCTGCGCATTGCGCGACAGATAGGCAGCGAGCGCGGGTGACGCGCTGACAATATCAACAAGCAAATCAGAGAGTTGCGGGTTGATCTTCAACAAAGAGAATAACTGCACCCCCGCGGGCAGCCCACCAAGAAAGCCGTCAAAGGCCAGCAATGCCTCGTCCGGTTTGGTGGCCCGTGCGAGACGCGCCAGCAATCCGGGTTTCAGCTCTGCAAAAAGCTCCGCCCCCCGGGCGCTGCGCAAGGCGGGGTAGTTCAGCCAACGGTCCACAATCGCAGCGTCAAAGACATGTTCCTCGGGCGCGGCAGCCGCTTCAGGGCGTGAGGTCGAGCCCGCAAAGAACCCTTCGGTCAGTTGGTGCACCTCTTCCAGCCGCCGTTCAAGGTCACTGCGCAGCGCGGGGACATCCATATCCATCATCGCGGCCAGCCGGTCGAACCCCTCTTCCGTTTGGGGCAATGTATGGGTCTGGGCGTCACGGATCATCTGGACGCGGTGTTCCACGGTGCGATGCGCGCGGTAGTGATCGCACAGCGTCTCGGCCACTTCTGAGGGGATCCATTCCTTTTCCGCCAGCACGGCCATGCCTTCGCAGGTGCCGCGCACGCGCAGATCTGCGTCGCGCCCACCGGCGATCAGCTGACGGGTCTGGGTGAAAAATTCGATCTCGCGGATACCGCCGCGCCCCAGCTTCATATTGTGCCCCGAAAGCGAGACACTGCCCCCCAACCCTTTGTGCTCACGGATCGCAAGGCGCATGTCATGGGCGTCCTGTATCGCGGCAAAATCCAGATGCTTGCGCCAGACGAAGGGTCGCAGCACCGAAAGGAACTGATCGCCCGCCGCCAGATCGCCCGCCGCAGGGCGTGCCTTGATATAGGCGGCACGCTCCCATGTGCGGCCCAGACTTTCGTAATACCGTTCTGCCGCTTCCATCGCGATGCACACGGGCGTCACACCGGAATCGGGCCGCAGCCGCAGGTCTGTGCGAAAGACATAGCCCTCGCCCGTGAGATCGTTGAGCGTCCCGCTCATCGCGCGGGTGGCGCGGACAAAGGCGGTGCGGGCATCGTGAAAATCGCTGGCGTCAAAGCGTGTTTCGTCGAACAGGCAGATCAGATCGATATCGGACGAATAATTCAGCTCGCGCGCGCCCATCTTGCCCATAGCCAACACGACCATGCCTGCGCCGCTGTCGGCGTCCTCTTCTGTCATGCCGGGCAGCTTTCCACGTTTGATCTGCGCTTTCAGCCCTGCGGTCAGCGCGGCTTGGGCGGCGGCGTCGGCGAAATCGGTCAGCGCGCCGGTCACCTCCTCCAGCGACCAAGCCCCTGCCAGATCAGCCAGCCCCGTCATCAGCGCCACGCGCCGCTTGCCTTGCCGTAGATGACTGGACAACTGGTCCGGAGGCACCGCGCCCGCGCTGTCGATCACCTGCTGCACCGCCCCTGCGGGATCATCGAAAGCCGCACGACACCAGTCGGTTTCCTTTTGCATCAACCCCAGAAGATAGGGCGACGTCGATCCCGCCCCCGCCACAAGTGCGGCAATTTCGGGCGGCGCATCGGGAAAGAGCGCGCGCGCATCCTGCGCCTGATCGGCCGTAAAGATGCGGGGACAGCGGGTGATCTGACTGGCAAGTGTTCTCATACGCCAAGCATTCGCTGGTTCTATGCCCGTCGTCAATGGCGCCGTGGCACCTGCTAACCCCCACCAAACACGCGCAAATCCAAATAATGTAAAAAAGATTTACATTATCCCTTGCAAACCACAGGGCGCACCCCGATCTAATGTAATGTGAAAGGCATTTACATTGCCCGCCACCGCACCGGCCCGCAGCGTTCAGGGCCACCACACTCTGACCGAAAGGGAACTTGATGACACAGACCTATGCACCCACCTACACCGCACAACGCAGTTGGCTGGGCCGTACCGAGGACTTTCTTGACGACAAGGGCAAAGGGGCCTGGATCGCCGCCATGGTTGTCGGTTTCATTCTTTTCTGGCCGCTTGGCCTTGCCCTTCTTGCCTATATGATCTGGAGCAAACGTATGTTTAAATCTTCGTCTTGCAGCAAACGCGCCCGCCGTGGGTCTATCACCGGGCGTTCAACCGGAAACGCCGCCTTTGATGCCTATAAGGCCGACACCCTGGCCCGTCTGGAGGAAGAGCAAACCAATTTTGAAGCCTTCCTGAGCCGTCTGCGCGACGCCAAGGACAAGGCAGAGTTCGACCAGTTCATGGCCGAAGGCTCCAAAAACGACGATGATGCGCAAAAGGCCTAAAGCCTGCGCGTTCAATCAACACCCCCTCCGCCACGGCGGGGGGGCCGATTTTCTCAAGGGACAGGACATGATGACCCCCACCACCCCCGATCCATTCGACCAGCCTGAATTCTATAGCGGCATTCCGACCAAGCGGTTCATGGCTTGGGTTGTGGACGCCCTGCTGGTGTTGATCGCCAGCGTGTTGATCCTGCCGTTCACCGCCTTCACCGGCCTGTTCTTTTTCCCGCTGCTGATGCTGATGGTGGGCTTTACCTACCGTGTCGCGACACTTGCCAGCGGGTCGGCCACCTGGGGCATGCGCCTGTTCGGCATGGAATTGCGCACGGCGCGCGATGAACCGCTGGATCTGGCCTCGGCGTTCTTGCATACTTCGGGCTATACGGTCAGCGTTGCCATGATGCCTTTGCAGGTGATTTCGATCATTCTGATCTGTGCGACCTCGCGCCATCAGAGCCTGAGCGACGTGATCCTCGGCACAGTCCCGCTGAACCGTCGTGTCGAAAGCGTGAACTGACCCAAACTTGTGCTTGGCGCGCTTTGGACCAGTTGTTAGAATTTCCTCCGAACAACAACGGATTTTCATGCGCCATACACTTCCCATCGCTCCGCAGTTCTATGTGACTGCGCCCCAGCCCTGCCCGTATCTGGACGGCCGGATGGAACGTAAACTGTTCACCGCGCTGCAGGGCGACTCCGCGACCAAGCTGAATAACAGCCTGTCGGGGCAAGGCTTCCGGCGGTCGCAGAATGTACTGTATCGCCCGTCTTGCACGGATTGCGCGGCCTGTCTGTCAGCGCGTATCAACGTCGCCGACTTCACCCCCAGCAAAAGCCAGAAGCGCACGATCAAGCGCAACGCGGGGCTGACGCGGCGGGCGACGTCGCCTTGGGCCACGGAAGAGCAATACGACCTCTTCCGCATCTATCTTGACAGCCGCCATGCGGACGGTGGCATGGCCGATATGGATGTCTTCGAATTTGCCGCGATGATCGAGGAAACCCCGATCCGCAGCCGTGTGATCGAATATACCGATACCCAAACCCGCGAGTTGATTGGCGTCTGCCTGACAGATGTGCTCGATGACGGGGTGAGCATGGTCTATTCGTTCTACAGCCCTGACCGGCCCCGCGACGGGTTGGGCAATTACATCATCCTTGACCACATCGAAATCGCCCGCGCGGCGGGTCTGCCTTATGTATATCTGGGCTATTGGGTGCCCGGCAGCCCCAAGATGGGCTATAAGGCCAAATTCTCGGGGCTTGAGGTCTATATGGGCGGCGCGTGGCAAAAGATGCGCAACCCCGATGATTTCGAACCCGAGCAGCACCCCCTGAACACCGACCCGATTGCCGAACAGGTGGCCAATATCGCCCTCCCCGATCTGAGCCCGACCAAAGGGTAAACCGTAGCGCTGAGGTGTATTGAACCGCTGTCATCCGCTGAAACGAAAAAGGCACCCCGCGGGGGTGCCTTTTGTTTTTGTGGTGGCCTGACCCCAGATCAGTTGGGGATCAGGTCCGGCACGATGGTCACGATGACCGGGAACATCCACAGCAGCGCCAGTGCCCCGACCTGGATCAAGACGAAAGGAATGATCCCGCGATAGATATGCGAAGTGGTGACGCTCGCCGGGGCCACGCCGCGCAGGTAGAAGAGCGCGAAGCCGAAGGGCGGTGTCAGGAATGACGTTTGCAGGTTCACCGCAATCATGATCGTCACCCACTTCGGGTCGAAAGTGCCGCCGTAGATCACCGGCCCGACAATCGGGATCACGATGTAGATGATCTCGAGGAAGTCGAGCACGAAGCCCAGCACAAAGAGCACCAGCATCACGATCAGGAAGACCGTCAGCTCGTTGTCGAAGCTTTTCAGCCACTGCTGGATGTAGTGCTCGCCACCAAAGGAGATCACCACAAGGTTCAGCAACTGCGACCCGATCAGGATGGTAAACACCATCGAGGTCACCTTGGCCGTCTCGCGGACCACGGGGCTTAGCACGCCCGAGGTATAAAGGATCCAGCACGAGAACAGCAGACCGAACACCGCGTATAGATACGCGCCATAGGCGACGAAGAAGGCAAACCAGCTTTCGACGCTCACGCCCTCTTGGTTGATGCGCAGGTCAAAGTTCACGCCGACAAGGATCGCGATCAGGATGGCCAGGGTTGACCAGATGATCACCTTGGGCGACCGGTCCATATCCTTGAGCTTGCGATAGGCGGCCAGCATGATCGCGCCACCTGCCCCCAAGGCCGCAGCGGGCGTCGGGTTGGTGATCCCGCCAAGGATCGACCCCAGTACCGCAACGATCAGGACCAGCGGCGGGAAGACCACGCGGATCAGCTCGTTACCGGCGCAAAGCTTCAGCGCATAGACCACACCATACATGACAGCCACGAAAGGCAGCGCCATCAGCAGCACCATCGCGCCCGAGGACGTGGCCGGACCGACCAGCAGGATATCGACCAGCAGTGTCAGCACCAGACCGATGCCACCGATGATCAACGGCCGTTTGTCCGCCGATGGTGCGACACCGCGACCGGTGGTCATGACCAGCGCCAGCAGGATCAGGATGATCGCAACACCGGTCCCGATGGGGGCGGCATTGGCAATCTTTTCAGCCTGCTTGGCGGCCAGCGCTTCTTCGGTCAGTTTTTCGCTGGCCTGTTGACCGCCCGCCGCCTCGATCGCGGCTTGCTCGGTTACCGCTTGATCCCATGCGCTTTGCCCATGCAGTTCGATCATCGCGGCCTGACAGGCCTCGCCGACGTTGGTACGCAGGCTGGCGCCCTGCCCGATGTCGCTAAAGCTGGACACGACAGTCGACTGGCTGCCCACGATGCCAAGGTTGCCCAGAACAATCGTGCCCACGATCAGCAGGGCTGGCATGCCAAGGAACCAGGTAAAGCCTTCGCCCCGCGTGATGGGTTCCGCATTGGTCGCCCCCATTGGCACTGCGGGCGCCTTTTCAGGGTTCAGCAGCGCATAGACAAAGGCGTAAAGCGCATAAAGCAGCGCCAGCATGATCCCCGGCAGCAACGCGGCCTGGAACAGCGTCCCCACAGACACAACCGCGGGCTGGCCCAAGTAGGTCAGCGCATCGGTACAGCCCACGGCGGTGGCACGCGCTTCTTGGGCGGCGGAGTATAGATCACCCGCCAATGTGCCCAGAAGAACGATAACGATAGACGGCGGAATGATCTGGCCCAAAGTACCGGAGGCTGCGATGACACCTGTCGCGATTTCAGGCGAATAGTTGTTGCGCAACATGGTCGGCAGCGCCAGCAGCCCCATGGTTACAACAGTCGCGCCCACGATCCCGGTGGAGGCCGCAAGAAACGCGCCCACAACCACAATCGACACCGCCAGACCGCCGGGCAGCGGGCCGAAGACGCGCGCCATAGTGGTCAACAGGTCGTTCGCGATCTTGGACCGTTCAAGCGTGATGCCCATCAGAACGAACATCAGAACCGCCAGCAACGTCTCGATCGACTGCCCCGCCAGAACGCGTTCGTTCATACGGTTTACGATAAAGCTGACGTTCCGGTCCAGCGCGACTTCCCAGCCTTGGGGGAAGACAGATTCACCGATCAGCGGCAAATCCGGATAGCGGAATTTCGATACCGCGTCATTGGGAACGCCCGAGTTCACCAGATCGCGATAGGCTTGCGACGATTGGTCAATCGCCTGATGCACCATCAGACCCGCACTATCGAGCGCGGCGATGATACCGAAAGAGATGATGCCAGCACCGCCGATGGCAAAGGCCACCGGGAAACCGGACAGGATGCCGCCAAAGAGGCAGGCAAAAACAATGATCAGGCCAATTTCGACCCCGTCGAGACCAAATAGCATGGGACGCCCCTTGAATTAATGTGTGCCCTCATAGGCTTCTTCGCCCTCGCCCAACGTATCGCGGTCGAGATATTTATCTTCGCTTTCAGGCCCTTCACGGAACTCTAACAAAGCGCGATAAAACACTGATATTGCTTGCAAGATCACCATTGCGCAGAAGGCACACAGCAGGATCTTGAACAAGAAGTAGCCGTTGAACCCGTTGGGCGAAAAGCCGATGGTTTCCACGTTCCACTTGAGCAAGCGCGCCTTGCGCAGCAGCAGCTCCAACCGGTCAGAGGCCGATGGGTTCGGTGTCACCAGATGGCGCCACAGGAAGAACCAGCCATAAAGCCATGTGACAATCGCAAAGGGGATCATGAAGAACAGCGCGCCGAACATGTCGATCACGCGCTTGGTACGGAATTTTGCGCCGGCATAGAAGAGGTCAACGCGCACATGCCCGCCTTGTACAAAGGTGTAGGACACACAAAGACATACGACCAACGCATTGAAAAGCTTCAACTCTTCCGCGAACCAGCTGATGTCGAACTGCAGCGGAATACCAAAGCCGATAGAGATATCGGGCCGGGTGAAAATACGTTGCATGAAGACGATGATGATCTGTTGCAGCACCATCAAAAGCCCGGCCCAGGCAAAGAAACGCCCGGTGACATTTGCGAAGCCTTCAAGCCCGCGCACACAGCCCCACATAAAGCTGCGTTTCCAGATGCCGACAGCCGTGACGATCAGCAGTCCGACGAGCAAGACAAAGAACAGCTCTACCGAGGCACCGTAATAGATGAACCGCATCAAGGCCTCGCTGTTGGACCAGTCCAGCCACATGGACGGGTTCAGCACCGCTGCAAAGAAATTGTAGAACGCTTCAAGTATGTTGCCCAGAATGAAGCTGATCAGGTTGCCTTCCTGGAACTGGTCCAAGCAGCTGATCTTGGCCCCTTCCGCCGCGCGGAAAAATCCAGCGCATACTGCATCTTCTGCCATTGATATCCCCCCTTCGCCCGCCCGGTTTCAGTGTGGGCTTGGTGCGAAAATTATCCTCGCTTTGCACGCCCGTGTTGCGGATCGCAAAGTCGCGTGTGGGGCCGCCCAAAGGCAGCCCCCCTGTCATCCCGTGGGGATGGCTTACATTTTGCCCAGAACGCGCTGGCGCTGTTCGACATAATAGGCGTCGGATTTGGACAGCCATTCAGCCGATGCGGACAGCGAGGATTCAAAGCTGTTGCGGATGTCGGCGAACAGGGAGTCGTCCATGTTCTCGTCCATAACCTCTTTGGAGGCCGCACCGAATGCATCCCAGACATCATCGGGGAACTGCATGGTTTTCACGCCCTGCTGCTGCAGACGCGCCAAGGCGGCACCGTTGTTGGCGAGTGTTTCGGCCAGACCGGTGTGCGTGGTCGCCATCGATGCATATTCGATGATCTTCTGCTGTGCCGGTGTCAGGTCGTTGAACACGTCAAGGTTGACCGATGCGGTCAGGCCCGATCCTGGCTCGTGGAAACCAGCGGTATAGTAGATCTTGGCGACTTCCTGGAAGCCGGCGCGCTCATCCGCGAAGGGGCCAACCCACTCGAGCCCGTCAAGCGCGCCGGAGGACAGCGCCTGATACAGTTCGCCACCAGGGATGTTCTGAACAGACGCGCCCAGTTTACCCAGCACCTTGCCGCCCAGACCGGGCATACGGAATTTCAGGCCGTTGAAGTCCGCGGCAGAGTTGATTTCCTTGCGGAACCAGCCACCGGACTGCGAACCGGAGTTACCGGCGAGGAACATCTTCATGTTGAAGATTTCACCGATCTGGTTGTGCAGGTCATGGCCGCCACCGTGCAGATACCAGTTGGTCAGCTCTTGTGCTGTGGCACCGAAAGGCACGGCGGTGAAATACGCCAGACCGGGGTGCTGGCCGATGAAATAGTAGTCAGCCGCGTGATACATGTCCGCCTGACCGGAGGAAACGGCGTCAAAGACCTCGAACGCGCCGACGAGCTCGCCCGGGGCTTTCTTTTCGATGGTCAACGTGCCGTCAGACATCTCGTTAACCATGTTGTTGAGGTAGGTCGCGGCGTCATCAAGCACGGCAAAGCCACGGGGCCATGCGGTGACCATGGTCAGCGTGCGTTTACCTTGGGCGTACAGCGGTGCGGCCAGTGTCGATGCAGCGGCGGCAGACCCGCCAAGCGCGGATGTCTTCAGAAATGAACGACGGTCCATATTGGATACTCCTCCCGAGTTATATGAGGGTGCCCGCGCTTCATTATATGCGCGCGGGTCATTTCAAGTGTCGTTCACTCTACGCAAAAGCGAATGGTTGAAAATACCAACTACTGCGTAGAGGGTGCAGATTTACCGCCCAAATATGCGGCAAATGTCCCGCCGCACCTGCCATATGTTGTGCATACACGCGTATAGCGGGTGATTTGTGACTGCATCTAGCACTTTGATTCGTGTGGATTTCCCAGTATCAGCGCTGCATGCGCCGCCCGTCTTTCATGATCGCCCCCACCTACGCCCAAAAGCTGACGCTCATCGCCTCTGTGCCGCTGGTGCTGGCGGTGACGGCGATTGCCTTTGTCGTGGCATTGCAGGCGCGCGCGGTGGCCGACCGCGAGATTTCAACGCTCGAGCAGCAGTTGCTGGACGCCAAGAAGGTAGAGCTGCGCAATTATGTGACACAGGCGCGCAACGGGTTCTACTTTGTCTACGGGTCCGCCTCTCCTGATGACGGGGCGGCGAAATCGCAGGTAGCGCAGATCCTCGCGGCGATGATCTATGGCGAGGAAGGTCAGTTCTTTGTCTATGACTACGACGGCACCGCCCTTGTCAGCCCGCGCCAGACCGACCGGATCAACCGCAACTTTGCCGGCGAAACGGACAGCGACGGCACGCCCGTGGTAGACGAGCTGATCCGCATCGCACGCAGTGGCGGCGGGTATCACACCTATATGTGGCCCAAACCCTCTACCGGAGAGGATGCGCAGATGATCACCTATGTCACCTCTTTCCCGAGCTGGCAGTGGGCCGTGGGGACGGGTGTGTTCATCGACGACGTGCTTGCCAGCGGGGCCGCGGCGCGATCCGATGTGCAGGCGCGGGTGCAGCGTACGTTCTTCTATATCGGCGTTATTACGGTGACCGCCCTGCTGTTGGTTTTTGGCACGGGCATGCTGGTCAACCTGCGTGAACGGCGGCTTGCGGACGCGAAGCTCAAAAAGCTGACGCAGCGGGTATTTGACGCCCAAGAGGAAGAGCGCGGCCGCGTGGCGCGCGAACTGCATGATGGTATCAGCCAGATCCTGGTGGGGGTGCGCTATGCGCTCGACAATGCGCGACGCCGGCTGGAAAGGGGCGACGCCCGCGCGGCAGAGCCTTTGGCAAAGGGGATCGACAGCCTTGCACAGGCCATCGCCGAAGTGCGCCGCATCAGCCGCGACCTGCGCCCCAGTATTCTGGATGATCTCGGCCTTGGTCCCGCGCTGAAAACGCTGGTCGAACAATTCGCCCTACGCACCGGTATTCAGTGCCGCTTCGATACCGTGGTATTCCGCAACCGCTTGGACGACGAGGCCAAGATCGCGCTTTACCGGATCGCGCAAGAGGCGCTGACCAATATCGAACGCCACGCACGCGCCACCGAAGTTATCGTCGATCTGCGCGGTCACCGACAGGGCGCGACGCTGTCGATCTCTGACAACGGGCTGGGGCTGGCCAAGACACGCTCCACCGCCGGAGGGTTGGGCCTGCGCAATATGCAAGAGAGGATCGAACAACTAGACGGTACGCTGACCATGCAAACCTCTGCCCAAGGCGGCACCGAGATTACCGCCACCGTCCCGCTGACCCATATGCTGCGCCCGCCGCCGACCGCCCTGCCCTAAGCCCTGATATTCCTCCTGCCCGAAAGCTGCCCCATGACCCTTTCAGACACCCAGCCGCCCGAGTTGATCAAAGTGATGATCGTGGACGATCACCCGATGGTCGCCGAAGGCATCCAGTCCATTCTTGAAAGCTATGACGATATCAATGTGGTCGGCTGTCTGCCCAATGGCCGCGCCGCGATTGAGAGCGTCGCGGAACTGGACCCCGATGTGATCCTCATGGACCTCAATATGCCAGAGATCGGCGGACTGTCCGCGACCGAGATCTTGCTGGAACGCCAGCCCGACACCCGCATCGTGATCCTGTCGATGCATGACAACCCCGAATATATCTCTTCGGCGCTGAGCCACGGTGCTATGGGGTATATCCTCAAGGATGTGCCGACAGACGAGATCAAGCTGGCGATCGATACGGTGATGCGCGGCGAACGGTATCTGTGCACCGGCGCGCAAGGGTCGCTTGAACCCAAGGACGCCGCACGTGAATCCCTGACCGAACGCGAACAGACGATCCTGTTGCAACTGGCACAGGGGAAATCCAACAAAGAGGTCGCGCTGACCTTGGATATCTCTGTGCGCACTGTCGAAACCCACCGCAAGAATATCAAGCGCAAGCTTGGCATCTCTTCCACCGCAGGGCTGACGCGCTATGCGATGGAACACGGCGTGCTGCAAGGGACCGGAGTGCGGCTCTAGCTGATATCGGCCCGAGAAATGCCCCCAATTTTGCAAAAATTAGAAAATTCAGGATTTCGCGCAATAAATGAAAAGATTTTTTGCACCCAGCGACACTTTTATCGACAATAGAGCATTGACGCCCCTTTGTGGCGCTCATAATGTCCATGCACGCAATGAGGGGCCTTTGGCTATGACAGATCTAGCTTTGACAGATATCGTCGTCATTCTAAGACACACGCGCATGGGCCGGTAACGGCAGACCATAATAGTCACCATGCGCCCCCGTCAATATCGGGGGCTTTTTTTTGCGCAACGTATTTTTTGATAAACCACCGCCTGACGGAGCACCAAGATGACACGTAAAATGACCGGAGCGAAAATGATCGTTCAAGCCCTGATTGATCAGGGTGTCGATACCGTATTTGGCTATCCCGGCGGCGCTGTCCTACCGATCTATGACGAGGTGTTCCAACAAAACAGCATCAAACACGTGCTGGTGCGTCACGAACAAGGGGCGGTGCATGCCGCCGAAGGCTATGCGCGCTCGACCGGAAAACCGGGCGTTGTTCTTGTAACCTCGGGCCCCGGCGCCACCAATGCGGTGACCGGCCTGACGGATGCCTTGCTCGATTCCATTCCGCTGGTGGTCCTGACAGGTCAGGTGCCGACCTTCATGATCGGCTCTGACGCATTTCAAGAGGCCGATACCGTGGGCATCACCCGCCCCTGCACCAAGCACAACTGGCTGGTGAAAGAGACCGACAAGCTGGGCGGCGTCCTGCACGAGGCGTTCCATGTGGCCACCAGCGGGCGCCCCGGCCCCGTTCTGGTCGACATCCCGAAAGACGTGCAATTCGCCACGGGGGAATACACGCCCAAGAAGCCGTCCACCTCGCATTACCAGCCGCCCGTCAAAGGCGACATGACCGAGATCACCGAACTGGTGGCCGCCATCGAGACCGCTAAGCGCCCGATTTTCTATACCGGCGGCGGCGTCATCAACTCCGGCCCTGCGGCGTCGCAATTGCTACGCGAATTGGTCGAGGCGACAGGCTTTCCCATCACCTCTACCTTGATGGGGCTTGGCAGCTATCCGGCGTCGGGTGACAAATGGTTGGGGATGCTCGGCATGCATGGTCTTTACGAGGCCAACATGGCGATGCACGACTGCGATCTGATGATCAACATCGGCGCGCGCTTCGACGACCGGATCACCGGCGTCGTCGACATGTTCAGCCCGAAATCCAAGAAAGCGCATATCGACATCGACCCCTCGTCGATCAACAAGATCATCCGCGTAGACATCCCTATCGTCGGCGACGTGGGCCATGTGCTGGAAGACCTGCTGAAGGTCTGGAAATCGCGCGGCCGCAAGACAAACACCGAAGCCGTTGGCAAATGGTGGAAGAAGATCGAGGAATGGCGCAACGTTGACTGCCTCAAGTTCGAACAAAAGGGCAAGATCATCAAACCGCAATACGCGCTCTCGCGGCTTGAGGCGCTGACCAAGGGGCGTGACCGCTATGTCACCACCGAAGTGGGCCAGCACCAGATGTGGGCCGCGCAATACCTTGGCTTCGAGGATCCGAACCGCTGGATGACCTCTGGCGGGCTGGGGACGATGGGCTATGGCTTCCCTGCGTCCATCGGCGTGCAGATGGCGCATCCTGACGCGTTGGTCATCAACGTCGCCGGCGAAGCCTCCTGGCTGATGAACATGCAGGAAATGGGCACCGCCATGCAATACGGCCTGCCGGTGAAACAGTTCATCCTGAACAACGAACGCTTAGGGATGGTCCGCCAGTGGCAAGAACTGCTGCACGGCGAGCGCTATTCCCAAAGCTGGTCTGAATCCCTGCCCGATTTCGTCAAGCTGGCCGAAGCCTTCGGGGCCAAGGGGATCATCTGTTCGGACCCCGACGATCTGGACGACGCGATCATGGAGATGCTCGATTATGACGGTCCGGTGATCTTTGACTGTCTGGTGGAAAAACACGAAAACTGTTTCCCGATGATCCCGTCGGGCAAAGCGCATAACGACATGATGCTGGCCGGTGTCGATACACAAGGTGTGATCGACGCGAAAGGATCGGTCTTGGTCTAAGCCGCCAACGGCACAAGGAAACACATCGGCGCGGGGTCGCGCGCCGAGATTGAACAAATCTTAGAAGGACAGTGTCATGTCAGCCCTAAAGATCAAAAAAGGCTCCAACAGCCATTCCGCCTATAACCTACGTCCCAATTTCTCGGATGTGATCGAACGCCACACGCTGGCCGTACTGGTCGAGAACGAACCCGGTGTGCTGGCGCGCGTCATCGGTCTATTTTCGGGCCGTGGCTATAATATCGACAGCCTTACCGTGGCAGAGGTCGACCACACAGGCCACCTTAGCCGCATCACCATCGTCACCTCGGGCACGCCGCAGGTGATCGAGCAGATCAAGGCGCAGCTGGGGCGGATTGTGCCAGTACACGAAGTGCATGACCTGACCGTCGAAGGCCCCGTGGTCGAGCGTGAGCTTGCGATGTTCAAGGTGAATGGCACCGGCGACAAACGGGTCGAAGCCCTGCGTCTGGCGGATATCTTCCGCGCCAACGTTGTCGATAGCACCTTGGAAACATTCGTGTTCGAGATCACCGGCGCGCCCGAGAAGATTGACGCATTTGCCGAATTGATGCGCCCCTTGGGGCTGGTGTCCGTGGCACGGACGGGTGTGGCAGCCCTGTCGCGCGGCGACTGATACGCTAAGATGGCAGGTTGACGTCTGGCCGGCTCCGGCCGGACTAGGCCTGACCGCGGTGACGGAACTCTACCGGCGGGGCGGCTTTTGGGCGGAATGGAAGCACCTCGCCGCCGGTTTGCTTTCGCGTAATGCCGGCGGAATGGCGCAGCAGTTTGTTCGGCAAATCAGCGTCCGCCTTGGATCGCACGACCTTGGGGTTGAGCGCTTTGCGCAACTTGGCCTCGTGGTAGACCTCGAACTGGACCAGATCACCGGCGTCGAAACAGCTTATCGTCTGGTTCACTGTCGCGGGGTCACCTTGGAAATACGCAAGGTCGCCGTGATCCTCGCACCAGAACACAGCTTTGTTGGATCGGGCATCGCTCCAAAGTACCACACCGTACATTTAACTGTTCCTTCCAGATGCTTGCAGACATGAGAGATAATCATGTCATTTTTACAAATTGTCGATTTTTTTACGAAATCAATTTGTGTCGCGCGCACCGGAGTTTGACGCTGAATAGCGTCATTAAACAGCCATATATTGCAAATCCCCTTGCAAATTCGTTCAAAGGTTGTGAAGTTTAGTTCAATTAATTTTAACGGACTGATTTCATGACGAACCCCGCCGATATCAGGACAATTTTCGGGTCAAATTTAAAAAAACTTTCAGTAGGTTACCCCTCCATCACCTACCTCGCGCAGGAACTGGGGATCAATCGCACGCAGTTCAATCGATATCTATCGGGTGAAAGCTTTCCGCGCCCCGATATTCTGGACCGGATGTGCAAGTTTTTCGACGTTGATGCACGTGTCCTTCTGGAGCCCTTGGAAGAGATCAAGAAGATCGAACCCACCCCCCCGGATTTCATGGGCGACTTTATCGTTTCGGGCGCGCTGGACCTTCCCGAAGCTACGTTTCCCAGCGGTTTCTACCGGTTCTCGCGTCGCAGTTTTCTTTACCCCGAGAAATTCGCCTTGGGATTGGTTATGGTGTTTCGCAGTGGCCGGCATACCTATCTGCGCGGCTACGAGGCCCCTCACGCCATGCGCATCCAAAGCCTGCCCACCCATTCGGAATTGCGCGAATATCGCGGCGTGGTGCTGCAGCAGGAAGAAGGCATCGCCATTATCGCTTCGCGGCGCGGCGCGATGACCTCTTCGTTCAACTATCTGGGGCGGATCGCGTCGTTCAACAACAATTTCTGGGTCGGATACATCACCCGCACGGTGCCGGAAAATTCGATCGGGTTGCGGGCGACGCGGCTGGTCTATGAATACCTGCCGCAAACCCCGTCGGCCGTGTTGCAGGCCGCCCGCTTGAAGGGGCTGTGCGAGGCAAACGATCTTGAACCCTTTCACCGCCACCTTCTGCGCACCGAATTCGCCTTTGAGTGACCGCTACGCCAGCGGCGGCGGGCGCATCTGGGGCCACTGCGTTGCCGCGTGCCACTGCTGTGCCAGTTGAAGCAGCGCCGTATCGCTGCCCCGCGGTCCGATCATCTGTAGCCCCGCAGGCAGCCCCCCTGCGCCGAAACCGGCGGGGATGTTGACAACCGGCAGCCCCACCAGACCGGCGGGCACCACGACCTGCATCCAGCGGTGATAGGTATCCATGTCCCGTCCGGCGATCTGTGTCGGATGCACCTGATCCACGTCAAAGGGCCAAAGCTGCGCCGAAGGCAGCACCAGCACGTCAACCTCGTCAAACAGCGCGGTGACACGGCGATACAAATCCGACCGCGTCAGGCTGGCGCGCTGCACCTCCTGCCCCGTGAACCCGAGCCCGCGCTCGATCTCCCATTGAGCGGCGGGCTTGAGCTTGTCGCGGGTTTCCGGGTCGCGGTAAAGCGCGCCCAAACCGGCAGCAACGGCAAAAGATCGCAGCGTGGTCCAGCTGTCCCACATGGCGTCCGCGTCAAAGGGGGCTGGCACATGGGTCACCCGATGCCCCAGGGCGGCCAGTTGATCCAGGGCCGCTTTGCTCACGTCCTCGATCCCGTCTTCATAGGCATAGGCCCCGCCCCAGTCGCCCAGCCACCCGATGCGGCGCGTGGGCGACGGGGTGTCCATCTCCGGCAAGCTCGGCGCGGGTGACAGGCCGAGGGGTTGTTTGGGGTCCTCTCCGGTCATCGTGTCCAGCAAAGCCGCCAGATCGCGGGGGCAGCGCGCCATCGGGCCTGCCATGCTCAGCTGATGCAGGAACATATCGCCCTCTGGCTCTGCCGGTACTGTGCCCCAGCTGGGGCGCATGCCGTAGACGTTGTTCCAGCCCGCGGGGTTGCGCAGGCTGCCCATCATGTCGGAGCCGTCCGCGATGCTCAGCATCCCCGTGGCCAAAGCAGCCGCCGCCCCGCCCGAAGACCCGCCAGCCGAGCGTGTGTGGTCATAGGGGTTCCGCGTCGGGCCGTAGACGGGGTTGAACGTGTGGCTGCCCAACCCGAATTCAGGCGTGTTCGTCTTGCCAATGATGATCGCCCCCGCCGCGCGGATGCGGGCGACAAAGACGCTGTCCTTCTGGGCAATCGCACCGGCGAACAGCGGTGATCCCTTGGCGGTTGGCAAGCCTTCGGCATCGGATAAATCCTTGATCGCAATGGGAATACCGTGCAGCCATCCGACCCGAGGCGTGGCATCGGCCCGATCGGCTTCGGCCAGAAGCTCGGCCCGCGGGCGCAGCGCGACGATGGCGTTGACCGCGCCGTTCACGGCGTCGATCCGCTCTAGCGTGGCCTCCATCAAAGCACGCGCCGTCAGGCTGCCGTTCGCCAAAGCCTCCGATTGGGCCAAGGCCCCGATGTCTAGTATGTTCATGGCAGAGCCCTCCGTTCGGGGTCATAGAACGGAAGGCCGCAGCGGGATGCAAGGGGTGCCGGGAAAAGTGCTGCACGAGACAAGGCCGCCCGCGCGCAGTTGCCTGATATTTGGCCTTAGCCTTCTTGCGCCTCGGCGCGGGTCTTGCCCGACACGGCAAGCGCCAGCGCGGCCCCCATCAACCCGTCAAGGTCACCATCCAGCACCCCTTTGGTATCCGAGGTTTCAAAGTTGGTGCGCAGGTCTTTGACCATCTGGTACGGCTGCAAGACGTACGACCGGATCTGGTTGCCCCAGCCCGCATCGCCCTTGTTTTCATGGGCTTCGTTGATGGCCGCGTTACGGCGGTCCAGCTCCATCTGATACAGCCGCGATTTCAGCGCCTTCATCGCGATGTCGCGGTTCTGGTGCTGCGATTTCTCAGAGCTGGTCACGACGATGCCGGTGGGGTGGTGCGTGATCCGCACGGCCGAGTCGGTGGTGTTTACGTGCTGACCACCGGCCCCCGAGGACCGATAGGTGTCGATGCGGATGTCGCTGGGGTTGATATCGATTTCGATGTTGTCGTCCACCACCGGATACACCCAGATAGAGGTAAAGGACGTGTGCCGTTTGGCGGCGCTGTCAAAGGGGCTGATCCGCACCAGACGGTGCACACCGGATTCCGACTTGAGCCAGCCATAGGCATTCGGACCGCTGATCTTGTAGGTCGCCGATTTGATCCCCGCCTCTTCGCCGGGGCTTTCGGATTGTAGCTCGACCTTATAGCCCTTTTTCTCGGCCCAACGGACATACATGCGCGACAGGATATTGGCCCAGTCACAGCTTTCGGTGCCGCCTGCCCCTGCGTTGATTTCAAGGAAAGTGTCATTCCCGTCGGCCTCGCCGTTCAACAGCGCTTCCAGCTCTTTCTGGGCGGCTGTCTCAGCCAGCTTTTTCAATGCGGTTTCGGCCTCTGCGATGACCTCGTCGTCGCCTTCCATCTCGCCCAATTCGATCAGTTCGATGTTATCGGCCAGCTCTTGTTTGATGCCCTCGTAGGTGGCGATGGAATCGACCAGCGCCTGACGGTCGCGCATCAGTTTTTGCGCCGCATCGGGATCATCCCACAGATTGGGGTCTTCGACACGGGCATTGAATTCTTCCAGACGGTATGGCGCGGTTTCGACGTCCAGACGCTGTGCCAACAGCTCCAGCGATTTGCTGATCTTTTCCGCTGTGTTTTGTGCATCTGCGCGCATGGTATCCTGCCTTTAAATAGATCGCGGCCCCGAATAGCCGGGGCCGCGTTTCAAATAGACCAGCGCCGCAACTTGGGCAAGCGCTGTAGAATGGGGCCGGGCCTAGTACAACCCGCCGGAGCTGATGCTGCCAAAGCTTGCCTTGGGCCCGACACGCGCCTTCTTACCGGTAGAGGTTGTGACCTCGCGCGCGGTGCCGCCGGCTTCCTCGACCAGAGGCAGATCCGCACCCATCGCAAAGCCACCATCAAAGGTGATCCCGAACAGCGGCTCTTCGCCGTCACGGAAGTATTCGGCCACAACGTTGGGACCTGCGGCGCTGTCAGACAAACGTGCACCGGTAAAGCGGTCGATCTTGATGAAGTGACCGCCGGGAGGCACTTCGAAGGGGCCGCCGCCGTATTTCTTGATCGCTTCGCTCATGAACCGCTGGAACACAGGGCCACACATCCCCGCCCCATAGGCACGACGCCCCAGCGAGCGCGGATTGTCGAAACCGATATAGCAGCCCGCCACGATATTGCTTGAGAAGCCGACGAACCAGACGTCTTTGGCGTCGTTGGTGGTGCCGGTCTTGCCCGCGATTGGCACGGGCAGGTTCACCGCCCCACGCGCCGTACCGCGATCCACGACGCCCTTCATCATCGATGTCAGCTGATAGGCCGTGATCGGGTCCATCACCCGTTCGCGGTTCGAGATGATGCGCGGCCCCACGCCGGGGGCCAGCGTTTCAAGCTGGCAATCGTTACAGATGCGTTGGTCGTGTTTGTAGACAGTGCGGCCATAGCGGTCCTGCACACGGTCCACCAGCGTCGGCTGCACCCGTTCGCCACCATTGGCGAACATCGCATAGGCCGACACCATCTGGTAAAGCGTCGTTTCCTGCGAACCAAGCGCGTTGGCAAGCACTGGCGACAGGTTGTCATAGACCCCGAACCTTTCGGCATAGTCGCCAACGGTGTTCATCCCGACCTCTTGCGCCAGACGGATGGTCATGAGGTTCCGCGACTGTTCGATACCCGTCCGCAGGGGCGTCGGCCCGTAGAACTTGTTCGACGAGTTTCGCGGCCGCCACATGCCTTGGGGTGTGTTGATCTCGATCGGGGCATCCACAACGATGGTCGCAGGGGTATAGCCGCTGTCCAATGCCGCAGCATAGACAAAGGGCTTGAAGCTCGACCCCGGCTGGCGCTTCGCCTGTGTCGCACGGTTGAACACCGACGCCTGATAGGAGAAACCGCCCTGCATCGCGATCACGCGCCCTGTGTTCACGTCCATCGCGACAAAGCCGCCCTGCACTTCCGGGATCTGACGCAAAGTCCAGCGGATGAACGACCCGTCACTATCCGCCGTCATGCGGCGCACCAGCACCACGTCGCCGACCTCAAGCAGGTCAGCGGGCACTTGGGCGCGGTTGCCGAGCTTGCCGTTCTCAAGACGTTTGCGCGCCCATTGGACATCCTTGGCGGGGATGAAATGACCGTCTGCGTCCTCATCCACGCCTTCGATCCCGATGCGGGCGGCGTCATTGGTCAGGCTCAGCACCACGGCGGGATACCACGGGTTTTCCAGATCAACGTCACGTGGCACACGGGTGTCAGACAGGGCTTCGCGCCAATCCGCCTCGGTGGTCAGCTTTTCGGGCGCGATCTTCTTGCCGGTGCCGCGGTAGATACCGATGCCGCGGTCATATTCCTCAAGCTGCTGCTGCAAGGATTGTGCGGCAATGGGCTGCATCTCGTTGTCGATGGTGGCACGCACGGTCAGACCGCCGGTAAAGAATTCGCCCTCGCCAAAGTTCTCGGACAGCTGGCGGCGGATTTCATCGGTAAAGTAATCGCGCGGCGGCAGTTCGGCCTTGAAGCTTTCAAAGTCCCCGTTCTGCACCGACCGCAAAGGCTGTGCGACCTCGGTCTCGTAGACGGCGGGGGTGATATAGCCGTTTTCCTTCATCTCGCGCAGCACGAAGTTCCGGCGTGCCAGCAACCGGTCCTTGCGGCGCACGGGATGATAATCAGATGGTGCTTTGGGCAGCGAGGCAAGGAACGCAGCCTCGTGTGGGGCCAGCTCCCCCAATGTCTTGTTGAAATAGGTCTGCGACGCGGCGGCCACACCGTAGGAGTTCTGGCCCAAGAAGATCTCGTTCAGATAAAGTTCAAGGATCTTTTCCTTGGGCAGCGTTTCCTCAAGCCGTGCGGCGAGGATGATTTCCTTGATCTTGCGTTCGGCCCGACGGTCGCCGGACAGAAGAAAGTTCTTCATCACCTGCTGCGTGATGGTCGATGCACCGCGCACGTCCTTGCCCCTTGTGCGCACCGCATCTACAGCCGCCGCCCCGATGCCGCGCAGGTCATAGCCTTCGTGGGTATAGAAATTCTTGTCCTCGGCCGAGATGAAAGCCTGTTTGATCAGCGGCGGGATCGTATTGGCCGGCGCGAACAGGCGGCGTTCCTTGGCGAATTCGTCAATCAACCGCCCCTGCCCCGAATAAATCCGGCTGATCGTCGGGGGCGTGTATTGCGCAAGGGATTCGTGGCTGGGCAGATCGCGGCCATACATCCAGAACACCGCGCCGATGGTCAGCGCGACCATACCGATGCTCATGGTGAGGGTGGTAAAAATACCCCCGAAGAAAGACAGGATCAAACGAAACACGGCTGGCAATTCCTTGCAAGGAGGGTTGGTGACCCGTCTATACGCAACCCTGCGGGAATCGTCAAAACACGATGCAGTGGCCCTGTGCGGTAACCCGCGCAACACCTAGAGGGGCGTTCGGATACGGTTTACTGGCGAATCAAGGGCTTGAGCGCGGCATCCGCGTCGCGCCATTTGGCGATGGAATCCGCAATCGCCGACACCATGACCGCCCGCCAGATCGGGTCTCGCAGATTGGCAAGATCACGCTTCGAGCTGAGGAAGCCGATTTCGATCAGGACCGACGGGATGTCAGCCGATTTCAACACCGAAAAGCCCGCATTGCGCAGCGGGTGGCGGTTCATCGGACCGCCGGCGGCTTTCATGCCTTCGACCAGCACTTTAGCGGCGGCGACCGACCGTGGCTCAGTCTCTTGGCGGGCAAGATCAAGCAGCACGCTGGCAACCTCGTCATCCGATCCGGTCAGATCGGCCCCCGCGATAATATCGGCGCGGTTGTGGCGTGCGGCCAGATGGTCGGTGGCAGTATCGCTGGCGTCGTCCGACAGCGTATAGACCGTCGCCCCCTTTGCGCCGCCGTGCTGCAAACTGTCCGCATGGAGCGAGATGAACAGATCGCCTTCGGCCTGATGCGCAATGGCGACGCGGGTTTCAAGCGCGACGAAATGATCCGTATCTCGGGTCATCACCACATCGATCCCGTCGCGCACCAATGTGTCGCGCAGCGCTTGGGCAAAGGACAGCATCAGGTCTTTCTCCAGGATACCATCTGTCTCTGCCCCCGGATCAACGCCCCCGTGACCGGGGTCCAGCACCACGCGAAACGGCACCTCTTTCAGGTCGGCAACCGCCTTGGGCGGTGCGGCCAGCGCCATGGTCCACGCCGGATCAACGGGCGCACCGGCGGCGGCGGCAAACTCCTCGGGGGTGACGGATGTCAACGCAATTTCAAGCGTGGCTTGGCCGGACCCCTTGTTGACCGGCATCCCGATCTCGCGCGGGATCATCGGTTCGGCCAGATCCGCGACAAGCCGCGACCAACCGGGTTGGAACGGGCCGAAGCGCAGACCGGCAATCCGTCCGGGTTCAGGCAGCAGGTCTGCGGTGTTCACACCGCTCCAGTCGGCCTCGCGGAAATCGACCACCAGCCGCGCCGGATCATCCAGCAAGAACACCCGAAACGGTACCCCTTGGCTCAGGCCAAGCGTCAGCGTCGTGCCCCCGAACCAACCATCCGAGATGGCGCTTTTGGTAGGGTCCACCCGCGCCAGCGCGGTCAGATCCTGCGCGGACGCTGGCAAGGACAGCGCGCAAACCGTTGCGATAATGGGAAGAATACGCATGCCTGTCACCGTTCTGCTCGGGGTGGTTGCGGCAGGTATAGCACCCCGCCGCAACCCGAGCCAGCCTTTCAGCGGGCCGCCATATAGGTCTTGAGCCGCCCCAGCCCCTCGGCAATATCCTGGGTGCTGCGCGCATAGGAAAACCGCAGCCAGTGATGCCCGCGCACCGGATCGAAATCGAGCCCGGGGGTCACGGCCACACCCGCCTTGTCCAGAATATCCCGCGCCAATGCGCGGCTGTCCTCCGTCAGCTCGGACACATCGGCGTAGACATAGAAGGCCCCGTCGGGGGGCGCGAAACGGGTGAAGCCCGCCTCGCGCAGGCCGGTGATCATCATCGCGCGGTTGGCGCGGTAGACATCCATATTCGCCTCAAGCTCATCGGTGCAATCCATCGCGGCAAGGGCGGCGACCTGACTGGCGTGGGGGGCGCAGATGAACATGTTTTGCGCGATCCTTTCGACCACCCGCACGTGATCCTCTGGCACAACCATCCAGCCGACACGCCAACCGGTCATAGAGAAATACTTGGAAAACGAATTGATGACATAGACATCATCGGTGATCTCAAGCGCGGTCACGGCCTTTTTCTCGTATTCGATGCCGTGGTAAATCTCGTCCGAGATAAAGGATGCCCCCTGCGCTTGCGTCGCGTCGATCAGCGCGGACATGGCAGCGTGATCCAGCATCGTGCCCGTGGGGTTGCCCGGCGACGCGACCAGCAGCCCCTTCAGGTCCATGCCCGCGAAATCCGCAGGCACCGGCTGCAAGCGGTTGCCAAGCGAGGTGGGCAGATCCACGGGGGCGAGGTCCAGCGCCTTGAGGATCTGTCGGTAGCTGGGATACCCCGGTGCCCCGATGCCCACACGGTCCCCGGTATCAAAAAGCGAGGTAAACGTCAGGATGAACCCGCCCGAAGAGCCGGAGGTGATGACCACGCGGTTCGGGTCCAGATCGACATTGTACCACTCCCCGTACATCCGCGCGATCCGCTGGCGCAGCGCAGGCAGTCCCAATGCGACGGTATAACCAAGCGCGCCCTGCTCCATCGCGGCGGACAATGCGGTGCTGGCCCCTTTGGGCGCGCCCGTGCCGGGTTGGCCGACCTCCATATGGATGATGTGGCGGCCCTCCGCCTCGGCGGCGGCGGCGGCCTGCATCACATCCATCACGATAAAGGGATCGACCTGAGATCGGGTTGAAATGCGCATGGGCTTGATCCTACTGTTGAGCCCGAACCTTTCACCGCACCCCGCCGGTGCCGTCAACCCTTGTGCGCGCTGGCAAAATCGCGCACCACCCTTGCAACCGGTGCCTGCACCCCTGCGCAACAACAAGCGAGTGACCCTGATGAAAAAGCTGATCGCCCCCGCCCTAGTGGCCCTTTCCCTGACAGCCCCCGCCCATGCGATGGACCTGACCGAACTGACCGATGCCGAACGCGCGCAATTCCGCGCCGAGGTCCGCGCCTATCTGATGGAAAACCCCGAAGTGATCATGGAAGCGGTGAACCAGCTGCAGGCCCGTCAGGCCGAAGCACAGGCGCAGGCGGATTTCACGCTGGTGTCCGACAATGCGGCCGCGATCTTTGACGACGGCTATTCCTATGTCGGTGGCAACCCCGAAGGCGACATGACCATCGTTGAGTTCATGGACTACCGCTGCGGCTACTGCAAAAAAGCGTTCTCCGAGGTTGAAAAGCTGGTCAATGGCGACGGCAACATCCGCTTTATCGTGAAAGAACTGCCGATTCTGGGCGAACAATCCATGGTCGCCTCGCGCTTTGCCATCGCAACCAAGATCGTTGCGGGGGACGAGGCCTATAAATCCGTACATGACGCCTTGATGAGCTTTAACGGCGACATCACCCCGACGTCGCTGGGACGCTTGGCCAATAGCTTTGATCTGGACGCCGAGGCCATTCAGGAAAAGATGGACAGTGCCGAAGTCACCGCCGAGATCGAAAAGACCCGCGCACTGGCACAAACGCTGCAGATTTCCGGCACACCGACCTTTGTGATGCAGGACGAACTGCTGCGCGGCTATCTGCCTTACGACCAGATGAAAGCCATTCTGGAAGAAAAACGCGGCTAAGATGCGCTTGGCACTAGCCTGTTGCGTGGCGGCCTTCCCGGTTGCCGCGCAAACCGACTTTGGCGCGCTGACCCATGCAGAACGGCGCGCCTTGGGGGAAGAAGTGCGGGCGTTGCTTCTGGCAGAGCCCGAGCTTGCAGCACCCGCTGTGGCCCCCCGCACCTATGCTGCCGAAGCCTATCAAGAGAAGGCGCAGGCGGATCTCGCGCTTATCACATCCCTGACAGATCAAGTATTAGCCGGAGCACCGATTGCATTGTTTACCGGCGACGACTGCGCAGACTGCGATCGCGCACTGGCGGAATTAGAAGCAATAGCAGATGCATATGCCATCACCTTCACGCATCACATGATGTCCGATCCTGCCAGCGCCGCCCTCGCGGTAGAGCTTGGCATGACCGATCCCCCCTTCTACGTCATGGCAGATCGCATCTTGCGTGGCCATATGCCCGACATCGTGCTGCGGCGGTATCTGGCTCCGTAGCGCCTAGAGAAACCGCTGATGATAGCGCACCATGCGTTTGAAATGCGCATCAAGCGACCGTTTGAGATGCGGTGCCTCTTTCACGTTGAGGATATAATCGACCAGCAAGTCATACTGTTTGATCTGGCGCGGCAGCCGGTTTGACGGGGTCAGACGCGACTGTCGTTCCTCTTCGTCGATCACCTGCACCACCTGCTTTTCCGGCCAGTCGAACAGCGGTGCATCCGCCACCATCGCCTTGCCGTTCATCAGCGGCAATTCAGCGTCGTAATGGGCAAAGATCGCGCGTTCCAGCGGTTCTACCTCTGCCTTCGTCGCCACCGGCCAGGCCCAGACAAAGGCGATCTCCCACACGTCGATCTGACGGTTGGCAATCACATCGGACCGCGCCGATGTCAGATGCCGGCGCACCCGCGTGCGGATACCATCAACCGACTGGCCCACATAAATCGGGTTGCCGTCCAGATCGCACAGCGCATAGACGCCGATCTGATTGGTCAGCGCCGCCAGTGCCTTGCCCCGAAACGCCTGCGCCGCGTTCACGCGACGGCCCCCAGCGACTGACGCTCAAGCAGTGGCGCGAACAAGACCTCGTCGAGATAGCGCACGACAGGCACGGCGACCCCATCCCCCGCCACGCGGTAGGCGTTGTTGTAGGTGTCGGGCATCTTGTAGCTGTCCGGCAGCCCCATCAGCCGCGCCACCTCGCGCGAGGAGACAAGCCGGGCCTTGGTCTGGTTGCCCTTGATAAACATCAGGATCTGCCGCGAGGACCCGCCCGCAGGTGTCCGCAAGCAGCCCGCAATCCCGTCGGTGCGCAGCTCTGCCCGTTGGCGGACATTCCCATCCGCATCGGGGCGTCCGCGTTTATAGATCGTGCCCACCACCGTGCGCCCTGCCTTGCGCGCCATGCGCAGGCGTTCAAGGCTGGGGGGCGACATCAGCGTCAGCAGACGGTCGGTATCCGCGGCACTGAACCACGGCATGGTGGCACGCCGTTCAAGCACGCGCTCAAGCGCCTGTTCGTCGGCGGGGGCATCCCCCAATTTCCACCAGACCCAGTTGGATCGGACCGGCCGTGCGGCGGAGGCGAGAAATTTTTGCAGCTTCTTGCCGTGGAAGACATGGGACGGTTTCGGCACCGTCAGCCCCGAGATGTCGATATCCTCGCGCACGCACACAACGAACAGACGCGGCCGGCTTTGCGGCAGGAAACGCCGCGCGTCGATCTCGAGCGCGCCGACCTTATAGCCAAGCCGCACAAAGGTCGCGAGTACGGTGTTCATATCCGCCCCACCATTGCGCGACACCAGCCCGACGACGTTTTCAAAGGCGATGATACGCGGCGCAAATCCTGCTTTTATGGCCGTGGCGATCTTGTCGGCCCAATGGGCAAAGACACCGCTGCGCGCGCCGCCCAATCCCCGCCCCTTGCCCGCAAGGCTGAAATCCTGACACGGGCTCGACGCCCAATACATATCGATCTGACGCGTCAGAAGGTCATCGGGCATGGTCGCGATATCGCCCTGATGCAATGCCGCCTGCCCCCAATTCTGAGCATAGACCTTGCATTTCATCGCGTCGATATCATTGGCCAGCACGCAATCCCAGCGGTCTTGCAATGCCGCGCGCACCATGCCACCGCCGCAGAAAAACTCGGCGTAAGTCGGGGTCTTGGCGGCGTGATCAGGCATATCTATTGATATGGAATACGCAAATATCTGTCGATGGCAAATGCGCCGCTTGGGGCAAAGTCACTCGGCTGCTTGCTCTGCCGCTTGGGTCTCTGCTTCGATGACGGCGGCGCGGGCTTCTACCTGTTCGACAATGTGATCGATCATCGCGTCATTGCCCAGCTTGTGGCTTTGTTTGCCCGCAAGATAGACCATACCCGACCCGTTGCCCCCGCCGGTAAAGCCCACATCCGTCATCAGCGCCTCACCGGGGCCATTGACGACGCAGCCGATGATGCTCAGGCTCATCGGGGTCTTGATATGCTCCAACCGTTGCTCCAGCGCTTCGACGGTCTTGATCACGTCAAAGCCTTGCCGCGCGCAGCTGGGGCAGCTGATGATGTTCACACCACGGTGACGCAGGCCAAGGGATTTCAGGATCTCGTAGCCAACCTTGACCTCTTCCACGGGGTCCGCAGACAGGGACACACGGATCGTGTCACCGATACCCATCCACAATAGATTGCCCAGGCCAATGGCCGATTTGATCGTGCCAGAGGTCAGCCCCCCCGCCTCGGTGATGCCAAGGTGGATCGGAGCATCCGTCGCCTCGGCCAACTGCTGGTAGGCAGCGGCGGCCATGAAAACGTCAGAAGCTTTGCAGCTGATCTTGAATTCGTGGAAATCATTGTCTTGCAGGATCTTGATGTGATCCATCCCGCTTTCGACCATCGCATCGGGGCATGGCTCGCCGTATTTCTCAAGCAGGTGACGTTCCAGCGACCCTGCGTTGACGCCGATGCGGATCGAACAATTATTGTCCCGCGCGGCCTTGATCACCTCTTTAACGCGCTTTTCGTCGCCGATATTGCCGGGGTTGATCCGCAGACAAGCGGCCCCCGCCTCGGCGGCTTCGATCCCGCGTTTGTAGTGGAAATGGATATCCGCCACGATCGGCACCGATACCTCGCGCACGATCTCTTTCAGCGCCTTGGAGCTTTCGACATCCGGCACCGACACACGCACGATATCGGCCCCCACATCGGCAGCAGCCTGAATCTGCGCGATGGTCGCTTTGACATCCGTCGTCAGCGTGTTCGTCATCGTCTGCACCGTGATCGGTGCATCGCCCCCGACCGGCACATTCCCCACCATGATCTGACGGGACTTCCGGCGGTAAATGTTGCGCCACGGGCGAATGTGATTGAGGGACATGCAAAGCTACCTTTGGCAATGAAACAGTCGAAGGGTCTGTCAGGTTCGGTTCGCCCTACACCTATTCAGCCCGTCGCGTTGTTGCAATGGTATCCGGCTTATTCCGTCGGCGAAGTCGCCGCATTCTTCAGCTCGGCCACCATTGTCGCGAGCGCGGAATTCTCTTCCAGCACGGCTGGCTCGTAAAGCTCCGCCAGCGCCTGACGGTGCAGCGGCAGGTTCGACGTAACAGCCCCACGATCGCCAACAGGCCCGAAGTACTGCCCGTCCATCGCGAAATACAGCGCGCCGGATTCGCCGGTGCGCAGCGTCGGGGGCTCTTCGGTGGCGGGGATATCCCAGCTGTCGCCCTTGTTCATGATGCCTTCAAAGATAACCTTGCCATCTGCGGCGCGTACACGCACCCAGGACGGATAGGCTGCAACCATACGCAGCTGCGGCGCGGGCCCTTCGACCACCTGCGGCACGGCACCCGGCAGCACGTCGGGCGTATCCCGTTGGACCACGGTATTTTCTGCGGTGCGCAGCGCATCCCCGACGGAAGGCGAAGGCGAGCTGGAGGCAAAGCTGCCGATACTGCGCGGATCAATCGAGGAAATCGGCGCATCCCGCGCGACCAGAACAGGCACATCCAGTGCGGCAGGACGATAAAGCCGGTCCAGCGCATCAGAGCGTGGCGTCGCCATCGCGGTCGGCGCATCGGGGTCTTCTGTCGTTTCGGGGGCGGAGGCAAGCGCGCCTTGCAGCGGATCAAGATCCGAGAGCACAACAGGGGTTTCATCCACCGGAGAGACCTGCACGCGCTGCACTTCTTTCAGGACGCTCCATCCGCCATAGCCAATCCCGCCGATCAAAGCGACGAGCACCAGCAGCGAACCCAAAGCACCGGGCTCTATTCGCGCCAGAAGGGAATCACCGACGGGTGTGAAGGGCGTCGCAGGGCGGGCAAAGATATCGCTCTCGCCATTGCGGGTCATACGCTCTTCGCGGGTGGGCTTTTTGACGACGGACGCTTTAGAGGACATGCCATGCGCCACGGCAAAACCGGATTCAGCACAGAAGGCTGCGAACGCCTTGTCGGGGTCCATGTTCAGGTAGCGGGCATAAGACCGCACGTAACCGGCAATAAACCCAGGTGTATCAAAGGCTTCCGGGTCGGCGTTTTCGATCGCGGCAATGTAGGAGGCCTTGATCCGAAGCTCGCGTTGGACATCCAGCAGCGATTTACCAAGCGTCGCGCGTTCACCGCGCATCAGGTCACCAAGGCGCAAGTCGAACGCGTCGAAACCTTTGGCTTCAACTTGCTCGTTATCTGCCGACTTGGAAGACCACCGCCCAATCATAAAAATGTCCCGTAGCTATGCCCGCTGCCCTTAATCGAAACAACATGTTGATTCGAGATTAAGCTTTTCTTTCGATATCGGTAGCATAAATCAACGGACTATACGAAATATTCGGGGTCACCCCGCCATTTCGGCACGATTCAGCGCACAATGGGACCACAAAGCGTCCATCGCGTGGACCAGCCCTTCGATTTCCAGCGGGCCATGTACGGGCGACGGGGTAAAGCGCAAACGCTCTGTCCCGCGGGGCACGGTGGGGAAGTTGATCGGCTGCACATAGATGCCGTGATCCTCTAGCAGGCGATCCGACAGAATCTTGGTGTGTACGGGGTTTCCGACAATCACAGGGACGATATGGCTGCCGTGATCAATGATCGGCAGACCCAAACCCTTGAGCCGCAGTTTCAGCACTTTGGCTTGCTGCTGGTGCTTCTCGCGCAGTTCGGGCGCGGTCTTGAGGTAGGCGACCGAGGCCGCAGCACCGGCGGCAACCGCTGGCGGCAGGGACGTGGTAAAGATGAACCCCGGCGCGTAAGACCGGATGGCGTCGCACATCTTGGCCGAGGCCGCGATATAGCCACCCATCACGCCGTAGGCCTTGGCAAGCGTCCCGTTGATGATATCTAGCCGGTGCATCAGGCGATCACGCTCGGAGACCCCTGCCCCACGCGGGCCGTACATCCCCACGGCGTGGACCTCGTCGATATAGGTCAGCGCGCCGAATTCATCGGCAATGTCGCAAATCGCCTCGATCGGGCCGAAATCGCCATCCATCGAGTAAATCGATTCAAAGGCGATCAGCTTGGGTGCGGCGGGATCATCGGCGGCCATCAGCGCGCGCAGGTGGTCCACGTCGTTATGGCGGAAGATACGCTTGGCCCCGCCATTGCGGCGGACCCCTTCGATCATCGACGCATGGTTCAGCTCGTCGGAATAGATGATCAGACCGGGAAACAGCTTGGGCAGCGTGCTGAGCGTCGCGTCATTGGCGATATAGGCACTGGTGAACAGCAAGGCGGCTTCCTTGCCGTGCAGGTCCGACAGCTCTTCCTCGAGACGTTTGTGGTAAATCGTGGTGCCCGAGATATTGCGCGTCCCGCCCGACCCTGCACCCGTCGCATCAAGTGCTTCGTGCATCGCGGCCAGAACGACAGGGTTTTGCCCCATCCCGAGGTAATCATTCCCGCACCAGACGGTGATATTCTTCTCTTGCCCGTCGGGTTGGGTCCAGACAGCGTGGGGGAATTGACCATTGCGGCGTTCAATGTCGATAAAGGTGCGGTAGCGACCTTCCTCGTGCAGCCGGTCAATCGCCTGATCAAGCTGTTTGGTATAGTCCATTGCGCCTTGCTCCTTCGTCGGTGGCGGGACCAGCAAAGGCAACCGGATCATTCGCCATATTCGTGCTTTAGAATGAATATAGTTTAGAGCCATTCAATTCAATGCCTTAATAGGAACCGATTGTCGCAGGTGCCGCCGCGGGGCGCGTCGCATCGCGGTCGGATGTCGCGCATCGGAAACCTGCACGCTGTCCCGCTTGCGTCAAAGGCCTGATTCTCAAGCGATTCTCACGCGGTATGGCGCGCAAGCTACGGCCACCTCGGGCGCACCACTGGACACGGCCAAGCGCGCTGATACGGTCGCGGCAATCTTCACCCTGACAGAAAGGTTTACCCCCATGTCCCTACCCGACGTATTGGCACGGATCGATCATGATCTGGATGCGGCCACCGACCGGCTGCTCGATCTGCTGCGCATCCCCTCCATCTCGACCGACCCCGCGTTCAAGGAAGACTGCGACCGCGCCGCCGATTGGCTGGTCGAGGATCTGAACAGCATCGGCATCAAGACCACCAAACGCCCCACCCCCGGTCACCCGATGGTGGTGGGCCATGTGGACGGCCCCGCCGACAAGCCGCACATCCTGTTCTACGGTCACTATGACGTCCAGCCTGTCGATCCGCTGAACCTGTGGCACCGTGATCCCTTTGATCCTGCCGTCGAGGACACGGCAAAAGGCCGCGTGATCCGCGGACGCGGTGCTGCAGATGACAAGGGCCAGCTGATGACCTTTGTCGAGGCGCTGCGCGCGTGGAAAGCGGTCAATGGCGACTTCCCCTGCCGCATGACCTTCTTCTTCGAGGGCGAGGAAGAATCAGGCTCCCCTTCACTGGTGCCCTTTATGGAAGAGAATGCCGAAGAGCTGCGCGCCGACTATGCGATGATCTGCGACACGGGCATGTTCCAATCCAAGGTGCCGTCGATCGTGACGATGCTGCGCGGCTTGATGGGCGAAGAGGTCACCATCACCGGCCCTGATCTTGATCTGCACTCTGGCATGTACGGCGGCGTGTCGATGAACCCCGCGCGCGTCCTGTCCAAGGTCATCGCCTCCCTGCACGATGACACGGGCCGCATCACGGTGCCCGGTTTCTATGACGGGGTACCAGAACTGCCCGACGATATTCAGGCGCAGTGGCAAGGGCTTGCCTTTGATCATGACAGTTTCCTTGGCGATGTGGGCCTGTCGAAACCCGCCGGCGAACAGGACCGCATGCCGATCGAGATGATCTGGTCGCGCCCCACGTGCGAGGTCAACGGCATGTGGAGCGGATACACAGGTGCCGGCTTCAAGACCGTGCTGCCCTCGCAGGCCCACGCCAAGATCAGCTTCCGTCTGGTGGGCACCCAGGACCCTCACGTCATCCGCGAAAGCTTTCGCAAGATGGTAACCGACATGATGCCCGAGGACTGCGAAGCGACGTTCCACGCCCACGGGTCGAGCCAAGGATCGGTCTTCGAGACCACCGCCCCCGCATTCGAAGATGCCCGCAAAGCGCTGACCGATGAATGGAACGTCCCCGCTGCCTATGTCGGATGTGGCGGATCGATTCCCATTGCGGGGCATTTCCAGAAAATTCTGGATACCACGCCGGTGCTGATCGGATTCGGCAAAGACGACGACGCCATCCACTCCCCGAACGAGAAATACGACCTCGAAAGCTTCCACAAGGGAATCCGAAGCTGGGCACGTATTCTGGATGCGATGACGTAGACAAACGGGCGGGCCTAACGGCCCGCTTTTCCCTTTTTAGGACGAGGTAAATCAGAAATCTAAAAAGGGAGAAGTGGCGCGGTTGACGGGGCTCGAACCCGCGACCCCCGGCGTGACAGGCCGGTACTCTAACCAGCTGAGCTACAACCGCGCAGTAAGGGCGGAATAAGATAACCAGCGCAGAGCGTCAAGCGATTAACCGCAGAAAACTACAAAGAATTTTGGAAATTTTCATCGCCGCATTTTGCGTATGAATCAGCGCCGGAAATCCCCTGCTCGTGGCGGAAATCAGGGGTCTGAACGCACAAGCAAGCCACGCCCCGAAGGGCGTGTGCTTGTTATCAAAATATCTGATAAAATGCAGCGGTGGCGCGGTTGACGGGGCTCGAACCCGCGACCCCCGGCGTGACAGGCCGGTACTCTAACCAACTGAGCTACAACCGCCCACTGCGTACTTCGTCGTTGCCGTCGAAGCGTTTGGTGGTGATAGGGTTTGCTCGCGATGGCGTCAAGCGGGGTTTTGCATGGATCGGCAGGAAAATTGAAATTTTCTTTGATCCGCCGTCAGACGCCCTGCCCGACCTACCTTGCGCCCAAGAAAGAACCCGCGCTTTGGGGCGCGGGCTTGGCTTATTTGTCGGAGTATGTGCCCCAGACGTGATCACTGGGCGCTGGCGGCATATCCTTGGTCTGATGCAGCCGGTGCAAATTCACCTTGGCGATGAAATTGCCGGTAATGGGGGCTGTGACGAACAAGAACGCCATTACCAGAATCTCGTGCATGGACCCGGTGCCGGACGCGAAGGAATAGATCATCGCCGCCATCAGCAGCGATCCCACGCCCAGTGTCGAGGCTTTGGTCGGTGCGTGCAGACGGGACATGCAGTTGTCCAGCTTGATCAGGCCGATGGAACCGACAAGGGTAAAGAACCCGCCCACAATCAGCAGGGCCGAGATGATGATTTCGGGGATTAGGGGTAGATCACTCAATGATATCACCTCGCAGCACAAAGCGCGCGATGGCCACGGTCGACACAAAGCCAAGCATGGCAAAGATCATCGCACTTTCAAAATAGATGTCGGTGCCCAAACGCATCCCCAGCAGGATGATCAGGGCAATCGCGTTCACGACCATCGTATCCAGCGACAGGATACGGTCGCCGGTATTGGGGCCTTTCAACAACCGCAGCATCGCCAGAAGCTGCGAGACCGCGACAGCGACAAAGGCGATATTCAGAGCAATCAGAATCATTCGAAAATCTCCTTCAGGCGACGCTCGTAGCGCTGTTTGATATCGTCACGCACCGCGTCAGGGTTTTCAGCATCCAGCGCATGGACCAGCAACGCTTTCCCGTCTTCGGACACATCCGCCGACACCGTACCGGGCGTTAGGGTGATTGTCCCCGCCAGCATGGTGATCGCCTCGGGGGTGCGCAGTTCTAGCGGGATCACGACCCAGGCGGGGCGCATGTTCTTGTTGGACTTGAACAGGACGATCATCGCGACCACGACGTTGGCGACCAGAATATCCCACATGACCATGATCAGATAGCCCAGAAGCTTGACCGGTTTTGCGACCGGCGGGCGGTCAGGCCAATAGGCCGCGGTGGCAATCGGGATCAGCAGCCCCAGAATGACACCAAAGACAATTGTGCCAAGTTTGATTTCATTGACCAGCAGACACCAGGCAATCGCGAGGATCGCCGTCAGCATCGGGTGCGGAAGCAGTCGGGACAACATATCAGTGATCCTTTTCTGGTGCGGCGGCATCCTCTGCGCCGTGGTCCTTCGTCGCATCGGCTGATCCGTCGGCATCGCCGTGGTCATCCTCTGCGTGATGGTCCGTGATCTCTTTACCCGGCGTGGTCAGGACCACCGCAAGATAGCGTTCGGGGTTGAACAACTGGGCAGCGGTCGCATTCAGCACGCGAGTCATGGGCCCCGCCGCAACGGTCAGCGCGACAACCAGGGCGAGCAGCCCGCCAATGGCCACCATCGGCAAGACGCCCTGCCCCTCGGCCTCAACCGGTGCCTCATCACCCTCGGCTGGCTCTGGGGTGGACTGGTGCGCTTTCCAGAAAATCTGGCTCCCCGCGCGGGAAAAACCGACAACCGCGATCAGCGACCCGACAAGGATCACACCCCAGACCCACCACATCAGATCAGCGCTGCGTGCAGCGTCAAGGATCAGCAGTTTGCCCAGAAAGCCCGAGAGCGGCGGCAGACCGGTCATGGCGATCGCCGCGACAAAGAACATGCCCGCGACAAGCGCCCCACCTGCCAGCGGCGGCGCATCGACAAAGGACACCTCGGCCGCGCCGCGACGGCTGCGGATCACGTCGATCAGCAAGAACAGCGCTGCGGCCGCAAAAGTGGAATGGATCGCATAATAAAGGGCGGCGGAAATTCCGGCAGGGGTAAAGACCGACACGGCAGCCAGCAGCATGCCCATCGACCCGATCACCGAGAACGCGACCATGCGGTCGGCCCTTCTGGCCCCCAACACGCCCGCCATACCAAGGGCGACGGTCAGCAGCGCGGCAGGCATCAGCCAGACATCAAACAGCCCCTGCGTGATCTCAAGATCGGGGGGGAAAACCAGCGTGTAGAAACGGATGATACAATAGGCCCCGACCTTGGTCATGATCGCGAACAGCGCCGCCACCGGGGCCGGTGCCTCGCTATAGCTGGCGGGCAGCCAGAAATGTAGCGGCAAGATCGCGGCCTTGACCGCAAAGACCAGCAGCAACAGCACCGCCGCGACGCGAATACCCGCACCATCGCCCGCATCCAGCGTCGCCACACGCATCGCCAGATCGGCCATGTTCAGCGTGCCTGTCTCGGCATAGATCGTGCCAAGGGCAAAGAGGAACAGGGTCGAGCCCAGCAGGTTATACAGCACATATTGCGTCCCCGCGCGCAGACGCCGTTGCCCGCCCGCGTGGATCATCAACCCGTAAGAGGCGATCAGCAAGACTTCGAAGAAAACAAACAGGTTGAAGGCGTCGCCGGTCAGGAAGGCCCCCAATATCCCCATAAGCTGGAATTGGAACAGCGGATGGAAATGCCGCCCGCGGTTATCCCAGCCCGACCCGATCGCATAAAGCAGCACCGGCACGGCCAGCACACAGGTCAGCAGGACCATGAGCGTCGACAGACGATCCGCGACCAGCACGATACCGAAAGGTGCCGCCCAGTTGCCAAGCTGGTACAGGCTGACCGTCCCGTCAGAGGCTTGCCAGAACAGCCCAAGCGCCAGTGCCAGCAGCCCCAGCGTGCCCGTAACGGACAGCACCCGTTGGATCAGCAGGTGATAGCGCGCGGCCAGGACCATGAACGCCGCCAGCATGGCTGGCAGAACGATCGGAAGAATAAGCCAATGGGTCATGCCGGGCCTCCTCCGCGTGGGGAGGGTTCTGCGGTATCGGCTCCGGCCAGCGTGTCGGGTTCGTTGACCAGATCATCGCCCGCGCTGAGGTAGGACCCGACCGCGATCATCACGACCACGGCTGTCATCCCAAAGGAGATCACGATCGCCGTCAGCACCAGCGCTTGGGGCAGCGGATCGGTATAGACCTCGACCCCGTCGCGCAGGATCGGCGGGGCGTTCAACGCCAGCCGTCCCGAGGCGAACAGGAACACATTGACCGCATAGCTGATCAGCGAGGTGCCGATGATCACGGGAAAGGTACGCAGGCGCAGGATCAGATAGATCCCGGCAGCGGTGAGAACGCCAATGGCGGACGCGACTAAAAGCTCCATATCAGGTCTCCGTCTCGGTTTTCGGTTCATCCCGTGACGGGTCGATATCCATAGCATGTTCGCTTTCCTCGATGCCGGCGCGACGGCCCAACCGCGAGAAACTTTCAAGCGAGAGCATCACCGCGCCGACAACGGCGAGGAAGACCCCAAGGTCAAAGCCCATAGCGGTGGCGAGCTCGAATTTCTCCATCGGGGGGATGCGGAAATAGCCAAAGGCAGAGGACAGGAACGGCGCACCGGCAAACCACGCACCGATACCGGTCAGACCAGCGCAAAGCACCCCTGCCCCGATGATCCCGTGGTAATGATAGCGCTGGCGCTTGTCCGCCCAGGCAAAGCCGCTGGCCATATATTGCATCACGACCGCGATCGCGACCACCAGACCGGCGACAAAACCACCGCCCGGTTCGTTGTGACCGCGCAGGAAGATATAGACACCGACCAGCAGAACGACAGGCATCAACACGCGTGTCAGCACCACCATCATCAGCGGATGGGCATCGCCAGCGCGCTCTTCCTCATAGCCACGGTTCAGCAGACGCGCGCGCACAGGGCCGGACATCAGCGCCTCTGTCAGGGCATAGATGACCAGCGCGGCGATCCCCAGAACGATGATCTCGCCAAAGGTGTCGAAGCCACGGAAATCCACGAGGATCACGTTGACCACGTTGGTGCCACCGCCGCCTTTGTAGGAATTGGCAAGGTGGTAGTCCGCGATAGAGGCAATCGGGAAATCCGACATCAGGATCGAATAGATCAGGCCGGCTGCCGCCAGCCCTGCCACGACCGATACCACGATATCGCGGCTGCGGTGCAGAATGGTGCTTTCCTTAGGCGTGCTGTTGGGCATGAAGTTGAGCGCCAGCAGCAACAGGACAATCGTCACCACCTCGACCGAGATCTGCGTGAGCGCCAGATCGGGGGCCGAGAAATAGTTGAACCCGACCGATACCATCAAGCCGATGATCCCCATCAGGATCAGAACCGCCAGACGGTTGCGGTGTACCGTCACAAGGAAACCCGTCGCGATCATCAGCATCAGCCAACCGGCAAAGCCGACGGGCGTGATGGGCAGCATCTCGCGTGCGGGGGCGCCATCGGTGCCGGTAAACCACGCATGCGCCCCGATGGCGACGACGGCGGTCACGAAGACGGCAGCGTAGCGGGTAAAGGACCCGTTGTGCAGACGCTCCGATACCAGACCGGCAAGACCCACGGCCGCGGCGATGATACGGTCAAAGATGTCCTTGGCCTCGGGGCGCGGTGTGGCGGCCCAAAGACGCGCCAGCGGGCCGAAGGCGGCGAGCAGCAGCAAACCACCCACCACAGCAATCGCCGACATACCGAGGGCGGGCACGAAGCCGTGCCACAGCTTGATATGCGCGCTTGGCATCTCGGCGGCAGAGCCGATGACAGCTTGAGTCACGGTGCGCACAAAGGGTTCCGCCAGGAACGGTGCCACACCGATGGCGATCACGGGGATGATCAGCAAAGCCGGGGAAATCCACAGGCCAAACTCGGGGTCGTGGGGTTTGGCGGGGTAATCGTTCCGCTCTTTGCCCAGAAAGGTATGCGCAATGAACCGGAAGCTATACGCGGCCGAGAAAAGCGCCCCCAGCGTCGCCACTGCCGCCACCAGATAGGGCGAGCCGAATAGCGTGGTGTGCAGCGCCTCTTCCAGCATCATCTCTTTGGACAGGAACCCGTTCAGCAACGGGATACCCGCCATCGACAATGCGGCCAGTGTTGCAATTGCGAAGGTGATCGGCATCAGACGGCGCAAGCCCCCCAGTCGGGTCATATCGCGGGTGTGGACCGCATGATCCACGATACCGGCGCTCATGAACAAGGCCGCCTTAAAGCTCGCGTGGTTCAGAATGTGGAACACCGCCGTCATCGCCCCAAAGGAGGTGCCCGTGCCCAGCAGGAAGGTGATCAGCCCCAGATGCGAAACGGTAGAAAACGCCAGCAGCGCCTTGAGGTCGTTTTTGAAAATCGCGATCAGCGCGCCAAGCACCATCGTGATCAACCCGGCAGAGCAGACCAGCACGATCCAGATTTCAGTGCCCGACAGCACCGGCCACATGCGCGCCATCAGGAACAGCCCCGCCTTCACCATCGTGGCAGAGTGCAGATACGCCGACACCGGCGTCGGGGCCGCCATCGCGTGCGGCAGCCAGAAGTGGAACGGGAACTGCGCGGATTTGGTGAAACAGCCCAGCAGGATCAGGATCAACGCAGGCAGATACAACGGCGACGCTTGGATAAGCTCGCGGTTCTCGAGGATCACGGTCAAGTCATAGCTGCCTACGATCTGCCCCAACAGCAGCATGCCGCCGATCATCGCCAGACCGCCCATCCCCGTCACGGTCAACGCCATCCGCGCGCCCTGACGCCCTTCGGGCAGATGCTTCCAGAACCCGATCAGCAGGAAGGACGACAGCGATGTCAGCTCCCAGAAAATGAGCAACATCAAGATGTTATCCGACAGAACAATCCCGACCATCGCACCTTGGAACAGCAGCAGATAGGTGAAGAACGCGCCCATATTGTCGTCACGCGACAGATAGAACCGCGCATAAAGGATGATCAGCATCCCGATGCCAAGGATCAGACCCGCGAACATCAACCCCAGCGGGTCAAGGAACAGGTTCACGTTCAACCCCAACTGCGGCAGCCACGAGAGGCTGGCGGTCACGACCTCGCCTGCAAGAACGGCCGGTGCATGTGTCGCAAGGCCGATCGCGGCGCAGGCCGTCACCAGAAAGGTCACCAAAAAGCAGCTTTGACGGCCTGCCTGATACATCAGGCCGGGCAGCAAGGCGCCAAGAAACGGGAGGGCTATAATCAGGAACAAAGACATGGCCGCAACTATGTCATGAGCCACGCCAAAACGACCAGCCCTCTTTTCGCAAATTGCGATGGAAAAATACGGATTTATGAGGGCTTCTTGTCGCAGCAATTGAACTTTGCCGCGGCGCGATGATCCAATCTAGGTCCATTTCACGAATATGTAAGAGAGCAACCGCATCCGCCGCACAAAAAAATGCGGCAGTCGTCTAACTGCCGCATCACATTTGATAATTCCGCGCGCCTTGGGGCAGTGCGGGGCTTACAGATTCTATTGGTCTTCGGGTAGCGCCCCTTTGAAACCGGTGGCGACCACGAATTTCTCGGAACTGTCGGACCGGCTGGCGGGGGGTTTGATATTGGCGACCTTGGTAAACCGACGTTTGAGGAGCTGTTGCAAGTCGCCCTCCGCCCCGCCGGCCAGCACTTTCGCGACAAATGTGCCGCCATCCTCAAGCACGTCAAACGCAAAATACGCCGCAGCTTCGCACAGCGCGATGATCCGGTTGTGGTCAGTCTGTTTGTGGCCCGAGCTGGACGCCGCCATGTCGGACATCACGACATCGGCCTTGCCCCCCAGCCAGCCTTTGACGATCTCGTCCGCGTCGTCTTCCATGAAATCAAGCTGGTGCAATTCGCAGCCTGCAATCGGCTCCATCTCTTGCAGGTCGATCCCCAGAATGGTGCCGACATTCTTGCCCTTTTTCTCGCCCAGAACGTTACAGCGTTTGACCGCGACCTGACACCAGCCACCGGGGGCCGCGCCAAGGTCGACCACCCGCGCACCGGGCACCAGAAAGCGGTATTTGTCGTCGAGCTCCATGATCTTGTAAGCCGCGCGCCCGCGATACCCTTCGGCATTGGCGCGTTTGACATACGGATCGTTCAACTGACGCTGCAACCAACGGGTCGAGCTTAGCTTGCGCCCGCGGGCCGACTTGACCTTGACCTTGAGGTCACGCTGGCCGCGCCCTGATGTATTCTTGCCAGTGGGGGTCTTCCCGCCCGACGCACCGCCCGTGGGCGTCTTGCCTGTCGGAGTTTTCGCCATCAGCCTAATCCTTCTTCCAAAACGCCATCCGCGCTCATCTGGGCATAGAGCAGCCCCTCGCGCAGACCACGGTCTGCAACACTTAATCTATCCGTCGGCCAGCACCGCATCAACGCCTGCAAAATCGCGGCCCCTGACATGATCAACGCCTGACGGTCCAGCCCGATACGCGGATCGGCACGCCGCCCCCCCGGCCCCATCGCCAGATAGGAATGGATCACCTTGTCGATCTGCGCCGAGGTCATGCGAAGCCCGTCCACCTTGGTCCGGTCGTAGCGCTTTAGCCCCAAATGGCTGGCAGCAACAGTGGTGACCGTGCCCGAGGTGCCGACAATCTGGAAATGGTCCTGCGACTGGATCGACTGATAGGGGGTGAAGTCGGTCAGGTTCTCCTCGAAGAACCAGCTCATCAAGGCAAAGCGTGCGGCGTCGTCTTCCACGTCAGAGAATTGATCGCGCAAGGTCGCCACGCCCAGTGGTACGCTGATCCAGTCGACCACACGCGCGGCAGGCACGTCTGTCTTCGCCTGATGGAACCCCCCATGCAGCCGCATGATGGATTGCGCACGATCCGCTTTTGGCACCTTCGAGATGTCGATCCAGACCAGTTCGGTCGAACCGCCGCCAATGTCCACCACCAGCAGGTTGTGGGTCTTGCGGTTCACCAGCGGCGCGCAGGAAATCACGGCAAGCTGCGCTTCTTCCTCGGGCTTGATGATATCAAGCTTTAGCCCCGTCTCGCGCTGGATACGCTGCATGAATTCCGCACCGTTGGCGGCCCGACGGCACGCCTCGGTCGCGACAAGCCGCATCCGCCGCACCTTGTTACGGCGCAGCTTTTGCTGGCAAATCCGCAATGCCTGAATGGTACGCGTCATCGATCCGCGCGACAATCGCCCGGTTTTCTCAAGCCCTGCCCCAAGCTGGACAGACTTCGAGAAGCTATCGACGACATGAAAACCGCTGCCTTTTGGCTGTGCGATCAGCATGCGACAACTATTTGTGCCCAGATCAAGGGCCGCATAAAGTTCGGTCGATCTGGGCGGAACTGGCGCGGGGCTCAGAGCCGGCGGTACATCGAGCGCGCCCGCACCTTTGGGACGCTGTGGCGCCATGATTGCGCCTTTCATATTGAGTTGCCCCCAAGGTAATGTTTCTGCGGGCAAGGGGCAAGCGGGAAACCAGAGATCCGGCAGCGTAAGCTTATAGTCGCCCTCACAACCATCTTGAGAATTATGACGCCCCGCCCCCCTCGCCTGTCGCGGTAGCGCACTGTAATGTGGCCACGTCGCAGACGCCGTTCTGAATGTCGAAAAACGGCGACGGGGACAGATCAACAGCCGCTAAGAAAAACAAGCACAGCAGAGGAATCAATCATGCCCGAAGTTACCATCGTCTATTGGCGTGATATTCCTGCGCAGGTCATCGTCGGCAAAGGCCGTCGCGGGTCCAAGCGTCCGCTGCCCGAACGCTTCGAACAGGCCATCGACCGTGCCGCGATGAAAATCGGCGCGGATGACAGCGATGCCTATCTGGCCGAATGGCGCAAGGCCGATCCCTATACGGTCGACGGCGAAGCCGACGCCGTGGCCGATGCAGAGGTCGCGCGCATCGACGCAGAGTTCGACCGTGACCGCATCAAGACGCTGATTGCCAATGACGGCTGGGCCTGACCGCCTGTTGCCGGTGCAAAAGTTGATCCCTTCATGAAAGAAATGCTCATGTCCCTTTTGAACTTCCGGCGCAAAGAAGCCCCCGTGTCCGATCTGCCTACCCCCGAGGTCGCGGATTTTTTGCGCGACTACTCGATCGAGGTGATGCCCCGCACGGCGGAAAAGGTCGAAGACTTCCGCGATCTGCTGCCCGAGGGGACACGGGTCTATATCGCGCATATCGATGGCACCCCGATCGAAGACATGGTCGCCACCGCTGCGCGGCTCAATGCCGACGGCTATAAGGTCATGCCGCACTTTCCCGCCCGCATCATCAAGGATCGTGCCACGCTGGAAAACTGGATCGCCATGTATCAGGGCGAGGCTGACGTACGCCAAGCCTTGCTGCTGGCCGGTGGCGTCACGACGCCCCACGGCGATTTCAGCGACTCCATGCAGTTGATGGACACCGGATTGTTTGACAAACACGGGTTTGAACGGCTGCACATCGCCGGCCACCCCGAGGGCAACCGCGACATCGACACCGATGGATCACGTCTACGGGTGGACGATGCGCTGCGCTGGAAGCAGGGGTTTTCCGAACGGACGGACGCGAAGATGGCCATCGCCACACAATTCGCCTTCGAGGCGCAGCCGATCATCGAATGGGCCGATAGCCTGAAACACGCGGGCATCGACCTGCCGATCCACATCGGCATTGCAGGCCCCGCCAAGCTGCAAACCCTGATCAAATTCGCCATCGCCTGCGGGGTCGGCCCTTCGCTGAAGGTGCTGCAAAAGCGCGCGATGGATGTCACCAAACTGCTGTTGCCCTACGAGCCGACAGATGTGATCACCGAACTGGCCGCCCACAAAGCCGCCAACCCAGATTTCAACATTACCCATGTGCATTTCTTCCCGCTGGGTGGGATCAAGACGAATGCCAATTGGGCCATTGAAAATGGCGGACCCGCTGCTCAACCAGCCAACTCCGTCTAAGGAAAGACTGAACACCATGACCAGAACTGTCGTCGAATCCAAAACAAAAACAGCGATCATCGGCTTTGACGAGCCCTTCTGCGTGATCGGGGAGCGGATCAACCCCACCGGCCGCAAGATCCTCGCCGAAGAGCTGGAGCGTGGCGATTTCAGCCGCGTCGAGGCGGACGCCATTGCACAAGCCGCGGCGGGCGCGAATATTCTGGACGTGAACTCGGGTGCCGTTTTCTCGAACAAGATGGCCGAAGACCCCCGCTATGCGGATAATAACTTTGTCGAACCGATGCTGATGCCCGAACTGATCCGCGTCGTGCAAAACGTCGTCGACATCCCGCTGTGCATCGACAGCTCGGTCCCCGGTGCGCTGGAAGCGGGTCTTGAGGCCTGCGAGGGTCGCCCGCTGCTGAACTCGGTCACCGGCGAGGAAGAGCGGCTGGAGCTCGTGCTGCCGCTGGTCAAGAAATACAACGTGCCTGTGGTTGCGATCTCGAACGACGACACGGGCATTTCTGAAGATCCCGACGTGCGTTTCGACGTTGCCAAGAAGATCGTAGAACGCGCTGCCGACTTCGGTATTCCGGCCCATGATATCGTGGTCGACCCGCTGGTCATGCCCATCGGCGCGATGGCGACGGCGGGGCATCAGGTCTTTACCCTTGTGCGCCGTCTGCGCGAGGAACTGGGCGTGAACACGACCTGTGGTGCCTCCAACATCAGTTTTGGCCTGCCCAACCGTCACGGCATCAACAATGCTTTCCTGCCGATGGCAATGGGCGCTGGCATGACCTCGGCGATCATGAACCCGATCACCCTGCCCGTGAACCAGACCAAGATTGCCGAGAAGAAGGCCGAACTGGTGACGGCGGGCATCATCCTGCCGGACGAGATCGACGACGAAACCTTTGTGACGCTCTTCGGGATGGGATCGACCAAACCCACCCCCGGGAAAGAGATGGAGGCGATCCGCGCCGCCAACTTCCTGTTCGACCGCGACCCTCACGGCACCGAATGGATCAAGTTCAACAAGGTCGCGCCCAAGGCCGGTCAAGAGGGGCGTGGGCGCGCCGGCCGCAAGGGTGGCCGCCGCCGGTAATGGGGATTCTCCCTACCGCCAAGGTCAAAATCCCCGCAAACCACGGTTTTGCGGGGATTTCTTTTGTGTTCAGGCCAGTGTTTAACCCGTCCAGCGCTTGACCCCACATCCCACACACGCATGATCACGGCACAAAGCTATACTATGCCTTGTATTGTCTTTGACACAGAACGACGGCCCCGAACGCACAGGCCTACTGTCTAACTTCTGTCAAAGTTTCAACACATCCGTATGCCTAGATTGCTTTGCAAAGACGCAGGCCGTGGGTGAATTGATGACAACGTGCTTTGAAGGTGTAGCTATGCAGCCCGTGTTCTGGGCTGCCGCAAGCGTGAGCGCTGTCGCCGCGGTCGTTATGGTCTGCATGCTGAAATACCAGCACTTCCACGGCAAGCGGTTCTACGCCCTGACCTTCATCGCCATGATCTGGACCCTGATCACCGTCGGGGCCGAAGCCTCCAACCCCTCCTTTGCCTGCCAGTTCGACATGGCCGTCGTCGCATGGCTGGGAAATGCGCTGGTACCTGTGGCGTGGTGCTTCTTTGTCTTCGCCTATGTGCATCAGGCCGAATGGCTGTCGAAAAAGCGTGTGATGGCCGCGCTGGTGCTGGTGCCCGTGGGCTGCTTTGTCTTTGCTGCAACCAATAGCATGCACCAGCTGGTCTATACCGCCGAGACTGCCATCCTGCCCGGTGACCGGCAGATCACCTATATCCACGGGCCGGGGTTCTTCGCGATCACGGCCGTGCTATATACTTTCGTCGCCGCGACCTTCTATGCGCTGATCAAGGCCTTTGCCCGCGCCCGCCGCTCTGCCTGGCCGCTGCTGACAATGCTGGCGGTGGTCACGATCACCCCGCTATCTGCCAATGCGTCTTACGTTATTTTCGGCTTCACCGTCTTCGGGCTGGACCCGACGGCCTTTATGTTCACCGTCGGTATCCTGGCCTTTACCTTCATGCTGCTGACGAACAAGACGATGGATATGGCGTCGATCGGGCAGTCGATCCTGTTCAATACGACCAGCGAACCGGTGATCCTGATCGACAACAACCGCCGTGTCACGTTGATGAACTCTGCCGCGAAACGCAGCGGCTTGTGCAACCTGTCCAAAGCCGAAGCCGACGCCCTTTTGGCCAAGATCGACACCCGCAGCCCCCGCACGACGGACGCATCCTTGACTATCGAACAGCGCATCTATGACCCCCGTATTCAGGAAATCGAAAGCCCGTTGGACCCGAACGGCGCCATTCTGGGGTGGAGCATCACCCTGGTCGATATCACCGACCGTATCGTCATCACCCGCGCCCTTGAAGACGCGCTGCTGCGCGCCGACGAGGCCAACCGCGCCAAGGATGAATTTATCTCTGTCGTCAGCCACGAGCTGCGCACGCCGCTTACCTCGCTCAAGGGGGGGCTGGCTCTGGCGCTAAGCGGGCGTTTGGGCGAGATCGACGCGCGCATCCGCTCCCCCCTCGAAATTGCGCAGCGCAACGGGATGCGCCTGTCCCGTCTGGTCGATAACATCCTGCTGGCGCAAAAGATCGACGTGGACGCGCTGTCGCTGGACGCGCTGCCGGTCGATTTGGGGGCGCTACTGAAAGAAAGCCTGGAAGAGAACAAGATGTTCGCCGCCGAGCAGAAGATCGACCTCGTGCTGCCGAAAGGTGATCAAACCGCGACCATCACCGGTGACGCCTTTGCCCTCCGCCAGATCATCGACAACCTCGTGTCCAACGCCATCAAATTCTCCGAACAGGGCAGCACCGTTGAAGGCAGCCTGTCCATCCGCAACGGCCATGTGCGCCTGTCGATCAAGGACAGCGGCCGCGGCATCCCCGACGGGATGGAGGGGCAGGTCTTTGGCCGCTTTGAACAGGTCAAGAACGGCGGGCAATATGCAACACAGGGGTCCGGTCTGGGGCTCCATATCTCGCAACAGCTGGCCCGGCAGATGTCGGGAAAATTGTTCTACGACAGCGTTGTCGGCGAAGGCACGACCTTCCACATGGAATTTGCCACCGTCGCCGCACGGCAGCCCGCCGTGATCCTGTCAGCCGCTGGCAACACGGACGACCCCCCTACCCCTGCAACGACAGGCGACACGCCAGAAGCCGTGCAGGCCTGAGGGCGAAGCCGCACATAGACATAGCTCATTCAAGGGAAGATGGCGGACCCTAGAGGATTCGAACCTCTGGCCTCTGCCTTCGGAGGGCAGCGCTCTATCCAGCTGAGCTAAGGGTCCATCTAGGGGCGGTATAGCCAGACTACCCGCCCCCTGCAATTACAAAATCAGCCTTGGGTCACGCAAACAAATCATGCGCCAGTTCAAGCGCCTCGATCAGCGTGTCGATCTCGGCATTGGTGTTGTACATCCCGAAGGACGCGCGGCAGGTGGCGGTCTGGCCCAGATGCTGCATCAGCGGCCCGCAACAATGCTGACCCGCACGTACCGCCACGCCCTTTTTATCCAGAATGGTAGAGATATCATGCGCATGCGCCGCCCCGTCCAGCGTAAAGCTGAAGATCGCGGCCTTGTCCGGCGTGGTGCCCTGCACCTGCACCCAGTTCAGTCCCGACAGACGCGACACGGCATAATCGCGCAAGGATGCTTCATGGGCGGCGATATTCTGCATCCCGATGTTCATCATGTAATCCAGCGCCACGCCCATGCCGATGGTCTGCACGATGCCGGGGGTGCCCGCCTCGAACTTCATCGGGGCATCGTTATAGGTGATGCCGTCTTTGGTGACCTCGCGGATCATATCGCCGCCGCCCAGAAACGGGCGCATCTCGGCCATGCGATCGGGGTTGATATAGATCGCGCCGGACCCCGAGGGACCATAAAGCTTGTGACCCGTGATCGCGTAGAAATCGCAGCCGATATCCTGCACGTCCACAGGCATGTGTACCGCCGCCTGCGACCCGTCAACCAACACGGGCACGCCTTTGGCATGGGCCCCTGCGGTGATCGCCTTGACGTCCACCACCGTGCCCAGAACATTCGACACCTGCGTCACGGCAATGAGCTTGGTTTTGGGGGTGATGGCGTCGATCACGGCTTGCGGATCAAGCGCGCCAAAGGCGTCCACATCGACCCATTTGATCACGACGCCCTGACGCTCGCGCAGGAAATGCCACGGCACGATATTGGCGTGATGCTCCATCACCGACAGGATGATCTCGTCCCCCGCCTGCAGGTTCGGCATGGCCCAACCGTAAGCGACCAGATTGATCCCCTCTGTCGTGCCGGAGGTAAAGACGATGTGATCCTCGTTTCCGGCATTCAGGAACCGCGCCACAGTGCCGCGCACGGATTCATACTGATCGGTTGCCAGATTAGAAAGATAGTGCAAGCCGCGGTGAACATTGGAATATTCATGGCTGTACGAGCGGCTGATCGCATCAATCACGACCTGCGGCTTTTGGGCCGAGGCCCCATTGTCGAGATAGACCAGCGGCTTGCCGTTCACCTCGCGCGACAGGATCGGAAAGTCGCTGCGGATGGTGTTTACGTCATACATCAAGAAGCACTCCTTGGGCGGCAACGCCCACAATAGAGAGAAGCAGGCTGAGCCCCAGAACGATGGCCGCCATAGAAATCATCAAAACGCCGACAGCCTTGCCCAATCCGGTAAAGTTAAAGGCGGCGGCGATGAAGTTGACCAATATCCAAAGCCCGATCAAGCCCGTCGCCAAGGATGCCAGCACCGACACCCCCGGAGAGATGAACATCAGCAGGAAAATCGCCACCTGCGCGATAATGCGCAGGACCTGCAAGAACACCACCAGTGCCAGCACATCGCCAAGGTCGCCTTCGCCCCCAAGCGCACGCCCGGCCCAGTAAAGCCCGTGGGTCGTGATCACCAAGACGCCCGAGAGCAGGACAAACATCGCCAGCGGGCTGGTAAAGAACGCAGGCATCGCGGGCGTCGGTTGCAGCACCAGACTGACCGAAAAGATCAACGTGTTGATCGCCGCCGCCAGCGCCAGCGCGGTCCACAGCACGTCCCGCCCTAGGCGCCATCCCATGATCTGGTTCGCGGCAGCACGCGGGTCGCGCAGGCTAAGCACGACCAGCTCGGTCAGAACCGATCTTGTATCAGGGGCATTCATGAGCGTGTCCGATATGCGACCAGCAACCCGCTGATCCAAAACCATAAAAACACGCAAAGCCAGACTAGACCGACGATGCGCAATTCGATCCCTTCGCCGACGAACCCTGCCGTCAGCCCGTGCAACAGCACAAGCGGGCTGGACGCCAGCAAGGCCCAGAAAAGCGCCAGACGCGTGCTATAGCCGCTGGGGCGACCGCGCATCACCTTGAGGATGATCTGCGTCCCCGCCGCCAGCATGTAGAAAATCAGCGGCGCGATGAACAGCCATGCCAGCAGGGTCGCCCCCAGCAGCATGTCAAGCTCTGTGCCGTTGACATGGGCTTCGCGGGCCAGACGCGGGGTCTGGGCCACGAAAAAGATGAGACACGCGACCATCAGATAGACCAGGTTGCGATCCTCCCGCGGGCCCTGCCCCAACAACCGCCGCACGACGGCGGCGGGGTTGCGGTAGCTGGCCACGATATCGCGTGTCGCCGCCATCAGGCTGCGTGCCGCTCAAGCCACGCGGCAAGCCGTGCGGTGATCTCTTCGCGCAGGGTCTCGTCCTCGATCTCTTCCACGGCCTCGGCCAGGAAGGACAAGGTCAGCAGATCCGTCGCGACATTATGCGGCACACCGCGCGAGCGGAGATAGAACAGCGCGTCCTCGTCGATCGCCCCCGAAGTGGAGCCGTGCGAACAGGCCACGTCATCGGCGTAGATCTCAAGCTCTGGCTTGGCAAGGAACTGGCTGTCTTCGTCCAGCAGCAACGACTGGCTGATCTGGTAGCCATCGGTCTTTTGCGCGTCAGCCTTGACCAGGATCTTCCCTTGGAACACACCGGTCGCCCCGTTGCGCAGCACCTTCTTGAACACCTGACGGCTTTCGCAGTTCACCGCGTCATGGGTGATGAACACAGTGTCATCGTGGTGGAAATCCCCCCCGTCGCCCACACAGGCCCCCGCCACATGGGCGGCAGCATCGTCACCCGTCAGCTCGATCACGCAATCGTTGCGCGTCATCACGCCATTGGCGGTCAGGGTAAAGGATTTGAACGCGGATTCAGTCCCCAAACGGGTAAAGATATGCGTCGCGGCACGTTGTTCGTGATCGCGGCCTTGGGCGCGCACATGGTGGAAAGACGCGTTATCCGCGACTTCAACCTCAAGCACGCCGTTAAAGCGCGCGGCGACGGGGCCGTTCTCCAGCAGCGTGAATTCAGCGCCGGCGTCCAGCTTGACGACGTGGTGCAGCATGACATCCGCTGTCTCGGAGGTCCGGCGATAGACGATATTCACCGGCTTCGAAACTTTGTCTGTTACATGGATCAACACACCATCCGCGGCAAAAGCCGTGTTCAGCGCCGCCAAGGGCCGTGCCACAGGCGTCTGGCCGTTCTTTTCCAGCGTCCCGTAAAGATCACGCGCCCAATGCAGATCGGCATCCGCCTGGGCCAGCCGTTCGATGGTGATGCCCTCAAGCGCCAGATCGTCCGACGCATCGGCATCAAACACACCGTCGACGAACACCAACTTCAGCCGGTCGATCTGATCAAACAGGGCCACGTCTTCGGACGCGCGCACCGCGGCAGAGACCGCCTGCGGCTGGGTCAGCGTATCGGGGCGGGTGTATTTCCAGTATTCGTCACGACGCTCGGGCAGACCTGCCTGTTGCAGACGGGACAACGCATCCTTGCGCGCCGCATCGGACCAGCCCCCTTGGGGCAGGTCCAACGTGGCGATCAACGCCTCGGTCGGGGTTTGTTGTGTCGCTGCTTCGGCCATTACGCCACCTCGGACAGGATGTCGGCATACCCGTTGTTCTCGACTTCCAGCGCCAGCTCTGGACCGCCGGTCTTGATGATACGGCCATCTGCCATGATGTGCACCACGTCGGGTTTGATGTGGTCCAGCAGACGCTGGTAGTGGGTGATTACAAGGAAACCACGGCCTTCGGTGCGCAGCGCGTTCACGCCGTCAGCAACCAGTTTCATCGCATCGACATCCAGACCGGAGTCCGTTTCGTCGAGGATGCACATTTTCGGCTCAAGCATCGCCATCTGCAAGATCTCGTTACGCTTCTTCTCACCACCCGAGAAGCCCATGTTCACGGGGCGCTTCAGCATGTCGGCGTCGATCTTCAGCTCTTTGGCACGGGCGCGCACAACCTTGAGGAATTCCGCGGCAGACATCTCTTCTTCGCCACGGGCCTTGCGCTGCGCATTCACAGCGGTGCGCAAGAAAGTCATGTTGCCAACGCCGGGGATTTCAACGGGGTACTGAAAGGCGAGGAACAGGCCAGCGGCGGCACGCTCTTCCGGCTCAAGGTCCAGCAGGTCGATGTCACCCAGATGGGCGGAGCCTTCGGTGACCTCGTAGCCGTCTTTGCCCGACAGCACATAGGACAGCGTGGATTTACCGGACCCGTTCGGCCCCATGATCGCGTGGACCTTACCGGCTTCGACTTCCAGATCGACACCCTTCAGGATTTGCTTGTCTTCTTCTTCCAGTTTGACCTTCAGGCCTTTGATGCTCAGCATGATGGGTTCCTTTTCTTGCGCTTTGGCGCTGCAATGACAGTGAATTGAGTGAATGAAAACCCCGTCGCGGGGCCGTCATCGGTGTAAGATTTCATGCCGCCCTCCCCGCCTGTAAGGCTTTGGGAAAACGGGCATAAAGAGCGGTGCGGCAGGCATCTATGCCCGCCTGATAGGAAAGCGGTGACAGCGGGTCGGGCAGAACCGCCGTCGGGATGTCCTCGACGTTGATCGGGGCCCGCAGGGGCCGTCCGACCGAGGCCGCATAATCCAGATATTTCAAGCGCGACTGCCCGATCGGGGCCAGCCAGCTGTTGGGCACGCCGTAGGCATCGGCCACGATCAACCCGTGCAGGGAAGACGCAAACACATGATCACACGCGGCAATCGCCGCGCAGACATCCTGCGCTTGCCCGCGCGGGTCAATCAGCTGATACCGCGCGTCACTGGCGATCAGAGCCTGCAACACAGGGTCATCCACCAGCGAATGATGCGGCACGATGCCGATCTTGCCATTGGGCGCGCGGTCCTGCGGCCACACGGCGTTGATCAACAAACCGGGATCACCAAACTCCGACAGTTCCAACCCCAGCAGCGCGGCAGTGATCGGCCCACGGACCAGGGCGATATCGACATGATCGACAAACCCCGTCCCCTGCACCGGATGCAACAGGCCCGCCCCCCAGATCACCGGGCGGTGATCCTGTGCCTCGCTAAAGTTGCGCTTGACCACCTGCAAAAGCGACCCGATGGCCCAGACCTCCGCCTTGCGCACACCGGCATGCTCCACAGGCCGGCCCGCGACATGGGCGAGCACCACAGGGCTGAGGGCGTCCCCGAAATTCGGGACCGCCTTCCACCAGTGCAGGCGCAAGGGAGTGGTATCCGCCGATGCCTGCATCAGAGCGCTGCGCCTTTGGTCCCTATGGTGATCATTCGCCATCCCCCTTGCGCAGCACCAACAGGGCCACACGGATGGCAGCGTAGATCATCGCAAAGATCAGCATCTGGAAGAACGTGTTCTCAAAGGCGACGAGCGTCAGCCCGCCCCCGCGAAACAGCGCCATCAGCACCCAGAAAACGAGCGCGGCAATGGTCACGTCCCATGTCAGCTTGCGCATCATCGTGATTACCCCACGGACCCTTCAAGCGAAATCGCAACCAGCGCCTGTGCTTCCATCGCAAACTCCATCGGCAGCGCCTGAAGCACGTCTTTACAGAAGCCGTTCACGACCAGGGCAACCGCCTCTTCCTCGTCCATGCCGCGCGAACGGCAGTAGAACAGCTGATCGTCGTCTACTTTGGAGGTGGTCGCCTCATGCTCCACCCGGCTGCTGTTATTCTTGACCTCGATGTAAGGCACCGTGTGGGCCCCGCATTTGTCGCCGATTAACAAGCTGTCGCACTGGGTATAGTTGCGCGATTCCTTGGCTTTGGGGTGCATGGTCACCAAGCCGCGATAGGTGTTCTGCGCCTTGCCTGCCGAAATCCCCTTGGACACGATGCGCGATTTGGTGCGCTTGCCCAGGTGGATCATCTTGGTGCCGGTGTCAGCCTGCTGCATGTTGTTGGCGATGGCGATGGAATAGAACTCGCCCTGGCTATCGTCGCCGCGCAGGATGCAGGAAGGATACTTCCACGTCACGGCAGAGCCGGTTTCGACCTGCGTCCACATCACCTTTGCACGGTCGCCACGGCAGTCTGCACGCTTGGTCACAAAGTTGTAGATCCCGCCCTTGCCGTCTTCATCACCGGGGTACCAGTTCTGAACGGTCGAATATTTCACCTCGGCGTCTTCCTCGATGATGATCTCAACCACCGCGGCGTGCAACTGGCTCTCGTCGCGCTGCGGCGCGGTACAGCCTTCAAGGTAGGACACATAGGACCCCTTGTCGGCAATGATCAGCGTGCGTTCAAACTGGCCGGTGTTTTCGGCGTTGATACGGAAATAGGTCGACAGCTCCATCGGACAGCGCACGCCCGGCGGCACATACACGAACGACCCGTCAGAGAAGACGGCCGAGTTCAGCGTCGCATAGAAGTTGTCATTCACCGGCACGACCGAACCAAGGTATTTCTTGACCAACTCGGGGTGCTCGCGGATCGCCTCGGAGATAGAGCAGAAGATCACGCCCGCCTTTTTCAGCTCGTCCTGGAAGGTGGTGCCGACCGAAACAGAGTCAAAAACCGCATCCACAGCCACCTTGCGGGGCTCGTCGCCAATCTTCTCTGCGCCTTCGACGCCTGCCAGAATCGCCTGCTCTTTCAACGGGATACCCAGCTTCTTGTAGGTCTCCAGCAGCTTGGGATCGACGTCATCCAGGCTCTTGGGCTTTTCGGCCATCGATTTCGGACGCGCATAATAATACTGCTGCTGAAAGTCGATTTCCGGATAGTCGACCATCGCCCAGTTCGGCTCTTTCTTGGTCAGCCAGCGTTCATAGGCCGCCAGACGCCATTCCAGCATCCATTCGGGCTCTTCGTTCTTCTCCGAGATCAGCTTGACGATATCGGCGTTCAGACCCAAGGGGGCATAGTCCATCTCGATATCTGTGGACCACCCGTATTTATAGGCACCACCGACTTCGCGCACGGCATCCACGGTTTCCTGATCAACGCCCTCTTTAACGCCGGTGTTCGGGTCGTCCTTGACCAAAGTGCTATCCATGCTTTTCATCCTTCAACTGGCGGCGCGCATCAAGCGGCCCGCGCCTCGTGTTTCTTCAATTTCGCGGTCCAGGCGTCTGCAAAACGCAAGACCTGTTCTTCTGTGGTGTCCGGCCCAAGTGATACGCGCACGGCACAGGATGCCTCAGCGTCGTCAAACCCCATCGCCGTCAACACCCGGCTTGTCGCCACCTTACCGCTAGAGCACGCAGACCCCGCGCTGATCGCAAAGCCCGCAAGGTCCATCTGCATCACCTGCGTCTCACCGCGCCACCCGGGCGTGATAAAGCAAGAGGTGTTCGGCAAACGCGCCACGTCTTTCCCAACAAAAATAGTCTTCTTTGACGCAGCCTCAAGAGCCTTCTCTAGAACATTTCTAAGTTCTGCAACCCGTTCCCATACGCCATCCGCCAAATCCTGCGCTGCGGCAGCGCATGCAGCCCCGAAACCGGCGATGCCGATAACGTTTTCTGTCCCCGCACGACGGCCCAATTCCTGCCCGCCTCCGCGCAACATCGGCTGCATCAATCCGGGCGTATATTCCGGCCCCGCGATCAGCGCACCGATGCCCTTGGGGCCGCCCAACTTATGCGCCGAGACAGCCAAAGACGCATGGCGCCCCACATCTGAACGCCAGCGCCCCAGATCCGACAACTTGCCCGCCGCTTGCACCGCGTCACGGAACACGCTTGCAGGCGACGCGCCCAAACGCGCCAGCTCGGCCAACAGGCTTTCCGGCTGCAACACCCCTGTCTCGCTATTGGCACGTTGCAAAAACAGCGTTTTGCCCGCCAAGGCTCCGTCGGGCAGCGCGTTCAAATCCACGTGACCATTGCGACCCACAGGCAATTGCTCGGCCTCCGGGCACCAGGTGCGCACGGCTTCATGCTCCAAGGCTGCGCCGACCACATTGCCCGCGTCCTGCACCACACCCGCAATCGCCTCGGTGGCACCGCTGGTAAAGATCACCTCCGACACATCGCAGCCGACCAAAGCTGCCACCTGCCCGCGTGCTTTCTCGACCATCATCTTGGCCGCACGCCCTTCGGCATGGACGCTGGACGGGTTGCCCGCCACATCCATCGCCGCCAGCATGGCCGCGCGCGCCTCTGCCCGCAGGGGCGTGGTCGCGTTATGATCAAGATATACTCTCACATCACCTTCCAAATGGTCCTAAATCCCAGGGAGTGTGAGGGACAGCGTCCCTCATTCCGCATCCGCCTCGTCCACGATGGCAAAGAGGTTCGGCACCGCCGGACAGGGGGCAAGCTCGTTCGCGACAACATCCGACAGCCGCGTCTGGTGCAGAAAGACATAGACCTGTGCGCTCAGCCCTTCCCACAAACGGTTGGTCAGCGACTGCGCCCGGCTGCCCGATGACCCGCCAGAGGCACCGGCCCCCACATGCATCGCATCGACCTTCTCGTCGACCGCCGCCAGAATATCGACAACGCGAATGTCCGACGCGGGCCGCCCCAAGCGGTAGCCGCCGCCCGGACCACGCACCGATGACACCAGTTCGGCCCGGCGCAGCTTGACGAAAAGCTGCTCTAAGTACGGCAGTGAAATGGACTGACGCGTCGCGATATCGCCCAGATTGACCAGACGATCCGCGGGCTGAAGCGCTATATCGGCCAAAGCGACCATCGCATACCGCCCCTTGGTTGACAGCTTCATCGCAGTGTTCCCTTCCCCATAAGCGCCTGTTTGATTGACGACGACGCCTGAAATGCCTAAACGCAAAGTCTGACCCCCAGAAACGGGGATCACACAAGTTAGAACCGTTCTAAACTGCCCTAGCGAATTCGTCAACTATTCCGCTGCACTTAGAACCCCAAGCAGGGACGCTCATGCCCGAGGTTATTTTTCCCGGACCCGAAGGCCGCCTCGAAGGCCGCTACCATCCACAAAAAGAACGCGACGCACCCATCGCCATTCTGCTCCACCCGCACCCACAATTCGGCGGGACGATGAACCATAAGGTTGTGTATAATATGCACTATGCCTTCTACAATATGGGTTTCACCGTTCTGCGCTTCAATTTCCGCGGCGTGGGCCGGAGCCAGGGTGAATACGATCAGGGGGTTGGTGAACTCTCCGATGCGGCCTCGGCGCTGGATTACCTGCAATCGATGAACAACAACTCCAAGCATTGCTGGGTTGCCGGTTTCTCGTTTGGCGCATGGATCGGGATGCAGCTGCTGATGCGCCGCCCCGAGATCACGGGCTTCATCTCTGTCGCACCACCGGCGAATATGTATGACTTCAGCTTCCTCGCACCCTGCCCGGCCTCCGGTCTGGTGATCAACGGGACCGCTGACCGTGTGGCACCACCCGCAGATACCGTGAACCTCGTGAACAAGTTGCACGAGCAGAAAGGCATCACCATCACCCACCAAGAGATTGAGGGGGCCGGCCACTTCTTTGAAGAGCCGCATATGGAGACGTTGATCACCTCTACCACAGACTACGTGAAGCGCCGCCTGACGGAGACAACCCGCTAATGGCGGATCCGACAGTCGTCGAACTGGCCAACCAAATGGCCGAAGAATGTCTGGCGGTCCAACGCGAAACCGGACAGGAGCGGCTTTTTATGGAAGTCGCTGCTGTTCTGGGCGCGTCGTCGCAGACGATGGAAGAAGCCTTTGTCACGGCGATCCGCACGCGGCTTGCCGCCGCACAGGGGCGTGACTTTATGGCCAAGGCGCTTGCCGCGCACCGTGCAAAGGAAAACTGACGTATGACCACCAGACTTGAGCAGCAGATCGCCTTTCTGAACGAAGCGGACAAGCTCAAGTCGGTCACACGCGGGACGTTGCTTTGCGATGCGTCGCGGGCCGAAAACTCGGCTGAACACAGCTGGCACCTGACGCTTTATGCGCTGGTGCTGGCGGATCAGGCGGGCCCCGATGTCGACATCACCCGCGTGATCAAGATGCTGATCCTGCATGATCTGGTAGAGATTGACGCAGGCGACAACCCGATCTTTGGCAGCTACGACACTGCCGATATGGAAGCGCAGGAACAGCTTGCCGCTGATCGTATTTTTGGCATCCTTCCCAATGACTTACGCGATGATCTTCGCGCGACCTGGGAAGAGTTCGAAGCCAATGAGACCCCCACAGCCCGCTTTGCGAAATCGCTCGACCGCTTCCAGCCCCCGATGCAGAACCTCGCGGCGGGCGGCGGCAGCTGGGTTGAATACAACGTGACCGAAGCGCAATTCGTGGAAAAGGTCGGCAGCAAAATCCAGACCGGCGCGCCAGGGCTTTGGGAGTTTGCCCGCGCCCGTGTCTCTGCATGGTTTGCCGCGCGGAGCTAACTGCCCGCCCCCTCTACGCATCATCCCCCACCACGCGTGTCACACGCCTGTCGCAGCGCGATGATATGGGCTAAGCCGCGCAACTCTTTTCAGTATACCATTGCATACCGACTAGGCATTCATGCCTGAATAGGCTATGCGGGTGTCAGTATCATTTCAAAGGACCGCAGATGATGACCAAGATCAAAGTGGAAAACCCGATCGTTGAGCTCGACGGTGATGAGATGACCCGCATCATGTGGGATTTCATTAAGAAAAAGCTGATCCTTCCCTATCTCGATGTGGATCTGAAGTATTACGATCTGGGGATGGAGGTCCGCGACGAGACCAACGACCAGATCACCATAGACGCGGCCCATGCGATCAAGGAATACGGCGTTGGCGTCAAATGCGCGACCATCACCCCTGACGAGGCTCGGGTCGAGGAATTCGGCCTGAAAGAGATGTGGCGCTCCCCCAACGGGACGATCCGTAACATTTTGGGCGGCGTGATTTTCCGTCAGCCGATCATCTGCAAGAACGTCCCCCGCCTTGTGCCCGGTTGGACCAAGCCGATTGTCGTGGGCCGTCATGCCTATGGCGACCAGTATAAAGCGACCGATTTCAAATTTCCCGGCAAGGGCAAGCTGACCCTGAAATTCGTCGGCGAAGACGGGACAGAGATTGAACGCGAGCTTTTCGACGCCCCGGACGCCGGTGTCGTGATGGCGATGTACAACCTTGATAAATCCATCATCGATTTCGCCCGCGCCTCGCTGAACTACGGTTTAAACCTGGGCTGGCCGGTGTATCTGAGCACCAAGAACACGATCCTCAAGCAGTATGACGGCCGCTTCCTCGAGCTGTTCCAGCATATCTACGAGACTGAATTCGAAGATAAATTCAAAGCGGCGGGCATTACCTATGAACACCGTCTGATCGACGACATGGTCGCCTGCGCGATGAAGTGGAACGGCGGCTATGTCTGGGCCTGCAAGAACTATGACGGCGACGTGCAGTCAGACACCGTTGCGCAGGGGTTCGGCTCGCTCGGGTTGATGACATCCGTGCTGATGACCCCCGATGGCCAGACGGTCGAGGCTGAAGCTGCCCACGGCACGGTCACCCGCCACTATCGTCAGCACCAGAAGGGCGAGGAAACCTCGACCAACTCCATCGCGTCGATCTACGCATGGACCGGCGGGCTGAAGCACCGCGGCAAGCTGGATGGCAACGCCGAGCTGACACGCTTTGCAGAGACGCTCGAGAAAACCGTGGTGGATACCGTGGAATCGGGTTTCATGACCAAGGACCTCGCGTTGCTGGTTGGCCCCGACCAAGGCTGGCTGACGACAATGGGCTTCCTTGAAAAGGTGGATGAGAACCTGAACAAGGCGCTTGGCGCGCAGTAAGCCGAATGCTTAAAATAAGGGCCATCCTCACCGGGTGGCCCTTTTTCTGTGCACGATCCCCCGCGTGACGTGATGTCATGGCGAAAAATATTATTCTGCACTGCAGCACCCCTAGACAGGTCAACATAGCTGCCCTATCTGGGCGATATGACATATGCTGATCCCCTCCACCATTCTTCGCTAGATGATGTTCAAGGCCTCAGCCTTGGGGTCTTTCTCTGCGGTATCGGAATTTTTGTGCTGACCTCTGCCGGTCTGATCACCGGGCAGACGGCGGGCTTGGCGGTGATCATCGCCTATCTGACAGGCTATTCCTTTGGCACGGTCTTCTTCCTGATCAACCTGCCGTTCTACTTCCTTGCGTATAAACGGCTTGGGGCCGAGTTCACGATCAAATCGCTGATTTCCGTGACCATGCTGTCGGTAGTGACCGAATTCCTGCCCTATGGTTTCGCGATCCAGTCGCTCAGCCCTGCCCTCGCGGCGGTGATCTTTGGCGCGCTGGTGGGTCTGGGGCTGCTGGCGATGTTCCGCCACAACGGGTCGCTTGGCGGCCTTGGGGTGGTGGCACTGCTGGTGCAGGACACCACGGGGTTCAAAGCCGGATGGGTCCAGCTGATCACCGACGCCGTGATCTTTTCAGTCGCCTTGTTCCTGTTTCCAGCCTCTGTCGTGGGCTATTCGCTGCTTGGGGCACTGGTGCTGAACCTGATCATCACCTTCAACCACCGCCGCGACCGCTATATCGCGACCTGATCCGCAGGCGTATAGCACCCAGCACCGCTCTTGACACCGGCCCGTGACCGCCGCAGGACTGGGCCGGAAAGCAGCAACGGGCGCGTCAGGATATGCATTACTTTTGGTTGATGATCGCGATCCTGACAGAGACGTTGGGCACCAGCGCTTTGCAAGCCTCGCAACAGTTTACGCGGCTTTGGCCTTCGGTCGGCGTCGTTGTCTGCTATGCGATTTCTTTCTACCTGATGGGGCTGACGCTCAAAGTGATGCCGGTGGGGATCGTCTATGCGATCTGGTCGGGCCTTGGCATCGTCTGCATCGCGGGCATCGGCTATATCGTGTTCGGACAAAAGCTCGACCTCGCCGCGGTGGTGGGCCTGTCGATGATCATCGGCGGCGTGCTGGTCATCCACCTGTTTTCCCACAGTACGACCCACTAAGGCGCGCTATCTCGGAACCTGCCGCTGCTTTTAGGCGTTAGCGTGTAACGCAACGACCGAAAGTGCCGCATGTTAGACTCACTAAGCTCCGTTTGGGGCACCCTCCCCGACCCTTTGCGCAATCAGCTAGAAGGCTACGCCATCGGGTTCTGGAGCGTCCTGCCGCAGCTTATCCTGTCGATCGTTTTCCTGTGTTTTCTCTGGGCCATCATCCGCATCGTTCAGGCCGTCGTGCCCGGCACCCTGCGCCGCGCCCATATGCGGCGGTCGCTTATTGACGTGATCATGATGCTGATCGTCGTGGGCATGTGGCTCTTCGGGGTGCTGATCGCGGTGACCATCGCCTTTCCCACCATCACCCCCGGCAAGGCACTGACCGCCTTGGGTGTCGGCGGTGTCGCCATCGGTTTCGCCTTCAAGGATGTGTTCGAAAACTTCCTCGCCGGTATCTTGCTGCTGATCCGCGAGCCTTTTGCGGTGGAGGATTACATCGAATGCGAAGGGTTTGAGGGTCAGGTCGAAGAGATCACGATCCGCGATACCCATGTGCGCCAGACCGACGGGCAGCTTGTGGTCGCCCCGAACGCCATGTTCTTCAAGAACCCCGTCACCATCCGTACCGCCCGCGATGTGCGCCGGACCACGGTGATCTGCGGCGTGGCCTACGGCGAGGACGTGGATGCCGCGCGCGACGTGATCGCCAATGCGGTGCGCGGCGTGGATGCGGTACGCGACGACGTGCGCGACGTCGAGATCTTTGCGCAGGAGTTCGCGGATAGCGCGATCAACTTCGAGGTCACATGGTGGACCGGCTCACGCCCCATCGATATCCGCAGCAGCCGTGACAAAGTCGTGGCCGCCGTCAAACGCGCGCTGGATGATGCGGGCATCGAGATCCCCTTCCCCTATCGCACGCTGACCTTCAATGAACCGCTGCCCATCGACGACCGCCGCGACAGCACAGAAGACACAGGCACCGGCGGCTAATCGCCTTTAGGGCTAGCTTTCTGATGCCGGGCACGGTAAGCGCTGCGCAAATGCTGCGGTGCGAGAGCGTGCGCGGCCCCCTCCCGTATCAAAGGCATACCCCAATGGACATGCGTAACATCGCAATCATCGCTCACGTTGACCACGGCAAAACGACGCTGGTTGACGAGCTTCTGAAACAATCCGGCACCTACCGCGAAAACCAGGCCACAACCGAACGCGCGATGGACAGCAACGATCTGGAGCGCGAGCGCGGCATCACGATCTTTGCCAAGCCGACCTCGGTCGTCTGGAACAACACACGCATCAACATCGTCGACACGCCTGGCCACGCCGACTTTGGCGGCGAGGTGGAGCGCATCCTGTCGATGGTCGACGGTGTTGTCCTGCTGGTCGACGCGGCTGAAGGCCCGATGCCACAGACCAAATTCGTGACCTCCAAGGCGCTGAAGCTGGGCCTGCGCCCGATCGTCGTGCTGAACAAGGTCGACAAGACCGACGCCGAGCCTGACCGCGCACTGGACGAATGTTTCGACCTTTTCGCCAGCCTTGACGCGACAGACGAACAGCTTGAATTCCCGCATATGTACGCCTCCGGCCGCTCTGGCTGGGCCGATGCAGAGCTGGACGGCCCGCGCAAAGACCTTAGCGCGCTGTTCGAGCTTGTGCTCAAGCATGTGCCTGCGCCAAAGCAGATCGAAAACGCCGACAAGCCCTTCACCATGCTGGCAACCACATTGGGCGGTGACCCCTTCCTGGGCCGTCTGTTGACGGGTCGCGTGGAAACAGGCACGCTGAAAGCCGGCCAAAGCATCAAGGCGATGTCGCGCGACGGCAAACTGATTGAAAACTTCCGCTGCACCAAGATCCTCGCCTTCCGCGGGCTGGAGCAGACGGCCATCGACGTGGCTGAAGCAGGTGACATCGTTTCCATCGCCGGTATGTCCAAGGCAACCGTGGCCGACACGCTGGCCGATACATCGGTGAACGAAGCCATCCCTGCCCAGCCGATCGATCCGCCCACCATCACCGTGACTTTCGGCATCAACGACAGCCCGCTGGCCGGTCGTGACGGCAAGAAAGTCCAGTCCCGCGTGATCCGCGAGCGCCTGATGAAGGAAGCCGAATCCAACGTCGCGATCAAAATCTCCGACACCCCCGGCGGCGACGCCTTCGAGGTTGCCGGTCGTGGCGAATTGCAAATGGGTGTTCTGATCGAGAACATGCGCCGCGAAGGGTTCGAGCTTTCGATCTCGCGCCCGCAGGTTCTGTTCCAGGAGATCGACGGTGTGCGTCACGAGCCCATCGAAGAAGCCACCATCGACGTGGATGACGAATACTCCGGCGCGGTCATCGAAAAGATCACTGGCACCCGTAAGGGCGAGTTGGTCGAGATGAAACCCGCCGGTGCCGGCAAAACCCGCATCATCGCCCATGTCCCGTCGCGCGGGCTGATCGGCTACCACGGTGAATTCCTGACCGACACACGCGGCACAGGCGTCATCAACCGCGTATTCCATTCCTGGGCACCGCACAAGGGCACGATCCCCGGCCGTCGCGCGGGCGTCCTGATCTCGATGGAGAACGGCACCTCGGTGGCCTTCGCCCTGTGGAACCTTGAAGAACGCGGCAAGATGATGATCGGCGCACAGGCTGACGTCTATACCGGCATGATCATCGGCGAACACAGCCGTGAGAACGATCTTGAGGTGAACCCGCTGAAGGGCAAAAAGCTGACCAACGTCCGCGCCTCGGGCACCGACGAGGCCGTCCGTCTGACCACGCCCATGACACTGAGCCTGGAAGAAGCCATCGCCTATATCGATGATGACGAACTGGTTGAAGTGACGCCAAACGCAGTCCGTCTGCGCAAGCGCTATCTGGACCCGCACGAGCGGAAACGGATGGCAAAGTCGGCGTAAACAAAGCGACGCTGGACCGGGGCTTTGCCCCGGACCCCAGGATTTTATACCATTTGGAAAGCGGGGCTGGTTTTGCCCTGCTTTTTTTATGTCTGGCGATCTGTGGGGGGAGGGTTGGTGGGGTCAGCGGCCTCGCTTGGCCGCTGACAAGAACTTGGGTGCGGGGGTGGCCAGCTGGGCTTAGCCGTCGATCTCTACGACCATCAGTTCGCGTTCTGACGCGTCTTTGGCGTGGCTCAGCGCCTCTTGGTAGGCGTCGGAGTTGTAGCAATCGACCGCATCCTCGACAGAGGCGAAACGGGCCACAACATTGCGCGGGCGTTCCTTGCCTTCAAGCTGCACGAAGCGGCCACCACGGGCCAAGAAGCTTCCCCCATGGGCCGCGATGGCGGGGCCAGCAAGCTTGGCGTATTTTCCGTAGGCGTCCTCGTCAGTAACCGTGACATGTGCAATCCACAAAGCGGGCATCGTTTATCCTTTCAGAACATTTTCGGCTGCGGCAATCGCGGCCTCGGCATTTGCGACATCTTTGGCACCACCCTGGGCCATTTCAGGACGGCCACCGCCACCCTTACCGCCCAGTTCGGCAACGACTGTCTTGACGATATCAACCGCCGAGATCGTGGCGGCCAGATCAGCGGTCACACCCGCCGCGACCGCTGCCTTGCCGTCGGCATCAGCGATCAGCAGCACCGCACCGGACCCGAGCTTGGCCTTATGTTCGTCGATCAGCGCGGGAAGATCCTTGCCGGTCACACCGTTGACCACCTGCGCGATGAACTTGATCCCGTTCACCTCGCGCGGGGCCGCGGCACCGGCATCGCCACCGCCCGACATGGCCAGCTCGCGGCGCAGCTGAGCGACCTCGTTGGCCAAGGCGCGGCGTTCGTCCAGCAAGGCACGGACGCGATCGGGCACATCCGCGGTCGAGGTCTTGAGCTCTGCCGCGACGCGGGTCAGCGCGGTTTCCTGCGTGCGCAGCCACTTGAGGGCCTCGGTGCCGGTCAGCGCCTCGATCCGGCGTATGCCGGAGCTGCTGGAGCTGTCGCCCAACAACACAAAGGCCCCGATGTCACCGGTCTGGCGCACGTGGGTACCACCGCAGAGTTCCAGCGAATAGGTCTGCTTGTCCGCGCCCTTGCCCGACCCGGCCTCGCGGCCCATAGAAACAACCCGCACCTCGTCGCCATACTTCTCGCCAAAGAGCGCCTGCGCCCCCATCTCGCGCGCGTCATCCGGGGTCATGATCCGGGTTTCCACGGCGGTGTTCTGGCGGATGTAGCTGTTCACCTCTTCCTCGACCGCGGCCAGTTGGTCGGCCGTCATCGGGTGGTTATGGCTATAATCAAAACGCAAACGATCCGCCGCATTCAAAGAGCCACGCTGCATCACGTGATCCCCCAAGGTCTTGCGCAGCGCCTCGTTCAGCAGGTGTGTGGCGGAGTGGTTCGCACGGATCGAAGTCCGGCGCGCGTGGTCCACATCCAAGACCGCAGCCTGAGAGGTCTTGACTGTGCCCTCTGTCACCTCGCCGATATGGATAAAGACACCCGCGGTCTTGCGCGTGTCGGTCACCGTGACCACGCCGCTGTCGGTCTTGATCGTGCCGGTGTCCCCGACCTGACCGCCACTTTCGGCGTAAAACGGTGTTTGGTTCAGCGCGATTTGAACGGCGTCGCCCTGTTTCACCTCGGCCACCTGCGCCCCGTCCTGGATCAGCGCAACGATCTGCCCCTCGGCGGTTTCGGTGTCATAGCCCAGAAAATCGGTGGTGCCGGATTTTTCAGCCACATCGAACCAAACGGTCGCATCGGCCGCTTCGCCCGAACCGGACCACGCGGCACGCGCCTTGGCCTTTTGCGCATCCATCGCGGCGTTGAAGCCTTCAAGGTCAACCTTGCGGTCCTGTTCGCGCAGGGCATCTTGGGTCAGATCGACCGGGAAGCCGTAGGTGTCATAGAGTTTGAACGCGGCCTCGCCCGGCAGATCGGCACCGGCGGGCAGGCCCTTGAGTTCGTCATCCAGCAGCTTCAGACCGCGGTCCAACGTTTGCTTGAAGCGCGTTTCTTCCAGCAGCAGTGTCTCTGTAATCAGTGACTGCGCCTGCCCCAATTCGGGGTAGGCCCCGCCCATCTGACGCACCAATTCGGGTACAAGGCGGTGCATCAACGGGTCCTTCAACCCCAGCAAATGCGCGTGACGCATGGCCCGGCGCATGATCCGCCGCAGCACATAGCCCCGCCCGTCGTTCGACGGCATCACCCCGTCCGCGATCAGGAAGGAGGTCGACCGCAGGTGGTCGGCGATCACGCGGTGGTGCGTCTTGCCCGGGCCATCCGGATCGGTGCTGGAGGCATGGGCGCTCGCTTCGATCAGGTTGCGCATCAGGTCGGTGGCATAGTTGTCGTTCGTGCCCTGCAGCAGCGCCGCGACCCGCTCGATCCCCATGCCAGTGTCGATCGATTGGTTCGGCAGTGCGGTGCGGCTGCCGTCCTCGAACTGTTCATACTGCATGAAAACGAGGTTCCAGATCTCGACAAACCGGTCGCCGTCTTCCTCTGGCGATCCGGGAGGGCCGCCCCAGATATGATCCCCGTGGTCGTAAAAAATCTCGGAGCATGGGCCGCAAGGGCCGGTCGGCCCCATCATCCAGAAGTTGTCATCTGTCGCGATGCGAATGATCCGGTCGTCCGGCAGCCCGGCGACTTTCTTCCAGATGTCCGCAGCCTCGTCGTCGGTATGGTAAACGGTCACGTAAAGACGGTTGGGATCAATGCCCAGTTCTTTGGTAATCAGCTCCCATGAAAAGGCGATGGCCTCGGCCTTGAAATAGTCTCCAAAGCTGAAATTACCGAGCATTTCAAAGAAGGTATGGTGGCGCGCTGTATAGCCCACATTGTCAAGGTCATTATGTTTGCCCCCGGCGCGCACGCATTTCTGCGCTGTTGTCGCACGCGAATAATCGCGGGTTTCGACGCCGGTAAACAGGTTCTTGAACTGCACCATGCCGGAGTTCGCGAACATCAGCGTGGGGTCGTTTCGCGGCACCAGCGGGCTGGACGGCTGGATCGAGTGACCCTGCTTTTCAAAATAACCAAGGAAGGTTGATCGGATATCGTTGAGCGTCTTCATATGCGGGGCCTTTCGAGGGGCAAAAACAATTACCTTCGAATACCCTCGCGACAGAGCACTGTCCACAGGCAGCCCCCATGAAAAAAGGCGCGCCCTGGGGGCACGCCTTTTCTAACCACTTGCGGTGCAAGCCTTTACGCTTCGAGGATATCCGCGTCGTCGCTGTCGGAGCCGTCGAAGTCCAGCCCATGGGCCGCGCGGATCTTGTCTTCGATCTCATTTGCCATGGCGGTGTTTTCTTTCAGGAAGGTCTTGGCGTTTTCACGCCCCTGCCCGATCCGTTCATCGCCATAGCTGAACCACGATCCCGATTTATCAACCACGCCAGCTTTGACCCCCAGATCCAGCAGCTCGCCCATCTTGGAGATCCCTTCCCCATACATGATGTCGAATTCGACCTGCTTGAACGGTGCGGCCACCTTGTTCTTGACGATCTTGACCCGTGTGGCGTTGCCGACCACCTCGTCACGATCCTTGAGCGCGCCGATGCGGCGGATGTCCAGACGGACGGAAGAATAGAATTTCAGCGCGTTCCCACCGGTTGTCGTTTCGGGCGACCCGAACATAACGCCAATTTTCATCCGGATCTGGTTGATGAAAATCACCATGCAGTTCGACCGCGAGATCGAGCCTGTCAGTTTCCGCATTGCCTGGCTCATCAGACGGGCCTGCACCCCGACAGAGCTGTCGCCCATATCGCCTTCCAACTCGGACTTTGGTGTCAGCGCAGCGACGGAGTCGACCACCACCATATTCACCGCACCGGAGCGGACCAACGTATCCGTGATCTCGAGCGCTTGTTCGCCGGTGTCAGGCTGGGAAATCAGCAGCTCGTCGATATCGACGCCCAATTTGCGCGCGTATTGCGGGTCAAGCGCGTGTTCCGCGTCAACAAAGGCACAAACGCCGCCGTTTTTCTGCTGCTCCGCAACACAATGCAGGGTCAATGTGGTCTTACCCGAGGATTCCGGGCCGTAAATCTCGATGATCCGCCCCATGGGCAGACCGCCGATACCAAGCGCGATATCCAACCCCAACGAACCGGTCGAGCTTGCCTTGATGTCCTGAATGGCCCCTTCGGCCCCCAGCTTCATGATCGACCCTTTACCGAACTGGCGTTCAATCTGTGCCAGCGCGCTGTCCAGGGCCTTTTGCTTCTCAGCTTGTTTCTTGTTGTCCATAGTCAAAAGATCTGCCGTTGCCATGATAGGTTATCCTCTTACTGTCACAGTGGTCTGCAAGCCGCAATCATCATGCCCCGACCATCTTGATGTTCTTTCTATGTTCCATATGAGATCAAAATGAGAACATTACAATGTATTTGTTTGCCCTTTCATCTATTTATTGAACTGATTAACATTCGGTTGATACGCGAAAATTACTATTCGACTGACGAAAGGTTTTCTTTCAAGTGCTTGTTTTCTTTAAGGAACGCCTTGCGTTTTTGTCGGTTCCAAAAACCGGAACCACAGCTTATGAAACCGCTTTGGCCCCCCGGGCGGATATGGTCATTTCTGAACCGCCCATGCTGAAACATGCGCCGGTCTATCGCTACAACCGGTTTATTCGCCCGATGTTTCTGAAAGTCTGTGACACGGAACTTGAATTGATGGCCGTCATGCGCGAACCGATCAGTTGGCTGGGCAGTTGGTATCGTTATCGCCAGCGGCCCTTTATGCAGGGCAAGCCCAATGCCACCTTTGACGTGAGTTTTGATGAATTCATTCTTGCCTATATGAAGGGGAAAAAACCGGGATTTGCCGACGTGGGCAGCCAGCTAAACTTTATGGCAGCGCAACCGAACGGAACGGGCATAACCCATTATTTTCGATACGAGAATCAGGATCGGTTAAAAGGTTTTCTTGAACAAAGGCTCGACGTGACGCTTGATCTGAAACAAGAAAACGTGTCCCCCAAAATGGACCTGCATCTTTCCCCGGAGATAGAGCAACGTTTCAAACGCAAATTCGCAGATGAATTCGCGCTTTACGACTCGATCAAGTAGCGACCAGCCAGCCTATTGGATCTGACTGTTCACAGTGTTCGTCAGCTCCGTCAGCGAAAACGGTTTAGGCAGGAAAACAGAATTGGGAATCGTCATCTGGGCATCGCCGAAACTATCCTCGGCATAGCCAGAGACAAAGACCACAGGCACCCCCGGGCGTGCTTTCAGCGCTTCGCGTACCCAAGTGGGGCCATCCATTCCCGGCATGATCACGTCGGTCACAAAGACATCAATATTAAGGGCTTGGTCCTCAAGGGTTTTTAGTGCCATCTCGGCCGAGTCGGCTTCAAGAACGGTATAGCCGCGCATGCGCAGCGCGCGGCTGGCAAATGCGCGCACCGGTGCTTCGTCTTCGACCAGCAAAACGGTCCCGTCCTCTCTTTTCGATCCGGTCGGGGAAGCGGTTAGTTTCATCGGCGCTGATGCCTCTGCGCCCTTGCTATGGCACGGGAAATACAGGGTGAAGGTGGTGCCTTCCCCGATCGTGCTATCGACGAAAATATAGCCCCCCGACTGTTTCACGATACCGTAGGCGGTGGACAGCCCCAGCCCCGTGCCCTCGCCGGTCCGTTTGGTGGTGTAGAAGGGTTCAAACACTTTTTGCAAACGGTCCTGCGGGATGCCTTCGCCCTCGTCGGTGACCTGAACAGTTACGTATTTCCCGACGGGCACGGTCACCCGATCACGTGTAAGCGGTTCAGCCAGCTGGGTATTTTCTGTCGTGACCTTGATTTCCCCGCCCATGGGCATAGCATCGCGCGCGTTCACGATCAGGTTCATCAGCACCTGTTCCAACTGCCGTTTATCTGCACGAATGGGTTGCAAGATCGGGTCATGGCTGAGCGTCAGGGTCACCGTTTCACCAACCAGACGATTAAGCAAATGGGTCAGGTCGGCGAGCGTGTCACGCATATTGACCGTCTCGGGGCGGAGCGTCTGCTTGCGTGAAAAGGCGAGCAACTGCCCCACCAAAGCCGCAGCGCGGTTGGCATTCTGGTCGATCTGCACCAGATCGCTGTAATCACGATCGCCCGGGTCATGGCGCAGAAGGAGCAGGTCACAGTGGCCAGAAATAGCGGTGAGCAGATTGTTAAAATCATGGGCAACGCCCCCAGCAAGCTGCCCGATAGCCTGCATTTTTTGACTTTGGGTAAACTGCGCCTCCAACGATTTAAGCTCGGTCGCGTCATGTAGCACGGCGATCAGCGTGGGCGTGCCGCCTTCGGAAATCAGGCTTAACCTTATCTGCACAAACACTTCCCGATCGCTGCGTTTGAGCCTGAGGAACTCGGGCTTTTGCAGCAATCTCCCTTCCAGCGTATCTTGCAACCAGTCCGAGATTGATCGTCCCAACCCCTCCATCACGTCGGCAAGCGACACGCCTTCCGTCAATTCCGCGCCCACCAACTGCTCTGCCGGGGCGTTGAAGGACAAAACCTCGCCACTTGGGGCGACTTTGATGAGCGGGATCGGCAGGTTTTGAAGCGCGGACCATCCTGCGTCCTGAAACCGGTCGTTTGCATGGGGCAGAAAATATAGTGCGCGGCGGTTCGCCGAGGCTCCGATCTCGGCGACGGTCATGCATATGGGGCCTTTGGCAGTCTGCACGGTGACCATTTCCCCCGAAGCGATGGGGATATCGCCGATGATCTGATTCAACGCCGTCACGCGCCTGCCGACTAGACTGCGGGCCGCGGCGTTCATGAACAAAATGACGTTCGAGTTGCTGGCCATGACCATTGGCAACCCGTGATCGCTGGTGCCAGCCCCGTTTTCGGACGCGTCCCACAAGGTTTCGAGCCGCCAAAATAGATCTTCCCCCACGCGGTGCGCGGACAGGCGCATGGTGCCGTCACGGGTGTTGATGTCTTCTTTCGCAGCGCCCCCTTCCGTCGCCTTGGCCGCGAGCCGAGACGACAGCGCCTCAGGGTCCGCGAAAAGCGGCGCGAGCAGGTCGGCGATGGTGGGCTGTGCCGGACGCAGAAAGGTGGTTAACGCGACGTTGTTCTGCGCAACGATATCGCCCTCCTTGGTGGTTAGCACACAGGGGTTCGGATCATCAGCCATCGTGGTTTTTGCCGCCGTACGCTGCGCGCGTTGCACCCGCTGGCGGCGCAGCGCGACCACAAAGTTAACCAAGACAGCAAGGCCGACAGTGGCGCTGGCGGCCTGTAGAACGATGGCCAAAGAGCGCGCTGGAGCGATTGAACCAAGGATGGCGGCGAAGATAACAAAGGCTGATAGCACCAGCCAGCGCTTACCAAAGACGATCTGACGAGCCGCACTTTCTTGAGCCAACACTTTCCCCCTAAATCATGAAACCGAGTTCATTTAGACTTAGGAGGGTTAATGTGCTGTTAATTTCGTATCAGGTCAAAGAAAATAACATCTTCAAGTTGTTTCAAAGATCCTTCAACGACGTTTAAAATGTGCCGTGAAAAATCCGTCACCCTGCGCATCTACATGGAAACGCTTGGTAAATACCTGCGTCCAGTCCGGGTTCCGCGCCAGAAACGCCGCGGCCCGATCTTCGTTTTCAGATTGCAGAACCGAGCATGTCGCATAGGCCAGCGTCCCGTTTTTGGCGGTCAGCGTGGCGGCGTGATCCAGGATTTTATCCTGAATTTGTGTCAATTCTTCCAGACGACCGGCTGTAAACGTCCACTTGCCTTCGGGCGACCGGCGCCACGACCCGCTCCCCGAACAGGGAGCGTCACATAGAACGACGTCAAAGGGGCCTGCCCCGTCCAATTCATCGGTTGTCACCTGTCTGACGGTTACACCAGCGCGGTCTGCGCGCGCGGGCAGGTCGACCATTCGGCGCGGATCGATGTCGTGGGCAAAGACAGTCGCATCGCGCCGCGCGGCCATTGCCAGCGCCTTGCCGCCGCCACCTGCGCAATAATCAAGCATCCGTTCAGCTTCGGGAAGCGCTGCCACAACCGCTTGGCTGGCCGCATCCTGAAGTTCAATATCACCGTGTAAGTAGCTGTCAGAGTTGCGAAGTTTCCGCTCCCCTTCAGTCACCGTCAGGGCGGTGGTGCAAAGGTCATTCGTGCGTGTTTCGATGCCGGCTTCGGCCAACGCCTCTGCCACATCCGCGACCGTTGCCTGCGCCGTATTCACCCGGACAGAGATCGGTGCCCGCGATTGCAGAGCCTGCGCGACAGCTTCGGCGTCTGCCCCAAGCGACGCCTGAAACAGCGGTATGATCCAGTCCGGCAGGTTCCACAGGGTCGCCATATCACTTGGCGCGTCGGGGGTCGTGGCCTCTGCGTCCGACAACGGCAGCGGCGCGTGACCTTGCCCGTTGAACAGCGGCGCAAGGTCGATGCCTTGCGCCCGCAAGACGCCAATCATCAGCGCCCGCCCCGTGTCACCCCCCCCAAGGTGCGCGGCCAGCCGCCGCTGCCGCAAGACATCGAACACATGATCGCGCACCGCAGCACGGTCCTTGGACCCTGCATAGCGGCTGCCACGGGCCCAACGGGTCAAGGCTTGCTCCGCCGGGACGCCGTCCGCCATTGTGTTCAAAATCTCGATGGCGGCAGAGATGCGCGCGCCGGGGGTCATGCTTGGGTCACGTAGATTACGCCTTTGATTTAAGGGATTTACCCGATGCGGTAGTTCGGGCTTTCGCGGGTGATCTGCACATCATGCACGTGGCTTTCAGACAAACCCGCGTTGGTGATCTTGACGAAAGTGCAGTTCTTGCGCATTTCTTCGACCGTGGCGCAGCCGGTATAGCCCATGGCCGCACGCAGACCGCCGACCAATTGGTGCACAACGGCATTGGCAGAGCCTTTATACGGCACCTGACCTTCGATCCCCTCTGGCACCAGCTTGTCCGATGCGGCGTCTTTCTGGAAATACCGGTCGGCAGAGCCGCGCGCCATGGCGCCAAGGCTGCCCATGCCACGGTAGCTTTTGAAGCTACGGCCCTGGTACAGGATCACCTCGCCGGGGGATTCATCGGTGCCCGCAATCATGCTGCCGACCATCGCGCAGGACGCGCCTGCCGCAATCGCCTTGGCGAAATCACCCGAGAACTTGATCCCGCCGTCAGCGATGATAGGCACATCGCCAGCGGCTTTGGCGCAATCCATGATCGCCGTCAGCTGCGGCACGCCGACGCCAGCCACCATGCGGGTGGTGCAGATCGAACCGGGCCCGATGCCAACCTTAACGGCATCCGCCCCCGCATCGATCAACGCGCGGGTCGCGTCCCCTGTGGCGACGTTGCCGGCCACAATCTGCACGTCGCTCGACAATTCACGGGCACGGCGCACCGCCTCTGCCACGCCGGCGGAATGGCCATGCGCGGTATCGATTACGATCATATCAACACCCGCCTCGACCAATGCTTGCGAGCGTTCATAGCCCGCGTCGCCGACAGTCGTTGCCGCGGCAACGCGCAGACGGCCAAGGTTGTCTTTGCAAGCGGTGGGGTTCAGCACAGCCTGTTCGGTGTCTTTCAACGTCAGCAGGCCCGTCAGCTTGCCCTTGGCGTCGGTGACCAACAGCTTCTCGATCCGGCGCGCCTTCATCAGGCTGATCGCCTCGTCGCGGTCGGCGGGCTCTTGCAGCAGCGCCAGATTGTCGGAGGACATCATCAGGCGCACCGGCGTGGCATCATCAGAGGCAAAGCGCATATCGCGGTTCGTCACAATGCCCACAACGCGGCCTGCTTCATCAACAACAGGGAAGCCCGTGACACGGTAGCGTTCCTGTAGCGCCTTGGCATCAGCCAGCGTCTGGTCGGGGCGCAGGGTGATCGGGTTGTAGACGATGCCGGATTCAAACCGTTTGACGCGGCGCACTTCCTTGGACTGCTCGTCGATCGTGAGGTTGCGGTGAATGACCCCCATGCCCCCCGCCTGCGCCATGGCAATCGCCATGCGGCTTTCGGTGACCGTATCCATCGCAGAGCTGAGCAGCGGAATGTTCAGCGCGATCGATTTGGTAACGCGGGTCCGCGTGTCAGCCGTAGACGGCAACACGTTGGATGCCGCAGGCACCAGTAGTACATCATCAAAGGTCAGAGCCTCACGAATCTCCATTTTGCACCTCGGCTTGCATGGGTTCATTTGGCGGTTTCATATTTCATGGATGGGTTTGATTGGAAAGACCCATTTGCACGCTAACTGCATTGCTCGACGCGCATACGTGATCCGCGCAGCCGCTGTCATGGGGGTACAGGGGCACAGACAGGCGCAGATGGCAGGAATTATGCCGCATCGCGGCTTTAACCTGCCGCCTGCTACGCTATGGTGCGCCAAAGTGTTGAGGATAAAGACAGATGAGCAACGATCCCCTTGTGGTATTCACGCCTTCGGGCAAACGCGGTCACTTCGCCAAGGGCACGCCGGTGCTCACGGCGGCGCGGCAGTTGGGCGTCGATCTGGATTCCGTCTGCGGCGGGCGTGGCATCTGTTCGAAATGTCAGGTCTCGCCCGGATATGGGCAGTTCTCTAAGCACGGGGTCACCGTGGCGCCGGATGCGCTGTCCGAATGGAACAGCGTCGAACAACGCTACAAGGACAAGCGCGGTCTGATTGATGGCCGCCGTCTGGGCTGTCAGGCGCAGATCATGGGCGACGTGGTAATCGATGTGCCCGCCGAAAGCCAGGTGCACAAACAGGTGGTCCGCAAACGTGCCGAGGCGCGCGATATCGTGCTCAACCCGTCGACCAAGCTCTTTTACGTCGAGGTGCAGGAACCCGACATGCACGACCCCTCGGGCGATCTGGAGAGGCTCTGCGACGCCCTGCGCGATCAGTGGCAGCTTGAAAATGTCACCGCCGATCTGCAAATCCTGCAAACGCTGCAACCTGCCCTGCGCAAGGGCGCATGGAAAGTCACCGTCGCCGTGCATTTGGGCGATGATGAAAACCCGGCCCGCATCATGCATCTCTGGCCCGGCTTCTACGAAGGGTCGCTTTACGGGCTGGCGGTCGATCTGGGCTCCACCACCATCGCCGCGCATCTGTGCGACCTGCAAACCGGAGAGGTCGTGGCCTCTTCCGGCGTGATGAACCCGCAGATCCGCTTTGGCGAAGACCTGATGAGCCGCGTCAGCTATTCGATGATGAACGAAGGCGGCGCGGCAGAGATGACGCGCGCGGTCCGTGCCGGCATGAACACATTGTTCGATGAAATCAGCACCGAGGGCGGCATCGACAAGGGCATGATCGTGGATGCGGTGTTTGTCTGCAATCCGGTCATGCACCACCTGTTTCTGGGCATCGACCCGTTCGAGCTGGGGCAAGCGCCCTTTGCGCTGGCCACGTCAAACGCGCTGCGTCTGCGCGCCATGGACCTGGACCTGAACATCCACCCCTCTGCCCGCGTCTATCTGCTGCCCTGCATTGCGGGCCATGTGGGCGCGGATGCCGCCGCTGTCGCCCTGTCGGAAGCCCCAGATAAATCCGACGATCTGGTGCTGGTGGTCGATGTGGGCACCAACGCCGAAATCCTGCTGGGCAACCGCGATAAAGTGCTCGCCTGTTCGTCCCCCACCGGTCCCGCCTTCGAGGGCGCGCAGATCAGCAGCGGCCAGCGCGCCGCCCCCGGCGCGATCGAACGGGTAGAGATTGACCCCGTCACCAAGATCGCCCGGTTCAAGGTGATTGGCAGCGACCTGTGGTCCGACGATCCCGCTTTCCTATCTCAGATCGGTGCAAGCGGCGTGACCGGCATCTGCGGCTCGGGCATCATTGAAATGGTCGCTGAAATGCGCATCCACGGGATCGTTGACGCCCCCGGCCTGATCGGCACGGCAGAACAGACCGGATCGGCCAATGTCTTTTCCGACGGGCGCACCAATTCCTATCTGGTCTATGATGGCACCGCCGACGGCGGCCCGCGCATCACCGTGACCAACCGCGACATCCGCGAAATCCAGATGGCCAAGGCAGCACTCTATTCCGGCGCGCGGTTGCTGATGGATAAATTCGGGGTCGATCACGTGGACCGCGTTGTGCTGGCCGGTGCCTTTGGCGCCCATATCAGCCCCAAGCATGCGATGATCCTCGGCATGATCCCCGACGCCCCGCTCGACAAGGTGACATCCGCCGGGAACGCCGCAGGCACCGGCGCGCGCATTGCCCTGCTCAACACCTCCAGCCGCGCCGAGATCGAAGAGACGGTGCGAAACATCCACAAGATCGAGACCGCCATCGAACCCCGCTTCCAAGAGCATTTCGTCAACGCCTCTGCCATCCCCAACGCGGTAGAGCCCTTCCCGATCCTCAACAGCATCGTCACCCTCCCGACCGAGACCTTCAACACCGGCGGCGACAGCTCCGGCGGCACCCGCCGCCGCCGCCGCCGTTAAGGTCTGCCCGCACCCATCGGCAAAGGGCGCGTCAGGCAAAAACCCCGCTTGACGCACCCGCCACATCGGATTAAGTCACCTCACGGCGCGCGGGTATGGTGAAAAGGTATCACGGCAGCTTCCCAAGCTTTAGTTACGAGTTCGATTCTCGTTACCCGCTCCAAGCCTTCCCTAAAGTTTATCTCAATCCTTTTCGGGGATCGCGGCATGTCTTGCCGCCAAGAGCCGTTTGTCGATCATCGCCCTTGACCCGACCGGTAGCATTCCGCCGTGCTTTGCGGCAGTATCTCTTTCGTAGCTTTGCCATGTTGCCCGAAAGGATACGCCAGATGTTGAAATACGTGTGCTTTTCGCTGCTGTTGATCCCGGCAACGGCCACCGCTGAACAACTACCCCCTGAATCAGACCTTTTGTCAGACTGCACCGCGCCGCAGACAGATCCGAACGCCGTGCATCAATGTCTGTTTGCAATGGGCGATCAGGTGGAGCGTGACATGGTGCGCGCCTATCTCGATGCCCAAGCGGCGCTGGCTGCGTTTGATCAGGCGTTTTCGCGAAAGGCCGATGCCTCGGCGAGCGCGTTGCTTCAAAGCTCTCAAATCGCATTTGAAGAATACCGCAAATATCACTGCGCGTTTCCCGAACGCTTGTCGTTGGGGGGAACGGCCGCGATCAATGTGACGCTGAGCTGCCGGATTGACCTGACGCGATCGCGCATCGAGCAGTTGCAAGACTACGCCACCGCACGCTGACGCCACCGGTGCCTTGGCGCATTACCGTGCAATGACGATATCCGCGCGCAGACCGCCCAGAGTGTCCGAGCTGCCCAACCGCAGCACGCCGCCATGCGCGCGGGCGATGTCGGTTGCGATGGCAAGACCAAGGCCCACGCCGCCGCTGCCACTGTTCTGATTGCGCGCGGGGTCAAGCCGCGAGAACGGGCGCACGGCCTCGATGCGGCGATCCTCGGGGATGCCGGGGCCGTCGTCCTCCACCCTGATCCGCAGGGTTTTATCCGTCAGCAGCACAGATACCTCGGCCCGCGCCCCATAGCGCACCCCGTTCGAGATCAGGTTATCCACCGCGCGCAAAATCGCCATGCGGCGCAGGCGGACGGTGCCGGTGCCGTCGCCTTCGGGCGGGAGCAAGGTCACGTTGCGACCAGCGCGTTGCGCATCCTCTACGGCGGTCTGCATCAGGGCGTGCGGGTCCAGGGGTTCGGCGTCCCCCTCTGCGGTGCCTTTGGCGAAATCAAGGAAGGCATCCAGCATGCCTTGCATATCATCGACGTCCTGCAACAGCGGCTCCGCGTCGTCCTCGTCGATCATCGACAGGCCAAGCCGCATCCGCGTCAAGGGCGTGCGCAGGTCATGGCTGACCCCCGACAACATCAAGGTGCGCTGTTCAATCTGCCGTTCGATCCGTGCGCGCATATCGACAAAGGCCGCCCCCGCCGCACGCACCTCGACAGCGCCTGTCGGGGTATATGGCACGTGACGCCCGCGGCCAAAGGCTTCGGCGGCGCGGGCCAGCCGCTTGATCGGGCGCAGCTGGTTGCGCAGGTAAACGAAGGAGATCAACGTCATGACAAAGCCGAAGCTGAACGTATACACGAACAGCTGATGCGGGTTCTGCGCCGAGATCCTGCGCCTCTCGAACTGGAGATCCAGCGGGCCAAAGCGCGACTGCACATAGAGATGCACCCCAGTGGGCCGCGTCAGATCAAGGCTCAGGAAGGACGGCAGATACTCATCGAACCGCGCCACCATCACCCGACCGGAATAATCATACCACGACATCCGGTTGCGCGTCGGCACCTCACTGGCGGACACAGGCGTCACCCCCATGTCCAGCGCGGCCAGCCGATCTTGCACCGTGGCGGGCACGGCAGCGGCGGAGGGGGCATCATCGACCACCTGCATGACCAGTTCGACCTCGCGCAGGACCGTGTCGGTCATTTGGTTGGTGACCCCCTCATAGTTCCGCTGTGCAAAGATCACGGTCATCACGAGCTGCAAGATCACCACCGGCAAAAGCAGGATCAGGGCAGCGCGCCCATAGATGCCACGGGGCATATATCGTTTGAGCCAGACGAAGAACATGGGATAGACCTTAGCCAGCCCCCTGCCCCAGCGAAAGGCCAAACCATGCTGCCCCCTGACGACTTCGACCCCGCCATCGGTATTGCCGAGATCTTGGAACCGGGCCTGCGCCGCATCGTGGCCGACAACCCCTCGCCCATGACCTACCGTGGCACGAATACCTATCTGCTGGGCACGCGCGGCATCGCCGTGATCGACCCCGGCCCCGCGTCGCCGCGGCACCTGCAAGCGATACGCGATGCCATCGGACCCGAACAGCACATCAGCCACATCATCGTAACCCATACGCATCTGGACCATTCGCCCCTCGCGCGCGACCTTGCCCGTGCCTGCGGCGCGCCGATACTGGCCTTTGGCGACGCGTTTTCTGGCCGCTCTGAGGTGATGCAACAACTGGCCGCCGTGTCCGATATTGGCGGCGGCGAAGGCATTGATGCAGAGTTCATCCCCGATCGCCCCCTAACTCACGGAGAGACCATCGCCGGCGACGACTGGACGCTAAGCGTGATTCACACCCCCGGCCATATTGGGAACCACATCAGCCTTGACTGGAATGACGCCTGTTTCACCGCGGATCACGTCATGGGCTGGGCCAGCTCGCTGGTGTCGCCGCCGGATGGGGATCTGACCGATTTCATGGCATCTTGTGCCGAGCTGCAAAAAAACGACTGGCGGGTGTTCTATCCGGGTCATGGCGCGCCGGTGACCGACCCTGCGGCAAGGCTCGATTGGCTGGTGTCGCACCGCCTCTCGCGCGAGGCGGATATCCTGCGTGCCCTCGACCAAGCCCCCGCCACCGCCGCCCAACTTGCCGCCGCGATCTACACCGAAACCCCGCCTGCGCTACTGGGTGCCGCGACCCGCAACGTCCTTGCGCATCTGATTGACCTTACAGGTAAAAACCGCGTCGCTCCGGTTGAATCCCTCTCTGCGACAGCCACCTTTCGCCGGGTCTGAAAATCTTTTGAAAAAATCTGGAAAAAAGTGGCAAAACCCTCTGGACGCCGGAAATTACCATAGCTATACGGTGCAGACCGTTCCGACGTAGCTCAGCGGTAGAGCAGTTGACTGTTAATCAATTGGTCGTAGGTTCGATCCCTACCGTCGGAGCCAACTTCCCCTTAGGTGGTTGGCGGTAAACGAAAAAGCGCTCCTTCGGGGGCGCTTTTCGCGTTCGGGGGCCTGCGTGGCACATCCTTTGCGTTTTAGCTGATGGGGTGCCAATCCCACGCAACACGGTGCGCAGAACGGCGCGATGCGCAGCGGCGCAGCGCGGTGGGAAAAGGAACAAATCTCGGGAAATATGGGCAACGGTGCCAACCGGATGTGAATCAGCTGCGGGCACTTGGGTTACCGGAACGGGCGGGCGCGATGACTGCGCCCGCCCGATCTGTTTTTAGGACTTCATCGCGGCAAGCACAGCATCGCCGGTGATCGGCAGGTGACGCACGCGCGCGCCCGTCGCGTTGAAGATCGCATTCGCGATCGCGGGTGCGATCACGGTGGTGCCGGGCTCGCCCAGACCAACGGGTACTTCGGTGCTTTCGACAAAGTCGATTTCAAGCTCGGGCACATCGGTCAGACGCAGTGGCGTATAGGCCCCGAGGTTCAGGTCGATGACGTTGCCGTTCTCGATCCGGGTGCCTTCATGCAGCGCCATCGACAGCCCCCAAAGCGCTGCACCTTCGCATTGCGCGCGCGCCCCGTCGGGGTCCACGACGGTGCCGCAGTCAAACGCCAGCCACATCTTCTGGACATCGACCTCGCCCGTTTCAGGATCAACCGCCAGCTTGACCGCCGCCGCTGTCCAGGTCGGCATGCTGCGCGACTGGCCATAGGTGGTGGCAATACCGATTGCGGTGCCCTCGGGCAGCTCTGCACTGCCATAGCCCGACATCTCTGCCACGCGCTGCAAAACAGCGGCCTGACGTGATGCCCCACCAACCGCATTGGGCGCAGAGCCCGCGTTGATGCCTTCGGCCTTCAGGTGATCCAGACGGAACTGCAACGGATCGGCACCGACTTTATGCGCCGCTTCATCCATGAAGCTTTCCACGGCAAAGTTGGTCCAGCCCGGTCCGACAGACCGCAGCCAGCCGGGACGGAAGGTCGCATTCGCCAGATCGTTCGAGATCGCCCGCACCTGATGCGCACCCACCGTGTACCAGTGATCGGCACCGTCGATGGCAAAGGGGTCATAGGGTTCTTCGTTGACACCTTTGGGCATGAAACCCGGTGCCATCACCTGCGTCGGCCAACCGGCGGCGGCGTGGTGTTCCATACCCGTGACCGATTTGGCATCGTCGAACGCCATGCGCAGTTTTTGCACGGACGGCGACCGGATGCTGTCGAACTGCGCGTCTTCTTCGCGCGAGAACACCAGCTTGACCGGCTTGCCAACAGCTTTCGAGGCGAGTGCGGCAGGCACGATATAGTCGCCATTCAGGCGACGGCCAAAGCCCCCACCCAGCATATAGCTGCGCATCACGATCTTATCGGCGGGCACTTCCAAAGCGGCGGCCAGCGTGGGCAGGATCAGCGATTGCCACTGGTTGCCCGCGTGAGTTTCCCAAACACCATCGGCGTTCTGGAAAACCGTGGCGTTCACCGGCTCCATCTGGAAGTGCAGCACGGATTGCGTGGTGTATTCGGCTTCGAGCATGTCGGCGGCGGCATCAAAGGCAGCGGTCGTGTCGGGCTGCTCTGTGTGCAGGATCGACCCTTCCTCGCCCTGAATCAGCTCGCGCGAGCGCGCCTGGATATCCTCTTCCGAGACATTCGCCGTCTCGCCCGAGGTCCAGTCGACGCTGATCTCGTAGGTCGCCGTGCGCGCGGCGTGCAGCGTTTTGCCCAGCACCACAACCCAGCCCGGCACAGTGCCCGACGGGTCTTCCATCACCACGGTTTCAAGATAACCCTTGATGTCCTTGGCACCGCTATCGTCCACGGCATTCACCTTGGAGCCATAGCGCGTCGGGGGCAGCATCGGCACGCCGTACACCATCCCGTCAACTTTGGCATCCAGACCATAGATCGCCTGACCCGTGGTTTTCGTATCCAGATCAAGCGGATGCACGTCCTGGCCCACAAGGCGCAGGTCAGCGTGGGGTTTCAGCGGCAGGGCTGCCAGCTCTTCTTCGGTGAAGCTGCGGTCAAGACCATCGGCCACCAGATCACCATAGCTGATGGTTTGTGTGCCATCGGTCACCGCACCATCGCGTGCGGTCAGACCCGAGGCATCAACGCCCCATTTGGCCGCTGCGGCTTCGATCAAGGCGGTCCGGCCAGCGGCCCCCGCTTGACGGTAGACGGGCCAGCTTTGCCAGATCGACCAGCTGCCGCCGGTGACCATCAGGCCCCATTTCTCGGCTGTATCGACATGGGTGATGTGTACGTTTTCCCATGCGACTTCCAACTCGTCCGCCAGAATACGCGCGATGGCGGTGCCCACGTGTTGGCCCATCTCGGCACGGATGATGTTGACGTTGACCTGACCGTCAGCGTCGATCCAGTACCACATCGACGGCTCGAACGTGTCGCCATTGGGCGTGACCGGCGTGCCATCCGGCACCGCAGGGTTCATTGCGGCGTTCGACGCCTGCGGGAAGCCGAATGCAACGCCAACGGCCGTCATGGAGACAAGGAACCCACGACGGGTCATCTGGGGTTGCGTCTCTGCGCCTGTGAGGCGGGAAATCAAATTAGCCATTGTCGGAGCCTCCCATAGCGGTGGCGGCGTCGCGCACGGCTTGACGGATTCGGGTATAGGTCATGCAGCGGCACAGGTTGCCGGTCATCACCGCGTCGATGTCGTCATCGCTGGGGTTGGGTGTATCTTTCAGCAGCGACGCTGCCTGCATGATCTGACCCGACTGGCAATAGCCGCACTGGGGCACGCGCAGGTTCCGCCACGCTTCTTGCACAGGGTGGTTGCCGTTTTCGTCCAGCCCTTCGATGGTGGTGACCTTCATACCTTCGACATCCGAAAGATAGGTGATGCAGGACCGTGTGGCCGTCCCCTCGATATGCACGGTACACGCGCCACAGGCACCGATGCCACAGCCGAACTTGGTGCCGGTCAGTCCGATCTCGTCACGGATCGCCCACAGCAGGGGCGTATCCGGCTCAGCGTCGACAGAGACCTGCCGTCCGTTCAATTCGAATTCAATCATTAAGTCGTTGTCCTTGGGTAATTTTTGCCTAGGGCGGAGGGCGCGTATAACAGCGTGGTTTCGAACTGGTCAACATAGGTTTCATGGCACCCTTTGACAGGTCTGGACCAAGATGATCACGGGATTGTCAGACGTCCGTGCGCGATACGCGTTTGACGATCTTACACGGAAAGCACACTTGGCGAAAGAATATTTCGCCACCCCTCACACACGCATGATTTTTCACAGCGCAGTCTCGCCTTGTTTATCCAGTCACCGGCAGGTACTGCCCCCCATCACCAGACTGTATAGGACAGTCCGGTCATCAAGGGTCCGGCAACGTCATGGCGCAAAATTCTCTGATCTACAAAGTCGAGCTTTCGGTCTCGGACATGGATCGCCACTACTACGAGACCCACAAGCTGACCGTGGCCAAACACCCGTCGGAAACCGATGAACGTCTGATGGTGCGCCTGCTGGCCTTTGCCCTGAACGCGCATGAGCATCTTGAGATGACAAAGGGCCTGTCGACCGATGATGAACCCGATATCTGGCAAAAAAGCCTGAGCGACGAGATCGACGTTTGGGTGGCTCTCGGCCTGCCAAGTGAAAAGATCATCCGGCAGTCCTGCAACAAATCCGCGCGGGTCGTGATCTATTCTTATGGCGGCAAAACCGCAGAGGTCTGGTGGGACAAGGTCCGCAGCAGCACCGCCCGTTTCGACAAGCTCGAGGTCGTCAATCTGGCAGAGCATGACACCGCGGCGCTGGCAAAGCTGGCCAGCCGCGCGATGAAGCTTGGCGTGCATATTCAGGACGGTGACGTGATGGTCAGCGTCGATGACAGCGTCGTCTACCTGACGCCCCAGACGTGGAAAGACGCGGGCTGACGCGCCACTGGCGTAGGGAGTGACCCCTCGCCAGCGCGCATTTAAGCGAAACTTGTGCCGCTACTGCATGGAGTGGAAACCGACCATATTGCCCTCGGTATCCTGACACACGAGGATCCAGCCAAACTCACCGATGGATGTTTTCGGCTGCGCGACGCTGCCGCCCGCGCTGGTCGCGCGTTCCTCTTGGGTGGCGCAATCCTCGACCATGAAATAGACAATCGTGCCCCCGACCCCTGGCCCCGCATAAGGCGCTTTGGTCAGCGCGCCCCCCGCGCCATAGGCTGTCATCTCGGTCGGAAAGCTCATCATCTGCATCTCACCGCTCGGGTCTGGCATCGGCTCCAGCTTGGTGTCGAGCATGGCTTCGTAGAACCCGACCGCCCGATCAAGATCGTCCACATAGATATCGAACCATCCTACGGCATTCATCTTGGTCATTTCCTATCCCTTTCAAGTGTTTGGTGTTGTCGTAAAATCCAATTGCCCCGCCGCTCAGACCGCATTGGACGCATCAATGCGCCGCTCAAGATGCCAGATCTTCGATACAATCTGCCACCCCTGCGCGCCCTTCACGAAACCAAGGTGATCGACGAAGACATTATCATGGGCGCGGATGCGGATTTTCACCGTAGCACTCAGCGGCGACAGCATGTCGATCATCAGCACCTCTGCCTCGCGCGGTTGCCCGGTGCTGGCAGGAGAGACGCGGGCCCCGACATCGCGGCTGAAACTGTCTATCGGCTCTACAAAGACCGTACCATTGTCGCCGTCAAACAGGCTTGAGCTCGGGTGGAACACGGCATTCAGCTTGTCGGTGTCACACTCGTGTATCGCGTCAAAATAGGTCTCTATCGCGCTCAGCAGGTCAGGGTGCAGGGTCATGTCAAACCTCCGGTATGTGTTGCTGATCCAAGATTGCCATTTCTGCGAAACCCGCGATACTGGCTATATTGACAAGCTTCGGTCGGATTCTGCCAAAATGTCCCAAATTGCGCCCCGAAATGCCCCCTTGGTCTGTGCGCTTGCCTATGACGGGCTGTGCACCTTCGAATTCGGCATCGCGGTAGAGCTTTTCGCCCTGCCCCGCCCCGAGTTCGCGGATTGGTACAGCTATGCGACCGTTAAGGCCGAACCCGGTCCGATCCGCGCCACGGGCGGCATCACGATCGAGGCGCAGGAGGATCTTGATCTGCTGCGGCAAGCCAGCCTGATCATCGTGCCCGGCTGGCGCGGTGCCGATGCCCCCGTCCCGCCCGCGCTATGCGCCGCCTTGCAAGACGCCTATGCCCAAGGCGCGCGGATCGCGTCGATCTGTTCAGGTGTCTTTGTCTTGGCCGCGGCGGGGCTGCTGACAGGCAAAAGCGCCACAACCCATTGGCGCTACACCGATAAACTGGCCGCGCGCTATCCTGACATATCCGTGGACCCTGATGTGTTATTCGTGGAAGACGACAGGGTTTTCACCTCCGCCGGATCGGCGGCGGGGCTGGATCTGGGGCTGCATATCATTCGGCAGGATCACGGCGCGCAGGTCGCTGCGTCTGTCGCCCGCCGGCTTGTCCTTCCCGCACAACGCGATGGCGGGCAGCGTCAGTTCGTGCCCCGCCCCGAGCCCAAGGCGCGGATGGGGTCGGATCTTGCAGTGCTACAGGATATGATCCGCGCCACACTTGACGAGGACTGGCCGATGGCCCGTATGGCACAAACCGCCGCGACCAGCGGACGCACGCTGGCCCGCCGGTTCCGCGAAGAGACAGGCGACACCCCCCTCAACTGGCTCAAGCTTGAACGGGTGTCCCGCGCCGCTGAGCTGCTGGAAAATAGCGCCATCCCGCTGGCCGATATATCAGACGTCTGCGGCTTCGGCTCGGCCGAGAGTTTTCGCCGCGATTTCCGCAAACTGATGGGCGTTCCTCCGATCCGGTATCGCGAAAGGTTCGGGGCTGCCGCTTAGTCCCGACCCCTACGCTCGGTTTCCCGCACCGCCCGCACAAACGCGGCTACCCTGCACCCGTCGCGTTTGTTAGGGTTTTGACGTAGCATACCAGAAAACCCCGAAGCAGAAGGCGTCGCGTTTTATGTTGACCAATAGTGATCTTGTGGAACTGACCGAATTTCGCCGCGCGCTGCACCGCCATCCAGAAGTCTCTGGCGAAGAGGTAGAGACCGCAAAGACCATCGTTCACGCGCTAAAGCCCCTGTCGCCCACCCGCATCCTGACAGGTCTTGGGGGGCATGGCGTCGCGGCGGTGTTCGACAGCGGCACGGCTGGCCCGACGGTCCTGTTCCGCGCCGAGCTTGACGCCCTGCCGATTGAGGAACGCAACAGCGATATCGCCTGGCTGTCCGAGGTCGCGGGCAAAAGCCACGTGTGCGGCCACGATGGTCATATGACGATGCTGCTGGCTTTGGGGCGCATGATCGCGCGCAAACCGGTTGCCACGGGGCGCGTGGTGCTGATGTTCCAACCCGCGGAAGAGGACGGCAGCGGGGCCAAAGCGGTGGTCAGCGATCCCGCATTCGATGCGATCAAACCGGATTGGGCCTTTGCGATCCACAATGAACCGGGCAGCCCCTTCGGCTTTGTCTCCACCCGCGTGGGGCTGATCAACTGCGCGTCGATGGGACTCAAGGTCAAGCTCAGCGGGAAAACTGCCCATGCCGCCGACCCGCAAGACGGGGTATCGCCCGCGCTCGCGGTGGCGCGGCTTATCCCCGCGCTGGATGATCTGGGCCACGGCGACGGCGGCCCGCGCAACGACGACTTCCGGCTGGTCACCGTCACCCACGCCACTATAGGAGAGCCGACTTTCGGCATCGCGCCGGGCGCGGCAGAGGTGTTTGCCACTCTGCGCACCGCCGGCGATGCGGGGCTGGAAAGCCTTGAGACCGCCGCGCGCGAGATCGCATCAACGATTGCAGCTGACTACGGTCTTGGCGTCTCTTTCGAGGTGCACGATCATTTCGCCGCTTCGATCAACGACGCAGACGCCTATGCCGTAGCGACCAAAGCGATGGAGGCGATCGGCGTGCCTTTTGGCGATGAAAACGTACCGATGCGCGCCTCTGAGGATTTCGGCGTATTCGGCTGGGGGGCCAAAGCCGCGATGCTGTGTCTCGGACCGGGGGAGGATCACGCGGCCTTGCACAACCCCGACTATGACTTCCCCGATGACCTTATCCCCATCGGCAGCGGGATCTTTGACCGCATCGCCCGAGATCTTCTGGGCACGGCGTAACCCGCCCCCTCCTGAACGCGCCGCCCAAGCCCGCTAGTTCTGCGTCGCCAGCAAATCGGTGATCAGCGCATGGGTCGCACGAACCCGCGCCTCGTTCGGGTAGTTACGGTTGGCAAGCACAACGATCCCAAGGTCTTGCCCCGGTAGCAGCGCGACATACCCGCCGAACCCGTTGGTCGCGCCGGTCTTGTTCAGGATCACATCGCGCTGCGGTGGCAACGGTGGGGTCAGGCGGGTCGCGGGCTGGGGCGACAGGATAAAGTCATAGCCGTTGCCCGCCTCCATCTTGGCGACATCGGCAGGCCAAGGGTACTGCTCCCATATCATGTCTTGGGTGTAATAGGCCGTCTCTGCCTGCCCCTGCCGTGTGCGTTCAAGCGCTGCGGTCAGCGCGGTATCTGCCCCGCCGCGGCCCAGCTCCAGATCCAGCAAGCGCAGCATATCGCGGGCGGTCGATTTCACCCCATAGGCTTCATCTGCCAACACGCCGGGGTTAACGCGAATGGGCGCATCCGTCTTGCGGTCATAGCCAAAGGCATAGCGATCCATCGCGTGATCCGGCACGTCGACATAGGTGCTGCCAAGCCCCATCGCGGGAAACAGCACATCCTCAGCCGCTTGGGCAAAGGACATACCCATGGTCTGTGCCGTGATATGCCCCAGCAAGCCGATGCTGACGTTGGAATAGCTGCGTGTCCCCGGTTGCGGCGGTTGCCAGCTCTCTAGCCAGCGGATCAGCTCGGGCGTATTGCCAACCTCGCCGGGAACCTGAAGCGGCAAGCCACCGGTGACATGGGTGGACAGATCAACCAGCCTTATCGCGCCGAAAGCGGCCCCCTCAAGCTGGGGTATGCTGTCCGACACAGGCGCATCCAGATCAAGCATACCGCGGTCTTCAGCCAATGCGGCCAACGTCGCGGTGAAAATCTTGCTGATCGATCCGAGCTCAAAGATCGTATCCGGCGTCGCCGCGACATTGCCTTTGCGCGCCGCCACACCCGTTGCATAGAAGCTGTGCTGCCCCTGCCAGGTGATGCCCACGACCAATCCGGGGATGCCATACTGCTCGATTACCGGCGCAAAGCTGGCACCTGCGATCTCGACAATCTGCTCGCTCGTTGCGCTTTGTGCGAACAGCGAGGCGGGAAAAGTTAAGGGTACCGACAGCACGACTGCCAGCGCGAGGTTGGGGAATTTCATATCTGCTTCGACCTATTTGTGAGTTTTGCCGACGTCATTAAGCGGCACGCCTTCAACGCACAAATGCGAAAATGCGCGGACGAACCGGTGCGCGCCCCGCCGCTTGCCGCTTTCGCAGTAATTTCCCTTGGCTTCCCGGCTTTGCCCGCTACCTTGATCCCCAAGTTGTACAAACCAGTCACTTTTCACGCCAAGGAGCCTGCATCTCATGAAAAATTCCCTTCGTATCACCGTATCCGCCGCGACCCTTACCGCAGCACTTACCTCGGCCGCAGCCGCCGACATCACTGTCTCGTCCAAGATCGACACCGAAGGCGGGCTGTTGGGCAATGTCATCGCCCTTGCGCTCGAGGACGCGGGCCTGCCTGTCGAACGCCGCCTGCAACTGGGCGGCACGCAGGTTGTCCGCGAGGCGCTGCTGTCCGGCCAGATCGACATTTACCCCGAATACACCGGCAACGCGGCCTTCTTCTTTAACGAAGCAGACAGCGACGTGTGGAAAGACGCCGAAGCCGCACACGCCCGCGCGGCCGAGCTTGACGCCGCGCAAAACGATGTCACATGGCTGACCTCGGCCCCTGCCAATAACACATGGGCCATCGCGGTGACCGGCCCCGTGGCGCAAGACAACAACCTGACCACCATGTCCGATTTCGGCGCATGGGTCGCGCAGGGCGGCACGGTCAAGCTCGCGGCCTCGACCGAGTTTGTGTCCTCCCCCGCGGTGCTGCCCGCGATGCAGGACACCTACGGGTTTGAACTGAACGCGGACCAGACGGTGATCCTGTCCGGCGGCGATACAGCGGCCACGATCCAGGCCGCCGCACGCGGCACATCGGGTGTGAACGCCGCGATGGTCTATGGCACCGACGGCGGTGTCGGTGCCACAGGTCTGGTGGTGATGGAGGATGACAAAGGCGTGCAGCCCGTCTACGAGCCCGCCCCCATCGTCCGCGCCGAGGTGCTGGCCGAATACCCGTCGATCCCCGAGGTGCTGAACCCCATTTTTGAAGGGTTGGACATGGCGACGCTGCAAAAGCTTAACGGGCGGATTCAGGTGGGCGGTGAACCGGCAGAGGCCGTGGCCCGTGATTACCTCACCCAAGCCGGGGTGCTGGACTGATCCGGGGCACGATGTCCTTGCAGACCCCTCGGGCGCGGCTATCCGCGCCGGGGGTTCTATTTGCCGTTCTGGGGGCCGCAGCGATGCTGGCCCCCTTTATGACGCTGGCCGCAAACCGCATCGTGGCGGGGGACGCGGTGCCGATCTGGGCGGTGGTCCCCGTATCGCAGACGATCCCCGGATTGGTAGCGATCGTGGCGGGGCTGGCGTTGGGCCTGCCTGCAAGACACGTGGGGCTGCGTCTGGCGGGGCCGCTTGTGGGGCTGGCGGGATTGCTGTGGCTGCTCGTCCAGGGCGCGCCAGCGGTGCTGGAGGGCGCGGGCGATTACGCAAGGGTCTCTCCGGCGGCGGGGTTCTGGTGCTTGCTGGTGATCTTTGCCCTGCTCATGGCCGATGCAATCACCGCGATGAAACCGGGGCCCTTTCAGCGCGCACTATTGCTGACAGCGGTGCTGGGTGCCCTGTCCGTCGTGCTCGGCTCTGGCGCGCTGGCACCGCTGTCGGTGATGCAGGAATTTGCCGCACGCCGTGACGCCTTCGCGTCCGAGGCGGCGCGTCACCTGTGGCTGGCCTTCGGGTCGCTTGGCATGGCGGGGCTGATCGGCTTTCCCATCGGCGTTCTAAGCCACCGCAAGCCCGCGCTGCGCAGCGCGATCCTGCCGGTGCTGAGCTTTTTGCAAACCATCCCCTCGCTCGCCATGTTCGGGCTGATGATCCCCCTGCTGGGCTGGGTCGGTGCCACCGTGCCCGGTGCGCGCAGCATTGGCATCGCGGGCATCGGATTTGCACCGGCCTTTGTCGCACTGGTGCTCTATTCGCTGCTGCCCGTCGTGGGAAACACCGTGGCCGGTCTGGCCGCCACGCCGCCGCAAGCCCTGAACGCCGCGCGCGGGATCGGCATGACAGCGGCGCAACGCCTGTGGCGCGTGGAACTGCCCATCGGCCTGCCCGTGATCCTAACCGGCCTGCGTATCGTGCTGGTCCAAAACATCGGGCTGGCGGTCATCGCGGGGCTGATCGGCGGCGGCGGCTTTGGCACATTCGTGTTCCAAGGGCTGAACCAGACCGCGACAGACCTGATCCTGCTGGGCGCGCTGCCCACGGTCGCGCTGGCCCTGACGGCGGCCATCGTGATGGATATTCTGGTCGACCTGACCCGCCGCCTCCCCAAGGAGACCCCATGATAGAGATCGACAATATCACCAAAATCTACGACAGCGCCCGCGCCGTCGACGGCGTGTCGATGACCATTGATACCGGCACGATCACAGTAATCGTGGGCACATCCGGTTCGGGCAAGACAACGCTTTTGCGGCTGATCAACCGGCTGGAAGAGCCCACCTCGGGAGAGGTGCGGATCAACGGGCAATCAACACTCGACGTCAAACCGCATATCCTGCGGCGGCGGATCGGATATGCCATTCAAGGGCACGGGCTGTTCCCGCATCACACGGTCGCGCGCAATATCGGCGCGGTGCCGCAATTGCTGGGCTGGCCCCGTGACAAGATCGACGCCCGCGTGGACGAACTGCTTGATCTCTTCTCGATGGCACCGCAAGAGTTCCGCCACCGCTACCCCTCTGAACTGTCGGGCGGGCAACAACAACGGGTCGGCGTGGCACGGGCCCTCGCCTCGCGCCCTGATCTGATCCTGATGGATGAACCCTTTGGCGCGCTTGACCCGATCATCCGTACCCGCGCGCAAGAGGATCTGCGCCGCATCCAGCAGGCGCTCGGCTCCACCATCATCCTCGTGACCCATGATATGGAGGAAGCCATTCGTCTGGGCGACCGCGTGGCGGTGATGGATGGCGGCAAGCTGGTGCAACATGCCACCCCGGCAGAGATCATCACCCACCCCGCGACCGATTTTGTGGCCGATATGGTGGGCGATGTCGAACGCCCGCTGCGGCTGCTTTCCCTCACCCCGCTGGCTGAGGTGATGGAGGACGGTCCCGCCAACGGCGCGCCCCTGCCCCGCGAGGCAAATCTACGCGACGCGCTGTCGGCCTGCCTGTGGACAGGGCGTAGCGCCGTGCCGATCACCGACAAGGGCAAGATCATCGGCCGCGTGACGCTGGACGCGATCCGCGCCCGCGCCGAGGTGCACGCATGACAGCGGGCAACCTGCTACGCGCCTGCATGCTGGCGCTGCTGCTCGCTCTGGTGCTACGGCCCGATTGGTTCGCGCCGCTCTTTGCGCCGCTGGCCCCGGCGGGCGGACCGGTCATTTACGCACGCAGCTCTTTGCTGTCGCTCTCGCTCAGCCATCTTGGGCTGGTGGCCCTTGCCTCTGTTGCGGCGACGCTGGTGGCGGTGACGTTGGCGATCTTTGTCACCCGTCCTGTGGGCGCGTCCTTCCTGCCGCTGTCGCGCACGATCACCAACATCGGTCAGACCTTCCCCCCCGTCGCGGTGCTGGCGCTTGCCGTGCCTGCCTTGGGGTTCGGGGCGGGGCCGACGCTCGTGGCGCTGTTTCTCTATGGGCTGCTCCCGATCTTCGAGAATGCGATCACCGCCCTGTCGACCCTGCCCCCCGCCACGATGGAGGCTGCACGTGGCATGGGGCTGAACCGCTGGCAACGCCTGTGGCGGGTGGAGCTTCCCCTCGCCCTGCCCGTAATCCTGACCGGCATCCGCCTGTCCGTCGTCATTGCCCTTGGCACCGCCACCATCGGCTCCACCGTTGCCGCACGCACCCTTGGCGAAGTCATCATCGCCGGGCTGCTGACCAACAACACTGCCTATGTGCTGCAAGGCGGGTTGATCGTGGGGCTTTTTGCGGTGCTTATCTATGATGCGATGGCCCAGCTTGAACGCTACCTGAGCCGTCGCATGGGTGGGTAAACCGCGCCGAGTGGAAGCGCGCCGATCCGCCGCCCGCGCAATTGCGCCCCCTGTCCAAGACTTGTATCACACCCCTATGATCCGACAGCTTGCCCCTTTTGTCCTCACCCTCTGGGCCGCGCCGCTGGCCGCGCACCCCCATGTGTTTATCGACACGCAGCTCTCGCTTGTCGCCGACGATCAAGGGCAACTGACCCATGTGCGGGTGACCTGGGAATATGACGCGCTCTATTCCTTGCTGGTGACCGAGGATATGGGCCTTGATGCCGACGGCGACGGGGCGCTTACGGAAACGGAGCTTGCGACGCTGAACGGCTTTGACATGCAGTGGGTCGACGGGTTCAACGGCGATCTGGTCCTCAGCGCCGAGGCGAGCAATATCGCGCTGTCCGGCCCGACCGAGATTGCGACGCAGTTTGATAACGGACAGATCACCACGATGCATACCCGCGCGCTGGAAACCGCAATCCCCGCAGGGACAGCGCTCACGATCAAACCCTATGATGCGACCTATTACACCGCCTACGACATCACGACCGCAATAGACACCACGCGCGCGCCGACCTGTCGCGCCCGCGTCGCCATGCCCGATGTCACCGCCACGATGGAGGCGCTGCAACAGCAGCTCGCCCAGCTTGATGCCCAGACCGATCCTTCCGACGCGGGTCTGCCGGATATCGGCGCGCAAATGGCACCCACGGTGAATGTGACATGCGCCGCGCCCTGACTGTGATTGCCTTGGGCATGGTCATCGCCCTTGCCGCGCTATGGTGGACCGGCGGCTTTGATCGGCTGGCGCAATGGGCTGCGGCGCATCAACGCGCGTTTCAAAACAGCATCGCCCTCTCGCTGCGCGCAGTGCGTGCGGGCCAGCCAGAGGCGGTAACCGCCCTGCTTTCCGCCTGTTTCGCCTATGGCGTGGTGCATGCCGCAGGCCCCGGTCACGGCAAGGTGTTGATCGGCGGCTATGGCGCGGCCAAGGCTGTGCCGATGCTACGCCTATCGGTGATTGCGCTGCTGTCGTCGCTGGGTCAGGCCGTGACGGCGGTGGCTCTGGTCTATACCGGCGTGAGCCTGTTGCATTTGGGGCGCGAGCGTATGATTTCGCTGACAGAGGCGATTATGGCCCCCGTCAGCTATGGCGCGATTGCCTGTGTCGGGCTGTGGCTGTTCTGGCGGGGCCTGCGCCATTTCCGCGCGACGCTTCCCGCGCCGCAAGATCATCACCACCATCACCAGCACGACCATGAAGGTATCTGCGCCACCTGTGGCCATGCGCATGGCCCCACCGCTGAACAGGTTCGACAGGCAACCACCCTGCGCGAGACGCTGCTGCTGATCGGATCTATCGCGGTGCGGCCCTGTACGGGGGCGTTGTTCGTGTTGATCATCACGCTTCAGATGGGGATCGCGGGCGTCGGGATTGCCGGTGCTTTCGCGATGGCCTTTGGCACCGCGACCATCACCATCGCCGTGGGTCTTGGTGCCAGCGCGTTGCGCGGCGGCGTGCTCGCCGGATGGGCCAGTGCCCCCCGTGCAGCCCAGATCGCCGCCCTGATCGAGCTTGCCGCGGGGCTTGGTGTAGCCCTGCTGGCGGGCGGTTTGTTGCTACGGGCGATCTAAGTTTACCCGCTCGACAAGGGGGACGGTCAAAACTATCTATAATCCATGACCCAACCTAGATCAGAGACCCACTCCGCCCGGATTGCGCGCATATTGGCCGACCGCATCATCTCGGGGCAGTTGGCCCCGGGCGCGCGGTTGCGGCAAGACCACATCGCGCAGGAATTCGGCGCAAGCCATGTACCCGTGCGCGAAGCCTTTCGCCTGCTAGAGACACAATCACTTGCAGAAAGCCTGCCAAGGCGCGGATTTCGCGTCACTTTCTTCGATATGGCAGAGCTGCGGGAGGTCGCCGAAATGCGCGCCAGCCTCGAAGCGCTCGCCCTGCGGCACGCCGCACCCAACCTGACACCCGATATCCTCACCAAGGCGCAAAAAGCCAACCTGCAAGGCGACAGCGCCCAGAATGTACATGAATGGGAAGAGGCAAACCGCTGTTTTCACAGATTAATTCTGGAACCCTGCCAGATGCCGCGGCTGATGCGGTCGATTGACGGCCTGCAAGCGGCAAGCGCGCGGTTCATTCTGCGGGCATGGCGGACAAATTGGGAAGCCCGCACCGATCACGACCACCGTCTGATCCTCGACGCGCTGCGTAAAGGTCAGGTGGATCTGGCCTGCACCACGCTCTCGCGCCATGTGGGCTGGATCGGCAAGCGCAGTCGCACCCTAAAAAATCAAATCGATTCAGGCACTTCCGAATTTTTCAGATAATTATCTATAATCTGAATTGTCAGAAGGCGCGTCCTTCGTCCTACTGGGGTAGACCTTGAAAGCTATCACTCGGAGGAAACCAGATGGCACTTGCGATTACATCCCTACCCCGTAACCCGTCCTTCGCGCAGGGGCTTGGCCTCGCGCTGGCCGGTGCCGCGCTGATCACGCTGGGGGCCAAGGTCCAGATCCCGTTCTGGCCAGTGCCCATGACCCTGCACACGCTGTCGGTCTTTCTTGTCGCCCTCACCCTTGGCCCGCGTCTGGGGCTGGCGGCGATGGCGGCCTATCTTGGGTCCGGTGCAGCGGGGCTTCCGGTGTTCTCCGGCACGCCTGAACGCGGCATCGGGCTTAGCTATATGGTCGGGCCGACGGGCGGCTATCTGCTGGGTTACCTTGTGGCGGCGGGCCTGACCGGCTGGCTGGCAATGGGGCGCGGCTGGATCGGGCGCGTGCTGGCGATGCTGGCGGGTCTGACCGTGGTCTATGCCGGTGGTCTGGCGTGGCTGGCGCTGTTCGTGCCCGCGCCCAAGCTGCTGGCCGCAGGGCTGACTCCCTTCCTGCTGGGCGATGTGGTCAAGGTGCTGCTGGTGGCGACACTGCTGTCGGGCCTGACGCGGCTGAAAGGGCGTGATCAATGATCCGCACGGACTGGACCCTTGACGAAGCGGCAGCGATCCACGCGCTGCCCTTCCCCGACCTGATCCATCAGGCGCAAACGCTACACCGTGCGCATTTCGACCCCACGGCGATCGAAACCGCCAGCTTGCTGAGCATCAAGACCGGCGGCTGCCCCGAGGATTGCGGCTATTGTTCGCAATCGGCGCATTACGACACCGGCGTCAAAGCGACCAAACTAATGGGCGCGGAGGAGGTCATCGCCGCTGCCAAACGCGCCAAGGATGCGGGCGCGCAGCGGTTCTGCATGGGGGCTGCATGGCGCAGCCCCAAGGACCGCGACATGGACAAGCTGACCGACATGGTGCGCGGCGTGGCCGATCTGGGGCTCGAGACCTGCATGACGCTGGGGATGCTGTCGCCCGAGCAGGTGACCAAGCTCAAGGATGCCGGGCTCGATTTCTACAACCACAACATCGATACCTCGCCCGAGTATTACGCCGAGATCGCCTCGACCCGCACGATGGAAGACCGCCTTGAAACGGTGGAACATGTGCGCAAGGGCGGGATCAAGGTCTGCTGCGGCGGCATCCTTGGCATGGGCGAGGCAGAGGCGGACCGGATCAGCATGCTGGTCACCCTCGCCACGCTGCCCAGCCACCCAGACAGCGTGCCGGTGAACCTGTGGAACGCGGTGAAAGGCGTGCCGGTGCAGGGAAAATCCGAAAAGGTCGACCCTTTTGCGCTGGTCCGGCTGGTGGCCTTGGCGCGTATCCTGATGCCCGCTTCGGTCGTGCGTCTCTCCGCAGGCCGCACGGGGATGAGCGACGAGCTGCAATCACTGTGCTTTCTGGCGGGTGCGAATTCGATCTTTGTGGGCAACCAGTTGCTGACTACCGAAAACCCCGCCACGTGGAAGGACAACGACCTTTTGCAACGGCTCGGCATGCATGTGGCACCGGCCAAGCCCGCGTCCAGATCGGCCACGATCGCAGCGCAGTAGATCCGCCCCTTACACGTGCAAAAGCCCGGCCTGATATCCTCGGGCCGGGCTTATCCTATCGGGCGACAGCGTGGCGTCAGGCGAAGATGATCACCGACTGCATGCCGTCTGCGACCATATCCCCATCGGTATTCCAGACCCGCATGACCTGAGAGCTATAGCCGCCGTTGCCGGCGGTCAGCTGCGTCTCCATCATATACCAGCCGTCGCGGGTATTGGCGTGATCGGACAGCAGGTTGATGATCCAGTTCATCGACGAATTCGGCCCCGGCCGCGTCATCATCGGGAAAGCGGCGGGGGGCAGCACGTCGCCAATCGCGATCAGCCCCTCAAGCGTGCCCCACATCGCCGGATCACGGTGCCGCGCCCAGATCCGGACATAGCCGCGATCCGCACCGGAGAACGGCAGGCTGCCCTCGATCAGTTTGACCTCGAAGTTGACAAAGAACCGCACCGGCGGGCGTTTCAGCGCGGGCGGGAAGTAAGAGGGCGTGTCGTCCGGCCCTTGGGGGGCGGCGGGCGCGGTATGGCCTACACTCAACTGGCTTTCCTGCGCATGCCCGAAAGAAAACGTGCCCGTTGCCGCGACCTTGCCGTCGATTTCAGCGCGGGTGGCGATGGTGGTGATGTTGCGCCCTTCGCGAAGCACTTCGGCATGGATCGTGGGCGGCTGCGACACGGGTGCGGTAAAGTTAATCAGCGCAGACCGCAGCGCGGGCAGATCGGGGCGGTCGCGACGGGCCGCATTGACCAGCAAGGCACCGGTAAATCCGCCAAAGGCCGTACGCCCCTGCGCCCAGTTCTCTGGCACCTGATAGCGCGGCGCGGTGCCGTCCTGCTCTGCTGTGGCCAATACCTCGGCCAGGGTCACATCTGTCATGTCGGGTCCTTTATACGTCTGTCACCGCGCGCGGGCGCGCTGTTTCCCAATCGATGCCCGCAAAGCCAAGGGCGCGCAAGACACCCTGCCCCTGAAACGCCACGTCACCCAACACGCACCCGCGTGGCAAAAAAACCTTTGGCGGGATCGAAGAGAGGTGTTGACGCCTAATCTATATTTCACATATTCATGAAATATGGAATCACTACTCACAGATCGACTCGCCACCCTGAGCCACCCGCAGCGGCTGGCCGTGTTTCGCCTGCTGATGCGGCGCTATCCCGATGCCTTGCCTGCGGGGGAAATCGCGCAGGTGTTGGCGCTGAAATCCAGCACGGCGTCGGTATATCTGTCGGCGCTGACGCAAGTCGGGCTGATCTCGCAGCGGCGCGACGGGACGCGGCTCTTGTATACCATCAACCTTGATGCGGCGGGCGAGGTCGTATCGGGGTTGTTCGTGGATTGTTGTCGGGGGCGCGCTGATCTCTGCCCGCCCCCGTTCTCTGACCTCATTAACAGGACGCAGATGATGACCCAGACAAAATTCAACATGCTTTTCGTATGTACCGGCAACTCCGCCCGTTCCATCTTTGCAGAGACGATCCTGCGTGACATGGCGGGCGACCGGTTCACCGCCTATTCTGCGGGCACCCTGCCCCGGTCCGAGCTTAACCCCCTTGCGGTCGAGATGCTGCAAGCCAAGGGCCACAGCATCGACGCGCTGCGGTCCAAACATATCTCTGAATTCCAGACCGCCGATGCGCCGCAGATGGATTTCGTCTTTACCGTCTGTGACCATGCCGCAAACGAGGAATGTCCCACCTGGCCCGGCCAGCCCGTGTCGGGGCATTGGGGCATGCCCGATCCCGTCAAAGCCGAAGGGACAGAAGCGGAACGCCGGCTGGCCTTCCAACAGACATATGGCGCGCTGCACAACCGGCTTCTGGCCTTTACCGCCCTGCCTTTCGAAGCGCTGGACCGCGCTGCCTTGCAAAAACGGGTCGATGCCATCGGGGCCGACCCAGTGACCACAGGATAAACCACCATGACAACCTATGCGTTGAACGGCCTTGGCCGCATCGGAAAACTCGCCCTGCGGCCCTTGTTGGAACAAGGGGCCAAGATCGCCTTTATCAACGACGCCGTTGGCGACCCCGAGATGCACGCCCATTTGCTGGAGTTTGATTCCGTTCACGGGCGCTGGCCTGCGACCTTCAGCGCAGAGGATCATGCGATCACCATCAATGGCACGCGTATCCCCGTGACCAGCACCAAGTCGATCACAGACCTGCCGCTGGAGGGTGTGGATGTGGTGATCGACTGCACCGGTGCGTTCAAGACCGAGGCCAAGCTTGCCCCCTATTTCGAGGCGGGCGTGAAAAAGGTTGTTGTCTCTGCCCCCGTCAAGGACGGGCCGACGGCGAATATCGTCTATGGCGTGAACGACGACACCTATGATCCAGCCACGCACAGCATCGTCACCGCGGCGAGCTGCACCACCAACTGCCTCGCCCCCGTTGTCAAAGTGCTGCTGGAAGGGATCGGGATCAAACACGGGTCGATCACCACGATCCATGACGTGACCAACACGCAAACCATCGTGGACCGCCCCGCCAAGGACATGCGCCGCGCCCGATCGGCGCTGACCAACCTGATCCCGACCACCACAGGGTCGGCCACGGCGATCACGCTGATCTATCCGGAGCTGACCGGCAAGCTGAACGGCCACGCCGTGCGGGTGCCCCTGCTGAATGCGTCGATCACCGATTGCGTGTTCGAGGTGGAGCGTGAGACGAGTGTGGAAGAGGTCAACGCCCTGTTCGAAACCGCCGCCGAGGGGCCGTTAAAGGGTATTCTGGGCTTTGAGGAACGCCCGCTTGTGTCGTCGGATTACACCAATGACACCCGCAGCGGGATCGTGGATGCGCCATCGACGATGGTAGTGAATGGCACGCAGGTCAAAATCTATGCGTGGTATGACAATGAAATGGGCTATGCGCACCGTCTGGTGGATGTGGCGCTGATGGTGGGCGGCAAGCTGTGACACGCCCTGCCGGTTCTACCGCCTATATCACTGTCACCGCCGCCTATTGGGCCTTTATGCTGACCGATGGCGCGCTGCGGATGCTGGTGCTGCTGCATTTTCACACGCTCGGCTTCTCTCCGGTGCAGCTGGCCTATCTGTTCGTGCTCTACGAGATCGCGGGCGTGGTCACCAACCTGTCGGCGGGCTGGATCGCGGCGCGCTTCGGGCTGACCTCGACGCTTTATGCGGGGCTGTCGTTGCAAGTGGTCGCGCTGCTGGCGTTGACACAGCTTGATCCGGCATGGAGCGTCGCCGCCTCGGTCGTCTTTGTCATGCTGGTGCAAGGGCTGTCGGGCGTGGCCAAGGATCTTGCCAAGATGAGCTCTAAATCCGCGGTCAAGCTGCTAGCCCCCACCACGGGGGGCGGCCTGTTCCGCTGGGTCGCACTGCTCACCGGATCGAAGAACGCGGTCAAGGGCGCTGGCTTTCTGCTGGGTGCGGGGATGCTGGCGCTGCTGGGGTTTGTGCCGTCGACGCTGGTGATGGCGGCGATTCTGTTTGTGATCCTGATCGGCGTAATTATCGGTATGCCCGCGGGCCTGCCCGTGGGACGCAAGGACGCCAAGTTCACCGAAGTCCTGTCCAAAAACCGCAATATCAACTGGCTGAGCGCCGCGCGGCTGTTCCTCTTCGGGGCGCGCGATGTGTGGTTTGTCGTGGGCATCCCGATCTATTTCTACGCCGTGCTCTCCGATGGCAGCGTCGAAAGCAAGCGGGAAGCTTTCTTTATGATCGGCAGCTTTATGGCGGTGTGGACGATCCTTTATGGGGCCGTGCAAGGCTGGGCCCCGAAGATACTGCGGGCCACAGGCCGGACCGAGGGCGAAACGCTCGCACAGGCCCGCCACTGGAACCTTGCGCTGGTCGTCGTGCCTGCCCTGCTGGCCGCGCTGGTCTGGATCACGCCTGCGCCATCCCCCGCGCTGACGGTCACGATTGTCATCGGTTTGCTGGTGTTCGGTGCGATTTTCGCGGTGAATTCGGCGCTTCATTCCTATCTGATCCTCAGCTTTACGGATGCAAAGCGGGTCACGATGGATGTGGGGTTCTACTATATGTCCAACGCGGCCGGTCGGTTGGTAGGCACGCTTTTGTCAGGCTTCACCTATCAACTGGGGGGGCTGGCGCTGTGTCTTGGCACGGCGGCGCTGATGCTGGCGCTGAGCGCTTTGGGGACGGCACAGCTGCGCCCCTCGCAAACGTCATGAACTGCGGCGCGCGGGGATGTCCCCGCGCGCCCAATCTCAAGGGACCGCAACCACGCCGTTGCGGTTGTCCCGCCAGATCACCGCGACGAGCACCGCCGAGGCGACCCCCGCGATCAGCGTCGTCGTCAGCCCCGGAAAGCTGAAGGCAAAGCCCGCGATCCCCAGCGGCAGACGCAACCAGGGCCGCACCATACCGACGCCCAGCAGATAGCCCTCAAGCCCGCCGGACAGCAGCGTGATGCCGATGATGATCGACGGCAGCACATAGATCAGCGGCGTCAGATCGCCCTGCAGCACCAGCGCAGGCTGGAACAGGAAGAACAGCGGCACAAAGTAGATCACTACCCCCAACCGCATCGCGGTGAAGGAGGTCAGCATCGGCTTGGCCCCCGCAATCGTTGCCGCCAGAAACGCCGCAGCCCCCACCGGAGGCGTGATCACCGACAGCATCGCGTAGTAGACGATGAAAAAGTGCACCGCGACCGTGTTCAACCCGCCGATTTCGATGATCGCGGGCGCCAGCGTCACCGCAAGGAAGATGTAGGCCACAATCGCAAGCCCCGCCATGCCCATGATAAAGCAGGCCAAAACCCCAAGCGCGATAACGAGATAGACGTTATCCCCGCCCAAAGCGACCAGCCCAGAGGTCATCGACCCTGTCACACCCGTAATGGTCAAGGCGCTGACCACAAAGGCAATCGGCAGGATGATCGCTGCGGTCTGTGTGACCAGCGTACCCACCTGACGCAGGGTTTCAAAGATGCGCGCAGGCGTCATCATGGTCTCGCGTTGCAGGAAGCTCAGCGCGATCATCAGCGCACTGGCGTACCACGGGGCGTAATATTCCCACCGCATATAGAGCAGGCCCCAGACCAGAAAGATCATGACCAGCAGGAAGGGCCAGCCGCGCTTCATCACCTCGCGGGCCGAGGGCAGGTTTTCGGGTTTCATCCCCACCAGCCCCTTGCGCGCGGCATAGGCGTCGACTTGCAGGATCAGGCCAAAGTAGAACAACACCGACGGCAGGATCGCGGCCACCATCACGGTCGCGTAATCCACACCGATGGTGATCGCCATGACAAAGGCAATCGCCCCCATCACCGGCGGCATCACCACCCCGCCGGTCGAGGCACAGGCCTCGATCGCGCCAGCGTAATGGGGCGGGTAGCCGACCTTTTTCATGGTCGGAATGGTGATCGACCCAGTGCCCGCGATGTTCGAGAAAATCGACCCCGACAGCGACCCGAAAAAGGCGCTGGCCACGATCGATACTTTCGCCGGACCGCCGCGGTACTTGCCAAAGCCCGCATTGGCCAGATCGATAAAGAACTGCCCCGCCCCCGTGGCGATCAGCACGCCCGCAAAGACCAGAAAGCCCAGCACGATCTCGGCCACGATCTTGGTGGTGATGCCCATCAACCCTTCGGTGCGGAAGACATGCGCCTCGATCATGCGTTCAAACGTATAGGGGATGCCCATCAGCAAACCGGGGAAGTAATCGGCCACCAACGGATACAGCCCCAGCACCAGCACCACGAGCAAGAAGGGGATGCCCCCCGACCGGCGCGCGATTTCAAGCATCAGCAGCCAAAGCACGACGCCCGCGTAGAAATTGGTCCAACCCGCCTGCACGATCTCCCATGCATACATGGAGAACCACATGCAGATGCCAAAGCTCACGGCGGCCGCCACGATGTCATAGATCGGCACATGGGTGTGCGATTTCACCGCTGGCAGCGCGATGAACGCCGCCGCAAGGAAGGTGCCGATGAAGACCCAGTAATACTGCCCCTCGATCAGGCGCCGCCCGCCGATGGGAACGCCGAATACATAGGCCAGCCCCATCCCGAGGCCAAAGGTACACAGCAACACAAAAGCGATGCTGGTGAACGAGAATAATCCCCCCAGTCGCGTCGTCTCGGACGAGGGTTCGACAGCCGTTTCAGCCGCCGGAGGGTGTTGTGTTGCTGACATGGATGATCCTGAAAATAAGGGCGCTGTGGCAGTGTCTTAGGAGGACGGAGCACGCTGTGCTCCGCCCTGTCTTATGCCGTCGATGACGGTCCGGCGCGGCGTTACAGACGCGAGCGGAACGGCTCCAGCCCGTCGGTGTGCTTGGCCAGAATGTCGAGATACTCCTGGTTCTCGAAATTCATCTCGACGCCCTGCTCCATAGCCTCTTTCATGCCGGCGTTGCGTGCCGCGATCCACGCGTCCATCTTCTCGATGGCCTCGTTGTTCCAGGCATCGTCTTCTTCGGTCCACGCCCCGATTTCACGCAGGTATTTCACCGTGCCTTCGTGCACAGGGATCGGGTTGGCATCCAGGAAGTTGCGGAAATGCTCCAGCGACATGCGGGTCGCCAGCGCGTGCGATCCTTTGTAGTTGTCGTGGGATTCATTCATCCACTTCGCCATGTTATAGACGAAATCCTCTTCTGCGGTGACCGGCACGGCATAGACGAAGTTCGACGTCATGGACTCGACACCCTTGGCGGTGCTCACCCCCATAGAGATGGTCGAGGGGATCGTCATGGGGCGGTAGCTGAGGTAGCCGTCCCAGCCTTCTGTGTTGGCGGGGTCCATCGGCAGCCAGCGAATGCCACCCGGTGCGCCCTCCATTTCGGACAGGACGGAAGAGATCGGCGAGCAATAGGCCACATCGGACTTCCCCTCGACAACCGAACGACAGTTTTCACCGTAGCTGGAGGCCGGGACGAATTCGATCTTTTCCTGCGCTTCTTCGGGCGTCATGCCGATAAAGGCAGGCAGGGCCTGTGTGATCGCAGAGACAATCGCGGGCGAGAACACGCCCGAGGTGACGCGGACGCCGCCTTTGCCGATGTCTTCAAGGCTTTGCAGATCGGAATCGCCAGCCACAACAAAGCCCCAAGGCGTGTCGTTATGGTGCCACAGGATCCGCTGCGGCATGGGTTTCGCCGAGGCGTAGCCGCCGACCCCTTCCGCTTGCAACGCCATTTCCGACGCGGAAACCGACGCGATCGCGATGTCTTCGCGGTCGGTCAAACGTTTGTAGCGCATGGGCTCGCTGTCTTCGGGAACGATCCGCACGGTGGTGCCGGTTTCCTTTTGCAACGCGGGCCCCCAACCGTTGGTCGAGGCAAAGCTGCCTGTCGACGTGCCCGGCGTGGCAATCACGAGCATGCGCGGCCACTCATACTCTTGCGCCATCGCGACGCCCGAAAGCGCCATGGATACCGCAAAGGACCCGACAGCTGCCTTGGCAAAACGTGTCATATTCTTCATGTGGTCTCTCTCCCTGTTGTACATCTTTGGATTGTTCGGAATCGCAGGATCACAGGCACCGCAAAAGCTGCGGATGCCCATGCGCAGGACGCAGATGTGATCTTTGCAGATGTCACGCAGCACCTCCCAATGCTTGTCGCGACGCGTCCGGTACGACCCGTAAAACGGGCCAGAAAACGCATCCTCCCGAGTGTCGGCCCCCTCCTCCCGAGGGTATCCGACTCAATCTGTCAATCAGCCTAGGGGCAAGATATTTCGATGCCAATACCGCAGAACAGAACTTGATACCGCAGCCACGCGGGGTCTTTGCGCGATCACCCCTAGTTTGCTGATGCCAAAGGGTTAACACCGCAGAATATGGGAAATGTGACGTTACGTTGCTTTGGGTTACGAGGCGTTGTTTCGGCTGACAAGCGTCAGGAGAGCTGTCCAAACCGCACCCGTATTGCCCAAAATATCGCCACCTTTGGTTGAATATTTTGCGGCTTGCACCGTTTGCCGAACTTGGCTACGCCTAAGGTAACGACGCTGCACGCCCCCACAGGGGCCGCAGTTCCAACATCTATCCGTCGGGGTGCCCTAGGGGGCTGAGAGGTGCGTGCACCGACCCGTCGAACCTGATCCGGGCAATACCGGCGTAGGGAACGGGTATCTTTGTGCAACGGGCTCTGGTCCACACCACAAAACTCATTCTTGCGTCTGCTTGCCCACCACCGAAAGGCGAGCATGTGACCAAGACGACCCCCATTTCCCTGACCATCGCGGGATCCGACAGCGGCGGCGGTGCCGGTATTCAGGCCGATATCAAGGCGATGTCGGCCAATGGTGTCTATGCCGCCAGCGTGATCACCGCCGTGACCGCGCAGAACACGCGCAGCGTCAGCGCCGTACACGAGATCCCCGCCCCCATCGTCGCGGCCCAGATCGATGCGGTGCTGTCCGATCTTTCGGTGCAGTCGATCAAACTGGGCATGTTGTTTTCTCCGCAGATTATTCAGGCGGTGGCATCCGCGCTGTCCGCGTTTCGGGGGGCCGTCGTGGTCGATCCGGTGATGATCGCAAAATCCGGCGATGCGCTGTTGCAAGAAGACGCCGTCGCAGCGCTGATCGCGGATATCCTGCCGCGCGCCGATCTGCTGACGCCCAACCTCCCCGAAGCCGCCTGCCTGTTGAACCAGCCCGAGGCCGACAGCGCCGACCAAATGGTCACGCAAGCCCGTGCGCTGCTCAAGATGGGGCCGAAGGCAGTGCTGATGAAGGGCGGCCATAGCGCGGGCAATATCTGTAGCGACGCACTGGTCACCGCAGAGCGTGTCACATGGCTCAGCGCGCCGCGCATCGACACGCGCAATACCCACGGGACGGGATGCACCTACGCCGCGGCCATCGCTGCGGGGCTGGCCCACGGCAAACCCCTTGGCGCGGCGGTACAGGCCGCCCATGACTATCTGCACCGCGCCATCATCGCCGCGGATCAACTTGAGGTCGGCACGGGCCACGGGCCAGTGCATCACTTCCACGCGGTCTGGTCATGACGCAGGTCACCATCATCGGCGCGGGTGTCGCGGGGCTGTGTACCGCGCGTGTCTTGCTGGATCGCGGGATGCGCGTGCATCTGATCGACCGCGCCCACCAGCCCGGCCCGCAAGGGTGTTCTTGGTGGGCTGGGGGCATGCTCGCCCCGTTTTGCGAAGGTGAAAGCGCCGAGGAACCGGTGATCCGGCTGGGCCAAAGGGCGGCGGATTGGTGGGGGCAGCGCACCACATCGCTGCACCGACGCGGGTCGCTTGTGATCTCTCCGGCGCGGGACAACAGCGATCTGACCCGCTTTGCCCGCCGCACGACAAGCCACCAAACCCTGACCGGCGCAGAGATCGCGGCGCTTGAACCCGACCTTGGCGACCGCTTTGCCAAAGCGCTCTATTTCCAGACCGAGGCCCACCTGTCGCCCCGCATTGCGCTGGCAGAGCTGTGGCGCGGGCTGGTGGCCGATGGGGCCAGTTTCGAACAGGGCGAGGCCGATCCCGAAACGCTGGCGCAAGACGGCACCGTCATTGATTGCCGCGGCTATCACGCGCGCGCCGATCTGCCTGATTTGCGCGGCGTGAAAGGGGAAATGGCGCTGCTGTCCTGCCCCGATATCGCGATCACCCGCCCCATCCGTGTGCTGCATCCACGTGTGCCGATCTACCTCGTGCCGCGCGGTGACGGGATTTACATGCTCGGGGCCACGATGGTCGAAGGCCGCGCCGGTGCCCATGCCAGCGTGCGGTCCGTGCTTGAACTGCTGAGCGCGGCCTACGCACTGTCCCCCGCCTTTGGTGAGGCCGAGATCCTAGAGATCGGCGTCGACAGCCGCCCCGCCTTCCCCGACAACCTGCCGCGCATCGAACGGCAGGGCAATCTGATCCGCGCCAACGGTCTGTATCGCCACGGTTTCCTGCTCGCCCCCGCGCTGGCGACCATGGTGGCGGACCTGATCCTTGAAGCCAAAACACCGGAGATTTTCCATGAAACTACAGCTTAACGGTGCCCCGCTTGATAGCGACGCGCCCACGCTTGCCGCCCTGCTAGAGGCCGAAGGATTTGGCGGCGCGAAAGTCGCTACCGCCGTCAATGGCAGCTTTATCCCCGCCAGCCTGCGGGCCAGCCACCCCCTGACCTCCGGCGACAGCATCGAAGTGCTCGCCCCCATGCAGGGAGGCTAAGATGCGCCCCTTTTACGGAGAAACCCTTGCCAATGGTCTGATGCTGGGCACCGCGCAATACCCCTCTCCCAAGGTGCTGTCAGACGCCTTTGCGCGCAGCGGGGCGGCGGTGGCGACGGTATCGCTGCGGCGGGAAAGCGGACGGGATCGCGCCGGTCAGGACTTCTGGGAACTGATCCGCGCGCTTGACGTCCATGTGCTGCCCAACACCGCCGGATGTCACAGCGTGAAAGAGGCCGTCACCACCGCCCATATGGCCCGCGAGGTGTTCGATACGCGCTGGATCAAGCTCGAGGTCATCGGCGAGGAGGACACGTTGCAGCCCGATGTCTTCGGTCTGGTCGAGGCCGCCCGCATCCTGAGCGAGGACGGGTTTCAGGTCTTTCCCTACACCACCGAAGACCTTGTGGTCGCGGATAGATTGCTTCGGGCGGGCTGCGAGGTGCTGATGCCCTGGGGCGCGCCCATCGGGTCGGGGATGGGGCTGAACAACCTTTTCGGACTGCGCGCCATGCGGGCGCATTTTCCCGACGTGCCGCTGGTGATCGACGCGGGCATCGGCCTGCCCTCGCACGCCGCACAGGCGATGGAGCTGGGCTTTGACGCGGTGCTGCTGAACACCGCTGTCGCCAAAGCCGGTGACCCCGCCGCCATGGCCGAGGCCTTTGCCACCGCGATCCGCGCCGGACAGCTTGCGGCCGATGCGGACCCGATGCCGCCGCGCGATATGGCCGCGCCCTCTACCCCCCTGATCGGAAAGGCGTTTCTGGAATGACCCTGGACCGTTTCTACCCGATCTTCGACAGCGCCGCCTTTTTGGAGCGGCTGGTGCCCCTTGGCATCAAACTGGTGCAACTGCGGATCAAGGATACGCCCGACCCTGCCCTGCGGCGCGACATCCGGCAGGCCAAGGCGATCTGCGCCAAGCACGACTGTACCCTCGTGATCAACGATCACTGGCGTATCGCGCTCGACGAAGGGTGTGATTTTATCCATCTGGGACAAGAGGATCTGGACAGCGCCGACCTCACCGCCATCCGCAATGCGGGCGCACGTCTGGGCATCAGCACCCACGACAAGGCCGAACTGACCCGCGCCCTGGACCTGCGCCCCGATTATATCGCCCTCGGCCCGATCTACCCGACGATCCTGAAGCAGATGAAGTGGCACGCGCAGGGGCTGGACCGTCTGCGCGACTGGCGTGAACGGGTGGGCCAGACCCCGCTTGTGGCCATCGGTGGCATGTCCGTCGACCGCGCGGCGGGTGCTTTTGATGCCGGTGCCGATTGCGTCGCGGCGGTGACCGACATCACCCTGAACCCCTCGCCCGAGGATCGCATCACCGCATGGCTGGGGGCAACCCGATGACCCGCTATGCCCGCCAGATGATCCTGCCGCAGGTCGGCCCATCGGGCCAAGAGGCGCTGGCGGCGGCGCGTGTGGTGGTGGTCGGCGCGGGCGGGCTGGCGGCACCGGTACTGCCCCTGCTGGCAGGGGCCGGTGTGGGGCATATCACGCTGGTGGACGGTGATGACGTGGCCCTGTCAAACCTGCACCGCCAGACGCTCTTTACCGAGGCCGATATCGGCACGCCCAAGGTCACCGCCGCCGCCCGCGCCCTAACCGCGCGCAACAGCGCGTGCACCGTGGTGGCCCACCCCGTGACCCTTGGGCCGGAAACCGTGGCAAAGCTGTGCCATGATGCGACGCTCGTGCTGGATTGCGCCGACAGCTTCGCAGCAAGCTATGTGCTATCGGATCATTGCCTGAACGCGGATCTGCCCTTGATCAGCGCCTCGGCCCTTGGGTTTGGCGGCTATGTCGGCGGGTTCTGCGGCGGCGCGCCGTCGCTGCGGGCGGTCTTCCCCGATCTGCCGGACCGCGCGGCGAGCTGCGACACGGCGGGGGTGATGGGGCCGGTTGTCGCCACGATCGGTGCCACACAAGCACAGATGGCGCTGGCCTGCCTCCTTGGACTGTCGCCGTCCCCTCTGGGGCAATTGATCAGCTTTGATCTTGCCTCCTATCGTTCTGGCGGCTTCCGCTTTGATACCGCGCCGGAGCCTGACCACGGTTTCGGATTCGTCGCGCCTTCGCAGATCCGCGCAAGCGATTGGGTCGTCGATCTGCGCGGCCCGGATGAGGCCCCCACATCCGCGACACCCACAGCGCAGCGCATCACCCTGCCCGATTTCCTCCGCAACGCTCCCCGCCCGACACATCAACCCCGTGCGGTGATCGCCTGCCGTTCGGGACTGCGCGCGTGGCAGGCGGCGACCCATCTGGCCAGCTACTGGCACGGCCCCATTACCCTGCTCGCCATGGGCGAGCCTTCCCCGTTGAAAGGACAAACCGATGAAACTTCGTAACATTCTGGCCGCGCTGGCGCTGACCTCTGGCCCGGCGCTGGCGCAGGACGAGATGGTCTTGCTGCTGGACTGGTTCGTGAACCCCGACCACGGGCCGATCATCGTGGCGCAGGAAAAAGGATACTTCGCCGAACAGGACCTGAGCGTAGAGGTCATCGCCCCCGCCGATCCTTCTGACCCGCCCAAGCTGGTCGCCGCAGGCAAGGCGGATCTTGCGATTTCCTATCAGCCGCAGTTGCACCTGCAAATCCACGAAGGTCTGCCCCTGCAACGGGTCGGCACGCTGGTGGCCACGCCGCTGAACTGCCTGCTGGCGCTGACCGATGGTCCCATCGCCTCTCCTGCGGATCTGGCGGGCAAAAAGGTCGGATTCTCGGTAGGCGGTGTCGAAGAGGCCGTGCTTGGCGCGATCCTGACCCATCACGGGCTGTCGCTGGATGATGTGGAGCTGGTAAACGTCAACTGGTCGCTGTCACCGTCGTTGATGTCCGGTCAGGTGGATGCGGTCATCGGAGCCTTCCGCAATTTCGAGCTGAACCAGATGGATATCGAAGGCGTCGATGGCACCTGTTTCTACGTCGAGGAAGAGGGTCTGCCACCCTATGACGAGCTGATCTACGTCGCCAACCGCGACACGATGGACAAGGACATGATCGCGCGGTTTCTGGCCGCGACCGAGAAAGCGACGCAATATATCGTCAACCACCCCGAGGAAAGCTGGGAGGTGTTCGCCGCCACCTCTGCCGATCTGCAGGACGAGCTGAACGCCCGCGCGTGGAAAGACACGCTGCCCCGTTTCGCCCTGCGCCCCACGGCGATGGATGCTGGACGCTACGCCACATTCGAGACGTTCTTGCATGACGCGGGTCTGATCCCCGACATCTCGCCCGTGTCGACCATCGCCATCGATGTGACCGCCCGATGACCGCGCCGGACTATGGCCGCAGCTTCGCGATTTGGCGCGCTGCTGCGGCGGAGGAGTGGCAAGACTATACCCACCATGCCTTTGTCGAAGGGCTGCGCGATGGCAGCCTGCCGCGCCGTTGCTTTGTGAACTATTTGATCCAAGACTATGTTTTCCTTGTGCATTTCTCTCGCGCTTGGTCCATGGCGGTGGTCAAATCGGAAACGATGGAAGAGATGAAGACCTGCGCCGCCACGGTAGATGCGCTGGTCAATCACGAGATGGCGCTGCATATCCGCACCTGTGCTGCGGCGGGTATCGACGAAGCGGCGCTTTTCACCGCGACGGAAGCCCCCGCCAACCTCGCCTATACGCGCTATGTGCTGGATGCCGGGATGCAGGGGGATTTCCTTGATCTGATGACGGCGCTCTTGCCATGCGTCATGGGATATGGGGAGATCGGGCAGCGCCTGGCCCAGACCTGCAGCGCCGACACGCCCTATGCCGAGTGGATCGAGACCTACGCCGACCCCGACTATCAGGCGCTGTGCCAGACGGTGGGCGCGATGGTCGACGCGGCGGTTGCGCGGCGGATCGGAGATTTTGAAACCGCCCCCCGTCGCGCGGCACTGCAAAACCGCTTTTCCACGGCCACACGGCTAGAGGTCGGCTTTTGGCAGATGGGGCTGGACCTGCCATGACCCCACCGCCCGCGCTGCGTCTGACGGGACAACACCGGATTGACGCGCGCCCCCTGTTTGACGTGGATATGACCCTCGCCGCGGGGGCGTGGACCTGCTTGCTCGGCCCGTCGGGGGTGGGCAAATCCACGGTGTTGCGGCTGCTGCTGGGGCTTGAGACGGGCGGCGCGTTTGACGGCACGATCACCGCCTCTGACGGGCAACCACTGGCGGGGCGGATCAGCTATATGGCGCAATCCGACTTGCTGTTACCGTGGCTTACGGTGATCGAAAACATCATGATCGGCGACCGGCTGCGTGGGACCACGCCTGACAGGGACCGTGCCTCCGCCATGCTTGAACGGGTCGGCCTGCAGGATCATGCCCATAAGAAACCCGCCGCCTTGTCGGGCGGCATGCGGCAGCGGGCAGCGCTGGCGCGGACCTTGCTGGAGGATCGCACGGTGGTCTTTCTGGACGAGCCATTCTCGGCGCTGGATGCGGGCACCCGCGCCGCGATGCAAGAGCTCGCGGCAGAGCTGTTGCACGGGCGGACCGTGCTGCTGGTCACCCATGATCCGGCAGAGGCGGCGCGGCTGGCCGACCACATCCTGATCCTCTCTGCCACGGGCGTACAAAGCTGGCCTGTCCCCGCGCTTCCCGCGCCGCGTTTCGTCACCGCGCCCGAGGTTTGGGCCTGCCAAAGCGCGCTGCTGTCCCATCTGCGGGGGGTGCCTGCATGAGACGATACGACATACCACTTGCGATCCTGCTGGGGCTTGGCCTTTGGCAGGCCGCGGTGCTGCTGACCGACGCGCCGCACTATATCCTGCCCTCGCCGTGGCGCGTGGCGCAGGCGGCATATCGCGCCCGTGAGACGCTGATCGAGAACGCATGGGTCACCACTGTCGAGGTGCTGCTGGGGCTGCTGATCGGCACCGCCTTGGGGGCTGTTACCGCGATCCATCTGGCGCTGTCCAAAACGGCAGAGCGTTTGCTGCTGCCGCTGCTGGTCTTTACCCAAGCCGTGCCGGTTTTTGCGCTGGCCCCGTTGCTAACGCTGTGGTTCGGCTATGGCATGGGGTCCAAGATCGTGATGGCGGTGTTGATCATCTATTTCCCGGTGACATCTGCCTTTCACGACGGGCTGAACCGCGTGCCTGATGGCTACCGCGATCTGGCGCAATCGATGGGCGCGCGACCGTTGCGGTTCATGCGCTACGTGCAAATCCCCCACGCGCTGCCAAGCCTTGCGACGGGGCTGCGGCTGGCGGCGGTCTATGCGCCGATCGGCGCAGTGATTGGCGAATGGGTCGGCGCGTCAAAGGGGCTGGGCTATCTGATGCTGCTGGCCAATGGTCGCGCCAAGATCGACCTGATGTTCGCCGCGTTGATCATGCTCGCCTGTTTGACGGTGCTGCTGCATCTCTCTGTCGGGCTGCTGGCGCAACGTCTGACCCGCTATGCCGAAGGGCGCAGCGAAAGCGGGATCACGCGCAGCACCCGCGCGTGATCCTTTCGGTTCTTATTCCGCGTTGGGCCGCACCCGCGCGCCGCTTTTGTCAGCAAAGGCCGCAAGGCGCGCGCGTGCGTCAGGCTGCGTATTGACCACACCGGCGACCACAGCTTCGGCATAGGCGGCATCCATTGCCGACATATTCTGCATATGGCTCACCGCGCTACAGATCGCAAAGTTCGACAGCGGCAGGTTCTGCGCCGCCTTGCGCGCCAGTTCCATCGCCTTGTCCATGCTGGACCCTTCGACGATATACTGCGCGAGGCCCAGATCGACGGCCTCTTGCCCCTGATAGACGCGCCCGGTCAGCATCATGTCGATCATCCGCGCCTTGCCGACCAGATCGGTCACACGGATCGTAGCCCCCCCGCCGGTGAACAGCCCGCGCTGGCCTTCGGGAAGTGCGAAATACGCGCTTTGGTCCATCACCCGCACATGGGCAGAGCTGGCAAGCTCTAGCCCGCCGCCGACAACGGCCCCTTGCAATGCGGCAATCACGGGCACGCCGCCGTATTCCATCTTGTTGAACGCCTCGTGCCACCGCAAACAGACGTGCATGAAATCGGCGGGGCTGCGGTCTTCGTCATGGTGTTCGATCAGATCAAGCCCGGCGCAAAAGTGATCCCCCGCGCCAGCCAGTACCACTGCACGCACACCAGCGCGCGGTGCGGCGGAAAAGAAGGTGACCAGCTCCTCGATCGTGTCGATGTCCAGGGCATTCCGTTTCGTGGGACGGTTCAGGGTCACCACCCAGACGCCATCGTCATGCGCCTTGATGTCCAGGTTACGGTAGCTGGTCGGATCAATCTGAACGGCCATGTGAATTCCTCCTCCTATGGGGCCGGCAATTGTGGTCGGCCCCGGTGCCTTGCTGCTGCAAGGGCTTGCTGAATATATGCAAAAGGCTCTCCCACCTTTTACGTGACTGTGCATTGAGTAGCGCGCCAAACACAGCCCGTCTATCGGTCATCCGCCGATTTCAGCGCGGTTACTTCCCCAAGGGCAACGGAGGCGCAGGGATTCGCCCCGTCGCAATCTGCCGGAGGCGGCAAAACCGTTTGAAAACGCAATGTTACCGTGTGAATCCGCGCCAATCCGGGGCACCGTCAGAAAAAAATCGAAAATAATCACCGGGGCGGCAAAAATGGGGTTGAACCCCGGCTGAACCTTGGGGTAGTAGAGCGCTACCGGGTCGTTAGCTCAGTTGGTAGAGCGCTTCGTTTACACCGAAGATGTCGGGAGTTCGAGCCTCTCACGACCCACCATTCCACCAATACAATTCAGTTCTACCAACGCAACCTGCGCCGACGGCGACAGGGTTTTATGCGTTTGATGTCAAGGGATTGCCTGCGCGGCCCGTGGCATCAGCAAGGCAAAGACCTTGATACGACAAAGCCCCTCACCAAGGTGAAGGGCTGCTGCGGGCGTCGCAAATTTACGCCGGAGATCTTGAGCGATTTTCGCCCTCAGTCGTCGGGTTGATCAGCGGTATCGCCGCCGCCCTGCCCCTGTGTCACCTGCCGCACTTTGACGCGGATCATCTTGCCGTTTTTCAGCTCTTTCTCGTTGATCACTTTCAGCTTGCCGAACGGCAGCAAGTTCAGCTCGCGGCTGTCCGACAGTGCTTCGCCCAATACGGCGAGCATGGCATCAACGACGGGTTTCGCATCGCGCTTTTTCACGCCCGACCTTTCGACCACTGTGTCGATCAGCTCTTTCTTGCGCATCACGGGGCCGAGGATCACAGGGCGCGGTGCTTCGACCACAGCGGGTGCTGCGGCGGTGTCGGGTGCGGCTGGTTTAGGCGTGGAGGTTTTCTTGGGCGTGGCCATTTGACGTCTCGTCCGTTGGGGAGGTTTCATCAAACCCTAGCGGGGCCACCGGGGGAAATCCAGCGGTGCTTGGGGATGACGCAGCCCTGCGCGAAAATCGGGGACGCGCCCACGAAAAAGGCCGCCCCGAAGGGCGGCCTGATGTCGGTTTGATCGATGCTTAATGCGCTGTGGCGCTATCGCCTGCAGCGTTGCGACGGGCCAGCGCGGCGGCTGCGGCGGCATCTTCTGCCTCCTGATCCCATTCGATCGCTTCGGGCTCGCGGACCAGCGCATGTTTCAGCACTTCGGACACGTGTTTGACGGGAATGATGGTCAACCCTTCTTTCACGTTATCCGGGATATCCGGCAGATCCTTTTCGTTCTCGGTCGGGATGAGAACCGTTGTGATCCCACCACGCAGCGCCGCCAACAGCTTTTCTTTCAAGCCGCCGATTGGCATCGCATTCCCGCGCAAGGACACCTCCCCCGTCATCGCGATATCGCGGCGCACGGGGATCTGGGTCAGCACCGACACGATCGATGTCACCATTGCCAGACCGGCAGAGGGGCCGTCTTTCGGCGTCGCACCATCGGGCACGTGGACGTGGATATCCAGCGTGTCGAACTTGGGCGGCTTCACCCCGATCTTGGGGCTGATCGACCGCACATAGCTGCTGGCCGCGTCGATGGATTCCTTCATCACATCGCCAAGCTTACCGGTGGTTTTCATCCGACCTTTACCCGGCAGGCGCAGGGCTTCGATCTGCAACAATTCGCCCCCAACCGAAGTATAGGCCAATCCGGTCACGACGCCGATCTGATCCTCAAGCTCTGCCAAGCCGTAGCGGTGCTTTTTCACGCCGAGGAAATCCTCGATGTTGTCGCCCGTTACGGTGATCTCGTCGGCTTCCTTCTTGACGATCTTGGTCAGCGATTTCCGCGCAACCTTGGCGATCTCGCGCTCAAGGTTCCGCACGCCGGCCTCGCGGGTGTAGTAGCGGATCATGCTGGTCAACGCACTGTCTTCAATGGCAAATTCCTTTGCCTTCAGACCGTGGTTCTTGACCTGCTTGGCCACAAGGTGCTGTTTCGCGATCTCGCGCTTTTCATCCTCGGTATAGCCAGACAGGGGGATAATCTCCATCCGGTCAAGCAAAGGCCCGGGCATGTTGTAGCTGTTCGACGTGGTCAGGAACATGACATTCGACAGATCGTATTCCACTTCCAAGTAGTGGTCGACGAATGTGCCGTTCTGTTCCGGATCAAGCACCTCAAGCATGGCCGACGCAGGGTCGCCACGGAAATCCTGACCCATCTTGTCGATTTCGTCGAGCAAGATAAGCGGGTTCGTGGTTTTCGCCTTTTTCAGCGCCTGAATGATCTTGCCGGGCATGGAGCCGATGTAGGTCCGACGGTGACCGCGGATCTCGGATTCGTCACGCACGCCCCCCAGCGAGATGCGAATAAACTCGCGCCCCGTCGCCTTGGCAACAGACTTCCCGAGCGAGGTTTTACCCACACCGGGAGGGCCGACAAGGCACATGATCGGGCCTTTCAGCTTGCTGGACCGTTGTTGCACGGCAAGATATTCAACGATGCGTTCTTTAACCTTTTCAAGGCCATAGTGATCATCATCCAGCACCTGCTGTGCCTTGGCGAGGTCTTTCTTGGTGCGCGACTTCACGCCCCACGGGATCGACAGGATCCAGTCGAGGTAGTTGCGCACAACAGTAGCTTCGGCAGACATGGGCGACATGTTCTTGAGCTTCTTCAGCTCGGCGTCGACCTTTTCCTTGGCCTCTTTGCTCAGCTTGGTGTCCGCGATGCGGGCTTCCAGTTCGGCGACTTCATTCTTGCCATCCTCACCATCGCCAAGCTCGTTCTGAATGGCTTTCATCTGCTCGTTCAGATAGTACTCGCGCTGCGTCTTCTCCATCTGGGATTTGACGCGGGTCTTGATCTTTTTCTCGACCTGCAGAACGGACATTTCGCCCTGCATCAGCCCGTATACTTTCTCGAGCCGCTCGGAGACGGACAGGGTTTCAAGCAGGTCTTGTTTCTGCTCGACCTCGATGCCGAGATGCCCCGCGACCAGATCGGCCAGACGTGCAGGCTCGGACGCTTCGGTCACCGCCGACAGCGCTTCCTCGGGGACGTTCTTCTTGACCTTGGAATAACGCTCAAACTCTTCGGCGACGGACTTCAGCAGCGCCTGAGTGGTGGTCTCGTCACCGGGCTCTTCCGTCAGATATTCGGCAGAGGCTTCAAAGAAGCTATCGTTTTCAAGGTATTCCGTGATGCGCACCCGCGCCTGCCCCTCGACCAACACCTTTACGGTGCCGTCGGGCAGCTTCAGCAGTTGCAAGACATTCGCCAGGACGCCGGTGTTGAAAATACCATCGGAATCGGGGTCATCCACGCCGGGGTCAATCTGGCTCGACAGCAGGATCTGCTTGTCATCGGCCATGACTTCTTCAAGGGCGCGAACAGATTTATCGCGGCCCACGAAAAGCGGTACAATCATGTGGGGGAACACCACAATATCGCGCAAAGGCAATACCGGGTAGGACGCGTTCAGAGGCTCTAACATGCTCTTTTCCTTATACTGCAAGATGACACTGGCCCCTATCTTAGGCGACCGTTCGTTCATCTCCTGTTCTGAGTAGGATATCTGGGGACCCTACCCGCCTGTTTCAATCCCCATGATGCTGTGATCCGTTCGTATGCGGGCCATCTGGCGTGAGGGTCACCCTAGAATGAACCGCCACCGGCGGACAGACAAGCGCGGATCGTATGATTATCCGCGAAAACCGCCAAGAACCATGGTTAACCGGCCCGAATGACAAAAAACGGGCCGGAAATGTGCTTTTTCGCGTTTAGCGAGCTTACTCTGCCGCGACCTCTTCGAGGAAGGGATAATCGGTATAGCCCTCTTCGCCACCGGCATAGAAGGTTTTCGTATCCCCCTCGTTCAGCGGTGCGTTAAGTTCCAGCCGTTTTGCCAGATCGGGGTTGGCTATATAGGGCCGGCCAAAGGCAACCAGATCAGCTTTGCCGCTGGCCACGGCATCGATCGCCATGTCGCGGTCATAAAGGTTATTTGCCATGTAGACGCCGTTGAACAGCGACCGGAGCTTGCCAAGGTCTTCGCCGCTGTCCAGATCGCGCGACTGGCCGGTCGAGCCTTCGACCATGTGCAGATAGGCCAGATTGTACTTGTTCAGCGCATCCACGACGTAGGTGAACGTCTCTTGCGGGTCATCATCCGCGATGCCGTTCGCAGGCGAGAAAGGCGACAGGCGCAGGCCGACGTGATCGCCATCCCATGCGTTTACAACACCGTCCAGCACTTCGAACAGCAGCCGCGCGCGGTTCTCGACCGACCCGCCATAGGCGTCATCGCGTTTGTTGCTTGAGGTCTTGAGGAATTGGTCCAGCAGATAGCCGTTCGCCCCGTGGACCTCGACCCCGTCAAAGCCTGCCTTGCGCGCCATCTTGGTTGCGTGGACATAATCGGCGACAATGCGCGGCATCTCGTCCAACTCCAAGGCGCGTGGTTCAGATGTCGGAGTCATACCGTCTTTGGTAAAGGTCTTCACCTCTGCCGCGATGGCCGAGGGGGCGACGGGCTTTTGTCCGTCAGGCTGGATGTCCACATGGCTGATCCGGCCCACGTGCCACAGCTGGATCACGATCTTGCCGCCCTTGGCGTGCACCGCGTCCGTCACCTTTTTCCAGGCAGCAACCTGCCCTTCGGTGTAGATGCCGGGGGTCTTGATGTAGCCTTTGCCTTCGGCGCTAATCTGGGACGCTTCGGTGATGATGATCCCGGCACCGGCGCGCTGTGCGTAGTATTCGACGTGCATGTCGCCGACTTCGCCACTGTCGTCATTGGCGCGGCTGCGGGTCAGCGGGGCCATCACGATGCGGTTCGCGGCCTCGATGCCGCCGACCTTCAGGGGGGTGAATAATGCCTCGGTCATGGAAAACTCCTTTGCGGTGTTGTTTCTTGTCTACAGCACCTAACCTTCCGCCCCGTCATCGCAAGGACGGGGCGGAAGGTTTATTCCATTCACCGCAGGGTTTTCCTAAAGCGGGTCGATGTCGCCTTGGGCGCGCTGGCTATGAAAATCAGCCTGCCAAGCGTCAAATGTCCCCGCCGCAATCGCGTCGCGCATACCCGCCATGATTTCCTGGAAATAATGCAGGTTATGCCATGTCAGCAGCATCCCAGAGATCATTTCCTGACTACGGAACACATGGTGCAGATAGGCGCGGCTGTAGTTCGAGCACGCAGGACATGTGCAGGCTTCGTCCAGCGGACGCGGGTCATCGGCGTGGCGTGCGTTCTTGATGTTCACAACGCCGTGACGCGTGAACACCTGCCCCGTCCGGCCAGAGCGTGAGGGCAAAACGCAGTCCATCATATCGATGCCGCGCGCCACGGCCCCGACGATATCATCCGGCTTGCCCACCCCCATCAGATAGCGCGGCCGGTCCACGGGCAGCATATCGGTGGCAAAATCGAGACAGCCGAACATCGCCTCTTGCCCCTCGCCCACGGCAAGGCCGCCCACAGCGTAGCCGTCAAAGCCCACGTCGATCAGGGCCTTGGCGCTTTCCTCGCGGAAGTCACGTTCCAGCCCGCCCTGCTGGATACCAAAGAGCGCATGGCCCGGACGGTCGCCAAAGGCTTCGCGGCTGCGCTTGGCCCACCGCATCGACATCCGCATCGAGTCCGCGATCCGCGCGCGATCCGCAGGCAGCGCGGGACATTCGTCAAAGCACATGACGATATCGGAGCCGAGCAGCTTTTGAATCTCCATCGACCGTTCGGGGGTCAGTTCGTGTTTCGACCCGTCCACATGGCTTTTGAAGGTCACGCCCTTTTCCGTCAGCTTGCGCAGCCCCGACAGGCTCATCACCTGAAACCCGCCGGAATCGGTGAGGATCGGCTTGTCCCAGTTCATGAACTTGTGCAGCCCGCCCAAACGGTCGATCCGTTCGGCAGTGGGGCGCAGCATCAGGTGATAGGTATTGCCCAGCAGGATGTCCGCACCGGTCGCGGCGACGCTTTCGGGCATCATCGCCTTGACCGTGGCGGCCGTGCCCACAGGCATGAAAGCCGGCGTGCGAATATCGCCCCGCGGGGTAGAGATAACACCGGTACGCGCCGCACCATCGCGGGCCTGAAGATCGAACGAGAATTTTTTCATGACTGCGGCTATAAGATGTCCCCCGCATAGGCGCAATCGCGCAGTTTAGCCGCGCGTTCCACAAGGCTGTCATGGAAGCACCGTAAATCTGCGCTATGTCCAGCCGGAACCGCCGGGGCGCTGCCCCGGACCCCGGGATTTATGCCATTTGGAAGCCCGTGTCGTGGCTTGAGTAGACGCAGGCGACCTGCTAGGCGGCGGGATGATTTAGCTGTGCCGGAGTGCGTGACATGCAAGAATTGACGTTTGGCTGGGAAGAATGGGTCGCCCTTCCCGAATTGGGGCTTCCCGCGATCAAGGCAAAGATCGACACCGGCGCGCGCACATCGGCGCTGCACGCCCATGACATCGAAGTCTTTGGCCCCGCCTCCAAGCCCAAGGTCCGGTTCAACGTGCATCCTGTGGCCGGCAACGAAGACATCACCATCACATGCTCCGCGCCCATTATTGACCGGCGCGAGGTCACCTCGTCGAATGGCGAGGCAGAGCTGCGCTATGTCATCTCGACCAAGATGGATGTCGCAGGGCAAAGCTGGCCCATTGACGTGACCCTGACCAACCGTGCGGGCATGACCAGCCGCATGTTGCTGGGCCGTCAGGCGCTGACAGATCACATCACCATCTCGCCCACCGAGAAACGGTTGCAACCGGATCTGAGCTATGACGTCTACCATACCGCCGCTGTGCGCCACCGCGCGCCCAAACGCGCTTTGCGGGTCGCCGTGCTGAGCCGTGAAGCCAGCAACTATTCCACCTCGCGTCTGGTCGAAGTCGGCGAGGCCCGTGGCCATACTGTCGAAGTGATCGACACCACCCGCTGCTATATGGCGATCAACGCCATGGCTCCCGAAGTGCATTACGATGGCAAACGTCTGCCGCGCTATGACGCGGTAATCCCGCGGATCGGTGCCTCGGTCACGCCCTATGGCTGCGCGGTGATCCGGCAGTTCGAAACCATCGGGACCTACTGCGTCAACGGCTCTGCCGGTATCTTGTCGAGCCGCGACAAGCTGCATGCGCATCAGGTCTTGGCGTCGAAGAAAATCGGCATGCCGACCACCGCTTTTGCCGCCTCGCCCAAGGACACGTCGAACCTCATGGCACTGGTCGGCACCGCGCCGCTCATCGTGAAACTGCTGGAATCCACCCAAGGCAAAGGTGTTGTGCTGGCCGAGACAAAGAAGGCCGCGGAATCCGTCATTGATGCCTTCCGCGGGCTCAAGGCAAACTTTCTTGTGCAGGATTTCGTCAAGGAAGCCGCGGGCGAGGATCTGCGCTGTCTTGTGGTGGATGGCAAGGTCGTGGCCGCGATGAAGCGCACCGGCGCGGAGGGCGATTTCCGCTCCAACCTGCACCGTGGCGGCACCGCTCAGGTCGTGCGCATCACCAAGGTTGAACGCGACACCGCCCTGCGCGCGGCACGGGCCTTTGGTCTGGGCACTGCCGGTGTGGATCTGCTGCGGTCGGACAGCGGGCCAAAGGTGCTAGAGGTCAACAGCTCTCCCGGGTTCGAAGGGATCGAGAAAGCCACCGGCAAGGATATTGTCGGCATGGTCTATGATATGATCGAAGCGCGGGTAAAGCCGCAGCCGGTGCGCAAGCGCAAAGCCTAAGTTCTGCAGTGGTTCGCGGGTCCGCCCTCTGGACGGTGCCCGCTGCAATCCCTATATAAACGATAAGAAAAAGGAGCGAGGCCCTGATGACCGACAGCACACAACCTCTTGAAGGCACCCCTCTGATTGCGCCCTCGTCAACGGATCATCCGCTGTACGAGCAGATCACCGAAGCCTGCCGCACTGTCTATGACCCTGAGATTCCAGTGAACATCTATGAGCTGGGGTTGATCTACACGATCGACATCAACGCGGAAAACGAGGTCAACATCAAGATGTCCCTCACCGCGCCCGGCTGCCCCGTTGCAGGCGAGATGCCCGGCTGGGTCGCCGATGCGGTCGAACCCCTGCCCGGCGTGAAAACCGTCGACGTGGAACTGGTCTGGGAGCCACCATGGGGCATGGATATGATGTCTGACGAAGCCCGTCTTGAACTGGGCTTCATGTAAGCCAATAGGCTGAAACCGGGGCGCATTTCACGTCCCGGTTGATTTTACATGAGTTTCACGCAATGGTCGCATCATTGTAACATAGGGTAGCCACACCGCTGCCAGATGATTTTATTTGGAGCGATCATGCGACTAACTACTGCCCTTACAGCTTTGGCTTTGGCCCCCACCGCGCTGCTGGCCGACGCCCACAGCACCCCCGTCCCTGTCGAATACGGTGCCCGTCCTGCCTATCTGGTGGACAAGCTTCCCGATGGCGACCTCAAGGACAAGCTGGCGTCCTGCATGGGCCAGACCGCGTCCAAATCCGATTTCTCCATCGGGCACCGCGGCGCCCCGCTGATGTTCCCCGAGCATACCGTACAGTCCAACGTTGCCGCCGCCCGTCAGGGTGCAGGCATTCTGGAATGCGACGTGACCTTTACCGCCGATCACGAACTGGTCTGCCGTCACGCGCAGAACGATCTGCACACCACCACCAATATCCTCGTCTCCGATCTGGCCGAGAAATGCACCACCGGCTTCACCGCGGCTGCGGGCGAAGAAGGTGCCAGCGCGGAATGCCGCACCTCGGACATCACCTTGGCAGAGTTCCGCACCCTGACGCCCAAGATGGACAGCGCCGACGCCACCGCCACCACCGCCGAAGACTATCAGGGCGGCGTGGCCAGCTTCCGCACCCAGCTGTACAGCGACGGTGCCGATCTGATGACCCACGCGGAATCGATCGAGCTGTTCAAATCCCTCGGTGCGAAATTCACCCCCGAGCTCAAGTCCCCTTCGGTCGAGATGCCCCATGACGGCTTCAGCCAGGAAGACTATGCGCAGAAGATGATCGACGAATACAAAGCCGCGGGCATCCCTGCCTCGGACGTTTGGGCGCAGTCGTTCAACCTGGATGACGTGCTTTACTGGATCAAGGCAGAGCCAGAGTTCGGCAAACAGGCCGTCTATCTCGTGGAATGGAGCGAAGGTTTCGACGAACAGGACCCCAGCACCTGGACACAGGATTTCGCCCAGTTGAAAGAGCAAGGCGTGCAGTACCTGGCCCCATCGCTGAACATGCTTCTGACCAACAAAGACGGCGCTCTGGCCGCCTCTGACTATGCCAAGAAAGCCAGCGAAGCCGGTTTGAACCTGATCGCCTGGACGCTCGAACGCTCCGGTCCGCTGTCCACGGGCGGTGGCTGGTATTTCCAATCCGTTGGCGACATCATCACCGACGACAGCGACTATCTGGTCGCGCTGGACGTGCTGGCACAGGACGCTGGCGTCAAGGGGGTCTTCTCTGACTGGCCCGCAACCGTCACCTACTATGCCAACTGCATGGGTCTGTAACCTACGGGGTCTGATCCGGCGCAATCGCGCATGACGACATGGGCCGTCCCTTCGGGGGCGGCCTTTCGCTATTGTGCATCCCCCCGCTTGAGAAACCCTGCCAAAGCCCTTATCTTGTCGGTAACAGGAGTATTCAGCATGTTCGCAATCCCAGGCAAGCAAGCCGTCACCATCACCCCCAAAGCCGCCAATCAGATCACCAAGCTGATGACGTCCGCCGGCCACGCCGGTCTGCGCATCGGCATCAAGAAGGGTGGCTGCGCCGGCATGGAATATACGATGGAGTATGTGAACGAGGCCGACGCCAATGACGAGGTCGTCGAACAGGACGGCGCGCGCGTGATGATCGCGCCAATGGCGCAGATGTTCCTTTTCGGCACCGAGATCGATTATGAAACCTCGCTGCTGGAATCCGGCTTCAAGTTCCGCAATCCCAATGTGACCGAAGCCTGCGGCTGCGGCGAATCCATCAAATTCGGCTAACGGTATCGCGCCGCGCTGGCGGGGCGTGACCGCAGCTTGCCGTTGCCCTGTCGGGGTGGCGCTGGTATCCCTTTGAAAAACCACATGAAGGATATGCATATGCGCCGCAAGCTTGCCGCTGGAAACTGGAAGATGAACGGCACGCTGGCCGGTCTGGACATGTTGGCCGAAGTGGCCGCCGCGATGGACAGCACCCGTGCAGAGGCGGTGATCTGCCCGCCCGCCCCCTACCTTCTGTCAGCGGTCACCAAGGCCCAAGGCACCCCCGTTGCCATCGGCGCGCAGGATTGCCACGCAGAGCCGAAAGGTGCCTTCACTGGCGATATCTCTGCCTCGATGATCAAGGAGGTCGGCGCGACCTATGTGATCCTCGGCCATTCCGAACGCCGCGATGCCTATGGCGAAACGGATGCCGACGTTGCGGCCAAGGCGCAGGCCGCTTGGAACGCGGGGCTGACGGCCATCATCTGCATCGGCGAAAGCGAGGCGGATCGCAGCTCCGGTACCACCCTGGATGTCATCGCCGAACAGCTTGCAGGCTCCCTGCCCGACGGCTGCACCGGCGAGAATACCGTCGTCGCGTATGAACCCATCTGGGCGATTGGCACCGGCAAAATCCCGACGCTTGACCAGATCGTCGAGGTGCATGACGTCATCCGCGCAACACTGGCCGAACGCTTCGGCACGGATGTCAGCGACGCGCTGCGGCTGCTGTACGGCGGCTCGGTCAAACCGGACAACGCGGCGGAGATCTTCAAGGTCGACAACGTGGACGGTGCCCTGATCGGCGGGGCGAGCCTTACACCCGCTGATTTCGTCCCGATCCTTCAGGCGCTCGCTGCCGCGTGATCTTCATTTTGCCAAATAAACTCACAGCATGACATAGACAAAAAGGCGGCGCATCCGATGGGGTGCGCCGCCTTTTTCGTTTCCCTTGTAATGTCTCGCCCTAGCGGGTGATGATCTCCGGCCCCATCATCAGGGTCGGCAGCCAGGTCGAGATGACCGGGATATAGGTCACCATCAGCAGGAAGATGAACAGCACCACGGTGAAGGGCAGCGCGGCCTTGACCACATTCATCATCGGCATATTCGCCACGCCCGAGGTCACGAAGAGGTTCAGACCCACCGGCGGGGTGATCATCCCGATTTCCATGTTCACCACCATGATGATCCCCAGATGGATCGGGTCGATGCCCAGTTCAATCGCGATGGGGAAGACCAGCGGGGCGACGATGATCAACAGGCCCGACGGCTCCATGAACTGCCCGCCAATCAGCAAGATCACGTTGACGATGACCAGGAACATGATCGGCCCGAAACCGGCGCTCAGCATCGCGGCAGAGATCTGCTGCGGGATCTGCTCGTCAGTCAGCACGTGCTTTAGGATCAACGCGTTGGCGATGATGAACATCAGGGTGACGGTCAGCTTGCCGGCCTCGAACAGCGTATCGCGGGTATCGCGGTGGAAAAAGACAGTGACCAGCGCCAAGGGCTTGCGCATCAGCGACAGGTTGCGCCCCTCGCCTTCGACGTGCAGCGGGCCCATATCGCGATAGACAAAGGCCGCAATGAAGAAGGCATAGACAGCAGCCACCGCGGCGGCTTCGGTCGGGGTAAAGATACCGCCATAGATACCGCCAAGGATGATCACGATCAGCATCAGCCCCCAGCCCGCTTCACGCCCCGAGGCAAAGACCTCGCCCCAGCCGCGCCATTCGCCCTGTGGCAGCTTCTTGACCCGCGCCATGATATAGATGGTCAGCATCAGCATGGTGCCCGCCATCAGTCCGGGGATAACGCCCGCAAGGAACATCCGGCCCACAGAGACATCCGTGGCAGAGGCATAGACAACCATCACGATGGACGGCGGGATCAGGATGCCCAGGGTGCCCGCGTTGGCGATGACACCGGCGGCGAATTCCTTGGTGTAGCCGGTTTCCCGCATCCCCGCGATCACGATGGACCCGATGGCAACCACCGTGGCGGGCGATGATCCCGACAGGGCGGCGAACAACATACAGGCAAAAACACCCGCAATCGCCAGACCACCCGGAAAATGTCCGACCAGCGCGATAGAGAAACGGATGATCCGCTTGGCCACACCGCCCGTCGACATGAAGGACGACGCCAGCACGAAGAACGGGATCGCGAGCAGCGTGTAGTGCCCCGCCATCGCCTGAAAGAAGGTCTGCGCGATGGACGCAAGCGAGCTGTCGGACAGCACCAGCAGAAAGACGATCGACGAGAAGCCAAGGCTGACGGCAATCGGAACGCCCAGCAACATCAGCCCGACGATCATGGTAAATAGGATAAGGACTTCCATGCGCTCAGGACTCCGCGTTCATGTGTTTGACGGCTTCGATATCATCTTCGGCCTCGTGACTGACGATCAGCGCTGTGGCCTGCCCGGTAAAGACACGCACACCGGCCTGGATGAAACGGAACAACAGCAGCGCCATACCGAAGGGCAGCATGAAATAGGGGATGAACCGTGGCAGTTTGCCGTAGGTTTCGCCCTCGTTCATGATCGGCTCGATAAAGCGCAGCCAATCCGGCATGGGGATATCGACGGTTTCATACCACGCCTGATCGCGGCTATCGGCAAAACCTGTGGGGAACCAGCGGCCCGTGGTGGCGTCCAGCCCCGCAAAGGGGGCCCAGTAATCCCACGCGCCTTTCATCAGCAAGGCCCCGTAGACCACGCAGATCACTGCCGCAACCAGCGCGAGCACCCGGCGTTTGGGCAGCGAAAACAGGTTCACGACCGCGTCCACCCCCAGATGCGCCGTGACCTTGACCGCATAGCTCATGCCAAACAGCACCAGCCAGGCGAAAAGGAAGGTCACCGCTTCAAGCCCCCAGATGATGCCGGTGTTGAAACCATAGCGCAGGACGACGTTGATAAAGGTGATAAGCGTCATCAGACCAAGGATGATGGCAATCGCCGTTTCCTCAAGCTCGTTGACAATGCGCCCGAGCGCAGAATGAGATTGAACACCATGTGACATGGGAATGCTCCGCTGTGAGAGGAGAGTGGATCAGGCCCGCACGCCGCGGGGCATGTCGGGGCCTGACGCAAGTGATATGCCCCGTCCGTCGCCAGACGGGGCAGAACAGGGTTTAGTGCTTAGCGTTGATCGCTTGGGCTTCGTCGATGTTTTCCTGACCGACGTCTGCGGTGAACTCTTCCCAGACGGGCTTCATCGCGGTGACCCAGGCTTCGCGCTGCGCGTCGTCCAGTTCACGGACCACACCACCGGCATCGATGATCGCCTGTTTGGCTTCGGCGTTCACTTTGGACGATTCCGCGTTGCGGGTGTCGGTCACTTCCTGAACGATGGTCGCCAGCTGGTCACGCACATCGGCGTCCAGGCTGTCCCACCAGTCGGTGGAGGTCACAAGCATGTAGTCCAGAACACCGTGGTTGGTTTCGGTTGTCCCGTCCTGCACCTCAAAGAACTTCTGGCCATAGATGTTGGACCAGGTGTTTTCCTGACCGTCGACAACGCCGGTTTGCAGCGCGCCGTAAACTTCCGAGAAGGCCATCGGCTGGGGCGATGCGCCCATTGCCGCCATCTGGGCCTTCAGCACGTCAGAGTTCTGCACGCGGAATTTCAGACCATTGGCATCCGACGGCACGTTAAGCGGCTTGTTCGCCGACATCTGCTTCATGCCATTGTGCCAGAACGCCAGTCCCAGCAGGCCACGGCGCGTCATGGATTCTTTCATCGCAACACCGGTTTCGGAGTTCTGGAACTCGTCTACAGCGTTGATGTCCTTGAACATGAAGGGCAGATCGAAGATGCGGAACTGCTTGGTGAACTGCTCGAACTTCGACAGCGACGGCGCGGCCATCTGAACGTCGCCTTGCAGCAGCGCCTCAAGAACCTGGTCATCGTTGTACAGCGTGGAGTTCGGGAACACTTCCATGCAGGCTTTGCCGTTCATCTCGTCATTGACGCGCTGTTCCAGCAAGGACGCGGCGATGCCTTTGGGGTGACGGTCTGTGTTGGTCACGTGGCTCAGCTTGATGACGACTTCGCCATCGTCGCACGCCGCGGCAACAGCACCGGCGCTTACGGAAAGGGTCATAGCCACCAGAGTGGTTGTCAGGAATTTCATGTGATGTCTCCTCCCAGAGAACTGTTTTTCAAGTCTCGGCATCCGGTCGTTCCAAATGCGGTGGCGTTACTAGAGCGTTATTTCGCCGACCTCACAAGGAAGAGAGGTTGAAAGATGAGGATCGCGTTAAATATGTTATTTATCAAAGCGTTGATGTGTCTAGTTAAGGTTACAAACCAACCCGCCACACGCTAGCTGTGCGGATTACCGCACAGCACGCAGCGCAGTTGTGCGAAAATCCGCACAGGCTAGCTGCGAAAGTCCTCGGGCCGAATCCCGTAGCGGGCCAGCTTGTCATAGAAGGTCTTGCGCGGCAGTTTCAGCGCCTGCGCCGCCGCACTCGCCTGCCCCTCGGCACGGCGCAAGGCCGCGCGCAGCAGGGATTGTTCCACCTGCGCCATCTGGTCCGCCAGCCCGAGGTTCGCATCCGGCGTCACCTCGTCCGAGACCCCCATGACAAAGCGCATCGCCTCTGACATCAGCGCGCGCGCGTTGCCGGGCCAGTCCCGCGCCATCAGCCCCGCGATCATTTGCGGCGTCACTTCGGGCGGCTGCACGCCCGACTGCTCTGCCGCCTGATCGACGTAGCGGCGAAACATCGTGGCGATATCCTCGGGGCGTTCAGCCAGCGACGGGATGCGCACGGTCATGACCTCGAGCCGGTAATAGAGATCCGCGTGGAACTGCCCCTCGGCCACCAATGACTGTAGCTCCCGCGCGCTGCCCGCAATGAGACGCACATCTGGCACCTGCTCAAGCGCTTCGATCAGGCTCAGTTGGGTCTGCGCGGGAAGCTGCGCGACCTCGTCCAGAAACAGGCACCCGCCCGAGGCGGCGTGCAGCGCATCGCTCACATCATCGGGACTAAGCCCCGCGGCAGCACGTTTGACGAAGGGCCCTTTGGAGCGGCGCGAGGATAGGTGGATCACCTCTGACACCTTCGAAATACCAGAGCCCGACGGGCCGGTGACCAGCACCTCGGCATTGGCCTGCGCCACGCGCCGCACCTTGTCGCGCAGCCGTTCTGACAGATCCGACGACCCGAAAATCATCCGCGCCGCCGGATCGCCGGTTTCCACGATATGCAGCAGCCGACGGTTTTCCAGCACCAGCGCGCGGGTTTTCAGTGCGCGTTCAATCACAGTGACCAGCGCGGCGGGGGCGCAGGGTTTTTCAAGGAAATCAAAGGCCCCTGCCTCCATCGCGCGCACGGCCATGGGGATGTCGCCTTCGCCTGTCAGCAGGATCACCGGCAGGTCGGGATCCTGTTCATGGGCATAGGCCAGCAGGTGAAACCCGTCGCGCCCGGGCATGCGCATGTCCGATAGGATGATGCCATCGAACCGCTCGGTGATCCTATCCTTGGCAGCCACGAACGACCCCGCGGCGACAACATCAATATCGGCAAGCTCCAGCGTCTGCGCCAGCGCCTCGCGGACAGAGGCATCATCATCGACCAAAAGAACGGTTCTGCTCATGCCTGCCCCTCCTCGCCCGTATCGGCGCGTTCCAGCGTGACAGAGAACATCGCACCGCCCGCGTCAAGGTTGGTGCCACGGATCCCCCCGCCAAAGCTTTGCACAATCCCGTAACTGATCGACAGCCCCAGCCCCATGCCCCCCATCGCACCCTCGGCACCGCCCCCCACGGATTTGGTCGTGTAGAACGGGTCGAACACCTTGTCTGGCATCTCGATCCCCGGTCCGGTGTCTCGGAACTGCACCCGCACGGGGTCGGCGGGATCGATTGTGATGCTCAGCCGTTTGGTGTCGCTGCTGCTCATGGCATCGACGGCGTTGGTGATGAGGTTTACAAAGACCTGCCCCAAGCGCACCTCGCCGCCGCGCACCCAGACGGGGGCATTGGCGGGCTGGTAGTCAAGGGTCACGCCCGCGTCGCGCAGATTGCTTTGGGTCAGCTCCACCGCGCTGGCGACCACGCGGGTCACATCCACGCGGGTCTGCGGCACGCTTTCTTGCCGCGCAAAGGCCCTCAGGTTCTGGATGATCCGCGCCATCCGGTCGGCCATCTGCGAGATGCGGGTCAGGTTTTCAGCCGTCCTGTCGGGGCGGTCACGCTCAAGGAATTGCACCGCGTTTTCTGCAAAGGACCGGATCGCCATCAGCGGCTGGTTCAGCTCGTGGCTGATGCCCGCCGACATCTGGCCAAGCGCCGACAGCTTGCCCGCCTGCACCAGATCCGCCTGCGCGCGGCGCAGTGCGGCCTGCGCCTCTTCCCGCTCGGTCGCTTCGCGGCGCAATTCGGTGTTGCTGGCGTTCAGGGCGGCGGTGCGTTTGGCGACCTGCCGCTCAAGCGCCGCGTTCGCCTCTGACAGGGCGCGGCGGCGCTCGGTCGCGAGAAACAGCAGCGCGCCAAAGGCAAGGCAAAGCGCTGCCACCGCCGCCGCCTGTGCCCGTGCCAAACGTTGCGCGCCCTCGATATCCAGCAGCACCTCGCCCGTCATCCCCACCACCGGCAAGGCGCGGGTCAGATGCAAGGCGGCGTCGGGCAGATACGGCCCCCAGCCCATATGCCAGATCTCGTGGCCGCGCACGTCAGACACCGCGAAATCCAGCGCCGCACCATCTGGCGGCACCAGCCCCTGCGCCGCACGGGGACGCGCCCAGAACAGCAGCTCTGACCGGTTTGCGATCTGGACGACCCCGTCGGTGTCGGTGAAGAACGCCGCCGGATTGCTGCCGCGCCAGTCATAATCGATGCCGTTCAGATCAGTCGACACCACAACGGCACCGCGCACCTGCCCGTCGGGCGCGAAGACAGGGGCGGCGTGGAAATAGGCGCGGTCGGTCAAGGGCGCGGCGGGGCCGTGCCCCCATCCAAGTGCACCGCGCAAGGCCCGCAGGACAAAGCGTTGATCCGCCCGTGGCACCCGCACCGCTTCCGCGCCAAGTGCCGCGACGATCACATCGCCGGATCGGTCAAGCACCTGCACATCCAGCGCCGTGGTCTTATCCGCGACCTCTTGCAAAAATGCCTGCGCCTCGACCGCCGGACGCCGGTCCAGCACCTGCGCCACCTGCGGGTGATCCGCCAGAAACACCGCCAGATCGCGGTACCGCTGCAACTGCCCGACCAGACGGTCGCTGACCAGCGACAGATCCGCCTGCCCCCGCGCGCGCAGCTGGTCCAGCCCTTGCAGATAGGCATAGCGCCAGACCCCGCCGGAGAGGACCGACACGGTGATCAGAAACAGCACAAAGGTCGCGACGCGGCGGCGCATTCCGGAGGTCATGGCGTTATTTGGCACAGACCCGCTTGCAAAGACCAGAGCCACAGCTATTGCTAGGCCCCATGAAAACACTGAACCTTTCCCCGCTTGATCCCGACTTCGTCCAAAACCCCTATGCCGCCTATACGCGCGCACGTGCGCAGGGCCCCGTGCTGTTCTGGCAAGACTACGGGATGATGGCCGCTTTTGATGCGGCGACGGTGCAGGCCTTGCTGCGTGACCGCCGTTTGGGCCGCGAGACCCCTGCCGACCAGCGCAAGCCCACGCCCGATCACATGCGCGACTTCTATGCGGTGGAAGACCAATCGATGCTCGAGCTTGAGCCGCCAACCCACACCCGCCTGCGCGGGTTGGTGCTGCGTGCCTTTACCTCGCGCCGGATTGCCGGTCTCGCCCCCGAGATCGAAGAGATTGCCCAAGCCCTGCTGGCCGACCTGCCCAAGGGCGAAGCCTTTGACCTGATCCCCGCTTTTTGCACCCAATTGCCCGTGCGCATCATCGCGCGGCTGCTTGGCGTGCCAGAGGATATGTGGCCCGACCTGCTGCGCTGGTCCAATGATATGGTCGCCGTCTACCAGATCGGCCGGACCCGCGCGACCGAAGAGGCCGCCAATACCGCCGCCGCAGATTTCACCGCCTTCCTGCGCCGCTATGTCAATGAGCGTCGCCAAGACCCGCGTGACGACCTGATCACCCAGTTGATCGCTGCCGAAGAAGACGGCGAAAAACTGAGCACGGATGCGCTGATCGGCACGTGTATCCTGCTGCTGAACGCAGGCCACGAGGCGACGGTACACGCGCTTGGCAACGGGATCGCCTGCTTGCTCGAAAATAACACGCCCGCCAGCGCCCTCGCCCCCGATGCGATCAACGCCACGGTCGAAGAGATCCTGCGCTACGACCCGCCCCTGCATGTCTTTGAACGTTTCGCCTACGAGGATATCGAACTGGGCGACGTCACGCTGGAAAAGGGCCGCAAAATTGCACTGGTGCTGGGGGCCGCGGGTCGCGATCCCGCGCTTTACGACCAGCCCGATGTGTTCGACCCGACCCGTCCGGCCAAGGCCCACGCGGCCTTTGGCGGTGGTTTGCATTTCTGCGTCGGCGCGCCGCTGGCTCGGCTGGAAATGCAGATCGCGTTGCGTGCGCTTTTTGACCATGCGCCAAACCTGCAACTGGCCGAAGCACCGCGCTTTGCCAATACCTACCATTTCCACAAGCTGGAACGGTTGATGGTGACGATCTAAGTCGCGCCTCCCCGCGCCACGGCGTTACAGCGGCAGCATCGTGGTCGATTTGATCTCTTCCATCGACAGCAACGCTGTGACGTTGTGCACGCGGACCTCAGAAATCAGCGCCTGATAAAAGGCATCATAGGCGCGGGCGTTCTTGACGCGGACCTTCAGGATATAGTCGATGTCCCCCGCCAGCCGGTGCGCCTCTTGCACTTCGGGACGGTTTTTCAACGCCTTGAGGAACGCCGCCTGCCAGTCGGCCTCGTGGGACGACGTACGGATCAACACGAAGAAACACGCTTCGAAGCCAAGCGCCTCTGCGTCCAGCACAACCGTATGCTGCCCGATCACCCCGGCCTCGCGCAGTTTACGAATCCGGTTCCACACAGGGGTCTTGGAACTGCCGACCTCGCGCGCGATATCGTCCAATGACTGGCTGGCATCGCGTTGTAACTGCGCTAGAATTTTCCGGTCCACGTCATCGATCCGAACGTCCATTCTGCTTTTCCTTCACTCTGTGGTCTGTTGTTCTGTTTGCGCGGCTGAATGGAACGTACGTCCTTATATCCCCAGACACCTAGCGCCTTATTGGAATTATTTCCTATATAGAGCTCAAGCTAAGCGCAAGGACCGAACCACATGGATCATTTCCCAATCTACCTGTCCACCAAGGGCCAGCGCATCGTCTTGTCAGGCGGTGGCGAAGCGGCATTGGCCAAGCTGCGCCTGCTGCTCAAGACCGAAGCCAAGATCAGCGTCTTCGCCCCGACCCCCGTGCCCGAGATCGCGGCATGGGCCGATGCGGGCCGCCTGACGCTACACACCCGCGCCCTGCGCCATGGCGATGTGCTGTGCGCGAAACTCTTCTACGCAGCCGATGAAGACGAGACCGAAGACGCCCGCACCGCCGCGATTGCGCGTGCCGAGGGGGCATTGGTCAATATCGTCGACAATCTGCACGACAGCGCCTTTATCACCCCCGCCATCGTCGACCGTGACCCCGTGACCATTGCCATCGGCACCGAAGGCGCGGCCCCCGTGCTGGCCCGTGCGATCAAGGCCGATCTGGAAGAGCGTCTGCCCACAACGCTGGGAACGCTGGCGCGGATCGGCAAGGGTTTCCGCAAGATGGCCGACGCCCTGCCCTTTGGCCGCCCGCGCCGCGATTTCTGGCGTGACTATTACTTTGCCGCCGGCCCCCGCTCCGTGGCGGATGGCAAAGCCGCCGTCGAAAACGCGCTGAACACGCTGCTGGCCGACCACCAGTCCCGCGCCGCGCGTGCCGGTCACATCGCTTTTGTCGGTGGCGGCCCCGGTGACCCCGAACTGCTGACCCTCAAGGCGCGCCGCGCATTGGACGAGGCCGATGTGGTGATTTACGACCGGCTGATCAGCCCCGAGATCCTCGAACTCGCCCGCCGCGAGGCGCTGATGATCGACGTGGGCAAGGAAGGCTTCGGCCCCTCCACCGCGCAGGAAACCATCAACGATCTGCTGGTCGAACACGCGCAGGCGGGGGCCCAGGTGGTCCGTCTGAAATCCGGCGACGCCACCATCTTTGGCCGCCTGGACGAAGAGATCGACGCCGTGGACGCCCATGGCATCGGCTGGCACATCGTACCGGGGATCACCTCCGCCTCTGCCGCCATCGCGACCATCGGGCAAAGCCTGACGAAACGCGGGCGCAACGCCTCTGTCCGGTTCCTGACGGGTCATGACATGAAAGGGTTCGCCGATCATGATTGGGCCGCTTTGGCCCGCCCGGGCGAGGTCGCCGCGATCTATATGGGCAAGAAATCCGCGCGGTTCATCCAAGGCCGCCTGCTGATGCACGGGGCCGATCGCAGCACGCCTGTCACGCTGGTCGAAAACGCCTCGCGCGCGGATCAGCGGATTGTCGAGACCACGCTGGACCGTCTGCCCACCGACCTGAGCGCGGCCAATCTGACCGGCCCCGCCCTGACTTTCTATGGGCTGGCACCCCGTGCCGCCGCCCGCGCCACCACCGAATTGTTTCAAGAGGAGATGGCATAATGGCCAAGCCCTTCACCCCCAAAGTCGTCACCGCCAATGCCTTGCTGGAAGGCGACGTGATCTACCAGACCGCCACCGGCTGGACCCGCAAACTGGAAGAGGCCGAAGTCCTGACCGACGAGGCCGTCGCCGATGTGCGTCTGATCGATGCGATCCAGCAAGCAGACCTGACCGTCGGGGCCTATCTGGCCGATGTCGACACCAGCACAGACACACCCAAGCCATCGCATTTCCGCGAAGCATTCCGCGCCAAGGGTCCAAGCAACTACACCCACGGCAAGCAGGAGGTTCAATAATGTACAGCTACACCGAATTTGACGATGCCTTCATCGCCGAACGCAATGCACAGTTCCGCGCACAGGTCGAACGCCGCATCGACGGCTCCCTGACCGAGGATGAATTCAAGCCCCTGCGCCTGATGAACGGGCTCTATCTGCAGCTGCACGCCTATATGCTGCGGGTCGCGATCCCCTATGGCACGCTCAGCAGCCGCCAGATGCACAAGCTGGCCGATATTGCTGCCAAATGGGATAAGGGCTACGGCCATTTTACCACGCGCCAGAACATCCAGTACAACTGGCCCCAGCTGCGTGATGTCCCCGATATGCTGGACGCGCTGGCCGAAGTGAACATGCATGCCATTCAGACCAGCGGCAACACCATCCGCAACGTGACCGCCGACCATTTCGCCGGTGCCGCCGCGGATGAAATCGCCGATCCGCGCCCCGTGGCCGAACTGATCCGGCAGTGGTCCACCGACCACCCCGAATTCCAGTTCCTGCCGCGCAAGTTCAAGGTCGCTGTCTCTGGCGCGCCCCATGACCGTGCGGTGATCAAGGCCCATGATATCGGCCTGCAAATCGTCGAGAAAGACGGCGAGATCGGCTATCAAGTCATCGTCGGCGGTGGCCTTGGCCGGACCCCGATGATCGGCAAGGTGCTTTATGACTTCGTCAGCTCCGAAGACCTGCTGCCCACGCTCGAGGCCATTGTCTCGGTCTATAACCTGTTGGGCCGCCGCGATAATAAGTACAAAGCGCGTATCAAGATCACCGTGCATGAGAACGGCATCGACGACATCCGCGCACGGGTGGACGCCCGCTATGCGTTGATCCGTCCGCAGTTCACCGGCGTCGACCAGCAGATGCTGTCGCGGATCGAGGCGGATTTCGCCAGCCCGACGTTCAAGACCGCCCCGACGGACGCTTATACTGCTGCCTATGACAGCGATCCCGTGTTCAAAAGTTGGGCCGACACCAACCTGACCGACCACCGCGATCCGTCCTACGCGATCGTGTCGATCAGCCTCAAGGCCCACGGCAAGACCCCGGGCGACGCCACTGCCGAACAGATGCACCGTATGGCTGAACTGGCGGCCGAGTACGGCCATGACGAACTGCGCATCAGCCACGAGCAGAATGTGATCCTGCCCCATGTGCACCGCGGCGACCTGCCTGCGCTGCACGCGGCGTTGAAAGAGGTCGGCCTTGCCACGGCCAATATCGGCCTGATCAGCGATATCATCGCCTGCCCCGGCATGGACTACTGCGCGCTGGCCACAGCCCGCTCGATCCCGATTGCCCAGGAAATCGCGACCCGCTTTGACGAGCTGAAGCTGGAACACGATGTCGGTCCGCTCAAGATCAAGATCTCGGGCTGCATCAATGCCTGCGGCCACCACCACGTGGGCCACATCGGGATTCTCGGGCTCGACCGCGCCGGTGTCGAAAACTACCAGATCACTCTGGGCGGTGACGGCACCGAAAACGCCGCCATCGGAGAGCGCGCCGGTCCGGGTTTTTCCGCCGACGACATTATTCCGGCGATTGAACGGTTGGTAAAAGGCTACCTCGACCTGCGCAGCGACGCGGGCGAGACCTTCTTGCAAACCTATCGTCGCCTCGGTCTTGCCCCGTTCAAGGCCGTCCTCTACCCGGAAGCACAAGCCAATGCCGCGTGATCAACTGACACTTCCAAATGGGGAAAAAATCCTCCCCGAAGGGCCGGACCGCGTCGCAGCGCTGACCCGTCAGGTGGAAAAGCTGAACGATGGCCTGCGCCATCACAGCGCCACCGACGTGCTGCGTGCCGCGATCGACAACGTGCCCAATCTGGCGCTTGTCTCAAGCTTCGGGGCGGAATCCGTCGCCCTGTTGCACCTTGCCTCTATGGTGAAACGTGATCTGCCGGTGTTGTTCATCGACACAGAGATGCTCTTTGCTGAAACGCTGGTCTATCAGCAAGAGCTGAGCGAACGGTTGGGGCTGCGCAATGTGCAGACGATCCGGGCGCAGGACGTGGCAGAGAAAGACCCCGATGGGACGCTGCATCTGCGCGACCCGGACGCCTGCTGTGCCTTCCGCAAGACCGTGCCCCTGCAGCACGCGCTAGAGGGGTTCGACGGTTGGATCACGGGGCGCAAGCGGTTCCAGTCCGGCACCCGCGCCAGCCTGCCGTTCTTCGAGGTCGAAACCCCCGCCGATGCGCCTGCGCGGATCAAGGTGAACCCGCTGGCCCATTGGCAGGCCTCCGACGTGTCGGACTATATCGACGAGAACCGCCTGCCCCGTCACCCGCTGGTGGCCCAAGGCTACCCCAGCATCGGGTGCGCCCCCTGCACCACCAAGGTGAAACCGGGCGAAGACCCCCGCGCCGGTCGCTGGAGAAACATTGAAAAAGAAGAATGCGGCATCCATTTTGTCGATGGCAAGATGGTCCGCACAGGAGCAAAGACATGACACAGTTGATCAATGATCAGGGGTTTGTGGCGGATGATTTCGCCACGCCCTACGCCCCCTTCGATGCTGCTGAAGGCGTAGAGGCGGGTGCGACCGCCCTTGACGTCCCCTCTGACGTGCAGCCGGAAACGATCCCTGTTGATGGTGCGATCTCGATGATCCGCGTGGCCTTCCCCAGTTCGGCCGACGGGCGTGGCTTTACCATCGCGCGCCAACTGCGGTTGCGCGGCTACACCGGACGGCTGCGCGCACATGGACATGTGATTGCAGACCAATACGCTATGGCGCGCCGGTCGGGCTTTGACGAGGTCGAGATCCCCGATGATCTGGCCGCGCGTCAACCGCAGGACCAATGGCTGGCCCGTGCAAACTGGCAAGAGCATAATTATCAGGCGCGTCTGCGCGGCTGATCGGGGTTTTCGCCCCAAGATGCTTTCCCTGCCCCCTCCCTTCCCCTAGAGAAAGGCTGCGTGCCGCGATCCGCGCGTAGATGAAATTATGACCGAGCAGAATGTAGTGACCCAACCCGACGCCAAACCCGTACCCACGTTGCCTGACGCGCAGACCGTGACTTCTGTCAAACACTGGACGGACCGGCTGTTTTCCTTCCGCGTGACCCGCCCTGCGTCCTTGCGCTTTCGCTCGGGCGAGTTTGTGATGATCGGCCTGATGGGCGATCCGCACCCCGAGACCGGCAAGCAAAAGCCGCTGCTGCGCGCCTATTCCATCGCCTCGCCCTCCTGGGACGAAGAGCTGGAGTTCTATTCGATCAAGGTGCAGGACGGCCCGCTGACCTCGAAGCTGCAACACATCCAGCCCGGCGACCAAATCATCCTGCGGCCCAAGCCCGTCGGCACGCTGGTGCATGACGCGCTGCTGCCCGGCAAACGTCTGTGGCTTTTCGCCACCGGCACGGGCTTTGCACCCTTTGCCTCGCTGCTGCGCGAACCGGAGACCTACGAGAAATTCGACCAGATCATCATGACCCACACCACCCGCGATGTGGCCGAGCTGGACTATGGCCGCACGCTGGTCGAGAGCCTTGCCGATGATCCGCTGATCGGCGAGATGATCGGCGACAAGCTGGTCTATTATCCCACCACCACCCGTGAACAAAGCCCCAAGATGGGCCGCATCACTAATCTGCTGCAGGACGGCACGGTGTTCAAAGACCTCGGCATCGACGGTATCAGCGCCGACACCGATCGCGGCATGGTCTGCGGGAGCCTTGAATTCAACAAGGACATCAAGGAGGTGCTTGAAGGTTTCGGGCTGGAGGAAGGGGCGAACTCCGACCCCAAACACTACGTCGTTGAAAAGGCCTTTGTCGGCTGATCCAACGCAGCGGTGTCCTTGCATGGGGCACCACAGATAAAACAAAAGCCGCGCTCTCTTTCGAGGCGCGGCTTTTTCATGTCTGGCGGATCGGCTTTGCGTGGGCCTCGATTAAAGCGCCAGCGCCTCGCGGATCCGTGCGAGGATCGCGCGCAGGGCATCGGGATTTTCACCGGCGGTGACCAGCCCTTGCTTCAGCAGCGCTTTTTGCGTGGCGGGCAGATCAGAGGTGTCGATCATGGTTTGCACCTTTTCCAGATCAAAGCCATCGACGGTAGTCAACTGCTCTGGCGTGTCAGCATCGGCGGTGACGTCGGCCTGAACTTCTGTATCGGCTGCAGCCCCCGCATCAGCGCTGGCCTGTGCATCTGTCGCGGCGACGGCGGCGGCTTCTTCCTCTTGAACCGCTGCGGCGTCTGCTTCGGCTTGCGGGTCAGCGGCGGGTGCCGTGCCCGCTTGTGTGGTGCTGGCGGCATCGCTTGCCTCTGAATCGCTGGCAGCCATGGCATCGGCCTCTGCGCTGGTGGAAACCTCCGCGTTGCCTTCTGCGGTATCATTCGCCGCTTGCGTTGCATCCTCGGCGATCTGCTTGCCCGCGTTCATGGCATCCTCGCCCGCCTCTGCCGCGGCATCGGCCACATCCTCAGCCGCTTCCGACAGCGCGTCGGCTGCGGTATTCGCGGCCTCTGTGGTGGCTTCTACCGCCTCGGTCACTGCGCCCTCTGTCGCCTCGACAGCGTCGCCCACAGCTTCGGTCGCACTTTCCAGCGCGGCGGGAGCATTGACGGCATCCGACGCATCGGTCGCAATCTCCTGGACCGAGCGGCCCGAATACAACATGTACGCGCCAAGCGCGATCAACCCTGCGATGACAATCCAGATGAGGTTTTTCATGATGCTGTGGTTCCTTTGAAGTTTGTTAATCCCCTGCTGCACATACTATATGCCAACACATAGCGTCAAATGCGCGATACGCTGCTTCCCCTTGGGTAAATCCCCCAAAAATACGCGGTTTTACCCTGTATATGCGCCATTTTGCGACTTGAAGAAGACCATGAGCAGGTTTACCTTCCGTGCTCGACATCAGTACAACAATCAAAGGACGACCATCATCGCTCGCAGACCGCATAACGCGCCGCCGCAAAGAGACACCGGCCCGCGCATCAACGAAAACATCCGCGCCAACGAAATCCGCCTGATCGGTGCGGATGGGGAAAACGTCGGCGTCGTGACACCGGATCGCGCCATGGAAATGGCTGTTGATGCCGGACTTGATCTGGTCGAGATTTCGCCCAATGCCAACCCGCCCGTGTGCAAGATCATGGACTTTGGCAAATTCAAGTATGAGACGCAAAAGCGTGAAGCCGAAGCGCGCAAGAAGCAAAAGATCATCGAGATCAAAGAGGTCAAGTTCCGCCCGAACACCGATACCAATGACTATGACGTCAAGATGCGCAACGTGTTCAAGTTCCTCGACAATGGGGACAAGGTAAAGATCACGCTGCGGTTCCGCGGCCGTGAGATGGCCCACCAGAACCTTGGCCGCGAGCTGCTTGAACGCGTTGCCGAAGACACCAAAGAGGTTGGCCGCGTTGAAAACTTCCCGAAGATGGAAGGCCGCCAGATGGTCATGCTCATCGGGCCGCTGCCAAGCAAATAATTCCGGGTCTTACAGTCCCGAGACGCAAAAAGCCCCCGCAGTTTCCTGCGGGGGCTTTTCTATGTCTTGAAGGACGCGGTTACTGACGCAGCAGACCTGTGATGTTGCGCACAACCGCACGACGGTTGGCGGGTTCAGCGGTCTCGGTCGGTACTTTCAACGCGCTTTCACCGTAGCCTTGGGTGATCAGGTTGGCTGGCGGCACGTCAAAATACTCGGTCAGGGCCAATGCAACGGTCTCGGCACGACGGTCAGACAGCGCAAGGTTGTAGCCCGCATTGCCAACCGCATCGGTGTGCCCTTCCACAAGGATCACAGTGCGCGGATCATCCTTGATGGCATTGCTGATCGCGGTCCCGATCTTGGACAGCGCGCGGGCCTGTTCAGGCTGGATTGCAGCCGACCCTGTGGCGAAACGCACAGCGTCCAGCTCGATCTCTGGTGCTAGGGCACGGACCTGACGGACATCACGCACCTGACGCAGCGAATACCGCTGGGCCTGATCCCCACGCAGCTGCGTTTGCAACGCGGCACGCAGCGCTTCCTCGTTCTGCTGGCTGGCCAGCGTATTGGCCTGCGGACGGACCTGAGGCAGCTCGTTCACAACGATACGCTCTTCGGCTTGGGTGTCATCGAACAGCACATATTCATTGCCCTGTGGATCGACGTTGATCCGGCGCAATACGGTGCCGTCCCGACCCAGAATGGTCACGATCTTGCTGCCGTTAGGCTTGATCACAGTGGTGCGCGAAGAGCCGTCGTTGAACGTCTCGCGGCGGACTTCGTCACCGGCCTGACGCACAAGCGCATCATCGTCTTTCAAAACGCGCAGGTCCCCATTCGGATCTTCAACAACCAGACGGTCACCCGAGTTGCTCACGACCTTCGAGCCGTTATTCAGGATCGACCCGACAGCCACAGCACCGATGCCGACAAGCAAGGCTTTCTCGAACTTGCTCAGCCCGTCGTCGTCATCCTTTTTGGCTTCGGTTTTGGCCTCGGCAGAGGTGTCACCAGTGACGGCCGTCGAAAATTCTTCGTTCGAGGCGCGCGTGTCTTCTTCGGTGACCTCTTCTACCACAACATCGGCCTTGGCTTCACCGCTGTCAGCAGCGGCGGCGGCTTCGGCAGCAGCGGCTGCATCAGCGGCGCGCTGTTCCTGACGGGCTTCTTCCGCAGCCTGTTCGGCGGCAAGATCAGCGGCAATCTGCTCTTCCGTTTGCTGCTGGGTTTCGGCCTCCGCCTGCGTTTCAGTGTCGGAAGAGCTGTCTGCCGGCACGTCGGTCTCGGCTTGGGTTTCTTCGGTCGACTCAGTCTCTGCCGGCTCTGCCTGAGCTTGCGCCTCTGCCTCTACGCCAGCGTCGTTTTCAGCGGCAGGGGCGTCTGCCTGTGTCTCGGCAGACTGCGCTTCAGGGCTGTCCGAGGTTTCGGCAGCCGCAGCGGCGTCTTGCTCTGCCTCGGCTTCGGCTGCGGCCTTGGCTTCAGCGTCTGCGGCGATCTGTGCAGCGACCGCATCCTCACGCTCTGCTTCGGCCTGCGCTTCGGCGGCAGCAGCTTTCTCGGCCTCGGCGGCTTGTGCGTCTGCAGCGGCCTGAGCTTCGGCGGCCTCTTGTTCAGCGGCCTGCGCGGCGGCGGCGGCTTCTGCATCGGCGGCAGCTTGCGCTTCAGCGGCTTCTGCTTCAGCTGCAGCGGCGGCGGCCTCTGCGTCGGCAGCAGCTTGCTCTTCCGCGGCGGCTTGGGCTTCTGCAGTGGCAGCGGCTTCGGCCTCGGCGGCGGCGGCAGCTTGCTCTTCCGCGGCGTCTACGGTTTCAGCGGCGGCTTCTGCATCGGGCTCGGCTTGCGCGTCGGTCTGGGCTTCCGCCTCAAGACCAAGCGCCTGCGCCAGATCGCCATCGGCACGCAATGTCATCATTTGATCCGCATCCGCCACGACACTGCCGTCAGGCAGCACGCATGGGAACACGGTTTGCTCCCCTTCGGCCACGCAGCTTTCTGTTGTCTGGGCAAAACCACCTGTGGGCAAAGCCAGCGCCAAACACATGGTCAAAGAGGTCGTCGATTTCAAAAGTTTATACATTCCTAATCCTCACGGGGTTATGGACGCCGTTCGGGCAGCGTTACGGCACAACACCGGTGCTGCAAAATCGTTCCCAACCCTGCGCAAGTGATAATCATCCAGACAGCAAAAAACCGCCCCAAGGTTTCCCAAGGGGCGGTTTTCATTGAAGTATCGCGTGGTTTAGGTCAGCGCGGCAACTGCCCGTTTTGTCATCACAGCAACCAGATGCGCACGGTAGTCACCACTGCCGTGTAGATCGCTGATCATGCCGTCACCGGGCAGGCTCAACCCCGATAGGGCATCCACGGCAAAACTCCCGCTCAGCGCGGCTTCTGCATCGCTCCACCGGAAGACGCCATCCTCCGACGCCCCCGTCACCGCGACCCGCACACCGTCCGCGAATTTTGCCACAAACACCGCCACCAGCGGGAAGCGCGAGGCAGGTTGGATGAATTTCTCGTAATGTGCCTTCTCGGGGATCGGGAAACGCACTTCGGTGATGATCTCGCCCTCGTCCAGAGCGGTGGCGAACATCCCCTCAAAGAAATCATCCGCCGCGATCTCGCGCGCGTTGGTCACGATCGTCGCACCGCTGGCAAGCACCCCTGCCGGATAACAGGCCGAGGGGTCGTTATTCGCGACCGATCCGCCGATGGTGCCACGGTTCCGCACGGCCGGATCACCGATCCGCGCGGCCAGACTGGCCAGCCCGGGGTAATGTGCCTCTGCCTCTTTGGCGACGGTCGCATGTACGGTACCCCCACCGATACACAGACGACCGTCATCGCCCATACGCACACCGCGCATGTCCTCGATCCCGCTCAGCGACACCAGAACCGACGGCATCGCCAAGCGTGCCTTCAGCGTGGGGATCAGCGTTTGCCCGCCACTTAACGGTTGCGCCTCGTCCTGCCCCAATGCCGAGACCGCCTCGGCCACTGTCGCGGGTTTCACTACATCAAAATCATACATCTTGCGTCCTTCCAGTCAGAGAGCGGGCAACGGCCCCAAACGCCTCTCTTCATTTTGCCAATAAACTCCGGGGGCGCGGGGGTTGGCCCCCGCTACACCTATTTTTTTCGCGCCACGGCGCGAAGATGCAGCCCCCGCCTTGTCTCATCCTCTTATCCGTTCATCGCCGCCCAAACCCGCGCCGGTGTGACAGGCATGTCGATATGCCCGACATCCTTACCGCCCGATCGCATGGCGTCCAACACTGCATTCACCACCGCAGGCGGCGACCCGATGGCCCCTGCCTCACCGCAGCCTTTCACGCCCAAGGGGTTGTGCGTACAGGGCGTCTGGCACGAATGGTCAACGGTATAGAACGGCAGATCGCTGGCCCGTGGCATCGCGTAATCCATGTAGGACGCGCTGAGCAACTGACCGTCGCTGTCATAGGCGCAATTCTCCATCAGCGCTTGCCCGATGCCTTGCGCGATCCCGCCGTGGACCTGACCGCTGACGATCATCGGGTTGACGATATTGCCAAAGTCATCCGCCGCCGCAAAACGGTCAATGGTGACATGGCCGGTTTCGGGGTCCAGCTCGACCTCGCAGGCGTAGGCACCGGAGGGATAGGTAAAGTTCGACGGATCGTAGAAAGCCGTCTCCTCCAGACCGGGCTCGATATCCTCCAGCGGATAGTTATGCGGCACATAGGCAGCCAGCGTCACATCCCCCCAAGCAACGGATTTATCCGTCCCCGCCACGGTAAAGGCTCCGTCTTTCAGCTCGATATCCCCTTCCGAGGCTTCCAGCAGGTGCGACGCGATCTTGGTGGCCTTGGCGATGATCTTTTCTGTGGCGCGGACCATGGCCGACCCGCCAACCGCAAGGGAGCGCGAGCCGTAGGTCCCCATCCCCATCGGGGTGTTGGCCGTGTCGCCATGCACGATCTCGACCATCTCTTCGGGGATACCGATCATCTCGGCGATCACCTGCGGGAAGGCGGTTTCATGCCCCTGCCCGTGGCTGTGGCTGCCGGTCATCACGACCAGACCGCCCGTCGCATTGACCCGCACGGTGGCGGATTCATACAGACCCGCCCGCGCGCCAAGCTGCCCCACAAGGTTCGAGGGCGCGATGCCGCACGCCTCGATATAGCAGTTCACGCCGAACCCACGCAGCTTGCCCTTGGCCTCGCTTTCGTTGCGGCGCGCGTCGAAACCGGCGAAATCGGCGATCTCTTCAAGCTTGTCCATCGTGGCCACATAATCGCCCGTGTCATATTCCACCGCGACCGGCGTGGCATAGGGGAATTCGGTGATGAAGTTCTGCCGCCGCAGCGCAATCGGGTCGACCCCAAGCTCATGGGCGCATTTATCCACCAGCCGTTCCAGCTGATAAGTCGCTTCTGGCCGGCCCGCGCCGCGATAGGCATCGACGGGCACGGTATTGGTAAACACGGCCTTTACGTTCACATAGATCAGCGGCGTCTTGTAGTTGCCCGCCATCAAGGTGCCGTGCAGCCATGTGGGCACCGACGGCGCGAAGGTCGACAGATAAGCCCCCATATTCGCGTAGGTATCCGTGCGCAGCGCGGTAAAGTTATTGTCCGCGTCCAGCGCCATCTGGATCTTCGTCACATGGTCGCGCCCGTGGGCGTCGGACATGAAGGCCTCGGACCGGCTGGAGGTCCATTTCACCGGACGGTTACAGGCTTTGGCGGCAAAGGTGCAGAACGCCTCTTCCTGATAGTGGAAAATCTTGGTGCCAAAGCCGCCGCCCACATCGGGGGCCACGACGCGCAGCTTGTGTTCGGGGATGCCCAGAACAAAGGCCCCCATCAGCAGGCGGATCACATGGGGGTTCTGGCTGGTCGTGTAAAGCGTATGATCGCCTGTCCCGCGTGCATAGTCGCCGACGGCGACGCGCGGCTCCATCGGATTGGCGACCAGACGGTTGTTGACCAGTTCCAGCGTGGTGACATGGGCCGCGTCTTCAAAGGCCTTGTCCACGGCAGCCTTGTTCTCTTCGACAAAGCCCCAATCGTAGCAGAGGTTCGAGGTCAGATCGTCATGAACCTTGGGCGCGTCTTCCTGCACGGCCTGCTTCATATCGACGACGGCGGGTAGATCGGTGATATCGACGACGATCGCCTCTGCCGCATCGCGGGCCTGCGACAGGGTTTCCGCCACGACAGCCGCAATCGGTTCGCCCACGTGGCGGACCTTGCCTTCGGCCAGCACGGGGTGGCGCGGCTCTTGCATGGGCTCGCCATGCTTGTCCGTGACCTGCCAGCCGCAGGGGATCGACCCAACCTCGGCGAAATCAGCACCGGTAAAGATTTTCACGACCCCCGGCATCCCCTCTGCCGCGGCTGTATCGACCGAATTCAGCACCCCATGGGCGATATCCGAGCGCAGAAAGAACACATGCGCCTGTCCGTGCAGGTTGATATCGTCGGTATAATTCCCCTCACCGGTCAAAAACCGGATATCCTCGCGCCGCTTGCTGCTGGCACCAATTCCGCCGTCCTTTGGCATGGTCAATTCCTCCCTATGGGGCACGGATCGGGTCCGTACCGTCGTATGTGGCTTTTGCGTTTGGCTTTATTCTTATGTCGTCAATCTATGGGTTGCTGCGGTTCCCCGTTTGCATGGGAAAGCGCGGTTTTCAGGATGGGTGCGCCGTGTCCTCCCGCCCCTGCATCAACAGGGCCGCACGTCGCACGGTGGTTATTCGGCAGCCAGCGCGCTGACGTCCTGACCGGATGCGGCCATGATCGCTTTGACGATGTTATGGTAACCGGTGCAGCGGCAGATATTGCCGTCCAGATAGTGCCGCACCTCTGCCTCGGTCGGCTTGGGGTTGTCTTTCAGCAGCGCCGAGGCCGACATGATCATGCCCGGTGTACAAAAACCGCATTGCAGCCCGTGGTGGTCCTGAAACGCCTGCTGGATCACTGTCAGCGATCCATCGGGGTTGGCCATGGATTCGATCGTCTTGACCTCGGCCCCGTCCGCTTCGACCGCGAGCATGGTGCAGGCCTTGACCGCCTCGCCGTTGACATGAACCACGCAGGCCCCGCACTGGCTGGTGTCGCAGCCGATATGCGTGCCGGTCAGGCTCAGGTTTTCGCGCAGGAATGACGCCAGCAACGTGCGCCCTTCGACGGCACCGGATGCAGGTTTGCCGTTCACGGTCATTTTGACCTCGGTCATGATGTTCCTCCCGTTTTATGTCATGTGTTGGGTAGAGTTAAGCACGCCAAAGGGGCGTTGAGAACAGAAATTTTTCGCATGGGTTGAACTTCGCGGGCGCGGCGCGGCGACGGGCCTTGCGTCAGGGTCGGTCAGCCGCGTCTTGGTTGCGGACGGGTGGCGATCTCTTTCAGCAGGCCACCCACCCCCATGCGGGCGATATCGCGCGGGGATACCTCTATGCCGCAGATCACCCGCGACAGCACCCAATCCGCCCCATTCAACGCAGGCGCGCGCGCGCAGCCCGGCAGGCCGATCACCGGCGCATCGCCCATCTGCCCCAGAAACAGCAGATTGCCCGGATCAACCGGCATGCCAAAGCGCGAGACCTCTCCGCCCGCGGCGCGCAGGGCCTGCGGGGCCACGTCATCGATGTCAGAGGTGGCAGAGCCGGTGAGGATCAGCGTCAGCGCCGTATCCGCCGCCGCAATGGCATCGCGCAGGGCGGTGACCTCATGCGGGACCATGACGACTTTTTTCAGATCCACATCCAGCGCAGAAAGCCGGTCTGCGATGGCCTTTTTCCCCTTGTCGCCCGCGCCGCCGTCAATCTCGGTGATGATCAGCGTCGCGTCCTTGATTTGCGGTGGCACCAGCCGGATCGCGCCGCGTCCGGCATCACAGGCGGCAGCAAGATCGCTTTGCGCGACGGCGTAAGAGATAATCTTGATCGTCGCCACCATGCCCCCCGCTGCCATCTGCTGGAACGGCGGGACCGTGGCCAGCGTGATCATCGGGTGCACGGCGTTCAACGCTTCAAGCGCGCTCACATCCAGCTGCGCCACCCCCGGCCCATCGGCCAGCAGGTTCACGCGGCCGGTAAAGGCGCGCGTCATCGTCAGATGGGGATGCGCCGCCAGAACGGCCTGCGCCACTTGTGCCGCGGCGGTGTTTTCATCCACATCCCCTGACGCGAGCTGCGCCACAATGATGCTGTCGATGCCCTCTGCCCGAAGCTCGGCAAGATGGGCGGGCTCTAGCCGTAACCCCTTGCGCAAACGGCCCGAGGGCAGTGCGATGGAATGGGCCAGCACGGCACCCTCGGCCTGCGCCGTGTCGATGGGGCCGAACTTCACGGTTTTCTCAGGGCTTGGATCATCTGCGACAGGATCGACACCGCGATCTCGGGCGGGCTGGCGGCCCCGATGTCCAGCCCGACGGGGCCGTTGATGCGCGCGATGTCGGCGGCGGTAAAGCCCGCCTCTTCCAGCCGTGCCACGCGGGAGGCATGGGTGCGTTTCGATCCGAGCGCCCCGATATAGAAGGCGTCGGACCGAAGCGCTACATGCAGCGCGGGGTCGTCCAGTTTGGGGTCATGGGTCAGCAGCACAACGGCGCTGCGGGTATCGACGCCGACGGTGTCCATCGCCGCGTCCGGCCAGTCGTTGATCACCTGAGCATCGGGAAAACGCGCTTGCGATCCAAACGCCTCGCGCGGGTCGATGACCACGGCGTCAAAGCCCGCGACCTGCGCCATGGGCACCAAGGCTTGCGCGATGTGGACCGCCCCGACGATCACCAGCCGCAGCGGCGGGTTGTGAATCGCGACAAATGTATCGCCATCCTCTTCAACGCCGGAACGGTCCATGCGAAAGCGGTCAGCATAGCCGCCCGTGACCAAGCGCCCCACCCCGCCCGACAGGGGCACCTGATAGGCCACGGGCTGGCGCGCGGCGCGGGCGCGGACGAGGTCGCCCAGAACGTCAAACGGCATCGCCTTTGCGCCCACAGGTTCGACCAACACGCGAATCTTTCCGCCACAGGCCAGCCCCACGGCAAAGGCATCGCCATCGCTGACGCCATATTCCAGCAACCGCGGCGTGCCGTCCTCGATCGCCTCAAGCGCTTCGACCACCACGGCCCCCTCGACACAACCGCCCGAGACAGAGCCCTGCATCTCGCCATCCGCGGCGATGGCCAGCTGCGCGCCCACCCGTCGCGGGGCAGAGCCCCATGTCTCCACCACCGTGGCCAGCGCGGCACCTCGGCCCGCTTGCGCCCATGCATAGGCGCGTTCCGGTGCGTTCTCGAAAATCTCCATGGCGGGTGGTCTCCTTACCTTGTCGCGGCGGCGACTGTTCTTATGTAGGGCGTCCCATGCCCCCGCTCAATGAGATAACGGGGAGATAACTTGCACGCCGCCCTGCACACTACTACATCTTGGGCAATGACATGCCAGACGGAGCGCCCCACACATGCCCATGCAAGCCCGCGAAATCGAAGACCTGCTGCGCGAGACCTTTCCAAACGCCAAGATCACCGTCGAAGGCAATGACGGCGTGCATATGGCCGCGATGATCATCGACGAAAGTTTCCGTGGCCAGAACCGCGTGCAACAGCAACGTGCCGTCTATGCCGCGCTCAAGGGCCGGATGGATGGATCGAACGGCGATTTGCACGCGCTGGCGCTGACAACCAAAGCGCCGGATTGATCCGGTGGACCCGATCCTGGTCCTGATCCTCAGCGTCTTGGTGCTGATCGTGGCGGTTCTGCGCGGCCTACAGGCGCTGAAACACACACGCGACACCGAACGCGGATCAAAGCCGGGCAAGGGCTATCACGAAATTGACGCGACCTATCATTCGGGTGGCGGCGGCGGCGGACATCAGACCAACTACCGCATCCCCCGCGACCCTCAAGAATACGCGAAACGCTTTATACCAAAGGACAAATCGAAATGACCGACGCAAAGACGCAAATTCAGGAAACCATCACCGCCAACAATGTTGTGCTGTTCATGAAGGGCAACAAGACGATGCCGCAGTGCGGGTTCTCCTCCCGTGTCGCGGGCGTGTTGAACTATATGAATGTCGACTACACCGACGTGAACGTATTGGCCGACGAAGAGCTGCGTCAGGGGATCAAGGATTTCTCTGACTGGCCCACCATCCCGCAGCTTTACGTCAAAGGCGAATTCGTCGGCGGCTGTGACATCATCACCGAAATGATGCTGTCGGGCGAGCTGGACACGCTGCTGGAAGACAACGGCGTCGCCTTCGACAAAGAAGCCGCTGACAAGATCCGCGAAGCTAACGGCTAACGGTCGACTGACAAAAAAACGGGTGCGCCTTGGATCAAGGGGCACCCGAACCGCGCTACGCAAATCGGCGCGCACCCTGTATAGAACGCGTTACTGCGCCTGACACGCCGCGTAGAGCGTGACATCTTCCTCCGCCGCCGCATCATGCCAGAATAGCGTCGCGGTGTCCCCCTTGGTCCACCAGACATAGCCAGAACCGTCCGAGGGCCATGCATAGCGCGCCCCTGATGCCGCGCGGGTCCGGACCAGCGTGACCATGCGGTTTTCCACATAAAGCACAGCCGTCGCCTCCCCCTGTTCGGGAGTGGTATAGGAAACCGGCACCTCGACCCCGCGCTCGCAGATATAGGTGGCGGTGACCGGCATGGCCTGCGCCAAAGCGCTGCCCCCTACCCCGAGCCACCACGCCGCCGCGGCCCCGAATGCGATGGCGCGCGGCAGGGTCACTGGGCCCCGTCTTGGGCCTTGTCTCGGGCCCCGTCTTGAGCCTTGTCTTCGATCTCGCTCGCCAAGGCTTCGGCGCGGGCGGCCATTTCGGCAAGGCTGTCGGTGACGCTTTGCGGGATCACAGGCACCTCGATCCGCTCTGGCTCCACCACGACATTGCGCAGGCTTGCAAGTTCCGCGTCACGCTCTGCCAGTTCGGCGCGGGCTTCCTTGATCTTATCCTCGACGCTGGCGGTTTTATCGGCAAGCAGCAGGCCCGCCATCAACAACATCCGCGCTTCGGGCATCCGGCCCACCTGATCCGACAGCACCTGCGCTTCGTCGTCGAGCATCTTGGCAGCGGCGTGCAGGTAGTCTTCCTCGCCCTCCTGGCAGGAAACTTCGAATTGGCGACCGCCGATAGAGATAGAAACTTCGGGCATCAGGCAGACTCCTCGGCAGTGGGAACAAGCGGGGTAAGAACAGAGAGGATCGCGTCCGCCTCTGCCACATCGGCGCGACGGGCGGCATGCAGCGCGTCAAGCTCTGCCTGCAAGGCGGCATTGATCAGATCGGCGTCCCCCACCCCTTCGGCATTGGCTTCGCGCAGCGCAGCGCAGGCATCGGCCAGCTGCGCATTGGCGCGGCGCACCCGCTGGATTTCCAGATCAAGCTTTTCGGTCTGGGCCTGTGCCGCGGACGCACTGTTGTTGCGCGCCTGTGCTGTGGCCAGTTCAGCCCGCAGATGCGCGGTTTCATCCTCCAGCCGCTTTTTCAGGGCAGTGACCTGTTCAGAAAGCTCTGCGTTGACAGCGCGTTCCTGCGCCAGTTCTTCCGAAAGATCGGGGACCTCCGCCTTGGCGACGGCCAGTTTGTCAGCTCCGCGCGATGCCCTTTCAAGCGCCGCCAGAATACGGCCTTGCAAGTGTTCTATGTCGCTCATCGCAGGGTTCCTCGTAAAACGTCGTATGTCAGTCGTAAAATGCAGTTTGCCAACCATCGAATCGCTGGTCAACGTGGTTTCCGCTGATCCTACCGAAACCAAAGGCGGAATACTGCCCCTTTAAGAACAATGCCTTGGCCCGGCGGAAAAGCTCTGCTGCAGGCGATGCCCTCTGGGCCTTGATCTTTGCGGGGTGGCTGGTATTGATCCGCGCAATCCCTTTTCCCCCTTATAAGGAAGCTTGCACCGTGGATCTGAACGCCCTCGCCAAAGCCCATCCCGCCCATTGGTCCAAAGCGACCGCCATTCGCGCCCTGACGCTGGACGCTGTCGCCGCCGCCAATTCCGGCCACTCGGGCATGCCGATGGGCATGGCGGATGTCGCCACTGTCTTGTTTGAAAAGCACCTGAAGTTCGACGCGTCCAACCCGCTGTGGCCTGACCGCGACCGGTTTATCCTGTCGGCCGGCCACGGGTCCATGCTGATCTATTCGCTGCTGCACCTGACCGGCTACGAGCAATTCCCCCTCGAAGAGATCAAGAACTTCCGCCAGATGGGCGCACGCACCGCGGGCCACCCTGAAAACTTCCTGGCCGACGCGATTGAAACCACCACCGGCCCGCTGGGTCAGGGGATCGCGAACTCTGTCGGCTTTGCCATGGCCGAGGAAATCCAGCGCGCGCAATACGGCAAAAAGATCGTCGACCACTTCACCTATGTGATCGCGGGCGACGGCTGCCTGATGGAAGGCATCAGCCACGAGGCGATTGCCCTTGCGGGCCGCCACAAGCTGAGCAAACTGATCGTGATGTGGGACAACAACGACATCACCATCGACGGGCCGGTATCGCTGTCCGACAAAGTGGATCAGGTCGCGCGGTTCAAGGCGGCTGACTGGCACGTCATCGAAATCGACGGCCACAACCCCGACGAGATCGACGCCGCCCTGACCGAGGCGCGCAAATCCGATCTGCCCACGATGATCGCCTGCAAAACGCATATCGCGCTTGGTCACGCCGCGCAGGATACCTCGAAAGGTCACGGCGCGCTGACCGATGCGGACCAAATGGCCGCTGCCAAAGCCGCCTATGGCTGGACAACCGGCCCGTTCGAAGTCCCTGCCGATGTGAAATCCGCCTGGGAAGAGATCGGCAAACGCGGCGCAGACGACCGCCGCGCCTGGGAAGAGCGTTTCGACGCCATGTCGCGCACAAAGCGTGAAGAGTTCAACCGCGCGCTGGCCGGTGACGCCCCCAAGAAGCTGAGCGCGACGATCAAGGCGTTCAAAAAGCAGACGTCGGAAAACGCGCCAAAACTGGCCACCCGCGCCAGCAGCGAAAAGACGCTCGAGGTGTTGAACCCGCTCTATACCGAAACCGTGGGCGGCTCCGCTGACCTCACCGGTTCTAACAACACCAAGACCGCTGATCTGGGCGTGTTTGACGTGGACAACCGTGGTGGGCGCTACGTCTACTGGGGGATCCGTGAACACGGCATGGCCGCCGCGATGAACGGCATGGCGCTGCACGGCGGTATCCGCCCCTACGGCGGCACGTTCATGTGTTTCACCGACTACGCCCGCCCCGCCATGCGCCTCGCCGCGCTGATGCAGGTGCCAAGCGTGTTTGTCATGACCCACGACAGCATCGGCTTGGGCGAAGACGGCCCGACGCACCAACCCGTCGAACATCTGGCGATCAGCCGCGCGACACCCAACACCTATGTGTTCCGCCCCGCTGACACGGTTGAAACCGCCGAGGCCTGGGAAATCGCGCTGAGCAGCAAGAAGACACCGTCCGTGCTGTCGCTGACCCGTCAGGGCCTGCCCACTGTGCGGCTCGAGCACAAGAACAAGAACCTCACCGAACAGGGTGCCTATGTTCTGGCGGACGCCGAAGGCAAACGTCAGGTCATCCTGATCGCCACCGGCTCTGAGGTTGAGATCGCGCTGAAAGCCCGTGACCTGCTGCAAGCCGAAGGCATCGGCACCCGCGTCGTGTCCATGCCCTGCATGGAGCTGTTCGCCGCGCAAGACGAAGCCTACCGCCGCCGCGTCCTGCCCGCCGGCCCCGTCCGCGTCGGCGTCGAAGCCGCCGTACGCCAAGGCTGGGACCGCTGGCTCACCGGCGAGCGTGGCAAGTGGAACAAGGCCGACTTCGTCGGCATGGACCGCTTCGGTGCCTCCGCCCCCGCGGAAGAGCTGTTCGAAAAGTTCGACATCACCCCGCAGAACGTCGCCGACAAGGCCAAAGCGCTGCTGTGATCTGAACTGTTTAGCGAGACGAGAATGGGGGAGCATTTTGCTCCCCCTTTTTGGTTTGTGGGGGCGCAGGAAACGTTCGATCCGACGTCCATAGCAGTCGACACAGTCTATCTGATCGACGCACTTTGCAGATCTGCGGTGGCTCAGGGGCAGACACACTAGGTGGAAATCACGGCATTTGCTGTGATCGGTTCCACCAAAAGCCAGCCATCAACAAATCTTGGTAGCGGCGGGATTTCAGGGCGGCCTCAGCCATTTGTTCCAACCCTAACCGTTCAAGTCTTTGGTCTTCGACAAGCGCCCCAATTCGAGACAGCATACTGTAGGCGCGAACCGCATGCTCCCCCGTCAGCGTGTCGGATTTCGCTAGCTCTGTCGCTTTCGCCTGCGCCCAAACACGTTGCCCTTCGCCCGTGTCACTTAGCAACAACTGTTGCGCATGCTGCAGCTTTGCATAGGCGAGCTCTTCATCGGAAAGGGCACCACGCGCAGCAAGCAAAAGCAGATCCACGTCCTGAACCGGAATCTCCGAGGTCAGCATACTCATCCAAGAAAACAATGGTTGTTCCAACCCTGCCATATAGGCGATGGCTGTTTCAGTTTCTCCGAGCCGCGCCTTTAGCGTCGCCATTTCACGCCGTGCCTGCGCATCCAGCCGACGAGTGCCCCACCGAATACTCCCGATCTCGGAAGCGTCACTTGCAGTTTTCCCATCCTTCGTGCGGAACGTGCTAAGCGCCACGTCAAGCCGCGCCTGAACTTCCCCCTCGTCGGCACCAGCAAGTAACAAAACACGCGCAGCTTCGATATGTGCAAAGACGGGGAAGATCGCGGGTTCGGTGTCAGCTCGATCCTCGAAGGCGCGTGCCATCTCAAGGGCAAGTGGCTGCAAGCCAAGGTCGACGGCGCGTTCAATAATGCGCTCCATCCAGACATATTCCGGAAAGGGCTTTTTGGTCGAGAACGCGGTAAAGGCCTCTTCCAGATACGTGGCTGCGAGGGTCATATCCGGCTCTGCCGCCGCGGCGGTCAAAAGTATGGAAAGATGCGTACCGCCTGCCTCGCGATAGAGCTGCAGAAATGTTGACGGGCCAACGAGCCGCATAAGGTTTTCACTTGGGTTGATGGAGGCGTTGTCCGTTCGCGGCAAAGATTGAAGCACCTTTAATGCTTTGTCTCGGCTCCCTAAAGCTGCGTGCAACTCAGCCGCTTCCACAAGGTGGCTAATGCGCGGCCGGACGGGTTCATTTTGTGCAATATCGACGATGCGCTGCGCGATCTCTGATACTACGTCACGCGGGATTGCGTCCGCAGTGCTTCCGTCGCGCGCAGACAGCCCGTAGGGCCTGCGGCCAAGGAAATCTAGCGCAGTGATCCAAAGGGTGCCAGCACCAACGCCCGGTGTCATTTCCATCGCTTCCTGCAGGCTCTTGCCCTCGCGAAGCGCCCCTGTAAGACGGTGGCTAGCAAGCATCCTGTCGACGGTCGCCTCAACGTCCTCTGGCAGCGGCTCATTTTCGCTTTCAGCACGTAGCGCCAAGGCAAAAGCGTCGTCGATGCGCCCCATTTGGGCCAACATGCTCACTTCAGGCATGTGTGGCGGAACGAAGCGCGCATCCATCGCCTGCTCTACGCCCAAGCTGGAGAGGCATTGAGACGAAGTATCGTTTTTGCACGCCGCGAAGCGTTCGTTTTCCGCGCGGATCGACGGGCCTAGGGTCAAGCCCAAGTAGACCAGCATCGCAGCCGACGTCGCTGCGAGAAAATATCTAAACGAGGTGTGAAACAAAAAGGGGTTCCCTATGCCGTCTAGAATAGCGCTAGTTTGCAATTTAGGCGTAATGTAGACGACGAAGCGGTAAATCGTGCCCCACGGTCTTTAGGCAAGCTGAGCGCGCGCACACAAAAAAGGGGCGCAACCTGCGCCCCCTTCCTCTCCCTCATATACGCCCCGTTTACGCGTGTGCGCCGGCATCCTTGCTGTTGAAGACCGCGCGCCACAGCGGGGTGATGATCTTTTCGCCGACGGGGATTAGCACCAGCCCTAGGGCCAGACCAAACACACCGTCCATCGCGGCTTTGGCGACCCATTCGGCGGCACCTTCATACGCGACCGGAACCATATGGCCGAAAGCGACGGCGTAGTCATGGATCAGGTGGCCAAGCGCGCCGAAGCCGAGCTCTTCCATACCGTGCACGATGATCGATCCGCCGACCCAGAGCATGGCCGCCGTCCCGATGACGGTCAGCGCCTTGAGGAACCACGGCATGCCGCGCACGATCCCGCGACCCAGACCACGGGTCAGGCCGAGATTGCCGTTCTTGGCCATATAAAGCCCTACATCATCCATCTTTACAATCAGCGCGACGGAGCCATAGACCGCGACTGTGATGATCACGGCGGCGGCGGCCAAAGCGCCTGCCTCCATCCAGAAATTTGACACCTCGAGGTTTGACAGCACGATGGTCATGATCTCGGCCGAGAGGATAAAGTCGGTCTTGATCGCGCCTTTGGCTTTTTGCTCTTCCAGCTTGGCGGGGTCCTTGATCACCTTTTCATCGGCACCGGGGGGATGATCCTCGTGGCCTTTTCCCCCGACCCCAAGCGCATGGGCGATCTTTTCAGCGCCTTCAAAACACAGATAGGCCCCACCCAACATCAACAAGGGCGCGATCAACCAGGGCGCGAAATTCGACAGCAGCAAACCGGCGGGCAACAAGAAGACCAGCTTGTTCTTCAGCGACCCTTTGGTGATGCGCCAGATGATCGGCAGCTCGCGATTGGCCTCGAAGCCGCTGACGTATTTCGGGGTCACGGCGGCGTCGTCGATGACAGCACCCGCGGCCTTGGCGCTGGCCTTGGCGGCCTGGCCGAACACATCATCCACGCTGGCCGCGGCCACTTTTGCAATCGCTGCTACATCATCCAACAGGGCTAATAGGCCGCTCATTCAGTCTCTCCATATTTGTTGGCGTAAGGGTAGCGCAGCGCAGGCAGAAGGCAAAGCCGATCTGAGGGTTATCGCTAACACGAATATTTATCGCTAACATACGGAAATTAGGGGGTTTTAGCCCTTTCCCATATTCACGACCACCAGATATAGAACCGGCAAAGTTCCAGATCTTTGCCAAAGGACGCCCCCATGACCATCAAAGTCGGTATCAACGGATTTGGCCGCATCGGCCGCTGCACCCTGTCACATATCGCGGCGTCGGGCCGGGATGACATCGAGGTGGTGCGCATCAACGCGACCGGCCCGCTGGAGACTGCGGCACATCTGATCAAATACGATTCCGTCCACGGGCGTTTTCCCAATGAAGTCAAAGTCGGCAACGGCACGCTGGATCTGGGGCGCGGAGAGATGGAGGTTATGTCGACCTACCAGATGAACGAGCTGAACTGGGAAGGGTGCGACGTCGTGCTGGAATGCACGGGCAAGTTCAACGACGGGCTGCTGGCAAAGGTCCACTTGGATCAGGGCGCGAAACGCGTGTTGCTGTCGGCACCGGGCAAGAACGTCGACCGCACGGTGGTCTACGGCGTGAACGACGGCGAATTGCAGGCCTCGGACACAATGGTATCGAACGGGTCGTGCACCACCAACTGTCTGGCCCCGATGGCCAAGGCGCTGCATGATGCGTTCGGCATCGAAAGCGGCATCATGACCACCGTGCACAGCTATACCGGCGACCAGCCGACGCTGGACCGCCGCCACGAAGACCTGTACCGCGCGCGCGCCGCTGCGATGGCGATCATCCCGACCTCTACCGGTGCGGCGAAAGCCTTGGGTGAAGTGCTGCCCGCGCTCAAAGGCAAGCTGGATGGCACCGCCATGCGCGTTCCAACGCCAAACGTCAGCGCGGTTGACCTGACCTTTATGGCAGGCCGTGATGTAACGGTAGAAGAGGTCAACGAGGCCATGCGCGCCGCTGCAAACGGCCCGATGTCGCGGGTCTTTGCCTATGATGCGGAACAGAAAGTGTCGGTCGATTTCAACCACACCGAACATTCGTCGATCTTCGCGCCCGACCAGACCAAGGTCGTTGGCAACCGTCTGGTGCGTGTCCTGGCGTGGTATGACAACGAATGGGCCTTCTCTGTCCGTATGGCCGATGTCGCCGTCGCCATGGGCAAACTGGGCTAAGACTTGCGACGCGCGGGTTGCCCTGTCATATCTGGGCCACCCGCAGGCAAGGACCACCGCCCCCATGGACACCCCCATCGCTGTCTCTCTCGCTGCTGTACTGCTGACCGCACTGGGGATTGATGCGTTGATCTATGGCAGCGAACATCTGATTTTCCTGACCAAGAAATTTGTCGACCTGATCGAATGGGTGGCGTTCTGGCGCTGATCCGACAGTCGGCCCCTTCCCTCCGATCGCTTCCGGCGCAATATTGCCCTGCACAGGTTGACTCTTTGTCATAAATGTCGATGTTAGCGCTATCAAATTCAGGAGGACGCCCCATGGCTACCAAATTGGCAATCAATGGCTTTGGCCGTATCGGTCGTAATGTTTTGCGCGCGCTGATGGAGCGTGGCGACGATGATTTGCAGGTGGTGGCGATCAACGATCTCGCCCCGCTGGAAACCAACGCACATCTGTTCGAATTCGACTCGGTCCACGGGCGCTTTGGCCGTCCGGTCACCCTGGGCGACAACACGATGGATGTGGGCCAAGGCCCGATCCGCGTGACAGCAGAACGCGACCCAGCTGCCCTGCCTTGGGGCGATGTGGACATCGTGCTGGAATGCACCGGCATCTTCACCACGCGCGAGGCGGCGGCCAAGCATCTGGCGAATGGATCGAAACGGGTCGTCATCTCTGCCCCCGGTAAAGACGCCATGAAAACAATCGTCTACGGTGTGAACCACGATCTGATCACCGCCGAAGACACGGTGCTGAGCAACGCCTCCTGCACCACCAACTGCATGGCACCGCTGGCCAAGACCCTGCATGACGCCTTCGGCATCAAGCACGGCCATATGACCACAATCCACAGCTACACCGGCGACCAGCCGGTGCATGACACGGCGCACAGCGACCTGTACCGTGCCCGCGCCGCGGCGCTGTCGATGATCCCCACCACCACCGGTGCGGCCAAGACACTGGGTAAAGTACTGCCCGAGCTTGACGGGCTGATCGGCGGCACCGCGATCCGCGTGCCCACACCGAATGTATCCTGTGTCGATCTGGTGGTCGAACTGTCGAAAGACACCACGGTGGAGGAGGTCAACGCCACCCTGCGCACCGCCGCCGAAGGCCCGCTGAAAGGCATCCTTGGTCTGGTTGAACGTCCTCTGGTGTCGATCGACCTGAACCACGATTCACATTCCTGTGTCGTGGCCCTTGATCAGACCTCTGTCCAAAGCGGGACACAGCTGCGGGTTCTGGGCTGGTATGACAACGAATGGGGGTTCTCGAACCGTATGCTCGACACCTCGCGCGAGGTTGCGAAAACCCTCTGATCGTTACTGCGAGAAACGCTTTAACAGCTCGGCATTGACGGCGGGCGTCACAAATTTGCTGACGTCCCCGCCAAGCCGGGCGATTTCCTTGACCAACCGGCTGGCAATCGCCTGATGCTCGGCCTCTGCCATCAAGAAGACCGTTTCGACGCTGTCATCCAGCTTACGGTTCATCCCCACCATCTGATACTCGTACTCGAAATCCGCCACGGCACGCAGCCCGCGGATGATCATCTGTGCCCCCACATCATGGGCGCAATCGATCAGCAGGTTCTCGAAGGGATGCACCACGATCTCTGTCCCGGTCTCCTGGTTCAGCTTGCGGCATTCCTCTTCGATCTGGGCGACACGCTCTTCCAGCTCGAACAATGGCCCCTTGTCACGGTTGATCGCGACACCGATCACCAGTTTATCAACAAGCGTCGCCGCCCGCCGGATGATGTCGATGTGACCCAAAGTAATAGGGTCGAAGGTGCCGGGGTAAAGGCCTACGCGCATGGGAGAGTCCAGTCATTTCAAGTCGTTATTCGAAGTGCAAGCAAGCATTTACACCGCGAAGATGCAACGCCAATTTCGGTGGGCTAGTGGCCCCTGATCATCCCCTCCAGGGCGTCTTTCTCCATCGAAAGCTCCATCAGGCGGGCCTTGACCACATCCCCCAAAGAGATCAGGCCGATCAGAACCCCATCCTCCAAAACAGGCATGTGGCGAAAGCGGCCTTGCGTCATCTTGGCAAGGATATCATCCGCGGTTTCATCCTTGGCGCAGGTGATCAGATCGCGCGTCATCAGCGCCTCTACGGTGTCGTCCAGACAGCCGCCGCCCTCGCGGCCAAGGGTGCGTACGATGTCACGCTCCGACAGGATACCATCGGGCGTTTTGCCGTCCGCTGACACGACCAGGGTCCCGATCCGCTTTTCCGACAACATCGCCGCCGCCTGCGAGATACGCGTGCCCGGTTTTACCGTCGTAACACTGTCATCCGCTTTGGTTTTCAGGATTTGGGAAACTAGCATGGTCGGCCCCTTCGCAAGAATATTACCTATAGGTCAGGTTCCCTTTAATACTGTTGCGTGTCAAGCAATTGCCTCCAGTTTCGCCACTTCGGCGCGGACGCCCTGCGCCAGAGCTTCCGCAAAGCGGCTCAGACGCAGATTGCGCCGGTCGTCTTCGTGCCGAATCAAATAAAAGGCGCGGCTCAGATGCACGTCGCCGGTCAGGATGCGCGTCACCCCCGGCGTCGCAGGAAGCGAGAAATCATGCACAATCCCGACGCCGCCCCCTTGCCGGATCATATTCACCTGAACGGACACGGAATTAGAGGCCAAAGGCACCCGCGTCATGCCAAGCTCCGCCAGATAATCAAGCTCGCGATCAAAGATCATGTCGGGGATATACCCCACCAACCGGTGCCCCTGCAGGTCTGCAACGGTCCGGATCGCGGGACGCGCGGCAAGATAGCTGTCGGCGGCGGCAAGATGCAGCTGGTAGTCGGCGATTTTTTGCACAACCAGCCGCCCCGCCGTGGGCGCGCTGACCCCGATCGCCATATCCGCCTCGCGCCGCGACAGGTTGAACACCCGCGGCAGGGCGACAATCTGGATATCAAGCCCCGGATTATCCGCCACCAAACGGGCGCAGACCTGTGGCAGTAGATAGTTGGCGCAGCCGTCCGGTGCCCCGATCCTGATCTGCCCTGCCAATTGATCCGACGGCACGACCACATCCGCCGTGGCCTGCCGCATCGCCTGCTCTGCGGCTTCGGCGCGCGACAGCAACTGCACGCCCGCCTCGGTCAGCGCGTAACCCGAGGGCGATTTCACGAATAATACCGCCTGCATGGTCTTCTCCAGACGCGCCATGCGTCGCCCCAAAGTCGCGGGGTCCAACCGCAACAGCTTCCCCGCGCCCGATAGGCTCTGCTCGCGCGCGACGGCCAGAAACAGCCGCAGGTCGTCCCAGTTTCCCATCATCGGCCACGGCTCCTTTCACGTTTCGTTTTCTGCACAGACTTCATTTTGCCCGTAAACTCCGGGGACGTCCGTAGGACGGGGGCAGCGCCCCACCCTACCCTTTCAGCCCGCGCAAGGCTTTGCAATAATGCAAAACGATTTTGACGCCATGCCTCTTTTGCTTTGTTTTTTGCAAGCCTAACCTGCCGCCAAACGCACAGAAGGAGCATTCCATGCAAGAGTTGACCCATTACCTGAACGGCGCCCACGTCAAAGGCACGTCAGGCCGCTTTGCCGACGTGTACAACCCCGCAACCGGCGAAGTGCAGGCCAAGGTGCCGCTGGCTGGCGAGGCAGAGCTGGATCAGGCCGTGAAATACGCCATGGCCGCGCAACCCGCATGGGCCGCGGTGAACCCCCAGCGTCGGGCGCGGGTGATGATGAAGTTCGTGGATCTGCTGAACCGCGATATGGACAAGCTCGCCGAAGCGCTGAGCCGCGAACACGGCAAGACCCTGCCCGATGCTGCCGGTGACGTGCAGCGCGGTCTGGAAGTGGTGGAATACTGCATCGGCGCGCCCGAGCTGCTGAAAGGCGATTTCACCGACAGCGCGGGCCCCGGCATCGACATGTATTCCATGCGTCAGCCCCTTGGCGTCTCCGCAGGCATCACGCCGTTCAACTTCCCCGCTATGATCCCCATGTGGATGTTCGCCCCCGCCATCGTTTGCGGCAACGCCTTCATCCTCAAACCGTCCGAACGTGATCCATCCGTGCCCCTTATGCTGGCCGAACTGCTGGAAGAAGCGGGCCTGCCCAAAGGTATCATTCAGGTCGTCAATGGCGACAAGGAAGCGGTTGACGCGATCCTGCATCACCCTGTCATTCAATCGGTGGGCTTTGTCGGCTCCACCCCCATCGCCGAATATATCTACGGCACGGGCTGCGCGAATGGCAAACGCGTCCAATGCTTTGGCGGCGCCAAGAACCACATGATCATCATGCCGGACGCCGATCTGGACCAGGCCGCGGACGCGCTGATCGGCGCGGGCTATGGCGCGGCGGGCGAACGCTGCATGGCGATCTCGGTCGCTGTGCCTGTGGGCGAGGAAACCGCCGACCGTTTGATCGAAAAGCTGGTGCCGCGCATCGAGAAGCTGAAAGTCGGGCCATATACCTCGGGCAATGACGTCGATTACGGCCCCGTGGTCACCGCAGCCGCAAAGGCAAACATCGAACGGCTGGTACAGACCGGCGTCGATCAGGGGGCCACGCTGGTTGTCGACGGGCGTGACTTTAAGCTGCAAGGCTACGAGGAAGGCTTCTTTGTCGGCCCGCACCTCTTTGACAACGTCACCCCCGATATGGACATCTACAAGCACGAGATCTTCGGGCCGGTTCTGTCCACCGTCCGCGCCAAAACCTATGAAGAGGCGCTTGGTCTTGCGATGGATCACGAAATGGGCAACGGCACGGCGATCTTTACCCGTGACGGCGACGCGGCGCGTGACTTTGCAGCGCGCGTCAACGTCGGCATGATCGGGATCAACGTGCCGATCCCCGTGCCGCTCGCCTATCACACTTTTGGCGGCTGGAAGAAATCGGTCTTTGGCGACCTGAACCAGCACGGGCCGGATGCGTTCAAATTTTACACACGCACCAAAACCGTGACCTCGCGCTGGCCCTCGGGCATCAAAGAAGGCGGCGAGTTCAACTTCAAGCCGATGGAATAAGCCCCATCCTCGCCCTTCGGCGGCTCCCCCGCCGGAGGGTGCTTGCGCGACGCCCACGTGCATGCTTACAATTAAACACACGTTCAATTCGACCGGTCTTGGGAGGGATCACCGTTTATGGATTTCGCACTTTCAGAAGAGCAAACCGCGATTTTCGACATGGCCTATGGCTTTGGCCAGGAACATATCGCCCCTTTCGCCCAGAAGTGGGAGAAAGACGAAACAATCCCCAAAGACCTTTGGCCCAAGATTGCAGAGCTGGGCTTTGGCGGGCTTTACGTGTCCGAGGATGCGGGCGGATCTGGCCTGACGCGGCTTGATGCGACGCTGGTGTTCGAAGCGCTCAGCATGGCTTGCCCGTCGGTCGCGGCCTTTCTGTCGATCCATAACATGTGCGCCAAGATGCTGGACAGCTTTGCCAGTGACGACCTCAAGTCGCGGATCATGCCCGACATCCTGAGCATGAACACCGTGCTCAGCTATTGCCTGACGGAACCCGGATCGGGCTCTGACGCGGCGGCGCTCAAGACGAAATGCACCCGCACGAACGAAGGCTACACTTTGAACGGCACCAAGGCGTTCATCTCGGGCGGCGGCTATTCCGACGCTTATGTCGCGATGGTGCGCACCTCGGATGAGGGGGCCGCGGGCGTGTCCACTGTCTATGTCGAAGACGGGACGGCAGGGCTTTCCTTTGGCGGGCTAGAGGATAAAATGGGCTGGCGCAGCCAACCCACGTCCCAAGTGCAGTTTGACGATTGCAACATTCCTGCCGGAAATCTGGTGGGTGAAGAGGGAAAAGGTTTCAAATATGCAATGATGGGGCTGGATGGCGGCCGTTTGAACATCGCCGCCTGTTCCTTGGGTGCTGCACAGACCGCGCTGAACGCCACGCTCACCTATATGGGCGAGCGTAAAGCATTCGGCAAACCCATCGACCAGTTTCAGGGTCTGCAATTCCGCCTTGCCGAGATGGAGATCGAACTGCAAGCCGCCCGCGTCTTCCTGCGCCAAGCCGCGTGGAAGCTGGACACGGGCGCACCGGATGCCACCAAGTTCTGCGCCATGGCCAAGAAGTTCGTGACAGAGGCAGGCAGCAAGGTCGTCGATCAATGTCTGCAACTGCACGGCGGCTATGGCTATCTGGCGGATTACGGCATCGAAAAGCTGGTGCGTGACCTGCGCGTCCACCAGATCCTTGAAGGCACCAATGAAATCATGCGCGTCATCGTGGCGCGGGATATGCTGAAGAACCGATGACCGATATTTCCATCCGTATTTCAGGGCGCGCGGGTCGGATCACCCTCACCCGCCCCCAAGCGCTGAACGCCATGACCTACGACATGTGTCTGGCCATCGAAGACGCCTTTGACGCTTGGCAGCATGACCCGAACGTTGACCTGATCATCCTTGACGCCGAAGGGGATCGTGCCTTTTGCTCGGGTGGTGACATCGCCGAACTTTACGCCACGGGCACCAAGGGCAACTACGCCTACGGGCGCAAGTTCTGGGCGGATGAATACCGGCTGAACGCCAAGATATTCGCCTATACCAAGCCCGTCGTCTCCTTCTTGCAGGGGTTCACCATGGGCGGCGGCGTAGGCATCGGCTGTCACGGCTCGCACCGCGTGGTGGGGGAAAGCAGCCAGATCGCGATGCCGGAATGTGGGATCGGTCTGGTGCCCGATGTGGGCGGCAGCCTGATGCTGGCGCTGGCCCCCGGACGGGTGGGCGAATATCTGGGCACAACCGCGTCACGCATGAAGGGTGAAGATGCGATTTACGCTGGTTTCGCAGACACTTACATCGCAGAGTTAAACTGGCCCGACGTAATCGCAGCGCTTGAGAATTCAGGCGATGTGGCCATTCTGGAAACCGCAAGCACCACGCAGCCCGCCTCTGCACTAGAGGCGCAGGCGGCCGAGATCGACAGCTTCTTTGGCGGCGAAACGCTGGCGGATATCCTCAACGCCCTGCGCGCATCCGACAGCGAATTCGCTGCAGACACGCTCAAGAAGATGCAGCGCAGCAGCCCATTGGCGATGGCTTGCACGGTCGAGATCATCCACCGTCTGCGCGGCCCCTCGCTGAGCATCGAGAAGGCGTTGGATATGGAATACCGCTTTACCTTCCGCGCGATGGAGCATGGCGACTTCCTTGAAGGGATCCGCGCGGCGATCATCGACAAAGACCGCAGCCCCAACTGGCAATATGCCGATATGAACGTCCCCCTTGCCGCGACAGCGAAGATGCTGCGCCCGCTGGCCGAGGACGCCCTGACACTGGAGAAAACCACATGAGCATGAAGATCGGATTTATCGGACTGGGCAACATGGGCGCGCCTATGGCGACCAACCTCGCCAAAGCGGGCCACGACGTGGCGGGCTTTGACGTCGCGGGCACCACGGCAGAGGGCGTGCGCGTTGCAGACAACCTTGAAGCCGCCGTGGCGGGCATGGACGCGGTGATCACGATGCTGCCCAACGGGTCGATCCTGCGGCAAGTGGCGGCGCAGGCGATCCCACATATGGCGCAGGGCACGCTGTTCATCGACTGTTCCACCGTGGATGTGGAAAGCGCGAAGAACACCGCGCAAGCTGCTGAAGACGCAGGCATAATGTCCGTCGACGCCCCCGTGTCTGGCGGTATCGGCGGGGCATCTGGCGGCACGCTGACCTTTATGGCCGGCGGGTCGACGCAAGCCTTTGCCAAGGCCAAGCCCCTGTTCGACATCATGGGGCAAAAGGCGGTGCATTGCGGCGATGCCGGTGCGGGGCAAGCGGCGAAGATTTGCAACAACATGATCCTCGGCGTCACCATGATCGCCACCTGCGAGGCCTTTGCGCTGGCCGATAAACTGGGGCTGGACCGGCAGAAGATGTTCGACGTGGTCAGCACCTCGTCCGGCTATAGCTGGTCGATGAACGCCTATTGCCCTGCCCCCGGTGTTGGCCCCACTTCGCCCGCAGACAATGGCTACACACCGGGCTTCGCCGCGGAGCTGATGCTCAAGGATCTTGGGCTGTCGCAGCAGGCAGCAGAGATGGCAGATGCAGACACCCCGATGGGAGAGCTCGCCCGCGCGCTCTATGCGCAATTCGTCGAGAACGAAGACGGAAACGGCAAGGATTTCTCTGCCATGCTGCCCCGTTTCGAAACCCGCGGCCGCAACGGCTGACACGGAAAAGCAAGCGGGTTCCCGCCGTCTCGTCCCAACGACGGAAACCCGCGCGCCGTTCGTTTGTTACTGTATCGACACTGTAACGGAGAACGAGCATGAAAACCCTTACCCTCGCCGCAAGCGCCTTCGCCGTGCTGGCCTTCAGCCCGGCCGTACAGGCGGCCTCTGCCTCCTATGGCGCGTCGGGGCATTACGATGTCGCGGCACCACAGGTGATCTTGGCCAAGCATGATAAGCACGATGACAAAAAGCATCAAAAGCAGCACAAGAAAGCTGTTAAAGAATACAAAAAGGCGATCAAGAAACACGAGAAGCAGCACAGCGACAACGGGCGTCATCTTGCCAAAGGGCATGACAAGCACCACCACGCCAAAGGCGACATGCTGACGCGCTACGTCTTGATCGAACAGCCCCACCGGCATGGGCTGACCCGCTACAACCGCTACGTTCAGGACGACGGCTATGTCTATGCCGTGGACCCGCAAACCAATGATGTGCTGGCGCTGATCGGTCTGGCATCGCGCTTGCTGAATTAAACTGCGCCGCGAAATCCTAAGATTTCATGAAAAATGCCCCGCCTGAGTAGGACGGGGCATTTTTATGTCTACCGCAGTGTTGGCAATGCTATTCGGCAGCAACCTTACGCGGGGCGAGCATCGGCTTGAGGTAATGGCCGGTATAGCTCCCCTCGACCTCGGCAACCTGTTCAGGCGTGCCGGTCGCGACCACCTGCCCGCCGCCATCGCCGCCTTCTGGACCAATGTCGATGATATGGTCCGCGGTCTTGATGACATCGAGGTTGTGTTCAATGACGACCACAGTATTGCCCTGATCCACCAGCTCGTGCAGCACCTCTAGCAGTTTGCGCACGTCTTCAAAGTGCAGACCCGTGGTCGGTTCATCCAGGATATACAGCGTCCGCCCCGTAGAGCGTTTGCTGAGCTCTTTCGACAGTTTGACGCGCTGCGCCTCCCCGCCCGACAGCGTCGTCGCCTGCTGACCCACCTTGATGTAGCCCAGGCCCACACGCATCAGTGCATCCATTTTTTCGCGGATGCTGGGGACCGCCTGGAAGAAGCTCTGCGCATCCTCGACAGTCATATCCAGCACGTCAGCGATGGACTTGCCCTTGAACTTCACCTCAAGCGTTTCGCGGTTATAGCGCTGGCCTTTGCAGGTTTCACATTCGACGTAGACATCCGGCAGGAAGTGCATCTCGATCTTGATCACACCGTCGCCCTGACAGGCCTCGCAGCGGCCGCCCTTGACGTTAAAGCTGAAACGCCCGGGCTTGTACCCGCGCGCCTTGGCTTCGGGCAGACCGGCGAACCAGTCGCGGATCGGGGTGAAGGCACCGGTATAGGTCGCAGGGTTCGACCGCGGCGTGCGCCCGATGGCGCGCTGGTCAATGTCGATCACCTTGTCCAGATGCTCCAATCCCTTGATGGTCTCGCAGGGCGCGGGCGTCTGGCGCGCCCCGTTCAGGTTCATCGACGCGGTCTTGAACAAGGTCTCGATCGTCAGGGTAGACTTCCCGCCGCCTGACACACCCGTCACGCAGACGAATTTGCCCAATGGATAGTCCACCGTGACATTCTGGAGGTTATTCCCCGTCGCCTTGACCACACGGATTTTCTTTTTGTTGCCCTTGCGCCGTTTGGCGGGCACCGCGATCTCGCGTTTGCCGGTAAGGTATTGCCCTGTCAGCGAATTCGGATCATTGGCGACCTCTTGCGATGTCCCGTGGCTGACCACCTGCCCGCCGTGCACACCGGCCCCCGGCCCGATATCAAACACATAATCCGCCTCGCGGATCGCTTCTTCGTCATGTTCAACGACGATGACCGTATTGCCCTGATCCCGCAGGTTTTTCAGGGTCTGGAGCAAGCGGTCATTATCGCGCTGGTGCAAGCCGATGGACGGTTCGTCAAGCACGTAAAGCACCCCTGTCAGCCCCGACCCGATCTGCGACGCAAGCCGAATACGTTGGCTTTCCCCCCCGCTGAGCGTCCCGCTAGAGCGTGCCAGCGTCAGATATTCCAACCCGACATTGTTCAGGAATCCCAGACGTTCGCGAATTTCCTTGAGGATCGCGCGCGCGATTTCGTTCTTCTGAACGGTCAGATAATCGGGCACTTTGGTGCACCAGTCAAAAGCTTCGCGGATCGACATTTCAACGACTTGTCCGGCATGCAGCAGCGTATCGCTATCGCCATCCGACGGGCCGATCTTGACAGCAAGCGCTTCTGGCCGCAGGCGGTAGCCGTTGCAGGTGCCACAGGGGCGGTTGTTCTGGTAGCGTTCGAATTCTTCGCGGATCCAGTTGCTATCCGTCTCGCGGTAGCGGCGCTCCATATTGGGGATCACCCCTTCGAACACGCGGCTGACCTCGTACACACGGCCGCCTTCGTCATAGCGGAACTTGATCTCTTCCTTGCCGGAGCCATGCAGGAACACCTGCTGCACCTTCTCGGGCAGGTCTTTCCACCGCGTATTTTCACTAAATTGATAGTGTTTTGCGATGGCTTCGATCGTTTGCTTGAAATACGGGGACTTACCCTTGCGCCACGGGGCCAGCGCACCGTCATAGACCTTGAGGTTCTGGTCGGGCACCACAAGGCGTTCATCAAAAAACAACTCCTTGCCCAGACCATCACAAGACGGACAGGCACCGAAAGGAGCGTTGAATGAAAACAGACGCGGCTCGATCTCGGGGATCGTGAAGCCGCTGACAGGACAGGCGAATTTTTCGCTGAAGGTATGACGCTCGGGCTCGCCCTCGGTCGGGGCGGTTTCCAGCACGGCGATCCCATCGGCCAGATCAAGCGCTGTGCGCAGGGAATCCGCCAAGCGCGTCTCTAGCCCCTCGCGGACCACGATACGGTCGACAACCACGTCGATGTCATGGCGGAACTTCTTGTCCAGCGTGGGCGGCTCGTCCAATTCGTAGAAGTCGCCGTTCACTTTTACCCGCTGAAAGCCCTGCTTGCGCAGCTCAAGAAACTCTTTGCGGTACTCGCCCTTCCGGTCCCGAATGATCGGGGCCAACAGGTAGGCGCGCGTGCCTTCGGGCATGGTCATCACGCGATCAACCATATCCTGCACCTGCTGCGCCTCGATCGGCTTGCCGGTCGCGGGGGAATAGGGCGTGCCGACGCGCGCGAAAAGCAGGCGCATATAGTCATAAATCTCGGTGACCGTCCCCACGGTAGAGCGGGGGTTTTTCGACGTGGTCTTCTGTTCAATCGAAATCGCTGGCGACAGGCCGCTGATGTGATCCACATCGGGTTTCTGCATCATATCAAGGAATTGCCGCGCATAGGCGCTGAGCGATTCCACATAGCGCCGCTGCCCTTCGGCATAGATCGTATCAAACGCGAGGCTCGATTTACCCGATCCGGAAAGCCCGGTAATCACAACCAGCTTGTCGCGCGGAATATCCACGTCGATGTTCTTTAGATTGTGTTCGCGCGCGCCGCGCACTTCGATGTTCTTTAGCTCAGCCATATCGGACCCCCGTTAACGCTTAGTACATAGGTGCGTGCTACGGATTCTCCAACGAAAAAATAAGAACACAAGGGGAACGACATTATCGCGGCGCATTTTGGGCTACCATTACGACGGCAAACGCCCGGCAACATTGAATTTGTCACCGGGCGTTGCAAAGATCAGGACCCCGCTATGCGCGGGCAAAGGCTACATATGAATAACGCGTCCGTAAGCATCCAGCACGGATTCATGCATCATTTCTGACAAGGTCGGGTGCGGGAAGACGGTGTTCATCAGGTCTTCTTCGGTGGTCTCAAGCTGACGCCCCACGACATAGCCCTGGATCAGCTCGGTCACCTCGGCACCCACCATATGCGCGCCAAGCAATTCGCCTGTTTTTGCGTCAAAGACGGTTTTGATCATCCCTTCGGGCTCACCAAGGGCAATCGCCTTGCCATTCCCGATGAAGGGGAAGCGACCCACCTTAACGTCAAAGCCAAGCTCTTTCGCCTTGGCTTCCGTATACCCGACGGATGCGACCTGCGGGTGACAATAGGTGCAGCCGGCGATGGATTCCGGTTTGACCGGGTGCGCGTGTTGACCCGCGATCAGTTCGGCGACCATCACCCCCTCGTGCGAGGCTTTATGCGCCAACCAAGGAGCACCGGCGATGTCACCGATGGCATACAGCCCCTCGACGCCGGTCCGGCAATATTCATCGGTCACGACATGGGTCCGATCAATTTTCACGCCCAGATCCTCCAGCCCAAGATCCTCGACATTGCCGACGATACCCACGGCGGAGATCACCGTGTCAAACTCATGCTTGGTCACCTTGCCGCCCGTTTCGATATGGGCAGTCACCTTGTCATCAGCACGGTCCAGTTGTTTGACAACGGCCTTCTGCATGATCTTCATGCCCTGTTTTTCGAACTGCTTTTTCGCGAATTTGCTGATCTCTTCATCCTCGACGGGAAGGATACGATCCATCACCTCGACAACAGTCGTGTCTGCGCCCAAGGTATTGTAAAAGCTTGCGAATTCGATACCGATCGCGCCAGACCCGATCACCAGCAGCTTTTTCGGCATATGGGGCGGCTGCAAGGCATCCTTGTACATCCACACGCGTTTCCCGTCTGCTTCCAGACCTGGCAGGTTGCGTGCCCGCGCACCGGTCGCCAGTACGATATTCTTGGCGGTCAGCGTCTCTTCCCCGTCTTTCGACTTAACCGACACTTTACCTTTGCCCGCTAACGTCGCCGCGCCCATGAAGACCGAGACTTTGTTCTTTTTCATCAAATGCCCGATACCGCCGGACAGCTGCCCCGCAACCTTGCGCGACCGTTTGACAACTGCCTCCAGATCATAGTCGATATTGTCTGCCTTCAGGCCAAACTCGCTTGCGCGCTGCATCAGGTGGAAGACTTCCGAAGACCGCAAAAGCGCTTTGGTCGGGATACAGCCCCAGTTAAGACAAATGCCGCCTAGATGCTCACGCTCTACAATGGCGACCGAAAGCCCCAGTTGCGCCCCCCGGATGGCCGCAACATAGCCCCCCGGCCCCGCACCAATCACGATCAGATCAAAGGATTTCGCAGCCATTATGCAACCTCGCAGCACGTATTGAAATTTAGTTTAGTGGTAAACTATCTCGCGGGCGTCAGCAACTCGGAGAATTCCGATCCAGGATCAAACTGCCGGACTCGCACTTACGTGAGTGTCCGCAGCGTATAGGCATACCCCCCGTCGTCAAGATATTCGGTTTCAGCGGCGGTGCTTCGCCGACCCAAGGCGTTGTTGCGATACGGAAATCTGCCGAATTGCCGGATCACCTTCCGATGTGCGCGCGCATGCCGAAGCGTCTCCTCGGCCTCGGGCATACGGTCAACGACCAGCCGAACGCAGTGATCCTGATCGGTCAGACTTTCTGAATGCATGAACGGAAGGTAAAAAAATTGCCGTTCAGGCGGCGCGATGAGCCTATCCCATTCGTTGCGCACAGCGGTTTGAGCCGCCCGCAAGGCCCGCAGATCCGTCGAAAACGCCGTCCCCTGCCCGCGAAACATATTGCGCGGAAACTGATCCGCCAGAATGAGATAGGCCAAAGTGCCTTTCGCATCGGTCAGCCAATGGTCCAACCGATGGGTCCCGATGAGCGACCAGGTGTCCAGAAACTGTGACCGGATCGCGGAATCGAGGTCATCATCCACCGCATACCATCCCGCAGGCCCAGTTTCCTCCAGCCAGAACCGACGTACGTCCTCAGGCGTTTTCATAGCCTTGCCTCCTTTGACCACAGAAAAGATTAAACTTTTCTAATTTCATTAGACACAAGATGTAACGAATTAGCAAAACGTCTAGGTCGGCTCCGCTTCGGCGGTTTGTTCGCTCTCGATCGCGTATTCCTGCGCCAGTTCGACCGCGACGGTCGTCGCAGCGGGGTAAATCGGGATGTAGTTACCCGTTTCATCCGCAGGAATGGCCGGACGCACCGTCGCGCGGTAGGACGCGTAGACCGCCAAAGCAAAGAACAGAACCGCCGTGAACAGGTAGAACCCGCCCGGCCCGAGCGCGGTGCCCATCATCCAGCCGGTGATCACCGGACCCAGAATAGCGCCCAACCCGTTAATAAAGATCATGCCGCCGGATGCCGCGGCCATATCCTCGGGTTCAAGGAAGTCGTTCGTGTGCGCAATAAGAAGAGAATACAATGGGTTAGACATGCCACCTACGACAAAGGCGGTCAGCAGCAACACGCTAAAGTTATGCCCCAGCAACATGCCGATGACAGACCCGATACCCCCAATGATGGAGGTGATAACGATCAAAAGGCGACGGTCCATCCGGTCCGAAACCCAGCCGATCGGGTATTGCAAAACCACCGAACCCACGAAAAATGTCGCAACGAAGATCGAAATCTGCGCCACGGTCAGCCCGGCTTCGGCACCGTAGACTGAGGCCATCCCGAACTGCGCCGAAAAGACCCCGCCCAACAAGAACATGCCGACACACCCCAAGGGCGAGAAGCCGGCCAATTCGCGCAAGCTCATCGGTTTGGTGGTGTCAAATGCGGGCGTCGGGCTGATCGACAGCAAAATTGGCGTCACCGCCACACTGACCAATACCGACGGAATAACGAACAGGACAAAGCCTGAAGGGTCCGCGGTGAGCAAAAGCGCTTGCGCAATAACGATGCCAAAGGTTTGCACGATCATATACAATGACAGCGCCTGCCCCCGGTTTTCGTTCGTCGCGGCGTTGTTGAGCCAGCTTTCTGCTGTCACGTAAACCGCAGAAAAACAAAAGCCGATCAACACGCGGCCCACGGACCAGACAGCGACGTTCGGGAAGGTCGGATACAAGATCATGACAGCCGAGATCATCGACGCCAGCGCCGCAAAGACCCGCACGTGACCGACGCGCCGGATCATACCCGGTGCCATACGCGAGCCGCCCAAAAAGCCCACGAAATATGCCGACATCACGATCGACATTTCGAAGGTCGAAAATGCCTCGATCCCGCCGCGAATCCCCAAGAGCGTACCTTGCATGCCGTTGCCCACCATCAGCAAACACATGCCCAACAAAAGCGCCCATGCGCTGCTCAGTACCTGAAACATCTTACGAATCCTTTAACGCGATCAGCCCCCTCCCTGACGGCGATCCCAAGAGGTGTCACCCCCCCGAACGACATTCAGGCGTTTATTTGCGTCTTTGGAAAGAGCAGCGACGCATCGCCATAGGAGAAAAACCGATAATTCGATTCAATCGCGTGATTGTAAATCTTTTGTATAGTTTTCTGCCCCATCAATGCCGAAACCAGCATCATAAGGGTCGACTTCGGAAGATGGAAATTCGTCATCAACGCGTCTGCGACATTGAATTCAAAACCGGGGGTAATGAAAATATCGGTATCCCCTTCCCAGGGTTGGATATTCCCGGACCGCGCAGCGGTCTCGACCAGCCGCAAGGCAGTGGTCCCAACGGGTATGACCCGCCCGCCAGCAGCTTTGGTGGCGGAGATTTCGGCAGCTGCCTGCGCGCTCACCTGCCCCCACTCGCTGTGCATTTTATGGTCAGCAATGTCATCGACCTTCACAGGCAGAAACGTCCCCGCGCCGACATGCAAGGTGACGTGGCTAAAGCGCACCCCCATCGCGGCGAGCTGATCCAGAAGGGGCTGATCAAAGTGGAGCGACGCCGTAGGCGCGGCCACTGCGCCCGCATTCTTGGCGAAAACGGTTTGATAATCCGTCATGTCCTGCGCGTCTGCCGGACGCTTGCCGGCAATATAGGGCGGCAATGGCATCGCACCGGCATCATTCAGCGCGGCGTCAAAATCCTCGCCGCTGCAGTTGAACCGCAGTCGACCCTGCCCATCCTCGACGCCAACCAAACGTGCAGAAAGATCGGCGCTGAAGACGACAGTCTCGTCAATCTTGAGCTTTTTCAACGGCTTGATCAGCGCAGTCCAATCCGCATCGCCCCGTGGCTCCAGCAAGGTTACTTCGATACGCGCCTGTACCGGGCCCTGTGCGCTGTCCCGGTGGCGAAGCCCCGACAACCGCGCCGGAATGACCCTTGTGTCATTCAGCACCAGCCGATCCCCGGGACGCAACCAATCGGTCATATTGGCGACGGTCGTGTCAGTCATATGATCACCCTGCGCAACGAGCATCTTGGCCGACGTACGGGGGACCGCAGGGCGCGTCGCGATCAAACGCTCGGGCAGTTCAAAATCGAAGTCACTGAGTTTCATACGCGCCCGTTAGCGCCCCTCAAAGCGTTGAGCAACAGGTTTTTGTGGCGCAGGGGTGACAGCCCCCCCATCCTGAGCGGGCGTCGTGCGAGGGGCGCTGCGAAAAATATCCCGCATCGCACCGGGCACAAACCCCGACAGCGGGTTCACCGAGACAGACGGGCTCTGCACTGTACCGCCGATAGAGTAGTTGAAGCCCAAAAGCCCCTCGCCCTTGCGGGTCAGAAAGCTGGCTATTCCGTTCAACATATATACAGGAGAGATCACACCCTGCAGCGCCATCTGGCCGGTGTCAGTGGCAAAAACCCCATCCATAGAAATCCCAAGCGACGCCCCCGTCGCGCTGGCTTGGGTCAGGTTGACGCGATTGGAAGACAGGCGAAAATCAGCTTCGACCGTGTCAAAATATATCCCGTCCCCGTTCAACTCGTTGATCAGCCCGACCACGGACACTGCGTTCACCAGCGCTGCAATCGTCGGGGCGTCCTTGATACGAACGTCTTTAATCTCTGCGTGACCGTCGAAAGCCCCGCCCGATCCGGCGGGTACCAGGGTCAACGAAAGCGCGCCGCCGTGGACTTGTTGTGCAATGTTGGTAGACCTCAAAACGCCACCAGCATCGGTTGCCGTCAATTGCACCGCGCTACGGCCATCCTTGGGTACGACGCGACCAGAAACCGGCGCGCCCCCGTTCAAGGCTGCCGTGAACCGTCCATCAAGGCCACGCGCGACGTTAAATTCGCCCTGCATTCCTGTCAGGGCAATCTTATCCGTGACCTGCAACCTATCCAGCGACAGCAACATCGGCGGGCTCGCGACCCCGCTGGGCTTGCTTTTTCCGAGCTCCGCCGTGCGCAAATCAAGACGGCCGCCTTTCACCACCACCTGCACCGGGCGACCTGCCCCCTGCCCGATCAGATCCACAGGCACATCCAGCCAGTTCCCGACCTGCAATCGGTGAAATTGCAATCTGTCCAAAGCACCACTTGGGTGCAATGTGACATCTCCCTGCGCCGACAGCCCCGCGGCGCTGATCTTCAAGGTATCGACGTCTGGAACCGGCCCAAGCCGCCCCGATATCTCCAACGTGCCCGTCTGGGATCGGGCTTTGGTCCAGCCGATCTGTGGAACGGTGATGCGCAAACCCCGCAGATCCGATGTGACAGAAAAATCTGGGGGCTGGCCTTTGACCAGATCCATCGCGAACCACGCCCGCCCTTCACCTGCGATCGTATCAGGGGGCAGCGCGATCTTGAAAGTCTCGAGCGTTTTGGCGTTCAGCGCAATATCCGCCCTGACACTGCTCGCAGCGCCCGGCTTCCCGAAGGGTTGGGACCATTCGCCGTCAAAGGGAACGCCGTCCAGCTCGCCCTCGCCCTTGATCGTCAGGCCGCTGTTGGACGCGTTCAATGTCAGCTGGTCGGCGCGCAGCGCGCGATCTTTGACCAGACGGTCGCTTTGGAATTCCGCCAGCGTTCCGTTGATGTCGAAGATCGTCAGCTTCGGGTCAGAGCCTTTTTTCATCGGAAAGGACAAAGTGCCCGCCAACTGGGCCCGTGCATCGACGACGTCAACCGGCAGGTTGGCCTTATCCATCGCCTGCAACGGGGGCCGGTTCAACAGCGCCAGGACCGATGTGATGTCCGCATCGGCGCGCAACCGAACTATGCCGGGCGGGCCGTCCTTGACCGTGACATCCGGCATGATGAACGAAGACCCGTTTACCGACACAGGCGTCTCGTCGGGCGGTGTGATCACCCCGGTATCCACGCTGACAACAAAGCGGTTGCGCGAAAGGCTCGCATGACCGCTGCCGTCGGTGATATTCGGCATGGTGCGCAAGAACCGAACCTCGGCCCCCTGAAAATCAAAGTCGAGGTATGCTTGCGGTGCCTCGCCTGGCTTCAAGCGAAAGGCAAGGTCAACATCGCTCAACGCGCCAGCGTAGATATTTTCGTCCACCCATTTGCGGGTCTTTGGCTTGACGTTTTCTGGCCAAAGCTCGAGCAGGCGCGTTGGTTTCAACGCGTTCAACCCAGCATCCAGTGCAACTTGCCACCCCTGCGGCCCCGCCCGCAAATCCCCCGACAGGTTCAACGTCGTCCCCCCGTCAACGATATCCATACGGCCGACGGACATGTGAAACGGGTTGAAGGTGATTTTGGCGTCCAGGTCGGCACCCTCAATCGAAACTGGGGCGTCATAAATATCGGCGGGGTCAGCCACCAGATCGCGCAGACGGACCTGTGCGACCAGTTCGCCAAGTTTACCGCTGTCATCAATACCCAGACTTGCGGCCCCCTCAATCCGGCCCGACACCCATTTGCTTTCGACCGAAAGCTCGTCAAAACGCAGCAGACGCTGATCTGGGTCATAGCTGAAATAGCTGCGGGCCCCGTCAAAGGGGATCGGCGTAGCACGTTCATTAGGCTGAACCACACCGGCCCCGATCTGCAGCGTCGCGTTCAGCGGCTCGAAGGTGCCGTCCTCGTCAAGGCTGCTGCGCACCGAACCGGAGATAGACGCGCGCAGCACTTTCAACCAAGCAAATGCTGGGTTCTGCACCGCGATGTCGCCCGCGCTCACGCCATCGAAATTGACGCCGAACTGCGACGCGGTATCGCCGATTTTGCTGCTGTAGTTGGCAGAAAGCGTGGCCACATCCGCCCCCCCGCCCAAAACGGCGAGCTCGGCCGTCATCCGCAGGTTATCGCCTTCGCGGTCCAGCAACAGCCGCCCGCCATCCACAGTCCACATCCTGTCGGACTGCAGATCGGTGTAGCGCAAAGTCAGGGCGCGCAGCTCTATCGACCGCAGCCGCGACAGCGCCTTCGTCTCGAACACCGTATCAAGCTGGCCTATCAACTGCGGCATCGTGGCCGCCCGCCGCTCTGCCGGGGCAGTCCCGCTTGCCGCGCTCAGCGCGACGCGGCCATCCTTATCGCGCCGCAGATTGGCCACCACCCCGGACATCGCAATATCGCGCGGCTGCACATCGCCCGCCAGCAGGCCCTGAATGGAAAAACTGGCCCGCACTTCACGGAAGGCGGCAAAGCTAACCCCTTGGGGGTTGGTGATATTCACGTCGCGCAGCCGAACGCGCGGCCGCCACCCTTCGTCCACGATCAACACCATCTCTCCAAAGCCGATCCGCGCAAGCGGCATATCTTTGGCAAACCGCTCTTCGATGCGCGTCTCGAGCCATTCCGGCACGACAATGGGGCTGCGGATCATATAGATGGCAGCCCCTGCGATGGTGGCGACAACCAGCGAAATAACCAGCAGCGACCATTTGGTGGCTTGCCAAAGTCGTCTCCGCTTGGGGGTGCGGGGGGCTGCGCTGGTGTTGGGCATGGGCGTCCGTTTTTTAGGGCGGCTTGGGGTTTAAGTTTCGCCAAGCCCGACTAGTATGACAGTGCAGACAACGGCTTCCAATACATAAGAAAGTGACCCATGCCAGAGATTTCCCAACCTGCACCAGACTTTAAGCTTCCTGTGACGGGGGGTGGCGAAATTTCGCTCTCCGATCTGCGAGGCAAGGCTGTGGTTTTGTATTTCTACCCCCGTGACGACACGCCGGGCTGCACCAAGGAGGCCGTGGGGTTCTCCGAAAATCTTGAAGCATTTGCCGACGCCGGTGCCGTGGTTTTTGGCGTGTCCCGCGACACGATGGCAAAACACGACCGTTTTGCGGCCAAACATGCCCTGACGGTTCCCCTACTGGCCGATATCGATGGGGCCGTGACCGAAGCCTATGGCGTCTGGGTCGAAAAGAATATGTACGGCAAAAAGTCCATGGGGATCGAACGCGCCACCTATCTGATTGATGCGAGCGGCAATATCGCCCGCATCTGGCGCAAGGTAAAAGTCGCCGGTCACGTGGAAGAGGTACTGGACGCGGTGCGCGCCCTATGATCGCGCTGGCCCAAATGGCGGAAAACGTGCTGCGCACTGCGGATGGCCGTGAAAAAACTGCGCTTTCTCACAAGTACGCGGCCGAGTGGCGGGCTGCCCGCGCCGCAGGCGAGGCACCGGAAATCGGCACGTCAAACCCGCCGTTGCGCCCCGCCCGCCCCGACAAGCCAGAACTTTTGTCGCCCCGCGATGTGCCCCACCGCAAGCCCGGATCGCCCGAAGGGCGCATCGCCTTGCTGCACGCCGTGGCCCATATCGAATTGAACGCGGTTGATCTGCACTGGGATATTATTGCGCGCTTTACCGATGTTAAAATGCCCACGGGATTTTACGATGATTGGGTCAGCGCCGCCGACGATGAATCCAAACATTTCAATCTGATGTGCGATTGTCTTGAAGCTTTGGGCAGCCACTACGGGGCCTTGCCCGCCCATGCTGGTATGTGGCGCGCTGCCGAGGATACGGTGGATGATTTCATGGGGCGTCTCGCCGTTGTGCCTATGGTGCTTGAGGCGCGCGGGCTCGATGTGACGCCCAATATGATTCAGGTGTTCAAAAGCGCCAAGGCCACGCAGGCCGTCGACGCGCTTGAGGTGATTTACGCCGAAGAGGTCGCGCATGTGGCCTATGGGTCAAAGTGGTTTCACTTCCTGTGCGGGCGCCACGAGCTTGACCCGAAAGAGGCGTTCCACGATCTGGTGCGCACCTACTTTCACGGTGTTCTCAAGCCCCCGTTCAACGAAGAGAAGCGGGCAGAGGCCGGGATTCCACCTGATTTTTACTGGCCGTTGACCGAGAGTGTTTAAAATATTCGCCCTTCAAACCGTTGAATCGGCAATTTATTGCCAAATTTGTCGTTAAACTTTCATTAACCGCCGGTGGGAAAGTCTGAAGGGTTGCCCGACGGACCCCCACTGGCTAAGCACGGCGGGTGACAATCAGCGCGCGGTGGGGGCCTTGCGTGCTGTGACAGGGACGGAACAAGGATACCACGCGTGCGGACAAGGTTTGCGATCAAAATTCATTCGGCGCTTGAACGGTTTTTCCCCGAACGCCGCGTTTTTCTGAAATCCGATACCGACACACGCTTTATCCGCCTGCGCCCCGTTACCCAGCTTTTCGTCTTCACCGGGGCCTCCTTGTTTGTGGCCTGGTCGATCGTCGCCACCGCGGTGATCCTGATGGACAGCATCGGGTCGGGCAATTTTCGTGAACAAGCCAAACGCGACCAACGTACCTATCAGGCCCGGTTGAGCGATCTTTCAGCGCAGCGCAATGGGCGCGCGGAAGAGGCCGTCGCCGCGCAGGAGCGGTTTAACGCCGCGCTGAAGCAGATTTCGGTCATGCAGTCCGAGCTGCTGCAATCCGAGACGCGCCGCCGCGAGCTTGAGACCGGCATCGAAGTCATTCAAAGCACCCTGCGCGACACGATGAAAGACCGCGAAGCTGCGCGCACCCAGGTCGCCGAACTGGAAGGGGCCGCCGCCGGCGAAGGTAAAGCGACACGCGCCGCCAACGGGTCCTCCGCCCCGATTTCCCTGCTGGCAGAGGCGCTTGAGCGTACCGCCGCCGAACGCGATCAAGTGGTGATTGATGCGCAAGACGCGCTGATCCAGGCGGATGAACTGAACCAGAAGCTGGCCTTGATGCGCGAACAGAACGACGCGATTTTCCGCCAGCTTGAAGAGGCGATGACCGTTTCTGTTGCCCCGCTTGATAAAATGTTCCGCAGCGCGGGCATGCCGACCGACCGGATGCTGGCCACAGTGCGCCGTGGTTATTCCGGTCAGGGTGGCCCGCTGATGCCGTTAAGCTTTTCCACACGGGGGGAGGCTCCTTCCCCCGACACCCTGCGCGCCAACCGTCTGCTTGGCCAGATGGACAAGCTGAACATGTACCGCATTGCCGCGCAACAAGCGCCCTTTGCGAACCCACTGAAATCCTCCTTCCGCTTCAGCAGCCCGTTCGGCTACCGCCGCGATCCCAAAACGGGGGGCCGCCGGATGCACAGCGGGACAGATTTCGCCGCCGGTATGGGCACGCCCATCCACTCCACCGCCGAAGGGGTTGTGACCCACGCGGGCTGGAGCTCTGGCTACGGGCGACTGGTTAAAATCCAACATGAATTCGGGGTCGAGACACGTTACGCACACATGTCTAAATTGCGCGTAAAAGTCGGCCAAAGGGTATCGCGCGGACAGCGGATAGGTGATATGGGAACATCAGGACGGTCTACTGGTGTCCACCTGCATTACGAAGTCCGTGTCGGTGGCAAGGCTGTAAATCCAATGATCTTTATCAAGGCTGCAAACGATGTTTTCTAAAAGCAAAATCAATGATCCCGCTCCTAAGTCCGACGCAGACACGTCCAGCACCGCTGCACCGTCATCCTCTGCACCGGCTGCGCCCAAGCAAAGCGAATTCAAGGCCAGCGCGCCCAAGGCAAAACCACCTGCCTCCGTGCTGTCCTCCGATCTGCACATCACCGGCAACTTGAAAACAACCGGCGACATCCAGGTTGAAGGCACCGTGGAAGGCGACATTCGCGCCCATCTGCTGACCATCGGCGAAACCGCGACCATCAAAGGCGAAGTGATCGCCGATGACGTTGTGATCAACGGCCGTATCGTGGGCCGCGTGCGCGGTCTGAAAGTCCGCCTGACATCGACCGCCCGCGTCGAAGGCGACATCATCCACAAGACCATCGCCATCGAATCCGGTGCGCATTTCGAAGGCTCCGTCCAACGTCAGGACGACCCGCTGAACCCCGGCGCGAAATCCGCCCCTGCGCAAAAGCCGAACCCCGCGTCCTGATCGGACAAGGGTGATGAATGTGAAAGGGCGTCGCACTGTTGCGACGCCCTTTTTCGTTGTGATATCAAAATCTTCGGTTGCGAAGTGCTGCGCGACCAAAGCGGGGCAAAGGCGCAAGCACCCCTGCCCTTCGCGATGATTATTCGGTCACCTTGACCTCGACCATACGGTCGGGCGTGCCGGTGACAGCACCGTTACCGCCGGTCCCGCGCTTGATCGCGTCCAGCACGTCCAGCCCTTCGGTGACTTTGCCCACAACGGTGTATTGCCCGTTCAGGAAGTGCCCCTGGTCAAACATGATAAAGAACTGCGAGTTCGCGGAATCCGGGCTCTGGCTGCGAGCCATGCCGACGACACCGCGGTCAAAGGGGATGTCCGAGAATTCGGCAGGCAGGTCAGGCAGGTCGGAACCGCCCATGCCCGCGCGGCCTGTGTCCCCACCAGCCTTGCCAAATTCAACGTCACCGGTCTGCGCCATGAACCCGTCGATCACGCGGTGAAATACCACGCCATCGTAGGCCCCTGCTTCGGCCAGCTCTTTCAGCCGTGCCACATGCGCGGGGGCCACATCTTCGGCCAGATCGATCTTGATGGTGCCTTGCGCTTCGCCATCCACGGTGATCGCCAGACCATCCGCAAAAGCCGCCCCTGCCATCACGGCAGAGGCAACGCCTGCTGCAATCAGATTACGCATCAGCGGCAACCTTGACGCTGATCATCCGATCAGGGTTCGCTGGCGGCTCGCCACGGGTGATCGCGTCGACATGCTCCATCCCCGAGATGACCTGACCGTAAACGGTGTACTGACCGTTCAAGAAGTCGTTGTCTTTGAAGTTGATGAAGAATTGGCTGTTTGCGCTATCGGGGTTGGCGGAACGCGCGGCACCGATGCTGCCACGAGCGTGCGGCACTTTGGAGAATTCGGCTGGCAGGTTCGGCATGTCCGACCCACCGGTCCCCGCGGCGCGCAGGTTGAAATTGTCTTCCATGTTGCCGTTGGCCACGTCGCCTGTCTGCGCCATGAACCCTTCGATCACGCGGTGAAAGGCCACGTTGTCGTATTTACCAGCGCGGGCCAGTTCCTTCATACGCTCTACGTGTTTGGGGGCCACATCAGGCAACAGCTGGATGGTGACAGTGCCGCCCTTCAGTTCCATCAGGATCGTGTTTTCGGGGTCTTTGATCTCGGCCATGCCGGTCTCCTTTAAGAATTTCGTTGGCAATTACCTAGGACGTGCAAGCGCAATTGCCAAGCGGGTCCATTGACCCTGACGGCAATAACGGCAAAACACGACGGGAATTGTGGTTTTACACGAGGGACAAGATGGGCTGGAAAGCATTGGATGACATGGACCTGCGCGGCAAGCGGGTTCTGGTGCGCGTGGATATCAACGTGCCGGTTGAAAACGGCAAGGTAACGGACGACACCCGCATCCAGCGGATCATCCCCACCCTGCGCGACATTCTGGAACAGGGTGGCACCCCTGTGTTGCTGGCGCATTTTGGCCGCCCCAAGGGCAAACGCGTGCAGGATCTGAGCCTGCGTGTCGTCCTCCCCGCGCTGGAGGATGCCTTGGGCCGCAAAGTCGTGCTGGCCGAAACGCTCGAGGCCGCCGAGGCGGGCACCGAAGAGATCAACGCCGCCGATGTATTGCTGCTCGAAAACATCCGTTTCTATCCGGGCGAGACCGAGAACGACCCCGATTTTGCCAAACGTCTGGCCGGTTTGGGCGACATCTATTGCAATGATGCTTTCTCTGCCGCGCACCGCGCCCATGCGTCGACCGAAGGGGTCGCGCGGCTCTTGCCCTCTTGTGCGGGCCGCTTGATGCAGGCCGAGCTTTCGGCGCTTGAAGCCGCGCTGGCCACTCCGAAACGCCCCGTCGGCGCGGTGGTGGGCGGTGCCAAAGTATCGACCAAGATCGAGCTGTTGGAAAACCTCGTGAACCGGCTGGATCTGTTGGTGATCGGGGGCGGCATGGCCAATACGTTTCTGGGCGCACAAGGCGCAGATCTGGGCAAGTCCCTGTCTGAACCCGAGTTTTACGACACCGCCAAGGATATTCTGGCACAGGCCGAAAAGGCCGGCTGCCGCGTCTTGCTGCCCGTAGATGGGCTTGTCGCGCGGGAATTCGCCGCCCATGCCGCGCATGAGGTCGCAGCCCTTGGGGCCGATACCGTACTGGCAGCGGACCAGATGGTACTGGACGCAGGCCCGAAGACGGTTGAACTGGTCAAAGACGCGTTTGACGGCCTGAAAACCCTGATCTGGAACGGCCCCATGGGCGCGTTCGAGATCGCCCCCTTCGACACCGCAACCGTCGCCGCGGCCAAGGCAGCGGCTGCGCTGACACGCGACGGCGCGCTGATCTCGGTGGCGGGCGGTGGCGACACCGTGGCCGCGTTGAACCAGGCAGGTGCGGCGGAGGATTTCACCTATATCTCCACCGCGGGCGGTGCCTTTCTCGAATGGATGGAAGGCAAGACCCTCCCCGGCGTCGCCGCGCTGGACGCCTGACCTTATCCCCCGCCAGTCGCGGCACAGCGATGCGACTGGCGGGAAAGATATGCGACATCCTTGCCCAACCCCCTAAAAAGATGAACATTTTCTTGCCAATCGCAAGACGGGGGATTCCCTTCGCGAATCACCTGTGTCATACTGGGAGAACGTCCACTAAGAGACGATTAAAGGCAGATACATGAACCGCAGCAGCAAACCCGCTTTTGGCACTCTCTTGTTTTTCGCGATCGCCTTCGCGCTGAGCCTCTATTTCGCTTTCGCGGCGATTCAGGGCAACTACGGCCTGTTCCGCCGCGCCGAGATCGTGGCCGAAACTCAGGATCTGCGGGTACAGCTTGCACAGGTGCAGATCGATGTGGCGCGGATGGAGAACCTGACCCATCGTCTGTCTGACGAATATCTTGATCTCGACCTGCTGGACGAACAGACCCGCAAGGTGCTGGGGATGATCCGCGCCGATGAAATCGTGATCCGCTGATACCCGCGCATCATCCGGCATAGTCCCCCGCAGCGTCATAAAAAATTCACGTCCCGCCAGCAGGGTATTGCGTGACCTGTAAATGCCTCTCGCCATCATTGCTCGAATCCGATAAGAGATAGTTTAACGCTAAACTATTTTGCGCGTGCGCGGGACAAACTACGGAGGAATTGCCCCATGGCTGCCCAGAAACCGACGAAAAAGACAAACGCCAGCGCCGAAGAGCTCAAGGCCTATTACCGCGATATGCTGCTGATCCGGCGGTTCGAGGAAAAAGCGGGCCAGCTCTACGGCATGGGGCTGATCGGTGGTTTTTGCCACCTTTATATCGGACAAGAAGCGGTGGTCGTCGGGCTTGAAGCCACGGCCAAGGACGGCGACAGCCGCATCACCACCTACCGCGACCACGGGCATATGCTGGCCTGCGGCATGAACCCCGACGGGGTGATGGCCGAACTCACCGGCCGCGAAGGCGGCTATTCCCGCGGTAAGGGCGGGTCTATGCATATGTTCTCTAAGGAAAAGAAATTCTACGGCGGCCACGGCATCGTGGGCGCGAACGTGCCCCTTGGCGCGGGCATCGCCTTTGCGGACAAGTATAAGGGCAACGACAACGTTACCTTTACCTATTTCGGGGATGGTGCCGCGAACCAGGGTCAGGTCTACGAGACGTTCAACATGGCCGCCCTGTGGAAACTGCCGGTGATTTTCATCATCGAAAACAACCAATACGCCATGGGCACCTCGCAGCAGCGCTCTACCTCCAGCGCTGAAATCTGGGAACGCGGCAAGGCTTTCGGCATCCCCGGCGAAGCGGTGGACGGCATGGATGTGCTGGCGGTCAAGGACGCGGGCGAACGCGCGGTGAAACACTGCCGCTCGGGCGACGGCCCCTATATTCTGGAAATCAAGACATACCGCTACCGCGGGCATTCCATGTCGGACCCGGCCAAATACCGGACCCGCGAAGAAGTGCAGAAAATGCGCGACGAACGCGACCCCATCGAACAGGTGCGCAACATCCTGCTGGAACATAAACACGCCAGCGAGGACGATCTGAAAGCGATCGACAAAGAGATTAAGGAAATCGTTAACGCAAGCGCGGAGTTTGCCAAAGAAAGCCCCGAACCCGCGGCGGAAGAGCTTTGGACAGATATCTACGCAACCGAAGTCCCACAGGAGGCTTGAACCATGGCAATCGAAATTCTCATGCCCGCACTGAGCCCCACAATGGAAGAAGGCACGCTTGCCAAATGGCTGGTCAAAGAGGGCGACACCGTGTCCTCGGGTGACATCATGGCCGAGATCGAAACCGACAAGGCCACGATGGAATTCGAAGCCGTCGACGAAGGCACCATCGGCAAGATCCTGATCGACGCCGGCACCGAAGGCGTCAAGGTTAACACCCCCATTGCCGTGCTGCTGGAAGAAGGCGAAGACGCCTCTGACATCGACAGCGCCTCCAGCGCCGCACCGGCGGAACAGACCAAAGCCGACGACAGCGACGACGCCAAATCCGACAAAGCGCCCGCCGCCGCCAAGCCCGACGCCGAGGCCCCGAAAGCCCCAGAAACCGACACCACCCCCGACTGGCCCGAAGGCACCAAGCTGAAACAGCAGACCGTACGCGAGGCCCTGCGCGACGCCATGGCCGAAGAAATGCGCCGTGACGATGACGTGTTCCTGATGGGCGAGGAAGTCGCCGAATACGAAGGCGCCTATAAAATTTCCCAAGGCTTGCTGGACGAATTCGGGGCCAAGCGGATCATCGACACGCCGATCACCGAACACGGGTTCGCCGGTATCGGTGTGGGTGCCGCCTTTGGCGGGCTGCGCCCCATCGTCGAATTCATGACCTGGAACTTTGCCATGCAGGCGATCGACCACATCCTGAACTCCGCCGCGAAAACGCTTTATATGTCCGGCGGTCAGATGGGCGCGCCAATGGTCTTCCGTGGGCCAAACGGTGCCGCTGCCCGCGTCGGCGCGCAGCACAGCCAGGATTACGCCGCGTGGTACATGCAGATCCCCGGCCTCAAGGTGGCGATGCCCTATTCTGCCTCCGATGCCAAAGGCTTGATGAAAACCGCGATCCGCGACCCCAACCCCGTCGTTTTCCTTGAAAATGAAATCATGTACGGCAAATCCTTCGATGTGCCCGATGTCGAGGATTATACCGTCCCCTTCGGCAAGGCCCGCATCTGGCGCGAGGGCACGGATGTCACGATCGTCAGCTTTGGCATCGGCATGACCTATGCGCTGGAAGCCGCTGAAAAGCTGGCCGAAGAAGGCATCGACGCCGAAGTCATCGACCTGCGCACCCTGCGCCCGATGGACACCGCCAGCATCATCAAGTCGGTGATGAAGACCAACCGCCTTGTCACCGTCGAAGAGGGCTGGCCACAAGGCTCCGTCGGGAACTACATCTCAAGCGTGATCATGCAGGAAGCCTTTGACTATCTGGATGCGCCGGTGATCAACTGCACCGGCAAAGATGTGCCCATGCCCTATGCCGCAAACCTCGAAAAACTGGCGCTTGTCACCACGGACGAGGTTATCGCGGCGGTCAAAAAAGTCACCTACAAGTAAGGAGCGGTTCACATGCCCATAGAAATCCTCATGCCCGCCCTCAGCCCCACGATGGAAGAAGGCACGCTGGCGAAATGGCTTGTCTCCGAAGGGGATAGCGTCTCCTCCGGGGATATCCTGTGCGAGATTGAAACCGACAAGGCGACGATGGAATTCGAAGCCGTCGACGAAGGCACAATCGGCAAGATCCTGATCGGTGACGGCAGCGAAGGCGTCAAGGTGAATACCCCCATCGCCGTGCTGCTGGAAGAGGGCGAAGAGGCGTCGGACATTGACAGCGCCTCTGCCCCGGCTGCCAAGGGCAGCGCCAAAGAAGATGCTCCCGACCAGGACGCGGCCCCTGAAAAAGGCTACGGCCGCGGCGAAAGCGACGCCAACGACACAAGCACATCCGTCCCCGCCGCGCCCAAGGGCAGTGACGGCAAACGGCTGTTTGTGACACCGCTGGCCCGTCGCATCGCGGCAGACAAAGGCGTGGACCTGACCGAACTCTCCGGCTCTGGCCCGCATGGTCGCATCATCAAAGCAGATGTGGAGGCAGCCTCCGCCGGTAGCGCCAAAGCCAAACCGGCCGAAAGCACGCAAACCGCCAGCGCCCCCGCGACCACAGCGGCCCCTGCTGCGGGCCCTTCCGCCGACGCCGTGATGAAAATCTACGAAGGCCGCGCGTTCGAGGAAATCTCCCTCAACGGCATGCGCAAGACCATCGCCGCGCGCCTGACCGAAGCCAAACAGTCGATCCCGCATTTCTACCTGCGCCGCGATATCGAACTCGACGCGCTGCTGAAGTTCCGCGGTGAGCTGAACAAACAACTCGAAGCCCGCGACGTGAAGCTGTCGGTCAATGACTTCATCATCAAGGCCTGTGCGCTGGCGCTGCAAACCGTATCTGACGCCAATGCCGTCTGGGCCGGTGATCGCATCCTCAAGCTCAAGCCCTCGGATGTGGCCGTCGCCGTGGCCATCGAGGGCGGCCTGTTCACGCCTGTGCTGAAAGACGCCGAGATGAAATCGCTCTCGACCCTCTCGGCCGAGATGAAAGACCTCGCCACCCGTGCACGCGACCGCAAGCTTGCGCCGCATGAATATCAGGGCGGCAGCTTCGCCATCTCGAACCTCGGCATGTTCGGGATCGACAACTTCGATGCGGTCATCAACCCACCCCATGGCGCGATTTTGGCCGTCGGTGCGGGCGTCAAGAAACCCGTCGTCGGCAAGGACGGGGAGCTCGCCATCGCCACGGTCATGTCCGTCACCCTCTCTGTCGATCACCGCGTCATCGACGGTGCCTTGGGCGCGCAGCTGCTCAGCGCCATCAAGGACAATCTCGAAAACCCCATGATGATGCTGGCGTAACCCCTCTTCCAAATGGGTCCAAATCCTCGGGGGTCCGGGGGCAGACAGCCCCCGGCCTCACAAAAAAAAGGCCGGCCCCTATGACGGGTCCGGCCTTTTCACATCTCGACTAAGGCGCGCGACCTCAATCCCCTAGCATTACATATTAATATCGCCTTGCGGCCCCAGCATGTGATCCATCAGGACCGACGGCTGATCACAGCCCGCCTCCCCCACGACCCGCGCAGGGATGCCCGCGACGGTCTTGCAGGGCGGCACGGATTCAAGCACGACAGACCCCGCCGCAATGCGCGAGCAATGCCCGATAGAAATATTACCCAACACTTTCGCCCCCGCGCCGATCAGCACGCCGTTGCCAATCTTCGGGTGACGGTCCTGCTCTTCCTTGCCCGTCCCGCCCAAAGTGACCGAGTGCAGCATCGACACGTTGTCGCCCACGACCGCGGTTTCGCCAATCACGACGGAATGGGCGTGGTCGATCATGATCCCCTTGCCGATCGTCGCGGCGGGGTGGATATCGACGCCAAAAATCTCGCTCACGCGCATCTGTACGAAATAGGCCAGATCCCGTTTACCTTGTTTCCACAGGTGATGGCCCACACGGTAGGCCTGCACGGCCTGATAGCCTTTGAAATACAGGATCGGTTGCAACAGCCGGTGGCAGGCAGGGTCACGCTCGTAAATCGCCACCAGATCGGCACGTGCCGCCTTGATCAGGTCGGGATCACTGGCAAAGGCCTCCTCCACCATCTCATGGACCACCATCATCGACATTTCGTTCGAGGCCAGCTTCGCCGCGATACGGTAGGATAGCGCTTTCTCGATGGATTTATGGTGCAGAATCGTGGCGTGGACAAAACCGCCAATCAGCGGCTCATCGCGGACAGCATTCTGTGCTTCCGTTTGGATCTGATCCCAAACCGGATCCACCGTGGCGATATTCGTGCGTGCATTTGCCATAAGACCATCCTTCTTTGTCCCCACGATATAGCAGGTTCCGCCCAAGTGCCAAACGCAAAGCCGAGGGGTTACACGCGCAGTTTATCACAAATTGATCTCGCCAAACAGCGCGGGCCCCGCCCCGTATAGCGCAGAAACCTGCGCAACACTGATCAACGCAGGCCCCACCGCCCCGTCACCTGCGCGCATTTGGGCGGTATAGGTCCAGCTTGCGCGGTCCACGAGCTCTTCGCGCAGGACAACACCGTTTTGCAGGATACGCAGCTGATATTGCTCGCTTTCCTCGGCCAGTGGCACATCGAACTCCGTCCACCCGTCGCCATTGATCCGCGTCCGGCGTATCCAGCTAAACCGCAACGCCCCCGCCTCTTCTGTTATTCGCAGGTGGCAGGGCCGATAGGGGCGCAGCCCGTTGCCGTCAAAGCTCTCGGTTTTTTGAACGTAACTTGGGTCGTTTAGCGGGCGGCCCGCAGGCCCGATGCGATAGGTCTGCGCGATCCGCAACAGGTTCGGGCTCAGCTCGATCTGGCGAGGGATTGAATTGAGCAGCACAAACTGCGATCCCGCTGGCCAGACATCCGGCATCACCCCATCCGACCCCGCTTGCCCGCGGAGCCGGTCGCGCAGAAGATAGGTTTGCGGGGCGATCAGATCGGCCCGCGCGAACTGGAACACCTCCCACCGGTCGGCAGAGCCGTCGCCGATAGCCGCCAGATTGGCTCCGCCCAGTAGATCGGCCTCATCAACACTCTCTAACACGCCGCTGGTCAGCATGACCTGCAGCGCCTGCCCGCGATCCACCACACCGGGGCGCGCATGGGCCATGTCGTTTTGCGTGACCCCCATTGTCGCGCGCAGGGGCATCAGAGTGTTCAACCTGAAATTCGTTTCCCCGCCAGAGGCATAGACCGCGACGTTGCCCGGCCATTGCCGTGCGGTGGCCGCAATATGCGGCGCATGGGGCACCTCGTCACCGCGCAGCAGCGGCAGGTCCAGAAACAGCGCGTTCACCGGTACGGGCGCGACAAAGGGTTTCAACGCGACCAATTCGTCATCGAAGGGCGCGGGGTCATAGACCTCGGGCTCGATCCGCACGGCGTCGATCAAAGACATCTCCCCCATCTCGACCCGATCCACGCGGTACAGCGCCTCCCCCTCGCCATCGTCTGGCGGCAAGGCAATCACATCACCCGCGCCGACATCCATCATCGACGGCGGCAAGGCCAGACGCACCCCTTCGCGTGCCACACGCGCCTCTGTCAGCCAGCGTTCAGCTGTCTGGTGCCCCTCCGCCCGAGTGAGCGCCATATTGAACTCTGACATCGCCACCGCATGGGTCGCGTCGTCAGGCAAGATCGCCTCTTCCGCGATCACCTCGTAATCCCCATCCGCCTGCACAAACCGCAAACGCAGACGCCCCGAAAGTTCTGCCTCTGCCTCACGGGACTGTTCCACCGGTGCCTCCAGATCACCCGAAACAGCCAACGTCTCTCTGTTCAGTGGCACGGCATCCAATCCGTCCCGCATGATGAAACGCAACACCCCGTCGCGTTCCACCGCATCAAAGCCATAGCGCAGCATCAACGGCTGCAACGCCGCGCGCGCATCGGCCACCTCGTCCACCACATAGCCGCGGACATAGCCATACAGCCCAGAGGTATCGAAATCGTTAACGCCAGCACGACGGCAGATCGCCGCCACGAGCTCTGACAAGGGCAGCGCCGCACTGCGGCCGTTCAGCCAATGCACACGGGCGTAATTTCGACCATCGCTCCACAGCGCGCGATTATTGGGAAAGAAAGGATAGGGCCGCGTGTCCCAGGCCCAAACAAAGGCGCGGGTCATATCCACCATCGGCCCGCCATAGGCCGCCGAGATCGGATTATGCGCCGGATCCCGCCAATGATCCGCCACGGCACGCAGATATTGCATCTGCATCAACTCATCCCGCGCGCCCGATGAATAGCGCGGCAAACTGCTTTCAGAGCTTTTGAGGTCAAGAAACTTGTTCGGCTGGTTGGTCCCCTTGTCCACCGCCGCGCAGCCGTATTCCGTAAACCAGATGGGCTTGGACCCGGGCTGCCAGCCTGTCGGCTCCGCTGCGCGCACGCCGCCAATACGATTGTGGTGCAGGTTCTCCCACCAGCCGCGCAGGTCCTTGTAACGGTAAACCCAAGGCTCCCCATGGGTGCCATCGGTGATCGGCGTACGGAGTTGCGCCGCGCGCGCCTCGGGCGAATGGTAATACCAGTCAAACCCTTCGCCCCCCGCAACATTACTTGCCAGATAGTCCAACGCATAAATGCTGTCGCTATGCTGCGCGTCCAGATGATCTGTACCGTCGCGCCAATCGGACAGCGGCATATAATTGTCGATGCCGATGAAATCGATAGTGTCGTCGGCCCACAGCGGATCAAGGTGAAAGAATACATCGCCGCTGCCATCCTGCGGGTGATAGCCGAAATATTCGGACCAATCCGCAGCATAGCTGATCTTGGTGCCCGCGCCCAAAAGCAGCCGCGCCTCTGCGGCCAGCGCGCGAAACGCCTGCACCGCCACAAAGCTGTTCCCCGCCCCGCGGATCTGCGTCAGCCCGCGCATCTCGGTGCCGATGCAAAAGGCCTCTACCCCGCCTGCGGCTTTGCACAGGGCGGCATAATGCAGGATGAACCGCGACATCGACCATTCCTGTGGACCGGAATAGACCACCTGCCCGCCCGCAACGGTAAAATCCGCCGCCGTGACCGTGCCAAAGAACGCCGCTACCTCGTTATGCGCGCTCAGCGTCCCGTCAGAGCTGCCCGCCCGACCCGGCGCTTTCGCCAGCGTGATCCGCCCCCGCCAAGGCAGCTTGGGCTGGGCGCCGGCATCGCTATAGGGGTCGGGCAAGCCATTCCCTTCTAGCTGGTCCATCAGGATGAACGGGTAGAACATCACCGCCTTGCCCGTCGCCTGAATGGCATGAATCGCCTCAATCACCGCGGCATCTGCGGGGGTGCCACCATAGACCGGACGGTCGTCCTCGCGGGCGATCACCTCGGCGGTGCCGCGGGTCAGACCAGCCACCTGCCACGGCATGTTTTCGCCCTCGTCCTCGGCGCTTTCCACCTTGGGGCGCAGGCGGCATTCTCCGCAACGCAGATCATCGCCGAACCACGAGACGACCAGCGACGCGGCAGCCAGCTGCGGCAGGTCCTGCGTGGCGTCCTCAAGCGCGGCGGCGAAATCACTGCGCCCGTCGGGGGTAGAGACATTGGCGCTCCACCGGCCACCCTGTCCGTCGGTATAATGCACCGGAGTCGTCGCTAACGCGTATTCCCCTGTGCCGGGAATCAGCGCGACACCTTTGACCCCATGGGTGACACTGATGTCGGCGGCAGGCGCATCCGGTTCCTCTGCGCGCAGCACCTCGAAGGAAAACTGCGGCACTCGGTTGCCAAAGGGCCCCAGCCCGAGGTTCTCCATCACCACATAGGCCGTGCCACGATAGGCCGGCACCGCATCCGCCCCCTCGATCGCGGCAATCGTCGGGTCGGGCAGTTGATCGCGCGTCCCGCGATAAACCGCCATATTCAGCGCGTGGGCCGAGATTTCCTCCCCATCCGCCCAGATCCGGCCAATGCTGGTGATCTCCCCTTCGCACAGGGCGATGGCGAGGCTGACGCTATAGCTGTATTCCGTCGTCTGCGGGGTCGAGGGCGCGCCCTTGCCACCGCCGCCGCCCGTCACTGTCGTCGTCTCGGCGAAATCCGAGGCCCAGATCACCTGTCCCCCGACACGCATCCGGCCGTAGACCTGCGCAATCGCCGCGCCCTCGCCCGCCTGGGTCAGACGAAAGCGATCGACCTTGCCGGTCTCGACCGCCTGCGCCCCTTGCCCCAGCAGCCGCTGGTCGATCACACGGCCAAGGGTCGCCCCCACGGCACGCCCAATGGCGACCGAAGACAAGCCCGCCATTGTGCCCCCGACAGAGCCGCCAATCGCCGCACCTGCGGTTGAAAGAAGTATCGTCGCCATCAGATCGCCTCCGCCGGGAATTCAAAACGCGCCACAATGCGCCTGCGCCACGGCAGGCTCAGCGGGCTTTCCGTCACCCCATGCCCGCTGTAGCCGTGGATAAAGCTCGCCTGCGCGCCGACCTCTGCCGCCACGCCCAGATGTTTCGCCACCGCCCCGCTGCGCATCCGGAACAGCAGCACGTCGCCGGGGGCCTCATCGATCAGGACCTTGGGCGAGAGGTGACGCAGCGCAGCACGCCAAAGCTGCTCGTCCCCCTGTGGTTCTGACCAGTCCATTGAATAGGAAGGGATCGCCTCCGGCTCCTCCCCCACCACCTCGCGCCAGATACCGCGCAACAGGCCAAGGCAGTCACAGCCCGCCCCCTTGCGCGCCGCCTGATGCACGTAGGGCGTACCGATCCATCCCCGCGCCGCAGCCACCACGGCGGTCCCGCGCGCGCTCATCTCAGCGACCCGCCGGTATTGCTGCCCGAGGATTTCGGCACCGCCATCATCCAATCCGCGCTCGGTACATCAGGAAAGCCCTGAAAGTTCAGCAGGTTGTTGAACTTCAGCCGACAGGTGGTGTGGCGTTTGTCGCAGCCTGCCACCAGTCTCAGCCGTTGCCCGGCGGTGATTGTACCGCGGATCGGCTCCCAGAGCTCGACCTCGCGCCCCCCCTCCAGCACCCGGTCGTGTTTGATCACACCCCAAAGCCCCGCCGCAGGGCCGTCCAGCACCTCAAGCCGCCCCCGCGCGAACCATGCGTCGTCAAACCCGTTGATCCCCTCCCAACGGAACACCCGCCCGTCCTCGTTCTCCTGCGTCGCGAGTGTCACGGCATAGCCCGCCGTCGCCAGATCAAACCCGCAGGCCGCATCCCCCAGCACCGCGGTGCAGGGCTTCTGAAACACCCGCCCCAAGGGCCGGTTCAACGCCTCGGTCAACCCGCGCAGTTCTGCGCGAAAGGCACCGCCCGCGCGCTGCATCTCGCCAATCGTGCCGCGAAAGATCATGCAGCGGGCGGTCACATCGGCCCAGTTCACCCGCCAGCAGCACACCTCCGCCCCGTCAAAGCGCCCCTGCTCGATCTCGTCCTCGCGGATCGCGTCATCGCTCAGCGCGCCCAGCGCCTCTGTGTTATCCACCGACAACCCCGTGCTCTGCGCCAAGGCCCGCGCACTCAGCCCGCTATCCGCACGAAACGCCAACCCGTCAAAGCCGAGCGGCTGATCATGGTCGGTAAACGCCAGCGTCACCCCGTCCCGCCGCCGGATTGCCCACGCCGTGCACAGCGTCGTCAGACCCCTGCGCGCATGCGCCAACACCGCGTCTTTGCCCGCCCCGCTCATACCCGCACCTCGATCACAGGCACATCCGGCACCTGCCCCGCCTGAAAGCTGGCAACGCTGACCAGAATGCGATCCGTGTCAAAGCGGACAGGCACGTCGAATTCGAACCCCGCCGACACCTGCATTTCGGGGTCCGGCGCATGGGCGAAACGGATGACGCCCGTACTCAGGTCAACCTCATAGTCGCACCCCTCTTGCAGGGCGTCCTGCTCTATCCCCACGCGCACGGTTCCGGCAACCGGCTTGGTGATCGGCCTGACGTAGCTATGTCCACCCGAGCTATAGGTCTTGACCAGTTGATAGTCCGTCCGCACACCATCCCCGAAACCAAGGCTCTGATCCTCGAACGTGACCCCGACCGAAGAGGCACAGGATTTGAAATCCGCCCAATCCTTCCAGCGAAACCCGTACATCTGCCCCATACGCGCCTCGAAGAACCCCGTGAGCGCTTGGACATCGTCGATAGAGCGCATGCCCAGCCCCGCATCATACACACGGCGTGAATGGGCCCAGGGGGTGTTGCGCTCCTCATACCCGTTGGCGAGCGTCACCACATCGGTACGGCGTTGCGGCCCCCCAAGGGATCCAAAGCTCAGGCTAGGTGGAAATCTGACATCATGAAAATTCATCGGCTTGCTCCCCTAGCGGTTACGGTTGCCAGTGTTCAGCGCGCGGCTCAGCTGAGCGGCGATCTGGCTTTGACTGCGTTGGAATCCCTGCACATCAGGGGTGGTGATGTTCATGACCACGGTCGTCCCGCCGCTCGCTCCCCCTTTGACACCCAGCTTTCCGTCCGGCCCCCGTGCCAAGGGCATGATCGCCTCCGGTCCGGCCTCGCCCATCAGCCCCATCCCCCCGCGCATGCCAAAGCCAGTGGCGGTGCTGACAATCCCCCCTTGAGCAAAAGGCATCACACGTCCCTGAGAAAACGGGGCCCCATCGGCAAAGGGGAGTATTCCCTGCACCAGTGATCCCACACCTTGACTGATCAGCCCGCCGACGTGATCGGACACCGGCTTCATCGCCGCGTTATAAGTCGTGTTCACCATCGACCGCGCCACAGTGGACAGGGCATCCGACAGCTTCATCCCGTCAAACGCGACACCATCAAAGGCCCTGCGCAATCCACGGCTCAGCCCTTTCTCCAACGTCGCGACATCCTTGCCTGTCGCGGCCAATGCGCTGCGCATACGGCGCAGTTCGGCATCGAAACCGGCCACCAGCGTGGCCGTCGCGCCAAGCGTCTCATTCAACCGCTCTGCGCCATCCTCGAGCCCCTCGAATATATCATCCTGTGCCATCAGTCTTCCTCTCTCTGCCTATCGGGATAAGCCGCCATCAAGGCTGCCAATCCCTCCCCCAACAGCGGAGCCCGCCCCGCCTCGCTCCCCAGCATCAGTTGCAGCTCTGCCGGCGTGAGCGCCCAGAATGCGTCGGGCGTCAGCGACAATCCCCTCAGCCCCGCCCGCAGGAGCGCGGCCCAGTCCATCCCCCGCGCGGTCTCTGTCGTGGTCTTCTTGGGTGGCACGCTCATACCGGCACGACAAAGGCACGCGCCAAAAGCTCTGCGGCGGCCTGAGAGGCGGCAACCGGCCCGCCCTCGATCTCGGCCTGCGCAAGCGTCTCGGCGCTCACCTCGGTCCCCCCTGCACGAAGCCCCGCGGCCAACAGCAACAGCACATCCCGACTGCTGAACCGATGCCCCTCGAACCGCTCGACCAAAGCCACCAGCGACGGCTCCTCCAGCGCGTCCTCCAGCTCGGCTAAAGCCCCCAGGGTCAGCCGTGCCACGCGCCGCTGACCGTTCACCACCAGCGCCACATCCCCTCGCCACCGGTTCACCATGATCAGACCCCGCCCTCGGGTGCGTCTGCCATATCCGCGGTAAAGCTCAGCTGCCCCGCGGATTGCAGGCTCAGCTCATAGGTCGCCTCCCCATTCAGCGACCCGCCATACTCAATGGCCGCCACCTGGAACGGCCCCTCGATAATACCGAAGCTGGGGATCACGATCTGGAAATCCGGCGTCAGCCCGTCAAAAAACAACTGTCGTGCACGTTCATCCGTGCCCGCATCGCGAAACACCCCCGACCCGCTGATTGCGGCAGACCGGACGCCCGCACCCGCCAGCAGCTCCCGCCAGCCCCCCTCACTGTCAAGCGAGGTCACCTCAACCGGCTCCGCGTTAAAGCTCACCCGCGTCGCACGCAGCCCCGCGATCGTTTCGAACTGACCATCGCTCGTCATGTCCACCTTGACCAAAAGATCTTTGCCCGCTTGAACAGCCATATCCACTCTCCTGTTAATTTCCTGAAACTTCGGCTCAGCCGTCCTGAACCCGCGCCCTGAACCGCATCTCTATCTGGCGGCGCGCATCCGCCCCGACCTGTCGTGCGACGGCCCGCTCGAACCGCAAGCTCACCAGCCGCCCGCGGCTCAGGCCAAACTGCCCACCGACCAGCGCATCACTCACCGCAGCGGCCACCTGTTTCGCGGGGGCGAACCCCGCATGATGCGTGACGACAAGAACCGTGAACCGATGCTCCGCCCCGCCGCCCGTCCTGTCAGAGGCATCGCGCACCACTTCGGACCCCAGCTGCACATACAGCGCTGGCACCTCCCCCGCAGGAGCCGCATCAAAAACCGCATCGCCCACAAGCGCCGTGATCTCCTGATCTGTGCTCAACACGCCAAAGACCGCCTGTTGCAGGGCAAACCCCATGCCATAGCTCATACCGCCACCTCCTCATGGGTCAGGCAGGCCAGATACCGCCCTTGTGCGTCCTGCTCGACCACCGACTGGATCTGATAGACCCGTGTGCCCTCGCGAAAGCGCTGCTGCGGCAAGGGGCGCGCGGGATCGCCCACTGGCGCACCGCGTACCGTCACCACATAGACCCCGCGGCTCACCGCAATGCCGCCACGCCCCAAACGCCGGCCCCGCCGCGCCGTGACATCCGCCCAGAGATCCCCCACACGCACCCAGCTCCGGCTCTCTCCGCCCGCGCCATCAGGCTGAGGCACCTGCGCCTCCAACACCAAGCGGCGGCTCAACGACAGTCGGCTCATGCGCGTGCCCCCAAGCCGATCCGCAGTGGGCGGTAGCGCTCGATCAGGCTGCTCACCCCAAAGGGCATGCAGCCATCCCCAAGGCGGGTCTCGTGGCGGTATTCATAGTAATGCGCCGCCAGCATCAGCACGGCCTGCTGCAAATCCGCGGGCACAGCGCCCCAGCTTTCCCCAAGCCCCGCCTCGAACAAGACCTCCACCGACCCTTGCGGCGGAATGAACGGCAGCATCGCCCCTGATGGCTTCAGCAGCGGAGCCTGCATATCGCGCACCAGCCAATAGCGCTGCGGCTCGATCACCGTCTCCATCGCATCCCGCGCCACCACGGTGACGCTCACGATCTGCCGGACCGGCCCCACGGGCAAAGCCTGCGCCTGCGGGTCCGCCCACTCTTGCACGGTCATGGTAAACAACCGCGAGATCAGCGCCTTACCTGTGCGCGCCTCAATCGCGGCAATGGCGGCACGCAAAAAGCTCTCCAAAACGGGCTCTTGTACGGTTTCGGTGCCAAAACCGCTGCCCATCCGCAAATGCGCCTTGAACGGCTCTAGCGGAAGATCGGCCTCCGCCACCCCTGTCTCTTCGATCAACATCTCATCGCTCCAAATCTAGCCCGCCAAAGCCCCCCGAACGCGCACCCCGACTGCATCGCTCGGTCGGAGGCAGCAGCTAGGCAATGCACCCGGCGCATCACGGCGCGCCCGGGGGATGGGGCCAGCCACCGCCAGCCCCCCTATTCGACCCCGCGCCTTAGGCGGTGCCGAATTTCAGCAGCTTGATCGCGGCAAAGTCGCTCACGTCGCCGCCCACCCGTTTGGTGGCATAGAACAGCACATGCGGCTTGGCGCTGAAGGGATCGCGCAGGATCCGCAGGTCGGGCCGCTCTGCTACGGTGTAACCGGCGGCAAAATCACCGAAGGCGACCGAGAATGAATCCGCCGCCACATCGGGCATGTCCTCGGCCACCAGCACCGGATAGCCCATCAGCCGCGCGGGCTGGCCCTGCGTCATCCCGTCAGACCACAAAAACCGCCCGTCCAGATCCTTAAGCTTGCGCACGATCCCTGCCGTCTTCGAGCTCATCACAAAACTCGCCTGCGCGCGGTACTGCGCCCCAAGCGCATAGACCAGATCAACCACCGCATCCGCCGTGATCTCGCCTGCGACGCCGGTGGGCACATAGCCCAGATTGCCCCACTCCCAGATCACATTGTCGACCGTGGCATGGGCCAGAAACCCCTTGGGCTTGTCGATCCCGTCCCCGTGGATAAAGGCCGCGGCCTCTGCCCGCGAGAATTTGTCGGCGATGCGCCCCGCCAACCAGGCTTCGATGTCAAAGGCACTGTCATCCAGCAACCGCTGCGAAGCTTTGGGCAGCGCGCTCAGCTCGTGCAGCGGGATGGTAATACGGTCGATCTGCGGCGTGTCGGTCTCGGACACGGCCCCCGTTTCTGTCGCCCAACCGGCACCCACATCCGCATGATCCACCAGCACGTCGTAAGAGGTCGCCTCGACCTGCACCACCGACGCAATCGCCCGGATAGAGGCCGTGGCATTCAACACCGACTTCACCCGATCCGAGGTCTGCGGGTCCACCAGATAGCCACCATCCGAATTCACCGCCGCCGACAGCGCCTTGCTCTCCAGCTCAAGCCCGCGCAACCCGTCGTCGTCGCCGTTGCGGATATAGGCATGCAGCGCCTTCTGATGCGGCGCACCGCTGTCCACAGCCCCAGCCAATGGTGTGCGCGCCGGCAAAGTCATCTTTCGATCCAACATAGTCATTCGCTCTTCTGTTTGTTGCAACTTGGTCGTCATCTCGTCCTGAAACCCTTTGAAATCCTGCACAAATCCACCCACCGCGCGGCGCATCTCCTCGACCGCGCCTTGGGGCTCGGTGCCCATGTCATCCTCGTGTCGTTCCATCCGCTTACCCTCCGTTCCGTTTGAAATTTTGCCGCGCCTCGTCAAAGACACCGGCCATGCCGCGCAAGACGTCTCCGATGGCGATGAAATCCCCCTTGGCCGCGATCCGCGCCGTGGGGAGCATGGGAAACGTCACCAGCGACACCTCCCATAGGTCCAGGGTCTGCAGCACCCGCTGACCCGCGTCATTCTTGGCCGCCCGCTGCGTGCGATAGCCGATGCTAAGGCCATCAATCGCCCCGGCCTCGATCAAGGCCGCCGCCTCGCGGCCCCGCGCCACACTGTCCAGCAGCCGCCCCTTGACCCATAGGCCGCGCGCATCCTCGCGCAGCTCGTCCCACACGCCGATGGGCTGTGCCGGATCATGCTGCCACAGCATCTTGATCCGACGCCCCGCGGCCTCCGCCGCCGCCAGCGAGGCGCCATAAGCCCCCCGTGCCACCAGATCACCACCCTGATCGACCCGCCCGAACAGGCTGGCATAGCCGCTGATCTCGGTGCCGCCCTCCACCACAAGCCCCTCGTCGAAACGCGCGAACTTATGCTCCAACCCAGCGCCCATATGGGGCAAACCTCTCCCGTTCTCCGACCCGAGGCCGAAGCGCATGCCATCTTCCATGACACCCTCCCTTGCGTTCAAATTGCTACGGCGCGACCACCAGAAACGACTGTACCGCCTGCGCCAAAATCACCGCGACCACACCATAGACGGTCAACCACAACCGCCGCTCCAGCCGCTCCATCATCTCCTCCAGCCGGTCGAGCCGCTGCAAAAGATTCTCGTGGTGGATCGCGCTCACCCTCTCATGCGCCTGCAACCGCAACCCCGGCGCACATTCAAACCGGTCATATCCCATCTCCTCAACCATCCGCCGCCACCGCTGGCAGCCCCAACAAAGACCGCTTTTCCGCCTGCGTCAGAAAATCCGCCCCCGCCACCCGCGCCCATTGCGCGTCACGCTCCTGCGCCAGGGCGGGCACCTGATCCAGATCGGGCTTCAACGTCACTGCCTCATGGGTGAACCCCGCCAGCCACGCACCAAGTGCGGCCGCAACCCGCGTGGCCAAAGGCAGGACCGTCAGCCGGTAGAACGCCCGATGCGCCTCCTGATAATTGGCATAGGTCGCATCCCCCGCGATCCCCAGCAGCATCGGCGGCACCCCAAAAGCCAGCGCCACTTCCCGCGCCGCCGCCTCCTTGGTGCGGTGAAACTCCATGTCCGAGGGCGAAAACCCCATCGGCTTCCAATCCAACCCGCCTTCCAGCAGCATCGGCCGCCCCGCATTGCGCGCGCCTTGATGGTGGCTCTCCATCTCGCTGACCAAACGGTCATACTGATCATCGCTCAGCTTGCCCTGCCCCTCGGTCCCCCGGTAGACAATCGCCCCCGATGGCCGCGCCGCATTGTCCAGCAAGGCCTTGCTCCAGCGCGAAGCCGCGCCGTGCACATCCAAGGCCATCGCCGCCGCCTGCAACGGGCTGAACCCATAATGGTCATCCTGCGGGTGGAAATTCTTGATGTGACAGATCGCGGCCGTATCCCCGGCCACGTCAAACCGATGCTTGCGCCCGCCGACGGCATATTCATAGGCCACCGGCCAGCCATCCGCCCCCGGCACCACCGACATGCGATCCGACCGTAAGACATGCAGCTCCACCGGCACTGGACCCGCGCCAACCGCCTCGATATAGCCGTTGCCCGTCAACAACAGCTGCGCATAAAGCGCCTCCAGCAGCTCCGCACGCCCCTGCGCCCCATTGGGCCGTGCCACCAGATCCAGCAGCGGATGCGCCTCGAACCGTTGCGCGGCATCCTGCAACACCAGCGGCAGGGCCGCCGCGGCCTCCGCAATCAGCTTCACCGACCGAAACCCCACAGGGTTGCCGCAAAACCCGCTGCGCGTCAGGCTGACCACATCGCGCGGGCTCCAGGCCACGCGCCCGCTGGTCTGAACCGCAACGACAGGCCCCGTGGCAGAGGCTTTCTTCTCCGCAACCACCTCAACCGCCCCCCGTTTGAGAAAATCAAAAACCATGCCGCTGCTCTCCCTGCTCATTGACCGCCCCATGAAGATCTCACCAATCCCTTAACGCCGCCCGACCAGAGCGCACGCCCCGCCCGCAACAGCGCTTCATTTTGCCCGTTAAACTCTCCCCGAAGGGCCGCTCTCCTCCGCAACGCGCTCACAATCCACGCACCCCGGGCATCCGCCACTGTGCCGCAGGTTCTATCATCAGCTCATGCAGCGCCCAGACCAGCGCATCGACGCGGTCCGGCGATCCGCCACCCTCGTAGCCCCGCGCTGTCATCCGGCACATCTGGTCCTCCAGCGCGTCCAGCCCCGCCACATGCCCCACGCGCCCCTGCTCATAAAGGGCCGCCACAGGCTCCGCCCGCGCGACCTTGCCACGGCTGGCATGGACCGATTTGACCGGCACCAATGGGTCGACCTGACGCAAGACCTCCGCCACCATCTGCCCGCCCTGATTGACCTCGGCGACAAGGCGATCTGCGCCGTACTGCGCCATCGCGCTGATCGCCGCGCGCGCCCAGCCTGACGGGGTCGCCCCCTGCACCGTGCAATCGGCCAGCACCACGGCGCGCCAATCCTGCGGCGGGCCTTGGGTTTGCGCGCCCACCACCACGATCCCGCATTCATCCGACCCCGCGCCGGCGGTGGTGGCAGGGTCCAACCCCACGACGATCCGGTCCAACAGCGGCACATCCCGCACCCGCCCGGCCTCGATCCGCTCGGATGTCCACAGCGCCCCTTCCGCATCGGCCAGCAGCACACCGTCCAGTTCCTGTCGGCCCAGTCGTGTCCCGCGATAGCGCGCCCGCACCTCTTCGAGGAAAGAGCCCGCAAGGTTCGCGGCATTCGCCTCTGTCGGGGCATGGGTGGTCACGGTCGACGGCGACGCCAGCAGGTTTTTCAATACGCCGACATTGCGCGGAGTCGTGGTCACGCAGACCCGCGGGTCCTCCCCCAGCCGCAAAGCGAACTGCAATTGGTCCCACGTCTCTTCCGCCTTCTTCCACTTGGCCAACTCATCCACCCAGGCCGCGTCAAACTGCGGCCCGCGCAACCCCTCGGGATCATGCGCCGTATGCACCGTCGCCACGGCCCCATTGGGCCAGACCAACCGCTTGCGCGTCGCCTCCCAATCCGGTCGCCGGTCGGCGGGCGAGCACGCCAATATCCCGCTGTCGCCAAAGATCATCACCTCGCGCACCTGCTCGATCGTCTCTCCCACCAGCGCCACGCGGCGACAGCGCCCCGCATCCAAGGGCCGCGACCCTTCGACCTGCGCACGCACCCATTCCGCCCCCGCACGCGTCTTGCCCGCACCGCGCCCGCCCATGATCACCCAGGACCGCCAGTCGCCCTCGGGGGGCAGCTGATGCGGCATGGCCCAGAACTCGAACAAAAAAGGGAGAGCCAAAAGCTCTCCCTCCTCCAGATCATTCAGGAACCGGTCTTGCACCGCAACATCGGCGGAGCCGATCCAGCTTGCACCCGATGTCAGCCCGCGCCCTTTCCATGTCCAGCGCGTATCCCCCTCGGGCAATGCCCGCTTGTCTGTTTCTGCACTCATTCAGATAGGTCTCCACCTTGACGCAAGTCGCCACCATGCCACTGGCCTTACCCAATGCCTTCGACGCTGCTGTTTCGTTTACTTCCTCCCCGGATCGGGCCTGTTCTCGCAGGCTCTCTATCTCGCGGCGCAGATCGCGGATCGCGACCTGCAACGCCTGAAGCTGCTCTTCGCTGGCAGCAATTTCCTGTTCCGGGGTATTCATCGTCATCTTGCTCTTACCTCTCGTTTTGGACCTCCAACCCGAGCAGACACGAAAAAACGGCCACCGGAACTTAATCCGGGGCCGTTTGCCCATGTCTTCTAGCATGGACGTTTTTCTATGTCAGAGCGGACGCAAAGTCAAGGAAAACAAGGTTACCGAAACCTTACAAGCCCTTACGATGGTTAATAAATTCCTAACTTACACCCGCTCTGACCCTTAGTTTCCGCCCGTCGACGCATTGCCCGCCGCTTCCGCGCCACGCTCCGCCTCGATCTGGCGCCAGCGTGCGACATTGGCGTTATGCTCTTCCAATGTCTCGGCAAATGCGTGACCGCCGGTGCCATCGGCAACGAAGAAAACATAGTCCTCGCTGGCTGGTTGTGCCGCAGCCATCAGGCTCGCACGTCCGGGGTTCGCAATGGGCGTCGGTGGCAACGCGTCGATGACGTAGGTGTTGAACGGGGTCTCCTTGCGCAGCTCGCTGCGGCGCAGACCACGCCCCAAGACGCCCTGCCCGTTGGTGATCCCGTAGATCACGGTCGGGTCCGTCTGCAGACGCATGCCCTGGTTCAAACGGTTGACGAAAACGCTCGCCACCTGTTCGCGCTCTTCCGGCACGCCGGTTTCCTTCTCGACGATAGAGGCAAGGATCAACAGTTCCTCAGGCGTCTCGACGGGCAGCCCCGGATCGCGAGCCTCCCAGGCTTCGGCCAAACGCTGTTCTTGTGCCGCGGCCATACGCGTCAGGATTTCGGCACGGTCGTCCCCTTCGGATACCTCATAGCTGTCGGGGGCCAAGGATCCCTCCGCAGGCACCGCCGCGATCTCGCCTGACAGCAGGTCGATGGCTTTCAACGCCTCGGCCACCTGCCAGCTTGTCACACCCTCTGCCATCGCGATGCGGAACCGCGTGTCGGCCTTCGCCTTGGTCTGGGTATAGACCTCTGGCACCTCATCCTCACCGGGGGTGAATTCGGCACGCTCGACGAAACGGCTTGTTACGGGGTCCAGCTCGCGCACCTGCGTGCTGATGCGGTTCACACCGATGCGGTAGACAACTTCGGTACCGCAGGTGCTTGCCCCGCCGCGTGTCACCGTGTCCACGATCTCTTTCATCGAGGCTTCGGGCTGGATCAGAAAGCTCCCCGCCTTCAGGTCGCGGGTCTTTTCCTCATACTCCGCCCCAAGACGGAAAATCGCAGCCGAGCTTACGGCCTCTTGCGTAGCAAGATCATCGCCCACGGCACGCATGTTCGACCCGCGCTCCACCTGCAGGCAGATCGCCTGCGACAGTGGACCGGGGGCATCATACTGCCCCCGCCCCCACAGGATAATCCCGCCTAACAAAAACAAGCCTAAAATCAGAAACGTAACAGCGTTAGACGCGATATGACGCCACATTAGGATGCTTTCCCGAAGATCACGCTCGCGTTGGTGCCACCAAAGCCGAAAGAGTTGCTCAGCGCGACATCAATCTTGCGCTCGACCTTCTTGTTCGGGGCCAGATCGATCTTGGTTTCAACCGCAGGATTGTCGAGGTTGATGGTCGGTGGGGCCACCTGATCGCGGATCGCAAGGATAGAGAAGATCGCCTCGATCGCGCCAGCAGCCCCCAACAGGTGACCTGTCGCGGATTTCGTCGACGACATGGTGACCGTCTCAACCGCGTCGCCCAGCATCCGCTCGACCGCGCCCAGTTCGATCACATCAGCCATGGTCGATGTGCCATGCGCGTTGATATAGTCGATGTCTTTTGGCTCCAGCCCGGCACCACGCAGGGCGTTGCGCATGGACCGTTCGGCCCCGTCGCCGTCCTCGGCGGGGGCGGTGATGTGATAGGCATCGCCCGACAGACCATAGCCCAGCACCTCGGCATAGATCTTGGCCCCACGGGCCTTGGCGTGTTCGTATTCTTCCAGCACGACAATACCCGCGCCCTCGCCCATGACGAAACCGTCACGATCCGCGTCATAGGGGCGGCTTGCCTTGGTGGGGTCGTCGCCCCGCTTGGTGGACAGCGCCTTACAGGCGTTGAAGCCCGCCATGCCGATCTCGCAAATCGCGGCCTCGGCCCCGCCGGCAATCATCACATCCGCGTCGCCATGCTGGATCAGACGGCTTGCGTCACCAATCGCATGGGCGCCGGTGGAACAGGCGGTCACGACCGAATGGTTCGGGCCGCGGAATCCATAGCGAATCGATACCTGACCCGAGATCAGGTTGATCAGCGCGCCGGGCACAAAGAACGGGCTCACGCGGCGCGGGCCTTTCTCGTGCATCATCACGGCCGTGTTCGCGATAGAGTTCAGGCCCCCGATGCCCGACCCGATCAAGACGCCGGTGCGTTCCAGATCTTCGCGGTCCGTGGGCATCCAGCCGGAATCCTCGACCGCTTGCTGTGCTGCGGCCATGCCGAACAGGATAAAGGTATCCACTTTGCGCTGTTCTTTCGGCTCCATATACTTGTCGCCGTTAAAGGTACCATCCGTACCGTCGCCAAGCGGCACTTCGCAGGCGTATTGAGTGACCAGCTTGCTGGGATCGAAGCCCGTGATCTTGCCCGCCCCGGACTGACCATCCAAAATTCTGGACCAGCTGGCCTCCACGCCATCGGCCAACGGAGTTACCAATCCCAAACCTGTCACTACTACTCTGCGCATATCCAAGCCCCTTGGTGTTTCTTTGCGTTGACCGGCTATACCTTGCCGAGACCGTAAATTTCAAGACGCGAAGCGCCCAAGCCACGGTCAGACCGGCGGGCCTTTGCGCGTCATCAGACGTATCTTGTCGCCGTCAAGCTCTATGTCGCGCAGCGCGGTATATCCCAGGGTCTCGGCCAGCCGCAGCGACGATGCATTCGCCACGGCGATCATGCACACCGTGCGCCCCGTCACCACGCGGTCGAACCAGTCATGCGCCGCACGCGCGGCTTCCAGCCCCAGCCCCGTGCCCTGCGCTTCGGGGGCCAGCACCCAACCGGCCTCGGGAAAGGGATCGAAATCGTCGCCAAACCCGCGGGAACCAAAGAAAAACCCGACCTGACCTTCCATCTCGCGGGTGCCGCGCGACTGGATCGCCCACTGCCCAAACCCGACAATCTGCCAATGGCCCGCATTGCGCAGAAACGCATCCCAGCTTTCGGCCTTGGGTTTGGGCTTGCCGGTAATATGGGTCACCACGGCGGGCGTGGCCCAGATGTCAGCATAACGGGGGAAGTCTTCGGCCCGCATGGCGCGCAGGGTGAGACGGGCGGTATTGATGGTCGGTACTGATCGCGACATGTGGTGAATTACCTTCACGCTTGAATTTCTGTCACCGTCAGTGTCACGCCGCAGCCCGCGCAACACAAGTGACGCGCGGTCCCCCCAAGCAAAAACGGCGCCCTTCCGCTAGGAAGAACGCCGTTCTCTAAATCTCGTGCCGCCGCGACGCCTATTGGGGTGCGGCTGGCGAAAACGTCTTAGGACGCTTCTTTGATGAACTTGACCGCGTCGCCGAAGGTCTGGATGTTCTCGGCTGCGTCATCGGGGATCTCGATGCCGAACTCTTCTTCGAACGCCATAACCAGCTCAACAGTGTCGAGGCTGTCTGCGCCAAGATCGTCGATGAACGATGCGTTCTCAACAACTTTGTCTTCTTCAACACCCAGGTGCTCTACAACGATCTTCTTTACGCGGTCTGCGACGTCGCTCATATTCAGTCCTCATTCATTCGGGCAATCCTGCCCTCTTCTGTTTCCGTCAGAACCTTATGTGGTCCGTATGGATCGTGCCCCGAGGGGCGGCTATGGCCCTTGTTGTCACAAGGTAAGGGGGGCAATCAAGCCTCCCTATGATGGATTCTGCGCCCCATTTAGCACAAGACGCAGATTTGGCAAACGCTTTGCAGCGCAGGGTCACAACATGGCCATGCCGCCGTTCACATGCAAGGTGGTTCCGGTAACATAGGCGGCTTCCGCACTCGCCAGATAGACAACAGCCGACGCGATTTCGGATGCTTCGCCCATACGGCCCGCAGGGATTTGCCCCATGATTCCCGCCTTTTGGTCGTCGGTCAGCTTGTCAGTCATTGCCGTGGTAATGAAACCGGGGGCGACCGCGTTCACGGTGATCCCGCGGCTGGCAACCTCATAGGCAAGCGATTTGGACATACCCACCATACCGGCCTTGGACGCGGCATAATTCGCCTGACCGGGGTTACCGGTGGCCCCGACCACGCTCGAGATATTCACGATCCGGCCCCAACGCGCCTTCATCATGCCGCGCATCACGCCTTTGCACAGCTTGAATGTCGCGGTCAGGTTGACGTTCAGGACCGAATTCCATTCATCATCCGACATGCGCATGAACAGGTTGTCGCGGGTGATGCCGGCGTTATTGACCAGAATATCAACCGATCCCATCGCTTCGGCCGCCTGTTTGGGCAGCGCGTCAACGGCGTCCATATCGCTCAGGTTACAGGGCAGCACATGGGCGCGCTCGCCCAGTTCGGCGGCCAGCGCCTCAAGAGGTTCGGTGCGGGTGCCGGACAGGCCCACGGTCGCGCCACGGGCATGCAGGCTGCGCGCGATTTCCGCGCCGATACCACCCGAAGCGCCAGTGACCAGCGCATTTTTTCCAGTAAGATCAAACATATGTAATTCCTTTCGCGGCCTGTCTCAGGCCGTTTTCACGGCAGCGGCATCGGCAGCGGTGCCAATGTTCACGCAGGTGATTTCCTTGTTGATACGGCGGATCATGCCGGACAGCGCCTTTCCCGCGCCGATTTCCCAGACCTCGGTCACGCCCTGCGCGCCCATCCATTCAACCGACGACATCCAGCGCACCTGACCGGTGACCTGCTCGATCAGCAGCTTGCGGATCTGTTCGGGATCGGTGACCGCCTCGGCCACCACATTCGCCACAACGGGCACGGCGGGGGCGTTCATCGTCACATCCGCCAGCGCACCGGCCATCTCTTCTGCGGCGGGGGCCATCAGGGCACAGTGGAACGGGGCAGACACAGGCAAGAGCAGCGCACGCTTGGCACCGGCCGCTTTCGCCAGATCAATGGCGCGTTCAACGGCAGCCTTGCTGCCCGAAACGACATTCTGCGCCGGATCGTTCTGGTTGGCGACCTGACAGACCTCGCCCTGTGCGGCCTCTGCGGCAACGGCCTCGGCCTGATCAAAGCTCAGCCCCAGAAGGGCGGCCATAGCGCCCTGCCCCACGGGCACAGCCGCCTGCATCGCGCGCCCCCGGATGCGCAGCAACCGCGCCGTATCGGCAAGCGAGAATGTCCCCGCCGCGCACAGGGCCGCATATTCACCCAGCGAATGGCCCGCGACATAGGCCGCTTTGTCGACGGTAACGCCTTCGGCCTTCAACGCCGCCATCGCCGCCATTGATGTCGCCATCAGCGCAGGCTGCGCGTTCTGTGTCAGCGTCAGCTCGTCCGCGTCGCCTTCCCAGATCAGCGTCGACAGCTTTTCGCCCAAGGCTTCGTCCACCTCGTCAAACACGGCCTTTGCCGCCGGATAGGCGTCGGCCAGATCGCGGCCCATACCGATGGTTTGCGCGCCTTGGCCCGGATATACGAATGCAATGGTCATAAAGTCCCCCGAATTTGCGTTTCCAGCGCTTTAGCGCGTGGGTGGCCGTCAAACAAGCCTGCACGGCGACTGTGCGCTGATCCGCATTGGTCCCCAAGCCCCGTTGCAGTATGGAGAAACCACCCCATTTCGCGACGGAGCACCCAGATGGCCTTAACCAATACCTCAATCCGCTACGGCGGGGTGACCAAGTTCCTTCACTGGCTCACCGCCCTGCTGATCCTCACGCTGATCGCCCTTGGCCTTTATGCCAGCGATCTGCCCCACGATACGCAAGCGGCGCTGACCCGCAAAGCGTGGCTGTTCTCGCTGCACAAAACACTGGGCGTGACGGTCTTCTTTGTCGCCCTTGCCCGCATCATCTGGGCCTTTACCCAACCCAAACCGGGGCTGCTGAACGCGGATCACCGTCTTGAAAGCTGGCTGGCGGAAACGGTGCATTGGGTGCTCTATGGGTCGCTGGTGATCGTCCCGCTGGCCGGCTGGATCAACCACGCCGCCGCCTCTGGCTTTGCGCCAATCTGGTGGCCGCTGGGGCAGTCGCTGCCGTTTATTCCCAAGAACACAACTGTAGAGCACGCCTTTGGCGCGCTGCACGTCATCTCGGGCAAACTGCTGATCGGCGCGTTGATCCTGCATATCGCTGGCGCGGCGAAGCACCACGTTGTGGACCGCGATTCGACCCTGCGGCGGATGTTGCCGGGCGAAGCCGTCGTCGGCCCGCTGCCTGCGCAGCACCACTCTGCCGCGCCGGTGATCACGGCCACTGTGGTCTGGGTCGCCGCGATTGCCGTCGGGCTGGGGCTGGGCCTTGGCTTGGGCCAGCAAAGCGATCAACCCGCCCCGACCGAAACCGCCGCGCTAGAAGACGTCGCCTCTGACTGGCAGGTGCAGGATGGGACCATCGCGCTAGAGGTTACGCAGTTCGGGTCCGTCGTGGCTGGCAGCTTTGCCGATTGGACATCCGCGATCACATTTGACGACACCGTACAATCCGGCAAAGCGGGCGACGTAACGACCACGGTCGCGATCCCGTCGCTGAGCCTCGGGTCGGTGACCGATCAGGCGATGGGGGCGGATTTCTTCAACAGCGAGGCCTTCCCCACCGCGATTTTTCAGGCTGATATCAATGCCACCGCCGACGGCTATGTCGCAGCGGGCAGCCTGACGATCAAGGATCAGACGATACCGGTCGACCTGCCTTTCACCCTGACGTTGCAGGACGACACTGCCCGGATGACAGGCTCCACCACGCTGGACCGTCGCAACTTTGGCATCGGGGAAACGGTGACGGACGAAAGCACGCTGGCCTTTAACGTCACGGTGAATATCGACCTCACCGCCACACGCGGGCAGTAATCCCCCCATAAACGCAAAAACGCCGGGGTTCTGCCCCGGCGTTCTCGTTTCTTAATAAACGGTGGAAAGCTTACTCAGCCTTCATCGCTTCGATAGAGATGTTCACTTGCACTTCGTCGCTGACGAAAGGCGCGAACTGACCAAGGTTGAAATCGGTGCGTGTGACCGTGGTCGTCGCGTCGAAACCGGCCCAAGGCTTCTTGGCCATCGGATGCTCGCCCATCTGGTTCAGCTTGGCATCCAGCACAACGGATTTGGTTACGTCGTTCATGGTCAGATCACCGGTGATCAACGCGGTCTTTTCACCTGTGACCTCGATACCGGTCGATTCAAACGTCACCATGTCGCCATCTTCGGCACCAAAGAAATCAGCGGTCATGAAGTGTTCGGTGCGAGGCTCCCAGCCGGTGATCATGTCTTTGACCGGGAAAGATACGGACACAGAGGAGTTCGCGGGCTCTGCCTCGTCCAGCATGATTTCACCGTCAAAACCGCTGAACATCGACGTGGTGGTCGAGAACCCAAGGTGGTTATAGGTGAAAACGATCTGGCTGTGGCTTGCGTCCAGCACATATTTCTCGGCGGCGAAAGCAGAGGTGGCACCCAGTGTCAGGGCGGTGGCAAGAAGGACAGACTTCATGTTCATTGGAATACTCCTGTTGGCGTTTGTCTGCACCATACATGAAGCATTTCAGCATTTCAGCAACCCAGCAGCGTTCAACAGTTAGTGCGCATTGGCGAACAGTCGCCCGTCAGACTTGCGATAAACACGCACATAACGACCAAGCTACGATCAGATCGCCTGACCCGAGTCGCGCAGGCTAAAGGTCAGGTTATCGACCACGCGGCGCTCTGCGATATGGACATCAACGATGAAATTGCCGCGCCCGTCCCAGAAGTGAAAGTTGCGGCCCACACGCTCCACCCGTCCCAGATCGCCAAAACTGCAGCGTTGCAGCACCCGTTGCGCCCCCATCGTGCGCGGACGCACCAAACGCAGCTCGCGCCGCAGCGTGTCGATCTGGATCTCGGGCAGCGCGGGCTTTTGCCCCGACAGCAAAAGGCTTGCCCCCAACATCACAGACAACGCCGACAGCCCGACCTTGAACAGCATCACATCTGACCCAAAGTTCGACCCCGGCGTCAGCCACAACCCCGACGCCGCCAGTACCAAGGCCGCCCCCAACAACCGCTGGACGCTGCGCACCACCGCCCGAGAGCCATCTACCATCCCGGCCTGTGCCGAAAACTGAAGACTATCCGCCGAGAAATTCGTAACTGCGCCCATTGCTCTGATAAACCTTGCTTAACCGTGTGATCTCCCCTTCAGTTCTCGTATGGGTTCATGACGAAAAAGAGGCGCGACCGTGATCGAAGTGGTACTTTTCAAAGGATCATCCGCCCCAAATCGATAGACGCCCGTGCCATAGCGCCAACGCACCCTTGCCCTGCCTGCAAAACCGTGTATATCGGCCCTTCGTTTTGCATCATCTTTTGAACCGCGCAGACTCTCGTGGTGGGGCCGCAAAACGCAAATGCCCTGCCTATGAAATGCGCCTTGATATAAATAGGAGTGCACATGCCGCTTTATGAGCATGTTATGATTGCGCGTCAGGACTTGTCCAACACGCAAGCAGAAGGCCTTATCGAACATTTTGGCACAGTTTTGGCTGACAACGACGGCAAGCTCGTCGACAGCGAATACTGGGGCGTCAAAACGATGGCCTACAAGATCAACAAAAACCGCAAGGGCCACTATGCCTTCCTGCGTTCGGACGCACCAGCGACCGCCGTACAGGAAATGGAACGCCTGATGCGTTTGCATGATGACGTGATGCGCGTTCTGACCATCAAAGTTGATGAGCACAAAGAGCTGCCATCGGTTCAGATGCAGAAACGTGACGAACGCCCCGAGCGTGGCGAACGCCGCGAACGTCGTTGATCATCAGCTTGCAATAAAGGACATAAACCATGGCCGCTAAACCATTTTTCCGCCGTCGTAAGGTCTGCCCCTTCTCGGGCGACAACGCACCGGCAATCGATTACAAAGACACACGTCTTCTGCAGCGCTACATCTCTGAGCGCGGCAAAATCGTTCCTTCCCGCATCACCGCAGTCTCCGCGAAAAAGCAGCGTGAATTGGCCCGTGCCATCAAACGCGCCCGCTTCCTCGCCCTGCTGCCCTACGCCGTTAAGTAAGGAGAAAGCACATGCAAGTTATCCTTCTGGAACGTGTGGCCAAACTGGGCCAAATGGGCGAAGTCGTGGACGTAAAGCCCGGCTACGCACGCAACTTCCTGCTGCCCCAAGGCAAAGCGCTGTCGGCTTCCAAAGCCAACATCGAAGCCTTTGAAGGTCAGAAAGCCCAGCTTGAGGCACAAAACCTCGAGACCAAAAAAGAAGCCGAAGCGTTGTCCGACAAGCTTAACGGTCAGCAGTTCATCGTCATCCGCTCCGCCTCCGATTCGGGTGCGCTTTACGGTTCGGTTACGACCCGTGACGCGGCAGACGTTGCTACAGCCGAAGGCTTCACCATCGACCGCAAACAGGTCGTTCTGGGCAGCCCTATCAAAGACCTGGGCCTGCATGACGTCACCGTCATCCTGCACCCCGAAGTCGAAGCCACCATTCAGCTGAACGTTGCACGTTCCCCTGAAGAGGCCGAGCTTCAGGCCGCAGGCAAGTCGATCCAGGAACTGGCCGCAGAAGAAGAAGCTGCAGCCGAATTCGAGATCTCTGAACTGTTCGACGATATCGGCTCCGCCGCATCCGACGACGACGATCTGGCAGAAGCTGTCGAGAAAACAGACGAAGACGAAGCGCAAGCCTAAGCCTTCCGATCTGATTCCAAATGAAACGCCGCCGCTGACCTCTCAGCGGCGGCGTTTTTCATTGCGCGATCGGCAATATGCCGCCCTGTGCTAAGCGACCCTCTGCCCATCCGGCGCTGCCCTTGTTGCGCGGTGCCCCCGGCGTTGTAAGCATTTGGCTCCCGTCAACGATGCGAGTCACCCGCATGATCGCCCTCACACGTCGTTCCCTTTGCCAGATGTTGCTTTGCACACCTGCCCTCTCTGCCTGCGCCAGTACCGCACCAGAGCCCGCCCCCGCGCCCCGCAAGCTGCCGCTCTATCCCAACGAGACGCCCGAGCTGCGCGGGCTGATCAACAAATGGGCCGACCACTACGAAGTCCCCCGCCCGTTGGTCCACCGTCTTGCCATCCGTGAAAGCACCCACCGTCCAGAGGCCCGCAATGGGCCCTACTTCGGCCTGCTGCAAATCCTGCCCGCCACCGCACGCGGCATGGGGTTTCGCGGCGATGCCGGCGATCTTCTCGATCCTGATGTAAACTTGAAATACGGCGTCAAATACCTGCGCGGCGCTTGGCTGCTGTCTGATGGCGATCACGCCACAGCAATCAAATGGTACGCCCGCGGCTATTATTACGAGGCCAAACGGCGCGGTATGCTGGTCGAAACCGGTCTGCGCAAAGGCTGAGCCCCCTAAGGCGCGCCGCGCTGCCCCATGGGCGCAGGCGTGCCTCTCTCAGATCCAGTCGAGGTTCACCTGTCGCGCAGGGTATTTCGCAGCAAAGGTTTCGCGCAGCGCGCGGAACCTCGGTCTGAGATCCGCGAACTTGCGCTCATGGGTTTCCACGACCAAGCACCTGATCCCCTTGATCAAATCCGCTGCATCCATCGCCTCAAGCAGATCAAGCTCCGCGCCTTCGATGTCCATCTTCACAAAAGCGATCTCGCCGCGTTTATCGATTTCAGCCCTGATGATTTCCAGAAAATTGAGCAATGCGACATCGACATAATTGTCTGCGTCAATCGTACGACCGCCGTCGACGATTGTGCTTTTGACCGATGCCCCCTTCATATTGTCGTCAAAATTCGCGGCCCGCATCAGCCGCACAGTGCCCGAGCTGGCCCCAACCGCCGCGTTGACAAGACGCACGTTCGCGCGGTCTTTCACAGCCGTCGTGAGCTGTTCAAACGCATAAGGGTCGGGTTCATAGCTGATCACCTCGGCGCCTGTGTCGGCCAACAAACGGGTCACGACACCCACATTGGCCCCGCAGTCCATCGCCAGATCGCCAGGCTTCAGCATCGCCGTCACCCCCTTGAGAAAGCCCATCGCCTCGGCCTGACGCAGGTTCCGCTTCGCACGCCGGCGGGCTTTGCGCTCCTCCTCGGTCAGGGGGGTCTTTGCTCTCGCGGCGCGGCGCGCCCTGTTGCTGACTTGATCTGACATGTGTCTACCACCCTCCCCTTGACCGGAACTGCCGCATTTTGCTGCACTAAAACGGATAACTCCCCAGCCGTCTAACGAAAAAAGCCGCCCCAAACGGGACGGCTTTGATCTTCGTGATACAGAAAAAGGGGAAAGACTTATTCGTCTTCCAGCTCTTCCACGGCTTTCTGCAGGTCTTCTTTCGACACTTCTTTCTCGTTCAATGTCGCCTGTTCAAACACGTGATCAACGACTTTGTCTTCGAACAAAGGTGCGCGCATCTGCTGTTGCATCTGCTGGTTTTGCTGAACGAATTCAAAGAACTGACGTTCCTGACCCGGGTACTGACGTGCCTGGTTCATGATCGCTTGCGTCATTTCCGCGTCGGTGACCTGAACTTCGGCTTTCTGACCCAGCTCGGCCAGCAGCAGGCCAAGACGCACGCGGCGCTCGGCGAGCTTCTTGTGCTCGTCTGTGGTTTCGATTTCCGGGTGATCATGGCCCTGAACATCAGGGTTGTCTTCGTGCCACAGCTGGTGCGCGATCTGGCCTGCTTCGGCTTCGACCAGCGACGGCGGCAGGTCAAAGCTGACCAGCTTGTCCAGCTCGTCCAGCAGACCGCGTTTCATGACAGCGCGCGACGCACCGGCATATTCCGCTTCCAGACGCTCTGCGATCTGGGATTTCAGCGCAGCCAGATCTTCTGCACCGAATTTCTTGGCCAGCTCGTCGTCCACTTTCGCGGCAACAGGCTTTTTCACTTCTTTAACCTTGCACTCGAACACGGCTTCTTTGCCGGCGAGGTGAGGCGCTTGGTAATCTTCCGGGAAGGAAACCGTTACGTCTTTCTCGTCGCCTGCTACAACACCGACCAGCTGCTCTTCGAAACCGGGGATGAAGGAGTTGGAGCCCAGGACCAGCGGGTAATCTTCTGCCGCGCCGCCTTCAAAGGCTTCGCCGTCTACTTTGCCGAGGAAATCGAATGTGATCTGGTCGCCGTCTTCTGCCTTGGCACCCTCTTCGCGGGCTTCAAAGTCCTGTGCGGTCTCTGCCAGGTTGGCCAGCGCTTCCTCAACGGCGGCGTCATCGGCTTTGACAACCATTTTTTCCAGCGTGATGGACGACAGGTCGACTTCTGGGATCTCGGGCAGTGCTTCGTAGGTCATGGTGACCTCGACGTCGTCGCCTTCTTTCCAGTCTTCATTCGCCATTTTAACATCGGGCTGCATCGCAGGGCGATCGCCGGACTTTTCAAAATGCTCTTGCATGGCGCCATCAATGCTTTCCTGCATTGCTTCGCCCATAACCTTTTGGCCGAACTGCTTTTTCAGCAGCGCCATTGGGACTTTACCTTTGCGGAAACCCTTCATCTCGACTTCGGGCTGCGCTTCGGCCAGCTTTTCGTTGACCTTGGCCTCCAGCTCAGCTGCTGTCACAGTGATGGCATAGCCGCGTTTCAGACCTTCGTTCAGCGTCTCGTTGACCTGCATGTTTGCTCCATAGGGTAAGGCCGCGCATTGCGGGGCGCGGGCGGAAAAATTTCCGCTCTTCTATTGGGGCCTGCGCTTGGGCGCAAGCGGATTTGGCGGCGGGGTCCCGTGGGACGGGGCGAATTGCCCCCTGCCCCCGCGTACCGATGGCACTAAACGTCTCGCGCGGCGACCAGTGGGCGCATAATCAGCCCCCCGAGGCACCGCATCCGGCTCAGGACATGCCAAGCGCTTCTTTGTACATCTCAAGCACGGCTTCTTCTTCGGCGATATCATCGGCTTCACGCTTGCGCAGAGCGATTATCTTGCGCAGCACCTTGGTGTCGTAACCACGGGATTTCGCTTCGGCCATGACCTCTTTTTGCTGTTCGGCGAGGTCTTTCTTCTCGGCGTCCAGCCGTTCGATCCGCTCTACGAACTGGCGCAGCTCATTCGCGGTCACGCGATATGTGGCATCACCGATGGCGTCTTGGGATTCGGGATTGGTGGCACTGTCGCTCATCTGGGGCGTCCTATGTCTTGAATGGGTCAGCGCATTGACTACCCGCGTGCCTGCGCTGCCGCAAGCCACTCTTGCCCATTGGGCGGAATTCGGATAGCTCGCGGCCTATGGAAAATGCATCTCTTTCACTCTTTGACGTCCTGATCTGGGCGGGCGCGGCGATCTCCTTTGTAGGGTTGGTCGGGCTTGTCTGGTGTATCCTGCGCGTGGCCCGTGCCAAACGCGCGGCCCTGCCCGAAGAAGAGATGCGGATCGTCCTGCAAAAAGTGCTGCCGATGAACCTTGGCGCATTGCTGCTGTCGGTGATCGGGCTGATGATGGTCGTAGTCGGTATCATCCTCGGCTAAGGCAGGTGACGGCCACTTTCTGCCCCTGTCTCTATAGATAACAAGCGCCCGGAGACCGACACTGCGTCAACCTCGCGCTTGCGGCTTGCCACACATTCAGCATTCATTATATGTTTTCCCGACACCCGCCGCTTACGGCGGTACGAAAGGGCGATATAGCATATGATTGAAGCAGATTGGATTTGGGGCCTGATTGGCGGGCTGATGATTGGCAGCGGCGCTGCGGTCTACCTGTTGGGCAACGGCCGCATCATGGGGGCCAGCGGCATTATCGGCGGGCTGGTGGACGGATCGGCGCGCGGCGCTTGGGCCGAACGCGGCAGTTTTCTGGCGGCGCTGATCATCTTCCCTGCGGTGATCGCAGTCTTTGCCCCCATCCCTGCGACCACCAACCTGACAGAGAACCTGTGGCTGGTCGGCGCGGCCGGTCTTCTGGTCGGGCTGGGCACGCGCATCGGCAATGGCTGCACCTCGGGTCACGGGGTCTGCGGCATTTCGCGGCTGAGCCCACGCGGTATCGTTGCCACGCTCGTTTATATCGCGGCAGGCGCGCTGATGGTTGTCGCCCTGCGCGCCTTGGTCGGAGGGGTCTGAGATGCGCAATATGCTTGCCGCCCTCGCCGGGGCCTTGTTTGGCACCGGGCTATATCTGTCGGGCATGACCGATACCCAAAAGGTCCAGGGGTTTCTGGATTTCTTCGGGGATTGGGATCCGACACTCGCCTTTGTTATGGGCGGGGCCATTTTGCCGATGGCGGTCGCTTGGGCGCTGACCCGTGGGCGGCGGCCCGTGGTGGGCGGTGATTTCCCCGAACGCCCCGACCCGCGGCTGGACCGCAAGCTGATCGTGGGGGCCGTGCTCTTTGGCGCGGGCTGGGGGCTGGTCGGGCTTTGCCCGGGGCCTGCGCTGGCGTCGCTTGGCTTTGGCGGCTTGGGCGGCCTGATTTTTCTGATCACCATGCTGGCGGGTATGATGATCGCCCCCAAAGCGCGGCGGATACTAGACACAACGCGGGCGGCTGGATAAGTCAAACTATGGATATTCGTCAAATCACCCCCCGCTTCTTTGCTGCCCCTCAGATCGACCCCTCCGATATGGAGGCGATCAAAGAGGCTGGCGTTACCTTGATCCTGTGCAACCGTCCCGACGCGGAAGTGCCCCCCAGCCATCAGCATGCCGCCATCCAGGCCGCGGCAGAGGCGGCTGGCCTGCGCTTTGCGGTGCAAGAGCTGACGCACCAAACGATGACCCCAGATGTCATTGCCCGTAACCGCGAGATCGGCGTGGCGCAGGACGAGGTTGTTTTGGCCTATTGCGCCTCGGGCACACGGTCGACCATCGCTTGGGCCTTGGGTCAGGCAGGCGAACAACCGGCAGACGCGCTGATTGAGGCCGCACGGGCCGGTGGCTACGACCTAAGCCACATGCGCGGCGTGCTCAGCGCCCCCTACGCGTAACCGCAACGCGCCACCGGTCAACGCGCCACGGGTCGATCCGCCAAGGATCAGGCCAACCGCGCCGTTGCGGAAGCCATACCAACGGATAGCGCCAAGACGGCGCTGTCTCCCCGCATCTGATGTCACCGGCATCATTTGACGAAACTCACATCCCTTACCCCATCGCACGCCACCTTCACTGCCATTTCACCCCTATGAAATGACGCAGAGAGGTTACGATTCCCTTTAAAGAACCGAAAAAATCGCGCTAGGCCCCGCTCTGCGCCAACGGCAGTTCAACCCGAAAACCGGTGCCCGACACCTCGGTAAGATACGAGATATCCCCCTGTAAACGTTTGATAATCTCGCGGCATATCGCCAGTCCCAGACCGGCCCCCTCGCCGCCCTGCCCGGGCAAACGACTAAATTTTTCGAAAATCAATTCCTGCGAGGCAGCATCGATCCCCGCGCCATTGTCGATCAGGTCCACAATGATGCGCTGCCCCCGCCGGTGGGCGCGGATTGACAGCTGCGGGTCTTCGGCAACGCAATATTTCTGCGCATTTGTGATAAGGTTGATGAAAACCTGCACCAGTCGGTCCAGATCCGTCTCCAACATCACCTCCTCCCCCGGCAGATCGCGGTCGATGGTGATCGCGCGGGTATTGGCGGCGCGCGCTGTGGTCACGGCCTGATCCAGCACATCGCGCAGCGACCCGCGCTGACGGTTCAACGACACCTCGCCGTTTTCCAGCACAGACAGGTCCAGCAGGTCGTCCAGCAACCGCGTCAGCCGGATGGTTTCGGAGTGGATGATCGAGGCATAGCGCGTCTTTTCTTCGGGCCCGAGCCCTTGGGCGTCGCGCAGAATCTCGGAGAACGACCGGATAGAGGTCATGGGCGTGCGCAATTCATGGCTGATCTGGCTCAGAAAACTGTCTTTCTGATGCGACAGTTGCGTCAGCTTGTCATTGGCGCGCCGCAGCTTCGCGGCGGTATCGGTCAGCTCGCGCGATTTGATTTCAAGCTGGCTTGAATACTCCAGCATCTGCGCCGATTCGTCCGCCACCGCCAGCAGATCCTGCACCGAGACAGAGGCACCGCCGACCAGCTGCGACACCATCGCATGGGCCGTCGCCGCCCCGACCGAGGCCGCCAATTCACGCTCCAGCGCCTGAACAAAACGCGGCGTTGGCTCTGGCAAACCATCCGATTTTTCCTGCAACTGGGCTTGCGCGCGGAAAAATCCCTGCGCCTCGGCGGGGCCCAAAATCCGCTGCGCCATGATCATCAGATCCTCGCTGGCCGCGACGGACGCGCTCCACCCGCGGGCGGCGGTGGAATGGTCGAAGATATTGACAAATTGCGCGCCTTGCAGCCGCTCGACAGGGGCCGGAAAGCTGAACAGGGACACGGCGACAAAGACCAGCGCATTGAGCGAAAGGCTCCAGATCACTGCGTGAACAGTGGGGTCCAAACCGTTGATTCCAAACAAGGCTTCGGGGCGCAGCCAGATCATACCGAACAGCCCGTCCTGAAAGGTCGCAACCGATAGCGCCGCGCCTGCGCCAAAGCTGGGCAAGAGCATCGTATAGACCCAGATCGCAAAGCCCACGCTTAGCCCGCAGACGGCCCCCGTGCGCGTGGCTCCGCGCCAGAAGATTCCGCCCAGCAACACCGGCAGGAACTGCGCGACCCCCCCGAAAGAGATCGTCCCGATCGCCGCCAACGCACCGCCGCCGCCCGACAGCCGGTAATAGAAATACCCCAGCGAGATGATCAGCAGGATCGACAGCCGCCGCGACAGGATCACCACATGACGCACATCACCCGATTGCTGCACCGAGTTCTGCCCGTAGGTGAGCCAGATCGGCATGACGATATGGTTGCTCACCATTGTCGACAGCGCCAGAGTCGCCACGATCACCATCGACGTGGCCGAGGAAAAGCCCCCCAGAAAGGCAAACATCGCAAGGCTGTTTTGCCCTTGGCTGAGCGGCAGGCTCAGCACGAACAGATCGGGATTCGACCCTTCGGGCAGCAGGTCCAGCCCGACCACGGCAATCGGCACGACAAACAGGCTCATCAGCATGAGATACAGCGGGAAGGCCCAGCTGGCGGTTTGCAGGTGACGTTCGTCGTCATTCTCCACCACCAGCACCTGAAACATCCGCGGCAGGCAGATGAAGGCGGCAGCGGCGAGCAGCGTCAGCGCGGCCCAACGGCCGCCCTCGACCTGCCATTGACCAAGGGCCGACCGGTCGATCTGCGCCAGCGCCTGATCGACGCCGCCCGCCAGCCCCCAGACCACGAAAACGCCGACGGCCAGTAGGGCCAGCAGCTTGACCACCGCCTCGACAGCGATGGCGATGACCACGCCGTGGTGGCGTTCATTCACGTTGAGATTGCGGGTGCCGAAGAGCACGGTGAATAGCGCCAGCCCCACCGCGACCCAAAAGGCCGCCTGTGCGGAATTCAGCGGGTCGCTGCCCGGTGTCACCCCCGGCTCGGCGCTGGCAAAGATCGACAGGGACAGGGTAACCGATTGAAGTTGCAGCGCGATATAGGGCGTCACCCCGATCACCGCCATGATGGTGACCAAGATCGCCAGCAGGTTCGACTTGCCGTAGCGCGAGGAAATCAGATCCGCGACAGAGGTCACCCGATGCGACCGCCCGATGCGCACCAACCGCCGCAGCACCCACCACCAGCCGATCATCACCAGCGACGGGCCAAGGTAGATCGTCACAAACTCCAACCCCGACCGTGCGGCATAGCCAACGGCACCGTAAAAGGTCCAGGCGGTGCAATAGATCGACAGCGACAGCGTATAGACCAGCGGAGAGCGTAACAGCCAGTCGCCCCGCCCCCGTGCCGCCGCACGCTCTGCCGCGAAGGCCACGGCAAAGAGCCCGACCACATACAGCAGACAGACCGCGACCAACTGGTTCAGTGACACCATCAGTCTTGCGCTTCCTGGGCAATCTGCCGCGCCGTGCGCCGCCAGAGCAGAAAGCACAAGACGATGCCCGCCAGCCAGACGCCAAAGACATAGCGCAGCGCGTGCGACATGGGCACGGCCGCGCCGACGGGGGCATCCTGCACAGGCCAGAGCAGCGGCACCATCCAGAAGGCCAGCACCAGCAAGGGCAGCAGCCGGACGGCATCCATCATGCGGCGAAACCGGTAGCTGCGCCGTTCCAGAAACAGCGGCGAGCCGGGGGGCTTGCTCATGCTTTTGCGGTGCCTGCGGCGGTCAGATCGCGCACGGCTGCCAGCATATCGGCGTTGGAAAACGGTTTGGTCATAAACCGGCTGACCCCGGCCTCTAGCGCGATTTCGCGGTCGCGGGTCTGACCGCGGGCGGTCAGCATCAGGATCGGCAGATCGGCCAGCGCGGCATCCGCACGCAGTTCCTTCAGGATTTCGAAACCGCTTTTGCCCGGCAGCATCACATCCAGCATCACCAGATCGGGGCTGGCGTTGCGGATCACCTCCACGGCTGTCGCGCCATTGGCCAGCGTTTCGACGCGCCAGCCCTCACGGCCGAGTAAAAATCGTATCGCCTCGGCGATGTTCGTCTCGTCTTCCACGAGCACCACATGCTTGCCCATTGGCAAAATCCCTCCCTGTGGCCCTGGTCGCTTGTGCCGCGATCTCGGTAGGCCGAGCGGCAAGATGCACGGAAAACCCTGCCCTGTCAAAAGCCTGTTGCCCCGCGCTAGACCCCGTCATTCAGGATCGACGGTTCGCGCCGCGCCGGACAGGCTGCGCGCGGGCAGACGCGACAGGTGGCCCCCACATCCAGCGCGGGCGCGCTGTCCGGCCCCGCGGGCAGGATCAACATCACCGAATGCAGCAAGGGTACCGCGTTGTAATCGCGCACGCTTTGCGTTTCGCAGGTGGCAAAACAGTCAAAAGCAGAATGACCCCGCCCCAGTTGCGCGACCCGTTGTTTCTGCACCATGCCCGGGCTGCCCAGAACGGCGAACAGCGGCCAAAGCGGGCAACAGGCCCCAAAGCGCGGCACGACGAAGCCGTCGATGGATTTGCGAAAGATCAACGTGCCCGACCGGTCGCAGATCACCAGCCCTGCCCCCAGTTCCGGCACCGTTGCCATGCGCCGCAAGACGCGGGCCACGGGCTGGCGCAGCTCTGCACCAAGCGCCACGGGGTCGGGTCCAAGCCGGTCAAGCGCCTGTGTCAGCCGCGTGATCGGCAGGGCTTCGGCGTCGATGGCGATCTGCTGCAACACATCGCGCGCGATGTGACGCGCGGCCACGCTTTGCAGTTCGGGGGCGGTCTGGATCAGCTTGTCGATGGCATCCGCATCCCCTTCGGTGACCTCAAGCGTGGCAAAACGATAGCGATGTGCGGCCAGAAACGCCTCTACCTCCTCTTGCGGGGAATCGGCGGCGGGGGTGATTTCGGGGTCGGCCTCAAGATAGCCCACAAGCGCCTGCGCGCTATCGGCAAGGCGACGGCTGTCCTGATCGATGTTGATGTGAAACCGGTCGCGCCATTCGGGTTCTAGCGTTTTGGTATCGGCCAAAATCGACGCGGTGGACCGGATCGCGGCAGCGGTCGTCAGCAGTTCGTGCATAGAGGCGGCCAGATGCGGGTCATGGGCCAGCCGGTCGGTCAGGGTTTCGACCGTACGCTCCAACGTGGCGATCCGGCGCTGTGCGTTGGCCAGCACATCGGCCCAGCCCGGGAACCGCCCGGCAAATTCATCGGCGCGGGTCGCCTCCGGCCCGCTGAGCCGCGCATCATCCGCCGCCTCGCGCAGGGTGGCGATCAGCGCCGCCTCGGCCCCTTCGGTCAACGCCGTCGGCTCCACCCCAAGGGCGGCGGCGATATTCAGCAGCAGCTTCCCGCCGATTCTGCGACGGTTGTGTTCAATAAGATTCAGATAGCTGGCCGAGATGCCGATCCGCTTGGCAAGGTCCGCCTGTTTCTGCCCCGCCATCACCCGACGTTCACGGATACGGCTGCCGGTCAGCGCGTCGCGGGTCACGTGGCACCCCCGCGCGAATTATATCGCGTTATCAACGGCTTTCTGCGCTGCAATATCATTAAATTTACAACTCCCCCTCAACCTGTGCGAATATATTTACAGAATAGTTGTTTTTATCAAGGGGCTTGTTGATCGGTTTTCAGTTTTCCTCTCATATCATATTTGCACCTCTGTGCATCATGGACCCGGAAAAATAATCGGGCCGTGATTTCAACATTTGGGAGGAAATACATGTCATTTTCTAACTTGACGCGTCGTGGCGTGATCAAAACCGGCGCTGCTGCCGGGGCCGGTCTGGCGCTGCCGACGTATCTAAGCGCGGCCGCGCATTCCGGCTTTACCAACGCGCCAACGGGCGACACGGTGACGCTTGGCTTTAACGTACCTCAATCAGGCCCCTACGCGGACGAAGGCGCAGACGAGCTGCGCGCGTTCGAGCTGGCGGTCGAGCACCTGAACGGTCAGGGCGACGGCGGTATGCTGAACACCTTCAGCTCGAAGGCGCTGGAAGGTAACGGGATCATGGGCAAGAAAGTCCAGTTCGTGACCGGCGACACGCAGACCAAATCGGACGCGGCCCGCGCATCGGCGCAGTCGATGATCCAGAAAGACGGCGCAATCATGATCTCGGGCGGCTCAAGCTCGGGCGTGGCGGTTGCGGTCCAGGGCCTGTGCCAAGAGGCCGGCGTGATCTTTATGGCGGGTCTGACCCATTCGAACGACACCACGGGTAAAGACAAGAAAGCCAATGGCTTCCGTCACTTCTTCAACGCCTATATGTCCGCTGCCGCTTTGGCACCGGTGCTGAAAAACCTCTACGGCGATGATCGTAAAGTCTATAGCCTGACAGCCGACTACACATGGGGCTGGACGCAGCAGGAATCCATTCAGGCCGCGACCGAAGCCATGGGCTGGGAAACCATCAACGACGTGCGCACGCCGCTCGCCGCGACCGATTTCTCGTCCTATATCGCGCCTGTCCTGAACTCCGGTGCGGATGTTCTGGTCCTGAACCACTACGGCGGAAACATGGTCAACTCGCTGACCAACGCCGTGCAGTTCGGCCTGCGCGAAAAGCAGGTGAACGGTAAGAACTTCGAGATCGTCGTGCCGCTCTATTCAGAGCTGATGGCCCGTGGTGCGGGTGAGAATATCACCGGTATCGTCGGCTCGCAGAACTGGGACTGGAAGCTCGAGAACCAGATGGGCGACCGCTACAAAGGCACCAACGCTTTCGTTCAGTCCTTCGGCGAAAAATACGGCTTCCCCCCCAGCCAGGCGGCTCAGACCTGCTATGCGCAGACGCTGCTGTACGCGGATGCGGTGGCCCGTGCCGGATCGTTCAACCCCTGCGCCGTCGGCGAAGCCCTTGCCGGGTTCGAATTCGACGGTCTGGGCAACGGCCCGACGCTGTACCGCGCCGATGACCACCAGTGCTTCAAGGACGTTGTGGTCGTACGCGGCAAAGAGAACCCCGAGAATGAATTCGATCTCGTGGAAATTGTCGAAGTCACCCCTGCCGATCAGGTCACCTATGCACCTGACCACCCGATGTTTGCGGGCGGCGAGTTGGGCGACTGCAACCCCGGCGCGTAAACCAAGTCTAAGGCAGGGGGCGACCCCTGCCTTACCTTGCCGGCGGGCTTTTCCGCCTTTCACTTCTTAAAAATTCGAGGGCACCGCGATGGACGCCATTCTTTTGCAACTTCTTAACGGGTTGGACAAAGGTTCAGCCTATGCGCTCATCGCGCTTGGTCTGACGTTGATTTTCGGCACGCTGGGTGTCGTGAACTTTGCCCATGGGGCGCTGTTCATGATCGGTGCCTTCTGCGCCGTCACGCTAAGCAAGATTTTCACGCTCAGCCATAAGGCATCGGAACCCTCCGGCGTCGATTTTCTGGGCAAGCCGAAATACGAGGACATTCTCTATATCAAGGACTGGTTCGGAGAGACCGCCGGTGCCTGGATGCTGGATTGGTCCGTTCCCCTGTCGATCCTCTTTGCCGTGCCGATCATGCTGGCCATCGGCTTTGTCATGGAGCGCGGGTTGATCAAACATTTCTACAAGCGCCCCCATGCCGACCAGATTCTGGTAACCTTCGGTCTGGCGATCGTGTTGCAAGAGGTGATCAAGTATTTCTACGGCGCGAACCCGATCCCCACCTCCGCCCCGGAGGCGTTTCGCGGGTCGTTCGACTTTGGCGTGATGCTGGGCTTTGATCCCAATGCGATCATCTACCCCTACTGGCGCCTGATCTATTTCGCCTTCTCGGCGGTGATCATCGGCGGCGTTTTTGCCTTCTTGCAGTTCACCACCTTCGGGATGGTCGTGCGCGCCGGTATGGCCGACCGCGAGACCGTCGGTCTGCTGGGCATCAACATCGACAAACGTTTCACCATCATGTTCGGCATCGCCGCTGCGGTCGCCGGTCTGGCCGGTGTCATGTACGCGCCGATCAATTCGCCCAACTACCACATGGGTATGGATTTTCTGGTGCTGAGCTTTGTCGTCGTCGTTGTCGGCGGCATGGGGTCGCTGCCCGGTGCCGTGCTGGCGGGGTTCTTGCTGGGTATTCTGGAAAGCTTTGCCTCGATGAACGAGGTCAAGAACATCCTGCCCGGCATTGACCAGATCATCATTTACGTTGTCGCGATACTCATCTTGCTGACACGCCCCCGTGGCCTGATGGGCCGCAAAGGCGTGATGGAGGAATAACCCATGCACTCACTCACGAAAAAAGACTTTCTCCTGCTGTTGGTGGTGGCATTCCTGACCATGGCAGCCCCTATCATCCTCAACCCCTTCCCCGCCGGATCAGGGCTGGCGCAATTCAACGCGGGCTACCCCGACTTGATGCAACGCTTTGTGATCTTTGGCATCTTTGCCATCGGGTTCAACATTCTGTTCGGGTTGACCGGATACCTCTCCTTTGGTCACGCGGCCTTTCTGGGGGTCGGCTCCTACTCTGCCGTGTGGATGATGAAGCTCTTGTCGATGAACGTGATCCCCGCGATCCTTTTGTCGGTGATCGTGGCGGGGCTCTTCTCTGTCGTGATCGGCTTTGTCTCGCTGCGCCGGTCGGGGATCTACTTTTCGATCCTGACGCTGGCCTTCGCGCAGATGTCGTTCAACCTTGCCTATTCGGTGCTGACGCCGATCACCAACGGGGAAACCGGCCTGCAAATCGCGCTGAGCGATCCGCGTATCCTTGATGGCGCGAATGCACCCAGCTACCCCAATCTGTTCGGGGCGCAGATGAATGCGGCGACGACGCTGGATTTCGGGGCATGGTCCTTCACCTTCTCGGTCGGCTATTACCTGTGTGCCGTGATCATGCTGCTGGCGTTCTATATCTCGATCCGCGTGTTCCGTTCGCCTTTCGGCATGATGCTGCGGGCGGTGAAATCCAACCAGCAACGGATGAACTACACGGGCCTGAACACCAAACCCTACACGCTGGCGGCCTTTGTCATCTCTGGCATGTATGCCGGTCTGGCCGGTGGCCTGCTGGCCGCGATGGACCCGCTTGCCGGTGCTGAACGGATGCAGTGGACCGCCTCGGGCGAGGTCGTGCTGATGACCATCCTTGGTGGTGCGGGCACCCTTCTGGGGCCGGTTCTGGGCGCGGGCTTTATCAAGTACTTTGAAAACATCTTTTCCAAGATCAACGATAACGTGCTGCACGGTTGGTTCGCCTTTATGCCCGACGGGCTGGAAGACACGCTGATCACGCTGATCCACCCCTTTGTGGGCAAGGGCTGGCACCTGACGCTGGGCCTGCTGTTCATGCTGGTCGTGATCTTCCTGCCCGGTGGTCTGGTCGAAGGCGGTCAACGTATCGGTCGCGTGTTCCGCCGCAAGGACCGGAACGCCGGATCGGTCGAGGCAGACGCCGCCGCACAACGCAACACACCCCCAGCCGAATAAGAAGGAGCTGAACAGATGGCCATTCTCGAAGTCAAAAATGTCGGCAAACGTTTCGGCGGGTTGCAAGCGCTGAGCGACGTGAACCTCAGCGTCGCGGAAAACTCGGTCCATGCGATCATCGGGCCGAACGGGGCGGGCAAATCCACGCTGCTGAACTGTCTGGTGGGCAAGCTGATCCCCGATACCGGATCGGTCATGTTCGACGGGCAGTCGGTGCTGGGGCGCAAACCCTACGAGATCAACCAGATGGGGATTTCCCGCGTATTCCAGACGCCCGAGATCTTTGGTGATCTCAGCGTGCAGGAGAACATGATGATCCCCTGCTTTGCCAAACGTGACGGGGCGTTCCAGATGAACGCGCTCACCGCGATGTCGAGCCAGCGTGACGTGATCGAAAAAGCCGAGGAGATGCTGGTCGAGATGAAGCTCGCCGACAAGCGCCACATGCACGCGGCCTCTATGTCGCGCGGGGACAAACGTCGGTTGGAAATCGCGATGTGCCTGTCTCAAGACCCGCGCCTGCTGCTGCTGGATGAACCCACAGCGGGTATGGCGCGGGCCGATACCAACAATACCATCGACCTGCTGAAACAGATCAAGGACGAACGCGACATCACCATCGCCATCATCGAACACGACATGCATGTGGTGTTCTCGCTGGCGGAACGGATCACCGTGTTGGCCCAAGGCACCCCGCTGGTCGAAGACACCCCCGACAACATCAAAGGCCACCCCAAGGTGCGCGAGGCGTATTTGGGCGAGTCCCAGGACGCCGCCTGACGCGCGGGGGGGCTCCCCCCTCCCGCGTCGCCCCGCACACACGGCTTTGCAAGGACAAGACTATGAACACGAAACCCGATTTCTCGAACAGCGCCAACCACGCCGCTACCGCCCCCGCCTATCTTTCGGTCTGGGACATCCACGCCTATTACGGCGAAAGCTATATTGTGCAGGGCGTCAGCTTTAACGTGCATGAAGGCGAAATTCTGGCGCTTCTGGGCCGCAACGGGGCGGGGAAAACCTCTACCCTGCGGGCCATTGCCCAGATCGGCGATCCCGAGTTGCGCAAAGGCGAGGTCTGGCTCGACCACCAGCCGCTGCACAAGATGGCCAGCCACGAGGCCGCCGCCAACGGTCTGGCGCTGGTCCCCGAAGACCGCCGCATCATCGCGGGTCTCACGGTCGAGGAAAACCTGCAACTGGCGCAGATCGCCCCGCCCATCGGCTGGTCGCTTGACCGCATCTACGAATTGTTCCCCCGCCTCAAGGAGCGCCGCAAGCAAGAGGGCGTGACCCTGTCGGGCGGCGAACAGCAGATGCTGGCGATTGCCCGCGCGCTGGCCCGTGATATTAAGGTGTTGCTGCTGGATGAACCCTATGAGGGGCTTGCCCCCGTCATTGTGGACGAGATCGAAAAGACCCTGTCGCTGATCAAATCCCAAGGCATCACCACCATTCTGGTCGAACAAAACGCGGTGCGTGCGCTTAAACTCGCGGATCGTGCGGTGATCCTTGATACCGGCGGCGTGGTGTTTGACGGCACCGCCGAAGAGGTGCTGAACAACGCCGAACTGCGTGCCGAATATCTGGCAATCTGACGGCCAAGCCTCGACGCGCGCGGGAAAAACAGACGAAACATATGTTTCACACCGGCATTTTCCCGCGCCCGCGTCCCCCTGTCACATCCCACATATCCCTCGCCCCGATCCGCTGCCCGATCCCGCGCTTTGCGCGGCCAAGCTTACGTTAGGCAACTGCTTGCTTTTCATGCCTGCGCCCATGCCCTATAAGGCAGCAATTCAAGGGCACAGGCAGCGCCCGATCGACTTAGACTGGCTGAGGAAAATATGACAAAAAACACCCATGACGCCGATGTGGCTTTTATCCAGGCGCTCGCCGAGTTGCTGAATGAAAACGATCTGACCGAATTGCAGGTCAAGCGGGATTACGCCGAGGATGACAGCCTGAATGTGCGCGTCAGCCGTAAACCCCCACAACAAATCGTCGCGCCGCAACAGGCGCAGTCGGCCCCTGCACAATATGCAGCCCCCGCCCCCGCGGCCCCAGCAGCGGCAGCAGCCCCTGCCGCAGACAACAGCGACCCGGCGGATCACCCCGGCGCAGTCGTCTCTCCGATGGTGGGCACCGTCTATATGCAAGCCGAACCCGGCGCGCCCGCGTTTATCTCTGTCGGGACAAGCGTTTCCGAAGGCGACACGCTGTTGATCGTCGAAGCGATGAAAACCATGAACCACATTCCTGCGCCACGCTCCGGCACGGTCAAGCGGATCCTGGTAGAAGACGGCGCCGCCGTTGAATTCGGCGCGCCTTTGGTGATCCTGGAATAAGGCGAAACCCATGTTCAAAAAAATCCTAGTCGCAAACCGCGGCGAGATCGCGTTGCGCGTGATCCGTGCGGCCCGCGAGATGGGCATCGGGTCTGTCGCCGTCCATTCGACGGCTGACAGCGATGCGATGCATGTGCGCATGGCAGACGAATCTGTCTGCATCGGCCCGCCCTCCTCGCAGCAATCCTATCTGTCGATCCCGTCGATCATCGCCGCCTGCGAGATCACCGGCGCCGAAGCGATCCACCCCGGATACGGTTTCTTGTCGGAAAACGCGGGCTTTGTGCAGATCGTCGAAGACCACGACCTGACCTTTATCGGCCCCACAGCGGAACACATCCGCATCATGGGCGACAAGATCACCGCCAAGGACACCATGAAAGAGCTTGGCGTGCCCTGCGTTCCCGGTTCTGACGGCGGCGTGCCCACATTGGCCGACGCCAAGCGTATCGGCGAGGAAATCGGCTATCCGGTGATCATCAAGGCGACCGCCGGTGGCGGTGGCAAGGGCATGAAAGTGGCGCAATCCGCCGCTGAAATGGAACGTGCCTTCATGACCGCCCGCGCCGAGGGTAAATCGAACTTCGGCAATGACGAAGTCTATATCGAGAAATACCTGACCACACCGCGCCACATCGAGATTCAGGTCTTTGGCGACGGCAAGGGCCGTGCTGTCCACCTGGGCGAGCGTGACTGTTCGCTGCAACGCCGTCACCAGAAAGTTTTCGAAGAGGCCCCCGGCCCGTCGATCACCGCCGAAGAACGCGCGCGGATCGGTAAAGTCTGTGCCGATGCGATGGCCAACATCAACTACATCGGTGCCGGAACGATCGAATTCCTTTATGAAAACGGCGAATTCTACTTCATCGAGATGAACACGCGTTTGCAGGTGGAACACCCTGTGACCGAAGGCATCTTCGGGGTCGATCTGGTGCGTGAACAGATCCGTGTCGCTGCCGGTATGGACATGTCCTTTACCCAAGAAGACCTGCAGATCAACGGCCACGCGATCGAGGTCCGGATCAACGCCGAAAAACTGCCGAACTTCTCGCCCTGCCCGGGCAAGATCACGCAGTATCACGCCCCAGGTGGGCTTGGTGTGCGGATGGATAGTGCGCTGTATGACGGCTATAAGATCCCGCCCTATTACGACAGCCTGATCGGCAAGCTGATCGTCCACGGGCGCGACCGCCCCGAAGCGCTGGCGCGTCTGCGTCGCGCCTTGGGCGAGCTGATCGTGGATGGGGTCGACACCACGGTGCCGCTGTTCCATGCGCTGCTGGACGAACAGGACGTGCTGACAGGGGATTACAACATCCACTGGCTAGAGCATTGGCTTGAAACCAACCTGGGCAATGCCTGACCTCACGCCCGAGCTGTTATTACACGGCTATTCCATCGGGATTTTCCCCATGGCCGAACACCGCGACGACCCAGAGATTTTCTGGGTCGATCCGCGGCGTCGGGGCGTCTTTCCCCTCGACGGGTTCCATATCTCGCGGTCACTGGCGCGCGCGATGCGGCGCACGCGATTTACCATCACCACCAACACCGCGTTCAACGAGGTTGTCACCGGCTGCGCCGACCGCGCCGACACCTGGATCAACGCCGAGATTTTCAGCCTTTATGCCCAGCTACATAGGCTTGGTCATGCCCACGCCCTTGAGGTCTGGGAGGATGACATGCTGGTGGGCGGGGTCTATGGCGTCACGCTGGGGCGTGCGTTCTTTGGAGAAAGCATGTTTTCAAGGCGCGACAACGCGTCCAAGATCGCGCTGGCCTGTCTGGTGGACCGGTTGAACCGCGGCGGGTTCACCTTGTTTGACACGCAGTTCCTGACCCCGCATCTGGCGTCCCTTGGCGCGCAAGAGATCACCCGCGCGGCCTATCACGCACGGCTAGAGATGGCGTTGATGAAAACGGCAGATTTCACAGCGCCCGCTGCGGCCAGCGCTCAGGACGTAGTGCAGCGGATGACCCAGATGTCATAGCGCGGATGCTCCAGCGCCGACAGCGCGGGGGCAGAGGCGATCATCCAGCCTGCAAAAAGCCGGTTCTCGTCGCCCGTCTCGACGATCTCGAGCTCGGCATAGGCGTCGCCCGCAGGGTTGCCCGACGGATAGCGACATTCGTTCATCGTCACATTCAGATTGCCCACGCGCGCGGTTTCGCCGCGGCGCATTTCAACGTCACGCGACACACCCGATACCTTGTCGAGCGCGCGCAAAACTCCGCCTTCAGCGCTGGCCACCTGCTGTGCCTGCACCGGTGCGGCCATTATGGCGAGCATCATCAATATCTTGCGCATCACATGGGTTCCTTGAACGTCAAAGGGCGTTGCCAGCACAGCCGGGCCGCCGCAGCAGCGCGCGCCCGATCACGGGGCGCGCGCGTGGCGTTTATTCGGGCTGCCACGCCTCATAGTCACCGCGGTCCGCAGGCTTTTCGCGGCGGATCGATCCTGCGGGCGCATAGGCCAAGGTGGTGCCGGTCAGGTTCTCTTGGTGGGGCTTTTCCCAGGTCTTATGCGCCAGCGGACGCGCCTCGGGGGTTTCATCCCACGAATGGTGCAGCCAGCCGTGCCAATCCGCGTTGACGCGCGTCGCCTCGATCTCGCCGTTGAAGATCACCCAGCGTTTGCTGCTGTCCGCGTTGCGGTAGTACACATTGCCCTCGGCGTCTTCGCCGACCTTGATGCCCTTGCGCCACGTGAACAGTTGCGTGTTCAGCGTCTGGCCGTTCCACCACGTCACGCCGCGCAAAAGAGAGTTGAGAATGCCCATAGAGGTCTCCTGAAGCTTTGATGGATATATGCACCAAGGCCGCGCAAAGGTCTAGCGGGCTTCGGGGCACATAGCCGCGGTTTTCAGCCGGGTAGGCAGGCGGTGACTTCGATTTCGATGCGGTATTTGTCGTCGATCAGCCCGCATTCGATCATTGTCGCGGCGGGCGGCGCGTCACCAAAGACCTCTGACAGGATCGGCCAGCAGGGTTCGAACTCTGCGCGGTCGGGTAGATAATAGTTCACGCGCACCACATCCGACATAGTGCAGCCTGCCTCGCGCAGGGCGCCTTCGATGGTCGCAAGGGCGGCGCGGCACTGGTCGGTCACGGTATCGCCCTGCCCCACGGTGCCCGCCACATGGACAAAGCCCCCCGCCACAACGGCGCGGCAGTAGCCGATCTTGGCTTCGAATTCACCACCGGAAAAAATACGTCTTGTCATGATGCGCCTCTTGTCTGTCATGCCTGCCCCTGTCAAAGCGCCTGCCCTTGCGAAGGTCAAGCGACAAAGCGGCGGCCCCCTGCCAGATACGAAAAAGGCGCGCCATCGCTGGCGCGCCTTGATCAGTTAACATGCATGCGATGCCTAGCCGGCGGTCGCAGGCTCTTTCTCGGCGTCGGCGTGGATCATCAGCGGTGCCGCGTCAGAGGTCACCGCCTCTTCGTTCACGACGACCTCGGTGACGCTGTCCATGCCGGGCAGATCGAACATCGTGTTCAGCAAGATGTCTTCGAGGATAGAGCGCAAACCACGGGCACCGGTTTTGCGTTCGATGGCGCGTTTCGCGATCGCCAACAGCGCGTCATCGGTAAAGGTCAGCTGCGTATCCTCGATCTCGAACAAGCGCTGGTACTGTTTGACCAACGCGTTTTTCGGTTCGGTCAGGATGGTGACCAGCGCGTCCTCGTCCAGATCCTCGAGCGTCGCCAGAACCGGCAGACGGCCCACGAATTCAGGGATGAGGCCGAACTTCAGCAGATCTTCCGGTTCGAGGTCGGTGAAAATCTCGCCAATGCCGCGGGCATCCTGATCGCGCACATCGGCACCAAAGCCCATAGCCGACCCTTTACCGCGCGCGGCAATGATCCGGTCCAGACCGGCGAAAGCACCGCCGCAGATGAACAGGATGTTCGTGGTATCCACCTGCAGGAATTCCTGCTGCGGATGCTTGCGCCCGCCCTGCGGCGGGACAGAGGCCACGGTGCCTTCCATCAGTTTCAGCAAGGCTTGCTGCACGCCTTCGCCGCTCACATCACGGGTGATGCTGGGGTTTTCGGATTTGCGCGTGATTTTATCAACTTCGTCGATATAGACGATGCCGCGCTGTGCACGCTCGACATTGTATTCAGACGCCTGCAACAGCTTGAGGATAATGTTTTCAACATCTTCCCCGACATAGCCCGCTTCGGTCAGTGTCGTCGCATCGGCCATGGTAAAGGGCACATCCAGAATACGCGCCAGCGTTTGCGCCAGCAGCGTCTTACCGCAGCCCGTGGGCCCGATCAGCAGGATGTTGGATTTCGCCAGCTCGATGTCCCCACCCTTCTGGGCGTGGTTCAGACGTTTATAGTGGTTGTGCACGGCAACCGACAGCACCCGTTTGGCCATCGCCTGCCCGATCACGTAATCGTCCAGAACATCACAGATGTCTTTCGGGGTCGGCACACCATCGGTGGCTTTCAGCCCCGAGGCTTTGGTTTCCTCGCGGATGATATCCATGCAAAGTTCGACACATTCGTCACAAATGAAGACAGTCGGACCTGCAATCAGCTTGCGCACCTCATGCTGACTTTTGCCACAAAAGCTGCAATAAAGTGTGTTCTTGCTGTCGCCGCTCGAAGTATTAGCCATTTCAACCCTTTCAGGTCTGTCGTTTGATCGTGTCCGCCATAGGGCAGCCATCTATATATTTTTTTGCTCGGTGCCAGCTTAGGCCAGCGGTGCGTGGTCCACAATCGCAAAATAACGGGCCACGCACGCCTTATTTACTTGCCTTTTTTGTCGCCATCTTTTGGCGCATCAGGATCATCCATCTTGCCGCGGTTCTCGACGATCTCGTCGATCAGGCCCCAGTCTTTGGCTTCTTCGGGCGACATGAAGTTGTCACGCTCAAGCGCTGCTTCGACTTTGTCCAGCGGCTGGCCGGTGTGTTTGACATAGATCTCGTTCAGGCGCGTTTTCAGCTTTTGCGTTTCCTGCGCGTGAATCATGATGTCCGTCGCCTGACCCTGATACCCGCCGGAGGGCTGGTGGACCATAACGCGGCTGTTGGGCAGCGAGAATCGCATGCCTTTTTCGCCCGCTTGCAGCAACAGCGACCCCATGGATGCCGCCTGCCCGATGACCAGCGTGGACACCTTCGGTTTGATGTACTGCATCGTGTCGTAGATCGACAGGCCAGAGGTCACAACGCCGCCGGGGCTGTTGATATACATGGAAATTTCCTTGGAGGGGTTCTCTGCCTCGAGGTGCAGAAGCTGCGCCACGATCAGCGACGACATGCCGTCATGCACAGGCCCGTTGAGGAAAATGATCCGCTCTTTCAGCAGACGCGAGAAGATGTCGTACGCACGTTCGCCCCGGCTGGTTTGTTCAACCACCATAGGGACCAGCGTGTTCATATATGTATCATGTGGATCGTTCATAAAGCCTGCCTGATATTGCCGTTCGCCGGACCATACCCGCGAAACCTTGGCTTAAGATTAATCGCGCCACCTAGGGGGTTCAAGGGGGGCAGGACCGATCATCCCCTTGGCTTTGGATTTGGCCCTGCGCCACCGCCCTGCCCCGCTGATCTGTGCCGCGGATACCGGCAGCCGTTTTTCGCCCACATCCTGCCCGTTCCTGCGCTAAGGTGGCGCGCAACACAGCCCACCGCCGCGCGCCCTGTCACAGAACTGTCATGAAAGCGGAACACGTTTGTAGCACATCGCGACGACATAAGGCGCAACCGCGAGTCACCTCGCCAGACGCAATGCCAGACACAATAAAGGAATAGCCATGACACGTCGCCAAATCCTCGATGATCCCGAAATCGGCAACAAGGCCGAAGCTTTCGAAGCCTTCGACGACATCCCCACCAACCCCAATCTGCAGCGCACCATCGGCGATGTGATCAACGCGCGCTACGGACGCCGCGACATCTTGCGCGGCATGCTGGGGGTCACGGCGACAACCGCATTGTTCGGCACCTCGGCGATGGTCGCGCCGCGTCAGGCAAGTGCCGCCACCGCAGACAGCCGCTATGTCTTTGACGAACTGGCATGGGGCAATGACGAAACCCATCATGTGGCCGACGGCTATGACGCCAATGTGCTGCTGCGGTGGGGCGATCCGATCACCGCCGACGCGCCCGAATTCGACGTGATGAACCAGACCGCGGCGGCGCAGCTCAAGCAGTTCGGCTATAACAACGACTACGTGGGCTTTGTCCCGCTGAATGACGATGGCAGCCGCGGGTTGCTTTGTGTGAACCACGAATACACCAACGAAGAGGTGATGTTCCCCGGTCTTGGCCGTCAGGACCGCGCGCAGTTTTCCGGCATGACGCCCGCCCTGATTGACATTGAAATGGCCGCCCACGGTGGTTCGGTGGTCGAGATCGCCAAGGACGACGCCGGGGTCTGGCAGGTGGTGCGCGACGGCAAGATGAACCGCCGCATCACCCCGCTAGACACCGCGATGACCATCGACGGCCCCGCCGCGGGCCATGCGCGGATGAAGACCAACGACGACCCCGACGGGGTGAATGTGATCGGCACGCTGAACAACTGCGCGGGCGGGCTGACCCCTTGGGGGACGTGGCTCATGGCCGAAGAGAACTTCCACGGCTATTTCTGGAGCGACCAGCTGGACGCGGACGGCAAACCCGTGATCGCCGATGACCACCCCGAAGCCGCGTCCTACAAACGCTATGGCGTGCCGGGCATGTGGTACGCCTGGGGCGCGCAATACGACCGTTTCAACATCGATAAAGAACCCCTCGCCCCCAATAAATTCGGCTGGGTGGTCGAGGTGGACCCGATGGACCCGACCTCTACCCCCGTCAAACACACTGCTTTGGGCCGCTTCCGCCACGAAGGTGCGGAAACCACGGTCAGCAGTGACGGGCGTCTGGTGGTCTATATGGGCGACGACAACCGCTTTGATTACCAGTATAAATACGTCTCGGGGGGCAAGGTCTCGGACGACCGGGCGGCCAATGCCAAACTGCTGAGCGACGGCACGCTTTATGTCGCGCGCTTTGACGAGGACGGCACGGTGACCTGGCTGCCCCTGACCCACGGCACCGGCCCGCTGACGGCTGAAAACGGTTTCAATGACCAAGGCGACGTGATGATCGACACGCGGATCGCGGCCGATCTGCTGGGCGCGACCCCGATGGACCGCCCCGAAGACGCGCAGCCCCGTGGTGACGGCACGGCCTATATCATGCTGACAAACAACACAAAACGCACAGAGGATGAGGTGAACGCCGCCAACCCGCGTGCCGACAGCAGCTTTGGCCACATCATCGAGATCAAGGAAGACGGCGGCAACCACGCGGCAACGCAGGGGCGCTGGTCGATCCTGGTGAAATGCGGCGATCCGTCGGTGTCGGACGTGGGCGCACAATGGAACCCCGAAACCTCTGAAAACGGGTGGTTCGGCAGCCCCGACAACTGCGCCATCGACGCCGATGGTCGCCTGTGGGTCAGCACGGATCAGGGCAGCAACTGGGCCAAGACGGGTAAGTCGGACGGGCTCTATGCGGTCGAAACCGAAGGCGAGGCGCGCGGCACGTCCAAGCTGTTCTTCCGCTGCCCCGTCGGCGGAGAGATGTGCGGCCCCTACTTTACCGACGACGGCGAGACGCTGTTTGTCGCCGTGCAGCACCCCGGCACGGACGGGACCAAGAACATCCCCGGGTTCGAGCGTGAAAGCACCTTTGAAGATCCCGCCACCCGCTGGCCCGATTTTGACCCCAAGATGCCCCCGCGCCCTGCGGTGGTTGTGGTCACCAAACAGGGCGGCGGCAAGATCGCCGTCTGACGCCCCGACCCTATTCCAACCAAATTCATTTCAAAATCTCTGCGCCCAAGGGTTCCCCCCCTTGGGCGCAATTTCTTTGTCGCTCCGGTAAATGCGAATCATCTTTACAAAACTAGTTTTATAGTTTTTTTTGGCGCTATGACAGAACATCAAACAACTGCCCGCGCCCTCGCCGCCCTTGGCCATGATACCCGCCTCGCGATCTTTCGCCTGCTTGTCCGTGCCGGTGAAGACGCGCTGACCGTCGGAGAGATCGGTGCCCATCTCAATGCGGCTCCCTCCACCCTTGCCCATCACCTTGGGGCATTGGTCGATGCGGGGTTGATCATCCAGCGCCGCGACGGGCGCAACATCGTCAACCGCGTCGATTTCGACGTGATGCGGGCGACGCTTTCGTTTCTCACCTCGGAATGCTGCACCGGCGTTTCACTTTTGAAGGAGACCGCCGCATGACCGACCTGCCCCACACCGAACGCAGCCCGCTCAGGTCGCTGGCCCATCACATCTGGACGCAAGAACGCGTGTGGCTGGTCTGTATCGCGGTGCTGGCCGCTGTCGCAGCCCTTGATGCGCCGCTTGCCGTGACCAGCGTGCAATTTACCGCGACCAACCTGCTGGATGTCGCGCCGTTTCTGATCCTGTCCATCGCGGTTGCCGCCTACGCGGGTGCCACTGGGGCCGACGGGCTGATCGCGCGGGCCTTTACCGGATCACCCGCCGTGATGATCGCCATCGCGGCACTCGCCGGCGGGGTGTCGCCCTTCTGTTCATGCGGGGTGATCCCCTTGATCGCGGCGCTACTGGCGATGGGGGTGCCACTGTCTGCCGTCATGGCCTTCTGGCTGGCCTCACCCGTCATGGACCCGTCGATGTTCGTGCTGACCACCGGCGTTCTGGGGGTGGAGTTCGCGGTGGCCAAGACCATCGCGGCCATCGGGCTCGGGGTATTTGGCGGGATCATTGTACATCTGCTGTTCCGCGCGGGTGGCTTGACCGACCCGCTGCGCGACGGCGTGGGCAATGGCGGCTGTGGCGCGTCGAAGGTCCGCACAGCGCACCCCGTGGTTTGGGCCTTCTGGCACGACAAGACGCGATCCGCCAAATTCCTGCGCGAGGCCGCCAAGACCACGATCTTCCTGACCAAATGGCTGACGCTGGCGTTCCTGCTGGAAAGCCTCATGCTGGCGTGGATTCCCGCAGAGACGGTGACCCGCGCCCTTGGCGGCAGCGGTCTGGCCCCGATCGGGATTGCGACCTTGGTGGGGGTGCCGGCCTATCTGAACGGCTATGCCGCGCTGCCGCTGGTGGGCGGGCTGATCGGACAGGGCATGGCCCCCGGTGCGGGTCTGTCGTTTCTGGTCGCGGGCGGGGTGACCTCCCTGCCCGCGGCCATCGCCGTCTGGGCCTTGGTCAAACGCCCTGTCTTCGCGCTGTATATCGGGATCGCACTGACAGGGTCGTTTGCCTCGGGGCTGCTGTTTCAACTTTGGGCGTCCCTGTGACGCCCAAAGCGGAGCTTATTCTGCCAGACAGCTGCTAAAGGCTGCTGCCAGATCGCGCAGCAAAGCAGGGTACATATCCACCCCCGGCTCAAGCGCGGCACCAATCGGATCAAGCGAAGCGGATTTCAGTGCCGTGCCGTCTTGGAGTGCGTCAACCAGACCGGCGTTGAACTGGGGCTCCGTAAAGACGCAGGCGGCCTGCGTGTCCTTTACCACATCGCGTACCTCGGCCAGACGCGCGGCACTGGGGGCGGCCCCATCGCTCAGCGAGATCGCAGCACTTGCCTCGACATCAAAGCGGGCTTCGAAATAGTGATAAGCGTCGTGAAAGACGACAAACCTCTGCCCCCGAAGCGGCGTTAGCTCGGCCTGAATATCGGCTTGAAGATCTACCAGCTGCGCTTGGGCCTGCGCAGCGTTATCTGCGTAAAGCTCTGCGTTTTCAGGGTCTTGCGCGGACAAGCTTGCAGCGATGGCATCCAGCCAGACGACTGCGTTCTGCGGATCTAGCCAGATATGCGGGTCCAGAGCGCCGGGTGCATGATTGTGCCCTTCGTGGGCGTCTGCCTCTTCATGTGCGTCATGGTCGTGGTCGTCATGATCTGCGTGGTCATCGTGACCTTTGTGGTCGCCGTGATCGGCATGGTCGTGCCCTTCATGGTCCCCGTGATCCCCGTGATCTTCATGCGCGCCGTGGTCGTGACCCTCGTGATCTTTGTGATCCTCGTGGTCGCCATGCCCCTCGTGAGCCGAATGGTCATGCCCTTCGTGATCATCGTGCCCCGCGTGATCTTCATGACCGTCGTGATCATCGTGACCTTCATGATCTCCGTGATCATGGGCTTCGAACGCAACGCCGCTGCGGTTGGTCAGCAGGCGGATACCCTCTACGTCTTGCAAGGTCAGACGTTCGGCCCCCTGCGCCAGACTACTCATCGGCTCTTCAAGCCACGGGGCCAGCGACGGACCGACCCAGACCACCAGATCGGCCTTGGCCACCGCGCGCGCCTCGCTGGGGCGCATGGCATAGCTGTGGGGCGACGCGCCGGGCGGGATGATCAGATCGGGGCTGCCTGCACCCTGCATGACCATAGAAACCAACGAATGTACCGGCGCGATATCGGTGGCGACACGGGGCACCTCTGCATGGGCCAGACCGGCAGAGAAAAGAAGGGTTGTGCAAAGCAGGCGGCGCATTGGCGGGCTCCTATTAATGTTATACTATAACCTTGATAGATCACACGTTATAACATATCAACACCGAACCCTGCTACGGAGGCGAAATATGTCGACCATTGGATTTGAAACGCATGATCACGGGGCCTGCGTCGACGACGCGATGGCCGCCGCAGAGGCGCGTTGCGCGGCCTCGGACCTTCGGCTGACACCGATACGTCGCCGCGTGCTGGAACTGCTGCTGGCCGAACACCGCGCCTTGGGGGCCTATGATATTCTGGGGCATCTCTCTGCCGAAGGGCTCGGGGCGCAGCCGCCCGTCGCCTATCGCGCGCTGGACTTTCTGGTGAAGGCGGGGCTTGCCCACCGGATCGAGGCATTGAACGCCTATATCGCCTGCAGCCACGTCGGTGCCGATCACACGCCGGCCTTCCTGATCTGCCGCAGTTGCCAATCGGTTGCCGAAAGCGACACGACGCTGACCCAAGGGCGTTTGGGCGATGCGGCCCGCGCGGCGGGGTTCCAGATTGAACGCACGGTGATCGAGGCGCAGGGCCTCTGCCCCTCCTGTCAGGACGGAGCCACCGCATGAGCCTGATCGCCACCCGGAACCTGACCCTGCGCATTGGCGGGCAAACGGTGCTGCGCGACGTTGATATCGCCGTAGAGCGCGGCGAGATCGTGACCATCGTCGGCCCCAACGGGTCGGGCAAGTCGAGCTTGCTGCGGGCGTTGATCGGCGCGCTGAAACCCGCGTCGGGGACGATCACCCGTGCTGCGGACCTGCGCATCGGCTATGTCCCGCAAAAGCTGCAAATCGACGCGACGCTACCGCTGACGGTGCATGGCTTTTTGAACCTGCCCCGCCGCCAGCCCCGCGAGACCATCGCGCAGGCGCTGCTACAGGCGGGGGTCACGGATCTGGCGAAAAAGCAGATGACCGACTTGTCGGGTGGCCAGTTCCAGCGCGTATTGCTGGCACGCGCCCTGCTGAACAAACCCCATATCCTGATCCTCGACGAGGCGACGCAGGGGCTGGATCAACCCGGCTCTGCCGCGTTTTACCGCCAGATCGAAGAGGTCCGCCGCGACATGGGCTGCGCCGTCTTGATGGTCAGCCATGATCTGCATGTGGTGATGGCGGCTTCGGATCGGGTGCTATGCCTGAACGGTCATGTCTGCTGCGAAGGCACCCCCGAGATTGTCGCCGATGCGCCGGAATACCGCGCGTTGTTCGGCACCGGCACCCAAGGGGCACTGGCGCTTTACCGGCACGAACATTCGCATTCGCATGATCATGCACATGATCATAGCCACATGCACGACCACACCCACGACCATGCGCAGGGCCATACCCATGGTGCCGGCTGCAACCACGCCCATGGGGACCAAGATGCTTGATGACTTTTTGATACGTGCCGGGCTTGCCGGTATCGGTGTGGCCTTTGCAGCCGCGCCTTTGGGCTGTTTCGTCGTCTGGCGGCGCATGGCCTATTTCGGCGATGCAACCTCGCACGCGGCGTTGCTGGGGGTCGCGCTGGCCTTGGCGTTCGAGCTGCCGATTTTCGCGGGGGTGCTGTTGGTGGCCCTGTCGATGGCGCTGATCGTGACGGCGCTGAACGGGCGCAGCCTTGGCACGGATACGCTGCTGGGGGTGCTGGCCCACGGGGCCTTGGCCATCGGCCTTGTGGCGGTGTCGCTGCTGCCGAACCAGCGTGTCGACCTCAGCGCCTATCTGTTCGGAGAGATCCTGGCCGTGACCAAGACCGACCTTGCGATCATCTGGAGCGGGGCCGTCCTGTCGATCGCGCTGCTGGTCTGGCGCTGGCAGGCATTGCTGTCGTCCACGCTGAACCCCGATCTGGCGACGGCCAGCGGGGTCAATCCGCGCCGTGAACAGCTGATATTGACGCTGGCGCTGGCAGTGACGGTCGCGGTCGCGATCAAGGTGGTCGGCGCGCTGCTGATCGCGGCGATGCTGATCATCCCCGCCGCCGCCGCCCGCCCCTTTGCCCGCACGCCCGAAGTCATGGCCATGGCGGCCTGTATCATCGGGATGATCGCCGCCTTGGGCGGTCTGGCCGCGTCCTTCACGCTCGACACGCCGACGGGGCCCAGCATCGTCAGCGTGGCGGCGGTGCTGTTCATGTTGTCCTCTGGCGTAGCCCCGTTGCTGAAACGCTAGGCGCGGATCTGCACACAGCAAGGGCCGCAGCATCACGCTGCGGCCCTTGCTGTTTCGGGGGTGGCCCTATTCGGTCAGGCGGCTGCCGCGAAAGACTGCGACGGGTGCCCGGTGCTCACCAGACTATGCGGGAAGAAGACCGAGAATTTGGTGCCCTTGCCCACCGTGCTGGAGACCGAGATATCGCCCCCATGCGCCAGCGCCAGTTTCTTACAGATCGCCAGCCCGAGCCCTGTACCGCCTTCTGACCGGTTGTCGGCGCTTTCGATCTGGGTGAAGGCCTGGAAGATCGATTCCAGATCTTTCTGCTGCATCCCGACACCATTGTCTTCGACCTCGAAGCGGAAGCCGCCACCGTCCACTTCGGCCCTCAGGAAGATATCCTTGCCCTTGGAAAACTTGAGCGCATTGCCCACCAGATTGATCAGGATCTGCAAGCAGCGGCCACGGTCGGCGATCACGTCAAGGCTGCCGTCGGGGATATGAAGGGTCACATCCTTGCCCTGCGCCATGCCCTGAAACTGGTCCTCGACCTGCGCCAGCAGCGCCCGTGTGGGGAATGTCGTCTTGGCCAGTTTGATGTCGTTCAGCTCGATGCTGGTATAGTCGAGAATATCGTTGATGATCGTCAGCAGGTGGTTGCCCGCGAATTTGACGCGCTGGCCGTAAAGCTCTGCCTGATCCCCGATGATATTATAGTGTTTTTCGGTGATCGGCTCACCCGGCGACAGTTTGGCCGTGGTCGTGGTCTTGAGCTTGGTCAGGAAGCCCGCATAGCCGATCACAATCGTCAGCGGCGTGCGCAATTCGTGGCTGAGAACGCTCATGAATTCGGATTTCGCGCGGCTCGCCCCTTCGGCAGCGTCGCGGGCCTTGCGCAACTCCTCGATGCTTTCCATGCGGGTCCGGTTTTCGATGAAATAGGTGAACAGGCCGCCAAGGGTGATTGTCGTCGCCGTGCCCGCGATCACCAGTGCCAGCAGCTTGTATTCTTCGGGGTTGGTATAGCCGGGTTTCAGCCCGATGCAGTCCACGCTGAACGCGGCCATGCCGGTGAAATGCAGCCCGATGATGGCGAGCGTCAGGACGCCCGTCATTTGCAACCCGCTCCACCGTGCGCTGCGGCTGCCCAGATACAGCGCGGCAGTCGACAGGACCACCGCCAGAATAACAGACCCGATGAGGTAGCCACGGTCCCAGGTCACCACACCTTCGACGCGGTAGGCCACCATGCCGGTGTAATGCATCGCCGATACCGCAACGCCAAAGATCGTGCCGCCGATGATCGTGCTCGCGAGCGACCGGAACATGCCCGCCACCATGATGCCCACGGTCGACCCTGCAATCGCGATCAACAGCGAGACAAAGGTCAGTTGCAAGTTAAACGTTACCGGTGCCGAAGGCTGATACGCGAGGATTGCGATAAAATGCGTACACCAGACCGCAACGCCCGCCGTGATCGCCGTGAGGAAGTACCAGATCAGCGCCTGCCTGCGCGGTCGCCCCAAGGCGTGCTGATACAAACGCGACACCACCCAGCAGCCAAAGGCGCAAAGCAGCCCGGCCAGAAGCACGAGACCAAGGTCGTGATCATGATGGATCGTATGGGCTACTTTGAACATGTCGGCGCACTCTACCTGTTGATTACCGGACAGTTAATCGGCGGAGAAAACGGCAGATTTGAGGCGTGTTTACGTTATACTGGTGGTAACCAAGAAAAATTACCGGTCTTTTTTACCATGGGAAACAACAGCTTGCAGGGTGCCAATCCGGCGGAAATGGCCAGTATATAAGGGCTGATGCCGCCGCGACGACTGCACTGCAAGCAAGGCGTAGGGGGCTGAACGCCCCGCCTATTGCCCTTTGATCTTGATAGAATACTGCCGCCGCGCGCCAGCGGGGGGACGCGGGAAAGGGGCGGCCTTGCGGATCACCGATACCGCCGCCCGGTCCAGCGCGGCAGAGCCGGACCCCCGTGCGACTGACACAGAAGCCAACCCGCCATTGCTGGCGATGGCAAAAGAGATCGTCGCGGTGCCCGTGGTCCGGACCCGCGGCTTGCCCGCCCGCGAGATGCGGCGCATGACCTGACCGGGGTAGTTGCTGGCGGCGGCATTGCCTTGCGCCGATGCGGCGGCTTGGCGTTTGCCGGTGCTCGTGGATTTGGCCGATGCGCTTTGACCCGACGAAGACCCTTTGGTCGCATTGCGCTGCGCATTGCCACGTGCGGCGGCTTGCTGCGTTGCTTTCTTCTTGGCGGCTTGCTGCTCTGCCTGACGGCGTTCACGCTCCGCCTGCTCTTGCTTGGCGCGGGCCTCAGCGATTTTGGCAGCGGTTTCAGGGTTCTTGCGCATGGGTCGGCGCGACAGGACGGGGGCGTCGCTGTCGGGGTCTTGCGCCTGCAGGGTTTCAGGCGGCGGCGCGACTTGCGCGCTCTCGGAGGGGGGTACGGCCAGCGGTGTGGGTGCCAAGGCGGCGGGTGCTGCGGGGGCCGCAGGCGTCACCGCTGCCACATCGGGCGGGGTCACGGGCTGCGCCTGTTCAGGCGGGGTCACGGGCTCGGCCTGCTCGGGCGGCGTTTGCTCTGCTGTGGTGGGGCGCAGGGGTTCTGCGGCGGTAGGAGCCTCGGCCACGGGCGTCTCTGCCGGTTCTGCCGGTTCCGGCGTGAGCGTGCCCACGGCCATATCCTCGAAACTGCTGCCCATCATCGCCTCGACCGGCGCACCGCCCCCTTCGATGGCGATCTCTTCTTGCGGCAGCCCTATGGTGACCGCCCCCGCGACGATCCCGACCGCCAAGGCGAAGGAGACCCCTTTGGCTGTAGGAGAATGCGATATCATTGCAGTGCCCTTTGCGTGACGAGCATCACCTTCTGCGCCCCCGCCGCGCGCAAGTCGCGGGTCAGCGTGACCAGCGTCTCGGCCGGCAAGGCGCGATCCGGCACAAGGCGTATGATCTCGCGGTCTTCGTCAGACAGGCTGGCGACATAGGACGCAGCATCCACCTGCTCCGCGCCTTGGTAGGTCAACCGCCCGTCGGGGTAGATCACCAAAGCGTCCGGCGGGGCCTGACCCTCAAGCGCGCGGGTCTCGACCAGTTTCAGATCGGGGTCCAGCGGCTGCGCCAGCGTGCCCGCGACCATGAAGAAGACGAGCATCAGAAAGACGATATTGATCAACGCGATGGTCGGTTCACGCTGCGGTTTGGATTTGGCAAATCGGCGCATCTGTCAGCCCCCCAATACCGACACCTGCAAGGCAGGCATCTCGCGCAGTTTGACCAGCACATCCGTCAACCGCTGCGCATCCACATCCGCCCCGAGCGAGACCAGCAGCACGGTGCCTGTCTCGGCCTCGGCCAAGGATGATCCGGCCAGCGCGTCCAATGCGATTTCGTCGCCATTCAGACGCAGGGTATCGGGGCCAAGCTGCAAGAACACCGGCTTGGCATCGCTGGCCTGCGCGACCGCGCCCGAACCGGCAGCGGCCAGCGGCACCTCGGAGAACTTCGAGAAGGTCGAGGTCAGCATAAAGAACAGCAGCAGCAGAAAGATGACATCAATCAAGGAGGTCATCGACAGCCGCCGTCTGCGCGTGCGCGGCCTAGCCATGTGCGGCGACCATTTCAGGTGTCGGCGCTGACGCCGCGGCGGCAGGGGCCGCGATGTCGTTGGACGGGTTCAGCACCGTCAGGATCGCCTTATCCGCGATCACCCGCTCTGCCTCCATCCGCTGTTCCAGCCAGCTGAGGATCAGTGCCGTGGGCATCGCCACCACCAGACCGACAGCCGTGGTCAGCAGCGCCACCCAGATACCACCCGCAAGGATCGACGGATCCACCTGCGATCCGGCGGCTTGCAGCGACCGGAAAGCCTCGATCATGCCCAGAACCGTACCGAACAGGCCCAACAAGGGGGCCAGCTGCGCCACGGAATCGAGCAGGCGGAAACCGGTTTCGAGCTTGGCAAAACGCGTCTCTGCCTCGGCTTGCAAACGCTCTACGCCTGCGCCGTTGCCCTTGCCGTTCGACACCATCGCCATCTTGATCACGGGGGCGAGGTAGCTTTTCGACCGGCCCAAAGCTTCGCGGGCGACGGGTCTGTCGCCACGGTCCCATGCCTCTACCGCTTCGGTCAGCGCCTTGTGCCGCCCCACGGCAGAGCGCCAGAACTGCCAGACCTTATAGATCGCCACTGCCAGCGTCAGCACGGCGACGCCCATCAGGACAACAACAACCGGCCCGCCGGTCTCGGCGATCTGGTGGAACGACGCGATCAGTGCAGAGAACATATCCATCAGCCCAGAACCTCGATTGACGTGCGTGATGTAGGCAGCAGGCCGGTGTCACAGACGCCGCTGGCGCTGCCGCCCGTTTCGCAGGCGTTGGCCCCGTTGAACAGGATGCGGCCCAGCCCTTCGCAGGTGGTTTGCGGCACGACGAACTGGCGCACGCGCGGGCGGGCCGGTGGCAGGGTGCCGAAATCAAACAGCGTCAGCCGGTCCACCTGCCCTTCGGTGTCAAACAGCACCGCCTCGTAGATGATCTTGTCGACCGGCGTCTCCAAGCCATTGGTGATCATGAAGGTCAGCTTGCAGGCATCTTCGGTGGTCTCTGCCGCGTTCAACTCGACCGAGATTTGATCCTTGATATCGGTCTCTTGCGCGGCGACCAGCGGGGCTACGATCACAAGGGGCAGCGACAGAATAGCGGTACGGAAACGGGACATGGGACCTCCTGACCGTGGGAAATGACGATAAGATTTTTGGCTAAGGCGCTATTGGCACCTTTGGCTCTGGCGCGGCGCAGCGGGCAAACAGCCCTTTTGGCACAGCGCGATTGCGCCGTGCCTAGCAAAGATCACGACAAGGCGCAATCCTGACTTTAACAATCAACTATTCAGGAATGCACGCGCCGGCGATAAACCGCAAAGGTAGCCCCTGCGCCGCCCGCGTTACCGAAGCTTGCGCAGATAGGCCCAGGACACGTGACCGCGCACGCGGCGGGCCTGATCAAGCGAGACGTCGCACCAGCGCGTGCCGCCGGTTTGCTGACAGTCGTGCACCTGCAAAATGGTGCCGTTGGGCAGACCAAGCAGCACGATGAACCCCGTCCCCGGCCCTGCCCGCATCTTGAGCATGTCATCCTCACCCACGCCCGTTACCTCGAAACGGCCCAGCGATCCTGCGGTGGCGGGGGTGGCCCCCAAGGTGGTCGCGATCACGATTGCCGATATGGCGGCGGTCACTGCTTTGCGCATTTTTCTTGCCCTTGTTCTGATAGCCTCGGGTCCGGTGGTAGCCTGTGGGGGCCACAAAATAAACCGTGATATCGCCCAAGGGGTCATCATCCGCCGATCCGCCGATGCGCGGGCGTCAGATGTTGGGGACGATGAAATCGGGCGACAGACCGGCCTGCGCGATGGCATCCGTCACATCCAGCCCCGTGAGCGCGCCATAGCCCGTGACCAGCGCCGTGGCAAAGCCCGCCTGCGCGCCGCCCAGAATATCGGTATGCAGCGTATCGCCGACCATCAGCACCCGTTCGGGACGCAGGGCGCGATTGAACCGGCCGAGGGCGATGTCAAAGACCTGCCCGAACGGCTTGCCCAGAAACACAGGCATCACACCAGTGCGATCGGCCAGCCGGTGCGCAAACCAGCCCGGTTCCCGCGAGAGGCCCGTTTCACGCGGTGCCACCAGATCGGGGTTGCCCACCAGCACCGGACGGGGCGCGCGTTTCAGCGACGCCTCCAGCAATGTCTGCCGACGGTCGGTCCAGCCGTCTGCGCCCACCAGCAAGAACCCGTCCTGCGCATCGTAGCTTTCGGCGTCATCCCCCAGCACAGTCGTGTTCAGCGTCGCCAGTTCCCCCAGATCGACGGCGGGGTTGATCATCACGCCCCATCGGCACGGCGGCAGCCCCGCGATATGCGCGGTCAGCGCCTCGCGGCTGGTGGTCACCTCGGAGGCCGAAAAATCGAACCCCAGACGGGCGTAGCGCGCCATCATATGCGCCTTGGGATAGGCAGCGGAGTTTGACACCACGCCAACCGCCTTGCCCGCCGCGCGCAGCGCCGCGATGGTATCGGTCGCACCGGGGATCGCGGTTTCGCCGACGTTCAGCACGCCATAGGCGTCAAACAGGATCAGATCGAAGCGCGCCGCGATGTCGGTGAACATGCCGGTTTCCGCCAGACCGCCCGCCGCGGTGCGCGGCAGACGGTCGGCGATTTGCAGATAGCGCGCAAAGGCGCTTTGCGGGTCGACGCCGATGCTCTGGGTCACAGGATACGGCGGCGCAGATAGGCAGAGATGACTTCCCCCACCACCACAAGCGCGATGATCGCCAGCAGGATGGTCGCCACCTCGGGCCAGTTGAACGTGTCGATGGCACCTTGCAGGATGATCCCGATGCCGCCAGCGCCCACCAGACCCAGCACGGTGGATTCGCGCAGGTTGATATCCCACCGCAGAATGGCCACCGCCCAGAAGGTCGGCATGACCTGCGGCACGATCGCATAGAAGATCACCTTGAAGCGCGACGCGCCCGTCGCCTCAAGCGCTTCGACGGGGCGTGTGTCGATCTCCTCGATGGCCTCGCCCAGCAGTTTACCGATGAACCCGATAGAGCGGAACATGATCGCCACGATACCGGCCACAACACCGGGCCCGAAGATCGCCACAAACAGCAGCGCCCAGATGATCGTGTTCACCGACCGCGAGGTCACAAGAATCAGCCGCCCCAGCCATAGGGTCACACGGTTGGGTGTGGTGTTCTGCGCCGAGATATAGGCGACCGGCAGCGACAGCAGCACCGCAAAGGTGGTGGCGAATGTCGCGATGTTCACCGTGTCCCACAGCACCTTGAGGATGGTCTCCAGATTACTAGGGTCCGGCGGATACATCCGGCCAAACAGATCGGCGATCTGTTCAGGGGCACCCCAGACCCACGGCCAGATCACCTCTATCGAGGTGAGCGCCCAGGCGATGGCAAGTGCACAACCCAGAAAGATCGCATAGCGCGTCATACGTTGCTTGAACGTAAAGCGGGACCAGTCGTCGCGCCCGAATTGCGTAGAAAGTGAGGTCATTGGATACGCTTTCGGATGACGCCGCTGACGGCCTCGGAGAAAAGGATTACCCCGACGATGACGATGGTGATGGCAAGGGCAAAATCATAGTCATAGCGGCCGAAGGCATTGGCGAGCGTCGCACCGATGCCCCCTGCCCCCACGATCCCCACCACGGCAGAGGCCCGCAGGTTGGAATCAAGCTGGTAGATGGTCAGACCGATCTGGCGCGGCATGATCTGAGGGAAGATCGCGTAGGACAGCGTCGAGAAATACGGCGCACCGGCGGCGCGCATAGCCTCGACCTGCCCAAAGTCGATCTCCTCGATCCGCTCGGCCAGCATCTTGGCGACAAAGCCGATGGAATAGACGGTCAGGGTCAGCACTCCGGCGAACGGCCCGAAGCCAACGGCCTTGACGAAGAGGATCGCGACAATGACCGGATGGAAGCTGCGTGCGATGATGATAAGGGCGCGGCCCAGATAGAACACCGGCTTGGGGGCCACATTGCGCGCGGACATAAAGGCGATGGGGATCGACAGCAGTACGCCAAGCGCCGTGGCCAGCACCGCGATCTTGAGGCTTTCGAGAAACCCGTCGATCAGCAGACCGCTGCGTTCAAAGCTCGGGGGAAAGGCCCCGCCAAAGATCTTGCCTGCGCGGCCGATACCTTCGGCGACGCGATCCCAGTCGATGGGCATGGTCAGCCCGACCCAGCCGAAATAGGCGATGGCCCCCAGATACACGGCCCAGCGGAGCGCCGGATTGGCGATGAAGGGCGGCTTGACCCAAGTGTCGCGCGGCGCGGTCATGATGCGGCTGCCTTGTCATCCGGACCGCCGCTGCGGTCGGCATGGGGGCTGCCCGCATAGATCGCCTCCATCGCGGCGGGGTCCAGCATGTCGGGCTTGTCGTCAAAGATGATCCGGCCATAGCGCATGCCGACGATGCGGTCGGTGTATTCCTTGGCCTCGTTCACATTGTGGATGTTGATCAGCACCGGCAGCTTGAGCTCGCGCGACAGGTCGCGCAGCAGGCCCATGATCTGTTCCGATGTCTTGGGGTCAAGCGATGCGGTGGGTTCGTCCGCCAGCAGGATATCGGGCTCCTGCATCAGGGCGCGGACCACGCCGACACGCTGACGTTCACCGCCCGACAGCTGGTCGGCGCGGGTGTCGGCGTAATGGGCGATGCCGACCCGTTCCATCAACTCGTAAGCGCGGCGGATGTCTTGCTTGGGATAGCGCCGTGTGATGGCGGACCATGTTGAAATATACCCCAGACGGCCCGACTGGACGTTCTCCATCACGGTGAGACGATCCACGAGGTTGAACCCCTGAAACACCATCCCGATCTTGCGCCGTGCGGCCCGCAGGTTCTTGCCCCGCAGGCGGGTCAGATCGGTGCCGTTCAGCTCGATCGTGCCGGAGGTGGGTTCAACCAAACGGTTGATACACCGCAGCAACGTGCTTTTGCCCGCACCGGAAGACCCGATGATCGACACGACGCTTTCGCCCTCGATGGTCAGGTCAAGATTCTTGAGGACCGGATCGCCAGAGCCGTAGCGTTTGACGAGGTCAGTAATTTTCAACATGTAGGATACCTTATGCGTGAGGCCGGCCCATTGGGACCGGCCTCGACGGGAAAATCATTCAGCAGCAAGGCCTTGTGGCGTGTACTCAACACCGTTGGCAGACTGGATCTGGCGAATGACGGCCCATTGGTCTTTATAGGTGATCGGGACGAATTTGCTCACGCCCGAAAACTCTTCGCCCAATGCGGTGCCGGTGAAATCGTAGCTAAAGAAAGCTTCCTTGATCTTGTCCTTCAGCTCGGGCGTCAGGTCGTGGGCCACGCCGTAGGATGTCGTGGGGAACGGATCGCTTTCCCAGACAATACGCACCTCGGCAGGATCATAAAGCCCGCGTTCCGCCATGCGGTCCACCACTTCGGACGCAACCGGTGCCGCATCATAGTCACCCGCGACCACACCCAGCATGGATTGGTCGTGGCTGCCCGAGTATGTCACTTCGTAGTCCTGATCCGGCACGACGCCCAGATCAGGGAACAGCGCACGCGGTGCCTGATTGCCGGAGTTCGACGTGGGCGATGTATGCGCGACGCGTTTGCCAGCAAGGTCGGCCATCTCTTTGATATCGCTGTCGGCTTGGGTGTAGACCTGCAACTTGTAGCCGAACTGCCCGTCTTCGGAGCCCATGATCGCGAAAGGTTCAACGCCCGCAAGGTTCACAGCAAAGGGTGTGGGTCCGGTCGAGAAGCCCGCGATATGCAAACGGCCCGAGCGCATCGCCTCTACCTCGGCAGAGTTGGATTGCACAGCAAAGAACTGCACCTTCTTGCCGGTCACCTCGGACAGGTGGTCAATGAAGGGCGTCCAGATGTCTTCGTAGATCGCGGGATCTTCGACCGGTGTATAGGCAAAGACCAGCGTCGACGGGTCTTTGAGCATGCTTTCGTCCGTGGGCGCATCGGCTACCAGATCGCCGTTGGCGTCACAGAACATCGCGTCCAGCGCGCCGCGCTCGGCGCATTCTTCGGCCAGTGCGGTGGTGCCGGTCATGGCAAAAGCGGCCATCAGGCCCGCCGTGATAAAGCTGCGTTTGATCATCTTGTTTCTCCTCCCCGAGAATACCCGCGCAGAGTGTACTGCGCGATTAATTACGCGATACGAGCATTGAAGCTTTCGATTCGCAACATTTTCCGCCTAGTAATTTGGCAAGTGCCAAATATTGACGGTCGGATGCATCGCCCCGACCGCCGAAAGGAACCGCAGAATGGATACCGGAACGGAACGCCGAAACCTGCGCAAAGCAGAGCGCCACGCACAAATATTGCTGGAACTGCGCCTTGCCCCGCATGTGCGTGTATCGGACCTTGCGGCCAGCTTTGATGTGACCACCGAAACCGTCCGCCGCGATATTGCCGAGCTCAGCGCGCAGGGGCTTTTGCAGAAATCCTACGGCGGGGCCTCCTCCCGCGCGCCGGGGGCGCAAAGCGTGCTGGATGAACGTCAGCGCGAACATGTGGATGAACGTCGCCAGATGGCGCAGCTTGCCGCAAAACGGGTGACAGACGGGCAAACCCTGATGATCGACGCAGGCGCCACGATGATGGAATTCGCGCGGGCGCTCACCCTTTCCGGCGTGGCGGCGACGGTATTAACCAACAGCCTGCAGGTCGCGATGATCTTGGGGGCCTCGGACAGGGTGCGGGTGATCATGACCCCCGGCGACTATATGAATGCAGAGGCCGCGCTGACCGGCACTGCCACCTGCGACTTTCTGCGCGGTTTCAATGTCGACGCGTGTTTTCTTGGGGCCTCCGCGCTGGATGAAACCGGCGTGAGCGAGGCCATCGCAGGCTTTGCCGAGGTGAAACGCGCCATGCTGGACCAAAGCCGCGCCGCGCATTTCCTGATTGATGCCAGCAAGTTCGGCAAACGTCACCTGACGCAGGTAACCCCGCTGGAGCATCTGGGCCATCTGATCACCGATGCAGCCCCCAAGGACGGGCTTGCCCTAGCGCTTCGACATCATCGCACCCCCGTGATCACCCCCGAAAACGCCTGACAGTAACCGGCATGACCGCTTTGCGCAAAAGTCTACAAAATGCCTCGATTGCGCCCGTATTTTGTCCGTTCGATAAACAATGATGCAGTCAATAAAGGGGACAAAGGCAGGCAAACCAGCAACGACAGAAAGTCGTGCGGCGGCCTACCTGGACGGAAGAGGGTGGCACTTTGCTCAACAAGTTCACGGGGTATTTAGCCTCTAAGGTATTCGTCGTTCTGACGATTGTCCTGCTCGCAAGTATCGGCGGGATTGCCTATTCTATTGTAAAGCTCGACCGCGACAATCACCTCGCCGCGCTGCGCCTCGAGGTAGAGCAGGCCCTGCATTCGGTGGCCGACCAGATCCAGCTGCGTTTCTTCGAAGCCGTGCTGGTGGCCAAGAACATCGAGAATACGCTTGCCGTGGCGGGTGAGATCAACGAGCGTCAGATCGCGCGTACCGTAAGCGACCTGCAACGCCACAACCCTGACGTGATTGCCGTCGCTTTGGCCCCTAACCTGTCGATTACACACAGTTTCCCGCAAACCGATAACCGCGAGACGATCGGCGTCAAATACTGGCAACTGCCCGCCCAGATGGCGAGCGTTGCCCAAGCTTACCGCACCCGCGCGCCTGTGGTGGATGACCGTGTGAACCTTGTGCAGGGCGGGACCGGCTATATCATGCACTACCCTGTGTTTCTTCCGAACGCCGAGCTGAACACCGATCAATTCTGGGGCGTCATCTCTGTTGTGATGGATCAGGAAGGTCTGCTGCAAGCCCCGCAACATGATTTCTCGGACCCCGAACAATACAGTTTCGAGCTGCACCCGCTCAAAGCCTCCGGACTGGTAGAGGCCCTGCCCGACCACCGGTTGAGCGCGCTCAAAGACAAGCCCGTCGTGACCACGTTCAACGTTCTGGGCACCACATGGGAAGCCGCCGTGCGCCCCGCCGCGGGATGGCCCGCCTATTCACCACAAAGCCGGAACCTGGTGGGTTTCGCCCTCATTTCCGCCATATTCCTGCTGGGCGTGCTGTTGGCGTTCCGCCGGTTGGCGCTGAACCAGACCAACGCGCACGCCCTGCTAGCCGAGGCCATCGACGCGATCGACGAAGGCTTTATCGCGTTTGACGACAAAGAACGGGTGATGGTGGTGAACCAGAAGTACCGCGACTATCACCCCCAGATCGCCGATCTGATCGTCCCCGGTGCCACCATGGGAGAGCTTGTGGTCAACTGGGCCAACCGGACCGAAAGCCTCAGCGGCTCGAAAAGCAAACAGGCCTGGGTACGCGAGCGGCTGCAACGTTTCCGCAATCCGGGTCAGGCGTTCTTGCAAGACATCGGCAACGACAACTGGCTCAAGGTGACAGAGGCAAAGACCCCCCACGGTTATACCGTCGGCATCTGGACGGATGTGACCGCCGAGAAGCGCGCGCAAGAAGCCGCTGAAGCCGCCGACCGCGAGAAGACCGAGTTCCTGAACAACGTATCGCACGAGCTGCGCACCCCGCTGACCGTGATCTTTGGCCGTGCGTCGTTCATGCGGCACAGTGATAAGATGCCTCAGGCGCAGCGTTTGATGTCGGCGCTGACCGCCGATGGCAGCGGCTGTCCGAAATCAGCCGCCGCCGCGATAGAGTACCAGAAGTTCATCACCGATCAGGGTGCCGGAATCGCGGAATCCTCACAGCATATGATCCGCCTTGTCGAAGATCTGCTGGACTGGACCAAAGTGTCCCGCGGCCAGCTAGAGCTGGACATGGCCCCCACCCAGCTGGACGATATTGCCCGTACGGTCACGCAAGAACTACAACCCGCCGCAGAGGCAAAAGGGCTGACCCTCACCTATGCCGGCGACGGCCCTGCTGCGACCGTAGCGGATAAGGTGCGCGTCAAACAAATCCTGTACAATCTGATTACAAATGCGATCAAATTCACCAGCGAAGGCAAAATCCACCTGTCGATGCTACATTCCGCCGACGAGATCGTGTTCAGCGTCACCGACACCGGCAACGGCATCGCAGAGGAGGACGCGAGCCGCGTGTTCCAGCGGTTCCAACAGGTTGACGGGTCCATGACACGGCAAAACGGCGGTTTGGGGCTGGGGCTGGCCATCTCCGAGCAGCTGGCAGAGCTGCACGGCGGATCGCTGTCACTGGAAAGCAAACTGGGCGTCGGCAGCACCTTTAGTCTGACGCTGCCCTGCACCGGCGCGACCGATATCCAGAAGACGGCTTGAAGCGCAGAGGGGCGCGGTACTTTAAATTCTAACGATAAATATTTGGGCAAGCGCCGGTTTCGCGCTTATGATGAGCTAGCGTAACGATGATCCTGTTTATGACCTTAAATTTTTCCAAGGGCATTTTCATTGGACCTCAAGACAAACAGCTATGTCGTGGACAGCAAGGATCGGATCATCTCTGTCGGGTCCGAATGGGATGCCTTCGCCATAGAGAATGACGCGCCGGGGGCGACCTCCACCCATGTGCTGGGGCGGGAGATTTGGGATTTCGTCGAAGGGGCCAACACCCGTACCTATCTGTTCGGCGTGTTTCAGGCCTGCCGGATCGAACAGCAACTGTTCAGTATCCTTTACCGCTGTGACGGGCCGGATGTGCGGCGGTTGTACCGGCTGACGATCTGGCCCTCCCCCGACGATAGCCTGACCATCGGCAGTATGCTTGTCCATGCGATCACCAGCTCCCCTCACCCTACGGTCAGCGCCTTCGAGGAATACTACGATACCACGCGATGTTCGGTCTGCTGCGCGTTCCAGATCGGCGACAAATGGATCGATCTGCGCACCCCGCCGGATGCAGATAACTTCGCCAAAAGCTATTCCATCTGCCCCACCTGCAAAGACGCCGCCCAGGTGGAGTTTGCGCGGATGAAACGAAAATCCAACATCATCCCCCTCCCGCGCGCCAAGCAGTGAGGCACGCACAAATGTGGGAAATGCATCGCGGATGCGGCGACGCCTAAAGTTGTCAATGTATTGAAATCAGGGAAGAAGTGGTGCCCCCACACGGACTCGAACCGCGGACCTACTGATTACAAATCAGTTGCTCTACCAGCTGAGCTATAGGGGCACTGAGGGAGCGTTTAAGAGATTGCTGCGGGCCGTGCAAGAGGGGAAATGTCAATTTTTTGCAGTTTTACACAAGTCGCAGGAAAGGCTATTGGAAAGCCGGTATCAGTAAGGGTGAGAAGACGTTCATGCAGTTGATTTTGCACACAGGTGCCCATTACACCGAAGAAGACAGGTTGCTGAAAAGCCTCCAGTCGAACCACGATCTTTTGGCGCAGGCGGGCACCCATGTGCCGAGCCCCGCAACCTATCGTGGTCTGTTTCGCGATACGTTGAATGCGATGTATAAAACATCCGCCTCGGACGGGGCGCGGGATGTCTTGCTGGACGCGGTCATGGGAGATTCTGACGCGGATCGGGTGATCTTTTCCGACGCGAACTTCTTTCGCACCCCTGCGACGGCTGTTGTTGAAGGGATGCTTTATCCCGCAGCACCTGTGCGGATGATGCGCATGGCGCAGCTTTTCCCCGAGGATGAACTGCAGATTTTCATGGGCATCCGCAATCCCGCGACCCTGCTGCCGGTGCTGTATGGTGTGTCGGCCGATAAATCTCCGCCGCAGTTCTGGGGCGACAAGGATCCGCTGGATGTGCGCTGGTCCGACACGCTGGCGCTGCTACGTGATTCTGCGCCCGAGATTCCCGTGACCGTATGGTGCAACGAAGACGCCCCCCTGATCTGGGGGCAGATCATGCGCGAGATGGCGGGCCTGCCCACGATGGCACCGTTGGACGGGGAATTCGACCTGCTGGAAACGATCATGCGCCCCGAAGGCATGAAACGGTTCAAATCCTATCTCGCCTCGCATCCCGAGATGACAACGGCAGAGCACCCGCGAGTGATCGCGGCGTTTCTGGACAAATACGTGATCGACGACGCGCTCGAGGAAGAGCTGGACATGCCCAGCTGGACCGAAGAGCTGGTCGAAGAGATGACAGAGGTTTACGACGAAGACGTTGCGCGCATTCAGGAAATTCCCGGCGTGCGGGTGATCCTGCCATAACGGCGGGACCACCGTCTAAGGTCAGCTTTCAAATGGCAGGCTGCGCAGGGTTACGTTGCGGGCCTCGTCCCCAATGACAACGTGCAGCGACGCTTGCGTTGCATCCGATGCGATCATCCCGACGCCGATATTGGCCTCGAAACGTTTGGAATAGACGTAGTCGCTAAGCACGCCGCGCGGCTGGCCTTTGTCGTCCAGCACGGAGATCGAATGTGCCGCCCCCGTCAGTGGCGCGCCCGCGATGACAAAGCCTGACCTTTCCCGTTGTGCGCCTTCATCGGCGATGCGGCGTAGCGCCTCTTTGCCGATAAAATCGTCGGGGGTCTCAAGATCGACCAGCTTGCCCAGGCCGATGTCATACGGGGTGCAGGGGTTGGTCTGAAGACGACCATCCGCACCATAGGACACCAGCCCGCTTTCGATCCGTTCAACGTCATTGGGCGCACCGGGACGGATGCCAAAGGGCGCGCCTGCGGCCTTTACCTTTGCCCATAGCTCCCCCCCGCGGCTGCTGTCCTGGAGATACATCTCGAAGCCGCCCTGTTTCGACCAGCCCGACCGCGCCAGCACCAGCGGGATATCCCCCAGCTGCGTTTGCTTGAAGCCGAAATACCTCAGATCGCGCACCCAGTCGCCGAACAACGCGGTGATCACCGCCTCGGCCTTGGGGCCCTGAACCGCCAGCGGGGAGACGTCTGGCTCAGCCACGGTCACGTCCCACCCGCGCTCTGCCGCGATGGCGCTGGCCCATAGGGCGATGTCACTGTCCGCAATCGACAGCCAATAGCGATCCTGCGCCAGCATGAGCAGCACGGGGTCGTTGATAAGCCGCCCCTGATGGTCGCACATGGGCACATAGCGTCCCTGCCCGATCCGGGTTTTCGACATATCGCGCGTGGTCAGATACTGGATCAGCCGCGCGGCATCCGGCCCGGACAGTTCGACCTGCCGTTGCGCCGCGACATCCCACATGGCCACCCCGTTCATCAGCGCGTCATATTCGCCCTCGGGGTCGCCGTAATGCGCTGGTATGAACATGTGATTATAGACCGAGAAACAAGCCACACCCTCTGCGACAGTCGCGTCGAAATAGGCGGATTTGCGATTATTCGGGCCAATGCCGATCTGAAACGTCATGGGGGCGATCCTTTTACCAAGGCCCACCGTACCACCCCTGTGCCCTGTCCCAAGGCGCGGGGGTCAGGGAACGGCGATGCCATCGGGCGGGCGTTCGCTTTTTCTGACACGGCAAAGCCCCGCACATCAACCGGCATCCTCCCAAAGGTTGGGGGCGCGCGGGCAATGGCGGGGCCTGGGGTGTGTCTAGGGTGTGAAACGCCCCCTCGGCATCCTTTGCCGAAAGGGCGCGTCGGGTTACTGCGCGGCCAGCAGTTCGGGCACGCTCAGCAGCACCACTTCGTTATCTGCAGCGGCATCCAGCTTGCGCCCGGATGAGAACGGCAGGTTGTTGTCCACGGCGACCATGATATGCGTCTCGTCCACCCGCATCACGTCCTCGATGGTGAAGAACGGCAGGCTGAACCGCCCTGCCTCGCCGCCATCGGTTTCGATGCGGGCCTTACCCGCGGGGTCGGCGATGTTCATCAGGTCGATCTGGCCGATGCGGCGCACATAGCCCTCTGCATCCACATCGGCGGTATCGATCAGGACCACATGCTTGACCATCGCGGGGTTCGGGAAACAATCTGCCTGCGGGTCACCGGCGCATTTCAACGAAGGCTCGCCCTCGCCATTGTCACGTTCGATCACCAGCGCGCGGGTCTCGTCGATGAAGTTGAAGTCACCGATCGCCGTGGCCCCTTCGGCCAGCTTGAACTTGAAGCCCTCGCCCGTCCAGTCGCGTGCCTCGGGGTCAAAGGCCATGACGCGCAGGAAATCACCTTCGTTCTCGCCGCTCGCAGCCAGCAGAGGTTTCTCGAGCATGGCCCACAGCAAACCCGTTTCAGGCTGCAGCGCCATGCCCTCGTACCCACCCGAGCGTGGCACGGTCCAATCCGTCCCCTTCACCGATGTGGCCGAGATACCGGGCGTGTCCGGCCCTTTCAGTTGAACACCATCCACCATCGTCGGATAGACGCCCTTGATCCGCCCGTCCAATGTGGCCTCGATCAGATAGGGGCCGAACTCCTCGCCGATCCAGATGCTGTCGCCGACGCGCTGGATGCTCTCCAGATCGAAATCCGAGCCGGTCAGATAGCGGCTGTCTGTCCCGCCATAGGAAATGCGGAAGGGCACTTTGAAATCGGGGTCATGGAGAAAAACCGTTTCCTTGATCTCGACCTCGCCTGTGTCGAAATCAGCGTCCATCCGGCTGAAGAACAACAGCGTATCGGGACTGTTCGCCTTGGAGCCAAAGCCGTTGTCCGTCAGCACATAGACCGACCCATCTTCGGCACGGTTCATCGCGAAACCGGAAAACCCCTGCAACGGCTGGCCAATGAAGGGCAGGTTCAGCCCCGTCAGCCGTTTGCCATGCAGCCTGCCCGTATTGCCCTGCACCGACATCGGCACGCCATTACGCGCGCCACCAGTGAACTTACCACTGATCCACGCATCCTTCGGCGCATCCGCAGGCGGCGCGACAAGGCTCAGCGCAGGCAGGTAGGCATGGCCCGCAAGCGTGGCATCAAACGTCTCTTGCGCGGCAGCAGGGGCGGCCAGAAGGGACAGGGCAAGGGGAAGAATAGGGTGTTTCATAAGGGCTCTCCGTTAAAGACGGTCCCTGATGCACGATTCTGGTAACAGCCGCGTAACGCAAAGGTGACGGTTCCACGACAGGCGCGGAATTGGGGAGAGGCGTAGTGAGAGGGTGGGATATTGGCGGAGGAGGTGGGATTCGAACCCACGGTACGCTCTCACGCACGCTGGTTTTCAAGACCAGTGCATTCGACCACTCTGCCACTCCTCCGCAGCAAGCACCGCATAGAGGGGTGTCAGCGATTCTGCAAACCTGGAAATGACGCGCACTGTGGCACCGTAACGCAAGACAGCGGCAGCCCGTGTTGGGCGGGTTCCGGCCGGGTGGGGAAATTTGCCGATGCCGTCCTGTCAGCCTTTCCAAAACCCCTGTACCCGCGTTAGTGTAGCGCAAAGACCCCGGCAATGGGGCATCAAACATGCCGTATTGACGGCGCGATCAGGCGGCGGCGGACAACGCCGCGCCAGCAGGCAAGGACGACGGACATGAACAGCCTCAGGCTACACCCTTTTTCTGGCAACCGGCCGCTGCGGTGCACGGTAGGGGTTTTGCTGATGATGACAACTTTGGCGGGCTGCGATGCGGTCGGCAATCTGACCGGCGGTCAGAAAGGCTCTGCTGCGGTGGCGTCCAGCTCGACCAAGCTGGTGGAGCGGGACGTCGAAGCGCCCGAGGTTTTCTCGGTCAGTGATCAGGGGCTTTGGGACGGACGCCCCAGCCTTGGCGGTGTCTGGGTCGCGCATCCCGATGTCACCGATCCCGAACGGGTGATCATCCGCAACGAGGCCAATGGCAAATTCGTCATCGGCGCGTTGTTCCGCCGTGAACGCGATCTGCCCGGACCCAAGCTGCAGATGTCTTCTGATGCGGCGGCGGCCCTTGGTATTCTGGCCGGTGCCCCTGCGCCATTGAACGTCACTGCCCTGCGCCGTCAGGAAGTCGATGACACCCCTGCCCCCGACGCAGCCCCCGAAGGCACGATCGAAACCCCGTCGGAAGTGACAGAAACCGCGCTTGATCCAGTCGCTGTCACTGCCGGTGCCGCGATTGACGCCGCCCCCGCTGCGGCGAAACCCGCTGCCCCTACGGCCCCGAAACCCGCAGCCCCCAAACCTGCGTCTTCGCTGGCAAAGCCCTTTGTCCAGATCGGTATCTTCAGCGTAGAGGCAAATGCCGAACGCGCGGCCAACCAGATGCGCAGCGCGGGCATGTTGCCCACCGTCAAACGGAGCGAGATCAACGACAAGCCGTTCTGGCGCGTGGTCGTCGGCCCTGCGGCGACGAAATCCGAACTGACCAATTTGCTGAAATCCATCAAGACCGAAGGGTTCTCTGACGCCTACGCCGTGTCGAACTGACCCACCGCCAAAGGAAACTGCCATGATCCGTATTTTTGCAGCCACGATTGCGACCCTTCTGTTGGCCCTGCCCGCGCAGGCGTTCGAGACACAGGCCCGCGCGGCATATGTGGTCGACCAGACCACCGGCACCGTGCTGCTGACCAAGAACGCGGATGAACCGCTACCGCCGGCCTCCATGTCGAAACTGATGACGCTGTATATGGCGTTCGAGGCGATCGAACGGGGCAAAAGCAATGGCGGGCTGGATCTGACAGAGGAACTGCCCGTGTCGCAGCACGCCATGTCCTACGGCGGGTCGACCATGTTTCTGGACACCACCGACCGCGTAAAGGTCGAAGACCTGCTGCGCGGCATCATCGTGCTGTCTGGCAATGACGCCTGTGCCGTTATCGCCGAAGCGCTGAGCCCCGATGGGTCAGAGGCCGGTTTTGCCCGCCTGATGACCCAGCGGGCGCAGCAAATGGGCATGACCAACTCGACCTTCGCGAACTCCAACGGCTGGCCTGCCGCCGGTCACCGCATGTCGCTGCGCGATCTGGGGCTGCTGGCCACCCGCCTGATCGAGGATTACCCGCAGTACTACCCGATGTTCTCGCAGCGCGAATTCCTGTTTGACGGGCGCGCACCGCAGAACAAGACCAACCGCAACCCGCTGCTGGGGCTTGGCATCGGCGCGGACGGGCTGAAAACCGGCCACACCGAAGAAGCAGGCTACGGGCTTGTCGGCTCTGCCAAACAGGGCGACCGCCGCGTTGTGTTTGTTCTGTCCGGTCTCGAAAGCGCCGCGGCCCGCGCGCAGGAATCGGAATCGATTGTGAACTGGGCCTTTCGCCAATTCTCGCAACGGTCCATGGGCAAAGCCGGCACAATGATTGCCGAAGCCCCCGTGGCGCTTGGCGCGCAGGGTGCCGTTGGCCTTGAACTGGAAAGCGATCTGTCGGTGCTGGTGCCTGTGTCCGGCGGCAGCGATGTCTCGGCCGAGGTGGTTTATACCGGCCCGCTGCGCGCGCCCATCACCAAGGGCCAGAACATCGGCGAACTGGTGCTGACCCGCGGTGACCTGCCAGAGGTACGTGCCCCGCTGGTTGCCCGCGACAGCGTTGCCGCAGGGGGGTTCATGGTCAAACTTGAAGCCGCCGCCCGCCATCTGCTGACCCGGTTGAACGAAGGGCCAGAGGCCGCTTCGTGAGCACCGCGGCCAAGGGCCTGTTCATCAGCTTCGAAGGTATCGACGGCTCGGGCAAATCGACCCAGACCAAACTACTGAAAGACCGGCTTGAGGCCGACGGGCATCAGGTCGTGCTGACACGCGAACCCGGCGGCTCCGCCGGGGCCGAGGAAATTCGCGCATTGGTCTTGCAGGGCGATCCCGACCGCTGGTCCGCCCGAACCGAGATCCTGCTGTTCACCGCCGCCCGTCGGGATCACCTTGAACGCACGATCCTGCCCGCGCTCGAGGCGGGCAAGATCGTGATCTGCGACCGCTTTGCCGATTCCACCCGCATGTATCAGGGGCTCAGCCGGGGTGACCTGCGCGGTGCCGTGGACCAGCTGCACAGCCTGATGATCGGCGTCGAACCCGATGTCACCGTGCTGATTGATATGGACCCCGGCGAAGGGCTCAGCCGCGCGCTGTCGCGCAACACGGTCGAGGAACGGTTCGAGGATTTCGGCGAAAGCCTGCAGGTCGCCATGCGCGCCGGCTTCCTGTCGCTTGCCGCTGAGTTCCCCGACCGTTTCGTCACCATCAACGGCGCACAATCCATCGATGCGGTGGCGGCGGATGTCTTTGCGCAGGTGCGCCCGCGTCTTGATGCGCGCTGACCCCTTTTCCTGCCGCCGCAATCTGCTAGACCACGTGACATGAGTGATGACGCCCCCCAGCCCGACCGTATCGACGGCGCGCGCCACCCGCGCGACACGCCGCAGCTTTTCGGCCAGTCGGCGGCAGAGGCCGCGTTCCTCGATGCTTTCAACTCGGGCAAGCTGCACCACGGCTGGCTGCTGACCGGCCCGCGTGGGGTGGGCAAGGCCACATTGGCGTGGCGTATTGCGCGGTTCCTGCTGGCCACCCCCGATGCAGAGGACGGCGGCATGTTCGACACCCCCGCCCCCACCAGCCTTGATATCGATCCCGACCACCCCGTCTCCCGCCGTATTGCGGCCGGGGGCGAAGGCGCGCTGAAGGCGATCACGCGCTCTGTTGACGAGAAAACCAAACGGCTGCGCAAGCAGATCGTCGTGGATGACATCCGCAAGCTGAACGGGTTCTTCCAGATGTCCGCTGCCGATGGCGGGCGCCGTGTCGTGATCGTCGATGACGCCGACCTGATGAACCCAAATGCCGCGAACGCGCTGCTCAAGATGCTGGAAGAGCCGCCCGCCCGCGCAATCATGCTGCTGATCAGCCACCGCCCCTCCGGCCTGCTGCCCACCATCCGCTCGCGCTGCCGGACCCTGCGGCTTGGCACCCTGACGCCGGATGATATGGCGCAGGCCCTCGGGCAGTCCGAGGTGGATATTCAGGGCGATCCCGCAGCGCTCGCGGCGCTTTCCGGCGGGTCTGTCGGCGGCGCGCTGTCCCTGTCGCTGATGGGCGGGCTCGCAATGTATGGCGAACTGGTCGCCCTGCTTGATACGATGCCGCGGCTGGACCGCGCCCGCGCGCTCAAACTGGCAGAGGCCGCAGCGGCCCGCGGAGCCGAGGAAAAACTGTCACTGCTGTTCACGCTGGTGGATCTGCTGATGCTGCGATTGGCCCGCACCGGTGCCCTTGGCCGCCCACCCGAAACCGCCGCCGCCCAGAACGAAGCCGCGGTGCTGACCCGCCTGTCGCCCACCCCCGCCCAAGGACGGGTCTGGGCCGAGACCGCGCAAGACATCGGCACCCGCGCGCGCCACGGGATGGCGGTCAACCTTGACCCTGCCGCACTGGTCCTAGATACCCTGTTCAAGATGGGCGACGCCGCACCGCGCTAGCCCACGCAAGACGAACAGGCAGGACCCCAGGCATGACAGACAGCACCCGCGACATTCACCCGATCACCGACAGTCACTGCCACCTGGACTTTCCCGATTTCGACGGTGAACTGCCCGATGTGATCGCCCGCGCCCAAGCCGCAGGGGTGACACGCATGGTCACCATCTGCACCAAGCTCAAGAACGAACCCGCCGTGCGCGCCATTGCCGAGGCGCATGCCCCGGTTTTCTATGCCGCCGGCACCCACCCGATGAGCGTCGCGACAGAGCCGATGGCCAGCTATGACGATCTGATGGCGCTGACCAAACACCCCAAGATGGTGGGCATCGGCGAAACGGGGCTGGATTACCACTACACCGCCGACAGCGCCGAGGCGCAGCAAGCCAGCCTGCGCACCCATATCGCCGCGTCCCGTGACAGCGGCCTGCCCCTGATCATCCACGCCCGCGACGCCGATGACGATATGGCCCGTATCCTCAGAGAGGAACATGCCAACGGGGCCTACCCTTGCGTGATGCACTGCTTCTCCTCGACGCAGGCGCTTGGCCGTGCGGCACTGGATCTGGGGTTCTACCTATCGATGTCGGGCATCACCGCCTTCCCCAAATCCCAGGACCTGCGCGACATCTTTGCCGACGCCCCCCTGGACCGGATATTGGTCGAAACCGACAGCCCCTATCTGGCCCCGCCGCCCCATCGCGGCAAACGCAACGAACCCGCCTTTACCGCCCATACGGCGCGGCGTGGTGCCGAAACCTTCGGCATCGATTATGCCAGCTTTGCCGCTCAGACGCAGGCGAATTTCGACCGGCTGTTTACCAAGGCCGCCCAATATCAGGACGCCGCCTGATGGCCGAGATGAAGATCACCATCCTGGGCTGCGGCTCGTCTGGCGGGGTGCCGCGCCTTGGCGGGCACTGGGGGGCCTGCGATCCGGCCAACCCCAAGAACGCAAGACGCAGATGCTCCATCCTGGTCGAGCGGATCACGGATGCGGGAACGACATCGGTGCTGATCGACACCTCCCCCGATATGCGCAGCCAGCTGCTTGATGCGGGCGTCGGACGGCTGGACGCGGTGCTTTATACCCACTCCCACGCCGATCATGTGCACGGGCTGGATGACCTGCGGATGATCGTGATCAACATGCGCCAACGTCTGCCGGTCTGGGCCGATACGCCCACGCGCGAGGCGCTGCTGGACCGTTTCGGCTACGTGTTCATCCAGCCCCCCGGATCGTCCTACCCGCCGATCCTCGAGATGAACCATATTGACGGCGACGTGGCGATCGACGGGCCCGGCGGCACGCTCTGCTTCACGCCCTTTCTGGTGAACCACGGCGGGATGGACGCGCTTGGCTTCCGCGTCAATGATGTGGCCTATCTGCCCGATGTGGCGCAGATCCCCGATGACATCTGGCCCCACCTCAAGGGCCTGCGCTGCTGGATCGTCGACGCGCTGCGCCGTGACCCGCATCCAACCCACAGCCACCTGGCCCAGACCCTGGGCTGGATCGAACAGATGGCACCGCAAACCGCTGTGCTGACCAACATGCACAACGACCTCGACTATGACACGCTGGCCGCAGAAACCCCCGACCATATCGAACCCGCCTTTGATGGCATGACCCTGAGCTTTCCGGTCTAGCCCCCGCCCGCGGGGTCCGGACTTCATTTTGCCCTATAAACTCCACGGGGGCGTGGGGGTGTGAAACCCCCACTCCGACAGCGCCACCCGCACCCAAGGCCATATTTCTCGTGCAAACGCTTCTCGAAGTCATCCTGCCCGTCTTCCTTGTCATCGGCTTTGGCTATGTCTCTGTCTGGCGAGGGTATTTTCCGGTGTCGGGCATCGACGGGGTCATGCGGTTCGCGCAAAGCTTCGCGATCCCCTGCCTGCTGTTCCAATCGATCGCGCATCTGGATCTCTCGGCCTCGTTCGACCCGCGACTGCTGTTCAGCTTCTACACCGGCGCGGCGGTCTGTTTCACGCTGGGTCTGTTCGGCGCGCGCATCCTGTTCAAACGCGACTGGGAAGACTGTGTGGCCATCGGGTTCTGCAGCCTCTTTTCCAACTCGGTCCTGCTGGGGCTGCCGATCACGGAACGCGCCTATGGGCCCGAGGCGCTGATCGGGAACTTTGCGATCATCGCCATCCACTCGCCGTTTTGCTACGGGCTGGGGATCACGGTGATGGAGTTCGTGCGCAACCGGGGCCAATCCGGTCCGGCCTTTGCGCGCAATGTGGCGCGGGCGATGTTCCACAATCCGCTGGTTCTGGGCATTCTCGCGGGCTTTGCCGTGAACTTTAGCGGGCTGGCGATCCCCGGTGTGATCGACGACGCGCTGTCGCTGATCGTACGCGCTGCCCTGCCCGCGGCCTTGTTCGCCTTGGGCGGCGTGTTGATCCAGTACCGCCCCGAGGGCGACAGCAAGACCATCGCCATGGTCTGCCTTTTGGCACTGATCGTCCATCCCGCGATTGTCTGGTTCATGGGCAGCGGCTTTGGCCTGCCGCAGGATCTGTTCCGCTCGGGCGTGCTGACGGCAGCGATGGCACCGGGGTTCAACGCCTATATCTTCGCCAATATGTATGGCCGCGCGCGGCGGGTCGCGGCAAGCTCGGTGCTGGTGGCGACGGTGGGGTCGGTGCTGACCGCGTGGCTCTGGCTCAGCGTGCTGCCATGATGCCCGTGCTCTATTCTTTCCGGCGCTGCCCCTATGCTATGCGCGCGCGGCTCGCGCTGCGGTCGGCCCGCCAGCAGGTGCAGCTGCGCGAGGTCGTGCTGCGCGACAAGCCCGCCGCCTTTCTCGCGACCTCGCCCAGTGGGACAGTGCCCTGTCTGGCGCTGGATACGGGCGAGGTCATTGACGAAAGCCTCGACATCATGATCTGGGCACTGCGCCGACACGATCCCGAAGGGCTGCTGCAGATGCCTGACGCGGGATGGGACTGGATTAACCGCTGCGACGGGCCCTTCAAACAGGCACTGGACCGCACGAAATACGCCACCCGCTACCCCGACGCCGATCCGGAGGCAGAGCGGGCCAAAGCCGCCGCCCATCTGGCGGCGCTGGACGCGCAAATTGGCACCTATATTTTCGACACCCCCAGCCTTGCCGACATGGCGATCGCCCCCTTCGTGCGGCAGTTCGCCTTCATCGACAAACCCTGGTTCGACGCGCAGCCCTGGCCGCAGTTGCAGGCGTGGTTGGACCGCTTCCTGACCGCGCAGGCCTTTACCGCCGTGATGGATAAATACCCGCAATGGGCAGAGGGCGACGCGCCTACGGTCTTTCCTGCCTAGGCCGACAAACCCTTCGCCCCGCCCCCGCGTACGCTGCATTGCGGCACAAGTTACCCTACGTCACAAAGTCGCACCGCTGCCCTGACAGCCGTCAGGCAGGTTGCCACAGCGGCGTGCACACTCCTAACCTTGGGTCGTGGTCCCACCGGATCACAACAACCGGGAGGAGATATAATGAAACATTTCAGATCAGGTCTGGTCGCCGGGGCGCTGGCCCTTGGCACCGCCTTTGCCACCCTAACCCCCGCATGGGCCCAAGAGCTGCCCCGCGGCGATGCGACCGCCTTGGGGTTCGACCCTGACCGACTGGCGCGGATGGATGCCACCTTTGGCGCGCTGGTGGACAAGGGGATGACGCCGGGGGCCGTGCTGATGCTGATCCGCGACGGTCAGATCGCGCATCTGTCCACCATGGGCAAACGCACCCCCGACGGGGAGCCGATGACCGAAGACACGCTGTTCCGCATCTACTCCATGACCAAACCCATCACATCCGTCGCCGCGATGATGCTGGTCGAAGAAGGCAAACTGCTGCTGAACGCGCCCGTCTCGACCTATCTGCCCGCCTATAACACCCTGACCGTGGTCACCGGCGAGAAAGACGCCGAGGGCAAGCCCGTGACCCGCCCCGCCAAAGGCGTGATGACGGTGCGCGACCTGATGCGCCATACCTCGGGGCTGACCTATGGCTTCTTCGGGGCCGGTCCCGCGCGCGAGGCCTATAACGCGGCCGGGGTCGCCTCGCCCGAGAACACGGCGATCGAACAGGCCAATCTGCTGGCGTCCCTGCCGCTGGAGCATGACCCCGGCACCACATGGGAATACTCCCGCGCGACAGATGTTCTGGGCGCGGTGGTAGAGGTCGCCTCAGGCCAGACGCTTGAAGAATTCATGAAGGCGCGTATTTTCGATCCGCTGGGGATGGAGGATACGGCCTTCTACATCGATGACGCGGCGGATTTCCCACGGATCGCCGAACCCTTTGCCGATCAGGCCAAACTGGGCAGCCGCGATGTCTTTGACCCGCGCGTGCGCAAGCCGAACCAGTCGGGCGGCGGCGGGCTGATGTCCACGGTGCATGACTACGCCAAATTCGCGCAGATGATGCTGAATGGCGGAGAGTTGAACGGCACGCGGCTGCTGTCGCCTAAGTCGGTGCAGCTGATGACCTCGAACCACCTTGAGGGCATCAAACCCGGCAAATACTACCTGCCCGGCCCCGGCTACGGCTTTGGTCTGGGGTACGGTGTGCGACTTGAAACCGGCAATGCCCCGTCAATGGGCTCCGCCGGTGAATACAACTGGGGCGGTGCCGCGGGAACCGGCTATCACGCGGACCCTGCCGAAGATATGATCGCGCTGCTCATGATCCAGTCCCCTGCCAATCGTGGGCCGCTGCGGCTGATCTTCAAGAACCTCGCCTTTAGCACGCTGGCCGACAGCCGCGTCGACGACTGACCCGGCGGGGCCACGCGCCCCGCCCCATACCCTCGCGCAAAAGGCCCCTGACGTCGGGGCCTTTTGTCGTTCAGCACGACAGATCGCTGGCTTGCGACAGGGAAACCCCCTAAAATTTCACACCGGCCATTGTCAGCGGGATGGTCCGCGTTACGTCATCGCTTTGATTATAAAGGATTCACATTGTGGCAACAGAAACACTCGGCGCGCTAAATCCTGTAACTGCGATCGCATTGGTCGGCGCGATCGGGGTGGGGTCTCAATGGATCGCATGGCGGCTGCGCATGCCCGCGATCGTGCTGATGCTGGTGGCCGGTATCCTGATCGGACCGGTTCTGGGCATCTTCGACCCCGCACGGGATATCGGGCCGTTGATGGGGCCGATGATCTCTATCGCCGTGGCGATTATCCTGTTCGAGGGCGGTCTGTCGCTGAACTTTCACACGCTGCAGGACGCGGTCGGCGGTGTGCGCCGGCTGGTCTATATCGGCGCGCCCCTTGGCTGGCTGATGTCGGCGCTGTCGCTGCATTATGTGGCGGGGCTCAGCTGGTCCAGCGCGGCCGTCTTTGGCGGGATCATGATTGTGACCGGCCCCACGGTGATCGCGCCGCTGCTGCGCACCGCGCGGCTGTCGCGCCGCCCTGCCACCCTGTTGCAATGGGAGGCGATCCTGAACGACCCCATTGGCGCGCTGGCCGCCGTGCTGGCCTTCGAGGTCGTGATCGCGCTGAACACCGCCACCACCGCGTCCGAGGCGATGCTGGAGCTGTTTATCGGTGCCGCCGTCGCCACTGCCGCCGGTGTCGCTGCGGGGATCGGCCTGTCGCGCGCCTTCAAACGCGGCTGGGTGCCCGAGTATATGAAGGTGCCCGTGCTCTTTGCCCTGCTGCTGGGGGTCTTTGCCGCGTCCGATGCCGTGCTGCATGAAAGCGGGCTGCTGGCGGTGACCATCATGGGGATCGTGATCGCGAACTCCAAACTGCCCAGCTACGAGGAAATGCGCCGCTTCAAGGAACATGCCACCGTGCTGCTGGTGTCGGGCGTGTTCATCCTGCTGGCCGCAGGGCTGGATGTCGAAGCGCTTGGCAATCTTGACTGGCGCGCGGCGGCCTTTGTGGCTGTGGTGGTGCTGGTCGCACGGCCTGTGACGGTGTTTATCTCGCTCGTCGGGTCGGGCATCCCGTTTCGCGAAAAATTGCTGGTGGCCCTGACCGGACCACGCGGCGTCGTGCTGGTCGCGGTCGCGGGTCTGTTTGGCGAACGCCTGCTGAGCCTCGGGTTCGAGGACGCCGCCCTGATCGCGCCGCTTGCCTTTGCGCTTGTGGCGGTGACCGTGGTGGTCAACGGCTTCACCCTCGCACCCTTTGCACGGCTTTTGGGGCTGACCGGTGCGGACACGCCCGGCGTGGTGATCATCGGCGGCTCGGATTGGACAACGCAGCTGGCCGAAGTGCTCAAGAAAGCGAAGATTCCGGTGCTGATGACCGACCCCAACTTCATCCGCCTGCGCAAGGCGCGTGCGGCGGGGATCGACACATTCTCGGGCGATATTCTGTCAGAAGCGGCAGAGCAGCGCGTGGAACTCGTCAGCTATGCCACGCTGATCGCTGCCACGGATAACGACGCTTACAACACGCTGGTCACCACCGACCTGGCGCCGGAATTCGGCCGCGAGAATGTGTTTCAGGTGATGCGCGAGAAATCCGAAAGCAGCCGCCACCAACTGCCCCGCACCCTTGGCGGTCGGCCCTTGGGGCTAGAGGCGACCCATGCCGAACTGCGTGATCTGATCGCCCAAGGCTGGCGCTTCCGCAGCACGCGTCTCTCCGAGGAGTTCACGCTGGAAGACTGGCGCGCCGAAAGCCCCGAGGCGCGGTTGCTCGCCCAGATCACCACCAGCGGCGAGATCAAGTTCATGCGCAAGAACGAAGAGTTCAAGGGCGGCGACGGCATCCATGTTATCGCTCTGCGCCCGCCGGAGGAGTGATCAGACCACACCCACCCGCGCAGCATACTATCTGCGCGGGTATTTCAGCTTTGCATTAACCTTAATTGGACCATTTTTTCGCCACACCGGTCAGGCAGTTGCTTCAGTCATGTAGGTAACCAACTGAAAAGGCACATCTATGTTAATAAGTTCACTTTTCTCTGGCGGCAGCCAGCAGTCTCAGCCCAAAGGGGCCGAGAAACAGAAAGATAAGTCCGAGACCGGTAACACCGAAAAGAACAACGCCAAAGCCAAAGACGAACAGCCGGCCGCGCAAGAAACGCAGCCCACCGCTGAAACTGCCCCTGCGCAGTCGTCTCAGGCCGCCGCCCCTGCGCAGAAAGCGCAAGCCCCCGCTGCGGAGGCTCCGGCTCCCGTCGCCCCAACCCCGGTTGCCACCTCGGACGCCGAAGACAGCGGCATGAGCGAGGCGCAAGCCCGCGCCGCAGCCGAAGCCCGGATCGAAGCCGCACAGGCCCGCAGCCTGATCGACTCGATTGCGCCGGTCAGCAGCTCGCCCCAGCAGGCCAGCAAATCCTACCTGTCGGCCCTGCTGAAATCGAACGCGCCAACAGAGGCCGCATCAACGGCCAAATCCGCCGCTGAGCCCGTCGCCGACAAGGCCGACAAAGCGCTGAAAGCCGCCGCGTAACCCACGCAGCCCCGCCGCGCCCGAACACCCTTCGGGCGCGGCGCATGGTTCACAACCAAGACAGACATCAAAACGCAGGCGCTGAAGCGCGCGAATTATGTATGATTATCAATGAGTTGAAGTGGTGCGGGTGAAGGGACTCGAACCCCCACGCCATAGGCGCCAGAACCTAAATCTGGTGCGTCTACCAATTCCGCCACACCCGCATTGCGCGTTCACTATCAAAGAAATTTCCCAGTGGCGAGGGGGAAAAACGCGCATGACGTATAGTTTTTCTCACCTGCCACGCGTGCCTGCACCCGACGGCCGCTAGAGGTCCAGCGCCTTGAAGACGCGGGGGATTTCTTCGACCAGATCTTCGGCGATCAGCCCCGGTCCGAACTGACGTGCGGCCTCTACATGCAGCCACGTGGCATATTGCGCCGCCTCGAAAGGCGCGATGCCGCGGGCCAGCAGACCGGTGATCATGCCCGACAGCACATCCCCCGCGCCTGCGGTGGCAAGCCACGGGGCCGCGCGATCGCCCGTGCCGTGATGCGCCGCGACGCGGCCGTCGGGATGCGCGATCAGGGTTGTCGCCCCCTTATACAGAACAACCGCCCCCGCCTTTTGCGCCGCCATCAGACAGGCCTGCGCCTTATCGGCGTCACTCTCGGATATCTGCTTGAAAAGGCGCGCGAACTCTCCGCCATGCGGGGTCAGCACGCAGTGCGGGCCAAGGCGCTCCCACAGGGTGGGCTCCTGCGCGATCAGGGTCAGCGCGTCGGCGTCCAGCACGCAGGGCTTGCCGCATTCAAGCACTGCCCGCACCAGCGCCACATGGGCCGGTTTCATCCCCAAGCCCGGCCCGATGCACATTGCCCGCACGCGTTTGTCACCGGCCAGCTCTGCCAAATCCTCGGGGCCTGTGACGCGCGACAGCATCAGGGCGGTGATCTGCATCGCCACCTCCATCTGCGCGGCGGGCGGTACGGCCAGTGTGACCAGCCCCGCCCCCATCCGCAAAGCCGCACGCCCGGACAGCCGCGCAGCACCTGTGCGCCCGGCCCCACCGGTCACGACAATCGCGTGCCCGTGGTCGAACTTATGCCCCTGCCCCTTGGTCAATTGATCAAAGTCCAGCGTGTCTGCGGTGATGGCACTCGGTTGCATGGCAGCCCCTTTCCGGTCCGTCTTTTGCCCAAAGATAAACCACCTGCCCAAGCGATAGCCAAGCCTGTCAGCACATGGATTTTCAAACTGCACAAATTTTAATCGCCACGCACATAAAACAGCCGATGCGCACAAATTTTCGCCTCTTTCGGTGGACTCCATCGCGCGTCTGGTAGACCGTCGGCCCGCACGGTGAGATGACACCGATGTAGACCGAAAATCACCCGTCTGGCAGGGAGGCCTCAGATGAAAAAGATCGAAGCTGTAATCAAGCCGTTCAAGCTTGATGAAGTCAAGGAGGCGCTCCAAGAGGTTGGCGTTCAGGGCCTTAGCGTTATCGAAGTCAAAGGCTTCGGGCGTCAAAAGGGCCATACAGAATTGTACCGTGGCGCTGAATATGTCGTGGATTTTCTGCCCAAGGTAAAAATCGAAATCGTGTTGGACGACGATCAGGTAGACGCCGCCATCGAGGCCATCGTATCGGCCGCGAAGACCGAAAAGATCGGCGACGGCAAAATCTTCGTCAGCCCCATCGAACAAACAATCCGCATCCGTACCGGCGAGACCGGGTCAGACGCGCTTTAATCGAATTTACGAGATTCAAGAAAAGGATATCATCCAATGAGCACCAAGGACTTCCTGAAGAAGATCAAGGACGAGGACATCGAATACGTTGATGTACGTTTCACCGATACACGCGGTAAACTGCAGCACGTGACAATCGTCTCCGATCTTGTTGACGAAGATTTTGTCGAAGAAGGGTTCATGTTTGACGGCTCCTCCATCGCGGGTTGGAAAAGCATCGAAGCCTCCGACATGAAGCTGATGCTCGACACGGACACCGCTTATGTTGATCCGTTCTATGCCGAAAAAACCATCTGCGTGCACTGCTCTGTTGTAGAGCCCGACACAGGCGAAGCCTATGAGCGTGACCCCCGTGGCACCGCGCAAAAAGCCGAAGCCTATCTGAAAGCCTCCGGTATCGGTGATGTGGCCTATATGGGTCCGGAAGCCGAATTCTTCCTGTTCGATAACGTCAAATTCTCGAACTCGATCAACAAGGTATCCTACGAAGTTGATGCGTCCGACGCGTCCTGGAACACCGACACCGACTATGAAATGGGCAACATGGGCCACCGCCCGGGCCTCAAGGGCGGCTACTTCCCCGTGAACCCCACGGACGAAGCACAGGACCTGCGCGCCGAAATGCTTTCGACCATGAAACGTCTTGGCATGAAGGTCGACAAACACCACCACGAAGTGGCGTCCTGCCAGCACGAACTGGGCCTGATCTTCGGCACGCTGACCGAACAGGCGGACGAGCTGCAGAAATACAAATACGTGATCCACAACGTGGCGCACGCCTATGGTAAATCCGCAACCTTCATGCCCAAGCCGATCTATGGCGACAACGGCTCCGGCATGCACGTGAACATGTCGATCTGGAAAGACGGCAAGCCCCTCTTCGCAGGCGACAAATATGCCGACCTAAGCCAGGAAGCGCTGTATTTCATCGGCGGTATCCTGTCCCACGCGAAATCGCTGAACGCCTTCACCAACCCGGCGACCAACAGCTACAAGCGTCTGATCCCCGGTTTCGAAGCCCCCGTTCTGCGCGCCTATTCCGCACGCAACCGCTCGGGCTGTGTCCGTATCCCATGGACCGAATCCCCCAAGGCAAAACGCGTAGAGGCCCGCTTCCCCGATCCGGCGGCAAACCCCTACCTGTGCTTTGCCGCGCTGCTGATGGCCGGCCTTGACGGGATCAAGAACAAGATCGATCCGGGCGAAGCCATGGATAAAAACCTCTATGATCTGCCGGCCGAAGAACTGGCCGATATCCCAACCGTTTCCGGTTCCCTGCGCGAAGCGCTGGAAGAGCTGCAGTCGGATATGGATTACCTGCTGGCCGGTGACGTATTCACCAAAGACCAGATCGAAGGCTATATCGAACTCAAGATGGAAGAAGTGCACAAATACGAGCACACCCCCCACCCTGTTGAATTCGGCATGTACTACAGCTGCTAAACGCGGTCTCCACCCGGACGGGTGGCCAGACCAACAGCAAAGGGCGTCCCTATCGGGGCGCCCTTTCGCTTGGAATGCGTCTTGCTATTTGAAGTTCGAAACAGCTGAGCTAGAGTCAGCCGAAGTTTAATATAGTCAGAGGTTATTTCATGCGCCCCACCAAACGTCTTGCCACGGCACTTATGCTTTCTTTGGGCTTCGCCGCCCCAGTTGCAGCGGCCCAATGTGGCAACAACGCGGGAGGCTTCGACGCCTGGAAACCCGCCTTCGCGAAAGAGGCCGCCGCCGCGGGTGTCGGTCAACGGGGGCTCGATGCACTGGCAAACGCGCGCTATGCCAGCAGCACCATCGCCGCCGACCGCAACCAGAAATCCTTCAACTATTCGCTCGATAAATTCATGCAGGTGCGCGGTGCCGATACGATCGTCGCCCAAGGCCGCAAGCGCAAGGCCCGCAATGCAAGCTTCTACCAGTCACTCGAAGCGCGCTACGGCGTGCCAGCGGGGGTGATCATCGCGATCCACGGGATGGAAACCGCCTTTGGTGGCTTCATGGGCGATACCTCGGTGGTGTCTGCGATCACAACGCTGACCTATGACTGCCGCCGCTCCGATTTCTTTGCCCCCCACGCCATCGGCGCGCTGAAACTGGTTGATACCGGCGCGATCAACGGCGGCACCAAAGGCGCAAAACATGGCGAGCTTGGCCACACCCAATTCCTGCCCGGCAATGCCCTGCGCTATGGGGTGGACGGTAACGGCGACGGCCGCGTTGATTTCTACAACCAGACCGATGCGCTGGCTTCGACCGCGAACTTCCTGCGTCAGAAAGGCTGGCAACCCGGGGCCGGCTATCAGGAAGGGCAAACCAACTTCAATGTGATCAAACAGTGGAACGCTGCCGGCGTGTACCAGAAAGCCATCGCCATCATGGCCGCCCGCATCGACGGCTAACCCCCTCGAAAATAAAAACAACCGCCACGCGCGCGCCGGTCCTGCGGCGCGCGCGTTTTGCTTCCAAATGGCTGAAAATCCTCGCCGAAGGCATCCGCCCCGTGCCACCCGCACCACCCCATTGCAATTGCAGCACCCAAGCGCCATATAGCGCCCATAGGGAAAGGCCCCTGCCGTCCGCATATCGGTGAAGTCCTTGATCAAGAACACACCTTCAATCTCGCGGATTGACGGGCAACGCGGACCCCCTTCGACTTTTGCGAGAGCAGGAGTGTTATGATGACAACCCAAACCCATCCCACCGCCGTACCTTCGGCTGATGTGCTGAAATCCCAAGCCAAACGCTTGCGCGCGGACCTTGCAGCCCAAGGCACAGCACTGTCCCATGCGGCGACGCTGGAAATGGTGGCCCACCAATGGGGCGCGCGCGACTGGAACACCCTAAGCGCGCAGGCCGCGGCCCCTGCGCAGGGCTGGACGCCCGGGGACCGCGTGCAAGGCCGCTATCTAGGCCATCCCTTTACCGGCGTGGTCAAGGCGGCGCGGCTATCGGGCAGTGGCATGTGGTCGCTGACCCTGCGCTTTGACACGGCGATTGATGTTGTGACCTCGCCCCTGTTCAGCAATATGCGGCGGCAGATCAATGCGGTGGTCGATGCCCAGGGGGTCTCCCCGCGCAAGACCTCTGACGGGCAGCCGCATCTGGTTCTGACCTAGCGCCATCAATCCCGAACCATCGCGCCTGTCTGGGTCCGCTCAGGCAGGCGCATCTCCGTCGCGCACCACATAGGTGTGGATCGTGAAGACCACCGCGTCGCTTTCGGGCAGACGCAGGATGCACTGCCGCTCTGACCGGATAAAGGGCATGTCGCTGCCTGTCTCGCGCCGTCGCGGCTGGTGCAGATCCGCATCCGCATAGCGCAGCTTGTTGAACCGCCACAGGGGCCGCCCTGCCCGCACGCCGTCAAACAGACGCTGCACACGCCGCGCGATGTCGGCGTCATATTCATCGACCGGAGTGTGAATGCCGGTCAGGGGTTGCTCTATCTTGTCCGCCAGCCGCCAGTTCGCCGGAAAGCACAGTGCCGCAGCGGTCAGCACATGTTCATCGCCACGCTTTTGCAGGATGCAGAGGTCTTCTTGCACCAGATGCGCCAGCGTCCACAGCGGTTGCGACCGGTCCAGCGTGACCTTGCGCCCGTCGGGGCAAACCACGGCATCAGCCCCGAGGGTGAAACCGAAACGTGGCAGAAGGGTCAGCGCCTCGGACAGCAGCTCTGCCGCGGCGGGTCTGGCGGCCTCGCTTTGGTAGAAAACAGCCTCGGGTCGTTCCGCCAGCAGCGCTTCGCGGTAGACCATCTGCGGCGCGTAGGCTTCGTCCATCAGCAACCAGTCCTCCGCCCCGCAAGGCCCCGTGCCCGGCAATCCGGGCGTGCCGGTTTGCGCGTCCGGTAGTCTGGTTTGCAATATCACGGGCATGAGGTCTCCTTTTTTGGTCAGCGGATGAGGGCCAGCCGGGTGCGAAGCCGGCGGTGTGGCGCACAGGCCCGCTGCCGGGGCGCAGCCTGCTACGGGCCATGCCTTCGGCGAGGATTTAGGGCCATTTGGAAGCGGCTGTCAGTTCTTCAGAGCGTCTTGCAGCGCCGGCAGGAAGCGTTGTTCGTAGTCACTGCCGACCAGCGGGCCGGCGTAGCGGAACAGAACCGTGCCGTCGCCCGCGATGATGAACGTCTCTGGCGGGGCGGTGACGCCCCAGTTGATGGCCGTGCGCCCCTGCGGGTCAAAGGCGACGCCTTCGAAGGGGTTGCCATCATTGGTCAGGTAGCTGGTTGCGGGGCCGACCGTGTCTTTGAAGTTGACGCCGATGATCGACAGCCCCTGCGCCTGCATATCAAGCAGCTGCGGATGTTCGGCGCGGCAGGGCGGGCACCAGCTGGCCCAAAAGTTGACCAGCGTCACCTCGCCATTGGTCAGCACATCCGGTGCCGCGGCGGGAAACCCTTCCAGTGGTTTTTCCGGCAGCGCGGGGGCCATCTGTCCCACCAGCGTCGAGGGCAGCCCTTCGGGATCGGGGCGGAACATGCCAAAGGCGGCAAGTGCCACGAAACCGGCGAAGACCAGCGGTGGCGCGATCATGAGCGGAGAGATTTTAGGCATCTTTACGGGCCTCTATATCAGCAAGTGTGGCGCGGGCCTTGCGGCCCTTGTTCAGGCTCAGCCCCACCAGTCCCGCCAGCAGCAGCAGCGACACCCCATAGGCGGCCAGCACCTCGGCGGCGTATTTCCCAAGGTCCGGCATCATGCGCCCCTTTCGCTGCGCGCCAGCAGCGCGCGGGCGCGGCGCAGACGGATTTCGGTCCCTGTGCGGTACAGAACCAGCGCCAGAAACAGCAGGCCAAAGCCGACCATACTGATCAGCAGCGGGTAGAAAAACACATCCGATACGGTACGCCCGCCGGTGGCCAGCGGGACAGAGGTGCCTTGATGCAGCCCCTGATTCCAGAACTTGACCGCATAGCGCGACAGCACCGCAAAGACCGAGCCCACCAGGCACAGGACCGAGGTCAGGTCTGCAGCGGTATCGGGGTCCTCGACCGCTTCCCACAGGGCGATATAGCCGAGGTAGAACAGAAACAGGATCAGAAAGGACGTCAGCCGCGGATCCCATGCCCACCAGGTGCCCCACATGGGCTGCCCCCAGATCGCACCGGTGATCAGCGCGATCACTGTCATGGTGACGCCCACAGGGGCCGCCGCCTTGGCCGCAAGGGCGCTGACGTGATGCCGGCGGATCAGCCAGACCAGCGAGGCCACAAGCATCATGAACCATGCGTTGATCGCCATCAGCGCGGCGGGCACATGCAGGTAGATGATCTTGACCGTCGATCCTTGACGGTAATCATCCGGCGTGCCGAAAAAACCCCAGCCCAGACCGACGATCAGACACAGCGCCGCCCCCCCCCAGACATAGGGTTGTACGCGGGCCGAGAGGCCTAAAAATTTCACCGGATTGGCGTATTCCCATAAAGACATGGCGGGGTTCTATCGCTCCGTTTCCTGGCACTCAATGGTCAAAAGCGCGCACTCACCTTAAGGTCATCCGCAGCACCGCGGCAGAGGCGAAGGGCATGAGCGCGATGGTGCCAAAGGTGATGCCAGCCAACAGGGTCAGAGGGGTCGTGGCATCCAGCCCCATTGCGCCGCGGCGCGCGGCCTCTGCCCCGAAGATCAGCGTCGGCACGTACAGCGGCAGCACCAGCAACGACATCAGCAACCCGCCGCGTTTGATGCCCACGGTCAGCGCCGCGCCAAAGGTGCCGATCACCGACAGCGCGGGCGTGCCCAGACCCAGCGAGGCCACCAGCCACAGATACCCCGTGGGCGCGAGGTTCAGCATCACCCCCAACACAGGGGCCGCCAGCACCAGCGGCAGCCCTGTCGTCACCCAGTGGGACAGCGCCTTGACGCCCAACGCCGCCTCAAGCGGCAGCGGTGCCGTGGCCAGCAGGTCCAGCGTGCCATCCTCGTAATCCAGCGCAAGCAGCCGGTCGAGCGAGAGCAGGCAGGCCAGCAGCGCCCCCAGCCAAAGCACACCGGGCGCGATGGTCCCCAACAGATCGGGGTGCGGCCCGACCGAGAAGGGCACCAGTACGGTGACAATCAGGAAGAACGCCAGTCCGAGGCCAAAGCCCCCGCCCGCCCGAAAGGCAAGCATCAGGTCACGGCGCAGCAGGGCGATCACAGGAAAGCCTCGTCACTGGCACCGCTGCGCTGTGATGGTTTGGCGCGAAACGGGGTAATGTCAAAGCTATGCGCTTTCAGGCCAAGGTCGATATGGGTCGCGATCAGCGCCGTGCCGCCGGCCCCCAGATGCGCCGTCACCGCGGCGGCGAAAAGCCCGACGGCGGCGGCGTCCAGCGACACGGTCGGCTCGTCCAGCACCCAGATGGGCCGCCCCGTAACCATCAACCGCGCCAGCCCCAAGCGCCGCTTCTGCCCCGCAGACAAAGTGCCTGCCAGCCGGTCTTGCAGCGGCTCGAGGTCATAGGCGGCCAGTGCCTCGGTGATATCGCGTTGCCCGAAGACCTGTGCCCAGAATGTGAGGTTTTCGCGCACGCTCAGCATCGCTTTCAGCCCGTCGGCGTGCCCGGCGTAGGCGATGGTTTCCTCTGCCCCGTCGATCTGCCCCGACAAGGGCGGTTGCAGCCCCGCGATGCAGCGCAGTAGCGTGGTCTTGCCCGCCCCGTTCGGCCCTCGCAGGATCAAGGCAGCCCCCGGTTCAATCGCAAAGGACACCCCGTCCAGCACGGGCACACCGCCGCGCGCGACGGCAAGGTCGGTGACACGCAGGGTCATATCAGACGGGGATCATCGCCAAAGCGATGCGACGGCCTTCGCTGAGCAGGACGTTATACGTCCGCGCCGCCGCGGGGGACGACATGACATCAACCCCGATGCCCGCATCTTCGAGCGTGCGTCGCAGGTTGGCCGGGATATGCGCAATCTCGGCCCCCGTACCGATAAACAGGATGTCGATCTTGCCCGCCAGCGCCAGCAGCGGTGCGTGATCATCAAAGCCTTGCCACGCAGAAACCCCCGAAGTGCCTGCGATCACCGGTCCTTCGAACACCGTGCCGCCAATGCGGAAGAAACCGGGGCCATAGCCTTCGACGGGTTTGGCATCCGAATACACAACCTCGTTCAAACGCATGATGTTCTCCTTCTCGCGGGGGCTGCGCGATCATAGCGGATCACGCGCGGACAATACAGATCAACTGGCGGTGAAATGGGGCGGCCCTAGGGGCCAAGCGTCACGCCGGATGCGGGCGCGGAACGGTGCTGCCAGCAAGGGGTGCCCCGCTGGCAGCGAAATATATTACGCGTCGATGTTGGCGTATTGGCCGGTATTGTTGTTGTCTTTCTTGGACCAGTCGCGTTTGACGCCCAGAAACAGCACGACGTTCTTGGCCACATAGACCGAAGAATAGGTGCCCACAACAACGCCCCATGTAATCGCGAAGACAAAGCCACGGATCACATCGCCGCCCAGAACCAGCAGCGCGATGAGCGCGAGCAAGGTGGTGCCCGATGTCATCAAGGTCCGGCTCAGGGTTTCGTTAACGCTGAGGTTCATGATCTCGCGCAGGTCGCGTTTCTTGTATTTGCGCAGGTTTTCACGCAGGCGGTCAAAGATCACCACGGTGTCGTTGATCGAATAGCCGATGATGGTCAGGATCGCCGCGATCACCGCCAGATCGAAGCGGATCTGCAGGGCCGAGAACACGCCGATGGTCAGCACCACATCGTGGAACAGCGCCGCGACCGCCCCGACAGAGAACTGCCATTCGAACCTGAGCCAGATGTAGATCAGGATCGCCCCTAGGGAGGCGGCAACCGCCAGAAACGCGGTCTGGATCAGCTCGCCCGACACTTTGGGGCCAACAGATTCGACCGAGGTGAAGACGATGTTCGGGGCAACGGTTTTCAACGCTTTCTCGACATTCTGGATCATCTCGGGGGATGCGGCCTCTTCGCCCTCCTGGGCCTGGATGCGGACCATCGCGACATGTTTGGTGCTGTCGCTGGCAGGGTCAAACACCTCTGAGATGGACACATCGCCAAGCTCCAGCGGTTCCAGCGCCGTGCGGTAGGCCGCCACGTCCACGGCTGCGTCGCTTTGCGTGCGCAGGGTCGTGCCCCCGCGGAAGTCGATGCCGTAGTTCAGACCCATGGTGAACCACACGGCCAAGGCCAGCAGCACCGCCACACAGGAAGCCCCAAAGGTCAGTCTAGCGTGTTTGAAGAAGTCGATATTCGTATCGTCGGGGATCAGTCTCAGCCGCATGGTGCGCGTTCCTATACCGTGATTGTCTTGGGACGGCGGCGTTCAAACCAGAACACCACGATCAGACGTGTGACGAAATACGCCGTAAAGACCGACGTGACGATGCCAAGCCCCAGCGTCACCGCGAACCCGCGCACAGGGCCGGAGCCAAGCACAAAGAGGATCGTTGCAATGATGAAGGTGGTGATGTTGGCGTCCAGAATGGCGCTAAGCGCGCGTTCATAGCCAAGGCTGATGGCGCGGGCCGGTCCCTTGGCGGTCTTGAGCTCTTCGCGGATGCGTTCAAAGATCAGCACGTTGGCGTCCACCGCCATACCCACTGTCAGAACGATCCCCGCGATACCGGGCAGGGTCAGCGTGGCACCAATCAGGCTTAGCAAGCCAAAGATCATGCCGACGTTGATGATCAGCGCGATATTGGCGAACAGCCCGAACAGCCCGTAGCTGGCCCACATAAAGAACAGTACCGCGGCAAAGGCGACGCTGGTCGCGATCTTGCCCGCGTCAATGCTGTCCTGACCCAGTTCCGGCCCGATAGTGCGTTCCTCGACAAAGGTCAGACCCGCAGGCAAGGCCCCTGCCCGCAGCAAGACGGCCAGATTGGTGGATTCCTCGACCGTGAAGTTGCCGGTGATGATGCCCGACCCGCCGGGGATCGCGCTTTGGATGGTGGGGGCGCTGATGACCTCGTCATCCAGCACAATGGCGAAAGGCGCGCCGATGTTCTCTGCCGTGTAGGTGCCGAACTTGCGCGCGCCGGTGGTGTCAAAGCGGAAGCTGACAGCGGGACGGCCGTTCTGGTCAAAGCTGGGCTGCGCATCGACCAGCTGTTCGCCGGTCACGACGGGCGCGGTCTCGATGATATAGAAGACACCGGGCGCTTCGGCGTCTGGCAAAAGAGAATTGCCCAGACCCGGTGCCGCGTTTTCATTGGCGCCACGGTTCACCACGGGGTTGAACGTCAGCTGCGCCGTGGTCCCGATGATCGCTTTCAGCTCTGCGGCCGACCCGATGCCGGGCACCTGAATAAGGATACGGTCCGCGCCCTGACGCTGGATCGTGGGTTCGCGTGTGCCCACCTCGTCGATGCGGCGGCGGATGATTTCCAGCGACTGCTGCATCGTGCGCTCGTCCGTGGCCTGTTTCTCGGCATCGGTCAGCGTGATGGTGATGATGTCATTGGCACCGTTCACCACGATGTCGTTCTGCCCTGTGCCCGTCAGCGACTGCACGGGGCGGGCCAAGGCACGGGTCGCCTCCAGCGCTTGTGCCATGACAGAGGCATCGTTGATGCGCACGCGCAGCTCGCCCTTGGGGGCGTCAACGCGGCGGACCGGCGTGATCGAGCGCAACGCATCGCGGACCTCGGGCCAGGCGGCCTCCATCCGGTTGGCGTAAACATCTTCGACATTCACTTCGGCCAGCAAATGGGCCCCGCCGCGCAGATCGAGGCCAAGGTTGACCAGACGTTCCGGCATCCACTCGGGCCAAAGCGCCTTTTGCGCCTCAAGCTCGGGGGTGGCGCCAGCAACGCTGATCGCCTTGACCGCATCATTGTGCTGTTCGACGGGTCCGTAGAACGCATTGGGCAGCGCCAGCCACAGGCCAGCGGCACAGGTGAGGATGATCAACACCCGTTTCCACAGATCAATCTGAAGCATGGTACTGCCCTTTTCTCGACACGCCCGAAGGGGCGCTTACTTGGCTGGTTCGGTCTTGGAGACGACGGTGGCGATGGTCGATTGCACAACGCGCACTTTGACGTTGTCGGCCAGTTCGACTTCCAGCTCACCGTCATCTTTGACTTTGACGACTTTGCCGATCAGACCGCCAGCGGTGACCACTTGATCGCCACGACGCAGACCGTCCACCATTGCCTTATGCTCTTTCACCTTCTTTTGCTGAGGGCGGATAAGCAGAAAATACATGATCGCGAAGATCAGGATCAGGGGTACAAATTGCTGAATGGCTTCCATGGAGGTCGTCCTTTGTGTTGGGCGCATGCCGCAAACGGCCTGCCGTCTAAGTTTGGCGGAACCTATGGTCAGACGCGGGGCTTTGCAAGGTGGGTTCCGGGGGGAAATGGCGCCGCCCGGTGTCGCAGCCTGCAATAAGCTGTTTGCGCAAGCATCCAAGGGCCGGATCGCCCCCCGGCGCATCCACATCTGGCACCGCGATCCACAATCGGGCATAACGCGCGCAACGCAGATCATGCGACTCGGACGACAAAGGAACAGCCCATGCACGACATCAAAGCCATCCGTGAAAACCCCGATGCTTTCGACGCGGCCCTCGCACGGCGCGGCGACACCCCTGTGAGCGCGCAGGTACTGGCACTGGACGAGGCACGGCGGGCCAAGATTTCAGCAGCGGAAACGGCGCAGGCCGAGCAGAACAAAGCCTCCAAACTGGTGGGCGCGGCCAAGGCCAAGGGCGACGAGGCCGAATTCGAACGTCTGCGCACCTTGGTCAGCGACAAGAAGGCCGAAGTTACCGCCATGCAGGCAGAGGCCAAGGATCTGGACGCGCAGTTGACCGACATGCTGGCGCGCATCCCCAACCTGCCCGCCGATGATGCCCCCGATGGCGCGGACGAGGCTGACAATGTCGAAGTGAACCGCTGGGGCGATGTACCAACGTTTGATTTCAAGGCGAAAGAGCATTTCGAGATCACCAGCGTCGCGGCGTCAATGGATTTCGAAACCGCCGCCAAAACCTCCGGCGCGCGCTTTGTGATGCTTAAAGGGGCCCTGGCGCGGATTCACCGTGCGCTGGCGCAGTTCATGATCGACACCCATGTCGATGAAAACGGGCTGACCGAACATATGACCCCCGTGCTGGTGCGCGACGAGGCGATGTATGGCACCGACAAGCTGCCCAAGTTCGGCGACGACAGCTATCAGACCACAAACGGCTGGTGGCTGATCCCAACCTCCGAAGTGACGCTGACCTATTCGGTCGCCGGTGACGTGCTGGAAGAAGCTGCCCTGCCCCGCCGGATGACCGCCCACACCCTGTGCTTCCGCTCCGAGGCGGGCAGCGCGGGGCGCGACACCTCGGGCATGCTGCGTCAGCACCAGTTCGAGAAGGTCGAGATGGTATCGGTCACCCACCCCGATCAATCGGATAACGAACAAAAGCGTATGCTGCGCTGTGCCGAAGACATGCTGGAACGTCTGGGCGTGCCCTACCGCACCGTGATCCTGTGCACCGGTGACATGGGCTTTGGCGCGCGCCGGACCTTTGACATCGAGGCCTGGCTCCCCGGTCAGAACGCCTACCGCGAGATCAGCTCTGTCTCGACCACGGGGGATTTTCAGGCGCGGCGGATGAACGCACGGTTCAAACCCGCAGATGGCGGCAAACCGCAGTTCGTGCACACGTTGAACGGGTCCGGTCTGGCCGTCGGGCGCTGCCTGATCGCGGTGCTGGAAAACGGCCAGCAGGCCGATGGGTCGGTCAAACTGCCAGACGTGCTGGCCCCCTATCTGGGCGGCAAGGCCACTTTGGCCGTCGACGGCACGCTCAGCTGATTGAACGCTGGGATCATCGGGCTATCTGAGGCGAGAACCACTTTTCGCAAGGTAGCCCGATGTCCCGTCCCCTTATTGCCCTTTTGACCTTTCTGCTGGCGATCGGCTTTGCCGTGTCGCCTTTTTTTGTCTCCGGCTTCAACGGCTTTTCGCCGGACCAATTCCCCATTCCCCAAGACAACCCGCCGGTGCAGCCTGCGGGCTACGCGTTCTCGATCTGGGGGATGATCTATGTCTGGCTGATCGTCGGCATGGGCTGGGGCCTGTGGAAACGCCGCGAGGATTACCTTTGGCACGACATGCGTCTGCCGCTTGCCCTGTCGCTGTTTGTGGGCTGTTTCTGGCTTGCCGTGGCCGTAGCAAGCCCGATCTGGGCGTCGGTGCTGATCTGGGTGATGCTGGTGTCGGCGCTTTACGCGTTGTTCCGCGCCCCGCGTGAGGACCGCGGCTTTGCCGCCCTGCCCGTGGGGCTTTATGCGGGCTGGCTGAGCGCGGCCTCCTGCGTGTCTTTGGGGCTGCTGGCGGCCGGCTATGGCTGGATGAGCGGGCCAACCGCGGGGCTGGTCTTTGTCGGGCTGGCGATTGTGATTGCAGCGGGGGTGCAATCGTCGCTGATGCGCGCGCCGACCTATGGGATCGGGGTGATCTGGGCGCTGATCGCTGTGGTGGTGGCGAACGTCGCGACGGCCCCGACCGTTGCGGCGCTGGCTGCGGGGGGTGCCATTGCGTTGATCCTGCCCACCTACCGGTCATGGCGGCGCGGCTAAACGCAAAGAACCGGAGTTTTGAAAACTCCGGTCCCGATTTCTGCAACTTCTAGCGGTCCTTGCGGTGCCCGTCGGTATGTTTGCGCAGCTTCGACGGCTTCGCCTTTTTGCGCCCCTTATAGGGGTTGGCGTCCGACTGGCCGCGCATCCACAGACGGATCGGCGTGCCCGGCATGTCAAAGTCCAGCCGTAACCCGTTGACAAGATAGCGGTTATAGCTTTCCGGCACCTTATCGGGGTGGCTGCACATGACCACGAACCCCGGCGGGCGGGTCTTGGCTTGGGTCATATAGCGCAGCTTGATGCGCTTGCCCTGCGGCGCGGGGGGCGGGTGCGCCTCCATCATGCCAGAAAGCCAGCGGTTGAGCTGTGCGGTGGTGACACGGCGGTTCCAGACCTCATAGGCGCGCATGATAGCGTTGTGCAAGCGGTCCATCCCGCGCCCGGTCTTGGCCGAAACGGTCACCAAAGGCGCGCCCTTGAGCTGCGGCAGAAGCCGTTCAAAGCTTTCGCGCAGATCTTTCAACTTGCCCTGTTTGTCCGTCTCAAGATCCCATTTGTTCACGGCAACCACAACGGCGCGGCCTTCGCGTTCGGCCAGATCGGCGATGCGCAGGTCTTGCTGTTCAAAGGGGATATCCGCATCCAGCAGAACCACCACAACCTCGGCGAATTTCACCGCACGCAAACCGTCGCTGACGCTCAGCTTTTCGAGCTTTTCCTGCACCTTCGCGCGTTTACGCATCCCGGCGGTGTCAAAGATCCGCATGGGCACGTCGAACCAGTCGGTTTGCAGCGAAATCGCATCACGGGTGATCCCCGCCTCTGGTCCGGTGAGCAGACGATCCTCGCCCATAATCTGGTTGATCAGGGTGGATTTACCCGCGTTCGGACGCCCTACGACGGCCACCTGCAAGGGCTTGGTCTTGGTGGGGACGGGCATGGGTGCCTCTTCGTCGCCCAGTTCGGCTTCTTCCTCGGTCAGGTCCACATCTGTTTCCGGCGCATCGGTTTGCGCCCGCTCGGCGAAACCGTCGGCGATTGGCATCAGATGGGTGTAAAGATCGTTCAGCCCCTCGCCGTGTTCGGCAGACAGGCGGATCGGTTCGCCAAGGCCAAGGCTGTAGGCCTCGATCACACCGGCGTCGGCGGCTTTGCCCTCGGCCTTGTTGGCGGCCAGAATAACATGGGCGGATTTCTTGCGCAGGATATCGGCAAAGACCAGATCAGACGGCGTGACACCCACGCGGGCGTCGATCATGAACAGGCAGATGTCCGCCATATCCACGGCACGTTCTGTCAGGCGGCGCATCCGGCCCTGCAAACTGTCGTCGGTGACTTCTTCAAGTCCGGCGGTATCCACCACGGTGAATCGCAGGTCGGCAAGCCGCGCCGCACCTTCGCGCAGATCGCGCGTCACACCGGGCTGATCATCGACCAACGCCAGCTTTTTACCGACCAGACGGTTGAACAGCGTGGATTTCCCGACGTTGGGACGGCCCACAATGGCGAGGGTGAAAGACATGGAACGGCTCCGAAGACTAGGTCAAGCCCGCCGCTTAGCCTATTTGCGGCCTAACGGAAAGCGTGCAATTGCCCTTTCGCGGATACGACGTAAAGAACGCCCCCCGCCACGACCGGCGCAGTGGTCGCCCCGCCGGGGATCGTCACCTGTGCAACCAGCGCGCCATTGGTGGGGTCAAAGCTGCGCAGCGTGCCATCGCTAGAGGCCACGATCACGCGGCCACCGGCAAGGATGGGGCCGTAGTTGCCAAAGACCTCGGACTGGCGCTTGGGCTTGTCCTTGACGAAATTCGGCAGCGGTGTGCCCCAGATGCGGGTGCCGGTGCTGGCATCCAGACGCACCAGCTCGTTCAGGTCGGTCACGACAAAGACGCTGTCGCCTGCGGGCCAGACGGGGCCGATCGCGCCTTCGCGCGCGGTCCACTGGCGTTCGCCGCCGCCAAGGCTCAGCGCCGCCAGACGGCCCGACTGGTTGCCCACGTAAACGGTATCGCCCGAGATCACCGGCGCGCTTGTCACGTCAGAGATATTGGCCAGCGCGCGCCCCGGGCGTTTGCCCACGACCGACGTGTTCCAACGATCCAGCCCGCCCTGACGGAAGAGCCCTTGCACCTCGCCCGAGCCAAAGGCCAGCACGGCGATCTGCGATCCCACGGCGGGGGCCGGTGCGCCAAGCACATTGTTGATGCTGCTGGTCGATCCGGTCTGCCATTGCACGCGGCCGTTGGATTTGTTCAGCGCCCAACCGGTATCGTCACCGGAGGTGAAATAGACCATATCGCCAAAGACTGTCGGGGCCCCCGATCCGGTGCCGTCGATATCCTGCGTCCAGCGCGTGCCGCCACTGTCGACATCCAGCGCCGTGACCGACCCGAAGCCAAGCGAGACATAGACTGTATTGCCATCGACGGCCAAGCCGCCGCCCGTCGCATCCCCCTGCCCGTCGCTTTGCGGCGTCAGGTCACGGGTCCATAGTGTCGCCCCCGATGTGGCAGAGGTCGCGGTGATCGTCGCGCCGGAATCGATGGTGAACACACGTCCGCCCGACACGACAGGCGTCGCGGTGATGCGTTGCTTGCGGCTGTCGCCCTTCCCGATAGAGGCGGACCACGCAAGCTGCGGTGCTGCACCAAGCGCGGGGTGGCTGACGCGGGTGCTTGGCGTGCCCGGGCTTTGCGACCAGCTCGCGTTTGCAGTCGCCGCGGGCAGCGAAATCGCGCGTGTTGTATTGGCTGGCACCGGCGCATCGGCGGGGGCTGCAAAGCCGTCGCTGCCTTGCAGGACCGATCGCACATCCTCGCGCACGCCGGGCAGGATCACCTCTGGTTCGGCGCAGGCCGACAGCAGCAGCGATGCCACCACCGCCCCCATCCCAAGTGAGGCACGGCGCGTCGACGTGGGTTTCAAGGAGATGCTGTGGAGAATGGTCATGGCCCTGCTCGCTTTGCTCTTTAAGTCCGTGTCACCTGAAGGGTTCAGGCAGGATTAGTTATTGTCTGCATCCAGCGCCGGCACGGTGTCCGTTTGCGGCGCGGGGGCTGCGGTACCCATTTGCGGATCCCCCCCCAAGGCGACAATCACCTGAAGGGCGCGTTGTTGCAAGTCCGAGGTCACATCCGCGTCGTTCAGGATCCCCTGATACCGTTCGATCGCCGCCTCGGGGGCGTCTTCTTCGATGTCGATCATGGCCAGTTGTTCTTGCGCCAGCAAGCGCAGGCTGCTGCCCGGCTGCGCCAGATTTTCCAACGCCAGACGGCGTTCATTGGCGGGCATATCCGATCCTTGCAGGGTAATCGCCTTGAACTGGGCGATTTCGCGGTAGATCGCGGGCACATCCGCATCCAGCCCGATGCCGTTCAAGGTGGCGACGGCGGCGTCGGTTTCGCCTGCTTCGGCTTGTTCGGCGGCGGTCAGCAAGCCCAGCATGGCACCGGCGCGGGGGTTTGTGGCCTCGATTTTTTCAAAGGCGGCAGCGCGGGCGGCTGTGTCTTCAGCGGAAAGCGCTGCAAACATCGCGTCGCCAAGGGTTTCCGCCTCTGCGCGGGCCTGCGCTTTCTGGTATTCGTTCCACGCGGCCCCACCGACCAGCAGGATCACGGCCAGCACCGCAATCCAGCCATAGCGCTTGAGCATAAAGTAGAACCGGTCGCGGCGGACCTCTTCGTTTACTTCGTCGATGAAACTGTCTGTATCGCTCATGTGGTACCCGTCCCGCCTGATTTAACGCCCCTCTTAACCTGCGGCTGCGGGGCTGCCAAGGGCTTGGCTGCACAGCAAGTGACCCACGCGTTGTTCACAAGGTCGCATGTGGCAAGTTTTTTTCAATAGTGAACTATGCAGTTCAGTTTTATTCGCTTAAGCATTTGGCCCTATAGCATACGACATACTGCGGTGCCGCAAAGCCCGCGTTTCACTGAACCGAGGCCCGAATGCGCATCTTCCCCCTTCTGGCGGCCATCGCCGTTTCCGCTCTGATGTATATGGCAATTTTCGAACGTGACGCCCTGTTGGGGCTGGCACAGGGGGCCGCGCAACCTCCGGCGCCTGCGGTGGATGCCGACAGCACCGATACCGCGTCACCCTCAGATGTGGCAGAGCCCGCGCGCGTGAAGGTCGTCGTGCAGCGCAGCGCGGCGGCACCGCTCGCCTCTGCGGTGATCGTGCGCGGTCAGACCACGGCGGCGCGGCAGGTGGCGGTCAAGGCGGAAACCTCTGCCGTTGTGGTATCGGCCCCGCTGCGCAAGGGCGCGACCGTGAACGCGGGCGATGTGCTGTGCGAGCTGGACCCCGGCACCCGTGGCGCGCAACAGGCAGAGGCGCAGGCCCGCCGCAACGAAGCACAATCCCGCGTCCCGGAGGCACAGGCCCGCGTGGCCGAGGCGCAGGCCCGTCTGGATGAAACCCTGATCAAGCTGAACGCAGCACAAAAACTGGGCGAAGGCGGGTTTTCGTCGCAGACCACGCTGGCCACCGCCGAAGCTGCTGTCGCCGCCGCGCGCGCCGCACTCAGCTCTGCCGAGGCGGGGCTGAATGCAGCACATTCCGGCATTGAGGCTGCGGAGGCCGCCGTCGCCAGCACCCAGGCCGAGATTGACCGGCTGACCCTCACCGCGCCGTTCGAAGGGCTGCTGGAAAGCGACACCGCAGAGCTAGGCAGCCTGCTGCAAACCGGATCGCTTTGTGCGCAGGTGATCCAGCTTGATCCGATCAAGCTGGTGGGCTTTGTGCCAGAGACCGAGGTTGACCGCGTCAGCCTTGGCGCGCAGGCGCAGGCGCGGCTGGCCGCGGGCGACCGTCAGATCGCAGGCACCGTCACCTTTATCTCGCGCGCCTCCGATCCGACGACGCGCACCTTTCAGGTGGAAATCGAGGTGCCCAACCCCGATCTGAGCATCCGCGACGGCCAGACCGCCGAAATCGCCATCGCCTCGGCCGGGGTCGAGGCGCATCTGCTGCCGCAATCGGCCCTGACGCTGAATGATGACGGCACCCTTGGCGTGCGTCTGATCGACGCCGAGAATACTGTTGATTTCGCCGCAGTCACACTTGTGCGCGACACGCCCGAAGGCATCTGGGTCACCGGCCTGCCTGAACAGGCAGATGTCATCGTTCTGGGACAGGAATATGTCACCGCTGGCGTGACCGTGACCCCGACCTTCCGCAACGAGGCCCCGGAATGAGCGGCATGGTCGATTGGGCCGCGGGCCGTGCCCGTATGGTCATGGCGTTTATCCTGCTGAGCCTCGTGGTGGGGGGCTACGCCTATTCCACCCTGCCCAAAGAGGGCGAGCCCGACATCGAGATCCCCGCGCTTTTCGTCTCGGTCCAGTTTCCGGGCATCTCTGCCGCGGATAGCGAAACCCTGCTGGTCAAACCGATGGAGACGGAGCTTTCCGATCTGGACGGCCTGAAGACCATGACCGGCACCGCCGCCGAAAACTACGCCGGTGTCGCGCTGGAATTCGAATTCGGCTGGGACAAGTCCAAGATCATGGCCGACGTGCGCGACGCGATGAGCACGGCGGAATCCAAATTCCCCGAAGGCTACGAGAAATATTCGATCACAGAGATCAACTTTTCCGAATTCCCCATCATCATCGTCAACCTGACCGGCCCCGTGCCCGAACGCACCATGGCCCGCGTCGCGCGTGATCTGCAGGACGCGCTGGAAGGCGTGGATGCGGTGCTTGAAGCAGGGTTGGCGGGCGACCGTGACGAGATGCTTGAGGTGCTGATCGATCCCTTGCGGCTGGAAGCCTATGACGTGACCGCGGGCGAGCTGATCAATGTGGTGCAGAATAACAACCAGCTGATTGCCGCGGGCGAAGTGCAGTCGGATCAGGGCAGTTTCTCGGTCAAGATCCCGTCCTCCTTTGATGAACCGCGCGATGTCTATGCGCTGCCGGTCAAGACCAACGGCGACCGCGTGGTGACACTGGGCGATCTGGCGACCATCAACCTGACCTTTGAAGACCGCGAAGGCACCGCACGGTTCAACGGGGAAAAGACGCTGGCGCTGCAGGTGGTCAAACGCAAGGGCTATAACCTGATCGACACCTCCACCCAGGTGAAAGAGATCGTCGCCGCCCAAAGCGCCGCCTGGCCAGAGGGGCTGAAAGCCGCTGTCACGCTTGGCACCTCGAACGACCAAAGCCGCATCGTCGACAGTATGGTGCAGCAGCTTCTGGGGTCGGTCTTTACCGCGATTGCGCTGGTGATGATCGTGGTGCTTGCCGCCCTGGGGATCCGTGCGGCCCTGCTGGTGGGCTTTGCGATTCCCACGTCGTTCCTGCTGTGTTTTGCCTTTCTCGCGCTGATGGGGATCTCCATCTCGAACATCGTGATGTTCGGGCTGATCCTTGCGGTGGGGATGCTGGTGGATGGCGCGATTGTTGTGGTGGAATATGCCGACGCGCGCCAGCAACAGGGCGAAGGCCCCATGGCCGCCTATGTCGAGGCCGCCAAACGCATGTTCTGGCCCATCATCTCGTCCACCGCGACCACCCTTTGCGCGTTCCTGCCCATGCTGTTCTGGCCCGGCGTCCCGGGGGAGTTCATGGGCATGTTGCCGGTCACGCTGATCTTTGTGCTCTCCGCCTCGCTTGTGGTGGCGCTGATCTATCTACCCGTCATGGGCGGCGTCACCGGACGGCTGGAACGCTGGATGGCGCAGAATATGACTGCCATCGCCAAGCTGCGGTTCTATCTGCATCTGCTGCTGTTTCCCATTGTCGCCGCGATGATCGCCCTGCCGCTGGCGCTGATGCAGCCGCTGTTTGCCGTGATCTCGGCGCAGTTCGCGGGCATGGACGGGCTGGATATCCTTGGCTCGGTCATTCCGGTCTTTGCTGTGGTCTTTATCTGCATCGCGGTGCTCTGCGCGCTGGTGGCGGTGGCGATATCGGGCGTGCTTTTGGGGCTGACCAGCTTTTTCGCGTTGTTCACCCGCATGGGCCGCGGGGGCCGCTGGGTCACATCGCGGCTGTTCCGCAAAGAGCCCACCGTGATCAAGGCCGGCTACCGTCGATCTGGCTTCGGGCGGCTCATTGCCTTTATCGCGGGCAATCCGGTGATGCCGCTGGTGGTCGCGGGGGTCGTCTTTGTCTTTGTCGGCACCACAATGATCTTCTTTGGCAACAACAGCAAAGGCGTGGAATTCTTTGTCGAATCCGAACCCGAGCAAGCGATTGTCTATGTGCTGGCAAGGGGCAACCTGTCGCTGGCGGAAAAAGACGCGATCATGCAGCAGGCGGAGGCGATTGTGCTGGCGCATCCCGGTGTCTCTACCGCCTTTGCCTTTGCTGGTGAGGGCGGGCTCGACAGCAATACCGGCGGGGCGCAGGCCCCCAAGGACAGCATCGGTCAGGTGCAGCTTGAAACCATCCCGTGGGAAGACCGCGCCCTGCGCCCGGAACTGGACGGCGACATCGTGATCGCAGAGCTCACGGAAGCGCTGAGCGCGATCCCCGGCATCAAGATCGAAATCCTTGCACAGGCGCGCGGCCCTGCGTCGGGCAAGCCGGTGCATCTGCGTCTGAAATCCGACAGTTTCACTGACCTGATCGCCGCGACGGCACAGGCCCGTGACACCTTCGAGAAAACCCCCGGCTTGACCCTGATCGAAGACACCCGTCCCCTGCCCGGCATCGACTGGCAGATCGACGTGGATGTCGCCAAGGCGGGGCAATACGGGGCTGATGTGGTCACCGTCGGCGCGATGGTACAGCTGGTCACCCGCGGGCTGCTGCTGGACACGATGCGGGTCGACAGTTCGGACGAAGAGATCGAGATCAGGGTGCGCCTGCCGCAAGAAGACCGTGTGCTCAGCACGCTGGACACGCTGAAGGTGCGCACGGCGGATGGGCTGGTGCCGCTGTCGAACTTTATCACCCGCACCCCCGTGCCCAAGCTGGCAGAGATCAACCGGATCGACCAGAAACGCTATCTTGATGTGAAGGCCGATGTCTTCCCCGGGCTGGTCAAGCTGGTGCGCACGGTGGATGCCTCCCAAGGTGCCGCGAAAGCGGGCACAGAACAGGCGGGCACAGGACAGACGGGCGAGACGACAATCACCCTCGCTACGATGCGCCCTGCGGGGGACGCGGGCGATATCACGGGGCCCGAGGGCGCGGCCTTCAAGATCACCAACCGGACCAATGCCGCCCAAGGCGTCGATCTGCAACAAGAGCTGGACAATGGCACCCTGCGCATGATCCCGATCAATGCCAACGAACGGATTGCGGAGCTGACCAAATGGCTGGAAACCCGGCCCCTGCCCGCGGGCGTCAGCTATGAATGGACCGGCGACCAAGAGGATCAGGCCGAAAGTCAGGCGTTCTTGTCCTCGGCCTTTACCGCGGCACTGGGGTTGATGTTCATCATCCTGCTGGCGCAGTTCAACAGCATCTACAACTCGGTGCTGGTGCTGCTGGCGGTGGTGCTATCGACCACGGGCGTGCTGATTGGCATGTTGGTGATGGATCAGACGTTTTCGATCATCATGACGGGCACGGGGATCGTGGCGCTGGCGGGGATTGTGGTGAACAATAACATCATCCTGATCGATACCTATCAGGAGTTCAGCCAGTACATGCCGCGGATCGAGGCGATCATTCGCACGGCGCAGGCCCGTATCCGCCCCGTACTGCTGACCACCATCACCACAATGGCAGGGCTTGCGCCGATGATGTTCGGGCTTAGCCTCGACTTTGCCAATGGCGGCTACACCATCGACAGCCCCACAGCGCTGTGGTGGAAACAGCTGGCAACGGCGGTGGTCTTTGGTCTGGGCATCGCGACGGTGCTGACGCTGCTGGTCACCCCGTCACTGTTGGCGATCCGCGTGTGGGCCACCACCTACGCCCGCTGGATCGCGCGGCTGCTGGCCAAGATGTCGCTGGGGCGCGCCAGCAAATCCGCGCAGGACTGGGCGCTGGCCCGAGACGCACGCAGGCTGCAAACAACCGTGATCCAGTGGGAGGACACCGGACCGCCGGCCCATACCCCACCGGCGGAGTGACCCTTAGGCCGCGGCGGGCATCTGGTCGGCCGCCGCGGCCTCCTGCTGCTGGCGCAGCTTGGGCATGGTAAAGATCACCAGCGCCAATGCCGCCACACCACACAGCGCGATGCTCACCACCATGGGCACAGCGGTGCCGTCAAAGAACGGCGTCGTCGCAGCGATGCAAAAGGCCCCCGTCAGCATTGTCAGGCTTCCGCTGAGCGAGGACGCCATACCCGCGCGCCGCCCGTGGGCATCAAGTGCCGCGACCATCGCCGAAGGCACAACGACCCCCAGAAAGGAATAGGCCAGAAACAGCCCGATCAACAGCACCGGCAGCGTGCCGAAACCGGCCAGCACAACGCCCGTCAACAGCGCAGAGCAGACGGCAAAGCCGGTGACACCGCGCCCGATCAGCGTGGCAAGCCCCCACATATCCGCCAGACGCCCCGCCGCCTGTGTCGCGATAAAGAACCCCACCGCGTTAAAGGCGAAGGCCAGCGAGAACTCGGTCGGGGTCAGCCCGAATTGACCGGTGTAGACGAAGGACGCGCTGGAGATGAACAAGAAGAAGCTCGCCATGCCGAAACCCGCGATGAAGGTCAGGCCGACGAACACCGGATCGCGGAAAAGGATACCACAGCTACGCGACAGCTCGCGCAGATTGACCTTGCGGCGCTTGTCTGCGGTCAGCGTCTCGGGCAGCGCGATCTGCGCCATCGTCAACGTCGCCGCCGCAAGGATCGCGAGGGCGAGGAAAATCTCGCGCCAGCTGCCGAAACTCACCACCGCGCTGCCCGCCAAGGGGGCCAGCATGGGCGAGACCGAGATCACCAGCATGATCGACGACATCAACCGCGTCGCCTGCGCACCGGTGTACATATCGCGCACGATGGCACGGGGAATAACCATCACCGTCGCCCCGCCGATGCCCTGCACCAAACGCCCCAAGACCAGCGTCTCGATGTCGGGGGCGACAGCACAGATCACCGCGCCGACGCAGAAAATACTCATCCCGATGGCAAGGGTCTTTTTGCGCCCGATCTGGTCGGACAGCGGCCCATAGACCAGCTGCGACACGCCATAGGCGAGGAAATAGGCGACCAGCGTGATCTGGGCCGCCGAGACAGAGACATCCAGCGCCTCTTCGATCGCGGGCAAGGCAGGCAGATACATGTCGATGGCAAAAGGACCTGTCACACAGATAGAGCCAAGAATAAGGGCGGTACGGAACATTCCGGCAGGCATGGGTAGTCCTTCAAATTTATGGGCAGGGCTGTGGGGGTGCCACGCGTCGTGGCGCTCGGCCAGCGCTGAGCTAGCACATATGCACCCGACGGCAAGAATGCACCATGTTGTTTGTATGCATATACCGGCAATTCACTGCTTGTTGATCGAATTTTGCTCGTTCATGGGGCAAGGCGTACTAGGTTCCATAGGGAAGCCGTGGCCTACGGGCCGCGCAAACCGAAGGAGAGACCACATGATCCGCAAGACACTCGCCGCGACAACGCTCGCCCTCACGGCGCTGGCCGCCCTACCAGCCGCCGCCGACATCGTCACCAAGATGAGCCCCCATTCCGTCCCCGACACAATCGACCGTCTGGAAGCTGCCGTGACCGAAGCCGGTGCCACGGTCTTTGCCCGCGTGGACCACGCCGAAGGGGCGACCAAAGTGGATATGGAGCTGCGCCCGACCACGCTGCTGATCTTTGGCAACCCCAAGCTGGGCACGCCTGCGATGCTGGATGGTCAGACCGCCGGTCTGGACCTGCCCATGCGCGTGCTGGCCTATGCCGATGACAGCGGCATGGTGCATGTCAGCTACCACGACCCCGCCACTTTGGCCGCAGACCACGGGTTGCCCGATGACGCGGAATATCTGACCAAAATGACCGGCGCGCTGGACAAGCTCACCGACAAGGCCATCGCGGAGGAATAACCCCCGCGCCGACCGAACCTTTGTGGTGCCAGCTATTCGCCCTCGGATTGCTGGCGTTGCCACAGTTGCGCGTAACGCCCGTTGCGTGCCAGCAGATCGTCATGGGTGCCCTGCTCGACCACCTCGCCTTGCTCCAGCACGACGATACGGTCGGCCTCGGCCACGGTGGACAGGCGGTGCGCGATGGTTAGCACCGTGCGCCCCTTGCCCGCCTGACGCAGGGCATCCTGAATCTCGTGCTCCGTCTCGCTATCCAGCGCGCTTGTTGCTTCGTCGAGCAGCAGGATCGGCGGGTTTTTCAGCAGGGTTCGCGCGATACCGACACGTTGCTTTTCCCCCCCCGACAGTTTCAGCCCGCGTTCACCCACAGCGGTTTCATACCCGTGGGGCAAACGCTGGATAAAGTCGTGGATCTGCGCCGATTTCGCCGCGGCTTCGATGTCTTCTTGCGTGGCGTTATCGCGGCCATAGGCGATGTTATAGCCGATGGTATCGTTGAACAGCACGGTATCCTGAGGCACCACGCCAATCGCGCGGTGCAGACTGTCTTGGGTCACATCGCGGACATCTTGCCCGTCCACACGCACGGCCCCGCCCTGCACATCGTAGAACCGGAACAGCAAACGCCCGACGGTGGATTTCCCCGATCCGGTAGAGCCGACAATCGCCACCATCTCTCCCGGGGCGGCTTCGATCGACACGCCCTTGAGGATCTCTCGGTCGTCGTCATAGCCAAAGCGCACGTTGTCCAGCGTGACACGCCCGCCGGAAACTTGCAGCGCAGGGGCGTCAGGCTTGTCCGAGATTTCGGCCGGTTGATCAAGCAGCGTGAACATCTGCCCCATATCGACCAGCGCCTGACGGATTTCGCGATAGACGGTGCCAAGGAAGTTCAGCGGCACGGTCAACTGCACCATATAGGCGTTGACCATGACGAAATCCCCCACGGTAAGATCACCGTTCTGCACCCCGATGGCGGCCAGGATCATCACGCCGACCAACCCGCAGGTGATCAGCAACGACTGGCCGAAGTTCAGGAAGGCAAGCGAGTAGTTCGTCTTGATCGCCGCCTCTTCATAGCCCGCCATCGCCGCGTCATAACGCTGCGCCTCGCGCTGTTCGGCGACGAAATACTTGACGGTTTCATAGTTCAGCAGGCTGTCGATGGCCTTTTGATTGGCATCTGTGTCGCGGTCGTTCATCTGGCGGCGCAGCTTCACGCGCCACTCGGTCACCGCGAAGGTAAACCAGACGTAAAGCCCGATGGTGACCGTCACGATCAGCAGATACCACGCGTCGAACAGCACGGTCAGGATGATGCCGACCAGCAGCAGCTCCAGAATCAGCGGCCCGATCGAGAAGAGCAAGAAGCGCAGCAGGAATTCGACACCCTTGACCCCGCGTTCGATGATCCGGCTCAGCCCGCCGGTCTTGCGCGTGATGTGATAGCGCATCGACAGCTTGTGAATATGCTCGAACGTCTCCAGCGCAAGCATCCGCAGGGCGCGCTGGCCGACACGGGCAAAGACTGCGTCGCGCAGCTGTTGAAAGCCCACGTTCATCGCGCGGGCCATCCCATAGGCAATCGTAAGCCCCACCGCGCCAAGCGCCAGAAACGGCACGCCCTCATTCGCGAGAGCATCCACCGCATCTTTGTAAAGTACGGGAATAACAACAGAAATCAGCTTGGACACCACCAAGAAGATCAGCGCCCAGACCACGCGTTTCTTGACCCAAGGCATATCGTCGGGCCACAGGTAGGGGGCCACCTTGCGCAGGACAAGCAGGTTCGACTGCCGTTCTGCAGCTTGGGCGATCTCCTCTTCTGTCATGGGATATTGGGTGGCGGGCTTGGGCTGGCTGGCAGTGCGCGGGCTATCGGCTGACATGAACGATCCTGTGTGGTTGCCCCTTACATAGGGCCGTCAGCCGGATCATGCCAGTGCAGCAGTTTCATCTGTCTGCATAGCCGCTCGTCAATCGGGCAGATCAAAGACCTGACCGGGATAGATCAGATCGGGATCGCGGATTGATGAGCGGTTGGCGGCAAAGACGCGCACATAGAGCGTCGGGTCGCCATAGCGTTCGCGGGCGATGGCCCAAAGCGTGGCCCCTTCCTGCACGGTCACCGCCTTGATCGGGCCGTCGTTGTCTGCGGTGGCACGGGCCAGCACCTCGGGGGATTCACGTTTGAAGGGGGTTTCGACGCGGCTGATCACGTCGCCGCCCTGATCCAGCTCATCTACACGCAGGGTGTAGATGCCGGTCTTGATATCCTCGATATCGCCGCGCCAACGGCCTTGGGGGTCCACCTCAAGCGCGCCGACGCTGCGGTTGTCCAGATACACCCGCACGGAAGACGCCTGCGCCTGTGCGCGCCCCGCCAGCCGGACCTCGCCCTCATCGGAATAGGTGATCGTATCGAGCGCGATGCGGTCTGTCACCTCGGGCGCGGTGCCGGGCAGTAATTCCACACCATCGGCGTCGGATTTCAACAGGGCGACGGGGGTATCAGCAGACGGGCGCGCGGGATCGGGCTGCGGCGTCACGGCGGCGACCTCGGTCATCTCGGGGGCGCTGTTCTCGGGTGCTTCCCCCAGCGGTTCCGCGACCGGAGCGGAGGCTGCTTCAGGGGCCGTGTCGTCTGGCGTAGCCTCTGATGTGGTGTCTATGGATACGTCTGATGTATCCGACAGTGCCACCTGCGCCACGGCAGGTGCGGTGATCGGGGCCAAGATGACTTCCTCGACCGAGGCGACGGGGCCTGTTTCGGCATCCGCGCTCAGGCTCAGGATCTTGCCGCTGCCATCGGGCGGCAAAATGGCAAGCGTGGCGAATTTGCCAGAGCGATCGGCCTGCGCGCTGGCGACCTCTGCCCCGTTGCTGATGACGCTGACGCGGGCCCCTGGTGCTGCGCGGCCTGCGATCACGGTCATCCCGTCCCCCTCGCGGCGCACCTCGTCAAAGCTGGGGGTGGCGGGCGATGCGGCAGGATCAGGCGTTTGCGGCGCAGGGGGAACGGTGGCGGCGGCCTTGGTGTCTTTGGGTGCGGTGGCGGTCTGCGCGGGGGGCTGGGCCGCGGGTTTCGGCTTGGCCGCTGTGTTCTTCGTCGTGTCCGGCACGACGGGATCCGCATCTTGCGACCAGATATATCCCGCAACGGCAACCGCCACGACCAGCGCGGCGCCCGCAAACTGAGCACCCCGCGTTTGAAACACCGACATCCCGTTCATCCCTTTGAACTTCCCCACATTGAGGACTTGTACCAAGCAGGCTATCACGGGTCAAAATGCAGCTGCATGCCATGTGCATATTCGCAAAAAGGACCCCCGTTTATGATCCAGAAATCCGTATGTGTTTACTGCGGCTCGCGCCCCGGTGATGACCCCGAATATACCGCACAAGCCGACGCTTTGGGGCGCGCTTTGGCGCAGAACGATTGGCGGCTGGTCTATGGCGCGGGGGACGTGGGGCTGATGGGCACCGTTGCACGCGCAGCGCAAACGGCGGGCGGCACGACCTTTGGCGTGATCCCCGATCATCTGGTGAAATGGGAGGTCGGCAAGACCGATCTGACCACCTATGTCGTGACCGAAACCATGCATGAACGCAAAAAGGTGATGTTCATGAATTGCGATGCCGTGGTGGTCCTGCCCGGCGGTGCCGGATCACTGGACGAGCTGTTCGAAGTGCTGACCTGGCGCCAGTTGGGGCTACATCAGAAGCCGGTAATCCTATTGAATACAAATGGTTACTGGGATCCTCTCACAGCGCTTCTGGATCATGTCGTCGCCCGCGGCTTTGCCGAAGAAAGCCTGCTTGGCTATGTGGATACGGTCGATGACGTTGACGGCGCGCTGGACGTTCTGCGCCGCAGCCTGACCGCATAGAGGTACGCACGGTAGCCCGCGCGGTTGTGCAGAAAGCGCCTGCGCGGCAACGGGTTGATCGGCGGCGAAGCAGGATCAGGAGTGCTATAGGCGGTAGGTTAAAGCGGCCAACGCCATACTCCCTGTTCGCCGCGAGCACGCGCGATACAGCAAAGGGCACCCACGTCTGGATGCCCTTTCAAATCACCGCCCTGCGGCAACCCGAATACCTATAGATTTGACCGCATAGCCGGATTTCTACTGTTGCTATGCGGCCACATCCTCACGCTGTTTCAAGCGTCGATTTCACGATATTCTCGATCTCTTCGATGGGGTGGTTCGTCAGCGTCTTGGGAATTTCGCCCACGACCTTGTCCGCGACCTCTTTGTGCATCTCGTGACGCAACTCGCCCAGAGTGTTCGGCGGTGCGACCAGAATGATCTTATCGAACCTGCCCTTATGCGCCTGTTTGTACAGGATATCCGCCAGCTCGCTGGCAAAGCGGTCCTTGGACAGCTGGTGCCAGTCGGTGTCGTCCACAGCCGAGCGGTGCACGGACGGGCCATCGTTGAAGCGTCCACGACGATTGGCGGCCTGATCGCGGTTGGGCGGGTTGTCCTGCTCTTCCTCGCGGAAGACCTGCAGGAACGGATCCTCTCCGTCGGTTTCATTCACCATGAACAGCGCTTTTTCACCGTCTGCGATCAGCACCCAAGTGCCATTTTCAATCTTGGTCATGCGTCTTCTCCGTGGTTGCGTTTGTCTTCGCCAGTGACGCGGGTATCAGCGCCGGGTTTGTCGACCACCTGTTTCTCTTCGTCTTGTGTGCCGACATCGCGTTGCAGTCCGCCGCCCGAGCGGCCCTGATGGTCAATATCATCGGCTTCGCTGATGTATTTGTCGGTTTCCTTGACGCCGTCCTTCGATCTGTGACGCTCTGCCATCGTGGTCTCCTTCTCATCTTGTGGGTTCATAGGCAAAACGCCCCAGTACCGCCGGTGGTTCCACAAGAAAAGGCCCCACAGCGGAATGCTGCAGGGCCTTTCACATAAGTATTTCAACAAGTTGGCGTGATGCCTTAACCCATCATATCGCGATTACATGCGCGATGCGACGTTGTCCCAGTTGACCAGATTGTCGAGGAAGTTCGACAGGTAGTCGGGGCGCGCGTTGCGGAAATCGATGTAGTAGGAGTGTTCCCAAACGTCGCAGCCCAGCAGTGCGGTCTGACCGAAACAGACAGGGTTCACGCCGTTTTCGGTCTTGGTCACTTTCAAGCCACCATCGGTGTCCTTGACCAGCCACGCCCAACCGGAGCCGAACTGACCGCCACCGGCTGCCTTGAATTCATCCTTGAACTTATCGACAGAGCCAAAGCTTTCGGTGATCGCTTTTTCCAGCTCGGACGGCATCTTGCTGTCTTCGGGGGACATCATTTCCCAGAACTGGTTGTGGTTCCACAGCTGGCTGATGTTGTTGAAGATACCGCTTTGCGCAACCGCATCAGGGTTGTAGGTGCCCTTGATGATTTCCTCGAGGGTCTTGCCTTCCCACTCGGTGCCTTCAATGGCTTTGTTGCCGTTGGTGACATAGGCGTTGTGGTGCTTATCGTGGTGATATTCCAGCGTTTCCTTGGACATACCTTTGGATGCAAGCGCATCGTGGGCATAGGGAAGATCAGGAAGAGTAAAAGCCATGAGAAAAGCCTCCGTTATTGAATTGCGTCTGGGTCACATGAAGCCCGTCCCGTCATAAGGTCAAGTGCTGATCGACCCGCAAGGGGGAAACCGGCACAGCAGACGGGGCGCTTCTTTCGTCACCCGCTTAAGGGTAAAACGGCTGGCTGGGGCGAATGTTCCCGCCAGTCTGCCGCCCTGCCCCTGACCAGCGGGTTACCGCGCGGTGCTATAATATTCGGGGGCGGACCCGGGCTGTGCCGCGGTTTTAAGCAGATCAAACACATATTGCGCGACCGAGCGGAAGCAAACCAGACGGAAACTGTCGCCGTCCTCGATCCAGAACGCCGCCGGCACCTGCGCCAGCCGCGTGCGGCGGATCATACCGGGGGTGAAACTGTCTGGCGACAGATCCACCGGGGCGAGCTTGGCCAGCACATCACGGCTGTGCGCCCCGGTGATGCGAAACACCGCCCGCGCATCGGATACATTGACCGCCAGCGTGTGATTGCTGCCAAAGCATTTGGTCAGCATGTCGATGGTGTCGCTGACCTGTTCGTAGGGGCAGAGCAACAACAGCTCGTCCGGTGACATCCACGCGACACCGCGATCCCCGTTGATCTGGACACTGCGGGTATCGGGAAGGCCGAGGCCGACGGCCTTTTTCAGCGCCTTCTTCATATAGCCCGCCCCCAGATCCCCGCGGACAGAGATCATGCCAATCGGGTCCATCAGGGTCACCTCGGCAATGCCGCCGGTGAATTCCGCCGCTTTCAATGCGCTTACCGCCTCAGACATTTTGCTTGGCCCCTTCTTTGTCATAGAACACCGGATCGACGATTTTCGCCTGATAGGTCTTGCCGTCGGTCCCGGGGAAATCGATCACCTCGCCCATGCGGTCCGGCCCGTTCAGCACCAGCCCCATCGCGATCCCCTTGCCCAAGGTCGGCGAATGATAGGTCGAGGTGACACGCCCGATCATATTGCGCTGGCCGTTCTCGTTCTCGCCCACGGCATAGGCCCCGTCCGGCAGGGTGCTGCCGTCGGTTGTTTCCAGCCCCACCAGTTTCCAGCGCGTCGGGTCCACCATATGAGACCGCTGCTGCGCGCGCTTGCCCAAGTAGTCATCCTTCTTTTTCGAGATCGCCCAGTTCAGCCCCAGATCCTGCGGGATCACGGTGCCGTCGGTTTCGTCCCCGATCATGATAAAGCCCTTTTCGGCACGCAGGATGTGCAGACATTCGGTCCCATAGGGCATCACGCCCAGATCATTGCCCGCCACCATCAGCGCATCCCAGAAGGCCTGCCCCTGCCCTGCATCCACCGCGATCTCGTAGCTTAGCTCGCCCGAGAAAGAGATCCGGTAAACGCGGCACTTGAAGCCCCCCAGCGTGCCGTCCGCCCACTCCATAAAGGCCAGCGCGTCCTTGCTGACATCCATGCCGCCCAGCTTTTCCAGACATTTGCGTGCATTGGGGCCGACCACGGCGATCTGCGCATATTGCTCGGTGACATTGGCGACATAGACGTTGAAATCCCACCACTCGGTCTGGAGCCATTCCTCCATATGCTGGTGGATGCTTTCCGCGCCGCCTGTCGTTGTGTGGCACAAGAAGGTGTCGTCATCGATCCGCGCCACAACACCATCGTCGATCAGGAACCCGTTTTCCGAACACATCAGGCCATAGCGGCATTTGCCCGGTTTCAGCGTGCTCATCATATTGGTGTAAAGCATGTCGAGGAAGCGCCCCGCGTCCGGTCCCTTGACGATGATCTTGCCCAGGGTGGAGGCATCCAGCATCCCCAGTTTGCTGCGGGTGTTGCTGACCTCGCGCATCACCGCGTCATGGGTGGTTTCGCCCTTGCGCGGATAGGCATAGGGGCGTCGCCATTGGCCGACGGGTTCCCATTCGGCACCGTTCGCGTCGTGCCAGTCATGCAGCGGGGTGCGGCGGATCGGTTGGAAGACATCGCCACGCGCCTCGCCCGCGATCGCGCCCATCGAAATCGGGTGGTACGGCGGGCGGAAGGTGGTGGTCCCAACGGTGGGAATATCCGCATCCATCGCGCCCGCCAGCGTTGCCAGCCCGTTGATATTGCTGAGCTTCCCCTGATCCGTCGCCATGCCAAGCGTGGTATAGCGTTTGGCGTGTTCGACGCTGACAAAGCCTTCTTGCGCGGCGAGCCGCACGTCTGACACTTTGACATCGTTCTGATAATCCAGCCACGTCTTCTCGCGCAGCTTCACATGCGCGCCTTGGGGCATCATCCACACGGGGGCGAGCGGCGCTTCCTCTTGCCGGTCGGCGTTCGGCGAGACAGCATCGGCGGGCAGCTTGAACCCCAGCGTCGTGACCACCCCATCGGCGGCGGCATGGGCGTCGTGCAAGATATCATCCAGCGCAAAGAACCCACCCGCGGCACCGGCAGCGGTGACAAAACCATGCCCATCCGCCCCCAGCGGCGGATTGTTCACATCGGGGCGGAACATGGCCCCGGCGGTATCCCAGGTCAGCTTGCCGCCGCAATGGGACCACAGATGCACCACCGGCGACCAGCCGCCGGACATGGCCACGGCGTCACAGGGGAAGGTTTCAAGCACCGCCCCCTCGCCCGCTTGGCTGCACACCTCTACGCCCGTGACGCGTTTGCCGCCTGTGACCCGCGCCACGGCATGACCCATCATCACCCGAATGCCCAGATCTTTGGCGCGCGTCATCAGCGCGGAATCCTGCGGCAGCACGCGGGCATCCAGAATGGCGGGCACGGTCAGACCGGCCTCGGTCAAGGCGATGGCGGTGCGGTAGGCGTCGTCGTTATTGGTGACCACCACCGTGCGATCCCCGACCAACACGCCATAGTTCACCAGATAATCCCGCACAGATGCGGCCAGCATCACGCCGGGAATGTCATTGCCAGCAAAGGACAAAGGACGTTCAATCGCGCCGGTGGCGGTCACGATATGACCTGCGCGAATGCGCCAGAGCCGGTGGCGCGGTCCGGCAGTCTCGGGCGCGTGGTCCGTCAGACGTTCATAGCCCAGCACGTAGCCGTGGTCATAGACCCCCGCCCCCATGACACGGGTGCGCAGGGTGACGTTTTCCATTCCCGACAGCTCTGCCACCAGCGCGTCGATGAAATCGGCGACGGGTGTGCCATCGACCGTGCCGCCATCCACGGGCGCGCGGCCGCCCCAATGGGCGGTCTGTTCCAGCACGATGACCTTGGCACCGGACAGGGCCGCCGTGCGCGCGGCCTCGAGCCCCGCGACACCACCGCCGATGATCAGTACATCGCAAAAGGCGTGGAAATGTTCATAGGTATCGCCATCGGTCTCCTTGGGCGCTTTGCCCAGACCGGCAGAGTGGCGGATGATCGGCTCGTAGACATGCTTCCAGAAGGGGCGCGGGTGGATGAACATCTTGTAGTAGAAGCCCGCGGGCAGAAAGCGGCTCAGGTGTTTGTTGATCGCGCCAACGTCGAATTCGAGGCTGGGCCAGTGGTTCTGGCTTTCCGCCTTGAGCCCGTCGAAAAGATCGGTGGTCGTGGCGCGTTGGTTGGGCTCGAACCGGTCGCCCTGCCCGAGGTTCACCAGCGCGTTGGGTTCTTCCGGGCCCGCCGCCACGATGCCGCGCGGACGGTGGTATTTGAACGACCGCCCCACCAGCATCTGGTCATTCGCCAGCAAGGCCGAGGCCAGGGTATCGCCCTCGAAGCCGCGCAGCTGCTTTCCGTTGAACGAAAAACTGACAGCATTTGATTTGTTCAGCAGGCGGCCGCCTGTGGCAATTCTGGTGCTCATGAAGTCAAACCTTGGTGTGGGGCGAAAGCGCGGGCGCCTCCGGCGGGAGTTTTCTTGGCAAAATGAAGAACGGCGGCGGTCATGGGGCGGCGGAGGCCTGCCAATCGGGGCGACGGTCCTGTATCTTGTCGATGATCTCTTGCGGGACCGTGCTGGTCTGGGCGGTATAGGTGCCGAAGACTTCGAGCGTCATGGTATCGCGCGCGGCGTGGAACCATTTGCCACAGCCATAGACATGCCGCCAGCGTTCAAAATGCACGCCCTTGGGGTTTTCCCGCATGAACAGGTATTTTTCGAAGTCGCTATCCGAGGACCCCGGACCAAAACGTTTCAGATGCGCCTCGCCGCCCGCGTGGAATTCGGTTTCCTCGGCGGTGATGCCGCAGTTGGGGCATGTCAGGGTCAGCATGGGGCGCTCCTTTCTAGGGTCGGTTGAAACGCAAAAAGGCCAGCCCCCGTGCGAGGGCCAGCCTTGATCATATTGGATAGAGTGGAAAGCGGCTTAGTTGCCGGTTGCTTCCTCGGCCGCGCCTTCAACGGCATCGGCAGCACCATCAGCCGCGCCTTCGACATTGACGTTGATGTCGCCAGAGTCGTCCATCGGGTTGCCACCGGCGAAGAAGTAAAAGCCGAAGCCAAGGACCAGAACGACGAGAACGCCGATGACGATCCCCGATCCGGTGCCGCTGGTTTTGTTGACGGTGGTGTGTGGCGCTTGGTTGTTGTCAGGCGTAGCCATGGAAATGGTCCTTCATAAACTTGATATGAAGTGCAAACCCCGTTCACGGGCAAAAAGTTCCACAGCCCCATAGGGCGGGCAGGTTTCCGCGCGCCGATCAATGCGCCACCCCGGCGGCCACGGATTCGTCGATGAACCGCCCTTCTTGGAACCGGTTCAGGCCGAAGGCATCCGTCAGCGGCGACCGTCCCTTGGCCATCAGCTCGGCCATGGCCCAGCCCGAGCCGGGGATCGCCTTGAACCCGCCGGTGCCCCAGCCACAGTTGACGAAGACGCCCTCGACCGGCGTTTTGGACAGGATCGGAGAGCGGTCCCCCGTCACATCCACAATGCCGCCCCATTGGCGCAACATCTTGAGACGGGACACCATCGGGAAGGTCTCGACCAGGGCGCGGACCGTTTCCTCGATATGGTGGAAAGAGCCGCGTTGGGTGTAGTTGTTATAGCCATCCGTCCCGCCGCCGATCACCATCTCGCCCTTGTCGGACTGGCTCATGTAGCCATGCACCGTATTGGCCATGACCACGACATCCATGCAGGGTTTGATCGGCTCTGACACCAGCGCTTGCAGGGCGACAGATTCGATCGGCAGACGGAAGCCTGCCATATCAGCCAGATGACCAGAGTGGCCGGCGACCACCATGCCCAGCTTGTCACAGTCGATATCGCCACGGTTGGTCGACACGCCCGTCACCTTGCCGTTTTCCTGACGGATGCCGATGACCTCGCATTTCTGGATCACGTCCATGCCCATGTCGGAACAGGCCCGCGCATAGCCCCAGGCCACCGCATCATGGCGTGCCGTGCCGCCACGGCGCTGCCAGAGCCCGCCCAGAACCGGATAACGTGGCCCGTCGATATTGATGATCGGCACCAGTTCCTTGACCTTTTCGGGCCCGATGAATTCGGTCTGCACCCCCTGCAGCGCGTTGGCATGGGCCGTGCGCTGATAGCCGCGCACTTCGTGATGGGTCTGCGCCAGCATGATCACGCCGCGCGGGCTGAACATGACGTTATAGTTCAGATCCTGGCTCATCGTCTCGTAAAGCGACCGCGCCTTTTCATAGATCGCGGCGGAGGGGTCTTGCAGGTAGTTGGACCGGATGATGGTGGTGTTGCGGCCCGTGTTGCCGCCCCCGAGCCAGCCTTTTTCCAGAATGGCGACATTGGTGATGCCGAAGTTTTTACCCAGGTAATAGGCCGTCGCCAGACCATGCCCCCCGGCCCCGACGATGATCACGTCATAGCGTTTCTTCGGCTGTGCATCGCGCCAGGCCCGCTGCCAGCCGGTATGATGGCGCAGGGCTTCGCGGGCGACGGCAAAGGCTGAGTATTTCTTCATGAAAGCGGTCTCCGGCAAAGATTCGTACGCCGTGGCGTAGGCTTGGCTTCTTTCTGGGTCTTCGGGCGAAAAAGAGGATACCCGGCGCGGCATTCCTTAACAGTTTTACGACATCCGCCGCAATCTGGCAAAAACCAAGCCGCCACCGCGACAAGGTGCAGCAATATGGCCTCTTTTGTCACGCCGCCGCAGCGGTTAGGTGTGCAGCAGCTATAATTACTGGACCGCATCTTTATGAGTTTCTGGATCATCGCCGCCGCCGGAGCCGCCCTTGTGACCGTGTTGCTGGCGCGTGCCCTGACCCGTGGGGCCAGCGCGCCAGCCGAGACCGGTGCCGCCCATGATGTGCAGGTCTATCGCGACCAGCTGGCCGAGGTTGAACGCGATGTCGCGCGCGGGGTGTTGCCCGAAGCCGACGCCATCCGCGTGCGCACCGAAATCTCGCGCCGTATTCTGGCCGCGGATGCTGCCGGACAAAATATTCCCGCCGCAAGTGGCACGCCGTCGCCTGTCGTCATCGTGGTGATCGCGCTGGTCTTGCTGGGCGGGAGCCTTGGGCTCTACTGGCAGTTGGGTGCGCCCGGCTATGGGGATCTGGCGTTGCAGGACCGTATCGCGCGGGCCGAAGACATGCGCCGGAACCGACCCGATCAGGCCACCGCCGAGGCAGAGCTACCCGACGCCGATTTGCCGCCCGAGCTCAGCCCCGAATATGAAGCGCTGCTGACCCGCCTGCGCGAAACGGTTGCCGCGCGGCCCGATGATGTGCAGGGCCATGTCCTGCTGGCCCAGAACGAGGCGCGCGTTGGCAACTATGCCGCCGCCGCCGCCGCGCAGGGCAAGGTTGTGCGCCTCAAGGGGGCGGAGGCCTCGATTGACGATGTGTCGGGCTATGCGGAGCTGCTGGTGATGGCGGCGGGGGGCTATGTCTCGCCCGAAGCAGAAGCGGTGTTGCGCGCGGTGCTGACCCGTGATGTCGAAAACGGCACGGCGCGGTATTATTGGGGGCTGATGCTGGTGCAAACCGGGCGCCCTGATCTGGCGTTCAGCATGTGGGACGGGTTGCTGCGCCGCGGCCCCGAAGATGCTCCGTGGATCGCGCCTATTCTGGCGCAGATCACCCCTATCGCCACGATGGCCGGTGTGGACTATACCGTGCCCGAAATTGGTAGCGGCGCGCTGCGCGGCCCCTCGGCCGAAGATATCGACGCGGCGCAGGATATGACCCCTGCCGAACGGATGGAGATGATCGGCGGCATGGTCGAAAGCCTGTCGTCGCGGCTTGCCAGCCAGGGCGGGCCGGTCGAGGATTGGGCGCGGTTGATCACATCGCTTGGCGTTCTTGGGGAAACGGCAAGGGCGCGGGCGATTTACGAGAATGCGGTAGAGGTCTTTGCCGATGACCCCGCCGCGATGGATGATATTCAACGCGCGGGCGAACGCGCCGGGGTGACCGAATGATCTATGACGACATATCAGGTTTTGCCGCCGCCCTGCCCCCGATGCAGGCGTTGATCGGGCTGGACCTTGGGGAAAAGACCATCGGCGTTGCGGTCAGCGACAGTTTTCTGTCGATTGCCACCCCGCTGGAAACCGTGCGCCGCAAGAAATTCGGGGTTGATGCCGCCCGCCTGTCAGAGATCATTGCCGCCCGCGGGATCGGCGGGGTCGTGCTGGGCCTGCCGCGCAATATGGACGGATCGGAAGGGGCGCGCTGTCAGTCGACACGGGCCTTTGCGCGGAACTTTGACCGGCTGGGAGATATTCCCATCGGGTTCTGGGATGAACGGCTGAGCACGGTCGCCGCGGAACGTGCGCTGCTGGAGGCCGATACATCGCGTCGCCGCCGCGCCGAGGTGATCGACCACGTGGCCGCGGGCTATATTCTGCAAGGCGTGCTGGACCGTTTGCGTGTGATCAAGGCGCAGGGCGCGTCGGCCTGAAGCCACATAAGCGCGACAGCGCGAGGATAAAGCGATGAGTGACGAGATCTGGAAGCGGAACGAAGTCGAAAGCCCCTGCGTGAAACTTTGCGTGGTGCATCCCGAGACGCGCCTGTGCACAGGATGTTACCGATCCATTGACGAGATCGGCGCGTGGTCGCGTATGACGCCCGAAGAGCGCCGCAGCATCATGGCAGAGCTGCCATCGCGGGCGGGTGCGTTAACGAAACGGCGGGGGGGCCGTTCTGCGCGGCTCAAGCGCGACAGCACGGGCTGATCTGGCGAACTGTCCGGACCGTTGAAGATGATTCAGCGGGCCACGCGGTACAGGAAATCAAGCATTTCGCTGCTGGTCTGGGCCCCTTCGTGATCTTGCGGGGCGTAATTGTCATTCGCCGCTGGCACCACGGGGGTCGCCCCAAAATGCTGCGCCACGGTCACGCATTGCCATGTTGCTGCTGCGGGCACGAAGCGAAGGATATTGGTCTGCGGGTCTTGCGCTGTATCTGTCATGTCCATCTCTGCCATCTCTCGGGTCGTTCAATTTGTGCGCCGGTCGATTCGATTCTCGGTCGCCTGTCGGTAGTTTGGCTCCGACAGTGTGATATAAGTGTTAAGATATGGCAGTATTTGGGCAAAATCAGGGTAATAAACGTATCAGGCCCTGCACATTCCGGCCCAATGTCGCGGATTTAGGCAAACAACGGGCGCGTGATATCGGCCCCCTGCCCCTTGCCATGCCCGCCCCGCTATAGCATTGACCCTCCCGAACCCCCATATTTCCAGCTCGATAGACGATAAGGCTTAGACCATCATGGGACATAGATCCGATCTCACCCGCGCCGCACGGCTTTCGGTCGCCCCTATGATGGACTGGACCGACCGGCATTGTCGCTACATGCACCGGCTGTTTTCAAAGCAGACGTTGCTGTATACCGAAATGGTCACCTCGCCTGCCTTGGTACGCGGCGGCGCGTTGCATTTGCTGGATCACGATACCTCGGAACATCCCGTGGCCTTGCAGCTTGGCGGGTCTGACCCGGACGAGCTGGCAGAGGCGGCGCGGATCGGGGCGCAGGCGGGGTATGACGAGATCAACCTGAATGTCGGCTGCCCGTCGGATCGCGTGCAATCGGGCTGTTTTGGCGCGGTGCTGATGGAGCAACCGGCGCTGGTGGCGAAATCCGTCGCGGCGATGCGCCGCGCGGTGGATGTGGACGTGACCGTCAAATGCCGGATCGGCGTGGATGACCAGAACCCCGCCGAGGTGCTGCCCGAGTTTCTGGCGCAGATCGTCGGCGCGGGTTGTGAACGGGTGACAATCCACGCGCGCAAGGCGTGGCTGCAGGGGCTCAGCCCCAAGGAAAACCGCGACATTCCCCCCTTGGACTACGAACTGGTGCACCGGATGAAAGGGCTGTTCCCAAACCTGCATATCTCGATCAACGGAGGCATCACCTCGCTTGATCAGGCAGAGGCGTTTCTGGACGCCGGTTTGGATGGCGTGATGATCGGGCGCAGCGCCTATCATAACCCGACCGATATTCTGGCGCAGGCGGATCGCCGCATTTACGGCACCGGCGCAGACACCACGCCCGAGGATGTCGTGGCGCAGATGCTGCCCTATATCGACGCGCATATCGACGGCGGCGGCAAGCTGAACCAGATCACCCGCCATATGATGGGGCTCTTTGCCGGTCGCACCGGCGCACGGGTCTGGCGGCGCACCCTGTCCGAGCAAGCCTCCCGCCCCGGTGCCGACCGTCAGGTGCTGCTAGAGGCGCTGGACGCGATGCAAACACTGGCCGAGGCGCAAGAAGCGGTATAGCAACAGGGGCAACCCTACGACATTCAGGATCGCCCCCATGCAAGACCCCACCCTCCTTCTGCAGATTGTCCTTATGATCATGGCCATCGGTGCCTTTGCCGGTGTGCTGGCGGGGCTGCTGGGTGTCGGTGGCGGCATCGTCTTGGTGCCCGCGTTTTTCTATGCGTTTCAAGCGCTTGGCTATGACAGCCCGCAGCTCATGCAGATGTGCCTGGCGACCTCGCTGGCGACGATCATCGTGACCTCGCTGCGGTCGGTGCACAGCCACAATAAAAAGGGCGCGGTCGATTGGGCGATCCTCAAGACATGGGCACCGGGGATCGTGATCGGGGCCATCATCGGGATGCTGGTGGTGGCACAGCTGCGCACGAGCGTCTTGCAGGGCATCTTTGGCGGGCTGGCGCTGGTCGTCGGGCTTTATATGGCTTTTGGACGGGCGCATTGGCGCTTGGGACAGGCGATGCCCCGTGGGGCCGCGCGCGCGGCGCTGTCACCCTCTGTCGGGTTTCTATCGGTGCTGATGGGGATCGGCGGGGGCAGTTTCGGCGTGCCGCTGATGAGCCTGTTCAACGTGCCGATCCACCGTGCCGTGGCGACGGCTGCGGGGTTTGGCGTGCTGATCGCCGTGCCCTCTGTCATCGGGTTCCTGCTGGTGGATGCCGCGCCCAACAGCCCGCCGCTGACGGTGGGGGCGGTGAACCTGCCCACCTTTGCCATTGTCATCGCCATGACGCTGATCACCGCGCCGCTGGGGGTTAAACTGGCCCATGCGATGGACCCGAAACCGTTGAAACGGGTGTTCGCGGTCTTCCTGATCCTCGTGGCGCTGAACATGCTGCGCAAATCGCTGGGGCTGTAACCCGCCCCGACAGGCGTCAGGCGCGCAGGATGGCGATCAGTTCGTCCTGCGTCAGCGCGAAGGGCGTACCCTTCATTGAGGATGCACCGGCGGAGAGGCGTGCCACCTCTGCGTGATCCTCGGGGTTCAGTCCCATTTCCGCCAGCCTCCGCAGCCCCATCTGACGGGACCAATCGCGCAGGGCGGCGATCCCTGCCCCGTCTTGAACGTCGAATGTCGCATCGATCAGCCCAAGCACCCACATCAACCGCGTGTGAACCTGCGTGCCGGCCTCTGCCTTGTCGAAGTGAGACGCCAGCACCGCGGGCAGAAGCGCGCCGCAAATCTCTCCGTGTGGCGCGCCGGTCTGGCCGCCGAGCACACCGGCAAAACCATGCACCGCCCCCAGCCCCGCATTCGCCAAGGCCAAGCCACCGCAGGTGCTGACCCAGGCCATATCGTCCCACGCTTCCGCTGCGTCTTGTTCAACCACGGCGCGCAGGGCGGCCAGCCCCTTGGGGATCGCCGCCTGACACAGCGCATCCGTCATCGGCGTCGCTTTGACCGACAGATAAGGTTCGATCACCTGCGTGACCGCATCCAGCCCCGCCGCAAGGGTGACGCGGCGCGGTGCGCCCTGCATCAGCCCGGCATCCACGATGGCGATATCGGGAATCATCCGCGCGTCGCGCAGGCTGACCTTGACCCCGTGTTCCGGCACGGCAATCACCGCGTTCTTGGTGACCTCTGCCCCCGTGCCCGCCGTGGTCGGCAGCGCGATCATCGGCAAAGGTGCGCGGTCGAGCGGTTTACCGCCCCCTACCCCTTCGAGGTAGTCCAGCGGTGCCCCCGCGCAGGGGATCAGCGCCGCGAGTGCCTTGGCAAAGTCGATCACCGATCCGCCGCCAAGTGCGACAACCACATCCGGCCGATCTGCGGACACACGGGCGAGTGCGGCCTCCAACGCTGGCAGGCTTGGCTCGGACCCGCAGCTTTGTGTGGTGACCGACAGACCCGCCGCGCGGCAATCCTCGACCAACCAAGCCGCGCGCGCTGCATTGGCCCCGTGCACGATCAGCACACGCGCCCCAAAGCCAGCAGCCAGCGTGGCCGTCTGCGCGGCCTGTCCACGCCCGAAATACAGCGCTTGCGGAGAGAAGAACGAGAACATCGGCTTAGCTGTCAGCGGCGTCTTTGTGGTAGCTGTCAAGCACGGCAACCTCGTCGCGCGAGCCAAGGATCACCGGAACGCGCTGGTGCGGTGCCGTGGGGGCGACATCCATAATCGCGCCCTGCCCCGTCGACGCAGCACCGCCTGCCGCTTCAATCACCATCGCCATCGGGTTCGCCTCGTACATCAGACGCAGCTTGCCGCCGGTTTTCTGGTTGTTGCTGTCAGCGGGGTACAGAAAGACGCCGCCACGCGTGAGGATACGGTGCACATCCGCGACCATGGACGCGGTCCAGCGCATGTTGAACGACCGGCCACGGGGGCCTTCCTTGCCGGCGACAGCCTCGTCCACATAGCGGCTGACGGGGGCATACCAATAGCGTGCGCGTGACGTGTTGATCGCATATTCCGACGTCTCGGCGGGCACGGTCATCTTGGGGTGCGTCAGGCTGAATTCGCCCGTGTCCGGATCGCTGCTGAAGCCTGCAACCTCGTTGCCTTTGGTCACCACAAACATGGTCGAGGGGCCGTAGATCGCATAGCCAGCGCAAATCTGGTTACGGCCGTTGTGCAGCACGTTGCGGTCACCATCGGCCTGCACCTGCATGACCGAGAAGATCGACCCCACCGACAGGTTCACATCAAGGTTCGACGACCCGTCCAGCGGATCGAAATACAGCAGGTAGTCGCCCTTTTGCGGCTCTTTCAGCCAAGTAACCTCTTCCACCTCTTCCGACACAAGTGCGGCGACACGCGCGCTGTTGGCACACTCACGCTCGAACACGTCATTGGCCATGATATCCAGCGTCTTTTGCGCTTCGCCCTGCACGTTGATCTCTCCGGCGGCACCAAGGTTGCCCTCGAATGCACCACGACGCACGAGACCGGCGATCAGTCGCGACGCCGATGCGATGTCTTCCAGCAGAAACACCAGATCGGGGTCAAAGCTGTTTTGGGTCAGATACCGGCGAAGCGTTGGGGCTGTCATGGGGAGTTCCTTAAAAATTCAGGGTCGCGTCAACGGCCTTTTTCCAGAGCGCATATTTCGCGTCGCGCTGGTCATCGTCCATTTTCGGCGTGAATTGGGTTTCCTGTGTCCACGATTTCGCGAACTGTTCCTGATCAGGATAAACGCCCGCGTGCATCCCCGCAAGCCACGCGACCCCGAGGGCGGTGGTTTCATGCACGGTGGGCCGGTCAACGGGAGCGGCGATGATGTCGGACAGGAATTGCATGGTCCAGTCGCTGGCAGACATGCCGCCATCGACGCGCAAGGTGGGCTGCACGCCATCTGCTTTCCAGTCGGCAGACATCGCTTCAAGCAGGTCGCGCGTCTGGTAGCCGACGCTTTCCAGCGCCGCGCGGGCCATTTCGGCGGGCCCCGTGCCACGGGTCAGCCCGAAGACCGCGCCGCGACAATCGGGGTTCCAATAGGGCGCACCCAGCCCGACAAAGGCCGGCACCAATACCACGTTCTGATGCGGATCCGCCTGTTCGGCCAGCCCTTGCGTCTCGGCCGAATCCTGAATGATCTGCAAACCGTCGCGCAGCCATTGCACCACGGCCCCCGCGACAAAGATCGATCCTTCGAGCGCGTAGGTCGGCTTGCCGTCGAATTGATAGGCAATGGTGGTGAGCAGCCGGTTTTCCGACCGCACCGGCGTGTCGCCCGTGTTCATCAGCGCGAAACAGCCCGTACCGTAGGTGGATTTCAGCATCCCCGGCTCGAAACACGCCTGCCCCACCGTGGCCGCCTGCTGGTCGCCCGCGACCCCGTGGATCGGCACGGCAGCGCCCAGAACATCGGGATCGGTATGGCCGAAATCATCGGCACAGTTCTTGACCTCTGGCAACATCTCCATCGGGATTTCGAGCAGGTCACAGATCGACCGGCTCCACCGGCCTTTGCGGATGTCATAAAGCATGGTGCGCGCGGCGTTGGTGGCATCGGTCGCATGGGACGCCCCGCCGGTCAGCTTCCAGATCAAGAAGCAATCGACGGTGCCGAACAGCAGCTCGCCCTTGGCGGCACGGTCGCGCGCGCCTTCGACATTGTCCAGTATCCACGCGAGTTTTGTGCCCGAGAAATACGGGTCCAGCAGCAGGCCGGTGCGGTCGGTGAACATCTCTTCGTGGCCCGCGTCGCGCAGGGTACGGCACTGGCTCGCGGTGCGGCGGTCCTGCCAGACGATGGCGTTATAGATCGGGCGGCCGGTCTGCTTGTCCCAGACCACAACGGTCTCGCGCTGGTTGGTGATGCCGATGGCGGCGATATCGCCTGCCGTGATCCCTGCCTTGTCGATCGCCCCGCGGCAGGTCGCCTGCGTGGTGCGCCACAGATCATCGGGATCATGTTCAACCCAGCCGGACTGGGGGAAATGCTGGGGGAATTCTTCCTGGGCGCTGGCAATCGACGTCATCGTGTCATCGTAAACGATGGCCCGTGTGGAGGTGGTGCCTTGGTCAATGGCAAGGATATACGTCATGCGCGTCCCTTTGGAAGTGTAGCAACCGTCAGATGGTGCCGTATCCTAGCAAGGGTCGGCAGGCCCGACCAGATGTCAGGGCAATGACGGATGTCGGCGTTGTTGGAAAATCAAAGGTTCCGGGGCCAGCGAACCGGCCCCGGAAAGAGTGGCTTACTGCCAGGATTTGATCAGCTCATCATAGGCGATGGTCTGTGGCTCTTCGTCTTCGCTTTCCAGTTTCGCTTTGGGCGAACCGGGCTGGGACAGCCAGTACTCTGGGTCACGCTCTTCGTTCATCTTGGGGCCAATGTCCCCTTGAACGCCGGCACGCTCCAGACGGATCAGGACTTTTTCCTGATCGGCGCACAGGGCATCCAGCGCTTCCTGAGGTGTCTTCGCACCGGACATGGCGTCGCCGATGTTCTGCCACCACAGCTGCGCCAGCTTTGGATAGTCAGGCACGTTGGTACCGGTTGGCGACCACTGAACGCGCGCGGGCGAACGGTAGAATTCAACCAGACCACCCAGTTTCGGTGCACGCTCTGTAAAGCTTTCGTGCTGGATCGACGATTCACGGATGAAGGTCAGGCCAACGTGGCTTTTCTTGACGTCCACAGTCTTGGAGGTGACGAACTGCGCATAGAGCCATGCGGCCTGTGCACGGTCGACCGGCGTGGATTTCATCAGCGTCCACGACCCGGCATCCTGATACCCGATCTTGGTGCCTTCGGTCCAATATGCACCGTGGGGCGAAGGTGCCATGCGCCATTTCGGCGTGCCATCTTCGTTCATCACGGGCAGGTCAGGCTCTACCGACGCGGCGGTAAAGGCGGTGTACCAGAACATCTGCTGGGCCACGTTGCCCTGCGCCGGAATTGGGCCCGCCTCAGAGAAGGTCATGCCCGCAGCCGCCGGAGGCGAATACTTCTGCAGCCATTCGATCGCTTTGGTCACAGCATAGACCGCTGCTGGCCCGTTTGTGGCACCGCCACGCGCAACGCAAGACCCCACAGGCTGCGAGTTTTCGTTGACGCGGATACCCCATTCGTCGACGGGCAGACCGTTTGGCTCGCCTACGTCACCGGCACCGGCCATCGACAGCCACGCATCGGTGTAGCGCCAGCCAAGCGACGGGTCTTTCTTGCCGTAGTCCATGTTGCCAAAGACTTCGCCTTCGACGCCAAGACGCGACAGGTCGCGACCGGTGAAGAATTCGGCGATGTCCTCATATGCGGACCAGTTGACCGGAACACCCAGATCGTAGCCATATTTCTCTTTGAAATCAGCCTTGTTCTGTTCGTCGTTGAACCAATCGTAGCGGAACCAATACAGGTTCGCGAACTGCTGGTCGGGCAGCTGGTAGATCTTGCCATCGGGACCGGTCGTGAACGACAGGCCGATGAAATCTTCGAGGTCGAGACCGGGGTTGGTCACGGCCTTGCCTTCGCCTTCCATCCAGTCGGACAGGTTGCGGGCTTGCTGATAGCGCCAGTGCGTCCCAATCAGGTCGGAATCGTTGATATAGGCGTCATAGATGTTCTCGCCCGACTGCATTTGCGTTTGCAGCTTTTCGACAACGTCACCTTCGCCGATCAGGTCATGGGTGACCTTGATGCCGGTGATCGCTTCGAAAGCGGGGGCCAGAACGGTGGATTCGTAGGTGTGCGTGCCGATTGTCTCGGACACGACGTTGATCGACATGCCTTCAAACGGTTTTGCAGCGTCGATAAAGAACTGCAGTTCGGCTTCTTGGTCTTCCCGCGACAGCGCGGAGAGATCGCCGATTTCCTTATCAAGGAAAGCCTTTGCGGCCTCCATGTCGGCGAACGCAGGTGCGGCAAACATGCAAGCCGCAAGCCCGATCGCAGTCGTTCCCTTTAAGCGCAAGTTCATGATGTTCCTCCCTAGAATTGAACATTTGAGAGGTCCGGTTCTTGCAGGCCGGCCCCCCTTATTTTCCTTTCCTAGACCCAGCGGAAAACCGCGATGGCATAGAAAAGGCAGACAACCAATGCCCCCCATTGGGGCGCACTGAGCAGCCCGAGCCAAGCCAGATTGATAAAGGCCGAGCCCAGAAGCGTGATGAACAACCGGTCACCGCGCGTCGTTTCCATCCCCAGTATACCGGCGCGCGGCACTTCGGGGAATTTGATTGCAAGGATCGTAAAGGTGATCAGCGTCACCGCGATGATCCCAAAGAAAGCGGCGGTGGGCCAAGTCCAAGCCATCCAGTCCATAATGTTTCCTCCGGTCTTTCTTTGTTAAACGCGGCCCAAGGCAAAGCCTTTGGCGATGTAGTTGCGCACGAAATAGATCACCAGGGCACCGGGCACGATGGTCAGCACCCCTGCCGCGGCCAGCACGCCCCAGTCGATCCCGGCGGCACCCACGGTACGGGTCATGGTGGCGGCAATCGGCTTGGCGTCCACGCTGGTCAACGTCCGGCTCAGTAGCAGCTCAACCCAGCTGAACATGAACAGGAAGAAGGCCGTGACCCCGATCCCCGAGGCGACCAGCGGCGTGAAGATACGGATGAAAAAGCGCGGGAAGCTGTAGCCGTCGATATAGGCCGTCTCGTCGATCTCTTTCGGGACGCCGCGCATGAACCCTTCGAGGATCCACACCGCCAGCGGCACGTTGAACAGACAATGCGCCAGCGCCACAGCAATATGCGTGTCGAACAAGCCGACGGAGCTATAAAGCTGGAAGAATGGCAGCGCGAAAACCGCGGGCGGGGCCATCCGGTTGGTCAGCAGCCAGAAGAACAGGTGCTTGTCGCCCATGAAACTGTAGCGCGAGAAGGCATAGGCCGCCGGCAGCGCCACCGCGAGCGAGATCACCATGTTCATCACCACATAAGCCATCGAGTTCAGATAGCCCGTGTACCATGACGCATCCGTCAGGATCGTCATATAGTTGTCGAAGGTCAGATCACGCGGCCACAGCGTAAAGCTGTTGAGGATCTCTGTGTTGGTCTTGAGGCTCATGTTCAGCAGCCAATAGATCGGCAGCAGCAAGAACAGCAGATAGAGCGCCATGACAATCGCATTGCCCTTGATCTTGGGCAAGGCAAACCCTCTTTTTTGTGCAAGATCAGACATCAGTGGCCATCCCTTTTATCAAGGTTCGTCATCACGGTGTAGAACACATAGGAGATCAGCAGGATCACCAGATAATACATGATCGAGAACGCCGCCGCAGGACCAAGGTCAAACTGTCCGAGCGCCATCTTGACCAGATCGATCGACAGGAAGGTGGTAGAGTTACCAGGCCCCCCGCCCGTCACGACGAACGGTTCGGTGTAAATCATGAAGCTGTCCATAAACCGCAGCAGGATCGCGATCATCAGAACGCCCATCATCTTGGGCAGCTCGATGTAGCGGAAGACTTTCCAGCGGCTCGCCTGGTCAATCTTGGCCGCCTGATAATAGGCGTCGGGGATGGATTGCAGGCCGGCATAGGCCAGCAGCGCCACCAGTGACGTCCAGTGCCAGACATCCATTACGATCACAGTGATCCATGCGGCATAGAAATCCTGAGTGTAGTTATAGTCGATGCCCAAGGCCGACAGCGTGTAGCCCAACAGGCCAATGTCCACGCGGCCAAAGATTTGCCAGATGGTGCCCACAACGTTCCACGGGATCAGCAGCGGCAGCGACATCAGGACCAGACACAGCGAGGCCCAGAACCCTTTCTTGGGCATGTTCAGCGCCACAAAGATCCCCAGCGGGATTTCAATCGCCAGAATGATCACCGAAAACGCGATCTGGCGGCCCAAGGCGTTCCACATCCGCTCGGATTCAATCATCTCGCGGAACCAGTCGAGGCCAGCCCAGAAGAACTGGTTGTTCCCGAAGGTATCCTGCACCGAATAGTTCACCACGGTCATCAGCGGGATCACGGCAGAGAAAGCCACCAGCAGCAGCACAGGCAACACAAGGAACCAGGCCTTTTGATTGACGGTCTTGTTCATGACGCGGTCCTTTCAGCGAGGGTCAGCGGGAAAGCGGCGGATTGGATCATCTTAGGCCCCCTGCGGCGCAACGCGCCAGCTGTTGGCATAGACATTCACCCCGGCAGGGTCGAAAACAATGCGGTTCATATCCGGAGAAATCTCGGCACCTTCTTCGGCGATCACGTTGATTTCATTGCCATTAAAGTCAGCACGCACGATCTTGTGGCGGCCCACGTCCTCGATCCGCTTGATCGTGACAGGCAGCCCCGCCTCGCCCGTGGCAAGCCGTGTGAATTCGGGGCGCACGCCCAGTTCGACCTTGCCGTCCAGCGGCGCAAAGCCGTGGCCCAAGTCGATCTCGTGGCCGCCAATGACGGCCTTGTCGCCGGTCACCGTCGCGTCCAGCACATTCATACCGGGCGAGCCGATGAAATAGCCCACAAACGTGTGCTGTGGTGTCTCGAACAGCTCTTGCGGGGTGCCCATCTGGACAACGCGGCCGTCATACATAACGACAACCTTATCCGCAAAGGTCAGCGCCTCTGTCTGGTCGTGGGTCACATAAATCATCGTGTGACCGAATTCATGGTGCAGTGATTTCAACTGCGTGCGCAGTTCCCACTTCATATGGGGGTCGATCACGGTCAGCGGCTCGTCAAACAGCAGCGCGTTCACGTCCTCGCGCACCATCCCCCGCCCGAGCGAGATTTTCTGCTTCGCATCCGCCGTCAACCCGCGCGCCTTGCGGTTCAGCATGTCTTCCATGCCGATCATCCCCGCGATCTGCTGCACGCGCTGCGCGACATAGGCCGCATCCGCACCCCGGTTACGCAAGGGAAATGCCAGATTGTCGCGCACGGTCATCGTGTCATAGACCACCGGAAACTGGAAAACCTGCGCGATGTTGCGCTTGGTCGTGGGGTCGTTGGTCACGTCACGGTCGTTGAACAGGATGCGGCCCTGACTGGGGTGCAGCAGGCCCGAGATGATGTTCAGCAACGTGGATTTCCCGCAGCCCGACGCGCCCAAAAGCGCATAGGCTTCGCCGTCCACCCAGTCGTGGTTCAGCTCTTTCAGCGCGAAATCATCTTCGCTGGTGGGGTTGGGCAAATAGGAATGCGCCAGGTTATCAAGGGTGATTTTTGCCATTGGTCCGGTCCTCCCTCAGGCCGCTGCCGCATAAGATGCGGGGGCCACGGATGTGCCGTCTTCGGCAAAGATGTAAACATGTGTCGGGTCAAGATAGACGTTCAGCGGAGCCCCGATCTTGAGGTCTTTGACCCCGTGCACCAGACCGACCCAGTTTTCACCGTGGTGATCAAGGTGGATAAAGGTTTCCGACCCCGTGATCTCGGTCACGTTGAGCTTGCCCGCAAACTCCAGCGCGTCGTCAGACTGCTTGGACAGTTCAAGGTGATTGGGGCGGAAGCCCGCAACATAGCTGCCATCGGCCACGGTCTTGAAGTTCCCGAAGGTCGCGACCTTGTTGCCATCGCCAAAGGTCAGCGTGTCGCCTGCCTTGGTGATGTTGAGGAAGTTCATCGGCGGGTCAGAGAAGACGCGCGCGGTCGTGGCATCGACGGGCTGGCGGTAGACCACGGGGGTCAGGCCGAACTGTGTGATGCGCCCTTCCCACAATGTGGCGGTGTGCCCGCCCAGCAAAAGCGCCTCTTCCGGTTCGGTCGTGGCATAGACGAAGATCGACCCTGCTTCTTCAAAGATCTTCGGAATCTCGGCCCGCAGCTCTTCGCGCAGTTTGTAATCGAGGTTCGCAAGTGGTTCGTCCAGCAACACCAGCCCCGCGTCCTTGACCAAAGCCCGTGCAAGCGCGCAGCGTTGCTGTTGCCCGCCCGACAGTTCCAGCGGCTTGCGGTCCAGCATCGGCGTCAACTGCATCAGATCGGCGGCCTTGCGCACGGCGCTGTCGATCTCGTCCTTGGATTTGCCCAGCAACCGCATGGGGCTGGCGATGTTATTGTAGACGGTCATCGACGGGTAGTTGATGAACTGCTGATACACCATCGCCACACCGCGATCCTGAACGCGCATGCCGGTGACATCCTCGCCGTTCCAGATCACCTTGCCGGTGTTGGGCACATCCAGCCCCGCCATCAATCGCATCAGGGAAGTCTTGCCCGCGGATGTCGGCCCCAGCAGCACGTTCATGGTGCCGGACTGCAGCTCAAGATCTGTCGGATGAATATGCGTCTGGCCGTTTACGACCTTGGACACGCCTTGCAAAACGAGCGACATGTTCCTCTCCCCTTCACGCGCCAGTGGCGGCTGTAGTGTTGTCGGCGGGCGTGGCGGTGGTTTCCACCATCCATGCTTCCAACGTGTTCAATTCATCCGCGTCAAGCCGCAGGCCCAGTTTGGACCGGCGCCAGATGATGTCGTCAGCGGTGCGGGCAAATTCCTTGTCGATCAGCCACTTGGCCTCACGCTCGGTCAGGGTCGCACCGAAATCACGCCCCAGATCTGCCGCGGTTTGCGCGTCGCCCAAGACATCAAATGCCTCGCGCCCGTAGGCTTTGACCAGACGATCCGCCCAACGTTGGGTCAAAAAGCCGTAGCGGTCCTGCAACTCTTGTTTCAACGCCGCCACGCCGTCTACCGGAAAATCGCCGCCAGGCAAGGCGACACCCGCCGTCCAGGGTTTGGCGTCATTGGCAAAATAGGGCTGGATCTTCTCTAGCGCGCTTTCGGCCAGACGGCGGTAGGTGGTGATCTTGCCGCCAAAGACGTTCAGCACCGGCGCACCGGCGGATGTGTCGACCTTCAGCACATAGTCCCGCGTCGCCGCCGTGGCAGAGCTCGCCCCGTCGTTATACAGCGGGCGCACGCCGGAGTAGGTCCAGACGATATCGTCGGTGGTGATCTGCTTTTTCAGGTATTTGGACGCAAAACGTACGAGGTAGTCCTGCTCCTCGGGGGTGCAGACCGGCTTTTCGGACACATCCGTGTGGTCGGCATCTGTGGTGCCGATCAGGGTAAAATCCGTCTCGTAAGGAATGGTAAAGATGATACGCCCGTCTTCGCCTTGGAAGAAGTAGCATTTGTCGTGGTCATACAGCTTGGGCGTCACGATATGGCTGCCCCGCACCAGCCGCACCCCTTCCGAGGAATTGATGCGCACGGTGTTGCGGATCACGTTTTCCACCCAAGGGCCACCGGCGTTGACCAGCATCTTGGCCTGTACCACGCGTTGGGGGCCGCCGTCTTTCGGTTCCAGCGTGACCTGCCACATGCCGTCGACCTGCTCGGCAGAAACAACCTTGGTGCGGGTGTTGATCCGCGCACCACGGGTTTGGGCGTCGCGGGCGTTCAGCACCACCAGACGGCTGTCTTCGATCCAGCAGTCGGAATACTCATAGGCTTTTTCGAACTTGTCCTGCAGCGGTGCCCCCTCGGGGGCCTGCGTCAGATCGACCGCGGTCGTCCCCTTGAGGATCTGCCGCCCGCCCAGATTGTCATACATGAACAGACCCAAGCGGATCAGCCACGCAGGGCGACGCCCCTTCATCCACGGCATGAACACGTTGAGCAGCTTTGAGGTGGGCGTATCCCCCTCGAACCGCATATCCTTATGATAAGGCAGCACAAACCGCATCGGCCAAGAGATATGCGGCATCGCTTTCAGCAGGGTTTCGCGTTCGATCAACGCCTCGCGGACAAGGCGGACCTCCCAGTATTCCAGATAGCGCAGCCCGCCGTGAAACAGCTTGGTCGAGGCCGAGGATGTTGCCGAGGCCAGATCGTTCATCTCTGCCAGCTCGACGCTAAACCCACGGCCCACGGCGTCGCGTGCAATGCCGCAGCCGTTGATCCCTCCGCCGATCACAAAGAGATCGACGCTGTGTTCTGTTTCAAGCTGGCTCAATGAAGCCTCCCCGCATCATTTTCGCGTCTCGCAGCTAGGTTTGCGGGACGTCGTGACAAAAGACACCAAGCCCCTTCGTTTTTCAAGATCGAACGTTCGTTTCTTTTCGTTTTCGACTATAGCCTTGATTTTAGGCGCATTAATCCTTCGCCTGACGCGCATTTCTGCGCCTTACAGACGATATACCACGATTCGCGGCCTTGACGTGCTTCGCTTTCCGTAGATTGTAAGTTTTGGTCGGGCGTGCAGAAACCTTGGGCATCCCCAGCCAAAGACGGGGGGATCTATGTCAAATTTCAGACAGCGCGAGATTTTGGAGCTGGCGCGCAAGGACGGCAAAGTCACCGTCGACGGGCTGGCAGAGGCGTATAATGTTACCGTGCAGACCATCCGCCGCGACCTGTCCGAGCTTGCTGAAAGCGGCAAGCTGGAACGGGTGCATGGCGGCGCGGTGATCCCGTCGGGGGTGGTGAATATCGTCTATGACGAACGCCGTCGCCTGAACGAGGAAGGCAAACGCGCCATCGCCGAACATTGCGCGCAGGCTATACCGCATGGGGCGTCGGTGTTCATGAACATCGGCACCAGTACCGAGGCAGTCGCGCAGGAAATGCTGCATCACGAAAACCTGCTGGTGGTGACGAACAACCTCAACATTGCCAACATTCTTGCCGCCAACCAAAGCTGCGAGATTATCCTGACAGGCGGCGTCTTGCGCCGTGCGGATGGTGGCATGGTGGGCGGGCTGACTGCCGAGATGGTCAAGCAGTTCAAGTTCGATTTCTCGGTTCTGGGCTGTTCTGCCATTGATACGGATGGCGATCTGCTGGATTTCGACGGGCAAGAGGTGCTGGTCAGCCGGTCCGCCATCGGGCGGTCACGCACGGTGATGGTCGTGGCCGACCACCTGAAGTTCCAGCGCAAGGCCCCGCTGACGATCTGTTCGCTGCGCGATGTGAACACGCTGTTCACCGACCACCACCTACCCGATGCGCTCAAGGCGGAATGCGCGGGCTGGGGCACCTCGGTTGTGACCGCCTGACCCAAGCATGGACAGAGCCCCATGAAGCAGCATGACCCGCGCGGCTGGCTTTTTGTCGCCCCCGCCTGCCTTTTGCTGGGGGTGGTCGGGCTGATCCCGCTGGTCACCGTCATCAACTATTCGTTCTTCGAGATTTTCACCCTGCAATCGCGCTTCTGGATCGGGACAGAGTGGTTCCGCGACCTGATCACCGCCCCGCGTTTCTGGGCGAGCTTCGGGCGCAGCGCGCTGTTCTCGACCTTTGTGCTGTGCATCCAGATCCCGCTGGGGATCGCGCTGGCCCTGTGCATCCCGCGCGGACGGATCTGGGCGGGTGCGGCCTTGGCTGTGCTGTCGCTGCCGCTGCTGGTACCGTGGAACATGATCCCTGCGCTCTGGCTGAGCCTGATGGATGGCGACACAGGCATTTTGGGACAGTGGCTGGCGGGCTACGGTTGGCCCGCCGCGTGGAAGAACAGCGCCGTGCTGACCTGGGTGGTGATCTTGGCAATGGACACGTGGCACTGGACCAGCCTTGTGGTCATCCTCGCCTATAGCGCGCTGACCACGATCCCCGATCCGCTTTATCAGGCGGCCGCCATCGATGGGGCGCGTCCGTGGCAGGTGTTTCGCCATATCCAACTGCCGCGGTTGCAGCATGTGCTGCTCATGGCGGTGCTGCTGCGGTTCATGGACAGTTTCATGATCTACACCGAGGCCTTTCCGATCAATGCCGGCGGCCCGGCCGAGGCCAGCCTGTTCCTCGCCGTGGATCTGGGCGAGGAGATCAAGGCGTTCAACTACGGCCCCTCGGCCGCGCGGTCGGTGCTATATTTCCTGATCGTGCTATCGGTCGCATGGGTCTTTACCAAGGTGCAGGCCAAGCTTGACGATCCCAAACCGGGGGTGCCGTGATGATACCGCGTCGGGCATGGCCCGTGATCAAACTGGCGATGCTGGGGGCGTTCATCCTCTTCACCATCCTGCCACTGGTACAGATGACGGTGCTGAGCTTTACCGCGACGCTGGCGCAGGACGGGCTGAGCTTGGGCGAGACGACGCTGCGCAACTATCGCGCCATCTGGGCCGATCCGAGCTTGCGCGCGGCCTTTGGCAATTCAGTCGCCTATGTGCTGATCAATATCGCGATCACCATCCCCGTCGCCCTGCCCGCAGCCTTTGCCTTTGCGCGGCTGTCGTTTCTGGGGGACAAACACCTGTTCTTCAGCTTCATCGCCTTTCGCATCACCCCGCCCGTGGTGCTGACCCTGCCGATCTTCCAGCTTTTCTCGGTGCTTGGCATCGTCAACTCGGTCACTGGCATCGCGCTGGCCCATTGTCTGTTCAACCTGCCGGTGTCGATCTGGATTCTGCAGGGCTTCATCGCCGCCGTCCCGCGAGAAATGGACGAGACGGCGTTCCTTGATGGCTATTCGCGCCCCCGCTATATCTGGAAAATCCTGCTGCCGCAGATCGCGCCCGGCATCGCGGTGACTGCGTTTTTCTGCTTTATGTTCAGCTGGGTAGAAGTCGTCTTTGCCCGCATCCTGACCACCACCAACGGCAAGCCGATCTCTATGGCGCTCAGCGCGATGTTCGGCTTTCAGACGGATATCGGGATGGTCATGGCCTTTACGCTGACCTCTATGCTGCCCGGCGCATTGCTGCTGTTTGCCATGCGCAATCATCTGTCCCGCGGGTTCAAGGTCGGGCGGGTCTAGAGCCCGCCCTCCCCTTCAAGGCTACCCCCGTGCCGCCTGACGCGAGGTGCGGCGCGTCACCAGCAAACGGTTGATGAAGGCGAGGACAAAGATCACCGTCAGGATCAACACGATTGTCGGAGCCGGTGCGCTGTCCAGAAAGAAGCTGGCGTAGACGCCCGCGAACATCGACAACAGGCAGACCAGCACAGATACGATCAGCATCGGGCCAAAGCTGCGCACCACCAGAAAGGCAATCGCCCCCGGTGTGACCAGCAACGCCACCGCAAGGATCAGCCCCGTCGCCGTCAGCGTCGCCACGATGGTCAGCGACAACACCGCCAGCAACCCATAGTGCAAGAACCCCGTGTGCAGCCCGCTGGCCTGCGCCTGCGCGGGGTCAAAGGCGTGCAGCAGCAGATCTTTCCACTTGAGCACCAGAAACGCCGTCACAAAGGCCGAGATCAGCCCCGCCGTCCAAAGATCCTGCGCGCCGACGCCCAGCATATTGCCGAACAGCACGTGATCCAGATGCTGGTTCGTGGTGATCGAGGTGTACATGATGATGCCGATCCCGAACATGCCCGAAAAGACGACCCCCATCACGGTGTCCTGTTTGATCCGGCTGTTATAGCTCAGGTATCCGGTCAGCATCGCGCAGGACATGCCCGCGGCAAAGGCCCCTACAATCAGCGGCAGCCCCGTGATCCAGGCCAGCACGACCCCCGGCAGGACCGCATGGCTGACCGCATCGCCCATCAAGGCCCAGCCCTTGAGCACCAGAAAGCATGACAGCAACGCCGTCGGCGGGGCGACCAGCAGGACGATCCAGAAAGCGTTCTGCATGAAGGGAAACTGAAAGGGAAACAGCAACGTCTCGATCATGGGGCCACCCCGTCTCGCAAGGATTTGAGCGCCGCCGCAGCCTTGCGCCTCGCGGCCAGCACACCGTGTTTGGGCGCAAAGACAAAGGCCAGCAGGAAGATCGCGGTTTGCAGCGTGACGATCACCCCGCCTGTCGCCCCGTCCAGAAAATAGCTGGCATAGGCCCCCAGAAAGCTGGTGATCGTGCCGATCAGCACCGATACGATGATCAGCCGCGGGAAACGGTCACACAGCAGATAGGCCGTCGCCCCCGGCGTCACGACCATTGCGATCACCAGAAAGGCCCCGACGGTCATCATCGCCGCCACCACCGCCGCCGACAGCAGCATGAAGAACACCGCCTTCAACAGCTCGGGCCGCAACCCGATGGAGCGTGCGTGGTTTTCGTCGAAGAAGGTGACCATCAGGTCTTTCCACTTCAGCAGCAGCACGGTCAGACAGACAACCCCGATGATCGCCAACTGCACGATATCCTGCGGCGCGATGGCAAGGATATTGCCCATAATGATGGTCTGGATGCTGACCGACATGGGCGATAGCGACACCATGAACAGGCCCAAGCCGAAAAAAGCGGTAAAGATGATGCCGATGATCACGTCGATCTTCAGCCCCGACCGCCCCGACAGAAACAGCATCGCCCCCGCCGCCATGCCGCCCGCCAGAAACGCGCCAAGCGCAAAGGGCAGCCCCAGCATATAGGCCCCCGCCACACCGGGCACGACAGAATGGCTCAGCGCGTCGCCGATCAGCGACCAGCCCTTGAGCATCAGATAGCACGACAGAAAGGCGCAAACCGCCCCCACCATCGCGGACACCCACATGGCGTTGAACATATAGTCATAGCTGAACGGCTCTAGCAGCAGATCGATCATGTGTCGTCCTCGGAGGTATCGATGCGTTCGCCGTAATGCACGAAGGGGCGTTCATCGTCGGTGATGATCCGCAGCTCGCGCCCGTCGTCGTCATCGTGCAGGTCTTGGCCCCCGAGGGTAAAGTGCCGAAGCACCCCGCCAAAAGCCGTTTCCAGGTTGTCATGGGTAAAGACCGTTTCCGTCGGCCCATAGGCCAGCACCGTGCCCTTGACCAAGACGGTCCGGTCACAGAATTCCGGGACAGAGCCCAAGTTATGCGTCGACACCAGCATCACCCGTCCTTCGTCGCGCAACTCGCGCAGCAGGTCGATGATCTGGTCCTCGGTCTTCACGTCTACGCCGGTAAAGGGTTCGTCCAGCAGGATCACCTGTCCGTTCTGCGCCAAGGCGCGCGCCAGAAAGACCCGCTTGCGCTGCCCGCCGGACAGCTCTCCGATCTGGCGGTGGCGGAAATCGGTCATGTTGACGCGGCGCAGGGCATCGTCCACCGCCGCATGATCGGCGGCTTTGGGACGGCGTAGGACCCCCATGTGCCCATAGCGCCCCATCATTACCACATCCTGCACCAGCACCGGAAAGGCCCAATCGACCTCTTCTGACTGCGGGACATAGGCCACAAGGTTTTCTCGCAACGCCTGTTTGACCGTCTTGCCGAGCAGGGTGATCTGCCCCTGCGCGGCGGGCACAAAGCCCATGATCGCCTTGAACAGCGTGGATTTCCCCGCCCCGTTCACCCCGACCAGCGCCGTGATCGTACCGCGCGGGATCTCGAAACTGGCATCATAAAGCGCGGTGTGGCCGTTGCGATAGGTCACGGTCACATCGGTGGCCTTGATGCCGATCGCGTCGGGCGCAAGCCCGGCATCTGGGGTCGTCGTGGGGGCGGGGTGCATAGGGGTATCCATTTACTTCAGGCCTGCATCCAGCCCGTCCGCGACAGTTTGCGAGGTGACGCGCAGCAAGTCCAGATAGCTTGGCACGGGCCCCTCGGCGGTGCTGAGGCTATCGACATAAAGCACACCACCATAGGCAGCGCCGGTTTCCCGCGCGACCTGCTTTGCAGGCGAGGTATTCACCGTGCTTTCACAGAAAACGACCGGAATATCATTGTCGCGCACGGAATCGATGACTTTGCGCACCTGCTGCGGTGTGCCGGTCTGGTCGGCGTTCATCGGCCAGAGGTAGAGCTCTTTCATCCCGAAATCCCGCGCGAGGTAGCTGAACGCGCCTTCACAGGTCACCAGCCAACGCTGGTCTTCGGGGATTTGCGCAATGCGGTCCCGCAGGGGCGTGATCGTATCGCGGATTTCCTGTTTGTAGCTTTCGGCATTGGCGGCATATGTGGCCGCATTGTCAGGGTCGTGTTCGGCAAAAGCTGCCGCGATATTGTCGACGTAGATCAGCGCGTTATCCAGCCCCATCCAGGCGTGGGGGTTCGGCTTGCCCTCATACTCCCCCTCCCCGATAGAGATCGGCTCCACCCCGTCGGTCAGCGTGGCCGACGGAATATCCCCGAGGTTCGAGATGAACTGCTCGAACCACAGCTCTAGGTTCATGCCGTTCCACAGGATCAGATCGGCATCCACCGCGCCCACGATATCGCGCGGGGTGGGTTCATAGCCGTGGATTTCGGCACCGGGCTTGGTGATCGATACCACCTCTGCCGCATCGCCGCCCACCTGCTGCGCCATATCGGCAAGAACCGTAAAGGTCGTGACGACTTTGAAATCAGCCGCAATCGCAGGCACGCCCGCCATCGCTGCAACACCAAGAACCGGAGCAAAAACCGACGCCAGCACATTCTTTCTCATTCTGTTCCTCCAAGGACCAATGCGTTCGCTAGATGTAAATGCGAATTAGTCGCATATGTCAAACATGCAAATAAGAATAGGTCGCATAAACTTGCGGGCAAGATGAATCTTGCGTAACAAGATGGCAGACGAGAAAGGACATCGGTTTGACCCACAGCGCTGATTACAAGCAATTGCTGCGTGAAGCTGGCCTGCGGGTCACGCCACAGCGCACAACGATCGTATCGCTGCTGTCGGAAACCGACGATCACCCCAATGTCGAAGACCTGTATGAAAAGGCGCGCAGACTTGATGACACTGTGTCAGTCGCCACGGTCTATCGCACGATGTCAGTGCTTGAAAACGCGGGTCTGGTGCGCAAACTGGTACTGGATGATGCCCCTGCCCGCTACGAGATGATGCCCCACACGGACCACGACCATCTGGTCGATGTCGACAGTGGGGATCTGGTGGAAATTCCAGGGACCGAGATCGCGACGCTGCTGGATCGTGTCGCCGCCGATATGGGCTACGAGCTGGTCAGCCACCACACGGTCATTCGCGCCCGCAAGCTTTAGGTCTGCGTCTGATCCGCAAGCGATCTGACCATCGCCGCCGCACCGGCCGAGATCGTGCGCAGGATCACCTCGTCCGGGATGTCACGGATCAGCCAGTCGCGCATCGGGCCAAAGGCTGACAGGAACACCATCAGATTGGCAACGATATCAAGCCGTTGATCGTCGCTGTGCATTCCCAGACGCGGGGCAAGCTGGTCCGCCAGATCCTTCATCACCGCAAACTCGCGCGCGTGCAGGGCGCGGCGGTCTTCGGCCTGCATATGCGGCACGCACCGATAGGCCAGCAGCGTGCCATCCCGTTTCATCGACCAGCTTTCGCGGAAGTATTTCTCGAACGCATCCTCAAGTGACAGGTTTTCATCCAGCAGGATGATCGGCAGCGTCGACACGTCCTCGCGGAACCACAGCTGGTTCAGCAGGCGGCGCAGGATGTCGTTCTTATTCGCGATATAATCATAGATGCTGGCCTGATTGACGCCCGAGCGCGCACAGATGTCGCGGATCGTGGTCGCGGCAAAGCCTTTTTCAAGAAACAGCGACAAGGCCGCCTCGCAAATCTGTTCGCGGCGGCTTTGGATCAGCGACTGGTTCTGCACGCTGGTAATCTCCGCCTCTGCCAGCATTTGGGTGCGCAGCGCAGACAGCCGATCGCTGCGAATGGCCGTCGTGGATGTGTCGTGCATGGGGCTGTCCTTCATTTGACGTAAATCCTATCGGCTTTCGATATGCGAAACAACCGGCAGCGTGCAGACGCGCCCCACGCAAAACCCCCGCCGGTACGGGGACCGACGGGGGCAGTATTTTTCCAGCGATGTGGGGCGGGTTTAGTCGCCCAGACCCAAGGCCACAAAGCGCGGGTCACCTGCGCGGCGCACCAACAGCAACAACGACTTGCGGCCGCCGTCTTTGGCCTCGGTGATCCGGTCCTCCAGATCGGTGATGGACAGGATCGGCTGTTGGCCCGCCTCGGTGATGATGTCCCCTACACGCAGGCCTTTCTCGAAGGCTTCCGACATCTCGTCCACCTCGGTCACGGCCAGACCCTCGACTGAATCATCCGCCCCAAGTTCGGTACGCAGATCATCCGTCAGCGGCGTGATTGTCAGACCAAGCACCGACTTTGACGCAGGCGCTTCGGGCTCTGCCTCATCCTCTGGCTCAGACGCAGACGCCCCTGCCCCTTCGGCATCTTCGCGGCGGCCCAGCTTGACCTTGAGCGTCTGGGATTTCCCCTCGCGCAGGACAGTGACGCGGACCGAGGCCCCGACGGTGCTGTTGCCCACCTGACGGACCAGACCGCGGGTGTCTTCGACCTCGACCCCTGCAAAGCTGAGGATCACATCACCGGTTTTCAGGCCCGCATCCTTGGCAGGGCCGTCCGGTACATCTGTGATCAACGCGCCGGACGCTTTGGCAAGCCCCATCGCGTCAGCCACATCCTGGGTAACGTCCTGAATACGCACACCCAACCAGCCGCGACGGGTTTCGCCGAATTCCTTAAGCTGGTTCACAACACGCGTCACAACATTCGACGCCATCGAGAAACCGATCCCGATGGAGCCGCCGTTGGGCGACAGGATCGCGGTGTTCACGCCGATAACTTCGCCGTCCATATTGAACAACGGCCCGCCGGAGTTGCCGCGGTTAATGGCAGCGTCCGTCTGGATATAGTCATCATAGGTGCCCGACAAAGCACGGTTGCGCGCCGAGACGATACCGGCCGAGACGGAAAACCCCTGCCCCAGCGGGTTCCCCATGGCCAGCACCCAGTCACCAACGCGGGCGGCATTGCTGTCGCCGAAGCTGACAAAAGGCAACGCGCTTGGCGCTTCGACCTTGAGCAGGGCAATATCGGTGTTGGGGTCGGTGCCGATGACTTCGGCCTTCAGTTCAAGACCGGTGAAAAATTCGATGGTGATCTCGTCCGCGCCTTCGATCACGTGGTTGTTGGTCACGACGAACCCGTCTTCAGAGATAACAAACCCCGACCCAAGCGCCGATGATTTGCGTGGCGCGGGGGCTTCGCCACCATTGTTACGGTCGCGGAATTCCTTGAAGAAATCCTCGAAGGGGGAGCCTTCAGGCACGATGCCACGGGGCCCGGTGCGCCCTTCTACGGTGGTGGAGGTGGTGATATTCACGACCGACGGACTGATCTTTTCCGCAAGCGGCGCAAGGCTTTCGGGTTTGGCCAGTGCGACCACGGCCTGCATCAGGACAAAAGCCAGCGCCAGCATACCCATCATCAACCATTTGATCTGGGGCGAGATTGCGTCGGTACGCGACAGGGAAACGGCCTTTGGCTGCATTCGTCAACTCCGGTTTTATAAGGGGCGATACACCCCGTTTGTGTGTCCTTGGCAGAGTGCATCTGCAAACCCACTGCTGCAAGGTGAAAGATGGTCATCCTCACGCGCATGTCAACGCGACCCTGGGTTTCTATGCGAAATTGCCGCCCCTTATCCCGTTGATCCCGGGGTCATGCCCCCAAACGAAACAGGGGCCGGCATTTCTGCCAGCCCCTGTTTGAACGTGCACCGTGGATAGGATCAGTTGCCGGTCCCGGTGGTGGTCGCGCGTTGGCTGCGGCTGCCTTCGTCCGACTTGAGATAGTTAAAGAACTCGCTGTCGGGCGACATCACCATGGTAGAATTCTCGCCCTTCAACGCTTGCTCGTAAGCGCTGAGCGAGCGGTAGAATTCAAAGAACTCCGCATCCTTGGAGTAGGCTTGCGCAAAGATCTTGTTCCGCTCGGCGTCGGCCTCACCTTCGGTGATACGGGCGTCACGACGGGCTTCCGAGAGGATTTCCTCGTAGGTACGATCCGCAAGGGCGGTGACACGTTGCGCCGCCTCGCGGCCACGGGCGCGTTCATCGGTCGCTTCGCGGTCACGTTCAGCGATCATCCGCTGCAGGGTCGCGTCAAAGTTCTGCTCTGGCAGGTTGGTCTGGCGCAAACGCACATCGACCACATCCAGACCAAGCGCCTGCGCACGCGCGTCAGAACGTTCGCGGATCTGGTCCATCAGGGCAGAGCGTTCGGGCGACAGGATGGTGTTGGACGTCACCCCCTGCGAGCCCAGAACCGCACGGATCTGACCGTCAAGAATACCGTTCAACTGGATTTCAGCCTGACGGCCGCCGTCGGTGCCAAGGGCCTGACGGAACTGGCGCACGCTGTTGATGCGGTACAGCACAAAGGCATCCACTTCGAGACGACGATCATCGGCGGGGGTGACCTCGATCATCGGCGTTTCAAGCGACAGGATACGGTCGTCGTAGCGGACGACTTCATCCAGCAGCGGGATTTTGAACCCGATGCCCGCGTCTTCACGCACCTGTTTGATCTGGCCGAAACGCAGCACCAGCGCGCGTTCACGTTCGTCCACGATAAAGATCGACGACAGGGCGACAACGGCTGCGATCACAACCACGGGGATGAGGATATTGAGTTTACGCATCAGTTCGATCCTCGGTTGGAGTTGCGGAGTTCATTGAGCGGCAGGTAAGGCACGACCCCCTGCGCTGTCCCGTCAGAGCCGTTTTCAAGAATAATCTTGTCCACGTCTCCCAGTACTTTCTCCATGGTCTCGATGTACAGACGACGACGGGTTACATCGGGTGCTGCTTCATATTCCTGCAGTACCGCTTCAAAGCGGCTTGCCTCACCCACGGCGTCGTTGACCACACGTGCGCGGTACCCTTCGGCGGCTTCCAGCAGACGGGCGGATTCACCACGGGCTTCGGCGGTGCGGCGGTTGGCGTAGGCGTCCGCCTGACGTTCCACCCGATCGCGTTCCTGTTCGGCAGCTTGCACGTCGCGGAAGGCGTCGATGACGGATTCTTGCGTCGTGTTGCCATTTGCATCCGTCACGGTGACCGTCTGGCTGGGCGGATCCACCTTGTTGAAGTTGACGCGGATGATGTTGATCCCGGTCTCGCGGTTATCAAGCGTGGTCTGGATCAGCTCGCGCGCGGAGGCTTCGATGGTGGCACGGTCACGGTTGAGGATCGGTGCCAGCTCGGACTGGGCGATGATCTCGCGCATGGCGGATTCAGAAATCGCACGCACCGCCATTTGCGGATCCCGCAGCGAGAACTTGAAGTTCTCGGCGTTCTTCACGTTCCAGACGACCTGAAAGTCGATGTCGACGATGTTTTCATCCGTGGTCAGCATCAGCCCTTCGTTGTCGTCGCCACCGCGTCCTGCGCCAATGGTTTCGGCGCGGTTGGTGGTTACGTCAAAGACTTCGGCTGTGACAAAAGGCCAAGGGGCAAAGTTCAGACCCTCTGTCCCGATGCCAGAAAATTCGCCAAGGAAGAGTTCGATCGACTGCTGTTCAGGGCGCACGGTATAAAAGCTTGCCATCCCCCAGACGACAGCGGCCGCCACCAGACCCAGACCCACTGTGCCGCGGGTGAACTTGGGGCCTGCGCCGCCCATATTTCCGCCAGAGCCGCCGGAGTTTCGGGCACCGCCTTTGCCGCCCATGAGGACGCGCAGCTGTTCCTGACCCTTTTTCACTAGATCGTCGATCTCGGGCATCTGACCTTTGTCACCACCCGGACCGCGCCCGCCACCACCGGTGGGCCGCTGCCCTCCGGGCCGGTTGCGGTCGCCACCATTGTTCCCACCGCCTGAGTTTCCTCCGCCGCCCCAAGGACCGCCTGTATTTCCAGCCATTAATTCTTCCCTATGTATGGCCGCTACAGCGGCCCTATCCCAACCGCCTACGCGGTTTTATCTTGTGCAGAGTTGGGCATATTCGCCCGAACTTCAAGCAGTGCGTGTCGGACTGCGCATGGTGACCAGCTCTTCGGACATGGTCGGGTGCACGGCGCAGGTCGCGTCGAATTGCTCTTTTGTCAGCCCCGCCTTCACGGCAATGCCCACCAGCTGGATCAGCTCGCCCGCGTTTGGTGCGACGATGTGGCACCCCAGAACGACGCGTGTTTCCTTGCTGACGATCAGCTTCATCATCACACGTTTGTTCTTTTCGGCAAAGGCCGTTTGCATGGGCCGGAACGACGCCGAATAAATCTCGACCGGTTCCTGCTCTGCCGCTTGCTCTTCTGTCAGGCCGACAGTGCCGAATTCGGGCTGTGTGAACACGGCCGACGGGATCAGGTCGTGATCCACGGGTGTCGGGTTGCCGCCAAAGACGGTTTGCACAAAGGCCATGCCTTCGCGGATCGCAACAGGTGTCAGGTTCACGCGGTCGGTGACATCGCCGATAGCATAGATCGACGGGACGCCCGACTGGCTGTATTCGTCGACTTCGACCTCATGGCGACGGCCCAGCGACACGCCGACCTCTTCCAGCCCCATGCCATCGGTATTCGGTGCGCGCCCTGTGGCGAATAGCACCATATCAAAGACCTTCTCGGCCCCGTTGGAGGCTTTGACCCAGATCGGCCCCTGCGTGCCTGCGCGCGCGTCGCAATTGTTCAGCTCGTTCGATTGTTCAGCCGTGGCCCCCATCGCCGCGTCAGAGTTGCTGGGCATGGTGCCCGCCTCGTGTTCGGATTCCAGCGCCATTTCGACGATGCTGGTGCCGCAGTGGATATCGACGCCTGCATTTGTCATCGATTCAGCGATCAGTCCGCGGGCCTCGTCATCAAAACCGCGCAGGATCTGCGCCGCGCGGTTGTACATCGTCACTTCGACGCCCAAGCCATTCAGGATACAGGCGAATTCACATCCGATATAGCCGCCACCCACAATCAGGATCGACTTGGGCAGGCTTTCGAGATGGAAGATATCGTCCGACACAATCCCAAGCTGGGCGTTCGGCACATCAGGGCGTACCGGACGGCCGCCGGTGGCCAGCAAGATGTGCTTGGCCGTGCGGGTTTCGCCATTGGCCAGCTGCACCGTATGCGCGTCCTTGATTGTGGCGCGCTGGTCAAAGGTATCGACGTCCGAATTGGCCAAGAGCTTGCGATAGACGCCTTCCAGCCGGTCCAGTTCAGTATTCAAACGGGTCTTGAACGCGTGCCAGTCGAAGGTGCCCGGCTTGATGTCCCAGCCAAAGCACTGCGCCTCGTCCACCAGCTCGGCATAGCCCGAGGCAAAAACCATCAGCTTTTTCGGCACACAGCCCCGGATCACGCATGTCCCGCCATAGCGGTCCTCTTCGGCGAGGGCGACTTTGGCCCCGTATTCGCCCGCCGCAACACGCGCGGCGCGCACACCGCCGGAACCGCCACCAATGACAAAAAGGTCGTAATCAAAATCGCTCATCTGGGCCGGGGCCTTTCTTTGTTAATCGCTCAGGTCGGAGAACAGGTTATCCGTCTCGACAAACTCCATCTTATCGCGATCAACAGTGCCTTCGTTGATGTCGCGCACTTCGACGCGGCCATCGCCATAGCCGATCACCACGGCATCACAGATATCAATGAATAGCCCGTTTTCAACTACGCCCGGCATCTGGTTCATGACCAAGGCCATCTGGCGGGTGTTGCCGATCCGCTTGAGATGCAGGTCAAGGATGTAGTTCCCCTCGTCCGTCACGAAGGGGATGTCGCCGTTCATACGCAGCGTGGAATTGCGCCCCAGCACGTCCATTGACACCAAAGTCTCTTCGACAAGCGCTTGTGTGGTCTGCCAGCCAAAGGGAATAACCTCTACCGGAAGGGGAAATGCGCCCAGTGTTTCGACCTCTTTGCCGATGTCGGCAATCACGACCATTTGATCGGAGGCGGTGGCCACGATCTTTTCTTGCAGCAAGGCACCGCCGCCGCCCTTGATCAGGTTCAGCTCTCCGTCGAACTCGTCCGCGCCGTCGATGGTCAGGTCCAGCCACTTGGCTTCATCCAGGCTGATCACCTCAATCCCCACTTCGCGCGCCAGCTGTGCTGTGCGGGTCGATGTGGGCACGCCTTTGATCCGCAAGCCGTCGTCGCGCACCATCTCTCCCAAGCAGCGCACCAGCCACGCGGCGGTAGAGCCGGTGCCCAATCCGACGCGCATTCCGTCTTCTACAAATTGTGCAGCGCGTTTGGCGGCGACAAATTTGGCCTTATCGATGGGTGACAGTTCTCCGGTCATGGCAGCGACTCCTCGTTAATCGACGCCCTTATAGACGCAGCCGCGCCGGCGCGCGACCCTCAAAACCGCATTGTCGTCGCGTCGCGTGGCCTGCGGGCGGTGACACATGGCCTGCGCCACGACGCCACGGGGGTGTTACGCGCCGATAATCTGGATAGAGTACCGCAAACCGCGCAGATCGGTCGTTTTCAATCGCCCGCCTCCGGCGCAATGGGATACCACCGGCCTATGACCGATTACACGCTGCACTACGCCCCCGACAATGCCTCCCTGATCATCCGCCTCGCGCTCGAGGCGCAGGGCGTGGCCTATGACACCTGTCTGGTCGATCGCGCGGCGCAGGGGCAGTCTGCCCCCGCCTATCGGGCGCTGAACCCGCACGGGCTGATCCCCGCGTTGCAGACGCCGGACGGGCCGATGTTTGAAACCGGCGCAATCCTGTTGTGGCTGGCGGACCGTCATGGCGGGCTGGCCCCTGCCGCGATGGACGCCACACGGGCGGATTTCCTCAAGTGGTTGTTTTTCGTTGCCAATACGGTGCACCCTGCCCTGCGTATGCTGTTTTACCCTGATAAATACGTGGGCGTTGACGACACCGCCCAAGACGCGCTGCACACAACCCTAACCCAAGCGTTGCAGACCCACCTGCGCAGGCTGGAGGACCGGGCCGCGGCGGATACGCTGCCCCTCGCGCTTGCGCTTTACCTCGCCCCGCTGTTGCGCTGGTGTGCGCTGTATCCGCGCAACCGTGATCGCGGCTGGTTCGATCTGCGCGCCACCCCGCATCTGCACGCGCTTTGCGCAAGGGTCGAAACGCTCCCCTGCACGGCGGCCGCGCAAACTGCCGAAGGGCTGGGGCCCACGCCGTTTACCGCGCCCCACCTTGCCACCCCACCCATAGGAAGTGCCACCTGATGTTTCTCTCTGTCTTCGATATGTTCAAAGTGGGCATCGGCCCGTCCTCCTCGCACACGATGGGGCCGATGGTGGCGGCGGCACGGTTTCTGGACCTGATGCGCGCCTCCCCGTTCAAATTCGCGGGCCTGCGCGCGTCCCTGCACGGCAGTCTGGCCTTTACCGGCGTGGGGCACGCCACGGACCGCGCGACGATCCTTGGCCTCGCGGGGTTCACGCCGCAAGACTACGACAATGACCGCGCCGAAGAGGTACTGGCCGAGATCAACCGCACGCAGACGATCACCCTGCCCGAGTTTGGCACGCTGAGTTTCGCGCCCAAGTCCGATATGATCTTTGACTATGACACCAAGCTGGACGGCCACGCTAACGGGATGATGCTGATGGCCACCGACGCCCAAGGCGACGTTAGCTTGCGCGAGACCTATTATTCCATCGGCGGCGGTTTCGTGATGACCGAAGCCGAACTGGCGGCGGGCAAAGACACGGACGAAGGCGCGCCGATACCCTTCCCGTTCAAATCCGCAACCGAGATGCTGCAGATGGCGGCAGAGTCCGGCAAGAGCATCGCCCAGATGAAACGCGCCAACGAGGAATCGCGCGGCGGGGCGGCGCAGCTGCGCGACGGCACCAAGCGGCTGTGGCAGGTGATGAACGACTGCATCAACCGCGGGCTCGAAACCGATGGCATCTTGCCCGGCGGGTTGAACGTCAAACGCCGCGCCAAGGCGATCCATGATGCGCTGGTCTCGGAGCGCGGCCAGAACCAGCGCGCGCCTCACACGATCAACGACTGGATGAGCGTTTACGCTATGGCGGTGAACGAGGAAAACGCCGCCGGTGGGCAAGTCGTCACCGCGCCCACCAACGGCGCAGCGGGTGTGATGCCCGCTACCTTGCGCTATTATCTGGATCACGTCCCCGGCGCATCAGAGGCGCATATCGAGGATTTCCTGCTCACCGCTGCGGCGATCGGCGGGCTGGTCAAATTCAACGCGTCGATCTCGGGGGCGGAAGCGGGCTGTCAGGCCGAAGTGGGCAGCGCCGCCGCCATGTCCGCCGCCGGGCTCTGTGCCGTCATGGGCGGCACGCCGCAGCAGATCGAGAACGCCGCCGAAATCGCGCTGGAACATCATCTGGGCATGACCTGCGACCCCGTGCGCGGTCTGGTGCAGGTGCCTTGCATCGAACGCAACGGGCTCGGCGCGATCAAGGCGGTCTCCGCCGCGTCGCTTGCGCTGCGCGGCGACGGCACGCATCTGGTGCCGCTGGACGCCTGCATCGAAACCATGCGCCAGACCGGTGCGGATATGTCCGAAAAGTATAAAGAAACCTCGCTTGGGGGGCTGGCGGTCAACGTGCCGAACTGCTGATCTGACGCAGCGGCACGCGGCCCCGCCCGCGCTTGACCCCACTGCGGAACTGCAACAGTCTGACAGCCGTCAGGAAATTTGCGGGAGGGCAAGATGGAACTGAAACAGGCAATGCAGGAACGGCGCAGCATCCGGGGCTTCAAGAAAGACGCCGTGCCGCGCGCCTTGCTGGAAGAGGTCATCGCATTGGCCAATCGCGCGCCATCCTCGATGAACACCCAGCCGTGGCATCTGCATGTGCTGACCGGCGAACCGCTGGAAAAAGTCCGAGAAGGGAATTCGACCCGTATGTTGCAAGGCGTGCCGCCGGTGCGTGAAATCAGCGATCACGGGGCCTATGCCGGTGTCCACCGCGACCGGCAGGTCGGCATCGCGAAACAGCTCTTTGCTGCCATGGGGATCGAGCGCGACGACAAGGAGCGCCGCCAAGATTGGGTGATGCGCGGCTTCCGCCAGTTCGATGCGCCGGTGTCCATCGTCGTCTGCTTTGACAAGTCGCTGGATGACAACGGCACCATCGCGCATTTCGATCTGGGCGCGGTGACCTACGGCCTTGTCCTCGCCGCGTGGAGCAAAGGTCTGGGCTGCGTGATCAACGGTCAGGGCATCATGCAATCGCCTGTGGTGCGTGAACATGCGCAAATCCCCGACGATCAGGTGATCATGACCTGCGTCGCCATGGGCTGGCCGGACGAGGATTTTTCGGCCAATGCCGTCGTCTCTACCCGCCGCCCCGTCGAAGAGGTCACGCGGTTCGTCGGCTTCGACGATTAACGCCCTGCGCCCCTGAGCGCCGTGAAAACCAGCGTTACGTGCGGGGGCCTACCCCGCCGTGACGGACTTGCGCACCATATCCCAATATTGTGCGATCACCTCGTCCAGCGACAGCCGTCCGCCGGCGCGAAACCACGTATTAACCCCTGTCAGCATCGCAATCACCGCCAAGGTCGCGATCTTGGTATCCGCGATGGCGAAATCCCCCGCCGCCGCCCCGTCTCGCAAGATCGTCTCTAGCCGGTCTTCATACTGGCGGCGCAATGCTTCGACCTCGGCGAAATTCTCGGGCGTGAGGTTGCGCAGCTCCATATAAGAGATGAAAACCTCGTCCGGGCGGTCGGCGTGAAAGCGGATGTGAAAATCGACAAATTTGCGCAAGCGATCCACCGCGCTTTGACTGGGGTCACTGTCGCAGGCCGCAAGCAGGTCGTTCATATGGTCCTGCAACAGGCTGAACAACAAGGTCTGCTTGTCCGGCGTGTAATTATACAATGCGCCCGCTTGCACCCCGACTTCCGTTGCCAGTGCCCGCATGGACACGGCAGCAAAGCCGTGACGGGCGAAAAGCCGCAACGCTGCCGCGCGGATTTTGGGCCGAGTGATGTCAGAATGTGATCCGGTTGTACGCGCCATGGGTCAAAGGTTAATTGAACGCATGTTCAAAGGCAAACCCCTGCTTGCGCGAATTCCGTCGCTGGTGCATGACTGATCTATGACGCACCGTATCCTTCTTCCGCTCTGCCTTGCCGCGCTGACCCTGCCCGCGGCCTGCACGCAGTTTCCCGCGCTCGACAGCCGTGCCACGCCCGAGCTTCTCGCCTCGGACTATCCCGCGCTTGTGCCGGTCGATCCGCTGCTTGCCAAGGCCGAGGCCGGACAGGTGAACATCCCCCAAACCGAAAACGGGCTGACATCGCGGGTCGAACGGTTGCAGGCGCGCGCGGCGCGCTTGCGCGGATCGGTTCTGTCGGGGTCGGAAAAGCAGCGTTTGTCCCAAGGTTTGCAATAAGCCGCATGCAATGTCGCGTTGCGTGCGCGGTGGGAAAGGGCTACATCGCGGCTAAACCCCCGAAACGCCGCAGCCCGCTGCCGCGCACCACCAAAAGGATTGCACCATGTCACAACCGCTTCGTCTTGGGATTGCCGGATTGGGCACCGTTGGGGTCGGCGTGGTGCGGATCATCCGCAAGCAGGCTGCCTTGATCGAGGCCCGCACCGGTCGCCCCGTCACCATCACCGCCGTCTCTGCCCGCAGCCGCGACAAGGACCGCGGCGTCACATTGTCGGGCTACGCATGGGAAGATGATCCCGTCGCACTGGCAAAACGGGACGATGTGGATGTCTTTGTCGAACTGATGGGCGGCGACGAAGGCCCCGCCAAGGACGCGACCGAAGCCGCGCTTGCCTCGGGCAAGGATGTGGTCACCGCCAACAAGGCGCTGCTGGCGATCCACGGTCAGGCGCTGGCCGAACAAGCCGAAGCCGCGGGCTGCCTGATCCGCTATGAAGCTGCCGTGGCCGGGGGCATCCCCGTGATCAAGGCGCTGACAGAAAGCCTTGCCGGGAACGAGATCACCCGCGTCATGGGCGTGATGAACGGCACCTGCAACTATATCCTGACCCGCATGGAAGAGACCGGCAACGGCTATAACTCCCTGTTCGAGGAGGCCGAGGCGCTTGGCTATCTTGAAGCGGACCCGAACCTTGATGTCGGCGGGATTGACGCGGCGCATAAGCTGGCGATCCTGTCCTCGATCGCGTTTGGCACACAGGTGGATTTCGACGGGATCGAGATCGAAGGCATCCAGCGCGTCAGCATCGACGACATTCAGGCTGCCGCGAATATGGGATACAAGATCAAGCTTCTCGGCGTCGCGCAAATGACCGGCCGGGGGCTGGAACAGCGCATGCAGCCCTGTCTTGTGCCCGACAGCTCTCCGCTGGGGCAACTCGCGGGCGGGACCAATATGATCGTGCTGGAAGGCGATGCCATCGGGCAGATCGTCTTGCGCGGCCCCGGTGCCGGCGAAGGCCCCACCGCCAGCGCCGTATTGTCGGACATCTGCGATATCGCGCGTGGCTGGCATGGCCCGGTCTTTGGCCAGAAGGCGGCAACGCTCGCCTCGGCCACCGCGGCCCTGTCGCAGCGCCCCGCCGCCTTCTATCTGCGCATGGGCCTACTGGACAAACCCGGTGCCCTGGCCAAAGTCGCCACCGTTCTGGGCGATGCCGGCATCAGCATCGACCGCATGCGCCAGACCGAACACCGCAGCGATCAGGCACCCGTCTTGATCGTCACCCATAAATGCAGCCGCACCGCGCTGGACGAGGCTCTGGCCGCGATGGCGAAAACCGGTGTGCTGGCAAGCGATCCCGTGGCGCTGCGGATCGAGGATCTGTAACCCCGAGGGGCGCGGCCGCGTCCCTGCCCTGCCCATTGTGGGGAGGATGGGACGGATGCCTTCGGCGAGGATTTTTGACCATTTGGAAGGGGGAGATGCATGAGCTTTCTAGGTGTTGATGCGTCTTTGACGGGGCGTCGCTGGGTGGGCCCCGGTGTCGAGGTGGAACGCGCGACCGAAGTTCTGGTGCAGCAGACCAGCCTGCCGCTGGCCCTGTGTCAGGTGCTGGCGCGGCGCGGTGTGGCGGCGGAAGAGGCCGAGGCGTTTCTTGCACCGTCGTTGCGCGATCTGCTGCCTGACCCGCGATCCCTGCGCGACATGGAGAAAGCCGCGACGCGTTTTCTTTCCGCGGTCAAAGCGGGTCAGCGGATTGCCGTTTTCGCGGATTATGACGTGGATGGTGGCAGCTCTGCCGCGCTGCTGCTGGTCTGGCTGCGCGAGATGGGCTGCGCCGCGACGCTTTATGTACCGGACCGGATCGACGAAGGATATGGCCCCAATGACGCCGCAATGGCCGAACTGGCCGCGGCCCATGATCTGATCGTCTGCGTTGACTGCGGGACGTTGTCCCATGGGCCGGTGGCCGCGGCGGTCGGGGCGGATGTCGTTATTCTGGACCACCACCTGGGCGGAGAAACCCTGCCCGACGCCTTGGCCGTGGTGAACCCCAACCGGCAGGATGAAGACGGTGCCTTGGCGCATCTTTGTGCCGCGGCAGTGGTGTTCTTGATGCTGGTCGAGGCAGGGCGCCAACTGCGCGAAGCGGGCGCACACGGGCCTGACCTGATGGCGCTGCTGGATCTGGTGGGGCTGGCCACGGTGGCCGATGTCGCCCCGTTGATCGGCGTGAACCGCGCCTTTGTACGTCAGGGGCTACGCGTCATGGCGCGGCGCGACAGATTGGGGCTTGCCGCCTTGGCCGATGTGGCGCGGATGGATACGGCCCCGGCGGCCTATCATCTTGGGTTTCTGCTTGGCCCGCGGATCAACGCGGGCGGGCGCATCGGGCAAGCGGATCTGGGGGCAAGGCTACTGGCCTGCGATGATCCCCATGAGGCGCAGTCGCTTGCCGAAAAGCTGGATCTGCTGAACACCGAGCGCCGCGATGTTGAAACCGCCGTTCGCGCCGCCGCGCTGGATCAGGCAGAGGCCCGCGGCTTTGACGCGCCTTTGGTCTGGGCCTCGGGCGCGGGCTGGCATCCGGGCGTGGTGGGCATCGTCGCCTCGCGTTTGAAAGAGGCGTCGAACCGGCCGTCGATCGTGATCGGGTTCGAGGATGGCATCGGCAAAGGCTCTGGCCGCTCTGTCTCGGGGATTGATCTGGGCGCGCCGATCCAGCGGCTGGCGGCCGAGGGGCTGCTGATCAAGGGCGGCGGACATAAAATGGCCGCCGGGCTGACCGTGGCCGAAGACAAGCTGGACGCCGCCATGGCGCGGCTGTCAGAGCTACTGGCCAAGCAGGGCGCGCATCTGGCCGGCGCCGCAGACCTGAAGCTGGACGGCATGTTGATGCCCGCCGCCGCGACGGTGGAATTGGCGCAGCAGGTGGAACAGGCAGGCCCCTTCGGGGCCGGTGCCCCTGCCCCGCGATATGCCTTTGCCGACATGCAGATCCGGTTTGCCAAGCGGGTGGGTGAAAGCCACCTCAAGATCAGTTTTGGCGACGGCAACAACACCAAAATGGACGCCATCGCCTTCGGCGCATTTGACGGCCCGCTTGGCCCGGCACTGGAAAATCACGGTGGTGCACGGTTCCATCTGGCCGGTCGTCTGGACATCAATACGTGGCGGGGCCGACAGTCTGTGCAGCTGCGTCTGGAAGATGCGGCACCTGCGTAAAAATTTTTCATTTTCTTTCGATTTCTGCTTGCGCGCCTGCGCCGCATTCCTTAGAGAAGCGCTCACAAGCTAAGTGGCCCGTTCGTCTATCGGTTAGGACGTCAGGTTTTCAACCTGAAAAGAGGGGTTCGACTCCCCTACGGGCTGCCACTTGTACCCTTACCCGACATTCTGAAGACAATGCGCCCTGATCTTGGGCGAGATGTGTTTGCCGTTGTGTCTGCGCTGTTTGATCTCGCGCCGCGGGCTGGACGGCTAAGCTCTGATGTCTCTGACGGCGGTTTGCGGCTCGCCTATTGCATCCATAATCAGAAAACTGAGCTCAAAATCAGGTCGATTTCATAAGTCACGGCAGTCATTAGATAGGGGGCATCAGACACACCCGAGGATGACCACCATGAAAGCCATGACCCTTACCGCCTAGGGTGGCGACGCGACGTTTGAAGCCGCCGCCCTGAACGCCCATATCGCGTCGACCGTGGGGCTGCTGGAAATCGACCTGTCCCCTGCGCACTTCAAAGGGCTGTCGCTGCATACCATCTTTATGCTGCTTCCAATGCTTGCCAACCGAGGCCGTGAAAAGCACGCGGAGATCCTGACCAAACTGGCAGAGATTGTGGACGCAGGGGCGCTGAAGCCCTTGCTTGATGACCAGAGATTCGGCCTTGATACGGTGGGCGGGGCCTATGACCGCCTGACCAGCGGGCAGGCCATCGGGAAGGTGGTTGTAGACGTCTGATCATACCACCAGATGCGTGATAAGAGGTTGCCAACGTACAGGCGCTGGCAGCCCTTATTGGCCCATTTCAACCGGAAACTGCTGGGCATCCCCCCATTGGCGCGGGGATTGCCCGTACATCCGCCTGAATTCGCGACTGAATTGCGACGGGCTGACATATCCCACATCGACCGCCGCCTCGTTCACCGACATGCCGCCTGCGATCTTCATCGCCGCATTGTTGAGCCGCATGGATTTGACAAACTGGATCGGGGCCATCGTCGTCACCTGTTTGAACTTGCGGTGAAAGGCGGCGCGGCTCATCCCGGCGCGGGACGCCATATCATCAATAGAGATCGGCGCGTCCAGGTGAGAGGATACATGCGCGATCGACCGTGCAATCGCATTGCCCGCGCCGAAGGCCTGTCTGGCAAAACTCCCTGACTCCCCCTTTAGGATCGCGTAGTAAAGCTCGCGCAGCCGTGCCTCGCCAAGGATCGCCGTATCCGCCGGATTGCCACCCAATTGCAGCAAACGCAGCAACGCGTCGGCAAAGGCATCATCCCACGCGGCCAGCCTGATCCCCTGCGCGCGTAAACCGCCTTTGACCTCGGGAATCACATTGCCGGCATTTTCCATCTCCATCGACAGTTCTGTCATCATCCGCTTATCGAGCGAAATGATAACCCCGTAGAGCGGGCTTTCGGCAGAGGCGGTCGGCGTGCCGGCCTTCACCGGCATCGACATCGGGCAGCACATATATCGGCTGTCGTCATAGATGTACCTGTGCCCGTCCAGCACGGCCTCTTTCGCGCCGCTGACGATAGCAATAACGCTGGGTTCATAGACCGCCGGCACGCAAGGAATCGCCTGCGTGGCCCGAAACAGGCGCACCCCGTCAATGCCGGTTCCCGTCAGCCCCTCTTGGGTCGCGTTGTTTCGGATTAGCTGTCTGATCTGGTCTTTGCTCATGAGGGCAATCTACTGCGTCACATCCGCTTTTCGCAAGCGCGTGATACAATCAGGCAAGTATTCGCGACGATCTCGCCTGTTTTGAGAGCCAACCGAGAGCTATTTACCCTTCAACATCAAACACAGCGCGCATCGCTGCCGCGCTGACATCGAAAAGGAACATGACGATGAAGGACACGACTTTCGGACCCAAAGGCTGGACACCTGATCGCCTTGGATCGCTCAAGGGGAAAACATACCTCATCACCGGCACGACCGCCGGTGCAGGGTTTCAGGCCACGCGCATCCTGCTGTCCAAGGGGGCAAAAGTCGTCATGCTGAACCGCAACGCCGACAAATCCATCGCCGCGGTCAAAACGCTCAAGGACACGTTCGGTCCCAACGCCGAGGTGAGCTTTGTGCGGATGGATCTGTCTGATCTGGCCAGCGTGCGCGCCGCGGCTGAAGAGGTGCAAAGCACCGTTCCCCGGATTGACGCGCTGATCTGCAACGCTGCCATCGCGCAGGTGCCGACACAACAGCTGACCGTTGACGGGTTCGAAAGCCAGCTTGGCACCAACCACTATGGGCACTTCCTGCTGTGCGGGATGCTGTTTGATCGCATTCAGGAAAGTGCGGGCCGGATCGTTGTGGTGTCCAGCCTCGGGTACAACATGGGGATCAAGACGATCCAGTTCGACGACATGAACTGGGACAAGAACTATAGCGCCAACGCGGTCTACAGCCAAAGCAAGCTGGCGCAGATGATGTTTGCCTATGAGCTTCAGGACCGGCTGAAAGCCACCGACAGCCGCGTTGAGGTGTATGTCTGCCACCCCGGCGCGTCGGCGACCTCGCTGATCAGCACAAGCGGCGGGCTTTTCACAAGGGTCACCTGGTGGATGATGAGCAAGACGCCAATGGTGCAATCCGCCGAAAAAGGCGCGTATCCCGAGGTCATGTGCGCGACAGAAGACGGGTTGGCGCAGCGCGCGCTTTATGGCCCGACCGGATGGCTGCAAACCGGTGGGCCCGTTGGCAAAGGCACGCTGAACCCCCATGCCTACGACAAACCCGTGATGGAGAGACTCTGGACCGTCTCCGAAAAAGCGACGGGTTTTCACTGGGAAATCTAAGGGAAACGCGCGCCCGCATCCCGAGCGCAGCGCGCGTTTCACGCGACGATCCCCTCTCGCCATTCGCCCCTTGAAACACGGCACCAAGATCTGTGATTTTTTTGCCGTATTTCCCCGCTTTCTCATGCGGCTTGCACTTGCGCCCGCCGATGGCTTTGCCTAAAGAAGCGCTCACAAGTTAAGTGGCCCGTTCGTCTATCGGTTAGGACGTCAGGTTTTCAACCTGAAAAGAGGGGTTCGACTCCCCTACGGGCTGCCACTTGGTTTTCCATCCCTTTGTTATTTGCCTCTCGCCCGTTCTGCGGAACCGTGGCCTGCGTTATTTGCCTTTGCCCCGCGATGACGACCGCAAAAACGCAACTTGACGGGTGGGCGGACAACTGTCATCGAAACCGGGTCGGTTTCCTTCGGGAAATAATAGGGAATTCGCCATCCGCGCTTTGGTGTGGATGAACCGGAACTGCCCCCGCAACTGTAGACGGTGAGCTACCTCCATCATGCCACTGGGCCTCAAGGTCCGGGAAGGCGGGGACAGCCGCGATCCGTCAGTCAGGAGACCTGCCGACACTGAACCTGAAACACCGGGCGGGGTTGCTCGGGAGAGGATGATGATGGGACCGGATCTTACCTTACGCGCAGACCAAAATGCGCCCGCGCGCCATTTGGCTGGCCCCTTCTCTTTCTATTCAAAGACCCCGGCATCGGACCAACCGGAGCCCTTGATATGAAACCATTTTTTTCCAGCCTGACCCTGATTGCGAGCCTTGCGGGCAGCACCGCGCTTGGCGCAGAGACAGACTATCCGCTGACCATCGACAACTGCGGCCATACGCTCAGCTTTGATGCGCCCCCCCAGACCACCGTAACCATTGGGCAATCCACGACAGAGATCCTGTATCTGCTCGGCCAGCAGGACCGGATCGCGGGAACCTCTGTCTGGTTCAGCCCCGTTTTGCCAGAGTTCAAAGAGACGAACGATGCGATTGAACGGTTGGCGGACAACGACCCCAGCTTCGAAAGCGTGTTGGGCAAACGCCCTGATCTGGTCACCGTGATGTATGAATGGCACGTCGGCCCCGAAGGTATGGTCGGCACCCGCGACAGCTTTCACGAGGTGGGTGTGCCGACCTATGTGATGCCCACCGATTGCGCGGCCAAGGATAACTCTGTCGGCGCGGACGGCACGCGATCTGAACTGTTCACGACCCAGCAGCTGTATACCAGCATCGAAGAGCTCGCCCTCATCTATAACGCGCAAGACGCCGGTGCCACGCTGCTGGCAGACCTGCAATCGCGCGAGGCAAAGGCGGTCGAGAAAGCCAAATCGCTGAACCTGCCGCAAGGCACCTCGGCGTTGTTCTGGTTCTCGTCGTCCGAGATGGCGGCGGACCCTTATGTCGCAGGTCAACAGGGTGTGCCCGCCTATATGATGGACAAGCTTGGCGTTGAAAACGTCGTGACCTCGGCCGAGGAATGGCCGCTGGTCGGATGGGAGACTCTGGCGAAATCCGACCCGACGTTCATCGTGCTTGCCAAAATGGACCGTCGCCGCTTCCCCGCGGATGACATCGAGAAAAAACGCAGCTTCCTGATGAACGACCCCGTCGCCCGCGAGATGACCGCGGTGAAAGAGGGCCGCATCATCACCATGGACGCCCATGCGATGGACCCGACCGTGCGTGCGATCTATGCGCTGGAAACGATGGCTGACGCGCTGTCCGGTTTCGATCTAGCCGAATGACCGCAATCGACCGCTCTGTGATGCGCAGGCCGCAGTGGCACTGGTGGGTGATCATCCCGCCGGTGCTGCTGGCCGCACTGCTGTTTGGTGCGGCCATCGGCGAGGTCTCTATCCCGCCGCTGGTGGTGCTGAAGGTGCTGGCCAACAAGGCGCTGAACGCGGGCTATGCGGTCGACAAAATTGACGAAGGCATCGTGTGGAACTACCGCATGGCGCGGGCCGTGGTGGCGATGTGCTGTGGCGCCGGTCTGGCGCTGTCGGGCGTCGTGTTGCAAGCACTGCTGCGCAATGCGCTGGCGGATCCCTATCTGCTGGGCATCTCTGCGGGGGCGTCCACGGGTGCTGTTGCGGTGACCATCCTCGGGCTGGGGGGTGGTGCCATTTCGCTGTCTATCGGTGCGTTCAGCGGGGCGCTGGTGGCTTTCGCCTTTGTGGCCTTGCTGGCGCAGGCGGCAGGGGGCGGTGTCGGCCTGCGGGCCGCGGGCGTGATCGTGCTGGCCGGTATCGCGGGCAGCCAGATGTTCAACGCCCTGACCGCGCTGATGATCACGAAATCAGCCAATGCCGAACAGGCCCGTGCCATCATGTTCTGGCTTTTGGGGAATATGTCGGGCGTGCGCTGGCCCGATGTACTAAGCGCCCTGCCCGCGGCGATGATCGGTCTGCTGGCCTGTCTGTGGCACGCCCGCGCGCTGGATGCCTTTACCTTCGGCAGCGACAGCGCCGCGTCCTTGGGCATTCCGGTGCGCCGCGTGCAACTGCTGCTGATCGGCACGGCGGCGCTGGTCACGGCGGTGATGGTCTCGGTGGTGGGTGCGATCGGCTTTGTCGGGCTGGTGATTCCCCATGCCATGCGCATCGTCGTGGGGCATCGTCATGCGATCCTTGTGCCTGCTTCCGCACTGGCGGGGGCGGTGTTTCTGGTCTTTGCCGATGTGATTTCCCGAGTGATTGTACCGGGCCAGGTGCTGCCCATCGGCGTGGTGACCGCTTTGGTCGGCGCGCCCGTCTTTGCACTGATCCTGATTGGCAAAAGGACGTCGCCATGATTCTGTCCTGTCACGAACTGGGCTGGCGGGTGCGCAACCGCGCCATCGTCAATGATGTGTCCCTGTCCTTGCGGCCGGGCGAAAAGCTGGGGCTGATCGGGCCGAACGGGTCCGGCAAATCCACGTTGCTTCATATGCTTGCCGGTATTCAGAAACCCTCGCGCGGGCGGGTCGAACTGGACGGCGCACCGCTGGCAAAGATGCGCCAGCGCGATATCGCGCAGCGGCTGGCGCTGGTCGAACAACACGCTGATACCGCAGATCGCATCACCGTGCGCCACGCCGTTGAACTGGGCCGCACCCCGTGGCTGTCCGCCCTGCGCGGGTGGAGCGCAGGGGACGACGCCATCGTCACGCAGGCGCTGGCGGATGTGGATCTGTCGGGGTTTGGCGACCGCCACTGGCACACGCTGTCGGGCGGTGAACAACAGCGCGTGCATATCGCCCGTGCACTGGCCCAAAGGCCGCAAGTGCTGCTGCTGGACGAGCCGACGAACCATCTGGATATCCGCCATCAGCTGTCGATCCTTGAACTGATCCAGCGCTTGCCGACAACGGCGATCATCGCCCTGCACGACCTAAACCAAGCCACGCTCTGCGACCGGATCTGCGTCTTGCAAGATGGCAAGCTGCGCGCCATCGGCACCCCCTCCGAGATCATGACCGAAACCCTCCTGCGCGAGGTCTTTGGCGTCTGCGGGCATTTCCTTGTCGATCCGGCGGATAACGCGCAGGTGATCCGCTTTCACACGGCAACCCATTAAGCGCGCCAAGCGGCCACAGCTCTATCCAACTCCTTACGCATTTGGACGGGAACCATCCGTCACGCTACAGGTTTTGCCTGTGGACCCTGAAGGAGTAGCTACAGATGACCGACAAGAAGCAAACCCCTCCCACAACCACAGACGCCGGCATTCGCGTTCAAAGCGATGAACATTCGCTGACCGTTGGCCCCGATGGCCCGATCGTGCTGAATGACCACTATCTGCTTGAACAGATGGCGAATTTTAACCGTGAACGTATTCCAGAGCGCCAGCCCCACGCCAAAGGCTCGGGCGCATTTGGCACCTTCGAGACGACGCAAGACGTGTCGAAATACACGATGGCGGATATTTTCCAGCCCGGCGCGAAATGCGATGTGGTGATGCGGTTTTCGACCGTGGCGGGCGAACGCGGCAGCCCGGATACATGGCGCGACCCGCGCGGCTTCTCGATCAAGATGTACACGGACGAAGGCATCTTTGACATGGTCGGCAACAACACCCCGATCTTCTTTGTCCGCGATCCGATCAAGTTCCAGCAGTTCATCCGCAGCCAGAAGCGCCGTGCGGATAACAACATGCGCGACCACGATATGCAGTGGGACTTCTGGACGCTCTCGCCCGAAAGCGCACATCAGGTGACCTATCTCATGGGCGACCGTGGCATTCCGAAAAACTGGCGCGAGATGAACGGGTATTCCAGCCACACCTATTCGCTGGTCAATGCCGAGGGCGAAAAATTCTGGGTCAAGTTCCACTTCCACACCGATCAGGGCGACGGCAACGCCTACCTTAGCCAGGATGAAGCTGACAAGCTGGCGGGGACCAACGGCGATTACCACCGCGCCGATCTGTTCAACAACATCCGCGACGGGAACTACCCCAGCTGGACGCTCAAATGGCAGATCATGCCTTACGAGGATGCCAAGACCTACCGCATCAACCCGTTTGATCTGACCAAGGTCTGGCCGCACGAGGACTACCCGCTGATCGAGGTCGGCAAGCTGACCCTGAACCGCAACCCCACCGATTTCCATACAGAGATCGAACAGGCCGCGTTCGAGCCGAACAATATGGTGCCAGGCGTGGGTCTGTCGCCAGACAAGATGCTGTTGGCACGGGGTTTTTCCTACGCGGACGCGCACCGCGCGCGGCTGGGTGTCAACTACAAACAGATTCCGGTCAATAAGCCCGTCTCGCCGACCCATAGCTATTCGAAAGACGGCGCGGGCCGGACTGAAAAAGTGTCTGATCCGGTATATGCGCCCAACTCATATGGTGGGCCCTCTGCGCAGCCGCATCAGCATGAAGCGGGCCTGTGGTATTCCGATGGCGACATGGTGCGTCAGGCCTATACCCTGCGCCCTGATGACGATGATTGGAGCCAAGCCGGCAAGCTCGTCCGCGAGGTGATGGACGCCGATGCCCGCGAACGTTTGGTGTCGAATGTGGTGGGGCACTTGTGCGACGGTGTCAGCGAAAAGGTGCTGGTCCGTGCCTTTGAATACTGGCGCAATATCGACAAAGACACCGGCGACAAGATCGAGGCCGGTGTGCGCGAGAAGCTGGGCGGGGAATCCAAAGCCCCCGGCATGGCCTCTGCCCTCAGCATCGGCGGCAAGTAACACCGCACCGTTCCAAGCCAAACGATCAGCGGGGCCTGCGCGGGCCCCGCTTTTTTTGCATATTCCAGAGCGATTTAACCGACGGCGATATTGTCGATCAGCCGCACACCGGCCAGCCACGCGGCGGCCAATAGACGTGCGGGGCGGTCGGGCGTGGTCATCAGCTCCAACTGGTCAGCAGACCGCAGGTCAAGGTATTCCACCTGCGTAAAGCCCGCACGTTCCACCCGCGACACTGCCGCCGCGCGGAGCGTTTCCAGATCGCCACCGGCAAGCAGCCCCTCTGACATCTCTTCCATCGCGCGGTGAAGTTCGGGGGCCCAGGTGCGGGCGCGATCCGACAGCAGCAGGTTGCGCGAGGACATGGCCAGACCGTCTTCCTCGCGGATGGTGGGGCAGCCGATCACCTCTATCGGCAGGTCCAGATCACGCGCCAGACGGGTCACCACCTGAAGCTGCTGATAATCCTTTTCGCCAAAGAACGCCTTGTCCGCCTGGGACTGGGTAAAGAGTTTGGTCACGATGGTGGCCACGCCATCGAAATGTCCTGCCCGATGCGCCCCGCACAGCCCTTGGGTGATGCCCTCGACCGACACCGTCGTCGCGAAACCATTGGGGTACATCTGTTCCCCATCTGGCACATAGACGACATCCGCCTTCAGCGCGATCAGCTTGCGCGCGTCCTCTTCCTCGGTGCGGGGGTAGTTTTTGTAGTCGTCAGGGTTGTTGAATTGCTTGGGGTTGATGAAGATCGTCACGATCACACGGTCGCACGCCTCTTTTGCGGCCCGCACGAGGCTCAGGTGCCCCTGATGCAGCGCGCCCATGGTCGGCACCACGGCGACGCTTTCGCCCGCGGCTTTCCATCCGGCGACCTTGCTGCGCAGCTCAACGAGCGTGCGGATAATTTCGGGTGTCATGTTTTGGAAACCTCGTCAGAAAATACATGCTCGGGTCCGGGGAAGGATCGTGCCGTGACCTCGTCGGCATAGGCCTGCACCGCGGCCTTTGCGTCATCGCCCAGATGGGCATAGCGTTTTACGAATTTCGCCTTGAAGGCGGTGAACAGCCCCAGCATGTCATCGACCACCAGAATTTGCCCGTCGCATTGCGCTGACGCACCGATGCCGATGGTGGGAATGGCGACCGTTTCAGTGATCTGGTCCGCCAAAGCCTGCGGCACTTTCTCAAGCACCACGGCAAAGGCCCCTGCCCGCGTCACCGCCTGCGCATCGGCCATCAGCTGCGTGGCCGCCGCACCGCGCCCCTGCACCTTGTACCCGCCAAGCGTGTGGATCGACTGCGGCGTCAGGCCGATATGCGCCATCACCGGAATGCCGCGTTTGGTCAGGAAGGCGATGGTGTCTTCCATCACCTCCCCCCCTTCAAGCTTGACCGCACCGGCACCGGTTTCGCGCATCAAGCGTGCCGCATTCTCAAAGGCTTGGGCCGGGCTTTGCTCGTAGCTGCCGAAGGGCATATCGATCACCAGCATCGACTGGGTCAGCCCGCGCCGCACCGCTTGACCGTGCAGGATCATCATCTCCATCGTGACCTCAAGCGTCGAGGGCAGCCCGTGCAGCACCATCCCCACTGAATCGCCCACAAGCACGAAATCGCAGATGCCATCCATCACTTGCGCCATCGGCGTGGTATAGGCGGTCAGGCTCACCAGCGGAGCCCCCCCTTTGCGGGCCAGAATATCCGTCGGCATGGGGGCGGTCTTGCGGGCTGTGGCGCTCATCTGTGGCGGTCCTTTTTGGTAAGGTCGTCATTGCAATCTATCGGGGCCATGGCGGGGCATGGGGCGGCTTGGCGATGCTTCTAGACCAAAACGTCGCGATGTAGGTAGCAAAAGCGCAAGAATTTTACCCATGTCGCTGCGTCAGTCGAATCCGATACTACTTGGGCGGGATCGGAGCCACTGGCTGTGCGCCCCGCCCCGTGGGCACGGTCAGCACCAGCAGGCAAAGCACAACCAGCCCCACGCCGGCCCAGCCAAGGGGGGGCAAGCGTTCGCCCACCACGACCACGGCCAGCAGCGCTGCGACCACCGGCTCGATCAGCGTCAGGGTCGTGGCGGTACTCGCCCGCACCCGCGACAGCCCGTAGCCGAAACAGATATAGCCCAGAAACATCGGCACAAACGCCATATAAAGCCCGACCGTCGCGTTCCCCCACGAGGCCAGCAGCGGGCCGCCAGTCGCCAACAGCACAGGCATCAACATCAGCCCGCCCAGTCCAAAGGTGGCACCCATGGCCACCGAAGACCGCAGGCCGCGCAGCATCATCGCGCGCGCCGTCCAGCTATAAAGCGCATAGGTAAACCCGCCAAGCAGCCCCAGCACGACCCCAAGCGGCACATTGGTGCCCCCCACGGCCCCATGCCCGCCCTCGGCCAGACAGATCAGCACCATGCCAGCGACGCCCGCCAGCGCGCCAAGGCTCCACCGGAGGGTCAGCAAGGAACGCTCCATCACATATTCGATCAGCGCGGCAAACAGGGGCGCGGTGCCGATGGTGACAACGGTCCCGATGGTCACCCCCGCCAACCGCATGGAGCCATAGAACGCCAGCGGATAGATCATCACCGCCAAGGCCCCCAGCAGCAGCAACCCGCGCTGCTGCCAAAGTTGCGCACGCGCATGGGCGATGCCCCGCAGCGCCAGCAGCGCCTGCGCGATGCCGCCGATTCCCATCGCCGCGGCACCGATCGCCGCAGCACTCACGTCAGGGGCAAAGGTCGCGGCGGTGCCGGTGGTGCCCCAGACAATGCCCGCAAAAAGCACGCCCGCCACGCCAAGTGCATTGCTCTGGCGGCCCGAGCTTTCCTGATCCGTCATTCTGTCATCCCCTGCGCTGCGCGGTCCTGTGGCGTAGTGATGACCCGCCAAGCGCCTGAGGTCAAAGCATCATTCGGACTGCAAACGCGATACGATACTGCCTGCGGTCACGGTGCCGATCGTCTCTCCGTCCTCGACCACGGGGATCGCCTGCGCATCATCGCCGATCTTGCCAATCAGCTCGGCCACCGGCGTCTCGGCGGCGACGGCCCCGTCCGATGTCGCGGCGGGCGGGCCCATCACATCGCGGGCCGTCAGCACGCCAAGCGGGTTCATATTGGCCACGAATTCCGCCACATAGTCCGACGCGGGGTTCGAAAAAATCTCACGCGGGGTGCCGCATTGCACGATGCGCCCGCCCTCCATAATCGCGATGCGCCCGCCCAGTTTGAAGGCTTCGTCCAGATCATGGCTGACGAAGATGATCGTGCGTTTCAACTCGCGTTGCAGATCAAGCAGCTCGTCCTGCAGGCGGGTGCGGATCAGCGGATCAAGGGCCGAGAAAGGCTCGTCCATCAGCAGGATCGGGGCTTCGGTGGCAAAGGCGCGGGCCAGCCCCACACGTTGCTGCATCCCGCCCGACAGCTCGCTGACCTTGCGATCGGCCCAATCGGCCAGACCGACAAGCCTAAGCTGCGCCTCGGCCCGTTCAAGTCGTTCGCGTTTGGGAACATCGGCCAGTTCCAGCCCGAGCGCCACGTTGTCGCGCACCGTGCGCCACGGCAGCAATCCGAACTGCTGGAACACCATCGACACACATTCGCGGCGCACGCGGCGCAGATCCGCGGCAGAGCTGGCAGTGACGTCACAGCTCCAGTCGCCATCATGCACCCGCACCGATCCACGCACCAACGGGTTCAACCCGTTGACCGCGCGCAGCAAGGTGGATTTGCCAGAGCCGGACAAGCCCATCAGCACAAGGATCTCGCCCTGTTTGACGTCAAGCGTGCAGTTATGCACCCCGAGGATCTGCCCTGTCTCGGCCTCGATTTCGGCACGGTCTTGTCCGGCATCCATCAAGGGCAACGCCTTGGCCGGTTTCGGGCCAAAGACGATGGACACATTGTCGAATTCGACGGCGTTTGCGGGGTTGGTCATTTGATCGCTCATTTTCGTGTCACCCGTAGCATCCGGTCCAGCATGATGGCGACCACGACGATGATCAGCCCCGATTCAAAGCCAAGCCCCGTGTTCACCTGATTAAGCGCGCGCACCACCGGCACGCCAAGGCCATCCGCCCCCACGAGGGCCGCGATCACCACCATCGAAAGCGACAGCATGATCGTCTGGTTCAGACCGGTCATGATCTGAGGCAGCGCATAGGGCAGTTCGATCTTCCACAGGGTCTGGCTGGGCTTCGCGCCAAAGGCCTGCGCGGCCTCAAGCAGCGCCTTGGGGGTGGACGCGATACCAAGCTGCGTCAACCGGATCGGCGCGGGCAGGACAAAGATCACCGTCGCGATCAGCCCCGGCACCATGCCGATGCCGAAAAAGACAATTGCGGGAATAAGATAGACGAAGGTGGGCAGCGTCTGCATCAGGTCCAGCACGGGTGCCATATAGCGGTACATGCGCGGTCGATGCGCCGCGGCGATGCCGATGGGAACACCGACGCCCATGCAGACCACACAGGCCGACAGCACCAGCGTCAGGCTTTCGGTGGTTTCTTCCCAGTAATCCTGATTGAGGATGAACAAAAACCCCAACACGATCAGCAGCGGGGTTTTCCAGTTGCGCTGGATCGCCCAGGTCAACGCGCCGAAGACAGCGATAACGATCAGCGGATGTGGCGTTTGCAGCACCCAGAGGATCGCGTCAATCAACCACTCCATCGCGACGGCCAGCCCGTCGAACAGCCAACTGGCGTTGATCAGCAGCCAATCAAAAACCGCCTCTGCGGCGTCATCAATCGGGATCTTGTTATCGGTGAGCCAGTTCATGGGAACCTCCGGAGGCTGGTATCATGCGATGATGGCAAAAAGGGCCCGCCCGATGGCAGGCCCTTTTCACATCCTAAGGGTGGATTACTCGACGATGGTCTTGGCGGCCGCCATCGCGTCGCCACCGTCCACGGTGGTCACGCCGTCCAGCCATGTGTCGAGCACATCAGGGTTCGCCTTGATCCAGGCTGTCGCCGCATCGCGGGGCTCTTCGCCGTCATCCAGAATGGCCCCCATGATCTCGTTCTCCATGGCGAGGGTGAATTCCAGATTGGTCAGCAGCTTGCCCACGTTGGGGCATTCCTCGACAAAACCGGCGCGGGTGTTTGTGTGCACGGTCGCACCGCCCAGATCGGGGCCAAAGAAATCATCCCCGCCTTCCAGATAGGTCAGATCAAAGTTCGCGTTCATCGGGTGCGGCTCCCAACCAAGGAAGACGATAGGCTCGCCCTTGGCGGACAGGCGTTTGACCTGTGCCAGCATCCCCTGCTCCGAGGATTCCTTGACCTCGAACTCGGCCAGATCAAAGGCGTTATCGTCGATCATCGACTGGATCAGGCGGTTGCCGTCATTGCCCGGCTCGATGCCATAGATCTGACCGTCCAGCGCGTCTGCATTGGCAGCGATATCGGCAAAATTCTTGATCCCCATGTCCGCAGCGGCTTTGTTCACGGCCAGCGTGTATTTCGCGCCAGTCAGGTTCGCGCGCACGGTGTCAACGCTGCCATCCTCGCGGTAGGGGGCGATGTCGGCCTCCATCGTGGGCATCCAGTTGCCAAGAAACACATCCACATCGCCTGCGGCCATCGACGTGTAGGTCACTGGAACGGAAAGGATTTTCACGTCTGTCTCATAGCCCAAAGCGTCCAGCACGACGGTGGTCGCGGCAGTGGTCGCGGTGATGTCGGTCCAACCTACGTCGGAAAAGGTGATCTCGTCACAGCTTGCGGCAGCAAGGCTGCTGGCAAGGGACAGGGTAAGCGCGGTGGTTGCTGCAAGAACTTTCATGGCAGAGGAACTCCCGTTATGTTTATTGTTGATCGCGTAATAGAGCGCGATTGCGCGCTTTGATGCAACCCGATTTCTACACGACCGCGCGACAAGACGCGGCTCAGGCAAGGAGACACCCCATGATCGGCACCCCCTATTTCACCATTCCCCTCTTCACAGGCCCCCGCGCGTGAGCGGTGCAAGCCCCGCGTGGATCGGGGTCGATGTCGCGGATGGGCATGTGCATCTGTGGGTGCATGATTCACGCGGCGATGTGCTAGCGCAGGCCGACGGGCCGGTCGCTGCCTTGCCTGCCGAAGACGGCTTTGTCGCGGCCCTTACGGATTTGCTGTCGCCCTATCTGTCGGACCAACAGCGTTTGCCGGTGATCGTCGCGGGGCTGCCCGCCCTGCCCGCCAGCAGCCTGCGCCCCATTCCGGCAGAGCCCTTGGGCGGGGTGCTTGCCCTAGAGGTTGATGACCCGCGGCTGGAACTACGCGCGGTGCCCGGCCTGAAACAGGCCAGCCCACCCCAGATCACGCAAGGGGCCGAGACGGCGATTGCGGGCTACCTTCAGGCAGCGCCCGAGTTTGACGGGGTGATCTGTTGCCTTGATGCACAGTCCACATGGGCCCACATCAGCGCCCGCGAGGTCGTCAGTTTTCAAAGTTTTCTCACCCCCATGATGGCCACGCAGTTGTCGGCTACAGCCCCGCTCTCCAAGGCGGTTGTCGGTGGTGCGTTGGATGAGGATACTTTCGACGCCGCCGTGAATGATGTCATGGCTCGCCCGCAAATCGTTGCCACCGCGCTGGCCGAGATTTCGGCGCACGCCACCATAGATGGCCCCACAATGGACGCAGGCTGGTCACGGCTGATGGGTTTGTTGATCGGGCTAGAGCTGGCCGGTGCCCGCGCCTATTGGCTGGGCCGCGAGGTGGTCATCCTCTCCGACAGCCCCCTCGCCCCGCTCTATGCACGCGGGCTTGCCGCCCAGGGTCTGACGGCCAGCCACGTCTCGCGCCGCGACCATGTGCGCGCCGGGCTGCAGCTTTGCGCCGACGCAAGCGCGAGTTGATCTGACGCGCGCGAGATAAACGAGGACGCCCCCGGCCCTAGGCCGGGGTGCCACCGTTTTCAGGAAAGAAACACGCCGCGGCATGATGCCCCTGCGGCAGTTCTGGCCGCAGGGCGCGGCATTTGTCGCGCACTTTCCAGCACCGTGGCGCAAAGGGGCAGCCATCGGGGATCGCCAGTGGAGACGGCAGTTCGCCTTGCAGCTTGATCCGCTCTTTCGCGCCGCGTGGGTCCGCTTGGGGCGTGGCCGACAGCAGCGCCTTGGCATAGGGGTGGAACGGCGCACCGAACACATCATCGCGGCTACCGCGTTCGACCGCGCGCCCCAGATACATCACAATCACCTCATCCGCCACGTGACGCACGACGCTCAGGTCATGGGAGATGAACAGATAGGCCAGTTGCAGACGTTCCTGCAGATCGACCAACAGGTTCAGCACCGAGCTCTGGATCGACAGGTCCAGCGCGGACACAGGCTCGTCCAGCACCAGCACTTTGGGGTCCAGCATCAACGCCCGCGCAATCGCGATCCGCTGGCGTTGACCGCCGGAAAACATATGCGGATAGCGGTCAAAATGTTCAGGCCGCAAGCCCACCAGACCGAGCATCTCGCGCGCTTTGGCGGTACGCTCCTTGCTGCTCATGTCGGGGCGGTTGATCTTGAGAGGTTCCTCGAGGATCGCGCCGATCCGCTGGCGCGGGTTGAGCGAGCCATAGGGGTCTTGGAACACGATCTGCACCGATTTGCGCAGCGATGCCCAGTCTTCGCGGACCACGGGTTTGCCATCCAGTGTCAGCGATCCGGCGGTCGGGTCTTCGATCATCGTGACCATCCGCGCCAAGGTCGATTTCCCGCAGCCGCTTTCGCCTACGACGGCCAGCGTTTTGCCCGGATAGAGCGCGAAATCGAGCCCGCCCACGGCCTTGAGCGTACGCGGCTTGCGAAACAGCCCGCCGCCGACTTCATAGTGACGCTCCAGCGCCGTTGCAGTCATCACAGGTGCGGTCATGATGCGACCCTTTCGTCTGTGTTCAAGGGGTAGAAACAACGCGCATAGCCCAGATCAGCGCCCAAGGCGGGCGGCGCTTCGGACTTGCATTTGGCGTTGGCGAATTTGCAGCGTGGCGAAAACAGGCATCCTGCGGGGCGGTCGAATTGCCCCGGCACCACGCCCGGAATGGTCGGCAGCCGCTTTTCCGTCGCCCGTTCTGGCAGCGCATCCAGCAGTGCCGAGGTATAGGGGTGGTGCGGCGCGTCAAACAGCGGTATCACCGGCTGTTCTTCGATCTTCTGGCCGGCATATTGTACGCTGACCCGTTCGGCGGTCTCAGCAACCACACCCATGTCGTGGGTGATCAACACCAACCCCATGCCCGTTTCCTCGCGCAAGGATGCGAGCAGATCGAGGATCTGCGCCTGAATGGTCACGTCGAGCGCCGTGGTAGGTTCATCGGCGATCAGCAGCTTGGGCTTGCAGGCAATCGCCATGGCAATCATCACCCGCTGGTTCATCCCGCCCGACATCTGGTGCGGGAAGGCCGACAGGCGCTTTTCGGGATCGGGGATGCCGACCTGTTCAAACAGCTCGATCGCGCGTTTCTGACGCTCGCGGCGGCCCATGCCAAGATGCACCCGCAGGGCCTCGCGGATTTGCCAGCCCACGGTGAAACAGGGGTTGAGCGATGACATCGGCTCCTGAAAGATCATCGCCAGATCATTGCCGACGATCTTGCGACGCGCCTTGGCATCCATCGTCAGCAGGTTGTGCCCGTCAAAGGTCAGCTCGTCCGCGGTGACGGTGGCGGTCCAGGGCAGCAGCCCCATCAGCGCCAGCATCGACACGGATTTACCCGACCCGCTTTCCCCCACAATCGCGAGGATCTCGCTTTCGTTCACGTCCTGGTCGACGCCGTCCACCGCCCGGAACTTGCCCGAGGCCGTGGCGAAATCAACGCTTAGGTTTCTGATACGCAAAAGTGTCATGGCTCAGCTCCGTTTCAGTTTCGGATCAAGCGCGTCGCGCAGGCCGTCACCCATGAGGTTGATCGCCAGCACGGTCACAAGGATCGCCACGCCGGGGAAGGTCACGACCCACCAGGCGCGCAGGATGAACTCGCGTGCTTCGGCCAGCATCGTGCCCCATTCAGGTGTGGGCGGCTGCGCCCCCATCCCCAGAAAGCCCAAGGCCGCGGCATCAAGGATCGCGGTCGAGAATGACAGCGCGGCCTGCACGATGATCGGCGCAAGGCAGTTGGGCAGCACGGTGACAAACATCAGCCGGAAGATCCCTGCCCCTGCCACACGCGCCGAGGTCACGTAATCCTTCTGACGTTCCGACAGCACGCTGGCGCGGGTCAGGCGCACATAATGGGGCTGCAACACAATCGCGATGGCGATCATCGCGTTGGTCAGCGACGGCCCGAGGATCGCCACCAGCACCAGCGCCAGCAGCAGGGACGGGAACGCCAGCACGATGTCCATGACACGCATGATGATGCTGTCGACCCATTTGGGCGCAAAGCCCGCGATCAGCCCGATGATGATCCCGCCGGTCGCCGCGATAGAGACAACGACGACCCCCACAAAGAAGGAATAACGCGCGCCCACAATCAGGCGCGACAGCATATCGCGCCCGAGCGGATCGGTGCCCAGGATATGGGTCCAGCTGCCGCCCTCTTGCCACGCGGGGGGCTGTAGGGTGGCGGCGCGGAATTGCTCTGTCGCGTCATGGGGGGCGACCCACGGACCGAACAGGGCCAGAAAGGCAAAGACCGCAAAGATCCATAGCCCGATGACAGCGCCGCGGTTTTCGCGGAAGTAGAACCAGAATTCGCGCAAGCGGCCCGGACGTTCCTGGACCATTGCGGCTTCGGCAGAGAGTGCGTCGTCCATGTTATCGCTTTCTGATTTTGGGGTTGATGACGCCGTAAAGCATGTCGACGGTCAGGTTCACGACCATCACCATCACAGCAATCAGCAGCAGCCCGCCCTGAACCACGGGGTAATCGCGGCGGAAAATACTATCGACCATCCACTTGCCGATGCCCGGCCAGCTAAAGATGGTTTCGGTCAGGATCGCACCGGCCAGCAGTGTGCCGACCGACAGACCAATCACGGTGATCACGGGGATCAGGGCGTTGCGCAGGGCGTGGATGCTGTTGATCCGCCCCGGAGACATGCCCTTGGCGCGGGCGGTGCGGATGTAATCCTCGCCCAGAACCTCCAGCATGGCCGACCGCGTCTGGCGTGCGATCACGGCCAGCGGGATTGTCCCCAGCACGATCGTTGGCAGAACCAGATGGCGCACCGCTGACAGGAACGCCCCCTTCTGACCCGACGCCAGACTGTCGATCAGCATAAAGCCGGTGGGGTTGGGGAAGTAATACAGCAGATCAATCCGCCCCGACACAGGCGTCCATTGCAGGTTGCCCGAAAAGACGATGATCAGCAGCAGCGCCCACCAGAAGATCGGCATCGAATAGCCCACGAGCGCCGTGGACATCAGCGCCCGGTCAAAGAACTTGCCCCGGTTCACCGCCGCAATCACCCCCGCCGGAAGGCCAAGGGCGATGGCAAAGATCATCGCGCAGACCGCCAGCTCAAGCGTGGCTGGGAAGAGGGTGAAAAACTCGTCGAACACCGGGCGTTTGGTGACAAAGCTATTGCCCAGATCGCCCTGAAGCACGCCGGTCAGATAGTCCCAGAATTGCACATAGATCGGCTGGTCATAGCCGAATTGTTTGGCCAGTTGGGCATAGCGTTCATCAGAGATGCCGCGCTCGCCCGCCATAACCTGGATGGGGTCGCCCGGCAGCGCGCGGATGAACCCGAAGGAGATCAGCGTCACCCCGATGAAAGTCGGGATGAACGTCAGCAGTCGTCCCAGAACATAGTTCAGCATTTTATCACCATCAGCTCTTTGGGGAAGTTGGTCAGCGTTTCATAGCCGTCGTCGGTAATCAGCACGTCATCCTCGATGCGCACGCCGAAATTTCCGATCTCGTAGAGGCCGGGTTCATTGGTGTAAACCGTTCCGGCGGGTAAAGTCATGTGGTTGCCCCGCATGATATAGGGGGCCTCGTGGACCTCGCGGCCCAGACCGTGGCCGGTCTTGGTGCGGATGCGGTCCCCATAGGGCGAGGCTTCCAGCACAGAGATCACGGCATCGTCGATGTCATGCGCGGTCACCCCCGCGCGGGTCACGGCAAGCCCTGCCATATTGGCGCGCAGCACGGTGTCATAGACATCGCGCCCCTCGTCGGTGACGTGATCCAGAAAAACGGTGCGGGTGATGTCGGCGGCAAAGCCGTTCTTGCGCGCGCCAAAGTCCAGCAGCAGCGCATCGCCCGCCTTGACCGCGTAATCCTCGCGCGCATGGGCATGGGGCCGGGCCGAGCCATCCGCGGCGGCCACGATGGGACCAAAGGACAGGTCATCCGCCCCTTCCGCAAAAAGCGCCTGCACCAGCGTCTGTTCGATCTGCTTCTCGCTCTGGCCCAGCTTGACGCTGTCCAGCGTGCGCTGAAGGGCGCGTTCGGAAATGCCGATCGCCGCGCGCAGGGCGGCGATATCCTCGGGGGTCTTGATCATCCGCAGGGCTGAGATTTCGCGCTCTGCATCGGTGATGATCAGATCGGGCTGTGCCTGTTTAAACGCATGGTGCACGAACACGCGCATCACCTGCCCTTCGACCGCCAGCGACGAGATCCCCAAATGCTGCGTCAGCGCGGCAAAAGCATCGGCATAGCCGGTCTGGTCGCGCCAATCAAACACCGCGCCGTCAAAGCCGACCGTGTCCCAGCTCCCCAGTTCAAGGTTCGGCAACAGCACCGCCGCAGGTTTATCCGCAGGGATCACCAGAACAAAGGGGCGTTCGTGGCTCATGAAGCTTTGGCCGACAGCGCGCGAGAAATTGGGTCCGGGCACCAGCGCCACGGCATCGACGCCCAGATCGGCGGCCACAGCGGCATAGTCGGCAAGACGTTGAGAGAGGTTCTTTGACACGGGGGGCTTGCGCCTTTCGTTAACGTGGCCGGGGCCTAGAATAAAGGAAGGGACGGCGCGACATGCACCGTCCCCATTGCTTTGTCATCGCTGTTATTGCGACAGGCCAACCTGGTTGAAGATGTGGCCACCCAGCGGGTGCACAACATAGTTTTCAACTTCGGGGCGCATTGGCATGTAAACAACCGAATGCGCGATGGTGGCCCAAGGGGCTTGGTCCTTGAAGATTTCCTGCGCTTTTTCATACAGCGGCGCACGCTCTTCTTGTGTTGGCAGAACCTTGGCTTCCTGAACCAGCGCGTCGAATTCCTCGTTGCACCATTGTGCGCGGTTGGATTTCTCTACGCCGTCACAGCCCAGCAGAACCGCGAGGAAGTTGTCGGGGTCACCGTTGTCACCTGTCCAACCCAGCAGAACGGCACCATCGCGGTCTTTCGCTTTGGAACGCTCAAGGTATTCACCCCATTCGTAGGACACGATCTCTACGTCGACACCGACCTTCGAGAAGTCTTCCTGCATCAACTCGGCCATACGGCGGGCATTGGGGTTATAGGGACGCTGGACCGGCATCGCCCAGATTTTCAGCGTCAGGTCGGATACGCCTTCGGCTTCCAGCGCGGCTTTCGCGGCTTCCGGATCGTATTTGTCGTCCTCGATCGCATCGTTATAGGACCACATTGTCGGCGGCAGCGGGTTCTTCGCGATTTCGCCGGAGCCTTGGAACACCACGTCGATGATCGCTTGCTTGTCGATCGCCATGTTCAAGGCTTTACGCACATTGGCGTTGTCGAACGGAGGCATCTGCGTGTTATACGCCAGATAGCCCACGTTCAGCCCCTCTTGCTCCATCACGACGACATCTTCGGCGTCTTTCATCGCCTGCACGTCCGCAGGGTTCGGATAGGCCATGACGTGGCATTCGCCCGCTTGTACCTTCTGGTAGCGTACGGAGGCATCCGGTGTGATCGCAAAGATCAACGCTTCGACTTTGGCTGGGTCACCCCAGTATTCGTCGTTGCGCACGTAACGGATCACGGCGTCTTTCTGGTAGGCTTGGAAGGTGAACGGGCCGGTACCGATAGGTGCCTGGTTCAGCATTTCCGGCGTGCCGGCTTCCAGCATCGCGTCGGCATATTCCTTGGACACGATCGAAGCAAAGTCCATTGCCATGTTCGCAATGATCGGCGCTTCGGCGCGGGTCAGGTTGAACTGAACGGTGTAATCATCAACCTTTTCGATGCTTTCGATCAGGTCAGGCATCGACATCGCACCGTAGTATTCCCAGGTGCCACCCGATACTTGGTTGTAGGGGTTGTCGGCGTTGCCTTGACGGTCAAAGCTAAAGATCACGTCATCGGCGTTAAAATCGCGTGTGGGCGTGAACTGGGCGTTGCTGTGAAACTTGACGCCTTTGCGCAGCTTGAACGTTACGGTCTTGCCGTCTTCGGACACCTCCCAGCTTTCGGCCAGCGCGGGAATGGTTTCGGTGGTGCCGACCTTGAATTCCGCCAAGCGGTTGTAGATCGGGTGGCTGGACGCATCAAAGGTCGTGCCTGCGGTATACAGGGCCGGGTCAAAGCCTTCTGGCGACCCTTCCGAGCAATAGACCAGCGACTGCGCCTGCGCCGCAACGCCAAGCGTGCTCAGCAGCAGGCCCGTGGCCATGATATTCTTGAAAGACATTCGATTTACTCTCCTAGTTGGTAAAGTGTTATCTCCCCACGGCCTCTCTGGGCCGATGAGGGCGATAGGGTTAACGCCTGAGGGGTAACATTTCGCGCGAGCTCTCTGCCGGCGCGGCCTCACTCTGTCCGATTTCCCCGGACTTATCGTATTTCATGCGACCGACCCATAAGATGCGGGCCTGCCGGTCTGTTCTGTTGGCCCAGCAATGGGGCGTGGTACCCAGATAATGCAGGCTGTCGCCCGCCGTCATCAGATACTCCCGTTCGCCAACCATCTGCGAGATCTCACCCTCAAGGATATAGATGATCTCTTCGCCAACATGGGTCACCGTTTCGGATTCATAGCCGGGCGGCACGTTCATCACATAGGATGTCATCTCGTGGCCCGCGCGTTCGGCACCGATCTGTTCATATTCAATCGACGATCCTGCCACCGCGAAACGGGGCCTTGCGGCACCGCGGGTCAGGCTGTCGACCGTGCGCGGGGTCCGCACGAAAAAATCCGCATCAACGTCAAGCGCGGCAGCGATCTGGCTCAGCGTGCCAAGCGTCGGTGTCGCGTTGCCGCGTTCCACTTGGCTCAGATAGCCCACCGACACACCGGAGGCCGACGACAGCTGCTGCAATGTCATCGCCATCCGATGACGCTGCATCCGCATGCGGTCGCCTAATCCCTCTGGCGGCGAAAGCGCCGCCGCCTGTATCGCAGTTGTTGACAAATAATCCCCCGAAGCACGCTTTGGCGTATCTTGGCGCTCAGACTGTCGCGCAACTTTGTTTACGTCAACAATAAAAATTATTGTCAGAGTGAAAACACAGCCCTTGGTCGCGACGTCACCTGACCTCTTTTACACCGGACCCTCCCCCGAACGCGCCCATGTGATTCTATTTATACGTGCGCATCCACGCAGTCCAGTTTCTGCACATTTTTTAGGCAAAAGCTAGAAAAACAATGCAAACCGCGCGATGAACACCCGTGCCCAGTTGCAACAATCGGTCCCGCACCACACGCTTGATCTATGGCTATGTCTTTACCCCTGCTGGTGTTTACCGACCTTGATGGCACGTTGCTGTCACATAGTTCCTATCGCTGGGATGCGGCCACACCGGCCTTGGACGCGTTGCGCAATATCGGGGCCGCAGTGGTGTTGGCGAGCTCGAAAACCGCGCCTGAGATCGCAGAGATTCGCGCCGAACTGGCATGGGATCACTGCCCCGCGATCATCGAAAACGGTGCCGGTATTTTACCGCCCGACAGCACCGACATGCCCAAAACGGACAGTTACGTGCGCCTGCGCCACGCGCTCGACAGCCTGCCTGCGGAGCTGCGCGACCCGTTTTGCGGGTTCGGCGATATGACGGTGGCACAGATCGCACAGATCACCGGCCTGTCGCATAATGACGCCGCCAACGCGGCAGAGCGGGCCTTTTCAGAACCCGGCATCTGGTCGGGCAGCGCCGAGTTGCGCGGCGCATTTATCGACGCCCTGCACGATCACGGTATCCATGCCCGTGAAGGGGGACGGTTTCTGACCCTCTCCTACGGGCGCACCAAAGCCGACCAGATGGCCGCGCTGACCGACGCCTTTGCGCCGCGCCATACGCTGGCGCTTGGCGATGCCCCCAATGACATAGAGATGCTGCAAGCAGCCGACTTTGGCGTCATTGTCGCCAACCCGCACCGCGACCCCCTGCCCCCGCTGCACGGTGAGGACACCGGCAGGATCACCCGCACCACGCTCCCCGGCCCTGCCGGATGGAACGGTGCCGTGCTGGACCTGATCGCGCGGCTTAACCTGAACTAAGGAATGACAAAGCATGGCTGATTTTCATCAAAACGGGAATATCGCGACCCTGCACAATCTGCGCACCCGCTCGCTGGACGAAATGACCTACGAGCTTGAGACGTTTGCCCAGACCCGCAAAATGGCGCTGATCCTGCCTTGTCTCTACTCCGAACTAGAGACAGAGGCGATGCCCCGCATTCTGGCAGAGCTGTCCAAGGTCACCTATCTGCACCGCATCATCATCGGTCTGGACCGCGCGGACGAGGCACAGTTCCGCCATGCGAAAGAGTTCTTCAAGGGCCTCAACCAGAATCACATCGTGATCTGGAACGACAGCCCGCGGATGCTGGCGCTTGGCGCGCAGCTCAAGGACATGGGCCTCGCCCCCGCCGAACAAGGCAAGGGCAAGAACGTCTGGTCCTCGCTCGGCTATCTGATCGCCTGTCAGGACAGCGCGGTGATGGCGATCCATGATTGCGATATCGTGACCTATACCAACGACCTGCTGGCGCGGCTGATCTATCCTGTCGCCAATGCGAATTTCCCCTATCAGGTCGCCAAAGGATATTACGCGCGGGTGGGCAGCGACAAGCTGAACGGGCGGGTCACGCGGCTGCTGGTCAGCCCGCTGCTGATCGCGCTGAAAAAGGTCGTGGGCGACCGTGATTATATCGATTACCTGCGCGCCTTCCGCTATCCGCTCTCGGGCGAATTTGCCATGCGCACCAATATCTTGCCCGATCTGCGCATCCCCTCCGACTGGGGGCTGGAGATCGGCGTGCTCTCAGAGGCATGGCGCAACCTCGCGCCGAAATCCGTCTGTCAGGTCGAAATCGCCGACGACTATGACCACAAGCACCAAGATCTGAGCGAGACCGACGCCGATGCGGGGCTGAACCGCATGTCCACCGACATCTGCAAGGCGATTTTCCGCAAGCTGGCGGCAGACGGCACCGTGTTCACGCCCAATGTCTTTCGCACGCTCAAGGCGACCTATTATCGCTGTGCGCTAGACCTGCTGGATGCCTATTACAACGACGCCAAGATGAACGGGCTGAGCATCGATCGCCACAAGGAAGAACGCGCGATCGAGCTCTTTACCGAGAATATCATGCGGGCGGGACACTTCTTTCTCGATAACCCGCACGAGACCCCCTTTATCCCCACGTGGAACCGCGTCCACGCCGCCGCGCCCGAGTTCCTTGCCAATCTGCGCGAGGCCGCCGCAGCGGATGACGCAGAATACAACTAGCTGAGGGCGGCGCGGGCGGCGGGGTCAGAACCGGTTGGTGATCCACATGCATTGATAGGGAGCCAGCGTGATGTGATCCGCGCTGGCGTCAATCAAATCACCGCTGATCAGGTCCTGCCAGGGTTGATCCTCGATCAGGTTTAGCGCCGCCGCCGAAATCCCGACAGAGGCGTCGCTGACGTTGTGCAGCGCAAAGATCGACTGTTTGCGGTCCAGACTTTGGCGCCACACGCCGAACACGCGGTCATCTTGCAGGTTCACGGTGAATTGCGTCGCATTGGGGTGAAACGCCTTTTGCTTCTGCCGCACCTTTAGCCGCGCTGACAGATCGCCCAAAACGCGCGCCGGCGCGCTGGACGCATCGGCCAGCTGGTCGCGCAAGCTCGGATAATCCCATCGGTGTCGGTTGATCGCGCGACTCATCCCGCGATGTTCGACCTGCGCGTGATCATTGGGCGTCGCCAGCATGGCGTGGATGTAGAAGGCGGGTATCCCCTCCAGCGACATGACGATGGTCTGCGAACAGATGAACCGTGCATGATGATGGTTATCCTCGCCCTTAAAGGTCCGCGACAGCGCGTCGTAAAAGGTCGTGTTCAGCTCGTACGGGCTTTGCCCGCCGTCGGGCAGGCTGCGCATCGACACCAACCCGCCGACCTGTAGCACCGTATCAATGACCTGTTGTTTTTCATCCTCGGGCAGCAACCCTTCGGCGGGGCGCATGCCGATGCCGTCGTGACTGGCGGTGAAGTTCAGATAGGCGCAGCCCATGGGGGCCGGTGGCATCGTACGCTGCCAGCGCCTCAGATGCGCCCCATTGCCCGACATCATCGCATGCAAGATCAGCGGCGGCAGCGGGAAATTATAGATCGCATGAGCCTCGTCCCCTGCCCCGAAATAGCTGAGGTTTTCAGCCTTGGGCACATTGGTTTCGGTCAGCAGGATGATCTTTTCCGGCGCATAGTCGCACAGCAACCGCATCAGCCGGATAATCGCATGGGTTTGCGGCAGGTGGATCGACGGGGTGCCGATCTGCTTCCACAAGAACGCCACCGCATCCAGCCGGATGATCTGCACGCCATTATCCACATGCAGGCGGATGATCCGCAAAAACTCAAGCAGCACCTCGGGGTTGCGGAAATCAAGGTCGATCTGGTCATGGCTGAAAGTGCACCAGACGTGGCGCGGGCCGCTTGAGGTTTCTACCTCTTGCAACAGCGGCGTCGTGCGCGGGCGCACCACCTCGCGCAGATCATCCTGCGGCGAGGCTTCGAAAAAGAACTTGTCATAGGGGGCCTGCCCCTGACGGTAGGCGTTGAACCAGTTCCCCTGGCTCGACACATGGTTCAGCACCAGATCGGACATCAGCGTGAAATCGGCGGCGATGCGGTTGATATCAGGCCAATCCCCAAGCTGCGGGTTCACCGCGCGAAAATCGGACACGGCAAACCCGTCGTCAGAGGTATAGGGGAAGAACGGCAGGATATGCACGCTGTTCAATGTGCCGCGCAGGTAGCGATGCAGGAAGTCGTTCAACAAATCCAGCGGCTTATGCGCCCCGTCCACGATAGAGTTGCCATAGGTGATCAGCAGCGCGTCACGTTCCGACCAAAGCGCATTGCCGGCAATCCGGCCTCTTTTGCGGCGGGTTGCCCCCTCGGGCCAGAAGGCATCAAGCACCATGCTGGAAAGGATGTCGGCATCCAGATCGGGATAGACCTCTGCCAACAACGCGCTAAGCCGAGAGCCGAGAGAACGGGCACTGTCCGTCATGATGTCCTGCCTTGCCTGAATATCCTTTCCCAAAACCCTAACGCAGCCGCGCCCGTGTGACGAGCAGCCAAAAGCGGTGCCCCCATAATCCTGTCGCCGCTGCCCCCTGCGGCGCGTTTTAAGGCAAGCTGCACAATCTTGAAGCATTGCGCAGATTGAACGCCCGCAGATCTAAAGGCCCCGCAATTATGACGCGTACCAAAGCCAGCACGCCCAGCGCCCGCCGTCATCTACTGCAGCGCGTGTGGTTTCTCCCTCCGCTTCTGCATGGCGTCTGACACAGTTTCATCGTGCACCGTGTGCCGCGCACGCCCGGCTTGCTTAGAGCGGTAAAGCGCCGCATCGGCGTCCGACAGGACATCTTCGGCCACGGCGTCCTGCCCCGCTTTGACCCCTATGCTGCCGATGCTGGCAGAGATTTGGCACGCCGCGCCATCAAATTTGATCGGCTGTTCCAGTCGCGAGATGATCCGTTCGGCGACCTGTGCCAGATGCGCGCTGCCGGCAACCCCAGGCAGCAGCAGGGTAAATTCGTCACCGCCGACGCGGGCGACGGTGTCGATGTCTCTTGTTGCTTCCACCATGATCCGGGCCGCGGTTTGCAACACGTGATCCCCCGCCGCATGGCCCAGGCTATCGTTCACCGCCTTGAAGTAATCCAGATCGATCTGCATCACGGCAAACCCCTTGTTCCCCGCGATAAGCCGCGACAGCACGTGATCCATCGCGCGCCGGTTTTTCAAGCCAGTCAGCGTATCGGTAAACGCTTGCTCCTCCGCCGCGATCTTTGCGACCTCAAGCTTCTGGTTCAGCGCACGCGATGCCGCCATCGCCGCCGATTTCGCCTCCATCAGATAAAGCATTTCGACCGCGAGGTCGGTCGGCGCGAAATCGGCATTGCTCAGACGATGGGTGCGGACGCCGTTCAGGATCGATATCCCGAATGACAGGTTTATCAGACAGTCGGTTTCCGAGCCTTCCATCTGATCTTCGCCACAAGGCAGTGGGACCAGAACCCCTTTAAAAATCTGCTCGGGCCGGTCGTGCAACGCCAGATGCAGCTTGCGCCCCGCCATTGGGCGAATTTGCGCAATACTGTCGGCCATATTCGGTCGGCGCATGACAAACTGGTCGAAAAAACTGCTCCCGATCCAAGTGCCACGATGGCGCAGTTTGTGGATGGTGGGGCCCACATGCCGGATACGTCCGCAGGGCTGCACGATCACATGCATCGGGCATAGCACATCCAATGCCGCCTCATAAGCTGCCCCACCTGTCACCCGCGTGCACCCAGATCAAAGCTGCGCCCCTGCGCGTAGTGCCGGTCAATAATCGTGACGGTAATCACTTCCCCCTCCGGTGGGGCGGCTTTGCAATCGAGCAGGGCCAATGTGCCATAATCATCCGCAATCACCCGCATCACGCCCATCATCACATAGCCAAAGCCTTGCACTTTCCCGCGACAGGTGAGCGTAAAGCGCCAGTCATCAAGCTGCGCGACCTCCATCTGGGGCAGTTGCAGGTCCTCCACGGCGAGGGTGGCACGTTCGGGCAAGTCGTTGAGCGAATACAAGAACTCTTCAAAATCGTCGCCGCCAAAGCGCAGCAAGCGCCGCACGCCTTCGCGGTCGGGGTTGGACACAAGCCATGCACCCAGATCTTCCAGAAGATCGGGGATCGCGCGTTTCATCACGGCAGACAGGCGGTTGATAACCCGCGGCGTGATGGCATCGTCATAGGTAAGCATCGGTTCAAAATCCGCCGTGCCCATCACGGCGCAAAGATCGGCGCGCAGGGCGACCTGCGCCCAGACACGGTGGCCAAAGCTATCCAGCACGAACCGTTGGATCGTATGGTTGATCAGCCCGTGCATCGCGCCCCTTTCCGCCGTTTCACGGGGAAGATGGCGGAGGAGAGTTAACAAAGACCGAAGGCTAAACCTCCGACGCGGCGGAATGCGCTTTGGTTTTGTCTCAAATGCAAACTAGCTGTCAGCCCTGCGGGTCATGCCTCTGCACGTCCAGCCACGCGGGCAGATGGCCGATGTCGGGCAGCACCACATCGGCGGCCCCTTCCAGGTCCTGACGTGTGGCCAGCCCCGTCAGCACCGCAACGCAGGCCATACCCGCCGCACGGCCCGCCGCCATATCGTGCAGGCTATCCCCGATCATCGCGACTTCCGACGGGTCCACCCCCACGGCTTTGGCAAACGCCAAGAGCTGCCCGGGCGTGGGCTTTGCACCGTGGCCGCTATCGAAACCGGCGATAAAGTCAAAATATCCGGTCACCCCCGCGCCGCCCAAATGCGCACGGGCGGGTGCCTCGGCGTCATTGGTGGCGACGCCAAGCACCAGCCCGCGTGCCTTGAACGCCTCTAGCAAGGCAACCAGCGGCACCGCCTCTGCCTGAGGGGCGTTTTCGGCCTCGTGGTTCAGCAGGTCCAAGAGATCCGTCTTCGCCATCTCGACCACATGGGGGGCCAGCGCATCTACGACCTCCCCCGGTGTGCCCGCAATAACGATACTGTCCGGCGAGAATCTCTGCGTTCGGTAATCAAAGCCGATCTGCTGCCCCAGCAAAGCCGCTCTTTCTCCGTCTCCCTTGCTGATCCGGGTGAGAAAAGCATTGGCCCATGCCTCCCATGTGGCGGCGAAATCGAACAGGGTTCCGTCTTTGTCGAACAGCAGCGCTTTGATCATTTTCAGGTCCAATTCATCTGCGCGCCACCCGGAAGCGACTGACGGGCTTGCATGATACGATCGTAAGGGATGTTCACCGTATCACAAAATCCCGTGACCCAGGCGTCATCCATCATGATGAAATCCAGAACCGCCCCAAGAAACACCGGATCACCGGCCTGCGTGCGCAGGTCTTCGGCAGATGCGCCCGTTGATCCCATAAAGGTGGGCATCAGGTCTTCGTTCGCGGCCAGCCAGGCCAAGGCCTGCAGGGCGACCGTCTCGGCGGCATCTAGCTTCATCATATTAATTTCCATCACGGTTTCTCAAACGAAACCCTTTGTTAACCAATCACGGCAACAAAGGGCGCTTAAGCCAGTTACACGTGAGTGGAGAATGAAGACAAGTGCCCGGTAAAGTCCTGATTGTGGATACGGTTGCGACCAACCGCATCGCGTTGAAAACCAAACTCATGTCCGCCTCCTACGAGGTATGGCAGGCGTCCACCGTGGCACAGGCGGTCGACATCTCGCGCCGGTCGGGGCCTGATCTGGTCATCACGGCGCATCATCTGGACGGGCAGGATGCGACGGCCCTATGCACGATGCTCGCGGGGTCGCCGCGGACATCACGGATACCTGTCTTTGCCTTGGCCGATGGCGGTGGCGCGGCGCTGTGTTTGCACCTGCTGGCGAATGGCGCACAGGAAGCAATGGTCAAACCTGTCTGCGACAAGCTCTTTCTGGGACGGGTGCGCAGCATGATACGCGCGGGCCACGGGGCCAGCCACACGGCCATGCGCGACGCGATGTGCCCCCCGCTCGGGCTGGAAGAAACCGCCGCCACCTTCACCCGCCCGGGCACGTTCCAGATCGTCAGCCATGACAAGGCAGAGACACAGGTGCATGTCACCCAGCTACGCAAACGTCTGCGGGGGGCTGTCAGCCAGACGACCATCCGCGACGCGTTGACCGGTATCCGGCAGAACGCGCTGCCCGATGTCTTCATCCTGACCCTGACCGGTGTCGAGACGCGCGACGAGGCGCAACTGCGCCTGATCTCGACCCTGCGGGCAAATACGACGACGCGGCACTGCGGTATTCTCGTGCTGCAATCGCGCCCCCACCCTGACGGTGCCGCCCATGCGCTGGATCTGGGGGCCGACGACCTGATGCAGCATGGCTTTGATATCGAAGAACTTTCGCTGCGGCTGACCGGGCTCCTAGCGCGCAAACAGCAGGGTGACACGATCCGGCGTGATGTCGATACACGCCTGCGCGAAGCGGTTTTTGATCCGCTGACAGGGATCTACAACCGCCGGCACGCCCTGTCAGAGGTCGCGCGGCTGACCGTGCGCACCCGCCGCAAAGGGATACCGCTGGCCGTGATGCTGGCAGACATAGACCACTTCAAACGCGTGAATGACGCTTTCGGCCATGCCTCGGGGGACGCCGTGTTGATCGAGACAGCACGCCGGTTGAAATCATGCCTGCGCCCGCTCGACGTTGCCGCCCGCATTGGAGGGGAGGAATTTTTACTCATCCTCCCGGGCATCACAGAGGCAGAGGCCACCCGGATGGCCAAACGCATATGCGAAGCCTACCGCACGACGCCATTTACCATCCCCGCCAGCGCGCAGCCTATCCATGCCACGATCAGCATCGGGCTATGTACCGCACAGCCTGAAACCAGCGACGCCTTCCCCGCCCCACTTGATGCCTCGGCCATCGCGGCAGAGCTGATCGACCGCGCGGATCAAGCTTTATACAGTGCGAAACACCGAGGGCGCGATCGCGTCGGTCTGATCAGGTCAGCGGCGTGAAATCATCCTCTCCCCACGGTTGCAAAGCCGGAAAAATGCCGCCACTCTCGCCGCGATATGCCTGCACATCCGGGGCGTATCCCCCTGATCCTCGACAAAGGCTTTGCCATGCTGCCCGATAAACCGATGACCGGTATTGCCATGATGCTTGGCTTTTGCATCGTTGCCCCTGTGGGTGATGCGATTGCGAAACTGCTGGGGTCCTCCGTGCCGCTGGGTCAGGTCGTGTTTATCCGCTTTGCCGTGCAATTGCTGATCTTGCTGCCGCTGGTACTGCTGACGGGCAGGCCGCTGGCGATGCGGGGCCGAACGCTGTGGCTCGCCTTTGTGCGCACAGTGCTGCATGTCATCGGGATCGCGATGATGTTCACCGCGTTGAAATACCTGCCGCTGGCCGATGCGGTGGCGATTATCTTTGTCATGCCCTTCTTTATGCTTCTGCTCGGCAAATACGTGCTGGGGGAAGAGGTCGGCACCCGCCGGCTTCTCGTCTGTATCGTCGGCTTTTGCGGCACACTGCTGGTGGTGCAACCCAGCTTTGCCGAGGTGGGCTGGCCCGCATTGCTCCCCGTCGGCGTAGCGCTGAACTTTGCGCTGTTCATGCTGGTGACTCGGCAGATCGCCAAACACACCGACCCGATCAGCCTGCAAACGGTCAGCGGGTTTATGGCCGTGGTGATCCTGCTGCCCTTGCTGGGTCTGGGTCAAACCGTAGCGGTACCCGCCTTGGGCTGGCAGGTCCCTGATGCAAACGCCTGGATGCTGCTGATCGCAATCGGCGTCCTTGGCAGTGTGGCCCATCTGCTGATGACATGGTCCTTGCGCTACGCCCCCTCGGCCACGCTGGCACCGATGCAATATCTCGAAATTCCCGTGGCGACGCTGGTCGGGTTGATCGTCTTTGGCGATCTGCCCAATGCGCTGGCGGCGCTCGGGATGGGGATCACCATGGCCGCCGGTCTCTATATTATTCTGAGGGAGCGGGCCACGCAGCGGCGTCTGGCTGCAGCAGCGATTGTGCAACCTGCGGAATGAGCACCCTGGGCACCATCACCAACGCAGCGGGACGATCGACCCTAAGGGTCGCGGGCCCCGTCGCACGGTTCGATGTCCCCAACCGCCCCAGCGGCGAAAGCTCTAGCCCGTCGAGCGGCCACTCAAGCCCGCTGCTTTCCCCGTGGACCGCCGCCAGCGGGTATATCGACACCACATCCCCCGCCCGTGTCGGCAGATCAAGCCGGGGCGGCGCGAGGAAAATCACCTGCTCTCCGGCGATGAGCAGGCAACGCTGGTGCGGATGCCGCGCCAGAGAGCTCAGGGCGGCAAGCTGATGGTCCACGCGCCCGCCAGAAAACCCCACCGCCACGATCAACGGCGCGGCCACCGACCGCAGCGCCTTGTCGAAATCGGTGGTTTCCTGCTCTGCCAATTTAAACTGCCGCGCGAGCGGGATTTGCGACAGGGTCTCGGGCGTGACGGAATCGAAATCCCCCACCAGCGCCGCGATCTCTACGCCTGCGTCGCGGGCCAGATTTGCCCCGCCATCGACCGCCACACACATCGGGGCAAGCTGCAACGCCTCGTTCAGATCGTTCGGACCGGGCTGCCCGCCCCCGATGACGGTGACAGGGCTGCGGCTTGCCACAATGGTTGTTTTCACGCGGTTTTACCTCAAATTGGAAACAATGCCGCAATTTTGACATTAAATGATACGTTGCAGGGCACAGATTCGAGCCGAATTGGTCTTGAACCTTATGGTAAACAGTAAGCTGCAAATAGGCAGAGGACGACCATCCGATGATGAATAACAACAAAATTCTGACGGTCTCATACGGCACTTTCTCGTGCACGTTGGAAGGCTTTGACGATTCATTCGGCACCATGAAGGCCATCGCAGAGTATTTCCGCGACCTGTCGTCGGAGGATCGGTATTTCGGTGCGGAACCCGCACAGCCCGATGCGGAGATGCTGGCCCATATCGCCCAGAAAGAAATCTCGCGCCGCGTCGAGGCGCGCCAGCAGGACGGTCAGATCGTCCTGAGCGCGCAGACCCCGGAAGAACCCGCAGCGCCAGCGCAGCCCGCCCCTGCGCCCGAAGCAGCCGAGACCCCCAAGACACCTGCCGCACCGCAGCCGCAGGTCAGCAGCACCGCTGCCGGTCCGTCGGTGGTGTCGACCTCCTTCGCGCCGCGCCGGCCCAAGGAAATCTCTGCCTATTATGACGCCTACCGCATTAACGCGCTGAAATCTGCCGAGGCAGAGGCCGCACCCGCGCCTCAGGCCGAAGCCGCCGCACCGCGCGACGAGGTGGTCAGCCGTGATGTTGCCGCGCCAAAGTCTGAAGCCACGCAGGCCGAAGCGGCCCCTGCTTCTGCGGCCCCCGCCCCCGAGGTGGATATCGTCCCCGGCCAACCCGACGAAGATGTCGAAGCGTTTTTCGCCGATAGCCCGCGCAACGAGGTGACCGTCGACGACCAAGACGCCGAAATCCAGCCCGTTGCGGCCCCTGTCGTTGATAGCATCGCGGCCAAACTGCAGCGCATCCGCGCCGTGGTCGCCAATCAGGACGCCCCCGCCGCACCGCAGCCTCAGGTCTTTGACGACGAGGACACAACCGACGCAGAAGACAGCACCGACGATGTCATCGCGAACGCGATCAACGACATCCAGGGCGCGCTGGACGCCGACGATACGGTCGAAGACATGGCACAATCCTCCGACCTCGAAGCTGAAAAAGACGTTGCCGCTGCACAAGAGAGTGAAGAACAGCACGAAGTCGTTGCGGCTGATGAGGTCGAAGAGGCTGACGCCGCGCAGGTTGACGCTGACGAAACCGGTGAAGCCGAAGAAGACACAGCGCCCCGTGGTCGTGTGCTCAAGGTCAAACGCGCCGACATCGACCGCGCCATCGCCGAAGGCGAGCTGGAAGAGGTCGAAGAAGACGCGCCTGCGGTTCTCGAAGAGCCTGAAAAACCCGCCCTGCGTATCCAGCGCGACCCCGAATCGACGCTCTCTGACGAGGATGAAGAAGATCTGGCCCGCGAGCTGGCCGAGCTTGAGGCAACATTGTCCTCCGCCGCTGCCGACACACTGACCGACGCGCCTGAGGAGGCCGAAGAAGCCGTCGCCGATGAGGACGACGCGCCCGAAGAAGAGACCGCCGAGGAAGCCTCGCAGGAAGACACGGCCCAGGAAGAACCCCTCGACACTGATGTTTCCGAGGATGACGCCGAAGAGGTACCAGCCGAAACCGAAACCACGGCAGAGCCCGAAGCCGAAGCCCCCAAAGCCGCCCCGCAACGCCGCAGCCTGCCAACGCTCGACGCGGACAGCGGCCCGGATATGAACCGCCTGCTGGCGGAAACCGACAACCAGATGGACGAACCCGAAGCCGCCACACGCCGCGACGCGATCACCCATCTGCGCGCCGCCGTGGCCGCGAAAAAGGCCGATATGGCCCTTGGTGCGCCCGATGCTGCGGAACGCGAAAACAACGCCTACCGCAGCGATCTGGCCGAGGTGGTCAAACCGCGCCGCCCCGCGTCAACCACGGCCCGCACCGAACGCCCCGCCGAACCGCGCCCTGCCCCGCTGAAACTGGTAGCGGCACAGCGGATCGACACGGACCAGCCGCGCAATGTGGCCCCCGTACGCCCCCGCCGCGTCGCCGCCGTGGCCCCCGCGCCGGTGCCGCAAGCCGGTGGCTTTGCCGAGTTCGCCGAGGAAATGGGCGCGACCCAGCTTCCCGACCTGCTGGAGGCGGCCGCGGCCTATATGGCCTTTGTCGAAGGCATGGACGATTTCTCGCGTCCGCAGTTGATGAACACCGTACGCCAAGGCGGTGCCGAGGATTTCAGCCGCGAGGAAGGTCTACGCTCCTTCGGTCAGCTGCTGCGCACTGGCAAGCTGCAAAAGCTGGAAGGTGGCCGCTTCAAGGCCTCCGAACAGATCGGGTTCCAGCCGGATGCACGCGCAGCTGGCTAAGCGGGCAAGAAATGACAACCGAAACGAAAAACGGCCCCCGAGGGGGCCGTTTTTTTATGCGATAATTGTGATCAAAAACGCTCTAAGACGTGCAGGTGAAACAGGTTATTCTGCGTCCTGATCCGCGTTCGGGTCCGCCTGACCGATCCCCTTGAACACAAATTTGAACGGGATCGCCCAGACCACGCCAAGCGCGATATAGATCACCAGTTCGACCCAGAAAGGGGGCCGGTCAAACAGCGACACGGTGACCACCGCCGCAATGATATAGAGCGGCAGACCAATCAGCAGAATGACCAGCGCCCACCGGCGGCGTGCTTTATATCCAAGGGCCATCATGTCGTCCTTTCATAATGTGCCAAGGGCCCCGAAGGGCCCCGGCGTGTCAGATCAATCGGCGAAGGGGTCGGTGACCAGAATCGTGTCTTCCCGCTCTGGCGAGGTGGACAGCAGCGCCACCGGGCACTGGATCAGCTCTTCGACGCGGCGCACATATTTGATCGCGTTCGCGGGCAGATCGGCCCAGCTACGCGCGCCTTCGGTGCTTTCGGACCAACCGGGCATTTCCTCGTAGATGGGGGTGCAGCGGGCTTGCTGGTCGGCCGCTGTGGGCAGATAGTCCAACTGCTCCCCGTCCAGCTCGTAGCCGGTGCAGATCTTGAGCGTTTCGAACCCGTCCAGCACGTCCAGTTTCGTGAGCGAGATGCCGGTGACGCCGCTGGTCGCGCAGGTCTGGCGCACCAAAGCCGCATCGAACCAGCCACAGCGACGCTTACGCCCGGTGGTGGTGCCGAATTCATGGCCCCGCTCGCCCAAACGCTGACCGTCCGCATCATGCAGTTCGGTCGGGAACGGGCCTTCGCCCACGCGGGTGGTATAGGCTTTGACGATGCCCAGCACATAGTTGATCGCGCCCGGTCCGATGCCGACACCTGTTGCCGCCTGCCCCGCAATCACGTTCGACGAGGTGACGAAAGGATAGGTGCCAAAGTCGATGTCCAGCAGCGCGCCTTGCGCCCCTTCGAACAGGATACGCTTACCGGCCTTGCGCTTTTCGTTCATCACCTTCCAGACAGGTGCTGCGTATTCAAGGATCTTCGGTGCGATCTCTTTGAGCAGTTCAACCAGCCCGTCGCGGTCGATGGCTTCGACGCCCAGACCCTTGCGCAGCGGATCATGGTGCTGCAACGCGCGGTCAACGCGGGCTTCAAGCGTGGCTGTATCGGCCAGATCGGCGACGCGGATGGCGCGGCGGCCGACTTTATCCTCGTAGCACGGTCCGATGCCGCGGCCGGTGGTGCCGATTTTGGTGCCCTTTGATGCAGCCTCTTCACGGGCGCGGTCCAGCTCGCCGTGGTAGGGCATGATCAGCGGTGTGTTTTCCGCGATCATCAGCGTTTCCGGCGTGATCTCTACACCTTGGGCGCGGATCGTCTCGATCTCTTTCAGCAGGTGCCACGGGTCAAGCACAACACCGTTACCGATGACCGAAAGCTTGCCGCCGCGGACAACGCCCGAAGGCAGCGCGTGCAGCTTGTAGACCTTGCCGTCGATGACCAATGTGTGGCCCGCGTTATGGCCGCCCTGAAAACGCGCGATGACATCGGCCCGTTCGCTGAGCCAGTCCACGATTTTGCCTTTTCCTTCGTCGCCCCATTGGGCGCCTACGACTACGACGTTGGCCATGAAGATATTCCTTTAACAGTTCAAATAACCGTGCAAACCCGTGGAGGTATAGCGACGACCGTCGGGGACCGAAACTGTAAAATGCAGCCAAAACGCCGCCGCGTCATTTTTCTGGGCATTTATCAGCTTGGGGCCGTGAAACTTCGCAACGGACCATAGACTTTGCCCGGGCTGCACCGATATTCCATGCCGGATCAAAGAAGGAAGTACCGCAGATGGGATTCATCATACGTTGGGCCTGCGCCTTTGTCTTGCTGGCCGCGACCTTTAACCCGACCCCCTATAACTATGTCACCTGGGCGAAGCGATACGGGCATATGAACCTGTCCATCGCGGTGCTGCTGGGGCTTTTGCTGTTCATCGGCTACGTGATCTATCTCCGCGCGACGCTACGCTCTATCGGCGGGCTGGGGATGCTGCTGGTGCTGGCGCTGGTGGGGTCAAGCCTTTGGGTGCTTTATGATCTGCGTATTCTAAGGCTGGACAACCGCAGCTTTAACCTCTGGCTCGGCCTTGTCGCGCTGAGCTTTGTGCTGGGCATCGGCCTCAGCTGGAGCATCTTTCGCAGGGCGGTATCCGGTCAGGCCGACGTGGACGATGTGGAAACCTGACACGGGCTTTCACACGGGCTTTCCGCCCAAGCGGCACCGCGGGTGCCAATCCTCCCTTGCCCCCATAGACAAACTTGCCTAGACACGCCCAAAGTCCAAAACGCAGAGCCGTAGGTACCCATGGAAAATGTAGTCCTGATTGTCCATCTCATTCTGGCCCTTGGCCTGATTGCAGTCGTGTTGCTGCAACGGTCCGAAGGGGGCGGCCTTGGCATGGGCGGCGGCGGTGGCGGCGGGGCCGTTTCCGGTCGCTCGGCAGCCACAGCCATGGGCAAACTGACCTGGGTTCTGGCCGCGGCCTTTATCGTGACCTCGATCACGCTGACCATCATCGCGGCTGAAAAATCTGCCGGTTCTTCGGTTATCGATCGTCTGGGCGGCACGCCACCCGCGCTGAACCAGGGTGACGCACCAGCGCTGCCCGATGCCGACGCGCTGCTGCCACCGACACCTGCGGAAAATACACCGCAAGTGCCGACTGCGGATTAATCCAGACACTACAACAGCTTGAGGTTGGGCCAAGATACGCAACAGGATGTTGCGGCTTGGCCTTGCTTTTTCCATCCGAATCCTGTTAGGCTTAAGTCCCGTGATGCTGCGGTTTTCCGCAGCTCAATTGCTTGGCTTTTGCCGCATCAAATCTGAACTCACGGGGGCCTTCATCACATGGCACGCTATATTTTCATCACCGGTGGTGTGGTTTCTAGCCTTGGCAAAGGCCTTGCCTCTGCGGCCTTGGGGGCCTTGTTGCAAGCGCGCGGATACTCCGTCCGTCTGCGCAAACTGGACCCCTATCTGAACGTCGATCCCGGCACGATGTCGCCTTTTGAACATGGCGAGGTTTTCGTCACCGACGATGGCGCCGAAACCGATCTGGATCTGGGCCACTACGAACGCTTTACCGGCGTGGCCGCGCGCAAGACGGATTCGATCAGCTCGGGTCGGGTCTATTCCACCGTGCTCGAGAAAGAGCGGCGCGGCGACTATCTGGGCAAGACCATTCAGGTGATTCCCCACGTCACCAACGAGATCAAGGATTTCCTGCACGTCGGCGATGACGAGGTCGACTTTATGCTTTGCGAAATCGGCGGCACCGTCGGCGATATCGAAGGCCTGCCCTTCTTCGAAGCGATCCGCCAGTTCAGCCACGACAAGCCACGCGGCCAGTGTATCTTCATGCACCTCACCCTGCTGCCCTATCTCGCGGCCAGCGGCGAGCTGAAGACCAAGCCGACGCAACACTCCGTCAAGGAACTGCAAAGCATCGGGATCGCGCCCGATATTCTGGTCTGCCGCTCCGAACACCCCATCCCCGAGAAAGAGCGCGAGAAAATCGCCCTGTTCTGTAACGTCCGCAAAGAGGCCGTGGTCGCGGCCTATGACCTGAAAACCATCTATGACGCGCCGCTGGCCTATCATGCGCAGGGTCTGGATCAGGCCGTGCTGGACGCGTTCGATATTTCCCCCGCGCCCAAGCCCGAACTGTCGGTCTGGCGCGATGTCTCTGACCGCGTGCACAACCCCGAAGGCGAAGTGAACGTCGCCATCGTCGGCAAATATACCCAGCTGGAAGATGCCTATAAGTCGATTGCAGAGGCACTGACACACGGGGGCATGGCCAACCGCGTCAAGGTCAAGATCGACTGGGTCGATGCCGAGGTCTTTGATCAAAGCGATGATGTATCCGCCCACCTCGAAGGGTTCCACGCGATCCTCGTGCCCGGCGGCTTTGGCGAACGCGGCACCGAGGGCAAGATCAAGGCGGCGCAATATGCCCGCGAGCAGAAAGTCCCCTATCTGGGGATCTGTCTGGGCATGCAGATGGCCGTGATCGAAGCCGCGCGCAACGTGGCCGGTCTGACAACCGCAGGCTCGGAAGAATTCGACCACGAATCCACCGGCAAGAAACGGTTCGAGCCCGTGGTCTACCACCTCAAGGAATGGGTGCAGGGCAACCACAAGGTTGAACGCAAGGTCGACGATGACAAAGGCGGCACCATGCGGCTTGGCGCCTATGACGCGACGCTGAAAGAAGGGTCGAACGTGGCCAAAGTTTATGGCACCACGTCCATCGACGAACGTCACCGCCACCGCTACGAGGTCGATACCGCCTACCGCGAGCAGCTTGAAAAAGCGGGTCTTACCTTCTCGGGGATGTCGCCCGACGGCATGCTGCCCGAGATCGTGGAATGGTCTGATCACCCGTGGTTCATCGGCGTGCAGTTCCACCCCGAACTCAAATCCAAGCCCTTTGATCCGCACCCCTTGTTCAAGGATTTCATCCGCGCCGCCAAGGAAATGTCGCGGCTGGTCTGACCCTCGCGAAAGGCGGCCAACGGCATGCTCAGCTACCAACATATCTACCACGCCGGCAATCTGGCCGATGTTCACAAACACAGCCTGCTGGCGTGGATGTTGGGGTATCTGACCCGCAAGGACAAACCGCTGTCCTATATGGAAACCCATGCGGGGCGCGCGCTGTATGACCTGTCAGACACGCCCGCGCTGAAAACAGGCGAGGCGGCACAGGGCATTGGCCGCGTGCGCGGCTGGTTCGACGATGCGCATCCTTACGCAAAGGTGCTTGACCAGATCACCGCTGAACATGGCGCAGACGCCTACCCCGGTTCGCCCCTGCTGGCGGCCAAGCTGCTGCGCGACAGCGACAGCATCCATCTGGCCGAACTGCACCCCGGCGAACATGCCGCCCTTGATCTGGCGATGTCGCCCTATGACGTCAAATGCCACCACCGCGACGGGTTCGACATGGCTTTCGCCCTGACCCCGCCCACCCCGCGCCGTGGCCTGATGCTGATTGACCCCAGCTTCGAGATCAAAACAGACTACGCCGATATCCCGCGCCACATTGGCAAGCTAGCGCGCGCGTGGAACGTGGGCATCATCGCGCTGTGGTATCCCATTCTGACCAATAAAGCGCATCAACCGATGCTCAGCGCGCTGATGGGGGCCCACCCCGAGGCCCTGCGTCACGAGGTCAGCTTTGCCCCTGCCCGCCCCGGTCACGGGATGGTCGGTTCTGGCATGTTCGTGCTGAACCCGCCCTTTGGGCTGAAAGAAGAAGCGGCCCGTCTGGCGGCCAAGTTCAAAACCCTACCCCGATAAGGAGCCCCCGATGCCCAAAGGTTACTGGATCGCTAACGTCGACGTGCATGATGCCGAAGTCTACGACAAATACCGCGCCGCCAACGCCAAGCCCTTTGCCGATTTCGGGGCGAAGTTTCTGGTGCGTGGGGCCGCGCCCGACATCCGCGAAGGCACGTCGCATCCGCGCATCGTGGTGATCGAATTTGCCTCGCTGGCCGATGCGGTGGCCTGCTATGAAAGCGAGGGCTATCAGGCGGCCAAGGATATCCGGTCCTCCGTCTCTGATGGGAATCTGGTCATCGTCGAAGGGTATGACGCCTGAGGCCGCGACAGGCCCCTCGCCTGCCCCTGCGGCATTGCGCTTTTTATACATCACCCCTTTGCGAATATGGGAAAAACGGAACGCTGCGTGCGGAATCGGGTTAGCCTCATGTGCCCGCAAGGATAAAGAGTTGCCATGTTTGAACGTCTATTCCCCCGCCGCAAGCCGGACCCCAAGCCGCTGCCACAGCCTACCCCCCAGCTTGCCCTCGGTGCGTTGCTGGTGCGTGTGGCGCTGGCCGACCGCACCTACCGCGCTGCCGAAGTGGGGCAGATCGACCGCATTCTCGCCCAGACCTTTGGCCTGAAACCGATCGAGGCCGCGAAACTGCGCGCCACCTGCGAAGCGCTGGAACGCCACGCCCCCGGTACGCCCGAATTCGCCCAGATCCTGCGCGAAGAAGTCGCCTATGACGACCGCAAGGCGCTTGGCGATGCGATGTGGTCTGTGGCGCTGGCCGATGGCGCACGTGACGACGACGAAGAGATCCAGCTGCTGGCCATTGAAACCGCGCTTGGCCTCAGCGACGCCGACATGACCGCCGCCCGCGAAAAAGCGCTGAACGCTTTGTGACCTTGGCCTTGCGCCGCAACCGCTCTATATCACGCCCATGTTCGCAGAATTCATCAAACGGCTGACCCAGCCTGATCCCGCCCAGCTTCCCGATGGGGATGCCCGCCTTGCGCTGACCGCGCTTTTGGTGCGCATCGCCAAGTCGGATAATGAATACGCCCCGTCCGAGCGCGCGCGCATCGACCAGATCATCGCGAAACGCTATGCGCTGGACGCTGACGGCACCGCCTCTCTGCGCGCCGACGCCGAAGCGCTGGAAGCCGAAGCCCCCGATACCGTCCGCTTTACCCGCGCGATCAAGGATGCCGTTCCCTATGACGACCGCCTTGCCGTGATCAAAGCCCTGTGGGAGGTCGTGCTGGCCGATGGCAGCCGCTCTGACGAGGAAAACGCATTGCTGCGTTTGGTAGCCAACTTGCTGGGGGTCACAGACACCGACAGCGCCATCGTGCGCAAGCAGATTGAAGACAAAGACTAGTTTACGCGCAGGCGGTGAATTTACGCGGGGTCAAGCGTTGAATTATTGGGCAAAACCCAAGTTCTGGATTGCAAATCCCCCTTGAAATCACCTTAACTTGCTGCGGAATGCACAATAAGGCAGCACAGTGACAGATCAGCCCCCCGTTATTGAGATCAACAATCTTCACAAGGCTTATGGCCCTCTGGAGGTGCTCAAGGGGGTGTCGGTCAAGGCCCCGCGCGGGCACGTCATCTCGCTGATCGGGTCGTCCGGTTCAGGCAAATCGACGCTGCTGCGCTGCTGCAACCTGCTTGAAGACAGCCAAGAGGGCGATCTGCGCTTCAACGGCGAGGCCGTCACCTGGAAAGGCACCGGCCACCACCGCCGCCCTGCCGATCCAAAACAGGTGCTGCGCATCCGCACGAACCTGTCGATGGTGTTCCAACAGTTCAACCTGTGGTCCCATATGACGATCCTGCAAAACGTGATGGAGGCCCCGCTGACCGTCCTGCGCCGCGACCGCGCCGAGGTTGAGGCCGCCGCGCGAGCCTATCTCGACAAGGTGGGCATCGGCGACAAATGCGATGTCTTTCCGGCGCAACTGTCGGGTGGCCAACAACAGCGCGCCGCCATCGCACGCGGGCTGTGTATGGAGCCCGAAGCACTGCTATTCGACGAACCGACCTCGGCGCTGGACCCCGAGCTTGAGCAAGAGGTCGTCAAAGTCATCAAGGATCTGGCCGCCGAAGGGCGGACCATGATGATCGTAACCCATGATATGAAACTGGCGGCCGATGTCTCGGATCACGTCGTGTTCCTGCATCAGGGTTTGATCGAAGAACAAGGGGCCCCCGAAGACCTGTTCGGCGCCCCTAAATCAGAACGTCTGCGCGGGTTCCTCTCGGCCACTCACGCAGAGTAAAACCACCTAAAAACAATAAACTGGGAGACTTCAAAAATGAAAACACTCGTTCTTGCAACCGCCGCACTGGCGCTCAGCACCGGTTTTGCCATGGCAGACGCCCACGGCAAGACCATCCGCATGGGGACCGAAGGGGCCTACCCTCCCTATAACTTCCTGAATGACGCGGGCGAAGTAGACGGCTTTGAGCGCGAAGTCGGTGACGAGCTATGCGCCCGTGCCGAGCTGACCTGCGAATGGGTCACCAACGAATGGGACAGCATCATCCCGAACCTCACATCGGGCAACTACGACACCATCATCGCCGGTATGAGCATCACCGACGAGCGTGAAGAAGTGATTGATTTCACACAGAACTACTTCCCGCCCGCGGCTTCCGCCTATGCGGCGAAATCGGCGGATGCCGATGTGATGGGCGGTGTTGTTGCAGCGCAGACCAGCACGATCCAAGCCGGTCACGTAGCTGAATCCGGTGCCACCCTGCTGGAATTCGCCACCTATGATGAAACCGTCGCAGCCGTGAACAATGGCGAAGCGGATGCGGTTTTCGCCGACAAGGACGCGCTGGTCCCCACGGTCGAGGAATCCGGCGGCGAGATGGTCTTTGTCGGTGACGACGTGCCACTGGGCGGCGGCATCGGCCTTGGCCTGCGCGAAAGCGACACAGAGCTGAAAGCGAAATTCGACGCAGCGATTCAGTCCATGAAGGACGATGGCAGCCTGAACAAGCTGATCATCAAATGGTTCGGCGAAGACGCCAATACATTCTGATCTTGATCGGGGCGGCGCAGAGGCCGCCCCTTTTCTCTGCCTGCCGATCTGATTAAAGACCCAAATCCAGACGCCCGCCAAAGGGCGCATACCACCGGGACATTCCGCCATTTTTGCCTGCACCGACCCAGAAACGCTTTCCGGCCTGTCGTGGCTGACGTGCTACCTGACCACGGGCAAGCATTTGGCCTTTTATGGTGCATTCGGCACCGTCTTGCTGCTGCTCGCCATCACCGCCCCCGCAGCACTTGCCTTTGGCTTTGGCGGCGCGATGGCCGCGCGGTCGCCCTTTGCGCCGCTGTCATGGCTGGGCCGCGCCTATATCGCCATTGTGCGCGGCGTGCCCGACATCGCCTTCTTCCTGTTCTTCGTCATCGCGCTGGATCAGGGCATCGAATACCTGCGCCACAAGGTGAAATGCCCCGACTGGGATCAGCCGATCCGTCAGGGCAGCGACTTTATCGTCTGTCAGGCCGCCAAGATGCCGCTTGGCAACTCTGCCCAATGGGTCCACGAGGCCTATGGCTTTTCGCTCGCGGTACTGACCTTTGCCATCGTTTTCGGGGCCTTTGCCGCCAATGTCCTTTATGGCGCGATGCGCGCTGTGCCCCGCGCCCAGATCGAGACCGGCGAGGCGTATGGCATGACCCCGCGCCAGACCTTCTGGCGTATCCTTGTGCCGCAGATGTGGGTCTATGCGCTGCCCGGTCTGGGGAACCTTTGGATGGTGCTGATCAAGGCCACCCCACTGTTGTTCCTGCTGGGCGTCGAGGACATCGTCTATTGGGCGCGTGATCTGGGCGGTGCCAAGACCCCGCGCTTTACCGATTACCCCCACCCCGACTGGCGCATGTGGTATTTTCTGGCGCTGCTGGTGTTCTACCTCTGCTTTACCCGTGTGTCTGAAATCGTGCTCGACCGGCTGATGCGCCGTCTGACCAAGGGTCAGGCCACCGCCGGCGGCGAAGCACAGCGAAAGGCAGCGGCATGACCTGTTGGGAAACCATCCAATCCTACGGGCTGCGCTCGCTTGGCTATGGCGAACGGCTGCTGCCGCGCAGCGACTTTACGCTGTGTGACCAGTTCACCCTGATCGGGTCGGGCATGATCTGGAACATCTACTACGGGTTTTTCGCGCTGGTCAGCGGCTTCCTGCTGGCGACCGCGCTGGCCGTGGCCAAGGCCCACCCCAGCCCTTGGCTGCGCAAACCGGCCGAATGGTTTATCTTCCTGTTCCGCGGCTCGCCCTTGTTCATCCAGTTCTTCTTTGGCTATTTCCTGTTCCTTAGCCTAAAATCTGTGCACCCATTCTTTGATATGTTCACCTCTGCGTGGCTTGGGGCGCTGATTGTTCTGTTCTTCAACACCTCTGCCTACTCGGCCGAGATCTTCTATGGCGCGCTGCAATCCATCCCCAAGGGCGACACCGAAGCCGCCGATGCCTACGGCATTTCCGGCTGGCCGCGATTCAAGCGCATCATCTGGCCCACCATGCTGCGGCTGGCATGGCCCGCCTATACAAACGAGGCAATCTTTCTGTTTCATGCGACAACGCTGGTGTTTTTCACCGGTTTTCCGGCGCTGCAACAACGCGGGGACGCGCTGTATTACGCCAGTTATTTCGCGGATAAGACCTTTAACCCGTTTATCCCCTACCCCATTCTCGCGGGCTACTTCATTTTGCTGACGCTGGTGATCATTGCCATCTTCGGGCTGATCAACCGCCGTTTGAACCGCCATGTGCCTCAGGCTGCGGTGCGGAAAATTCGCTTGCGTCTAAATCTGATCCGGTAGTATCTGTTTTTTGATCAAATTATTTAGCGCGTGGGCGCTACCCCCGGTTTTCACGTTGTAAGAACGCCGTTCATGCCCGCCGCTTGCAAGGTGTGATATGAAAAACTGGCTCCGCAAACATCCTCAGGTCCGCACAATCCGTGTGGCCGCCGCCGACCTCAATGGTCAGGCCCGCGGCAAGCGCATCCCCACGCGCTTTGCCGACAAGGTGGTAGAGGACGGTACGCGCTTTCCCATGTCGGTGCTGAACCTCGATATCTGGGGCGAAGACATTGACGACAGCCCGCTGGTGTTTGAAAGCGGCGATGCCGATGGCATCCTGCACCCGACCGAACGCGGTTTTCTGCCGATGCCCTGGCTTGATGCGCCCTCGGCCCTGCTGCCGATCTGGATGTTCCACGAGGACGGGCGCCCCTATGGCGGTGACCCGCGCCATGCCCTGCGCGCGGTGGTCGAACGCTACAAGGATCGCGGGCTGACGCCGGTCTGCGCGGTCGAGCTTGAGTTTTTCCTGATCGACGATTCGGGCCGCAAACTGCAGGTGCCGCTGTCGCCACGGTCGGGCAAACGCCGCAAGGCCGCCGAAACCCTGTCGATCCGCGCGCTGGACCAGTTCGATGAATTCTTCACCGATCTTTATGACGCCTGCGAAGAGATGGACATTCCCGCCGATACCGCCATTTCCGAAGCGGGTCTGGGCCAGTTCGAGATCAACCTCATGCATTGCGACGACGCCCTGCGCGCCGCCGATGATGCCTGGCTGTTCAAGATGCTGGTCAAGGGCCTCGCCCGCCGCCACGGCTTTGCCGCAAGCTTCATGGCGAAACCCTACGAGGATTACCCCGGGTCGGGCCTGCACACGCATTTCTCGGTGCTCGACAAGAACGGCAACAATGTCTTTGACGACGGCGGCCCCCAAGGCACGGCGATCATGCGTCACGCGGTGGCGGGCTGTATGAACGCCATGGCCGGTTGCGCGCTGGTCTTTGCGCCCCATGCCAACAGCTTTGACCGTATGGTGCCCGGTGCCCACGCCCCCACAGGGATCTCTTGGGCCTACGAGAACCGCACCTCCTCCATCCGTATCCCGTCTGGCAGCCACAAGGCGCGGCGGATTGAGCACCGTGTGTCGGGCGGCGACGTGAACCCCTATCTCATGCTGGCCGCCGTGCTGGGTGCTGCGATGAACGGCATAGAGGACGGGGCAGAGCCCCCCGCCCCCATCACCGGCAACGCCTATGCCGCCGACCTGCCGCAAATCCCCGGCGACTGGAAATCCGCGATCGACGCCTTTGAAAACTCCGCCGAGGTAAAGCGTATCTTTGCCCCCGAAATGGTGCGCAACTTTATCCTCACCAAACGGCAAGAGCTGCATTATATGCAGGAGCTGACCCCGCAAGAGCAGGTCGAAATCTATCTGGACACGGTGTAATCAGATGCCCCCCATGAAAATCGGTATCCTTCAAACCGGCCACTCCCCCGACAATATGAAAGACGCGCTTGGCGATTATGGCGACATGTTCGTCAAATTGCTGGGCGGGCACGGGTTCGACTTCCAGATCTGGTCCGTGGTCGATGGCGACTTCCCCGCCTCGGCGGTGGATGCGGACGGCTGGCTGATCACCGGATCGAAACACGGTGCCTACGAGGATCACGACTGGATCCCCCCGCTGGAGCAGCTGATCCGCGCCATCCGCGAAGCAGGCCGCCCGCTGGTCGGCATCTGCTTTGGCCACCAGATCATTGCACAGGCGCTTGGCGGCAAGGTCGAGAAATTCGCCGGCGGCTGGTCCGTGGGCCGCACCGAATACACCATCGACGGAGAGACCCTGGCCCTGAACGCCTGGCATCAGGATCAGGTCACAAAACTGCCCGACGGGGCCAAGGTGGTCGGCGCTTCCGACTTCTGCGCCAATGCGGCCCTGCTGTATGATGATCACATCTGGACCATCCAGCCCCACCCCGAATTCACCCAAGACTTTATCGACGGGCTGATCCGCACCCGCGGCAAGGGCGTGGTGCCCGATCACCAGCTTCAGGCGGCCTCCGCCCTGCTGGACGCCCCCACCGACAATGCAAAAATCGCCGACCATATTGCAGATTTCCTCAAGAAAGAGAGATTATGATGTCCGACTGGCTTGAAGAGCTTCCCCCCGCAGCACGCGAATATCTGGAGGGCAAGCGGCTCGACGAAGTTGAATGTATCATCCCCGACCTCCCCGGCATCGCACGCGGCAAAGCGGTGCCCGCCACAAAATTCGCACGGCAGGAATATTTCCACCTGCCCGATAGCATCTTCTACCAGACCATCACCGGTGAATGGGGCGACGCCGCCGGTGCCGACGGGTTCATCGAAAAAGACATGATCCTGCGGCCCGATATCTCGACCGCGACCGCCGCCCCCTGGACCGGCGACTGGACATTGCAAGTGATCCACGACGCCTTTGACCGCGACGGCAATCCGGTCGAATATTCGCCGCGCAATGTGCTCAAACGCGTTGTCGATCTTTATCGCGCACAAGGGTGGGAGCCGGTTGTCGCCCCCGAAATGGAATTCTTTCTGGTCGCGCGCAACCTCGACCCCGCGCATGAGATCAAACCGATGATGGGCCGCTCAGGCCGCCCTGCTGCCGCGCGTCAGGCCTATTCCATGACCGCCGTCGATGAATTCGGCCCCGTGATCGACGACATCTACGACTTTGCCGAAGCGCAAGGGTTCGAGATTGACGGTATCACCCAGGAAGGCGGCGCGGGCCAGCTCGAGATCAACCTGATCCACGGTGACCCCGTGCGGCTGGCCGACGAGGTATTCTATTTCAAACGTCTGATCCGCGAAGCCGCCCTGCGCCACGATTGCTATGCCACCTTCATGGCGAAACCCATCGCCAACGAACCCGGCAGCGCCATGCATATCCACCATTCGGTGCTGGATGCCACGACGGGCAAGAACATCTTCTCTGGCCCGCAAGGGGGCGAGACGGACGCGTTTTACCACTTTATCGCCGGCATGCAGAACCACATGCCCGACGCGCTGGCCGTCATTGCGCCCTATGTGAACAGCTACCGGCGCTACGTCAAAGACCATGCCGCGCCGATCAATCTGGAATGGGGCCGCGACAACCGCACCACGGGCATCCGCGTGCCCCTGTCCGGCCCCGCGTCGCGCCGGGTCGAGAACCGCCTCGCCGGGATGGACTGCAACCCCTACCTCGGCATCGCCGCCTCGCTCGCCTGCGGCTATCTGGGCCTGATGGAACAGAAAAAGCCCAAAGCCGAATTCAAGGGCGACGCCTATGACGGCGACGGGGATATCCCGCAGGTGCTGGGATCCGCGCTGGATCTGTTTGAAGAGGCCACGACCCTGCACGAGGTGTTGGGCCCCGAGTTCGCCCGCGTCTACGCCATCGTCAAACGCGCGGAATACGAAGAGTTCCTGCATGTGATTTCCCCCTGGGAACGCGAGCACCTGTTGATGAACGTCTAGGCCCGCCGCACCCGCGGGAGCCTTCGGCGAGGATTTAAGACCATTTGGAAGCGGCCAAGGGGGCCGATCTGCAATGAACCTGCTATACGCAAACGATGCGCCGGGGCGCTATCCAGACAGCTGGTACGCCGCGACCGCAACCCCGACCGATGCCTACCCCACGCTCAAGGCCGATCAGCGCGCGGATGTCTGCGTTGTCGGGGGCGGCTATACCGGCCTGTCGGCTGCGCTGCATCTGGCACAGGCCGGTCGCCGCGTCGTGCTGGTCGAGGCGCAGCGCGTGGGCTTTGGGGCCTCGGGGCGCAATGGCGGGCAATTGGGGAGCGGTCAGCGCGTCGAACAGGACGCGCTGGAAAAGATGGTCGGACGCGATGCCGCAACGCGCCTATGGGATCTGGGCGAGGACGCCAAAGCGCTTGTCAAAAGCCTGATCAAGACCCATGACATCGATTGCCACCTCAAGCCCGGCGTCGCCTGGACCGCCAGTTCTGCCGGTGACGTAGAGCATCTGCACGCTTATGCCGGTTTCTTGCAAGACCGCTATGGCTACGAGCTGATAGAGGTGTTGGACCGCGACGCGCTGCGCAACGTCTGTGCATCGCCCGCCTATCGCGGCGGTATTCTGGATATGGGGGCCGCGCATCTGCATCCGCTCAACCTCGCCCTCGGGCTGGCACGGGCGGCGCAGGCGGCAGGGGTCGAGATCTATGAACGCAGCGCCGTGCATCAGATCACCGAAGGCAGCCCCGCCACTGTGCAGACCGACGGCGGGCGGGTGACGGCGGACCATGTGATCCTGGCCTGCAACGGCTATCTGGGCGGGCTGAACCGCAAGGTCGCGGCCAAGGTCATGCCGATCAACAACTTTATCGTCGCCACCGAACCCTTGGGCGACCGCGTGAAAGACGTGCTGCCCCGGGATGTCGCCGTGGCCGATAGCAAATTCGTGGTGAATTATTTCCGGCTCAGCCATGATGGGCGACTGCTGTTCGGCGGCGGCGAAAGCTATGGCTACCGCTTCCCCAGCGACCTCGCCGCCAAGGCGCGCAAGCCCATGGGCCAGGTTTTCCCCGCGCTGCGCGACGTCAAGATCGACTATGCTTGGGGCGGCACGCTGGCGATCACCATGAAACGGCTGCCCTTTCTGGCCCGCGTGGCCCCGAACATCCTGTCGGCTTCGGGCTATTCCGGCCACGGCGTCGGCACCGCGATCCACGCAGGGCAGCTGATGGCTCGTGCGATCCAGGGCGATGGCGACGGCTTTGATACGATGAGCGCCCTGCCCACGCCGACCTTCCCCGGCGGCGGCGCGCTGCGCAGCCCGCTGCTCGCGCTCGCCATGAGCTGGTTCAGCCTGCGCGACCGCCTGGGGATATAGTCACAAAACATTCATGAAGCGGAACGGGGAAAAGGCTTGGTCCCATAGGCGCATTGTTTTACCATTCTGAAAACAAACATTCAGGATATTGAAATATGACCCTGCCCGACATGCACAGCGCCGAAGCCATTCCCGACACAGCCCGCGCCGAGATAGAGCTGCTGTTGCAAAGCGGCGATCTGTTTCGTTACACCGCTGCGGCCGATGCGCCGGTGTCCTTGCTGGAGGCCGAGTTTGCGCAGATGATGGGCAGCCGCTATGCGCTGGCGGTGTCGTCCTGCTCTGCCGCGTTGTTTCTGTCACTGCTGGCGCTGGACCTGCCGCAGAACGCCAAGGTGCTGATCCCCGGCTTTACCTTCGCGGCCGTGCCCTCTGCCGTGATCCACGCCAATTATACGCCGGTGCTCTGCGAGGTCGGGGAAAACTACCGTATCGATATGGCGGATTTCGCCGCCAAGCTGCCGGGTGTCGACGCGGTGATCATCAGCCACATGCGGGGGCATACCTCGGATATGGATGCGATCATGCAGCTGTGCGATGCCGCAAACGTGCCGGTGATCGAGGATGCGGCCCATTCGCTCGGCACCCTCTGGCACGACCGCAAGATCGGCACCATCGGCAAAATCGGCTGCTTTTCCTTCCAGTCCTACAAGATGGTAAACGCGGGCGAAGGCGGCATCCTGATCACCGACGATGCCGATCTGGTGGCCCGTGCGATCATCATGTCCGGTGCCTATGAACATAACTGGAAGAAACACCCCGGCATCGCGGACGCCTGCGCGCGCTGGCAAAACAAACTGCCGCTTTATAACCTGCGTTTGAACAACCTGTCAGCGGTTCTGGTGCGGGCCCAACTGGCCGAACTGCCCCGCCGTGTGGCCGACGGGCTGCGCAACCACGACTACGTCGCGGCCAAGCTGAACGCCGCCCCCCAGATCGACGTCCCCGCCCCGCTGCCCCCCGAAACCCGCGCGCCGGATTCCATCCAGTTCAATCTGGTCGGGCTGGACGATGCCGCCATCCGCGCCTTTGCCGAAGCCAGCGCCAAGGCCGGCGTCAAGGTTCAGGTCTTCGGCCAAAGCACCGACAACGCGCGCGCCTTCTGGAACTGGCAGTTCATCAAGGACCTGCCCGACCTGCCCCGGACCCGCGCCATGTTGATGACCGCCTGCGACGTGCGCCTGCCCGTGCAACTGCAACCAGCCGAGCTCGACGCGATTGTGAATGTGCTGCTCGGGGCGCTGGCGACGGTGACGAAATCCGCCGCGGCCTGAGGCTTCATTTTGCCAGATAAACTCCCGCCGGAGGCATCCGGCAGACACACCAAAGCCCACCCGTCAGCGGGTGGGCTTTAACCATTCAAACGAGGGCCGAGCGCCGTCACTTCAGCTTGGAGAGTTTTTCCTGCAGCTCGGCCAGTTGCTGTTTGATCGCATCCAGACTTTCGGCGTCATCGCCCTTGGCGCTGGCGGGGCGCTGGTCGGTCTTGCCCATGCCGTTCCAAGGCGTCGGCATATTGCCGGTCATCGCCTTCATGAACGCCTCTTGCTGGGCCTGCATGACCTCGAAACCGGGCATCTTCGCCATCGGGTTGATCGTGTTCATGTTCTCAAGCACCCGCGCCTGACCGTCGCGCAGCATGTCAAACGATGTCTTGAGGAACTGCGGCACAACGCTCGCATCGGGGGACATATAGCTGCGCACAAGATCGTTCAGCACATCCACGGGCAGCACGGATTCACCGCGGCTTTCGTGTTCGGCGATGATTTGCAGCAGATATTGGCGGGTCAGATCGTCGCCTGATTTCAGGTCCACAATCTGCACCTCGCGCCCGTCGCGGATAAACCCCGAGATATCATCCAGCGTCACATAGTCACTGGTTTCGGTATTATACAGGCGGCGGCTGGCATATCGTTTGATAAGCAGGGGCTTGACTGTTTCGGTCACGGTAGATCCTTCCCAAATAGCATGCTGCATTGCAGCTTAGGGCAGCTTAAATGAAAAAGATAGGTGCCACAAAAAAGGGCAGACCGCAAAGTCTGCCCTGATCAATCTTTACCTGAACCAAAGGCCGGTTCGATTACTTCGCAGCGGCTTTCTTTGTGGCGGCTGTCGCGTCGGATGTCGCTTTTTTCACAGCAGCTGTTGCTTCTTCGGACATGTCTTTGCCCGCAGCCATCATCAGCTCGACTGTGTCCATCTGGACCTTCTTCGCGATTTCAGCGAAAGCGGCCATATGCTCGGACGCGACTTCAGCAGAGGCCGAGGTGAACTCGGTCATTGCTTTGGCGTAATCTGCTGGCTCTTGCTTGGCTTTCGACATCTCGGACATTTTTGCCAGAGTGTCTTTTGTCCATTTGCTGGAAATCTCGGCGGATTTCTCGGCAGCGTTCAGCGCAACGCCGGACAGCTTTTCGTTCAGTGTCGCAGTTGTTTTGAACGCGTCGTTCATTGCGGATGTGTCAACTGGGAATGCACCCATCATGTCTTTCATCATCGCGGCGAAATCTGGTGTCTTCGTCATGGTAAACTCTCCTTCTGGGGTCAAGCGGCGTCTACCGCTACGTTATGACTACCCCATAGATAGATGCTGCGGTGCGGCATTGCAAGTTTTTTCTGCAATGCAGCATCAGGCCATTTCAGCCCGCCGCCCCATAAAAAATTGACTAATCAGATCAGCCTCTTGCCTTGCGCACCACATAGGTACCCGGGGCTTCGCCCAGGGTATCACGGCCCTTTTCACCCGGAATACGGGCATCGACTTTCCCGTCAGAGCGATTCTCGAGCCACGCGCCCCAGCGGGGCCACCACGACCCTTCGTGGAACTTTGCCCCCTCCAGCCAGTCCTCGTGATCCAGCGACAGGTTGTCGTTTGTGTAGTGGCCGTATTTGCCTTTGCTCGGCGGGTTCACGATCCCCGCGATATGGCCCGATTGGGTCATCACAAAGGTCTTGTCCGCGCTGCCCATCATGCGCACGCCGCGATAGCTGTCTTTCCACGGCGCGATGTGGTCGGTCTCGCAGCCGATGGCGATGAGCGGCACATCGATATCCTCCAGCTTCAGACGATGACCCAACAGCTCAAAGCCGCCCTCGACCAGCTTGTTCTGCTGGCAAAGCCCACGCAGATACTCCATCGCCATGCGCTGCGGCAGGTTCGCCCCGTCGCCGTTCCAATACAGCAGATCAAAGGCCGGAGGCGTGTCGCCCAGCATGTAGCTTTTGATCGCGGGCCCATAGACCAGATCATTCGACCGCAAGAAAGAGAACGTCCGCGCCATGATGACCGAAGGCAGGATCCCTTTGTCCTTGGTCTCTGCCTCGATCCCGTCGATAAAGTCATCGGTCAGGAAGGGCTGGAACTCCCCCTGATCGGAGAAATCGGTGAGCGCGGTAAAGAAGGTCGCGGATTTGACGGATGTATCGCCGCGCTGCTTCATCAAGGACAGCGTCAGCGACAGCGTGGTCCCCGCGATGCAATAGCCTACGGCGTGCACCTGTTCCTGCGCCGTGATCTCCTTGACCTCGCGGATCGCGGTCAGGAACCCGTCCTCGATATAGTCGCCCATGCCGATGTCACGATGGCTTTGGTCCGGATTGACCCATGACACCATAAACAGCGTATAGCCCTGATCCACGATCCATTTCACCAGACTGTTCTGGGCCTTGAGATCAAGGATATAGAATTTATTGATCCAGGGCGGGAAGATCACGATCGGCGTGGCATCGACCTTTTCGGTGCTGGGGCTGTATTGGATCAGCTCGAACAGATTGTTGCGATAGACGACCTTGCCGGGGGATGTGGCGATGTTGCGGCCCAGTTCAAACGCGCTTTCATCGGCCAGCCGCACGATCAGCTCGCCGTTATTCGCCTCCAGATCGGCAATCAGGTTCTCCAGCCCGCGGATCAGGCTTTCGCCCTCGGTCGCCACAGCGCGTTCCAGCGCATCGGGGTTGGTGGCCAAAAAATTGGTCGGGCTCATCATGTCGATGATCTGGCGGCTAAAATATTGCAGCCGTTTCTTTTCATGCGGGGCCAGATCGGCCACATGATCAACGGCTTGGCCCAGGGCCTCTGCGTTGATCTGGTACTGCTGTTTGACAAAGTTGAAATAGGGGTGCGATTTCCACAGCGGGTTGGCAAAGCGGCGATCCTCGGGCGAGGTATCTTCCGGCGCGGCCAGCTTGCCTTTGGCCAGCGCCTGCTGCGCCTCCATAAAGTGGCCGACGGATTTGCTCCAGTAGGATACCTGCTGTTCGATCATCTTGGCGGGGTTCTGTACGGCTTCGGTCCAATAGGACGCGGCGGCCTTTGCAAACAGCTCTTGATTCGGGCCGTCCAAACTCGCCTGATGCGTGTCCCGCCCGACCATGATCTGCGACAGCCGCGCGCCAAGCGCTTCGACCTTTCGCAGGTTTTCCTCCATACGTTCCTGTGCCTTGGAGCTCTCTGCGTCGGTCTTGGTTGTTTTTATTGTCATGCTAACCGTTCCTCCCTATGTTTGCACCTGCAGCATCGCGCCGACCTTTGGGGGAGGGTCTGACAAGATGCCGGGCACAAGGCCCCCAACAGGAGACCCCTTACATGAAGTATATGGCATCTTACGATTTAATGGAAACGATGAGAAACACCAACCAGTGGCTGGGTGCCACGGCGTTGGCGATGGCATCGTATCCCGCTTTTGCCGCCATCCCGAACCCTGCGTTGAACTGGATGGCCGCATGGGGCGAAGTGACCGAACGCAGCTTTTCGCGCATGGTGGTCAAACCTGATTGGGATATCCCCCCCGCCGTGGGCGTTGATGGTGCGGACCATCCCGTCCTGATCGAGAAAGAGCTGGAAGGTGCCTTTGGCGATCTGGTGCATTTCGTCGTACAGGGCCGCGATGCGCCCAAGCGCAAGATCCTGCTGGTCGCGCCCATGTCGGGCCACTATGCGACGCTGCTGCGGTCGACCGTCATCAGCCTGATCCCTGACGCGGACCTTTATATCACCGACTGGCACAATGCCCGCGACATCCCCGTCAGCGCCGGCAAGTTCGACGTAGAGGATTATACCCTGCGGCTTGTTGACTATATGCGCCATCTGGGCCCTGACGTGCATGTCATCGCCGTATGCCAACCCGCCCCGCTGACCCTCGCCGCGACCGCCTATCTGGCGGAACAGGACCCCAAGGCGCAGCCAAGCTCGCTCACATTGATCGGCGGCCCCATCGACACCGCGGCCAGCCCGACAGAGGTGACGGATTTCGGTCACCGCGTGAACATGAACCAGCTGCAAGAGATGATGATCCAGCAGGTCGGCTTCCAGCACCAGGGCGTGGGCCGCAAGGTCTATCCCGGTCTGCTGCAGCTGAATTCCTTTATCACGATGAACGCCGAAACCCATGCCAAGGCCTTCCGCGACCAGATCATGCGTGTCGCACAGGGGCTGGCCGGCGACCACGACAAACACAACAAGTTCTACGACGAATACCTCGCCGTGATGGACATGCCCGCTGAATTCTACCTCTCCACCGTGCAGCGGATCTTCAAGGATAACGAGATCGGCACCAACAGCTTCTCAATCAAGGGTCAGCCCGTGGACATCGGCAAGATCACCGATGTCGCCGTCAAAACGGTCGAGGGCACCAAGGACGATATCTCGGCCCCCGGCCAATGTATCGCGGCGCTGAACCTCTGCACCGGCCTGCCCGACGACAAAAAGGCAAGCCACCTCGAAGACGGCGCAGGGCACTACGGGATCTTTGCAGGCAAAAGCTGGCGCGAGAATATCCGCCCGCTGGTGCTGAAGTTCATCGACGACAACCAGCGCACGGCCAAGGCGACAGCCCCCAAGGCCCCTGCGGCCCCGGCCAGCGCGGGTAAAACCTCGATCCCCGCACAGAAGTCGACGGCATAATGCCCGCCGCGCCGCGTGACCTGCCCTTTGCCTGTGCCTGCGGCACGGTCAAAGGGGCCCTGCGCGGCGTGACACCCGCGCGCGGCAGCCATGCCCAATGCCACTGCATCGATTGCCGCGCGGCCGAGGTCTACCTCGACCAGCCCGACCCCGCGCCACGGGCGATCCAGCTGTTCCAGACCACCCCCGACAGATTCCACTTCGATCAGGGTTTCGACAAATTGTCGGTGTTTTCCTTCGGAGAGACAAATCTGCTGCGCTGGTATGCCTCTTGCTGTGGCACGCCGATGTTCAACACGCTGCGCAAGCCCAAGCTCGCCTTTGCCAGCATCATGACCCGCACCCTGTCCGACCCTGCCCCGCTTGGGCCGATCGTCGGCACCGGCTATATCCCGACGCCCTCGGGCAAGCTGCGGAACGAAGGGCTGCCACGGTTGATCTGGGGGGCGCTGTCGCGGGCGGCCGGGGCCAAGGTGACAGGCCGCTGGAAGGTGAACCCCTTTATCGATCCGGACACCGCAACGCCCAAACGCCCCGTGCATATCGTTCCGCGTGACCAGCGCAAGGCAATCACCGAGGCGCTGCGCTAACCCGCACTTGCCCCGCCCCGATCACGCAGGGGTCAGGGGCATCTTCAACCATTCCTTGATCGCGGCAGTCGTGGCTTCGGGCTGTTCAAGCGTGGGCAGATGCCCTGCCCCCTCGATCACGCGCAAAATCGCATAGGGCAGCAGTTCGGCCATGAAACTATGGCGCTTCACGGGGTTGAGCCTGCCCACCTCGCCACACATCACCAGCGTCGGCACCTTGCACTTGCGCAATACCGCCTGCTGGTCGCGGGCCCGTTGCAAGGCGCGGGCTTGGCGCACATAGACTTCCGGCCCCAGCGTGTCGGCCATATCCAGCGCAATCTCCAAAATCGCCGCGCGGTCCGGACCGGGGGCGAGCCAGACGGGGTTCAGCTCTTCGCGCATGGCATCGGCCAGCCGCCCCGACTTGACCTTGACGATCAACATCTCGCGCGCGGCAGCACTCTGCGGCGTTTCGGCCAGCGGGCTGGCATCGATCAACGCCAACCGCGTCAACCGATCCGGCGCACGGCGCAAAATCTCGAGCGCGACAGCACCGCCCAACCCCAAGCCTGCCAGCGCGAAACGCTTGGGCAACTGGTCCAGCAGACCAGAGGCGATTTCCTCGATCCGCTCGCCTTGGGTAATCGGGGCGACAGTCACAGCGGTTTTCGCCGACAGCTCGGCGATCTGCGGCCAGAATACCCGCGCGTCAGACATGAGGCCCGGCAGAAGAACAAGAGGGTCAGCCATGTATGTCCCTGTCACTAGTCATAAATTCGCGTCACTTCGGGACACTGCTGCTGCGCCGCACCTCATCACGGATAGGCGATGCCACGCAAGGGCGGAAAATCGCCATAGCGCGCACGGCGCTGCGCCAAGGGCTCCGACGGCGACTTCCCGCCGCGCAACAGCATCCCGCGCGGCGCGATATAGCTGGAGATGCTGCGCAGCGGCTGCGGTCTCCACGTCAGGTTGAAGGCGGCGAGCTTGGGAAAGAACCACATCTCGGAATAGGGCAGATGGTCATGCACCCACCACGCCAGATCACGCCAGTCGCGCCCCTGATCATACTGGTCGGCAAACCACGGGATCACGATGCTCGCCCCGGCAATCGCCTGCGCCTCTGCGCCACGGTCCCAGATGTGACATTCGATCGGGTTGTCATTGGCCGCGCAATTCAGCTTGTGCCGGTTGCCATAGGCATTCAGCGCCGCCGACCGATACCCCGACCGCACGGCGATGCGGCCAAAGGTTTCCTCTAGCGGGTCCAGCAAGGTCGTGCAGAAGGCCCGTCCGTTTTCGATGGCAAGATCAGGATTGTCGGGGATATTTGGCTGCCCGTGAAACCCAGAAATCTCTGAGTACATGAAATCGCGCATAAAGAAATGCCGCGACAGCCGGACCCGCCCAAAGGTTTCAAGGCTCCACATGCTGGCCGGTTTACGCATGGCAAAGCCCCTTTATCCTCAGGTCGTGGCAGAGACCTCTTCCACCGCTTGGATCAGCAGTTTCAGGCAGCGGTCGTCGGAAAAGCGGTGGTCCGCATCCTTGACCAGTTGCAACTGCATGTCCGGCCCCTGCGCATGTTCCAGCAGACGCACGGCTGTGGCAACGCTGACGGCGGTATCTGCGGTGCCTTGCAGAAAGCGCGTCGGGAACGGCAGATGCAGCGGATCGCGCAGCACCAGCTGCTTGCGCCCGTCCTCGATCATCCGGCGCGTGATAATGTAAGGCTCCATATAATCGGACGGCAGTTCGACCTGACCCGTCTCGGCCAAAGTCTTTTTCTGCGCCTCGGTGAAGCTGGCCCAATAGCCGTCTTCGGTAAAGTCAGGGGCCGCGGCGATGGTAACCAGCCCCGCGATCCGCGCGGGCAGCGCGCGCACCAGCAGCAGCGATTGCCAGCCGCCCATAGACGACCCCACCGGCAGGATCGGGCCCTCGGTCAATGCTTCTACCGCAGCCAATGTGTCTTCGGCCCAATCGCCAATGCAGCCCTCCGTGAACGCGCCAGAAGATTCCCCGTGACCCGAATAATCGAACCGCAAGAACGCCCGCCCCTCGCGTTTGGCCCAGTCCTCAAGGAACACCGCCTTGGTGCCCATCATGTCGGATTTCAGACCGCCCAGAAACACCACGCAGGGGCCTGTGCCTTCGGTCTTGTGATAGGCCAGCCGCCGCCCTTGAGGCGTTTCCAGATACATCGGTGCCGTCATCCTCAGCCCCCCAGATAGGTGCCCTTGGCGGGGCGATAAAAGATTTTCTGGTTGTGCAGACGGCCCAGCAGATCGTCGATCCGGCGCAGGCTGTCTTTGGCGGCATCGGCGGGCAGCATCGATGCGGTGTCATTCAGCGCATCCATCGACAGATCGCGTTTGGTCACATGTAGCGCTGCCTCGATCAGGTCGATATCGCTGATCGTCAGCTCGAAGTTGCGGTTGTGTTTGGACATGGGCGAACCCCTTTGGATCAAATGCGCGCCCCAGTCATACGCCCCGCCGCCCCGACGATCAATCCGCCGCTTCGACTTCGCGCAGCCCAAGCGCCGCAATCGCGGCCCCTGCGGACATGACTGCGAATAGAACCAGCGTTGCCACCGGCCCGATCAGCGCGGCACCGCCCCCCGCCACGCCCGCGACCAACAGCAGCCCGCCAATCACCGTGTTGGACACGGCGGCATAGGCCGACCGCTGGTCCTTGGGCGACATATCCACCAGATAGGTAGACCGCCCCTGCCGCACCCCGTGATAGGCGATCATCAGAATGAACAGCACCAGCGGCATGGCCCAGATCTGCGTCGCCATCCCAAGCAGCGCCAGCGCCACCGCACCCCCCATCGCCAAGGCCCCGACAATGCCGGTCAACATCAGCACACGGCGGCTCGATTGATCCGACAGCCGACCCCAAACGTAGGAGCTTAACAGCGACGCCAAGGCCGAGGCGAGCACCAGCGCGCCAAGCTGGCCAAGGGCGGATTGATCCTCGCCCCCCGCCAGCACCACAAAATACGGCGGCGCAAGCGATGTGGCGACCAGCAGCCCTCGCACCAGAATGAACCGCCGCAGGTTCGCATCCTCCTTCAGGATAGAGAAACTGGCCGGCGTCGCCTTGCCGCCCTCGCTTTTGGCCTCGTCCAGCGTGGAAAACAACAGCGCCGCGCCGCCCCAAAGTGCCGCCGCCAGCGCGATCGCCGCGATCACCACGCCGCGATCCTGCACCAACCCCGACATCAGCAAGAGCGCCAGCACCAGCACCCCGGCAGAGGCGACAGACCCCGCCGTGCCCGTGATCGACCCGCGCCGCGACTTGCCCACGGTCTTGCCAAGGATATCCTTATACGACACCGAACAGGCCGCACGGCTGACCGCCAGCCCCGCCAGCGCCGCGCAAATCGCCAGCCCCGCCGCTGATCCGTCCAGCAGCAGCGCGGCCCCCACGATCAGCGCCGCGAAGATGCCCTGCCCCGCAGATCCCGCGACCCACGCCCATTTGCGCCGCGCCATCGCCTGCACCCAGCCCGCCATGACGATCTGCGGCAACAGCGCCCCCGCCTCGCGGATCGGCACCAGCGCCCCGGCATAGACCGCAGGCGCGCCAAGCGCCGTCAGCAGCCACGACAACATGAGCTTGGGGTCAATCAGCCCGTCAGCCACTTTGGTCATGGTCAGGCTGGCGATATGGCGCAGGGCGTTCGGGGCCTCGGCCTCTTGCGCATGGGACGACAGGTCCTGCGCGTCACCCTCTGCCCCTGAAAGCGTCTCAAACGCCCGCTGCGCCACATCATCCTGCATGTCTTCGCGTCCCGTCGCTACCCGTTAATCTGATGTTATCTATGGCACCGCGCCCCCAAGGAAAGGACAGCGCCCCATTTCACACGCCGCGCCCGCGCGCCCCACCGTGATATTGACAAGCCAGACCACCGACGCCAAACAGGCCGGACGCATATAACCCGCAACCGGGCGTCTCGTAGGCGCCAAACCGACGAGGAGGCCCAGATGGCCCAGATCACCCTCACCCTTCCCGATGGCAACGCACGTCAGTACGACGCAGGTATCACTGCGGGCGACGTGGCGAACGACATCTCCAAATCACTTGGCAAGAAAGCGATCAGCGCCACAGTGGACGGCGCCCATTACGATCTGGCATGGCCGATCAACGCGGACGCCAGCATCGCGATCCACACAATGGCCGACGAGGCGCAAGCGAACGAGCTGGTGCGCCACGACCTCGCCCACATCATGGCCCGCGCCGTGCAAGAGCTTTGGCCAGACACAAAAGTCACCATCGGCCCCGTCATCAAGGACGGCTGGTACTATGACTTTGACCGTAAGGAATCCTTCACCCCCGAAGACCTTGGCCTGATCGAAAAGAAGATGAAGGAAATCATCAACAAGCGTGACCCCGTCCGGACCGAGGTCTGGGACCGCGAGCGCGCGATCAAGCATTACGAGGACAACGGCGAACCCTATAAGGTCGAGCTGATCAACAGCATCCCCGGCGACGAACCGCTGCGCATGTATTGGCACGGCGACTGGCAAGACCTCTGCCGTGGGCCGCACCTGCAACACACCGGCCAAGTCCCCGGCGACGCGTTCAAACTGATGTCCATCGCGGGGGCCTACTGGCGCGGCGACAGCGACCGCGCGATGCTGCAACGCATCTACGGCGTGGCCTTCACCGGCAAGGAAAAGCTGAAAGCCCACCTGAACATGCTGGAAGAGGCCGCCAAACGCGACCACCGCAAGCTGGGCCGCGAGATGGACCTTTATCACATGCAGGAAGAGGCCCCCGGTCAGGTCTTCTGGCACGCCAACGGCTGGCTGATCTACACCCAGCTGCAAGACTACATGCGCCGCAAGCAACGCGCCGGCGGCTATGTCGAGGTGAACACACCGCAGGTCGTGGACCGTAAACTCTGGGAAGCCTCCGGCCACTGGGAGAAATACCAAGACCACATGTTCATCGTCGAAGTGGACGAGGAACACGCCCGCGAGAAATCGGTCAACGCGTTGAAACCGATGAACTGCCCCTGCCACGTGCAGATCTTTAACCAGGGTTTGAAATCCTACCGCGACCTGCCCCTGCGCATGGCCGAATTCGGATCATGCAACCGCTATGAACCCTCGGGCGCGCTGCACGGGATCATGCGCGTGCGCGGCTTTACACAGGACGACGGCCATATTTTCTGCGCCGAAGACCAGATCGAAGCCGAAACCGCCAAGTTCATCGAATTCCTGTCGGGCATCTACAAAGACCTCGGCTTCGAAAACTTCAGCGTCAAATTCTCGGACCGCCCCGAAAAACGCTCAGGCTCGGACGAGGTCTGGGACAAGGCCGAGGCGGCGTTGCTCTCGGCCACCCGCAAGGCAGGCATCGAACCCACGCTCAACCCCGGCGAAGGCGCGTTCTACGGCCCGAAACTGGAATTCGTGCTGACCGACGCCATCGGCCGCGACTGGCAATGCGGCACCCATCAGGTGGACTTCGTGCTGCCCGAACGGCTGGACGCGACCTATATCGGATCGGACGGCGCGAAACACCGCCCCGTCATGCTGCACCGCGCCACCTTGGGGTCGTTCGAACGCTTTATCGGCATCCTGATCGAAGAACACGCGGGCAAGCTGCCCTTCTGGCTCGCCCCGCGTCAGGTCGTCGTCGCCTCCATCACCTCCGAGGCGGATGACTACGTGCACGAGGTCGTCGCCACCCTCAAGGCGCAAGGCGTCCGCGCCGAGGCCGACATCCGCAACGAAAAGATCAACTACAAGGTCCGTGAACATTCGGTCGGCAAAGTGCCGGTGATCCTTGCAGTCGGCGCGCGCGAAGTCGAAGAGAAAACCGTGTCCGTCCGCCGTCTGGGGGAAAAGCAGACCTCGGTTCAGGCGCTGTCGGATGTGGCGAACGCCTTGGGCATCGAAGCCACACCGCCCGATTTACGCGGCTGAAAACTGTAACAAACCCCTCGGGGCGCAACGAACTTGCGCCCCGAACATGTCACTATGTTTCAAAATTGCGCCTCCCAACGCTGGAATCTCGCGAATTGTTACAAAAAAACCGGCGATTTTCTGACGCCTCCGTGACACACTCCGATGTGAGTAGCTTTGTCGCACCCCACGCGGCTTAATGTCCTTATCGACAAGCAACCAACCTCAGGAGGAAACACCAATGTCCAACACAATGAAAACACTCGTCGTTGCAGGCGCAGTTGCCGCTGCCCTGTCCGCACATTCGACCGCAGCAAACGCCGCGTCGAAAGAAAAATGCTACGGCGTGGCGCTTGCCGGTCAGAATGACTGCGCCGCAGGCCCGGGCACCACATGCGCTGGCACATCCGTCACCGACTACCAGGGCAACGCCTGGAAACTGGTTGACGCAGGCACCTGCGCCGACATGGAACTGCCCGCAATGGCAGACGGGTCCGAGCGTATGGGCTCCCTCGAAGCGCTGGACCGCGACCTGCCAGCCTAAGCCCTCAGCGGCCTAAACCATTCGCCTGCGCGGCACGCCCCATGCCGCCGCGCAGGCCCCTTTACACGACCCCTCGGATAGGGAGCCTCTTATGCCAGACGGTGCCACCCGTTTCGACACATTGCCCGCACGCCCGGGCGTCGGCTATAAACCCCAGCATTTCAAAGACCTGCAAGACGATCCTGGTCCAGTTGAATGGATTGAAATCCATGCAGAGAATTACATGGGCGATGGCGGCCGCCCGCTGGCACAGCTGCGCGCGTTGTCCGAAAAATTCGCCCTATCTGTGCACGGTGTCGGGCTGAGCATCGGGGGCGAAATGCCACTGGACCGCGATCACCTCGCCCGTTTGAAAAAGCTCTGTGACTGGGCAAACCCTGCCAGTTTCTCTGAACATCTTGCATGGTCCACCCATGACAGCGAATTCCTGAACGACCTGCTGCCCCTCCCCTATACCGAAGCCACCCTGTCCCGCGTGGCGGATCACATCAGTCAGGTTCAAGACACGATCGGGCGTCAAATGCTGCTGGAAAACCCCTCCAGCTACCTCGCCTTTGATGAATCCACCTTGTCTGAAACTGACTTTTTGGCCGAGCTAACCCACCGGACCTCCTGTGGTTTATTGCTGGATGTCAACAATGTGTTCATTTCAGCGAAAAACCTCGCCCTCTCCCCGCGCGACTATATCGACGCCTATCCGGTGGACGCCGTGGGCGAGCTTCACGTCGGCGGTCACGAGGAAGACAGCGTCGGTTTCAACCAACCGCTGCTGATCGATAGCCACAGCCGCCCCGTGGTCGACCCCGTATGGGATCTGCTGGCCTATACGCTGGACCGCACCGGCCCCAAGCCCGTGCTGGTGGAATGGGACAATGACGTGCCCGATTGGCCGACCCTGCGCGCCGAGGCAGAGCGTGCGGCGGATGTGCTGGCCCGATGACCACGCTGCACCGGTTTCGGACACCCCTGCTGGACCCGACGCAGGACCGTCCCGAAGGGCTTCGCGGTGCCGCTGGCGCGCCCGCTGACACGCGCTATGACGTTTACCGCAACAACGTCACCCATTCGCTCATTGGCGCGCTGCACAGCGCCTTTCCCTTGGTAGTCAAGATTCTGGGCACGCAGAACTTCGACCAGATCGCCCCCGCCTTTGTGCGTGCGCATCCGCCGAGCTCTCCGTTAATGATGCACTATGGCGCTGATTTTCCGCAGTTTCTTGCCGCGCAACCGCCTTTGTCAAAGATGGGTTACCTCCCCGATTGCGCCCGTCTCGACCTGGCACTCCGCCGGTCCTATCACGCCGCCGACAGCGCGCCCTTCGACCTTGCCGCCTTCCAGCAGATTGAGCCCGACGCGATGATGCAGGCGCAGCTGCCCCCCGCCCCCGCGACGGTGCTGCTCCGCTCTGACTGGCCGCTGTATGACATCTGGCGGTTCAACATGCAGGCGGATGCGCCCAAGCCGCAGATGCAGGCGCAGGACGTGTTGATCACCCGTCCCGACTTCGACCCCGCCCCGCATCTGTTGCCCCCCGGCGGCGGCGCATGGTTTGCCGCCTTGGCTGGGGGTGCCACGCTTGATCAGGCCCATGACACCGCGCTGGCCACGCACCCCGATTTCGACCTTGGCGCGGCTTTGGGCCTGTGCTTTGCAACCGGCGCGTTTTGCGCAAAGAACGGCGGATAAGATGCTGAAGACTCTCACCCTTTACGATCGCGCGACGGGCTGGATCACCGCGCAAGACTGGCTGCTGCCCACATTGGCGCGGTTCCTCTTCGCCGCGGTGCTGACGCAGTATTTCTTTACCTCTGGCCTGACCAAGCTTGACGGTCTGTTCACGCTGAGCACCGGCGCCTATGTCCAGATCTTCCCCCGCGCGTTCGAGGCGGCGGGCTATGACGCGACCGCGCTGTCGGCGTGGCACGGGCTGGTGGCCTATGCGGGGACGCTGGCGGAGTTCGTGCTGCCCGCGTTGATCGTGCTGGGGCTGTTCACACGGTTTGCAGCCTTGGGGATGATCGGCTTTGTGGTGCTGCAATCGCTCACCGATCTATACGGCCACGGGCAGTGGAGCGCGCTAGGCCAGTGGTTTGACCGCCTGCCGGACGGGACCATTCTGGACCAACGCGGGCTTTGGGTGCTGCTGCTGGTGGTGCTGGTGGTCAAGGGCGGCGGGCCGGTTGCGCTGGATCGCGTCTTGCTGGCGCGCCGCCGCTGAGGGTTACTGCGCGGCTTTGACCTTTGCCTCTGTCGCGTCGTTCCAGCCGAGGAACAGATCCTCCCCCACCGCGATCAGGGGGCGTTTCATCAAGGCGGGATGGGCCGCGAGCAATTCCAGCGGATCGGCACCGCGTGCCGCGTCGTCCAGACCGCGCCATGTGGTGGAGCGGGTGTTGACCAGCGCCGCGCCGAATTGCGCGTGGGCGCGGGCCAGCACGTCGGCGGGGACACCGTCCTTGCGCACATCGAGGAGCTGCGCGTCGGGCAGCGCCTTGGTCGCCTTGCGGCAGGTATCGCAGTTTTTCAGACCGTAGATCAGCATTCTCACCTCACTTTTTTGGGGTTTCATATGTCCTAAGATAATCGGGCAGCGCGAAATTTCTTGATTTCCGGCGCGGGTGAACAACCTTTTACCGCGTAAGGCGGCGAAAGCAATTTTTCGACGCTGTGACAGCGATTAATGAGGAGCGTTGAGAAATGCCAACGGGTACAGTCAAATGGTTTAACACCACCAAAGGATACGGGTTCATCGCGCCGGAGGGCGGCGGATCGGATGTGTTTGTCCATATCTCTGCGGTGGAACGGTCGGGGCTGACCGGACTGGCGGACGAGCAGAAAGTGTCCTTCGAGATGTCCGAGGGCCGTGATGGCCGTCAGATGGCGACGGATCTGGAACTGCTGTAAAAAAGCCCGATGCCCAAGGGACACCGGGTTTTCTGGTCGTCATGCGGGCAGATGCACGCGGGGCTGCGGCTTAGCGGCAGCCCTTTTCCCCCGGCACGCAGGAATAGGTGACGGGACGCGGCGTATAGTGCCGCACCTTGTGCTTTTTCGGCGCGGGGTGCGCCATCATCTGCTGGTAGCTGGTGCTGGTGTTCGGCGTGCCGCAGCAAATCACACCGGAAATGGTGATCGGCTGGAGCCCTGCGGGGCAATAGTTGGCCGAGGACGGGTAGGCATAGATCTTGGGCTCTGCCGAGACCTGCGCGGGCAGCAGAACCGCGCCCATCAGACCCAATCCGGCCATCATTCCTGTTGTTAGACGCATAATATCCCTCGTTATTTTCAATTTCCCTTAATTTGCCCCGCGTCAGCGGCCAAGTCTAGCCTTTTTGCCCCCTAGGGGTGTGTTGCTGGTACGGCGTAACGGCAGAGGCGCGGGCTGCGGAGCGGGGCTCGGGTTACCCATGGGTAACTTAAGTAATTGTTATTGTTGATTTATTTTTGGTTAGACTGGCGTGCGGTGGCGTGCGTTCGCTGGTGTGAGGCGTGGTTCGGCTTGGTTGGACTGAACAGTCCAGTGGACTGTTCGAAGTCTCGAACGCGGAATGTGCAAGCATTTCGCCGGAGGTGTGTGAGGTGACCTAAACAGGGACCGCCGCGCCCGAACCGAGGGGCGGGAAGCGAAGTGCCGACTCCGCGAAGGTAAGCCTTCGCTTTGTCGGTGACGCGGATGCTTTGCATCCGCTGACCCGCCCCGTGTGTGGGGGTGAGAGACGGTCCGGCGAAGCCGGATTGAACAGTCCGGTGGACTGTTCAAAGTCTCGAACGCGGAATGCGCAAGCATTTCGCCGGGGATGTATGAGGTGAGTTAGATTTGGACCGCCGCGCCCGAACCGAGGGGTGGAAGCGAAGCGCCTGCTCCGCGAAGGCAAGGCTTCGCTCTGTCGGTGGCGCGGATGCCTTGCACCCGCTGTCCCGCTCCGTGTGTGGGGGTGAGAGACGGTCCGGCGAAGCCGGATTGAACAGTCCAGTGGACTGTTCGAAGTCTCGAACGCGGAATGCGCAAGCATTTCGCCGGGGATGTGTGCGGTGACCTAAACAGGGACCGCCGCGCCCGAACCGAGGGGTGGAAGCGAAGCGCCGACTCCGCGAAGGCAAGCCTTCGCTCCGTCGGTGACGCGGATGCTTTGCATCGGGCCAATGACAGAACCATTGCCCCACATTCGCCGCAACCTATACTTGAAATATATTTTAAGCTTCGCATATTGATTGTACTGGTGAAACAAATTGTAGGATGAAATTTATGTCAAAATTTGCAGCAGGTGACAAAGTTCAGCTGAACTCAGGCGGTCCAATCATGACCGTGGAAGAGATTGAAAATACAGACGTCCAATGTGTTTGGTTCCAAGGGAAATCCCCAAATCAGGCCGTTATGAGAGACCAGTTTTCAGAAGCTATTTTAACTCACTATAGCCCGGGCTTTGGTGGAACGGTTGTTTGAGGAAAAAACCTAAAACTACACATCAAATTCTATTTTCGGCGAAAGTTCCGTCATGGCATAGTGGACAAATTGCTGACCCAATGCTGTGAGTTCATATCCCTCTTCTCGATCAAAAGCCGATACGGTCGGACTTCCAGGGCCTCCCCGTTTTTTCGGAGGGGCCTTAACAAATTGCCCTCTATAATCGACCTGTCTGTGCTGCCGAATGATCGCACCCATTGATAAATCTCTAATTAAGAGTTTGAAAAGGTCAGCGTCGGCAGAGTTCTCAGGTACTTTTTGCCGCCCAACTTTTTCCCATATTGCCCCCCTTGATATACCGTTTGAATTATAAATCGCCCCTATTACCTCAAAGTGAAACGGTGAGTAAGTACTTAGCCAATCAATAAAAAGCCGCACCACATCGTCGCTTGTGACCGATGCTGCTGCAGCATTAGACAGCAAGTTTCTCAAAAGAACGCGCTTCTTTTCACTTTCTGCTGCGGGCCATTCACGAAAACTCTTTTTTAAAAGGCTCTGAAATGAATCCGTTGTGATTCTTGCAGAAATTTTTTCGTCGTGAAGGTCAAGTCGGGATGTGATCTCAACGATAGTCTTTTCCTTTTCCCGAATTTCATCGTGCAGCATATCAATCCAGCTTTTCAGAAACTCGTTTGCCTTCGCTTCCTCCTGCTCCCCCCAATACCCTGCTGCAGCAGAAAAGAGACCACCTGCGAACGGTATTGCCCCCATAGTGTTTAGGACCGCTCGACCAGCTTTTCCTCTGCCGGATGCTGGGATGCGATCTGGAAGCTCCTCGTCACCTTGCCCCATCAATCACCGCCATAAATTCCCGCCATTCGCCTTTAGACATACCGCTATTCTCCTGCGTAACCTCCTCACCCTTCACCATCCGGCGGATACACTCAAGAGCTGTATTGGACACAGTCGCGCCACCTAGACGGTAATCCTCGAAGGCGCGGTAGGCGGCGGGGACCCAGTCGGCGACGACGTTGCAGATGGCATCGGCATAGACTCGGATCTCGTATTGGGCGTGGGCATCGGCGCGCAGACGCAGGAAGTGGAACAGGTTGTGCAGGTCCACCTTCCAGTACCATTGCGTGTAGATGTTCGACGGCAGGTTCATCCGCGCCAGCTCTCGTGCCAGACCGTCCTGCGGTTCACCGTCGGGGCCGGTTTCGGCGATCATCGCCTCGTAATTGTCATAGGCGCGGTTGCTGTCGGACTTGAGGATTTCGAGCACACGGGCGGCCTCTGCCCCTTCCAGAACGCCACCACGGCCCTGATTGTTCACCACGCTTTGGGCGTTCACATGGGACGGCTCGGGGATGTAGAACTCGCGGTCCAGGATCGAATAGCGGGCGGAGTATTCGTTGACGTTGGCGGTGCGGTGGCGGATCCACTGGCGCGCGACGAAGACGGGCAGTTTGACGTGGAGCTTGATCTCGCACATCTCGAAGGGGGTGGAGTGCCAGTGGCGCATCAGGTAGCGGATCAGCCCTTCGTCGTTCTGCACCGATTTCGTGCCGCGCCCATAGCTGACGCGGGCCGCCTGACAGATCGCCGCATCGTCGCCCATATAGTCGATGACGCGCACAAAGCCGTGGTCGAGCACGGGAATGGCCTTGTAGAGATGGGACTCCATCCCTTCGGAGACGGCGCGCAGGGTCTGTTTCGGCTCTGCCCGCAGAGCGTCGATTTCGGCTTGTTGGTCGGGGCTGATCGGCATGGGGGGCGTCCTGTCATATGGGCGTGGATTCGGGGTCTACTATATCTGCGGCAGCAGGCCACCGGAACCGCCATATGCGGTATTGTTTTTGGGTAGCACTTTGTCGGCAAATGCACGTGGGGCAAGGTGGAGCGTTGACAGCAGGGCGCGCGATTGGCGACTGTCGCGGCAATCAACAAGAAATTTTCGAGGCAGACAGTTATGAAATTCGGGACATCAGCGCTGGCGCTGTGCGTATTTTTGGCAGCATGTGGGAATGGGACGCCGTTTAACGGCGAAACGGAGGCAGATACGGGCACGGGTACTGACGGGAGCACGGGGGCCAGTGCCATTCCCGAAGAACTGGCGAACGACCTCAAGAGCTTTAGTTATGACCCGGCGTCCCAGACGCTGTCGATCACGGGTATCACCGCAGATGATAGCGAGTTCACCGCCAATTATCGCCGCCGCCCCGGCTTGGACCGCAACGGATATGAAGCCTACACCGCGCAGGACGGATCGCTGGACCGCCACGTCACCGCGTATGTGAAGGACATCGATGGCACCCGCGCCGCTGTGGTGATGACGGGCGGGCAATTCGAGCAGGTCTTTTCGGGCGCTGGATATTCCAACACCTCGTATTCAGCGCCGGTCGCACCGGGCACGCAATCCGAGGGCGGGCTGGTGACCTATGCGGGGAATTACATCGGGTTGCTGAACGGAGCCGGGTCCGGGGAAGATCTGGCACCGGTTGCAGACGGGACTGACCCCGACCCCCTGTCGCGTCAGGCCGCCGAAGTGACGGGCAAAGTGGTTCTGACCGGCGACTTCACCGACGCGGCGGTTGCAGGGATCATCTATGATCGCAAGGTGACCGACTTTGATACAGGCGGCACCTACGATCCCAACTCCGCCACCCCTTTCGAGGCGCAGAACATCGCGCTGGACAGCACTGGCATCGCGGACGACGGCTCTTTCTTCGGGACCGCGTCACAGTCTAACAACGCGGTCGGCGAATACGGCGGTATTTTCGGGGGCACGGGTGCCACGGAAGTTGCTGGTGTGATCCACGCCGAGAACCACATTGCGCTGGGCGGATCGGGCACACCGATCGAGTATGGCGCGTTTGTCCTGACCCAATGCGGCCAACCCGGTGAAGACGCGATCTGCGATCAGCCCGAGCGATAGAGCGGCTGTATCGTGTCTTTCGCCAATTGCGCCATCGGCTGTGCAGTGGCCGGGCTCTGCCTGCTGAACAGTGGCTCTGTCGCGGCAGAGCAGTCGGTCGCGTTGTCCCTGCCAGAGGCCCGATCATTGGCGGTCCATGCGCTGAAGGGTGAACGCCCTGCTCTGGCGTCGCAGATCGCGCAAGGGTTGCTGATCGCGGACCCGCATTCGGCGTATGCGCATTATGTTCTGGCCACAGCCCATGCAGATATGGGGCACGGAACGGATGGGCGAAAGTCTGCGGCGCGAGCGTACCGCTATGCAGACACCAGGGTACAGAAGTTTCAGGCCGCGGAACTGGCAGCACGGCTGACCTTTGCAGAAGGGCACCCGACCCTCACTCAGCTTTGGCTTAGACGTGCCGTTCAAAACGCCCCTACCCCGGAAATAGAAGAGCAGCTTGCGCGTGACTATGCCCGTGTGCGGCGTGAGAATCCGTTTCGCTTTTCTATAACAGGCGGGGTGAAGCCCTCTAGCAATGTCAACAATGGTGCTGACACCGCACAGCAGGTGATCGACGGCTTGCCGTTTACCGGGCGGCTCAGCGGATCGGCGCAGGCCCTATCGGGTATCGTCGGTACCGTCGACGCGGTCGTCGGGTACCGTTTGCGGAGCACTCAAAAGACGCGGACGGATCTTTCGGGTCGCCTGTTTGTACAACGTGTGGCGCTTGATAGCGGGTCGCATGATTTGGCACCTGAAGCACGTAACAGTGATTTCGGAGCAACCTATGCAGATGTTTCACTTCGGCAGTCCTTCGCGGTCGGCGCGGCGGGCGGAAGCGCCGATGTAACCGGATCGCTTGGCGAATACTGGTCGGGAGGCGACCGCAGCTATTCATTCATGCGTGTTGGCGTCGGTCGCCGCTGGCAGCTGTCTGCTTCGACTTCGGTTTCCATGGGCGCGACGCTAGAAAAACGGTTTAGTGAACGAATTAGTTACTTTGACAGTAACACCGTGTCCCTGATTGTAGGGTCCCAACACAAGCTCGCTTGGGGTGATGGTATCGGCGTTTCCGTCAATCTACGCGAGACCGACAGCGACTTCGTTAACTATGCCTCGCAAGCCGCATCTCTACGGTTAAGCTATAGCTTCGCCGATCAAATCGGTCCGGCGGTTGTGAACGCGGGATTAACCTTGGGAAAAACCGACTATGACACCTATTTTGCGGTTTTCGATGTCCCCGGTGGCAAGCAAGACTACGCAACCTATGCGGACGTTAACATCATGTTACCTGATGTGGACTATGCGGGGTTTGCGCCCAGTGTGACTTTACGCGCCGGACGGACGCGATCCAATGTCAGCCGGTTCGAAACGAGCGAGTTTTCCGTCTCATTGGGATTTCAGTCAAAATTCTGACATGCGCTGGCAACCGCCGCCAGCCGTGCTACCCTGCAGGTCGAAGACGAAAGCAAAGGAGCCAACCCATGCCGATCAAATATTTGCACACGATGGTGCGCGTCAAGGATCTGGAGAAATCGCAAGCCTTCTACGAGCTGCTGGGCCTGAAAGAGCGCCGCCGGATCGACAATGAGGATGGGCGGTTTTCGCTGATTTTCATGTGCCCTCCCGGGCAGGACGACGGCCATGCGGATGTGGAGCTGACCTATAACTGGGACGGCGATGATGCGCTGCCCGATGACAGCCGTCATTTCGGGCACCTCGCCTATACCGTTGAAAACATTTATGAAACCTGCAAGATGTTGCAAGAGAACGGGATCACGATCAACCGTCCTCCGCGCGACGGGTATATGGCGTTCATCCGGTCGCCCGACAATGTGTCGGTCGAATTGCTGCAAGAAGGGGACCGGCTGGAGCCGCAGGAACCCTGGGCCAGCATGGAAAACACCGGCCATTGGTAAGCCGATGATCCGGGCGGCCTTCCTTGCCACAGCGCTGGGCGTCGCACCCGCGGCCCTTGCGGCGGCGGAGTGTCGGCTGGCGCTGCTGCTGGCGATGGATGTGTCCAGTTCGGTTGATGCGGTCGAGGACCGTTTGCAGCGTGGCGGCACCGCCGCCGCGTTGCTGTCAGACCCGGTGCGGCGGGCGTTTTTCGCCAGCGATCTGCCGGTGGCGCTGGCCGTCTATGAATGGTCGGGGCGCTATAACCAGCAGATCGTGCTCGATTGGCAGATGATAGACTCGCCCGACGATCTGACGCGCGCGGCGGGCGTGGTGGCGGGCAGCCAGCGCAGTCATAATGATTTTCCCACGGCCATGGGCTATGCGCTGGGGTTTGGTGCGGCGGTCATGGCGCGGGCACCGCGTTGTTTATACAAGACAATTGATCTGGCGGGGGACGGTCAAAACAACGAGGGCTTTGGCCCGCAGCTGGCCTATCGGTCGTTTGATTTTGACGATGTGACGGTCAACGGGCTGGTGGTGAATGCCGCCGATTTCGAGGCCGAGACAGGGCTGATCGCCTTTTACAAACGCGAGGTCTTGCACGGCCCCGGTGCGTTTCTGGTGATCGCCAACGGGTTCGAGGATTTTGAACGCGCCATGCGGATCAAGCTGGAACGCGAGCTGACACCCCCTGCGATTGGCAGCCTGTCCGTGGTCGAGGACGCGGGATGATCCGCGCCGGGGTTGCGGCCCTTGTCGGCGCAACGCTTTGGGCGTCGGCTGGCGTGGCGGAGTGCCGGCAGGCCTTGGCCTTGGGGCTGGATGTGTCGGGGTCCGTCGATGCGCGGGAGTACCGCTTGCAATTGGACGGGGTCGCCGGGGCCCTGGACGATCCGGCGGTGCGCGCGGCGATCCTGTCGGCACCGGAGGCACCGGTGTCCCTGTTGGTCTATGAGTGGAGCGGCCCGACAGACCAGCGCGTTATTGCCCCGTGGCGGTCGATCAGTGATGCCGCCGCCCTGCAAGAGCTGATCGACGGGCTGCGACAGGTGGAGCGCGCGGCCGCGTCGCCCGGCACCGCGCTTGGCGTGGCGGTGGCAGCGGGGGCGGCCTATCTGGCACAGCGGCCCGCATGTTTGAAGCACACGCTTGATATCTCGGGCGACGGGATATCCAACCTTGGGCCCCGCCCCCGTGACGTGAAACGACAGCTTGCCGGACGTGATCTGACGGTGAACGCGCTGGTGGTCGAAGCGGCGGGGGAGGACAGCACGCTGACGGGGTATTTCATGGCAGAGGTGATCACCGGCCCCGGTGCCTTTGCCCTGCCCGCCGCGGGGTTTGATGCCTATCAATCTGCCATGACCACCAAGCTGCTGCGCGAGCTAGCGGTGCTGTCGCTGGCGCAACTGGGTGACGAAGCCCTGCCCGCCCTGCGCGGTCAGTAGATATAGCGGATCTGGTCCGTCCAGTAGCGTTCCATCCGTTTGAGCGCGCGGGTGATGTCATCCATGCCCGATGCGCCCAGCGCGCCCTTGTGCATCAGCCCGCTGGCGTGGCGACCAAACAGGTCTGACACGACTCCGCTGATGTGACGCCCCTTGCCGGTCAGCCGCACCCGAACCGAGCGGCGGTCGATCTGGCAGCGCTGGTGGTGCATATAGCCCATATCCACCAGTTTTTTCAGGTTATAGCTGACGTTGCTGCCCTGATAGTAGCCGCGGCTTTTCAACTCTCCGGCGGTGACTTCATTGTCGCCGATGTTGAACAGCAGCAGCGCTTGCACGGCGTTGATGTCCAGCACGCCGACGCGTTCGAATTCATCCTTGATCACGTCCAACAACAGGCGGTGCAGCCGTTCAACCAGCCCGAGCGCATCGAGGTAGCTTTGCATGAATCCCGCCTCTGACGGGGGGATGGGGATGGGGTTTTGGATACTCATATTCAACTCCGACATTGCGATTGGGGCGGAAGCTGAAGATAAAAATAAAATATATCGTTAAACCGGACGGATGTCGGCGCGAGGGGGCCGACATCCGCAGGGGAAACCGCGCCTAAAGCGGGTTTGCAGCCAGATGAATCTGGATGTCCGCGATCAGCGCGGTAAAGGGTTCGGGCGCAGGTGTTTGCCCCGTAACCCATTGATAAAGGTCGTGATCATTCTCGCTTAGCATGTCGTCATAGAGCGACAATGCCGCGTCATCCATCGTCGCGAGACGGGTTGCGGCATAAGAAGGTAAAATGAGATCCATTTCCTTAATACCTCGCCGCATGGAGCGCATATGCAGACGTTTGACCTTGTGTTCGTGCAGCTCAGCCATGGGTGTTCCCTTTGAAAATCCGGCGTAGTTTCTTTTCGAGACGACCCATTTGTTCGGCCCGTTTCAACAGATCGGCGCGCATGTCGCGCAGTTCGATCAATGCTTCTTTGATATTGGCGTCGGTGGCGGCCGTGTCATCGGGGGCGTCGATGCCTTCGCCCTCGCCGTTGATCAGCCACATCATCGACACGCCCAGAACCCCGGCGAGCGTGGACAGGCGGTTGGCGCGGGGTTCGGACAGGTCGTCTTCCCAGCCGCGCAGGGTGGATTGCTTGATCCCCAACCGCTTGGCGAGCGCGGCTTGCGTCATATCCGCGTTCTCGCGCGCGGCGGCGACCCGGTCGCCAAAGGTTGCCACGTCGGATGCGTACCAGTCTTCGTTCTCGGCCATTGCGTCTCTCCTGTTTGGACCGATCTGGCTTGATCGGTGCGGGGGTGCGCCCTATGAGGGTGCTGCACACATATCAAACTGAGGCCGAAATGGAACTGCTGTCCAAGACCCTTGCGCGCGTAAAACCGTCGCCCACCATCGCCGTGACCCAAAAAGCTGCCGAGCTGAAGGCCGCAGGCAAGGATGTGATCGGGCTGGGTGCCGGAGAGCCGGATTTCGACACGCCGCAGAACATCAAGGACGCCGGTATCGCCGCGATCACCGCGGGCAAGACCAAATACACCGCCGTGGACGGTATCCCCGAGCTGAAGCAGGCGATTTGCGCCAAGTTCAAGCGCGACAACGGGCTGGACTATACGCCGTCTCAGGTCAGCGTCGGGACCGGTGGCAAGCAGATCCTGTACAACGCGCTGATGGCCACGATGAACCCCGGTGAAGAGGTCGTGATCCCCGCGCCCTATTGGGTCAGCTACCCCGACATGGTGCTGCTGGCCGGTGGCACGCCGGTGATTGCCCCCGCGACGCTGGAGAATGACTTCAAGCTGACGCCAGAGGCGTTGGAAGAGGCGATCACGCCCAACACGAAATGGTTCATCTTCAACTCGCCCTCGAACCCCACAGGCGCGGGCTATAGCTGGGATGAACTGAAGGCGTTGACAGATGTGCTGATGCGTCACCCCCATGTCTGGGTAATGACCGATGATATGTATGAACATCTGGCCTATGATGATTTCAAATTCTGCACCCCCGCGCAGGTGGAGCCCGCGCTGTATGACCGTACGTTGACGGTCAACGGTGTGTCCAAAGCCTATGCCATGACCGGCTGGCGCATCGGCTATGCGGCGGGGCCGGAAAAGCTGATCGGCGCGATGCGCAAGGTACAGTCGCAATCCACGTCGAACCCCTGCACCGTCAGCCAGTGGGCCGCGGTGGAGGCGTTGAACGGCACGCAGGATTACATCGCCGAGAACAACAAGATGTTCACCCGCCGTCGCAATCTGGTAGTGGATATGCTGAGCGAGATCGACGGCATCGTCTGCCCCAAACCCGAGGGCGCGTTCTATGTCTATCCGTCCATCGCAGGGTTGATCGGCAAGACCACCCCGTCGGGCGTCACCATCACCGATGACGAGGTTTTCGCCACCGCGCTGCTGGAAGACACCGGTGTTGCTGTCGTCTTTGGCGCGGCCTTTGGCCTGAGCCCGAACTTCCGCATCAGCTATGCCACCTCGGACGAGGCGCTGAAAGAAGCCTGCACCCGTTTGCAGCAGTTCTGCGCCGCGCTGAGCTAAGCCAGACCGTAAAGGAGCCCCCATGGCGAGCGACCTGCCAGAGTATTACTTTCGCGTGCGCGAGAATGGCGCGGCGGTGTTTCGCGTGGATGCAGAGAACCGCCAGCGGCGGATCGAGATGGACCAGATCGCCGTTGTGAACATCCGCAACGGCGAGATCAAACCCCAAGGCGATCGCGTGCTGTCGGACGGCGATCTGGAGCGTATCCGCCAGTGGATGACCGAGCGCGCACAGGTGCTGGCGCAGCGCGACATCGACGATATCCACCGTGCGGTGGATTATCTGAACCTGACAACGCAGTGGGTGCAGTCAAAGGCCACGGACGACCAGCTTGATGCCGTCACGGACGCGCTGCTGTTGGCGATGCATGATCTGCGCAGCACGTTGGTACGCAAGAAGGCCGACCGGCTGCCCTAGGCGGCTGCCGGTCAGCAGGTGGTGTTACGCGGCTGCGGGGTCTGTTGGCCCCAGACGTCTCAGCACGCTGCCCCAGAAGCGCGCGTTCAGCAGGATCGCCGCCACGCCAAGGCCAAAGACCAGCCCAAGCCAGACGCCGACCCCTTCAAGATCAAAGACAAAGCCCAGCAGATACGACGCGGGCATGCCCACGATCCAATAGCTGAAGCCCGCAAGGAGCATCGGCACGGTGGTGTCCTGCACCCCGCGTAGAATACCCAAGGCTACGGCCTGCGCGCCATCGACAAGCTGGAACAGTGACGCCATCGCCAGCAGCCCCACCCCGATCACAAGGATCTGGTCGCGCGCGGGTTCGTCACGTTGCATGAACAGGTTGATCAGCGGTTCGGGCCACATCACGAAGACAAAGATCGTCAACACTGCGACCAGCGCCGACATCACCGTCGCGGTGATCGCGCCACGCGCCAGATGTGCGGGGTCGCGGCGGCCATAGGCATTGCCTGCACGGATCGTGGCCACGTTGCTGATACCAAGGTGCACCATGAAGGTGATTGATGCCAATTGCAGCGCGATGCCGTGGGCGGCCAGCGCTACGGTGCCCAGCCAACCCATCATAACGGCGCTGGCCGCAAAGAGCCCGACCTCGCTGAGCCCTGTGAAGCCGATGGGCAGGCCAAGGCGGAAAACACGGGCCAACATCTCCCAATCGGGACGCCAGAGGCGGACAAACATCTGGTGTTGCGGCATTTTCCAGAGCACATAGATCACCACGGCAACCAGCGACACGCTGTGCGACGTAACAGAGGCGATGGCCGCACCGCGCACGCCAAGCTCTGGCGCGCCCCAGTTGCCGAAGATGAACGCATAATTGGCCAGCACATTCGCGACGCCCGCCAGCAGCGTGATCCACAGCACGACCTGTGTGCGTTCCAGCGCGGCGAGGTAGCTTTTGAGCACCATGACCATCAGCGCAGGGAAGATGCCCCAAGCGGCAATAAACAGATAGCCGTCCACCATATCGGCCAGCGCCTGATCCTGCCCCATCAACGCCATGATCGGCCGCGACCAGATCATCAGTGGCAGCGCCAGCACGGCAAAGCCCATCGACAGCCACATGCCCATGCGGGTGGCACGGCGCAGGCCGACCTCGTCGCCCTCGGCGTCAAAGGCCGCGACCAATGGCATCACGCCCCATGCAAAGCCCGATCCAAAGATCAGCAGCACAAAGAAATAGGTGCTGGCGAGGGTGACAGCGGCCAGCGCCTCTACGCTGTACCAGCCCGCCATGACCGTGTCGGAGACCCCGATCGCGATCTGCCCCAGATGCCCGCCTACAAGCGGAAGCCCCATCACGGTGATGGCTCGGGCGTGGCCCGGATATGTCATTTGCTGTGTCATGCGCCTTTCCTACGCCGCCGCGCCCGCAAGGGAAAGAGCCGATGACCTAGGGGAAGGCAGCGCGGCGGTCTGCGTGGTCGGGCGGGCTTGCACCCTGCGGCTGGCCGCGCCACAGTCGCGACACCGAAGTTGGGAGGATACCGCCTTGCACAACCGCATCGATCTGCTGCGCCCCGACGCGCCAGCGCTGGCGCAGCGCGGCCCCCATCCCGTCGGCGTGACCACCCTGACCGCCGCTGTGTCCGACACGCGCCAATTGACGCTAGAGGTCTGGTATCCGGCGGCCGAGGGCACGGGTGCGGGGACGTCCTATGCCACCTTGCTGCGCGACGGTGTGACGCCGACTGTCTTGCACGGGTCGGCCTGCCGCGAGGCTTTTGTCGCCACGGGCTTTTCAGCGCCGTTGATCGTGATCTCGCACGGGTATCCCGGGAACCGCTTTCTGCTGAGCCATCTGGCGGAATCCCTTGCGCGCCAAGGCTTTGTCGTGGCGGCACCGGATCATGCGGGCAGCACCTATGAGGATCAGCAGGCCTTCGGGGTGACGTTGCTGAACCGTCCGCTGGACCAGCGCGCGGTGATTGACGCGATGGAGGCGCTGACGGGGCCCTTGGGCGATCTGGTGGCGTGTCGCCGTGTCGGGCTGATCGGCTATTCCATGGGCGGCTACGGGGCGATGATCTTTGGCGGGGCCGGTCTGGCCGAGACGGCGTTGCAGCATCCCCGCGCGCCCGAGGGCGGCAGCCTTGCGCGGCATCTTGCGGGGTCAAAGACCCACGCCGCCCTGCGCGATCCGCGGCTGTGCGCGATCATGCCCATCGGCCCTTGGGGCAACGGGCAGGCGATGTGGGATGCCGATGGGCTGGCGCAGATGGACACGCCGCTGTTCATGATGGCCGGCACCGTCGATGATGTATCAGACTATGCCGCGATGCGCCGCCTCTTCACCGGCTGCGCCAGCGACCGCTATTTGTTAAGCTTTATCAACGCGGGCCATAATGCCGCCGCGCCGATCCCTGCCCCGCTGGAAAGCTGGGCGCATTCGGATCTGCTGGGGTGGGCACCGTTCCAGCACTATGCCGATCCGGTCTGGGACACGCTGCGCATGAACAATATCGCGCAACATTATGCGGCGGCCTTTATGGGCATGCATCTGCGCGGTGACGACACCGCAGGGATGCTGGACGGGGCTGACTGGCCCGGTTTCGCCCCGGGCTCCGCCGTAGGGCTGCGACTGGAGCATTTGCCCGCCGGCCCCGCCCCGGACAAACCGAAAAGGAAGACGACATGACCGCCCATTGGACCGAAACCCGCCAGATCAACGGCAATCCTTTCTTTATTCGCCACTGGGGCGATGAGAACGCGCCCAAGCTGCTGATGCTGCATGGCTTTCCCGAATATTCGGGCGCGTGGAACGATCTGGCCCCGCTGCTGGCCAAGCGGTTCCATTGCATTGCCCCCGACCAGCGCGGCTATGGGCAGAGCTGGCGACCCGCCGAGGTAGAGCAGTACAAGACATCGAAGCTGGTGTCGGATATGGCGGCGTTGATCGGGGACGAGCCCGTGATCCTGCTGGGCCATGACTGGGGGGCCTCTGTCGCCTATGCGCTGACCATCGGGCGGCCTGATCTGGTATCGAAACTGATCATCATGAACGGCGTCCACCCCGCCCCCTTCCAGCGCGAGCTGGCCAAGGGCGGCGCGCAGACCGATGCCTCGCAATACATCCATTTTCTGCGCCGTGAGGGATCAGAGGATATTCTGGCCGCAGATGATTTCGGCAAGCTGATGGGGCTGTTCTCGGCGCATATGGATATGAGCTGGCTAGAGGGCGAGACGCTGGCGGGCTACAAGCAAGCGTGGCGTGATGCGGCGGGGCTGCGCGGGATGGTGAACTGGTATCGCGCCTCTCCGCTGAAGCTGGGGGCCGAGGGCGAGGCGATTGACGACGCGCTGAGCTTTGATCCGGCGCGGTTGCAGGTGCGCTGCCCGCATCTGCTGGTCTGGGGCACCGATGATACCGCGCTGCTGCCCGAGACGACCCGCGGGCTTGAGGACTACGCCCCCGACCTGACCCGCATCACCATCGAGGGCGCGGATCACTGGCTGCACCACCAAAAACCGCAAGAGGTGGCGGAGGCCATTCTGAACTGGCTTTAGGCCGCGCCTGCCCCGTCCCGCGTTTTACTTGCGCGCGCGGGTAAAGACCATTTTCTGCTGGTGCAGATCGGCAGGATCGCCCATCCACGCATAGGCCAGAAGCGCCGGTTCGCGGTCGCCCACGGTGATCCGGTGCAGATGTTCGGGCGGGTTAAAGATCATCGATCCGGGCACATAGACGCCCTGATGGTTCTCGGACACCGCGCCGGACAGACAGACGTAGCTTTCGGTGATCCCCTTATGGGCATGGGCCGGATAGGTGCAGCCCGGCGCGAAGAGCACCACGCCCAGAATGATATCATGGCTGACCACCGGACCCTGCGCCCCTGCCAGTTCGGCATAGGCATAGCTGTTGGTCAGCCCCTTGGGGACTTTCTCGTAGCCGTATTGCCAGCTGAGGTCATGGGCCACGGCATCCAGCGCCCGGACCGCGGGGGCCAAGGCCCCCTGCTTGCCCTCGTCCAGCGCGCGGCGCAGATGGGCAGTGACGGGCTTTTCCGCACGCGGCTGTAACCGCAGTTCGGCATTGCCCCGCAGCAGCCTTGCAATGGCCTCGCGCGCTTTGCGTTGATGGCTTTTGATCCGGTCGCTGCCGCCCGCGGGCAGGTAGCGATAAAGCTCGTCACATTCCTGCATCATATAGCGCCAGTCGGGCACATCGCGCAGGGTGGTGGGAGCGGCGGTGTCAAACGTCATGGCAAGCCTTCCAACGGTTTCCTGCCCCGATGATAGCAAAGGCACAGGCGCAGGAAACACCGCATTGCGACGTCATCCGCCCTTCCCCCGACCATAGCGCTCTGGCATAGTGGGAGGCTCAACAAAAGCAACAGACAGGCAGGCCCCTACATGTCCGATCTTCTTTCCGGTGCGCAGAGCAACGCCAAGGAATATGATGCCTCTTCGATCCAGGTTCTTGAGGATATGGAGCACGTGCGCCTGCGCCCCGGCATGTACATCGGGGGCAAGGACGATCGCGCGCTGCACCATATGGTCGCGGAAATCATCGATAACTCGATGGACGAAGCGGTGGCGGGCCATGCCACCTGGATTGAACTGGAACTGCATGAAAACGGCCATGTCACCGTGCGTGACAACGGGCGCGGCATCCCCACCGATCCGCACCCCAAAGACCCCAGCAAATCGGCGCTGGAGATCATCTTTTGCACGCTGAACGCGGGCGGCAAATTCTCGGGCGATTCGTACGAGACCTCGGGCGGTCTGCACGGTGTGGGGTCGTCCGTGGTCAACGCGCTGTCGGATCACCTGCGGGTCGAGGTCGCGCGCAACCGCGAGCTGTTCGCGATGGAGTTTTCGCGCGGCATCCCCCAAGGCAAGCTTGAAAAGATCGGCGCGGCCCCGAACCGGCGCGGCACGGCTGTCACCTTCCACCCCGATGCAGAGATTTTTGGCCCGCTCAAGCTCAAGCCCGCGCGGCTGTTCGCGATGGCGCGGTCCAAGGCCTATCTGTTTTCCGGCGTCGAAATCCGCTGGAAATGCGGCCAGCAGGACGGCGACACCCCGCAAGAGGCGACGTTCCACTTCCCCGGCGGCCTGTCGGACTATCTGAACGAAACGCTGAAAGGCTCGACAACCTACGCCGAGCATCCCTTTGGCGGCACCGTCGACTTCCGCGAGAAGTTCAACGCACCGGGCAAGGTCGAATGGGCGATCAACTGGACGCCGTCGCGCGATGGTTTCATCCAGTCCTATTGTAACACCATCCCCACCCCCGAAGGCGGCACCCACGAGGCGGGCTTCTGGTCCGCGATCCTGAAGGGTGTCAAAGCCTATGGCGAGCTGGTCGGCAACAAGAAGGCCGGCACCATCACCCGCGACGATCTGATCACCGGCGGCTGTGCGCTGGTGTCCTGCTTTATCCGCGAGCCTGAATTCGTCGGCCAGACCAAGGACCGTCTGGCGACGGTGGACGCGCAGCGCATGGTGGAAAACGCCGTGCGCGACCACTTTGACAACTGGCTGGCAGCGGATACCAAATCTGCGGGTGCGATCCTTGATTTTCTGGTGCTGCGCGCTGAAGAACGCCTGCGCCGCCGTCAGGAAAAGGAAACCGCCCGCAAGACTGCCACCAAGAAGCTGCGCCTGCCCGGCAAACTGACCGACTGTACCTCCAAGACCCGCGAAGGCACCGAGCTGTTCATCGTGGAGGGCGATTCCGCCGGTGGGTCCGGCAAGGGCGCGCGCAACCGGAACACGCAAGCCTTGCTGCCGCTGAAGGGCAAGATCCTCAACGTGTTGGGGGCCGCGTCGAGCAAGCTGAACACCAATGCCGAGATCAACGATCTATGCGAGGCGCTTGGCGTCGGGATGGGCACGAAGTTCAACCTTGATGACCTGCGCTATGACAAGATCATCATCATGACCGATGCGGATGTCGACGGGGCCCATATCGCGGCGCTGCTGATGACGTTCTTCTACACCCAGATGCGGCCGATGATCGATGCCGGGCACCTCTACCTCGCCTGTCCACCGCTTTACCGTCTGACCCAAGGGGCCAAGCGCGTCTATGTGGCGGATGATGCGGAAAAGGACATGTGGCTTGAGAAAGGCCTGGGCGGCAAAGGCAAGATCGATCTGCAACGCTTCAAGGGTCTGGGCGAGATGGACGCGAAAGACCTGAAAGAGACCACGATGGACCCCACCACCCGCAAGCTGATCCGCGTCACAGTCGACGAAGACATGCCCGGCGAGACCGGCGATCTGGTCGAGCGTCTGATGGGGAAGAAGCCCGAGCTACGCTACCAGTATATTCAGGAGAACGCCCAGTTTGTGGAGGAGCTGGATGTTTGAGGGTAAGGGGTTATGCAGCGGCTTTCAAAACGCCTGATAGCTGCTGCTGTTCATTTGAACCAAACATTTCTGACTTCTTGAGTTCCGTGAGCCCAACTTTTTTAATTGCGCTCAGAAAAGCCTTGTAACTATCTTGTTCCCGTAGGCTGCAAGCCATAACAACTCTCCCGTACATAAAAACCTAACTCGGCATACTATGTGTCAGTTAGCAATTTGCTAACAAATAGCCATGATCCAACCATTTTGATATCCGAAAAGTGACCAAACTTAGTCATTTCCTCTGAAAAATTGCGGAACAAATCGAGATCAACTGGACTTCGGAAGTGGATTTTGACGTGCGGGCATACCAAGTCTCGATCACTTAAAGCCAAAACTGATTCGAATATTGAAGCTAGCAGGCGTGCATAATCATCGGCGCTATAGCTCCCTAAGTCATACTTTGGAGCAAGGATTAGGTTTCTAACACGCAAAACTCGACCGCTGAAGCGCGGAATGAATGCGCGGTTCACAAAGCACACAGCGTGGTGCTCCCCTGCAGCATCTACATGGGCATATACGCCGTTCCATCGTTCACCTGAACAAATCTCAATCTGTTCCCCTAAGAGCGGAATAGTAGCTGGCATATATGAAGAAAAATCTTCATCGAAATCGTGACACTGTTTTGCCCACTCCTCTAACAGATGTGCCCATGATCCGTCGTCGTGTAGAAGTTGCTTCATTCTTAACCTTTCCCAAAAGTGCTCAATCTATGCGGAAACAGCGCAAGCACAAAACACAACTTAAGCGATAGCTCCCCGTGGCTTTAATTGAAACCCGCACTCTTTTCTTTGACAAAGTGCGTCTACGATCACTTGTTGCTCGTTCAATAAATGGTCTAATTGACAAATCTTACTCGACGGTTAACGACGAATTCATGCCCCCTCGATGTTGACGCATCCCTCCAGCCTCAAACTGTCCCCCGGACAGTTTGCAAGACGGCCTCCGCCCCAGGGTCAGGCGCGGCCCTTAACATCTGTTCCGCAGGATATCTGCTCCGCCCGTTCGCCCCTGAAACCTTCCCTCGGAAGATTTCAACACGGGCCTCGTGTCAAAAATACCGCTTGATCCGCCCTGCGCTTTCACTCAACGTTTCGCCATGATCCGAGCCTTTATCCTCCTCATGTTTCTGGCCTCTTGCGGGCGGCCGTTGACCCAGAATGAGCTGCTGTTCGCGGGGGATATCATGGGGGATACGCTCGATTACCCCAAGGTGCGGCTGCATGACGGGTCGCCCTCGCGCGGGGTGACGATGACGCGCAAGGCGCGGCCGCGCACGACCTGTCGCGAGCGTATCCTGCCGCCCGAAAAGGTCGGCGAGGTGATCACCACCAAACCCGCCGCCGTGGCGCTGTGGAATACGGTGCTGTTTGACGAAGACTGGTATCTGGACGATTACCTGCCCGACTATCCCGACCGGATCGGGCTGATCGCGGCGATGATCTTTGCCCATGAGCTGACCCATATCTGGCAGTGGCAGAACCGCAAGACGACGGGCTATTCGCCGCTGCGTGCGGCGTTTGAACATGGCGGCGGGGCGGACCCGTATCTCTTTGATCTGGAGAGCGACCCGAAGTTTCTGGATTTTGCCTTTGAACAACAAGGCTCTATCGTCGAGGAATTCGTCTGCTGTCGTGCGTTGGACCCGCAGGCACCGCGCACCAAACGGCTGCATGCGCTGATCTCGCAAGAAATGCCCGTAGCACCCCTGCCCCAAAGCCGGCCCTATGCGGTGCGGATGCCCTGGGACGGGGTCGAGGTGAACGGGATCTGTAGTTAACGCTGGATACTTTCAAGATAGACCAGCAGCCCTGCCAGCGCCCGTGGTGTGGGCGTCAGCTGGCCATCCAGATCGACAGGCACCAGATCCAGCGCCATGCCCTCGCCAAACTGCGGCATCACCCGTTGCAGGTGGCTGTCTGTGGCATCGCCCGCCGGGTCGCCGTAGATATAGGCCAGCGTTCTGGTCTGCGGAAACCGCCCGCCATTGTCGCGCGCCAGGAGGGTCAGGTCGCGGGGCTGCGGGCGAAGGCCCTTGGCCGCGGCACCGGCCCCTTGGGCGTTCAGCCCGTGGCATTGCACACAGTTTTCGGCAAAAAATGCCGCCCCTTCCGCGCGGTCGGGGGCGTCGGGCGGGGTCTGTGCGGGCATACAGGCGGCCAGCCCCAGGAACAGCGGCACGCCGAGGGCGATTGTGGTTTTCATCATATGATCCTCCGGTAGGTCACGGGGATGCTTGCCCTTGGCGGGGGTCTTCGCCATGATCTGGATCAAGAAACGGGAAAGATTAGGAATACTCATGGCGCATTATGCAGTTGTGATGCTTTTGGCCGGGGTTGGCATTCCCGTTCTGGCCGCGTTGAACGCAGGGCTTGGCAGCCGGATCGGATCCCCTGCGGCAGCGGCTACGGTGCTGTTTGTGGTGGCTTTTTCGGTCAGCTTACTGGTCGCGATGCTGGTGGGGCGGCAAGGGTTTGCGCAGATCCCCGCGGCCCCGAAGCATCTGCTGCTTGCCGGATTTCTGGTGGCCTTCTACATCCTGTCGATCACCTTTATCGCGCCGCATTTCGGCGTCGGCAACGCGGTGTTCTTTGTGCTAGTGGGCCAGCTTTTCAGCGCCGCGGCGATTGACCATTTCGGGCTGTTCGGCGCGCAGGTGGCGCCCTTGGGGGCCGCGCGGGCCGCTGGCATCGCCTTGATGTGTGCCGGTGTCTGGTTGACCCAGCAAGCCTGAGGCCGATCAGGCCGCGTCTTGTAGTGGGTTGGTCAGCACAAAGAGGATTTCATCCTCCGCCAAGGGGTTTTCGATCCCTGGCAGGGTGATGGTGAGCCCTGTGCTGAGCGTGACCGTCAACTCTCCATCCGCGACGGTCTGATCGGTGACAGAGGCGTTTTCATCGTCGGTTTCGACAATCAGCGCATCGGTGCCCACGTCATAATCGGTGACCGTGATCCCGCCTGTGGCACCGTAGATCGCGGTGAAACTGTCCGCGCCCGTGCCCCCGATGCCGGTGTCATTCGCCCCCAATCGCAGGCTGTCGTCACCGTCTTCGCCGATCAGCTCGTCCGCGACCCCGTCGTCGCTGCCGTCTTGGGCGTTGACCCCGCCCGAAAGCGTGTCATTACCCTGCCCGCCAAACAGGATGTCGCGCCCGTCGGTGCCTTGCAATGTATCATCCCCCGCCGTGCCGGTTTGCGACTGTGCGTCATCCTCGGGCGGTTGCGCGGTGTCGTCGATTGTCTCGACCGCTGGATCCTCCGCGGTCGACGCGTCGGTTGGCGCGTCGGCTTCAGGCGCTGCCGGGTCGGGGGTCAGCGCATCGTCCATGCCTGCGCCCGTGGTCGTCACCATATCGGGCATGCCGATGGGGATTTCTTCGTCCTCGACCTCATCCTCCGTATCCTCGCCAAACGGGTCAAACACGGCCAGCATGGGGCCGAAAGCGGCAAAGAGCATGACGAGCAAAGGTGACATGGCAACATCCTGTTTTGACACAGTTTGCCCCCTGCTCGTGGCACCAGTTGGGTCTGGATAAGGATAAATTAAGGCAGCCGCCTTAAAGCGCGACCAGCTGCCCTGCTTCAAGCCGGATCTGGCGGTCCATCCGCGCGGCAAGCTCAAGGTTATGGGTCGCGATCACCGCCGATAGCCCCGTGCCCCGCACCAGCGTCATCAGCGCGGCAAAGACCTGATCCGAGGTGGTCGGATCAAGGTTGCCTGTGGGCTCATCCGCCAGCAGCAGCCGCGGCGCATTGGCCAGCGCACGGCAGAACGCGACCCGTTGCTGTTCGCCCCCCGACAGCGCCGCGGGCCGGTGGTCGGCGCGGTGGCCGATGCCAACCTCGTCCAGCAAGGACAGCGCGCGGGTCTGCGCCTCGGACTGCGAGACACCGTTTGCCAGCTGCGGCAACACGATATTTTCCAGCGCGGAGAATTCAGGCAGCAGGTGGTGGAACTGATAGATAAACCCCACATCGCCCCGCCGCACGCCGGTGCGTTTGCGATCGGACTGCCCTGTCATATCGGTGCCGCCAATCTCGACCGTGCCGGTGTCGGGCGTGTCGAGCAGACCCGCGATATGCAGCAGCGTTGACTTGCCCGCGCCAGAGGGGGCGACCAGTGCGACGACCTCTCCGGCGGCGACGGTCAGGTCGATGCCGCGCAGCACGTTGACTTCGTTCGGTTGGCCGGGGTTGTAGGATTTGCCAATCCCCGAGAGCCGCAAAACAGGATCATTCATAGCGCAGCGCCTCGACTGGGTTCATGCGCGCGGCACGGCGCGCGGGGAAGATGGTGACGACGAAGGACAGGCCAAGCGACAGGCCGATGGCCGACATCACGTCACCGAATTGCAGTTTGGCGGGCAGGAAGTAGATGCCGCGGATCGAAGGATCCCATGCGTTGCCCCCCGAGAGGTAGTTCACGACGGCAAAAATCTGATCGACATAGAGCGCGAAGAGACAGCCAAGGAACACCCCCATCGCAGTCCCGATGATGCCCGTGAAGGCCCCGCAGATGAAGAACACGCGCAGGATCGACCCTTCGCTTAAGCCCATGGTGCGCAGGATCCCGATGTCGCGCCCCTTGTTCTTGACCAGCATGATCAGGCCCGAGACGATATTCATCGCCGCGATCAAGACAAGGATGCTGAGGATCACGAACATCACGCGGTCCTCGATATCCAGCGCGCTTAAAAACGAGCCCGACGCATCGCGCCATGTCCAGATCAGGCCGCGTTCCCCCGCGGCGGATAGCAGCGGCACGGTCAGATCATCCACGCTGTCAGGGTTTTCGACCATCACCTCAAGCTCATCGGCGACGCCTTCGCGGTTGAAGAAGGACTGCGCCTCGGCCAGAGGCAGATAGGCGCGGGTGCGGTCGATGTCATAGCGCCCGGCCGAGAAGATATAGGTCACCTCGTAGCCATTCACGCGGGGCGAGGTGCCAAAGGCGGTTTTCACCCCGTTCGGAGAGATGATCTTGATCGTGTCGCCCAAGCCGACCCGCAGTGCTTGTGCCACGCCGGACCCGATGGCGATGCCCTGTTCGAAATCGGCCAGATCGCCATCGGCGGTTTCGGGGTTGGCGATGCGCGGGATATTGGCCAGATCGGCGGCCTCGATGCCAAAAATCTCGATCCCTGCGTTGGCCTGACCCTTGTTGGCCATCACCTGACCGCGCACCAAAGGGGCCACCTGCGTCACGCCCGGCACCTGGGCCACACGCGCGGCCATCTCGGTGTAATCGGGTATCCCCGTCTGGGACACGCCGTTCTCATCCACCGACGCCATATTATACACGGTCACATGGGCATTGGCCCCTAGGATCGTATCGACGAATTCAGCCCGAAAGCCCGACCGCACGGCAAGGGTCGCGATCAGGGCAAAGACCGCCAGCGTGATCCCGATCAGGCTAATCCAGGTCATCACGCTCACGCCACCTTCGGCGCGACGCGCACGCAGGTAGCGCCAGGCGATCATCCATTCAAAAGGGGCGAAGGGCGGTGTCGAGGATACTGGTTTGGCCAAGGGATGGTTCCGATCTGGGATCAATCGCGCGCAACCTCGCGGTTTCGGCGCATCGGGTCAAGCGAGGAGTGGTCGAGCGGCAGGGTGTACCGCAGGTAAAGCTGCGCGTGTCAGCGGCCCTGCGCCGGTATGCGGGCGCCGCGCCGCCGGAACGGGGCGCGTAACAGTCGCAGCAGCACCCCCAGCCCCAAGCCGCCCGCGACAAAGCCCGCGCCAGCAAACACCACCCCGGCAAAGTTCAACGGTACAGCGGGCTGAAACGCCTGCCACGCCGCCCCCGCGATCTGCGGGTCCGACATCTGCGGCAGGTGGTAGGCGCGCATGAAAGGCCCCTGCCCCTGCAATCGGGTCAGGGCGGTTTGCAATGTCTCGTAGCGGGCAAAGGTCGCGGCCATATCGGCGCGGCGACGCTCCATAAAGTCGGTACCGGTCATCTGCGCCAAGGCATCGCTGCGCGACAGGCCGACCGCTTGGGCGCTGGCATCGAAATCGGCAACGACCTCGTGCAGCGCATCGACCGCCCCGCCCAACCGTTGCAGATATTGCTGTGAGTATTCGGGGAATTGCGAGGTCACCGCCGCGCCCGCCACACCGCCAGCAAGGGTCAGCGCCCGCAGGATCATGAAACGCCCCAAAGGTCCGTTGTGCAGCGCTTCATGATCCGCCCCCGTTTTTCAAGGCCCGTCGTTCCAAGGCCCGTCGTTAAAGGTTAAGCGATACCGCGATAAATCCCGGCGATCTTTTCAACCGCGGCCTCGGGCGTCATCTCTTCGCTTTCGCCGCTGCGGCGCGAGGTCAGCTCGACCACACCGTTTTTCAGCCCCCGCGGCCCGACGGTGATCCGCCATGGCAGACCGATCAGGTCCATCGTCGCGAACTTGCCACCCGCGCGTTCCTTGGTGTCGTCATACAACGGGTCCAGACCCAGAGCCTGCAGGCTGGCATATAGCGCGTCACAGGCCGCATCCGCCTGTTCGTCGCCCTGTTTGAGGTTCACAATCCCCACATGGAAGGGCGTCACGCCCTCGGGCCAGATGATGCCCTTGTCGTCATGCGATGCCTCGATGATCGCGCCTAGCAGACGGCTGACGCCGATGCCGTGCGACCCCATGTGCACGGGCACAGGCTTGCCATCAGGCCCCTGTACGGTCGCCCCCATCGGTTCGGAATACTTCGTCCCGAAATAGAAGATCTGCCCCACTTCGATCCCGCGCGCGCTGCGCTGGCGTTCGGCGGGGACTTCGGCAAAAAGCGCTTCGTCATGGGTCTCGTCCGTGCGGGCATAACGCGAGGTGAACTCCTCCATCACGGCCTGACACTGGTCGACGGAATCATAATCGATCTCGCGGTCGCCGAACTTCAGCTCGGTGATCTGGCTGTCATAGAACACCTCGGATTCGCCGGTTTCCGCCAGCACGAGGAATTCATGCGTGTCGTCGCCGCCGATCGGGCCGGAATCCGCGCGCATCGGGATCGCCTGGAGCCCCATGCGTTCATAGCTGCGCAGATAGGTCACCAGATGGCGGTTATAGGCGTGCAGCGCGTCTTCTTTTGTCAGATCAAAGGTATAGCCGTCCTTCATCAGGAACTCGCGGCCCCGCATCACGCCGAAACGGGGGCGGACCTCGTCGCGGAATTTCCACTGGATGTGGTACAGCGTCATCGGCAGGTCCTTGTACGACCCGACGTGGCTGCGGAAGATATCGGTGATCATTTCCTCGTTCGTGGGACCATAAAGCATGTCACGGTCCTGACGGTCCTTGATGCGCAGCATCTCGGGGCCATAGGCGTCAAAGCGGCCGGATTCCTTCCACAGGTCCGCCGATTGCAGCGTCGGCATCAGCATCGGGATGTGGCCCGCACGCTGCTGTTCTTCGTGCACGATGGTTTCGATCTTGCGCAGCACCTTGAAGCCAAGCGGCAGCCACGAATAGATCCCCGCCGCCGATTGCTTGATCATGCCCGCCCGCAGCATCAACCGGTGGCTGACAATCTGCGCCTCAGAGGGGTTTTCCTTGAGCACAGGCAAAAAATAACGGGACAGACGCATGATGATCCTCTCAGAGTGAATTGGCACCTGACTATGATAATCCCCGCGCCGAGACAATCACGAACAGAAGGGGCACCAACAGCGGGGCACCAGGTCCCGCGTCCCGCAACTGATTGACCCTCGGCGCACAGACGCGTTTGTTGTCAGCGGCACAAAACAAAAAGGACGCCCCATGACCATGATCCTAGAGCCCGCGCGCGAAACCCCTGTGATCCACGAGACCGGCGTGCTGGTGATCGGCTCCGGCCCCGGTGGTCTGGCCGCGGCCCTTGCCGCCGCCCGCGCCGGGGCAGAGGTGACGCTGCTCGACCGGTTCGGCTGCTTTGGCGGCAATATCACCGTGGTCGGGGTCGAAGGCTTTGCCTGGTACCGCCATGAACAGACGATAGAGGCCGGCGGCATCGGCTGGGAATTCGAGGAAAGCGCCAAGGCGATGGGGGCTGCCAGCCCTGAATCCCAATCGCTCAGCTACGAGCTGGACAGCGAGGGGTTCAAACTTGTCGCCGACCGGCTGGTGACCGAAGCAGGCATCCACCCGATGCTGCACCGCCAGTTCGTAGCGCCCATCATGGAGGGCGACACGATCCGGGGTGTCATCGTCGAATCAAAAGCAGGCCGCGAGGCGATCCTCGCCAAAATCGTGATCGATGCCACGGGCGACGCCGATGTCGCCCACCGTGCCGGTGCCCCGACCTACAAGACCCCGGTCGAGGAGATGCAGGCCGCCTCGGTCATGTTCCACATCGCGGGCGTCGATAAGGCGGCCTTCATGGCGGGGGTCAAGGCCGACCCGCAGACCTATGCCAATTGGTCCACAGGCGAATGGGTGGTCGAAACCGATGGCAAGGAAGACGCGATGTTCTCTCCGTTTCTGGCCAAACCCTTTGCCCAGGCCATCCGCGACGGGCGTATGCCCGCCAACCTCAATACCATCGGGGGCACATGGGGCGCTGTGCATGACAGTGGCGAAATGACCTATATGAACCTGATCCACCTTGCGGAATGCGACGGCACCGACCCCGACAGTATGACCCGCTTCGAGATCGAGGGCCGCGCGCAGGCGATGCACGCGATTGACGCGCTCAAGGCCTATACGCCGGGCTGCGAGACCGCGCGGCTGCGCAATTTCGGCATGAGCATTGGCATCCGCGATACGCGCAAGATCGACGCGGTTTACAACATGACCGAAACCGACGTGCGCCAGCAGGCCCGTTTTGACGACAGTATCGGCATCTACCCCGAGTTCATCGACGGCTACGGCGTGTTGATCATCCCCACCACGGGGCGCTACATGCATATCCCCTACCGTGCGATGCTGCCCAAAGGGGTGAAGAATCTGCTCGTCGCGGGGCGCGCCATCGGCGGCGATAAAATCGCCCATGCCGCCACGCGCAATATGGCGTGCTGCACAGTGGCGGGCCAAGGCGCGGGCGTCGCGGCGGCCATCGCGCTGGCTTCGGGCTGCCCGCTGGACGCCGTGCCGCTGGAGCGCGTGCAAAAAACTCTGCAAGATCAGGGAGTCCGCCTGCATTGACCGCGCCACGCCCGCTTCCAAATGGCTTTAAATCCTCGCCGAAGGCACCTGCCCTATCGGCGGGTGCTGCCGATCCATTTCACCACGGGCCTTGAAAAACCGGCCCCGTTGCGCAATGTCGACCGAAACCAGAATGCGAGGATGCGGCATGGGCCTGCCTATCAGAGATCAGATGAAATACTGGGGTGTCGCGGGGGCGCTTTTTCTGGTGTTCCTGTGGTTCACCGGTGACGTGCTGCTGCCGTTTCTGATCGGGGCGGCGATTGCCTATTTCCTGGATCCCGTGGCCGACCGGCTTGAAGCCATGGGGCTGAGCCGCGCGATGGCCACGATGGTGATCACGCTTGTCGCCCTGCTGATCTTCGTGCTGATGGCGCTGCTGGTGATCCCGACCTTGATCAATCAGGCCATCAACCTGTTCGAGGTCGCCCCCGAGCTGACCCGCAATTTCACCAATTTCCTGACCGAACGTTTCCCCGCCCTGCTGGACGAAGGATCGACTCTGCGCAGCTCGATCAACTCTATCGGGTCGACCATTCAGGAACGCGGCGGCGAGGTGCTGAACACGGCGATTTCCTCGGCGGCGTCGCTGCTGAACGTGATGGTGCTGTTTGTGATCGTGCCGGTGGTTGCCGTCTATCTGCTGCTGGACTGGGACCGGATGGTCGCCCAGATCGACCGCTTGCTGCCGCGCGACCACGCGCCGGTGATCCGTCGCCTTGCGCGTGACATCGACCGCACGCTGGCGGGGTTCATCCGCGGCATGGGCACCGTCTGCCTGATTTTAGGGGCCTATTATGCCATCGCGCTGATGCTGGTGGGGCTGCAATTCGGCCTTGTCGTGGGCTTTATCGCGGGGCTGGTCACCTTCATCCCCTATCTCGGCGCGGTTCTGGGCGGAGCCTTGGCCATCGGTCTGGCGCTGTTCCAGTTCTGGGGGGATTGGTTCTCGATCGGGATGGTGGCGGGCATCTTCGTGCTCGGCCAGATGATTGAAGGCAACTTCCTCACCCCCAAGCTGGTGGGCAATTCGGTCGGGCTGCATCCGGTCTGGCTGATCCTCGCGCTGTCGGTCTTTGGCTCTTTGTTCGGCTTTGTCGGCATGCTGGCGGCCGTGCCGATTGCCGCCGCCCTTGGCGTGATTGCACGCTTCGCGACCGAGCAATATGTTGAAAGCTCGCTGTATCAGGGCACGCAGCGCAAGACCTTGGACGAAACGGCGGACTGACACGATGGCACAACAGCTTGGACTTGACCTTCCCAGCCGCCCCGCACTGGGACGGGACGACTTTTTCGTCGCCCCGTCCAACGCGATTGCCGTGGCCATGATCGAGGGCTGGCAGGCCTGGGCGGGGCGCAAGATGGTGCTGACCGGACCGCCCGGATCAGGCAAGACCCATCTGGCGCATGTCTGGGCCAATCTGTCCGGCGCAGGTATCATCGACGCGCGCGACATTGCCACGGGCGATATCCCCGCGCTGGCCCAGGGCCCGCTGGCGGTCGAGAACGTGCCCGACATCGCGGGCGACAATGCGGCCGAGACGCATCTTTTCCACCTGCACAATCTGGTGCTGGCCGAAGGCCATAGCCTGCTGCTGACCGGCACCCCGGCGGTGCCCCAATGGGGGCTGCATCTGCCTGACCTGACGAGCCGTATGCGCGCGGCGACGGCGGCAGCACTTGAAGCGCCCGATGACAGCCTGCTCACGGCCGTCATGGCCAAGCTGCTGGCCGACCGCCAGCTGACCCCCAAACCCGATGTGATCCCCTATCTGTTGCTGCGCATGGACCGGTCTTTCGCCGCCGCGGGTGATCTGGTCGCGGCCCTGGATGCCGCCAGTCTGGCGCAACAAAAGCCGGTGACACGGGCGCTGGCTGCACAAGTGCTGGACAATGGGTTTAACGCCGCGCGATAATCTTCTCAGATTTCGTCACAAACCCATTACAATGCAACGCCATAAGGCCGTCATGACAAACGCTGACTTTCTCGAATCCGCCTTCGTTCCGCCGCAGGATATGCCCGATCTGGACATCACCGGCCCCGGTCGTTTCTATAACCGCGAGCTCAGCTGGCTCGGGTTCAACTGGCGTGTTCTAGAAGAGGCGAAGAACCCCCGCGTGCCGCTGCTGGAACGCCTGCGCTTCCTGTCGATCTCGGCGGGCAACCTCGACGAATTCTATACCGTGCGTGTTGCGGGCCTGCGCGAGCTTGCCCAAGCAGGCAACACCACCCCCGCCAGCGACGGGCTGACCCCTGCCCAGCAACTGGTGCTGATCAACGAAGACGCGCGCAAGCTGATGACCGAACAACAGCGCGTACTGGTCGATCTGATGTCCGAGATGGACGACCAGAACATCATGCTCGAACGCGCCGCTGATCTGGACGCGGCCGATCTGGCCTATCTTGACGATGTATTCCTGCACCGCGTCTTTGCGGTTCTGACCCCGCTGGCGATTGATCCCGCGCACCCCTTCCCCTTCATCCCCAACACCGGTTACGCGCTGGCGCTGCAACTGGAACGCACCAGCGACAAGCGCCCGCTTCAGGCGCTGCTGCCGATTCCGGCGCAGATCGACCGTTTCGTCGCCCTACCCGCCGCCGAAGGCTCGCTGCGGTTCCTGCCGCTCGAAGATCTGCTGGTGCTGAAGGTGCCGGGGCTGTTTCCGGGCTACAAGCTCAAGGCGCATTTCGAATTCCGCGTGCTGCGTGACAGCGATCTTGAGGTCGAGGAAGAGGCCGAAGACCTGGTGCGCGAATTCGAGGTCGCCCTGAAACGCCGTCGCCGCGGCGAGGTCGTGCGCCTGACCCATTCCGCCGGTGCCCCCGAAAAGCTGAAATCCGTGGTCATGGCCGAACTGGGCGTGCGCCCGCAGGATGTGATCGAACTGGACGGGATGATCGGCATCAACGACCTGTCCGAACTGGTGACCGACAGCCGCCCCGATCTGCTTTGGCCGCAATTCACCCCGCGCATCCCCGAACGCGTGACCGACCACGAAGGCGATATGTTCGCCGCGATCCGGTCCAAGGACATGCTGCTGCACCACCCCTACGAGACCTTCGATATGGTGGTCCGCTTTCTGGCACAGGCCGCGCGCGATCCCGATGTGGTGGCGATCAAACAGACGCTCTACCGCACCTCGCGCGACAGCCCCATTGTCGAGGCGCTGTGCGAAGCCGCCGAAGACGGGAAATCCGTCACCGCGCTGGTCGAGCTCAAGGCGCGTTTCGACGAGGCGGCCAACATCCGCCAGTCACGCCGGCTGGAACGCGCGGGCGCGCATGTCGTCTATGGGTTTCTCGACCTCAAGACCCACGCGAAAATCTCGACCGTGGTGCGCCGCGAGGGCGACCAACTGGTCACCTATACCCACTATGGCACGGGCAACTACCACCCGATCACCGCACGGATTTATACCGATCTGTCGCTGTTCACCTGTGACCAGAAGCTGGGCCGCGACGCGACCAAAGTGTTCAACTACCTGTCGGGCTACGCGCAACCCGACACGCTGGACAATCTCGCCATCTCGCCCATCTCGTTGAAGCCACGGCTGCTGGCGATGATCGCCGCCGAGGCCGACCATGCCGCCGCTGGCAAACCGGCAGAGATCTGGGCCAAGATGAACTCCATCGTGGATGCGGATGTGATCGACGCGCTTTACGCCGCGAGCCAGGCCGGGGTGAAAATCAGCCTGGTGATCCGCGGCATCTGCGGGTTGCGCCCCGGCATCAAGGGGCTGTCCGAAAACATCCGCGTGAAATCCATTGTCGGGCGCTTTCTGGAACATTCACGCATCGTCTGCTTTGGCAATGGCTACGGGCTGCCGCATAAGAAATCGCGGGTCTTCATGTCCTCCGCCGACTGGATGGGCCGCAACCTGACCCGCCGCGTCGAAACCCTGGTCGAGATCGAGAACCCCACCGTCAAGGCGCAGATCACCAGTCAGGTCATGGCGGCCAATCTTGCGGATGTGGCGCAAAGCTGGGTCATGTCCCCCGATGGCAGCTTTGCCCGCCCCGAGATTGCAGAAGGCACCTTCGCCTTCAACTGCCACCGCTTCTTCATGGAGAACCCCTCTCTCTCCGGACGCGGCACGGCGGGCGCATCCGACGTCCCGAAACTGACCCATACCGAAGACTAACCGCTTCATTTTGCCTGTAAACTCTCGCCGAAGGCGCATCTGTCCGATTGCGTTCCCGCTGGCGTTTATATCCCCCCATCACGGCGGGGTTTTTCACTTGCCCGTTTGCGTTAACGATTGACGCGGCGGGCCGGCTGGGCCAACTTGCCCCCCAAACAAAGGCCCCCGCAGGAGCGTCCGTGGCAGATAAAACCGACACCCCTCCGCCCTCTCCCGTCCCCGAAACGGGCGTCGCTGATCTGGGCCTGTTCGGCAAACCCCTGTTCCAAGACCCTTCGGCCCGTGCGCTGGCACGTGTGGGCGTGGTCGATGTGGGGTCGAACTCTGTCCGGTTGGTGGTGTTTGACGGGGCCGCGCGGTCGCCTGCCTATTTCTACAACGAAAAAATCATGTGCGCCCTTGGGGCGGGCATGGCCGAAACAGGCCACCTGTCGCCCGAAGGCCGGGTCCGCGCTCTCTCTGCCATGCGCCGCTTCAGCAAGCTGGCACAGGGCATGGGCCTGTCCGAGCTGACCGTCGTCGCCACCGCCGCCGTGCGCGATGCCAGCGACGGGCGTGATTTCTGCGACGAGGTGCAGCGCGAGACGGGCCTGAAGATCTGGGTCATCGACGGCGAGGAAGAGGCGCGGCTGTCAGCGCAGGGTGTTTTGCTGGGCTGGCCCGGTGCCTTTGGTCTGGTCTGCGACATCGGCGGGTCGTCGATGGAACTGGCGGAAATCTCGGGCGGGCGCGTGGGCAAACGGGTGACCTCGGCGCTTGGGCCGCTGAAACTGCGCGACATCAAGGGCGGTGCCAAGGCACGGCAGGCGCAGATCAAGACAGTGATCGAAGGGCTGGCCGAAAAGATGGGCGCACAGCGCGACCGTCTGTTTCTGGTGGGCGGCTCATGGCGCGCGATTGCGCGCATCGACATGGTGCGCCGCGGCTACCCGCTGCACGTGCTGCATGAATACCGGATGACCCCGAAATCCGTCCGCGAGACGGTGAAACACATCCAGACCAGCGACCATGAAGAGCTGCGCAAGATCAGCGGCGTCTCCTCCAGCCGGATGGCGTTGGTGCCCTTTGCCGCCGAAGTGCTGTCGCGGCTGGTCAAGACCTTCAAACCCAAGGATATCGCGATCTCCAGCTACGGGATCCGCGAGGGGATGCTGTATGAACAGATGCCCCAACGCCTGCGCGACCGCGACCCTCTGATCGAGGCCTGCCGCTTTGCCGAAGCCAAGGACGCGCGCACGCCGGGGTTCGGCAAGGCGCTGTTCGACTTTATCCTGCCGCTCTATAAATCTGCGCCGCCGCAGCGCAAACGTCTGGTCAAGGCCGCCTGCCTGCTGCACGACGTCAGCTGGCGCGCGCATCCCGACTACCGCGCCGAAGTCTGTTTCGACAACGCAACACGGGCGAATCTGGGCGGGCTGAAACACTCAGAACGGATCTATCTGGGGCTGGCGCTGCTGCACCGCTATTCCAACAAGCGCGAGAATACCCGTTTCGAAGACCTCTATGAAATGGTCGATGAAAAGACCCGGCTAGAGGCCGAGATTCTGGGCAAGGCCATGCGCTTTGGCGCGATGCTGTGGATGAACCCCGAGGAAGAGCGCGGTCACCTGCGCTGGTTCCCCAAGAAAAAGCTGCTGGAGCTGTGGCTGACCGACGACATGATGCCCCTGTTCGGAGAGGTCGCCGAAGCGCGGCTGAATTCCCTCGCCCTATCCCTGGGGGCCGAGGTCCAGCTTAAGACTTGCAAGAAATAGCCTGTCTTACAGGTCGATCTGCGGCACCTCGTCCAGATAGATCGCGGGCGGGGGCGGCGTTTCCTCGGGTGTCTTGTCTTCGGGCATGTCATCTTCCGGCGCGGGGTCTGGCTTGCGGCGGATCACAATATCGCCGTTGGGCATCTTTTGGGGCGGCTCATAGACGCTCCAATCCTCGACCTCTTCCAGCAGATCGGTAAAGGCGGGCCCCATCTCGGAGATGAAATTCCGCAACGCGGGGCTGGCCTTGCGCCCCCACTCGCCCAGCCCTTCCAGCGCGGGGGCCATCTCTTTCTTCATACCGTCAAAGAAATCCCGCGCCCCGCGTTCCATCAAGGAAAAGCCGGAGCCGTCGTTTTCCTGCTCTTGTGCCACGGCGACACTAGACAGGCAGATCAGGGTGGTGGTCAAAAGAAACTGTCTCATGCGGCGAAGACTGCCCTATTTCATCTTGTGATGAAAGCGGGATTAAAGGCGCGGCGACAAGTCCAGATCAATCGTCACCGGAAAGTGATCCGACGCTGTGATCAAGGCGTCGCGCAAGGCGGCATCCCCCCAGCATTCCGGGTCGTCCAACGGGTGCCAGATGCGCCAGTGCGGCCGATGCGCGGTCAGCGCCGGGCTGATCATGATGTAATCCAGCAGTGCCTGCAGATAACGTTTTTCGGGCGCGATCCAGAAGCGTGACGTGGTGGGCATCGCCCCGATCCGCTGGCCCAAGGCGCGGGTCGCATGGGGATCGACGAGCGCGCGATCCTGCCGGTGGCCCATCACAATCTCGACCGAGGACCGCCCGAAAAGGTCCTCGAAACTGTCGAGGCCCGGCCCGTCGTTCAGATCGCCCAAGACCATCAGCGGCGTGCCGTCGTCCAGCCGCGCATCGATCCGCCGACGCAGCCAGATCGCCTGTGCCAACTGCTTGCGCCGGTTGGCGATGCCGATGCGCAGCGCATCCTGCGGCGTCTTGGCCCCATGGGGGGCCTTGGATTTCAGATGCGCGCCGATCATGTGAAATGCCACCCCTTCGCGGGTAACGATATCCAGCTCAAGCGGCGGTTTGGAAAAGACGACATGATCCTCGCGCGCGTCGATATCCAGATCAATGTCCAACGTCCCGTCAAAGCGCGGCGCATCCCCCTGCCCGACCGAACCACCGGGCGCGTGGCTGGCCGACAGCCGGTCGGGATCGAACAACAGCGCGATTTCCTGCTGCGTGTCATTGGCAAAGCCGATCACCGCATTGCGTGTGCGCAGATCGAAATGCGCGGCAAAGCGTTCCAATGCGGCCACGGTGCCGCGTTTTCGGCTTTGGTCTGGGGCCTCGATCACCATCACAGCATCGGCATCCATCGCCCGAAACACGGTGCCCAAAGCCTGCGCCTGCTGCGCACGGGTGATATTGTGGCGCGCCGACCAGCCGTCATCCAGCAACAGTTGATCCTCATCGTCGAACAGACCTGTGAACCATTCAACGTTATAGGTCGCGATCCGCATTACTGCGCCTTGCCTGACCAGGTCTCCCACGCGCGGTTGATGTCGATCATGCGTTTTTCGGCCATGGCGATGGCCTCTTGCGGCAGGCCGCGGGCGACCAGAGCGTCGGGGTGATTGGCCCGTACCAGCTTGCGCCAGGCCGCGCGCCCCTCTTCAAGCGAGGCATTGGGCGGAATGCCCAGAACCGCATGGGGCAACGGCGAGGTATCGGGCACGAACCGCGCCCGAAGCGAGGCAAAATCGCTGTCATCCATCGCGAAGATCTGCGCGACACGCACCAGAAACGCATCCTCGTTCGGGTGGTACATGCCATCGGCCATGGCAATGTGGAACAACCCTTCGATCAGATCATGCAACGTTTCGGGCTGGTCCGCGAACATCTGCGCAATGCGCGCGGCGTAATCCTCGAACCCGGCCACATCGTGCCGTGCCAGGTTGAACACCCGCGCCGCACCTTGCTGGTCGGCCTCGGCAATCTGGAACACTTCGCGAAAGGCGGTAACCTCGTCGCGGGTCACCTGCCCGTCGGCCTTGGCCATCTTGGCCCCAAGCGCGATCACCGCAATGGTAAAGGCCACCGACCGCTCTGGCGGGGTGCGCAGACGGTCGAAAACAGCCGACAGCCCCTCACCGGCGGTGAGCGCTGACAAAGCTTCGGTGATGCGAGACCAAATAGACATGACGCCCACCATACGGGGCAGCGCCGGGGAAGTCAGCGGGGCGTCAGCATTTTCTGCATCAAAATTAGGTCAAGCTGCTGCCCGTTCTTCTGCCCGATGCGCGGCATCCTGCCCACGTGGTCGAACCCGAGTGCTGCATGAAAGCCAACGGCACCCGGATTGGCCCCGCTGATCGCCGCCACCATGACGCGCCGCCCCTGTGCGACGGCCGCATCACAGGCGGTTTGCATCAAGGCACGGCCGGCACCCGCGCCCTGCGCTGCGGCATCAAGAACGATCGAATGCTCCACCGCATCGCGATACCCCACCCCGCTGCGAAAGGCCCCGTAGGTGATGAAACCGGCGACACCCTCCGCGTCGGCCACCCAGAACTGCCCCGCGCGACCGTCGATCAGCGCCTCGACCTCTGCAGCCATCTTGGGCTGCGACGTGAAGGTGAACAGCGTTTGCGTGATCATCACATTCCACAGGGCCGCCACGGCCGCGGCGTCGCTGCCCTTTGCTGGCCGGATGATCACGCCAGCGCAGCACGGCCCGCGGGCGTGTCAAAACGGGCAGACAGCGCCGGTGTCCCGACCTCGAACACGACGCGCGCATCGGTGAAGATCGGGGCAAGCGTTGCCGCCAATGCCTCGGCCTGCGGATGCTGGACCGTCAATGTCACCAAACGACAGCCAGAGGCATCAAGCCGCTGGGTCGGATGGGCCTCGCCTTCCCATTGCATCAAGGCAGGGGCACAATTGTCATAGGGCAGCATACCGGTTTCCGGCACCGCCATACGCCAGCGCAGATCCCCGCGCTGCAACGCCACCGGCGCGCCATAGCCTTCGGGCAAGGCTTCCAGCGTCGCCTCAAGATCATCGCAGCGGCAAATCCAGTTGGACAGCCGCGCCGGACCGTTGAACCGGTCCAGATCAAACCAGCGCGCATAGGCAGGCGCAGGCGCGTCGGGGTCGACGGCAATCGCCTCCAGATACAGCCCATCGCCAAGCCCCAGCAGATGGTTATGCGTGCCAAACACCGCATGTGCGCCACCCGGCTGCAACGGCACCCCAAGCACCTGCGCGGCCAAGTCGGACGCGGCTTTCAGGCTTTCGCCCGCGACGGCAAGATGGTCCAGTTCGATCATTGGTCCTGCTTCCAGATGGTTCAAATCCTCGGGGGAGTGTGAGGGGGCAGACAGCCCCCTCGCGCCCGTTTAGCTGCGTGCGGCACGGATCAGTTTCAGGATATCCTGCGCGGCATTGGGGATATTGGTCCCCGGCCCGAAGATCGCCTTGACCCCCGCATCTTTGAGGAACTTGTAATCCTGCTGCGGAATGACCCCGCCGCAGATGACCAGAATATCCTCGGCCCCCTGATCCTTCAGCGCCTTGATCAACTGCGGGGCGAGCGTTTTGTGACCCGCCGCCTGGGACGAGATGCCGATGACATGCACGTCGTTGTCCACGGCATCCTGCGCGGCCTCGGCGGGGGTCTGGAACAGCGGCCCCACATCCACGTCGAACCCGATATCGGCAAAGGCGGTCGCAATGACCTTGGCCCCGCGGTCGTGCCCGTCCTGACCCATCTTGACCACCAGCATACGCGGACGGCGGCCTTCCGCTTCGGCGAAATCCTCGACCGATTTCTGGATTTCCGCAAAGCCGCTGTCGCCCTCATAGGCCGCGCCATAGACGCCGGCCAATGTCTTGACCTCGGCGCGGTGACGTCCGAATTTTTCTTCCATCGCCATGCTGATCTCCCCTACGGTGGCGCGGGCGCGGGCGGCTTCGACCGCCCCTTCCAACAGGTTTCCGCCCTCTGCGGCGCGGCGGGTCAGCTCGGCCAGGGCGGCTTTGCAGGCGTCTTCATCACGCGCGCTACGGATCGCTTCGAGACGTTTGATCTGGCTGTCGCGCACCTTGACGTTATCGACATCCAGAATGTCGATCTCGTCCTCGACCTCGCGGCGGTATTTATTGACCCCGACGATCACCTCGGTGCCGCGGTCGATCTTGGCCTGACGGGTGGCGGCGGCCTCTTCGATGCGCAGTTTCGGCATGCCGGAGGCGACGGCCTTGGTCATCCCGCCCAGCTCTTCCACTTCCTCGATCAGCTTCCATGCGGCGTCTGCCAGATCGGCGGTCAGCTTCTCGACATAGTAGCTGCCGGCCAGCGGGTCGACGACATTGGTGACGCCGGTTTCTTCTTGCAAAATCAACTGCGTGTTGCGCGCAATGCGCGAGGAGAAATCGGTGGGCAGGGCAATCGCCTCGTCCAGCGCGTTGGTGTGCAGCGACTGCGTGCCGCCCAGAACCGCGCTCATCGCCTCGTAGGCGGTGCGGATCACGTTGTTATAGGGGTCTTGTTCCTGAAGGCTCACGCCGGAGGTCTGGCAGTGGGTCCGCAGCATCGAGGATTTGGGGTTCTTCGGTTTGAATTCATCCATGATCCGCGACCACAGCAGACGCGCCGCGCGCAGTTTCGCGGCCTCCATAAAGAAGTTCATGCCGATGCAGAAGAAGAAGCTCAGCCGGGGTGCAAACCGGTCCACATCCATGCCCGCGGCAATCGCCGTGCGCACATATTCGCGGCCATCGGCAAGGGTAAAGGCCAGTTCCTGCACAAGGTTCGCGCCCGCCTCTTGCATGTGGTAGCCCGAGATCGAGATGGAGTTGAATTTCGGCATGTGGTCCGAGGTATATTCGATGATATCCCCGATGATCCGCATCGAGGGCTCGGGCGGATAGATATAGGTGTTGCGGACCATGAATTCTTTCAGAATGTCGTTCTGAATGGTGCCCGAGAGCACGGATTTATCATGCCCCTGCTCTTCGCCCGCGACGATGAAATTCGCCAGGATCGGGATCACCGCGCCGTTCATCGTCATGGAGACCGACACTTTGTCGAGCGGGATACCGTCGAACAGGATCTTCATATCCTCGACGCTGTCGATGGCAACGCCCGCCTTGCCCACGTCGCCCTCTACCCGGGGGTGGTCGCTGTCATAGCCGCGGTGGGTGGCCAGATCGAAGGCCACCGACACACCCTGCTGCCCCGCCGCAAGGGCGCGGCGGTAAAAGGCGTTCGATTCCTCTGCCGTAGAGAAACCCGCATATTGGCGGATCGTCCACGGGCGGCCGGCGTACATGGTCGCCTTCACCCCGCGGGTAAAGGGTGCCTCGCCGGGGATGCCGCCCAGATGGTCCAGCCCTTCGGTGTCTTCCGCCGTGTAAAGCGGTTTGACATCAATGCCTTCCAGCGTGTGCCACGTCAGGTCATCGAGGCTACGCCCGCGCAGTTCCGCCTCAGCCAGATTGCGCCAGTTTTCTTTGTCCGCTGTCATGGTGGTGTCCTTTTCTTCTATCGCCGTCTGGCCAGCTTGTGCCGGCTCTTGGGGCGGTTGATGTCTCTGTCAGGGTGGCAAGACCATCCGCACCGGCTGTCAGCCAGAACAGATCGTCCGCATAGGTTTCACGCAAGGCTGCGGCCTGCGCGTCGCTAAAGGGGTGCCAGTTGCCCAGCCCGTCGCTGCGCAGCCCTGCCACGGCAGGGCCCATCTGCGCGCGCAGGCTGGCCTCGTCCGGGCGGCGGTTCAGCCAATAGCCTTGGGTGGTGGCGGGGGCAGCACGACCGGTGAGCTGCGTAAACAGCGCATCGGGGCGGCCCGCGTAATCGTCATAGCGGGCGATGCTGATCTTCGCCTCGGGCAAGGCGCAGGCAAGATCGGTGATGACATCGCGCCAGCCGCGCCGGTCATGAGCGATACGGTCAATCTGGTCGGCATCCGGTACGGGATGCCCGCGCCCCACGGTATAGGCCAGCGCAGAGGCCCACCAATGGTCCGTCTGCCGGATGGTCAGCACCACCTGCGTCACGCGCCCGCCAAAGCTGGCCCCGAACCGCGCCATACGTTCGCCGATGGCCGGAAACAGCCGCCCGCTGCGCACCGAATGGCGCGCCGAGCCGATCATATTCTCGTCCGAGATCAGCAGTTGATCCGCCCCGAGGTCCCGCGCCTTGCCCATCAGCAGCGACACGCGCCCGTTTACCAAATTCGGCCCCGAGGCCAGCATTCCCGACGCCGGAAACAGCCCTGCAAACAGCCCGCCACGGGTCTGGCGCGGCCCCCAGACGCAGGTGCCCTGCGCCGCGATGGGATCGGCGTGATCCGCCAGATAGCGTTGAAAACTTGTGGTTCCTGTACGGTGTGCACCGACGTGAAGAAGAATATCCATGATCTGCTTGCCCAATCCTTGAACGGGGGCCAGCCACTGTGGCCCACTAAGAGTTTGAGCCACAGTCATGCCCGCAAACCTGTTGCAGAGTACTTAATATGCGCAGATGTCCGGTTGTGCATCGCAATTGCGTCGCGCAAGCTTATATCTGTACGGACAGGAGACAAAATGAAACCAGTGATAGCCCTTGTTTTTGCAGGATTGTTTGCGGTCTCGGCGGGGGCGCAAACGGCCACGGACCCCGAGGTTCCCACGTTGTTCCTGCCCGCAGATATGGAAGATTTGAGTGAATTCCATTGGAAAAAAAGACCGGTTCTGGTCTTTGCGGACAGCGAGGATGACCCCGCGTTCCAATCCCAGATGGAGCTTTTGCGCGAGCAGCCCGAAGACCTGATCGAGCGTGACGTGATCGTCCTGACCGATACCGATCCGGGCGCGCGCAGCCCGTTGCGGCTGCGGATGCGGCCGCGCGGGTTCATGTTGGTGCTGGTGGGCAAAGACGGCGGGATCAAGCTGCGCAAGCCCCGCCCCTGGGATGTGCGCGAGATCACCCGCAGCATCGACAAAATGACCATCCGGCAACGCGAAATTCGCGACGCCAAGGAAAAGTCAGGTAAAATCTTCGACTGAACAGCCAGCAGCCGCTGCAATATGGGCCGGTGCTGCGAAGGGATCCCCCGCAGCGCCGTGTTGTATCCCATGATGGCAACGGCTGGCATGGCGCTTATTCGAACTCGATGATGACATCATCCACAGCGAGGCTATCCCCCGCTGCGGCATTGACCTTGGACACTTTGCCCTTCTTCTCGGCGCGCAGGATGTTTTCCATCTTCATCGCCTCGATGGTGCAGAGGTTCTGGCCTTCCTGCACCTCGTCGCCGACCTCTACATCGATTTTCACCACCAGACCCGGCATCGGGCACAGCAGCATTTTCGATGTGTCGGGCGGCAGTTTCTCGGGCATTAGACGGGCCAGTTCGGCCTGACGCGGGTTGCGCACATGCACTTTCATATCCGCGCCACGGGCCCGCACGCGGAACCCGCCAGAGATTTTGCCGACCTTGAACACCAGCGGTGCGTCATCGATGGTCATCTCGGCCAATTGGTCGCCCGGTGTCCAGTCGCCCGCGACGCGCAGCGCAGTGCCGTCGTCGAAGGTCACCGTCGCGCCCTTTGGGTCGGCCTGAATTTCCACATCGAACGACTGGCCTTGCAGCGCGACGTTCCAGGCGGTGCCGACCTTGCGTTCGTGGTTGTCCATGCGGCCCGAAACGCGAGTCCGGCGGATCTCTCCGACGCGGTGCATGGCTGCAGTGGCCGCCGCGATCCGGCGCAGTTCTGCCTCGGGCAGCTCTACCCCGTCAAAGCCGTCGGGGTATTGTTCGGCGATAAAGGCGGTGGTCATGTTGCCTTCGACAAAGATCGGATGATCCATCACGGCAGAGAGGAACGGCAGGTTGTGCCCGATGCCTTCGACCTCGAAGCTATCCAGCGCCACGCGCATGCGTTCAATCGCCTCGGCGCGGGTCGGTGCCCATGTACACAGCTTGGCGATCATCGGGTCGTAATACATTGAGATTTCGCCGCCCTCGTAGACGCCGGTATCGTTGCGCACAGCCGTGTCACCCGCGGGCGCATCGCCCTGCCATTTGTCGTTGGTCAGCAAGGGGCCCGCCGCGATCTCCATCGGAGGGCGGTAGCGCGTCAGACGCCCGATGGAGGGCAGGAAGCCGCGGTAAGGATCTTCGGCATAAAGCCGGTTTTCGATCGCCCAACCGGTGAGTTTCACGTCATCTTGGGTGATGGTCAGCTTTTCGCCATTGGCCACGCGGATCATCTGTTCGACCAGATCGACACCGGTGATCAGCTCGGTCACGGGGTGTTCCACCTGAAGACGGGTGTTCATTTCAAGGAAGTAGAAGTTCTTGTCGCCGTCCACGATGAATTCGACCGTACCGGCAGAGGTATAGCCAACGGCCTGCGCCAAGGCGACGGATTGCTCGCCCATGGCTTTGCGGGTGGCTTCGTCAAGGAAAGGCGACGGGGCCTCTTCCACGACCTTCTGGTTGCGGCGCTGGATCGAACATTCGCGTTCGCCCAGATAGATACCGTTGCCGTGGGCGTCGCAAAGCACCTGAATTTCGATGTGGCGCGGCTGGGTGACGAATTTCTCAATAAAGATACGATCATCGCCAAAGCTATTGGCCGCCTCGTTCTTGGACGACTGGAACCCCTCGCGGGCCTCTTCGTCGTTCCACGCAATACGCATCCCCTTGCCGCCCCCACCGGCAGAGGCTTTCAGCATCACCGGATAGCCGATTTCGTTCGAGATCTTCACAGCCTCATCCGCGTCTTCGATCAGCCCCATGTAGCCGGGGACCGTGGAAACACCGGCTTCCTGCGCGATTTTCTTGGAGGTGATCTTGTCGCCCATCTTCTCGATCGCGCCCTTAGGGGGGCCGACAAAGGCGACGCCAGCGGCCTCGAGCGCCTCGGCAAATTTCGCGTTCTCGGACAGGAAGCCATAGCCCGGGTGTACGGCCTGCGCGCCCGACTGCTTGATCGCGTCCATGATCTTGTCGATCACGATATACGACTGGTTCGCGGCAGGCGGGCCGATGTGGATCGCCTCATCGGCCATCTGGACGTGCAACGCCTGCGCATCAGCGTCGGAATAGACGGCGACGGTTTCGATGCCCATCTTCTTGGCGGTCTTGATAACGCGGCAGGCAATCTCGCCGCGGTTGGCGATCAGGATCTTATTGAACATCGACTGTCCCTTTTGGTCTTGAGTGAACGGAAAAACCCCGCATCAGCACGCGGCTGAGCGGGGCAAAATCTTTGGCACTGCAGCTACCGCGACCCGAGGCCGCGGTAGATGTCAGATTATTGGCAGCGCACTGCGCCGGTTTGGCACGCCAGTACGTTTGCGCCGGCACCGATGGCCGCGCCTTGCGCGAGGCTACCGCCTGTGACGGCTGCTGCACCGGCACCCACGACACCACCGCCGAGCGCTTGTTCGCCCAGTGTGTCACCGCATGCAGCGAGGCCAGCGGACGCAGTAACGGCGAGAAGAATTGTTTTGATGGACATGGGATTAAACCTTTTATTGATCGTGCGTTATTCGCGATGTGATACTGATAAACGCATGGTTTCGCAGAAGGTTCCACCGCGGTTTGAATAACGGCGCGCGCCCCTGGCCCGACGGGCAAATTACCGCCCAACATGCCGCGCATGTGGCAAAAACCAGCCGAAAGGAAGGGGGCGACGCGCATGATCAATCCTCGAACGCGTCGGGGAAAGACGCCCGGGCAAGGGCTTCGTTGATGACCAGCATCGCATCATAGTCGGCTGGATCAAAGGGGTCATCTACCGCGACGACCTCGCGACCAAAGAGCCAAGACAAACGGCCCGCGTCCAGATTGCCCCTTTCGAACGGCTGGTCGCCAAAGGCTTCCCACAGCGCGCGCATAAAGGCCGTGTCAACGCGACGGTCCGCCGCCTTGCGGTCGGAACGGCGTTCGCGACGGGTCAGCGGGGTGACCCCACGCGGGTTGGCGCGACGGATAACGAATTGATAGTCTGATCCGGGCATACGCCCCGGAAAACCGCGATGTTTCAGCATGATACCCCCCAGACTGCGAGGGCGATGCGCGGTGCTACCCCTGCGTTACATGCCGCAGAGGGGTTGGAGACAGGCGCAAAGGCCTGTCCCCGACAAGCATTACTTGTACTTGCCTGTGTACACGGGCTCAACCGAGATGGGCTCGGGTGCGACCACGACATATTCTTCTTGCTGCTTGGGTGCGCATGCCGCAACGGCTGCGATAAGGCCGAATGCGGCCAGCATTGTGATGCTCTTGGACATCTAAGTCTCCTGTCACTGTTTAAAGGGCCCGGCACTGCCTCATGCCAATCAGACCCCGATGTTAAAGTAAGAAATACGTCGGTATTCCCCGCCGCGACATTATCGCAGTTCATTGGCGTTGCATACGGTGTGCTTTCCAATGCGGCCAGATGTGACGCCAAAGCCGCAGTTCGGCGCGCTGGTGCCGCAGCGCTCGCAAGATGTTGTGGGTGCATCAAAGGCCCTCCCAGATACAGGTGTCGTTGCTCAGGCGAAATGCCTCGAAAAACTGTGTGGCATCGGGGTCGGACACCCCGAATTCCGTGACGCGATCAGCCAAAGAGATCACGATGACCTCTCCGTCCAGCGCATGTTGCGCCATGTAGGGAATGGCCAGCGCGTCGCACAGATAGGTCATATCGGCCCCAACCTGCGCAAAGTCCACAGCGCCCGCATCGCGCGCGATATAAGGGGCTACAAAACGGAAGCGCAGCCATGTCTGCACGCCCACCTCGTCTATCAGCACCTCTTGCAATTCGATGCTTTCGCCCGACGGCACCTCGACCGGCTGCGCCGCGGCAGAGGCCGTGGCGAAAGCTGCGCCAACCGCAAGCCACTTCAATGCCGCACCCGCCGGATGCAGACCGTAAGCCAAAGACGCGGAAAGAGAGGGGTGATCGGTTACCAAAGCGGTCTCCTGCCCCTCGGGGCACCTGCAAAGGCACCGCGAGGGATATGGATTAAACGACGTTAGAGCGGGATGTTGCTATGCTTTTTCCAAGGCATCGCGGCTTTCTTGTTGCGCAAAGAGGCAAAGGCGCGGGCAATCCGCTTGCGCGTGGTACGCGGCTGGATCACCTCGTCGATAAAGCCACGCTCTGCCGCGACAAAGGGGTTCGCGAAACGCTCTTCGTAATCGGCGGTATGGCGTGCGATCTTTTCAGGGTCGTTCAGATCGGCACGGTGGATGATCTCTGTCGCGCCCTTGGCCCCCATCACGGCAATCTCGGCTGTGGGCCACGCGTAGTTGAAGTCGGACCGCAAGTGCTTGGACGCCATCACGTCATACGCGCCGCCATAGGCTTTGCGGGTGATGACCGTCACCATCGGCACCGTCGCTTCGCCATAGGCGAACAGCAGCTTGGCACCGTGTTTGATCACGCCGCCATATTCCTGCCCCGTACCGGGGAGGAAGCCGGGCACGTCCACCAGCGTCAGGATCGGAATTTCGAACGCATCGCAGAAGCGCACAAACCGCGCCGCCTTGCGCGAGCTGTCGATATCAAGGCAGCCCGCCAGCACCATCGGCTGGTTCGCGACCACACCCACGGTGCGCCCTTCGATACGGATAAAGCCGGTCAGGATGTTCTTGGCGAAGTCTTCCTGGATTTCGTAAAAGTCGCCTTCATCCGCAAGCTTTTGGATCAGCTCTTTCATGTCATAGGGCGTGTTGGCGTTGCTGGGCACCAATGTATCAAGCGACGCCTCGATCCGGTCGGGTTCGTCAAAGAACGGGCGCACAGGCGGCATGTCGCGGTTGTTGGCGGGCAGGAAATCGACCAGACGACGCACCTCGGCCAGTGCTTCGACGTCATTTTCAAACGCGCCATCCGCGACGGAGGATTTGCGCGTGTGCGTCGTCGCGCCGCCCAGTTCTTCTGCGGTGACCTGTTCGTTGGTCACGGTTTTGACCACGTCAGGGCCTGTCACGAACATATAGGACGTGTCTTTAACCATGAAGATAAAGTCAGTCATCGCAGGGGAATAGACTGCCCCGCCCGCACATGGCCCCATGATCACGCTGATCTGCGGGATCACACCGGAGGCTTCGATATTACGCTGGAACACCTCGGCATAACCCGCGAGGCTGTCGACGCCTTCTTGAATACGCGCACCGCCGGAATCGTTGATCCCGATAACAGGCGCACCGTTCTGGATCGCCATATCCTGAATCTTGCAGATCTTTTGCGCGTGGGTCTGGGACAGCGATCCGCCAAAGACCGTGAAATCCTGACTGAAGACATAGACCAGACGGCCATTGATCGTGCCCCAACCGGTGACAACGCCGTCACCTGCGGGTTTTTGCTGCTCCATCCCGAAGTCGGTGCAGCGGTGGGTGACGAACATGTCGAATTCTTCAAACGACCCATCATCAAGCAATAGGTCGATCCGCTCGCGGGCGGTCAGCTTGCCACGGGCGTGCTGCGCATCAATGCGCTTTTGCCCTCCGCCCAGTCGGGCGTCGTCGCGGCGGGTTTCAAGCTGTTCCAGAATATCTTTCATCACGCACCTCTATAAGATTTCCGCCACCGTAACGCCGCCCCCGCGCGAACCAAAGCGCATTTTTGCAAATTTGCAAAAACTATACACCCCTATATTTGCTAATTGAAAACTTGCAAATCGTTCGGTTACCGTATGGTTCTGGATAGACAAGATGCAACCGCAGGCATACTGATATGCAATGATCAAGGATAACCCCGTCCGTTTTCTGGATAAAACATCCCCCCCGCATATTTCCACGCTGATCCTTCTGTCGGGGATCGGGGCGCTGGCGATGAATATGTTCCTGCCAAGCCTTCCCGCAATGGCTGAATATTTTGACGCCGATTACGCTGTGATGCAGCTTTCCGTGCCGCTTTATCTGCTGTGTAGCGCGGTATTGCAGGTGCTGATCGGCCCGATTTCGGATAATCTGGGCCGCCGGAATGTGCTGCTGTGGGGGTTGGCGATATATATGGTCGCGACGGTGGGCTGTATCTACGCCCCCACGACGGCTGTGTTCCTTGCCTTCCGCTGCGTGCAGGCCATCGTCGCCGTGTCGATGGTGCTGAGCCGTGCAGTGGTGCGCGATATGTTCGCCCAAGATAAAGCCGCCTCGATGATCGGCTATGTCACGATGGGCATGGCGCTGGTGCCCATGATCTCCCCCGCTGTGGGCGGGTTGCTGGAACAATCCTTCGGCTGGCAGGCGACCTTCTGGGCGATGTTCTGGATCGGGGCGCTGGTACTGGCGATCACATGGTTCGACCTTGGCGAGACCCACGTCGCGTCAGGGCGCACGCTGACCCAGCAATTCGCCGAATACCCCGAGCTGCTCGGCTCTCCGCGGTTCTGGGGGTACTCAATGGCGGCGGCCTGCTGCTCGGGTGCGTTCTTCGCCTACCTTGGCGGCGCGCCCTTCGTGGGCAGCGTCGTTTTCGGCATGGAACCGGCCGAGCTTGGCATCTATTTCGGCGCACCCGCCGTGGGCTATTTCCTTGGCAACTTTATCACGGCCCGCAAAGCGACCGTGGTTGGCGTCAACACGCTGGTGCTTTGGGGCTGTCTGGCCAATGCGATTGGCGGGTCGGTGTCGATGATGATCTTCCTGCTGGGCTACGGATCGCCACTGTCGTTCTTCGGGATGATGACGCTGGTGGGCCTTGGCAACGGGCTGTGCATCCCCAACGCCACCGCGGGCCTGTTGTCGGTGCGCCCGCATCTGGCGGGCACGGCATCCGGGCTTGGTGGCGCGATCATGATTGGCGGTGGTGCGGGGCTGAGTATTTTGGCCGGTGCCCTGCTGAGCGAAGAAACCGGAGCCTATCCGCTGCTCTGGATCATGCTGGCTACCGCCGTCGCGGGCGTCGCGTCGATCTTGGTCGTGATCCGCCGTGAACGAGCGCTTGGTATCGCCTGACGGGCCTTGCCGCCGTTAGTTTGCAAAGATACGGTTTGCAGAACCGGTAACTTTGCAAAGGCCCCACCCCGATGGCGATCCAAAAGCTATACGCTGGCGCAAAACTGCGCGAGCTGCGCACCAATCTGGCTCATACCCAGAAAGAATTCGCCGCGCGCCTTGGCGTTTCCCTCCCGTACCTTAACCAGATGGAGAACAATAACCGACCCGTCAGCACCACGGTCGTGTTGGCACTGGCGTCTGAATTCGGGATGGACGTCACCGAACTGTCGAGCGGGGACAGTGAACGGCTTGTCAGCGACATGCGCGAAGTCCTGTCCGATCCGGTGTTCGAGGGCGATGTGCTGCCACTGGCCGATGTGCAGCTTGCGGCCTCCAACGCGCCGGGGTTGGCGCGGGCGTTCATCAAGCTGCACCAAAGCCACCGCCAGACCCAGGAACGGCTGGCCTATCTGGACGAAGCCTTGGGCCGCGAAGATGCCCGCCCCTCCCCCAGTCCGTGGGAAGAGGTGCGCGACTTCTTCCATTATTGCGACAATTATCTGGATGCCGTGGACCGCGCTGCCGAGTATTTCGCCCGCGACACCGGCACTGGCCAAAGCCTGCGCGACACCACGCTAGAGGCGCTGTCCGGCGCAGGCATCACCGTCGCCTTCGACGAGACAGATGCCCTGCGCCGCTATGATCCGGCCAGCGGCGTGTTGCATGTCTCGGCCCGCGCCTCGCAGGCCACACAGACGTTCCAGATGCTGCTGCAGGTCGCCCTTGTGCGCCAGAACGACCTGCTTGAGGCAACCTTGGATTTCGCGCGTTTCAACAGCCCTGCGGCCCGTGACATCGCGAAGATGGGGCTGGCGAACTACTTTGCCGGGGCCGCGCTGATGCCCTACGCCCGGTTTCTGGAGCGCGCCCAAAGCTGCCGCCACGACCTCGAGGTGCTGGCCTCTGATTTCGGGGCATCGATCGAACAGGTCGCGCATCGGCTGTCGACGCTGCAACGTCCCGGGTCAAAGGGGATTCCGTTCTTCTTTGTCCGTGTGGATCAGGCGGGCACGATCACCAAACGCCATTCGGCCACCCGTCTGCAATTTGCGCGGTTCGGCGGGGCCTGCCCCCTGTGGAACGTGCACAGCGCCTTTGAAACGCCGGGCCGCTTCCTGCGCCAGCTGGCCGAAACGCCGGACGGGGTACGCTATATCTCGTTGGCGCGGGACATCTCGAAGCCGGCGGGGCGGTTTGGCGCGCCGGTGCGGCGCTATGCGATTTCGCTGGGGTGCGAGGTGCGCCATGCGCCCGCGCTGGTCTATGCCGACGGGATGGACACCACCCGCGCCTCGGCGTTTGAACCCATCGGCATATCTTGCCGTATTTGCGAACGTAAACATTGCCACCAGCGGTCTGTGCCGCCGCTGGAACGCCAGCTGGTGGTGGACCCGAACCTGCGCGACGTGCTGCCCTATCAGGTGGATTGACCGCTCACCGCTTGGCCGCCCGCCACCCGGCGGCACGCGCCTGCGCCGCGGTGCAGAACCAGCGTTCGCCCTTGTCGGTGCGGATCACGGTCCGGTCATAGTCGTGCTGTCCGGGCATGTGAAAGATCCGCGTGCCCTTGCTGCTGACATTCCCCTTGATCACACAGCCGCCCGGCCCCGATGACGCAACGGGCTTTGGCGCTGCTTTTGAGGCTTTGCGATAGGCATCGGGGCGCTGCGTTTCATAGGCATGCACCCCGCGTCCCGCCCGCTTGGCCGCCGCTTCGGTTGCGACATAGGCGCGGCTGTAGCGCGCGTAGGAAAAGGCCAGCCCCGCTGCGACCAAAGCTTGCCCCATATCCTGCCCCAAGGCGGCACAGCGCGCGACAATCCGGCCATAGCGGTCGGTATCCACCCGCTGGCAGTCGGCCCGCTGGCCGTCATAGGTGGCACGCACCTGCGCCGTCACCCAAGCGCCGCAGTTCAACACGCGCCCATCCGAGGCACGGCAGGGCTGGTCCCCTTCGACCGCATCGATGCCGAAAAGCCGGATCCGCGTCTCACCCAATGCGATCGTATCGCCGTCGATCACCCGGATCTCGCCCGACAGACGCGGTTCGACCGCCGCAGCGGGTTGCGTGAAAACGGCGACCAGCGCCGCGGCGAAACATGAATGAAGGAGGACTTTCATATCCCGTTGATTGGGGCGTTTCCACGCCCCAATCAACCAGAGATATTAACCAAGGTTAACTTTCGTTAACACTTGTGGCGTCTCGACCAAGGGAGGTGCCAGCCCCTTAGCGCTGCGCGGTTTCCCAGTCGGGGTGAATCCAGGGCGCGTCATTCGCCGCGGCCAATGGATCAAGCCCCAGCACATGGTCCGAGATTTTCTCGCCCACCATGATGGACGGGGCGTTCAGGTTGCCATTAGTGATCCGCGGGAAGATCGAGCTGTCGGCGACTCGCAGCCCCTCTACCCCGATCACACGGCCCTGCGGATCAACCACCGCCTGCGGGTCATCGGCGCGGCCCATGCGGCAGGTACCACAGGGGTGATAGGCGCTTTCGGCATGTTCGCGGATGAAGGCGTCAAGCTCTGCGTCGCTTTGCACATCGGCCCCCGGCTGGATCTCGTGTTTGACGAAGGGTTTGAAGGCGTCCTGCGCAAAGATCTCTCGGGTGAGGCGAATACAGGTGCGGAATTCCTCCCAATCCTTGTCCTGCGACATGTAGTTAAAAAAGATCTTCGGCGCGTCGGCTGGGTCGCCGGACGCCAGCGTGACAGACCCGCGCGAGGTCGACCGCATCGGCCCCACATGCGCCTGAAACCCGTGGCCTTCGGCGGCGGCCTGCCCGTCATAGCGCACGGCGATCGGCAGGAAGTGATACTGGATATCGGGGTATTTGATCCCCGCCTTCGACCGGATGAAGGCCGCGCTTTCAAATTGGTTCGACGCGCCCATGCCGGTTTTCGTGAACAACCACTGCGCGCCGATTGCGGCCTTGGAAAAGATGTTCCAGTGCTTGTACAGCGTGATTGGCTGGCTGGCGGCCATCTGGATATACAGTTCAAGGTGGTCTTGCAGGTTCTGGCCAACACCGGGGCGGTCGGCGACCACGTCGATATCATGCTCTGCCAGATGGGCCGCAGGGCCGATGCCCGACAGCATCAGCAGCTTGGGCGAGTTGATGGAGGACGCCGCGACGATCACCTCGCCGCTGGCGCGCAGCACCTCGGTCTTGCCACCGCGCAGCACCTCGACCCCGACAGCGCGACCGTCTTCGATCACGATCCGCTGCGCCAAGGCGCGGACGAGTTCGACGTTGCCGGTCTTTTGCGCGGGCCGCAGATAGGCGTTGGCCGCGGACCAGCGACGGCCCTTCCAGACCGTCTGCTCCATCGGGCCGAAGCCTTCCTGTTTCTCGCCGTTATAATCGTCGGTCGCCTCGTAGCCCGCTTGTTTGCCCGCCTCGACAAAGGCTTCGAACAAGGGGTTTTCGCGCGGGCCACGGCTGACATGCAGCGGGCCATCGGTGCCGCGCCAGTCGGGGTCACCCCCGTGGCCGCCATCGTGCCAGCTTTCCATGCGTTTGAAATAGGGCAGCACATCGGCATAGCCCCAGCCGTCGGCCCCCTGCTCTTCCCAGTGGTCATAGTCCATCGCGTGCCCGCGCACATAGACCATCCCGTTGATCGACGACGATCCGCCGATCACCTTGCCACGCGGGGTCGCCAGACGACGGTTGTTCAGATGCGGTTCGGGTTCGGACTGGAACCCCCAGTCATAGGTTTTCATGTTCATCGGATAGGACAGCGCCGCCGGCATCTGGATGAACGGCCCCGCATCGCTGCCACCATGTTCGATCACCATCACCTTGCGCCCAGCCGTGGCCAGGCGGTACGCCATCGCGCAGCCCGCGCTGCCCGCCCCTACGATAATAAATTCAGCTTCCATCCTATCGCCTTCCTTCCGTGAGTCTTGCGCGGGTCAAGGAGGCCGCAGGCCCCGCGCCCCCGGCGCGGCTTGTCCTTGACGCGCACAAGTCTCGCATCCCAACATTGTCGAGGTGACTTGAGGATCAGACCGATCCCTCAAGCACCTCTCAGCATATTCCCGTACGCCCTGCCCAAGCCCCCCTTTGTTGCCGAAGGAAAACTTGGGCCGGATGCGCGCCCATCTATCGCATACGCGTCAGCGCAGCGTTGGATCAGCGCCCTAGAAAGGCGCTTCCATATCGCCCATGCGCACATAGACGGTTTTCAACTGGCTATAGTGATCAATCGCCGCCTTGGAGTTCTCGCGCCCCACGCCCGAATTTTTCATACCGCCAAAGGGGGCTTCGACCGGGGCGTCGTTATAGGTGTTGATATAGCAGGTGCCCGCCTCGAACCCTGCCGCGACGCGGTGCGCGCGGGACAGGTCTTTGGTGAACACACCGGCGGCCAGACCGAATTCGGTCGCATTGGCGCGGGCCATCACCTCTGCCTCGGTCTCGAAATCCAGCACCGACATGACCGGCCCGAAAATCTCTTCGCGGGCGATGGACATGTCGTCGGTCACATCGGCAAAGACGGTGGGCTGCATATAGAAGCCATCGCGGTCGATTGCTGCCCCGCCATAGACCAGACGCGCGCCTTCGGCCTTGCCCTTTTCGACATAGCCAAGCGCGATCTCCATCTGACGTTTTGACACCATCGGGCCAAAGCTGGTGTCAGGGTCCATCGGGTCGCCGATCACGGCAGTGTCCAGACGCTCGGCCAAGCGCTTGAGGAACGCCTCTTTGATGTCGCGGTGCACGAAGACGCGGGTACCGTTCGAACAGATCTGACCAGAGCTGTAGAAATTGCCCAAGATCGCGCCGCTGATGGCGTTCTCGATATCGGCGTCCTCGAACACGATCATGGGGGACTTGCCGCCCAGTTCCATCGTGACATGCTTGATGCCTTCGGCGGCCGCGGCATAGACCTTGCGACCCGTGGGCACAGAACCGGTGAGCGAGACCTTGTCGACGCGCGGGTCGGTCACAAGGGACGCCCCCACTTCGCCCATGCCCTGCACAACGTTATAAAGACCGGCGGGCAGTCCTGCCTCTACCAGAATTTCCGCGACTTTCAGCGCGCAAAGCGGCGTCGTCTCGGACGGTTTGAAGATGATCGAGTTCCCGCAGGCCAGCGCCGGTGCGCCTTTCCAGCAGGCGATCTGCGTCGGATAGTTCCATGCGCCGATGCCGACACATACACCCAGCGGTTCGCGGCGGGTATAGACCCAGTCTTCGCCCAGCTGGATATGCTCCCCCGTCAACGAGGCCGCCAGACCGCCGAAATATTCCAGCGCATCGGCACCGCTGGTCGCATCCGCAACCGAGGTTTCCTGATAGGGTTTGCCGGTGTCATACGTCTCGAGGATCGACAGATCGTGGTTGCGTTCGCGCATGATGTCGGCGGCGCGGCGCAGGATACGGCCCCGTTCGGTGCCGGTCATCGCGGCCCAAGCAGCCTGCGCGTCCCGCGCGGCGGTGATGGCTTTCTCGACGATCTCCGGCGTGGCGGCATAGACGGTCGCGATGACCTTGCCCGTGGCCGGATAGATCACCTTGATCGGGGTGCCGTTGGTATCTTCGACATATTCGCCGTTGATGAAATGGCTGGCGATGGGTTGCGTTTGCATAGGTCTCTCTTTTCGGTTGGGCCCCGCCCGTATGGCGGGGCCGCTTAGGATTAAGGGTTATTCGGCCGGGATATTGGCGTTGCCATCCAGCCCGTGCAGGTGACGGCGTTTGACAAAGAACATATAGCCAAGCGCCAGCAGGTAGATGCCGATCACGATGGTCCCGACCCACTGGATCTGTAGCCATTGGCTTTGGAACAGCAGCGTCAGCACAAACAGGCCGATGGCGTTGGCCAGCACGTAAGACACCGTGCCAAAGCGTTCGGTCGTGAAGTTGAGGTTATCGGTGTAGAGCCGGATCAGACTGTCGAACGAGTTGATCACGAACACGATGCCCACGATGGTCATGGCCCAATTCGGGAAGCCCGCGGTGCCGATGCCGTTCAGGTGGTAGTAATACAGCACCGAGAACCACAAGCCCAAGGGGATCGACGGGAATACCAGCAAGGACGCCAGCAGTTGCCATGTCTTCAGCCCGCCAACAAAGCGGCTGACGAACTGCCCGATCATGATCGACCAGGCGAACCACCAGAACAGGTAGAATTCGTGGTAATCCGTCAGCGGGATGATGAACTTGTGGATATTCGCGAAATAGCCGCCAAGGTTGCTGGCACTAGAGGCAAATTCGCCCAATCCCATGCCGGCGTTCAGCCACATGTAGGCGATCAACGCCAGAAACAGCAGGGTCGAGCTGACCGACAGCACACGCACGAACTTCAGATCGGTGGAGCTGAAAGCCGCAATCAGGATCACGAGGAAGCAGATCAGGTAGAAGACCGGCAGGATCGTCTCTCCGTCGCCGACCTCGGCGATGTAATAGGGCATATAGATCAGGAACAACGCACCGGTGAAGGCGCAGGTGGTGATGATCACAATGTTGTTCAGCAGTTTGATCGCGGGGATCTCGAAGAACTTCACCCGCGGCTCGATGGCGCAGAAATAGAAGGTCGTCAGGAAGTAGAACGTCCAGATCAGAAAGCCCCAGAACCCGAATTCAAGCGCCAGCGGGTTGGTGAACCCATAGGCTGGCTCGGTGGCAGTATCCGCATAAAGCGGGAAGTCGAAGGCCAGCGGGAACATGATCAGCCCCACATCCAGCCCCGACGTGAAGAGGATCGCGATAAAGGTGAACAGCGGCACCGGCGTCACGCCGGTCAGCGGCAGGTTCCACCACTTGATCGTACAAAAAATAGTTAAGCCCAAAGCCAGTATGACCCCGAACGAAATGATGGTCGTTAACATTGTGTCCCTCCGTGTTGGGGGTGCATTATTGGTTTGGTTGCCCGCACCCCTTGGGCAGTCGTTCTATTCGCCGCGCGGAAAACGTTTGTTCTCTTCCAGCACGTTCAGATCCATGTGGTTACGCATGTATTGCTCTGACGCATTGCGCAGCGGCTGGTGATCCCACGGATAGTACCCGCCCTTGCGCAGCGCCTCGTAGACGACCCAGCGGCGGGCCTGGCTTTTGCGCACATCGGCATCAAAGGCGGCCAGATCCCAGCGGGCGTCGGCCTTGGCCGACAGGGTCAGCCGCGTGCCCTGATGGGCAGGTTCTTCGGCAAGGTTGGTCAGCTCGTGCGGATCGGTTTCCAGATCGAACAGTTGGTCAGGATCAAGGGCGCAGCGGTTGAACTTCCACTTGCCGTAGCGCAGTGAGACCATCGGCGCATAAGACGCCTCTGCCGCGTATTCCATCGCAACGGGTTCGGTGCGTTCCACCCCCTGCCCCATGGGCACCAGCGATTGCCCCGTGGTCCATTCCATCACCTCGTCCATGGACACGCCTGCCAGATCACAGACGGTCGGGCACACGTCGATATTGCTTACCGGCGTGGTCTGCAAACCGGGTGCCATCTGCGGGGCGGCGATCATCATCGGCACGCGGGACGACCCTTCGAAAAAGCTCATCTTGAACCAGAGCCCCCGCTCGCCCAGCATATCGCCGTGATCCGAGCAGAAGATGATGATCGCCTCTTGGCGCGTGTCTTCTAGCGTTTGAAGGATCTCACCGATCTTGTCGTCAAGATAGCTGATGTTGGCAAAGTAAGCCTGACGTGAACGTTTGATGTCGCGTTCGGTGATGTCGAAACTGCGCCAATCGTTCGCGTCAAAGATACGTTTCGAATGGTTGTCCTGATTTTCATACCCCAGATCGGGCACCTCGGGCAGCAAGTGGTCGCAATCGTTGTACAGATCCCAGTATTTCTTGCGTGCGACATAGGGGGCATGGGGGTGTGTAAAGCTGGCGGTCAGACACCACGGGCGCGGATCCAGACCGCGTGACAGGTCGTAAATCTTGCGCGTCGCCTCATAGGCCACGGCGTCGTCATATTCCATCTGGTTGCTGGTTTCCGCCACGCCTGCGCCGGTCACCGACCCCATATTGTGATACCACCAGTCAATGCGTTCCCCCGGCTTGCGGTAGTCCGGAGTCCAGCCGAAATCGGCGGGGTAGATATCGGTGGTCAGGCGTTCCTCGAACCCGTGCAGCTGATCGGGGCCGACGAAATGCATCTTTCCCGACAGGCAGGTCTGATAGCCCGCACGCCGCAGATGGTGGGCGTATGTTGGCACGCTCGACGCGAACTCTGCCGCGTTGTCATAGACGCCCGTAGCCGACGGAAGTTGCCCCGACATGAACGCCGCCCGCCCCGGCGCGCACAGCGGGCTGGCGGTATAGGCGTTCTTGAACCGCGTCGACCGCGCCGCCAGCTTTTTGAGGTTCGGGGCATGCAGCCAGTCGGCGGGGCCGTCGGGAAACAGCGTGCCGTTTAACTGGTCGACCATCAGGATCAGGATATTGGGCTGGGTCATTCTTTGGTCCCCACAAGCATATGAAGCACCGACAAGGCGCGGTCACTGGCGGCGCGGGCGCTGCCCTCGTCCGACAAGGCGGCACGCAGGTAAAGCCCGTCGATCAGTGCCGCCAGCGTATCGGCATCCCCTGCCGGATCATCCGAGATCGGGCGCAGCGCATAGGTCAGGTTCGACCGCAGCCGCTTTTGATACACCACCAGCAAACGGTAGGTTTCGGTATTGGTCCGCGAGGAGGCATAGAGCGTCATCCAGGCGCTGACCGTTGCCGGATCGAAATAGCTTTCGTCAAAGCTCGCGCGGATAATCGCCTCGGCCCGTCCCAGCGGGGATTTGTTCAGACGCAGCTCGCGGCGGACCTCGGCGCTGTATTCCGTCAGGATATAGCGCATGGCCGCAAGAAAGATCTGGTCCTTGCCGCCAAAATAGTGATGCGCCAGCGCCGAGGACATCCCCGCGCGGCGCGCGATCTGGCCGACCGTCACATCCAGTGACTGGGCAGCACCGATTTCGGCAATCGTCGCTTTGACCAAGGCGTCGCGGCGAATAGGCTCCATTCCGACTTTGGGCATAAAGAATCCTTAGTGGTTTGATAGCGTCTGGCCATCAAACCTACGTTCATTGACTGACAAGTCAATAAAAACCTGAGAGCGGATCAACTCAGGGTTTAGTCATTTTCCAGCCGGCGGCGTTGCTAGAATTTCGTCGCCGGCGTGGCGGGGGTGATCTGGCGTTTCAGCATCGCCTCGCGCCATGTGATAAACGTCACCGACCCAAGGATTACCACCCCGCCAAGAACGACCCAGATATCAATGGGTTCAGCAAAAACGACAGCACCTAGCGCCGTGGCCCAGACCAGTTGCAGGAAGGTCACCGGCTGGGTCACCGTCAGCGGTGCCGCGGCAAAAGCCAGCGTCATGGTATAGTGGCCTGCGGTTGCAAAACACGCGACAGCGGCGAGGATTCCGATCTCTTCCCACGTAGGGGTGATCCAGTTGGCAAGCGCGAAGGGGGCCAGAAACAGCGTCACGAACAGCGACATCATCGCGACGACGACCGACGGGCGGACCTCGTCCGCAAGCACCTTGGCCAGCAAATAGGCCCCGCCAAACACCACCGCCGCGATCAGCATCGCGAAATGCCCGCCGGTCAGCTCTCGAAACCCGGGTCGCAGGATGATCGCGGCCCCGACCAGCCCCAGAACGACCGCAATGATCCGGCGCAGGGCCAAGCTCTCGCCCAGAAACAGCGCGGCCCCGATGGTGACATAGATCGGCGCAAGATAGTTCATCGCCGTCACCTCGGCGATAGAGATACGGGTCATGGCGTAGAACCACAGGATAACGCCCACCCCATGTAGCCCGCCGCGTACCGAAAACAGCGCCCATTGGCGGCGCGACAGCTTCGCCTCGCGCAGCGCGCCAATCGCGGGCAGCAGGAACACCAAGCCAAAGCCATAACGGATAAAAGCAGCTTCGGAGGACGGCAGGCGCGGGCCCATATGTTTGACCAAGGCGGTCACGCAAATGAAACACAGGCCGGTCACGACCATCCAGAAGATACCGGTGACGGGGCGTTGGGGATGTGCAGTTGTCATGGGCGCAACATTCCCCAACCCTTCCCCAAGGGCAAGGTCACATCAGCAGAAGTTTCAAAGCAATTGCCCACATGGTCAGCGCAATCACACCATCCAGAATTTGCCAGCTGCGCGGCTTGCTGAAAAACGGCCCCAACAGGCGCGCGCCATAGCCCAGGCTGAAAAAGAAAACAAAGCTCGCCGTGACCGCACCTGCCCCGAAGGCAAGGCGGCTTTCATATTGCGCGGCGATGGACCCCAGCAGCACGACGGTATCAAGATAGACATGCGGGTTCAGCCAGGTCAGCGCGAGCAGGGTCAGGATCGTGCGGCGCAGGCTGGTTTGCGCGGCCCCGTCAGCGGCCAGCGCATGGCCGCCCTGCCAAGCCGATCGCGCGTTCTGGAAACCGTACCAGATCAGGAACGCCGCCCCGCCGTAGCGCATCAGTGTTTCGAACCACGGCACCGCCGTGGCCAGCGCACCGAACCCCGCCACCCCTGCGGCGATCAGCACCGCATCCGACAAGGCGCAGGTCAGGCAGACCCAAAAGACATGCTGCAACCGCAAGCCTTGGCGCAAGACAAAGGCGTTCTGCGCCCCGATAGCCAGAATCAAGGTCAGGCCCAAGGCAAAGCCGGGTAAGAAGGCGGTCATATGTCAAAAGCTCCGTCGGGAATCTGGGCCGGTCTCGGGCAAGATGCACCGCCGGACCCCACCCAAAAATAAATTTTCATCCCCTGCAACCCCAACTTTATTGTTGCGGCCGCGAAACATTTGCGTGATTGGGCCCGTTACTACTAGCGAACCACAGATACAGCGCCTATCTGACCCGCATACAACCAAGGAATAATGTCATGTTCGACGACAAACAGAAGCTGGAAATCAGCCAAGATGAATTGGCGCTTATCGAAGCAGCCCTGCACACACAGTCCAAGATCCTGAGCGTTCAGGCAAGCGCAGGCGGATCAAAGGCCTTGGGGCACCTCAACGAGGTCAAACGCGTCCTCGCCTCTATCTCGCAGCAGCGCGTGCGCGACACCACGACCAAACCGGCCTGGGGTGGTCTTTTTCGCATGGCGCGCCTTTTGGGATAAATTCGGCCCCAAACGCTGACACAAAAAAACCGCCCCGCAGCTAAGCCAGGGGCGGTTTTTTTGTGTCTCGCGGGCGTGTGACGCAACCGCCCCCCGCCAAAGCAAAGCCCCGCCGCGACATGGGTCGCTGGCGGGGCGTAAATGCTACAGCTGCTCCATCACCTCGTCAGAGGCTTCGAAGTTCGCGGTGACCCGCTGCACGTCGTCGTCGTCTTCCAGGGCGTCGATCAGCTTCATCAGCTTTTCCATCCCTTCCAGATCCATTTCGGTCGTGGTGGTCGGACGCCAGACCAGCTTGGTGCTGTCGGATTCGCCCAACTCGGCCTCAAGCGCGGTGCTGACATCGTTCAGGTCGGTATCCATGCACCAGATGACATGTCCGTCATCCGAGCTTTCGACGTCTTCCGCACCGGCTTCGATGGCTGCCATCATGACGGTGTCGGCATCGCCAACGCTGGCGGGATAGGTGATTTCGCCCTTACGGTCGAACATGAAGCCGACGCTGCCTGTCTCGCCCAGATTGCCACCGTTCTTGGTGAAGGTGGACCGCACGGTCGATGCGGTGCGGTTGCGGTTGTCGGTCATCGCCTCGACGATGACGGCAACACCATTGGGGCCGTAGCCTTCATAGCGGATTTCTTCGTAATCCTCGCCCTCGCCGCCGACGGCTTTCTTGATCGCGCGTTCGATGTTGTCCTTGGGCATGGACTGGCCCTTGGCCTCTTTTACCGCCAGACGCAGACGCGGGTTCTTGTCCGGATCGGGTTCGCCCATCTTCGCCGCGATGGTGATTTCTTTGGAGAGCTTGGAAAACACCTTGGCGCGCAGTTTGTCCTGACGGCCCTTACGGTGCTGGATATTTGCCCATTTTGAGTGACCTGCCATAGTGACCTCACATGCTAAAATTCTCGGTTGGCTCTCTATACGGCAGCCCACGCGCCTGAACAAGCCACCGCGCACGCGCGCGCTATGGCTGGGTTTGGGGCAGACAGGCGCGCGGGCGGCTGCTAGGGCTTTGGTCGCAGTTCACGCAAGGTACGCTCATGACCGCCGATCAAATCATCCTGTTCACCCTGTTTGCCGCCGTGTTCGGCATGCTCTTGTGGGGGCGGTTCCGCTATGACCTTGTCGCCTTTGCTGCGCTGATGGTTGCCGTGGTGCTGGGGGTGGTCGACAGCAAGGACGCCTTTGCCGGCTTTGGTCACCCTGCGACGCTGGTGGTCGCGCTAGTGCTGATCGTATCGGCGGGGCTGACGCGGTCTGGCGCGGTGTTGCTGATCACCCGCACGCTGGTCGATGCCTCGCGCAGCCTTGGCGGGCATATCACGCTGATGGGGGTCATCGGCGGGGTGCTGTCAGCCTTCATGAACAACGTCGCAGCCCTTGCGCTGCTGATGCCGGTCGACATCCAGACCGCCCGCAAGGCCGGTCGATCCCCGGGGTTGAGCCTGATGCCGCTGAGCTTTGCCACGATCCTTGGCGGCATGGCGACGCTGATCGGGACGCCGCCCAATATCATCATCGCCTCGATCCGACAGGAATCCCTTGGCGCACCGTTTCGCATGTTCGATTTCGCCCCTGTGGGCGGGATAGCGGCGGCGGCGGGGCTGGCCTTTGTCGCGCTGATCGGCTGGCGTTTTATCCCGCAGCGCGAAAACAACGTGCTGGGCCCCGAAGACCTGTCCCCCTATCTGGCAGAGCTGACGATCCCCGAAGGCAATGCCCAGATCGGTAAACGTCTGGCAGAGCTTCAGGACGCAGCCGAGAAGACCGATGTCGCCATGCTGGGGGTGATCCGAGACGGCAAGCGCCGCTACGGCCAATCCCGCAACCTGCCCCTGCGCGCAGGCGACGCGCTGGTGCTTGAGGCAACACCCGACGCGCTGGACGAATTTCGCAGCACGCTAGACCTGCATGTCGCCGACGCCGACCGCGAAGACCGCCTGCGCGCCGATGGCGAAGGGGTCGAGATCATCGAGGTCGTGGTCACCAGCGATTCCCGACTGAACGGCCGGTCGGCTCAGGCGGTCGGCCTGTCGTGGCGGCAGCGCTCCGTGCTGCTGGGGGTATCGCGGCGCGGCAAACGCATCACCTCGCAACTGCGCAAGACCGAGCTGCAGGTGGGTGATATTCTGCTGCTGCTCGTGCCCCGCGATACCGCGTCCCATGTGGTCGAATGGCTGGGCGTGCTGCCCCTTGCTGACCGCGGGTTGGCAGTGACCGAAAACCACAAGGTCTGGCTGGCCATCGGCCTGTTTGGCGGCGCGGTCACGGCGGCGAGCTTTGGGTTGATCTACCTGCCCGTCGCCCTGGGGCTGGTCGTCATCGCTTATGTGCTGGCACGGATCGTCCCGCTGTCGGAGCTGTACACCCATATCGAATGGCCGGTCGTCGTCTTGCTGGGGTCGATGATCCCGTTGGGGGCGGCGCTCGAAAGCTCTGGCGGGACGGAGCTGATTGCCGGCGCGCTTGTCGGATTGACCCAAGGGCTGCCCGCATGGGTGGTGCTGACGGTGCTGATGCTGGTCACCATGACCCTGTCGGATGTGCTGAACAATACCGCCACCACCATCGTCGCCGCCCCCGTGGGCATCCAGATGGCGGCAAGCCTTGATGTCTCGCCCGACCCGTTCCTGATGGCGGTCGCCGTCGCCGCATCGAGCGCATTCCTGACGCCCATCGGGCATAAGAACAACACGCTGATCCTTGGTCCCGGGGGCTATAGCTTTGGCGATTACTGGCGTATGGGGCTGCCGCTTGAGATCATCGTCGTCGCGGTGTCCATTCCGGCTATTCTGGTGTTCTGGCCGCTTTAGGGCGCGCGACCATTGGAGGTGCCGGGGGCCAGCCCCCGGACCCCCGGGATTTTTGCCATTTGGAAGCGCGGGAACGGTGCTACCAGAAGAGCGGGATCATCATGGAGACGAGCAGCGACATCGACAGGTTGAGCGGAATGCCGATGCGCATGAAGTCGGTGAAACGGTAGCCGCCCGGCCCATAGACCAGCGTATTGGTCTGGTAGCCGATGGGGGTTGCAAAGGCGCAAGACGCCGCGATCATCACCGCCACGACCAAGGGGCGCGGGTCCATGCCAAGTGCGGCCCCCAGGCTGATGGCAATCGGTGTCATGATCACCGCCACCGCGTTGTTCGACACGATCTCTGTCAGGGTTGTCGTCAGCAGGAACACCGCGAAGATCACATAGAAAGGCGACAGCGTGCCGAGGAAGGGTGCGATATTGTCAACGATCAGGCTGATCGCGCCGGAGTTTTGTAACCCTGCCCCGACCGCAAGCATCGAGAAGATCAGTGCCAGCAGCCGGCCATCGACAAAGCTGAAGGCCTCTTCCGCGTCGATACAGCCCGTGACCAGGACCAACGCCACGGCCAGCACGGCCAGTAGCAGGATCGGCGCGACGTTCAGCGCGGCCAAGACCACGATTCCCACCAGCGCCGCGATGGCGATCGGGGCATGCCCCCGCCGGAAGGCCCGTGCGGACGGCTGCGAGACGTCGACCATATCCATATCCGAGGCAAGGCGCTGGATATCCTCCATCGCGCCTTCAAGCAGCAGCGTGTCACCGACCTTGACGATGAGGTCGTCAAGCTGGCGACCGATGTTCTGGTTCCGCCGGTGTACCGCCAAAGGGTACACCCCATAGCGCCGGCGCAGACGCAGCGCCCCGAGCGTGCGGCCTACCATCTTGCAGCCCGGCGTGATCAGCACCTCTACGGTCGAGGTTTCCACCGCCGACACCTGATCGACACGCTTGAGCTCTTTATTCGCCTGAAGGCTGAGCAGCTCGGTCATCTGGGTCCGCAGAACCACACGGTCACCGACCCGCAGTTCGACACTGGCCAGATCGCGGCGCAACGATTGATCGCCGCGCACCACGTCGATCAGCCGCACGCCTTCGCGTTTGAACAGTTGCACGTCAAGCACCTCGCGCCCGATCAGGTTGGAGTCGGGCGGGATCACGGCTTCGGTGAAGAACTTCATCTTGGAGCGGTCCGACAGCATATTCGCCATACTGTCGCGCGCGGGCAGCAGTTTGGGCGCGAAGACGGCCATATAGATCAGGCCCCAGGCGCAGACGACCAGACCGATGGGCAGGATTTCGAAAATGCCAAACGGCTCCAGCCCTTGCGACCGTGCGACACCGTCCACCAGAAGGTTGGTCGAGGTCCCGATCAGCGTCAGGGAGCCGCCCATGATCGCCGCATAGCTCAGCGGGATCAGCAGTTTGGAGGCTTTGGTGCCAAGCGTCTGGCTGAGCTGCACCACGACCGGAATCATCACCACCACCACGGGCGTGTTGTTCATCACCGCCGAGGCCGCCATGACGGCCACGATCACGCCCACCACCGCCGTTTTCGGATGCGTCTTGGCATAGCGTTCGGCCATGCGCGTCAGCACATCCAGCGCGCCCGTGCGCACCAGCGCGCCCATCACGATGAACATCGCGGCAATGGTCCAGGGGGCAGAGTTCTGCAGCACCGCCTGCGCATCGTCATAGGGCAAGATGCCAAGCGCCAGCATGATGGCCGCCCCTGACAGGGCCACGACCTCGGTCGGGAGGGATTCGCGCAGGAACATGACGAACATGATCACAACGACGGTCAATGCCAGGATGGCAGAGGTGCTATCCGACAGGTTTAGAAAGTCCATTCAGGTATATCCGGCCTTGGGCAGATGAAAATCAAACTGCAGTGTCGTTGATTGCAACGTCCACGGCAAGCGTCGCCTTGGGGCAAGCGTCAGATGCGCCTGCCATGCGCTATTCCGGATACGGGTCTAAAGCGTGCCAGCCGCAACGCGGTCAGGGCGCGCTTTGCTGCAGCTTGCCGCCCTGACGCACGGGCACGATACGAGTCGCCTTGCCGGTGCGGTCGTCGGTTTCGATATAGACGCCGGATAGGGTCGCTTCTTCGTTGGCCGGGGTGAAGCGGTCTTTGGGCATGCCGGTGATGAAGCGGCGCAATGGCTCTGTTTTCTCCATGCCAATCACCGAATGGTAATCGCCGCTCATGCCTGCATCTGTCAGATAGGCCGTCCCGCCCGGCAGGATCATCGCGTCAGACGTGGGCACATGGGTATGCGTGCCCACAACAAGGCTGGCGCGGCCATCACACCAATGCCCCATCGCCATCTTTTCCGACGTCGCCTCGCAATGCATATCGACAATCACCGCCGATGCCATGCCGCCCAGAGGGTGGGTCTTGAGCACAGGCTCAAGCGCCGAGAACGGATCGTCAAAGGGGCGTTTCATGAAGACCTGACCAAGCGCCTGGGTGACCAGCACCTTGCGCCCGTTCTTGGCGGTGAACAGACGCGCGCCCTTGCCCGGTGCGTTTTTCGAAAAATTCAGCGGCCGGATGACACGCGGCTCCTGCTCGATAAAGCTCAGCATGTCTTTTTGGTCAAAGGCGTGGTCGCCCAGGGTCAGACAATCGGCCCCTGCGTCCAGCAGCGTTTTGGCGTGGCTGCCAGACAGCCCCATGCCAGAGGTGGCGTTTTCACCGTTCACCACCACAAAATCCAGCTTCCATTCCGTCCGCAGACGGGGAAGGTTTTCGTTGATTGCGCGGCGGCCCGCGCGGCCCATGACATCGCCGAGGAAGAGTATTTTCATGCCCCAAGCGTTAGGCTGCGCAGCGCCCGAGGGCAAGGGGCGGAGCTGCGGTTTTTGCGCGCGGGGTGCGGGCGCGCCTAGGCGATCTCGATCACGCCCGTCTCTGTCACGATCAGACCAAGCGGCTGGTCGGTGGGTTCAAGCGGCAGATCGTCAACCTCTTGGCCCGCAAAGGCAAAACCGATCGCCAAGGTCGCCCGCCGCTCACGCAGCTGTTCCAGCGTGCGGTCATAAAACCCGCCGCCATACCCCAGTCGCCCGCCAGTGCGGTTGAACGCCAGCAGCGGGACGATCACGATTTCAGGGTCAAAGAAATGCTCGACAGCGGGGATCTGAGCGCCAAAGGCACCGTCCACCAACGGGGTATCCGGGGTCCAGCGCGAAAACCGCAAAGGCTGCGCCGCGCCCATGATCACCGGCACGCCCACGGGGCCGTGGGCCGCCGCCTCGGCCATGGCGGGGCGCGGGTCAATCTCTGTGCGTATGGGTAAAAAACCGGACAGCGGGACGCCGCGATACCCCGCGAGCACTTCGCTCAGATAGCCGGCTTGCGCGGCGTTGGCACCATCAAACAGCGGCTTGCGACGGGCAAAGGCCGCCTTGCGCGCTGCCGCCTTGACCGCCGCCATATCCGTCACAGCAAGACCGCCGCCGCCAGCCCCAGAAAGGCGAAGAAGCCCACGACATCCGTCACCGTGGTCACAAAAGCACCAGAGGCAAGGGCCGGATCCACGCCAAAACGTTCCAGCAGGATCGGGATGCCCGTCCCCGCAAGCCCCGCCACGACCATATTGATCACCATCGCCGTCGCGATCACATAGCCAAGCGCGGGTGACCCGAACCACAGGATGCCGACGATCCCCATGATGATCGCGAAAATCAGGCCATTCACCAGCCCCACAAGACATTCACGCCGGATCACGCGCCAGACGTTCGATCCGGTCAAATCCCGAGTCGCGATGGCGCGCACGGCCACGGTCAGGCTTTGCGTACCTGCATTCCCCCCCATAGAGGCCACGATGGGCATCAACACCGCCAACGCCACGATCTGCGCGATCGCCGCCTCGAACTGCGAAATCACCATAGAGGCCGCGATGGCCGTCACCAGGTTCACCGCCAGCCAGGGCAACCGCTGCTTGGTCGTCTCGATCACACGGTCAGACAGCGACCCTTCGCCAACACCGGCCAGACGCAGGATGTCTTCTTCGTGTTCCTCGTCCAGCACCGACATGGCGTCATCAATGGTGATCACCCCGATCAAACGCCCCTCGTCATCGACAACGGGCGCAGAGATCAGGTGATACTGGTTGAACGCATAGGCGACATCGCCCTCGTCTCGCAGGGCGGGAATGACCTGAAACGTATCCTCCAGAATGTCGCGCATGGGGGTGGCGCGTTTGGACCGCATCAGCTTGCCAAGAGTGACATTGCCCACAGGGTGCAACCGCGGATCAACCATGACGATGTGATAGAACTGGTCCGGCAGGTCTTCCTCGGGCGTGGCGCGCAGGTGATCAATCGCCTCGCCCACGGTCCAGTGTTCGGGGGCCATCACGACTTCGCGCTGCATCAAACGACCAGCAGAATATTCGGGATAGGTCAGCGCCTGTTCGACAGCGACCCGGTCCGCATCTTCCAGGGCCCCCAGAATGGTCTCGGCCTGCGCATCCTCAAGGTCTTCGATCAGATCGACAACATCATCGCTGTCCATGTCGCGCACGGCGTCCGACAATACCTCGGGCGTCAGAATCGCAACGACTTCCTCGCGGATCGATTCGTCGAGCTCCGACAGAATCTCACCATCGAACTCGCGGTCATAGAGCCGGATCAGCTTGGTCCGTTCAAAGGCGCTGATCTGTTCCAGAAGGTCGGCGATGTCGGCCGCGTGCAGCGGCTCCATCAGCTCTGTCAGCTTGGCGGCGTCATCGATTTCCACCGCATAGAGAATGGACGCCACGGCCTTCTTGTTCAGCCGATATGCCTCGCCTTCATCCTCGGCGTCGGGGGAGAGTTCAAGTTCCTGTGCGTCGTCAACCATGGCTGCCCCCACTTGCGATTTTGCGCAGACCATAAGCGTGCCACAGCGCGGATACAATGGCGCGGAACCCTGCGCTATCGGATTGTCGGCACGGCGGGCTGCGGTTAGACAGGCGGCATGAAAACACAAACACTCCTCCTCGGCCAAACGCTCCGGTTTACGGGCAATCCCCTCTCTGACCCGTGGGAGGAGACGGTTCATATCGACAGCGACGGTGGCGTGCTGATTGAAGGCGCGCAGATCAAGGCCGTGGGCCGCGCCGACGACCTGCGCAAGGCGCACCCGCAGGCGACGGTGCAGGACTATGGCGACCGGCTGATCTGTCCGGGGTTTGTGGACGCCCACGTGCATTATCCGCAGACCGCCATCATCGCGAGCTGGGGCAAACGGCTGATCGACTGGCTCAACAGCTATACCTTCCCCGAGGAAATGCGCCTGTCAGACCCCGCCTATGCCCGCGACATCGCCGGGCGCTATCTGGATCTGACCCTGGCCAACGGCACGACCACTGTCTGCTCTTTCGCCACCATCGCCCCCACCAGCGTCGACGCGATATTCGACGCGGCAGCAGAGCGTGGTCAGCGGATCGTGGCGGGCAAGACCTGCATGGACCGCAACGCCCCCGACGGGCTGCGCGATACGGCGCAATCGGCCTATGACGACAGCAAGATGCTGATCGACCGCTGGCACGGCAAAGGCCGCGCCAGCTATGCGATTACGCCCCGTTTCACGCCGACCTCGACGCCGGAGCAACTCGCGGCCCTGGGTGCGCTCTGGACCGAGCGCCCCGACTGCCTGATGCAGACGCACCTGAGCGAACAGATCGACGAGATCGCTTGGGTACAAGACCTTGTACCCCACGCCCGCGATTATCTGGACACCTACGAGGAACACGGGCTGGTGCGTGATCGCGCCGTCTTTGGCCATGCCATCCACCTGACCCCGCGCGAGATCGACCGCCTTGCCGACAGCGGCGCATCGGTGGTGCATTGTCCCACTTCGAACACCTTCATCGGATCGGGACTGTTCGACATGGCGCATATCGCCGCGCAGCAGATACCGATTGGCTTGGCCACGGACACCGGCGGCGGATCGTCGTTCTCGATGCTGCGCACAATGGCTGCGGCCTATGAGATCGGTCAACTGCGCGGCACCCCCACCCATGCGGCGCAGTTGATGTGGCTTGCCACCGCCGGCTCTGCCCGCAGCCTGCATCTGCACGAAAAGATCGGCACACTCGCCGAAGGCTTCGAGGCCGATATCACCGTGCTCGACCTCGCCTCCACCCCCGCGATCAAGCAGCGCAGCGACAATGCGCACAGCATATGGGATCAGCTTTTCGCCACAATCATGATGGGCGACGACCGCGCCATCAGCGATGTCTGGGTCAACGGGGTGCGCCGAGGCTGACGCCAGCCTCCTTCATTTTGCCTTTAAACTCCCCGCGGCGCGTCCCGTAGGCGCGCCTTGCGAGACGGCTTCGGGCCCATCCTAACAGGGTGCGGCCAGAACCATTGCCCAAATCCGGTCCGGCCCCTGAAACAGGCCAAAACCCGTGGCATTCCGGCTCATCATATTGCGATAATGCGGTGCCGACTGCGCCCATCCCCGCATGACCTGCGTCAGATCCCCCTGCCCCTTGGCAAGATTCTCGGCCACATAGCACCAGCGATAGCCCTGCGCCCGCACTCGATCACCAACACCAGACCCATCGCGCCCCGTGTGCGAGAAATATCCGTGCCGCGCCATGTCCAGCGCATGTGCCCGTGCGGCGGCCTCTAGCCGCGGCGCATAGGACAGCGGGGCCACACCCTGCTGCGCGCGCATGGCATTCAACATCTGAACCGCCTGTGGCTCGGCGCGCAAAGGCGATATCGCGGCAATCAACAGAGCCACGGCCAAAGCCAGCCTTCGCAGAATATTCATACCGTCAACTCCCCCACCTTCGCGCTCCCCGCGTCTCTACTTCCTCCCGAGATCGAGGCACGCGTGTTTATATCGCGTCCCGCAGCGCCCGCGCGAGCTTGTTTTGCTGCGCGATCTGCGCGGGTAGATCTATGGTCACGACCTGCCCGTCCCGTACGACGCTGCGCCCTTCAACAAGCAAATCGCGGACTGTTGTCGGCCCTGCGAGCAGCAACGCTGCCGGATCCCAGCTCCCGGCGCTTTCAATCCCGCTCACGTCCCAGATGGCGATGTCTGCCCGCGCGCCCACCTCGATCCGCCCGCATTCGGGGCGGCCCAAGATGTCTGCACCGCCGCGCGTGGCAATCTCGAGCGCTTCGCGTGCGCTCATCGCATCCGCCCCGCCAGCAACGCGCTGCAAAAGCATCGCCTGCCGAGCCTCTGCGACAAGATTACCGGCGTCATTGCTTGCGGATCCATCGACCCCGAGCCCCACGGGAACCCCGGCATCTCGCATCGCACGAAGGGGCGCGATCCCCGAGCCCAAGCGGCAGTTCGAACAAGGGCAATGTGCAACGCCAGTCTTGGTCTGCGCGAATAACGCGATCTCGCTCGGGTCGAGCTTCACGCAATGGGCATGCCAGACATCGGGTCCGACCCAGCCCAGATCTTGTGCATATTGACCCGGACGACAGCCGAATTGCGCTAATGAATAGGCGATATCCTCCTCGTTCTCGGCAAGATGCGTATGCAGCATCACGCCTTTGTCCCGCGCCAACAGCGCTGCGTCCCGCATCAGGTCCCGACTTACCGAGAAGGGCGAACAGGGCGCGATGCCAACCCGACACATGGAAGAGGCCGATGGATCGTGAAAACCGTCGATCACACGAATGCAATCCTCCAGTATCGCAGCCTCGCGTTCCACCAAAGCGTCAGGTGGCAACCCACCGTCGCTTTCCCCGATGCTCATCGCGCCGCGCGTGGGCTGAAACCGCACCCCGATCTCTGCCGCGGCGTGTATTGTATCCTCCAACCGGCTGCCGTTCGGATACATATACAGGTGGTCCGAGCTTAAGGTGCAGCCGGACAAGGCAAGCTCTGCCAACCCCACCTGAGCCGAGACATACATGTGATCCGGCGTAAACCGCGCCCAGATCGGATAAAGCGTTTTAAGCCAGCCAAACAGCAGCGCGTCCTGCCCCCCCGGCACCGCCCGCGTCAGACTTTGATAAAGGTGGTGATGGGTGTTCACCAACCCTGGCGTCACAACGCACCCTGATGCTTCTATCACCTCCCCTTCAGTTGTCAGGTTTTGTCCCACCGCCACGACAACCCCATCGCGCAGCAAAACATCAGCCGATACCAATTCGCGCCGCGTCTCATCCATCGTCAAAAGATAATCAGCGTTGCGTATCAGCAGTTCGGTCATATCGGACAATTCCTAACAAACTCTAAAGCTTCGGCGTGAATATCGGCATTGGCCGCCGCGATGGCACGTCCCCCATGATGGGCGGGGCCGCCATCCCAGTCGGTAACGATGCCACCGGCGGCATGGACAAGGGCGATTGGTGCTTGAATATCATAGGGTTGCAGGCCCGCTTCGATGACCAGATCGACCTGCCCCGAGGCCACCAAAGCATAAGCATAGCAATCCATCCCAAAGCGCGCCAAACGCGCGTGTCGCGCCACCTCGGCAAAGGCGGCCCCTTCGGATGTCGTCCCGACTTCTGGAAAAGTAGTGAAAACGGTCGCCTGTGAAAGTGCACGCGCCCCACGCGTCCGCAGCGGATGAACGCCAGACGGGCCCGACACCTCTGCTTGGCCGCTGTGCCCAACAAAACGCTCGCGAATATAGGGCTGGTCGATGATCCCGAAAAACGGCCCATCCGCATTGCTGACCGCGATCAACACGCCCCAGGTCGGCGTGCCGGAGACAAAACCCCGCGTGCCGTCAATGGGGTCCAAAACCCAGGTGAGCCCGGACGTCCCTTCCGCGATACCATATTCTTCGCCCAGGATGGCGTCGTTGGGGCGTTCGCGCGCCAAGATATCGCGCATGGCCCGTTCGGCCGCACGATCGGCTTCTGTGACGGGATCATAGCCCGACTGGAATTTGTTGTCCGCAATCAGATCTGCTTGACGAAAATGGGGAAGTATCGCGGCACGGGCGGCGTCCGCCAGCAAATGGCCCACACGCAATATATCGGGATCGGAGTGCATATTTGGTATCATAGCTACCGATCTGACACTTTCGCCAGATCCTTGCAAGATAACACTTCCCGCTAAAGGTTAAGCCACATCACTGAGGACACGCGCCAGTTCGAACAGGCGGCGACGCTGGTTTTCGGGGATCGCATAGTAAGAGCGGATCAAATCCATCGCCTCTTTATCGCCGCTCAGATCCGCGGGGATATTGTCCAAGGCCTTTTCGGGCTGCGGTTTTTCGGCTTCCAGACCTTCAAAGAAATGCGAAACGTCCACGTTCAGGGCAAAGGCGATGTCCCAAAGTCTGGACGCGCTGACACGGTTTGCACCGGTTTCATACTTTTGGATTTGCTGGAATTTTATGCCAACAAGTTCTGCTAAGCGCTGCTGTGTCATGCCTGTCAGCCAACGGCGCTGCCGTATTCGCTGACCAACATGAACATCTACTTTATGAGGCATCACGATCTTCTTTCTAACTCAGCGCCCATAATTTCGACGCTTGTATTTGTGGAGAGGAAGTGACCAATTCACGTGGTCATTTCCGACAAAACGTGCTACTTGCAAATATACTCACTATGCGCAAATAAAATGAAAATGGACATACGTTCAGTTATCATTCCAATCAGCGCCAGCACTTAATCAAGCGTTGTTTCTGCGAGAAAAATACCCCTTATACGCGAACTGAACGTAGCAAGCGTTCGGGAACTCGCAAAACTTTTTACCTGAGCCGAGCACCATAAATTCGCCGCAATGCTGTGTGTCAGCATTTCCAACACATTGAGACCCGCTCCTCTCACGCTCAAGAATACCATATTTGTCAGTAAGATAGCCCCGCCCGTCAGCTTCGCCACTACATTCTGCGCGGGTGCGCGATGTTTTGCTCACGGCACCCGAATACCGCCTGATTAGCGCTAATAACGAAAACGTTACGGCACAATTGCGCCCGTCGCGGGGAAGAATCATCTTTTTCATGGGCAAAAGGCTTGCAGTCTAAACCTTAAAATACCGTTCAGAGCCGCGAGAACGACGCAGCAAAGCGCCGCGACGCAAAATTCGCAAACGCGTTAGGCAAATCTTCATATCCCTTCTTTAGCTCATTCATCACGGACACGCAGATGTGCAACCGAAAGGCTGCGTGTTTCGACGGTAGAAATGCCTATGTTGCGCCACATTTGGCAAAGCAAAACGCCAATAGTGCCCGCTGCGCTAGAATTGGATGCGAAAGCTCTTGAAAACAAAGACGTGTGTGCCGATATTTGACCCAATACCGAGGTCGGAGAACCGACTTTGCAACACGTCTATTATTTGGAGGATATTCATGGCCGACGTGAACACAATCCGGTCTGCGGCCGGATCCCGCGCCGCCGCTATCGATGAAGGGCTGCGCACCCATATGAATAAGGTGTATGGCACCATGTCGATTGGCATGTTGATCACCTTTGCAGCGGCTTGGGCCATTTCCGGCTTGGCCGTGACGACCGATCCTTCCGGCGCGGTTGCGCAGATTGGCACGGACAAGTACCTGACTTCCTTCGGCTCTGCGCTGTATATGTCGCCGCTGAAATGGGTTGTGATGTTTGCACCTTTGGCGTTTGTCTTCGGCTTGGGTGCCGCGATGAATAAAATCTCGGCCGCGACTGCGCAGACATTGTTCTATGTTTTCGCTGCCGTCATGGGCGTTTCGATCAGCTCGATCTTTCTGGTCTTTACGGGTTATTCCATCATCCAGATTTTCTTGATCACCTCGATCGCTTTCGCGGGGCTGTCGCTTTGGGGCTACACCACGAAAAAGGATATCTCCGGCTGGGGTAGCTTCCTGATCATGGGCGTCATCGGCCTGGTTGTTGCGTCGATCGTGAATATCTTCCTCGCCTCCCCTGCCCTTGTGTTCGCGATCTCGGCTATCGGCGTTCTGATTTTCGCTGGCCTCACCGCCTATGACACGCAGAACATCAAGAACACTTACTTGGCGCACGCACATCACGGTGACCAAGAATGGCTGCAGAAGTCCGGTATCATGGGCGCATTGAGCCTGTACCTGAACTTCATCAACATGTTCATGATGTTGCTGCAATTGTTCGGCAACCGCGAATAACAGACTGCCCCACGACGCGGGGAAATACCTAAGAACGAGCGCCCATCGACATCCGTTCGGTGGGCGCTTTCTTTTGCCCTAGGCGCTATCACAACCGTCGGCCCGACTACCTAATCTGCCCGCGACGCTTCCGCTTAACTGCGATCCATCTAAGCAGTCTGTTCAGTGACATTCGGCTCTACAAGCGTGCCGACACGACCTTGCGACTGTACGTCTTCCAGCCGGGCGCACAGAAAGGCACATCCGCAGAGGAGCGAACCTCCTCTCGAAATATTCACTGAAGTGGTGATTTCAAAGGTCTCAGCTTAGGTGCCAGCTCACCCCCGACCAAGCTAAACCGCAACGTGGAAGGCTTGCCCCAACGCAGCGGTCACGGCCATCGCAAGCGCGCCCCAGACCACCGCACGAATAATCGCCGAGCGCATGGGCGCACCGCCAAGCCGCGCACCGCCACCGCCAAGCAGTGCCAGAGCGAGCACAGCGGTCACGGCAATCGCGATCAAAGCGTACCCGGCAGGGGCGACAAGTGCTGCGATCAACGGAAAGGCCCCACCCAGAGCGAAGGCGAGCGCGGAGGCCCCGGCGGCCTGCAGCGGATTCGCTTGCCCTGCCAGGCCAAACATACCGAGCTCCTCGCGCGCATGCGCACCAAGAGCGTCGTGGTCGGTCATCTGCGTGGCAACCTTGACGGCGAGCGCGGCATCGACGCCGCGGTTCTCCAACCCTTCGGCAAGCTCTTCCAGCTCGTAGTCCGGGTCTTCCTCCAGCGCGATACGCTCACGCTCCAGATCGGCGGCTTCCACATCGGCCTGCGCCGAGACAGAGACATACTCCCCCGCGGCCATGGACAGTGCGCCCGCGGTCAATCCGGCGAAACCGGTCAGGGCGACATTTCCGGTCGCCATCCCCGCCGAGGTAACGCCGACCAGAAGGCTAGAGATGGAAACAATCCCGTCATTCGCCCCCAGTACAGCGGCGCGCAACCAGTTGCTCCGGTTGATGTAATGGCCTTCTTTGGGCATTGCCCGTCTCCTTGCGATCACATCCGGTACTCAGCCGCGACAGCAGGGCTGTTCCCATGTCCGAGGTAGAAAAACGCAAAAGGCCGCGCACGAGGCGCGGCCTTCATATCGCGTCGACGGTAAGATCTTACTTGATCTTGCCTTCTTTGTATTCAACGTGCTTACGAATAACGGGGTCGTACTTTTTGATGACCATTTTCTCGGTCATGGTACGTGCGTTTTTCTTGGTTACGTAGAAATGGCCTGTGCCCGCGGACGAGTTCAGACGGATCTTGATCGTGGTTGGCTTCGCCATAGTCGTTCTCCTGCAACGACGAGCAGGCCGCTGATCGACCGCTCGTGAAATCCTGAGTTTTGGGTTCTAGTCACGCCTGCGCCTGAGTCAACCGCTATTTCCTGCCCATGGCCCAAACGAACCGGAAAAATTGAAGTTTTCCGGACCAAGCCCCCGAAGAACAGGGATAAAGACCATGATTATGCGCGGAAGGCCTATAAGCCGGATTTTGTCCCCGCTTTGCGACAGGGGATGACCATTCCTCTGACCATGCAGTTGCCTGCACAGCTACAGCTGCCAACCCGGACCTGCTGGGGCAGAAGTGGCCCCGCCTTGCCTGTTGCCAGACGCGGCGCGCGGTCCCTATTTGGCATTGCTCCCGGTGGGGCTTGCCTTGCCAGAGATGTTACCACCTCCGCGGTGCGCTCTTACCGCACCGTTTCACCCTTACCTCCCCGGTGGTATCGGTTGCCCGACCCGTCGAAGCGGCGGTCTGTTTTCTGTGGCGCTTTCCGTCGGGTTACCCCGCCCGGGCGTTACCCGGCACCGTTTCTTCTAGGAGTCCGGACTTTCCTCGACCTTGTTGCCAAGACCGCGGCCATCCAGCCTTCCGCGCGCTGCACGCCTAGCGCCTAACTTCAGGTGGGGTCAATCAGTTTCACCCGCCGCGATGCCTTCGGCGAGGATTTTTAACCATTTGGAAACGGGTGTGGTGCTAGAGATCATGCCCGAGGGTCATATCCGCGGCGCAGAGCGGCCCCTTGCGCCAGGGGGCATACCGCAGACGCGTGCTGTGCAGCAGAAGGTCAATATCATCGGTGGCGGTGTAGCCTGCCGCATGTGCCGCCGCGATAAAGGCCGCCGGTGTGGGGTCGGATCCGCGGTCGTTTTCCGCGTACCGACTGCCTTTGCCGGCAAGGTTCTGACGCGCCAGACGTGGCCAGTCGAATCGCGGTCCGGGGTCGATCTTGCGTCCGGGGGCCATATCCGAATGGCCGATGACCCCTTCGGGCAGGATCGACCACCGCTCCATAATCCCCCGCAGCAGGGTTTCGAGCGTGACCATCTGCGGTTCGGAGAAGGGGTGATTGCCGCGGTTATCCAGCTCTATCCCGATAGAGCGTGAATTGATGTCATCGCGACCCTGCCATTCCCCTGCACCGGCATGCCAGGCACGCTGGTCTTCCGGGACAAGTGGTACAGTCTCGCCCTTGCCCGTGATCAGATAGTGGGCCGAGACTTCGGCCGCAGGGTCGCAAAGACGCGCGCAAGCCGCTTCTGCACTGTCCATCGCGGTATAGTGGAGCACGATCAAAGAGGGCCGCAGCCCGTTGCGGCGCGGCCCATGGTTCGGGGAAAGGTAGCGGTCAGGCGCGTCTGCCATAGGGCCTAGCCCTGCACCCCTTTGCGATAGGGGCTCGGGTCCCAGTTGCAGGCGTATCCGTCGCCGTCAGGGTCCATGCCGGAGCGGTCCTTTTCAGGGCCGCCCGCACTGAGGAAGGCGATCTGCGCCTGATCCGGGTGCGAATACTGGGCGCAGGCCCGTGCGAATTTGCGCTGCTTGTTGAACCCCCGACGGGTGTAGATCGGGGTGCCGACGGCGTGATTGTTCTGCAAAGCATAGGCCACGATATTGGGCCCGGCATCGGCGCGGTCCGGCAGGGCTTCGGGTTGCACCACACGGTATTGCGCGCGGTTGGCCGCGATGCGGGCCGCGTCGCCTTCGATGCTGCGCTCATCGGCCACGGCGTCAAAGTTGTTCTCTTGCGATATTCCCCCTGCTCCCAGCACCGGTGGCGCAGGGTTGGACGGGCTGGCGTTCACAGGGGCCACGCCCGAATTGGTCGCGGCATCATTGCCAAGCCCACCGGGGCGCGTGGCATCCAGGATACGTGCCGTTTCAGCAGCCGTCGCCGCGGCGGAACCATCATCGACAGCGTCCAGCGGCGTGGCGTCCACCGAGGCGGGTGCCGGCATCGTTGCCACCGCCCCGCCTGCCAAAGCTGTATCCCGCTGGGATTGCGCGGCGTCGAACGACCCGTCAAAACCGACACCCCGTCCACTGTCGGGGATTGCGGGCTGGCAGGCCGCCAGGGCGAGCCCCAAGGCTGCAACAATTGAACAACGTATCATCATCGGACCTGCTTTATCTGCTCTGGTTTATCGGCGGGGGTTTACCACCATTTCTGCGGCTTGGCTACAAAGCCCGCCGCCTGCTCCAGCGCATAGGCGGTAGACAGCAGATCGGCCTCTTCCCATGGGCGTCCGATCAGCTGCAAGCCAAGCGGCAGGCCGGTCTCGCTGGTGCCGGTGGGCAATGCGATACCGGGCAGCCCCGCGAGGTTCACGGTGACCGTGAAGACGTCGTTCAGATACATCGCCACAGGGTCCGTATCCGTCATCTCGCCCAGACCGAAGGCCGCCGAGGGCGTGGTCGGGGTCAGGATGCTGTCGATACCGGCCGCAAAGGCGTCTTCGAAGTCTTTCTTGATCAACGTGCGGACCTTGCGCGCCCGGTTGTAGTAGGCGTCGTAGAAGCCCGCGCTTAGCACATAGGTACCGACCATGACACGGCGCTGCACCTCGGCCCCGAAGCCTTCGGCGCGGGTCTTTTCGTACATCTCGGTGATGCCGTCGCCGTGGTCCAGCTTGGCGCGGTGACCATAGCGTACCCCGTCATAGCGGGCGAGGTTCGACGAGGCTTCCGCCGGTGCGATCACGTAATAGGCAGGCAAGGCGTATTTCGTATGCGGAAGAGAGATATCAACGATCTCGGCCCCGGCGTCGCGCAGCATGGCGATACCGTCCTGCCACAGCTTGTCGATCTCGGCAGGGATACCGTCGATGCGGTACTCCCGCGGGATGCCGATCTTTTTGCCACGGATGTCGCCGGTCAAGGCGGCTTCGAAATCAGGGACCGCCAGCTCGGCGGAGGTGCTGTCCTTGGGGTCATACCCCGCCATGGCTCCCAGCATGATCGCCGCATCGCGCACGGTCTTGGTCATCGGGCCCGCCTGATCCAGCGACGAGGCAAAGGCCACGACGCCCCAGCGGGAGCAGCGGCCGTAGGTCGGCTTGATCCCCACGGTGCCGGTAAAGGCCGCAGGCTGGCGGATCGAGCCGCCGGTATCTGTGCCGGTGGCCGCGAGACAAAGATCCGCCGCCACAGCTGCCGCCGACCCACCCGAAGATCCGCCGGGTGTCAGCGCTGTTTCATCGCCCGAACGCCGCCACGGGTTGACGGCATTGCCATACACGGAGGTTTCATTGGACGATCCCATCGCGAATTCATCCATGTTGAGCTTGCCCAACATGACGGCCCCGCTGTCCAGCAGGTTCTGCGATACGGTGCTTTCATACTCGGGCAAGAAGCCTTCAAGGATGCGCGACGCCGCTTGCGACGGCACCCCTTTGGTGCAGAACAGATCCTTGATACCGATGGGCAGACCACACATGGCAGGGGCATCGCCGGATTTGATCCGCGCATCGGCTGCCTTGGCCTGATCCATCGCCAGATCACCGGTGTGGTGGACAAAAGCGTTCAGCGCGCCCGCGCCTTCGATCGCGCTCAGACATGCCGCCGTCAGCTCGGCCGAGCTCACATCCCCCTTGCGCAGCGCGTCACGTGCATCGGCAAGGCCCAGTTTATTCAGATCAGCCATTATTCAACCACCTTCGGAACCGCAAAAAATCCTTCGCGCGCGTCGGGCGCATTGGCCAGCACCTTGGCCTGCTGGTCGCCATCGCGCACCACGTCCTCGCGCTTTTTCAACACCTGTGGCGTGACTGATGTCATCGGCTCTACCCCGTCGACATCGACTTCGTTCAACTGCTCGATAAATCCGAGGATATTGTTGAACTCTTGCGCCAGCGCGGGCAAGGCGTCGGGTTCGACCTTGATGCGGGCCAGTTTCGCCACCCGTGCGGCTGTGGACTCGTCAATGGACATGGGCGCTCCTTCATCTGATTGGGTGCCGTTTATCGCCCCCTGACCGCCCCCGCAAGTCTGGGGGCTGCCTCTGACCCGCAATCGCGCCGGTTGATCCTTCATTTTGCCAAATAAACTCCCGCCGGAGGCTCCCCAAAGCGGCATCACGCGCTACAGTCCGCTAAAGACACGGAATAAGGGAGACCCAAATGGATATCATCTGGCTAGGCCACGGCAGCTTTCGCATCGAGATCGAGGATCAGATTCTGCTGATCGACCCCTGGCTCACCGGCAATCCGATGCTGGACGACGCGCAGCACGAGGCCGCACTGGCAGGCGTGACGCAAATCCTGGTGACCCACGGGCATTTCGACCACACCCAGGACCTCAAGATGGTGGCCGAGAAAACCGGAGCGCCGGTTGCAGGCATGGTCGAACTGATGGGCTATTTCAGCGCGCAGGGCGTGGAGAACACCATCGGATTCAACAAAGGCGGCACCATCCGCTGCGGCAAGGTCGATGTGACCATGGTCCCCGCGTCACATTCCTCTTCCGTCGATGGGGACGCGGGGCCTGTCTATATGGGGGCCGAGATCGGCTTTATGATCAAGGGCGAAGGCCGCACGATCTATGTCACGGGCGATACGGATATTATGGCGGATATGGATTGGATGGGCGACTACCACAAACCCGACATCGGCATTCTCAGCGCGGGCGGCCATTTCACCATGGATATGGCCGGTGCGGTCTATGCGGCGAAACGGTATTTTGACTTCAAGACCGTCATCCCCTGCCACTACCGTACCTTCGACGCGCTTGAACAATCGGCGCAGGTGTTGATCGACGGCTTGCCCGGCGTGGATGTGATCGAGCCCGAGGTGCTTAAACCGATCAGCCTGTAAAACGGCCTAATTAACAGAACCGGCGCGATCCCCGATGAAACAAAGGGTGTCGTTGGCGCGCAGGGCGATGGTGTCTTGATCAAACGCAGCTTTGCGCGCCTCTGCTGGATCAAGCGCCAGCGTGGCGCAGACCTCGAACGCGGTATCGCTGAGGCGGTGGTAGGCGTAGGGCGCGCCCGTTGCAGGGTCGCCTTGGGTCAGCACATCGCGCAATCCGGGCCGCATGCCGGGACAATAGCTGTCATCCGCAAGCGCTTGCGGCAATGGTTTGCCCAAGTGACCAAGGCACATCAGATGCGTGTGCAAGGTCCGCAGATCGCTGAGGCGCTGACTGTCCTGCTGGGCGAGCCTTGCGTGCTGCGGGCCACCCACCACGACCAGGCCGCCGATGATGGCACCGCCGACCAGCACAGACATGCACATCAGCAGCACCTTGTTCACGCCGGGGCCTCTTCGCGCAGATCGCGCAGATAATAGGCAAAGATGCCCCCGGCGACGACCAGCACCACCAGCGCCTTGAGCACGAATTGCGCCGTCAGGTCACCGGTCAGCAGCGCATAGATGGTGGCAATCGAATCCCCTAACATCGTCAGCGCGGCCAAAAGCAGGCCGATATAGATCATCCATTTGCGGATCGCAGAGCGGTACAGCGCAGGGTCGCGCGCCAGTTTCCGCCGCTCGCGCAAGGTCAGCCACAGATACATCGGTCCGGTCACGATCAACACCGCAACCCCCCAGCGGATCGACCGGTCGCTGCCGCCGTCGCCCGTGGCAAAGACCACATCGACCAGCGCCTGTAATACGACAACCAGATTGAACGCGCCAAGGATCAAGACGCAGAACGTCAGCGCATAGGTAAAGAAGTCCCGCGCAGACACCGTCGCCACAGGCCGCGGAATGGGCGGAGAGAACGGCATCTCGTCCCAGCCGTTCAGGGCATCCTGCACCTCGGCGCTGCACCAACCGGCATGGGTCAGCGCGGATGTGATCTCGGCCCGTGACTTGCCCGCGGCCAAGGCGTCGCGCACGAAAATGCTCAGCTCGTCCCGTTGGGCCATATGGGTCTATCCTTTTCGTTTCTCTGCAAAAAACGCCTTTAGCAGATGTTCGCTTTCAGGCGCTGCAATGGCGTCATAGACGTCGGGGGCGTGGTGACATTGCGCGTGGGAAAACACCCGCGCACCCTGCGCCACACCGCCAGACTTGGGGTCTGACGCGCCGTAGTACAAGCGTGCCACCCGCGCGGCAGAGATCGCGGCGGCACACATGGCGCAGGGTTCCAGCGTCACATAAAGCGCATGCCCGTCCAGCCTTTCGGACCCCGCCGCCGCACAGGCAGCACGGATCGCCAGCACCTCGGCATGGGCGGTGGGATCGTTCAGCTCGCGCGTCCGGTTGCCCGCCTGCGCGACGACCTGTCCGTCGGGGGCCACGATGACCGCGCCCACGGGCACTTCACCGCGGGCAGCGGCGGCGCGGGCCTCTTCCAGCGCTTGGGACATATAGGACGTAAAGCTCATACACCTCTCTTGCCCGCAAACGCCGCCCTTTCGCAAGCGCGGGAAACAGGGTAAGCGCTGAAGTATGAGCGCAGATACACCCTCCCAGCCCCCGAAATCCGGCACCCCTCCCGGTGACCGCATTGCCAAAGTCCTGTCCCGTGCCGGCATCGCCAGCCGCCGCGAGGCCGAACGCATGATCGAGGCCGGTCGCGTGCGCGTCAACGGTGCGCAGATCGATTCGCCCGCGTTGAACGTGACGCCCTCGGACGCGATCACCGTCGACGGCAAACCGGTGGGCGAGCCCGAACCGCCCCGCGTCTGGCTGTTCCACAAGCCCACGGGGCTGGTCACCACCAACCGCGACGAAAAGGGCCGCGGCACGATCTTTGACGATCTGCCCGAAGACATGCCCCGCGTCATGAGCATCGGTCGGCTTGACCTCAACTCCGAGGGGTTGCTGCTGCTGACCAATGATGGCGAGGTCAAGCGCCGCCTCGAACTGCCCTCGAACGGCTGGCTGCGCCGCTACCGCGTGCGCGTCAATGGCCGCCCCACCGACGATATGCTTGAACCGCTGCGCAAGGGCATCACCGTGGATGGCGAGGACTTTCAGCCGATGACGGTCACGCTGGACCGGCAACAAGGGGCGAACGCTTGGCTGACCGTCGGGCTGCGCGAAGGCAAGAACCGCGAGATCCGCCGCGCGATGGAGGCGGTGAACCTGTCGGTGAACCGGCTGATCCGCACCAGCTATGGCCCGTTCCAGCTTGGCGAGTTGAAAACCGGCGAGGTCGAGGAACTCAAGCGCAAGGTGGTCCGTGACCAGCTGGGCCTCGAGATTGCCGATACCACCGGCACCGCGATCAAGAAAAAGCCCGCGCACATCATCAAGCGCAAGCCCCGCAAACCCGGAGAGCCGGGCCCCGGTCGCCCAGGCCTGCCCAAGGAACCCGGTGACAAGACCGCGACAGGCAAGACCATCCCCGGCAAGCCCAAGCCCGGTTATGGCAAGTCCAAGCCCGCACGCCCCGCGTCCGACCCCGCGCCGCGCAAGTTCGGCACCCGCGTAAAATCCACCCGTAAACCCTGATTTCTGTGGGTTTACGGCCCTTTGGCCGCTACTTTTGCGTGCGTGACCCTAGCGGGTGGCGAGCACTGCGACTATATGTCGTGCAAAGGAAGGTCCGATGGGTCGATTGCTTGTCTTTGTCGCCACGCTGGCGCTGATTGTTGCGTTTGTCGCCGTTTTGGTGACAATCATCGCAAGGATTCTGGACGCGGGCCGTCGTGCATCGACACCAGCGCATGGACAGGAGGTTTATCGCCCCATGGCACCGACACCGTTTCAGAAAATCACCTATGCCGCGCTTGTTGTCTTGCTGTTCGGTGTCTCTACCGGCTGGCTCGGGGGGCTTTGATCCATGGCGCAGCGCTTTGGCGGTAAATACAGCAATCATGATGCTGGCGACGGCACGCGGCCTCCGCAGGGCACCCGTGCCAAACGTATAGAGGTCGACCCTGCAAGCGGGCGGGCCAAAATCTTGTTCATCCCCGCCATTCCGCTTGTGTTCATGTCGTTGAACGACGGGGCGCAGGGGCTTGCATTGGGGCTGCTGGCGGCGGCGACGCTGACCGGTGCCGCATGGATGCTGCGCGAGGGGCTGAAAGCCGAAGCCGCCTATACCGCGCGCAAGGTTGCCGAACGTCCCGCCCTGCCGCGCAAGATCATCGCCAGCCTTCTGACCGGTGCCGGCGTGGCGCTGGCCGCCTATAAGAATGACCCCGGACTGGCGGCCCCTGTGCTTTATGCGCTGGCCGCGATGGGGCTGCATGTGTCGGCCTTTGGCATCGATCCGCTGACATCCAAGGGGATGGAGGGCGTGGACAGCTTCCAGAAAGACCGCGTCGCCCGTGTCGTGGACGAGGCGGAAAAGCACCTTGCCGCGATGAACACCGCCATTGCACGCGCGGGCGACCGCAAGGCGCGCGACCGGCTGGCGCAGTTTCAGGACACCGCACGCACGCTGATCCGCACCGTGCAGGATGATCCGCGTGATCTGACCGGTGCGCGTAAATACCTGTCGGTCTATCTGCTGGGCGCGCGTGACGCGACAATCAAGTTTGCGGATATCTACGCCAGCACCGGCGATGCGCAGGCACGCGCCGATTATCTGGCTTTGCTCGATGATCTGGACAAAAACTTTGCCGCGCGCACCCAAAAATCGCTATTGGAAGACAAGACCGACCTGAACATCGAAATCGACGTGCTGCGCGAGCGGCTTTCCCGAGAAGGCGTGCGTCTCGACTGACGCGCCCCGCCCCAAGAGCATAGGAATACTTGAAACATGTCTGATACCGTTCGTGACAAAGCGACCCAATCCGTAGCGCTGGTGGAAGAGGTCAACGCGCAGATCCTGCCCGACCCCGCCCCTGCGGATGCCGTCGTCTCGCTTGAGAAAGCCGATGCGCCACAATCGGCAGAGATCAAAAGCCGCATGGCAGAGATCGACATGGGCGACACGCAGTCGATCATCGGTTTCGGGTCCGGCGCACAGGCCGAGTTGCAGGAGATCAGTCAGGCGATGTTGCAGGACGTGCGCAACAAGGATGTGGGCCCCGCCGGTGACAGCCTGCGCACGATCGTGACAACCATCCGCGGCTTTTCCGTATCCGAGCTGGACGTGCGCCGTGAACGCAGCTGGTGGGAACGTCTTTTGGGCCGCGCGGCCCCCTTTGCCAAATTCACCGCCAAGTTCGAAAAGGTACAGGGTCAGATCGACCGCGTCACGGACGAGCTGCTGACCCATGAACATACCCTGCTCAAGGATATCAAATCGCTTGATATGCTGTACCAAAAGACGCTGCAGTTCTATGATGAGCTCGCGCTTTATATCGCCGCGGGCGAGGCCAAGCTGGCAGAGTTGGACGCGACCACCATCCCCGCCAAAACGGCAGAGGTCGACGCCGCACCAGAGGCGGATCAGGTCATGGTCGCACAGGAACTGCGCGATATCCGCGCCGCGCGGGACGATCTGGAACGTCGTGTGCATGACCTGAAACTGACCCGTCAGGTGACGATGCAATCGCTGCCCTCGATCCGCTTGGTGCAGGAGAACGACAAGTCGCTGGTGACCAAGATCAACTCGACCCTCGTGAACACCGTGCCGCTGTGGGAAACCCAGCTGGCGCAGGCGGTCACCATCCAGCGCAGCGTCGAAGCCGCCGCCGCCGTGCGTGACGCCAATGACCTGACGAACGAGCTGCTGACCTCTAACGCGCAGAACCTGCGCGAAAGCAACAAGGTCATCCGGACCGAGATGGAACGCGGTGTGTTCGACATCGAAGCCGTCAAACAGGCCAATGCCGACCTGATCGGGACCATTCAGGAATCGCTGCAGATCGCCGACGAAGGCAAGGCGCGCCGTGCCTCTGCCGAGAAAGACCTGCAAGAGATGGAGGCCAATCTGCGCGACACGCTGGCCTCTACCAAAGCGGCCAAGCCCGCAGCCCCTGCGGCATAACCCCGTCACAACCTGGAGCGCGCGATATGGTATGGCAACGGTTGGGGCGAACAGGATGGATCGGCACGGCGGCTGTGGTCGCCGCGCTGGCCGCCTGCACCCCGCAGCCCCCTGTTGAACCGACGCTGAAACCCATCGCGCGCCCCGACACGCCGCCGGCCCCGCCCCCCGTGGTGGCCAAGCCCACGTCGCAAAAAAGCGCCAAGCTGCGCAGCTATTTCAACCAGGTGCAGCAGGCCCAGTTGAGCCAAGGGTTGCTGCGCCGGGATGGTGGGGGGCAGGACACGCCCTTCACCGCCGACATGCTGGTGCGCAACTTTGAACAGATCGCTTTTTACAACGAATATAACGCCACCCTGACCGGACGGGGCGATAAGACCCCCATGCGCCGCTGGGAACGCCCCGTCCGGATGGAGGTCGTCTTTGGCGACAGCGTTCCCCCGTCCGAACGTGACCGCGATGCGGCCTCGATCCGCGACTATGCCACCCGCCTCGCAGCCACGACGCAGCATTCCATCACCGTGGGCGGCAAGCCGAACTTTATGGTGATTATCGCGGGCGAGGATGACCGCCCCGCCGCCCTTGCCCAAGCCGCCGAACGCATCCCCGGTGTGACCGCCGAAAGCCTTGCCGCGCTCAGCGATCTGCGCCGCGATACCTATTGCATCGTCGCCGCCTATGCCGGTGGCGCGGACCCAAGCACCTATACCGCTGCCGTCGCCGTCATCCGTGCCGAGAACCCCTCGCTTATGCGGCTGTCGTGTATCCATGAAGAACTTGCGCAGGGCCTTGGCCTTGCCAACGACAGCCCCACCGCGCGCCCGTCGATCTTTAACGATGACGATGAATTCGCGCTGCTCACCCGTCACGACGAGCTGCTGCTGAAAATGCTCTATGACCCGCGCTTGCACGCCGGCATGACCGCCGAAGAGGCGACCCCCGTGGCTCGCAAGATCGCGCTCGAACTGATCGGCGGGCCCGTTTAACCCGCCACTGACCTCCCCCGAAAGGACCAAGACATGGGTATTCTCGATTTTCTCTCTGGCCAATTCATCGACGTTATCCATTGGACGGACGACACCCGCGACACGATGGTGTCCCGGTTCGAGCGCGAAGGCCACGAGATCAAATACGGGGCCAAGCTGACGGTCCGCGAAGGGCAAGCCGCGGTCTTTGTCCACGAAGGTCAGCTGGCGGATGTGTTCACGCCCGGCCTTTATATGCTTGAAACCAACAACATGCCGATCATGACATCGCTGCAGCATTGGGATCACGGCTTCAAAAGCCCCTTCAAATCCGAGATCTATTTCGTCAACACCACCCGTTTCAACGATCTGAAATGGGGCACCAAGAACCCGATCATCGTGCGCGACCCCGAGTTCGGCCCCGTGCGCCTGCGTTCATATGGCACCTACTCTGTCAAAGTGTCGGACCCCGCGCGGTTCCTGACCGAAATCGTGGGCACCGATGGTGAATTCACCATGGACGAGATCAGCTATCAGATCCGCAATATCATCGTGCAGGAATTCTCGCGCAGCATCGCGCTGTCCAATATTCCGGTCATGGATATGGCCGCCAATACCCGTGAACTAGGCAAACTGGTGAGCACCGAAATCTCGGCCACCATTGCAGAATACGGGCTGACCATCCCCGAACTTTATATCGAAAACATCTCGCTCCCCCCCGCCGTGGAGGAGGTGATGGACAAACGGTCGTCGATGGGGGTGATCGGGGATTTGAACAAGTTCACGCAGTTCCAGGCGGCAGAGGCATTGGGCCGCGAGGGCGCTGCGGGCGCAGCAATGCAGACCGGTCTGGGCGCCGGATTGGGCATGCAGATGGGCCAAGCTGCCGCCGCGCAGGCAGGCCCGTGGGGCCCGCGCCCCGCGGCTGCGGCCCCCGCTGCACAGACGCCCCCGCCCCCGCCGCAACCTGAAAAGGTCTGGCATCTGGCAGAGAACGGCCAGACCAAGGGCCCGTTTTCAAAGGCCGCATTGGGCCGCATGGCCACGGATGGCGGGTTGACCCGCGAGACCTATGTCTGGACCCCCGGTCAGGATGGCTGGCTCAAAGCAGACGATGTGGCCGAGCTGGCGCAGCTCTTTACCGTGCTGCCGCCCCCGCCGCCTCCTGCGTAAGGCTCTGTGAAACTTGGAACGGGCAAGGCGCGTGTCTAGGCTATGACCCCACGCCGTCGCCCCTTGCTGCCCCACCGTCGGACCCTGATGAAGCTTTTGCATTGGGGCATGGTGCCGCTGTTTATCTGGTTCCTGCTGGTGCAGCCGGCGGATGTGGCGCGGATCGGGCCTGCGGCGGTGCGGTTCCATTCGGTCATGGGCTTGGTCTTTGTCAGCGCGGCACTGCTGTGGTGGGTGTCCTACATGCGACGCGGCCTGCTGGGGCGCCCCGGCCCCAAGCTTGCGGGCTGGGCCCGTTGGCTGCATCCGGTGCTGCATAAGACCCTGATCTGGGGTATCTTTGGCGTCGCCCTCACAGGGCTGCTGATCGGGGTGACCTCGACCGTGCAGCTTTGGGCCGGTGGGATTGTCCCGATTGCCGTGCCCCTTGATATGCCGCGCGCCAACGACCTCGTCGGGCTGATCCACAGCATCGAATTCTACGCTCTTGCAGGCCTCGCGCTGGCCCATGCCGCATTTCACATCTGGCGTCACCTTCGCCTGCGCGACAACGCCCTGCGCATCATGGCCCCTAAAGTGCTGCACCGTTTTTTGTGACCCTGCTCTGGCGGCAGGGGGCGCACTGCCCTATGTCTGGGGCAGGCCTGACCAAAGGACAGCTCTATGCCCGCCAGCACCGGCTTTGACGACCCCGACCTGCCCCCCACACCGACCGAGGAACACCGGTTCCCCTGTGACACCTGCGGGTCCGATCTGCGGTTTGATCCCGAAAGATATCTGCTGGTCTGCGACCACTGCGGCAATACCGAAGAGATTTCAGGCACACGCGGCGTGCATAACCCGATCGCCGAGCTGGATTTCCAGGCCGCACTGGCCAGCGCTCTCCCCCAATCGCAGATGGAGGATACACGGGTCACAACCTGCCCCAACTGCGCCGCACAGGTAGAGTTCGACCCCGGCAAACACGCCACCGAATGTCCGTTCTGCGCGACCCCTGTTGTGATCGATACAGGGGTGAACCGCCATATCAAACCCCGTGCCGTGCTGCCCTTTGGCCTGACCGAGGATACAGCACGCGATGCCATGACCGACTGGCTGGGCAGCCTGTGGTTTGCCCCCAATGGCCTGCAGGAATACGCGCGCAAGGGCCGCAAGATGCAAGGCATCTATGTGCCCTACTGGACCTATGACGCCGACACGCGCTCCAGCTATTCGGGCGAAAGGGGCACGGTCTATTACGTCACCCAGACCGTCATGCGCGACGGCAAACGGGTGCAGCAGCAGGTGCCGAAAATCCGCTGGCGGGCGACCTCGGGTCGGGTGGCGCGGTTCTTTGATGATGTGCTGGTACTGGCGTCGAAATCGCTTCCCAAACGGTTCACCGATGCGTTGGCCCCGTGGGATCTGGCGGCCCTTGAACCCTATGCCCCGGAATACCTCGCCGGCTTTCGCGCCGAAGCCTATGCGGTGACGCTTGATGAAGGCTATGCGCAGGCACGCGAGGTGATGGACGCGATGATCCAGCGCGATGTGCGTTTTGATATCGGCGGCGACCGTCAGCGCATCCACAATATCCAGACGCAGGTCAGCGATGTGACATTCAAACATATCCTGCTGCCGGTCTGGCTGGCAGCTTACAAGTACCGCGGCAAGACCTATCGTTTTGTGGTCAACGGCCGCACCGGCAGCGTACAGGGCGAACGCCCCTATTCCGCTGTGAAAATCACCTTTGCCGTGATCCTTGGCCTGATTGTCGCCGGGGTCTTTGGCTATTTTATGGCGCTCCAGAAATGACCCAGATCGATACATTCACCGACATCCTGCGCGCGCGTTCTTCGTGCCGCGCCTTTCGCCCCGATCCGGTCGACGACGCGCTCATCACCCGTATCGTCGACGCAGCGCGCCACGTGCCGTCGTGGTGCAATGCGCAGCCTTGGCAGCTGACCATCACCAAAGGGGCCGCGACCGACCGCTTCCGCGACGCTTTGGCGCTAGAGATTGCGAAGGGCACACCCCCCGCCCCCGATCTGGACTGGCCGGCCTCTTACAGCGGCGTCTACGGCGACCGGCGGCGGAGCTGCGGGTTCCAGCTTTATGACGCCGTCGGGATCGAGAAATCGGACCATGCGGGCCGCATGGCGCAGATGATGCGGAACTATGCCTTGTTTGACGCGCCCCATGTGGCGATCGTGACCTCCCCGGCTGAGCTTGGGGCTTACGGGGCGATGGACAGCGGCGGCTTTGTCACGGCCTTTACGCTGGCGGCCACAGCGCTTGGGGTGGCCACCATCGCCCAGGCCGCTATCGCTGCCTATGCGCCCACCGTGCGACAGCATTTCGACCTGCCGCAAGACCGCCTGATCCTTTGCGCGATTTCCTTTGGCTATGCGGATGACGCGGCACCGATCAACCGGTTCCGCACGCAGCGGGCCACCCCTGAAGACATCATCGATTGGAAATCCTGATATGCGCGCACTGCTACAACGCGTCAGCAACGCCTCCGTCACTGTCGATGGCCAGATCATCGGTCAAATCGACCACGGGCTGCTGATCTTCGTCTGCGCCATGCCCGACGATACACATGCGACCGCGCAAGGACTTGCACAAAAGATCGCCAAGCTACGTCTGTTCAAGGATGATGCTGGCAAAATGAACCGCAGCCTGCCGGATACGGGCGGCAGCGCGCTGATTGTCAGCCAGTTCACCCTTGCCGCCGATACCTCCCGTGGGACCCGCCCCGGTTTCTCGCGCGCCGCCAAGCCCGATCAGGCAAAAACGCTGTACGAAGATTTCATCGCCTGCGTCGACGCCCTTGGCATTCATGTCCAAACCGGTTCATTCGGGGCCGATATGTCCGTCGCGCTCACCAACGACGGCCCCGTCACCCTCTGGCTCGACACAGAAAACCCCTGATCTTCCAAATGGAAAAAATCCTCGGGGGGTCAGGGGGGCAGACAGCCCCCCTTGCCAAGCCTACGGCTCCCGAAACGCCTCTTTCGACTTGTAAAGCGGCTTCAACAGATACTGCAAAACCGTCTTTGACCCTGTGTGCAACTCCACGCTTGCCTGCATGCCGGGTCGGATCTGCAAAGACGCCTGCCGCGGGGTGAGGTGTTCTGTGTCCACCTGCAACGTGACCTTATAGTGCGGATCCCCATCCGGCGCGCGGGATCGTTCGTCCTTGAACGTATCGGCCGAGATCAATTTGACCGTGCCCTTCAACGTGCCATAGATCGTATAGTCATAGGCCGACAGCTTGACCGTCGCCTCTTGGCCGGGGCGCACGCCGGCGATGTCTTCGGGCTTGACGCGGGCCTCGACGAACAGCTCTTCATCCAGCGGGATGATCTGCAAAATCTCCTCGCCCGGGCGCACGACGCCGCCGATGGTGGTCACGCTCAGGTTGTTGACGATGCCGCGCAGGGGGCTGACCAGGACGGTGCGGTTCAACTGGTCTGTGCTCGCCTTGAGGTTCTGTTTCAGCGTCGCCAGTTCCTTGAGCACATCGGAATATTCCTGCGCACGCTCCAGCTCTGTGCCGGTGACGATCTCGTCCAGCTTGATCCGCGCATCCGCATGGGTCTTGCGCGCGCGCGTCACCTCGATCAGCGAAACGATCTTTTTCTTGAGCATATTCTCAAGCAGCTCACGCTCTTTCAACGCCTCGGTCAGTACCCGCCCCGCCCCTTCGGAGCGCGAGACAAAGTCCGATTGCCGCGCTTTCAGCAATGCCCGTTCAGAGGCGACGATATCGGGCGTGCGCGTGGCATAGGCGTCGGGCACGTCAAAGTCGTACTGCCCGGCCAGCTCTGCCTCCAGACGCAGACGGCGGATTTCAAAGGCGCTGATCTGGTCGCGCAGGTCGTCCACGGCAGATTGGAACTGGGTACCATGCAGACGGGCCAACACGTCGCCCTTCTCCACATGATCGCCCTCGCCCACGGCAAGTTCTGCCAGAATACCACCTTCGAGGTTCTGGATAATCTGGGGTCGCGAGCTGGAAATCATCGACCCTTCGGCACGCACGATTTCGTCGACCCATGCAAAGGCAGCCCACAGCAGGAAGACCAGCACGGACGCGCCGCAGAGCCAGATCACCATGGACGGCCCGCGCATCTGCCCCGTCATCTGCGCGCCCAGTGGCGTGGTGCTGAGACTGCTCATGCGACGTGCCCCTTCTGTCCCGCCAGATGGGCAAGCACTTTTTCCTTGGGCCCGTCGATGGTCATGCGGCCATCCTGCAGCACCAGCGTGCGTTCAGTCAGCGCAAGGATCGGGGCGCGGTGGGTCGCGATGATCGCGGTGCGCCCTGCCATCCAGCTTTGCAACCGCGAGACCAGCGTTGCCTCCAACCTTTGGTCCAGCGCTGCTGTGGGTTCGTCCAGCAGGCAGATCGCCGGATCCTGCAACCACAGGCGCGCCCAACCGATGGATTGACGCTGCCCGATGGACAGGCCGGCGCCCGCGTCCTTGATCTCTAGGTCCAGCCCCTTGTGGTGGTTGCGCACGAAAGGCCCCAGACCTGCGAAATCAAGGGCGGCGTGGAGGCGGTCGTCGTCGCGTTCCAGCATGGTGAGGTTCAGGTTGTCGCGCAGCGTGCCCGAGAACAGGCGCACGTCCTGTCCCAGATAGCCGATCAGCCGGCGCAGGTCGCGCGGCTCGATCTGGCCCAGCTCTGTGCCGTCCACCAGAATGCGCCCTTCGGTCGGGGCATAAAGCCCGCTGAGCATCTTCAGCAATGTCGATTTGCCCGATCCATTGGCCCCCAGCACGGCGACATGCTGCCCCGGCTGGATCAACATGGCTTTGATGTCCACCGTCGGGGCACCGTCATCCTCGTAGCGGAAGATCACGTCGCGCAGTTCGAACTGGCCTTTCAGCTTTTCCCGGCGCAGATAGGTGCGCGCCTCTGCAGTGTCCTGCGGCGCGGCGACAATCGCGTCGAGCCCGTCAAGCGCGCCTTTGACATTGCCCCACCGCGCCATCGTGCCCGACAGCTGCGTCAGCGGACCCAGCGTCCGGCCCGTCAGGATACCGACCGCGATGATCGACCCCACGGTAAATTCCCCCGCAAACACCAGATAGGTGCCCACGATGACCGCCGCGACATAGGTGGCCTGCTGAACACCTTGGCTCCAGAACGTGAGGAAGGACGCGAGCTTGCGTTGTTCTGACGATTTGACGGACGACAGGGTGTTCAGCTCGGTCCACAGGCGCAGCACGCGGTCCTCTGCCCTTTGGGTCTTGACCGTATCAAGCTCGAATATCGCCTCGTGCAGCAGCCGCGAGGATTTGGTCGACGCGCCTTGGGTCTCCTGCGTCAGTTGGATCGCTTTCTTTTGCAGAAAGAACCCCGGCACAAGCATCAGGATACCGCCAAGCACCAGCACCCAGACGACATTCCCCGCAATGCTGGCCACGAGGAAGAGGAACACGAAGATAAAGGGGATATCCGCGATCGTGCCAATGGTCGACGCGGTAAAGAATTCACGCACCGATCCGAATTCGCGCATCGCGGAAAACAGCTGGTTTGGGGCGTGGCCGCGCGTGTCGGACCGCATCCCCAGCAACCGGCGCATCAGGATGTCCTGCACCGACAGCTCGATCTGCCGCCCTGCCCCATCCATCAAACGCGCCCGCGCCATCTTGAGGAAAGCTTCCATCAGCAACGCGAGCCCCGCACCGGCGGCGAGCACCCAAAGCGTCGCTTCGGACTGATGCGGGATCACGCGGTCATAGACCTGCAAGGAAAACAGCGCCACAGCGACGGCTAGCAGGTTCGCCACAAACGACCCCGTCGCAACCTCTATCAGCTGGCGACGAAAGCGCGGGAACTGCCCCCAGAACCAATGCGCAGGTGCGCCATCGGTCTTATGGGTTTCGGCCACCGTTTTCAGCGAGGCTTCGGCCCGCAGGATCAGCCCCGCAAAGAAGGGTTTGAAATCGCTGATCGGCACCATCGCGCGATTGTCGGTGCACGTCGTGTCATACAGGATCAGATCACCACGCTGCTGCCCCATGACAAGCAAGACCTGCCCCGAGGTCATATAGGCAAGCGCAGGCCACATATCCTTAGAGATCCCCCGCGCACGGCTGACTTGTGTCACCAGCCCTGCGCTTTCCATCCCGCGGGCCAGTGCTTCGGCCTCTGCCTGCGGATCATTGCCCTGCAAGGGGGCCGTGGCGACGATTTCAAAGATGTCGCGTGGCGCGGTGGTGACGCCCAGCAGTCCGGCATAGGTCGCGGCCAGTTTTGCCCGCGCCATCAGACGGTCTTCGGGGCGGTTGGCGTTCTCTGCCTTGGGCCGGGCTGCATCCGCCGCCGCCATCCGACCCTGATTGCCGTTGGTGATTGTCAGCGTAAAGGTCGGCTTCTGGGTCAAATCGCGCTCCCGTCCGCCAACACGCCCTGTATCTGCGCCATCTCGATCTTCAGACGCACGGCCTCGTACTTGAGGGTGATCTGCGACTGCTGCTGACGCGCATAGGTCTCGTAGACGCCGACGACATCCATGACCTGACGCTGACCGGCGTCATATTGTTCCTGAAACAGGTCGAGGTTGCGTTTGGCCTGTGCCGCAAGGGTCGCGGCCTCGGCAGCCTGACGGGTCTTGGCGGCAAGCTGTTTTTCCAGACGGCGCAGCACGCGGTTGGCATCCTCGACCGATTGCCGGACCTTGCGGGTCGCGGTTTCCTCGGCCATGGCCGACGCATCAAGCGAGGCTTTTGTGCCCAGACCCAGCAGCTGATCCGATTCAAGGGTCAGCCCTGCGCCGCCCCCTTCACCGATGGTCGCACCCGCCGACAGCCCCGGCAGCAATCCGGCGCGTTCCACCTTGGCGGCGGCGATGGCGCGGGTCTTTTCGGCCTCGGCACGCACAACGGACAAAGGCGCACCGGCAAAGCTGTTCACGGGCACTTCGGGCAAGCCGTGCAGCGTATCCAGCGGGCGGATCGACATGGCGTTCAGCTCGGACATCGACGTGGCTTCGCGTTCGACGGAGGCATCAAGCGTGGCGCGGATTTCAAGGAGCTTCTGGCGCAGGATCGTCAGGTCGGACACATCGGACACGCCGCCTTTGACCCGTTCCTGCATCACCCATTCGAAATGCGTCATATCCTTAAGCGCGACACGGTTCAGCGCGGCGGTATCGCGCGCCTCGATCGCATTGGTATAGAGCTTCAGCGCAGTCGCCACGCGGTCGTTCGTATCTTGCGCCAGCGACACGGCAGCGACCTCGACATCGGCCACGGCAAAGGCGCGTTCACCCGCACGGCGGCCATTGTCAAACAGCACCTGATCCACCACCAGATTGGCCGCCAGCGACCCCAAGGATGTCAGGCTGACCTGCGGCCCGATCTTGGGCAACCAGTTCTTGCTTGCCGCTTCCGAGCGGAGGGTGGCGGCGCGCAGCTCTGCTTCGGCGGTACGGCTGTTGGCGGCCAACACGGCAGAGGCCACCTGATCCGACACGGTGTCATCCGGCAGAACAGAAGACCGCAGCGCCAGACCCTGAATGATCTGGCTGTCTGCGGTGATTTTTTCGGCGTAGGTGGGTTTGATCGCCTGCGAGGCATCGGGGGTGCGGAACCGGGTAACGATGTCAGATTGCATCAGGTCACCGGGCACCATGCCGCTGCCGAAATCCGACATGCAGCCGGATAGGGCCAGCGCTGCTGCGCACATGCCCCCTGCCCGTTTTACACTCTGCCTCATTATCCTGCCCTTAACGTGCCGGTTTTTTTATTCTGGAAACGCCTGCGGTCGTTGCCGCCTGCGTGTGCCAACCGCGCCCCCTTGAACAGAGGGCGCGGTGCAATCTTTAGACGATGACGTTGATATCGTTGTCGATCATCAGCGTGGCTTCGTCGCCCAGTGTATAGATGTCATAGGTTTGATCCCCACGCACCTCTGAACCGCCACGTACCGCGCCTGTGATCGTCACGGTGTCGTCGTTATGCCCGTCGATGATCAGTTCGTTCGTATTGCTCGACAGGTTGACCAGCGCGGTTTCCGTGATCGTCAGATGCGCCTCTTCGGCGAACTGGAGATCAACGGTTTCGATGTTGTAGTTTCCCAGGTTCGGGTTGGTCAGGGTCAACTGCGTGTTCGCCGCTTCATCATCCAGCGCCAGATACGTGCCGGAAAAGTTTCCCGCAGCGTCCGTGGCCGTGACAATCAGGTCGGACCCGTCTGGCACATTGCTTTCGAACTGGAAGTTACGCTCGCCAATGGCGTCGATGTCAAAGCTGGTCGATTCCACTTCCGAGATGGAGCGGTCTGCGTTCACCTGATGCACCTCAAGCGTATCGGGGCTGATCTCGGTCGAGATGCCACGGATACCGTCGCCGTCGCGGGTATAGGACGCGATGACGGGGCCTTCGGGCGCATAGGTATCGATTGCGAGCGTGTCGGTGATCGACGCGATGTTGCCCACATGGTCCGTCGCGGTGACAGAGATGTCGGCATCATAGGTGCCCTGACGGATTTCCGAAGGCGGGATCGTGACCGACCAGTTGCCCGCGCCGTCCACAAACGCGGTGTAGTTGGTGCCGTCAAAGTTGACCACAACGCTAGATCCCGCTTCGACCTGACCGTTCAGATCAATGCCGGTCTGGGCTTCGCGTGCGCTGACCACAGCGTCGCTGCCGCCCGCTTGGTTCATGTCGAGCGGATCCACGACCGTGTCGATCAGCACCGCGTGGCTTGCCGTGGCAGAGTTGCCCGCGGCATCCGTCGCCTTGACCGAAACGGTGGTGTTGATCGTGCCCTCGGGCACTTGACCCGGCGCAAAGGTGACGGACCAGTTGCCATTCGCATCCACCGCGCCGTTCACCGATGCCGCGCCAAGCGACACGACCACGGACGAGCCGATTTCAGAGGTGCCGGTGACCAGAACGCCGCCATTCGCCAGACGCTCTGCCCCGCTCACGATGTCATCGCCTTCGACGGTGTTCAGCGACAGATTGTCGACGCGGGTGTCCACGCGCACGCTGTCAGAGGCGCTGCGGCTGTTGCCCGCCGCGTCGGTCGTGGTTGCGGTGATGTCGGCGGTATAAACGCCTTGGGCAACTTCGCCCGCGGCGTAATAGGCAGTCCACTGACCGTTCCCATTTGCCACAACCGTATGGGTAACACCCGCCAGCGTGACCTGCACAACGGTGCCCGCATCGGCGGTGCCCGAGATCGCCACACCGTCGCTTGCCTCGGCCGCGTTCACCACGTCGTCGCCCTCAACGGGCAGCGGGCTGATGGTCAGCGAACCGGCTTCGGTATCGACTGATACAGACTGCGATACGCTATCAACGTTACCTGCCGCGTCGGTGGCGGTGGCGGTCATTGTGCTGGTGTAGGTGCCTGCGGGGATGTCGCTGGGGGCGAAGCTGACGGTCCATGTGCCGTCCGCCGCAACCGTGGCCGCACGCGACACTTGGCCAAGCTGGACCATAACAGTCGAGCCGGGTTCAACTGTGCCGGTCATCACGATGCCCTGCGCCGCCTCTGCCGCGTTCACGACCCCGTCGCTGCCGCCGGTCTGGCCGGTGAAGGCAAGGTTGTTGACCAAAGTATCGACATCGACTTGGCCGGTTGCGGTGGCCGTGTTGCCCGCCGCATCGGTCGCGACTGCGGTCACTGTCGCCGTCGTCTCGCCCGTCGGAATTTCGGAGGCCGCGAAATCCGCGGACCAGTTGCCGTTTGCGTCAACCACCGCGTCACGGGTCACACCCCCAAAGGTGACCTGAACGGTCGACCCGGGCTGCGATGTGCCGGTCAGCGTCACGCCGTCGCCACGCTCTGCCGCGTTGATCACGCCGTCGACTTCGACAGTATCCGCCGCAATCGCGACTTCAGAGACGGTATCGACGACCAGCTGCTCGGTCGAGGTGGAGCTGTTGCCGAAAGCATCGGTGGTCACGATGGTGACATCGCTGACGTATTCGCCTTCGGGCAAGGTGCCCGCCTGCCATGTCGCGGACCATGTGCCGTTGTCGCCCACAGTTGCGGTGCGGGTGATGCCACCGATGGTCAGCTGCACAGTCGAACCGGGCTCCCCCGTGCCGTTCAGGGTGACACCGTTGCCAAACGATGCGGCATTATAGCTGTCGCCCACGGATTGCGTGCCCGATGTTACAGCGACGGTCGGTGCGATGGTATCAACCACCAGCGTTTCGGTGGTGGTGGAGGTATTGCCGTATTGATCGGTGGTCTTGATCAGCACCTCTGTCTCGTATTCGCCCCCCGCCAGCGTGCCGGGTTCGAATGTGACGGACCATGTGCCGTCTTCGCCGACGGTGGTGCTGCGTGTGACATCCGCGACGGTCACGTCAACGGCCGCGCCCGCTTCACCGTTCCCGGTCAGCGTGACGCCATTCGCAAAGGATTCGCCGTTAAAGAAGTCGCCGACACTCTGCGTGCCTTCGGACATGGTGACCGTGGGGGCTGTGGTGTCGATGACAAAGCTCGGCCCGTCAAGCACGATCTCATTGCCGTCCGTGGTCACGACGACTTCGGCTTCATAGGTGCCGTCGTCGGGGAAGTTATCGCCTTCGAACACGGCTTCGAATGTGCCGTCGTCACCAACTGTTGTTGTGACTTCTTTATCGCCGATGGTGACCACGACCTCGGACCCGGGCTCGCCGCCGCCAGTGACAACGACCTGCTCTACCGCGCCGTCGCCGCCGACCGTGCCGGTTGCGTCGGGTTCATTCACGAACGGAGGTGCGACCGAAGGGCTGCCGCCATTGCCGCCACCGCCGCCGCCACCGATGACAGCTGCACCACCGACAACCGCCGCACCGGCTGCTGCCGCGGCACCACCACCGCCAACGACGCCGCCCAGCAAGGGTGCCGCCAACATCGACACTTCGTCGTCACCCGCGCCCGGCATGACACCGCCCGGCACAGACGCCACATCGCTGCGGCCCAGATAGATCAGATCGTCAGAGGGGCTCCATTTGCCCCACTGCTCGGTCGGGCCGTATTGCGCATAAAGCCCGCCGCCTTCGGCCTCGACGAATGCGACTTCGTTCAGATAGCCATCCGACGAAATGAACAGGCGGTTCGCGGCACCGGTTTCGTTAAAGTAATTTTCGATGGTGATGACCGACCCGTCATTCAGCGTGAGCACAAGATCGTTGCGCGACCGCTGATGCGATTGGAAATCGGTCTGACGCAGGTTCAGCGAGATTTCCTGACCTGATGTCGCTTGGATAACATGGAAGTTTGCGTTTTCCGCAACCGTGCCACGCTGCAATGCGCCCGCTTGATCGCGAACGACGAAATCTATCGTCTTCATAATATCTGCTCCACCTCGGTGCGCATTCTGCGCGCGACACCTGAGAAATTTTATGACCGCCAACGCGTTGATCGCATCGTGCAGCCGCCTGATTATGTCCGTCGTAAAAAACGAAACGTATTATTGAGGCAGAAGGTAGCCGCTTAGACACATAAAAGCCAAGGTTAAAGTGAAACGCCACATTCTTGCCTTATTTCAACAGTGCAACACGGCCACAGTTTCTACCACTGCGGGAAAGCGTTAATAATAGTTAACGTTGCCAGATAATTAACCACCTCATTTCACTCAGGAAAAATCCCCATGAGTGCCACACTGCAAGCCCGTGCAAACGGTTGACAATATTGGGCTCCCCCCTGACCTTTGCGGCATGGATACCGCCCAGAACACCCCGCTACCACTGATCGAAGACCCCGACATGGGCATCACCCTATCGGATGGGTGCCGGCTTTCCGCACGAGTCTGGCGCCCTGAAAATTCCGATACCGCGCCTGTGCCCGTGATTCTGGAATACCTCCCCTACCGCAAACGCGACGGCACCACCGCACGGGATGCGCTGACCCACCCTTGGTTTGCCGAACGCGGATATGCCTGCGTGCGGGTCGATATGCGCGGCAATGGCGACAGCTATGGCGTGATGGAGGATGAATACACCCCCCAGGAGCAGGCCGATTGCATAGAGGTGATCAACTGGCTTGCCGCGCAACCGTGGTGCAGCGGAACGGTAGGCATGATGGGCATCAGCTGGGGCGGCTTTAACGGGCTGCAGGTCGCGGCCCATGCGCCAGAGCCGCTTAAGGCGGTGATAACGCTGTGTTCCACCGTCGACCGCTTTGCCGATGACATCCACTATAAGGGCGGGTGCCTGTTGAACGAGAACCTTGGCTGGGGGGCGACGATGTGGGCCTATTCCAGCCGCGCGCCCGACCCTGCCCTGCGCCCCGACTGGCGCGAAATGTGGCTGGAGCGGCTAGAGGCAGAACCGTTTCTCCCCGCGCTTTGGCTGCGCCACCAATCGCGCGACGCCTATTGGAAGCAAGGGTCGGTGATCGAGGACTATAGCGCGCTCAAAGCCAAAGTGCTGGCGATTGGCGGCTGGGGCGATTCCTACAAGAACGCGGTCCCGCAGTTGGTTGAAGCCTTGCCCGGTGCGAAGGGGATCGTTGGGCCTTGGGTGCACAAATACCCGCATTTCGCCATTCCAGAACCTCGTATCGGCTTTCTGCAAGAGGCGCTGCGCTGGTGGGATAGGTGGCTCAAGGGGATCGACACGGGCGTCGAGGACGACCCCGATTATCGCGCGTATCTGATGGACGGCATGCGCCCTGCCACGTGGACGCATGAACGCCCCGGCCGCTGGATCACCGAACCCACAGGCGCGACATCGCATCTGCCCACCAAGACGTTGCATATGACGGATGAGGGCCTGCAAGACACCGCTGCCCCGCTGGACCGCAGCGTCGCCTCCCCCGCGCATTGCGGCGCGGATGGCGGGGAATATTGTGCGATCTGGCTTGGCCCCGAAATGCCCGGCGACCAGAGGCAAGACGATGCGCTATCGGTCTGCTTTGACAGTGGGCCCCTGGCGCAGCAGATGGATATCCTTGGCGCGCCGCGTCTGCGCCTGCGTCTGGCCTGCGACAAGCCACAGGGCCAGATCGCGGTGCGGTTGAACCATATCCACCCTGATGGGGCCTCGGCGCGGATCACCTATGGCGTGCTGAACCTGTCCCATCGCGACAGCGCCGAACATCCGCAGGCGATGGCGCCCGGCACCATGACCGACATCACGCTGGACCTTGACCACATCGCCTATCGCATCCCCAAGGGGCACCGGCTGCGGGTGTCGATCTCTACCGCCTATTGGCCCCTGCTCTGGCCTGCGCCCGAAGCGGCAGAGGTCACGCTGTCGTCAGGCCAGATCGACCTGCCGCAGCGCCCGACCAGCGGCGGGGACGAATACAGCTTTGCCCCGCCCACCTCTGCCGCCGCGTGGGAGACAGAGACACTGCGCCCCGAAAACCACATCCGCCGCCAAGAGATCGACCGCGTCACGGGCATCGTCTCTCTGATCATCGAGGATGACTTCGGCAAGCTGCGCGATGCCGATCACGGGCTGATCGCGGGCTCTGTCGCGCGGGAGGAGTGGCGCATTCACCCCGACGATCCGCTGTCCGCAAAAGGCACCTGTCACTGGACCGAAGAGCTGGAGCGGGACGACATCATCCTGCGCACAGAAACCCGGTCGCAGATGTGGTCGGACGCGACCCATTTTCATCTGACGGCCCGCCTTGAAGCGTACGAAAACGACAAATTGATCTATGAACGCGACGTGACGGAAGACATTAAGCGACACTTTATGTAACAAACTCGTCACATGGCCGCCGGTATTACCACTTGCGACACGGGCCGAAATGCTTAACGTTGTGCCACCAGTCAATAAAAAAACCTGCGCACGAATGCGTGGAAGTATCACCTAAAACAGGGAGTTCTCATCATGGATGATCAACTGAAACATATGACCGGCCAAGTGGCCAAGGGCACTATGACACGCCGCGAATTCGTCGGGCGTGCCGCTGCTTTGGGCGTGACAGCCGCCGTCGCCAACTCGATGTTGGCGAACCACGCGCAGGCTGCGGCCCACGAAGCACCGATTCGCGGTGGCACACTGAAAATCGGGTCGTCGGGCGGTGAATCCACCAACACGCTTGATCCTGCGCTGACCGCCTCCGAAGTGCCGCTGAACAACCTGCGCCACCTGTACGAAAGCCTTGTCGAGGTCGATCCCAACGGGGAAATCGAAAACCGCATGGCCGAAAGCTACGAGGCCTCGGCCGACGCGAAAACCTGGGCGTTCAAGATCCGCAAGGGCATCCAGTTCCACAACGGCAAGGAAATGACACCCGAAGACGTGCTGAAAACCATGCAGCGCCATTCGGATGAAAACAGCCAATCCGGTGCCTTGGGCATCATGCGCGGCATCGAGAACATGAAGGTCGATGGCGACAACTTCATCGTTGAACTGGGCGTCGGCAACGCTGACCTTCCCTACCTGCTGGCCGACTACCACCTGATGATCCAGCCCGATGGCGGCATGGACAACCCCGGCGCGGGCATCGGCACCGGCCCTTACACGCTGGAAGTCGACGAGCCCGGCGTGCGCCACGGCTTCAAGCGTAACGAAAACTACTGGGACGCCGACAACCGCGGCTTTACAGATTATAACGAGGTGCTGGTACTGAACGATGCCACCGCACGGACCGCGGCGCTGCAGTCGGGTCAGGTCAACATGATCAACCGCGTTGATCCCAAGGTTGCCGCCCTACTGGACCGCGCGCCCAACCTGACGGTGAAATCCGTTGCCGGTCGGGGCCACTATGTGTTTATCGCCCATGTCGACACCGCACCGTTCGACAACAACGACCTGCGTCTGGCGCTGAAATATGCGATCAACCGCGAGGAAATGGTCGACAAGATCCTGCGCGGCTACGGCACCATCGGGAACGACATGCCGATCAACGCCTCTTATCCGCTGTTCGATGAATCGATCCCGCAGCGCGAACATTCCATCGAGAAGGCGAAAGAGCATTACGCCGCCTCCGGTCACGATGGCAGCCCGATCATCCTGCGCGTTGCAGACGGTGCCTTCCCCGGTGCGGTCGATGCGGCATCGCTGTTCCAGGAATCCGCCAAAGCCGCCGGTATCCCGCTTGAGATCAAACGCGAGCCGAACGATGGCTACTGGTCCGAGGTCTGGAACAAACAGCCGTTCTGCGCCTCTTACTGGGGTGGCCGTCCGGTGCAGGACCAGATGTATTCGACCGCCTATCTGTCGACCGCGGACTGGAACGACACCCGCTGGAAGCGCCCCGAGTTCGACGAGATGCTGCTGTCGGCCCGCGCCGAACTAGACGAGGCCAAGCGCAAAGAGACCTACTCCAAGATGGGTCAGATGATCCGCGACGAAGGCGGGTTGATCCTGCCGATGTTCAACGACTTTGTGGATGGTGTCGCCAACAATGTCGGCGGCTGGGTCGAAGATCCCAACGCGGAACTGTCCAACAACAAAGCCGGGATCAAATGCTGGGTCAAAGACGCATAAGGTAAACCCAGCTTATGCATCCCATCGTCAAACTGATCGCCCAACGCTTAGCGTTGGGCCTTCTTCTCCTCTTTGCCGCGTCGATCCTGATCTTCGTAGGCACCTCGATTTTGCCCGGCGACGTGGCACAATCCATCCTAGGTCAATCCGCCACGCCCGAAGCGCTTGCGAACCTGCGCCGAGAGCTTGGCATGAACGATCCCGCCATGACCCGCTATTTCGCCTGGCTGGGCGGCGTGCTTCAAGGAGACTTGGGCACCGCGCTGACCAATGGCCGCGACATCGCAGAAAGCCTTGGCGGGCGTCTGAAGAACACGCTTTTCCTCGCCTTCTGGGCTGCTGCAATCTCTGTGCCGCTGGCGATCTTTCTGGGCCTGCTGGCCGTGCGCTACAAAGACCGCTGGCCCGACAAGCTGATTTCGGCCGTCACGCTGACCACGATCTCTATCCCCGAATTCATGATCGGCTATGTGCTGATCTATTGGGTGGCGATCAAATGGCGGCTGTTTCCGTCGGTGGCGATCATCAACGATAGCATGAGCCTCGGGGCCAAGCTGAACGCGATTGCCATTCCGGTGATGGTGCTGACGCTGGTCGTATTGGCGCATATGATGCGCATGACCCGCGCCGCGATCCTGAATGTGATGCAATCGGCCTATATCGAAACAGCCGAGCTTAAGGGCTTGGGCATGTTGAAGATTATCCGCAAGCACGCCTTCCCCAACGCCATCGCCCCAATCGTCAATGTGGTGATGCTGAACCTCGCCTATCTGGTCGTCGGCGTCGTGGTGGTAGAGGTCGTCTTTGCCTATCCCGGCATGGGGCAATATCTGGTCGATCACGTCAGCAAACGCGACGTGCCCGTGGTGCAAGCCTGCGGTCTGATCTTTGCCGCCGTTTATATCGGGTTGAACCTTGTGGCCGACATCGTGTCGATCCTTGCCAACCCGCGCCTGAGGCATCCCAAATGAGCGCCGCGCATCTCCCCCCGAGGCAATGCGCGACGCACGGGGCCGCAGTTCAGCTTCGCATCAACGCGACCCCCTGCCGCATGCCCGTATCGCCACCTGACGTTGACCCATTCATTTGTTTGGGAGCGAACCCATGAAAAACATTCCAATCTCCGCCATGATCGGCCTGTTCTTTACCAGCGTCTATTTCATCATGGCCGTCTTTGCCCCCTGGCTCGCCCCCTATGGCATGGCTGAAATCGTCGGCGATGTGTGGGAGCCTTCGTCGTCGGAGTTCCTGCTGGGCACCGACAGCATCGGGCGCGATCTGCTGTCGCGTATGATCTACGGCGGACGCACCACGATCTTTATCGCCACTGCAGCCACCATCCTCAGCTTTACGCTGGGGTCCATTCTGGGCTTTTTCGCAGCCGTCTCGGGCGGTTGGGTCGACCAAGCCATTTCGCGCTTTGTCGATCTGATCATGTCGATCCCGTCGCTGATCTTTGCGCTTGTCGTGCTGTCGGTGATGCCGACCACCGTGCCGATCCTGATTATCCTGATGGGTCTGTTGGACAGCACCCGTGTCTACCGTCTGGCGCGCGCTGTGGCCGTGGACATCACCGTGATGGACTATGTCGAGGCCGCTCGCCTGCGCGGCGAGAAGATCGGCTGGATCATTTTCCGTGAAACCCTGCCGAACGCGCTGTCGCCGCTGATCGCCGAGATGGGCCTGCGGTTTATCTTTGCGGTGCTCTTTGTGTCGACGCTGTCGTTTCTGGGTCTGGGCGTGCAGCCCCCTCAAGCTGACTGGGGCGGCATCGTGAAAGAGAACAAGGAAGGCATCAACTATGGTATTCAGGCGGCGCTCTACCCGGCCTATGCCATCGCCACGCTTTGCATCTCTATCAACCTTGTTGCGGACTGGATTTTGAACCGCACCACATCGCTGAAAGGGGGCCGCGGATGACCGAGCCACTTCTCAAGGTACGTGGCCTGAAAATCGGCGCGACCGCCTATCCGCCCGGCGAAAAGCCGATTGATATCAAGATCGTGCACGGCGTCGACTTTGATCTGCAACCCGGCAAGGTGCTGGGGCTGATCGGGGAATCCGGCGCGGGCAAATCTACCATCGGGCTGGCCGCGATGGCCTATGGCCGCGGCGGGGTAGAGATCACCGGCGGCGAGGTTTGGGTCAACGGGCGGGATATCCTCAAGGAGCGCCTGCGCGCCGTGCGCCGCCTGCGCGGCGCCGAGGTGACCTATGTCTCGCAATCCGCGGCGGCGTCTTTCAACCCCGCGAAAAAGATCATGGATCAGGTGACCGAAGCCGCGATCTATCAGAACAAGTTTACCAAGGCCGAGGCCGAGGAACGCGCGGTTGATCTGTTCCGCAAGCTTGGTCTGCCGGACCCAGAAACCATCGGCAACCGCTACCCGCACCAGGTGTCTGGCGGGCAGTTGCAGCGCTGCATGACCGCGCTGGCACTGTGTCCGCAGCCCGATCTGGTGGTCTTTGACGAACCCACCACTGCACTGGATGTGACCACGCAAATCGACGTGCTGGCCGCCATAAAAGAAGCCATCGCTGCCACCGGCGTTGCCGCGCTCTATATCACCCATGACCTCGCGGTTGTGGCACAGGTCAGCGATCATATTATGGTGCTGCAACAAGGGGATATGGTCGAATACGGCACCGTTGATCAGATCATCAACGCGCCCAAGGAAGACTACACCAAAGCGCTTGTATCGGTCCGGTCGATCCGCCACGAGGAAAAGACACCGACCGATACCCCTGTTCTGCGGGTCGAAAACGTCACCGCCCGCTATGCCGGCACGGATTTTGACGTGCTCAAGAAGATCAACGTCGATATTCATCCGGGCCAGACATTGGCTGTCGTGGGGGAATCCGGCTCGGGCAAATCCACGCTGGCCCGCGTGATCACCGGCCTGCTGCCTCCAAGCGACGGGACGATCACCTTTGACGGGCGCGAGCTTGCCCCCGCCCTGGCGCAACGCCCCATCGAAGACCTGCGCGAGATGCAGATGATCTACCAGATGGCCGATACCGCGATGAACCCGCGCCAGACCGTGGGCACCATCATCGGCCGCCCGCTCGAGTTTTATTTCGGGCTGAAAGGCAAGGCAAAGCAGAAGCGTATTCAGGAACTGCTGGACGAGATCGAATTGGGCGACGGGTTTCAGGACCGCTATCCGGCAGAGCTGTCGGGCGGGCAGAAACAACGTGTCTGCATCGCCCGTGCGCTGGCCGCCAAGCCCAAGCTGATCATCTGCGACGAGGTGACAAGCGCGCTTGACCCGCTGGTGGCAGATGGCATCCTCAAGCTGCTGTTGAACCTGCAAAAGATCGAGGATGTCGCCTATCTGTTCATCACCCATGACCTCGCGACAGTAAAAGCCATCGCAGACAGTATCGCTGTGATGTATCAGGGTGAAGTGGTGCGGTATGGCACCAAAAGTCAGGTGCTGTCACCGCCCTTTGACGATTATACCGACCTGCTGCTGAGCTCTGTCCCCGAGATGAAGATCGGCTGGCTGGAAGAAACCATCGCACATCGCAAAATGGAAAGTGCTGGCAATTAGGCCTGTGGGCAACGAGGCGGTTTGTATCGGACAAATACAAGCGCTGTGGCCCGCCGAAGAGGTATCGACATGAAGAACAAGCTGCTTTTGATCATCCTCGACGGTGTGCCCTACCGCAATTTCCGCCGGCTGTTCGGCAATCTGGAAGGCTGGGTCGATAGTGGCGAGGCGCGGGTCTGGACCCAGCGAGCGGTGCTGCCGTCAATCTCTGCCTCCTGCTATGCCTCGATCCACACGGGTGTGGCACCGGCTGAACACGGCTGCACCGGCAACGGAAATGTGTTCCGGCTAAAGCACAAGGACGTCTTCGCCCAGACCCGTGCGGCGGGCGGTGTGACAGGGGCCGTGGCCCATTCTTTCTGGTCGCAATTCTTCAATCGCCACCCCTTCGACTATGTGCGCGATGTGGAATACGACGAACCCGATAGCGACACGATCAACCACGGGCGGTTTCACACGATGACCGGCTACGGGCTGGTGAACCAGATGACCCCTTCGGATGTGGATCTGTTTGGCTCCCTCACCAATCTGGCGCTGCGGTTCGGGCTGAACTACGGAATGCTGCACACCTGCACGCTGGACAGCATGGGGCATCGGTTTTTCCACGACTGTCAGGAAATGGACCACGCCTGCGCCGTCATGGACGAGATGCTGGCCCCCTTCATACCGAAATGGCGCGCCCTGGGGTATGAGGTGATCGTCACAGCGGATCACGGGCAGGACGAACGCGGGCACCACGGCGGACGCAGTGCGTTGCAGCAGGAAACCGCGCTGTATTACTTTGGCGATGCCGAAGGGCCGTCCGAAGATACGGTGATCGACCAGCTGCAGCTCGCGCCGACGATCCTTGGCCGTCTGGGTGCGCCTGTGGCCGATACGATGAAGGCGCAGTCTTTCCTGAAATAATGCCTTTTCTTAGGCCGTGCTGATCGCAGGCCACTGCCCTGCCCCGACAGCGCTGATCGCCGCTGTCACCTGATCAAAGAATGCCCCCGCCTTGCGTGACATCACCCGCGCGCGCAGACAGCCGTGCACAAGGCCCGCGGCCTCGTGCCAATGGGCCTGCCCGCCTGCCCCGTTGATCGCGGCGGCATAGGCTTCCCCATCGCTCGACAGCGGGTCACAGGCGACCGTGAGGATCACCGTAGGCGGCAGGTCGGTAAAGTCGGTATCGTGCAGCGGGGCGTAGCGTGGATCGTCCACAGGCGGCACCCCACCGGATCGCACCTGCTGGTAAAACTCCATATCCGCAACCGTCAGCTGCGGCGCGTTGGCGTGGGTGATATAGCTGCCCTTGCTGCGATCTCCGCCCAGTCCGGGATAGATCAGAACCTGACCCGCTATGCGCCCGTCATGAGTTCCTCGCGCGGTATGGGCGACGGCGGCAGCAAGATTGCCGCCCGCACTGTCCCCCGCCAATACAATCCCGCCGTCATATGCGGCTGCAATCGCCTGAAACGCTGCCCATGCGTCGTTGAAGCAAGCGGGAAAGACGGCCTCGGGGGCGAGCGCGTAGTCGACAGAGATCACACGGTAGCCGGTCGCGGCGCAAATTTCGGCGCAGACATCATCGTGACTGTCGAGCCCGCCAACAACAAACCCGCCGCCGTGATAGTAGACGACCGTGATCGCGGATGTGTCGGCCTCGTAAACGCGACATGGGACGCCGCCGAAGGCCACGTCCCATGTGCGGACCCCATCAGGGTGGGGTTGGTGAAAAGCAGCGCACATCCGGTTATAGACAGCGCGCTGCTGGTCGATGGTGAGTGACACCGCGTCCGGTGGATAGAAACTGTCCGAGCGGTCCATATAGGCCCAGATTTCCTCATCCAGTAGAACGCGGTAGTCGGGTTGGATCACGCGGCCTCCCAACCGAAGGTAAAGACGTCCAGCGATGCGCCGACATCAGCCTCGCTTGCGCCATTCATGGCGATTTGCGCAACCAGACCGCGTTTCTTGTCATCGGTGACAGAGGCAACACGCGCGGGCAGACCGGCGGCTTCCAACGTCTCGTCATAGACGCGCGTGATCGCGTTTTTGCGCAGGTCGGGCTTGAAGATCTTGCCGACGGCGGTTTTGGGCAGCTCGCTCATGATGGTCATATGCTTGGGCTGCGCCGCGCGTTCCTGCACGTGCTCTTTGCAGAACTCAAGCAGTTCGGCTTCGGTGATCGACGCACCTGCGACCAGTTCGACAAAGGCGCAAGGTACCTCGCCCGCGTGGGCATCGGGCTGGCCGATGGCACCGGCAAAGGCGACCGCCTCGTGACCCAGAAGCGCCTCTTCGATCTCGGCGGGGTCGATGTTGTGACCGCCACGGATGATCAGGTCTTTGGCGCGGCCTGTGATCCAGAGGTATTTGTCGCTGTCAATACGGCCCAGATCCCCTGTGCGCAGGTGCGTGCCCTGATAGTAGAGATCCTTGTTCTTGTCGGCTTCGGTATAGGTGTTGCCCGCATAGACGCCGGGGTTCGAGATACAGATCTCGCCGATCTCGTCGACCTCTGCCTCGACCAGCCCGTCGCTGGTGCTTTTGACGATCTTCACATCCGTATAGGGGAAGGTGATCCCGATACTGCCTACCTTGCGCACCCCGTCCGTCGGGTTCGACGACACAAGGCAGGTCGCCTCTGTCAGGCCGTAGCCTTCGATCAGCGTGATGCCGGTGGCCTTTTCAAAGCGGCGGAACAGTTCCAGCGGCAAGGGTGCCGAGCCGGAGAAGGCGGTTTTCACGGTCGAGATATCAGCGTTGATCGGGCGCTGCATCTTGGCGGAAATCGCCGTAGGGACAGTGATGATGAAAGTGATTTTCCAGCGCTCGACCAGTTTCCAGAAGTTGTCGAACACCCCGTCCCCGCGATAGCCCTGAGGCGTCGGGAAGACCACATGCGCACCGGATTTCACCGCCGCCATAAGGATCACGTGGCAGGCGAAAACGTGGAACAACGGCAGCGGACACATGATGTTGTCGTTTTCCGTATACAGCAGCGTATGCCCAAGCCAGCCGTTATAGACCATGCCGGAATACTTGTGCTGCGCCACTTTCGGCATGCCCGTTGTCCCGCCGGTGTGGAAGTAGAAGGCGACGCGATCCTCTTGCGGATCGTCGAATGTCAGCTCGGCCGGTTGCTTGGCGATTTCGGAATTGAAATTCTTGTAGGTCGCCTGATTGGTGACCTTCAGCTTCGGACGGATCAGCGGCACAATCCACGACTTTGGCGCGGTCAGATAGCGGCACAGGTCCACTTCGAGCACGGTCGTGACATTCGGTGCCAGCTTGACCGCCTCGGCGGTTTTCTCGGCCACATCCGTCTTTGGGAAAGGCCGCAGGGTCACAACGACCTTGGCATTGGTTTCACGCAGGATCGATCCGATCTGCTCTGCCTCGAGCAACGGGTTGATGGGGTTCGCGATCCCTGCGACCGCACCGCCCAGAAGCGTGATGACCGTCTCGTTACAGTTTGGCAGGACATAGGCGACCACATCGGTCGGCCCCACACCCAGCGACCGGAACAGATTGGCCGCACGGCCCACCTGCCCCCGCAACTGCGACCAGCTTAGGGTTTCCGCGTGATCTTTCGGCCCAGAGAAAATCTGGTAGCTGATCGCGTCGTGGCTTGGAAACTTTCCGGCGGTTTCGCTCAACATGCTCCAAAGTGTTTTGGGCACGTCGCGGTCAGCCCACGGCATTTCTGCTTCGATTGCGTTACGGTCTTCTACACCGGCAAATGACATTATTTTCCTCCCTTAGTGGTGCGGTTTGCCCGCATCCCGTTATTCCCTGTTGTCAAAGATGATTGCTAATTCCAGCTTTCGCAAGCATTTGCAGGCGCTCAAACGCTGCGTTCAAGCCCACTGACCCAACGGAAGGCTCGAAAAAAAGCGGCAGACGCCGCCTGCCGCTCTCTTTTATGGGGTAAAAGCGCGTGGCACACCCCTTTTGTGTAGTGCGATTACTTGGCAGGAATACGCAGCATCTGACCGGGATAGATTTTATCGGGGTGGGTCAGCATGGGTTTATTCGCTTCAAAGATTTCTTCATAGCGCGCGCCATTGCCAAGGGTCTTGGCCGCGATGGCCCAAAGCGTGTCGCCTTTTTCAACGGTGTGGAAGGTGCCGTCCCCCTCGCCGCCGTCCATGTCTTCTTCAACCGCGGCAACGCCTTCGACGTTCCCCACGGCCAGAATGACCTTTTCTTTCATCTCTTGGCTCGCTGCCTTGCCCGAAACCTTGACCTTGTCGCCTTCGACAGAAATATCGAGCCCTTCTGCATCAAGCCCGAGGTCTTTCAATTCATCCTGAAGCGCGGCTCCGGTGACTTCGGTATCATCACCGCCGCCAAACACTTTCTTGCCGGCGTCTTTTACGAAACTCCACAAACCCATGTTGTTCTCCTTCTGGATCCATTCGGGTGTGATTGTTTCCATTTAACCGTGAAATTCACAAGGTTTTTTATACGTCCGCGCGCCCATCGGTGAATTGCAGCCGCGCCAGGCGCGCATAGAGCCCCCCCTTGGTGACCAGCTCGTCATGGGTGCCCATATCGACGATCCGCCCTGCTTCCAGCACGACAATGCGATCAGCCTTTTTCACCGTCGCCAAACGGTGCGCGACGATCAGGGTGGTGCGGTCCGCGCTCAACCGATCCACGGCGGCCTGCACGGCGCGTTCGCTTTCGGCATCCAAGGCGCTTGTGGCTTCGTCCAGCAGCAGCACCGGCGCGTCGCGCAGGATGGCGCGGGCGATGGCGATACGCTGCTTTTGCCCGCCCGACAGCATCACCCCGCGTTCGCCCAGATAGCTGTCGTAGCCGTCGGGCAATGCGCTGATGAACCCGTGGGCGGCGGCGGCGTCGGCCGCGGCGTCAATCTCGGCGTCTGTGGCGTCGGGGCGGCCAAAGCGGATATTCTCGCGGGCAGAGGCGGCGAAGATCACCGGATCTTGCGGCACCAAGGCGACCGACCGGCGGAAGGCCGCACGCGAAACATCGCGCAGATCGACCCCGTCAAGGGTGATCCGCCCGGAGGCAGGGTCATAGAACCGCAGAATCAACTGGATGATCGTGGTCTTGCCTGCACCCGAGGGCCCGACGAACGCGACCGTTTCACCGGGGTTGATCGACAGGTTGATCCCGTCCAGTGCCTGCACATCAGGTCGTGCGGGGTATCTGAAATGCACGTCCTCAAAGGCAATCCGACCGGCGACAGGGCTGGGCAAGGCGATGGCCGCAGCGGGGTCTTGCACGGTGTCTTCGGTCCGCAACAGCTCTACCAGACGTTCCGTGGCACCGGCGGCGCGTTGAAGTTCACCCCATATCTCGGACAGCGCCGCGACCCCGCCTGCCACCATCACGGCATAGATCACGAATTGCACCAAGGCGCCGGGGGTCATCTGGTCGGCACGCACATCCCGCGCGCCCATCCACAAAACGCCCACGACGCCGGCAAATACCAGAAAGATCACAATAATCGTCATCAGCGCGCGGGTCTTGATCCGACGCTGCGCCGCATCATAGGACGCTTCGGTCATCTGTGCGAATTGCGATTGGCTGGCGGCTTCATTGGTAAAGGCCTGAACGGTCTGCACCGCGCCCAAACTCTCGGACGCATTGCCCGAGCTGGCCGCGATCCAGTCCTGATTTTCACGGCTCAGCACCCGCAAGCGCCGCCCCAGAACAAGGATCGGCACAATGACCGCCGGTACGATCAACAACACCATCGCCGTCAGCTTGGCCGAGGTGAACAGCATCAGCACCAGCCCACCGGTCACGATCAGCATATTGCGCAGCGCGATGGACACGGACGACCCGATCACCGACAGGATCAGCGTGGTGTCCGTGGTGATCCGGCTCAGCACCTCGCCGGTCATCAGGTTCTCGTAGAACGCCGGGCTCATAGAGATCACGCGATCGAACACCGCCTTGCGGATATCGGCAACGACCCGTTCGCCAAAGCGCGTCACCAGCGCATAGCGCAGCCCCGTGCCCACGGCCAGAAGGGCCGCGATGATCAGGGCGGCAACGAAGTACTGGTCCAGCAGTTCGGCCTCGCCGGTGCCGAAGTTATCGATCACGCGGCGCACGGCCAGCGGCAGCGTCAAAGAGATCATCGCCGTGAGCACCAGCGCCAGAATGGCCGCGATCATCAGCCCGCGATAGGGTGCAAGAAACGGCAGCAGCGCACGCAGGGCCCCCAACTCACGCGATTTTTCGCGTTCTTCGGTGCCGGGGCCGGGCGTCGGGGTACGTGCCATGAGATATCCTTTGGAGTGCTGCCGTGTCATCGCCCGCACATCGCGCGGGGTCAAGGGCTGCACCCCTAAGGCGCTTGCGACAAAAGCGCATTGATCCAGCGCAAATAGCCAAAATCAAAAGGATGTCGGGAAAGGAGTGGAGCGGGCGGCGGGAATCGAACCCGCGTCTTCTGCGTGGAAGGCAGAGGTCTTACCATTACACAACGCCCGCGCTACGGGAGGAGGGGTAAGTCATACGCTGCGGGTCGTCAAGGCCGTCTGCACGCGCGAAATGCAGCAAAGATCAAAATGCGCCATTTGCCGCCCTTTACCTGGCCCTGCCGATGGCGCAAATTCCGCGCTACCAAAGGTCAGAAGGAGACGACGATGCCCAACCCGCTTTACGACGCTTTATTCGGTCGCCACATCGGGCAAAACACGCCGTTCCTGATCCTGCCGGACGGGCGCACCATCACCCACGACCAATTCATCCGCTCTGCCGCGCGCTATGCCAATGCGTTTTCGGACAAGGGGCTGACAGCGGGCGACCGTGTCGCGGTGCAGGTCGGCAAATCGCCGGATGCGCTGGCGCTTTATGCCGCTTGCGTACAGGCAGGGCTGGTGTTCTTGCCGCTCAACCCCGGCTACACCGCGTCCGAGGTGGATTATTTCGTCGGCAACTCGGGCGCGCGGCTGCTGGTTTGCGATCCTGCCGATGTTCCCGAACTCACGCCGGTCGCTGCCGCCGCCGGTGCTGCGGTAGAGACGATGGACAACACCGGCCGCGGCACGCTGCGCGATCTGGCGGCCACCCTGCCCGACACATTCGATACCGTCGACCGCGGGGCCGAGGATCTGGCCGCCTTCCTCTATACCTCGGGCACCACAGGCCGATCAAAAGGCGCGATGCTGAGCCAGCGCAACCTGCTGAGCAACGCCGAAACGCTGGTTGATGTCTGGCAATTCACCAAGGCTGATGTGCTGCTGCATGCGCTGCCGATTTTCCACACGCACGGGCTGTTCGTGGCGACCAATATCATGCTGCTCAGCGGTGGCGCGATGGTGTTCCTGCCCAAGCTCGATATCGATCAGTTGATCCGTTTCATGCCGCAGGCCACCGCGTTGATGGGCGTGCCGACCTTCTACACCCGTTTGCTGGGCTCTGATGACTTCACCGCCGGGTTGACGGCGCATATGCGTCTGTTCATCTCGGGCTCTGCCCCCTTGCTGGCCGAAACGCACAAGCAGTTCGAGGAACGCACAGGCCACCGTATTCTGGAACGCTACGGGATGACGGAAACCAATATGAACACGTCGAACCCCTATGACGGGCCGCGGCGCGGCGGGACCGTCGGCACACCCCTGCCGGGGGTCGAGCTCAAGATTTGCGACCCCGATACCGGCGAGACCCTACCACAGGGAGAGATCGGCGTCGTCGAGGTCCGCGGGCCGAATGTTTTCCAAGGCTATTGGCAGATGCCCGAAAAAACCGCCGCTGAACTGCGTGCGGACGGGTTCTTTATCACCGGCGATCTGGGGCTGATTGATGAAGACGGCTATGTGCAGATTGTCGGGCGCGGCAAGGATCTGATCATATCCGGCGGCTATAACATCTATCCCAAAGAGGTCGAACAGGTGCTGGACGATCAACCCGGCGTGCTGGAAAGCGCCGTGATCGGCGTGGCTCATGGGGATCTGGGCGAGGCACCGGTTGGTGTGCTGGTCGCCGATGGCAGCCGAGATCTGGACCTAGAGGCGCTGTCGCAGACCGTCGCGCAATCGCTGGCGCGGTTCAAATGTCCGCGCAAGCTGGTGGTGATTGATGCCCTGCCCCGCAATACGATGGGCAAGGTGCAAAAGAACCTGCTGCGCGAAACCTATGGGGATCTGTTCAAGGGCTGACTACGGGTGCGGGTCGCCCACACAGGGCGTGCCGCCTGCCACCCAGATCGCCAGCGCCTCCTGCATCTCGGGGATGCTACCGGGGGCCGCCTCGCGCCCTGCGCCGGGGTCAAAGCCCCATGCAACAAAGGCCGACGTTCGCAGGTGATCGGACAGGTCTTCGGGCGCAAAGGCACCGTTGCTGTCGGGGTCACGCAGTTGTGCGCATATCTCGGCGCTGGTCTTGCCTTTCCACGCCATCTCAATCGGGGGAAGCCGCCATGCGTCCGCAATCATCGGCGGCGCGTGCGGGACGTTATTTTCCGACGCGGCGCTGATGTGGCAGGTACGGCAGGGCATCGTCTCGGCCCCGATGCGGCTTTCATCGGCAAGGATGTTCATGCCGTGCACGGGCGCTTGGTCGGCTGCCTCCTCGTGGCCCAACCCCTCCCAGAGCGGCACGCCAGCAGGGCCCACGTGGCAATTGGTACAGCGCGGATGTGAAACGACCGTGTGGATATCATCCCACGCCGCCAGCGCCGCTGCGCGATCGGGTGCTTCTTGCGCAAAAGCACCACCCGCGCAGACCAGCGCGATGATCCCCCCGCGAAGGGAGATCATACAAAATCAATCGACTTGGACAGCGGCAGTTCGCGGATACGCTGCCCCGTCGCGGCAAAGATCGCATTGGCCAAAGCAGGTGCTGCGGGGGGGACGGCGGGTTCACCGATGCCCCTGATCTTGTCGCCATTCTCAAGCCCGCGCACCATGATCAAAGGCGTCTGATGCAGGCGCATCCCTTCGTAGGCGTGGTAGTTATCCTGCTCTGCCACGCCGTCGCGATAGGTCAGCTCGCAGTTCATCGCGTGGCCCAGGCCAAAGATCACACCGCCTTGCAACTGCGCCTCAAAGTTCACGGGGTCCAGCACGCGGCCCACATCGGCGGCGACAAATACCTTGTCGATACGGATGCCGTCGGGGGTGTTGGTGACCTCGACCACCTCGGCCACGGGCACGCCAAAGGCCAGCGTAAACGCCAGCCCCCGCCCCCGGTTCGGCCCCAGATCGCTGCCCCATTCCGACATCTCGCCCACGGCCTCCAGCACCTTGCGCGATGCGTCGTGCCAACACAGGCGCAGCCGCTCTTGCAACGGGTCTGCGCCCGCGGCGTGGCACATCTCATCCATGAAGCTTTCGTGCATGAACCCGTTGCCCGACGCACCGACCGACCGCCAAGAGCTGATGGGCACCATCGCTGGCGTGCGGTAGCCGGTGACGCGGTAGTTGGGGATCTGGAACGGCTGGTCCCAGGCCCCCGCGACAATCGCCACATCAGGACCGAAGGCGGGCTGGTTCAACCTTGCGAGCGAGGATTCAGCGACCGAGGGGGCCGCGATCGACAGATCAAACGCCGCGATACCGGCATCCGCCACAGCACCGCGCCCGCGCGCAATGGCCAGCGGGCGGGGGAAATCATGGGTGAAGTCTTCCTCGCGCTGCCAGATCATCTTGATCGGCGTGTCAGGCATCTGCATCGCGATCTCGACCGCTTGGGCGATATAATCATCCTCAAGGCGCCGGCCAAAGCTGCCACCGGACATCAGCACATGCACGTGGATGTCATCCCCGTCCAACCCCGTCAGCCGCGCCATATTCGCCTTGACGAAACGGGGGATTTGCGTGCCGGTCCAGATATCCAGCCGCCCCTCGGTGAGCTTGACCACGACGCTCATCGGTTCCATCGGGGCATGGGCCAGATAGGGGATGCGGTATTCCGCCTCGACCACCGAGGCATCTTGCAACGCCTCTTCTACATCGCCTTCGTCCTTGAACCGGCTGTCGCGGTGATCCTCGGTGAAAGAGGCCGCCACAGCGGCAAACTGGTCAGCGCTGTCACCGATATAGGGCGACGGACCCCAGTCACATTCAACCGCCTGAGCCGCCTGAAACGCGCGCCATGTGTTATCCGCCACCACAGCGATGCCGCCGGTGATGGGCAAGACTGCGCTGACCCCGCGCATCTGGCGTGCCGCCTCGGCGTCAAAACCGTTCAGCCCGCCGCCAATCGACGGATTGGTGCGGGTCGTGGCGATCACCATACCGTCCATCTGCATGTCGATGCCGTAGATCTGCCGACCGGTGGATTTCGCCACGATGTCGGTCCGCTTCTGCGGCTTGGTCAGATAGCGCCATTCCGATGGATCACGCAGGGTGACATCCTGTACCGGCTCGATCTCAGCGGCGATGCTGGCAAGGTCGATGTATTCGATCTTCAACCCATCGGGCAGCACGATGCAGCCGTTCTCTGTCCCCAGTTGGTCGCGCGGCAGGCCGGTCTGCTTCATCGCGGCCTTGATCAGCGTCTCGCGTGCGACGGCACCGGCCATGCGCAGGCGATCATACATATCAGGCACGGTGGACGAGCCGCCGGTGATATGCAGCCCCATCAGCTTGCCCATGACATCGACCGCACCGCGCCCGCCGCGTGCCAGCATCGTGTCAGAGGTCGCCGCAATCGGCAGCGCCTCTGCCCCGACAACGCCGTTGTAGTAAATCGCATCCGCCGGACCGGGCGACAGCTTGGCGCTGCGTGGGTCAATGTCGAGCTCTTCGGCGATCATATGCGCCTGCATCGACCACGCGCCCTGCCCCACATCCGCGCGCGGCGTGATCAGCGTGATCCCTTGAGCGTCGATCTTGACGTAGGGGGTGATCGCGGTTTCGCCGGGTTTCAACCCGTCGAGCAGCGGGTTCTCCCCCTCGCGTTTGTAAAGATAGGTGCCAAAGACGACGCCGCCTGCAACAGCGGCAGAGCCAATCAGGAAGCTGCGGCGCGCAATTGTTTTCACACGTCCCATATCACACCGCCTTGAGCTTGATCGCGGCGGATTTAACCGCCTCGCGGATACGGGGATAGGTGCCGCAACGACAGAGGTTCCCGCTCATCGCGGCGTCAATCTGGTCATCCGTAGGGGTCGGGTTCAGCTCGAGAAAAGAGGCCGCCTGCATGATCTGCCCCGATTGGCAGTAGCCGCATTGCGCGACCTGCAGGTCGATCCAAGCCTCCTGCACCGCATGGCGCACCGCCGGAGAGCCCAATCCTTCGATGGTGGTAATCTCACCCTCGACATCGCCCGCAGCCAACTGGCACGACCGGACCGCGATCCCGTCCATATGCACGGTGCAGGCCCCGCATTGCGCGATCCCGCAGCCGTATTTCGGGCCGGTGATCCCCAGAACGTCGCGCAAGACCCAGAGCATGGGCATGTCTTCCTCGACGTCCACATCATGGGTCACGCCATTTACTGTAAGTTTCATGCCTTGTCTCCCGACGTTCACTCTATAAATACCAGCGGAATCGGGGTGGTAAACCCAATCTGTCCCGCATCCCTTCGTGCCCTCACGTCAAAACATCGTGTCACGAGGGGTTTCAGAAAACATAAAACGCCGCCCCCGTGAGGACGGCGTTTGTCGCAAGTTTTACGAATTCGCGCTTAGAATTCAACGACGGCGCGAATGGATTCACCCTTGTGCATCAATTCGAACCCTTCGTTGATCTGGTCCAGCGTCAGCTTGTGGGTGATCATCGGGTCGATCTCGATCTTGCCGTTCATGTACCAATCCACGATCTTGGGCACATCGGTGCGGCCCTTGGCCCCGCCGAATGCCGTGCCTTTCCAGACGCGGCCCGTGACCAGCTGGAACGGACGGGTCGAGATTTCGGCCCCCGCCGGTGCAACACCGATAATGATCGACTCCCCCCAGCCCTTATGCGCGGCTTCAAGCGCCTGCCGCATGACCTTGGTATTGCCTGTGGCATCAAAGGTGTAATCCGCGCCGCCTTTGGTCAGCTCGACCAGATGCGCGACCATATCGCCCTCGACCTTGGTGGGGTTCACAAAGTCGGTCATGCCGAAGTAGCGGCCTGTCTCTTCCTTGTCGTCGTTCAGATCGACGCCGACAATCTGGTCGGCCCCCGCCATGCGCAGGCCCTGAATGACGTTCAGCCCGATGCCGCCCAAACCAAAGACCACGCAGCGCGCGCCGATCTCTACCTTGGCGGTGTTGATCACCGCGCCGATGCCCGTAGTCACACCGCAGCCGATATAGCAGATCTTGTCAAAGGGCGCGTCCTTGCGGACCTTGGCAAGGGCGATCTCAGGGATGACCGTGTGATTGGCGAAGGTCGAACAGCCCATGTAGTGGTGGATCGGCGTGCCATCCATCATCGAGAACCGCGTGGTGCCATCGGGCAGCAGCCCTTGGCCTTGGGTCACGCGGATCGCCTGACAGAGGTTGGTTTTACCCGACAGGCAATATTCACACTCGCGGCATTCTGGCGTGTAAAGCGGGATCACGTGATCGCCGACCTCGAGCGTGGTAACGCCCTCGCCGACCTCAAGCACGACGCCTGCGCCCTCGTGGCCCAGAATGGCCGGGAAAATCCCTTCGGGGTCGTCGCCCGAACGGGTGAATTCATCGGTGTGGCACAGGCCGGTGGCCTTGATTTCGATCAGGACTTCACCCCGCTTGGGGCCTTCGAGATTTACGTCCATCACTTCAAGCGGTTGCCCTGCGGCAACGGCGACGGCGGCGCGTGTTTTCATCATAAGAAGCGTCCTTTTGCTGTTTCGGCCAAAAGGACGAAAAAGCGCTGCGATGTCAAGGTCAGGGGGATGCCGGACAGGCATAAGGGGGCGCTGCCCCCGGCACCGCTTTGCGGCCCCTCCCCCGGGATTTTCATCCATTTGGAAGGGCGGATATGCGTTTGCGCGCCGCGTGTTTTTCCTGTCCAATCGGCAGCGCGACAATGAACACCCACCGTGACCGAGGAGAAAAACATGGCCGACCGAACCGAGATCGGTATGACCACCCGCCGTGCCGTTTTGGGCGATGCCCATGTGGACCGCGCTGAAGCCGCCAAGACCGAGTTGGACGCGCCGTTCCAAAGTCTGATCACCGAAGCGGCCTGGGGCACCGTCTGGGCCAGCGACAAGATCAGCCGCCGCGAACGGTCGATGCTGACGCTGGCACTGCTGGCGGCAACCGGCAACTTCGAGGAAATCCCGATGCACATCCGCGCCACCGCCAATACCGGTGCCAGCAAATCCGATGTGATCGAGGCGTTCCAGCATGTTGCCATTTATGCGGGGGTGCCAAAGGCGAACCATGCGCTTAAACTCGCCAAACAGACCTATCAGGAAATGGAAGCCGCCGAATGACCGATCAGAACGGAGCGTTCTTTCACCGTGACCGGAGCTGGCACCCGCCCGCGCTGGCACCGGCCTATAAGACATCGGTGGTGCGGTCGCCGCAAAAGGCGCTGATCTCGATGAATACCACGCTGAGCGAGCAGACCGGCCCGGTCTTTGGCCACAATATGCTGGGGGCGCGGGATAATGACCTGACCCTCAACTACGCCGCCCAAGGCGAGATGGCGATTGGCCAGCGGATCATCGTGCATGGTCGTGTGCTCGACCAGAACGGGCGCGGTGTGCCTGGCGTGTTGCTCGAATTCTGGCAAGCCAATGCGGGCGGGCGCTATCGCCACAAGAAAGAGGGCTATCTGGCCCCGCTCGACCCCAATTTTGGTGGGTGTGGCCGCACGGTGACCGATGAGAACGGCGGCTACAGCCTGCGCACGGTCAAACCGGGTGCCTACCCCTGGCCCAATGGGGTGAATGACTGGCGCCCTGCGCATATCCACTTTTCCGTTTTCGGGCAGGGTTTTGCGCAGCGCTTGATCACGCAGATGTATTTTGAGGGCGATCCGCTAATCTGGAAATGCCCCATCGTGCAGACGATCCCGTCGCGCGCCGCGGTAGAGCAGTTGATCGCGCCGTTGGACATGGACAATACCGTGCCAATGGATGCGCGGGCCTATAAATTCGACATCGTGCTCAGGGGCCGCCGGTCCACCATGTTTGAAAACCGGATGGAGGGGAACTGATGCAAGAGCTGACCCAGTTGAAAGAAAGCCCGTCGCAGACCGCAGGGCCCTATGTGCATATCGGCTGCGTGCCGAATTTTTGCGACATCACCGGCGTCTACCCCGAGGATCTGGGCGCGCGTATGGTCAGTGCCGAGACCAAAGGCGAACGGATCACGGTGAAGGGCACGATCTATGATGGCACCGGCACGCCGCTGAAAGACGCGCTGGTCGAGATCTGGCAGGCCGATGCGGCGGGGCTCTATCCGGGCAATGACCCCCGTGGGGCCGCCGATCCGAACTTTACCGGATGGGGGCGCAAGGCGAGCGATTATGACACCGGCGAATGGCAGTTCGACACCATCCGCCCCGGCGCCGTGCCCTTTCCCGACGGGCGTATGATGGCCCCGCATATCAGCTTGTGGATCGTCGCGCGCGGGATCAATATCGGCTTGAATACACGTATGTATTTCCCCGATGCCGATAACAGCGCCGACCCGTTGCTGACCCGTATCGAACATCAAAACCGCGTTGCGACCCTGATCGCGGAGAAAGAAACCGATGGCGTCTATCGGTTTGATATTTACCTTCAGGGCGAGAAAGAAACAGTGTTCCTAGATGTCTGATCCATGCATTCTTTGCGTTGCCATCACCGGCAGCGTACCGACCAAAGCCGCCAACCCCGCCGTGCCCGTCACGATCACCGAGCAGATTGAAAGCACGCATGAAGCTTTTGAAGCCGGGGCGAGCATCTGCCACGCCCATGTGCGCAATGACGACGAGACGCCCTCCTCTGACCCTGAAAAATTCGCGCGGTTGAAAGAGGGGCTGGAGAAACACTGCCCCGGGATGATCATCCAGTTCTCGACCGGCGGGCGGTCAGGTGCGGGCAAGGCGCGCGGCGGCATGCTGTCCCTGCGGCCCGATATGGCCTCGCTGTCGGTGGGGTCGAACAACTTTCCCACACGCGTCTACGAGAACCCGCCGGTTCTGGTGGATTGGCTGGCGTCCGAAATGCGCGCCCATGAGGTTGTGCCCGAGATCGAAGCCTTTGATCTGAGCCACATCCTACAGGCGATCCAGCATCACAAGGACGGCAAGCTGTTCGGGCGGCTTTATGTGCAATTCGTCATGGGGGTGAAAAACGCCATGCCAGCGGATAAAGAGGTTTTTGACTTCTACGTCGCGCAGTTGAAAGCCCGCGCGCCCGAGGCCGCGTGGTGTGCCGCAGGGATCGGGCCGAACCAGATCGTCGTAAACGAATGGGCGATTGCGGCGGGCGGTCACACGCGGGCCGGCCTGGAAGACAATGTGCGTCTGGACCGTAACACGCTCGCCCCATCCAACGCGGCGCTGATCAAACGCGCCGCGGATCTATGCGAGAAATACGAACGCCCCGTGGCGACCTGGCAGCAGGCGCGCGAGATTCTGGGGCTGCGCAGCGCCTAAGGCATCCGCTGTCGCCCCGGGCTTTCGGCGGGCGACAGCACTTTCATCGGCTTTGCTGGATTTGCGACTGTAATTGACTGGCGCTGACGGCGGCGTTGATCCGCACGACGGCGACGCCGAGCCTCAGTTCCGCACCACGGCCTTCGTCGATTGTGATGGTCGGTGCGGCCGGCCAGTCGGATAGGTCGAGCGTATAGTCGTCCTCCCATCCGGTAAGTGTCGTCACGCCGCCATAAGCCACGTGGAAGGTCGCACGCCCTTTGCCGGGTTCAATCGTGTTGTGCCCGCTGCCGATATAGATCTTATCATCCCCGCCTGCGGATTTCACGCGGTTACGGCCGGGGCCAGTGTGGATTTCGGACCCGCCTTCGCCATCGGAAATATCGTCATTGCCCGGCCCGCCGTAGATCTTGCTGCGCCCTGCCCCGCCACGGATCACGTCGTTGCCCGCGCCCCCGTCGAGGATGTCGCGCCCATTGCCGCCGATCAGCGTGTCATTGCCCGCGCCTCCGTAGAACAGGTGCACATCCTTGCCGCGCCCTGATTTGGCGATCAACATATCGTCGCCGGCACCGCCATAGAAGGTCGCGCCCGCGTATTTTGCACCGATCATCACATCGGCCCCGCGGCTTCCTTGGACGTTCACCGCGACCCTTTCGGAGGTTTCGAAGTTCATCGGGGTATCGGGATGCGCCACAACCGCAATGGGCTTGCCCTTCGATGGGTCTTGCTCTTCCCGGGCGACGACAGTGGCGATGCGGATATTCTCGATATAGGCGGGCATGTGCAGCACATAGTCATCTGGCCCCGCCATATACCACAACGTATCATTGCCGCCGTCTTCATCTTCCGAAATCTTTTCGGCATTGGCCCCATAGGCCCAATAATCATTATCCGCCGTGCCCCCCGCCAGCACCACAGAGCCGTCCAGCGCCATCATCGCATTGACCCCGCGCTGCGGGTTCTCGAACCCGCGCAGGTCAAGCCCGAGGTCCAGCGCATTATCCACCATCGTCCGGCGCAACGCGTCGAGAGGGGCCGTTTCCACGATATTCGTCGTCTCGCCGGGGTCGGCGACCAGATCATAGATATGCTCTTCGCCGTTGGGGTAGCGGAAGTAGCGGTATTGGCTCAGATCGGGATCGGCGGCGCGCACGGAGAGCGTGCCGAAAACGCTCGTCACCGGAGATTTGCTGTCGTCATACGATCCGAAACTGTCATCGATCAGCGGCAGCAGACTTTGGCCCGACGTCCAGTCGGGGCGGTATGGCAGCCCCGCCAGGTCCATGATCGTCTTGGGCACATTGTGCAGCGATACGGGCATCTCGACCACGCGGCCCTGCGTCATGCCTGCGTGCCAGATCCCCAGCGGCACATGGGCGGCGCTGTCCCACTGGCTCATCTTGTGGAAACTGTCGTGGGTGCCAAGGTTGAACCCATTGTCTGACAGCAACAGGACGGTGGTATTTTGCGCCAACTCCGAACCGCGCAAGGCGTCCATGAAGCGGCCGATTTCCGCATCCACATGGCTGATGGCCGCGAAATAGGCGCGTACAACCTGTCGCCACGCATGATCGCCCGCCTTCTCCGGGGTCCAGGGACCGTTGGCGATATAGGCGGCCTCGTAGACGGCCATGCCCTCCTGCGGGCCAAAGTAATCTTCCGGCGCGGCTGACTTGGGCCAGACAATCTGGTCGGGATCATACTGCTGATAGAAGCGGTCGGGGCATTGCAGGTTGTAATGCGGGTGCTTGAAGCCCAGCTGGATCAGGTGCCGCCGCGCAGGGTCGGCCCGATCCAGATAGTCGATCGCGTTCTGCGCCACCCTATTGTCGTAGAAGCGGTCATCCTGGCTGCCATCGTCATCGGGATGGTTGACGCCCGCGATCCCCGGCCCCTTGTCGAGGTATTTCTTGACCTTGGATCGCCGCCCCGCATCCTTTGCCTCAGGCTGTTCGTGAAAGAGGATGCGCGCATACTCATGGGGCATGGGTTTGTAGTTGCTGTCGACCTTGCCCGTTGTGAACGTGCGAAACCCGTTGCGGCGCAAATCATATTGCCAGCCCGCCGTTGGCGGCAAGATATCGCGCCAAAACCGGTTGAGATCGACCAGACCCGTGCGAAACGGTGACAAGCCCGTCGCCAGTTCCGCCCGGCACGGCGCACACAGCGGCACGGTGGCATAGGCGTTGGAAAACCGCGTCCCCTCGGACATGAAGCGGTCGATATTGGGCGTGCTGATCTGCAGCCCGAAGGCCGTTCGCCACGTGAAAATATCGATCATGTCATCGATCCAGATGACACAGATATTGCCACCAGCGGTGTCGGTTCTGGTAAAGCTCATGGGCGTTCCCCTGTGTTTCGGGGCGCTTCGGCATAGCGGCAAGTGCGCGCGACCTGTTCAAGGGCGGCGGGCGTGCTGGCAGCATGATCAAGCCAGATCAGCACGTCATGCACCACCGATGTGCCCAGGGTCTTGAGGATCCCCTTGCGGTGGGACCGGCAGCCGATGAACAGATCAGCCACACCGTTCAACGCCGCCGCCAGTTCAGCGCTTGGTCGGGTGCTCTTCTGCGGGATTGGAAACACATCCCCGACCGGTGCGGCGGTCAGGTGCAACTGCCCTTGGTCAAAACCTGCCAGCACCCAATAGTCCTTACCCGGTGCGGGGATAGAGACCTCGACCATACCCGCATCATCCCGCCAGATCAGCCGGCCCTCGCTTTCGCTGAGAAACAGGTAGTTGTCGCTGGCGTCGGGGTTCACCGTCAGGAGGCTACGCGCCTCTGCGTCGGGCGAAGTGACGCGGATGGCAAGGCAGAAGCAGTCCTGCTCGACCAGTGCCGCATCAACGACAAAGCCGCAGTTCACCCCGCGCGTGAATGCCACCCCGCCGCCCTCCAGCAACGTGCCATTGTCGTCATTCGGATCGACAGGGCGCGCGCGCGGGCCAAGTCCGTTCTCGGCGGCCCATTGGGTAATCGCCTTTTGCGCATTGAAGGTCATGGCGGGGGCATGGGCATGGTACCAGACCGCCTGCGCATCATTGGGGTGACAGGCGTCCACGACGCTGGCCTGCGCTGCGTCATCGCGCAACAAGGCACCTTCGGGCAGGTCGATATCGACATAAAGGGGCGTGATATCTTGCATCAGTGCACCGGCAGCGCGGCAGGCAGCGCCCAACGGTGTAACATCTCTCCGGTTCGGCTGGCATAGCAGAACCCGTCGCGCAGCGCCCCTCGATTGGCGGGCATCCCGTCGTCGCTGGGTGCGGCCCCGATGGCGTAACACAGCGTCAGCCCCTCCCCCGTCGGAGGCTTGTCACAGGTGATCAGCAGATCGTTACGGTCTTTGGCATCAACCTGCACGCTGGTAATCTTGGCACCGGCACTGTCCCCTTCAAGGCGGAAACCACAGGCACCACCGGCATTCAGCGGGTCGGCGGCATCCAGCACAAAGGGGCCCATCCCCTCCCCGCGGCAACGGATCACGCTGGGGTTGTCGAGCTCACGCTCTGCCAGCAGAAGAACGGGGCAGTTCCACGGCTGGTCGCTGTTGCGCGCCTCGATCGCGCAGGCTTCCATCTCGGCCATTTGCAGCCGCGCGATATCTGTGGGCCGGCCAAATTCATCCAGCGCGAACATATAGCCCGGTGCCGCGTAGACGTGATCGTGCCCGCCCTTGTTCCATGCCAAATCCCACTGCGCGCGCAGCACGTCCGAGTCCGATACATCCCGCGTCCCTGCATCAAAGACAGCCGTAAACAGCGGCTTGCGCAAGCCGTGGTCGGCGAAGATATCCGTGATACGGCGCATCAGCGCGTGCATGGCGGCGCACCATTCAGGTCCGGTGCTCAGAACATCTTCGAGCGTGAAATCAAGCCCCACAGACAGGACCTTGGCCGGTTTACCCAATGCGCGCGCGGCGGCACAAAGGTTGGCGACAGTCTGATGAAAGCTGGTAAGGGCGGCCCCGTCGATCAACGCGGTGATGCTGGCGCTGCTATCGGTTTCGGTGCGCGCATAAAGCAGTGGCAAGGCCCGGTGCTCCGCGTGCCTGCGACGCAGAATTTCGTCGGCGATCAGGCTGTCGCGGGTCTGTTCGGTCAGGCGCTGCATCAGGTCAGTGGGTGCCAGCGTTTCTGTCCCCGCAGCCCCAGCGGGCCCCAGGTCATCACCGGTGGTCACCACGTGGTAGGGGAAGGACAGTGTTTCATCCGCAGTCACCGCCCGCCGCGTGCCCCCGATGGCCAGAACACCAAAGACCGCACCCGACGCGTCGGCGATAATGTCAGGCGCGCTGGCGTCCGGGGCAGCGGTGATTTTGCGGCGGAATTGCCGCGTGCCTTGGGCACCGGGCAGGTTCGCGTCAAACACGTACCATTCCCCCTGCTCTCGAAGGTTCCACGCATCGACATCGCCCAACACAGCCGCATCGACGGGCAGCACCTGCCCCCCAGCGGGCAGGCGGCGGTGGATATCCGCGATGACACTGTCCGAGAGGTTCAGGCGCAGGCCCGTTTCGTCAAAGCCGATCACGTCGCCGTTCTTTGCCCGAAGAAGGACACCGCGTTTACTGGGGGCGTGGTCTGGCATTTGATACGTTCCTATTGGCGGGTCGGGCGCCGTTTCGCGCCCCCTTCAGCATCGTTTATGTCACCATCCCCGAGGCGGCAAAAGCACCGTAGCCGCCATCCCCTTCGGGAAAGCCGTCTCAGGTCGCATGGGCAGTCTGCTTTGGCTCGATGATAACAAACTCGGGCATGCTTTGGTCCTGGTCGGGCGAAAGGCTCGGGTCTTTGACCTTGCTCCGTTGTGCATGGAACGCGGCCACGGCAGGCCCGAACAACACGACACGCGTCACAGGGCCAAGCGTCACCCGGCTAAGCAATCCGCCGCCCAGTTCCTCGTAGCTGATGCGCAGAACATCCGGCTGATGGTCCGCGATCATCTGGTTCACCCGCGCAAGGGTTTCGGCATCGTTGTCGCAGATCACCGGCGCGTTGATCATGGACAAACGGTCGCCCATTTCAAGCGCGTTATGGTCCAGCACGTCGCGCATGATCGCCAAGCGCGAGCTGTTATCCTCTTGCGCCAAAACCGTCGCACCTGACACCGTTTGCGCGGCATGAATCGACAGAAAACCGATCCCCGCGCCAAGGTCGAGCACCTTTTGGCCATCCTCGACCATGCGCCCGGTCATGCGCGCCATGCGTCTTTGGTATTTGCCGCGCATCACAAGCTCGAGCGTGCTTTGCGCAAAGATACGTACATCCGCAGGCAGGGCGATATCGTGGTTGGGCACCCAGTCCACCGCCGTTTGAACTGATACGTCAATGTCGCCCGGAACGAACCCGTCGCCGCCCTCTGCGACATCCGCGAATGCGGCTTCCGGCACGCTACGGCGTTCCTCGGCGGGGCGGTCGGCGACGTTTTTCTCGACCTGAGACATCAGCTTGGCGATCTCTTCGGGGTCGCGGGCCTTGGGCGGCTTGGCCACGATCTGCGTGATCGGCACCTCGGATGCCTCAAGCAGCGATTGCTTCAGCTCTGCATAGGCGTCGGTCGCGCGGTATTCTTCAAGCCGTGCCTCGACCTTTTCGATAGCGGCATAATGGAGACGCGACAGAACCGGATCAGTCAGCAGCTCCTCCATGATCTGCTTGCGCCGTTCAGTATAGCGCAGGATCTTGTCGTCGTAGACCTCGTTGCGGTCCTGCAGCGACCAGTAGTCGGCGTTATACTTGTCTTTCTTGTTGTTCACATTGCCGCGAAACTTGCGGATCGCATAGCTGTCGACCGATTTGACCGCATAGTGGTTCATCTGCGCCCATTGATAGCCCACGGTGCGCCGGATCGACCGCCAGCCGCGGAACTTGAAGTAATCCTCCATCGGCTGGCCGGATCCGTTGAGCCATTTCACAGTGTCGGGAAAGCCGGTCTCCAGATGCTTGTTCTTGATCGACGGGCGATGGATGCCGATTTTCCATTTGTCAGGGTCAAACTTGAACAGCGTCTTGACGCCCCAGCCCTTGTTCCACGTCGGCGGGGCCGCATAGAGGTATTGTTCGGTCACCGGATCGCGCGACCAATCGACCACATTGCCAGAGCCGAAGATGCGCCAGGTGATCACGATGCCGTTGGCATCCCCCGCCGCGTCCAGCATCGGGTCCAGCGTGCCGTCGCCATAGTTGATGCAGAGGAATTCATCGGCATCGAACATCAAGATCCAGTCGGCCTCGGCGACTTTGGGTTCGGCCTGCGCGTATTTCATCGCAGATGGCTGCGGCTTCACCCCTTCGGGGATATCGTTGCGCCGGTGGTAGCCCAGACCCAGCTCTTCAAGCCGGATCAGCATGTCATCGGTGCCATCGGAACAATCGTTTGTGTAAACGAGTATCTTGGTGAACCCCACGGCAAGGTGATGGGCGTACCACTCCAGCAGGAATGGTGCCTCGTCCTTCATCATAGAGATGGCCAGCAGCTTGCCGTGCCGGCTGGTGTGCGGTTTCAGATTGATGGCAAAGGCCCTTCGTAACGCGGCTTAGCGCAGCGCTTTGGACGGGTCGATCCCGATCTTTTCGCACATCCGCGCGGCATAGGAACCGGGCAGAGGTTCGTTCTTTTCCCACCACGGTTTCGTGCCATTGGTATAAAGGTGCACAGACAGGGTTTTGCCGGTGAAATGCCCTTCGACGCGGCCATGCGGGTCATAGAAGATGTCGTTCAACTGGAACGGCACCGGATACAGCACCTCGCGTTCGCTGGCTTTTTCATACTGGCCGGTCTGCTTGGCGAAATAGGTAAACGCCTGTGGGCCAAAGGCCGTACGCTCGGCATTATAGATGCGGTGCGCGTGGGTCAGTTTGGGGTCTTGGCGGTCGTATTTTTTGCGCTGGTTCTTGTTCCACCATGCGGGATAGTCCGGCAGGTTATCGTAGTAATCCAGCAGTTGATCCATCAACTCGCATTCCTGCGGCAACCCCACGACACCACAGTTGAGAGCGCCAGACATGCCGTGGCGGCCAAAGATATATTCCTGATCCTCGGGGAAAGGCTGGTGGCAGAAAGCGTCGCAGTCGATCCAGATCGCGCCGGTCTTCTGGATCATCTTGTAGCGGAACACATTCGACAGAAACGAGGCGCTGGTCGCGGCGACCAGCTCGCGGTCAATGTCCATGATCTCGGACGCGGGGCGCACCTCGACCCCTTCGGGGGCGTTGTCGACTTTATCGGCGCAATACAGGATCGTTTTATGACCTGCAACGACATGGGACTTGAGGCAAAGCTGGTTCAGATAATGAAGCTTTTCGCCAATCCAAAGGGAGGCGACAGGGCGACGGGTGTTCATGATATATGGGGCCTCTCTGGTGGCGCGAAACGCGGGGCTGAAATGCACCGTGGTGGTTTCAAATACATTGGCAGAACGATAGCTTAGCCGACCCCGGCTTGTAAACAATCCTAAGCCGACGCGGCATCGCCTGTGGCAACGATTGACTTGCCCTGACCCGCATGAGAGTCATTTACCCAACCTTTGATATCCTGACCCAAGGGACTGCCCGCCCGTGACACGTATCCTTGCCGTAACCTGCATGCGTAACGAAGGGCCCTATTGCCTAGAATGGATCGCGCATCACCGCGCGGCGGGGGTGACGGATTTTCTGATCTTTACCCATGATTGCACCGATGGCACGCCGGCCCTGCTGGACCTGCTGGATGATGTGACCCATGTGCCCTTTACCCCCGAGGGCGACACATCGGTGCAATGGCAGGCCATGCGTCTGGCCGATCGCCATGATCTGATGAAACAGGCCGATTGGGCGCTGTTTTTCGACGCGGATGAGTTTCTAACCCTCGCAGCACCGATGCGCGGGCTGCCCGATCTGATCGCCTCTGTCCCCGCGGATACCGACGCGATTGCCCTGCCGTGGCGGTTTTTCGGCGCGGACGGGCAAGAGGCGTTGCAAGATATGCTCACCCCGCTGCGGTTTCGCCATGCGGCCCCTGATCCGTTCTTTCTGCCTGCGGGAAGCTTCTTCAAGACCCTGCACCGGCCCGCTGCCTTTCAGAAGCTCGGCGTGCATCGGCCCAAGAAAAAGCGCGGTGTCAGCCCGCTGTGGAATCTCGGGGGTGTTCAGGCCGCCCCCGGGGGCTTTGCCGAAAATGACAACCGGATCAACCTGTTCGGCGTGATGCAGAGCCAAGCGCGCGCGCGGCTGAACCACTATTCCCTGCGCTCGGCGGGCGAGTTTATGGTCAAGCGCGGGCGCGGCCTGCCCAACCGGACGACAAAGCGGCTGGATCTGCATTACTGGGCGGAGCGTAATTTCAACACCGTCGCTGACACGATGATCGACCCGATGCTGGACGCCACAATGGCAGAGGTCACCCGCCTGCACGCCCTGCCCGGTGTGGCCAATGCGCACGCGCGGGCGGTGCAGTGGCACCATGACAGCTTTGCCGCATTGATGACCGATCCGGCAGAAGTGCAATTCTACTGGCATCTGCTGTTGCTGGGCAGCAGCACCCCGCCCACGGCAGAGCAGGCACAGGCCCATCTGCTGCGCCACGCGGGCAGCTAAGCCCTGTTTCATCTGACACCACGACACAAAAAAGGGCGCGACCGGATACCGGCCGCGCCCCTGGCACTCGTTACCTACCCTTAGGCGAGGTCAAAACGGTCGAGGTTCATCACCTTGGTCCAGGCGGCGATGAAATCGGTCACGAATTTGTCTTTCGCGACATCACCTGCATAGACCTCTGCAATCGCGCGCAGCTGCGAGTTCGACCCGAAAAGCAGATCAACAGCGGTCCCGGTGTGCTTCAGCTCACCCGTGGCGCGGTCGCGGCCTTCATAGATGTCGTCCGTCGCGGTCTCTTCCGCCTTCGACCACACGGTGCCCATATCCAGCAGCGTGGTGAAGAAGTCGTTGTTCAGCGTGCCGGGCGCATCGGTGAACACGCCGTGTTTGGCGCGGCCCACGTTCACGTCCAGTGCACGCATCCCCCCGACCAGAACCGTCATCTCTGGCGCGGTGAGCGTCAGAAGCTGGGCGCGGTCGACCAGCAGCTCTGCCGTGGTGACCGAATAGCGGGTCTTGGCAAAGTTGCGGAAACCGTCGGTGACGGGTTCAAGATAGGCAACCGAGTCAACCTCGGTCTGTTCAAGCGAGGCATCGCCGCGGCCCGGTGCGAAGGGCACGGTCACGTCATGGCCCGCGTCCTTGGCGGCTTTCTCGATACCGGCGGCACCGGCCAGCACGATCAGGTCAGCGACAGAGATTTCTTTGTCCCCCGACTGCGCGTTGTTGAAGTCTGCGCGGATCGTTTCCAGCACGCCAAGCACTTTGGCCAACTGATCGGGTTCGTTCACTGGCCAGTCTTTCTGCGGTGCCAGACGGATGCGCGCGCCATTTGCACCGCCGCGCTTGTCGGACCCGCGGAAGGTCGCGGCAGAGCCCCAAGCAGTGGCCACCAGTTCCTGAACGCTCAGCCCCGACTCCAGCACTTTGGCTTTCAGCGATGCCACATCTGCGTCATCGACCAGCGTATGCGTCACGGCGGGGATCGGGTCCTGCCAGATCAGCTCTTCGCTGGGAACGTCCTTGCCCAGATAGCGGGCAATCGGTCCCATGTCGCGGTGGGTCAGCTTGAACCAGGCACGGGCAAATGCGTCTGCAAATTCCTCGGGATTCTCGTGAAAGCGCTTCGAGATTTTGAAATATTCGGGGTCTTCGCGCAGCGCGAGGTCAGAGGTGAACATGATAGGCGCGTGACGCTTGGACGGGTCATGCGCATCCGGCACGGTGCCTGCGGCGTCGCCGTTCTTTGGGGTCCACTGCACGGCACCGGCAGGGCTTTTGGTCATTTCCCACTCGAGCCCCAGCAGGTTGTCGAAATAGGTCATGTCCCAGCTTGTCGGAGTTTGCGACCATGCGCCTTCAAGCCCGCTGGTCAGGGCGTGGATGCCGTGGCCTGTCTCGTGCTTGTTGGTCCAGCCAAAGCCCTGTGCTTCCAGTGGCGAGGCTTCGGGATCGGGGCCGGCATTCTCGCCACCCACGGCACCATGCGCCTTACCAAAGGTGTGACCACCCGCAATCAGTGCGACCGTTTCATAGTCGTTCATTGCCATCCGGCCAAAGGTGTCGCGGATGTCATTGGCAGAGCCTTGGAGATCGGGTTTGCCGTCCGGCCCTTCGGGGTTCACATAGATCAGGCCCATCTGCACAGCGGCCAGCGGGTCTTCCAACGCGCGCTCTTCGCTGTAGCGTTTGTTGCCCAGCCATTCGTCTTCGGGACCCCAATAGACATCCTCTTCGGGTTCCCAACGGTCCACGCGGCCACCGGCGAAGCCGAATGTTTTCAGTCCCATCGATTCCAGCGCGATATTCCCGCACAGGATGATCAGGTCACCCCAAGAAATCTGGTTGCCGTATTTCTGCTTGATCGGCCACAGCAAGCGGCGCGCCTTGTCGAGGTTGGCGTTATCCGGCCAGCTGTTGAGCGGCGCGAAACGCTGCGTGCCCGTGCTGGACCCGCCACGGCCATCCGCCGTCCGGTAGGTGCCTGCCGCGTGCCATGCCATACGGATGAAGAACGGGCCATAGTGACCATAGTCCGCGGGCCACCAGTCTTGCGAATCCGTCATCAGCGCATGCAGGTCAGCCTTGACCGCGTCAACGTCGAGCTTCTTGAACTCTTCGGCATAGTCAAAGTCTGGCCCAAGCGGGTTCGAATCGATGGTGTTCTGGTGCAGCAGCTTGAGGTTCAGCTGGTTCGGCCACCATTCGTTCAACGACCGCGCACCGCGCTTTGAGTTGCGGCCGTGGCTGCCGACGACCGGGCATTTGCTGATGTTTTCGACGTCATTTCCGTCCATGGTGGTCTCCGATGTTATCTGTCTGGTGCGCGGCTTTGCACCGCGTCACGGGGGATGGATGTCGGGGGCGCGATACGGTCTGCCCCGTCTTTCTGGAATTGTTCTAACAGCAGTTATTGATTAGTTTAAGTTGGCATTTCCTATCAGTTTGATAATAATTAACTATGACCAACATCACCCTTAAACAGCTTCGCTACTTCGAGGCCGTTGCCCATCACCGTCACTTTGGCCACGCCGCCGAGGCCTGCGCGATCTCGCAGCCCGCCTTATCCGTGCAAATCAAGGAGTTGGAGCAGAACTTGCAAACGCCCCTCTTTGATCGCGGCGGGCGGAATATCACGTTGACCAGCTTTGGCGTCGATTTCGCGCCGCGCGCGCGGGCGATCTTGCAGGGGGTGGACGAGCTTCAGGATATGGCGCGCGCCTCCAAGGACGGGCTGATGGGCCGGCTGAGAATCGGCATCATTCCCACCATCGGCCCCTATCTGCTGCCCTCGATCATCACCAAGCTGACCCGGATGAACCCCGCGCTGGATATCCACGTGCGCGAAACCATGACCCCGCGGCTGATCACCGAGCTGACTGAGGGGCGGATCGACACCGCCATCGTCGCCCTGCCCGTGTCAGAACCCTCGCTCACCGAAGTCACCCTGTTTGACGAGAAATTCATGCTGGTGCGCCCCGAGGCTGATCGCGGCAAGCCGATCCCCAGCAGCGCACATCTGAACGAGATGAAGTTACTGCTGCTTGAGGAAGGGCATTGCTTTCGCGATCAGGCACTGTCTTTTTGCGATATGCAGTCGGAAACCGCGCGCGAGGGGCTGGATGCGAGTTCCCTGTCCACGCTGGTGCAGATGGTCGGCGCGGGCATCGGCGTGACGCTGATCCCCGAGATGGCCGTCGCCGTGGAAACGCGGTCGGCGCAGGTGGCGGTCAACGCCTTTCCCGCGCCCGAACCGACGCGCCGTGTGGGGATGATCTGGCGCAAGACCAGCCCGCTGGCCAGCAAACTGTCCGAAATCGCCGACCTGATCCGCCCGACCTAAGCGAGCGGATCATCGTTTCATCGCGGTATCAGCCCAACCGCGCCAGCAGCTCGCGCGACGGGTCGCCGGTTGCGGGCAGCCCCTGGCTTTGCTGATAGGCGGTGATCGCCTTGCGGCTGTTCGGGCCGATCACACCATCGGTGCCGTCCGTGTCAAAACCGCGGGCGGTCAGCCGTTCTTGCAACGCCTTGCGGTCGTCAATGGTCAACCCGTATTTATCGGGGCCAAAGCTGGCCTGAATAGGCCCGCCCCCTGCGATACGGTCCGACAGATGCCCGACGCCAATCGCGTAATTGTCCGAGTTGTTATAGCGCTTGATCGCCTTGAAGTTGTTAAAGATCGCAAAGCGCGGCCCGCCTGCATCCGGCTGGAGGATCTGCACCGGCGTCGCAGAGCTTGCCGCCGCGGTGCCCATCTCTGCGCCCCATTTCTGGCCGGACTTCCAGCCCGACTTCGCCAGATAGGCGGCGGTGGAGGCAAGTGAATCCGACGGGTCGTCAGACCAGATGTCGCGTTTGCCGTCGCCGGTGAAATCTACCGCAAAGGATTGATAGGATGTGGGGATGAACTGCGTGTGGCCCATGGCGCCGGCCCAGCTTCCGGTCAGACCGGCAGCCGAAACATCGCCGCGCTCAAGGATACGCAGTGCCGCGATCAGTTGTTTCTCGAAGAAGGCCCCGCGACGCCCGTCATAGGCCAGCGTCGATGTCGCCGACACGACCGGCACATTCCCGCGCCGTTCCCCGTAAAAGCTTTCCAGCCCCCACACGGCGGTAACAACTTCGGCAGGCACGCCGTAGCGCGCCTCTATCTGGCGCAGCACGCCCTGGTGGCGCGCGAATGCTGCGCGTCCTTTGGTGACACGCTCGTCCGATGCTGCAATGGCAAGGTAATCTTCAAGCGAGCGGCTGAATTCCGTCTGGTTACGGTCCCGTTTGACCACCCCCGGTAGATAGCCCGCCCCCGCAAAGCCACGACGCAGCGTGCTGTCGGAAATGCCCTGCGCCGCAGCGCGTGACTTGAACGCCGAAACCCACGCGTCATAGCCCGCGTTCGGTTGGGGTTGCAGGTCCGGTGCCAGCCCCGCATCGCTGCGCGGCGCAAAGCTGCCTGCCCTGTTGCCGGTGCTACAGGCCGCAAGACCCAATGCTGCCAATCCGACGGTGAAACTTCTTCGAGAAATGCTCATACTGCCCGCGCCCTTGTTTGTTATGACTTCGGCATAGAATAGCCGAAGCACGGGGGCGGGCAAAGCGGATGATACGCCTTGGCAAAGCTTTGCCTATTTGGTCGGCACGTAGAGCGGCACGGTCGACATCGACATTTTGGCAGATCCGTTCTGCACATCGCGCGCGTGGCTGATATAGACCAAGGTGTTGTTTTCCTCGTCGAAAATCCGTTTGACCTTCAGCGTCTTGAAGATCACGGACCGGCGTTCGCTGAACACCGTCTCGCCCTCGTCATCGCGCGAGATGTCCCCAATCTCGATCGGGCCGGTCTGGCGGCAAGAGATGGAGGAATTCGATGGGTCCTCGAACCAATTGCCCTTTTGCAGCCGGTCGATCAGACCGCGTTCAAAATAGGCCAGATGGCAGGTAACGCCCTTGACCTCGGGGTCTTGGACCGCCTCTACCACGATGTCATTGCCCAGCCAGTCCACATCGACATTGCCCACCACATCAGCGGTAGCTGCAAGAGGAAGGGAAAAGCCAAGGGCGGCAATGGGGGCGAAGGCGGCGCGTTTGAAAATACTCATGCATCCATACGCGCGGCGTGCCTGTTGGTTCCCGCGTCGCCGCAAGAAAAGACCCAGCACGCGCAGATCAGGTGACCCGCGTCCAGAACCCCGCCTTATGGGCATAGCGTTTGCGCAGGCGCCGGACAAAGGCGTCGTGGCCTTCGAAAACTCCGTAATCCTCGATCTCGATATCCGCGGCGGCGCAATCCATCAGGTGATCTGCCGCCTGCGCGTAGCGCGACTTGGCGCTTTCCCACAGCGCGGCTTCGATCATGGCGCGCCAACACAGCGCTGCCGCCAGAGGATGGCGCGCCCGCAGCGCATCGGCGGCATCAGAGAGAGGGGCGACATGGGTGCCGTTCAACGTCTCGGCGCGTGCTTCAATCATCGCTGCAAGCCCGCGCAGGTCGGGCCACGCGAGGAAAAAGGCGATCGCCGCGTTGAGATCCTTGAACGTGGCCGCATGGGCCTTGGCGGCCTCCTCTACCTCAAGATCATCGAAATCCGGTAGCTGTTTGAGGTGCGCCCGCAGCATCTCGGGGTCGAGCGTTTCGGTAAAACAGCGCCAGCGGTGGGCTTGCGCCTCGTCCTCGCGCCCCGATGCGATCAGCGCGTGGATATAGGCCGCGTCCCATGCCTGCCGCCCCGCCTCTTTCCCCTTGGGGCGCGCACCCTCAAGAACATCAAGCGCGGCATCGTGATTGCCAGCGGCCGACCAGAGCGCCGCCACCTCGACCGCGACGGTGGGCCGCGCCAGATCGGTGGGAGAGAACAGCGAGATGTAGGTCTCCGTATCCCCCTGCGCCAAGGCCACCTCGCGCAGATGCATCTGGACAAAGCGTTTTTTGCGTTGTGCGGCGTAGTTCGCATTGCGCCCGCGCAGCTCGCGCAGGAATTGCAAGGCGGGGTGATCCTCTGTCGCGTCCAGCGGCGCGGCCTCGAATATCTGGATCAGCTCCTTCAGATGTGCGAGCCCGCTGTCGCCCAAGGACGGGGCCATGCGCGTGATAATCCCGTCAAAAGCGCCATCCGTATTCCCCTGCACCGCCTCCCACGTGCGTTCCGCCAGCGCGATCGGGTCCAGCGGGGCGCGGGCGGCAATCTGGCTGATCTCAGCAAGCGCATCGGCAAAGACGGCCCCCACGTCCCCCTTGCTGTCGTCCACCCGATCCATGACCGAAGGGGCAAGCGCTAGAAACTCCCACAGCAGGTCGAAGGCGTCGGCGGGGGCGTCTGGGGCGATATTGTCGATGATCATCGCGGATTGGGTGCGCAGGTCTTTGATCAGCGCCGTCCGCTTGCGCCACCCGACATAGCTTTTGGCCCGCCGGATTGTGACCAGCCGCTTGCGCACATCACGCGCGAGTTCAGCAGGGCCTAGGTTGTGGCTCAACTCAAGCCGCAGACGACGTTTCATATCGGCACTGCCGGTGCTGACCTCGATCAACAGTTCGGCCAGCCGCTCCGCCCCGAGGGCGGCAAGATTTGCGGTGTTCAGGGTCTTTTTCGACATGGGGCCTTGCTACATCGGATTTGCGGCCCGTCAAAGGGGGCACGCGGCTCGGACGCGTCAGGCAAAGAGATAGACGGTGACGCCCCAGCCCGCCAGTTCGGCCAGTTTCTGCATCGCGCCGATCACGTCGCCGGTCTGCCCGCCGATTTGCCGCAGCGCCAGCGCGGCCACCAGCGCGGTGGCCACGACGACCCCCGCAAAGATCACCGCCGCCGCGCCAAAGCCCAAGGGCAGCAGCCCAATCAAGCCAAAGGCGACCGCGATATAGACGCAAGTCGCCGGCACCTGCGCCGCGCCGTGCCCCAGCCCGTCGGCCCGCGCGGCAGGCATCCGCGCCAGCCAGAACGGCAGCATCGCGCGGCTGGCCATCGACAGACCAAGCGCGGCAGGCACGACCAGTGCAGGATGATCCAGCCGTGCGATCAGCGCCACCTGCAGCGCCACCGTCAGGATCAGGGCCATCACCCCGTAGCTGCCAATGCGGCTGTCGCGCATAATCTCGAGCTTGCGCGCGCGGGTCTGCCCGCCGCCGAACCCGTCGGCCATATCGGCCAGCCCGTCTTCGTGCATCGCGCCGGTCAGCAGTGTCGTGGCAAAGATCAGACCAAGGGACGCAACCGTCGGGCCAAAGCCCGCCGCGTGCAGCACCCAGTAGATCAGACCGGCAGGCAGCATCGCGACCGCCCCCGCCAAAGGCCAGCCCCAGGCCGAGGCTCCTGTCGCCGGGATCGGATCGCGCAGATATCCCACGGGGATACGGGTCAGCAGCAGCATCGCCAGCCGCGCCTCTGCCACCCGGGCGCGCAGCATCAGCCGTCCGCCACGCCGGCTTCGGCAAAGGTCGCCATGCCGCTGTGGCACGCCAGCGCCGAGCGCAGGATACCAAGCGCCAGCGCGGCGCCCGATCCTTCGCCCAACCGCATGTCGAAATCAAGCACGGCCGTCTTGCCGATCGCATCCAGCAGACGTTTATGCCCGGGCTCGACGCTCAGGTGCCCGATCAGACAATGGTCCAGCGCCGCAGGGGCCAGCGCGAAAAGCGGTGCGACAGAGGCGGTGCAGATGAACCCGTCAAGGATCACCGGAATACGCCGTTGCCGTGCGGCCAGCACCGCGCCGCAGATCGCCGCCTGCTCGCGCCCGCCCAAGGTCATCAGGATAGACGCCCCATCCTGCGGGGTAGCGGCGTGGCGGGCAAGTCCGCGGGTGATGGCGTCGACCTTGCGGCGCAGACCTTCGTCGTCCGAACCGGTGCCGCGCCCGACCCAATCTTGCACAGCCCCACCAAAGACCGCCGCCGTCAGCGCTGCCGCGACCGTCGAATTACCAATCCCCATTTCGCCCAGGATCAAGACACTGGCCGCCGGATGCAGCGCCGCCGCCCCTGCGTTAAGAGCCGCGACACAGTCCGCCTCGCTCATCGCGGGGCCTTGCGTGAAATCGGCCGTGGGGCGGTCAAGGTCCAGATCAATCACCGACAGCTGCGCGTCGTTGGTGCGGCACAGCTGGTTGATCGCAGCGCCCCCCGCCTTGAAGTTCTGCACCATCTGGGCTGTCACCTCTTGCGGGAAAGGGTTCACCCCCTGCGCGCAGATCCCGTGGTTACCGGCAAAGACGAGGGCCTGCGCCATGTCGATCTGCGGCATCGCCTGTTGCTGCCACCCCGCCATGAACACCGCCAGTTCCTCCAGCCGGCCCAGTGATCCGGGCGGTTTGGTCAGCGCATTCTGCCGGTCGCGCGCGGCGTCTTGGGCGACGGCATCAACCTGAGGCAAATCGCGGGTCAGCGCGTCAAGGTCGGACAGGGAAGTCAGGGGAAAAGTCACATGCGCCATGCAAAGGGGTCTCTTTCGTTTGGAAATCTATCGTATGTCGGGATCATGGGTCAGGCAAGCGAGGCCGGAGCCTGCGCACTGCCCTTCAGCGTCAGGGGCAGACCACAGCTGACCAAGACGACATGCCCCGCCACCGCTGCAATGCGCTGGTTCATCAGGCCCGAGGCATCGCGGTAGCGCCGTGCCAGCGCGGACATCGGCACGATGCCCCCGCCCACCTCATTCGTGACCAGCACCACCGGAGAGGACTGTGCACGCAAGCTGTCCAGCACTTTTTCAAGCTCCGCCTGCCAGTCGCGTTCGGCGTGCATCACGTTGGACAGCCACAGCGTCATGCAATCGACCAGCCGCGCGCCCGCCCCATCGGTACGCTTCAGCGCGCCGCATAGATCAAGGGGCTCCTCCACCGTGTCCCAACCGTCACCGCGTTGCACCCTATGTGCGGCGATGCGGTGCTCCATCTCGGGGTCGAAGGCCTGGCTGGTGGCAATATAGACCAGCGGCAGCCCGTAGGCGCGTAGGTGGTTTTCGGCAAAAAGGCTCTTGCCCGATTTTGCACCGCCGGTGACCAGCGTGATCTTGTCCATGATATCCGCCCTTTGCCAAGCGGGGCGCGGGCGAATGCCCTGCCCCGGTGGCGATCAGAATTCCACACCGGCCTGTGCGGCGATACCCTGTTTGCGGAAAGGATGTTTGATTTCCTTCATCTCGGTCACCAGATCCGCAATCTCGATCAAGGCGTCGGGCGCGTTGCGGCCGGTGATCACCACATGGGTCATATGCGGCTTCTCGGCCTGCAGGAAATCGACCACATCCTGCACGTCGATATAGCCATAGCGCAGCGCGATGTTGAGCTCGTCGAGCAGCACCATGCGGTTGTTGGGGTCGCGGATCAGCTCTTTGGCTTTTTCCCATGCGCGTCCGGCGGCGGCGATGTCGCGTTCGCGGTCTTGCGTATCCCAGGTAAAGCCCTCGCCCATCACATAGACCTGACAGATATCGCTAAAGCGGTCCTCAAGCAGTTGACGGTCCGCGGACACCCGTGCGCCCTTGATGAACTGCACCAACGCGCAGGGGAACCCGTGCCCGATGCAGCGCATGATCATCCCGAAGGCAGAGCTGCTTTTACCCTTGCCGGTCCCGGTGTGGACGATGATCAACCCCTTGGTCACGGTCTTTTCCGCCATCATCTTGGCGCGGGCCGTCTGGACCTTCGCCATCTTTTCGGCGTGGCGCTTGTTCTGGTCTGGGGTGCTGTCGGTCATCTGTTATCTCTCCTCGTGCCGTATCTGGTTGCCTGCCCTGCGTACGTCTTGCACCGCCCGCAACGCCAACGGCGTGCCGCAGACCCAATCGGGCGAGCTATACACCATCCGGCCGGTCTTGGCGTATTGTGCGAGCGCAGGATGTAGCATGATCTCTTCGGATCGGGAACCTCCGGGATAGGGTGTCGTGGTGACCAGCACATCGGGGGCGTTCATCACCAGTTCTTCCAGCGCCAGACGCCCGCTGGTCCGGCGTCCGAGTTTCTGCGAGAGGTTGCGCAGTCCGCCGGTGGTCACGATGTCGTGGCCCAAAGTATCCACCCCCAGCGAATAACCGTTCGGGTAATAGAACGCCGCAACAGGGGCATCGGGGGCCAATGCGGGCTGTGCGGCCAATGTCTGTTCGACGTCGCGGGCCATCGCCTCTGCCCGCGCGGGCTGTTGCAAGAGGTCGCCCATCCACCGGATCTGCGCGGGAATATCGTCAAGCGCCTTGGTGATCGGCATCTGCTCTACCCGCAGGCCAAGGTGGCGCAGCATCGCAAGGGTCGCTTTGTCGGAGTATTGCCCCGCCAACACCAGATCCGGCGCGGAAAGGTATATTTCTTCAGCACCGCCCGCGTTCTGCGGATGTGCCGAGGCTTCCTGCGCCAACGACGACGATCGCGGATCGCGCGCCAATCGGCTGAGAGAGGTGATTTGATCAGAATCCGCCAGTAGCAGCACCATCTGGTCCGTGCACAGGTTCATCGACACCACACGGGGCAGGTCTGCGGCGCTGGCTGACGTGACGGCTATCAGAGCGGCCACCAGCCCCAGCAGCACCCGCCGCCCTGTCAGAGTGATCCGCCGGATCACGCGCCGTCTTCCAACGCGGTCTCTAACCGGGCCCAATCACCGGCCGGTCCGGGCAGGCCCAGACGGATCCAGCTGTCGGAATAGGGGAAGATCCGCGACCAGATGTGATGTGCGGCCAAGCCGTTTTGCGCAGCCCTGGCATCCGGCGTCGCGTAAGTGCGAAACAGCGGGGTGCCGCCTACCAGCCCCCACCCTGCCCGCGCCGCCATCGCATCCAATTGCGCCGCCTCGCCTTGCAGGCGCGCGGTGGTCTGTGCCGCCCAATTCGTGTCGTTCAGTGCGCGCAAGGCGACCTCTATCGCCATGCCGGAAACGGGCCATGGCCCCGTCATCGCGCGCAGCCTTTCGGCCAAAGGCGCTGCCGCCAGCACAAAACCCAAGCGCAGCCCCGCCAGCCCGTAGAACTTGCCAAAGGACCGCATCACAAGGATATTTCTCGGCAGTTCGGCCCCGCCGCGGACCAGCGACACCTCTGGATCAGGGTCGGCAAAGCTTTCATCCACGATCAAAAGTTCGACCGTTTCGGCAAGCGCGCGCAAGGTGTCAGGGGCGTGGCGCTGCCCGTCGGGGTTGTTCGGGTTGACCACCACGGCAAGGGCATACCCTTCAAGCGCCGCAAGATCGGTGGCCTCGGTGACCTGCCAGCCTTCGGCCCGTAGTGCGGCGGCATGTTCGTTATAGGTGGGCGACAGGATCGCGGCTTGCCCGGGCGCGATCAGACGCGGCACCAGCTGGATCGCCGCCTGCGCCCCTGACACAGGCACAACAGCACAGTTTGCGTCATAGGCCCTCCGCGCGGCGTCTTCCAGCGCGGCAAGGGCACTGCGTTCGGGCAGACGGGTCCATGCCTCTGGCGAGATCGGCCCCACCGGATAGGGCACCGTGTTGATCCCCGTGGACAGGTCGATCCAATCAGCGCGGTCGCCGCCGAACGCCTTGATCGCCCCATCCAGATTGCCGCCGTGGTCCCGCATCGCTTGCCCCTGTCAGATCAGCGCCACCAGCGCCAACACGACTGCTAATACGAACATGGCGCGAAGGTAAAGCGTCAGCGCCCGTCGCAGGGTGGTTGCATCGGCCGCTGTTCCTTCGGCATTGAGCCAGGGTTCATCCGCGATCTCTTCGCCGTACACACGCGGGCCGGACAGGCGCACGTTCAGCGCACCGGCCATCGCTCCTTCGGGCCAACCGGCATTGGGGGACCGGTGGTGACGCGCATCGCGCAGCATCACGGCGGCGGCGCGGCGTGGCTGGCCCGACACGATCACGAACAGCAGCCCCGTTGCCCGCGCCGGGATCAGATTGACCAGATCGTCGAGCCGCGCAGCCACCATCCCGTAGTGACGGTAGCGCGCGGACCGGTGCCCGATCATCGAATCCATCGTGTTGATCGCCTTATAGGCCACCAGCCCCGGCAGCCCCAGCAGCACGCCCCAAAACACCGGAGCCACCACCCCGTCCGAGGCATTCTCGGCCAGGCTTTCGATCGAAGCACGGGCAATCGCGGCAGCGTCCAGCTGATCAGGATCGCGCCCGATGATCATCGAGACGGCATAGCGTGCCCCTGCAATATCTCCCTGTATCAAAGGCGTAGCGACGGCCTGGACGTGGTCGAACAGCGACCGCGGTGCCAGAAAGGGCCACGCCAGCAGCCCGCCGACAACGTAGCCCGCCCAGCCAGACGGCAGCAACGCGGCGACCACAATGGCAGGCAAGACCGCAAGCGCAAGCACGAGGCAGACCCCGACACCGCCCAACAGGCGCAACCGTGCGGGCGATGTATTGGCGCTATTCAACCGCGTCTCGATCATGCGAATGGCGTGGCCGATCCAGGACACCGGATGGCCGATTATCGCATAAAGCGGCGCAGGCCAGGACAAAGCCGCCTCGATCACAAACCCCAGCATGATGCCCGCCGCACCGATCATGCGTCCCCTCCGGTTGTGAACCGCATCGCACCGGTGAGCCCGTGGTCTGACAACAGCTGTTCAGCATCATCGGGGGCGGTGCCCGGCGCAAAGATGAACGCGCGCGCGGACCCTGTGTGCGCACGCGCATAGCCCAAAGCACCGAGCCGCTGCGCCAGTATCGTGCTCGGGTCGTTCAGGGGGCCGCGCAACGCGGTGGTGCGATCTGCGCTGATGCGCGCCAACCGCGCCACCTGAGGCAAATCACCCTGCGCCACGGCGCTTTCCCAGGCTGGCAACAGGTCGGCAATATCCGCAAAACCGCTATCCGCCGCATCGGTCCGGATCGGTTCGCCAAAGTAGCCGCCGATGATGTCAGCCCGTGGCGGCGCGCCCAGCGCCCCCTTGCTTTGCGCCAACCGCGAGGCCCAGATCACGCGGTCCGGATGCGGTAACATTAACGGATCGGTGGCCCCTTCCACCGCCAAGCACAGCGACGGCAAACGGTCTTCAGCAATACCCGCAGCCCGCGCCAAAGCCACCAGCGCCGCAGTGGATGCACCGGCCCCGACCCCGACGGGAAGGTTACCAGACAAGGTAAAACTGCCCCCATTTTCCCCTGCGGCCTCTAGCAGGTGTCGAAGCTGCGCGAGGCTCACCGCTGCGGGTTTACCCTGCGTCAGGTCCAATGCCCCCCCGCGGGTAAACCGCGCCCGCACCCCATGTGCACGGCACAGCATCGTGACCAGAACCACAGGGCCCTCCGGCCCCAACCGCCCCTGCACCCATTCACCGAAGTGACCGAAAACAGGTGGAGTTTCTGCAGACGCTCCTGATTTGTCGAAAATTGTCTGCAAAATACTGGCTTTCGTGCGGCGCGAGAGAATTGGTGCCGACATATTCACCATCCGCGGGCAAACGGCAACAGAGCAAGGGCCTATGGATTCAAGGCTTTTCCGCATCTCGCCGCCTACCGATTCTGGGTGGGACGCTCTCGAAAGTATAGGGCGCTATTCTGGAAGGCAGGGGGATTGTACCTGCGCATTGTCGCTCGCGTTAACCTTGTATGAGAACTTTAGACATATCCCGGGGGGCAGGAAAGACGGCGAGGTCGTCTCCGGCCAATGTACAAGGTGTTTGGGACACCGCAACAAGAGGTCCGTCTGATGTCGATTTCAAAGTTAACCTTTACAACACTGAATTGTGCTGCCGCTTTGGCGGCTTTGGTCGTTACAGGCTCCGGCAAAGCTGATGCCGGCGAGTTCGAACTTGATTGGGGCACCTACGACTGGCCCGGTGGCAATCTTGGCCCGCTGACACGCACCCTGCGGGACCAATATGGGTTCGAGGTTGACCTGACCTTTGAACATACGGGCAACTACACCGCCTTCAGCGGCGAAGGGACACCCAACGATTCTGCTATCTTTGGGGGCAATGTGGAATCGCTCGTAGTCATTTCCAACGCGCCGCGAAACCGCGGGCGTATCGGGGATGCGCGGACAACTTCCTCCATCTCCTCCAGTTCGGGCGGGGTCGCCTTTCCGATCGACAATCTACAGGTCGACATTTTGGATATTGACGCCAGCGATAGCAACGCCGGGTCTGACCGATGCGATCTTGTGACCGCCTTTGGCGATAACGGCAATCCGACGCTGGCACCGGTTAGCGCGGCACCCGCACTTCTGGTCGGCCCCGGTCCCGGGTCTGGCTTCACCGGCACCATCGGCGCGAACCAGGCCCAATGTATCTATGTCGAAGGGTTCGGGGCCTCGCCCACATCGAACAACGATGACACCGGCACCGTGCGCGCGACCTTCCCCGACAGCACCTCGACGGTCACCTTCTGGTATGATGAATCTATTGCCGACGTGCGCAATTATAACCAGTTCACCAATTATGATCCCGCCCCGCGGGGTATCGGGATGTTTGGTGCGGCAACGTTCAATGTGGATCAAAGCATTTCATTGACACGTACCGCCAGCCCCAGCACAGGGACGCAGGGTGAGACTGTGACCTATACCTACACGGTCACAAACACCGGCGCGCTGCCGTTCAACACCGGGCAGGACATTGTGATCAACGACGATCTGCTGGGGCCTGTGCTCTGCCCCGCGATCACCACGCCTGTCGCCCCGGGTGGAACGGTCGTCTGTCAGGAGGACTACACCATTCAGGCGGCCGATGTGCTGACGGGGTCCGTGGACAGCAACGCGGTTGCGGGCATTGGCCGCATCGGCCAGCCTTTTGTTTCACGGTTGCAGTCGAATTCTGAATCCCTGTCCATCGTCAGCAGCGTGCTGTCAGGCGAGACCGGTTCGCAAAGCTGCACGCCTCAGTCCGTCTTCCGCCAGCCATCGACCCAGTTGGCAGGGTCCGGCAGCCGGACGAATGTAACCCCGTCAGACATCTTCCTGTTCGACGACGTGACAACCGATATAAACGGCAACCCGATCGATGTCGTCATGCAGGTCACCAGCATCAATAATGCGACCGCGCTTGAGCTGGACACCTCGCTTGAGGCGCGCATGACGCCAGAGGACGACGCATACATCACCTACCGTCTGCGACTGGTCCAGGATGGCACGGCCACGGCGGCCAACCCGCAAGGTCTGGCCATTGACCAAAGCCGCATCAACGGGGTCATTGTACAGCAAACGGATGTCGACAGCCGCGGCGAGGGCGATGACTCTTCGGATGTGGTGGGCTCGCTCACCAACCCGACGGTGACCTCTTTCTTCAACACCGCGCCCTTATCCTCCTTTCCCGCCGGACCGAACGCGATCGCGATGGATCCTGCAAAGGTGGGCGACCCGTTTGATTGGGAAGACGAGCCGAATGAATCGAGCTTTGACAACTACGCCACCTATGAATTCAACACCTTCGTCGAAGCTGAATTTATCCACGGCTACACAGGGTCATCCGACCGTCGCGCGACGCGGGGGTCCGGCATCCAGCTTTGCGCAATCTCGAACACCTCGCCCGATATTGTGGCGCAAGACGACGACTACACCGCGTCGCCCGTGAACACCTTGCTGGGCGGCACCGCAGGCGAAGTCATGTCGAATGACACAATCAACGGCCTGCCCGCCGCCTTCCCGACCGCGACGCTGACTGTACTGACCGAAGCCGTGCCGCAGAACACGGGCGATCCTGTGCCGGTTCTGGAAACAGCCGGTGCCGAAGCCGGTCGCGTTATTGTGCCCGCGGGCGTTCCCGCTGGCGTCTACACCATCGAATACCAGCTCTGCGATGCGCTGGACCCCGCAGATTGTGACCGCGCGTTGGTCACGGTGGCGGTCTTTGCCGGGCTGGGTGTGGATTTTGGCGATGCACCGCTTAGCTACCTCACACCGACCCACGGCGTTGATGCCTCTCCGGGTGTGTATCTGGGCCTGATCGAGCCGGATATCGAGCTGGTTGCACAATCGGATGCCACGGCAACGGCGGATGACCTGATCGGCACCGACGACGAAGACGGGATCACCTTTCCCGTCCTGACCCAAGGCACGATCAGCACGCTCGACGTGACCGTAACAGGCAATGGTAACCTGCAGGCCTGGATCGATTTCAACGGCGACGGTCTGTTCGAAGAGACACTCGGCGAGCGTATCGCGCTTGACCTCAAGGATGACGGCACGCAATTCGACAATGTCGCGGGCGATGGCGTGATCCAGATCGACGTTACCGTGCCGTCGGATGCGACCACATCGACCACCTACGCGCGCTTCCGCTACGGCTCCGAGACAGGGTTAAGCACATCGGATTTTGCCGTAGATGGCGAGGTAGAGGATTATTCGCTGGTCATTGCGGCTGCTGATCTGTCCGACCGCGGCGATGCGCCCGCGACTTATGGCGATCCGCGTCACATCGTGGTCCAGGACATCTATCTGGGTGCCGGCGAACCCGACACCGAACAGACCCCTCAGCATAGCCCCGATTCCGATGCAGATGACCTGTCGGGCTTTGACGACGAGGATTCCATCGCCGTCTTTCCCATCCTGGAGGCCGGCACAACCGTGCCCCTGACCATCGTGACCCATGAAACCCTGAGCGCTCAACTCGCCTTGGGCATTCCGGTAACCGCGGGGATCACGAACCTGCAGCTTTGGGTCGATTTTGACCAAAGCGGCACCTTCGATCCCTCAGAACACATCGCGGTCGACTACCGTGATGGGGGCGCGGGCGATACGGATGGGGTGTTCAACAACCAGATCACCCTGAACATCCCTGTCCCTGCGAATATCACCAGCGGCTTTACCCATGCACGTATCCGCTGGTCGACCTCCAGCGCCGTCGCGGCGGACCCTTTTGATGGTCTGAATTTCGACGGTGAGGTCGAGGACTACAAAGTGATCCTCTCGGCCGGGGCGGTGCCCTTTACCTGCGATGGCTCGCTCTACCGTGTGACACAGACGGATACGCAGCTGCAGCGGCTCAGCTTCGCGGAAAGCGCTGGCGTGTACAGCATCACCGCGACCGACATCGGTACCCCTGCGGGCGTGCAGTATGACGGCGGCTGGGGCTATAATGCGCTCGACGGGTTGTTCTACGGGGTGCGCAGTGCAACGCGCGAGCTGATCCGCCTGGACTCCACCGGCAACTACGAGGTGGTCTCGACCCTCCCCGCGTCGGCGGCGGTGGGCTCCACCGCGGGCGACATCCTGCCCAACGGGGTGATGGTCTATCGTGTGAACGGGGCCAACGCGTTGCAGCTGCTGGATCTTTCCGATCCGTCCGCGCCCGTTGATCTGGGCCTGATCACGCTGTCGGCTGCGGTTGAACCCTCCGACATCGCCTATAATCCGAACGACGGCATGTTGTACGGTGTCAACGAGGCCTCTGACCGTTTGTTCTATATCGACCCTGCGGATGGTACGTCTGGCACCCGCGCGCCGGTTGAATTCGGCCCGACCGCCTGGACAGGGTCCTATGGCGCGGTGTGGTTCGATTTCTACGGCCGCATGTACATCAACCAGAACGTCACAAACGAGGTCTATGAGGCCGACGTAGGACTTCAGGGCTCCGGCTCGGGCGGGGGGCAGTTGATCAATACGGTGCCTGTCGGCGAGGGTGGCCTGAACGACGGTGCCGCCTGCCCGTCGCGCTTTGGCCCGCTGCCGCCCGAAGGTGACCTGTCCGGCGTCGTCTACCGTGACACCAACTATTCGGACAGCTACCAGCCCGGTGAAACCGTGCTCAGCGCCGTGACCGTGTCGCTGTACGACGACAATGGCACAGCCGACACCGCGGATGACACGTTCCTGACCAGCGTAGAGACAGCCAGCAACGGCACCTATCTCTTCTCTGACCTATCTGCCACAGCGACCTACCGCGTAGAGGTCGACGCAGCCGATCCCGACATGCCCCCCGGGCTTGTGGCCGGTACCGTGAACCCGCAGACGGGCGTATCAATCACCGCCGGCAGCGTGCGCACCCTTGATTTCGGGTTTGTGAACGGCGGGGCGACGGCGGACCTGTCCCTGACCAAGGGCGTGTTCGACACCAGCGGCCAGCCGGTGACCCAAGCGGGCCCGGGCACAGAGCTTGATTTCGTGCTCACCGTGACAAACGACGGCCCTGACGGTACCACCGGTGTGCGGGTCCGTGACCTGATCCCCGACGGGTTCACCTTTGTCTCTGCCACACCGGCGGATAGCACCGATACCTATGACGCCAACACCGGTACATGGGACGTCGGCGAGGTGGCCAATGGCGCGAGCGAAACCCTGACCGTGCGGGTCACGATGAACGCCACAGGCGAGCATACCAACGTGGCCGAGATCATCGCCTCTGACCTGCCGGATCCCGATAGTGATCCGCTGGTGGGCCCGCTGACGGACGATCTGGGCGACGCGGTTGTCGATGACGACGAAGCCGCCGTGAGCGTGAGTTTTGCCGGGTCCGGCCCAAGCTTGTCTGGTAAGGTCTTTATCGACAATGGTGCAGGTTCCGACACGGCCTATGACGCGCTGCAAGGGGCCTCGGAAGCCGACACCGGTGCTGCCGAAGTCCGGATCACCGATAGCAGCGGCACGTTGATCGGGTCGCCGCAGGTTGCCAGCGACGGCAGCTGGAGCCTGACCCTGCCCGAAGGCTTTGCCGATAACGTCACCATCACCGTGGTCCCGGACAACGGCTTGCTCACCGTGTCCGAAAACCCCGGTGCATTGCCCGGCCTGGTCAACCCGGCCAGCGGCGATGGTACCTTTACCTTCACGCCTGCGGCGGGGACATCCTATCCTGATCTGGATGTCGGCCTGATCGAGGACGCCCGGCTGAGCGAAAGCCAGCAAAGCGCGATCCGTCCGGCACAGGTGGTGACCCTGCGGCATGAATATCTTGCCGATGCAGAAGGCTCTGTGGTGTTTGACACCGATATCCAGTCGATCACCGCGCCGGGGCTCTTTTCCGTCGCCCTGTTCGAGGATGCCGCCTGCGACGGGACGGCCACCAGCCCCATCACCACCGCCCTGCCCGTGACCCCTGACACGCGTATCTGTCTGGTGGCGCGTGTCGCCGCCTCGGGTGCGGCGGCACCGGGGTCGACCATCGCCTTTGATGTGGTCGCCGACACGACCTATGGCGCGACCGGCGCGACCGAGCAGGACCGCAACACCGATCTGGTGCGGGTAGAATCCTCCGAAGGGGTACTGAAACTGCGCAAGACGGTCCGCAACGTCACCCAAGGCACGCCCGAAGGCGTCAGCAACGGTGCCGCTGCGGGGGATGTGCTTGAATATCGCATCTTCCTCGACAACCCTGGCGAACTGCCCGCGACCAACATTGTGATCCACGACCGCACGCCGCCCTACACAGAACTGGCATCCGCCATTCCAAGCCCCGTCTCCATCGGCGGCGATGTGGTCTGCACGATGACCACGCCCGGGGCGGATACGGCGGGCTATGCGGGGGCGCTGCAATGGGACTGCACCGGATCACATGAACCGGGTGCAACGGGGTCTGTGTCCTTTGAGGTGCGGATCGCCCCCTAAGGCGGCGCTTATGGTCAGGCACGGAAGGGGGTTTTTCCGCGCCCCAAACGAACAAAAATCCCCCCGTACCGCGGATGCGGCGCGGGGGGATTTGCAATAGGAATAGGCTTCAATTCCGCTGAGCAGGTGCCAGAATATCACCCGAAGAGCCGTACCAGCATCCAAAGCCCCATGCCCAGCATCATCACGTTCTCGGTCAGCGACACAAAGCCAAGCGGCACATTGCTGCTGCCGCCCACGCAGGCGCATTTCAGCTCGCGTTTGTCGATATAGACCGCCTTGATCACCGAGATCGCCCCGATACCACCGATCACGATCGCGATCGGTGCCGCCAGCCACAGCAGCGCCCCTGCGGTCATGGCGATGCCTGCAAAGGCCTCTCCGAACGGGTAGATCTTGCCGTAGGGCACCCAGCGTTTCGCCAGCAGGTCATAATTCAGGAACATGGTCGAGAAACTCTCGATATCCTGCAATTTCTGCACGGCGAGGAAACACATGGAGATCGAGATAAACCACTGGAACGCCTGCACGGTAAAGATGCTTTCGAAGGCAAACCACGACAGGCCAAGCGCCATCAGAAAGGCGACCGAAAAGATGGCGATCACCGGCTGGTACGACGTGTCAGATTGCTGATCCTTGGGTTTATCCAAGCCAAAATAGACCCGCAGATCGTCATAGCCGCCGATCCGTTCCCCGCCGATAAAGCTCTGCGGCGTCGTTTCGACATCATGCTCCGCCTTGAACGCGTCTGTCTCTTCGCGCGTTGTCAGGTGATGATCCTCGACCTCGAAGCCCTGACGCTCCAGCAGGTCTTTGGATTTCAGACCGTAGGGACAGGTATGGTCAGGCATCACCATACGGTAGAGTTTTGCCGGTTGTGTCTGCTGTTGCGTCATTATGTCCTCACTTCCCGTCGATTTCCGGTGTTGCGGTTGGCCCGCCTTCAAGATCCGCGATCAGGGCCTTCATCTCGTCGATCTCAAGCCGTTGCGCTTCGATGATATCATCCGCCAGCTTGCGCACCCGCGGGTCCGAGATATTGGCACGCTCGCTCGTCAGGATCGCAATGGAATGGTGCGGGATCATCGCACGCATCCACGCCGTGTCATCGACCGTGGACTGGCTGCGCACCAAAAACAGCGACACCGCAAAAACCAGCGCGCTGCCTGCAAAAATCGCGATATTCACCCCACGGTTGCTGTACATCCCCAGCATAAACGCCAGCATGATGACCGCCATCACCGCGCCCATATACAGCGCCATATAGCTGCGGGTTTCGCTAAAGAACACGTGATCGATTGCGTAGGTGTTCAGATACATTAAGCCGAACATCACCACGGTAGAGGTGATGATCATTGCAAAGAAGCGCCAGTATGACATGAGAAGACCTTTCGTGATGTTGCTATGACAACAAAACCGCCTTCCCGCGCAGGAGGGTTCCCGCCGACCTGCATTATTTGACATATCTTGCGCTGATGACTGCGGGCGAAAGCCCTGCATTCGCCCGCAGAACAGACTTGAGTTTAGCTATAGGCACCGGCGGAATAGGTCAGCTCGTAGCTGTGGCTGTACAGCTCGAACACGATGCCAAAGGGGTCTTCGACATAGACCATGCGATAGGGTTTATCGTCGGGGAAGTATTCGCGCACCGGCATCCGCTGCTTGCCCCCTGCCGCGACAATCTTGGCCAGCAGGTCTTCGAGGTTGGGATCCTGAATGGCGAAATGGAACGTGCCGTGCTGGCGGAAATTCAGCGGGTCTGCGGGGGCGTGGTTGCCGTCAAATTCGAACAACTCGATCCCGATACGGTCTGCCGTGGCAAGATGCGCGATACGCAGGCGGCCCCAGCCTTCGCCAAAGACATCGGTACACATCTGCCCGATATCGCTGCCGTCTTCGACAACCTCTGTCGGTTGCATGATGACGTAAAACCCCAGCACGTCGGCGTAGAATTTTACGGCTTGGTCCAGATCCGGCACGGAAAGCCCGATGTGAGAGAAACTGCGTGGTGTCGGTGTCATGGTCTATCCTTTGTTCTGTGATACCCCGTGATTTAGGTGGACCACGCGCAAACATAAAATTATCATATGGAATTAAATTTATAACTTTATGGAATGATCCGCATGTTAAACGCCTCATGGCTCGAAACCTTCACCACCCTATGTGACATCGGGCATTTCACCCGCACCGCAGACCGGTTGGCCATGACCCAGCCGGGGGTGTCGCAGCATATCCGCAAGCTGGAACAACAGGTCGGCCAGCCGTTGATCCTGCGCGAGGGAAAGTCCTTTACCCTCACCCCCGCCGGAGAAGAGCTGCTGTCGATCGGACGTGCCCGCCGGACAGAGGAGCGCGCCCTGCGCGAAAGGATGCAGCGCGATGATCCCTTGTCAGGCACGGTCAGGATCGGCTGTTCTGGCAGCTTTGCGTTAAGGCTGTATCCGTATCTGATCGCGCGGATGCAGCAGGCCCCGAAGCTCAAGATGCATCTCAGCGCCGCCCCGCAGGCGCGTATACTGGCGGATATACTGGCAGGGACGCTTGATCTGGGCGTGGTAACCGCGGTGCCCGATATGCCCCGCGTTCAGGCCACGCCCCTGTCGCAAGAGGAACTTTGCCTCGTGCTGCCCGCCACCTTTAACGCGGCGGATCTGACACTGCAGAAGCTTGATGACTTGGGGTTCATCGCGCATCCTGATGGCAATGCCTATGCCGATGATCTTCTCGGGCGCAACTTTGATGACTACCGCGGGGCAGAGCATTTGCGGCTGCGCAGTTTTATCAACCAGATCGGGCAAATCCCCCTGCCCGTGGCCCAAGGACTGGGCTATACCATCCTGCCGCGATCAGGGGTGGAGGGGTTTGCGCACCGCGACGCGCTAGCGGTGCATACCCTGCCCCAACGACGGTTTCATGACCTCTGGCTGATCGCACGTAAAGACCGCGCCGCATTCGCCCGCGTTGCCGCCACCGCTGACGGTATACTTGGGCTGCAATAGCGCGTTGGCGGTGCCCCGACCTATCTGACCACATGCACCGCGCACTTGGCGTGACGCACCACATATTGCGCGACCGACCCCAGCAGGATGTCAGACAACGCGGGCTGATGCGACGCGATCACGATACAGTCGGTCCCGTTTTCCTCGGCCCAGCGTGTCGCCCGTGGCCCGGCGCGCCCGTCCGCAATCGCTGTCGCGGCCCCCGGCAAGCTTAGCGCCAGCGCATCCAGCCGCGCCTGTACCGCCTCGCGGGTGGAGGTCACGACGTCGGTGGGGATGTATTCGGCGACATAGACCGGCACTGCCTCTATCACATGCAGCAGGGTCAATCTGGCGTCCGGTGCCGCCAGCGCCTGCGCCGCATCAAAGGCGGTCTGGGTGATCTCGGGGGTCTCGAAAACAACGGGGATCAGGATATTCTTGTACATGCTGCACTCTCCTATGAAGGTGCAGACAGTGAACGCCTTGGGTCGCCCTGCGTCGTTGATACAGATCAAATCAAAGGGAATATTTCCCTAGTCGCAATCGTCGCCCGAGGCCGCGTGCAGCGCCTCCACATCGGCCACGCGGAAACGGCGACGGTCGACAAAGCTCAGGATACCCTCTTTCTTCATCGCGCCAAGCTGGCGGCTGACCGTTTCAAGCGTGAGCCCCAGATAGTTGGCGATCTCGTAACGTGTGAGAGGCAGGACCAGCTCTTGCCCAGGGGTATCCGCATTGGCCAATTGCTGCCGCCGCGCCAGCATTTCAATGAAGGTCGCGATCTTTTCGCGAGCGGTTTTACGGCCCAGCAACAGCATCCAGTCACGCGCCGCGTCCAGTTCATCGAGCGCCATCTCCATCAACCGTTGGGCGATATGCGGCGTGGTTTCGATCAGCGCCTCGAAGGGTTTGCGCTGAAAGCAGCACAGCGTCACATCAGTAACGGCGACCACGTCGAAATCAATCGCCGCGCGGCCCGGACGGCCGATGAAATCCGACGGGAAAAGTAGCCCGACCATCTGGGTGCGCCCGTCCTCCATCGTTTTGCCAAGGCTCGCGACGCCCGACACGACCGACGCAACATAGGTCAGCCCGTCGCCACGCCAAAGCATCGGATCACCCGCCTTGAACGACCGATAGGTCTTGATCTGCTCCAGCATCAGCAGTTCATCATCATCGCACCGCGCACAAACGGCGCGGTGGCGGATCGGGCATTCACTGCATTTCGGGCGCGACTGAAGATCAAGCATGGTGCGATCATAGCGTTCATTCGCGCGGACCACCATCACCAAGACGCACCGCCACCGCGCTGCGTCCCGATGTCGCTTGGCCCTTCAGGTCACGTCGCGCTTCTGGTGATACTCGGGCCGGTCCCAACTGCGGGTCGCAAGGATGTCGGCAAGGATGTCGACCGCGCCGCGCACGTCACCTTCGTCGATGTACAAAGGCGTGAAGCCAAAGCGCATGATGTCAGGCGCGCGGAAATCACCGATCACGTCCCGTGCGATCAACGCCTGCATCACCGCATACCCGTTCTTTGACGCGAAAGACACCTGACTGCCCCGTTGGTCTGCATCCCGTGGGCTGGCCAGCACAAGCTCGGGGCATTTTTCTTCAACCAGCGCGATGAACAGCTCGCTCAGCGCGACAGACCTCTCCCGCAGCTCGGCCATATCCACCGCGTCCCAAAGCCCAAGCGCATGCTCCAGCGCGGTCATCTGGATCACGGGGGGCGTGCCGACGCGCATGCGCTCGATGCCCGCAGCGGGGCGGTATCCGGTCTCGAAGGCGAAGGGCGCATCATGCCCCAGCCACCCGGCCAAAGCGGGCTGGATGTCCGCGACGATATCGGGGCGCGCATAGATGAACGCAGGGGCCCCCGGCCCGCCGTTGAGGTATTTATAGGTGCAGCCGACGGCGAATTCCGCGTGGCAGGCCGCCACATCTACGGGCACCGCGCCTGCGCTATGGGCCAGATCCCACAGCATCACTGCCCCTGCCCCATGGGCCGCCGCGGTCACTTGCGCCATGTCATGCATGCGGCCCGTGCGGTAGTCGACTTGGGTGATCATCGCGACAGCCACGTCATCGGTCATGGCGCTGGCGACTTCCTCGGGGGCGACGATGCGCAGCTCGTAGCCTTGCCCCAACTGCTGGATCAGCCCCTCGGCCATATACAGGTCCGACGGGAAGTTGCCGCTGTCCGACAGGATCACCCGCCGGTCGGGGCGCATATTGAGAGCGGCAGACAAGGCCTGAAACACTTTGACCGACAGCGTGTCGCCCATGGTGACCGCCCCCTCGGCCGCGCCGATCAGGCGGGCAATGCGGTTGCCGACCCGTGCGGGCTGCGCCATCCAGCCGTCAAGGTTCCAGCCCTTGATCAGATGCGCGCCCCACTGCGCCTGCACCACATCCTGCACCTTTTCGGCCGTCCCCACAGGCAGCGGCCCAAGCGAGTTCCCATCAAGGTAGATCATGCCGTCGGGCAGGGAAAAGCGGTCTTTCATCGGCAATCGGGTCACAGGGCACCTCGTACGTTCCAGAGTTCGGGGAAAAGTTCGACCTCGAGCATCCGGCGCAGGTATTTCACCCCCGACGTGCCGCCCGTGCCGCGTTTGAAGCCGATGATGCGTTCCACCGTGGTCACATGGTTGAAACGCCAGCGGCGGAAATAATCTTCGAGATCGACGAGCTTTTCGGCCAGCTCGTACAGCTGCCAATGGGCGCGCGGGTCTTGGTAGACGCGCACCCATGCCTGCATCACCGCATCATCCGCCGCATGAGGCGTGTCCATCGCATAGGCCTGCGGGTCAAAGCTTTGCCCCGTTGCCTCTGCCAGCAGATCAAGCGCCACATGGTACAGGGATTTTGTCCCCAGTTCCTGCGTCAGCATCTGGTGCAGTTCGGGGCGGTGTTCATGCACTTTCATCATCGCGCGGTTGCGGTTGCCGAGGATGAATTCGATCAGCCGGTATTGATGCGACTGAAACCCCGAGGACGCGCCAAGGTCGTCGCGGAAATCGCTGTATTCACTGGGGGTCATGGTGCGCAGCACATCCCACGCGCTGTTGAGCTGTTCAAAAATGCGCGCCACACGGGTCAGCATCTTCATCGCAGGCGCAAAATCACCCGCCGCGAGATGGGTGCGCGCCGACGACAGCTCGTGCAGGCACAGGCGCATCCAAAGCTCTGACGTTTGATGCTGGATGATGAACAGCATCTCGTCATGGGCGTCGGATTTGCAATTTTGCGCCCCGAGGATCGGGTCGAGCGACAGGTAATCGGTATAGGACATATCCTTGGCAAAGGACATTTGCGCCCCTTCATCGGCGGGGTTGTATCCGGTCATGCGGGGGTCTCCGATTGGGGGCCGAGGGTTCTTGCAAAGGGTGAATGGGCAGGCATCAGCGTCGAAAGCTCCTCGAAGGCGGCGATGCTCAGGCCGGTGTGATGGCGAAAGGCCGCAAGCGCCGCCGCCGGATCATGATCAACTGCTGCCTGATAGAGCGCGCGATGCGGCTCTAGCGCCATACCGGCAGAGAATACCTCTGCCGCTTTGGCCGCCAGCGGGGGCGCGCTTTGGGTCAGATCGCGCAGGCCCGCCTGAATAAAACGGTGGTAGCGCCCCAGCTGGTCCTGCAACTGCCCCGCAAACCGCGCCATCCAATCAGAGCGCGCCCCCGCCACCAATGCCTGATGAAAGGCCAGATGCCGCCGCGTCCATTGGGCCAGTGCCTCGTCATTATGGATCACCGAGGGCACGGGCGTTTGCGACAGGTGGTGATAGGCACCGATCACCCCTGCCTCCCACGTGTCATCGGCGTGGCTGACGGAATGGGCCAGCATCGCGCCTTCGATGGCATCGCGGCTGCGTTCCAGGTCCAGAAGATCGGCACGGGTCAACGGGGTGACGCAAAAGCCCTTGTTATGCTCGGGCACGACAAGCTGTTCAGCCGCCAGCCGGTTCAGACATTCGCGCAGCGGCGTCAGGCCGATGCCATAGTGTTCCGACAGGGCCGGTAGGCGCAGCGCCATGCCCGGTGGCAAATCCAGCGACAGGATATCATGGCGCAGCCGGTCGAATAGAATGTCCGATTTCGATTGCCGAAGTGTCATGATGCGCCCCTTTCGAAACACACCATGACAAATAAATACGATCGTGTAAATCGTATACGATTTTTTTCGCGTAGGTCCGCATTGAGTTCTTCGGACCCCTTCTAGACTAGAGCGCGTTCGGCGGGGACTCTCCACGGAAGAACGCGTCAAGATTATCCAGTGCCTTGAACCCCATCGCATCGCGGGTCTGCACCGTGGCGCTGCCCACATGGGGCATCATCATCACGTTGTCATAGGACGCGAAGGCCGGATTGCCCCCCGGTTCGGTGACAAAGCAATCCAGCCCCGCCGCCCCGATATGCCCCGCATCCAGAGCGTCGACCAAAGCGGCCTCGTCGATCAGATTGCCGCGGGCCGTGTTGACCAGCACTGCCCCTTTGGGCAGTTGCGCCAAACGGTCGGCGTTCATCAGCCCGACCGTCTCGGGCGTTGCGGGGCAATGCAGCGACAGGAAGTCGGACACCGCCAGCAGGCTTTCCAGCGTCTCGTGGTAGATCGCGCCCGCTTCATCCTCGGGCGAAAGACGGCTGCGGTTGTGATAGTGGATCTCCATGTCAAAGCCGCGTGCCTTGCGGGCAAAGGCACGACCCACACCGCCCATCCCCACGATCCCCAGCCGCGCGCCGGTCAGCTGTTTGCCCACCAGAAAGGCCGGCGACCAGAAATCCCATGTGCCGGACCGCACAGTCCGGTCCCCCGCGACCGCATTGCGCGCAGCCCCCAGCATCAGCATCATCGCCAGCTCTGCCGTGGCATCCGACAGCACATCGGGCGTATTGGTCACGACGATCCCCTTGCCGCGCAGCGCGTCCAGATCGCAATGATCCACCCCGACCGAATGGTTCGCGACGATTTTCAGCCGCGGGTCGAGCTGCGCCACCACATCGGCGCTGAAATGTTCGGAGTGGCACGGGATGATCCCGTCGACGGATGCGCTCATCCTGATGATATCCTCGGCGCTGCCGGGGGTGTCGGCGGCATCCCAGATCACCTCGTAGTCGCGGCGGGCGCGTTCCAGCGTGGCATTCGACAGGGTGCGGGTGATCCAGATCACGGGCTTGGACATCGGCTAGTCTTTCTTGTTGCGACTGGAGGTGAACAGATCAAAGGCGATGAACGCCAGCGTGATCGCCACGATGATCACCAGATCGGGGCTGGGCACCTTGACGGCGAGGATCAGCAGAAAGGCGGTGATGGTCGCAAACGCCACAAGTGCGAGAAGTCGGTTCATATCAGATATCCTTTATGCAGAGGCACCGGCGGCCCAGTCGGTCAGCCATTGTGCCGTGCGCAGCAACCGCGCGTCATTGTGGCGTGCGCCGACCAGTTGGACGCCCATGGGCAGCCCTTCGGTCGAGGTGAAAAGCGGCAGGTTGATGCAGGGTGTGCCGCAGAAGGTCCACAGCCCGTTGAACACCGGATCGCCCGTGGTTTCCAACCCTTTGGGGGCCGGACCGGGGGCCGAGGGGCACAGGATCACATCGCAGCGGGTGAACATCTCGTCCAGCGCGGCGTTCAGCACCTTGGGCATGTCGCGGGCAGACAGGTAATCGCGGGCAGGCACGGCGTTGCCTTGCTCTATCGCGTCGCGGGTGATCGGCCCCAGCTTGTCCGCGCCCCGGTGCCAATAGGGGTAGTAGTGATAGGACATCTCGGCCAGATTGATCAGCTTGCGCTGGTCTGCTGCCGTGTCGAACACCGCTGGCAACGGAAGCTCGAACGCCTGATCGCCAAGCGCGTCCAGCAGCTCGGCAAAGGCGTCATGCAGTTGCGGCTCCGCATCCTCCCATCCCGGCGGGCGGATGAAGCCGAACACGGGCGGCAGCGGCGGGGCCGAGGTCGCCGCCGCATGCAAGGCGGGCGCGGCGCAAAGTTTGGTCGCGCTGTCTTCGTCATCCTGCCCGAAAAGCACCTCGGCCAGCAGCGCTGCCCCTGCGGGATCGCTGGCAAAGACCCCGATCGTATCAAGCGAGGGCGATTGCGTCAGCACCCCCCGCCGCGGGATCGCGCCGAAGGTGGGTTTATATCCGGTCACCCCGCAGAAGGACGCCGGGCGGATCACCGACCCGCCGGTCTGGGTGCCGATGGCAAGCGGCACCATTCCGTCCGCCACCGCCGCGGCAGAGCCTTGCGACGATCCGCCGGGCGTATGCGCCAGATTATGCGGGTTCGCGGTCTTGCCGGGCTGCATGAAGGCAAGCTCGGTCGTGACCGTCTTACCCATCAGGATCGCCCCTTCCTTGCGCAGCCTCTCTACCACAAAGGCGTCGCGCAGGGGCACGCGCCCCGCATCCTGCGCGCAGCCGTTTTCCGTGGGAATGCGTTGGGTGTCGATCACGTCCTTCAGCGCGACCGGCAACCCGTGGAGCCGGCCCAAGGGACGCCCTGCCCGGCGATGCGCATCCAGCGTGCGGGCCTGTGCGCGCGCGAATTCGGGATCGAACCACGCCCATGCACCGACCTGCGGCTCGCGCGCCTCGATCCGTTTGATATAGCTGTCGACCAGCGCCAGCGCATCCAGCGCGCCGGACGCCAGCCTGTCGCGCAGCAGCGTCACGCTGGGGGTGCCGTCCACCCCGTGACCTGTCATCCGATTACCGTCCATAAAACAGATCCGGCAAATAGAAGACGATCTGCGGGAAGACATACATCAGCACCATCGACAGGATCACGCAGAAGAGGAACGGCATGACCCCCTTGAATATCTGCGTCAGCAGGAGCGACGGCGGCGCGATGCCCTTGAGGTAATAGGCCGACATCGCCATCGGCGGGGTCAAGAAACTGGTCTGCAGGTTCAGCGCCACAAGGATACCGAAGAACAGCGGATCAATCTCGAAGACCGCGAGCAGCGGCAGGAAGATCGGCACGAAGATGATGATGATCTCGGACCATTCCAGCGGCCAGCCCAGCAGGAAGATGATCAGCTGCGCCATGATCAGGAACTGGATCGGCGACAGGTTCATGGATTGCACGAACTCCGAGATCACATGCTCCCCCCCGAGATAGGAGAACACGGCAGAGAAGGTGTAGGAGCCGACGAACAGCCAGCAGACCATCGCCGTGGTGCGCACGGTGAGATAGACGCTTTCACGCAAACGCTGCCATGTCATCGCGCGGTAGATAAAGGCAAGGAAGATACCGCCCAATGCACCGATAGATGCCGCCTCTGTCGGGGTGGCGAGACCGAAAAGGATCGACCCGAGCACCGCAAAGATCAGGAAAGCCAGTGGCACGAAAGAGGTGATGATCATCATCACCAGCTTGCCCATCGGCATATCCGGCACCTCATCCGCCGTAGGCTTTGGCGCCGACGATGGCTGCAGCAAAGACCGCCCGATGATATAGACCAGATACAGCCCCACCAGCGTCAGCCCCGGCAGCAGTGCCGCCGCATAAAGGCGCACGATCGACACATTGGTCGCCGCCGCATAGACGATCAGCATGATCGACGGCGGGATCAGGATGCCCAGGGTGCCGCCCGCACAGATAATGCCCGCCGCAAAGGACGGGTCATAGCGCGCTTTCAGCATCGCCGGCAGCGCCAGCAGGCCCATCAAGGTCACAACCGCGCCCACGATCCCTGTCGCCGTGGCAAACAGCGCGCAGGTGATCAGCGCCGCCACCCCCATCGATCCGGGGACATTCTTTGACGCGATGTTCAGCGTGGTGAACAAACGGTCAACGATGTTGGAGCGTTCGACGATATAGCCCATGAACAGGAACAAGGGCACAGCCGTCAGCACCTCGTTCGACATCACGGTAAAGGTCTGGTTCACGAAGAGGTCAAATATTCGGTTGTTATAGAACCCCTCTATCCAACTTGACCATTGTTCCCATTGTCCGGCGGTTTCATCCAGCCGGTCAAAACCGCGCCACATGCGGCGCGCATCGAAATAGGCGTAGTAGCCAAAGCCGATGCCCATGGCCATCAGGGTAAAGGCGATCGGGAAGCCCAGAAAAACAAAGATGATGAACAGCCCAAGCATCATCAGGGCGATTTGCGGATCGGTCATGTGATATGGTCTTTCTCGGCCATGTTGGCCTTCTGGATCAAAAGATCTTCGGTCTCGAAAACGTCTTCGTCCGCTTCAAGCCAGTAATTGTCCCGGATCGCGATAATGCAGCGGCATACCTGCGCGATCCCCTGGATAAACAGCAATATGCCCGCCGCCACGATCACCGCTTTGAACTGGTAGATCGGCACACCCGCGGGACTGTTGACGGAGACCTCTCCGTATTGCCAGGACCGCGCGGCGTATTTCCAGCCGGAGAGGATCAGGGCCAGCACACCGGGGAAAAAGAAGACGATATACAGCACGATATCGATCTTGCCCTGGGTCTTGGGTTGCAGCAGCCGGTACAGGAAATCGCCCCGCACGTGCCCGCCACGCGACAGCGTATAGGCCCCGCCCATCATGAACAGCGTGCCGTACATGATAAAGGAAACGTCCAGCGCCCAGGCCGTCGGGCTATTAAGCACATAGCGTACGAAAACCTCGTAGCCCGTGCCGATGGACATCAACAGGATAAGCCACGCGAATGACTTGCCAAACCATGCCGACAGGCTGTCGGCGAACCGTATAAATGAAATCATGATGTCCCCATGCCTCGTCTGAAACCCCGGCACACAAAGGTGCCGGGGTTCTGTACTTTACCTTTCAGCGGGATCAGAGCTTGATCTTGCCAGGGAAGTAATGCTCGTAGGCCAGACCGTAGTCGGGCGAGTTCATCAGCTCGTAATACGACACACGGCTGACCCACTCGCGCTGGCTGTCGAGGGTCTTTTTCATGAACGGATCGGCTTCCAGCTCGGGGATCAGTTCGTCCCATGCCTTCAGCTGTGCGTCCAAAATCTCTTTCGAGGTGCGGCGCACGGTAACCCCTGCTTCATCCTGCAAGAACTGAAGATCCGCAGAATAGCGGTTCATCGCCTTGGCTGTGTTCGCGGTAGAGGCCGCTTCGACAGCATATTTCAGGATCGCCTGCAGGTCCGGGTCCAGATCCTCAAGGAAGGTCCGCGAGAACAGAAACTCGAAGCTTTCCGACGCCTGGTGATAGGACGACAGATAGTAGTTCTTTGCCACGTCCTGCGCGCCAAAGTCCTTGTCCGACGAGGGGTTGTTGAACTCGAAAGCGTCGATCACGCCACGCTCCATCGCAGGCACGATTTCGCCGCCCGGCAGCTGAGCGACGGACATGCCGAGTTTGGCCATCAGATCGGCCGCCAGACCCACGGTACGATATTTGAACCCTTGCAGATCCTCGACCGAATTTACCTCTTCCTTGAACCAGCCAAAGGGCTGCGCAAACATCGGGAAACCCATGTAGCCAACCACGTCGAGGCCCATGATGTCCTGTGTCAGCTCGTTATACAGCTCTTGGCCGCCGCCTTCGTAGAACCACGACAGCATGGTCGTTGCGGAGCCGCCGAAAACCGGACCTGTGCCGAACAGCGACGCGGCCTTGTTCTTGCCGTACCAATAGACAGGCACCGAATGCGCAGCATCGATCAAGCCGTCATTCACAGCGTCCAGCACTTGGAACGCCGCAACAACCGCGCCCGCAGGCAGCACATCGACCTTGACGCGCCCGCCCGACATTTCTTCGACGCGGGTGGCATAGTCGCGTGCGAAGTCCTGCCAGATGTTGGCATCATTCCATGACGTTTGCATTTTGATAACCAATGGCGCTTGCGCCAGAACCGCCGGAGCCGCCAGCATGCTGCCAGCCGCAGCCCCGCCAGCGACCGCCGATTTGGTCAAAAACGAACGTCGATTAATAGCATTATTAGTCTTCATTTTGTTCTCCTCCCAGAGCGACTGCGCGGCCCTTTTTCAAGTTCCCTACCGGCAATCGTGTCCCGACCTTACTGCCTTGACTGATTTAATCAAGAATTCTGATCATTGCTCTCCGCATGGCTTGCCTTTAGGGAAATAGTTACGTTATAACATAACGGATCACTTCTCTACCGATCCTGAATGGAGCCCATGATGACCCGCATCCACACCGCATTTCTTTCCGCTCTGGCCGCGACCTCTCTTGCCGCCACAGCCCTGCCCGCCCTTGCGGATCACGCCAAAGACAAAGCGCATGACCACGAAGCCCATGATCACGACCATGATCACAGCCACGACCATGATCACAAGCACGACCACGGCGACGACGACATCTACAAAGGCTACTTCGACGATGCGCAGATCAAACCGCGCCCGCTGGCCGATTGGGAGGGCGACTGGCAGTCCGTCTACCCGCTGTTGCAAAGCGGTGATCTGGACGCGGTGATGGCGCATAAGGCGGCCAAGGGTGACAAAACCGCCGAGGAATACAAAGCCTATTACGCCACCGGCTATGCCACCGATGTCGACCGGATCGTATTCTCGGGCGATACCGCAACCTTCTACACGGGCGAGACATCGGTGCAGGGGCGGTATGAAAGCGACGGCTTCGAGGTGTTGACCTATGAAAAGGGCAATCGCGGTGTGCGCTATATCTTTGAAAAGATCAGCGGCGACGCCGAGGCCCCGATGTTCTTCCAGTTCAGCGACCACAAGATCGCGCCCGCCAAGGCAGATCACTATCACCTATATTGGGGGGATGATCGCGCGGCCCTGCTGAAGGAAGTCACCAACTGGCCGACATATTACCCCGCGGCCCTCAGCCCCGCTGACATCTCTGCCGAGATGCAGGCGCACTGACATCCTGCGCCGCTGCCTGCCTTGACGGTGGCGGCGCACCCCTTGCTTCCAGCGACAAAAGTACCATGACGAAAACCACCCTTCGCCAGCCCAACTGCCGCAGCAGCCTTGCCGCACGCCGTCGCACACAAGACCCGATGGCCGCCTATGACCGCTTGCCGCCGGAACTGCGCGGCTGGCTGGCCCAAGCGGCATTGCCTTGGTCCGCACGCTCTGCGCTGCGGGCGTGGCAGCGCGCCTTGCAGCGGTTCAGTGGCGATACGGATGCCGCAAAACAGCACCTATCGCGCTGTGAGCGCAACACGCTGACCCGCGACCGTCTGCATATGCCGGACGCCCCTGCCAAATGCGCAGGTGTTCGCCCCCTCTGATCCGCTGAACTGGCCTTTGGCCCGCGCCGCCCTACCTGAGCTGACAGAATGTTACGGGATGCCGCCGCTCGGTGGTGCCCTAGATCGACCCTTGATGTGATAGGAAAGCTATGTGCCGCGTTCTCGCCTATATCGGGCCCGAAATCCCGCTTGAAAGCCTGCTGATCAAGCCGGAAAACAGTCTGATCAACCAAAGCCTTGACCCCGAGCTGCACCCGAACCTGCAGCTCGCCGGTTGGGGCTTCGGATTATGGAGCGCGCATCTGCTGAAGCCCGAGGAACCGCTGCTGTATCACCGCCCCATGGCCGCGTTCCACGATGACAACGCCCCCGGCATCATCCCCAGCTTGCAGACCAGCACCATGCTCGCCCATGTCCGCGCTGCGGCCTATGATGCACGCAATGTGCTGGCGGACGAGAACTGCCACCCGTTCTCGTTCAAGGGCACCCCGTGGATCATCGCGCAGAACGGAGCCCTACCCCATTGGCGGCTGCTGCAGCGCGAATTGCTGCCCCTGTGCAAAGACGATTTCCTGCGGCAGATGAAAGGCACGACGGACACGGAATTCTTCTACGTGCTGCTGCTGTCCCTGCTGGAGGGCGATAGCGATGACGCCGTGCAGACGGCGTTCGAGAAGCTGCTTGATGCCGTATTGCAGGCGATGCGCAAACTGGATCTGGTCGCCCTGACCAAGTTGAAGATCGCGCTGGTATCCACCGACCAGATCATCGGCGTGAACTATGGGGCCGGCCACAAAGGCGAAACCGCGCCCGAAGGCGACTGGAAAGAGCTGCGCAAAGCCGGCCCCGACACCGATGACTACGCCCTGTCGATGCTGCTGGAACCGATGTACCTGTTGATGGGCAAGAATTTCGAGGACTACGCCGACAGCTACAAGGTCGATGCCAGCCCCGAGGGCGAAGCGACCTCGGCTATTTTCGCGTCGGAACCGCTGACCGAGGATGGGTCAGACTGGCTGCACATCCGCTTCGGAGAAATGGTGAGTCTGCGTCGCGACGGCGGCAAGATCAGCAAGACGATCACCAAGCTGGACGTATAGACTATGGCCGACCGCTACCCCGATTTCGCCACGCTCGCCGCGGCGCATGAGCAGGACCGGGACTACCGTATCACCGTGCAGGATCGTCTCACGCGCGTCGTGATCCTTGCGCCCCACGGGGGGACGATCGAACCGGAAACAGCAAGCATCGCACGGGCTGTCGCCGGGGATAATCTGTCGTTCTACTTGTTCGAGGCGCTGCGCGCCGGGGCGCATGGCGATTACCACATCACCTCGCATCGGTTTGATGAACCTCGGGCGCTGGCACTGGTGGCTGGGGCGGACACGTCGATTGCCACTCACGGGCGCAAGGATGATGGCTCCGACACGGTCTGGCTGGGCGGGCGTGACGAAACCCTGCGGGATGCTGTGGGCGACGCATTGCGCGCGGCGGGGTTCGGGGCCGCGCTAAATACGGCCCTGCCCGGCGTGCATCCCAGCAACATCTGCAACCGCACCCGCAGCGGCGCGGGCGTGCAGTTGGAGCTGCCCCGATCCCTGCGCCGCAACTTGGCAGAGGATGGCGCGATGATGGCGCGCTTTAGCACAGCGCTTCGGGCGGCAATTTCAGCGGCGGGCCTGGACGGCGACGGGGCTACCCGCCCAGCTTGATGCTTACCGGTCCGACCGACAGGGATTGCGGGGCCAGCGCATCGGCGTCTCGCAATCCCTTTATCAGCGCTATGGCAGAGGCCGAGGTGCCCGGCAGGAAGTGATTGCTGCCCGTGTCGGCGATGCCCGTCATATCCACCACGAAGACGCCAAGCCCTTCAAGCTGGTCCAGATCCTCTACCGATCCCAGACGCGCAGCCCCCCCTGACAAGCCCGACGACAGGCGCAGCAGCCGGTCGTTCTGCGCGATCGCCACGGTAAAGGGCTGCGGCAAATGGCCAAGCGCATGGGCCTGCGCGCGGAACAGGTCCATATCGATATCGGGCGAGATCAGCGTCGTCGCAGACAAACGATCCAGCAGGGCGCGGTCCCCGCTCAGCGCGATCTGGCGCAACGTCTCCATAATCAGCAGCCCGCCCATCGAATGCCCCACCAGCGACACGCGCAGCCCGTCCTCGCGCAGCAGGCGCCGCAGCAAAGTCGCCAGCGCATCGCGGGCGATCAGCACGCTGTCGCGGTCATAGGTATATTCGAAGGGGTTCGCCGCTGACGACCACGAAAAGTGGATCTGCGGCCCCTTGAGTTCATAGTCCCAGGCCACCTGCGCATGACGGTATGCGGCTTTGGCAAAGCCGTTGTTATAGCCATGCACAAAGACCACCGCCTCTTGCCCCGGTGTCGACGCGGCGCGGGCGGCAAAGACCAGCGCCTCCAGATCCGGCAAGGTCTCTGCCCCGGTGAGGGCGAAATGGCGTGCGGGGTCGGCCCGCGATCCGCGGCTGCGTTCGATCTGCCCGACCGCGTGGTTCGGCGGGATCGAGATGGCAAGCCGCGCGAAATCCAGCGTTTTCGCCCGCCCCGCCCCATAGGCGATCGGCGCGGGATCGGCGGTGCGTGTGGTCGCAACGAGCAGCTGTTGCACGCCCGCGCCCACATCCGCCCCGACACCTGCGCTGGCGTGGTCCGGATCAACGACAGAGAACCCGCCCTGCCCGCCGCATCCGGCGACGGCACCCGCACTGGCAAGGGCAATAAAATGGCGGCGGGTCGGTGTGCGCATCAGGGGGCCTTCCGGTCGTGTCGGGCGTATATACGCGCCGCCGCACCCTGCCCGTCAAGCCGGATGTCACGTCATGGCGGCTTTAGCCCCATGCGCTGACGGCAAGCAGGCTTGACAGCGACGGGCGCTTCTGGTCCGCCTGCGGCAGTTTTTGCAGGGCTCCGGACGGGGCATATTGGGCGGCAATCAACACAAAGGGCGCAGCATGGCGACACTCTTGATCCACACGGGCGGCACGATCGGCATGGCCCAGACCCCTGACGGTTTTGCCCCTCGTGACGGGGTGGTCGAAGATGCGGTCGCAGCGCTGGTGGCCAGCGGCAAGATCACCGGAGAGGTCGACGTGCTGCGCCTTGATCCGCTGATCGATTCCGCGCTCGCCACGGCGCAGGATTGGGCGCGCATCGCGCAGACCATCCATCAGCATCGGGGCCGCTTTGACGGCTTCGTCGTGACCCACGGGACGGATACGCTGGCCTATACCGCCGCCGCCCTGTGCCTTGCGCTGCCCGGTCTGGCGCAGCCTGTGATCGTGACCGGCGCGATGCGACCGCTGACTGTGGCTGACACGGACGGCACGGCCAATCTGATCGATGCGCTTGCCGCAGCGCGTACCGCATCGGCGGGGGTCTGGGTGCAATTCGGAGGCAAACGGCTGCATGGCGGGCGGGTGCGCAAAGCCCATTCGCAGGCGCTGGACGCCTTTACCGCCGTGCCAACCGACAGGGAACCGCGTGTCACCGCACCCGACCCGCAGCTCAGCCCCCTGCGCCCCCACGAGGTTGCCCTTCTGACCGTCACCCCCGGTTTCAGCGCCGCCCCGCTGGATCATGCGGCGATCACCTGCGACGGGATCGTTCTGCGCTGCTTTGGCGCGGGCACGGTTCCCGACAGCCCCGCCCTGCGAGCCGCCTTGCGCAAAGCGCAAGGCAAGGGCGTGCCTGTCGTGGCCGTCAGCCAATGCGCCGAGGGCGGCATGCAGATCGGCACCTATGCCGCGGGCAAGGCGCTGCGCGATAGCGGGGTGGTCGACGGCGGCCAGATGACAGCCGAGGCGGCCTTCGTCAAAATCCACCTCGCGCTAAGCTGCTTTGCGCAGTTTGACGCGCAACACGCCTATCTGGCTGCGGATCAATGCGGAGAAATGGCCGATTAACGCGCGAAGAGCCAACCCGCTAGAGTTGAATTGCGAAATAACCTGTATAAGGATCAACGCACTAGACGTCGCACCGGGGCTGCGTGCTTCGCGCTGCGTCATTCGGCTTTACGCTTTGGCCAAGAACACCGTAAAACGCGGCAAAACAAAGGGACATGTATATGGAATTTCTACAAACGCTCTTCGGCTGGATCGGAGACTTCACCTGGGGATGGTCGCTGATCCCGATCCTCGTCATTTTCGGTATCTTCATCACCATTGCGACCGGTTTTGTGCAGATCGAATACTTTGGCCGCATGTTCCGCGTGCTGTCGAACAAGAACAACGCGGATGATTCCAACCAGATTTCAGCGCGCGAAGCCTTGCTGGTGTCGGTCGGTGGACGTGTCGGCGGCGGCAACATCGCGGGCGTCGCGGTTGCGATCACCCTTGGCGGCCCGGGTGCGGTCTTCTGGATGTGGGCCATCGCGTTGGTCGGTATGGCCACCAGCCTTGTCGAATGTTCGCTGGCACAGCTGTTCAAGCGCAAAGTCGGAGAGCACAGCTACCGCGGCGGTCCGGCAGCGGCCATCATCCACGGGTTGGGCAAGGAATACCGCTGGCTGGCAGTGATCTATGCGATCTGCCTGATTGCGGCCTTCGGTCTGGGCTTCAACGCGTTCCAAGGCAACACGGTTGCAGGTTCGATGCAGGACAGCTTTGGCATTGACCGTCTGTGGACCGGGATCGCGCTGGCGGCCATCTCGGGCTTTATCATCTTTGGCGGCATCCACCGTATTGCCAAAGTGTCGGACGTTGTCGTGCCGATCATGGCCATCGGCTATCTGGCAATGGCGCTGATCGTGATCCTGCTCAACATCACCAGCCTGCCCGGCGTGATCTATGACATCGTGACCAATGCCTTCGGCCTACAAGAAGCCGTTGGTGGCGGTATGGGTGCTGCGGTTGCGCAGGGCCTGCGGCGCGGTCTGTTCTCGAACGAGGCGGGTCTGGGCTCTGCCCCGAACGTCGCGGCCACCGCCGAGGTACGTCACCCCATCAGCCAAGGCATCACGCAGTCGTTTTCGGTCTTTATCGACACGATCATCATCTGCTCGTGCACGGCTTTCGTGATCCTGCTGGGCGATGTCTATGTCCCCGGTGCCGAAGGCATCGACGGCGTGGCGCTGACACAGCAAAGCATGGTGTCGCATCTGGGCACATGGGTGCAGTATTTCCTGAGCGGCGCGATCCTGCTGTTCTCGTTCTCGTCGATCATCTACAACTACTATCTGGGTGAAAACGCGATGACGGTACTGACCAAGAGCCCCTTGGGCATTCTGGGTCTGCGGATCGCGATCATCGCGATTGTCTTCCTGGGTGCGACAGCACCGGCGGCGACTGCGGTGTTCTTCTTCTCGGATCCGATGATGGGTATTCTGGCGTTGGTCAACTTGCTGGCGATCATGATGCTCTTCCCCGTGGCCATGCGCCTGCTGCGCGACTTCCGTCGTCAGCTAAAGGCAGGCGTCGAACGCCCCGTGCTGAACCCGGACGATTATGCCGATCTGGATATCGACCGCGACGCATGGAAGCTCCCGGCAGAGTGATCCGGACGCATCCTACCTGAATTCGAGACGGGCCGTAGCATCTGCTGCGGCCCGTTTCTTTTGCCCCCCGACGCAGCGTTCTGAAACTCGGCAATGGTCAATACCGCCTGCGCTGTCCCATAGTCGGCGCAAAGACATGCAACCAATCGGGGAGGAACGGCACATGGCTGAATTCGATATCATCATCTACGGCGCGACAGGGTTTACGGGGCGGCTGGTCGCGGAATACATCCACGCGACCTATCCGGACCGTCCTTGGGCGATGGCAGGGCGCAGCGCGTCCAAGCTGGCGCAGGTGCGCGACGAGATGGGCCTGCCCGCCGATACCCCCCTGATCGAGGCCGATGCCTCTGACCCTGCCTCGCTTGACGCGATGGTCGCGCGGGCGCGGGTGATCATCACCACGGTCGGCCCCTATCTGCTGTATGGCGAGCCGCTGGTCGCGGCCTGTGTCAAGGCGGGCACCGATTACGTCGACCTTTCGGGCGAGCCGCCCTTCATGTGGGACATGATCGAAAAGTACAACGACGCCGCCAAGGCCAGCGGGGCCCGGATCGTACACTCCTGCGGCTTTGACAGCATCCCCTTCGATATGGGCGTCTATTTCCTGCAGCAAGAGGCACAAAAACGCTTTGGCGCGCCGCTGAAAGACGTCAAAGGACGCGTGCGCGGGATGAAGGGTACGTTCTCGGGCGGGACGGCGGCGTCGGGCAAAGAGACGATGAAGCTGGCCATGGGGGATCCCGATGTGATGAAGCGTCTGGTCTCGTCCTTCGCGCTGACACCGGGGTTTGAGGGGCCGACACAGCCTTACGGCAACAAGCCCTACGAAGACCCCGATTTCGGCATCTGGGTCGCCCCCTTCGTGATGGCGTCGATCAATACCAAGAACGTGCATCGTTCCAATATGCTGATGGGCCACCCCTACGGTACGGATTTCACCTATGAAGAGATGATGTTCACCGGCAAGGGCGAAAAAGGCGAGGCGATCGCCAAGAGCATCGCCAAATCCAACCCTATGGGCGACGATGATATCAAACCCGGCGAAGGCCCGTCGAAAGAAGAACGCGACAACGGCAGCTATGACCTGATGTTCACCGGCACCTCCGCTGACGGAGAGCGGCTGACCGTTGGCGTCAAGGGCGACCGCGATCCGGGCTATGGCTCCACCTCCAAAATGCTGACCGAAGCGGCGCTGTGTCTGATCGAGGAAGCCGCCGACACCCCCGGCGGCGTGCTGACGGCGGCCCCTGCCTTTGGTGGTGCGATCATTGACCGGCTCACAGCCAATGCGGGGCTGACGTTCGAGGTAGAGAGCTAAGCAAAACCCCCTCGCGATGACCGCTATTGCGAGGGGGGCACACGACCGCGCACGGGCCACAGCGGCTGACAGAAATCCCGCGATCCTGCCTCTTGCGCCTGTCCGAGGGATCGGCAACCCTACGCTGTGCGCCACCACTTCGGCGCGAACTCTGGGGAGGAGATCACCGATGAAAAAACTATTTACACTACTGGGCATCGCCCTGCTGGCCTTGCTTGCCTACCTCGCGTTCTGGCCCGTATCCGTCGCCCCCGTCGCGTGGGAGGCCCCGCCGGATCAGGGCTACACCGGTGATTTTGCGGCCAACGACCGTTTGACCGCATTGAAGATCGTCGAGCTTGAGGGCCGCAGCGGGCCGGAGGATGCCGATATAGGCCCGGACGGGCTGGTACATGTCGCCACCCACGATGGTGAAATCCTGCGGATCGAAGAGAACGGGGCCATCACCGTTTTTGCGCAGACCGAGGGCCGCCCCCTTGGGATCGAATTTGACGACAGCGGCACGCTTTACGTCGCCGACGCCTATCGTGGCCTGCTGTCGGTGGACCGCGGCGGCAAGGTGACCCTGCTGGCCGAGACGACCACGGACGGCAGCCCGATCCTTTACGCCGATGATGTGGATATCGCCGCCGATGGGAGCGTCTATTTCTCGGATGCCTCGACCCGCTTTGGTGCGCAGGATAACGGCGGCACGCTGGCGGCGTCGGTGTTGGATCTGGTGGAGCATTCGTCGAACGGCCGCATTCTGAAATACGACCCCGCATCCGGCGAAACGACTGTCTTTGCCGATGGTCTGAACTTTGCCAACGGGGTGGCGGTGGATGACGCGAACAGCGCGGTATTTGTGGTCGAAACCGGCAACTACCGCGTCTGGCGCTTCCCCATGGACGGCAGCGCAGGCACGGTGGTGCTAGAGAACCTGCCGGGGTTTCCAGACAATATCAACAACGCCCCCGATGGCACATTCTGGGTCGGTCTGGTCAGCCCGCGCAACCCCGTCATGGATCAACTGGCAAACAGCCCCTTCCTGCGCCGCGTGATCATGCGCCTGCCCGACGCGATGAAACCCGCGCCGCTGCGCTATGGCTTTGTCCTGCGAATGGATGCCTCGGGCAAGGTGCTGGAAACGCTTCAGGATCCGGCAGGTGACTATGCGTTGACCACGGGTGCCGTGACCCTGCCCGACGGGCGCATTGCCGTGACCTCGCTGACAGAGCCGCGTCTGGGGATGCTCGACGCCGCTCCGCGCTAAGACCTACTGACGCTGGCCCAAGGGGCGGGCCAGTGTCACGCCTGTGACACATCCCGAAGCGCCGCCGCGACCTGTTCGATCTGCGTGCTGCGCAGACCGGCGATATTGATCCGTCCGGTGGCCGTGCCATAGATCGCGTGGTCATGGCGCAGGCTCTCCATCTGGTCGGGCGCGAGGGGCAGCAGGGAAAACATCCCCTGATGGTGCCGCAGCGCTTGAAATGCGGGGGGCGCACCTATCGCGGCCAGCGCATCGGCCAACTGCTGCCGCAGCGATTGGACACGGGCGCGCATGCTGTTGAGCTCTTCCTCCCAGATGGTGCGGGTGTCAAAGACGTGGCAGGCGACAGCGGCACCATGTTCGGGGGGCATCGAATAATTCGCGCGGGTCAATGTCTCTAGGTGGCGGCCCACATGGGCGATGGACGCCGCATCCGGCCCCAGCACCATCGCCGCCCCGATACGTTCGCAATATAGCCCCATGTTCTTGGACCCGCTTGCCGCAACCATCGCCACGGGCACCGCGTCGACCATCACCCGTAGCCCCGCCGCATCTTCGTCGAGCCCGCGGCCAAAGCCCTGATAGGCAATGTCGATCAACGGGATCAGCCCCCGCGCCGCGCAAAATCGGGCCAGCGCATGCCACATATTCGCATCGGGATCGATGCCCGTGGGGTTGTGGCAGCAGCCGTGCAGCAGCACCACATCCCCCGGCTTCGCCGCCGCCAGATCCGCGAGCACGCGGTCAAGATCCAGCGCGTCGCCCTTGGCCTGCCAGCGATATAGCTGCAGCGTCAGCCCGGCCCCCTCGAATATCGGACGATGGTTCACATAGCCGGGGTCCGTGCTCCAGACCGTGGTGTCGGGGCGCAGGCTGGCCAGCATATCCCCCAGGACGCGCAAGGCACCTGTCCCGCCGACCGTCTGGATCACATGGCTGCGCGCGATCCGCGCGGGCGCATCGCCCAAGACCAGCCGCGCCATGCCCGCGTTGAACACCGCATTGCCCGCCAAAGCGCGGTAGGTTTTCGGCGCACTGTCCTGCGCCAAGGCGCGCTCGGCCATGCGCACCGCCTTCATATTCGGCGTGGCCCCGTTGTCATCGCGGTAGACGCCGATGACCATGTCGATCTTGTGGCTGCGCGGATCGGCGCGAAAGGCAGAGGTCAGACCCCAGATCGGGTCTTCGGGAAGGGCGGCAAGCGCGTCGAGCATCGGGGTTACTCCTTGGGGCGGTTGGCCAGCATGACGCCGGCGCAAATGATGAGAACGGCCAAAATCGTGCCAAGCGTCAGGGCCTCGTGCAGCAGCGGCACGGCAAGCACCGCCGCAATCGCAGGGGCGAGCGACCCGATCGCGGCACATTTCGCGACCCCAAGGCGGGCGATGGCGATGGCATAGGTCAGGCTCGAGACAAGGCCGACGCCGACCCCTTGGGCAAGGATGAACGGCATCGCCTCGGCCAGTCGCACCTGCGTCAGATTGCTGGGCAACACCCCCGTGGCGAGCAGCGGCAGCAGCACCAGCGTGGATGGCAGTGCCAGCACCAGCGCGCAGCCGATCGGGTCCAACCCGCTGCCCCGCAGCCCTAGCGTATAGCACCCCCAGAGCAGACTGGCCGACAGCAGCAGCGCCACGCCGGTCAAACTGCCTGCCGCAAGATTGCCCGAGGCCCCGATCAGCGCCGCCACCCCCACAAGGATGATCCCCAGCGGCAGCAACACCGCGGGGCGCTGGCGGTAGATCACCCACGTCAGAACCGCCACCGACACCGGTGTCGTCCCGGCAATCAACGCCCCCACATGCGTGGCCGAGGTCTGCGCCCCGCCCATAGCCGCGAGCCAAAAGAACGGCAGCCCCGCCCCCGCCGCGATCATCAACCAGCGCCGCGCGGGCAACCGCCTTAACACAGCGATACGTTTTGGCAGGAAGGGCAAAAAGAACAGCGCCGGAATACCCGACCGGATCAGCGCCACATCGCCAAACGTCAGCTGCGCCCCGCTGGCGGCACGGGTGGACAGCGCGAACCCCGCCCAGACCAGCACGGTCACCGCAATCGCGAGATAGCCAACCAAGGGTCGAAGGGGGATCTGCCGCGGACCAAGTCCATGTGCGGCGGGCAGTGAGGGGGAACTGAGCATATTCGTCCTGCGCGTTGTATTTGCGCTGTTTTACGCTGTATCCACGGGCAGATGCTTGCTAATGATTGCGCGATATTATGAATTTGGGGCATATCCTGCCCTTAGAGGGCCAAGATGGACAGTAAAGATCGCGAGATCATCAAAGCGCTGCAGCGTAACGGGCGTCTGACCAATCAGGATCTGGCAGCTCAGGTGAATCTGTCGCCCTCACCCTGTTTGCGGCGCACCCGCGCGCTTGAGGAAAAGGGCGTGATCAAGGGCTATACCGCGATTGTGGATGAGCGCGCGTACGGGCTGCCCGTGACCGCGCTGGTGCGCATCCGGCTAAGCAGCCACACGGGCGACGTGGTAAAACTGTTCGAGAAGAAGGTGCACGAGACCGAACAGATCCTCGATTGCTATGTTATCACCGGCAGCGAGGATTATCTGCTGCGCGTGCTGGTCGAGGATCTGAAAAGCTACGAGGAATTCGTGCGCCACAAGCTGCACAACATCCCCGGCATCGCGTCGATTGATTCCAGCTTTGCCTATGGCGTGCTGAAGCAGTCGAACGTCTTTCCCGTGGTGACCTGAAACACCCTACGGATCGTCGAACCGGTCGTGAACCCCTTCAAGCAGCGTATCCAGCGCGGATAGGAAATGCGCCGCCGCTTGGGGGGCGAGCTTGTCCAGAAACCGCGCCTGATGCGCGTCGACCAGCACCCGCGCACGCGCCAGCAGGTCTTGCCCCGCCTCGGTCAGCGTGATCGCACGGGCGCGCCCGTCGCCTTCTGTCAGGTTCTGCACCAGCCAGCCTTTGTCGCGCATCTGCTTGAACGTCCGCGACGCCGTGGGGCGGGTGATGCCGATATTCTCGGCGATACCGGAGGGCGCGGTGATGCCTTCCAGCGCGATACTGGCCAAAACGCACCATTCCAACCGTGTCAGCCCAAGCTGCGAAAGCTCTGCATCCAGACTGGCACGCATAACCGCGGCCAGCCGCGACACGCGAAAGCCCAGCCTGTCGTGCAGACGATAGGAGGCAGGGGCAGAGGTGTTCTCGGGTCCGGTCATAAGGCATGAATACTTCATTTTTGCCGCACCGCTACTGTTTGCTTGCAAAATAGTTGATCTAGGACAACTATAACGCCGAATTAAGAGGCAATACCCATGACCCCACGGCTGCGTTCCCGCAAAAACCGCCCCATCCATATGGGTGCCTACCCGACTGAAAAGCTGCGGCGGGCGGAGGGTGCTTCGGGGCCGGTGCCGGCCTTCACCCCCTTGGGAGTGACGGAGAACGCGCGTCCGCTTGCACAAGCGACGCGGGATCACCGCGCCATGCTGGATGCGATCCGCGAGGGTCTGGTGAACAAGGCCTTGGCCGAAATTCCCGCCGATCTGACCGAGCGGGCGCAGCATCTCAAGGCGTTTGCCCATTTCAACGATGCGACGATGGTGGGGATTTGCAAACTTGCCCCCGACCACCATCTGGCACAGCCCCTGCGCAATGCGGATGTCGCGCGGCTGGCGCAGGATTTGCAGACGCGTCAGGTCAAAACGCTCGCCTCTGGTGTGGATGCGATCATGGCCGACCTGCGCGACTCCGTCACCGCACCCGAGACGGATATCGCAGGCCATACCCATGCGCTGGTGCTGCTTTTCGCGCATGCCCGCACGGTCGAGCAGGATGAACCCGGTGCGACATGGATCGCAGGAATGGAGGATCACCGGTCGTCCCTACTGGCCGCGGAATCGGCGGCGGTATTGTCGAATTACATCCGCCTGCTGGGGCGTCCGGCACGCGGGCATACGATGACGGCAAGCGATGTGGACCTGAACCAGCTGGCGGTAGCGGCGGGTCTGGCGCTGCCCCAAGACGGTCAGCTGACCGCTCCTTTTGTCGGCACGCGCTTTTCGCTGGCCGCCGTCACCATGGCGATGGATCTGGCCTGTGATCGCCCTCTGGCCGCCGCTGCCCTGCCCCGCACGCCGCCCGCCTATGCAACCCGACGCTTTGTCGATGGCGCGCAGCCTTTTGAAAAGCTTAAACGCGTAGACAGCCCCACGACCTATATGGACGAACCGCGCATCCCACGTCTGCCCAAGCGCACCGATATGTTCAGCCGTGCGCTGTTCGGGGACATGGGCAAAAAGCTGCAAGACGGGGCCACCGGCGGGCGCTACATCCGCAAGACGCCAACCTCTATGGCGCAGCGGCGCGCGCTTGGGGCCTTTGGCCTGCTGCAAGACGGGCAAGCTGCCGAGACGCAAACCGCCATCGCCCCGCAACAGGCGGCAGAGATGGTCAAGGCGGTTGCCTATTTCCTGGGGGCCGATGCCGTGGGCGTCAGCCGATGCCCCGATTGGGCATGGTACAGCCATGACGCCACCGGCACCGCGATCGACCCGCCCCATGATCAGGCGATCAGCCTCGTTATTGATCAGGGTTTCGACACGATGGAGGGGGCTTCGGGCGATGACTGGATCAGCGTGGCGCAATCCATGCGCGCCTATCTGCGGTTCAGCCTTGTGGGCGGCGTGCTGGCGCGGTTGATCCGCGATCTGGGATATCCGGCCAAGGCGCATACGGTGATGGATGGCGATGTGCTGCAACCCCCGCTGCTGCTGCTGTCGGGATTGGGCGAGGTCAGCCGCATCGGCGAAGTGATCCTGAACCCCTATCTTGGCCCGCGTCTGAAATCGGGCGCGGTGACGACCACCCTGCCGATGACCCATGACAAGCCGATCGACTTCGGCCTGCAGAAATTCTGCGAAAGCTGCCAGAAATGCGCGCGGGAATGTCCCTCGGGGGCGATCACGGCGGGGCCGAAGCTGATGTTCAACGGCTACGAAATCTGGAAATCCGACAGCCAGAAATGCGCCACCTACCGGATCACGACCGAGGGCGGTGCCATGTGCGGGCGCTGCATGAAGACCTGCCCCTGGAACCTTGAGGGGATCTTGGCCGACAGCGTGTGGCGCTGGACCGCGATGAAGCTGCCCGCCACCGCGCCAGCGCTGGCCAAGCTCGACGATCTGCTGGACCGTGGCGACATCAACCCCGTCAAGAAATGGTGGTGGGATCTGGAGGTGCAGGATGACGGCGGCTACCGCCCCACGGACAAGCCGGTGAACACCCGCGGTCTGCAAAAAGACCTGAAGCTGCGCGCGACGGACCAGACGCTGGCCGTCTACCCTGCGCCGCTTGCCCCGCATCCCTACCCCTACCCCGACCCGATGGACCGCGAGGCCGGCATCCGCGCCTATGGCGCGATGATCCCCGCCGCCACACACCGCGCGCGGGTCGCAAGCGGAGACACGCAAGGGCTGGTCCCTGCGCTCAAGCCCTTGGCGGATAGTCCGGTATTGCCGCTGACCGTCACCCGCGCGGATGTGTTAAGCGACGGCATCACGCGATATGAACTGCGCGATCCCGACGGGGCCGATCTGCCCCTGTGGCAGGCAGGGGCGCATCTGGATGTGGTGATCGCGCCCGAGTACCTGCGCCAATATTCCATGTGCGGCGATCCCTCGGACCGGTCGCGCTATGTCATTGCCGTCCAGCGCGAGGATCAGGGCCGCGGCGGCAGCGCTCTGATGCACCGTATCTTCACGCAGGGGCGCAAGATTTTCGCGGCGCGTCCGATCAACCATTTCCCCCTGACCGAAGACGCCCCCTTCAGCGTGTTGATGGGCGGTGGCATCGGTATCACCCCGATGATTGCTATGGCGCACCGCCTGCACCATTTGGGCCGCGACTTCGCGCTGCATTATTCTGCCCGCACCGCCGCTGATCTGGCCTTTGCGGCAGAGATCGCTGCCGCCCCCTGGGCCGCCCATGCCGTGCTACACGTCAGCGATCAGGGCAGTCGGGCAGAGTTTGACACGATCCTGTCGGGCCATCCTGCGGGCAGTCACGCCTACGCCTGCGGCACCCCTGCCTATATGGAGGCCGCAATGACCGCCGCCGCGCGCGCGGGCTTTGCCGAGGATCAGTGTCACATCGAATACTTCGCCGTCCCCGAAGCCCCCCCGCGCGAGAACCACAGTTTTACGGTCCATCTGGCCAAGACCGGCAAAGACATCCACGTCCCCGCCGACCGCAGCCTGTCGGATATGCTGACAGAGGCAGGCGTGCCCGTGGATGTGAAATGCGCCGACGGGATCTGCGGGGTTTGCGCTTGCGGGCTGGTCGAGGGTGACGCCGATCACCGCGATTATGTGCTGTCACAGGCGCAGCGTGAAACCACGTTGATCACCTGCCAGTCGCGCGCGGCGGCAGCGGAGGGGCATCTGGTGCTGGACCTGTGAAAACCTAGCGTTCAGCACATCGGTAAAGTCAGGGCGGGTATGCGAAAACTGCGCTTGCAATACCCCCTGCCTTTCTGTCTACGGGCGCCACCGCAACCGACCGCAGGCTGGACCGATCATGACAGAACCCAACGGCGCTTCGATCACGTTTGAGAACGTGGGCAAAGCCTATTCCAAATCCGGCGGCACGACTGTCACGGCGCTTGAAGGCGTCTCTTTGGCGATGGAGCCGGGATCAATCACCGGCATCATCGGACGGTCGGGGGCTGGCAAATCGACGCTGCTGCGCATGGTCAACGGGATCGAGCGGCCTACGACGGGCTCGGTTCTGGTGGGCGGGCAGAATGTGGGGGCTGCAAAAGGGTCCAAGCTGCGTGCGATCCGTCGCGATGTGGGGATGATCTTTCAGCACTTTAACCTGCTGGCCTCGCGCAGCGTGGCGGGCAACATCGCCCTACCGCTGGAAATCGCAGGTGTGCCGTCCTCGCAAATCAAACCCCGCGTGGCCGACCTGATCGAACGGGTCGGCCTAAGCGCGCACGCCACACGCTATCCGGCAGAGCTGTCGGGCGGGCAAAAGCAACGCGTCGGCATCGCGCGGGCACTGGCCACCGGCCCCAAAGTGCTGCTGTCGGACGAGGCGACATCCGCGCTGGACCCTGAAACGACGCAAACGGTGCTGTCGCTGCTCAAGGACATCAACCGCGAGCTGGGGCTGACCATTCTGCTGATCACCCACGAGATGGCCGTGGTCCGTGACATCGCGAGCCACGTCGCCGTGATCGACGGGGGCCGCATTGTCGAACATGGCGAGACCTACGATATCTTCACCGCGCCTCAGCATGCGACCACGCGGTCTTTCCTGTCGGGGGTGACCGGCGTCACCCTGCCCGCTTTCGTCAAGGATCGTCTGGTCCCAAACGCCCCCGCGCAGGGCGGCGAAGAGGTGATCCGCGTGACCTTTGCGGGCCAGCACGCCACCGACCCGATGCTGGCGCGGCTGACGCAGGACATGGGCATTCCGGTCAATATCCTTGCCGGTGCGGTCGAGGAAATCGGCACCCGCCCCTTCGGCAACCTGCTGGTATCGCTGCCTGTGGCCAAGGCCGCAGAGGCGCGTTCATTTTTGGAAAGCCACGGGCTTATGACGGAGGTGCTTGGCTATGTCGGCTAACCTTATCAACCTACTGATCGAGGCCACGGGCCAGACGCTTTATATGGTCGCCATCTCGGCGCTTCTAGGGACGCTGCTTGGCCTGCCCTTGGGGTTGTTTCTGGCGACCTCGCAGCGCGGCGAGCTGCTGTCGGCCCCGTGGATCAACAAGGTGCTAGGGCTGGTGGTCAATGCCACGCGGTCGGTGCCGTTCATCATTCTGGTGGTCGCGATCATCCCCTTCACGCGGATGGTTGCGGGCACGTCGATCGGCACGACAGCCGCGATTGTGCCATTGACGATTGCCACCGTGCCCTTCATCGCGCGTCTGGTGGAAAACGCGATCCGCGAGGTTGACTCCGGCCTGATCGAGGCGGCGCGCGCCATGGGGGCGACCCCGTTGCAGATCATCCGCAAGGTGCTGCTGCCCGAAGCGCTGCCCGGCATCACGCTTGGCCTCACCCTCGCCATCGTGAGCCTGATCGGCTATTCCGCCATGGTCGGTGCCGTGGGCGGCGAAGGTCTGGGCGATCTGGGCATTCGCTATGGGTATCAACGGTTTATGCCCGACGTTATGGCGGTTGTCGTGATCATCCTCATCGTCTTGGTGCAGCTTGTGCAATCGATCGGCGAACGCATCGCAGCCGCTGTCGACAAACGCGCCACCAAAAGCGGCGGGCAATAGCGCCCGTCTCCTCCTCCCAATTTCGTTTCCCAGTTAAAGGAGCATATACATGCTACGCATTGCGACCCTGACCTCTACCCTCGCGCTTATGGCGACATCGCTGATGGCCGAGCAGATCAAAGTCGGCGTTTCCCCCGGCGAGCACGCCGAGATCATGGAAGAGGTCGCCCGTGTGGCCGAACCGATGGGCCTTGAGATCGACGTTGTCGAATTCTCTGACTATGTGGTGCCGAACCAGGCGCTGGCCGATGGCGACATCGAGGCGAACTCCTTCCAGCACGTGCCTTACCTTGAGGCACAGATGAAAGACCGCGGCTTTGCGCTGGCGGTTGTCGGCAACACGATCACCACGCCGATGGGCATCTATTCGGACAAGATCACCGATATCGCCGCGCTTGAAGAAGGCGCGACCTTTGGCATCCCGAACGACCCCACCAACGGCGGGCGCGCGTTGCTGGTGCTGCAACAGCTTGGCATGATCAAGGTCGACCCCGCTGCGGGTCTGGTGCCCACCGTTCTGGACATCACCGAGAACCCCAAAGACCTGTCGTTCAAAGAACTTGACGCGGCGCAGCTGCCCCGTTCGCTGGCCGATCTGGATGCGGCGCTGATCAACACCAACTACGCCATCGCCTCGGGTCTTAGCCCCAAGGAAGATTCCATCGCGATGGAAAGCGCCGACAACCCCTATGTGAACGTGATCGTTGTACAAGAGGGCAAGGAAGACGCGCCTTGGGTCAAGACCCTGCTAGAGGCGTATCACTCGGACGAGATCAAAGCCTTCATCGACGAAAGCTACCACGGGACCGTCATCACATCTTGGTAAAGTGACGCACCGGATACCGCCAATGACGCGGCGGTATCCGGTCTCTTGGGCCGCGCCCCTGTGGTCAGACCGGCACACGCAGAACGCCCGCGGCGGGCAGTTCGACACCGTGACAGGCAACCTCTGCATCTGAATAATTGAACCAGAACCGTTCGCCCCCCGTCGTGCGGGTACGTACCCCTTCGGGCATCGGCAGCACGTCGATCCCTGCCTCGCCGCACAGACCGCTGACGAATTGGTCGAGCGTGTCCTCATCCAGCCAGCCCCCCAGATAGATCTGCTGCCCGTCGCGCATGGCAACCGGCTCTGCGTCAGTGGTCTGCAAGATCACCTCTGCCGTGCCGTCCAGCACATCACGGTAGCGGATCACTTTCCCACCGCCCTCCAGCGGTACAGAGATGTCATGCCGCAGACTTTCGACCTGCGTGACCGTCACGTCCAACCCGTCGATTGCGGGGGGCAGCGGCACGGGGATCGCCATCTCGGACGTGCGCGCGCCGCTGCGGGGGCCATAGACGACCGTCGCCGCGCTGCGCGCCAGCGCCCGTTTCAGAGCGTCCGGCATGTGCATCACCCCCGGTGCCATCACCAGCCCGTAGCCGCCAAAATCGCGGCAGGTGGCGGGCAGGATATCAACCGACAGCCCCTGACGCCGCAGCGCCTTGTAGGTGTGAAAGACCAACCCGAAATAGCTTAGATCCGCACCATGGGGCTGGGTCGCCCATGCGAAATCCGCGTCATAGTCGAACAGCAGCGCGACCGGTGCCTGCGCGGGCTGCACATCCGGAGCCTTGGCCATCTCTGCGCCAACCTGCCGGACCTCCGCCATCGCGAAGGCGTCGGCACTGTCGGGGCGCAGCAAGCCGGCGTGCAGTTGCTCTTGGGCGAAAGGGGCCTGTCGCCAGCGGAAATAGCACACCGCTTCGGCCCCGTGGGCGAAGGCCTCCCATGTCCACAGACGCACCATACCGGCCAGTGGCACGGGGTTGTGCGGGGCCCAGTTGACCGGCCCCGGCTGCTGTTCCATCACCCACCAGCGCCCCTTGCCCACGGCGCGGTAAAGATCGTGGTGGAACGCCTGAAAGTCAGGGTCACCCTGCCGCGCATAGCGGTGCTGCTGCGCCGCATCCGCGCCCACCCGATCCTCGAGAAAGCCCAGCGGGTAGCTGTCCCATGTGGCGATATCAAGATTTTCACCCACCGCGAAATGGTCAAAGTCGGTGATCCGGCCCATGTAGTTATGGCTCACGGGGGCGGCGCTGTGCTGGCGGATCACGTCAAGCTGAAGCCGGTTGAATGCCACCACCTGATCCGAGCTGAACCGCCGAAACGCCAGACGATGCGCAGGGTTGGCTTCGGTCACGGTCAGATTGGGCGGGTCGATGTCGTCAAAACTGTCGTAGTCCATCGACCAGAACGTATTCCCCCACGCGGCGTTCAGCGCGGCGGGGGTGCCGTAGCGTTGTGCCAGCCAGCCGCGAAAGGCATGGGCTGCCGCGTCACTATACGAGATCACCGTGTCATGGCAGCCGTATTCATTGTCGATTTGCCACGCGGCCACATGGGGGTTCGCGCCATAGCGTTTCGCCATCAACGTGGCAATCGTGACGCATTCCTTCTGATAGCCTTCGTGGCTGAAACAGTAGTGCCTGCGCGACCCGAACTTGCGCGGACGCCCTTCAATATCCACGGCAAGCATGTCGGGGTGGCGTTTCAGCATCCAGCGTGGCGGGGTGGCGGTGGGGGTGCCCAGCACAACCCGCAGACCAGCAGCCCCTAAAACCTCGATCGCGCGGTCCAGCCACGCCCAGTCATACTGGCCGGGTTGCGGTTCTAGTTTGCTCCATGAAAACTCGCCGATGCGCACCCATGTCAGGCCGGCGTCTACCATGCGGCGGGCGTCGGTTTCCCACATCTCTTCGGGCCATTGTTCAGGGTAGTAGCAAGTCCCTAGGGTTCGTTTCATCACGCCTCACAAAATTATCCGGTGTTCCAACTGGCCTCGCACGTCCGATGCAAGCTGGAAGGTCTGGCCATCCTCCGCCCCGTCGCGGCCCTGCGCGGCAGAGGTGACAAAGAGCGTCCGCAGATCCGCATCGCCAAAGGCCGGACAGGTGGCCTGCGCTGCGGGAATATCAAGGGTCTGCAACAAGGTGCCATCGGGGCTGTAACGGGCGACCTGCCCGGCCCCCCATTGCGCGTTCCACAGGCAGCCGCCGCTGTCGACAACCGCGCCGTCGGGGTTACGCTTGTCTTTCTTGAGATCGACAAACACCTCTGGCGGGGCCGAGGGCCAGCCCTCTGTCGCATCAAGGGGCACGCGCATGATCTGGCGCGTGGGCGTGTCAGTGTAATAGGCAAATCGTCGATCGGGCGAAAAGCAGATCGCGTTCGAAATGGTAATCTCCGCGAAAAGCTGTCGCAGCGCGCCCTTGTAGTAGCGGTAGATCGCCCCCGCCCCCCGCTCTGCGTTGAAGCCCATTGTCCCGATCCAGAAACCACCCCACGGATCGGCGCGCCCGTCGTTTGACCGGGTCAGGGGCTGATCCGCCTCAAGTGGCACGACGAGGGAACGCTCCGCTCCGTTTAGGTCGAACCGCCACAGCGCGGTTTCGGACGCGACAAGCAGGGTATCCCTATCGATCCACCCCGCGGCAGAGACGCATTCGTCAAACCGCCACGAGAGCGTTTTGTCACCCTGCCGCGACATCAGGGTATGCCCGAGGATGTCGAACCAAAACAGCTGGCCACGTTCGGGGTGCCACAGCGGCCCTTCGCCCAACGCGCACGCCCGCGCATCAAAGAGTGTGGCGTTCAAGAGAGGGTCGCCTTGTCATAGGCGCTTACCGCCGCGCGCGCGCTTTGCGCCACATCAGCCGCGCTTTGCCCCGGTTTATACAGGCTGGACCCAAGGCCAAAGCCCGTCACCCCTGCCGCAAGCCATTCCGCAAAATTCGACGGGCCGACGCCGCCAACCGCATAGGTTTCGGTCTGCGCCGGAAGCACCGCCCTGATCGCCTTGAGCCCTTCGACCCCCAGCAGGAAAGACGGAAACAGCTTGAGCCCATCGGCCCCGGCCTTAAGCGCGGCAAAACATTCCGTGGGCGTCATCACACCGGGATAGGACATCATGCCCGCCCCCTTGCTTGCCGTGATAACAGAAGGGTCCGCATTCGGAGAGACAATCATCCGCCCCCCCACAGCCGCCACCGCCGCGACGTTTTCAACGTCCAACACCGTGCCCGCGCCGATCAACGCGTCGGCCCCATAGGCTTGGGCCATCGTTTCGATGGATTTCAGCGGTTCTGGCGAATTCAGCGGCACCTCGATGCGGGTGATGCCTGCGTCGATCAAGGCGGCGCAGATGTCGGCGGCCTCATGCGGCTGGATGCCACGCAGAATGGCGATGATATTGCGGCTCATACAAGGGCCCCTTTCAATGAACGATAGGCAGAGGTCAGGCCCGCCAGCGTCAGACCCGCGTTATCAAGTGTTTCGGCCTGCACACCCTGTGCCGCCAATGCGCACCGGTAATGCGCGGCGACGCTGTCTGCGCCCAGAATGGCGACATGGCGGCCCAGCCAATAGGGGCGCGTGCCGGCCAGCTCTAGCCCCACAAGCAGCCCTGACAGACGCGCCCGCGCCGCCCCTCCAGATGTGCCCTGCAACAGCCCCCCTGCACGTAAACCGAACAGTCTGGAGGCAAAGCTTTGCGGGCTGTCCATCGCCTGCGTGACGCCGTCGATAAAGCTGTCCTCGTCCCACTCTGCCGTGGTGACCGAATGGCGCAGGACCGACTGGCTGGCCAGCAGCGCGAAGATCTCGCCGGTCATGCAGGTCTGGAAGCTCACGATCTCGCCCGCGCTGATGTGGACCCATTTGGTGTGGGTGCCGGGCAGACAGAGGATGCCGTCAAACGCCGGCTGACTGTGCAGCACCCCTGCGATCTGGGTTTCCTCGCCGCGCATCACGTCAGGGGCAGCCATCTGTTTCACGCCGGGCAGGATGTGCACTGCGATCCGCGGGTCATGGGCTTGTACAGCAACCGCCGCCCGCGCATCCGGAGGCGCGCAGGGCGTGGCGACGTAGGGGGCCTCGCGCCAGCCTTCGCGGGCGCCCACCATACCCGCGCAGATCACTGGGGTCACATGGTCCGGATTTAGGTAGGGGTCTATCAACGAAAGCAAGGCAGGTTCGAACCCGTCCTGCGTCAGCCCCGCCATCCCCTTGTCAGACCTGTCAGAGGCAAAAGGCTTGCCATCGGCCCCCATCATCCAGACCCGCAGGTTTGACGTGCCCCAATCGACAGCGATCCATTCAGCGTAGTGTTGCACGGTATCCCTTCCTATCCGGTGACCACGACGCCGCCATCGACGGCCATCAACTGCCCCGTCATCATGCGGCTGGAGGCAGAGGATAAAAACAGCACCGCATCCACGATGTCTTGCGGCTTCAACGTATCCTTAAGGCATTGCCGGTCAATATGCGCCGCCAGTGCTTCGGGCGTGACCCATTGTTCGATCTGCTTTTCCGTCAGCACCCACCCCGGTGCCAGCGCGTTAAAGCGGATCTTGTCCGGCCCGAATTCCCGCGCCAGCGAACGGGTCATACCGTTGATGCCGGCGTTGGCGGTCGTATAGGCAGGATAGCCCGCATTCCCCATCATATACGAGATCGAGCTCATGTTCACCACGGCCCCGCCGCCCGCGGCGCGCATCCCTGCGACCACGGCCTGACAGGCGAAGAAATAGGACTTGAGGTTGATCGCCTGCGACTGGTCCCAGAAGTCTTCGGTGACTTCCTCGGCGGTGTGGCGGGCATCATTGGCGGCGTTGTTCACCAGAACCGTGACAGGGCCGTGTTCCTTGGCAGCCGCGGCCAGACTGGACCGAAGTGCAGCAATATCCGAGATATCGCAGGTCTGCGCATGGGGGCGCAGGCCGTGTTTTTCTTCCATCTCGTTGCAAAACGCGGTGGCGTCGCTGCGTTGGACAAAGCTGACCTTGGCCCCCTGCGCCAGAAAGCCGTCGGTCAGAAAGGCACCGATCCCCGCGCCGCCGCCGGTGATGAACACCGACCGGTCGCGCAGATCGGGAAATGTTGCGTTCAGGGTCATCAGTGGCTCTCCCGTGTGACGGGGCGGGTGTCTTTACCCACCAGAAAATCAAGGTCCGCGCCTTTGTCTGCTTGCAATACCGTTTCGGTATAGAGCTTGGCATAGCCGCGGTCGTATCGGGGTGGTTCGGGTACCCAGGCAGCGCGGCGCTCTGCCAGCACCTCGTCAGAGACAAGCACGTCCAATGTGCCCTGCCCCACCGAGAGCCGGATACGGTCGCCGGTCTGTACCAGCCCCAGATTGCCGCCTGCGTTGGATTCAGGGCTGACGTGCAGGATCACGGTGCCATAGGCGGTGCCGGACATACGCGCGTCGGACACACGCACCATGTCGCGCACGCCTTCTTTGACCAGACGCGCGGGGATCGGCATATTGCCGACTTCGGGCATACCGGGGTAGCCTTTTGGGCCGCAGCCCTTGAGCACAAGAACCGTATCCGCGGTCACCGGCAGATCCTCGCGGTCGATATTGGCTTTCATATCCTCGATATTCTCGAAGACATATGCCTCGCCCTCGTGTTCCAGCAAGGCGTCCGTCGCCGCCGAGGGTTTCACGATCGCCCCGTTGGGCGCGATATTGCCGCGCAGCACCTTCAACCCGGCCGCAGGGCGCAGCGGATTATCCAGCGGGCGGATCACATCCTCGTTGTAGCATTCGGCCCCTTCGGCATAGGCAAGGATATCCCCGCCCATGACGGTCTGCGCGGGCCGCAGCTTGTCGCGCAGATGGGACAGCACCACGGGCATCCCGCCCGCATAGCAGAAATCTTCCATCAGATATTTACCCGAGGGCATGCAGTTGACCAGCAGCGGGATATCCGACCCAAGCTCGAAATCATCAAGCGTCAGATCGATGCCGACGCGGCCCGCAATGGCCAGCAGATGGATCACGGCATTGGTCGATCCGCCGACAGCGGCATTGGCCAGAATGGCGTTCTCGATAGAGGCACGGGTAACCACCTGCGACAGCTTGATATCTTCCTCGACCATCTCGACGATGCGCTTGCCGGTCAGATGCGCCAGCGCCATGCGGCGCGCATCAACGGCAGGCAACGCGGCGTTGGTGGGCAGCGACATCCCCATCGCCTCTACCACGCTTGCCATCGTAGAGGCCGTGCCCATAGTCATACACACGCCCTTGGACCGGCTCATGCCGGATTCAGCGGCCATGAAATCCTGCAAGGTCATCTCGCCCGCGCGCACATCTTCCGAGAACTTCCACACATCCGTGCCAGAGCCGATGTCCTTGCCCTTCCACTTGCCGTTCAGCATCGGGCCGGAGCTGACAACGATCGTCGGCAGATCGACGCTTGCCGCGCCCATCAGCTGACCCGGCGTGGTCTTGTCACAGCCGCCCAGCAGAACCACCCCATCGATACCATAGGCGCGGATGCTTTCTTCGACGTCCATCGCCAGCAGGTTGCGAAACAGCATGGCGGTCGGCTTCATCTGGGTCTCGCCAAGGCTCATCACCGGAAATTCGACCGGAAAGCCCCCTGCCTCCCACACGCCGCGCTTCACCCCTTCGGCCAGATCGCGCAGGCCCGAGTTGCACGGGGTCAGTTCGGACCATGTATTGCAGATACCGATAATGGGACGGCCATCAAACGCGTGGTCGGGAAAGCCCTGATTTTTCATCCAGCTGCGGTGAATGAACCCGTCCCGATCATTCTTGCCGTACCAAGCGCGGTTGCGTTTCTCTTTTGTCATAGCCGTGTTCCTTCAATGACCCACATGCGTTCAGGGAACGACCATGGCAGGGTCACGCCATGGTTCATGAGGTACTGGCCCGACAGCACCAGATCGCGGGTCTTGAGCGCGGCATCGCCCCGTGACAGCGCGACCGCATCGTCGCGGTTTGCCAGCGTGATCCGGTAGCGCGCCTGCGGGTCAAGTGCGGTCAGCCGCAGCGGGCGCGGTGAGATCTGGGCCGAGGTCGCGGCCTTGCCTGCGAACACCACGAAACGCGCACCATCGGCGGCCTGTTGCTGCTCTGCGATCACCGCTGGATCAGCGCTGTCGAGCCGCAGGATATCCGCGGTGCGCATCCATCCGCGATTGTCCTTCCACCACTGCGTGACCTGTTCCAGCACATCGGTTTCGCGGGCGTCGAGTTCGCGCGGGTCCATCTCGAACCCCATGTGGCGCTGCGCGGCGACCCAGGCGCGAAAACTGATGTCCAGCGCGCGCCCAGAGGTGTGGCAGTGGCGTGGGCCGACATGGCTGCCGGTCACAGCAGCGGGCAGGAACAAGGCGGCGTCATGCTGGATGCGCAGCCGTTCCAGCGCGTCGTTGCTATCCGACAGCCAGACCCGCTGAGTCCGCGCCATGATCCCGAAATCGATCCGCCCTCCGCCTGACGCGCAGCTTTCAATCTCGACCAGCGGAAAATCGGCGCGCAACCGGTCCAGCAGCGCATAGACGCCGCCTGTCTGCGCCGCGTCGGGTGCGGGCAACACGCGATTATGGTCCCATTTGATATAGTCGATGGCGTTGTCGCGCAGCACCGTGGCGATACGGTCGCAAAGCAGGTCTTGGACCTGCGGCAGCGCCATGTTCAGCACCAGCTGCTGACGCCCCTCTATCTGGTCCTGCGGGCCCAGAATCCATTCGGGGTGGGCGCGATAGAGGTCGCTATCGCGCGAGACCATCTCGGGCTCGAACCAGAGACCAAAACGCATCCCCAAGCCCTGAACATGGTCGATCAGCGGGGTCAGCCCCTTGGGGTATTTGCGCGGATCGATGATCCAGTCGCCCAGACTGCTCGTGTCGTCGTCGCGCCGTCCGAACCAGCCGTCATCCAGCACGAAACGCTCTGCCCCTAAAGCGGCAGCACGGTCGGCGATATCGGTCAGGACAGACCAGTCGTGGTCGAAATACACCGCTTCCCAACAGTTGTAATGGACGGGGCGCGGGGTGTCGGGCTTGGGCCATGTCACGATGCGGTCGCGCAGATGACGCTGAAAGCTGACGGCACAGCCGTTCAGGCCGGTGTCAGAATAGGTCAGGTAAAGCGGTGCCGTCTGGAACTGTGTCGCGGGGGCGTCCTGGGTGCCAGTCGCATGGCCCCATTGAACCTGCCGCCGCCCGTCCGGAAGCTCTTCGGCGATCATCGTATGACCGCCCGACCAGCCATAGTGGAACCCGTAGCATGTCCCTTGGGTGTTTGTGGTCCCCGTGGTCGGGATCAGCAATCCGGGGAAGTGTTCGTGGCCCGTGCGACCCGTGCGGTTGTCGCGCGCGTGGATGCCTGCCCGCCACGCGGTGCGGTTCAACTGGAATTCACCGCACCATCGGCCCGAGACGTCGATCATCTCTGTGCTCAGCTGCGGCGCGGGCACCACCGGCGCGGCAAGCCAGTGCAGGCGCACGGGCTGCGCGGCCTCCAGTGTCGTCTGGCAGGTGATCACGCCGGTTCCCGCATCAACCGCAAAGTCAAAGGTCAGCGTCAGCCCATCGTCCGGTGCCGCGCAGGTAAACCGCAGCCCTGCATCCTGCACCACGTTGCGCAAGTGAAACACAGGGCGCAGCGGCGTGCCATCGGCGCGCGCAACCGCGATCCCCGCCTGCCCCGGAAAGCTACGCCCGGCTTCGGGGCACAGCGACAGATCAGGGGTCTCGTCCAGCATGCCGCCTGTGACGTCGATGGCATGGGCGGCGCAGATCTCTTCCAGATTTTCGCCGTCGGGCAGCGGGCTGCCCCAATAGACCACCTGCGGCAAGCGGTCGTGCGCAGAGGCCAGAACAAGCGTCTGGTGCCCGTCATCAAGGCGGTAGGTCTGTGTCATAACTCTCTACTTTACTGCGCCAAGCGTGAGACCGGCGATGAAGTGTTTTTGCATCAGAAAGAACATCGCGACCGGCGGAAAGGCGGCGACAATCGATCCCGCGCTCATCAGGTGATAGGCTGCGCGGAACTGCGAGTTGAATTCGGTGATGCCCGCGGTGACAGGTTGCGCGCTTGGCCCTTGGGTCAGCACGACCGCCCAGAAATAATCGTTCCAGATGAAGGTAAAGACCAATACCGCCAGCGCGGCCAGCGCGGGCTTCATCAATGGCAGCACGACAAAGAAGAAGATGCGCCACTCGGCCACGCCTTCGACGCGGGCGGCCTCGATCAAGGGGAAGGGCAATGCGCGGATGAAGTTGCGCATGAAGAGCGTGCAAAAGCCCGTCTGGAACGCCACGTGAAACAGGACCAGCCCCTGAATGCTGTCATACATCCCCAGCGATATGGTCAGGTCGCGCACGGGCACCATCAGGATCTGGAACGGGACAAAGTTGCCCGCGATGAACATGAAGAAGATCAGCAGGTTGCCCTTGAACTTGTAGATCCCCAAGGCGAACCCCGCCATGCTGGACAGCGTGATCGCCCCCAGCACAGTGGGCAGCGTGATAAAGACCGAGTTCATCAGATAGCGCGGCATATTGCTTTCAAAGAAGACCTTGCCGTAGTTCGTCAGCCCCTCGAAGCTGGACGGCCATCCCCAGTAGTTCCCGGCGGCGAAATCCGACCCCGGCTTGATAGAGAACAGAGCCACCGCGATCAGCGGCAAGAGCCACAGGATCAGCGCGACGGGCAGCAACGTCTGATAGGTCAGCTGGCGGCTGCGCGATTGTTTGGCGATCGGTGTAGGGAACATCAGCGAGCCTCCCGCTCTTCGCGCCACATGGCATAGAGGAAATAGGCGATGAACCCGAGCATGATGAGGAACAGGATCACCGCGATGGCAGAGCCGTAGCCCATGCGGAAGCCGAACTCGGACAGCGCTTCTTCGAACATGTAGAACGACAGCACGCGGGTCGATCCGAAGGGGCCGCCGTTGGTCATGACGCTGATCAGGTCAAACGACCGCAGCGCGCCGATGATGGTGACGACAAAGGCGATGAACGTCGCGGGCTTGAGCTGCGGCAGGATGATGTACCACAGCATCTTGCGCCCCTTGGCCCCGTCCAGTCGCGCGGCCTCGATCTGTTCGGGGTCCACCGCATTCAGACCCGTTAGATAGAGGATCATGCAATAGGCCGTCTGCGGCCACAGCCCCGCCGCGATGATCCCGTAGGTCGCCGTAGAAGGATCGCCCAGGATATTCACCGGCCCTGCCCCGAAAATCGCCAGCATCGCGTTCAGCAGCCCTTCGCGTGGCAGGTAGAACCACGAGAACACCAGCCCGACGACCACCTGGGAAATGACAAAAGGAAAGAAGAACAACGACTTGTAGATACGGATGCCGCGCACGGTCTGGTTCAGGAACAAGGCGATGAACAGCCCCGCAGGCACCGCCAGCAAATACAGCACCAGCCATTTGAGGTTGTTCCAGAACGAGATCTCGAACTTGCGGTCCATCTTCTGGTCGCCGATCCCCAGCAACCTTTCATAGTTCGCGGTGCCGACAAAGGTCTTTTCCCCCAGTCCGTCCCACTGGTAGAAACTGATCGCCACGCTTTGGCCGATGGGAATGATCACATAGACCGCAAAGAACAGCATCGCCGGCAGCAGGAAAAGCCACGGCGTCAGCGCGATCTCGTTGCGTTTGTACCAACTGCGCGCGGGGGGCGGTGTTGTTGCTGCCATGCCGTGGTCTCCGGTAAATCAACACATGCGAAAACCGGCCGTCGGCGGGCTTGCGAATGGATTGAAGCGGTGGGTTGCGCCCCCCCAATGCGGGAGGACGCGACGCTTTAGCGTTATTCGTAGATGCGCTGACGCGTTTCTTCGAGACGTTCGAGAATGTCGTCGAGGTTGTCGGGAACCACCATGAATTCCTGCAACCCCTCCATGCCGACGCTGGCCATCTCGGCGCTGAAGTCGCGGTCAAAGAACTGGGCCACGCCGCCTTTGGCGCTGGTGTTCAGCATCTCGAAACCCTGCTCGAGGAACTCGTCCTTATCGACCGAGGATTCAGAGTTGATGGGCAGCTGCCCCAAGGCGTCGCCTGCGTTGATCTTGGTCTGCACATCAGCCGATGTCACATACTGAAGGAACGCGCGGGCGTTTTCCTTGTTCTTGGCTCCTGACGGGATGTGGAACGTGTCGGTCGGGGCATCCTCGCCCTGTGGCACATCCGCGATCTTCGGGAACTGGTAGAAGTCGATCTGGCTGTCGTCCAGACCGCCTTCGCGCATCGCGGCAACGGCGAAGTTCCCCATCAGATAGGCCACCGCATCGCCTTCGATCATGAAGTTCAACGCTTCCTGCCAGGAATAGGATTGGTGATCGGCGACATAGCCACCCATGTCGATGATCTTGCGCCAGTTGGCAAAGGTTTCGCGGACGCGCGGATCGGTCCAGGGCACCTCGCCACGGGCGAGTTCCATGTGGAAGTCGAAGCCGTTGGTGCGCATGTTCAGATAGTCGAACCAGCCGCCAGCGGTCCACAGGAACTTGGTCCCGATGGCATAGCACGCACGGCCCGAGGCAACGATCTTTTCGCAGTTCGCAAGCTCTTGCTCAAAGGTTTCAGGCTCGGTCAGTCCCAGTTCCTTGAAGATATCTTCGCGGTAGTACATGCCCCACTGATAGTAGGTATAGGGCACGCCATATTGCTTGCCGTCGATGGTCAGCGCACCCTTGACAGACTCAAGCCCGGGCAGATCGCCGTTGGCGTACATATCAGAGATGTCTTCGAACAACCCGGCAGAGACATAAGGGCCCATGCGGTTCGCGGCATACCAGTTGACCACATCGGGCGGGTTCGCACCCAAGGCGTTCCGGATCTGCGTCTTCCACGCTTCGCGGTCGACGATCGTCAGTTCGATATCGACGTCCGGATGCAGCTCTCCGAAACCGGCTGCCAAACTCTCCATCACCGCGCGCGGCGCTGGGTTCGACATGTCAGAGGTGATCTTGAGCTCCCCTGAAAGCTGACTTTCGTCCGCGACAGCAAACGATGTTGAAAATCCCGCAGCGACAACAGCCGCGAGTGACCTCTTGAGAATGGAATGCATGGTATCCTCCCTGATGCTTCCGCAATCCAAAACTGTCTCATTATTTGAAACTTAGTTTTGTATATTGATATATAAGATCAAGCTCGCTAGCCTTGTCAACAGTTTGGTGCGCCGCATGGGGGATGGGTCAGTCAAAAGACCCCACAGGATGCAGCGCCCTAAGGGACGGAGAACGATATGAATGTGGTGAACAGCGACGGGACTGTTGCAAAGGCGCTGAGCGTGCTGGATCAGGTGACAGCAATGGGCCGCCCTGTCCGCATGCGCGAATTGCTGGAGACATCGGAGTTTCCAAAACCGACGCTGTACCGGCTACTTCAGACGCTCACCAGTCAACGTATGCTAAGCTATGACAAGGATCAGCAGACCTATGCGCCGGGCATCCGTCTGGTCAGCCTTGCCCATTCCGCATGGTCGCAAGCCTCGCTTGCACCGATTGCCGCCCCCTATATCAGCGCCCTCGGCGAACGCCTGCGCGAGGCGATCCACCTTGCGCAGATCGACAACGGTCAGGTCGTGTTCGTCGACAAGCGTCAGGCCAGCAGCCGCTTTGCCACGCTGGCGCGCACCGGTCAGGTCGCCCCGGCCTATTGCACAGGAGTCGGCAAGGCGATTCTCGCGCATCTTGAACCCGAGGCACAGGCGCAGGCGCTACAGCAGCAGGCGTTTTTGAAATATACCGATGCCACCCATACCAGCACCGAAACCCTTGTGCGCGAGCTGGAACAGATCCGCGCTGAGGGCATCGCCTTTGACCGCGAGGAACACGAGGCCGGCATCATCAGCATCGCCGCCCCCATTCTGACCGACGCGGGTCGCGTCGTGGGTGCCGTATCCATTGCAACCGCAACACACCGTCATACGCTGGACGGTCTGAATGCGTTCCGCCCTGCCCTGCTTGAGTGTGCCACCCGCATCGGGGCCGAGGCGCAGTCCTGGCAGTCCCCCTCTGTCCCCTCATAAAAGGAAGTCGTATATGGCCGGTGTCGTCATGAAAGATGTCGTGAAACGCTATGGCGGTGTTCAGGTGATACACGGGATCGACCTTGAAATCGAAAATGGCGAGTTTTGCGTTTTTGTCGGCCCGTCAGGCTGCGGCAAGTCGACCTTGCTGCGCATGATTGCCGGGCTGGAAGAAACCACCGAAGGCAGCATGAGCATCGGCGACCGGGATGTGACCCGCATGGACCCGGCAGAGCGCGGGGTCGCGATGGTGTTCCAGACCTACGCGCTCTATCCGCATATGACCGTGCGCGACAACATGGGGTTCGGCCTAAAAATGAACGGCCATCCCAAAGCCGAGATCGCCCAGAAGGTGGCCGAGGCGACGCGGATCCTGAAGCTGGAAGAGTATCTTGACCGCAAGCCCGCCGCCCTGTCGGGGGGCCAGCGGCAACGCGTATCTATCGGGCGCGCAATCGTACGCGGCCCCGAAGTCTTTCTGTTCGACGAACCGCTGTCCAACCTCGACGCCGAGCTGCGTGTCGAAATGCGCGTCGAAATCGCCCGCCTGCATAAGGAAATCGGGGCGACGATGGTCTATGTCACACACGATCAGGTAGAGGCGATGACCCTCGCCGATAAGATCGTGGTGCTGCGCAAAGGCCGGATCGAACAGGTCGGCGCACCGCTTGACCTGTACCGCGATCCTGACAACCGCTTTGTGGCCGGCTTCATCGGTTCGCCCGCGATGAACTTTCTGGATGGCACCACCAGCGGCGGCAAGGTCGTGCTGGACGGGTTGGACGGCAGCTATGCCCTGCCCGTGACCCCACCCGAAGACGGCCGGGACATCACCCTCGGCATCCGGCCGGAACACATCGAAATTGCCCCTCAAAGCAAAGGCTTCACCGTCGAAATGACCGAGGCCCTTGGCGGCGTGTCCTACGTTCACCTGCTGTCCGACACCGGTGCCAAGATCATCGTCGAGGAACGCGGCGACGACCGGTCTCGTGAAGGGGCGCAGGTTGGCGTGAGAATCCCGCCAGAGCGGGCGATGCTGTTTGACGCCAACACGGAACAACGTCTGCGCTAAGGCGCAGGCGGGTCACCGGTCACGTAAACCTAGACAGAACCAGACATTCCTGAAAAACAGTTGGGGCGTGCAAGCGAGCCTTGCGCGACAGTCCCGCCGGAGCCGACCGCCCGGGCGGGACGGGCACCGTAGATAGGGAAGCAGATTAATGGCGAAACCGAGACTTACGCTCACCTATATCGTGGAACCGCCCTCTTACGACATCATGGCCTGTAGCCTGCTTGCCTCTATCCGCGAGCAGTTTTCCGAAGACGTGGCCTGCATCGGCTATGTGCCCGAACATCGCATGAACGACGTTCACCCCTCGGTGTTCATCGCACACGAGAAAATGGGCGCGGAGCTGCGCCCGATGAAAACGGAAGGCATGTGGCGCGAGCCCTATCCCCATGGCAACAAGATCATCGCCGCGATGCAGCCCCGCGAGAGCGAGTTTTCCGCCTTTGTGGATTCCGACGTCTTGTTTATCCGCCCCAATACAATCGACAATATCGTGAAATCCGGCCATGTTTCCTGCTCTGTCGCGGCCAGTATGTATTGGGCGCAGAAAGACATCTGGGACCTGATCTACGGGGCCTTCGATATGGAGATCCCGGAAGAGCGTGTGTATCTGATGCGCCAGTCGCGCCGCCCCAAAGTGCCCTATTTCTCGTCCGGTTTCGTCCTTTTCCCCGAAGCCGAAGGACCACAGGGCCGGTTTGCCGATGTCTGGTACGAGACGGCCCGACGAATTGACGAAATCGACACGCTGGAAAAGCGACGCCCCTATCTGGATCAGATGAGCCTTCCTGTCGCCATCCGCCGTGCGGGCCTGACATGGAACCCGCTGGCGGAAGAGCAACATTATATCCTGGGCGGCAAGATACGGGGGGAGCCCCTGCCCGAAGATCGCGATATCTTCACGGTGCATTACCGCAACCCCAAGGTGCTGGAAGAAGTCGGCCTAAAGCATAAATCCCGACGCATGCTGAGCCGTCAAACGGGCGTCAGCTTTGTGCGCCGCTTGGCCCGGACAGACGAGCCCACGCCCGAGTAATCCTGCCGGACTACGCAAACCATTGATATTGGCGCGCCTTGCGCCATCTTGACCCTCAGCGGTTGTTGACGATGACGACCCTGAGGGAAGCGGTATGTCCAATCAATGAACAGTCTACGCAGTACGATTAAAGCTTTATACGATGGGCAGAACACGCGCTCGCGGCGGTTTCGATACGGGTTGATCCTATTTGATTCGCTGACGATCATCTATTTCATCGCCACCGCCGCGCTGCCGTCAACGCCGGTGATTACGGCGGTCAATGCGTTCTTTGGTCTGTTCATCCTGTTCGACCTTGCCGCGCGTCTTTGGATTTCCACGAACCTGCGCAAAGAGCTGACGCGCATCTACACCCTTGCCGATCTGGTCGTGGTGATATCGCTGGTGCTGGCACCGCTTATGGCGGAAAGCTTTGCGTTCCTGCGGGTCTTGCGCGGTTTGCGGCTGATCCATGCCTATCATCTGCTGCACGACCTGCGGCGCGAAAGCGCGTTTTTCCGCAAACACGAGGACGCGATCCTTGCGGCGGTCAACCTGCTGGTGTTCATCTTTGTCATCACATCGCTGGTGTTTGTGCTGACCTTTGAAGAGGACGCGGGCGTCGCGGGCTATGTCGATGCACTGTACTTTACAGTGGCGACGCTGACGACAACGGGTTTTGGCGACATCACGATGACGACAACGGGTGGCAAACTGCTGTCGGTGTTCATCATGGTGGTCGGGGTCGCGCTGTTCGTGCAATTGGCGCGCACGATCTTCCAACCCTCCAAGATCAAGCACACCTGCCCCGAATGTGGCCTGAACCGTCACGAGACAGACGCCGTTCACTGCAAACACTGCGGCACCACGCTCAAGATCGAGACGAAGGGCGATACGGGCGGTTAATGTCGCGGGGTATCAGACACGCGCGTGGCTATTCTAGCGCGCGGTTCCTTTCATAAATGACGCACGCTGATCTTTCTTGATGAACGTCCAGGCGATGAACCGGCTGGTTTTTTGCCCCTGCGCCATTTCGACCACATCGCAGTTGGCGACTTTGGCCTTTTTCAGGATTTTATAAAGCGTCTGCACGTTGTCCTTTTTTGACACAAGCGACGTAAACCACAGACATTGCCCCGCAATCGCGCGGCTTTGGTCGACCATGCTGGCGATGAACCTGATCTCGCCGCCGGGGCACCAGAGCTCGGCGTTTTGCCCACCGAAATTGAGCTTGCCTGAACGCCCTTTGCCAAGGTTCGCCCACTTCCGTTGCGTGCCCTTCGTCGCCCTTTCCATCGAGGCATGAAAGGGCGGGTTGCACAGGGTGACGTGGAAACGGTCGTCAGGATTGATCACCCCGTCGAAGATATCCTCGCGGTTCTCTTGCAGCCGCAGGTCCACGTCCAGCGCGTTGGCCTTTGCAATCTGTTGCGCAGACTTGATGGCAACAGGGTCGATATCGACACCGGTAAACTGCCAGCCATAGGCGCTTTGCCCTGTCAGCGGGTAGACCAGACTTGCGCCGGTGCCGATGTCCAACGCCTTGATCTGCGGCCCGCGCGGGATCTCGTTGTTGTTGCTGCGCGCAAGCAGATCGGCCAGATGGTGGATATAATCCACGCGCCCCGGAATGGGCGGGCAAAGGTAGTTCGGCGGGATATCCCAGAAATCAATGCCGTAGTCCGCCTTGAGCAGCGCCCGATTGAGCATACGCACAGCCGCCACGTCCCGGAAATCGATGGTGGTCTGACCTGCTGGATTGGGGCCGGTAAACGGCCCTAGCTCGGGGAGGGCCGCAATCAGACGCGCGAAATCATACCCCTCGTTGTGGAGGTTGCGGGGGTGCAGGTTGGTTTTGGTGGCCATGGGAAAGCCTTTGTTGAAAGTGGTGAAAAGCAGCCAGGCCGTTGGCCTGTCTTACCCCCTGAAGGCCCCATAGTAAAACCGAAGACGCGGCCGTTGGCCTCGGGGAAGACCCAAGCTCCCTATTTTCAGCGTCTTACCGCCCCGCCATCGTGGACAGGACATCATCACGCTGGATCAGGCGATGCCAAACGACTGCCATGAAGATATGCCCAAGCACCACAAGGGCAAGGATCCAGCCCAGCTCTCCATGCCATTCCGCGGGCGCTTGCATCCAGGCGACCTCGGCGGTTTGGCGCGAAAATATCTTCACCCCGAAATAGCTCAGGCCACGGGTGCCGCCCGCTGCGGCCAAGAGCCGTACGCCCGGGACGATCACCATCAAGGCATATAGAACCACATGACCCGCGACAGCCGCCTGCCCCATCAAACCGGCATGCTTCGGCCGCCGTTGGATGTTGGCCAGCCCCCACAGACCGCGCACCAAGATTAGCGCAAACAGTGTCACCCCCAGCGTCGTATGGTAGCCCCAAAGAAGCTCGCGCAGGGTGTTCTCTCGCGGAAGCGCCCAATGCGCCGCGGCGGAGATAAACTGCGCCGCAAACAATGCGGCCATGCCCCAGTGAAGCAGCCGGCTTACGGTGCCGTAACGGGTTGGTGTATCAGATAGTTGTGTCACAAAATGCCCCTGTCTCTGGCGATATCACGATCATTATATGCAGCCGCTGCGCGGTCACCTTAGGCAGGCAACTGCGCTGGATGAAGCTTTAACAGACCATCCAGTTTAACAGACCATCCAGCGCAGCTGTCGCGCAAATCATTCAAGCCGCGTCCCGTTCAACATACGGATATTTCTGCCCCTGCGGTCGACAAATCGGTCAGATCGACTTCTGGTTCACGCGCTTCGACAGCTCGGCGGCGCTTTCCTTCCGCTCGCTATAGCGATCCAGCAGGTAGTCTTTCCTGTCTTTGGTCAGCATCGTGAACTTCACCAGCTCTTCCATGACATCAACGACCCGATCATAGAATGGCGATGGCTTCATCCGATCCGCGTCGTCAAACTCCAGAAAGGCTTTGGGGGTGGAGGACTGGTTCGGGATCGTGAGCAACCGCATCCAACGCCCAAGAATGCGCAGCTGGTTCACGGCGTTAAAGCTTTGCGACCCCCCGCTGACCTGCATCACGGCCAGCGTTTTGCCCTGCGTCGGACGCACACCGCCCAAGGACAGCGGAATCCAGTCGATCTGGGTTTTCATGATGCCGGTCATGGCCCCGTGGCGTTCGGGTGAACACCAGACCATACCGTCCGACCACGTGACCAGATCGCGCAGCTCCTGCACTTTGGGGTGACTGGCGTCGGCATCATCCGGCAGCGGCAGGCCAGACGGCGAATAGGTACGCGTCTCGGCCCCCAGCCGTGTCAGAATGCGCGCGGCTTCTTCGGTCATGAGCCGGCTGAACGACCGGTCCCGCAGTGATCCGTAAAGCAGCAGGATACGCGGGCGGTCCGCGTCTGCTGAGGGTTCGAAAAGACGCGCCGCATCAATCGCTTTGAAATGGGTGTCATCAAGGTTCGGGGTATCAGGCAACTCGGTTTCCTTCCGCGTCAATCAGTAAAGAGCCGTCTTCCTTGGTCAGCGGCCCCTGTGGGAGGTGGTCAAGCAAGTCCAGCACGGCCTCGCTTGGGCGGCACAGCCGGACGCCTTTGGGTGTGCAGACAATGGGGCGATTGACCAGAATGGGGTGTTCCAGCATGGCGGCCAGAAGGGCTTCGTCCCCCACGTCAGGATCCAGCAGCCCCAACGCCTCTGCCGGAGATCGCTTTATCCGCAAAGCCCTGCGCGGTGTCAGACCCGCCGCCGCGAAAAGCCCCAGAAGCTGTCCGCGCGTCCAGCCGGTATCAAGATAGGGGATCACAACGGGCTCCACGCCCGATGCTTTTATGATGGCCAGCACATTGCGGGACGTGCCGCAGTCGGGATTGTGGTGAATGACAACACTCATGCTGACCCCTCCGAGGCAGGGAACCAGTGCCGGGTTCTGTTTGCAAAAGCGACAAGCGACAGCATAACAGGCACTTCAACCAAGACACCGACCACCGTCGCCAATGCCGCACCGGACCCGAGCCCGAAGAGGCTGATCGCAACCGCGACCGCCAGCTCGAAAAAGTTGGAGGTGCCGATCAAGGCGCAGGGCGCCGCGACGTTGAACGGAATACCCCAGGCCCGCGCGACCCCATAGGCCAGAAAGAATATCCCGTAGGACTGGATCAGAAGCGGCACAGCGATCAGGGCAATCACCAGCGGCCGGTCCAGGATCACCTCGCCCTGAAACGCGAAAAGCAAGACCACCGTCACAAGCAGACCGATGATCGAGAACGGCTGCACACCCGACTTGAACCGATCCACCGCCGCTTCGCCGCCTTGCGCAATCAGCCGCTGGCGCGTCAGATATCCCACGAAAAGCGGCAGCATCACGTAAAGGCCCACGGATAACAGCAACGTATCCCAAGGCACGACGATATCCGTGGCCCCCAGCAAGAAGGCAACGATGGGCGCGAAGGCGAACACCATGATGACGTCGTTCACGCTCACCTGCACCAGCGTATAGGTCGCATCCCCCCGCGTCAGGTTCGACCAGACGAACACCATCGCGGTACAGGGCGCGGCCCCCAGCAGGATAACGCCCGCAAGATAGGCCTGCGCGTCATCCGGCGGGATCAGGCCTGCGAAAAAATAGTTGAAAAACAATACGCCAAGGGCGGCCATGGTGAAGGGTTTGATCAGCCAGTTCACCACCACCGTGACAACCAACCCTTTCGGCTTGTCCCCCACCTGACGCAAGGCTCCGAAATCCACACCGACCATCATCGGGAACACCATCGCCCAGATCAGCACCGCAACGGGCAGGTTCACCGACGCCACCTCAAGCCCGGCAAGCATACCAAACGCAGTCGGGAACAGATTTCCAAGCAGCAGCCCCGCGCCAATCGCCAGCGCCACCCAGACGGACAGCCATTTTTCAAACGTGCCCAGACCCGCCGCCGCGGGAAGTGTCGTATCAGTCATGTCGAACCTTCAAAAATTGCAGCCCGTTGGCCGTGAATATGTGGTTGCCCGAGGTCAGCACAGGAATGTTACAGGACCAATGCGGCACCTCCCCCATGTGCGCCTAACAGGGGCAGGCGAGCTCGTTTATGATGGGCTGGCAGAGTTCCGGGCGCCCGCCGCAGCAGTCCTCCATCAGAAAGGCAAGCAAACCGCGCAGCCCCTCCATATCGGCAAAGTAACGAATGCTTCGCCCTTCGCGCTTGCTGCGAATAAGGCCCGAACGTGCCAGAATCGCGAGGTTGGTCGACATCGTGTTCTGCCGCACCCCCAAGGTGTCGCCGATATCGCCTGCCGACATCCCCCCTTCTCCGGCTGTGATGAGAAGACGGAAGACATCAAGGCGGGTGACCTGACTGAGCGCCGCAAAAGCGTCGAGAGCATGATTCTTATCCATATATCGGGAATTATTGATTCATTCGACGCAGGTCAAGCCCTGATCAGCAACCCGTTGCGCTTGCGCGAAACTATGGGCAATCAACGCGCCCCTTCAAAGGCGCAAGGGACGCGGGGGCGTGGCGTGAACATGGCACGACGCCCCCGCGTGATCTCTATTGCTTAAAGTCCGCCAAGCACCTGTTTGCCAATCACGCGACCGCTTTCCTGCCGCAGATGCGCCGCGCGCAGCGCCTCGACCGTCAGCGCCTCGCCGCGTTCGGTGACTGTCGACTGCAATGTGCCTGCGTCGATCATCGCTGCGACGCGGTTCAGCAGGTCTTGCTGGGCATCCATATCGTCGGTTTCGAACATCGAACGGGTGAACATGAATTCCCAATGGACGCTCAGCGCCTTGGGTTTAGCCACCTTGATATCCAGCGCCTCGGGGTCGTCAATCAACGCGATCTGGCCGCGGGGCGCGATCAAGTCGATGATTGCGGGCCAATGCTGATCCGTGGCCGTCAACGCGGCGACATAGCTTGGGGTCTGGCCCAGCTCTGCCAGCTGCGCGGCTAGGTCACCGCGATGGTCAACCACGTGATCCGCCCCCATCTTGCGCACCCAATCCTCGGTCTCGTGCCGAGAGGCCGTCGCAATGACGGTAAGCCCGGTCAGCGCTTTGGCCAACTGGATGAGGATAGAGCCGACGCCGCCAGCGCCACCGATCACCAGCAAGCTTTGCTCCGCGCCGCCCCCTTCGGTCAGGCGGAATGCGTCGAACAACATCTCCCACGCGGTGATCGAGGTCAGCGGCAGCCCCGCCGCTTCGGTAAAGTCGAGGCTGGCCGGCTTGCGCCCGACGATCCGTTCATCGACGGCATGGAACTCCGCATTGGTGCCCGCGCGCGTGACGTCGCCCGCATAGAAGACCTCATCGCCGATCTTAAAGCCGGTGACCGACGCGCCCACCTCGGCCACGACGCCTGCCGCGTCAAAGCCCAGAACGCGCGCCGCGCCCTCGGGTTGGGCGGCTGCGCGCAGCTTTACGTCGACCGGATTGACCGAGATGCCTTTCACCGCGACCAACAGATCACGCGGTCCCACCTCGGGCCGGTCGATTTCAATCATATCGAGCGTGTCCGCAGGGCCCGCCGCGCTATAGCCAATGGCTTTCATTTCTTTCTTCCTTCATTGTGTCGCTGAAAAATAGGTCTTGTGAAACGGTAGAAAACCGGCATTTTTCCGATTTGATTATTCGGATAACGGAGATAATAGCGGTGGATACTGACAACCTGCGCCTTTTTGTGATGGCCGCCGACCGGCTGAACATCTCTGCTGCCGGACGGAATCTGGGCCTTGCGCCTGCGGTCGCCAGCGCCCGCCTTGCCAAACTGGAACAAGAGCTTGGCGTAGAGCTGCTGCGACGCACCACCCGTAAAGTGTCGCTGTCGCTTGAAGGGTCCGACTTCCTTCCTTACGCGCGGGAGATTCTGGCGCAGGCAGAGGCCGCGAAGGCCGTTCTTGGCAGTCATGAAACCAGCCCCAAAGGCACCATCCGATTTGCCGCGCCAAGCAGTTTCGCGCAGCGCCACATCATGCCGCTTCTGCCGCAGTTTCACGCGGCGTTCCCCGACCTTACGCTCGAACTTCGCCTGTCTGACGCACGGTTTGACGCGATCGAGGGCAGTTTTGACCTTGCGTTGCGCGCGGCCCCCCTGACCGACAGCAGCCTCAAGGGGCGCAAGCTGGCGGGTGATACCCGCGTTCTTTGTGCCTCTCCTGCATATCTTGAGGAACACGGCGTACCGCAGTCACCGGCAGAGCTTCGGGGGCATCGGTTTCTGGCATGGATCGACCTTGAGCCGCGTGAATTGATCGGCCCAGAGGGCGAAACCGCGCCGCTTGACCCAGCCCAGATGATCTGCCGGACTATCGTTGACGATGGTGACGCTCAGCGTGAGGCCACGCTTGCGGGGGCCGGTCTGTCGATCAATTCTCTCTGGAGCGTCTCGGACGAGCTGCGCTCGGGCCGGTTGATCCGTGTCCTGCCGGAATGGAAGCTGAACGACAGTTCGGTCTTGTGGTTGATGTACCCGCGCTCAAACGTGCTTACCCCCAAGACGCGCATCCTGATCGACTTTCTTATCGCGCATCTTGGGTCACATGCAGAATGGGGCGCGTAGCAGCCAGACCCGCGCCCACAACACGCCCGGTATCGGTATAACCGTCACTCATGCCGCGGACTGGCACAACGCCGATCCTATGCGGTCATCGTCGCGCTGAACGAAAGCGACCTGCGGTCCACGGGGTTGATCACCGGTGGCTCTGCCGTGGCATTGGGCCTGCCGGATGATTTTCATCCGCGCAAGACACCTCACACGTTGTAGCCGCCATACTGCCGGATACGGTCCTCAAAATTCGATACCCGCTCTGCCGCGTCATCCGAACGCGCGGCCATTCCGACCAGCAGCATCTCCACCGCTAGAAACGCCGAATTGAGCGACGGCAGGAAATGAGGTCCGGCCATCGGCAGCGGTACCACTTTCCATGCGCCAACCGCGATTGGGGAGGCATGACTGTCCGTCAGCGCCAAAACCCGCGCACCGCGGGACTGGGCGATCTGGCAGGCCTGAACCACCTCTGCCGCGTAATGTTCATAGGTGATCCCGACAATAATATCCTCGGACGTGGCCTGAGACAGTACATCGACAATGCCCCCCGGCAGGGTCGGCACGTCTACGAAGTTCGAAAACGCCATGCCGCCCACATACGAGAAATAATGCGCGATCGCATAGCAGCTGCGCACGCCGACCACATAGACTTTGCGCGCCCCGAGCAACGGGTCGATGCACGCATTCAACGTGTCCATAATATCTGCCGAGAAAAGCATCGCCGTGTTTTTACCATGCGCTTCCATGAGCGCGGCAAACGCGCTGTCGCGATGTTCGTGTCTTAGTGTCTGGGCACGCGCGCCGTAGTTTGGCGCAGGTGTCTGGATCGTTGCCTGCACATCCGTGCGGAAGGCGTCAAAGCTGGTATAGCCAAGCTCCTTCGCCATACGGGTCACGGTATTCGGATTGACCCCTGCCTGCTTGGCCAGCCCGCGAATCGAGCTAAAGGCCACGACCGAAAGGTTATCCAGAAGCCACCGCGCAAAGGACCGAAGCGCGGGCGTACCTTGCGCACTTACCTGTGACAAGCGGTCTTTCAGCGTTTCATCGTTGCTCATCAAACCCTTACCTTCTGTTTATGCGTGCCGGCGTTCACGTCGCTGTCACATCCAATGCACAGCAAAAATACATTTGCTTAATCTATAGCAATAAAATAATACAAACGCATTATCGCGCAGGCAAGTGCTGATGTCACGTCACCCAAAGCGCGTCTTCAAGCAAGGACTACAGTCATGAAAAGTCATATCTTCGGCAGATCCACCAAAGGCGCGCTGCCGGTCGCCACCAAGGGGGACGGCTGCTATCTGATCGATGCGGACGGACGCAGATATCTTGATGGCTCGGGCGGCGCTGCTGTTTCCTGTCTGGGCCATTCAAATCAGGCAGTCCGCGCCGCCCTGCACGCCCAGATTGACCAGCTTGCCTTCGCGCACACCGGCTTTTTCACCTCTGATCCGGCAGAGCGTTTGGCCGATCGCCTGGTCGAGAACGCGCCGGCGGGCATTGATCGGGTATATCTCGTCTCTGGCGGCTCCGAAGCGGTCGAGGCATCGATCAAGCTCGCGCGGCAGTATTTTCTGGAAATCGGGCAGCCCAAGCGCCACCGCGTCATTGCCCGCCGCCAAAGCTATCACGGGAATACATTGGGCGCTTTGGCAGCAGGGGGGAATGCGTGGCGTCGTACCCAGTTCGCGCCCCTGCTTGCCGACACCACCCATATCAGCCCCTGCTATGAGTACCGCGACCGGCAGGACGGCGAAACTCAAGAGGCCTACGGCCTGCGCGTGGCGAACGAGCTGGAAACCGAAATCCTGCGGCTTGGCCCTGATACGGTGATGGCCTTCCTCGCGGAGCCTGTCGTGGGTGCGACCTCGGGCGCGGTACCTGCCGCGCCGGGGTATCTCAAGCGCATCCGCGAGATTTGCGACCAATATGGCGTGCTGCTGATCCTGGACGAGGTGATGTGTGGCATGGGCCGTACCGGCAAACTGTTCGCCTGCACCGAGGACGGCGTCGCCCCGGACATGATCACCATCGCCAAAGGACTTGGGGCGGGCTATCAACCGATCGGCGCGCTGCTGACCTCGGCCGCCATCTATGATGCGATTGCGGCGGGCACCGGTTTCTTCCAGCACGGCCACACCTATATGGGGCACGCCTTGGCGGCCACGGCGGCCAATGCCGTGCTCAGCGAAATCCTTGACCGCGATCTGCTGGCCCATGTTACCAGCCAGGGCGACAAGCTTGACGCAGCACTAAAGGCGCAGTTCGGCGATCATGACAACATTGGCGATATTCGCGGGCGCGGGTTGTTCCGCGGGATCGAACTGGTTGCCGACCGCAGCACCAAAGCACCATTCGATCCGTCCCGTGGCCTTGCCGCGCGGATCAAGAAGGAGGCCTTTGCCGCCGGTCTGATCTGCTATCCGATGTCTGGCACAATCGATGGTCAACATGGCGACCACGTGCTGCTCGCGCCGCCGTTTATCATCGAGGACGCGCAGATCGATGAGCTGGTGGGCAAGCTATCAACGGCCATCGACAAGGCGCTTGCCGCATGACCGCACTGCCCAGATTTATGGTCGCGCCGAATGGGGCGAGGCTGACCAAGGCGGACCACCCTGCCCTCCCCGTCACCATAGAAGAGATGGTCGCCTGCGCCCTGGCCTGCCATGCTGCGGGTGCCGATGGCCTGCATGCCCACGTGCGCGACACAGAGCAACGGCATGTTCTGGACCTCGGGCTTTATGCCGAGCTTCTGAGCGAGCTCGGCCAGCGCGCCCCTGACCTCTATGTTCAGATCACCAGCGAGGCCGCGGGCCGCTTTACCCCCGCAGAACAACGCCATCTGGTCGAAACCCTGAAACCGCGCGCCGTGTCGGTCGCGCTGCGCGAGATCACGGCCGATCAAGAGAATGCCGTCACCCGTCGGTTCTTTGCCATGTGCGCCGAAGCGAAGATCGACGTTCAACACATTCTCTATGACACCGCGGATATTGCCCATCTTGCCCGGCTTGTCGCGCAAGGCGATGTCTCCTGCGACGGGCTGAAGACCCTGATCGTTCTGGGGCGTTATACCAACGGCCAGACCAGCACACCCACGGAAGTCGCAGCACTGGCACAAAGGCTAAAATCGGCCTTGCCGGACGCAGACTGGGCCGCCTGCGCCTTCGGACCTCAAGAAACCGCCTGCCTGATCGAGGCCATGCGCCACGGCGGCAAGACCCGGATAGGGTTCGAGAACAACCGCTTGAACACAGACGGACAAGTCGCGGCAAACAATGCCGAGAGGGTCACGGAACTGGTAACAAAGGCCAAGCGCGCTGGATTTGCGTAACCGTTATCGCGAGACGCAAGTGAAGCGGGTTCGGTGAGGGTCTTGAACGCTGACTCGAAGCAACACCACACACAGGCGCGCGGCCTTGATTGTGCATTCATCTGCAGATCTTGGGGATCCGAAAATTGGACGCAATGGTTTGAGGAATACGGGTGAGGTTTTGAAACTGTTCCGGCAACCAATTATTGGCCACGATGAAGACCTAAGTCATTGTTATCGTTTAGGGTGAAGAATGACCCGGCCGGTAGGCTGGCCATTTCACAAGCAATATAGGTCCACTCGGATGCGGCACGGTACAGCTGATTGAGACTCGCCAAATCCTCGAGGATTGTTGCAAACAAAAAAAGCCGCCCTTACAGGCGGCCCCATACATTTTAAGCTGGTGAAATTAAAGTCTCGCCACCCATCAAGTCAGCAATAACCACTTGACAAAGCTAACTAAAAATGCTAATATTAGGTAACTTCTTCGGAGCTGTTGTGGGTTCGACTCCAGTCGTCGCGCTTTTGCCCTTCGCCATTCTTACTACGGCACTCATCAATATGGTGGGAGAAAGGTTCAAAGGTGAAAATATGAATACAAAATCGACGATCACAACTAAGTTCTATACGTCTCTACGCAAACTTGCAGGCAACGCCCTGATCATGACAGCGGCTTGGGGCATTAGTTCGACGGCAGGGGTTGCCGGGTTACAGCTATAGAGAAAGCCGCGTCTTCGGACGCGGTTTTCTACTTTTGGGACTTCAGAGTGACACCGCAAGCGACGTGTAAGGCCCCTTATGTTAAGTGAAGAGATCCAGTTCGAGAATGCTGCCCCGGTAGAAGTCCACACCAATCTCGGCCCTGGATAATACGGGACGAATTCCTCGCCGCTTCAGTCGCCCAACAACCTCCCCTACCCGAAGGCCATAGCGCTCTGCGATCTGCGCCGGATGAATGTACCGGCCCTTGAAGTCAGCGAGGATCACAGGGTCGAACCTTGGAATTTTCCGGTCACCGCTGGGTCCGGCTATCCAGTGAACGGGCAAGCTTACCTCCTCCCCACAGCGGTCCGTCAAGAGCCACCCGACGTCCCTTGGAATCTTAAGTGCCTCGAAGGCAGCCATTGGCGAAAAGCCTTCCGTACAGACTGCTACTTGTCGGTTGACCTCAACCGGATCTACGCGAAGTGCGGCCACCCCGTTCTGACCAGTCCGGCGGAAAACACGTTCGAGAAAACCGCCGAGTATCATGTGCACCACGGTAACGGCCGGCACCTTGGCTTTCTCTGCGACCTTCGAGATCGGCGCGAACCCGTCGGCCTCAACATCCATTTCAACCGCTTTCGCATGGAGCTCGCCAACCAGCTTGGTGATCTCTTCGCTATCTACGGCTTTCTGGGTCCGCCCCCTTGTTCCTGGCCTCCCGTAGTAGATGGGAGTGAGCAGTCGGTCGGAAAAGAGCTGATCGACCAGGGGGCGAGCACAGCCCAGCGCATGAGGCAGTGAAATTACATGCACCATCCGCTTCACGCGACCAGCGACGTTACGCCCTTCTTGTGCTGGGATCGTATAGTGGGAAGGCGCGTCCTCAGGTATCATCCCTGCAGCAACCAACACGTCATTTAGGGTCCGAGAATCCAGATCTTGCTCGTGGGCCAATGAAGCGACCGTATGAAGCTGACGCTCGCAGAGTTTCTCCCCGAGCACGTTGGTTCCAGCTGACAGCGCGATATTTTCGATGATAAAAGCGCGTAAGATGCGCGCAATGTCGCCCGGCTCTTTATTTGAATTTGGATATGCGAGAGCCTTGTAAAGGCATCCGAAGATCCTTTGAGCGCCAGGGGTACCGTTGGCATTGTCGAATTGTCTGAGCTGCACGTCCAGCGCCTCCCGGATCCGAACTTCTCCACCGGAAGTGAATTCGAAGCCGAGGCGACCAGCGTGATCCCAGTCATTAAAGGTCAGCTCCGGCAACCTTTGCCCTGGTCCGTACGCGATTAGTGCCCCCAGAAGCTCGGACGCTCGGACCGACTGCTCCAGTGACTGCGCATCCAACCAATCGGGACCAGCTTTCCCGTTAAGGCGGTTGATGACGTATTTCTGAAGAGGGGATATCGAGCGTTTTGGGCTTTGAGCAATCAGCGCCTCAAGTTGCTCACCCCGCTCGGGTACACGGCAGTCAAGTTCGTGAAACGGATCGTCCCATCTTTTTTTGGTCCGACGCACCAGGGCGATTTTGTGGCGGGGGCACGTTCTTACAACTGACAATGTCCATTGCCAGCGACCGCGACGCCCGGCCCCACGGTCATCCTCTGCAAGACAGGCTGGGCAAAACATAGTGTGAGGGTTCGCTAAGAACTCCGCGGTGACCAGCTCACCACGGAGAACATAGGTCCGCCCCCCGAGCGGCACCGGAGCGTTGGCGTGCAAATCGCCAATGGGAACACCGGAGAGCTCAGCCAAACGGCTAAGTGCCTCTTCCTTATTAGAAACCATATCCTCAGGCTCAAATTCGAGATCGCGGAGAAACGGAATTAGTCGGCCACCAGTGTGTATCCCAGCCAGACGTGCCGCATAAGACAGCGGGCTTTCCTCCGGGTCGAATGGGACGTGGGGCGCGAGCATCATCACGCCCCTCCCCAATGCTGCGCCTCAACCAAATTGATTTTGGCCCAATGGCGAGCAAGGAAAACGTTCTGCCCCATGCCACAGCCTTCCTGCATCCCCCAGCTCTCGGCGAAATGCCTGATCGCCAATTCATTCGCATCGTCCAGAGCTGCCGCTTCGAGCGCCGCAAGAATGTTCTCTATGCAACGACCAAAACGGTTGCGGCTGGCGTGGACCAGCCGATCCACGAGATCTTCTTCAGAGGGTGGCTGCATGCCGGCTGCATTGCAGAAATTGGCGATGACCTTCGTGAGCGCTTTCCGATCGGAAGTCGGTGAGACATCAGCAAGCGGCAACCGCCAATAGCGACGCGTGACTTGCGCATCGCAGGATGCAATCTGCCACAGGCTTTCGATGCCGCTCAGCACTACACTGACCGCCCCCTTGCCCTGCATCAGGTTGCGAAGGATCTTTAGGGATACGTCGACCTTGTACTTGCTCCCGGCACCGAACAGATCATGCGCCTCGTCGATCCATAAGACAGCGGTACCGCGTAGTTGAAAATGGTGCCGAACTTTCCGCATAATGTCGTATTCGGTCTCAGACCGGCGCGGGACCGAGGGATACCCACTGGCCTTAAGAATTTCGATCCCGAGGCTCTTCGCAGTCGCCGGGCTTGGCACCCGAACTCCGACCCACGGTTGATGGGAAGGATCGCGTGGCTGCAACGCGGGATGGGTCTTGAGCCCATGAAGGACCATCGAAGTTTTCCCGCCACCGGCGGGCTCGACCACGGCGATACCGCGCGCATCGCCGGCCTTGTTATAAAGGCGGGGCTTTGGGATTGGTTCTCCCTGTTCATCTCGTTGCAGCAGCCGGTCCAGATAGCTCCTGAACTGTGCGTCCCGCGGCGTCGAGAGATACCTATCTCGCAGCCGATCCACGACTGCGAGTTTTTGGTTAATGTTGATGTTTGGTGCATTCATGGTCATTCGTCCTCCAGGATCCAATCGTCGCCATCGTCAGCCCCATGATCGGCATCGCCAGGCTGATGATCGGAAAATTGGAACGCTTGGAGATCGCCGGAAGAAGTTTCCCCTACGTCATGCTGATTATTGTTGTCTGGGGCCTCCGAAGTCGCTGATGCGGCCGTTGGAAGGCTTGTTCCCCAGCTATCTCGGTCCTCATCATAGGGGCTCATTGGCTCCATCTCAGAGGTCTTGAAACCGATGAACAGGCGGTCTTCTTCGTAGTCCATCCGCTTTTCGGTCCAGTCCTCCATGATGAGTCCGACACGGGTCATGGCGGCGCTGTTGGTTTCCTTGATGTATTCGATCGCCTGGCGGACGACCGCGAAGTTAACCTCGGCACCCTGAGCGTTCTGCGCTCGGATTTCCGCAGCGGCGTTGATCCATTCCTCTGCAGAGACCCCCTGATACCGATCAAAGACTGCAGGGACCTCACACCACCGTCCATTTAGCTGCCCCCAGATGGCGCCGATATCCTCTGGATACCAACGGATGGCGACCTTACGACCTGCCGACTTGTTCATGAAACGACCCAGAATTTTCGAATGATAGCGAACCCCCAAGATGGTGATGCCCTTATTGGTCACGGTGCGCTCCCGCTCGTGGCCAAAAATCAAACGTCGACGCCTAAGGTCGGGCGGAGTTTGAACCCCGAATTTCTCTACCAGCCGATTCCAGCAAGCGAGCGGCGTCTCACCGTTCAGTCCGCTATGCGGCGTGCGGTGATACACATCGACGACGTAACGAACCAAGACCGTGCAAAACTCTTCCGGGTTGAGGGCGGCGCGTTTTGAGGAGCCATAGTCTCCCCGCTCGACGCTGTTACTAAAGGTGCGCCCGCTCAATCTTGGCATAAGCTGCGTTGCGAATGTACCGAATACCCGCTCGATGCGCCCCTTCAGATGCGGGTCGCCGGCCGGGCAGTACTCTAACGTGATCCCAAGATCCGAGGTACGGGCTTGGATCAGAGCCGAGGTGTTGTAAGCCGCGCAATCCGTAACGATGACTGAGGGCCAGCCGAATTGGTTCCAGGGAGTTAGGCTACCGCAGGCATCTCCCCAAACACCCTTGTCCCGCATCATCATCTCAATTACGCGCAACGCACTTTGCGAGTTCGGCGTACGCGATATGACCATCCCGACAATGCAGCGGGTTGCGCAACAGATAGCGACGGTGATCCACCAGCGTGCCTTCTTTTTGTCGAGACCGAGTTTCTTCTTTTCCTCTTCGGTCAGATAGTGAAACAACCCGCTTTCCGCCGTGAGGGTTATGGCTTCGGCCTCCCATTCATCGAACTCGACCCTTTGCATTGGCCGCTCAACTTGGAGCCCCTTGCCTACAGGCGCGAACTGCCGGTTCGCAGCTTGGCGGCCGTGCCGTGTCAGTGTCATGTCGAAGGGGTTGAGCTTGCGTATCGCTTGGCGCACAGTCTCGCGCGATGGACAGACAATTTCGGGCTTGCCCTCAGCCCGACGTCGCTCGTTTTCTTCGATAAAGGCGGTTTTGACTTCACCGAAGATAATGTTCTGGGAAGGCCGCTGGTCGTCGAGGTATTTACTGACAACCTTACCCATAAGCATCAACTCGTCCGCGGTCATCCGACGGTCGCGGTTTCCGCGTTCTTCGGTCTTGTCGTAAAGACCTGCAAGACCGAAACGCCGTTCTTTCCTCTCCCATTCAAGCACGGTTTTTGCGCCCAGCTTTTTAGGCACAACGAGAAATTCGCGGTCCTCCTCGGGCTGATCTTTCTCCATGAGTTCACCCGCACGCACTTTAATAGTTCCAAGCACAGGTTTGACAGTCGTCGCTACCCGAGTGACGTTGTTGTTCTCGTCGTCGAGGAGTTCTCTGAAAGCTTGCACCACCGCCAAACGCATACTTGCCTTTCTCTGCGCGTTGGCGCCGCGCAGCGAAAGGAGCTCGCCGTTTGGCAAAGTACGCTGCCGCAGATGCTCAGGCTGATGCTCGTTCGGAGTGCACGCGAAATTGCCGACTGAAAGATAGCGACTGATTTCGGCGTTGGTCATAACCTGAGGCACGCCTGCCCCTTTAGCTGCAACGAAAATGTGCCGCTCCTCTCGGGTCTGAAAGTATCGGTGAGGCTGCCCCCCGATGACGATGCCGTCGTATTCGGAAAAAGAAAATTTGGGCTGTACGGGGCTGGGTTTGGTGGCGATCATTTGAAAATCCTCCGGCAGACGTACGCCTCATGGGCGATACGGACCTTGATGACGAGTTTGAGTTCGTGGGAGCGGATCAGACGAACAATGGCCCGGAAGCCACGCGCACCAAGATTGATGGCATCGACCAAATCCTGAATTTGAACCGAGGCGACCATTTCGTTCACGATCCTGCGTGCAGCCGCATCAGCCTCAGGGTCAGGACGGCGCATTTCGTGCAACATCTCGGCGTTGAAGAGCTCGACCGGATCGAGATCCCGCTCGGTCATAATGATCACTTCATTTGCAAAATCCGGCGTCACTTGTGCTGCGATCTGTGCCAACTCCTGTTGAACCTTGGGCTGGCGCCGCCGGTACTCGGACTTCACCATGATGGCCCGACGGGAGCCGTCGGCCATCAGGACGCGGAAATCGAAATAGTGCGTCGCGGTTTCGCCATTCGGCTTCACCCACTTGAACGGCACTTGGTTTTCGAGGCCCACGACATCAGGTCGCGCGATGGTAACGAGAGCGGTGCACAGTTCGGTATGGCTCTCAATATCCATTGTCCGATCCTCGTCCGGTCCAAAGGTGAACTGACCGGTGAAATGCTTTCGGCGACCTTTGGCTATCTTCCGGGTTGTTTGAATTCGCTCCGGCATCACGAGTCCGCCATCTAACAAATAATTCATGCTTTTTCCTTTTGGCATGAGGGTATCGCTCGCCGGAATACGCTCCGACGCTGCCCGAAGGCCGCGATACAGATTTCTGATTTTGTTTCTTGCTCACCTGATTTCAGGTGGCACTGGGTGCAGGCCTCAGCTTTGGGCTTGCGATATTTTGTGGCCTATTCTGTTCCCTTGACCATTGTCGTTCCTCATCTCTTGGTGGTGACCTCTCAATCGTCGCCGAGCTCCGGCTCTGTTGACTGAAAGGTTGGCTGACCGCCTGTTTCACGAAGAAAAATTTGCATCCCGGTCGGTATGATCTGCCGTTCAGCCTTCGCTTGAGGACGAGAAACTACCCATTGCGCCCCCCCAGCAACAGCTGATTTTGCTCAAAATAAATTTGCCGAAATCATTTCCGTCCAAAATAAAATGATCCCAAGGGGCTCTGCAATCCAACGCAAGTCACTGAATTAAATCAACAATTATAAAGGTATCACGAGTATCGTTAGAGAGGAGACCACACGAAAAAAGTTGATCGCCAATCAAACCGATTGAAATGGCGTCAATCAATCGTCATCCGCGAGATAAATCTGCAACACCTCATCCTAAATGTTGGACGCGGTGAGAAGACTAAGGGACAGATACGGCTGCAAAGCGATTCGTCCGGAGGCAAGCCAGCCCGCGGCAAACACTAACATTTAGATACCGAATGACGCTCTCGCGCCGGAAACTCTTCGTCGATGCGCAAGGCCAGCGAGCCCTTGAAAGCCATCACCAACTCTCGGTCCAACCACGGCATTCCGGTCTCTCGAGATCAAATGACAGAGACAATTTGATTGTTGGTGGTCCAAGGCGACGCAACGCGGCGCGACCGATCTTATTTTGCAAAGAGCGGTTCTGAGCCCAGCCCTTCACATTAAATGGTACAAGCGCTGCGAAGGTCCGGTTCGAGCCCAATTTCACCGATGCCGCATTAGCGGCGAAGGTCCGCTATGCAGGATTGGTTCGAAGCTCGATCCCTGGCGTGTGAAGGCCCGCGCGCGAGAGTGTGAAAATCTCGAAACCATCCGATGTTACACCAATCGAATGCTCGAATTGTGCCGACAGGGATTTGTCCCGCGTCACGGCGGTCCAGTCGTCTGCAAGCATTTTTACCTCCGCGCGCCCAAGGTTGATCATCGGTTCAATTGTAAAGATCATGCCCTGCCTCAGTTCCGGGCCGGTTCCAGCTCTGCCGAAGTTCAGGATGTTGGGGGAGTCATGAAAGACCTGACCGATGCCGTGGCCGCAAAAGTCGCGGACCACCGAGCAGCGTTCGGAATGTGCGTAGGTCTGGATTGCGTGACCGATATCACCCAGTCGCGCACCCGGCCGCACCGCCCTGATCCCCTGCATCATCGCCTCATGCGCGATCTGGATGAGGCGTTCAGCCGCGCGCTTCGGCTTTCCCACCACATACATCCGACTTGAATCGCCATACCACCCGTCATGGATCAGTGTGACATCGACGTTCACGATATCGCCGTCGCGCAACTTCTTCTCGTTCGGAAATCCGTGGCAGACCGATGTGCAGCAGGCGTATTGATACCCCTCGTAGCCCAAGGTTGCAGGTGTTGCGTCATTGGCGGCCGCAAACTCGAGAACGAAGGCGTTGATCTGTGCCAACGCAGTGCCAGCCCGGACAAGATCGGACACGCCGTCGAGGCATCTGGCCGTCAAATCGCCTGCTCGGCGCATCCCCTCAAAGGCGTCCAGCCCATAGAGCTTGATGGCTTCGGTTCTGCGAGCGTCCTGCGCCTTTGATGCGACCGGCACGTTGATATAGCTGTCCATCATGAGCTTCCCTGCGTATTCCATAGTGTAGCAACAGAAGTCAGATTGACCGGCAGCCAGCTACTGTTATATATGAAACATATGTGTTTCGTATATAAGTAAGCAGGAGGTGTGTCGATGGGGATCGTGAAAATCGGGGACGGTCTGCACGAGGAACTGCGCAAGTCCAGTTCGGTCATGTGCCGTTCGATCAATGCGCAGGCCGAATTCTGGATGAAGGTCGGTATGCTTGCCGAAGCAAACCCGACCTTGCCCTTTACGGAGATTATGGCTCAGCAACTCAAGAACGCCGATGTAAAGGTGCCGGAGATCGAAGCAGCCTGAAACTTGATGCTCCCGCTGTTATGTTGCGAGTTGGGCGAAGCGGTCGTCTGCCAGGCGGAATCCAACGGCAGCATTGTCCGCACTGCGGATATAGACAAGCTCACGAAAATTTCTTTGGGAGCTTCACGTTGTCTGTGACCATTGCAACATGACCGCACCACGCGATTTGCTCCATTTACTGCAAAGGGCTGGGTTCTGGGCGACCTTGTTGTATCGACGGCCCGATAGCTCGTCGCTGAGCATCGAAAAATACCCCGCAACAACAGTATCGTTCTCATTATCTGACCAATCTGCTGGTGCCATATGGCGAAGTTAATCGGCGTGGCTTGGCGTGTCAGGTTAGAAGCGCAGGAGTGCGTTTCATTCTTTGCGATAGCGCACGCTTGTCATGTTCGCGTTTTCCGAAGTAGCGTCAGCAGATAGTTTTTTCGTTTTTGATTTTGGCAGGATAATATGAACAAGCGGGGCCTAAGCGAGCGCGATATTTGCACTAAGTTCATTACACCATCCCTTGTTAAAGCAGGCTGGGATGTAAATAGCCAAATCCGCGAAGAGGTGAGTTTTACCAAAGGACGGATCATCGTCCGCGGGAAGATGGTCAGCCGCGGCGAAGGCAAGCGTGCTGATTACATCCTGTCAGCAAAGCCCAACATCCCCATCGCCATTATCGAAGCAAAAGACAACAAGCAGCCCGTCGGCGGGGGCATGCAGCAGGCACTCGGCTATGCGGAAACGCTGGATGTCCCGTTCGTTTTTTCATCGAACGGCGATGGCTTCGTCTTTCACGATCGGACTGGATCATCATCTAATGTCGAACAGTCGTTGAGCTTAGATAAATTTCCCAGCCCCCAAGATCTTTGGCAACGCTACAAAACATGGAAAGGGCTGTCCGATGCTGAGGAAAAGATCGCTCTTGAGGACTACCACGATGACGGGTCGGGCAAGGAACCGCGCTACTATCAGGTGAATGCCATTAACAAAACCATGGAAGCGATAGCCAAGGGGCAGGATCGCGTCCTCTTGGTAATGGCGACTGGCACCGGCAAAACTTATACGGCTTTTCAGATTATCTGGCGCTTTCGGCAGGCGTTTCCTGGAAAACGCGTTCTGTTCTTGGCAGATCGAAATGTTCTTATCGACCAAACCATGGTCAACGATTTCCGTCCGTTCAGTGGCAAGATGGCGAAACTGTCCACCCAGTCAAAGACCATCGAGCGGCCAGACGGAACCAAGGAGAGCGTCACGCTTGCGATGGATAAGAAGCGTCGCATCGACTCTTCCTATGAAATTTACCTTGGGCTTTACCAAGCCATCACCGGGCCGAACGAAAGTCAGAAGATCTTCCGCGAGTTCTCCAAGGACTTCTTCGATCTGATCATCATCGACGAATGTCACCGGGGTAGCGCATCGGCGGACTCAGCATGGCGAGAGATCCTCGATCATTTCTCTTCGGCCGTGCAGATCGGCCTAACGGCGACGCCCAAGGAAACGGAATACGCGTCGAACATCGACTACTTCGGGCCTCCGGTCTTCAGCTACACCCTAAAGCAAGGCATCCGCGACGGTTTCCTTGCGCCCTACAAAGTCATCAAAGTTCACGTCGACCGTGACGTTCAGGGATATCGCCCGGAAAAAGGCCAGCTGGATCGGGATGGCGAAGAGGTCGAGGACCGCATTTACAATGCGAAGGATTTCGACCGCACACTGGTTTTGGACGACCGCACCAAGCTCGTCGCGCGAAAGATAACCGAGTTCCTCCGCGAAAGCGGCGACCCGATGGCCAAGACCATCGTGTTCTGTGTGGATCAAGAGCATGCAGCGCGAATGCGGCAAGCGCTGGTCAACAAAAACGCTGACCTGGTCGCAAAGAATGCGCGATACGTGATGCGGATCACCGGGAATGACAAAGACGGGATTGATCAACTCGGGAACTTTATCGATCCAGAAGCTACATATCCCGTGATCGTTACAACATCCAAACTCCTCTCTACCGGTGTAGACGCCCAGACCTGCCGCCTGATCGTGCTCGACCGCGAAGTCGGGTCTATGACGGAATTCAAGCAGATCGTTGGGCGCGGCACACGGGTGCATGAAGATACGCGCAAGCTGTTCTTCACACTGATGGATTTCCGCGGTGCCTCAAGCCATTTTGCTGATCCGGACTTCGATGGTGAACCCGTCCAAATTTATCAGCCCGGTCCGGATGACCCTGTTACCCCACCGGACGAAACGCCAGCCGAGACGCCGGATGGCGATGTCGTATCGGGCAATGAGAGCCCTGCGGAGAATGAGACCGTCCTGATCGATCCGAACAACCAGAACCTCACCAGCGATACCATGACCGGACCGCGCCCCAAGGTCTATATCGATGGCGTGGGCGCTGACATCGTTGCTGAGCGCGTCGAATACCTTGATGAGAACGGCAAGCTCGTGACCGAATCCCTCCGCGACTACACGCGCAAGGCCATGCGCCAGCGCTTCACCAGCCTCGATGACTTCCTGCGGCGTTGGAAACAGACGGAGCGGAAACATGCGCTTGTCGAAGAGCTGGCCGAAGAGGGTTTGCCCCTCGACGTGATCGCCGACGAACTGGGGTTTGACCTCGACCCGTTTGACCTGATCTGCCATATCGCATTTGACGCCAAGCCGCTGACCCGAAAAGAGCGTGCAGACAATGTGCTCAAGCGAGATGTGTTTACCAAATACGGCCCGCAGGCTCGCGCTGTTCTTGAAGCTTTGCTTGAGAAATACTCCGACGACGGCGTGATCAGCATCGACGATCCGAAGATCCTGAAAATCAATCCATTCGCTGGCATGGGCACCGAGGTTGAACTGATCCGCGCCTTCGGCAAGAAGAACGACTACATTCGCGCCGTGCATGAGATGCAAACGGCGCTTTACGAAGAAAGTGCTTAACCCATGTCCGTCCGTAATCTCGTCAAATCCATCCAAGACATCATGCGCAAGGACACCGGCGTCGACGGTGATGCGCAGCGTATGTCCCAGCTGGTCTGGATGTTCTTCCTCAAGATCATGGACGATCAGGACGAAGCGCTGGAAATCACCCAAGACGACTACACATCGCCCATCCCCGAGGACCTGCAGTGGCGGACCTGGGCGGCGGATCCCGAGGGCATCACCGGCGACACGCTGCTTGCCTTTCTGAATGACGAGCTGTTCCCCAGGCTCAAACAACTCTCCCCACAAAAGGGGCCGCGTGCCAAAGTCGTGCGCGATGTTTTTGAGGACGCCTACAACTACATGAAATCCGGTCAGCTCCTGCGGCAGGTGATCAACAAGATCAACGAGGTCGATTTCAACAACCTCACCGAGCGCCAGCACTTCGGCGACATCTACGAACAACTGCTGAACGACCTTCAAAATGCAGGCAACGCTGGCGAATATTACACGCCCCGCGCAGTTACCGCCTTCATGGTCCAGCAGGTCGACCCAACGCCGGGCGAGGTGCTCTTTGACCCCGCCTGCGGCACCGGCGGCTTCCTGACCTGCGCTATGCGCCATATGCGCGACAACCACATCAAGCGCCCCGAGGACGAGACGCTGATGCAGGCCTCCCTGCGCGCGGTCGAGAAAAAGCCATTGCCCCACATGCTCTGCGTCACCAACATGCTGCTGCACGGGGTGGAGGAGCCTTCATGGGTGCGCCACGACAACACGCTGGCGCGTCCACTGGTCAGCTGGGGGCAGGCGGACAAGGTCGACATCGTCCTGTCCAACCCACCGTTCGGTGGCAAGGAAGAGGACGGGATCGAGAACAACTTCCCCACCTTCCGCACCCGCGAAACAGCCGACCTCTTTCTCGCCCTGATCATCCGCCTGCTCAAGGACAAGGGCCGCGCCGCCGTGGTCCTGCCCGATGGCTCGCTCTTTGGCGAGGGCATCAAGACCCGTCTCAAGGAACACCTCCTCGAGGAATGCAACCTGCACACCATCGTGCGGATGCCGAACTCGGTCTTCAAACCCTACGCCTCCATCGGCACCAACCTGCTGTTCTTCGAAAAGGGCAGGCCCACGCAGGACATCTGGTATTGGGAACACCGCGTGCCGGAAACGCAGAAGGCCTATTCCATGACCAAGCCGGTCCGGCTGGAGCATCTGGACGATTGCGCCGCATGGTGGGGCGGTGAGGCCCGCGAAGGGCGGCAGGAAAGCGAGCGCGCGTGGAAAGTGTCGATTGACGAGATCCGCGAGCGCGGCTTCAACCTCGACATCAAGAACCCACATGTGGAGGCAGAGGACTGGGGCGACCCAGAGACCCTGCTGAATGACCTGACCAAGGCCGAGGTCTCGGTCGACAGCCTGCGGGCCGAGCTGAAGGCCATCCTGACCGAGGCGCTGGCCCGATGAACGCGGAACGGTTGCTGCAGGTTTACGAACAGATCAGCGAAGCGCCGGACGCCATCGCACGGCTGCGGCGGTTTGTGCTGGATTTGGCGGTGCGTGGAAAGCTGGTGGAACAGGTGCCGGAGGACGAGCCTGCATCGCAGCTACTGGAACGAATTAAAACGGAAAAAGACCGGATTGTCCGCGAGGGGAAGTTTAAGAACACTGAAGGATCATTCGCCCGCGATCAGGAGGCTTTCGCTTTTCCGCTTCCGGCAAGCTGGCACTGGTGCTACTTGGATGACGTCGCGGCCATTGCACGCGGCGGCTCACCTCGGCCAATCAAAGCCTATTTGACGGATGAGGAAAACGGAATTCCGTGGATCAAGATCGGGGATTCCACCCGTGGAAGCATTCACATTGACAGCACTGCGGAACGCATTAAGCCAAAAGGACTTTCCAAGTCTCGACTTGTAGTTCCTGGAGATTTGCTACTCTCCAACTCGATGAGCTTTGGCTTCCCTTACATTACCAACGTCGAAGGTTGCATTCACGATGGATGGTTGGTCATTCGGACTCCTGACCAACTTATGAGCAAACTGTTTCTTCATACACTGTTCCTATCGGAGCATGCCAAGCAATCATTTGCTGAGGCTGCATCAGGGGCGGTAGTCCAGAACTTGAACGCAGACAAAGTTAGAAGGCTAACCGTACCTCTTCCCCCCCTCGCCGAACAGCACCGGATCGTCGCCAAGGTCGATGAGCTCATGGCGCTTTGCGATCGGTTGGAGGAGGCCCGCAAGACGCGGGAGGAGCTGCGCGACAAGCTCACCGCCGCCAGCCTCGCCCGCCTGACCGCCCCTGATACCATGGTGGAGGATTTCCCCACCCACGCCGCCTTCGCCCTCGAGGCGCTCCCCGCCCTCACCACGCGCCCCGACCGGATCAAGCCCCTCCGCCAAACCATCCTTAACCTCGCCGTCCGCGGCAAACTGGTCGAACAGGATGCGGCGGATGAACCGGCATCCACTTTGATTAAGGTCGCACAGGGCCTACAGGCAGAAAGAGGCGCCAAAGTGAAAGTTGACCCTATTCAGCCAAGTGAGGTTCCCTTTCATGTGCCTTTCGGATGGCTTTGGACGCGCATCGGCACAATTGCCCTCCAGACTGGCTCTGGTAGCACCCCGCGCGGAGGAAAATCGGCATATGCCGGTGAAGGAACGCCGTTTCTAAGGTCTCAGAACATATACGACGATGGTCTCCGCCTTGATGACGTCGTGTTCATCAATGACGAGACCAACAAGAAGATGAAGCGAACGCAAGTCAAAGCTAAAGACCTGCTCCTAAACATCACTGGCGGTTCTATAGGCCGCTGCACTCGAGTTCCCGATGAGTTCCCGGGGGCAAACGTCAGCCAGCACGTTGCAATCATTCGCACTGCCGTAGCTGGTATCGAAGACTATTTGCACCTTCTGATCAGATCGCCATTCTTCCAAGAATACGTGAATGGAGAGCAGACCGGCGCAGGGCGCGGCGGATTGCCGAAGAACCGCATGGACCGCATCCCGGTGCCGCTCCCTCCTCTCGCCGAACAAAGCCGCATCTTGGCCAAGGTCGACACCCTAATGGCACTCTGCGACCGACTGGAGGCCGCCCTGACCACCACCGACACCACCCGCACCCGCCTCCTCGAATCCCTCCTCCATGAGTCGCTGGAGCCGGCGGCAAACGCCTTGGAGGCCGCTGAATGACACTTGCCCCTGTCGAAGCTGAACGCCTCCTCCTTGCCCGCTATGATGAACCCGCAAAACCGGCCACGGACAAAGTCTTAGGTTTCAAGACTAATGGCGGACGGGTATTCGCTATCGACACAAGGGCAAAAGAAACGCGACTATGGTTCCAGCCGCCCGCGGCTCCCGCGATGGAAGGCATAGAAGCTTTGCCAGACCCGAATAATGGCAATCATCACCTAAATGGGCCGCTCTCTCCGCTAAAACGTTCGGATACTCAGCGCGTCTTAATCGACAGCCTCGCCGCACTGCAGCGGTTCCTTGATTGGTATGACGGTGCCTCCGACGGCTCTTCACCGGAGCTGTTGGAAGGCATCGACTTCGCCAGCGCCTTTGCCCGGTTCCAATCCCTGATCACAAGCTATGACCAGCCCTTCACCCGGTTCGACGAAGGCCTCATCGCTGCCTGGGAAAGCTACAAGCCCCGCGTCCGTGCCGAAGCCCTGACCCGCCTCGACACCGACAGCTGGACAGAAGATCAGATTGGGTCCGGTAGCATCGTCGCCAAGGTGATCGACGCCATCGAAATTCAGGCCACCCACGGCGATGTGACGAACAACATGGTGTTCTGGCAGAACCGTTACGGCCACGCCAATCGAGAACACCGCGCCTTGATCGAAGCCGCTGCGACCGGAACCGGCCTGCAAACCCTCGAACGCCTGCTGTTTCAACTCTACTGCACGGACCGCGACGAAGGGGCCATCTTCGAAGACCTCAGCGAGGCTGTCGGCGCGAAATACCCCCTAATGGCCTACCTGTTCTTTTTGAAAGACATGGATCGCTTCATGCCGATCCAGCCAACAGGATTTGACAGGGTATTCGGCGAAATCGGTTTGGAGTTCCGTACCCTGCGCCATTGCACTTGGGACAACTATTCGCAGTTCAATGCAATCTTAGATGATCTACGCACCCCGATTGCCAAGCTGGCTGGTCTGGACGACGTCCGCCTGATCGATGCCCATTCCCTACTTTGGATGTTTACCACGTTGCTGCGCATGGAAGCAAAGGGCGAACTTTCCAAAGGTGCCAAGGCGAGTGAACGACACCTCGGCGCACGCGAGAAATCCATCGCCGACATCAAGTACTCGGTCGGCCGAACAGTCTTCAATTCGAACGGCCAGGTGGTTCCTACGACGGTTAAGAACAAGGACCTGCAGATGTCCGACGCCGAGTTGGACAAACTGATCCGAGACCTTCTAAAGATCCAGGAAGACCGCTGCGCCATCACGGGGCTACCCTTTCAATTTCGAGGCGCGCAAACAGACGACAACATGTTGCCCTCCCTCGACCGGATAGACAGCAATGGCCACTACGCCCGGGATAACCTGCAGATCGTATGCCGCTTCATCAACTTCTGGAAGCAGGCATCTGACGACACCGAGTTCCGGCGTTTGGTCGAATTGGTCCGAGAGGTGGGGAGGGCCTGATACCCATTGAGAAGAGAATAACAACTTAGTCATCAGGCACACAGTGTAACCCTTAGAGGCACAATCTCAGCCCCCTCAAGCAGCGGCATTTCCAATTTGCAATACGGAGGGCCGTCATTCACTTCGGGTCGTACTAAAGACTCTACTGCGCGGGTAGCGGCGTGTCGAACGGAGCCACGCAAGAGCACCAAGCCGCAAAGATTTATCACCGTCAGTCCAAAGCCTAATTACTTCTAACACCGGTGGAGGCGTTCTGGCGAGAGATTGCATCAAGGCGACGGCAAATATGCATTTCCATCCTTACAGAGATCCAGAAGTTCGGAGAGCTACCTTCCGGTGCCTTCGTCGCGGCTTCGACAATCTTCTCATATCCCCAGGAGCCGTGGAGAGGACTATGGCTTGCATCAGCCATGACGCGTTTTGCTGCAGCCTTGTACATGGAGCTCCTGGGCGAAAGTAGCTTCTTCGTGTTCGGATCTACATTGGGCGCCACTCGATGGTAGTAAATCGAATTTTTGTCAGTCGGAAAGTCGATTCTTGCTCTCAGGTATGACCCGACAGGGATAAAGGCGTCGTTCCGTATCGGATTGATCGAGCCATAATCGCCGTACTCGATCGGCTGGTTTTGAGCCCGGTTAATCGCTTCATAAAGCGCGAGCTCCTCGAGACGGAATTCATCGCGCTCTTCGTCACCGACGTCCGTGACGCTCTTTGGAAAGGATGTTCCGAGACTGACTATGCTTGCGTGGGGAATGATAGTGCGAATTTGGCTAATTAGTGGAGCCACATAGGCGGCATGGAGTGATGCCGTAGAAGCTTGGACAAATTCGAAATCGAGAACGATTTCAAACCGCCTATCCTCCTGAATAAAGGCATTCGCTCTATCAGCAAGCATAGACAGATCATCGATAAAGCCTTCATCGTGAAGCACCGATGCTCGATAGGATATCAAATCATATCTCTGCGCGAATGCATCGAACTGGGTGAAGATATCGGACACATACTGATCGTAGTCATCGTCCTCACCCGGATTTACGATGAGGGTCGGTCGCACCTTGGTATTTTCCGCATGAAGCTCATTCACTTTTGCGACCCACTGTGCATAACCGCCAGCGCTACGTCCCAGCGCCTGCGTTTCGCTTGACCGCAGCGTCGGCTCTCGTGTGATGTCCACCACGCAAACCCGACAGTCGTCGAAGTCTTCGGCGATGGTCGAGTAAATCTTCGCTATGTTGTACTCAATAGGCGCCAATTTGTCTTTATTCGGACGCTTCCGCCCTCTGGTAATCTCGCAATGAACCGACAGTTCAGCTTTCCGAGCCGGGTTCAAGTGCTTCCAGGCCCGTATCTCAGCGTCGCCCATTTTAAGAAGCAAATGATATGTCATGCTACGCTATAGCCCAAGTCACCGAGACGATATCTCAGAGATTCTTTTGAAACCCCTAACTCCAAGGCCATCTTTGTCAGATTACCCTGTGATAGACGGAATGCTCGACGCACTAAAACCTCTGGCATGAGCAGCTTGGCAGCAAAAATGTTGGCTTGATACTCGATCGAATTCCTATCGCCGTTCCGGTGCAGAATTCGCTCGCCGTTGGCCATCGAGTCGATCTTCCCACGATGTAGCAAGTAATGAGCGTATTCATGTGCCATAGAGAAACGCTGTCGGTTGGGATGATGCTTAGAGTTCACAGCAATTTCGAACCTGTCGTCGGCTATTCGCTTTATGTAGGCGTCATTGAATCCAAGATCCTCGAAGCTTAGGTCGAGTTCATTGTTGGACTCAATAATTGCTTCGATAGGGATGGATGCGTCCATCGGAAGCCCCATTTGCTGATAGTACTTCACAACCTGCTCGGGCGAGTTGAGAAGCCCCGGCGGGGGCAGGTCCCGCTGGCTGGATTCTGCTCCGGGGCGTTGCGGTCTGCGAGGCGATTTAGACACCATGTTCGTCAGCTCCAAGCAGAATGGTGTCTTCATCCGGTTCGGTCACAGTTTCACCCGTGTCCATTTCTTCTACAAGGTACTCGAGGCGCTCGATGCGCTCTGAAAACCCAGCAATAAACTCACCGTGATTTCCTGACTTTTCTACGAGCCTGTCGACCGTGCCTTTCATTTCCTTACTTTCCTCTGCAATTTGTTGGACGAGCAGAGTTTTCCCAGAGTTTTTAGTGAAGAAGTTTTCGGTGAGCGTCGGCAACTCAGCTTCGACATGCTGTTTGGCCGAGTAGCGAAGGCTCAAGGCGGCGATAATACCAATAAGCGTTAGGATGACGATCAGGTTCGTGTAGAAGCTCGACAGTGCGGCTATCATACCGTCTGAAGTCATCGTATTGTCGAAGAAGCAAATACTTTGGTTTGCGTAGGTCCAACAGTCACTTTCTGGGAACGTCGAGAAAAGAACTCGAAAACGGGTCCAACCGTACACCATAGAAAGTGTTAACAGCGACGTCAGGACAGCTGTCGCCATCACGATCCCGATTGTCAGCCTGCTGGGTGCCGCCGTGGCGTTTGGACGTTCTTGGCTCACTATATTTCTTTACAAATATTCTCTGTCGATTTCTTGCATAGGATGTGATGAATTGCAACTTTCAGCTGTTGCGAGATTTATCGGATAATTCAGTTCCTCAGGGTACCACTGCTACGTCGGGTAAGGCTATCAGCATCAGCGACTGAATAGCCGCTGTGCTCTTCACTTGACGCACGTTCGCTCGCACTCATGGCCCAGCCCTTGGATGCCGTGCCGGATGCGATGAGATCAATCGACATGGGCTTCGACCTACCGTTCGATCTAATGTAGGCAGGTTCCGAACGTACAGGTACCGTTTTTTTTGGGGGGAGTCCTCTTCAGAGAAAGAGTTCGTCACGTTTCTTAAGAGAATGATGAAACACCTCATTCCAACGAAATTGAAATGAATTACTTCGCCCGAACATGTAAATAGCAGCAGATGCCTGTTGGCTGCTTGATACAAAATTATGCGGGTGTCGCCGGCAACCCTTAAACAATCTGCAATTCCGGCAGTGCCCACGCCAGAGTTTCAGGATCGGCACCCCGGCCGCCTGGCTTTTTTTCCAGAACTCAAAGCTTGTGCTTACAATGCCATCGCTTGTCCGCTGCGGTTAGCACGAGCGCCACCACGCTCGTGACCACCTCCCGTCGGTGGCCGGGACTTCAAAGGCCGCCAAAGTCAGCCTTCTTTTACAGACGACATGGGAAAACTTCTCGGATGCACGTTTAGGCTTCCTCTCAAAGGCGTGCCATCATCTCTGGGGAATGATCAGTTCCCAGCAGCGCGCTGCGTCTTCAGTGATGTAGTATTTTGCAAAGCGTCCAGATCATCTGGATTTTGCGCCTTCTCCTTTCTCCTCGCTCATCGTGCGGTCGTTGAGGGCATCTCCATGCCAGCCCGTCATACCGAGGAAATGGAATGGTCACGTTTAGCCGGAAACTATTTCCTGACCGAAACCTAAAAAATGTAACATACCTGCCTCGGGTGACCGCAGAACCCGCTCCGCCCCTTAAGCGAACTTCGTAAATAAGGACGGTAACGACGACTTCCAGTCCCAGCACGGCGTCGGCTAAAGTTGTGATGGTAAGATTTGAAATCCTCGGCAGCGGGGTCTCAGAAAAATTAAATTTTCTCTTCGTGCTCACAGTAATTGGCCAATGTTCATATCGAGAAGCAGAAACGGAGAGGCAACGACGCGGTCGCATTTCCTCGGAACACGGTCAGGCTTGATGCTGCCACGAAAGGCAGAAGCGCAACAAACAGGAGGACCATCATGCTGCGCACGCTCCCAACGAAGATCCTGCCCGCAGAACCGCAAATCGCCATCGTCCGCGCGTTCTTCACTAAGCACGGAACCGCGCTGTGTACCGCCGCGGGGCTGATCGACGGTGATGCCGGAACCGCCCGCGTTCTGCGCCTCATGTCGATGTTGCGCGAGGCACCACGCCTCGACCACCCAATGCGACGCAGGTTGGTCGATCTCCACCGTCTCCTTTCTTTAGACCCTGTCTTAAAGGCTTTCGAACCCGACTTGTCGTCTTGGACCCTCCTCAATCCCGCCAGCGCCGAAGTGGAGGAACTCTGCCTGCTCACCGACCGGCTCTATGATCTCTTAATTAGCATCAGCGACTCGGACACGAAGCGGAAGGTGCCAGCACTCGACCTTCCGGCGCAGATGGCCGCCTGAAGTGCTTCGCCGGCCGCGCAACGCGCGCTGTCGGCGGCATTCCTCTGGGGCGCAGAACAGGATTCCCAACTTCAAAGGACCATCTTCTGCATGCCGGATTAATCGAAAAAGTGACCCCGGCTGTAGATTTCTTCTTCGTCTCCTAAAAGAACGACCAATGTTCTCGTCACCAGCACCAGCCTTCGAAATGAACCGAAAGGACCCTGCCGAACACAACGCATCTCCCAACCGCAGAAAACATGACGCCGATGAATCAGGCAACACCAGCACCTTTCATGCATGCAAGGGAGACAATCATGCTCAACACGGACACCGCGAATATTAGCCAGGCCCGCTACGATGCGGTCGCTGCGACTGAGAGACACCTGCGTCGCAATGGCGCCGGGCTTTGCAACCTGCTCGACGCGCTCGACGATCCAGCCGGCTTTGAAGCCTTGTGCCGCCTGCATAGCGCATTCAGCCATTCTTTCCCGGATGCGGATGCGGTCGAAGATGCCGTGAACGATATCACCCGCTTTCTCGCGGATCAGTCGTGTTCATCGCTCGACAAGATCGGCATTGAGCGAAGCTTCGCGGCAGCTGATATGGCTCGATGGCACGGCGCCCGGATCAGCGAGATTCATGGTAAGTTTAGCCATGCTCGATGACCCGCGCTGCGTATTACAGATCTGCCAAGAGAACCGCCTTAAAAACCATCCTGGTACGTTCGGTCCGGAACAGGATATCTGCGATATCACGCTGTGGCTCAATCAGCGCTTTCCCCTCTCGAAGGCGCGTGTGCTGGTTGGCCGGCACTATACTCAACGCGACCGCGAGATCGCTGGCCTTGCGGTTACAAGTTCGGCCACGCATTCCGTGTCCCTGGCTCCACTTGCTTTCGAGGCATTTGTAGCCTTGGGGTACCGGGTCCAGGAGACGGGCGGTGATAGCTATGAGTGCCCCTCTTGTTATGGGTATCACTCAAGGCATGAAGCGCTGAAAGCCTGTGTGCGCATCGAAAGCGCGCTACGGGACTGGCGTTCACAATAAAGAAAACGTAAATTTCTGACATAGGGCGGCGCAAGCCGCCCTTTTTCTGTTGAAGCACATCAGAAAGTGCCAAGAGACCGACTTGACGAGATGTGGCGCGACGACCCCTCCGGAAACTCCCCTTCCTGACAGCTCGCGCACCGTGGGATTTGGTGCGTCTGCGTTTAGGCTGAATACTGGAGCGACCGCCAATTGGAGAAAATTTCTTTAATCCATTATTGAACGCCCCTTCACCGCCCCAGATCCTTCAGGACAAAGGCGAACCAGTCCTTGCACCATTCGCTTCGCCAAAACGAGATAATCGGGCGTTTCCGCCCGATTGACCTTTTATGCTTGCAAAATGGCTACTCTAACCCGGCCAATGGCCATGAATTGGTAGTCAGAACAGAAACCTCACCCCACAACTCCAATCAGCCACACTTACTATGGCCGCAGCTGCCGCAGGTCATGCAGCCTTCGACCATGCGCAGGTCGTATTGGCCGCAGCTGCTGCAGGCTTTGCCGCGGGGGGCCTCCAGGCCGACGACCTTGGCTTGCGGGTCGGATTTCAGCCCCTGCCCTTCGCCCGCGATAAAACCGGTGGCGATCAGGTGTTGTTCGATCACGCCCCCGATGGCGGCCAGCATCGACGGGATGTATTTGCCGCGCATCCAGGCGCCGCCGCGCGGGTCAAAGACGGCCTTCAGCTCCTCGACGACAAAGGACACATCGCCCCCGCGACGGAACACGGCAGAGATCATGCGGGTAAGCGCGACCGTCCAGGCAAAATGCTCCATGTTCTTGGAGTTGATAAAGACCTCGAACGGACGCCGATGCCCGCCGATCACCACATCGTTGATGGTGATATACAGCGCATGCTCGCTGTCGGGCCATTTGATCTTGTAGGTGGAGCCCTCAAGCTCTTCCGGACGGTCCAGCGGATCGGACATATAAACGACCTCGCCGCCTTCCTCTGCGGTGGCTTGGGCCGCAACCTCGCCCGGGGCTGTATCGGCGCTTTCCGATACCGACAGAACCGATCCGGTCACGTCATTGGGACGATAGGTCGTGCAGCCTTTGCAGCCTTGATCCCAAGCGGCCATATAAACATCCTTGAACGCGTCAAAGCTGATGTCTTCGGGACAGTTGATGGTTTTCGAGATGCTGCTGTCGACCCATTTCTGTGCCGCGGCCTGCATCTTGACGTGATCCAGAGGGGCCAGCGTCTGTGCATTAACGAAATAGTCCGGCAAGGGCGCGTCGCCCTTCAGATCGCGCCACATCTGTACGGCGTAATCGACGACTTCTTCCTCCGTCCGGCTGCCATCCTTTTGCAGAACCTTGCGGGTGTAGGCATAGGCAAAGACCGGCTCGATCCCCGAGCTGACGTTGCCTGCATAAAGGCTGATGGTGCCTGTGGGCGCAATCGAGGTCAAAAGCGCGTTGCGGATGCCGTTTTCGGCAATGGCGTCGCGCACATCCTCATCCATCTGCTGCATGGTGCCGGAAGCCAGATAGGCGTCCGCCTCGAACAGCGGGAAGGTCCCCTTTTCCTTCGCCAGATCGACGGAGGCCAGATAGGCCGCCCGTGCAATCGCCTTGAGCCATGCCTCGGTCTGCTCTGCCGCCGCGTCCGAGCCATAGCGCAGCCCGACCATCAACAAGGCATCCGCCAGACCGGTGACACCCAGACCGATGCGGCGCTTGGCTTTCGCCTCTGCCTGCTGTTCGTCAAGCGGGAATTTCGACACGTCAACGACGTTGTCCATCATGCGCACAGCGGTCGCGACCAGCTTGTTCAGCGCCTCGACATCCAGCTGAGGGTTGTCGCCAAACGGATCGGATACCATCCGCGCCATATTGATCGACCCCAGCAAACAGGCACCATAGGGCGGCAGCGGCTGTTCCCCACAGGGGTTTGTGGCGGCGATGGTTTCGCAATAGCTCAGGTTGTTGGCCTCGTTGATGCGATCGATAAAGATCACACCGGGCTCGGCGAACTCGTACGTGGCTTTCATGATCCGGTTCCACAGATCACGGGCCTGAACGGTGCGGTAGACCTTGCCGTTGAACTGCAGATCCCAGCTGGCATCGGCCTTGACCGCATCCATGAAAGGGTCTGTGATCAACACGGACATGTTGAACATCCGCAGCCGCGCGGGGTCGGATTTCGCGGCGATGAAGTCTTCGACATCGGGGTGGTCACAGCGCATTGTGGCCATCATCGCGCCACGGCGCGACCCGGCGGACATGATCGTCCGACACATCGCATCCCAGACATCCATAAAGCTCAGCGGGCCGGAGGCGTCAGCAGAGACCCCCAGCACATCCGCGCCACGGGGCCGGATGGTGGAAAAGTCATAGCCGATCCCGCCCCCCTGCTGCATGGTCACAGCGGCTTCCTTGAGCATGTCGAAGATGCCGGCCATGCTGTCAGGCACGGTGCCCATGACGAAACAGTTGAACAATGTCACACGGCGCGCAGTACCTGCCCCGGCAGTGATGCGGCCCGCGGGGAGGAATTTGAAATCCTCCAGCGCTTCGTAAAATGCCTCTTCCCATTTTTCCGGTGCTTTTTCGACCTGTGCCAGATCACGGGCGATTCGCCGCCAGCTGTCTTCTACCGTCACATCGCGCGGCGTGCCGTCGGCATCTTTAAAACGGTATTTCATGTCCCAAATCTGTTCGGCAATGGGGGCGGCAAATCGTGACATATTCGATTCCTTGAGGGCTGTTTGGGAAGGTGTTCACCATACCCCAAATCAAAGCGCAAGCACAACAGGTTGAAGCTGCGGCACTTACGTCTACATTATGTCGTGTCCGACGCAGGCGGACGCAGGAGGATTCTGTGAAAAATCATATACATCTCATCAAGTTGTCCGTCGGCACGGAAACCGTCGATGACCTGGCCGCATGGCAGGAAAAAAAACGCGTGCAAACCGAGGACGGTTTTCCCCGCCACGTGACCCGCATGTGGCCCAAACGCGAACCCGAGATTCTGAACGGCGGGTCGATCTTCTGGGTGATCAAAGGAGTGATCCAGTGTCGTCAGAAAATCCTGCGTCTGGACGAGACATCGGGCGCGGACGGTGTGCGCCGCTGCGCGATCGTGCTGGACCCCAAGATCATCCGGGTGCAAGGCAGCCTCAAACGCCCGTTTCAGGGGTGGCGCTACCTTGCGCCGCAGGATGCCCCTGCCGATCTGCCCGAAGGCCGCGACCACGAAGAGCCCCTGCCCATCGAGTTGAACCGCGCGCTGGCCGAGATCGGCGTGCTCTAGCAGCAGCCCCTGCGCACGCATCCCCCGCGGGATTTGAGTTTATTTGGCAAAATGAAGCAGGGCCGCGCGTGCCTCTTCATTTTGCCCTTAAACTCCCGCCGGAGGCGCATCCGCAGGATGCTGCGCGCATGCGCGTCAGGACAGCCGCGCCAGCAGGGCCGTCATCGTCGCGCGATCCGCATCATCCATCTCTGCCATCCGGCTGCGCCAAAGCGTCGCCTGGGACCGCAGGATCAGCCCGTCGGACAGGATCTTGAGGTGGTTGGCGCGCAATGTCTCCCCGCTCGAGGTGATGTCGGCGATGGCCTCTGCGGTTTCATTCTTGATCGTGCCTTCGGTCGCCCCCTGGCTGTCGACCAGCGCATAATCCGCGACACCGGTGCTGCGTAGGAATTCCCGCACCAGCCGGTGGTATTTCGTCGCGATGCGCAGGCGGAACCCGTGCTTGTCGCGGAAGGCCGAGGCGGCGGCATCCAGATCATCGAGCGTATCCACATCGATCCAGGCCTGAGGCACCGCGATGATCAGATCGGCATGCCCGAAGGCGAGCTCTTCTACCGGGGCGACAAGCTGATCCCACAGCGCCAGTTTCTCTTGCACCAGATCGGTGCCGGTGACGCCCAGATGGATACGGCCAGCGGCGAGTTCGCGGGGGATTTCGCCCGCAGAGAGCAAGATCAACGACACGCCCTCAATGCCTTCGACGGCCCCCGCGTATTCACGTTCGGAGCCCGTGCGCTGCAAGGTGATCCCTCGCGCGGCAAACCATTCAAAGGTTTTCTCCATCAGACGCCCTTTGGAGGGCACACCGAGTTTGATCGTCATTGGCCTGCCTCCAGTTCCAGCATCAGCCCGGGGCGCATGACGCCCCCCACCGCGGGAATTTCGCCGCCCTGCCCCAGCCGCCGTGTCAGCGCGTCATAGCGTCCGCCTGTGGCGATGGTGGGCAGGTCGGGCCGTGTCGCCGCGCGGAAGCCAAAGACGAACCCGTCATAATATTCCATCGACACGCGGCCAAAGCTGGCTTCGAACATCAGGTTACCGGTATCGACACCGCGGGCGGCAAGCGCCTTTTCCCGCGCCGCGACACGGTCCACCGCATCAGAGATCGCGGGCATATCGACGGCAAGGTCATGCAACTGGCTGATCGCATTGGGCATGGTTTCACGCACATCCAGCAGTGCCAGCAGCAAGGACACCTGCGTCCGCGACAGGGCCGGCTCGGTGGCGTCGGCGCGCAGGGCGGTGATGCGTGTTTCAATCTCTTCCAGACTGCGCAGGCCGACCAGTGGTGCGGTAATAGCACCGTCACTGGCCAAGAGCGCCGCGCGGGTCGCGGGCATCGGCGTTTTGCCAGCATAGCGGTCGAGCAACGCACGGAACCGGCGGGGCCGCCAGATGTGCCGCATCAGTGCCGCCTTGCGCGACGCCGATGTATCCAGCCCCGCAACCGCAGCCATCAAGATACCGATATCCCCCGTCACGGCAGTGACCGGAAGCCCCTCCAACGCGCCCTGGATCAGGGCAAAGACTTCGGCATCGGCTGCCGCGGGATCGCCACGATCAAAGACTTCGTAGCCCGCCTGAATATATTCATTGGCGCGGTTGGGGTCACGTTCCTGACGGCGAAACACTTCGCCCGCGTAGGTGTAGCGTGCCGGGTCCGCCCCATGGGCCATATGCATCTGCACCACGGGCAAGGTATAATCGGGGCGCAGCATTTGTTCGCCCCGCATCGCATCCGAGGTGACATAAGCGCGCGCGCGGATGTCTTCGCCATAAAGGTCGAGCAGGGTCTCGGCGGGTTGCAGGATCGGCGGTTCCACCACCGCCGCGCCCTGCGCCTCGAACAAGGCGCGCAGGCTTGCGGCTTTGGCGAGGATATCGGATCGTGTAGCCATCAGCGGTTCAGCTCCAGTATCTCGCGCACTTTAAAGACAAGATCCCCACGCGCCACTTCGTATTGGCTGGGGCGGTCTTTCCATTCCTCCAGCGTGGCGCTTTCAGCGATTTTCGCGCCCAAGATCAGGTCCTTGATCTGGATCATACCCTTGTCGAATTCATCCCCGCCCGCGATCACCGCCACCGGGCTGGCGCGGCGGTCTGCATATTTCAGCTGGTTGCCAAAGTTCTTGGGGTTGCCGAGATAAACCTCGGCCCGGATGCCTGCCTGACGCAGTTCAGCGACCATCGCCTGATAGTCGGACATGCGCGCCTTATCCATCACGGTCACCACTACGGGCCCTTCGGCCTGCGCCGACATCCGGCCCTTGGCCTGCAGTGCGGCAAGCAGCCGGTCGACGCCGATAGAAACACCCGTTGCAGGGACTTCCTGACCGGTGAAGCGCTTGACCAGATCGTCGTAGCGCCCGCCCCCTGCGACAGAGCCAAAGTTGCGGGGCCGGCCTTTTTCGTCCTGGATCTCGAAGGTCAGTTCCGCCTCGAACACCGGACCGGTGTAATAGCCAAGGCCGCGCACGACCGAGGGGTCGATCTCTACGCGGTCAGCGCCGTAGCCGCCGGCCGCCATCAGATCGGCGATGGTTTCCAGCTCGTCCACGCCCTGCGCGCCTGTCTCAGAACCCGCGACCAGTTCACGCAACCGCGCGACGGTTTCCGCACCGCTGTCGCGTTTGGCTTGCATAAAGCCCATGACCACATCGGCCTGTTCATCGCTGAGCCCTGCGCCATCGGTAAAGTCGCCGCTGTCATCCTTGCGGCCCGCGCCCAGCAATGCGCGCACCCCGTCCAGACCCAGCCGGTCGAGCTTGTCAATCGCACGCAGCACGATGCCGCGCTCGTGGGCGAAATTGTCGGGGTTGGCAGGATCGAGCACGCCTGCGACCTCCATCACACCGTTAAGCACCTTGCGGTTGTTCACCCGCACGATGTAGTCCCCGCGGTCGATCCCGACTTCTTCCAGACAATCGGCCAGCATCGCGCAGATTTCTGCATCCGCCGCGACCGACGGTGCGCCGACCGTATCGGCATCGCATTGATAGAACTGGCGGAAACGCCCTGGCCCCGGCTTTTCGTTGCGCCAGACCGGCCCCATCGCATAGCGCCGATAGGGCGTGGGCAGATCGTTGCGGTGTTGTGCATAGACGCGTGCCAGCGGTGCGGTCAGGTCATAGCGCAGGGCCAGCCAGTCGCCGGGCTTGTCCGCCTCTGCATCCTCTTGCCACGCGAAGACGCCCTCATTGGGGCGGTCCACATCGGGAAGGAACTTGCCCAAAGCCTGCACTGTCTCGACCCCGGAGCTTTCCAGCGCGTCAAAGCCATAGCGATGATAGACCTGCGCAATCTTATGCAGCATCTCGGCACGCTGTGTTACTTCTGCACCGAAATAGTCACGAAACCCCTTTGGCGTTTCGGCCTTGGGGCGGGGGGTCTTTTTTGGCTTGGCCATTGGATCACATCCTGTGGGCTGAATATCGCGCTTCGCGTCTAGCCCAACCCCCCGCCAAGGGCAAGCGACGCGGCCCCGCCGCGGCACGCATCCCCCCTTATCGAACGCGCGACAACCTGTTAGGAGGACGGCAAACGCGCAAGCTGCAAGGTGCCCTCATGGATAAGCTCGAAGAACAAATGGCCCATCTGATCCGTACGGTGGATGACCTGTCCGATGTCGTCGCCCGTCAGGAGACAGAGATCGCGACCCTGACACGGCGGGTTCATATGCTGATGCAGCGCGAGGGCGAACGCGAGGCAGCGGGCTCCGACGGGGTTGTTATCGGCAACGAACGCCCGCCGCACTATTGATCGGAAACCCCATCCAGGAAGCTGCCGCCGCCCCGATGGGCCGCGTCAGATTTCCTCTACCTCCATCACGCCGGTCAGGGACCGGATGGCACCCTTGATCTTGGGGGTGACAGGGTATTCGGCGCAGAGGTCAACCTCCACCTCGCCGGGCAGGGTCGGGTCCATCAGGCACAGTTGTACCGGCCCCTTACCCGCGCTGCGCGCCGCGGATCGGGCACCGGCCAGCACATCGGCGACCGCCTGAATAGCCCCCGCATCATCCACAAAGATCCGCAGCCCCATAGTGCCCGCATCCTCGACCACCGTGTCGATCGGCACCACCGACCGGCCCAGCAGTTTCAACTGGTCGCTTTCCATCGTCGCCTCGACCATGACCACGACCTTCGACCCTGTTTCAAGATGGTCGCGCGCCAGTTCCAGCGTGTCCGAGAACAGCGTCACCTCGTAAGCGCCCGTGGGGTCCGACAGTTGCGCGAAGGCAAAGCGGTTGCCGCGCGCTGATTTACGTTCCTGCCGTCCGGCGACGATCCCTGCCAGACGGGCGTTCATCGCCCCTTTGACCGAGACTTTCTCGGTCAGCTCGTCCAGCGTCAGGAACGGCACACCGCCCGTAGCGGATTTGCGTTTCATCGGCCCCATGTAATCGTCCAGCGGGTGGCCCGACAGATAGAAGCCCACGGCCTTGAACTCTTCGGTCAGGCGCTCGGCGGCCTCCCAATCGTCGCAAGGCACGATGCGCGGCTCTGGCAAGTCATCCCCCGCCTCGCCAAACAGCGACACCTGATTAGAGGCTTTCTGCTCGTGGATCGCGGCGGAATAGCTGACCAACCCGTCCAGCGACTGCCAGACGCGTCGGCGGTTGTTGTCCAGCTGGTCGAACGCACCGGAGCGGGCCAGCATCTCAAGCGGACGTTTCCCCACCCGTTTCAGATCAACCCGCCGCGCCAGATCAAAGAGCGTGGCAAAGGGCTTGTCCACACCGTCAACCTTGCGGCCTTCGGTGATCAGCTTCATCGCTTCCACCCCGACGTTTTTCAGCGCGCCCAAAGCATAGACCAACGCGCCCTCGACCACCTTGAACGTCGCATCACTGCGGTTCACACAAGGCGGCACCCAGGGCAGTTCCAGCCGTTTGCGGACCTCTTCGAAATAGACCGCCAGCTTATCGGTCAGATGGATATCACAGTTCATCACGCCGGCCATGAATTCGACCGGATGGTTCGCCTTGAGCCATGCGGTCTGATAGCTGACCACCGCATAGGCGGCGGCGTGGGATTTGTTGAAACCATAGTTGGCGAATTTTTCGAGAAGGTCGAAAACCTCGGACGCCTTTTTCTTGTCGACCCCGTTGGCCATCGCGCCTTTTTCGAACTTGGGGCGTTCCTTGGCCATTTCCTCGGCGATCTTTTTACCCATCGCACGGCGCAGCAGGTCAGCGCCGCCAAGACTATAGCCCGCCATGACCTGCGCGATCTGCATAACCTGTTCCTGGTAGACGATGATGCCCTGCGTTTCCTCGAGGATGTGGTCAATCGAGGGATGCACGGATTCCCGCTCGCGCTGGCCGTTCTTGACCTCGCAATAGACCGGAATATTCTCCATCGGGCCGGGCCGGTATAGCGCGACCAAGGCCACGATGTCTTCGATACAGGTCGGCTTCATCCGCTTGAGCGCATCCATCATGCCGCTGGATTCCACCTGGAACACCGCCACCGTCTTGGCGCTGGCATAAAGCTTGTAAGATGCCTCGTCGTCCAACGGGATGGTGGCGATATCGTCGATCAGCCCCTCGGGCGGCTCGAACAGCTCTGTCCCGTCGGCGGCCACATGCAGGTGACGGCCCGAGGATTTGATCTGGTCGACCGCGTTCTGGATGACGGTCAGGGTCTTGAGGCCCAGAAAGTCGAACTTGACCAGACCGGCCTGTTCGACCCATTTCATGTTGAACTGCGTCGCGGGCATATCGGACCGAGGGTCTTGATAAAGCGGCACCAGCGCGTCCAGCGGCCGGTCCCCGATCACAACCCCCGCCGCGTGGGTCGATGCGTTGCGCAACAGCCCCTCGACCTGCTGGCCATAGTTCAACAGCCGCGCGACAACTTCCTCGTTCTTGGCCTCCTCGCGCAGGCGTGGTTCATCCGCCAGTGCCTTTTCGATGCTGACAGGTTTCACGCCCTCGACGGGGATCATCTTGGACAGGCGATCCACCTGCCCGTAAGGCATCTGCAACACCCGTCCGATGTCACGCACCGCCGCCTTGGACAAAAGCGCCCCGAAGGTGATGATCTGCCCCACCTTGTCGCGCCCGTATTTGCGCTGCACATACTGGATCACCTCTTCCCGGCGATCCATACAAAAGTCGATGTCAAAGTCGGGCATCGATACCCGTTCGGGGTTCAGGAACCGTTCAAACAGCAGTTGATAGCGCAGCGGGTCCAGATCGGTAATCGTCAGCGCATAGGCCACCAGACTACCCGCTCCCGAGCCCCGCCCCGGCCCGACGGGAATATTATTGTCTTTCGCCCATTTGATAAAATCGGCAACGATCAGAAAATAGCCGGGGAACCCCATGCCCTCGATGATGCCCAGCTCGAAATCCAGCCGCTTTTCATATTCTTCGACGGTGGTGGCATGGGGGATCACCTTGAGCCGGTTTTTGAGCCCCTCATGCGCCTGCCGCTTGAGCTCTTCGATCTCGTCATCCGCAAATTTCGGCAGGATCGGATCGCGCCGATACGCCATAAACGCGCACCGCTTGGCAATCTCGACGGTATTCTCGATTGCCTCCGGCAAATCCGCAAACAGCGTCACCATCTCGGCCTGCGACTTGAAATAGTGCTGCGCAGTCAATCGGCGACGGTCCTGCTGCTGATCGACATAGGCCCCGTCCGCGATACAGATCAGCGCGTCATGGGCCTCGTACATATCGGCCTTGGGAAAATAGACGTCATTCGTCGCGACCAGGGGGATGCTCATGTCATAGGCCATCTCGACAAAGCCCCGCTCGGTCAGCTGTTCGGCTACGGGCTGGCCATCCTCGCCGGGGTGGCGCTGCAACTCGACGTAAAGCCGGTCGGCAAAAGCCCCGTGCAGCCGTGCCATCAATGCCTCTGCCGCGGGACGTTGACCGCCCTGTAACAGCTGCCCCACGGGGCCGCCCGCCCCGCCCGTCAGACAGATCAACCCACCGTTCAGCGCCTCCAGCTCCTCCAAGGTGACCTGCGGCAGCGCCCCACCCTTGTCGATATATAGGCAGGAGTTCAGCTTCATCAGGTTTTCATACCCGGCCTCGGATTGGGCCAGCAAAACCACAGGGGCCGGATCGCGCGGCTTTTCCCCCGGTTGCACCTTCACATAGGCCAGATCCACCTGACAGCCGATGATCGGCTGCACACCGGCCCCCGCCATGGCGACCGAGAATTCCAACGCGGCGAACATGTTGTTGGTATCCGTCAGGGCCAGCGCCGGCATATCGGCCCCCTTGCACAGATCAGGCAGCTTTTTCAGCCGCAACGCCCCTTCCAACAACGAATACTCGGAGTGCGTGCGCAGGTGAATGAATCGGGGTGCTTGTGCCATGGGGTCAACTTACCCAAGCCCACCCGCAGTCACCAGTCCCACCGGCACCCCGCGCCTGTTTTTCCAGCAACACGACACGCCCTAGAGCGCAGGACGCCACGAAATCTCTTGCCAAGCCCCCTTGCCCCCGCCTAGCCTCGTTCAACATTTGCCCGCGCCGCGTTCTACGTCGCATCGAACGCCGCGCAGATCACGGGCTGAGGTACCGCGGCGGAACGAACCCTATGGACATCACTTTTCTCCTCAACGGGGAAGTCGTGTCACTGACCGGCGTCTCCCCCACCATGACGCTACTGGACTGGCTACGCGAAACCCGACACCTGACCGGCACCAAGGAAGGCTGCAATGAAGGCGATTGTGGCGCCTGTTCCGTCATGATCAGCGACGACCAGGGCCACCGCGCCCTGAACGGCTGCATCCTGTTCCTGCCCCAGATCAACGGCAAATCCGTCACCACCGTCGAAGGGCTATCGGCGTCTGACGGCAGCCTGCACCCCGTGCAGCAGACCATGATCGACCACCACGGCAGCCAATGCGGCTTTTGCACGCCGGGCTTTGCCGTCACCATGGCCACCGACCATCTGAACGGGGCCACGGATCACGACACGCAGCTCGCCGGCAACCTGTGCCGCTGCACCGGCTACGCGCCCATCATCCGCGCCGCCAAAGCCGCCGAGGCCGCCCCCGTGCCTGCGCACCTGCGCAACCTCAAACTTCCAGATGGCCCTAAATCCTCGGGGGGGCCGGCGCAGCCGGACGGGGGCGGACAGCCCCCTGCGACCTCGCGCCCCACGACCACGGATGAACTGGCCCGCTGGTACGCCGATCACCCCGATGCGACCCTGATTGCGGGGGCAACGGATGTCGGCCTCTGGGTCACTAAACAATTCCGCGATCTGGGGCCGGTCGTGTTTCTCAACCAGATCCCCGACCTGCGCGGCGTCACCGATGGCGGGGATCACTGGCGCATCGGCGCAGCCACCACCCTTGCCACGCTCACCGCGCATTTTGGCCCGCTCTATCCCAGCTTGGGCGCGATGCTGCGGCGGTATGGCTCGGCGCAGGTGCGCAATGCGGCCACCATCGGGGGCAACATCGCCAATGGCTCGCCCATCGGGGACGGCCCTCCGGCGCTGATCGCGATGGGGGCAACATTGCACCTGCGTCACGGCGACACCCGCCGGAGCCTGCCGCTTGAAGACTTCTTTATCGACTACGGCAAACAGGACCGCGCCCCCGGCGAATTGGTCGAGGCGATCACCGTCCCGAAACTCCCCACTGGCAGGGATGACAGCCTGCGCTGCTACAAGATCAGCAAACGTTTCGATCAGGACATCTCGGCCCTGTGCGGCTGTATCAACATCACCCGCGCGGGCGATGTAATCACAGACGCACGCATCGCCTTTGGCGGCATGGCAGGCACGCCGAAACGGGCAAGCCAGACCGAAGCCCTGTTGATCAACCAACCTTTTGACGAGGCGACGATCCGCCGCGCGATGGATGCCTTGGCGCTGGATTATCAGCCGATGACCGACATGCGCGCCTCGGCGCAGTATCGCCTGCTGACCGCCCAGAACCTGCTGCTGCGCTATCTGCATGACGTGAACGGCCTGCCCACGAACCTGCACGAGGTGACAGCATGAGCGTTGCCAAACCCCTCCCCCATGATGCAGCCAAGCTCCATGTCACGGGGGCTGCGCGTTACGTTGACGACATCCCGACACCGGCCACAACGCTGCATATCGCCTTTGGACTGAGCACGGTGGCCGCGGGCACGCTCAACGGCATGGACCTGCGCGAAGTCGCTGCTGCCCCCGGGGTGGTGGCGGTGCTGACGGCGGCAGATCTGCCGTTTGAAAATGACGTATCGCCGTCAAACCATGACGAACCCCTGCTGGCCACCGATGCGGTACATTATGCGGGCCAGCCCGTCTTCATGGTCATCGCGACAACCCACCTTGCCGCCCGCCACGCCGCGCGGCTTGGGGCGGTGGACATCACCCCGACCACCCCGATCCTGACCATAGAAGAGGCACTCGCCGCCGATGCTCGGTTCGAGGATGGCCCCCGCATCTACCAGAAGGGGGACGCTGCCGCCGCGCTGACCACCGCCCCCCAAACTCTGAGCGGGACGATCAATATCGGCGGGCAAGAGCATTTCTACCTCGAAGGTCAGGCCGCCCTCGCCCTGCCGCAAGATAATGGCGACATGGTCGTCCATTCCTCCACCCAGCACCCGACCGAGATCCAGCATAAGGTGGCAGAGGCGCTTGGCACGCCGATGCACGCCGTGCGGGTAGAGACGCGGCGCATGGGCGGTGGCTTTGGTGGTAAGGAAAGTCAGGGCAATGCGCTCGCCGTGGCCTGTGCCGTCGCCGCCGCGCGCACGGGACGCCCCTGCAAAATGCGATATGACCGCGATGACGATATGATCGTCACAGGCAAACGCCATGATTTCCGCATCGACTATACCGTAGGGTTTGACGCCACTGGCCGCATCTCGGCGCTGGATTTCACCCATTACACCCGCTGTGGCTGGGCGATGGACCTGTCCCTGCCCGTGGCCGACCGCGCGATGCTGCATGCGGATAATGCCTATCACCTCGATAACATCCGCATCACCTCGCACCGCTTGCGCACCAACACGCAAAGCGCCACGGCGTTTCGCGGGTTTGGCGGGCCACAGGGGATCGTGGGCATCGAACGGGTCATGGACCATATCGCGCAGTCACTCGGGTTTGATCCGCTGGCGGTGCGGCGCGCCAATTTCTACGCCGATGTGATGCAGCCTGACGCAACCGGACAGGCCCATGACCACCGCGCCCTGCCCCATGACACCGAGGCGGATCTTGCCTCTCGCGGGGCACCGCCCGCACCACAAGAGAGCACGCCACCCCAGCCCACGGGTCTGCAAACCACACCCTACCACCAACCGGTGCAGGACTGTATCATCAACGCGCTGACCGACCGGCTGGCCCAGACATCAGACTACGCCGCCCGCCGCGCCGCCATTGCCGACTGGAACGCGACGCAGCCGGTTCTGAAACGCGGCATCGCGCTGACGCCGGTCAAGTTCGGCATCTCTTTCACCCTCACCCACCTTAATCAGGCGGGGGCGTTGGTGCATGTCTATCAGGACGGGTCGATCCACCTGAACCACGGCGGCACGGAAATGGGACAAGGCCTGTTCCAAAAGGTCGCGCAGGTCGCCGCCAGCCGCTTTGGCGTTGACCTCTCGGTCGTCAAGATCACCGCGACGGATACCGGCAAGGTGCCCAATACCTCGGCCACGGCGGCGTCTTCGGGGACGGACCTGAACGGCATGGCGGTGCAAGCGGCCTGCGACACGATCCGCGACCGCATCGCCGACCATCTGGCCGAGCGTTATCAGACCACCTCAGACCAGATACGCTTTGCCCAAGGCCAGGTTCATATCGGGGAAGAGGTGATCAGCTTTGCCCAAGCCGCCGCCTCTGCCTATGAAAACCGCGTGTCGCTGTCGTCCACCGGCTACTACAAGACGCCCGAAATCGAATGGGACCGCATCAAGGGCAAGGGCCGCCCGTTCTTCTACTTTGCCTATGGCGCAGCCGTCACCGAAGTGGTGATCGACACGCTAACGGGCGAAAACCGCATTTTGCGCGCGGACATCTTGCACGATGCGGGCGCATCGCTGAACCCCGCGCTGGACATTGGCCAGATCGAAGGCGGCTATGTGCAGGGCGCGGGCTGGCTCACGACCGAGGAACTCGTCTGGGATGCCAAGGGCACGCTGAAAACCCATGCGCCGTCGACCTACAAGATCCCCGCCATCTCGGACCGGCCCGATGTGTTCAACGTGGCGCTTTGGGACGAACCCAACCCCGCGCAGACGATCTACCGGTCAAAAGCGGTGGGGGAGCCGCCGCTGATGCTGGGCATCTCGGCCTTCATGGCGTTGTCGGATGCGGTAAGCGCCTGTGGGGACGGGTTTGGTGACCTGCAAACACCCGCCACGGCCGAAGCAGTGCTGACCGCCATCGGGAAGGCCCGCAATGCCCTTTGACCGCGCAGCCCTGGCGCAGGCCGTTGCCGCGCATGGCACGGTGGCGCGCATCGTTCTGGTGCAGGTCAAAGGCTCTGCCCCGCGTCCGGCGGGAACGTCGATGCTGGTCTGGGCGGGCGGTGCATCCGGCACCATCGGCGGCGGCCAGCTTGAGCTGCAATCGATGCGCGATGCCGCGGCCATGCTCGCAGGTGGCCCGCGCAGCAAGCTGACCCGCGCCGCCCTTGGCCCCGCGATGAACCAATGCTGCGGCGGGGCGGTGACGGTGGTGACAGAGCGTTTCGACGCCGCCACAGTCGAAGCCCTGCCCGACACCTACCCCGACATCTACCTGCGCGCTGTTGATCCGGCGGCCCCGCCCCTTGCCGACAGTTTTCGCGCCAAGATCGACCGTGCCAGTGGCGGCGCGACACCGCTCGCCATTACCCTGCACGGCGGCTGGTTGGCAGAGCCGCTGTGGCAGCCCTCGCGGCAAGTGGTCATTCACGGCGCGGGCCATGTCGGCAGCGCACTGGCGCGTATTCTGGCCCCGCTGCCGCAGTTTCGCGTCATACTCGCCGACCCGCGCCCCGGGTATCTGGACGATCTGCCAGAGGGCGTCAGCGGCGTCGACGGCCCTTGGGGTGCCGCGCTGGACAGCGCCGAAGATGACGCTGCGCATTTCATCATGACACCGGCCCATGACGACGATCTGGACCTGTGCCACCGCTTGCTGCAACGCGATTTCGCCTTTGGCGGGTTGATCGGATCAGACACGAAATGGGCGCGGTTTCGCAGCCGTCTGGCGGCCCTTGGCCATGCCCCCGAACAGATCGCCCGCATCACCTGCCCCATCGGCGCGCGGCAATTTGGCAAGCATCCTCAAGCGATTGCGCTTGGGGTGGCCACGCAACTCTTGCAATTTGAACCCGCCCGCACGAATAAACAGGTTCGTTTGACACAAAAGGAACGCTGCGCATGACCGACACGCCCCTTCTGGCGCTTTCCGGGCTGACCAAAGCCTACCCCGGTGTTGTCGCCAATGATGACGTGTCACTGCGGATCGCGCCGGGCGAAGTCCACGCGCTGCTGGGGGAAAACGGCGCGGGCAAGTCGACGCTGGTCAAGATGATCTATGGGCTGGTCAAACCCGATAGCGGCACGATGCAGATGCACGGAGCCAGTTTCGCCCCGCACGAGCCCCGCGCCGCACGCGCCGCCGGTGTGGGCATGGTGTTCCAGCATTTCTCGCTGTTTGACGCGCTCAGCGTGGCCGAAAACATCGCCCTGGGGATGGAGAACGCGCCCAAGCTGCGCACCCTCAGCAAGCAGATTCGCGACGTGTCCGAGGCCTACGGCCTGCCGCTGGCCCCCGACCGCATCGTCGGCGACCTTTCTGCCGGTGAACGCCAGCGGGTCGAGATCATCCGCTGCCTGCTGCAAGACCCCAAACTGTTGATCATGGATGAACCCACCAGCGTTCTGACCCCGCAAGAAGTTGAAATCCTGTTCAAAACCCTGCGCAAGCTCAGCGCCGAAGGCACCGCGATCCTCTATATCTCGCACAAGCTCGAAGAGATCCGCAGCCTGTGTGACAGCGCCACGATCCTGCGTTTGGGTAAAGTGGTAGGCCATTGCACCCCGTCAGAGACGACGGCACGGGATATGGCAGAAATGATGGTGGGCAGCACGCTCAAGACACCGACCCGCGCAGGCAAGACCCCCGGCGCGGTCAAGCTGGACCTGAGGGGGCTGTCCGCGCCCTCGCCCAGTTCCTTTGGCATGCCGCTGCGTGACATCACCGTGCAAGTCCGCGCGGGCGAGATTCTGGGCATCGGTGGCGTGGCGGGCAACGGGCAGGATGAATTGTTGTCGGCCCTGTCGGGCGAGCTGCCGACCGCCGCTGGCATGATCGGGTTCGAGGGTCAGGACGTGGGCCAGCTTGGCCCCACCGCGCGCCGCCGTCTGGGTATCCTGACCGCGCCCGAGGAACGGCTTGGCCATGCCGCCGCCCCTGATATGTCCCTGACCGAGAACGCGATGCTGACCGGTGCCGTGCGCGAAAAGCTGGAGCGGCGCGGCATGTTGAACTGGCCCGCCGCCAAACGGTTTGCCGAACGTATCATCGCGGATTTTGACGTGCGCACCCCCGGCCCCGGTAATGCCGCGCGGTCGCTGTCGGGCGGGAACCTGCAAAAATTCGTCATCGGCCGCGAGGTGTTGCAAAATCCGCAGGTGCTGGTGGTCAACCAACCCACATGGGGGGTCGATGCCTCTGCCGCGGCGGCGATCCGACAGGCGTTGCTGGATCTGGCCGAGAATGGCACAGCGGTGATCGTGATCAGTCAAGATCTGGACGAGCTGATGGAAATCTCGGACCGCTTCGCCGCGCTGAACGAAGGCCGCCTGTCGGAGCCGCGTGCCGCGGCAGGGCTGACGGTGGACGAGATCGGATTGATGATGGGCGGGGCCCACGGGATGGAGGTGGCGCATGTTTGACGCGTTGCTTGCGGGGGTTTCACACCCCCACACCCCCGTGGAGTTTTCCTTGCAAAATGAAGTAGATGACAAGAACTGGGGCGCGGCATGATGCGGCTTGAGAAACGGCCGCAGGCCAGCCGGGCGTTTTCCTATGCAACGCCGGTTCTGGCGGTGATTGCCACGATGGTTTTTGGCGGCGCGCTGTTCGCGGTACTTGGCAAAGACCCGGTGGCGTCGATCATGACGATTTTCTGGGAGCCGCTGTTCGGCGATTTCGCCTTTTACTATCGCCCGCAACTGCTGGTGAAAGGCGCACCCCTGGTCTTGATCGCCATTGGCCTGTCGCTGGGGTTCAAGGCGGGGATATGGAACATCGGAGCCGAGGGCCAGTACATCATGGGGGCCATTTGCGGTGCCGGAGCAGGTCTGGCCTTCTACCCCGCAGAGAGTGTTTTTATCTTTCCGGTGATGGTGCTTGCAGGCGCGCTTGGCGGATGGGTCTGGGCCATGATCCCTGCCGTGCTCAAGGTCAAGTTCGGGACGAACGAGATTCTCGTGTCATTGATGCTGGTCTATGTGGCGGAACAGTTCCTCGCCTCTGTCAGCCTTGGGTTGCTGAAAAACCCCGAAGGCTTCGGCTTTCCGGGCAGCCGCAACCTGCAGCAATATGCATCGGCCCATAATGGCGAGTTGATCGCGGGATCGGGGATGCATTGGGGGGTGGTTGCCGCCCTGATCGCGGTGATCTTTGCCTATGTCTTATTGGCGCGGCACCGGTTGGGCTTTGCCATCCGCGTGACCGGGGAGGCGCCGCGGGCGGCGCGGTTTTCCGGCGTGAACCCGACACGGCTGGTGTTGTTCTGCATGGGCATGTCGGGTCTGCTGGCCGGTCTGGCAGGGATGTTCGAGGTCGCGGGTCCTGCGGGGCAGATCACCATCGATTTCAACGTGGGCTACGGGTTCACCGCGATCATCGTCGCCTTTCTGGGGCGGTTGCACCCGGTGGGTATCCTGCTGGCCGGTGGTCTGATGGCGCTGACCTATATCGGGGGCGACATCGCGCAAAGCCAGTTGGGACTGCCTGCCGCCGCCATTCAGGTGTTTCAGGGGATGTTGCTGTTCTTCCTGCTCGCCTTTGATCTTTTCACCCATTACCGGCTGCGCCTTGGCCGGACGGAGGTCGCGTAATGGATCTGTCTGCAATCAATCCCGTGCTCTTTGTCGCGGGCTTTCTGGTGGCGGCGACGCCACTGATCTTTGCCGCTTTGGGCGAGTTGGTGGTCGAGAAATCCGGCGTGCTGAACCTTGGGGTCGAAGGGATGATGATCATCGGCGCGATCTGCGGCTTTGCGACCGCCGTTGAAACCGGATCGCCCCTGTTGGGCTTTGCCGCCGCGGCCGTGGGGGGCGCGTTGCTGAGCCTGCTGTTCGCCTTCCTGACGCAGATCACATTGGCCAATCAGGTCGCATCGGGCTTGGCGCTGACGCTGTTCGGGCTGGGGTTTTCGGCGTTGCTGGGGCAAAGCTATGTCGGGATCAAACCACCGCGCCTGCCGGATGTGAACTTTGGCCCGCTGCATGACATTCCCGTCATCGGGCCGATCTTCTTTTCCCATGACATTATTCTGTACTTGGGCTTTGCGCTGGTCGTCGCCGTTTGGGCAGTGCTGAAATTCACCCGCATGGGGCTGATCCTGCGCGCTGTCGGCGAAAGCCACGAGGCGGCCCACGCCCTTGGCTATAAGGTGGTGCGCATCCGTACGCTGGCGATCATGTTCGGCGGGGCCTGTGCCGGTCTGGGCGGGGCCTACATCAGCCTGATCCGTGTGCCCCAATGGACAGAAGGCATGACCGCCGGTGTGGGCTGGATCGCCCTTGCGCTGGTGGTTTTTGCCAGCTGGAAGCCCTGGCGGCTGTTGCTGGGTGCCTATCTTTTTGGCGGTATCACGCAGCTTCAGCTGAATCTGCAAGGCGCGGGCGTTGCCATTCCGGTCGAGTATCTGGCAATGTCGCCCTACCTCATCACCATCCTTGTGCTGGTGATCCTTTCCGCGGATAAAAGCGCTGCTCCGGCATCGCTGGGCCGCACTTTCCACGCCTCTCACTAGGGGCCTATCTTCAAGCGCCGGATAAAAGGCGCGTTACTCAGGGGACTACGTTATGAAATTCACCACACTTATGGCCAGCGCGGCACTGGCGCTTGGGCTTGCGGGCGGCGCATATGCCCAAGACAAGACCAAAGTCGGCTTTGTCTTTGTTGGCCCCGTCGGCGATGGCGGCTGGACCTATGAACACAACCAGGGCCGTCTGGCAGTCGAGAAAGAATTCGGTGACGCTGTTGAAACCGTCTTTGTTGAAAACGTGGCCGAGGGCCCCGATTCCGAGCGTGTGATGACGCAGATGGCGTTGGACGGCGCGGACCTGATCTTTACCACGTCTTTTGGCTATATGGACCCGACCATCAACGTCGCGGGCAAATTCCCGGATGTGAAATTCGAACACGCCACCGGCTACAAGCGTGCCGACAACGTGTCGACCTATTCCGCGCGTTTCTACGAAGGTCGCGCCATTCAGGGTCACATCGCGGGCAAGATGACCAAATCGAACATTATCGGCTATATCGGGTCCTTCCCGATCCCCGAAGTGATCCGTGGCATCAACTCGGCCTATATTCACGCCAAGAAGGTGAACCCCGATGTCGAGTTCAAGATCGTCTGGGCCTACACATGGTTTGACCCCGCCAAAGAAGCAGACGCCGCCAAGGTTCTGATCGAACAGGGTGCGGATGTTGTCTTGCAGCACACCGATTCCACAGCACCTCAGGCGGCGGCGCAAGAAGCCGGCGACGTGATCACCTTTGGTCAGGCGTCCGACATGGCGCAATACGCGCCCAAGCCGCGCGTCTCGTCGATCATTGACGATTGGGCCCCCTATTACATCGCCCGCACCAAAGCGGTCATGGATGGCACATGGGAAAGCAAAGACACATGGGACGGCATCGGTGCCGGCATGGTTGGTATCGGCGAGATTACGGACGCCGTGCCTGCCGACGTAAAAGAAGAAGCGCTGGCGCTGAAAGCATCGATCGCGGATGGGTCCTACCACCCGTTCACCGGCCCGCTGAAAAAGCAGGACGGTTCCGATTTCCTGGCGGAAGGCGAAACAGCCGATGACGGCACGCTGGCGGGCATGAACTTCTATGTCGAAGGCATCAAGGGCGACATTCCGAACTAAGCCGGACACTGACCTGACACGATCAAAGGCCTCGCATCCGCGGGGCCTTTTTTGTTGCGAAATCAGCGCGGTGCCCCGTCTTGCGACAAAACGCATCTGGTGCGGGGCATTCAAGCTGCCTACAGAAGGTACATGCGCTTTCTGCCCGCCTTCCCCTGCCAGCTGCTTGCCACCGTTCTGGTGCTGCTGTCGCTTGCGACATCGGGGTTTGCGCATCGTTTCGCGCCCGTAGACCTGTCGCCCGAGCTGCAAGCCTATGTTGCCAATGGCGGCGCGCTGGCGGACCTCTGCGGCACTGGTGATAGCCCGCATTCAGGCAATATGGCCGATTGTAAGACCTGCCGTCTGATCGGTGCCATGGCGCTGCCCGAAGCGGTCACCGGCCTGCCCGTTCCCGTGCTTGAGAAAACGCAAACCCTGCGCTTTGTGGCGAAACGGCTGCTGCACACACGCAAGCCTGACCCCAGCCGGCTGACCCGCGCCCCGCCCCAAGTCTGAACATCTATCCCATCTGTTCATTCTTTCCGCCTGCCGATGATGCAGGCCCTTAGGCTTGGAGCCCTCATATGACGACCCCTACCCAAACCACGCAGCCCGACGGCGGCGTGAACAAACTCTACTTTGCTGCATGGCGCTGGCATTTCTATGCCGGGCTGTTCGTGCTGCCCTTTCTGTCGGTTCTCGCCATAACCGGCATGGCGATGCTGTGGATCGCCTGGATTGACGGGCGCGACGGTGAATTTACCCCGGTGACCGTGCAGGAAACCGTCCTGTCGGTCTCGGCACAGTCGCAAGCCGCGGTCGAGGCCGTGCCCGGCGGCACGCTGGTGCAATATGTGGCCCCCCGCGCGCCTGATCTGGCGGCCCTGTTCCGCGTGGACCACGATGGGGATGCGGTGATGGTTGCGGTTGATCCCTATACGGCCAAGGTGATCGAGAGCTTTCCGCGGCGGTCCGGCTGGTACGATTTCGCGGATGGCATCCACAGTGATCTGATGCTGGGGGTGACCGGTGATCGCATGATTGAAGCCGCGGCCTCGATCGCCTTGGTGCTGATCGCCACGGGGCTTTATATGTGGTGGCCGCGTGGTGCAGGCTGGCGCGGGACGCTGGTGCCACGTTTCACCAAGGGCCGTGCGATGTGGAAATCGCTGCATGGTGTTGTGGGCATCTGGGTATCGGCATTTCTGGTGCTGTTCCTGATCTCGGGCCTGTCCTGGGCGGGCATCTGGGGCGGCAAGATGGTGCAAGCCTGGAGCCAGTTCCCTGCCGAGAAATGGGATGCCGTGCCCCTATCGGACGACATCCACGCCAGCATGAACCACCACCGCCGCGAGGTGCCTTGGGCGCTGGAACAGACGCCGATGCCTGCCTCTGGCAGCGCGGCTGGGGAGGCGGGCGTTGCAGGGGCCGTCACCATTGACAGCATCGATGCATTGGCGCGCGAGATCGGCTTTGACGCGCGCTATCAGATGAACCTGCCGCAGGGCGATACCGGCGTCTGGACGCTGAGCCGCGATTCCATGAACACCGACAGCACCGACCCGATGTCGGACCGCACCGTGCATATCGACCAGCACAGCGGCAATATCCTCGCCGATGTGCGCTATGCCGATTATTCGCTTGCGGGCAAAGCCATGGCGGTGGGGATTGCGCTGCACATGGGCACCTTGGGGCTGCTGAGCGTGCTGGCCAATACGCTGGTCTGCCTGTCGGTGCTGTTCCTCTGCGTCAGTGCGCTGGTGCTTTGGTGGAAGCGTCGCCCTACCGCCGCCGGCCGCCTGTCCGCCCCGCCCATGCCGTCAGAGCTGCCGTTGTGGCAGGGTGCCGTGCTGGTCGGGCTGTTCGTGTCGATGGCCTTCCCCATGGCAGGGGCCGTGCTGCTGAGCGTGCTGGCGGTCGATGTGTTGATCCTGTCGCGCCTACCCGCGCTGCGCCACCGTCTGACCTGACCTGAAGCCCCCGCGCCGTTTGTCAAATACGGCGCGGGGGATGCATGCCCACTACCCATCCGGCTGCAACACGCTATCATCAGCGTCATGATCAAAATCCACCACCTGAACCGGTCCCGCTCTCATCGCATTTTGTGGCTGCTCGAAGAAATCGGCGCGCCTTATGATGTCATCCCCTATACCCGCGATGCCAAGACCAACCTCGCCCCGCCCGAGCTAAAGCTCGTGCACCCCTTGGGCAAATCCCCCATGGTCGAGATCGACGGCACGCTGATCGCCGAGAGCGCGGCCATCACCGAGGTGCTTTGCACCCGTTTCGCGCCGCAAATGATCCCCGATCGTGACAGCGCCGCCTATCTGCAGCACCTTGAACTGATGCATTTCGCCGAAGGGTCCGCGATGACGCCGATCCTGTTGAACCTCTATGTCAGCCGTTTGGGCGACGCCGGTGCACCGCTGCATCCGCGCATCTCGTCTGAACTGGACAACCACTATAGCTACATGAACAGCCGCGTGCGGGCCTCGGGGCATTTTGTGCAGGATACATTGTCGGCGGCGGATATCATGCTCAGCTTTCCGGCAGAGATCGCGATGCAGCAGGGCCGCGCCAAGGATTATCCCGCACTCGCTGGCTTTGTCGAGATGATCCACGCGCGCCCCGCCTATGGTCGCGCCACCGCGCGCGGCAAAACCGATGCCTAACCGCGCGGTTGCACGTCCCACCGGCCCATGTCACCCATAAGCACGGAACGTGGGGCCGGCGGGACAGGCCTGCGTGAAACCAGTGCAAGGGACAGGGGGCAGCTATGACAGAAAACACATCCGACATCCTTGTCATCGGCGGCGGCATCGCGGGCATCTCGGCCGCGGCGCGCCTGTCTGGTGATGCAAAAGTCACGGTGATCGAAGGGGAAAAAGCGCTTGGCTATCACGCCTCTGGCCGGTCGGCCGCGCTGATCGAAGAGAATTACGGTGCGCCCTCTGTGCAGGCGCTGAACAAGGCCACCGTCGGCTACCTGCGCGACGGCGGCTACCTGTCCCCGCGCGGCCTGATGATCATCGCCGACCGCCACGAGGAAGAGGCGTTTCACAGCGATCTCGCCCATATGGGGGTCGAACAGATCACCCCCGACGATGCGCTGCGCCTTGTGCCGATCCTGGCCGCCGAGCGCATCGCCTTTGCCGGCTACCACGCTGACGCCCATGATATTGATACCGACCGTCTGCTGCAGGATTTCGCCAAAGAGCTACGCGGCAATGGCGGACGGATTGAAACCGGGCATCCCGTCACATCCATCACCCGCACGGGCAATACGTGGAAGGTCACCGCAGGCCCGCACATCCATCACGCCGCAAAACTGGTTAACGCCGCCGGAGCCTGGGCCGACCAGATCGCCATTCTGGCCGGTGTGCCTCCCATCGGCATCACCCCCTACCGCCGGTCCATGGCCCGCATTGCGGCACCGGGCGGGCATGACCTGTCGCGCTGGCCGATGTTCTTTGGCGTGGGCGAAACATGGTACGCCAAGCCCGACGCGGGTGCGCTGCTGATCTCGCCCGCCGATGAGGACGCGACCGAACCGCAGGACGCATGGGCCGACGACATGGTGCTGGCCGAAGGGCTGGAGCGGTATCAGAATATGGTCGCCGTGCCGCTGACGAAACCCATCGCGACATGGGCGGGGCTGCGCAGCTTCGCCGTGGACCGCACGTTGGTGCTGGGCCCCGATCCCGCCCAGCCCGACTTTATCTGGAGCGCGGGACAAGGCGGCTACGGTTTCCAGACCAGCGCCGCCGCCTCGCAACTGGTGGCCGATCTGACCCTTGGCAACGCCCCCTCGCTGCCCGATCCGGTGGTCGAGGCACTGCGCCCCGATAGGCTGCGCGCATGACAGCCAAGCTTCCCCCAAGCGCCAGCGTCGCGCTGCCCACCCGCGGTGCCATGCTGCACGCCCCCGCCGCCGACCGGAACAAAGACGCCCTGTGTGACCTGCTGCGTGACCACGGGCCGCAAAAAGGTCGCGCGCTCGAGATTGCCAGCGGGACGGGGCAGCATATCGCCGCCTTCGCCCGCGCCCTGCCCGATCTGTACTGGCAGCCGACCGAGCCTGCCCCCGACCGCCGCGACAGCATCGACGCCTATATCGCCGAAGCCGGGCTGACCAACGTCGCCCCCGCCGCCCCGCTGGATGCAGCAGCGGCGGGTTGGCACAAGCCACTGCCACCGCAAGACCTGATCTTCCTCGCCAACCTGCTGCATCTGATCCCGACAGAGGCCGCGCAGCAGGTCATCGCCGAAGCCGCGCTTGCGCTCGCCCCCGGTGGCACGTTGATCCTCTATGGTCCGTTCCGCCGCGAGGGTGTGCTCACCTCCGACGGAGATGCGAAATTCGATGCCGAGCTGCGCACCGCCGATCCTGCGATCGGGTACAAGGATACGGTCGACATCACGCGTTGGCTCAGCGATGCTGCACTAAGCCCGATCGACAGGATCGACATGCCCGCCAATAATCTGGCCTTTATCGCACGAAAGCCGTGACCCTATGCCCCGACTTCGCGTTCTTGCCCTCCTCTCTGCCCTTGTCCTTTCGGCCTGTGGTGCGCCGCAACTCTCTGTCCCTGTGGGGGACGTGACGGCAGCCAATTTCGGCGACCGCAAGCCGTTCGACTGGCCCGGCCAAAGCCCCGACCGCTATGCGGTGCACGGCATCGATGTGGCGCGCTTCCAGCAACCGCTGAACTGGGGCGAGGCCCGCGTCTCCGGCGTGAACTTCGCCTTCATCAAAGCCACCGAAGGCGGCGATCTGCTGGACCCGATGTTCCAGAACCACTGGGAGGGTGCCGGCCGCGCCGGTGTCGCCCGCGGGGCCTATCACTTCTATTATTTCTGCACGACGCCCGAGAAACAGGCCCGCTGGTTCATCGAAAACGTGCCCAAAGCGCCGGGCATGCTGCCCCCCGTGCTGGATCTGGAGTGGAACCCCTTTTCCCCCACCTGCACCCTGCGCCCGCCCGCCGATACCGTCCGCCGCAACGCCCAGACCTTTCTAAGCATCCTGCGCGCGCATTACGGGCAGCAGCCCGTCGTCTACACCACGCCGGAGTTCTATGCCCAGAATGACATGGGGCGTCTGCGCGGTGTTGAATTCTGGCTCCGCTCCACCGCCGCCCACCCGTCCGAAAAATACCCCGACGAGCGCTGGACCTTCTGGCAATACACCAGCACCGGCCGCGTCCCCGGAGCCGCCGGCGACATCGACATCAACGTCTATGCCGGTAGCCCCAGCAGTTGGGACAACTGGCTTTCGCGGCGTCAGGTGCGGTAGATCGCCGCCACAATCTACCAGAGCAAGACCTTTGACATTGCAATTATAAATTGAACCTGGCAGGATTTTCCGAGCGAAAACGGCAGGTATATGACGACACGTCGAAATTGGACCGAAGACGAGGTCACTGAGGCTTTGTCACTGTATCTGCGGCTTCCTTTTGGCAAGTTCCATTCCGGCACACCGCAGATCATCCGCATGGCAGAACGGATCGGACGCACGCCATCGGCCGTGGCAATGAAACTGTCCAATCTTGCCGCGCTGGATGACACGATGCCGCAAAGGGGGCTTGGCAACCTTTCTGCGATGGACCGGCAAGTCTGGGCGCGGTTCCGGCAAGACCCCTCTATCGTATTTAATGCCTATGAAGCGCAGATCTTGCCGTCACCCCAGCAGACACCCGGTTTTTCCGAGCAGCGGCAGGCAAACTGGATCGCAAAGCAATGCGAAGTCACTGAACGTACTGTTGTGCAGCGGCGCGGACAAAGCTTCTTCCGCGAGATGATCCTGAACAACTATCGCTCTCGCTGTGCACTAACGGGTATCGACGATACGCGCCTGCTGACCGCAAGCCATATCGTCGGGTGGCAAGAGGACGATGCTCAACGGTTCTACCCCGAAAATGGCATTTGCCTGAACGCCCTTCATGATCGCGCCTTTGACCGACATCTGATCAGTTTTGACGATGATTACCGCATGATCATGGCCGACGATTTGCCCGCCGAATCTAAACGCAAACTAGCTGTCGGGGCCTCCGGAAGGTTGCAATTACCAGAACGGTTCCTGCCCGACCCTGCGTATCTGGAGCATCACCGGCAGCGCATGGCCGAGCGGCAGAGCATGCCGCCGCTCGACTAGGTTCAAGCCTCACCCATCCACACGGATCGTTGCGTTTTTCGGGTCGTAGGGGCTGTCCTCCACAACTTCGGCATCCCATAGCTGGTCGAACATCTTGACCTTCAGCTTTGTGCCAACCACCGCGATGTCGGGTTTGACGTAGCCCATGCCGATGGATTTCCCGAAGGCCACCGAATACCCGCCCGAGGTCAGGCGACCAATACGGGTGTCGCCGTGATACAGCACTTCGCGGCCCCAAGGGTCGGCGTCGTCGGGCCCGTCGATCAGCAAGGTTACACATTTGCTTCGGATACCATGGGCCTGCATTGCGTCCTTGCCGTGGAAGTCCTTGGACAGGTCGACAAAGCGCGGCAGGTCGGCCTCTAGCGGGGTGGCATCGCGGCCCAGTTCATTGCCGAAAGCGCGGTAGGATTTCTCTTGCCGCAGCCAGTTCTGTGCACGCGCGCCCACCAGTTTCATCCCGTGTTTCTCACCCGCCTTCTCCAGCAGATCGAACAGGTGGTTCTGCATCTCGATCGGGTGGTGCAGCTCCCAGCCGAGCTCTCCGGTATAGGCGACGCGGATGGCGCGGACGGGGACCATCCCCAGCTCGATATTGCGCATGGTCAGCCAAGGGAACCGCTTATTGCTCAGCACCGTCTCGGGGTCCGCGTCCTTGATGACCTCTTTCAGGACATCGCGCGATTTGGGACCCGCGATGGCAAAGACACCCCATTGCGTGGTCACGTCATGACATTCGATATAACCGAATTCGGGCGCTTTATCGGCGATGGCCTTGCGCAGGAAATCACTGTCATAGGCCGTCCAGGCCCCGGCGGACACAAGGTAGTATTCATCCTGAGCGAGCCGCACGATGGTATATTCGGTGCGCGTGGTGCCGTTGATCGTCAGCGCATAGGTCAGGTTGATGCGCCCGACCGAGGGCAGCTTGTTGCAGGTGAACCAATCCAGAAAGGCAGTGGCCCCCGGCCCCTTGATCAGATGTTTGGTAAAGGCGGTCGCATCGATCAGGCCCACGCCCTCGCGGATCGCCTTGGCCTCATCGACCGCATGCTGCCACCAGCCGCCGCGCCGGAAGGACCGGCTGTCGTGGTCATTGAACCCCAGCGGCGCAAAGTAGTTCGGGCGTTCCCACCCGTTCACATGGCCGAACTGTGCGCCACGGGCGGCCTGACGGTCATAGGCAGGCGAGGTACGCAAGGGCCGACACGCGGGGCGCTCCTCATCCGGGTGGTGCAGGATATAGACGTGCTCATAGGCCTCTTCGTTCTTGCGCGCGGCATATTCGGTGGTCATCCAGTCGCCATAGCGTTTGGGGTCCAGCGACGCCATGTCGATCTCGGCCTCGCCCTCGACCATCATCTGCGCAAGGTAGTAGCCCGTGCCCCCCGCAGCTGTGATCCCGAAAGAGAACCCTTCGGCCAGCCACATATTGCGCAGGCCGGGTGCCGGACCGACCAGCGGGTTGCCGTCGGGCGTATAGCAGATCGGCCCGTTGAAATCGTCCTTGAGGCCGGAGTCCGCACAAGACGGGACGCGGTCGGCCATCGCCATATACTGATCCGCAATCCGGTCCAGATCCAGCGGAAACAGATCGGCCCGGAAGCTGTCCGGCACCCCATATTCAAACCGCGCAGGCGCGCCGCGCTCGTAGATGCCCAAAATCCAGCCGCCCCGCTCTTCGCGGGCGTAGGATTCATTGTCGGCGTCGCGCACGACCGGATGCTCCGGATTGCCATCGGCGCGCCATTTGACCAGCTCGGGGTCCTGATCCATCACGATAAACGTATGTTCGACCGGGATGGCAGGCATCTTGATGCCCAGCATCTTGGCGGTGCGCTGCGCGTGGTTGCCGCTGGCGGTAACGACATGCTCCGCGGTGATCACGACCTGCTCGTCCGAAGGGACAAGGTTCCCGCCCTTCTCGACCATCTTCGTGATGGTAACCTCCCACGCCGCGCCATTCCAGTGAAAGGCATCCGCCTGCCACTTGCGCTCAATCGCCACACCCCGCTGCCGCGCGCCCTTGGCCATCGCCATGGTGACATCGGCGGGGTTAATATAGCCGTCCGTCTGGTGGTACAGCGCGCCTTTCAGATCGTCGGTCTTGATCAGCGGCCATTTAGCCTTGACCTCATCCGGCGTCATGAAGGTATAGGGCACGCCGCAGGTCTCCGCGGTGGAGGCATAGAGCATGTATTCATCCATGCGTTCGTCCGTCTGCGCCATGCGCAGGTTCCCAACCACGGCAAAGCCCGCGTTCAGGCCGGTCTCTTCCTCAAGCGTCTTGTAGAACTTGATCGAATAGTCGTGGATGTGGGTCGTCGCATAGGACATGTTGAAATAGGGCAGCAACCCCGCCGCGTGCCATGTAGACCCCGAGGTCAGCTCGTCCCGCTCAAGCAACATCACATCGTCCCATCCGGCGCGGGCCAGATGATAGGCAATCGACGTGCCAACGGCGCCGCCGCCCACAACCAGTGCTTTGACTTGAGTTTTCATGAATCCAATGCTCCGCCAGAATAGGTCTTAGCGACATTTAGCAGCCCCCGCGCAAAACGCAGAACCCAGCCGACCAAAGACAGCACAAATGCGACCAACGTCGAAAAACTCGCGCGTAGGCCGCTTCCAAATGGTTAAAATCCCCGTCGGAGGCATCGCATCCCTGCCGGTGGCAGGGATCGATATACCGCGCGCGCCGTCCCGACTACGCCAGGGATTCGGGAAGAATCTTGCCCGGGTTCATAATGTTATCGGGGTCGAGCGCCTGTTTGATCGCGCCCATGACGCCCACTGCAGCTCCCAGTTCCTTGACCAGATAGGGGCGTTTGCCCTGTCCGATGCCATGCTCCCCCGTGCATGTCCCCTCCATCGAGATCGCGAGCTCGTTGAGCCAGCTAATGAACGCCTCGGCGCGGGCGACTTCATCCGCGTCGTCCATATCCAGCAGCAGCGAGGCGTGGAAATTGCCATCGCCTGCGTGGCCGACGATGGGCGCAATCAGGTCCAGCTCCGCCGCTTTGGCGTTCGCGCGGCCGACTGCTTCGGCCAGCCTTGAGATCGGCACACAAACGTCGGTCGCCACCGCCTTGCAGCCGGGGCGCAGGGCCAGCATCGCCCAATAGGCGTCATGGCGCGCTTGCCACAGCTTGTTGCGTTCCTCCATCGTGGTGGTCGCCTGATAGTCGGTGCCACCGTTTTCATCGGCGAGCGCTGCGAATGTTTCGGTCTGTTCGACCACACCGGCGTCAGAGCCATGAAACTCCAACAGCAACATCGGCGTTTCGGGCAGCGACAGTTTGGCATAGGCATTCACCGCGCGCACGACCATCGCGTCCAGCAGCTCTATCCGTGCGACGGGCAGCCCGTATTGGATCACGCTTTGCACCGTTTCACAGGCCGCCTCGACCGAGGGGAAGGAACAGCGGGCAGAGCTGATCGCCTCGGGGATGCCTTGTAGCTTCAACGTGATTTCGGTGATCACGCCCAATGTCCCTTCAGAGCCCACCATCAGACGCGTCAGATCGTATCCGGCGGATGATTTGCGCGCCCGTGCGCCGGTGCGGATCACCGTGCCATCGGCCATCACCGCCTCGACCGCCAGCACGTTGTCCTTCATCGTGCCATAGCGCACCGCATTGGTGCCCGAGGCCCGCGTCGCCGTCATCCCGCCAAGCGAGGCATTGGCCCCGGGATCAATGGGAAAGAACAGGCCCTTATCGCGCAAATGAGTGTTCAATGCCTCGCGGGTGACGCCGGGTTGCACGCGGCAATCCAGATCGCCGGCATTGACCTCGACCACAGCGTCCATCTGCGTGACGTCGATCGACACGCCCCCCGCGGGCGCATTCACATGCCCTTCAAGCGAGGTGCCGGTGCCGAAGGCGATGACCGGCACCTTATGCGCGGCGCAGACCTTGACCACAGCCGCGACATCGTCGGTCGAGCGGGCAAAGACCACTGCATCGGGGGCCTGATTTCTGATCCAGGTCGTCGTATGCCCGTGCTGTTCGCGGATCGCGTCCCCCGTCTGGAAGCGTTCGCCGAATTGCTGCTTGAGGATACCCAAAGCGGTGTCGATCCCGGTCTCGTTGCGGGGCATGTCGGTGGCCTGTGCCATATGGTCTTTCCTTTGGTTCAGAATGGGCGATCACTCGCCAAGGGCGATGCCTTCGCGGCGCGGGTCAGCCCCGCCGCGCAGGTCATCGCCAATCGAAATCATATGCAACCCCGAGGTCAGCGCGCGGGTGTTCACCTCGTAGCCAAGGCCGGTCAGCGCATCGGCCATCGCGGCGGCGTCGGTGCCTTCCTCAAGGTCGTAGGGACCGAACCGGTTGATCGCATGGGGCAGTGCTGCGGCCTGTTGCACATCCATCCCCCAATCCAGATGCGCGATGATCGCGCCCGCGACATAGCCGATGATGCGGCTGCCACCGGGGCTGCCCACGGCCAGAACCGGCGCGCCATCCTTCATCACAATCGTCGGTGCCATCGACGAGCGCGGGCGTTTTCCCGGCTCGACCCGATTGGCAATCGGCACGCCATCGGTATGCGACCGGAAAGAGAAATCCGTCAGCTCGTTATTCAACAAAAACCCGCGCACCATCAGTCGGCTACCAAAGCCGTTTTCGATGGTGGTGGTCATGCTCGCGACATTGCCCATGCTGTCCACGATCGACACATGCGAGGTCGACGGCAGCTCGATAGAGATATCATCGGCAAAGTTTAGGGCATGGTCGAAAGCGGGCGCGCCCGCGGTGACTTCGGGCAGCGCATCGTCGCCCTGCAACAGCTTGGCGCGATCCGCCAGATAGGATGGGTCGAGCATACCGGTCACCGGCACCGGCACATAATCGGTATCGGCCACATAGCGCCCCCGATCCGCAAAGGCGAGCCGCGAGGCATCGCCGATCAGCCGCAGCACATCCGCGTCCGCCGGTCCGGCGCTCAGGTCCGCATTTTCCAGCAGCCCCAGTATTTGCCCTACGGCCAGCGCACCAGAGGACGGCGGCCCCATGCCGCAGACCTCATGCCCGTGATAGGGCGCGCAAAGGGCGTCGCGTTCCTTGACCCGATAGATCGAAAGATCGACCTCTGACAGCACACCGGGGTTGGTGGCCCCTTGGACAGCCCCCACGATGTCGCGCGCAATGTCGCCGGTATAAAAGGCATCGGCCCCGCGTTCAGCCAGCGCTGCAACCGTGCGGGCATAGTCAGGGTTTTTCAGCGTATCGCCTGCCTGAACCGGCACGCCATTGGGCATGAAGTAATCTGCGGTTGTCGCGGAGGTTGCTAGCCGTTCGGCGTCATCAGCCACCAGCGCCGCAAGACGTGGGGACACGGCAAAGCCCTTCTCGGCCAATGCGACAGAGGGGGCCAGCAACTCGGCCCAGGGCTGGTTGCCCCATTTCTCATGCGCTGCGGCCATCAACGCAGGGGTGCCCGGCGTACCGACCGACCGCCCGCCAACGACGGCGTCAAAGAACCCCAGCGGCACACCTTGATCGTCCTGAAAGAGTTGCGGCGTGACCGCCAGCGGCGCGGTTTCGCGCCCGTCCAGCGTGGTCAGCCTGCCCGATGCGGCGTCATACCAGACCAGAAACGCCCCGCCACCCAGGCCAGAGCTTTGCGGCTCCACCAGCCCCAGCATCGCTTGGACGGCGACCAGCGCGTCGGCAGCGGTGCCCCCCCGTGCCAGCACATCCGCCCCTGCCTGAACCGCATGAGGGTTGGCGGCGGCGACCATCCAGTTCCGGGCGATGACGGGTTTGCCCGCATCCTTAGCCTCGAAGGCGGCGGTGATCCGCGGCGACATGCCGGTAAAGCTGCCTTGGCTGGCACCTTCGGGCGCGACACTATCGGCGGCCTGTTGCGCGACAGCGGCCCCACTTACAAAACCACCTATGGCGATGGCTGTGCAGGTCCGCCCGATGTACTTTACGATGTGATGTGCAAGCATGGTCCCCTCCCCGTTCCGGTGCTCGGGGTCAACCTACTTGTTTTTAGCGCCAGCGCAAATTGAACCGCACCGGCGCTGCGCCTAAAGCATCGAGGGTACGACCTGATCCGGCGGACGGTGCCCGTCTTCGAAGGTCTTGATGTTGATGATGACCTTCTCGCCCATCTCTACCCGCCCTTCGAGCGTCGCAGACCCCATATGCGGCAAGAGCACGACATTGCTCAGCTCGCGCAAGCGCGGGTTGATGTCGGTGCCGTGTTCATACACGTCCAGCCCTGCGCCTTGCAGCTCGCCCGCGCGCAGCATCCGCGTCAGCGCGTTTTCGTCGATCACTTCCCCCCGGGAGGTGTTTACGATCACCGCGTCGGGCTTCATCAGCTTCAGGCGGCGGGCGTTCATCAGATGGAAGGTGCTGGGGGTGTGCGGGCAATTGATGCTCATCACGTCCATGCGGGCCACCATCTGGTCAAGGCTTTCCCAATAGGTCGCGCCAAGGCTCTCTTCGATCTCGGGGCGCAGACGGCGGCGGTTGTGGTAGTGGACCTGCATGCCAAAGGCAGCCGCGCGCCGCGCGACGGCCTGACCAATGCGGCCCATCCCCAGAATACCCAAACGGCGACCGCTGACGCGCCCGCCAAGCAGCGCAGTCGGGGCCCAGCCCTGCCAATCGCCTTTTTGCATCTGCGCCATGCCTTCGGACATGCGCCGTGTGACCGCGAGAATCAGCGCCATGGTCATATCGGCGGTGTCTTCAGTCAGCACACCGGGCGTATTGGACACCAGAATCCCGCGCTGCCGCGCTGTCATCACGTCAATATGATCGACCCCCGCCCCGTAGTTCGCGATCAGTTTCAGCCGGTCCCCCGCCTGCCCGATCAGCGCCGCGTCGATTTCATCGGTCACGGTGGGCACCAAGATATCCGTAGTTTTCATCGCCTCGCCCAGTTCAGAGCGGGTCATCGGCGTGTCATCCGCGCGCAACGTCACATGAAACAGTTCCGTCAATCGCTTTTCGACGACTTCCGGCAACCGTCGCGTGACTACAACACTTAGCGGTTGCTTTGACATTGTGGGCCTCCCAAATATGGCTTTGCACTGTGCTTGGTGGCATGGTGTCCCAAGCAGAGACGAGGCACAAGAACCTCGCAGGGCAAAACTGCATTAAATCAACGGCAACAGACCAGACAGGCAGTCATGAAACCGATGTTACGTTCCGTCCTTTTGGGCGCCCTTGCAGCCGTTCACCTGTGCACCACCCCGGTTTTCGCGCAAGAGGTCGGCCAGGTGACCAACCTGCCGGTGCCCCGTTTCGTGTCCATGAAAGCGAGCGAGGGGAACGTGCGGCGCGGGCCATCGCTGACGCACCGGATCGATTGGGTGTTCAAACATCGCGACCTGCCCCTGCGCATCACGGCAGAGCATGGCCATTGGCGCCGCGTCGAAGACCGCGACGGTATGGGCGGCTGGGTGCATTATTCGCTGTTGTCGGGCACGCGCACCGTTCTGGTCGAACAGGACCGTTTGCAGCTGCTTGTCCGCCCCGACCCCAAGGCCCCCGTCGAGGCAGAGCTTGAACTGGGCGTGATCGCGCGGCTCGGGGCCTGCGACCTTGAATGGTGTTTCCTGCGGGTCGGCGGATATAAAGGCTGGGCCCCCAAAGCGCGGCTCTGGGGCGTGGGCCCGAAAGAGCTACGCGACTGACCGCGCAATTGCACATGCCGCGGTCTTGGGCTTAGGTGACAAAAACCGTCCCCATGATCAGGAGCTCTCATGCGCGCAGTCACCTATTCCACCCTTGGCGAAGCACGCGACGCGCTGACCCTGACCGAGATGCCAACCCCTGCCCCCGCTGCGGGCGAGGTGCTGGTGCGGCTGGCCGTGTCGGGCGTCAACCCGTCCGATGTGAAATCCCGACGCGGGCGCCCCGGCATGACCCATCCGCCCTTCGAGACAGTGATCCCGCATAGCGATGGTGCCGGCGTGATCGAGGCCGTGGGCGACGGTGTGGACCACGCCCGCGTGGGCCAGCGCGTCTGGATCTGGAACGGGCAATGGCAGCGCCCCTTCGGCACTGCCGCGACCCATATCGCCCTGCCGCAAGCCCAAGCTGTCCCGCTGCCCGATGACGTGAGCTTTGACACTGCCGCCAGCCTTGGCATCCCCGGGCTGACCGCGGCCCACGCCGTGTTCAACGGCGGTGATGTCGCGGGGCAAACGCTGCTGATCCAGGGGGGCGCGGGCACCGTCGGCTATCTCGCTGTGCAATTCGCCGCCTGGGCAGGGGCGCGCGTTATCGCCACTACCGGAGCCAGTGGGGCCGAGCGCGCAAAATCCGCAGGCGCACAGGTCGTGCTGGACTATAGCGCCCCCGATCTGGCGCAACAGGTGCTTGATGCCAACGGTGGTGCCCCCGTCGACCAGATCATCGAGGTCGAATTCGGGGCCAATATCGCGCTGGATGCCGAAGTGATCAAACCCAACGGGCGCATCGCGGCCTATGGCTCTGCCAAGGTGATGGAGCCGACGCTCCCCTTCCTGCCCCTGCTCTTTAAGGCGGTGACCATCGACATCATCCTCGTCTACCTGCTGACCGAGGCCGAACGTACCCTCGCGATCAAGAAAACCCACCAAGCCTTGGCCGAAGGGGCGCTGCACTGCCCGGTCGAGCAGACATTCGCGCTCTCAGACACGGTCAAAGCCCATGAAGCCGTCGAAGCCGGTGCCCGCGCCGGTGCGATCTTGATCAACTGCGAAGGCTGACAGCCCTCGCACGCGACATATACTGCACCCTTGAAGCGAGGGGGACGGCGGCGGTGCGTCGCCCCGTTCGCACGATCACGTGTTCGCTCGGACACAGGATATCAGCAGCAAGACCTACAGCGGCAATAGGCCCCCTGCGGCCGAGCGACCCCGCTGATCCTCCCCAATAGAACACAGCCTGCTCTGCCCCGAACACGGCTCAAGAATAAATTCCGAGATTCTCCTCACTTTTTCTCCAGAAAGGTATTGCACCCCCCCGCACTCCGGACTAATTACGCCCACACGTTGGGATGTAGCCAAGTGGTAAGGCAACTGTTTTTGGTACAGTGTACCGTAGGTTCGAATCCTACCATCCCAGCCACTTCACTTTAGATGAATAACGTAAGCACCCGGCCCATCCGGTGGCGGTATTATTGCCCCCGTTTCCGCCCCAGCGTGATCGTTACCCAAGCAGGCTAATCCTCTCCTTCGATCTAGGGGGAAGACGGGGATATCTAGGGCTAAGGGGAATAGGTATAAATAATGAATAGGAACCTGGGGAAGAGAAGGGTAACCTTACCCCTCATAACCCCTTCCCTTACCCCCCTTAGACCACCTGAGGTAACCAATGGCAGACATCGAGAACCCGTGGCACAGCCGCCCCATAGACGTACACCGCTGGTCCGACCATCCAGAGGTCGTGGGACTGGCTGACGCGGTCTGGGAAGAGTATGTCGCTATTGCTCAGAAGTCGGGGCCTAAACCAAAGACAGCCTTTCGCCACCAGCTAAGGGTTCTTCTACTAGACCTCTACGTCGCATGGCTAACAGACCCGACACTCAGCATCGGGGTTTCGATGTCGTCTAACTATTGGGACACGTCATCGCGGTATAACGCTATTCACATTTCAAAAAAGATCATCCCTATCATCCAAGCGCTACATGACAACGGTCTGCTGGACCTAGCCAAGGGCAGTTATACTGCTCCAAATATCCCAGGAAACAGAACAACACGGATCAGAGCGTCTGAACGACTTCAGAAAATGTTCGATGAAGCAAAGATTCAGCGCGATGACGTAGGCCGCGTTGAAAACGAAGAACTGATTATTCTTCGAGGATCTAACGGTGGGCAACCAGTCGAATATGATGACACCGACCAAACGAACCAGATGCGAAACCAATTGAAGCGCTACAATGAGGTTATCTCAGGAGCCTTCATCGATATCCCGCTTCTTGAAGACCCCGAGGTCGACGACATACCGACGGATCATCATCATTGCAGTACTCGCCGCATCTTTAGTCGATCAGACTGGAGCTTCAATGGCCGCTTTCACGGTGGCTGGTGGCAACAAATCAGCAGCGGTTGGCGTTCCAAGATATTCATCAACGATACCCCAGTCGTCGAAGTAGACTTCCAAGGTTTACATGTCTCGATTCTCACAGTGGAGGGCGGCCTTCCCTTGGGCGGGGATCCCTATGATCTTGGCGGTGACTTGATTAGCGGAGTTCCTGCTGTACTCGAAAGGTCGATGGTGAAGAGGTTGGTCTTGACTGCGATTAACGCAGGGTCAAAGGATGCTGCCTACCGAGCGTTCAGAGATGGTTATCCTGCAAATCATTTTGCAAAGGGTCTGACCAACGCCGAACTTGAAGGCATACTCAGGGCCTTCATCACCAACTCACCGCATCTCGAAGCAAGCCTGTTTGCAGATCAAGGTATCAGGTTAATGAATCTAGACAGTCAGATCACAGCTATCATCCACGAGCATTTCACGGAGCAGGGAGTTCCTGTTTTGTCGGTACATGATAGCTATATAATCGACTACACTAGGATCGCTGAGCTGAAAGAGGTTATGGCAGCAGCATCCGAACAAGTTGTCGGCGTGCCGTTACCTACCTCGAACAAGTTTTTCGGTCTAGATGAGCAAGGCGAACGAACTTCCGATCATTTTCGAGACTATATCATTTATCGTCAAACAGCTCGGTCACCGGGCTATCTCGAAAGGCTAGCTGAGCATGAAAAACGGACAGGCGTCGAGGTCGTTCCCTATGACATCAGCTTCCGCATGAAAGACGTTTATTGAGCGACGCGATAGCGACATACTCTTCCCAGACCGCGTCAGCCAGTCCCACGACCTCTGGATGGTCGGACCAGCGGTGTACGTCTATGGGGCGGCTGTGCCACGGGTTCTCGATGTCTGCCATTGGTTACCTCAGGTGGTCTAAGGGGGGTAAGGGAAGGGGTTATGAGGGGTAAGGTTACCCTTCTCTTCCCCAGGTTCCTATTCATTATTTATACCTATTCCCCTTAGCCCTAGATATCCCCGTCTTCCCCCTAGATCGAAGGAGAGGATTAGCCTGCTTGGGTAACGATCACGCTGGGGCGGAAACGGGGGCAATAATACCGCCACCGGATGGGCCGGGTGCTTACGTTATTCATCTAAAGTGAAGTGGCTGGGATGGTAGGAAACCTCGCGTATCATTGTTTTGAATCGCCTTTTTTGCCCGAACAACAAAACCGGGGCAAAAGGTGGGGCGGTTTAAGCTCTAGCTCCCCCTGACAACTACACTAGAGCCC